>Ga0207428_10000001_pt1 | contig 1034622 bp, 886 predicted proteins | sample RhiMethybrSRZTD1_FD_187600 | JGI IMG/M metagenome (GOLD analysis project Ga0207428, IMG submission 187600) | Populus rhizosphere microbial communities from Tennessee, USA - Rhizosphere MetaG P. TD hybrid SRZTD1 (SPAdes) (version 3) | ecosystem: Host-associated > Plants > Roots > Rhizosphere...
CCGCTCGACTCGGTATTGCTACCGGCCTCGCTCAACTTGCATGTGTAAAGCACGCCGCCAGCGTTCATTCTGAGCCAGGATCAAACTCTCCAGTTTGAACTAGAAAATCTGAAGCTCTGACAACAGTTATAACAACTGTCGTTTATTCGGATACTACTTGTTGTTTCTGTTGAGCCCTGCATTGACAGCAGGAGCTCAAAGGAATCACGTTTGCCTTCGTTGCTTTCCTATTCAGTTGTCAAAGAACCGGCCTCGCCGAAAGGGCGGCTAGAGTGCCAGACCCCCTCGTCCGTGTCAAGCGGCATGTTTCCGAGACCGCACGAGGCGGCGCGAACACATTCCGGCTGACCCGGACACGCTTACTACCTTTGGAATGTGAAACTTGGAAAGATCGAACTTCGGAACTGCTGCAGGGACCGCGAATTCTAGGGCTCGGTCGCGATCTTGTCAACCGCGTTCGCGTCGGATCCTGCACAACTGAACGGCCGCGGTTCCTATTCCGCTTGGTTTTGCATCCCTTCCAGGCGCCCGCAAGATTTTGCGGACGAGGTAGTTAGCGTTGGTTTTTCAGAGAACGTTTCCCTCGCGGGACCACGCACAACGGCAGGGGTCACCCTCCTATTCCGCGACCGGCGAGATCATCTCTAACAGTTTGATACGCAAGAGCTTACCGAGCGGTGAGCGCGGGATTTCCGCCACGCGGTGCAGTCCCCTGGCCCGCTCGAACGGATGAACCTCGGCGTTGAACGCCGCCACGATCCCCTCGGCATCGCCGAAAGGGTCGATCGCCAGCTGAATCACCTGCCCCAGCCGCGGCTCCGGAACGGCCACGACGGCGGCATGCCTACCCGCAATCGACGCCAGAATCGCGTCCAGCCTGGTCAGATCCACCGACTCGCCGCCGATCTTCACGAAATCGCCGCGGCGCCCCTCCACGTGCAACCTGTTCCCATCTATGGCGCCGAGATCCTCCGTGACAAACCAGCCATCGCTCGTTTTTGGATCCACGAAGCCGCCCTCAGTCGCATAGCCCGTGAGGAGCGAGGCGCCGCGGAACGCCAACCGTCCGTCGGGCTCGGTTCGCGCCTCGACGTGATCGAGCAGGAGCAGCTCGGGTGAGCCGAGCGTCGCCGTCGCCACCTGGGAGCAGGTCTCGGTCATGCCGTAGCTCGGCAGCAGCGGCCAGCCCAGCGCCCGGGCGCCGGCGTAGAGCGCATCCGGCAGTAATCCCCCACCAACCACGACGACCCGCAGATTCGCGGGAGCCGGTAGCCGCAACTCCACCAGATCGCTCACCTGCGCCGGGACGAGAGAGGCCAGGGTCATCTCGCCGTTCACCGCGAACTCGCCCGCATTCCACTGCGCGCAAGTGACCCGCGCTCCGGAGAGAAAGCCCCGCGCAAAGATCCCCAGCCCGCCGACATGGAACGCCGGCAGCACGCAGCACCAGACGTCGCGCGCGTCCGCCACGAGATGGCGGTTGACGGCGGCCGCCGACGCCAGCAGCGCGTCCTTCGACAAGGCGGCCAGCTTCAATGCCCCCGTCGTTCCCGAGGTGGCCAGCCAGAGATGGGCCTCGAGATCGATGACCAGCGACCGCAGCCGTGCTGCTTCCTCCGGCGGCATGCGCGGATTGAGCAGGACGTGCGACTCCCTGCCCGTCCAGTCGATCAGTGCAGGGTCGTCCATGTGTCCATCAGATCATCGCGCCTGCAACGAAGAGGACCCCGAACGCCACCTGCAACGCGCCGGCGAAGGCCAGGCTGCGGTTGAGCGCCGCGCCGCGAGTCCGAAACACTTGTGCGATCACCAGCAGCGAGAACGGCAACGCTCCAAGCACGAGCAGCAGGCCGCCATGCCCGCGGATCCAGGCGATGCCGGCCACCGCCGCAAACGGCGCCAGCGTGAAAAAGACCACTTCCGCGCGCGCGAAGTTTTCACCGAAACGGACGGCCAGCGTGCGCTTGTTGCTGCGGCGGTCGCTGTCGATGTCGCGGAGGTTGTTGATCACCAGCAGCACCGTCGCCAGCGAGCCGGCGGCAAACCCCGCCAGCAGCGCCGATTGGGTCAGTTGCAGCGAATGCGCGTAGAACGTGCCGCCGACGGCCACGAAGCCGAAGAAGATCACGACGAACAGCTCCCCCATCCCGTGATACGCCAGCGGATACGGCCCGCCGGTATACGCATACGCCGCCGTAATGGACGCCAGGCCGATCACGAGCAACGGCCAGCCGCCGCGAACGAGGAGCGGAATGCCGCACAGCGCCGCAAGCAGGAGGCACATCCACGCCGCGTGCAGCACACGCTCCGCGCTGATGAGCCCCGCCGCCGTGACGCGGACCGGCCCCAGCCGCTCGCTGGTGTCCGCGCCCTTCTTGAAATCGAGCGCGTCGTTGATGAAGTTCGTGGCGATCTGGATCAGCAGTGCTCCCGCCAGGGCGCAGGCAAACACCCACCACGAAATCGCCGGCGGCTCATCCGCCGCCAGCGCCGAGCCCATGAGCACCGGCACCACGGCCGCGGAGAGGGTTTTGGGTCGGGCCGCGAGGAGCCAGGGACTCATGTCAGCTACACAGCCCCAAAGCTTCACAGCTACACAGGAGACCGGGTGTCGCTGTACAGCCGTGCAGCTGTAAAGCTGTGCAGCTGTATCTCATGGAAATCTCTTGAACTTGCCGAAATCCGGCTTTCGCTTCTCGACGAATGCGTCCCGGCCTTCCTGTGCTTCCTCCGACAGGTAATAGAGGAGCGTCGCGCTGCCGCCGAAGTCCAGGAGACCGACCTGGCCGTCGCAGTCGGCGTTCATGGCCGCCTTGAGGAAACGCAACGCCATCGGCGAAAGTGCCAGCATCTCGCGGCACCATTGCAGCGTCTCTTCTTCGAGGCGCTCCAGCGGGACGACGGTATTCACGAGGCCCATATCCAGCGCCTGCTGCGCGTCGTATTGCCGGCACAGGAACCAGATTTCGCGCGCCTTTTTCTGGCCGACGATGCGCGACAGATACGACGAGCCGAGGCCGGCGTCGAAGGAGCCCACCCGCGGACCGGTTTGTCCGAAGCGCGCGTTTTCGGCGGCGATGGTGAGGTCGCAGACCACATGCAGCACGTGTCCGCCGCCGATCGCGTATCCGGCTACCATGGCCACCACCGGCTTGGGCATGCTGCGGATCTGCTTCTGCACGTCGAGGATGTTGAGCCGCGGGATTTTCTCCTTGGGATCAACATAGCCGCCCTTGCCACGCACCCTCTGATCGCCGCCCGCGCAGAACGCCTCGGGCCCTTCACCGGTGAGGATGATCACGCCGATGTCGGCGTCGTCGCGCGCCATGTCGAAGGCGATCTTCAGTTCATTCACCGTCTTCGGGCGAAACGAGTTCCTCACCTCCGGACGGTTGATCGTGATCTTCGCGATCGCATCGCCGGTGCGCTCATACTTGATGTCTTCGAAGTCGTGCAGTTTGTGCCAGGTCTCTGCCATGACCGCACGTTATTGCATCTCGAGGAGCTCGCGCAACGCGACGAAGTCGCGCAAACGCGCAACGAACAGCTCCGGCTGCTCCCACGGCACGCGATGCCCGGCGTCGGGACAGATCCACAGTTCCGCATGCGGCAAACGCCCGGCCGCGCGGCGGGCCACGTCCACATACTTCGCGTCGCGCTCGCCCGCGATCCACAGGATCGGCGTCTCGATCTCCTCCAAGCGCGGAGGCGGAAGCACGGCCGGCGAGCATTCGCGCAGCTGCCGCGCCAGCTCGGCGCGGTTGTAGTCGCGCTCGATCCGCTCCAGCGCGTGACCGCCGAACACCGCCTGCGCGTTCCAGGCACGCATGAGCGAGGACCACTCCTCCGATTCGAACCGGCGCGCCCACGCCTCATCGCGCAAGCGGCGCTCATCGTCGGGAGCATTCAGCCCGGCGGAGACGATGACGGCGCGCGCGAAACGTTGCCGCTCCAGCAACTGCAGCGCAAGCCGGCCACCCATCGAATAGCCGAGGAGCACGTCGCCTTCGTGCGGGCTGTGCGGCCACGGGAGAAAGTCCCAATCCGACTGCAAACCGAGGAACCCCGAGATCGTTCGGATCATGACCACAACTCGTCGTACCTCTGCCACACCCGCCGCGACGCCTCCGCGTCCGGCCGCAGCTCCGTGACGTCGATGTTCCACATCGCGGCCCAGTGCTCGAATCGCACGTCGTGTGCGTTCTCGATGATCCGCTCGCGCAACGCCGGATCGACGGCGCGCAGCGACGGCACGCGCGAGAAGATGCGCCCGCCGCCGTTATTGACGATGACGATCCGGAAGCGGACGTCGCCGAGCTGCGGCACGATCCAGGGAGCGTTGAGATCGTAGATGGCGGTGAGATCGCCGACGACGCACACGTTCTCGCGCCCGGGCGCACACCAGCCGAGGAACGTCGAGAGCTGACCGTCGATCCCGTTCGCGCCGCGGTTGGCCTCGTACTCGAAACCGCACGGCTCGCGGATCGCGGCCAGGTCCCACTCGCGGATGGGCAGGCTGTTGCCGAGGTAGACGCGCGTATCTGGGGCGAGCTCGCGGGAGAGGGCACGGATCATCGCCAGCTCCGACTGCGGTTCCGCGTCGAGGAGCTCCGCGAAGCGCGCGGCAGATTCGCGGTCGCGCGCGAAGAAGTCTTCGTCGCGCGTGCCATCCATCGAAGGCAGCGCCTCGATCGGATGAATCTCGCCGCGCGTGCAGCCAGCGAACGGCAGATCGCTGAAGTGCACGACCGGCACGTCACGATCCTCGAGATCGCGCCAGAAGCGGAGCGCCGGTACGTGGCCGATGCGGATGACGGAATCGAACGACGCGCGGCCGATCATCCGTTCGCCTGCCGTGATCAGCGGGAGATCGGGATCTTCGCGCAGGCCGGAGAGCGGCTCGGCGTAGGTTGGCGCGTTGAGCGTGCGGAGAAAATCGCGGACGCGGTCGCGGTGATGTTTCGGCAGACCGCCGACGATGACGAGGGGCCTGGCGTGCGGCAACTGCAGCTTTTGGATGTTCGCGTGCGGCGCTGTGGCATACGAAAGCGGCAGCTGCGGCTGCCGCACTCCAAACGGTGCATCGATCAGCGGCTCGTCGAATTCGATGTTGAGATGCAGCGGGCGCGTGCGCGTCCAACTCTCCAGCGATGTCTCCGCGTATCCGCCGAAGATCGCTTCCTGGTCGATCGACTGCGGCGCGCCGGTCCCGCGATAGCGCGCGGGACGATCGGCGGAGATGAGGACCAGCGGAATCCCGGAGTAGAACGCCTCGACGGCGGCCGGCAGCAATTCGGCGACGGCGGTTCCGGACGTCGTGACGATCGCCACCGGCGCGCCGTGCTGTTTGGCGCGGCCGAGGGCGAAGAAGGCCGCAGAACGCTCATCGACGAACGAGAAGAGCTGCACATCTTCGCGTGTGCCGAGGACCGCGAGCAGCGGGCTGTTGCGCGAGCCGGCGCAGACGCAGAAATCCGTCACGCCGGCGGCGCGGACATCGTCGATCAGGCGCGACGCGCGACTGACGTTGGCCATGTTTCGATGTGGAACAGCGACTTCACCTGATCGCGCTTCTGGCGCATCTCCTCGAACTCGCGCTCGAGCTGGCTCTCCGGCAGCATGCCCGCGCCCGATCCGACGCGCACCGCATCGCCATGCCATTGCACGTTGCGGATGGCCACCAGCGCCAGCGCGGAGAGATCCTCGCGTTCGATGCCAAACGGCGCTCCGAATGTCCGCCGCTTCACTCCGCGGTCGGCCTCACGCAGCCAGCGCTCCCCCGCCTGCGTGCGCGGCGAGACTCCCAGGGCCGCGGTCGGGTGCAGGCGGCGGACCATCTCCGCAAAAGACATCTTCTCGTTGCCGTCATTCTCCGCGAAGAAAATCGGCGTCATCAGATGGGCGATGTGCGGCAGGCGCAGCAATCCGAGCGGCCCGATCTCGATGTTGCCGAACGGACTGAGACGCCGGACGATGTCGTCGACCACGAGGCGATGCTCGCGCCGTTCCTTCGGATCGCTGAGCAGCTCCGTGGCGCGCAAAACGGGACGCGTCCCCGCCAGCGCCATCGTTCGATAGCCGTGCGCCTCCGCCTCGAACAGCACCTCGGGCGTGGCCCCGATCATCCCGTGCTGGTGATGCGAATAGCCGTACGCGCGCAGGCCGGGCGGGAGCAGCACGAGCTTCTCGAAAAAGTACCGCCACCAGTTGCCGCGCTTCACGAAGCGCCCGTTCTCGAACAGCACCGGCACGATCTTGTTGAAGTCGCCGCGCTGCATGGCCTCGCGCGCCGACTCGAACAGAGTCGTGAAATCGTCCAGAGACGGCGGCTCCCATTCGATGACCGGCGCATCCTCCTCCGGGAAGCGCGCCGCCAGCTCCTCGAACGACAACTCCTCCCACGTGGCCGGGTGACGCCACGGGTGCACGTCATCGAGGAAGAAGTCGCTGACGTAGAATGCCGGCCGCTCGGAGCGCCGGAACGGCAGCTGCTCGAATGGACCCCACCCCACGAAGACCCGGTCGGGTGCGGTCTGCACGAATGCGAAGTCGCGAGACATCCGGGCCAGATTGTATGTCCAACTACACCGGCCCCGATCCCAACCGGATCCGCTCGATGTTCGCCTCGATCTCGAAGCGGTACGACCGCGCCAACACCGTGCTGTCCGGAGGCGTGCATCATCTCTGGCGGACGAAGGCCGTGCGCTGGTCACAGGCCAAAGAGGGCGACCGCGTCCTCGACTGCGCCACCGGTACGGGCGACCTGGCCATCGCTTTCCGCAGGGCGGTCGGTGCCAGCGGGCGGGTCGTCGGGACCGATTTCGTCCCGGAGATGCTCAACGTCGCGCGCGAGAAAGCGCCCGGCATCACCTTCGAGGTCGCGGACGTCACCCGCCTCCCGTACGACGACGCCTCGTTCGACGTGGCCAGCATCTCCTTCGGCATCCGCAACGTGAACGACCCGCGCAAAGGCATCGCCGAGATGGCCCGGACTCTGCGCAGCGGCGGACGGCTCATCGTCCTCGAGTTCGGCCAGCCGCGGAACCGCCTCTTCGGCGCCCTCTACGACTTCTACCGCCGCCGCGTCATGCCCCGGCTCGGCGGAATCGTCACCGGCGAGCGCGACGCCTACGAATACCTCGAATCCTCCGCCGGACGCTTCCCGTGCGGCGACGACTTCGTAGCCCTGATGCGCACCGCGGGCGATTTCTCGTCCGTCGAGTTCAAGACGCTCACGTTCGGGATCGCGTACCTGTACCGCGGCGTCAAACGGTGAGGTTCACCCTCTCCGTTTCTTGACCGGGGTCGGGCAGACGGCGCTGAGAAACTCTCCTAACGCATCGGCCAGCAGCTCGGCCTCGACGCGGTAGTAGATGCGGTTGGCTTCGCGGCGCGACGACACCAGCCCGGCCGTCTCCAGGATGCTCAGGTGGCGAGAGATGGCCGGGGCCGAGAGGGTGAAGCGGGAGGCGATCTCACCGGCCGGGAGCTCGCCCTCTTTCAGGTCCTGCAGGATCTGCCGCCGGGTGGGGTCGGCCAAGGCTCCGAAGATCCTGGATTCAAGTTTCACACTTCACAACTTAACGAAATAGTGAAATTGATGCAAATGGATATACTGCGCCGCCATGAACATCGATGTCTTCAAATTCGGCGGCGTGGCCGTCGGTTCGGTCGAGGCCATCCGGGCCGCCGTGGAGCATGTGCGACGTGCTGCGCCGGGTGTGGCGGCCGTGGTCTCCGCGGCCAACGGGGTCACGGACGCGCTGCACGATACGGCGCAGGCGGCGCTGCGCGGCGATCGGGATGCCTATCTGGCCGCCGCCACGCGCTTCGAGACGCGTCATAACGAGCTGATCGCGGGTGTCATCACGCAGCGCGCGCGCGCCGAGGAGCTGCGCAAGGCCGTGCTGGAGTCGGCCAACGAGATGCGCTCCATGGCCGAGAGCATCGCCGTGTTGCGCGAGCTGACGCCGCGCGCGCACGACGCGCTGGTCGCGCGCGGCGAGCGGATCATGGCCCGCATCTTCACGGCCGTGCTGCGCGAGCGGGGGATCGATGCGGAGTACGTCGATGCCTATGACGTCGTGATCACCGAACGGCGCATGGGCAGTCTCTGGCCGAACTTCAATCGCTGCGAGCGCGCCGCGAAGAAGCACGTGCTGCCGATCCTCGAGAGCGGCCGCGTGGCCATCATGCCCGGTTACCTCGGCAGCGGGCCGGACGGCGAGGTGGTGACACTCGGCCGCGGCGGCTCGGACTTTTCCGCGGCCATCCTGGCGCGCAGCGTCGACGCCCGCTCGGTCACGCTGTTCAAGGAGGTCGACGGTCTGATGACCGCCGATCCGAAGAGCGTTCCCTCGGCGCGGCAGCTGTCCGAGCTCCACTATCGCGAGGCGGCGGAGCTGGCGTTCTACGGCGCCAACGTGCTCCACCCGCGGACGATGATTCCTCTGCTCGACCGCAAGATCCCGCTCTTCGTGCGCAACACCTTCCGCGAGGGGTCGCCCGGCACGCGCATCGCCGACGACGTGAAGGCCAGCGCCTATCCGGTCAAGGCGCTCACGGCCATCCACCGCCAGTCGCTGATCTCCATCGAAGGCTCCGGCATGATCGGCGTGCCGGGCGTGGCCGGCCGCGCCTTCACCGCCCTGTCGCAGGCCGGGCACTCGGTCTCGATGATCAGCCAGGCCTCGAGCGAAGCGAGCATCTGCTTCGTGTTGCCGCACGCCGAGGCGGCGCATGCCGTGACGGCGCTCGAAGAGACGTTTCTGCTGGAGCGCAAGTCGAAGCTCATCGACCGCATCCGCGCCGAGAACGACGTCGCCCTCATCGCCGTCGTGGGCCTGGGCATGCGCGGCCGTCCCGGCATCGCGGCGCGTACGTTTTCCGCGCTCAGCGGCGCGCGCGTGAACGTCGTGGCCATCGCCCAGGGGTCGTCGGAGCTGAACATCACCGTCGCCGTCGCCGAGGAGGACGCCACGCGCGCCCTGCAGGCGCTGCATAGCGAGTATCAGCTCGACAAACTGCATCCGCTCGCCGATACCTCGGGGCGCGAATCGAAACTGACCTTTCTCGGATTCGGCCAGATCGGCCGCGAGCTGGCCTCGCAGCTGGCTTCGCAGGAAAAGCATCTCCGCAGCGAGCTCGGGCTGGACGTCAAAGTGACGGCCGTGGCCGACCGTTCCGGCATCCGGATCGAAGAGAACGGCTTCACATTCGCGGCGCTGCAGAAACTGGCCAAACAGAAAGCGTCCGGAACGCGGCTGTTCGCGGGACAGCACCACCTCACGCTCAAACAGCTGCAGACGATGATGCGCGAGGAGCTCTGGATCCTGCCCTCGCACCGGCCGATCCTCATCGACCTGACATCCGAGGAGACCGCTCCGCTGATCCAGGAAGCGCTGGAGAACGGCTTCCACATCGTGCTGGCGAACAAGAAGCCGCTGGCCGTCTCGCAGATCGAATTCGACCGCCTGATGGAAACGGCGAAAGAGCACGGCCTGGCCCTGCGCTACGAAGCCACCGCCGGCGCCGGCCTGCCGGTGCTCGATACGCTGGCCAAGCTGCAGGAGGCCGGAGATCGCGTCGAGACCATCGTCGGCGCCTTCTCCGGCACGCTCGGCTTCATCATGACCGCGCTCGAAGAGGGCAAACGTTTCAGCGACGCCGTGCGCGAGGCGTGGAAGCTCGGCTACACCGAGCCCGATCCGCGCGATGACCTCTCCGGCACCGACGTGGCGCGCAAGGCGCTGATCCTGGCGCGCACGCTCGGACGGCGGCTCGAACTGAGCGACGTGGCGCTGGAGTCGCTCTACACGCACGAAGTCGACGCCAACGAGCCGGCGCGATTCGTCGACAACCTGACCGCTCTCGATGCGTCGTTCGCGGACCGGGTGGCGCGCGCGAAACGCGAAGGCAAGGTGCTGCGCTATGTGGCCAAGATCGGCAAGCGCGGCATCCGCGTCGGCGTCGAGGCTGTCCCCGTGGCCTCGCCCCTCGGGCGCCTGCACGGGACCGACAACACGATCGTCATCCAGTCCAAGCGCTACGCCACCAACCCGCTCGTCGTCACCGGTCCCGGCGCCGGGGCCGCCGTCACCGCGGCCGGAGTGCTGAACGACATCGTGGCCATCACCATGGTGGAAAGGCGCATCGTGGGTCGGCGAAGCAAGAGCACGCACGAGGCGCGGGCGTCGAAAAGGCGGCCGGCTTGAAGCAGATGTCCACCGCCTACGCCCCCGGCTCGATCGGCAACGTCGGCCCCGGCTTCGACGTGCTCGGCCTGGCCGTGGACGGAATCGGCGACCGGGTCAGCGTTACCTTGACGAAAGGCGAATCGCGCGTGGACTCGATCGTGGGCCGCGACGCCGCGCTCGTGCCGCTCAATCCCGCGCGCAACTGCGCCGCCATCGCCGCGAACGCCTATCTATTGCCGTACGGCTTCCGCGCCATCGTGGCCATCGACAAGGGCCTCGCGCTCGCCGGCGGCATGGGCGGGAGCGCGGCCTCCAGCGTGGCCGGTGCGTACGCCGCGGCGCTGGCGCTGGGACAGGCGCCCAGCCAGCGCGACATCCTGGCCGCGGCGCTCGAAGGCGAGTCCGCGCTCTCCGGGTGCCACCTCGACAACATCGCTCCGAGCGTGGTCGGGGGCCTGGCGCTCTGCCGCTCGGTCGACCCCATCGACGTCGTCAAGCTGCCGGTCGCGGCGGAGTGGTGGATCGCCCTGGTGACGCCGGACGTGCGCATCCGCACGAAAGAAGCGCGCGCGCTGCTGCCCGATCTCACCGAGCGCGCCACGTGGATCCAGCAGATGGCGAACACCACCGCCCTCGCCCACGCATTCGCCACCGGCGACGGCGCCTTGCTGGCCCGCGCGCTCGACGACCGCTATGCCGAGCCGCGGCGCGCTCCGCTCATCCCGCACTTTTACGACATGAAACAAGCCGCGCTCGCAGCCGGCGCGTTCGGCTGCTCGATCAGCGGCTCCGGTCCCACGCTCTTCGCCGTCGCCCCCGATGCCGCGACGGCCACGGAATGCGCGGCGGCCATGCGGCGCGCATTCGACGGACCGGCCACGCAACACGTCGGCGCCATCGCCAAAGAGGGCGTCCGGCCGGAAAGAGGAACGATCAACGATGAGCACTGAACGACTGCAGTGCGTCACCTGCTCGCGCACGTACGACATCATGGAGGTGCGGTACACGTGCGACTGCGGCGGCCTGCTCTCCGTCGAGCGTCCGGGCCGCATCGATCGCGACGCCTTCGATGACCGGCGCACGTCGCGCGCGGACATCGACCGCAGCGGCGTGTGGCGCTTCCGCGAAGCTGTGCTGAATCTCGACAGAGTCGTCACGCACCCCGAGGGGGGCACGCGGCTCTACAAAAGAAACGGCCTCTTCTTCAAACACGAAGGCGAGAACCCGACCGGCTCCTTCAAGGATCGCGGGATGACCGTGGCCGTGACGCAAGCCGTCCGCGTCGGCGCAACCGCGGTGGCCTGCGCGTCGACAGGAAACACCAGCGCGTCGCTGGCCGCCTACGCCGCCCAGGCCGGTCTGCGCGCCATCGTGTTCGTCCCCTCCGGCAAGATCTCCAGCGGCAAGCTGGCCCAGACGCTCGCCTACGGCGCGACCTGCCTGCAGGTGCGCGGCGATTTCGACGCCTCCATGCGGCTCGTCCGCGAGGCGTGCGACCGCCTCGGCATCTATCTCGTCAACTCCATCAACCCCTTCCGCATCGAAGGGCAGAAAACGATCATCTGGGAACTGCTGCAGGATCTGGCCTGGGAGCCGCCCGACTGGATCGTCGTCCCCGCCGGGAACCTCGGCAACACGAGCGCGTTCGGCAAGGCGCTGCGCGAAGCCTTTGCCCACGGCTGGATCAGGCGCATGCCGCGCCTCGCTTCGATCCAGGCGCACGGAGCCAACCCCTTCTATCGCAGCTACCGCGAATCCTTCGCCACGCGTCACCGCATCTCCGCCGAGACCATCGCCAGCGCCATCCGCATCGGCGATCCCGTCAGCTACGACAAAGCCGTCGCCGCCATCGCGGAAACGCGCGGCATCGTGGAGGAAGTCACCGACGACGAGATCATGGCCGCCAAACGCGAGATCGACGCCATGGGCATCGGCTGCGAGCCCGCCTCCGCCGCCACACTGGCCGGCGTCAAAAAACTCCGCGCCGCCGGCGTCATGCACGAAAGCGAACAAACCGTCTGCGTCCTCACCGGACATATCCTGAAAGACCCGGAAGCCAACTACCGCCCGGAGAATGTCGTCGAGATCGACCCGACGATCGAGGCGGTGGAGAGAGCGGTGGGACGGGGATAGGCTCAGAGGCGCATAGGCTCAGAGACTGCGACCGGAACTCCTTTGAGCCTCTGAGCCTTTGAGCCTCTGAGCCTCGGGGCTCACGCCCGCCGTTCCGGCCGGGAGTCCTCGGCGGGGGAGCTGCCGGAGACGCGGCGGTAGGTCCGGAAGAAGGAGCGGCGGGTTCCGAAACCGCATCGGTAGGCGATGCGGGTGGTGTTCAGGTCGGTGTTGCGGAGCAGGCGCTGGGCGGCGCGGACCTGGATGGCCTTCATGTAGTCGGAGATGCGCACGCCGAAGCGGTTGCGGAAGGAGCGGCTGACGTACTCAGGCGTCAGGCCGTGGGCGGAAGCCAGTTCGGACACGCGAGGTACGTCTTCGCGCCGCAGGCAGTCGCGCACGTAGCGCGCGACAGTGAGCTTCGAGATCCCACGCATCGGCAGCACATGATACGTACGCAGGTGCCGCCTAGCTTCCCTATGTCACGAAATGACTCTAGGTGCTCGTCTCGAAAGAGACCGGGGGACGGGCGTTCCCGCGGACAGGCAAAAACGAACGGGCGGCCAAGCCGCCCGCTCGTGAAATGGTCCGCGGCGTGCCGGCGCTAGGCCTTCAGGTGCTTGTTGACCAGGGCCGTCATCTCGAACATCGAGACCTGGCTCTTCCCGTTGAAGATCACGCGGAGCTTGTCGTCCGCATTGATCATGCGCTTGTTCGTCTGGTCCTGGAGACCGTTCTTCTTGATGTAATCCCACACGCGCTTGGTGACTTCGCTGCGTGGAATCGGCTCGTTTCCAACGATCGCTGCGAGCTCGGCGCTCGGCGTCACCGGCGCTGAAAGTCCCTTGCCGCCGCCCTTGGATGCTGTTTTTGTCGCCATCGTTCAAACCCCTCGCGTATTTTCGTTCGGGGCGATTCTGTGCCGAAGCGCATCCGCGCGTCAAACCGGGATACATTGGCCACTGGAACCGCTCGTGCAATTTCCGGCAATTGCGGCCGTTCCGCCGTAGGAACATCAGGAGGATCGACGTACATGAAGTCGCTTCGGATCTTTAGCCTCATCGCAGCCGCTCTGCTCCTCGCGCCGGCACTCATGGCAGCCGATTTCGGCGTCCGCGCCGGCCGCTACAACGACGGCGACGAAGAATTCGTCGGCGCGGAACTGGTCTTCGACCTTGGCGCCGTGAAGATCAACCCGAACATCGAGTATTCGCTGGCCGACGACATCACCGCCGGCACCGCCAACCTCGACGTCACCTTCGACCTCGCCCACATCGGCAGCATCACCCCCTACGCAGGCGCCGGCGTGGGCATGTCCTACACCGACAACGACATCAACACCCAGACCGACATCCTCGGCAACGTCATCGGCGGCGTCTCCTTCAACTTCGACTTCCTCCAGCCCTACGCCCAGGTGAAGTACTTCCGCGTCCTGGATGACGACAACGGCGGCGACGGCGGGGATGACATCGCGCTGACTGTGGGATTACGGTTCTAATCCTCCTGGGGAGTCGCAGAGTCTCAAAGTCGCAAAGGAGGACACGCCTCCCCTTTGAGACTTTGCGACTTTGAGACTTTGCGACTCCCTACGCCGCCGCCACCATCCGATCCGCCCGCACCCGCACGATGGCACGGCTGACGAGGTAGAGGGCCAGGGCGATCAGGGCGGCGGAGGTGATGCCGTTGACCATGGCCACGGGGTCGTTGGCGGCGCCGGCGAAGTTGGAGATGGTCAGCTGGACCAGGGCGTAGAGCGTCGTCACGAGGACGAACAGCATCGGCAGGAGGGTGAAGGCTACCTGCTGCCGGCGCTGGTGCAGCCAGACCGTGATCGAGAGCAGAGTCAGCGCGGCTAGGAGCTGGTTCGACGCGCCGAAGAGGGTCCAGAACTTCACCCAGGTTCCCGGAGGGGCGAAGGCGATGAAGTAGAGCGGCAGGGCCACGGTGAGCAGCGTGCCCACCCACGCGCCGAAGCGCGTCGGCCAGCGGAAGAGCTCCTGCACGATGTAGCGGCCCAGGCGCGTCGAGACGTCCACCGTGTCGAAGACGAACGTGGAGAAGGCCATCGCGCCGAACGTGATGGCGAAGTTGCGGTACTTCTCGCCGATGATCAGCGTCAGGAAGTTGCCCACGCCGTTGCCGTAGATCGTTCCCGGCTTCAAACCGACGAGATCCTTCTGGGCCACGATCATCACCGTGACCATGGCAATGAGCGCCACGAAGGCTTCGGCGAGCATTCCGCCGTAGCCGACCGCGCGGATGTGCGGCTCGCGGTCGATCTGCTTCGACGTCGTACCGGAACAGACCAGCCCATGGAAGCCTGAGCAGGCGCCGCAGGCGATCGTCACGAAGAGGAACGGAAAGAGGAGGCCAGTGGCCTTGCCGCTGCTGAATCCCTTGAACGCTTCCTGCTGGATCGTGTAGCCGCCGAAGAAGATGCCGATCACGCCGAGCGCCAGCGCGGCGTAGAGAATGAAGCCGCCCAGGTAGCCGCGCGGCTGCAGCAGCGACCACACCGGCACCATCGAGGCCACGCAGCAGTACGCCAGGATCAGCACCGCCCACCACTTGGCGTCGAGCACGAAGAGCGTCGAGAACTTCGTCCCCGCCCAGACCGTCCCGAACGCCGCCGGCACGAAGATGATCGTCAGCAGCCAGAGCGGCGGCTTCAGGTACCGCTGTACGAAGCCCATGACCACGGCCAGGAGGAGATAGAAGATGCTGGCCGCGGCCACCGCGCCACCCGGATGGAAGTCCCTGACTGCACCGGCCAGTTCCTCGGAGCCGGTGACGAAGCTCGCCGAGGTGATGTCGGCAAAGGCCACGATCACATACACGAGCGCGAGCCAGATGAACGCCATCATGGCCACGCCCGCCTTCGGACCGAGGTGATCGCGCGTGATGTCGGCGATCGAGCGCGCGCCGTGCCGCACGCTGGCCGCCAGGGCCATGAAATCGTGCACCGCCCCGATCAGCACCACGCCCAGCCCGATCCAGAGCAGGCACGGCACCCACCCCCACTCCTGCACCGCGATGATCGGCCCCGCGATCGGCCCCGCCGCGGCAATGGCCGCGAAGTGCTGCCCGAACAGATAGAACGGCTTCGTCGGCACGAAGTCGACCCCGTCCTTCTTCTCATGCGCCGGCGTCGACGCGGCCGGATCGAGCCCCATCAGCCGCGAGATCCAGGAGCCATACCAGCGATACGCAAGCGCAATGAGGGCGAGGAAAGCCACCGCGATCAACGTCAATTGCATGGGCGGGGATTGTACGGGAGAAGGCTCAGAGGCTCAGAGGCTCAGAGACGGCACTTGATACTCCTTTGAGCCTTTGAGCCTTTGAGCCTCTGAGCCTCCGGCCCTACGTCGCCAACAGATCCTGATACTCCGGGTGCCTCTTGATGTACGACGCCACGTACGCGCACTGCGGCACCACGGTCAACTTCTTCTCGCGGGCGTGTTCGAGGCCGAATTTGACGATCTCGCCGGCGATGCCGCGGCCGGAGAGGGCTTCGGGGACGTCGGTGTGGGTGAAGACGATGCGGTGGGGGTCTTCGAGGTCATAGGCGGTGAGGGCTGTGTGGCCGTCGACGGTGGTCTCGAACTGCGATTCTTCTTCGTTGTTGCGGATATCCAATGTCATGAACGCTCCTGCTGCAAACGCAGCGCCTCGTGCAACATCGCGCGCGGCTGGTCCTCAGCGATGTCCAGGCCGAGGTGCCGCAGCGCGGCGGAGAGTGTCTCACGCACGCGCTGGTCGTCGAGCGTCGGCAGCGGCAACGAACCGTCGCGCTTCCCGAGCTTGGAGCCGTCGGGATTCGTCACCAGAGTGATGTGCGTGTAGGTGGGAGTCCGATAGCCGAGGGCCTGCTGCAGCGCGATTTGCCGCGGGGTGGAGTCGAGGAGATCGGCGCCGCGCACGACTTGCGTCACCCCCTGCTCCGCGTCGTCGACGACCACCGCCAGCTGATAGGCGAAGAGACCGTCAGCGCGGCGGACGATGAAGTCTCCGATGGTGTCGTCCGCAGCTCGAAAACGGATCGCGCGGGCCGCCTTGCCGGGCGGCAGCCCGTTGCGGCAGGTGCCGGGATAGACCGGCTCCGCGCCGAGAGGAGCGGAAGCAGCGCGCTGCAGGTCGGCGCGGGAGCAGGCGCAGTCGTAGACCAGGCCCGAGGCGCGCAGGCGCTCCATGGCCTCTTCGTAGAGATGCGTCCGTTGCGATTGCCAGACGATCTCGCCGTCCCACTCCAGACCGTACCGCTGCAGCGCGGAGAGGATCTCCTCCGCGGAGCCGGGGACGACGCGCGGGGTGTCGATGTCCTCGATGCGCACCAGCCAGCGGCCGTTCTCCGCGCGCGCGGAGAGCCACGAGGCCACCGCCGCGGCCAGGCTGCCGAGGTGCAGCGGACCGGTGGGGGAAGGGGCGAAGCGGCCTGTGCTGGTTTTTTGTAAGATGCGCAATCATGAAACAACTTGCTGTTGCAGCGCTGCTTCTTCTGGTGACGCTCCCGTACTCCGCGCAGGATGCGCAACCCGCCTCTTCGCGCGATCCGAAGATCGACCTCGTGGCCCGCGATCTCCACGCCGTCGGCCGCGTGGTCTCGCTCGCCGAAAACGTCGAGCGCGAGCGCCAGGTATTGCTGGCCATCCTCGACTCCGACATCAAAGACCTCCGCGGCCCGCGCGATGACGGCACGTTCCGCTGGGCCTCGCTGCAGCGCGAGGAAGGCGGCCGCGTCAGCGACGAGAAGACCGTCGAGCACGTCTACACGCAGAAAGAGCTGCGCAACGTCACGCTCACCGGCCCGAACGGCTACCGCGTCGAGGTGGCCGCGCCGAAGAAGCGGAGCACGTTCTCCGCGAACAACCGCGTCTACGTCCGCAACGTGATCGTCGACTCGACCGGCTTCGACGGCAAGACCACGCACCACGAGATCCCGATCGAGACCTGGGTCAATCCGGGCGACTCCACCGGCGGCCCGCTACCCGACATCGGCAAGTCGGTCAAGGTGACGGTGGAGCTGGGTGTGGAGAGCGGGGACAAGGTGGCCGTGGCCACGGTGTCGCTCGTGCAGGCCAAGCTCGTCGACGACCCCACCAGCCCCTACTTCCCGGCCGTGAAGCGCCTCCTCCAGGTCCGCGAGCTCGTCGCGGCCAAGGACATGAACCGCGGCGCGCTCAAGAACACCATCGACGAGGCGCTGCTCTCCCTCCCCGGCGAGCTCGAGAAACGCACCGCCGAGATGGACGAGGCGGCCCGCGTCCGCAAGCAGATGGCGGAGATGGGCACCACCACCGGCAGCATCAACCTCGGCGACGCCACCCCGGACGTAACCAAAGAGCTGGCGGAGATCGCGCGCCTGCTCTCGGGAACGCTCGACGAACAGACGCAGGGGCGGGAGCGGCTGAAGGTGCTCACGGAGACGCTGACGCCGAGAGTGCAGCAGTAGACGGGCACATGCTCCCGGACGTTGTTTGCAGCGTCCGGGACGTTGTGCACAGGCGCCCAGGCGTTGTTCACAAGCTCACGGACGTTGATCACAGACTCGCGGACGTTGTGATCAGACACCACCAACGTTGTTCACAGGCGCACGGACGTTGTGATCAGACACCACCGACGTTGTTCACAGACTCGCGGACGTTGTGATCAGACACCACCAACGTTGTTCACAGGCGCACGGACGTTGTGATCAGACACCCCGGACGTTGTGAACAACGTGACCCGCGTCTGTTCACAACGTCCGGGTGCCCGTACATGACGTCCCCGAGCCTGTGAACGATGTGACCCGAGTCTGTTCGCAATGTCCGGGTGCCCCGTACATGACGTCCCCGAGCCTGTGAACGATGTGACCCCAGTCTGTTCGCAATGTCCGGGTGTCCGTGCATGACGTCAACCGGGCCTGTGAACGACGTGACCGAGTCTGTTCACAACGTCCAGATGTCCGTGCACGACGTCACCCGGGAACTCAGGCTGCAGGCTGTAACTTGCCCGCCTCGCTCACGATCTCCGCAATATTGGGAGGAGGTACCCGCGGCCTGAACCCATGCGCTACTGCATTGCGGAACTCCATGAGTTGCAAGAGGCGGCCATACAGCAAGGGATCGATCTCGCCGAGACCGTAGAGCTCAGTCAAGAGCCTCGATGAGCTCTGCCGCTCCAGATCCAGTCCGGCAACATTCGCATGCCTCCGCAAGATTGCCTCGATGGCGCCCCAGGCGACGAGCGCAGCCGCTTCGAGATGTTGTTGTTCGAGAAGCAGTTCCACGTTGGCGAACAGTTCCTTCACCCGCTCGATGGGCACGAGCTCACCAAACGCAGGAACATCGGCCGCGGCGGGGGGATTGGCGGTGACGAGCTCGAATCGCCAGGGAGGATTCGCGGCAACCGCTTCTGCGATTCGAATGGTGCGATCTGACTCCACTTCGGGTGAGGCTTTCACTTCGATGACCACGCGATCGTCACCGGATGTCGCGATCATGTCGGGGACATCCTCGGCCAGGAAGGGCGGAATCCCGTCGCCGGACGGATGAATCGAAACCTTGTACCCGTTCGCGCGGTATTCAGCCGCCACCTGATTGAGCTTAGCCAGCTGAAGCTGTTCCAGAGTCATCGGTATGCCTCGAAGGTCGCAGAGTGGTCCACCATGATGTGTACAAAGTCGCTATGCCCTGCCAAACCTCGCGCCAGTACGGGCGTCACGTTGATGCGGTACTCACCGCGTTTCGGCCGCGCACTGGCTATAACATCCACGATCTGCCGATCTTTCAAATAGACGATATTCTCCAGCGCGTCCTGAATCGGCTTGACGATGTTATCGAGATCGGCGGCTTGCGCATAGACGTAGAAGTAGCCGAGGCGGAACAGGAGCGGCGAGTCGGCTGCTAAGTCACTCTCCGGCCAAGCGTTGCGAGCGATTGCCTTGATCTCTTCCTGCCACCGCCGGCGTGCAGGTGATGAGCCTTGGTGCGCGATGGGCGTGCCGAGCACGACAATCTAGAAGGGCAGCATGCTGAAAGTGTATGCCGAGCTCTCGTGCCCTGACCGAAACTGGGTGCTTCACACGCCCCAGATCTCCTGCGCGTACTCCCGAATCGTCCGGTCCGCGGAGAAGTAGCCGCTGCGCGCCGTGTTGAGGATGGACATGCGCGTCCATTCCTCCGGGCGCGTCCACGTATCGGCGGCGCGCTCCTGGGCTTCGATGTAGGAGGCGTAGTCGGCGCAGTGGAAGTAGCGGTCGTTTTTGGTGAGGATGTCGACGATGGGCTGGAAGATGCCGCCGCTCATGCCGGTGATGCGGTCGACGACGGCGGAGAGCTCGGGGTTGTCGCGGATGATGGCCGTGGAGTCGTAGCCGCGCTCACGGATGGCGGCGATGTCGTCGACGGTGTTTCCGAAAACGAACATGTTCTCGGTGCCGACCTGTTCGCCGATCTCGATGTTGGCGCCGTCGAGGGTGCCGATGATGATGCCGCCGTTCATCACCGCTTTCATGCAGCCGGTCCCCGAGGCCTCGGTGCCGGCGGTGGAGATCTGCTGGGAGAGCTCGGTAGCCGGAAACAGGACCTCGGCGGCGGAGACGTCGTAGTTGACGACGAAGACGACGTTGAGCCGCTGGGCCACGAACGGGTTGGCGCGCACGAGAGCGGTCACGTCGTGAATGAGCTTGATGATCAATTTGGCGATGAAGTAGCTCGGCGCGGCCTTGCCGCCGAAGATCACCGTGCGCGGCGTGGCGTCCTGGCCGGCCAGCAGGCGGTGGTAGAGCGTGATCACGTGCAGGACGTTGAGCAGCTGGCGCTTGTACTCGTGCAGGCGCTTGATGTGGATGTCGAACATCGAGTCGGGATCGACCTCCAGGAGCCGGCGGCGCAGCCACCGGGCCAGCAGTTCCTTGCGGCGCATCTTCACTTCGCGCCAGCGCTCGCGGAATGAGGCGTCCTCGGCGAACGGCTCGAGCGCGCGCAGGCGGTCGAGATCGCGCGCCCAGCCGTCTCCGATGGCGTCGTCGATCAGGGCGGTCAGTTGCGGATTGGCCTGCACCAGCCAGCGGCGCGGCGTGATGCCGTTGGTCTTGTTGTTGAACTTCTTCGGGAAGAGGCGGTGGAAGTCGGGGAAGATCTTCGACTTCAGGAGGTCCGAGTGCAGCCGGGCCACGCCGTTGACGGAGTGCGATCCGACGATGGCCAGGTTGGCCATGCGGATTCTCTGCTGCTGGTCGTCGATGATGGAGACGCGGCGCAGGACCTCTTCGCCGGCCGCGGCCTGCGTGACCAGCTCGCGAAACCGCCGGTCGATCTCTTCGATGATCTGCAGATGGCGCGGCAAGAGGCGCTCCATCAGGTCCCTCGGCCAGGTCTCCATCGCCTCCGGCAGGACGGTGTGGTTCGTGTAGGCGAAGACACGCTGGCAGAGCCACCAGGCGCGATCCCACTCCAGCGCTTCCTCGTCGACGAGCACGCGCATCAGCTCGGGGATGGCGATGGCCGGATGCGTGTCGTTGAGCTGGACGGCCACCTTGTCGGGCAGCAGGTCCCATGCGCCGTCGTCGTCCTTCTTGAAGCGCCGCAGGATGTCCTGGATCGTGGCCGCGGTGAAGAAGTACTGCTGCTTGAGGCGCAGCTCGCGGCCGGCGTATTTTTCGTCGGCGGGATAGAGCACCTTGGAGATGTTCTCGCTGACGGTCTTGTCTTCCACCGCTTCGACGTATTCGCCTTCGTTGAATTTTTCGAGGTCGAACTCGCGGCTCGATTTCGCCGCCCAGAGGCGCAGCGTATTCACCACGTCGTTGCGATAGCCGGGCACGCCGATGTCGTAGGCCATGGCATAGACCTCGTGCGCGTTGACCCAGCGCCGGCGCGAGCGTCCCAGCTCGTCGGTGTAGCTCTCCACGCGCCCGTAGAAGCGCACCGGGAAGCAGACGTCGGGATGGGCGACCTCCCACGGGTTGCCGTAGCGCAGCCAGTTGTCGGGGGCTTCGGTCTGGTGGCCGTCGATGATGTTCTGGCGGAAGATGCCGTACTCGTAACGGATGCCGTAGCCGTAGAACGGGAGGCCGAGCGTGGCCGCGGAATCGAGGAAGCAGGCCGCCAGCCGGCCCAGACCGCCGTTGCCGAGGCCGGCGTCGCTCTCGCGCTCGGCCAGATCCTCGAGCTCATAGCCGATGCGCCGCACCGCCTCGGCGTACTGCGGCTCCGCGCCGAGGTTGGCGATGTTGTTCGTCAGCAGACGCCCGAGCAGGAACTCGAGCGAGAGGTAGTACACGCGCTTGACGTCCTCGCGGTAATAGCGGTCCTGCGTGGGGAACCAGCGGTCCGTCTGCCGGTCGCGCGCGGCGTAGGCCAGCGCCTGAAAGGCGTTGACGTCCGTGGCATTGAACTCATCGCGCGCCACCGAGTACATCATCCGATAGCCAAACGCGTCGAGGATCGAGTCCGGATCGAGCCCGCCGGGCGCCGGTTTGGGGATCCTGAGATCGGTCACGAAGCGCTCCGGCGGATGCCGTACACGAGCAGCCGGTGTCCGCCCACCTCGACCTCGCCTTCGAGCGTCTCGCCGATCTTCTCCGCCACGCGGATGGAGCTCAGGTTGGCGGGGTCGATGAGGCTGATGACGTGGTCGCGCTTCATGACGTCGAAGGCGTAGTCGAGACAGGCGCGCGCGGCCTCGGGTGCGTAGCCTTTGCCCCACGACCGTTTGCCCATCGTCCATCCCAGCTCGAAATCGGGCCAGCCGTCCGGCTGATGGAACCCGACGCGTCCGACGAGGGCGCCGCTCTCCCGCTCGAACACGCCCCACATGCCGAACCCGCGCAGGTGCCAGTGCCCCACGATCATGGCCATGTGCCGCCACGTCTCCATCCGATCGAGATGCGCCCGCGCCGTGAAGCGCGTGACGTCGGCGTCGGTATGGATGGCCGCGTACTCTTCGAAATCAGACTCCTGCAACATGCGCAGGAGGAGGCGGTCGGTGGTGAGGGTGGGGTAGGTCATGGAGGAATGACACGGTGGACGTTGTGGACGCAGTCCACCGTCCACAAAGTCCACCGTGCGTCAAATGGTTAGAAACTCACCCTCACCCCCAACCTTGCACTCGTGGGCGGTGTGCGGATCACGGCTTCGCCGTATCGGGGGTTGGCGGGTGTGGGGTCGTCGTTGTCGGCTTCGGCGAAGCCCCAGCGTTGATCGAGGAGGATAGGGCGCTGGGAGTTGAGGACGTTGAAGACGTCGAGCAGGAGGTTGACAGTGGCCGGGCCGAGCGTGATCGGGTAGCCGAGGTGGAGGTCGATGTCGTAGTTGCTCGGCGAGCGGCCTTCGGAGCCGCGCTCGTCGAGGAAGAACTCGTAGCGGCCGTAGGCGTCTGAGTAGCCGTACTTCGTGAGCGGCGTGCCGCTACGCCAGTAGGCCGCGGCGCCGACGGACAGTTTCCACGGCGACTCATAGACGCCGGAGACCTTGAGCTGATGCCTGCGGTCGTTCGAGAGCGGGCCTTTGTTGGTGATGGTGTTGAGATCGGCGCCGTCGGTGAAGAAGTCGTAGTAGTCGTAGGCGGCGGTGATGTTCGGGTCGGCGCCGACGTTGGTGAACGGCGAGTATTCGCCGTCGAAGTTGCCCTCGAGCTTCGAGTAGAGATACGAGGCCATGCCCTGCCAGTGGTTGGAGAAGCGCTTGGTGGCGTCGAACTGCACGCCTTTGAACGTGCGCTTGGCCCGCGGGGCCGGGAAGGTGCGCGAGTAGTCGAGCGTGAAGACGTCGCTCATCAGTCCTTCGCCCGGGTTGCCGATGCAGTACGTGCCGTCGTCGATGCAGAGGAAGTCTTCGAGGACGCGGCCGTAGCTGCGATAGATGCCTTTCACACCGACGGCGAGATTGGGCATCACTTCGCGCTCGTAGCCGAGGAGGTACTCGGTGATGTACTGATTGCGGAGATCGGGATCGGCGGGCGTCACCAATCCGCCGAGGATGGCCGACTCCAGACCGGCGTCGGCCTCGGCGTTCGCATCCGGCGTGGTGCTGGTGGGGCTGTAGTTGATGATGCGCGGCTGCCGTTCGTACGAATAGGACCGGATCACGAGGTCCATCGGGATCTGCTCGTAGAAACGGCCGTACGAGCCGTACACCTTGGACTTGTGATCGCCGCTGGGATCGAAGACGACGCCGAGACGCGGCGCGTAATCCTCCTTGAGATCGATCTGCACGACCCCCGAGGCGTCGATGATCTGCTGGCGGTCCCACCGGACGCCGTAACTGATCACCAGGCGGTCGTTCACGGAGAAGCGGTCCTGCAGATACGCGGTCGTGATCTTGTGCTCGGGCGAAGCGTTGAGCTCCGAGGTCGGCGCATTGCCGACCGTGGCGTCCGGCGTCGTCCAGTAGAAGTGGCGGTAGATCGGCTTGGAGGGGTTGACCTCGTTCTCGAAGATGTCGACCTGCTGTCCACCCGACATGCGTTTGGACACCTCGGCTTTTTCGTGCTCGTACTCGACGCCGCCTTTGATCTCGTGATGTCCGAACAGGCGCATGGCCGAGCCGGCGTAATGCGTGCGCTCGAAGCGCTTCTTCTGGATCAGGCCGAAGCCGCCGCTCTGCCGGAAGTCGTCCGAGGCGTCGCGAAACTGAACGGCGTCGCCTGCCGCCGTGGCCGGCGAGATCGAGTTGTCTTCCTTGTGCCGCGCCACCTGTCCCATGACCACCCACTGCGAGCCGAGGGTGGCGTCGTAGCGCAGCGCGTAATCGCGTCCGCCGAAATCCTGACGGCCGAGGTACGTCGACTCGTCGCCGCGCAGCGTGTGATTGGCGTCGACGATGGCGCCGGTGTCCGTGCGCGGGTCCTGAAGGTACGTCAGGACCAGCGTCTGATTGGGGGCCACGTTGTACGTGAGCTTCGCCGAGCCGAGGCCCTGCGTCGTCTCCGAGGTGACGACGTCGGAGAGGCCGGGAAGCTGATTGTCGCCGGAGTGATCGACGGAGTCGTAGGCGGCGAAGAACCACAGCTTGTCGCGCAGGATGTAGCCGCCCAGATCGGCGCCCCAGTCGCTGCGGTCGAAGCCGACCAGCGTACCGTTGCTGGCGTCGATCTCTTCCGTGTCGCTCTGGAGCGAGTCGGTGTCGAGATACCCGAAGACGTCGCCCGTCAGCGTGTTGCCGCCGGACTTGGTGATGACGTTGATGATGCCGCCGGTGGAGCGGCCGTACTCGGCCTCATACCCGCCGGTCTTCACATCCACTTCCTGAATGAACTCGAAATTGAGGTTCTTGCCCTGGAAGCCGTACTCCATCTGGGTGGTGTTGACGCCGTCGATGAAGAACGCGTTCTCGGCGCCGGAGGAACCGTACACCGTGATCGTGCTCTGCGAGGCGTTGTGCGGATTGGCATCCGTCGAGACACCGGGCGCCACCTGCACGATCGAGGAGTAGCTGCGGCCCGTGGGCAGCGTCTCGATGGCCATGGCATCGAGGTTGGCGCCGACGCTCGACGACGTCGTGTCGAGCACCGGAGCGGTGGCCGTGACCGTCATCGTTTCCGAGACCGCGGCCGGCCGGAGCACGGCGTCGATCGAGGTGTCCTTGCCCAGCGAGATGCGGACGTCTTTCCGCGATTCGCTGTTGAACCCCTCCAGCGCGAAATGCACTTCATAGATGCCGGGAGGAAGAATGGCGAAGCGATAGTTGCCGTCCATGTCGGTCACGCTGGACCGCACACCTTGCAGCGAGGGACTGCGGACCTCGACGGTCACGCCCGGCAACGCCGCGTCCGTGCTGTCGGTAACGCGCCCCGACAGACCACCGGTGGTCTGGGCGATTGCGTTGGATGCAATGAGAAGAAGTACCAGGGGGAGGGCGAACCGGAAATGACGCATACGGGCCTCCTGATGAACGATGTGACGTAAGGATATCTCACTGGCGGGTAGGCAGTTCGCAGTAGGCAGTAGGCAGGAGTTGAAGCACGTACGTCGATCTCCTGCCTACTGCCTACTGCAGCGAAGCGTAATGCCTACTGTTCTGTGAGAATCTGCGCCCGTGCAAGTGCGAGTGATCCTGGTCGAGCCGCTCGAAGCGGGAAACGTCGGCGCGGCGGCGCGGGCGATGAAGAATTTCGGGTTCACGGATCTGTGGATCGTGGGCGGGAAGACCGAGCGGACGGACAACGTCTCGGCGTGGTGGGCAGTGGGGGCGATCGACGTGGTCGAGCAGGCCACGCGCGTCGATACGCTGGAGGAGGCGCTGGTCGATTGTCATCTCACAGTGGCCACAACAGCCATACGCGGGCGTCAGGTGTACGACTCGATCCAGCCCGAGGACGTGGCCCGCCTGGCATCGGAGCAGCTCGGCGAGGAGCATCGCCTGGCCGTCGTCTTCGGCCGTGAGAAGAGCGGCCTCACGGGACGCGAGGTCATGCTCTGCCAGCGCACGGCGTCGATCCCGACGTGGCCCGAGTTCCCGACCATGAATCTGGCGCAGTCGGTGGCCATCTTCTGTTACGAGCTGGGCAAGGGACTGCGGACGCGCCCGGACGCGCCCGAGATGCCGCCGCATCAGCTGCTGAGCAACCTCAACGCGCAGACGCGTGTGCTGCTCGGACAGATCGAGTTCTTCGGCAACCGCAGCCCCGACCGGCTCTGCGCGGAGCTGCAGGCCATCACCGGACGCGCCGCGCTCACGACGCGGGAGGCGTCTCTGCTCCTGTCGCTCGTGCGTTCGCTTTCAAAGCGGACCGGAACCACAGAATGAGCGCGGCGAAGACGGCCGCACCGAGCCACGGAGCTGCTGCGCCGGCCCACGTGCTACCAAAGCCCTCCGGCGACCGGCCGAGATAGACCGCCACGGCGGCGATGACGAGGCCCACCATCCCCTCCCCGCCGACGAGCCCCGATCCGAGCAGCACGCCCTGATCGGATCGCGCGGCTGCATCCGGACCGCGATCGGTGCGCCAGCGAACGAGTCCGCCGAGGAAGATCGGCACCATCGCAGCCACCGGGAGGTAGACGCCCACGGCGAAGGCCAGCGTCGGCAACCGGAAAAGCGCCGCGATGCAGGTGATGCCCGCGCCGATGGCCACGAGCGTCCACGGCAGCGTCTGATCGAGCACCCCTTCGATGACCAGCTTCATGAGCGTCGCCTGCGGCGCCGGAATCTCCTCGCTGCCGAACCCGTAAGCGCGTCCCAGGAGCAGCACCGCCAGACAGACGAACGCCGCGGAGGTGAGCACGCCGAGCAGCTGCCCGATCTGCTGATAGCGCGGCGTCGCGCCGAGGAGATAGCCCGTCTTCAGATCCTGCGAGGTGTCGCCGGCGATCGATGCCGAGATGGCTACGACCGCTCCGACGGCCAGCGCCCCGGCCTTGCCCGAGAGGTCGGTCCAGCCCAGCGCCATGAAGACGGCCGCCGTGCCGAGCAGCGCCGCGATGGTCATGCCGCTGGTGGGATTGGACGTCACGCCGACGAGGCCGACGATGCGCGACGAGACGGTGGCGAAAAAGAACGCGAAGATGGCCACGAGGATGGCCGCCACGAGGCGATGCGAGAACTGAGGCAGCGTCCCGAACGCCTGCGGCACGGTGGCCAGGAGAGCGATGACGCAGAGCGCGCCGATGATCGTCGTCGAGAACCGCAGATCGAGCGACGTGCGCGCCACTGCGGCGTGGTCCGTGGCCCGGGCGCGCATCTGTTTCGTGCCGACGCGGAAGCTCTCCACCATCGTGGGGATGCTGCGGATGAGCGTCATGATGCCGGCGGCGGCCACGGCGCCCGCTCCGATGTAGCGGACGTAGCGCGACCAGATCTGTCCGGCGCTCATCTGATCGATGGTCAGTTTCAATTCCGGAAAGTACGGCACGGTCTGGCCCGCACCCCAGTAGGCGATGGCCGGGATGATCACCAGCGACGACAGCAGCCCGCCGCCGACCATGACCGCGCCGACGCGCGGCCCAAGGATGTAGCCGACGCCGAACAGCGCCGCCGACACTTCCGTGGCCAGCTCGCCTTTGCGCAGAAAGGGAATGCGGAAGCCGATCTCGTCCGGCACGAGCCGGAAGCCGCCCACGACAGCCTTGAACAATCCGCCGGCGAGGAGGCCTTCGAACACGCCGCGCGCCCGTCCTCCACCCTGGCTGGCTTCGAGCACTTCGGCACACGCGGTCCCCTCGGGGTACGGCAATGTGGCGTGCTCTTTTTCGATGAGGTACTTGCGCAGCGGGATCATGAACAGCGTGCCCAGGACGCCGCCCGCGAGCGCCAGAAGCGTCATCTGCAAAAGAGACGGCGAAAGTCCCCACAGAAAGAGCGCCGGCAACGTGAAGATCACGCCGCTGGCGACCGAGCTCGAGGCCGAGCCAATCGTCTGCGACATGTTGGCCTCGAGGATGTTTCCGCGGATCAGTTTGTACACCGCCACGGTCATGACCGCGATGGGGATCGAGGTCGAGATCGTGAGCCCGGCCCGCAATCCGAGATAGGCGTTGGCGGCGCCGAAGACGATCCCCAGCAGGATCCCCGGCACCAGGCCCCGCCACGTGAACTCCGGCATCACCACGCCGGAAGGGACGTAAGGCTTGTGCATCCGGGGATTGTAGAGGGCAGAGCGCAGAGGACAGAGAGCAGAAAACGTCCGCCCCCCGGCGGTCCGATGATTCATGCGCTCCCTGCCCTCTGCGGGCTGCCCTCTACGAGGCCTACTGTTTTTCGGCCACGCAGTAGTAGCTCAGCGGATCGACGCTCAGGGTCTCGAAGCGGATGTTCCGGAATCCGGCCTCGGAGAGCATGCGCGTGGCACGCTCCTGGCCCCACATGCGGCCGAGGGCTTCACCGCGCTCGTCACCCAAGGCAACAGGCACTGCGTGCATGCAGGAGAGTGCGTAGAGCATGGGGGCGAAGGGGTGGTCGACGTTGCGCGCCAGGTGGCTCGACGCGGCGGCTTCCTGCATCAGGAACACGCCGTCCGGCACGAGCGACGCGGAGATGGTGCGCAGCACGGCCGTGGGGAACGACAGCTCGTTGAGCGACTCCAGCGCCAGGACCAGGTCGTACGTCCGCGGCTCGTCGATGCGCAACGCATCGCCGAGGACGAACTCGACGTTGGTCACGCCGGCCTCCTCGCGCTGCTCGTAGGCGCGAATGATCGCGGCGCGGGCGATGTCGTAGCCGCGGAACGTGGAGCGCGGAAACCGGCGGGCCATGGCGTTGAGCAGCGCGCCGTCGCCGCAGCCGACGTCGAGCACCGCGGCGCCGGCCTCCAGGCGCTCGCGCATGCCGGGCATCAGCCGCAGCAGCGCGTCGAGATACGACTCGTCGATCAACTGCCGCTTCCCGTTCGACAGCATTTCGCTGAGGCGCTCGTAGGCCTGCGGCATCACGCCGCCGCCGTCCTGGAAGCCGGCCACGACGAGATCCTCGATCGAGGCCAGAACGGAAAGGAGCTGCGCCGCAGGAGCCAGGTTGTCCGTGCCCGCGCCGCGCGAGAGCACGGCTGCGTATTCGATGGGCAGGAAGTACGTGGCCGTGCGCGCGTCATAGTCGACGATGTGCGCGCTGGTCATGGCGGCCAGCCATTCGCGCACGTAGCGCTCGGTCAGCCCGGCCGCCGTGGCGATCTCATGGCTCGTGGCCGGCGGCAGCGCCGCCATCACGTCGAAAAGACTGGTGCGGTGGCCGACGCTGATCATCATGGTGATGAATCCGCTGTTCAGGGTGCGGGCAACACGGCCTGCATAAACGTCCGCACCGAGGGTATGGTCCATCACGGTCATGAAACCTCCAGGGGAAGAGTGTTCGGCGATCGGCGGAATACCGATGTAACCGGTTGCACGGAATCTAGGCGCGTTCCTTCCGTCAATCCGGGAGAGAATGTGGGGAAAGCCTGTAGAGTCGTGAGGCTTTTCCGGTCCATGTATCGTTTTGGTGACTTCGAGCTCGACCTCAGCCGCTACGAATTACGGCGCGGTGGGGAGGTGATCAAGGCCGAGCCGCGGGTGCTCGAGGTGCTGAACTTCCTCATCGAGCATCGCGCGCGCGTGGTTCCAAAAGAAGAGCTCCTCGACACGATCTGGCGCGACGTGCACGTCTCGGAATCAGCCATGACCACGGCCATCCGCGATGCCCGCCGCGCTCTCGGCGATTCGTCGGCCGAGCCGCGCTGGATCCGCACCGTCTATGGCCGCGGGTTCCGTTTCGTCGGCGAGATCGCCGAGGCGCCGGCGGCACCCGCTCCTGCGCCGCCGCCGAAACCCGCGGAGCCGTCGACGCGCAAATCGATCGCCGTGCTGCCGTTCGCCGACCTCAGCCCGGCCCACGATCAGGGACATTTCTGCGACGGCCTGGCCGAGGAGCTGATCAACACGCTGACGCGCATCCACGAGCTGCGCGTCATCTCCCGGGCCCTGGCCTTCGACTTCCGCGCCGATGATGACCTGCGCGCCCTCGGCGAGAAGCTCGGCGTGGAGCACGTGCTGCGCGGCAGCGTGCGCAAGGACGGCGAGCGGCTGCGCATCAGCGTCCACCTCGTCGACGTGCGCACCGGGGATCACGTGCTCTCCGAAAAGTTCGACCGCCAGGCGGGCGACATCTTCGCGCTGCAGGAAGAGATCGCCGAGCACACCACGCGCGCGCTGCTGGGCGTGCTGACCGAGCACCACCGCAACGCCATCAAGTCGACGCCCGTGCGGCTCGACGCGTACGAGTTCTACGTCAACGGCCACAGCTACCTGGCGCAGAAAACGCCCAAGGCGCTCGACTCGGCCGTGCGGATGTTCGAGACGGCGCTGGAGTTCGACCGCGACTACGCGCTCGCCTACTCCGGCCTGGCGGACGCGCTGGTGGCCAAATACGCGGAAAACGGCAAGGACACGCTCCTGCAACGCGCCGACGCCGCCAGCCGCCGCGCCGTCGAGCTCGCCCCCCAACTCGCCGAGACCCACCTCTGCCGGGGCCACGTGCTGTCGCTGATGAAGCGCTACCCCGAGGCCAGCACCGAGCTCGAGATCGCGCTCTCCATCAGCCCGGGCGGGGCGGAGGCGGCGGAGAGGCTGCGGGAGCTGGAGTTGCGGGGTTAGAGCGCAGACGGCAGAGGGCAGAAGCAAAGGCACCGGGGCGGAGATCTTCTACCCTCTGCCCTCTGCGCTTTGCCCTCTAGAGTTTGAAAATCAACTTCGTCATGTCGTGCTGATTCCCGTCCGGGTCGGTTCCGTACGCGGGCTGGACGAATGACGTGAAGCCCAGGCCTTCGAGCGTGCGCACGGCGTCGGCTTCGAGGTCGGAGATCAGCAGGCAGCTGATGTGGCGCAGGCCGCGCTCGCGGGCGGTGTTGATGAGGTGCTGGACCAGGGTCGTGCCGAGGCCGTCGCCGCGGTAGGCGGGGTCGAGCATCCACTTGACGCGGCCGACCAGGCGCAGCGGCCCACCTTCACGCGTGTGCAGGGTGGCGTCGGCGACGATGCGGTTGCCATCCAGCGCGATCAGCGGAAACACTTTCCCGTAATCGAGACTGCGGCCCCACCCTTCGATGAGCTGGCGGTTGTCGACGTTGTCCCACGCGAAGCGCCGGTACTCGAGCGGCATGCGGTGGAAAAAGTCGTAAAGCGCGTCGACGTCCTTTTCGGCGAAGGGACGGAGTAGCACGCGGCGGCCGTCGCGAAGTGCGGCCTCCTGAGGATAACGGTGCGGCAAGGATTGCCTCCTGATGCTCGACTACAACGCAGCGGGTGGAGGACAGGCACGCGGCCTGTCCTCCCAGGCGCACGCTACTTCTTGGCGCCAAGGATGGAGTCCTTGGCAGCTTTGGCGATACGGAACTTCAGAACCTTCTTGGCCGGGATCTTGATCGCGGCGCCGGTGGCGGGATTGCGGCCGACGCGAGCTTTGCGCTGCACGAGCACGAGCTTGCCGAGGCCGGGGAAGGTGAAGCCCTTCTTCGCTTCCTTGTAGGCCACCGCGGCGAGGACTTCGAGCACGCGAACGGCCGTCTTGCGCGGAACTTCGGCCTCTTCAGCGATGTGGTTGATGAGCTGCGACTTCGTCATTGGGCCTGATGCCATGAGTAGTTGTGTTCTCCTTTTCGGCTTGTCTGTCCAGGTGCGGACGAGCCGACGCAATGTAGCGACGAACGCGCCGCGAAGCAATGGATTTTTCGCGCTTTTCGGCCAAAATTCGCGCTTTTTCTGAAATTGCACGGCCACACTGCACAAGCTGTGCTGCTGTTCCGGCCGATGGCACGGTTCGTTCTACATGCGTGCTCATGATTGAGCGCCTGGCCCGTCTGGGATATGCATCCATCGGCATCGTGTACATGATCGTGGGCGTGTTCGCCGTGCGCGCGGGGATGGGGGAGCGCGGCTCCGCCGGCGGCCACAAAGACGCCTTTGCGCTCATTCTTCATCAGCCGTTCGGGCGGGGGATGCTCGCGGTCATCGCCGCCGGCCTGGCCGGCTATGTCCTCTGGCGGTTCGTCAGCGCCCTCGCGGACAGCGAGCATCGCGGCAACGATGTGAAGGGGCTGGGCATCCGCGCCGCCAGCATCTTCCGCGGCCTGATCTACTCGGGGATGGCTCTGGAGGTGATGCGGATGGTCGCCGCCAACAGCAGCGGCGGCTCCGGCGGAAGCGAGCAGAACGCGGAGCATTGGACCAGGCGCCTCATGCAGCAGCCTTACGGACGATGGCTCGTGGCCCTGGCCGGCCTCGGCGTGGTCTCGTATGGCTTGTATCAGCTGTACGCGGCCTGGGATGCGAAGCTGAGCAAGCGCATCAGCCTCGGCGAGCTGGACGCGCGCGTGCGCGGCAAGGTCATCGCCATCTCCCGCTTCGGCATCGCCGCGCGCGGGTTGGTCTTTCTCATCATCGGCGGCTCGGTCGTCCTGGCCGCGCTCCGCCACAACGCCGCGACCGCGCACGGCACCGAGGGCGCACTGCGCGAGCTTCCGCCCCCGCTGCTCATCGTGGCCGGTTTCGGTTTTGTGGCGTATGGCGTGTACGCGCTCGTGAATGCGAGATATCGCAGGATCACGACCTAGCGCTACGGCGTCAGTATCAGCGTCGATGCCTTCCGCGCGTCGACCTTCTCCTTCGTGAACGGCATCTTCCAGGCCGCGCCGCGCTGCGCCATGTCCAGGAAGTCGTCGTAGTGCGGGCTGAAGGGATTGCCGGATTGGCCGAGCGCGCCGGTGAGCGTGAAGGCGTCGACGTCCGACCAGTCGAGGACGAAGCGCATGCTGGGGCCGATGCCGGTGCGGAACGATTGCGATGCTTCGTCGTAGCCGTAGAAGTTCGCGTTGAGTGAGCCGCGATCACCGGCGCCGGGAAACGGTCCGCGATTCAGGCGCAGCCACCGGTCGAGGATCTTCACGCGCGCCAGCGGGTGCTTGATGAGGAGCGTGCAGGCCTGGCCCCACGTGCGTCCGGCGGCGATCGTCTTCGCTTCGCGCATGGCCCGCGCGGACATGTCGGCCGCGGTCTCGTGCTTCGGGGTGCGCCGGTCGTCGAGCGCGGGCGTGTTCGTCGTCAATGCCTCGTCGAGTAGTACGCGCCCGAGGTCCCAGTCGGTCGCCAGCTCGTCCTCGAAGATCGCCCGCGGCAACCGGCGCCACCAGACGGCGAACAGCGCGGCGGCCTTGCTGTCGGAGGACATCCTGCCGTCCCATTGCGCGAGCAGGCGCGCTTCTTCGTCCAGCCCGGCGGCCTTCGCTCCCTCGGCGGCCAGCGCTTTCCATCGCGTGGCCAATCCCGAGACCAGGTCGAGCTGCATGGTCCGCATCTCATCCGGCGTCCGTTTCGACTGCAGGAGCGCCGTTGCCCGCGGGATGCGGTAGGGATCATAGAAGCCGTGGATCGGATACGGCCACGCGCCCTGCGCCACCGGCTGGTTGTTGCAACTGGCCAGAAACCCCTGCGCCGGATTGAGCGCATGCGGCGTCTCGTCCAGCGCGCGATAGCCCCGCCATTCCGCGCGCGGATCGTTTGCCTTCTGGCGCACGTAAGTGTCGAAGTCGCGCACCGGCACCGGCGCGCCGAGCTGATAGCCGATGTTGCCGGCGCGGTCGGAGTAGATCCAGTTCGCGTCGAGCGCGCCGAAGCGCGTCACGGAGCCGCGGAAGTCGTCGAACGTTTTCGCTTTCTGCAGCCGCAGCGCGGCGTCCGAGATTTCAGCGGGCGGGAAGTCGAACCCGGCCCAGCGCAGCGAAGTGTGATCGTCGATCATCACGCCGCGCGCGCCGCGGCGGACTTCGAGGACGCGCGGCTGGTCCTCGCCTTTGACGCGGATCTCCTCGCGGATCGCGGCTCCCGCGGCCGCGTCGTCGTAGTAATCGATGAGATCGACCGAGGCCACCGTGAACGAGAACGCCACGTCGGCGTTGTGCCCCATCACCACGAACGGCGCACCGCCGTACGTCACGCCGACCACGTTCAACCCCTCTTCCGAATGCAGCCCGGCCAGATACCAGAGCCCCGGCGCCTGATCGATGGAGAGATGCGGATCCGCCGCGTGCAACGCACCGCGCGTCGATGAGCGCGAGGCGGCGACCACCCAGGAGTTGGAGGCCTTGGCGATGCTCATTTCAGAGGGCAGATCGCAGAGGGCAGAGGGCAGAAGAGCCCCCGCCCACGATGACGTGGTGCCTTTGCTTCTGCCCTCTGCGCTCTGCCCTCTGCCCTCCGGCACGGTCGGCGGCGACCACGGATGCCCGGCATGCGCGAGCACCGAGGCCTGCATGCCGAGCTTCTCGATCAGCTTCTGGTATTTCTGATCCTGATCCATCAGCTGGTGGGAGAACCACGTCTGGTAGTAGCTGACGGTCAGGCAATCCTCGACCGTCCAGGGCCGCGGCGTGAGGCGCAACACCACGAGCTCCGGCGCCAGGAGCTTCGCCTGGGTCATGGCGGCGTTGATCCCGTCGACGTATCGCTGCATTGCCGCGCGCGCGTCCGGCGTCAGCGGCGCGGCGCCGGCGCGGCGCGCAAAGCCGATCTGGCGCTGGAAGACGTCGGTGTCGTAGGCGGCCTCGCCGAACACTTCGGACAGCTCCCCGCGCGCCAGCCGCCGCACGAGCTCCATCTGGAACAACCGCTCCGACCCATGCAACCAGCCGATGCCGAAGAACGCATCGCCGTCCGTCTTCGCCCACACCTGCGGCACACCCCGCGCGTCGAACGTGATCTCCACCGGCGCGCGTACACCGGTGCGGACCGTGCCGTCGTACTGCGCCACGGAGCGATGCAGATAGAACCGCCCGCCATGCCACGCGATGACGCCGAGGGCGATGATGGCGAGAAGGATGAGGAGGAGACGGCGCATGGTTGTTCGCTAACTTATCGCGAGAGCCGCCCCTCACCCTAGCCCTCTCCCCTCGGTGATGAAGCCGCCGTGGGGAGAGGGGACTTGAAAAGAACCAGTCCCCTCTCCCCGCCGCAGGTTCATCGCGGTGGGGAGAGGGTTAGGGTGAGGGGCGGCTCTCGCGAAAACCCTCGATCACATCCAGCAACGCCCGGATCGATTCCGTGTACGCATCCGGCTTCGAGGCCAGGAGCGCTTCGCGGTTGGGGTAGCCGCCGGTGACGGCGACGGAGTAGACGCGGGCGGCGCGCGCCATTTCGATGTCTTCGGGGCTGTCGCCGACGAAGATGGCTTCCTCGGCGCGGACGCGCAGGCGGTCGAGGCAGAGGAGCAGTCCTTCGGGATGCGGTTTCTTTTCCTTCACCTCGGATCCGTAGACGCGCTCGTGGAGGTGTTCGGCCAGGCCGTGGAGCTCGAGCTCGCGCTCGACGCGCCCGCGGCTTCCGCTGGTGACGATGCCGGTGGCCAGGCCGCGCGCGGTCAGGGTCTCGACGACGTGACGGGCTCCGTCGAGCAGCTCGATCCGTTCGTTGGCGAAGTGTTCCAGCCAGCGCTCGTCGGCGCGGCTCCAGTGCTCTTCCTCCAGGCCGAGGGCGCGGAACGTGTGGTACCAGTTCGGCGAATAGGTGCGCGCGTAGGTCTCACGGTCGAAGTGGATGCCGAGCTCGGAGAACAGCTGCACGTAGCAGCGATAGCTGGCCTCGGCCGTGTCGGCCAGCGTGCCATCCCAATCGAAGAGTACCGCCCGGATCATGACGCGATGATAGCTCGCAACAAAAAACGGCGGGCCGGATGGCCCGCCGTTCAGATGAATCGAAGAGAACCCTACCAGAGCAGGCGCACTGCGAGCTGTATCTGGCGCGGATCGCCGGCGCCGCTTTGCACGGTACCGTCGAAGTTGAAGACGAGGCTCGTCACTTCGGGGCGCCGGAAGTTCTCGCTGTCCATGACATTGAAGACGTCGATGGCCGGCTCTACGGTCATGCCGCCGACGGGGAACTGCTTCGACACTCGGAAGTCGAGCGAGGAGTACTGGTTGTCCTTGCGGCCGAGGTTGCGCCTCACGACCGACGCACAGGGATCCGTACCCGACGGAACACAACGATCCTGCGGTGTAGCAGCCGGATTCCCGTTTTCATCGATGGACAGCGGCTGCGCGGAGCGATACGAGTAACGAACGTTCACTTCCACGCCCATCGGCGCATTCCAGAGCAGCCAGCTATTGACGCGATGGCGCTGATCGCGGTCGGAGTAGCCGTACTCCGCGTCGAGATCCGTGATCTTCGCGTAACGGAGCGTGAACGGATCGCGCTCGTTGTCGTCGTCGGACTTGTCCTTCGAATACGTGTAGTACGCCTGGAACTGCACGTTGTGCGACGGACGCTTGGTCACGCCGACCGTCACGCCGTGGTAGAGGCTCTTCGCCGTCGAGCTGACGACGGTGAGCGCACCGACGCCGTTGAAGCCGCCTGCTCCGAGTCCACTGCTCCACGGTCCGCACGCGAACGTGCAGCCCGGCGCGAGGTTCGCGTTGAGCAGCGGGTCGTTGCCATTGGTGAAGCGGGTGATGTGCTCACCCTTGGCGTAGTTGTACTTGACGAGGAACGCGTAATCCTGAATGAGCTCGTGCTCCCACGAAAGACTGGCCGACAGCGTGCGGGGATTTTCGAAATCCTTGTCGAACACGAACACGTCCGGAAGGAACGGATCGCCGATGCAGCGGTCCGGAATCTTGTTCGGATAGACGAGCGGGCACGGCGTACCGTCCGGCGCGGGCGGCTGGAATCCGGCATTGCGGAAGATGGTCTGCCCCCGGCTGCCGTTCGTGGAGCGCGAGGACGCGAGCGACAGGCCAGGGATGCGCCCGTAGAAGATGCCGGCGCTGGCGCGCAGCACTTTGCGGCCGTCGCTGCCCGGGTTCCACGACAGCCCGAGGCGCGGCTGCCACATCGCATAATCGGATGGAATCGTGCCGTCGGACGGGAAGGTTTGTCCGTTCTGGCTCTTGCCGATGAAGCCAGCGTAGAAGACGTCGTCCGGATCGGTGATCGGATCGGGCTGCTTCTGCCCTTCCCAGCGCAGGCCGTACTGCACGTTCAGATCCGTCGTGGCCTGCCAGGAGTCCTGCACGAAGACACCGTACTCGTTCTGCGGAATGCTCTGCGTTCCCGCTTCCTCCACTGAGATGTCACCGACCCCGGCCTGCTGCAGATAGAGCAGCACATGATTCGCCGTTCCGTGGGCGAGGTCATCGAGGAAGCCGGCCGTGGAGTCGAAGATGTAGCGGCCGTTCGCGAAACCGAGGAACGTCTGGACCGAATTCACGCGGTTGAACTCGAGGCCGGCCTTGATCGAGTGCGCTCCGCGCAGCCACGACGTGTTGTCGTTGAACTGGATGCGCGTGTCGTAGTACTCGACGGGGATGAAGAACGGCATGCCGAAGCGATACGTGCTGCCGAAGTCAAACGCCGTGTCGGGCAGCGGCCGGCTCTGACCGGTGATGTTCGGCCCGTTGTACGGACGCGGACGATCTTCGCGCGCCCACTGAAAGCGGAATTCGTTCAGAAGACTGCTCTGCAGCGTCGAGATGAGCGAGCCGCTGACGGCGTGCGAGTGGTCCTGCTCGATCGCGTTCGCGCTGCGGCCCCAGGAGTCGACGTCGAACGTGCCGTTCTTCTGCTCGGACCACGTGTAGTTGTAGCGGAGGGTGACGAGGTGGGCGTCGGTGGCGGACCAGTCGGTTTTCGCGAGGAACACGCGCGCGTCATTGGTCCGTTCGATCGGTCCATTCTCGTTGGGCGAGCCGAGCGCCGCGAACGCGGCCACGACTGCCGGCTCGATGCGCGCCAGGTCGTTCTGCTTGGTCGACGACGCGTCCTGGAAATCGAACGCGGTGAAGTAGAACAGTTTGTCGCGGACGAGCGGACCGCCGAGCGTGAAGCCCAACTGGGTCTGGTCGAACTCGTACGGCGCCGTGCCGCCGTCCGGAGTCTTCGGATCCGACGACAGCGAGTCTTGCTTGAACACCGCGTGGACGGTACCCATCATGTCGTTCGTGCCCGACTTGGTGATGACGTTCACGAAGCCCGACTGCGAGCGCCCGAACTCCGCGTTCGCGCCGTCGGCAACGACGACCATTTCCTTCACCGAGTCGAGATTGAACGTGAAGGCGGGACGCTGGCCGCCGCGCTGTTCACCGAAGAACGGATTGTTGAAGTCCGCGCCGTCGACGGAGATGTTGTTGGCGATGCCTTTCTGTCCGTTGATGGAGAGCTCGTCACCGTCCGGTCCCTGCACGATGGTCACGCCGGGCGTGAGCTTCGTGAGCTCGAGGAAGTTGCGGCCGTTGTTCGGAAGGTCCGACATGGCCTCTTCTCCCAGGCGCGTGGCACCCTCCGTGCGGCCCGTCTCGATGAGCGGCGCCGCGGCGGTGACGACGATCTCTTCCGAGACCGCGGCCTGCGAGAGTTTGATGTCGACGGTGAGGGTCTGGCCGACGCCGAGGTTGAGGCCCTTCACGGTCTGGGTGTTGAAACCGCTGAGCGTGGCCTTGACCTCGTACGGCCCGAGCGGCAGCAGCACCCCGCGGAAACGGCCCGCGCTATCGGTGATCTGGGTCTGCTCGAAGTTCGTGGCCGTGTTGCGGATCGAGACGGTGACGCCGGGGAGCGCGCCGCCCGTGGCGTCCGTGACCGTGCCCTCGATGACGCCGGTCGTGGCCTGGGACTGGGCAAAGAGGAATGTTCCGAAAATGACGAGAACGGCGAGGACGAACGACCTGAGGGAGAGCAAACGCATGAAACCTCCTCAACAAGTGACCGATTGGTGCGATGTGCAGGGCAATGTACGCCCGCTGTCAGGGCGGGGTCAACGAAACTTCCGAAGGCTTTACAGGCGAAGGCGTCAGCCGCGATATGCGATCCATACTGCCGTCAATGCTACCAGTCCCGGAACGGCCTGCACGAAGAGAATCGAGCGCTTGGCGGTGAGGGCCCCGAAGATGCCGGCCACGATCACGCATCCGAGGAAGAACACTTTGATCGCGAAGGCACCTTCGCCGAACGCCTGATCGCGACAGAGTACGCCCCAGATCAACCCCGCCGCGAGAAACCCGTTGTACAGACCCTGGTTGGCCGCCAGTCCTTTGCTCGCTTCCGCCAGCTCGCGCGACAGACCGAACGTCTTCCGGCCGAACGGCTTCGTCCAGAGAAACATCTCCAGCACGAGAAAGCCGAGGTGGAGCAGAGCGACAAACAGGACCAGGATGTCGGCGACGAGACGCATGGGAGCAGGATACGCTGAGTTCGATCGTCGCGACCTTCGGAGGCTCAGAGGCGCAGAGGCTCAAAGGCTCAAAGACGCACGTGCCACCGACATCTCTGAGCCTGTGAGCCTCTGAGCCTGTGAGCCTCTGAGCCTGTGAGCCTGTGAGCCTGTGAGCCTGTGAGCCTCTGAGCCTCTGAGCCTGAATCCTGCAACCTACGCCACACGCCCCCGTACAACGCCCCACCGAAAGAGAGGTTACGCATTGATCCTCGCAAGTCTGATCCTGGCCGCGGCCGTCAACGTGACATCCGCGCCGTCGCCCGCTTACATCGAGCGGACGGCGAGCGCGCAACTCGTGAACTTCGATCTGATCCTCGAGAACACGACCGATGAGCCGCTCGACGTCGATGAGGTGCAGGTTTCCGTTCATGACCGGGCCGGGAAGCTGGTGCTGCGCAAGTTCGTGGACGGCAATGGGGCGCGTCCGAGCATCCGAACGGTGGACATCCCGGAGGTCCCGGCCAAGGGGAAGGCGCTGCTCTTCAACCCCTTCGACCGTTTCGATCGCGACGTGGAGCTGGGCTCGATGACGTTCGATCTGAAATTCAGCAGTAAGAACGGCGAACGGCGTTTCGCTTCCCAGGTCAAGGTGGAGCCGAAGCCGTATATCGCGAAAGCGGCGCTCCTTCTGCCGGTGAAGGGGCGGATGATCGTGTACGACGGGCACGATTTCTACGCCCACCACCGGCGCTGGGACTACACCATCCCCTTCCTGCAGCAGCTCGGCTTCCGTACGAACTTCATGCGCTACAGCTACGACTTCGTTCCGGTGAACGCGGACGGGGCGATGTCGGAAGGCGATGAGGCGAAGAACGAGAATTGGTTCGGCTTCGGCCGCGAGGTTCGTGCGGCCGCCGACGGAACGGTCGCAGCGGTGCTGGACGACCAGCCGGATGACCGCAAGTTCGACCCGTCCTCGATCGCGGAGCACGGCACGATGCGCATCTGGGGCAACTACGTGGTGATCGACCACGGCAACGGCGAGCACAGCCTGTACGGGCATATCCGCCAGGGCAGCAGCCGGGTCAAGGCCGGACAGCGCGTCAAACGCGGAGACGTGGTGGCGGCCATCGGCGCGTCCGGCAGCTCGATGTTTCCGCACCTTCACTACGAGCTGCAGACCGGCGTCGACACGAACGCCGAGGGATTGCCCTCGACGTTCCACGACTTCGTGCGCATCCAGGGCGCGCGGCGGGTTCCGGTTCCGGCAGGAAGCGTGGAATCGGGAGAGATTGTGGAGAGCAGCCGTTAACGGCTGCTCTCGCACACGACTACTCAGGCCGGATGCACTCCACCATGCCCATCGACTCCACGAGCTGGCGCAGCTGCACGCGGCAAATGAGGCTCTCCTGTGCGGTCAGAAAGAGCGTCTGCAGCGGATCGTTGTTGACATTGCAGTTCGCCGGCGGACCGTCTTCGACGTAGCCATCGCCGTCCATGGTCTCGAGGAAAATGCTGCCGTCATCGACGACGCACTGAGTCACGACGACCGCTCCGCTGACGATGTCGGCGAAGAACTCCAGCACGCCGGGACACGGGCAGGTCTGCAGGCAGGGAAGGGGATGGTCGGAGTGCTTCTCATAATTCTTCAGGACCGACTCGCATCCCTGATCCGAGGCGCGCTGGTTCGGATCGGTGCAGTCCATGGCCTCGCAATAGGCGTTGCAGAGACCGTACGCCGCTCCGGTCTCCATGTCGCAGACCGTTTCCTGCGACGGTGTCTGACCGTCCGGCGTTTTTGCCGACACGCTGCCCGTACCGATGAAAAGAATAACGACAACAAGAATCCACAGGGATTTCCGCATGGGGCTGCTCCTCTCTCTAAAAGGGCTGGCCGAGGATCTTAGACCAGTGCCTGCGCCAAGCACAAGAGACGAGCGTCCGTCAAGCGTCAGCGAAAAATAAAAAATACGGCACCGACCAGACAAAGTGCCGCCCAGAGGAAATTCACGTTGAGAGGCTGGCGCATGTAGAGGAGCGCGAACGGCGCGAATACGCAGAGCGTGATGACTTCCTGCAGGATCTTGAGCTGCGCCAGCGACAGCTTCGTATAGCCGATGCGATTGGCCGGCACCTGGACGAGGTACTCCAGCAATGCCACGCCCCAACTGATGAGTGCGGCAACGTACCAGGGACGCGTCGAGAGGTTCTTGAGGTGCGCGTACCAGGCGATGGTCATGAAGACGTTGGAGACGGCCAAGAGACCGATGGTGATGGCGATCGTTCTCACCGCACGGACCCTTCCTGGCCGGCGTTCGGGCGGCGCAAGGCCCTGGCGATCCGCCCGTACCGGACCGCCTGGATCAGGTAGACGATGGACACGGCGGCCAGGAGATAGGGCACGACGCCGATGAAGTCGGAGCCCATCAGGATGGCGAACATCGCGATCAACGCCACGATGTACCAGTTGACCAGCCCGAGCACTACGGCCGTGGCTTCCTCCGGACGGCGGCGGATGACTCCGTGCATGATCGGCATGTAGTGAATGGAACCGCCGAATGCCTTCTCCCGGAAGGCGATGACGTCGGGCCCCAGCCGCCGGAACAGCAGCGGCGTTGCGGCAACGGTCGCGGCCACCTGCAGGAGCTCATGGAGCGATTGATCCTCGAGGCCGGTGACGCGATCGACCCGCCGGATGAAGATCGGCAGGCCGGCGGTGAAGTAGAAGCGGTTCCATCTCGCGGAGAGGATGATCTCCACGATCGTGATGATCAGGACGATGCCGAAACCGATCGGGATGCCGTTCACGTTGCTCACGCCGGCAGGATAATCCCTCGTGACAGCTGTACAGCTATACAGCTGCACAGCTGAATAGGCCCGTCAGACCGGCGCCGGTTCCAGCTCCCCCACTTCCTCCGCCTCGGCTTCGTCTTTGCGGTGCGTGCGGGCCACGAGCATGTAGATCGACGGCACGATGAAGAGCGTGAAGGCGGTGCCGATGATCATGCCGGTGACGAGCATGATGCCGATGCTGTTGCGCGCGCCGGCGCCGGCGCCCTTGGCAAAGACGAGCGGCAAGTGTCCGACGACGGTAGCGGCGGTGGTCATGAGGATCGGTCGAAGGCGCGTGCCGGCCGCTTCGATCACCGCGGTGCGTTTGTCTTTTCCGGTTTCCTGCAGGTGGTTGGCGAACTCGGTGATGAGGATGCCGTTGCGCGAGACCAGGCCGATGAGCGTGATCAGTCCCACCTGGCTGTAGATGTTGATCGACGTGAAGCCGAAGAACGAGAAGAGCAGCGCGCCGGAGAGTGCCAGCGGCACGGAGCCGGCCAGGATGATGAACGGATCGCGGAAGCTCTCGAACTGCGCGGCCAGCACGAGATAGATGAGGATGGCCGAGAGGAGGAACGTGCCCAGGAACCGGCTGCCTTCGATGCGCAGCTGGCGTGATTCACCCGCGTAGTCATACGTGTAGCCGCGGGGCATGATCTTCTTCGCCTCGTCCTCGAGGAAACGCAGGCCTTCGTCGAGCGAAGTTCCCGGCGCGAGCACGCCCTGGATGCGCACGGCGTTGAGCTGCTGGAAGCGTTTCAGGTCGCGCGGGCCGGTGGAGGTCTCCAGCGTGGCGAACGTCGACAACGGGACGAGCTGGCCGTTCGGTCCGGTGATGTACATGTCGCCGAGCTGCTCCGGCGTCAGGCGGTCGCTGCGCTTCACCTGCGGGATGACTTTGTAGCTGCGGCCCTGGATGCTGAAGCGATTGACGTAGTTGCCGCCGACGAGCGTGGAGAGATCGCGGCCGGCCTGCCCTAGATCGACGCCCTGCGAGCGCAGTTTGTCGCGGTTGAAGACCACCTTGGCCTGCGGCTGGTCGAACTTCAGATCGGTGTCGGCATACATGAATTTGCCGCCGGCAAACGCTTTCCCGACCAACTGACCGGCCACCTCGGCGAGCCGCGTCGGTTCCTCGGTGGAGAGCAGCACGAACTCCACCGGGAACCCTTCGCCGCCGCTCGGCAGCGCGGGCGGGATCATCTGGATGGAGCGGATGCCCGGAATGGCGGCGGTCTTCCCGGAGACATCCATCTGGATCTCCTGGATGCTCCGGCTGCGGTCGTCCCAGGCCTTGGTGATCATTCCGCTGAACCCGAAGTTCGGGAAGATGACCTGGAACGTCGACTGCGCCTCGGGGATGGCGCGGTAGGCATCGTCGACCTGATCGGCGAACAGCTTGGTCTGATCGATCGTCGAGTTCGCGGCCCCCTGGATGATGCCGAAGATGAAGCCCTGGTCCTCCATCGGCGCGAGCTCTTTCTGCGAGAACATGTAGAAAGGAACGATGAGGGCGATGATGATGGCCCAGAGCGTGATCACGACCGGCCGATAGTTCAGGGTGTTGGAGACGGTCCGCGTGTAGCGGTTGCGCAACGCGTCGAAGCGGCGGTTGATCCAGCCGGCGAAGCCGCGCTCCATGTCGCCGGCCCGCAGCATCTTCGAGCCCATCATCGGCGAGAGCGTCAGCGCCACGACACCGGAGACGATCACCGCGCCGGCCAGCGTGAACGCGAACTCGCGGAAGAGCGAACCGGTCAGGCCGCCCTGAATGGCCACCGGCGTGTAGACCGCAGCCAGCGTGATGGTCATGGCGATGATCGGGCCGACGAGCTCCCGGGCCGCTTCGGTGGCCGCCTGCATGGGACTCTTGCCCATGTGCAGATGTCGCTCGATGTTCTCCACCATGACGATGGCGTCGTCGACCACCAGGCCGACCGACAGCACGATGGCCAGGAGCGTCAGCAGATTGATGGTGAACCCGAACAGCAGCATCAGGAACGCGGCGCCGATGAGCGAGATCGGAATGGCCACGACCGGGATGATCACCGCGCGCACCGACCCGAGGAACAGATAGATGACCAGGATGACGATGAGCAGCGTCTCGGCCAGCGTCTTGAGCACCTCGCGGATCGAGTATTCGATGTAGAGCGTCGAGTCGTACGGGATGCCGCCCTTCATGCCGGCGGGCAGCTGCGCCTGAATGTCCGGCATCGCTTCGCGCACGCGCTGCATGACCTCGAGCGTGTTCGCGGTGGGCAGCGCCCAGATGCCGATGAACACGGCGGTCTCGCCGTTGAAGCGCACTTCGTTGTCATAGGTCTCGGCGCCGAGGACGACGTCCGCGATCTCGCCGAGCCGCACGACCTCGCCGTTCTCCTCTTTGACGACGAGCTGGCGGAACTCTTCGACCGTTTTCAGATCGGTATTGGCGACGAGATTGACCGAGGTCATCGTCCCCTTGGTGCTGCCGAGCGCGGAGAGATAGTTGTTCTGCGCCAGCGCGTCGCGCACCCGGGACGGCGAAATGCCGAACGCGGCCATCTTCTCCGGCTTGAGCCAGACTCTCATGGCGAACGTGCGCTCGCCGAAGATGTCGGCGCGCTGCACGCCGCTGATCGAGCTCAGCTTCGGCTGGACGACGCGCGTCAGGTAGTCGGTGATCTGGTTCTGATCGAGATCTTTCGAGGCGAAGCCGAGATAGGCCGCCGCGAACTGGCTGTCCGCCGTCTCCAGCGCGATGATCGGCGCTTCGGCCTCGGGGGGCAGGGTGTTGCGCACCTGCGCCACCTTCGACTGGATCTGCGTCAGCGCCGCGTTCGTGTCGTAGTTGAGCTTGAGGTGCACGGTGATCGTGCTGATCCCCTGCGCGCTCGACGATTCCAGGAAGTCGATGCCGTCCGCGCTGGCGATCACGCGCTCGAGCGGCGAGGTGATGAAGCCGCGGACGAGATCCGCGCTGGCGCCGATGTAGGCCGTGGTCACCTTCACGTTGGCCATGTCGGTGCGCGGGAACTGCCGCACGCTCAGCGAGCGGATCGAATACAGCCCCGCGATCAGGATCACGAGGTTGACGACGGTCGCCAGGACGGGACGTCGAACGAAGAGGTCGGTGATTTTCATTTAGGTGTCTTCCGGCTTCGGCGCGGCGCTGTTGCCAGGCTGGATCTTGTTGTTCACCACGACGGCCGCGTTGGGACGCAGCTTGAACACGCCCGAGGTCACGACCTCTTCACCCGGCTTGAGGCCGGTAATCACCGCCACCTGATCGCCGCGCGCGGGGCCGAGCTTCACGAACTGCTGGCGCACGCCGAGGTAGCTCTTGCCGTCGGGACCCTTCATGTTTTCCACGATGAAGATCGAGTCGCCGAACGGCGCGTAACTGATCGCGGACGTCGGGACGGTGAGCACCGTCTGTTTCGCGCCGCGGGCCAGCTGCGTCTCCACGAACATGCCCGGGCGCATGCGGCCGGACCGGTTGTCGAAGGCCGCCTGCACCTGCATGTTGCGCATGGCCTCGTTGACCAGTGAATCGACCGCGGTGACGCGGCCGACCTCGGTTCCCTCGAAGCCGTCCGAGGTCACGCGGACCTCGCCGCCGGAGCGCAGCCCGGCCACTTCCTGCTGCGGAACGGTGAAGTGCACGTATACAGGTTGTAGAGCCTGCAAAGAGACGATCGGAGCCCCGCCGGCGAGATACTCGCCGAGGTTCACCTGCCGGATGCCGAGGACGCCGGAGAACGGTGCGCGGATGATCTTGCGATTGATCGTGGCCCGGATCTCGCCGACCCGCGCCTCGGCCTGCTTGTTTTCGGCCGACAGCTGATCGACCACCGACTGCGCCACGATCTGCTGTTTGTAAAGGCCGGAGGCGCGCTCGAGGTTCACCCGCGAGAGCCCGAGCTGCGCTTCCGCAGCGGCGAGCTGCGCCCGCTCCTGCTTCGTGTCCAGCCGCACCAGCACGTCGCCTTTGCTCACGTGACGGCCGGAGTCGAACGAGATCTGCTCGACGAGACCGGGAAGATCGGCGCTGACATTCACGCCATTCACGGCCACGACCGTGCCGATGGCGTTGATGGTCGTGTCCCACATCTCCTGCTTGACCACGGTCGTGGTGACCGCTTCCGGCGGCGGCTGATAACCCCCGCCCTGGGCCATCGCCGACCGAATCTGAAAGTACTTCACCGATCCGATGATCGCCAGAAACACGATCACGATCGCCAACATCACCAGCATCCGCTTACGCATCAATCACCCTTTTCGTCAGGCCGGGAGCATACGACAGCAACGCCATCGAGAAGTAGATCCACCATGCGTAGAGCACGGTAGAACTGCATGGCGTTTCCGGGAGTTCACAGCTCAGACCCTTATGCTGCACGCTTTTTTTCACCACAGAGACACAGAGACACAGAGGGGGACGGAGATTTCACAGGAAGTTCCTCCGTCCCACTCTGTGTCTGTACTACTCACCCTCGATTTGTGCGCGGCCCGCGACGATTTTCCAGCGATCCGCGAGCACGGCAACGTTTTGGAGTGCGGCAGCCGCAGCTGCCGCTTTTGTATGCCACTGGCGTTGCTGAAACATCCAAGCACGACCTGGCGAAGCGGAACGCTGGCGTCCTCGCCGGCTGGTGTGGCGGCGTCCCGCGCCGCCACTCTCTTGCCGTCGCCAAACTGTTGATTTGGGACCTCTCTCGCGACCGACAAACGGCGGCGGCGAGACGCCACCGGGCCAGCCGGCGAGACGCCAGCGTTCCGCCTACGGCATCTTCATCCTTTGCGCGAATCAGGGCCGATTCGGCGGTCCCAGAAGACAACGGCTGTCTCCACCATTCCTTCGCTGCCAGTGGCATACAAAAGCGGTAGCTGCTGCGGCCACCGCACTCCAAACTGCTAACTTTTTTCGCGGTTCCGCGTACTTCCTGATGGGAGGCGTTATGCGAAAGCTTGCCGCAGTGATGCTGATCGTGGTGGCGTTTGCGTCGTACGCGGAGAAGGTGAAATCGAAGTCGAAGGACAAGCGATTCGAGCCGGTGGTGCGGGAGGCCGCGGCGTACGCGGGGAGCTACCGCGGGCCGAGCGAGTCGTACGGGCTGGTGCTCGAGGTCGCGCCGGATGGGAAGCTGCGCGGCAACTACGTGGAGCTGGGACGCGTGGCAGTCCTGCACTCGATCGAAGTGAACGGCGCCGACTTCTCGGCCCGGGCCAGCTTCGACGACGGAAGCTGGAAAACGCTCTCCGGCTCCTTCGCCAACCGCGTGCTCAACGGAGACATCGCCTTCGGCGCCCGCATCCACGACGTCGAGGTTGAGGGCTTCGGCCGGATCGAGACGTTCTTCGAGCGTTTGAGCTCCTGACGACAGCTGCACAGCTACACGGCTTCACGGCTGCACAGCCAGCTGTGTAGCTATGCAGCTGTGCGGCTGTGTAGCCCGGCTTCGAGGACGCGGCTGTAACAGAACGTTGATCCTTGCCCTGTCACGCGGCGCCGGCTTCGCGCCTAGTGGTGGAAAGGATACACGCCATGTTCGCGAAGCTTTCCACCCGGTTCCTCTTCATCACTCTCGTCCTCTCGCTGACGGTGCCGGCGGTCGCCGGCGACGAGATGGCCTGCGCCGCGCCGTCCGCCGAGGCGCTCCCGGCCGCGAAGTTCCTCGCCCCCGGTCCTCTGGATCACTACGCGAAGCTTGCGTCGCTCAGCACGGAACCGCGGGCGGCGCAGCGTGGACTGGACCGGCAGCAGTTCTCGCTGTCCGCGATGAGTGCGGGCTATCTGAAGGTCCTCGACGTGGCGCCCACGTATCTCGACGTGCCGCCGGCGACGTTCGCTCTGCCGGAGTTCCCCGCGAACAGCTCGGCGCAGACACGCGCGGAGCTCGATCATCTCCTGGATCTGCAGGCGCGACGCACGCCGGAAGAAATTGCGCTGAGTCAGCAGCTCGCGGGCGTGTACTACCGGCTCAGCGTAAAGCCGGGCGACGCCGACTGGCCGCGCATGCGCCAGAACCTGTTCCACATGGGGCGGCAACTCGGGCCGTGGTTCTCGCCCGAATCGCTGCCCGTGACGGCGGACTTCATGGCCAGGGTGTGGTCGGACGCGAGCTATTACCTGTGGGCGGCGAAGTTCCGCTTCAACCGCGTGCGGCCGTATACGATCGAGCCGCGTTTGCAGAACCTGGAGACGCCGAACTTCCCGGCGTTCCCAAGCGGGCATTCCAGTAACTCCTGGGTGGCGGCGTACGTCTACGAGTTGCTGCTGCCGGAACACCGGGAGCTGTTCCGCCGCAACGCGCAGGACATGGCCTACTCCCGCGAAATCCTCGGCGTACACTTCGCCAGCGACTCGGAATCGGGCCGGACGTTCGCGCGGCAGTTCGTCGACCGGATCCGGCAGGAGCCCGCGTTCCGGAAGGACCTCGAAGCGGCGCGGGAGGAGATCCGCAGCGTGCGATCGCAAAAAGGAGCGCAGTGATCCTGGACGCGCAGGCGCGCGCCGAGCTGCAGCGGGACCTGACCCGTCTCGCCGGCGGCGACCGTCAGGCGTTCGACGGTGTGTTCCAGCACCTGTGGCGGGTGGTGCGCTCACTGGCTGAGCGTTACCTGCCGGCGGCCGACGCGGACGACGCGGCACAGGCCGCGCTGCTGAAGCTCTTTGAACGCGCCGGCGAGTTCGATCCCGGACGCGACGCGGTGGCCTGGGCGATCGGACTGGCGATGTGGGAGATCCGCACGGTGCGGCGGAGCTCGTGGCGGCGGCGCGATACAAGCAACCTCGACGAAGCCATGGAACTGCCGGCCGGCACCGCCACTCCGGAAGAGCGCGCCATCGCCGCGAACCTCGCCGCCGCGATCGATCAGACGCTGGGGACGCTGCGCCCCGAGGACCGCGACGCGCTGCTGCGCTTCGCGCGCGACGAGCGTTCGATCGGCGCGGGATTCCGCAAGCGGCTGCAACGCGCGCTCGGACGGATGCGCATCGCCTGGAGGCTCAACCATGAATGACGCGGCACTGTTCACCGCGGCGCGGCACGCGTACGAGCGCGGACGCGTGATGCAGGGCATCCGCCGCGCCCTCTTCGTCCTGCCCGTTACCCTGCTGCCCCTCCAGCACTGCATGCAGACCGGCCGCACCGCGCTCATGCTGGTCGTCATGGCGACATTGGGCGCGCTGATCGTGCTGTTCCACTGGCGCGGCCAGGACTACGCCCGCGGCACGAACATCGGGCTCGTTGCGGGACTGAGCCCGCTGCTGCTGCCGGTCGTCACGAGTTGGTTCACGCCGGTCTGCTCGACCGTGATCTGCGGCATCCTCCCGGTGGCTTCCGTCGCCGGAGGTTTCCTCGGCGCCCTGGCCCTGACCGGCGCCGGCTTCCTCGGCGAACGGCCGCCGGCCGGGTTCTGGCTCGCGGCTGTCACCGTGACCGTGACGCTCGGCGCGGCCGGATGCCTGCACGTCGGGCTCGCGGGGCTGGGCGGGCTGGCGCTCGGCCTCGCGGCGGGCGCACTGCCCGCCGTGGCGGTGTACGTGGCACGCGATTGAGCGCGCCTCGTCGTCCTCTCTAGAACAACGTCTGCAACCGCGCGGTCACGCGCGTCCGGTCCGTGTTCGAGTGCATGAAGTTGATCTGCAACTTCAGGTCGTGGCCCTTGATGAAGTAGTTGCCGCCGAGGGTGAACGTGCGGGTGTCGCCGGAAGGCGCGTCGAGGCGGTCGAGCATGGCCACGGCCTGGAGTTTCTTCGTCAGCATCCAGCCGCCGCCTGCGTACCAGCCGTTCAACTCGCGCGTTGGGCCGGCCGCCGCCGGGTCGTATTGCGCGCGCAGCACTTCAGCCCACAGCTCGAGCTTCCCGGCGATGAGCTGGGTATCCACGCCCCACGCGTCGCGGGAGCCGGCGAAGGTGTTGCCGGTGAATCCGAGCTCGGGGGCGGCGGGGGCGGCGTGGTCCTGGCCGGTGAATCCGTTGACGCCGATGCTCCAGCGGTCGTGGTCGCCGCGCTTCCACTGTGTGATCGAAGCGCGGGCAATGGTGAGGAATCCTTCGTCGTCATTGAACGTGACGTTCGTTCCGTTGCCGTTGAACGCGCCTACGGCGTACGACACCGGGCCGGCATCGCCCTGCAGCTGCACGCCGATGCCGCGGCCGAGGGCGACGCGGTCGGAGGCCAGGCTGCGCTCGATGGTGAGCGTCCGCGTGTCGGAGAAGATCTGTTCGTAGCCGTACGGTGTCTTGAATTGACCGGCTCGGACCTGTGCGAGCTTGTGAGGCGACCACTGGATGTACACGTCCGTGGCCTGGGCACGCACACCGGCCGCGGACCCGAGTCCGCCCGCCGCATCCACCTCGGCCTTGAAATCGAAGTGCTCGGGGAAGCTGCCCTGCAGCGTGAGGCGCGCGCGGCGGAGGAAGACGCGGTCGTTCTCGTCGGGAAGCCGTGTGTCGGTCCGATCGCCGCTCTCGGCCTGCGCCTGCACGAACCCGCCGACCAGCAGCCGCGACTCCTTGCCGCCCGGCTTGATCTCCTGCGCCGCGGCTTTCGGTGCAGGAGCCGCAGCGGGAGCCGGCGCCGGCTGCGCGGGAGCGAGCTGCTTGCGCAGCTCCGCATTCTCCGCGCGCACCTCGCGCATCTCCTGCTCGAGCTTCGCCAGGCGTTCTTCGACCGATTGACCGAACAGCGCCGGGGCCAGACAGAGCAGCAGAGCCAGACGTCTCATGCGGCCGCCTATCCGATCAACTTGTAAACGATCGCTGCGATGACAGCCGATGCCGGCAGCGTCACGATCCATGCGAGCGCCATCTCGCCGACCATCTTCCAGCGCACGCCGACCTTGTCGGAGATGCCGATGCCGATGATCGCTCCGGACGCCACGTGCGTCGTCGACACCGGCAGCGCAAAGCGCGACGCCAATCCGACGAAGAGCGACGTGACCAGGTTCGCCGCAAACCCGTTGTGCGGGCTGAGCTTCACGATCTTCTGGGCCATCGTCTCGGTGACGCGGCGTCCCGCGATGTAGCTCCCCAGGCCCATGGCCGTGGCGAGCATCACGTAAAACATATTCTGCGAGATCCCCGCGGCGGCTCCGGCGGCGATGCCGAGGGCCAGGATCTTCGGCGTGTCGTTCATGCCGCGGAAGAAGCTCGTCGCCCCCGCGGACAGCCAATGCAGCGAATCGATGAGCGTGATCCGCGCGACCGACTCGCCGCACTGCGACTCCGGCGCGACATCGACCCTCGGTAGCGCCGGTCCGGAATCGCGCAGCGCCACCCCCTCCGCCGTCGCCAGCGCGGGCTCCGCGGTCTCCACGCAGAGGCAATAGCGGTCGGCCCTGGCGGCGGCCCACCGGATCAAAGGCAGGACGATCATCAGCACGAGCAGCGACAGGAACGGCGACAACAGCAACGGGACGGCGACTTTTTTCGCCACGGCGGGCCAGAGGATTCCTGCCGCCCCGCTCTGCATCAGCGCCGCGCCGATGAGCGCGCCCGCGAGGGAGTGTGTCGTGGAGACCGGCATGCCGGTCCGCGTGGCGATCAGCAGCCACCCGATCGCGCCGCAGCTGACCGCCAGGAGCATCTCGTGCGTGGTGTTCGGATTCGCCAGCAGCCCCTTGCCGCTGAACGTGGCCACGAGTGCCTGCGTCATCAGCGCCGCCATGAGCGCGCCGGCCACCGTCCAGCCCGTCCCCCACGCCACCGCCGCGCGGTAATTGGAGACGCCGGACCCCACCAGCGTGGCAATGCCTCTGGATACGTCGTTGGCGCCGTTCGCAAAGGCGACGAACAGGCAAGCGAGAATGAGAATGACGATCATCGGGCCTCCTTCAATGCGGGTTGCGGGTTCTCGCGCAGCAGACGCGCGACCTTCTCCACCAGTTCCACCAGCCGGTGCACGTACCCCATCTCGTTGTCGTACCAGGCCAGGACCTTCACCTGCGTTCCATCGACGACCATCGTCGAGCCGGCGTCGACGACGCCCGAGCGTGTCTCGCCGCGATAGTCGGCCGACACCAGCGGCAGTTCTTCGTAGCCGAGGATCGCGCCGAGCGGTCCTGCCGCCGCCTCGCGGAACAGCGCATTCACCTCGGCCACGCCGGCCGGCCGTTCCACTTCGAACACCGCGTCCGTAATGGATGCGTTCAGCATCGGTACGCGCACGGCCAGGCCGTTCAGGCGTCCCGTGAGCTCCGGATAGATGAGGGCGATCGCCGTGGCCGAGCCGGTCGTCGTCGGAATGAGCGACAGACTGGCCGCGCGCGCGCGCCGCAGGTCGTCGTGCGGCGCGTCGATCACGTTCTGCGTGTTCGTCATGTCGTGGATGGTGGTGATCACGCCGTGGCGGATGCGCAGGTTCTCGTGAATCACCTTCACCACCGGCGCCAGGCAGTTCGTCGTGCAGGAAGCGGCGGTGACGATGTCGTGGCTCTCGGGATCGTACAGATGGTCGTTGATCCCCATGACCAGGTTCAGGGCACCGTCCTTGACCGGTGCGGACACGACCACTTTCCGCACGCCGCGCGCGACGTAGGCCGCGTGCAACACCGCCGTCGACCGGAACTTGCCGCTGCATTCGAGCGCGACATCGACGTCGCTCCACGGCAGCGAAGCCGGATGCGTCTCGGCCGTGAACCGCAGCAGCCGCCCGTCGATCAGCAGCCCATCCCGCACGCCCTCGACGTGGTGCGGCCAGCGGCCGTGGAGCGAATCGAACTTGAGCAGATGCGCGGCCGCCGCCGTGCCGCCCTTCGGCTCGTTGACGGCGACGAATTCGATGTCCGGCCGTCCCCATCCCGCGCGCAGCGCGAGACGGCCCATGCGGCCGAACCCGTTGATGGCCACTCGTGTGGACGTCATGGCGAAGCACTCCCTGCGGTGATGGCCTGGGGCTGCGGAGGAGCTGATTTCTGCAGCCAGCGGTCGAGCAACTTCGGGCGGCGGCGCTTCGGGAGAAGCAGAGCCGCGGACAACGCGATCAGCGGCCATCCCGGGATGCCGGGCATGACCACTCCGACGATTCCCGCGCCGAGCAGCACCACCGCGGCGGCGCCGCGCACGGCCGGTCCGCGCGCGGCGAGGTCGCGGACGATGCGCGCGGGCTTCGTCTCGCGCCGTACGGTCGGCGCCTCCGTCCCGGACTGCATCCGCAGTGGACGCAGTCCGTTCGCGAGCGCTGCGATCGCGGCGACGTTGTTGGCGACCACCGAGGCCATCACGCCGAAGTTCAGGAAGAAGGCCCCGGCGATGCAGGCCAGGTTGGGCACCAGGATCATCTGCCAGCTCGTGGCGACGTTCCGCTCCAGGCCGCGGGCAATCTCGATCAGCTCGCAGAGCTTGTCGAGATTCTCGTCCATGAGAACGATCTGCGCGGTGTCGGTGGCCACGCTGGTCGCGCCGCGGATCGAGACCGAGACGTTGGCGCGCTTGAGTGCAATGGCGTCGTTGATCCCGTCGCCGACGAAGCAGACGCGCCGCCCTTCTTTCTGCAGCAGCTCGACGTAACGGGCCTTGTCCTCCGGCAGCACCTCCGCGAACCAGCGGTCGACGCCCAGTGCGTCCCCGAGCTTGCGCGTCGGCTTCTCGTGATCGCCGGAGATGATGGCGATCTGCGAGATGCCCTGCTCGCGCAGGCGGACGATCAGCTCCTGGACGCCTTCGCGCAGTGTCGGTTCGAGCTCGATCGAGCCCGCCAGCACACCGTTGACCGCCACGTGCACGAGCGTGTGCCCCGCGTCGTGCGCCTGCGCCTCGATCTCTTCCGCGGGCGCGACGTCGATGTCTTCCTGCCGCAGGTAGCGGGTGCTGCCGACGCGTACGTCGCGCTTTCCCGACATCACGCGCACGCCGTAGCCGATCTCGTACGTCGACTCTTCGACGGCGGGGTAGGGCCGGCCGAGCTCCTCGAACGCCGCCACGATAGCCAGCGCGATCGGATGGCCGAGGCGGCGTTCGGCGGCCGCGGCCAGCGCGAGGATGTCCGGGGCCTTCCGCCGCCCGTACGTGTGGACCTGCGCCACCGTGGGCTGCTCGGTGGTGAGCGTGCCGGTCTTGTCGAAGAGCACCGTGTCGATCGCGCCCATCTCCTCGAGCGCGCGTCCGTCCTTCACGAGGATTCCCCGATTCGCACAGACGGTCAGCGAGCTGAGAAGCGCCAGCGGCGCGGCCATGCGGATGCCCGTGCCGAAGTCGCAGTTGATGACGGCGACCGCGGGGTGCAGCCCGCGCGTGGCATACGCGGCCACGGCCAGCGCCAGCGTCGGAATGACCGCGCGATCCGCAAGTGCCTCGCCGCGCGACTGCGACGCCAGGCGGTACATCGCCGTCTCATTGAGGATCGACGTGATGCGCGCGGAGGTCGTCTCCTTCCCAGCCTGCTCGACGGTGACGAACAGCCGTCCGCCCACGACTACCGTCGAGGCGAAGACGCGGCTCCCGGGCTCCTTTTCCACCGGTACGGACTCGCCGGTGAGCGCGTGCTGGTCGACGACCGCAGCGCCTTCGAACACGACGCCGTCGACCGGCATCATCTCGCCCGTGTGCACGGCAACGACGTCGCCGGCCTGCAGACTGTCGATCGGAACGCGGAGCTCCACGCCGTCCGTGATCAGATACGCATGGCGCGGCTGCTTCGCGAAGACCTGCACCAGGCGGCGGCGCGAATCCTCGCGCGCCCGCTCGAGCATCCGCCGGCCGAACGCGAGACACCACGCCAGCACCGCGCCGGCGAAGATCTGGTTGCTGGCCAGGCACATGATGGCCACGATCGCGTCCAGCACATCGACGCCGAGGCGACGCTCGCCGAAGAGCACTCCCACCGCCGCGAAGAACGTCGGAGTGACGCAGTAGATGAAGAGCGCCGCGGCGGGCACCATCAGCACCGGCGCCACCCACTGTCCCGCGGCGGCGAGCACCACCGCCGTACTGCACAGCAGCAGCTCGTACTTGTTGGAATCGAAATGCGGATGCTCCTCGGCGGCGAGCAGCACTTCGTCGAGCAGGAGCACGAGCTCGTTGCGGCCGATCTTCTTCGGGTCGTAGTAGACGAGCAGCGAGCCCGCCATCGCGCTGGTCCGGAAGCGGTCGATGCCAACGATCGTCATCAGCTCGCGCTCGACGTCCTGGCAGACCTTCGTGTGCCGGAACAGGCGGTCGTTGCGGACGCGCATGCGGCCGGGGATCTCGCTCACGACCTGCGACGTCGAGAAGACGTCGCCGCTGCGGTGGATGCGGAACACGCCGTGCGCGTCCGCCTTCATGGGGATGGGCGGCGCGGCGCCCTCAACGGGCGCGCGCAAGCGGTCCGACAGCGCGCGGCCGAACGATTCGGGCGAGGTGGCCGCGTCGAAGCGGACCTCCGCGCTCTCATCGCGCGAGCGGATGGCCACTTCGCGGACGCTCTCGAGGTCGAGCAGCACCGCGACGAACGCGCGGCAGTCCTCCTCGTCCGGCGCGCCGAAGAACGGCACGCCGAGGACGACTACCCGCCCCGGTTCCGGATAGCGGATGCGCATCAGTTCAGGAGCTGCTCGGCATTACGGTGACGGCGCTCGACACGCCGGTCCTCGGCATCTTCGATCGTGCGTGCCACCGTGCGCGCCGTATTGGCGTAGAGCGCGTCGAAGCGCTCGGAGGCCCCTTCCATCAGCGGCGAGACGGCGGTCTTGACCGCGTCCCAGCTCCGGCCGACGACGACTCCGCACACGAACACCATCAAGTAAGGCATAGAGCTCCCCCTATCGCGCTCTCAGGCGCGTACCTCATGACCAGCGATGGAGAGACGTGGACCCTTTAACCGGCGGCAGGCGCCGGCGACACACCAGCCGGCTCGGCGTCGTGCGCCGCGCGCGACGCACGCGCAGCCTCCGCGCCGTCGCGCATGCCCTGCATCACGACGCCGTCCTCAGGCAGCATTTCGCGCACGACTTCCGCGACGTAGACGGCGCCGAAGGACAGGCAGTACGCCGCCATATACGTCCCCTTCGACACCGAGCGCTTGATCGCGGGCGCCGTGCGTTCCGCGGCACTGGCCGCGTCGGCCGAGGCCCGGCGGAAGCCTTCCGCGGCGCTGGCGGCCATGTCCGAAAGAACGCGTCCCGCTTTGCCCGAACCGCCCGAAGTACCGGAAGTTTCTGTAGCCATCGTCTTCCTCTCCCTGTCTTGATTCGCGTCACGCCGGCTGAGGCAACAGCGCCCGTGGCGCGTGTGGCCCGCCGGAAATCCGTTTCGATTCGGGAAGCACCAGCCCCGTGGAGATCAGCGCCGCCGCGCCGACGAAGAATGTCGAGATCCAGAGGCAGGTCACGATCCCGCCGAACTGGTACACGACGCCCGACAGCACGGTGCCGATCAGCCGGCCGCCCGCGTTGGCCATGTAATAGAAGCCGACCGTCATGGCCGCCTTCTCGGACTCCGAGTAGTGCACGATCATGAACGAGTGCACCGCGGAGTTGATGGCGAAGACCACGCCGAACACCGCCAGGCCGCCGACCAGCGACAGTGCCGGGAGGATGCCGCTCATGAGCGCCAGGGAGATCGCGGCAGGAATCCCCGCCAGCACGGTCGCCCAGAACACCACCGTGTGCGCCTTCGGCGGCCCGCCGCCCTTCGCCGCGATGAACTTCGGCGCGATCGATTGCACGAACCCATAGCCGATCGTCCACAGCGCCAGGTAGCCCGCCACCACGAGCGGCGGCCATCCAAACACCGCGGCCATGAACACCGGCAGCGCCACGACGAACCACACATCGCGCGCACCGAAGAGAAAGAAGCGCGCGGCGGACAGGATGTTCACCCGCCGGTCGAGCGCGAACATCGAGCGGAACTTCTCCTTCTTCTTCGGCCGTCCGAGGTCCCGCGGGAGATGGCGCGAGAGCCCGAGCTGCAGCGCCACCAGACCGGCCGCCATGAGCAGCAGCGAAGGCGCGAAGCCGATCACCGTGAGCAGCAGCGCACCGACGAAGAAGCCGAATCCTTTCAGGGCATTCTTCGAGCCGGTCAGCACCGACACCCAGTGATAGAGCTGCGCGTCCGCGCCGTCCGGGATGACGCTCTTGATCGCGCTCTTCGACGACATCTTGGTGAGGTCCTTGGCGATCCCCGACAGCGCCTGGCTGACCATCACCCAGGCCACCACGAGCCACACCGGCCACGACGCGCTCGTGAAGGCGAGCATCGCCAGGGCGAAGATCTGGATCCAGCCGCCGGCCATCAGCGTGATGCGCAAACCGAAGTTCGCGCCGATCCACCCGCCCACGAGGTTCGTGATCACGCCGAAGATCTCGTAGAACAGAAAGAGGAACGCGATCTGAAATGCCGAGTACCCGAGGAGATGGAACTGGAAGAGCACCAGCATGCGGATCGCGCCGTCGGTGATCGTGAACCCCCAGTACGCGGCGGTCACCAGCACGTACTCCCACAATCCGTCGCGGCGCGCGGAGAGCTCCCGGCGGCGGCGCCGCAGCGCGTCCTGAACGTCCTGGATGCGCTTCACGAGGCGCGCATACGCGGCGGCGAAGAATCCGCGTCCGTCGCGTTTCCGCGGCGCGTCACCAGCAGCATCGGCGGCGGCGCGGCGCTCGCGTGTCAGCAGCTTTGCGGCGAGGCGCGCGGCGAACGAGACTCCGAAGCCGACAGCATAGGCGGCCTTCCCGACCGCTCCGCCTTCACTCCGGCCTCGTTCCGCGCCACCCGAAAAAAACGGCTCCGCGGACTGGCCGAGCGTTTCGCTCGCCAACGCTTCCATCGCTGAATTTCCCTGATTGCTGAACCCTGGAGATGGCAGGATAGTGGGACGGAATTAAGCATTCCGTCCTCTTTTGTACATCGCCGCCGATGGAGATCGCGAATCACGAAGAATTGTCAAAAGTCCGACGCAACTGCCGTCGCATGGCGCGCAACCGCGCGCGCGCCGCAGCGGCGATGGCGGCCGTGCCCCTCCCCGGCGTCAGCATTGCCAGTGACGTGGCGCTGCTGCTGCAGGTCCTTCCCGCGATCAACCGCAAGTTCGGACTCCACGCCGAACAGCTGGCGCAGCTCGACAGCCCGTTGCGCATCGCCGTGCAGCGCGTCCTGCGCACCACCGGCGCGCGCTTCGTGGGCGTGGCCGTCACGCGCGAGATGATCATCGACGCCCTGGCGCGCATGAGCGTGCAGCTCGCGGCGGGGTCCGCGCTGAAGTACGTGCCGATCGCCGGGAGCATCGTCGCGGGGACGCTCGCCTATCACGCGTTCCGGGCCGTGGCGTACGCGCACGTGGAAGATTGCACGCGGGTGGCGCGGGCACTGCTCGAAGGGAAGGAGTAGTGGCGAGTGGCCGGAATACATCCGCTCATGCGAATATCGCGCGGATGCGCGCGATCGTCAGCGAGGGAATCGGGACCGGCCTGCTGGTGGCCGCGGTGGTCGGCTCGGGCATCATGGGCGAGCGGTTGTCGGGCGGAAACGCCGCGCTGGCGCTGCTCGCGAACAGCATCGCCACCGGCGCGGTACTGGTGACGCTGATCTTCACCTTCGCGCCGATCTCGGGCGCGCACTTCAATCCGGCCGTCACGCTGGCCGCGGCGTTCGAGGGCGGTTTCGCGTGGCGCCGGGTCCCGGGCTATCTCGTGGCGCAGTTCGCCGGAGCGATCGCCGGAGTGGTCGCTGCGCACGTGATGTTCGAGCATCCGCTGCTCGAGGTGTCACGGCACGCGCGCGCCGGGTTCGGGCAGTGGTTCAGCGAGTTCCTGGCAACGTTCGGGCTGCTGGTGGTCATTCACGGAACGGGGAAGCGCGCGGCCGTCGTACCGCTCACCGTCGCGGCGTACATCACGGCGGCTTACTGGTTCACGTCGAGTACCAGCTTCGCCAACCCGGCCGTCACGGTGGCGCGCGGCCTCACGGACACCTTCTCGGGCATCGAGCCGTCCGGCATTCCCGGCTTCATCCTGGCCCAGCTCCTCGGCGCGCTCGCGGCCACGCTGCTGTTCCGCTGGATCGGCAACGGAAGCGCGGAATAGCGAGCCCTCTGCCGCCGAGTCATCCGCCGCTGAGGGCGGGGAGGATGAAGATCTCCGCGCCGTCGCGGACGGGAGAGTCGAATCCTCCCGAGTACCGGATGCTTTCGCCGTCGACGAAGATGTTGATGTGAGGGCGCAGCTCGCCGAGCTCGGTCACGACGCGGTCGCGGAGCGCAGGACATTGCGCCCACAGCAGCGCCAGCGCGCCGGAGACCGACTTGGCGGTTTCGTCGATGCGCACTTCGCCGCGGTTCACGGCCAGCTCGCGCAACGGTCCGGGGATGACGAAGGTGAGCGACATTACGTGCGCTCTCCGTCCGGCAACGAAACGACGGCCGTCTTCACCGCGACGATCGGCGGCAGACCATCGGCCAGCGCCGACCAGGTCTCTCCTTCATCGCGGGAACCGAACAGCTTTCCGTTGCGCGTGCCGAAGTACACGCCCACGCGATCGAGCGAGTCCACCGGCGCATCTACGGCAAGGGCGTCTCGCAGCACAGTCTCGTATGCGTCGTGTTGCGGCAACCCTGCCGTCATCGGCTCCCACTGCGCGCCGGCATCGCGTGTGCGGTAGACGCGCAGCTTGCCTTCGGGCGTGCAGCGAAAGGTATCCGCCTCGAGCGGCACAATCCACGCGGAGTCGGGATCCTTCGGATGGATGGCCATTGGGAATCCGAAGTCCGACGGAACGCCGTTGGCGATGTCGACCCAGTTCTCGCCGCGATCGTCGCTCCGGTAAAGGCTCCAGTGATTCTGCAGGAACATCCGGTCGGGGTTGACCTTCGACTGGGCCACCTTGTGCACGCACTGGCCGAACTCGGGATATTTCTCGGGGAGGAAATCGGCGCGGACGCCGTTGTTCGAGGGCCGCCACGTGGCGCCGCCGTCTTCAGTCACGTACATGCCGGCGGTGGAGACGGCGATGCGGATGCGCTGCGCGTCGGTGGGATCGAGCAGGATCGTGTGCAGGCAGAGCCCACCACCACCCGGTTCCCATCGCGGCCGCTGCGGATGATTCCAGAGCCCTTCCGTGAGCGACCACGTGGCGCCGGCGTCGCGCGACACGAAGAGGGCCGCGGGCTCGACACCGCAGTAGAGCGTGTCCGGCTCTCCGTCGCGGCCGGGAACGATCTGCCAGATCTGCTTGAGCGCGGCGCCCGTCCCTTCCGGGAACTTCACGTTCGCTTCCTCGGGGTTGGTCCAGTTGCGGCCGAAGTCATCGCTCCAGCGCAGCAGCCCACCCCAATGCATGCTGGTCGGACCGGCCCAGAGGCGATGCCGTCCTCCACGCCCGTCGTAGGCCATGGCGTAGACCGCGCTCCCCGGAAAGTACGGCCCGCCGATCTCCCACGTTTCGCGGTCCTGGCCGGAGCGGAGGATGAACGCGCCTTTCATGGTGCCGACGAGGACGAGAACGTCGCCGTTCTGGGGGGTGATGTGATGGGTTTCGGGCATTCGATCTCCTTAGAGGGCAGAGCGCAGAGGGCAGAGGGCAGAAGAGGCGCCCGGCCTCCAATTCTATCTTCTGCGCTCTGCCCTCTGCGCTCTGCCCTCTGAAACATGGGAACCCCTCTTGCAGTCGGCGCGTAGCGAATGACGATCACCTGTGCCGACTGCGGGCGCACGCAGGTCGTCCCCGCGCTTCCGGCGGGGGCGATGGCGCACTGTCAGCGTTGCGACCGGGTCCTGGCCCGGCCGGCGGTGAGGGGATTCGACGCGCCTCTCGCCTGCGCCGCGGCGGCGTTCCTGCTGCTCCCACCGGCGGTGTTCATGCCGCTCATGGATTCCACGATCCAGAACCTCGTCTACGAGGAGAGCCGGCTCGTTTCGAGCGTCTCGTCCATCTACCGCGAGGTGTGGTTCCCGTTCGCGTTCGGCTTCCTCTTCTTTGCGTTCCTCTTCCCGGCCATCCGCGCGCTTTTGCTGGTCCTCGTGCTCGGTTCGCTGCGGTGGAAGCGGGGGCTGTGGCAGCGGGGCCGTATCTTTCGATGGACCGAGGAACTGCGGATCTGGAGCATGACCGACGTCGTGGTCATCGCCGGTCTGGTGGCCTACTTCCGCGCCTCCGTTCCGGCCGAGGTCGAGATTCGCGTCGGCGCGTGGTGCTACTTCGCCGTGGCGTTGTTGCTGCTGACGGCGGACCTCCTGCTGGACCGGCGCGCGGTGTGGAACGCCATCCTCCCCGACCCGTTGTCGTTCCCCGACCGCCACATCGCCTCGTGCGACGCCTGTGAGATGGCGGTGACTTCCCGGCGTCCGGGAGATCCCTGTCCGCGTTGCGGCGCCACGCTCGACCGCAGTCCCGGAAAGCGCTTCGCGCCGGCGTTCGCCGCACTGGCCGCGGCGGTGCCGCTCTGTCTTCCGGCTTACGGCGCGGCGATCATGGTCAACGACCAACTGACCGCCGTCCTCGAGCACACCGTCATCGGTACCGTTCAACTGCTCGCCGACTACGGCTACTGGCAGTTCGGCGTGGTGGTCCTCCTGGCCGGGGTGGCCATTCCGGCAGTCGAGCTGGTCGGGCTGTGCTGGCTCCTGGCGCGGGTACGCTTTCCGAGCCGCCACGGTCTGGTGCGGCGGACGCGCGTCTATCGCGGCCTGCGCCGCCTGGCGCGCTGGCCGATGATCATTCCCTTCATCGCCGCCATCGCCGCACCGATCGTCGACTTCCGCGGCATCGACGACATCGTGGCCGGGCCGGGCGCCACTCCGTTGTTCATGCTCATCGCGCTGATCATGCTCGCCGTCTGGCTCTTCGAACCGAAGCTGATGTGGACGACCGCCGGAGTATCCCGATGAGTCAATACGACGAACACGATGGGGAACGGAGGCACGGAAGCAGCGACGGGGAGCCGCCGCCCGAAGCCAACGTGCATGTCCCGAAGTGGTCGCCGTGGATCTGGATCATCCCGGTGCTGGCCGTCTTCTTCGTGGGCTGGCTCGTGGTGCGCTACGGATTCTTCGGCGGCGGGGACATCACCGTCCGCTTCGCCGAAGCGCGCGGCCTCGACCGCTACAGTCCCGTGCGATTCCGAGGGGCGAAGGTCGGCACGGTCCAGAAGATCACCATCGACGAGAAGCTCAGCCAGGTCGTGGTGCGGATCTCCATGGACGCGTCCATGAATGACGCGCTGCGGAAGGGCACGCGTTTCTGGATCGTGGAGCCGGGCCTCGAAGGCGGCGGCCTGGGCGGCCTGCTCTCCGGGACCTACATCGGCATCGCACCGGGAGACGGCAAGGGAGAGGAGACGCGCGAGTTCGACGGGCAGGAGTATGCGCCGGTCCTCTCCGCTCCCGAAGCAGGAAAGACGCTCATCCTCGAAGACCGCGAGCTCGGCTCGGTGGCCGTAGGCGCGCCGGTGCAGTACCAGGGCATGCGCGTCGGCCGCGTGCTGGGGACCGAGTACGACGAGAAACGCGGCATCACCGCCGTTCATGTGTTCGTCGTGCAGCGATTCGCGCACAACGTCCGGCAAAGCACGCGTTTCTTCCGCGCCGGCGGTCTCAACCTCTCCCTCGGCGGCGGCGGCGTCTCGATGGGCGATGCATCGCTCTCGTCGCTGTTGGTCTCGCCGATCGGCTTCTACACGCCGGAAGTCATGGCCGGAGCGCCGGTGGCCGAGGGGACGCGCTTCGAGCTTCATGATTCGCGCGCGGCCGCAGTGGCGGCGGCGGACGGACCGCATCTCACCTACCTCACCTACTTCCCCGGACCGATCCGCGGACTGATCCCCGGAACTCCCGTGCAGATGAAAGGCGTGCAGATCGGCCGTGTGCGCGACGTGCGGCTGCGCTACGTACCGCAGACGGCGTCGCTGGAGACGCCGGTGGTGCTGGAGATCGACCCGCGCGAGCTGGAGTTCACCGTCACCGACTCGACCACGAGAGCCGCCCTGCGCCAGACCATGAATACTGCCCTCCAGAACCTCGTGAACCGAGGAATGCGGGCCACGCTGGCCACGAGCCTCGTCCTGCCGGGAGCGAGCGCGGTCTCTCTGGACATCGTCGCCAAACCGGGCACGGGAAGGCTGGTGCTCTCGCACGATCCGCCGATCATCCCCGCGGGCACCGCCGATCGGGGACTGGAAGGCGCCATGGCCTCGGTCACGGAGGTGGCCGAAACGATCCGCAGCCTCCCGTTGCGCGAGATCGCCAGCCACATGCGCAGCACCATGCAGCGGCTGGACTCGCTGGTGAACGATCCGGTCCTCGATCAGAGCCTGCAGCGTCTGGACCGCTCGCTGGCCGAGATCGAGAAGGTCTCCATCACCGCCGGAAAGAACATCGACCCGCTCGTGGAGAGCCTGCGCAACACCGCCACGTCCGCGGAGGCGGCGGCGAAGAGGGCGCAGGAACTGATGGGCTCTTCGCAGAAGCAGGGCTACGACGTCGCGGAGCTCATCCGCGAGCTGACGCGCGCCGCCGAGGCGGTCCGTGCGTTGTCGTCCTATCTCACCGAGAATCCCGACGCACTGCTCAAGGGGAGGCGCGAATGACGATCCGCCGCACGCTCTTCATCGCAGCGTTGCTGTTGTTCACCGCGTGCGGGTTCTTTTCCCGTCCGAAGAATCAGTTCTACTCGCTGGACACGATTCCCGCGGATGCGCCCGCGGCAGGCGTGGCAGGCGCTCCGATCGGAATCGACACCATCGAGCTCCCTCCCGGCCTCGACCGCCGCGGCATCGTCGTACGGGACGCCGATCACAAAGTGGAAGTGCGCGGGACCCATCAGTGGACCGCGCCGCTCGAAGAGATGGTGTTGCATACGCTGGCCTTCGACCTCGCCAACCGGCTGCCGGAGGGAACGGTCATCCTGCCGGGCCAGCCGAGACCGGCGGGCGCCATCCGATCGATCGCCGTCGCCTTCGAAGACCTGGCCCCCGGCCCGGAACCGGTCTTCGTCCTCGACGCGCGGTGGACCCTGAGCGAACCCGGAGGCACCAAGGTCACGCACCACGAGCGCATCACGATCGACATGGCGTCGATGGACAGCACCAGCGTCGTGGACTCGATGAGCAAGGCGTTGGCGACATTGGCGGATCGGATCGCAGCGAAGGTGCGGTGAGCTTCAGTTTATCCCGAGCGCGGGTGGCGGGTGGGTGGAAGCGAGGGATCTCCGGTGGCGCCGCGATGAACGCCTGTTGGAGCGTGCCTCGCCGATGCACCGGAGATCCCTCGCTCCCACCCACCACCGCCCGCGCTCGGGATAAACTGAAAGGGCGACAAGCTCAGCGCAGGTATTCGTAGAGCGTCGCCGACGTCACGGCGTCATCCAGATACCCAAATGTGCCCTTCTCCCTCAGCTCGCGGGCGGCGGCGAGGAAGCCGGTCATGGCGGCGCGGTAGAGCGACGTGGCCACGCTGATTCGTTTCACGCCCGCGGCTTCGAGCTCGGCAACGGTGAAGGAGCGGCCTTTGATACCGGCCATGAAATTGACCGGCTTCGAGACCGCGGCGCAGACGGCGCGGACCGATGCAAGGTCGGGCAGGCCGGGAGCAAACAGGACGTCCGCTCCGGCCTCTTCGAATGCCTGCAGGCGCCGGATGGTGTCGTCGAGGTCTGGATTGCCGCGCAGGAAGTTTTCGGAGCGCGCAGTCAGGACGAAGGGAGAGGCGAGTGATCGCGCCGCTTCGACCGCCGCGGCTACTCGCTCGGTGGCCTGTGAGAGGTCGAAGAGCGGCCGCTCCGGATCGCCGGTGGCGTCTTCGATGGAACCGCCGGCCAGTCCTGTCTCCGCGGCGAGGCGGATGGTGTCGGCCACGGTTTCGGGTGCGTCGCCGAAGCCTTTCTCGAGATCCGCCGACACCGGCAGGTCGCAGGCCTCCACGATGGCGCGCGCATGTGCCAGCGCCTCGTCGCGCGTGATCATCCCGTCGCGCCTGCCGAGGACTCCGGCGGATGCGGCGCTGGACGTGGCCAGCGCCTCGAACCCGAGTCCGGCCAGGATTCGCGCCGAGCCTGCGTCCCAGGGATTCGGGATCACGAATGCCCCGGGACGCTCGTGCAGGGCGCGGAAAGCAGTGGCTTTTTCCGTTTGTGTCGGCGACATGCCGGCGAGTCTAATCAGTTCGCGGCAGGGTTGGCCGCGAACAATTTCGCAAACGCTCCCGTGGCCTGCGACAGCACGGCCTGCGCCGCGGTCGTGTAGGCCACGTTCGTGGTCTCGGCGACCTTCTGCCACTTCTTGCTCTTCGAATCGGCGCCGGTCAGGCTCAGGACGGTCCCGGTCTTGGTATCGAGCAGGTAGAGCTCGGCGAACTCGATGTCGGTGTCGAGCGGCTTGGTCAACGTGAGCGCACCGTCGTCGCCCTTGAAGACCAGGCCGCCGTACCGCGTCTGTTCGGCGCGGACGACGCGCGTGACGAACGTGGGGATGCTCATGGCCAGCGAGGCGCCGACTTCCGCGCGGCGGGCCACGAGGCCGCTGCGGTTGCCGCTCGATTCCATGTGCGCGAAGTCGATGACGATGGCCGGCGCGATAGTGACCGGCGCGTTCAGGTTCTTCGACAGGTCGTTGAAGGCGCGCATGTTCTTCTGGCTCAGACCGGCGTCGCCCCAGGCGTCGCCGACCTGCCACCAGAGCGGCATGCCGGTCGGGCTGAAGGCCTTGCCCTTCAGCAGCCCCAGGCCGACTTCCTGCGGTCCCGCGGGCACCGACTTGAAGCCCGCGTACAGGCTCTTCATCTCCTCGGCGGGGACGACCTCGCGGCCGGCGGCCTTCAGCTGATCGAGAAACAGCGCATAGGCGTGATCGGTGATGGCCTGCATCGTGGCGTCGTCGACGCCTCTGAGATCGACTTCCATCTTGGCGCGCGCCGAGCCGGTGTCGCGGCCGGGCAGATAGCTGGCCCGGACGAAGGCGCGGGCCTCGTTGTGCGTCACGAACACGACGCGGAACCCGGCCACCGCCACGCGGTTGCTCTTGGCGAAGGCGGTGACGGTCTTGGCGCCGAACGTCCCGCCCATCTTGCCGTCGAACCACTCGGACGGGTTCAGATCGGGAAGGGTGATGGCGGCGGGCGCGGTGTCGTTTGCGGCAGGCGGCTGTGCCCAGGCACCGAGCGCAATCGCCGCCACCGCGGCGAAGTGGATCGTCCGGAAGAAGGCGTTGGAACGATTCATAGAATCCTCCTCAAATTGGATGATGGTCTATGAATACATCGCGCAAACGGCCGCGAAATCGCCTCACGCCCACGTCACGGCGCTTCGGCCAGCACCTCTTCGATTCTCCGCGAAAGCTCCGCTTCGGACAGGCGCGTCGGACTGTAGAGACGGACCACGCCCTTCCGGTCCACGAGCGCGAACGTCGGTGTGGCGGACCCTCCGTAACGCACCATGCTGTCCGTGCTGACGGCGATCGGAACGCCTTCCAGGCCCTTGTAGTTCTCTTTCCAGACCTTCTCGACCTGGGCCTTCTCTTCCGCGGGGGTCATCGGCTTCTCGTCGGTGGGCGAGCTGTAGAGCCGCGTCGCGGCGATCAGCTCCAGGCCGCGCGGCTTGTACTTTTCCCACACGCGCGCCAGCGAGGCCGCCTGCGCCTTACAGTCGCCGCACCACTCGGCGAAGAAAAAGAGCAAAACCGGTTTGCCGCGCAGCGACGCCAGCGCCGGGGGCCTGGCGCCGACGAAGTCGGTTCCGTCGAGAGCAGGCGCCGTCTGCCCTTCCATCGAAAGCAAGTTGATGTTCTTGCTGATGCGCGAGCGCAGCGAAGGCGCCTTGGCCGCGGCCAGCTGGTTCTCGAAATAGCGGATGGCCGCTCCCCGTCCCTCCCTGGCCTCGATCAGCCGGCCTTCGACTTCGATGGCCGCGCCGTACGGAGTAAGCATCGCCGTCGTCTCGGCCGGGATCTCGCGGCGCAGTTCCGCCAGCGCCTCCCGCGCGAGCTCCGGCCGGTCGAGCATCACCGCGCCGCGCGCAATCCAGCCGATGGCGTTGAGGTATTCCTCGTCGACGCCGGTGGCCTTTTTGTAGTCCTCGGCCATGGCCTGGCCGGTGGCGAGATCCCCCGCCGAGATCTTGAGGCGGACGAATCGAACGAGGTCCGCGGCCTGGGCGTGCTGCACAGAAAGAACGAGCGTCAGCGCGAGCGCGAGCTTCCGGATCATGAATTGCCTCCTGGTTTCGCGTAGGACGCGGATGCCCGGCAACTAGTTTCGCTACACTTAGCCCATGCCCGGGCGTGTGAAAGTGGCTCTCCTCTCCATCCTCGTTCTCGTCGTTTCCCCCATCACCTTCGCCGATTGCTCGCAATGGACGGCGCGGACCAGCAGTCAGTTCCGGACCACGGCCTACGATCTTTCCGTCGACGGCGACTTCCTCTGGCTGGCCACCGGCTACGGCGTGCAGTTGATCCAGGGTGGCTCGATCGTGGCCTCCATCGGCTTGACGGGATCGACGCGGACTGTGCGCGCGTCCAGCGGCGGCATCGCCTATGCCGGCAGCGGCTCCTCGATCTACACGCTCAAACGCGAAGGCAACAGGATCACGGTCCTGAACACGGTGGCCGTGACCGGCAGCGTCAACGACCTGGAGATCATCTCCACGGCGCTTTTCGCAGCCACGACCAGCGGCATCGCTCATTTCGACCTCGGCGTTCCGACCGCCCCTTTCCGGACGAGCATCGTGTTGCCGTCGAGCTCCGCGAACGTCACCTCCCTGGCTACGGCCAGGAACAAGTTGTACGCCGCGGACGGTGACGCCACGGTCGAGATCTACTCGGTGACCGTCCCCTCGCTGCCGCAGCACACCGGCACGATCGAATCCGCGCCGCGGGCCAGCTCCGTTCATGCCACGGCCGACGATTCCGTGTTCGTCTCGGATCGGTTCGGTCAGACCACCGACCTCTTCGCCAACGGCACGACGCTGCTGGCGCGCATGCCGGTGGTCACGACCGCGTTCGCCGCCTTCTCCGGCCAGACGCACTTCGTGGCAGGTCCGAATCGCACGGTGCGGGCGGTCGACTTTTCGACACCGTCGCGCATCGCCGAGGTGTATGCCACCGACCTGGCCGCGACGGACGGCACCGTCAACTTCATCCACGAGATGGCGCTCGTGGGCAACACGCTTTACGTCGCCGCGGGGGACATCGGCCTGGTCGTGCTCGACGCCAGCACGATCGCGCGACCGTATCCGCTCGCCCAATACAGCAGCGGCGCCACGACGAGCGTTCGCATGGCCGCGGACAAGGCGTGGTTCTCCACGGCCGCCGGCCGGATCCTGCAGCAGAGAATCGATCCAGCCGGCATCGCCCTCGTCGAAGAACGCGCCTGGGATGCTGAAGCGGGATCGGTCGTGCGCGACTTCCGCAATAACGGTCTCCTGACGACGAGCGGCGCCAAGGCCACCGTCTGGTCACTCGTCTCCGCCACGCCGGCACAGGCCACGAACGTCACGTTCGGCGAAGGCATCAGCAACGCGGTCCTGTCCGACACGCACCTCGTGGCTCTCCTCTTCGACGGGACCGTCTGGACGGCGCCCTCGGGTCAGAGCACGCCGGCGAAAGTGAACGTGCCGGTGATGACGCTCCTGGCGCGGTCCGGCTCCGCGATCGCGCTCGCGGAAGTGCGGGAGGCCGAGCGGACGACGGTCGTGCATTACTACGCCACGGGCGATCTGACGGCCACGCCGCAGCGCTTCACGGTCGACGGCGCGGCCGCGGGAAGCATCGCGCTCGATGCCACGCGCGTTGCCGTCTTCACGTTCAACGGCATCACGGTCATCGACGTCGCCACGGGCGTAGCCCGGGTCATTCCCGACTCGGACCTGATCATTCCCAGGCAGATCGCGTTCGCCGGCGACGATCTGCTGGTCATGGATTCGCGGCAGCTGTTGGTCTACGACGATGCGCGGACGCTGCTGCGCGATCATCCGCTGCCCTCGGACGCGGTGGCGTTCGATGCCGTGTCCCCGTCGGCTGCGATCGCTACGGTCAAAGGGACCGCCGCGATCCGTTATCTCGCGAGCCGTCCGCTTCCCTCGACGCCGTATGCGAGCACGTTCTACACGAAACTGGCCGCGGCTTCGGGGCGTGCGTATCTCATGAAGGACGACGGGATCGACATCTTCTCCACCGTGCAGCCGGCCGCTCCGAAATACCTCGCCGCGGTTCCGGCCGCGTTCGATCTGGCGGCCACCGATACCGCGCTCTACACGCTGGCCAGCGACGGAACCGTGACCGGCTACTCGCCGGCGGGCGTGTCGTTCGCCACGGTGAACATCCGCGACAACTTCAACTCGGAGATGGTGGCCATCCGCACGGCCGGCAAGGCCGTCTGGGCCTCGCTGGCCACGGGCTGCACGATCCAGGGGTGCAGCGAGCGCAAGACGTTCGTGCTCGACCCGGGCACGCTGGCCGTCACGGCCACGATGACCGGCAACGTCACCGACGTCACCACCGCCGGCACCCGCGCCTACGCCCTCTTCTCCTTCCCGGACGAGATCCGCGTGCTGAACATCGCCGATCCGCAGCATCCGTCGCCGGTCGTCACCGCGGCGGCGCAACCGTTTGCGTCCTCGATCGCCTACTCGGCGGGCAAGGTCTACGTCCTGGCGGGCAAAGTGTTCGGCTACGCCGAGGCGACGCTCACGCTCGTCGAGGAACGCCTCACCGCCGTCACCGCGAACGCCTCTCACCGCATCCGCATCGACGGCACTTGCGCGCTGGTCAGCCGCGACACGAATCCGCCTCTCGGCTACGACCTCCCTGCCTGGACGCCTGCGGCGGCGACGTTCCCGCTCCCGTCGAATCTCCGGTCGTTCGCCATACAACCGGGGATGCTGCTCTTCCTCACCGAACACTCGCTCGATCTCATGTATCCGGCACTGACCGGCACCCCACCAAAACGAAGAGCGGTGCGCTGACGATGGCCAAGATCGCTCTTTCCTCCGACGCGAACGCGTGGCGGATCACGCTCAGCGATCCGCCGCTGCACATTCTCGACATCGCCATGCTCGAGGAGCTGCGCGACGCACTCGGCCGCGTCACGAACGACCGCCACGCGCTGATCCTCGATGCCACCGGCGAGAAGGCGTTCTCCGCCGGCGCCTCCGTGCAGGATCACCTCGGCGATCGCGTGTCGACGATGCTGGAGCGGTTTCACGACTGCTTCCGGATCCTGGCCCGCCTCGACCTCGTCACCGTGTCTCTGGTGCGCGGTGCGGCCCTCGGCGGCGGTTGCGAGCTGGCGCTGGCGTGCGATTTCGTCCTCGCCTCCGACCGCGCCCGTTTCGGCCTGCCGGAGATCCAGCTCGGAGTCTTTCCGCCCGTGGCCGCCTACCAGCTCTCGCGCCAGCTCCCTCCGCGAAAAGGACTGGAGCTCATTCTCACCGGCGATCCGATCGACGCCACCACCGCCTCGAGCCACGGCCTCGTCAACGCCGTCTTTCCCGCCAACGACTTCGATGCACGCGCCAACGATTGGCTCGGCCGCATATACCGCCACAGCACGTCCTCGCTGCGCATCGCCAGGAAAGCCTTCCGCCTGGCCCAGGCCAACGATTTCGAATCACGCCTCGCCAGCGTCGAACGCCTCTATCTGGACGAGCTCATGCAGACCGAGGACGCGAATGAGGGATTGAACGCGTTCGTGGAGAAGAGGAAGCCGGAATGGACGGGGAAGTAGCTGTGCAGCTCTACAGCTGTAAAGCTCTACAGCTGTGACTCACTCCGCCTGCTGATCGAACGCGACCGTCGTCTCCGCATCCAACTTCACGAGCATTTTCTTGGTGGGGATCACGGACGTGGCGAAGGTGACGATCATGACCACGCCGGAAGTCTTGCCGTCGCAGCCGACGGGCATGGGGCGCACGACTTTCAGCTCTCCGAACTGTTTGGAGATGGTCTTTCCGTCATCGCCGACCCACTCGACCGGGGGCGACGCTTTCTTGTTGATGGCAGCGGCGAGGGCCTGGGCTTCCTGGAAGGTCAGCTTGCCGGTCAGGAGCGTGACGACCTGACGAGGCCGCTCGGTGCGGCTGACGAAACGGTTGACGCACGCCGCGGAGGCGACGTTGGCCACGAGCAGACAGGCGGCGACGGATGCTGAAAAACGGATTTTGATGGACATGGTTTGGGATAGTTACGGCACAGTTTGATCCAAAGACAGGCGCCTCGCCAAAGGTATTCCGCAACCTGGGCCCTCCGCCGCCGTAAGAACCAACTGCAGCCGGCGCTCTGAGCGCCGTGTGTCATCATGACCGCGATGGACGTTGGACCGGAGACCAGACGGCGTCGTCTTTCGCCGGCGCTCCTCCTTTGGCTGGTCGGCGTCGTGGCCATCGTCTTCCTCGAGATCGCTGACCGGACGCTCGATCGCCTGGACCGCACCTTCGCGCTCATCGGCGTCTTCGAGTTTTTCGCCTGGCTGCTCGTCATCGGCCTGACGCTCTACGGTCTGGCCATCTTCGTGCGCTGGGTCCTGCGCAACCTCTTCTGGACCGTCGGCCGGCGGCTCTTCCTCAGCTATCTCCTGATCGGCCTTCTGCCGTTCTTCCTCATGACCATCCTGCTGCTGACGATCGGCTACATGTTCGCGGCCGTGATGACGCAGGCGGCGGTGCGCGCCGAACGGCAGGCCACGCTGGGACAGATGGAGAGCTGGACGCTCGAATACACGGTCACGGGCCGCAAGCCGGCCGGCTCGCTGCCGACACTCGAGATCTACGACTCGGAGGAAGGGACGGGCGCGCAGCTGCCGGCATGGCTGCGGACGAAGAGCTACAGCGGCGTGGTTGGCCGCGACGACAAAGCGCTGTTTGTCGCCGCACGGCAGTTCGAAGGCGATCCGCCGCGCGCGGTCGTGTTCGTCCAGCCGATGGACACGCACTGGACGGATCAGCTTCGTGACCGCGCGCGGATGATCGTCCGCACGGCCAATGCAAAAGGCAAACGGAACGGCAACGGCGGAATCAATTTCGACGACAACGCTTTCAAGGAAGTCTTCAGCGACAACCTCTTCAGGAACATCATCTGGGGCGACTTCTGGGATCTCACCGACTGGCAGACCGGCAAGGAGCTCACCGATCACAGTCTGTTCATGCTGATCGTCAACCCGCCGAGCAATCTCTTCTCGTACTACTTCGGCACCTCCGCAGGCGAGTATTTCCACATCCTGGCGTCGATCATCGCCGGCATCGCCACGCTACTGATGGCCATGTACTTCGTGGCGGCCCTCTTTGCCCTGGTGCTGATCTTCAGCATCTCCCGGGCCGTAAACCGCATCGAGAAAGGGACACGCGCCGTCGAGCGCGGCGACTTCTCCTACCGCATCAAGATGAAGCGCCACAACCAACTCGGCGCCATGGCCCAGTCGTTCGACCGGATGACGGAGTCGATCGGGTCTCTCCTGGCCAGCGTGACCGAAAAGGAGCGGCTGCAGAGCGAGATCGCCATCGCCGCCACCATCCAGCGCAACCTGCTGCCGAAGGAAGGGCCGACGTTCAGCGGCGTCTCGTTCTCTGCGCACTTCGAGCCCACCACGTCGATCGGCGGCGATTACTACGACGTCTTCAACCTCGACAAGTCGCGGCTGGCAGTGGCCATCGGAGACGTCTCCGGCCACGGCCTCTCCACCGGCCTGGTGATGGCCATGGTGAAGGCGGCCATCACCACGCTCGTCGAAGAAGGAGCCGATGAGACTTCGCTCTTCCACCGATTGAACGAGCTCGTGTTCCGCTCCACCGAACGGCGCGCGTTCATGACCCTGGCGTTCACGATCTTCGATCTCGACCGGCGCACGATCCGGCACACGAATGCCGGGCATCTCTATCCGTATCTGCTGCGGCGCGGCGAGCACGTGCCGATCTCGATCGAGTCGCCCTCGCTTCCCCTCGGCGTCCGCGTCGATCTCACCACGCATGCCGTGGAGATGGAGTTGCGGGAAGGCGATACGGTGGTCTATCTCTCCGACGGGATCGTCGAAGCGCAGGACGAAAACGGCGAGCCCCTCGGCTTCGAGCAGCTGGAGTCGCTCCTGGCCGCCTACACCGATTCCTCTCCCTCGGTCACCCGCGACGCCATCCTCGACGCCGTGGCCACCCACTCCGGCACACGGCCGGCGGACGACGACCGCACGATCATGATCGTCAAGTTCGACAACCTGCGTACGCAGTTGGTGGAGGCGCAGATGGTCGAGGCGCAGCCCAGAGCTGAAGAGCCGGCGCTGGCGTAAGCGCTCAGCGCGGCAAGGAGGCGGACGCCGTGGCCGATACTGCCGCGGGCGTGCTTTCGTCGACGTCGCGCGGGATGACCTCGGTCTCAATCGCTCTGCGAATGTGTTTGGCGATGCGATTGATGTAGTTCACGGTCTCCCGGAACGGAGGCACTCCCTCGTACTTCCAGACGTTCCCTTCGCCGGCGTTGTACGCGGCCACCGCCAGATCGGCGTTGCCGTCGAACTTCTTCAGCAGCCAGCGCAGGTAGCGCGTCCCGCCATGGATGTTCTCGCGGGGATCAAAGGAATTGACGACCCCAAAACGCGCCGCCGTGGCCGGCATGAGCTGCATGAGGCCGCGCGCGCCCTTGTTGGAAACGATGCGCGGGTTGTAGTCCGACTCCGCCTTGATGACCGCCGAGACGAGCGCCGCATCGACGTCAAACTGCCGCGAGGCCTCGATGATGATGTCGTTGTATTTCGACTGGAAGAGCGGCTGGCTGCTCTCGTTGAATCGCCACGAGCGCCGCGGGAACACGCCCTCCTCGACGATCTTTCGCACCTCTTCCACGACCTCGGCGGTGACGATCTCGTCATCCACGATGCGCTCGATGCGCGTGATCGGCAGCGACAGCCTCCCGCCGCCCTGCATCGTCAGGTGGATCGTGTCTTCCTCGACCGCGTACGCCTCGATCTTCATGTTCCGGCCATCGGAAAAGAGCGCAATGCTCGCGCTCGCCGTTGAGGCGAACAGAAGTGTGGCCAGGGTGATCGCGATACGCATGGTTGGGCGCGGTCTAGAACTCGTTCGTTATGACGATTATGCCCCGGGGAAAGTGCCGAGGCTCAGAGGCGCAAAGGCTCAAAGGCTCAAAGACCGCAGGTGGCACTACCTATGAGCCTTTGAGCCTCTGCGCCTTTGAGCCTCTTCACGCCCGCGGATGAAACTGGTCGTACATCTTCTGCAGCCGCGCCCGCGAGACGTGGGTGTAGATCTGCGTGGTGGAGATGTCGGCGTGGCCGAGCATCATCTGCACACTGCGGAGGTCGGCACCGTTCTCGAGGAGGTGTGTGGCGAAGGAGTGCCGCAGGACGTGGGGGGAGATGTGGGCCTTCACGCCCGCCTCCCGTGCGTAGCGGGTGATCTTCATCCAGAAGGCCTGCCTCGACATCGGCCGGCCGCGGCGGGAGAGGAAGAGGTGCGGATCGTTGTACTTGTCGAGGTCGGGACGGGCCTTCTCGAAGTACTCGACGATGACGTCGCGTGCGGTGTCGCCGAACGGCACGATGCGCTCCTTCGAGCCCTTGCCGATCGTGCGCAGGAAGCCGGCGTCGAGCACCACCTCGTCGATGCGTACCTTGATCAGCTCGCTCACGCGCAGGCCGGTGGCGTAGAGCAGCTCCAGCATGGCGGCGTCGCGGAGGCCGTCCGGCGTGGCGCGGTCGGGCGCGGCCAGCAACGCCTCCACCTCGGACGGCTGCAGCGATTTCGGCAGCGTCGACCAGAGCTTTGGATTCTCGAGGTTCTCGGTCGGATCCTTCTTGAGGTGCCGCTCCGTCACGAGAAACCGGAACAGCCCCCGTATGGCCGCCAGCGCGCGCGCAACGGAGCGCGCCGAGATCCCTGCACCGCGCAGCCACTGGAAGTACTTGACGATGTTGATGCGCTCGACCCGGTCCAGCTCGATCCCCTGATCGGCGATCCAGTGGCCGAAATGGCGCAGGTCGGACGAATACGCCGAGAGCGAGTTTCTGGCCAGACCCTTCTCCACCGCCAGGTAGTCGAGAAAGATCGGCAGGTAAGTGACGAAATAGGCCGATTTCTCCGGTTTCTCGGGATCGATGGAACGCGGGCTCTTTTTCACTTCAGGTTCAGGATACCGCCGCCTGATGGGCGACCATGTCCGCCATGTACGAGCTCCGCACGAACGGACCGGAGAAAACGGCGCGGAAGCCGAGGGATTGGCCGATGTCGCGGTATTCCTCGAAGACCGATGGATGAACGTACTCGACGACGTCGAGCTTCTCGCGCTTCGGCTGCAGGTATTGGCCGATCGTGACGATCTCTACGCCGGCGGCGCGCAGGTGCTGCAGCACGTCGACGACCTCTTCGGGGCGCTCGCCCAGCCCCAGCATCAGGCCCGACTTGGTGACCACGCCCGCGTCCACCCGTTTTGCCTCACGCAACACCCCCAGTGAGCGCTCGAAACGCGAGCCCGGCCGCACGAAATCGTAGAGCCGCGGAACGGTCTCGACGTTGTGGTTGAAGTAGTCCGGCCGCGCCTCGACGACGGTGCGCACGGAGTCGAAGTTGCCGCGGAAGTCCGAGGTGAGCACCTCCACCGCCGCCTGGGGCAAGGCCGCGCGCAGCTCGCGGATGGTCTCGGCGAACTGTTGCGCGCCGCCGTCCTCGAGGTCGTCGCGAGTCACGCACGTCACGACAACGTGCTTGAGGCCGAGGCGCCGCGCCGTTTCGGCCACTGCCCGCGGCTCCTCGGGGGAAGGCGGCGCGTACGGCCGGCCCGTGGTGACATTGCAGAAACCGCAGGAGCGGGTGCAGACGTCGCCGAGGATCATGAACGTGGCCGTGCCACGCGAGAAGCATTCCGTCCGGTTGGGACAGGCCAGCGACTCGCAGACCGAGTGCAGCTCGCGCTCGCGCAGCATGGTCTTCATCTCGCGCAGCGACGAGAGGTTGAGCTTCTTCTCGCGGATCCAGTCGGGCAGGCGTTGGGAAGACATGTGTGAAAACGAAAGTGCCGCTTCTTGACGAAGCGGCACTTTAAGGGGTTGTTGCGTCTGTGACTAGTGACCGGCAGCAGCCGACATGGGCGCGAGGCTCTTTTCCAGGCACTTGTGGATGAGCTTCTCGGCTTCCACCTCGGGGATGTCCTTCACGATCGCGACTTCCGAGACCAGCAGGTACTTGGCCCGGTCGTACATCTTCTTCTCGCGGAACGAAAGGCTCTTCCGTTTCTGCACTTCGTTGAGGTTCTTCAGCACGTCGGCGACGTCCTCGAGGCGTCCGGTCTTCATTTTCTCGAGGTTTTCGCGGTAACGGCCTTTCCAATCGGTGTGACTTTTCACCAGCTTCTGTTCCAGCAGACCGAGGAGACCTTTGATCTCCTTCTGCTGATAGAGGCGGCGCAGACCCACGCGGTCTGTGTTCGTGATCGGCACCACCAGACGCGAGTTATTCGCGAGTAGACGCAGGTGATAGTAGCTGTCACCCTGAGGCATGATCGGAGAATCTCCGATGTGCTCGACCACGGTCACACCGTGGTTCGGGTAAACGAGCTTGTCCCCGACCTTGAAACTAAGTTTGACTGACGACAAGTGAGGCTCCTTTCGGAAAGCGCTAAGGGCTACTACAAGAGGGATCGGCATTCTACGTCAGCGGTGTAGCTCCGTCAACGTTTTCGGCGTAAATCCGTCAGAGCCCTGAACGAATGCGCCGGATCATCTGGTGCAGCTTATCCAGCCCCTCCCGCCGCTCCGCGTCGGTGCCGGTCAGGAGATCCTCGATCAGCTGCAGCTCGGTCTGGAGCTCGAGGCGCGTGGCCGTGTCCGCCCGGGGTGCGGTGACGGTCATTTCCGACGACGCTGCCGGCCGCGACGGTGCGGGCGGAGTCGCGGCGACCGCCGTGGTTCCGCCCAGCGAGGCCCGCAGGCGCTTCGCCGTTGCGCGCAACGAGGGGATGTCGTTGTTGTCCAGGGCGCGCAGGACCGCCTTCGCGTTCGACACCGCCTCGGCATACGGGCTGTCGGGGGCGTCGACGATTCTGGCCTGCACCAGCGCCACATCGATGTTCCCGTAGCCGCCGTCTTCCTGCGCCGTGGCGATCACTTTCACCGTGGCCTGCTTGGCGATGGCGTCGAGATCGAACGGCCGCACTTCGCCCGGCTGGAGCCAGGCCTTCACCTCGAACGACTGCGATCGCGACTGCGTCGAGCCTTCCGGAACCGCCTCGACGTCGATGCGCTCGACCCAGACGGGACGGTTCTTCCGCACCAGCATGCGCCGGGTCGGCACCTCGATGACCACCCGATAGATCCACGCCCCCCGGTTCTCCACCGTTTCCATCCGGTCCTTGCGGTCGTTGATGGAGAACGACTTCACCACTCTTCCGGACTCGAAACGCTCGTACTTCGCGTAATCGTAAGAGCCATCCGGCCGCTTGCCCCGGAGCAGGTCGATGTCTTCGTTCGCGATCCGCTTCAGGAGGTCGGCCGGCAGATCGCGCTTGCTGGCCTCGGCCACGCGATCGATCACCAGACCGTCATCGGCCACGCGGCTCATGGGTGACTGCGCTGATACGGTCGCGGACTGCGCCGATACCGTCGCGGCCAGAGCAATCGCCACGATCGTCAAGAAAACCCGCTTCATCCCTTCACCCCCAGCGCGCCCAGCGCGCTCGTCCCCGCCAGACCGGCCGACGGCAATTCGAGAAGATCACAGATCGTCGCGCCGAGGTCGGCAAACGTGGAGCGCGTGCCGAGCGGCTTGGCGCCGCGGATGCGCGGACCGGCCACGACCAACGGCACGTATTCGCGCGTGTGATCGGTGGAGACGTCCGTCGGATCGCAGCCGTGATCGGCCGTGATGAACACGAGATCGTCCTCGCGCAGCGACTTGAGGAGAGCCGCCAGCTCGCCGTCGAACCTTTCTAGTGCCTTGGCGTAGCCGAGGGCATCGTTGCGATGCCCATACTTCGAGTCGAAATCGACCAGGTTCGTGAAGATGAAATCGGCGTTCGACTCGCGGATCAGCTGCATCGTCTTCAGCATCCCGTCCGAGTTCGACTCGGTACGGATCTCCCGGCCGATCCCGACGCGGTCGAAGATATCGGCGATCTTTCCGAGACCGATCACCTCCCGTCCGGCGTTGTGCGCGCGCTCCAGCACCGTCTCGCCGATCGGACGCACGGCGAAGTCCTTCCGGTTCGCCGTCCGCGAGAAACGTCCGGCACCAGAACCCACGAAGGGCCGGGCGATGATCCGCCCAATGTTGTGCTCGCCGCGCATCAGCTCGCGCGCCACCGCGCAGATGCGCCACAGCTCATCGATCGGGATGACATCCTCATGCGCCGCCACCTGAAACACCGAATCGCCCGACGTGTAGACGATCGGCGACCCGGTGCGCATGTGCTCCTCACCCAGCTCGTCGAGAATCACCGTCCCCGAGGCCGGCTTGTTCCCCAGCGTCTTCCGCCCGATCCGCTTCTCGTACTCCGCGATGATCTCCGGCGGAAACCCGTTCGGATACGTCCGAAACGGATCCACCACCACCAGACCCATCATTTCCCAATGCCCCGTGGTCGTGTCCTTCCCCGCGCTCACCTCGGCCATGCGGCCGTATGCGGCGGTGGGGATGTCCGTCGTGGCCGGAGTGGGGAGCGTGTGCAGGAGGCCGAGACGCGTGAGGGTAGGGAGTTGGGGGTGGTGGGCGTCGAGGACGTGGCCCAAGGTGTTGGACCCGACATCGCCGAAGTCGGCGGCATCGGGCAATTCACCGACGCCCAGCGAGTCACAAACAATCACGATTGCACGAGGTTTGGTCATTTCTTCTTCGCCGCCTTAGGTGCGGTAACACGCTGTGCGCTGATCTTCTGGGCGGGAGGTTGGATTCGCGCGGCGACTTCGGCGACGTTCCGAAGCGCTGCGTTCATCGACACGTTATCCGGAAAGAGGTCTGCCAGGTCCTTATCGATCACACGGACGAATTTTGCGCCGTGCACGGCGACGAACCAAGGATTCGGAATCGCGTTCGAGAAATCGAACTCGGCCGGCATTTCGTCGTCATCGATGTTGATTTTTTTCTTCATAGTTCTTTCGCTCCTTCGGAGTCGCATGCCGCGCACCGATGATGCGGATGAACGGATCGCGATACGTGATCCAGACCGCGAGGAGCCGTCTGCGATCCGACATCCCCACGATCATAAAGCGAAGTTCAGCGATCGAGTGTTCGTGATCGATGTCGGAGAGGAGATCGTCATCGTCGAAGACGGTCTGCGCTTCCTCGAACGACACGCCATGCTTGCGCTCGTTCGACCGCGCCTTGTGCTCGTCCCATTCGAATGCGCTCACAACGTCAGGCACCCGTCACCTTACGCGCTGTTCCTCACGTCAGATGCTCATGCACCAGCGGCCGCGCCTCCGGCGCGTCATCCCCAATCGTCACAAACCCCAGGTACCGCGCGCGGAGCTCCTCCGCGTCGCGCTGCGCGTTGCCCAGCTGAATCCGCCCGATCACCTCTCCCGCCTTCACCTCATCGCCTGTGTTCCGGTCGAACATCACCCCGGCGGCGTAGTCGATGACGTCGTCGGCTTTCTTGCGGCCGGCGCCGAGGTCGACGGTGAACATGCCGGCCTGGTAGGTGTCGATGTGGGTGATGAAGCCGCTTTGCGGGGCCTTGACCTCGATCGTTTCGCGCGGCTGGGCCAGGAGCGAGTAGTCGTCGACGATGGCGGGGTCGCCGCCTTGGGCGGCGATCCATTTGCGCGCCTGCTCCAGCGCGCGTCCGGACGCCAGTGCGTCGTCGAGGGCCTGATTCGCGGAAGCCTCGTCGAAGCGGCCCGACATCACCAGGACCCGCTCGGCCTGCGCGCGCGTCACTTCCTCGACGTCCGCGGGGCCGTTGCCCTTCAGCACCTCGATGGTCTCGATGATCTCGTTCGCGTTGCCGGCGGCGATGCCGAGGGGCCGGTCCATGTCGGTGATGAGAGCCTCCACCCTCGTCCCCGAGCCGGCCGCCGCGGCGATGAGGCTCTGCGCCAGCGCTTTCGAGTCCTGGTAGATCCGCATGAACGCACCGCTGCCGGTCTTCACGTCGAGGATCAGGCTCGACGCGCCCATGGCCAGCTTCTTCGACATGATCGAGGCCGTGATCAGCGGCAGCGACTCCACCGTGCCGGTGACGTCGCGCAGCGCGTAGATCTTCTTGTCCGCCGGCGCGATCCCTTCCGTCGAGGTCGAGATCACGCAAAGCGCGTCGGCCACGCAGCGCTCGAACTCATCGCGCGACAAGCGTGCGTTGAATCCCGGAATGGCCTCGAGCTTGTCCAGCGTCCCACCGGTGTGTCCCAGCCCACGGCCGGACAGCATCCCGATCTGCACCCCACACGCGGCCACCCACGGCGAGAGCACCAGCGACACCTTGTCGCCCACGCCGCCGGTGGAGTGCTTGTCGGCGATGAAGTCGTAGCTGTCGCGCAAGTGCCACTGCTCCCCCGACCGCAGCATGGCCTGCGTCAGCGTGGCCATCTCCTCGGCGGTCATTCCGTTGATGGCAATGGCCATCAACAGCGCCGACGTCTGATAGTCCGGAATCCTCCCGAGCGTGAATCCCTCGATGAAGAACTCGATCTCGCGCACCTCGAGCGGCGCACCGCGGCGTTTCTTGTTGAGCAGTTCGTACACGCTGTAGTCGGCCATAAGAGGCGCATTCTACGGCTCTCGCGATGCGTTCTGTGAACGGCGATGGTAGCCTGCGGGCGTGACACGTCGCGGTTCCCTGCTCACAGTGCTCGGCCCCGATTTCACGATCGCGGCCGTCGTCGGTGGCACGATCGGGCTCGGGATTTTGCGCACTCCGGGCGAGGTGGCGGCCCGTATCGGTACGCCGTTGCTGCTCTTCGTAGCCTGGACGATCGGCGGCCTCTACACACTGCTCGGCGCGATTCCTTTTCTCGAGCTGGCGCGGTTCGCGCCGCAGGCGGGCGGTCCGTTCGTCTACGCGCGACGCGCGTTCGGCCGCTACGGCGGGTTCCTCATCGGCTGGTGCGACTGGATCCAGTGCGCCGCGGTCATCGCCGTCCTGGCCTCGGTTACCGGCGAGATCGCGGCACGAGGGTTGGACGGTTATGCGCGGACTGTGGCCGGCGTCGTCGTCCTGGCGTTGACGTTTCTGCAGTGGCGGGGCCTGCGCGTTTCCAGCAACGCCGAGAAGATCATGAGCACGGCGAAAGTCATCGGTCTGCTCGCGCTGATCGTTGGCTGCTTTCTGTATGACGGGCCGCCCGCCGCACCGATCCCTCATGCACCGATCACCCTCAACGGGATCGTCGTGGCGCTGCAGATGGTCGTAGCGACGTATGCGGGATGGCATGGTGCGATCTATTTCGCCGAGGAGCAGAGCGATGGTGGGCGCTCCATGCCGCGCGCGGTCATCGGTGGGCTGGCCGTGGTCACGGCCATGTACCTGCTCGTGAACGCGGCCTTTCTCTCGGCGCTGGGGATGCCGCGCCTGATGCAGTCGAGCTTCCCGGCGACCGACGTGGCCTCGCTCGCTTTCGGCAACGCCGGCGGTGTCGCGGTGATGGTGGTGATGCTCGTGGCGCTGCTGAACGTCACCCACACGCTGCTCCTTGCCGCAACGCGCGTCCTCTTCGCCCTCGGACGCGACGGCCTCTTCACCGGCCGGGCAGCGACCGTCAACGATCGCGGCACGCCGACCACCGCGCTCCTGATCACCGCCGCGATCGCTCTCATCCTGAGCACGACGGCCACGTTCTCGCGCGTGGTCGGCATCGCCTCGATCCTCACGGTCATCGTCTACGCCGCCTGCTTCGCCGCCGCGCTGCGTCTCCGGGCCACCCGTCATCCCGTCATCACCACGATCGTGCTCCTCGGCTCGATCGCCTTCCTCATCGGAGCCGCCGCGGCGGATACGAGCTCCGCCCTCGGCGCGGCCGCGTTGGGACTCATCAGCCTGCCGGCGTACTGGATCACGGTCAGACGGAGTGTTCATGCATAACTCCCCCGTCGTGCCCCGCGCCGTCATCCTGCTTTCCGGAGGCCTCGATTCGGCCACCGTGCTGGCCATCGCCAAGAACGAGGGGCGGGAGTGTCATGCGTTGTCGATCGTGTATGGACAGCGGCATGTGGTGGAGCTGGAGGCGGCGAGGCGGGTGGCGGCAGCGATGGGGGTGGATGAGCATGTGGTGCATTCGCTCGATCTGCGCGTATTCGGGGCCAGTGCGCTGACGGGTGAGATCGAGGTGCCGAAGGATGCGGTGGGGGCGCCGGGGATTCCGGTGACGTATGTTCCGGCGCGGAACACGATCTTTCTGTCGCTGGCGCTCGGGTATGCCGAGGCGCGGGAGGCGCAGGAGATCTGGCTGGGGGTAAACGAGGTCGACTCGAGCGGCTATCCCGATTGCCGGCCGGAGTTCATCGACGCGTTCCAGCAGGTGATCCGCACGGGGACGCGCAGCGGCGTGGAGCGCAACGAGCCGCGCATCGTCGCGCCGCTGCTGCACCTCACCAAGGCGGAGATCATCCGCCGCGGCGTGGCGCTCGGCGTCGACTACGCGCTCACCCATTCCTGCTACGACCCGGCGCCGGACGGCCGCGCCTGCGGGCACTGCGACTCCTGCCTGCTGCGCCGGAAGGGATTCGAGGAAGCGGGCGTTGTCGATCCGACGTCGTACGCGCCTTAGCGCGTACGGTCAGAGTACCCATGCGCATCACTGAAATCTTCTTCTCGATCCAGGGCGAGTCGTCGCATGCCGGACGGCCGTGCGTGTTCGTGCGCCTGACGGGATGCAATCTCCGCTGCACGTGGTGCGATTCGGAGTACACGTTCACCGGCGGGGAGCGGATGTCGCTCGAGGATGTGATGGCGCGGGTGAAAGGCTACGGCTGTAACCTCGTGGAGATCACGGGCGGCGAGCCGCTGGCGCAGGCGGAGGTGTTCCCGCTGATCGAGCGCCTTTGCGATGACGGGTTCGAGGTGCTGATCGAGACGTCCGGATCGATCGACATCACGCCGGTCGACCGCCGGGCCAAGCTGATCCTGGACATTAAATGCCCCGGCTCCGGCGAGGTGGAGAAGAACCGCTGGGCGAATCTCGACGACCTCAAGCCGCACGACGAGATCAAGTTCGTCATCGCCGACCGCGCCGACTATGAATGGGCCAAGGGCGTGATTGCGGAACGGCACCTCGATCGCTGGACGGTGCTGCTCTCGCCGGTCTGGGGCAGAATGAACATGAAGGCGCTCGCCGAGTGGATGCTGGCCGACCGCGTTCCCGCGCGATTCCAGACGCAGCTGCACAAGCACATCTGGGGAGCGGACGTTCACGGGGTGTGACTGCAACGATGAAGAAACCGACGCTCGACCACATCGGAATCGCGGTCCGCTCGCTGGACTCGGCGAAGATTTATGAGGACCTCGGGCTCACGATCGAGCACGTGGAGACGGTGGAGACGCAGCGGGTAAAGACGGCGTTTCTGTCCGTCGGCGATTCCAACCTGGAGTTGCTGGAGCCGACCTCGCCCGACTCGCCAATTGCCAAGTTCATCGAGAAGCGGGGCGAAGGGATCCACCACATCTGCCTGCGCGTCGACGACCTGGAAGCGCATCTGGAGCGGCTGAAGGCGGCCGGGTACCGCCTGATCAACGAGGCGCCGGTCCCGGGCGCGCACGGCTGCCGGGTGGCCTTTCTGCACCCCTCGGCGGGGAACGGCGTGTTGATTGAATTGTCGGAAGTTCATCCTGAGGAGCGTAGCGACGAAGGATCAAGTTAGTACCAACGATAGACGCACCCACGTGCGGGGCACGTGGGATCACTCCCGGTTGGTGCTAAGTTGACTCTTCGCTGCGCTCAGAGTTACGAGAGAGATGATCGAAGGCTTCCAACCAAATGCGCTGGTGATCGCGAATCTGATCAGTCCGAAGGAGAAGTTCTTCGGGGTGTTGCGGGCGTTGTCGCCGGCGGGGGTGACGATGCAGGCGGTGAATCTCGATTCGTTCGATGACTGGATCCATCAGATCGCGCGCGCCGAGGAGGCGGAGATCGAGATGGTGACGATGTTCGTGCCGCTGTTCCGGGTGGAGCGGATTTTTCTGGATGAGCCCGCCGGCTCGGTGAAGTCGTATTCGCAGCGTTTCGCGCAGGTGGTGGGACGCGAGGTGCACGAATATCTCGAGAATCCGGGCGGCATCCCCGTCGTCTGACCGACGGAGTTGGCACGCGCTCCGTATAATGCGCGCCCGAATCCGATTTCCTGGAGGAATTGACGTTGTCCCGAACTCTCCGTACATATTTCCGCACAGGGCTGTCCGCTCTCCTGGTCCTGACCTCGCTTTTCGTCGCGTGTAAGGGCGAAGAGGAGCTCGCCGAGCCCGAGGCGTTCAGCTTCGTGGTTTACCCCGGCTCCCGTTACCTCGGCCAGATCACCGAGAACATCAAGGCCGCTCACAAGTTCATCAATCCGGCCCAGGAACCGCCGCCGACCGCCGTCTACGACACGGACGCCTCGGTGGAGCAGGTGGCCGAGTACTACGCGAAGCAGTACGGCTACAAGGAAATCGCGCCGGACATGAACAACAACCTCAGCGCGACCAAGCCGCCCGCGTACTACCGCGCCGGCGACCACGCTACCGACATCAAGGAAATCGAGCCCCTGATCAAGCAGATGAAGCTGGCCACCGACACCAGCAAAGCCGTCGGCACCTACAAGGCCGCCGAGATCGCGCCGCGTCCGAACCGGCCGCGCGTCACGATTTCCCGTCCGTATTTCGACGTGACGACCTCGCAGGTGGTGGACCGGACGCTGATTCTGATGTCGCGGTAAGCCCTGCACAGGGTAGAGCACTGTACAGCTGTAGAGCTGTAGAGCTATACAGCTGTACAGCATGTCGCGATCCGTTCTCATCGTGGGTCTTGGCCTGATCGGCGGATCGGCGGGGATGGCGCTGCGGCGGCGTGGGTGGCGGGTGGCGTATCTCGATCCGCACGTTTCCCTCGAGGACGCCAGACGAACGGGAGCGGCGGATGAGCGCGCGGAGAGCATCGGCGGCGCGGAGGTCATCGTGCTGGCCACGCCGGTCGATGCCGCCGTGGCACTTCTGCAAACGCTCCAGACGGACGCGGTGGTGACGAGCACATGCAGCGTAATGCGTCCGTTGCGTGCGGCCGCACGCGGTGCGTTCGTGGCCGGGCATCCGATGGCGGGATCGCAGGAGAGTGGTCTGGCCGCGGCGCGTGCCGATCTGTTCGAAAGGAAGCCGTGGTTTGTCGACGCCGAGGACGTTCTCGTGGATGAGATGGTGCGCGATTGCGGCGCGGTGCTGGAGCGCGTCGATGCCGAGGAGCACGATGGCGCCGTGGCGCTGACGAGTCATCTGCCGCAGGTGCTTTCAACCGCGCTCGCGGCACATTTGTATGGACGCGACGATTTTCTTCGCTTCGCCGGCAGCGGGTTGCGCACGTTCCTGCGGCTGGCGGGTAGCGATGCCGGCGTCTGGGCACCGGTGCTGGCCGCGAATCGCGATGCGCTCGCGCCGCACGCGGAGGCGATTGCCGCGCTGGTGCGGCAGATCATCGAGGGGGATCCGCGCGACGCCTTCGAGAAAGCGCGAGCAGTGTGGCGAGCGTTAGAACCGCCACCGCGCTAGAGGCGTAGAACGAGGCCGGACGATAGGCGACCTTCACGTCGTGTTGGCCCGCGGGAACGACGAAGCCGAGAAAGAGACCGTTCACTTCCACCTTCGGGAAGGGCACGAATGTTTCTCCTACGGCGCTGGCGCGCCAGCCCGGCCAGTTCGGGATGCTGCTGACGATGAGCGTCGTGCGTGGTGCGTTGATGCGCAGCGCGTAGGCGTCGGCGGCCGTGCGCATGATCGATACCGTGGCGTCTTGTGTGGTCCACGGTGCCGTGAGCGCATCGCGTTGCGCGCGCGGCAGGCGGGAGACGACGGCGGTGTAGCGCCAGTCGGTGTGGGTGCGCAGGTCGCCGCCGATGAGGACGTTGCGCACGGGAAAGAAGCGCGGCAGGACGTTGCGATTGGCGTAGATGCGGCCGTCGCGTCCGGCGTAGAGCGGCTCGTACCTCGCATCGGCAAGAGCGTCCGTCGTCAGCACGTACTTTACGTTGAGGAAGTCGAGCACCGGGGTGGCGGTGTCGCTCCATTTCGCGTAGTACTCCTTCGGATTCCAGGCTACCTGTTCGGATAGGAAATCGACGTAACGCGCGTCGGCCATCGGATCGTGGACGCGCACGTCTTCCAGCCCGTACATGGCGCCGGCGTTGGGGTAGAGAATGCCGCCTGTTCCGAGGATGCGGAACGGGGTGGTCTCGCCCGCCTGCAGCCGTTGCATCGCGGCGATGAGAGGTGTGGGGCGATAGAGCTCCCGCGGCATGAGCACGGGGTTCCAGTGGCCGAGCGCGACGGATAGCTCCATGAACGTCAGCACCGCGAGCAGCACGAGCGCGATCCGGCGTACCGGAAACAGCGCCACCGCAGCCAGGACGGCGATGCTCGGCAGGAGCGACAGCAGCGCGGTGGCGCGATGCGACGGCGTCGGGAACGCGGTCGTGCGCATGAGCGCCAGCAAGGCTGCGGAGACGACGAGCGTGCCGACGAGCAGCGGCACGCGGGAGTTGCGGCGAGCGTCGTCGATGACGGAAGCAAGCAGGATGCTGCCGAACCAGCAGATGCCGAGGCGCATGCGCATCGTCGGAGCGAGCCCGGCCAGGGCGTGGAACAGCTCCGTGACCAAGGGCCAGCCGAGGACGACGCCGACGGAGAACACCGCACCGAGGACGTAGAGCGTCTCGCGGTCGCGCCAGCGGCGGCGCATACCGAGGGAGATCACCGCGGCGATAGTGGCGACGATGCCCAGAATGCCGGCGAACCCGCACACCGACTCGAGCGTGGTCGGTCCCCACGGCCGTTCGATCGGCAGCTCGCCGAAGAAGCGCGGCTGCAGCAACAGCACCGCCGACGGGAAGTCGGAGTACGGCGGCACGATCGTCTCGCGCGGCCCGCGCATCTCCGCGAACCGCTGCGAGCGCAGCACCGACTCGGCGAACGGCACGAGAAACGGCGCGGTCAGAAGCATGGCCACGCCGGCCGCGCCGGCGATTGCACCGAGCCGGCCGAACACGGAACGATGAACACGGAACACGGAACGGGAGTCCGCCGTGCCTTGCGTTCCGTGTTCCGTGTTCCGTGTTCCGTGTTCCACGAGCCCGAGCCACAGCCCGTACGCCGCCGCGATCAAGGCCACGTGGTAGACCGTCTCCGGGTGGCTGCTCAGCACCGTCACGGCGAACATCAGCGTGGCCGCCAGGAAGCGCGGTCTGGTGACGCCGTTCATCAGACGGTCGATCACCAATAGCACGCCCGGCAGAAACGCCGCTCCGGCGGCGATCGGAAACTGGAGCCAGGTGACCATCCACGTCGAGAACCCGAACGCGATCGCGGCGAGGATGCTGGCCGGCGGTGAGTAGCGCGTCCGGCAGAAGAGATACGTCAGCACGAGCGCCAGCAGCAGCTTCAGCGCGCACTCGGCGGTCATGGCGCGGTGGAGCGGCAGAGGCAGCGTGAGCAGACGCAACGGCGAGAGCGGAGTGCTCTGCCCGTTGGCCAACAGCGGATGGCCGGTGCCGGCCGCCGCATTCCACAACGGCACTTCGAGCGCACGCCACGACTCGCGCACCTGCTGCATCCACGGCACGATCTGCATCGGCACGTCGTGAATGTTCGTGTTTGAAACGTCGTACTTCGTGACCGGCGGCCGGTTCGGCGCACGCACCTCCGACCACGGCGGCGTGAGCTTGATGACGTCCGCGGCCACGAGACTGACGTCTTCCGTCATCGGCCGCCAGAGAAACACCAGCACCAGCGCATAAAACAGCACGGCCACGCCGCGCGGCAGGTCCGCCTTTGCACGGCGTGCAAGCCAGACCGCGAGGGCGTACAGCGCGGCGACGTAGAGCCAGGTGAGGTTCATTGGGGGTGAAGCTCCAGAGCGTCACAGCCATACAGCTGCACAGCGAAACTCCAGACTCTGCTGTGAAGCGATACAGCTGTGAAGCTGTGCAGCTGTCCGGACAAGTTATCATCCGCCGCCGTGTTCAATCCGACGTGGTTCTATACGGGCGCGGTCTATGCCGCGGCCGTGGCGATGGCGAGGCGGGCGGGGGTGGAGCTGCCGAAGCGGGTGGCGGTTTTCTTCTACCTGCTCGTGTTCGTCTTCCTCTACCTGCCTCTGACGCAGGACTACGTCAACCTGCCGGTCGACTTTCTCAAGACGCTATCGCCGTGGGCGTACACGGCCGCCGACCGCACCGCCGTCAATCCGCAGATCAATGACATCACGCTGCAGATCGTGCCGTGGGCGCATCAGGTGCGCGAGAGCTGGAAGTCGCTGGCGCCGCCGCTGTGGAACGATTTCGCGGCCTGCGGCTATCCGCTTCTCGCCAGCGCGCAGAGCTCCGCGCTCTCTCCTCTGCGCATTCTCGGCCTTCCCCTATCCCTCGGGCACGCCATGACGTTCGAGGCGGCGATGAAGATCCTCATCGCGCTGACGTTCATGTTCCTCTGGTGCCGCCGCCGCGGATATTCGGAGCTGGCCGGCGCGGCGGGCGCGGTGGCCTTCGGCTTCTCGTCGTTCCTCCTGGTGTGGCTGCACTTTCCGATCAGCACCACCGCCTGCTTCGTGCCGGCGGTCTTCTACCTCATCGACCTGCTCGCGGAGCGCTTCACCTACCCGCGCTTCGTGACCGGCGCCGTCATCTGGACGGCGATGCTCTTCGGCGGCCATCCGGAGACGGTTTCGCACACGTTCTTCATCGCCGCGCTGTACGTCGCCTGGATCGTGCTGGTGGAGCGCGTGGCGGCCGGCCGTACGCGCCAGTTCCTGCTCTCGCTGTTTGGCCTGCTGGCCGTGGCCGGCCTGCTGTCGTTGCCGTTCCTCGTGCCGTTCTTCGAGGCCGTCCCGAAATCGAAGCGCTTCCGCGAGCTGCAGTCGGCCACGACCTCAGCTGAGGTACCGTTCTCCGATCTGCCGTCGGCGAAGCTGCTCGTGCAGCCGCAGTTCTACGGCGAGCTGCCGTACGAGGCGAAGCCGTGGGGACCGGCGCACGCGGAGTCGATCACCGGCTTCGCCGGGACGCTCGGGATCGCCGCCTGGTTCGTGCTGCTCGTCCACGTGGTGCGCCGGCGCGCGTGGCGCTCGCGCGAGATGTTTTTCGTGCTGGCCACGGTGCTCGTCGTGGGCATCATCCTGTCGTGGCCAGGCATCCGCGAGCTGTTTCATCTCGTCTTCCAGCTCGCCGCCAACGCGCGATTGCGGCTGTTTCTCTGTCTCCTCCTGGCCATCCAGACCGCCGCCGCGATCGATGTCTTCGCCCGCGACCGCTCCTCCGCTTTCATCGGACTGGCGGCGGCAACCGTGCTGCTCCTCGGCGTGATGCTGACCGCCGATTTCACCGTGCCGGACTATCGCGACGGATCGATCGAGGCCATGCTGCCCGGGCTCGGCCTGGTCTTGCTCGCGTTTCTCGCAGTCAGCTTCAGGAAGAACGACTTCGCTGTCCTGCTGCTGCTCGTGGCCATCACCGGCGAGCTCTGGGAAACCACCGGCAACTGGAATCCGGTGGTCTCGAACGACTGGATGTATCCGAAGACGCCGCTCATCACGAAGCTCGACGAGCTCACCGTCGACATCCCCGCGAACGATCCGTACCGCATCACGGCCAACGGCCCGGCCTTCTTTCCGAACGTGGCCGCGGTCTACGGCTACCAGGACATCCGCGCGCACGATCCGATGGCCAACGGCAGGTACATCGGACTGCTCTCGCTCATCATCAACTACGACGCCGCGAACTATTTCGCGGAATGGAACGAGTTCGAGCGGCGGCTCATCGACTTTCTCAATGTCCGCTACATCGTGGCCACGCCGAACGCCGTGCTGCCGCCGCGTTACCGGATGCTGTACGACGGCGTGGATGGACGGATCTTCGAGAACCCCGACGCGCTGCCCCGATTCTTCGCCGCGCGTAACGTGATCCTGGAGTTCCGCGATACGTACTTTCAGCAGAAGCTCAAATTCACCGAAGACTGGGCCAACACCGCCTTCCTGGAAAACCTCGCCATCGAAGCCGAGGAGCAGCGCGACGATTTCTTCAAACCGCGCCCGGACAGCGCGCCTATGGCCACCACGCAGATCCTCGCCGCCTCGACCACCGAATACCGCCTGCACGTCAAAGCGCCGCGCTATTCGCTGATCGTCAGCAGCGTGCCGTGGTGGTCCGGATGGAAAGTGGAACGTAACGGCGCCCGCATCGAGCCGGTCCGCGTCAACGGAGGCTTCCTCGCCTTCACCGTGCCGCCCGGCGACCTCGACGTGCGCGTCTGGTACGACCCCTGGACGTTCCGCTTCGGCGCCATCATCGCGCTGGCGACGGTCGCCGGGTTGATCGCAGTCGGCGTGAAATTACGGCGATGAATCTCACCTGGCTCTACCTCGGCCTCGTCTACGCCGCGGCCGTCGCGCTGGCGCGGCGCGCCGGCGTGGACCTGCCACGCCGCATCGCGCTGCTTTTCTATCTGCTCGTCCTGATCTTCTTCTTCCGGTCGCTGACACAGCAGTACGTGAACTTTCACCTCGACGTGCTGCCGTCGATCCCGCCGTGGTACCACGTCACGAACGACCACCATCAGTTCACCTCGGAGCTCAACGACCTGCCGATGCAGATCGTGCCGTGGATGCACCAGGTGCGCGAGAGCTGGAAGTCGCTCACACCGCCGCTCTGGAACCAGTTCTCCGGCGGCGGGTATCCGCTCCTCGGCAACGGCCAGAGCTCGGCGCTCTCGCTGCTGCACTTCCTCACGCTGCCGCTCCCGCTCGGACGGGCCGTTAGCGCCGAGGGGGCGATGAAAGTGCTCATTGCCCTGACGTTCACCTTTCTCTATTGCCGGAGGCGCTACTCGGTCCTCGGCAGCACGCTGGCCGCGGCCACGTTCGGGTTCGGCGGATTCATCACCGGGTGGCTGCACTTCCCGATGGTCACGGCGGCCTGCCTGGCGCCGGCCGTGCTGTACGCCATCGATCTCCTGGCCGAGCGATGGACGCGCGGCCGCTTCCTCTTCGCGGCGCTGCTCTGGACGCAATTGCTCTTCGCCGGGCACCCGGAAACCGCGGCCCATCTCTTCTGGCTGGGCGCCGTGTACGTGCTGTGGCTCGTGTTCGCGGAGAAGAGACCGTGGCGCCTCATCCTGACGCTCGGCGGCGCGCTGGCCGTCTCCGCGCTGCTGGCCGCGCCCTATCTGGCACCGCTTCTCGAGACGATGCCTAAGTCGAAGCGCGTGGCCGAGCTGAAGAACGTCCCCTACTCGGCGGAAGACCTGCCGTACCAGGACCGCAACTGCGCCATCGTCATGTTCCAGCCACACTTCTTCGGACAGGTGCCGTGGGAGAAACCGTGGGGACCGTCCGACACCGAACCGCTGGGCGGCTTCCCGGGCATGTTCGGCTGGGTGGCCTGGATTGCCGTGGCGCTGCACGTGATCCTGTACCGGCAATGGCGATCGCGCGAGATGTTCTACGCCGTGCTGACGCTGTTCGTCCTCGGCGTCATCTACTCCTGGCCGGGCATCGGCGAGTCATTCCATCTGATGATGCCGATCGCCGCGCACGCCCGCGCGCGCCTGCTCTTCACGCTGCTCTGCGCCATTCAGGCCGCCGCGGCGATCGACCTCGTCCGCCGCACGCCGATGCTCATGGCCATCCTCGCCGCGGCCGTCATGCTCTTCCTCCTGCTCCGCATGCCGATGGGATCGGCCTATCGCTTCGACACCGCGATTCTGGGGACGCTGCCGGGGATCGTCGTGCTGCTGATGGCCACGATCTTCGCGTGGACGCGGGACCAGTCGGCAGTCGGCAGTCGCGCCGTCATGGCGTTGCTCGTGGTCGTCATCGCCGACCTCTTCATCGTCGGCCGCGATCGCAGCATGCCGCTGCCGGATCGGATGCTCTATCCGAAGACGCCGATGATCGCCAGGCTGCAGGAGCTGGCAGCGAAGACTCCACCGAACGAGCCGTTCCGCTTCGCCGGCATCGGGCCGCAGTTCTTTCCCAACCTCTCCGCCATCTACGGGATCGAAGACATCCGCGCGCACGATCCGATGTCGAACGCGCGCTATCTGGCATTCCTCAAGCTCACCGCCGATTACGAACCGTGGAACTACTTCGCGTTCCTCAACGATCCGAACAAGTCCGTCTTCGATTTCCTCAACGTCCGCTACGTCGTGCTCTCGCCAGGGGCACCGGTCACCGATCCGGAGCGATACGCGCTCGTGTATGACGGCCGCGACGGACGGATCCTCGAAAACCGCGATGTGCTCCCGCGCTTCTACGCCGTCCGCAACGTCCTGCTCGAGTTCCGCGACGAAGTGCGCTACCCGCAGCTCCGCGCCCATCACGAATGGGCCACGACCGCCATCCTCGACAACCTGAAAACCGGCAACACCCAGCTGCGCGACGACTTCTTCAAACCGCGCCCCGCCGACTCGCCACTCGCGAAGGCAAAGATCGTCACCGCCTCCCCCACCGACTTCCGCCTCCGCGCAGATGCCCCGCGCTGGTCCCTCATCGTCAGCAGCATCCCCTGGTGGCCCGGCTGGAAAGTGACCGTGAACGGCGAACGCGTGAAGCCCCTCCGCGTCAACGCCGCCTTCCTGGCCTTCCCCGTCCCACCGGGCCGGTCGGACATCCGCATCTGGTACGCACCGACATCGTTCTGGGCGGGAGTGTGGGTGGCGGGATTGACGGTGATAGGACTTGCGATATGGCTGGCACGCTCAAAGAGTAGCCCTGTCACGCACTAGCTTGCCGGTGCATACATGTGTGCATATCATGTCGGCGTGAGCTTTGAGTGGGATGCCAACAAGGCGTCGGCAAACCTGGCAAAGCACCACGTTCATTTCGCCGACGCGGTGGCGGTGTTCGACGACGGCGCGGCGATTACGATCCCCGACGAGGATTCGGAGGACGAAGAGCGATGGGTAACGATCGGTTTCGATGCGTTTGAACGGCTGCTGGTGGTCGTCTACACGTGGCGCGGCACGAACATTCGCTTGATCTCGGCGCGTAAGGCGAGTCGACGAGAGCGGGCAGAGCACGGAAGGTAACTATGCGCAAAGAGTACGATTTCTCGAAAGGACAACGAGGGCCGGTCATCGCGCCGGACCCCGGCAAGGTTCGCATCACCATCCGCCTTGACGAAGACATCATCGACTGGTTCCGTGAGCAGGTGAACGCCGCCGGCGGAGGCAACTACCAGACCCTGATCAACAAGGCTCTTCGGGAGTACATCGAGCATCGGACGGAAGCGCTCGAAAAAACGCTTCGGCGGATCATTCGCGAGGAGTTACGCAAAAAGGGAGCGGCGTGAGCGCTTCCGCTCACCCTTGCCGTTGACGGCCGCTGCAACCCAGCGTACTCTCGTCATCGTCGCGCTCGCGGCGCATTTCGATTTGAGGAACGGCCCCTCCTGCATTGGCCGGCGTGGATGCCCAGATAAGAACTTGGCGGTTTCGCGCTCCTCCTGCTCCACCTCCACCGAAAAACATCGCCTTATCTCTCGCGCCTTCAGCAAGCGCGAAGGACGATTGATTGCTGGGAAAATGTACCGATGCGAGGTCTGTAAGAGTCTTGTTCCACCGAATGTCCCAAGCTACCGCGTCGTCACCGAGACGCGACCGGCTCACTATCCCCGGCGGGCCGAAGCCAATACCTTCAAGAAGAATAGAAAAGTAGTAAAGAGCGACGATCCGGGAGGGAAAGGCATCGAGATCGCCCGGGAGCTCGTGATGTGTCCGCGGTGCGCTGGCCGCACGTAGCATGATCGCTCGCTCGAGGCCCTTCACGCCGCGCGATCCGCCGAAGCTCACCGGAACTTTTTGTTCAGCCGCTCCCTGGCCACGTTGTCCACGCGCGCGAGCACGTTGCCCAGCACTTCTTTCTGCTTTTCCACGAGCTGCGCGATTCCGGCTTTGGCCAGGGCCAGCATGGCCATCATTTCTTCGTCGCTGAAGCTGGCGCCTTCGGCGGTGCCCTGGAGCTCGACGAAGCGTTGTTTGCCGGTGGCGACGACGTTCATGTCGACGCCGGCTTTGGAGTCCTCGGCGTAGTTGAGGTCGAGCAGGGGGACGCCGCCGAGGATGCCGACGGAGATGGCGGCCACGAAGTCGATGACCGGCCAGTTCTGCATGTTGCCGTCGATGTAGAGGCGCGAGAGCGCCAGGACGAGGGCGACGTAGGAGCCGGTGATGGAGGCGGTGCGCGTGCCGCCGTCGGCCTGGATGACGTCGCAGTCGATCCAGATGGTGCGCTCGCCCATCAGCTCGGGGTTCACGGCGGCCCGGAGCGACCGGCCGATGAGGCGCTGGATCTCCATCGTGCGTCCGCCCTGCTTGCCGCGCGACGCTTCGCGCTCCACGCGATCGGTCGTGGCGCGCGGCAGCATGCCGTACTCCGCGGTGATCCAGCCTTTGCCGGTGCGGTACATGAAGGGCGGGACTTTCTCCTGCACGGAGGCGGTGCAGATGACGCGGGTGTCGCCGACGTCGATGAGGACCGAGCCCTCGGCGTGTTTGCTGAAATTCGTCGTGATCTGGACCGGGCGCAGCTCGCTGGGAGCGCGCCCGTCGATGCGGGGCTTCGTGGTCAAGCGGTCACCTTTTCTTCGATCAGCGCGCCTTTGGGCACGACCACGATTCCGGAGTCGGTCACGGTGAATCGCTCCCGGTCGGCTTCGAGGTCGTAGCCGATGGACACGCCGGCCGGGATTTTTACGCCTTTGTCGACGATGGTCCGGCGGATCTTGCAGTGCCGGCCCACCTCCACGCCGTCCATGAGGATGGACTCGTCGACCTCGGCGTAGGAGTGGATGCGCACGCGCGGGTGCAGCACGCAGCGGTTGATCGTCCCGCCGGAGATGATCGAGCCGTCGGAGACGAGCGAGTCGGTGGCGATGCCGATGCGCTGCGACTTCGAGTCGGCGAAGACGAACTTGGCCGGCGGCAGGTGCATCGGCGCCGAGACCATCGGCCACTTCGAGTTGTAGAGATTGAAGAGCGGCGTCACGGCCACGAGGTCCATGACCGCCGCGAAGTACGACTCCACCGTCCCGACGTCGCGCCAGTAGCCCTGGTTGATCTCGTCCTCGCCCGGAATGAGGTTCGTGCCGAAGTCGTAGGCCATGACTTTCGAGCGCGGATACATCTCCGGGATGATCTCCTTGCCGAAGTCGATGCCGGAGTTGCGCAGGGCGTTGCGCTGCAGCACGTCGATCATGACGTTGGCCTTGAAGATGTAGTTGCCCATCGAGGCCAGGATCATGTCCGGACGGTCGGGGATCGTCTTGGCGCCGTGCTTCGGCTTCTCCACGAAACCGGTGACGCGATACTGGTCGTCGATCTCCACGACGCCGAAGTGATGGGCCTCGCTGACCGGCACGGGGATCGTGGCGATGGTGAGGTCGGCGTCGTTGTTGATGTGCTCCTGCAGCATCTGGTTCACATCCATCTTGTAGATGTGATCGCCGCCGAACACGCAGACATACTCCGGTTTCTCGTCGAAGATCAGCTCGAGGTTCTGGAACACGGCGTCGGCCGTGCCGCGGAACCAGAACGGCCCGCGCCGCATCTGGGCCGGCACGATGTCGACGTACTGTCCGATCTCCGGCACGAGGCGCCAGGTGCGTGTGATGTGCTCGATCAGCGAGTTCGATTTGAACTGCGTCAGGACCTTGATCTTGAAGAAGCCGGAGTTGATGAAGTTGTTGATGACGAAGTCGACGATGCGGTAGCGCCCGCCGAACGGGACGGCCGGCTTGGCGCGGTCCTTCGTCAACGGGAACAACCGCTCTCCCTGCCCCCCGGCGAGGATCATCGTGAGTACGTTGCGGCGGGCTAAGGTTCCGTACATGCGTTTCGCCTGTGGTGCGAGATTCTTTCCAAGATCCTTTTCTACAGCCGGCCGCCGACTGCCGACCGCCGACTTGGTCTGCCGACTATACTTCGCCCGATGGCCGAGAAGGACTACTACGAGATCCTCGGCGTGAAGAAGACCGCGCCCGAGGCGGAGATCAAGAAGGCGTATCGCGATCTCGCGAAGAAGTTTCATCCCGACAAGAACAAGGGCAACAAGGACGCGGAGAACCGCTTCAAGGAGATCTCCGAGGCCTACGCCGTTCTCTCGGACAAGGAGAAGCGCGCGCAGTACGACCGGCTGGGCGCGGAAGCGTTCGGCCCGGGCGGCGCCAATCCGTTCGCTGGCTTCGACTTCTCGCAGTTCATGGGCGGCGGCAGCGGACGCGGAAAACGGACGCGACGTACGACGACGGGCGGCGGCGGCACGATGGACTTCACCGACATCTTCGGCGACCTCTTCGGTGGGGGCGGCGGCGGATTCGCGCCGCAGGAACAGCCGGAGATGCAGGCCGAGCTGACCATCGACTTCCGCGACGCCCTCCTCGGATCGACGATGTCGCTGCAGGTCAACGGCGATTCGATGAAGGTCAAGATCCCGGAAGGCATCGGCAACGGCCAGAAGATCCGCGTGAAGCGCGGCAGCACGCCGCTGCAGATCACCGTGCACGTGCGGCCGCATCCGCTCTTCGAGCGCCGCGGCGACGACATCCACATCGACCTGCCGATCACCGTCGGCGAAGCGATCCGCGGCGCCGAGGTGGAAGTGCCGACCGTCTACGGCCAGTCGCGCATCCGCGTCCCCGCCGGTACACAATCAGGCCGCACGATGCGTCTGAGCGGCAAAGGTGTGAAACGAAAAGGCGGCGCCGGCGATCAGTACTGCCGCATCCTGGTCCACGTCCCCGCCGAGGCTCCGGCCGAAGCGGTGGACGCGATCGAAGCGGCCTATCCGGAGAATCCGCGGGCGAATCTGAAGGGGACGGTATGAAACAGTCGGCGGTCGGCAGTCGGCGGTCGGCAGTAGCAACAGCCCAGCTAAACTCATGGGCGGCGGGATCTCCTGCCGACCGCCGACTGCCGACCGCCGACTGAGATTCATCATGGACATTCAACTCCTTCGCGCCGACGTCAATTCGCTCAAGGTCGATGCGATCGTGGCGCCTTCGGACCCGCAGGCCATGGAGGCCGGACGGGCGGTGGTGGTGACTGGCGGCAATCTGCTGGCGCGGTTCATCATCCACGTGCGCGTGCCGAACGCAGACGAGGAGGACGCGGACGCGAAGCTGACGGCCGCGACGCGGCTCGCGGTCGAGCGCGCCGAGGAGCTGGCTGTGGCTTCCGTGGGACTGCCGGCCATCGCCACGGGACCGTTCGGCTTCACGTCGGAACGTTGCGCGCGGGCCATGCTGCCGGCCCTCGTCGACCATCGCGCGCGTGCGCGCTCGCTGCAGCGGGCCGTGTTCTGCCTGTTCGGCCAGCAGGAGTACGCGGCCTTCGAGCGGGTACTCGGAGAGCTTCAGCCTTGACGGCGACGCTCGCTGAGCCGTTGCCGGCGGTCGCACTTGCGCCGGCTCCTCCGCCGGGACGCATTTTCGTGATCGGCGACTCGCACATCGGGCTGGGCGACGGCAGCGAGAAACCGGTCAACGCGTGGCTGGACCGCATGGCCGCGCTCCGGCCGCGTGCGCTCTACCTGAACGGCGATCTCTTTCACTACCTGATCGCGCACCCGAAGTTCAAAACCTCGTCCGTCGAGAAGGTGATGGCCAAGTTCCGCGAGGTGCGCGACCGCGGCATCGCCATTCACTATGTCGAGGGAAACCGCGACTTCTTTCTGAAGGGCTCATTCGTCGAGGACGTCGTCACCGACATCGCCATGGAGTACGCGGTACCGGCCGGAGCGAACCGCTACCTCATCGTGCACGGCGACATGATCAACGACCGCGACTGGAAGTACCGCTTCTGGCGCCGCATGTCGAAGAATCCGGTCTCCCGCCTCGGCGTCGAGCTCATCCCGAAGAAAGTGGCGCGCAATTTCGTCGATGCCGTCGAGCGCAAGCTGGCCGGCACGAACTTCAAGCACAAATCGCGGCTGCCGGTCGAGCTGATGGATGCCTATGCCCGCCAGCGCGCGCGCGAGGGGTTCACGCACGTCGTCTTCGGCCACTTCCACAACAAGGTCGTGATGCCGGCCGGCCCCTCGATGACCGTGACGGTGCTCCCGCCCTGGTACGAAACGGGCGAAGCGATGGTGATCGATCCGGCGACGGGCGAGTTCGAGTTCGCGGTGATCTGAATGGCGCGTCAGTGCGACGCCGATCTTCGTCGCGGATATTCGACGTCGATCCGTGCCTCGGCCGCGCTCGTCGTGTACTCCGTGGTCACCGACACCCAGACGTAGTGCGCGCCGGTCTCGCGCGGCGTGTAGGTGATCTGCCGCTCGGTGCTCCCGCCCAGTGGGCGCGATAGATCTCCGATCCGTCCTTCGTACCAGATCATCACGGCGGGCATCGTCAGCTGTGCGGTCAACGTCACCGGCTTGCCCGGCGCCGTGATCGGCGGCCACACGGTGATCTTCGCCGGCTCCACATCCGCGGCGACGACGACGATCTCGACGACCGGAACGAGCCTGGGGTGCGAGAAAGGAGAATTCACGATGAAGTTCACATGAGCCACGCCCGGACCGACGGCGATGATGTGCATCTCGCCGGACGTCCGATTCCGCTCGACGCCGCCGGTCACGATGGCTACGCTCTCGTCATCGCTCGAGAACTCCCACCCCGGGTGGGTGTAATAGGGGTACCAGGGGATATAGCCCACCGTTTCGATAGCGCGCACGCCGATGGTCTGGGATGTCCCCGTCTGCAACGTGACCCAATTCGTTTCGAACTCCGGGAACGCGGCTCGCGCGGCAAACGTGACGATGAGGCAGAGAGCCAGCACGGTGATGAACAGCGCGCGACGATCCATGCGCTCTGATACGAAACCCGTTCGCCCCCTGTCTAGCTTGTAGAATCGCGCCCTCATGCGCGTGACCTTTCTCGGCACCGGCACTTCCACGGGCGTTCCCGTGATCGGCTGCCATTGCCGGGTCTGCACTTCGACGCATCCGTACAACCAGCGCCTGCGGCAGTCGGTGCTGATCGAGGCCAACGGGCTATACGGTCTGATCGATACGACACCCGACCTGCGCCTGCAGCTGCTCCGGCACCCGATCCCGCGCCTCGATTTCATCCTCTACACGCACTCGCACTCGGACCATCTGATGGGCCTGGACGACATCCGCCCCTTCAACTTCCGGCAGCGGGAGACGCTGCATGCCTATGCGAACGCGAATACCGTCAAGGCGATCCAGCGCGCGTTCGGTTACATCTGGGACAGCAGCACGCAGATCGGCGGCGGCAAACCGCAGCTCGCGCTGCACGAAGTCGAAGGGCCCTTTGGGCATGGCGGCATCGAGATCATCCCCATCCCCGTCACTCACGGCAACTGGACGATCCTCGGCTTCCGCATCGGCGGATTCGCCTACATCACCGACACGAACGGCATCCCGCCTGCCTCCAGGCGCCTGCTGGAAGGCATCGACATCCTCGCCCTCGACGGCCTCCGTCCCGGCCCCCACCACCCCACCCACTTCACCATCGCCGAGGCCATGACCTGCGCCAAAGAAATCGGCGCGCGCGAAACGTGGCTCATTCACCTCGCCCACGAAGTCGACCACGAGGAGGTGGAGGCGATGCTGCCGGATGGGGTGAGGTTGGCGTATGACGGGTTGGTGTTGGATGTGTAGGCTCAGAGGCTCAGAGGCGCAAAGGCTCAGAGGGATGCGGCAATAACACTTTGAGCCTTTGAGCCTCTGCGCCTCTTCAAACCGACATGAAAACCATCCAAAAAACCCACCCCCTCCACGCCACGGTCACCGCGCCGCCGTCGAAGTCGTACTCCGTCCGGGCTTTGTTGCTGGCGGCGATGTCGGGCGGCACGACGGCGGTGAGCAATTGTCTCGATGCGGATGACACGCGCCATGCGCTGGAGGCGTTGCGCACGATCGGGTTCGATGTGGCGGGGTCGTTTCAGAGCGAGATTTTGATCGGGCCGCGGAAGTCGATGTCGGCGAATGAGGTGCCGATCTTCGTCGGGAACGCGGGCACGGCCATGCGTTTCTTCACGGGCTGGCTGGCGTTTACGCCGGGACGCTTTCTGCTCAGCGGCGAGGAGCGGATGCACGAGCGGCCGATCGGCGATCTGGTGGAGGTGCTGCTGCAGATCGGCGCCGAGGTGGAGTACGTGGAGAAGGAGGGCTACCCTCCATTGCGCATCCGCGGCAAGAAGATGCGCGGAGGGTTCGACGTCACCATCTCCGCCGAGACGTCGAGCCAGTTCGTCTCCGCCCTGATGCTGGGCGGCGCCACGTTGCCCGACGGCATCACCCTGCGCATCGCCTCGATGGCTTCCGGGCCATACATTGACATCACCGCCGACATCCTGACGACGTTTGGTGCGCGGGTCGCTCGGGAGGGCGACGTCATCCCTGCCGTAATCAATATCCGTGCCGGCCGCCTGGAGCGTTCCGAGTATCGCGTCGAGGGCGACTACTCCTCGGCCTCGTACTGGTTCGCGGCCGCCGCGGCGACAGGCGGCACGATGCGCGTGCGCGGTCTGGCCGTACCCACCGCGCAGGGAGACTCGGGGTTCCTCGACATCCTCGCGGCGATGGGCTGCACGGTCGAGGTGAACGCAGAGGAGATCACGGTCAAGGGTACCCCGACGCTGCGCGGCGGCAGGTTCGATTGCAACGCCACCCCCGACATCGTCCCGACGCTCGCCGCGATCGCGCCGCTGGCGTCCGAGCCGGTGGAGATCGTGAATGTCGCCAATCTCCGCGTGAAGGAGTCCGACCGCCTGGCCACCGTCACCTCGGAGCTCCGCCGCCTCGGCGCGACCGTCGAGGAGCGTTCCGACTCTCTCCTGATCCAGCCAGGCTGGAGCGACGAGCCCGCCATCGTGGAGACCCACAACGACCACCGCATCGCCATGGCCTTCGCCATCGCCGGCCTGGCCCGCGGCAACGTCACGATCGCCAAGGACCAGGTCGTGACCAAGTCGTACCCGCGGTTCTGGCGGACGCTGGATGAGGTCGTGGCCGCGATAGACTGAGCCCCCATTTGATGGACAGCTGGCTATTAGTTCTCGCGTTCCTCCTGGTCCTGGCGAACGGGTTTTTCGTCGCGGCCGAATTCGCAATCGTCAAGGTGCGCTCGACGCAGCTCACCGAGCTGGCCGACGAGGGGAGCGCGCGCGCGAAGATGGCGCGCCGGCTCACCAAGCGCCTCGACGCGTACCTCTCCGCCACCCAGCTCGGCATCACGCTGGCCTCGCTGGCGTTGGGCTGGGTCGGCGAGCCGGCGTTCGAGCACATTCTCGAGCCGTTCTTCGAGAGCCTGGGCGGGATGAGTGAGGTTGCGGCGCGCTCGGTGTCGGCGACCTTCGCGTTCGTGGTCATCTCCGTCCTGCACATCGTCCTCGGCGAGCTGGCACCGAAGTCGATGGCCATCCAGAAACCCGTCGGCACGTCTCTCTGGATCGCCTATCCGCTGCATTGGTTCTACGTGATCACGTACCCGGCCATCGTGGTCCTGAACGGGGTCTCGCGCGCCATCCTCAAGGTCTTCGGCATCCATCCCGCCAGCGAACATGAAACGGCGCACTCCCCCGAGGAGCTGCGGCTCATCCTGCGGAGCTCGGAGAAGGCCGGAATCCTCTCCGAGGAAAACCGCGAGATCATCGAAGGCGTCTTTCAATTCTCGAAGCGCACCGCGCGGCAGATCATGGTGCCGCGCACGGACGTGGTGGTGCTCTCGGTCACGCGCACCATCGAGGAAAACCTGGAGACGATTCGCACCACCCGGCACACGCGCTACCCGCTGTGCGAAGGCTCGCTCGATCACACCATCGGCCTCATCCACGTCAAAGACCTTCTGCTGGCACAGTTGCGCGGACCGGGACGGAGCCTGCTCGAGTTGAAGCGCGAGATCCTGTTCGTGCCCGAGAACAGCACCGTGGAGTCACTGCTCTCGCAGTTCATCGAGCAGAAAACGCACATGGCGGTGATCCTCGACGAGTACGGCGGTGCTTCCGGGATCGTCTCGCTCGAGAACATCACCGAGGAGCTTTTCGGACAGATCCAGGACGAGTTCGACCGCGAGCGTCCGGAGATCGAGCCGCTCGGCAACGGCCGGTATCGCGTGCGCGGCGACTATCTGATCGAGGATCTCGCCGACCGCTTGAAAGTCGACGTCGGCGAGCCCGAGGAGGAGACTGTCGGCGGCTACGTGGCCGCGCGCCTCGGCCGCGAGGTCACACCGGGCGACAAGGTGGACCTCGGCGATCTGGCCATCAGCGTGCTCGAAGCGGAGCGCTTCCGCGTGCGCTGGGTGATGGTGGTGACGAAGACCCCGCCGCAGGTGGAGCTGGACGAAACAGAAACGGCGGGCTGAGAGCCCGCCGCTGCAGTTCGCTTTCGTGTCGATGCGTCAGTGCTTGCGGAAGAGTCCCGTGATGCTCTGCGGGAGGTGCGACACCGTCCGCCACGCCTTCGACATCATCCCCTCCTCATGCTGCTGATGGGCGGCGTGACGGGCGTAGGCAGACTCCTTCAAGATCCTGTTCGTTTCCTGAATGCGCATTCGTAACCTCCTTACGCCTCTTGTATTTGCGAGGGAGATGCCACTTGCTCGCCGCCGCGCTCGGCCTTGAGGTGATATTCGACGACAATGTCGCGCACGCGCTCCGGATCGTCCACCACGTGAATGCTGTCGACGTCTTCCTGCAGGATGTTGTTCGCCGCGAGCACGCTCTTCCGCAGCCAGTCCAGCATCCCCGCCCAGTAGTCGCTGCCGAACAGAATGACCGGGAAATCGGAGATCTTCTTGGTTTGGATGAGCACCAGCGCGCCGAACAGCTCGTCGAGCGTGCCGAAGCCGCCCGGGAAGGTGACGAAGGCCTCCGAATACTTCACGAACATCGTCTTGCGGACGAAGAAGTAGCGGAAGGTCATGGCCTTGTCGACGAAGGTGTTGAGCTCCTGCTCGAACGGGAGCTGGATGTTGCATCCGATGGACAGCGCGCCGGCCTGCCTGGCCCCTTTGTTGGCCGCCTCCATGATCCCCGGACCACCGCCTGTGATGATGGCGAAGCCGGCGCGCCCGAGAAGCTCCGCCGTGCGGACGGCGGCCTCGTAGTAACGGTCCGCCAGCGGCGTGCGCGCGGATCCGAAGATCGAGACCGCCGGATAGACATCGGCCAGATGATCGAAGCCGGAGACGAATTCACTGGTGATGCGCAGCACGCGCCATGAATCGCTCTGCAGCGTCTCCGCGCGTCCCGGCCGGTCGAGTAGCTTCCGGTCCTCGAGCTCTTCGCGTTGCGTGGGAGGAACGACGACGGTCGGCTGTTCCGGCATGGGGGGATTCTAGTCGGCGGTCGGCATTTACTACTGCCGACCGCCGACTGCCCGACTGCCCGACTGGTTACTGCCGCAACTTGATCACCGCGGTCTCGACGAGCTTGTCGCCCGGGAGACCTTCCTGCCAGGCCGTGGCCTTGACGCTGCCGGTCTCACTCATCGTGCCGAAGGCGGTGCGGACGCGGAAGCGGACGCTGGAGCGCTCCGCCGGCTGAACGTTGCCGAACGTGAAGCGATAGAGGTTCGAGCCGGGCGTGTGCATCACGTTCACGCCGCGGTCGTTGGTCTGGTCCATGACGATGAGCTGGGGCGGCAACTCGACCTCGAGCAGAATGTCCTGGATGTTGTTGACGCCCGCATTGGTGAGCGTGACATCGAGATTATCGACGCCCGCCTCGGGGAGATCCGCCGGGTTCGTGATGTTCAGCTTCAGGAACTGTCCGCGCGAGGTCACGGCCATGCCGCTGCTCTTGCACGCGGTGGTGGAGATCAGAGCCAGGGCCACGATCGCAACCAGGGCGACCGTCCAGATTTGTGTCCGTTTCATGTGTTCTCCTTAAGGTTGAAGCCGGCAAGCTCCGGCGCAGAGTTATTCAGTGCAAGTGCACTGCCCGGGATTTGCACTACGCTCCTGGCGATGACCTACTTCATCGGCGTCGATGGAGGCGCCTCGAAAACTGCCGCTCTCGTTGTGGATGAGCATGGCAAGCCCCTGGGACGCGGGCTGGCCGGCGCGTCGAACCATCTCCGCGTCGGGATCGAAGAAGCCACGCGGAACGTGGAGCGCGCCGTCAGCATCGCATTGGTCGAGGCCGGTGTGGCCATCCGCGATGCCGAGTACGCCTACTGCGGCATCGCCGGGGCCGACCATCCGGTGCACCGGCAGCGCGTCGTCGACTCCTTGCGCATCTTTTTCCCGCGCGGCAACTTCATCGTCGATACCGATGCGCGCGTCGCTCTCACCGGCGCCGTCGGCTTCGGTGCCGGCATCGTCATCATCTCCGGCACCGGCTCGGTCGCGTTCGGACGCAACGGGAGCGCCGAAGAGGCGCGCGCCGGCGGGTGGGGTCCCACACTCGGCGACGAGGGCAGCGGCTATTGGATCGCGCGCGAAGGACTGTCGGCCATCGTGCGCGCCCACGACGGCCGCGGCTTCGCCACGGCCATGACCGATCTTCTCTGCGACGCATACGGCATGTGCAAGCCGGACGATCTGCCACGCTTCGTCTACGCCGCCACCACGCATGTCGACGACATCGCCCGCTACGGCAAGCTCGTCATCGATGCCGCGCAGGCGGGCGATGACGTGGCGCGCGAGATCCTCACGCGCGGCGGCTCGGAGCTCGCCGAGTGCGTGCTGGCCATCGCCCGCAAGCTGCACATGACCGATACCGAGTTCCCCGTCGCCTATGTCGGCGGCGCGTTTCACGCCGCGGAGATGCTCCTCAGCCCGATGCGCCTGCGCATCCAGCGCGACGCCCCCGGCGCCGTGCTCGTGCCACCGGAGCGGACACCCGTCGAAGGGGCCGCCATGATGGCCATGCACGCCGCGGAGGCGCCGCGGCCGAGCCGGGTCTAGAGCATTTCGCGAGAGCCGCCCCTCACCCTAGCCCTCTCCCCTCGGCGATGAGGCCGCCGTGGGGAGAGGGGACTTGAACAATCTCGCGACGAACAGTCCCCTCTCCCCGTCGCAGGTTCATCGCGACGGGGAGAGGGTTAGGGTGAGGGGCGGCTCTCGCGAGAACGAACCTACCTACTTACCCCGCACCGCCGCCGTTTTCGCGTAGAACTCTTCGCCTTCGAGCCACATCGGCAGTTGCGCGCCTTGTGCGGCTTCGTAGCCGAGCCAGAGCGCGAGGCGTGCGACCTGTGCGGCGGATCCGAAGTCCCAGGAGGGATCGAGCTCGTCGCTTGGCTGGTGGTAGTGCTTTTCGCGATACTCCTTCGACTTCGCCTCGCCCCATCCCGTCGGTTTGCCTTTCACGTGCAGTCCCTGCTTGATCGAGAAGGCGGGCACGCCGGCTTTGGCCAGGCTGAAATGGTCGGAGCGGTAGTACGAGCCCTGCTCCGGCGCCTGGTCCGGGACGATGGTGAGGTTCATCGCTTTAGTGACGTTCTGCGCTGCCGGGTAGAAGGTCGTCCGGTCGACGCCGATCATCGTTACGCTCGTCACTTCGCCGAAGAGATTGAGGGCGTCGAGGTTGATGCCCAGGCCGATCTTTCCGGCCGGGATGACGGGGTTCTTTCCGAAATACTCCGAGCCGAGGAGCCCCTGCTCTTCCGCGGCCACGAGCGCGAAGAGAATGCTGCGCTTGGGCCGCGGCTTCATGGCGCTCCAGACGCGTGCGATCTCGAGGACCGTGGCCGTGCCGCTGGCGTTGTCGATGGCGCCGTTGTAGATGGTGTCGTTCTTGTTGTCGTCGTCAGGAGTGCCGATGCCGAGGTGATCGTGATGCGCGCTGTAGAGCACCGCCTCGCTCTTCAGCTGCGCGTCGCTACCCTCCAGACGGGCCACCACGTTCGCCGTGTCGAACGGCCGGATCGCGCTCTTCACGCTGCTCCGGAACTTGAGGCCCAGCGGCACCGGCTTGAAATCGCGCGCATGCGCCGCCTGCGTCAGCTTCTCGAGGTCGTAGCCTGCAGCCTTGAACAACTCCCCTGCCTTCTTCTGCGACACCCATCCCGCGAACGCCAGCGCGTGCTGACCCTCGGGGTTCTTCACGTAGGCCTGTTCACCGCCCCACGAGTTGCGCACCACCTGCCAGCCGTAGCCCGCGGAGGTGTCGGTATGGATGAGGATCACGGCGTCCGCGCCGCGCGCCGTTCCCATTTCGTACTTGTACGTCCAGCGGCCGTAGTACGTGCGCGCCCGCCCGCGGAAGAGATCGGGTTCCTTCTCCGTCGCCGGCGGATCGTCGACGAGCATCACCAGCGTCTTGCCGCGTACATCGAGGCCCTTGTAGTCATCCCACTGATATTCCGGCGCCACCACACCGTGGCCGACGAAGATGATGTCCGAATCGAGCGTGACGCTCTCGGCCTGCGTCTGATTGCCGCCGACGATGTCGTCCCGAAACTGGAGCGCGCCGAGCGACGCACCGTCCTTCGCAAACGAGAAGGTCGACTCCTCGCTCTTGGTCGTGAGGCCGAGGAGGGAGACCTTCTGAAAGTACGTTCCGCCGTCGCCGGCCGGCTCGAGTCCGAGCATCTCGAACTGTGAGGCGATGTAGCTCGTGGTCAGCGCGTCGCCGCGCGTGCCGGGGCCGCGGCCTTCGAGCAGGTCGCTGGAGAGAAACTTCGTGTGCGCGCGGATGGCATCCGCGCGGACCGCGTCGAACGCCTCCTTTACCGGCGCCGGCTGCGCCAAGAGCGGAAGAGCAACCGGGACAGCGATGGCGGCGGCCAGAATGCCTGCCGCAAGTGAAACGGGGAATCGATCCATGGGGTCTCCTTCAGGGTCCGAAGGATAGCGAAAACGGAAGCTGGGAACGGCGAGATCGCCGCGATTGGGCCTGTAACCGAAAAGTCACAGCAATATCTTGCGCATCCGAGGGTAGGGATTTCGGTACATAAGTCACTCCTAGGCAGAGTGAATTACAAAGCTGCGATCGAGATGGACGCGATGAGTGCCGTGCACCTCCCGATGTCGGAGCGAGTTCTCGACAAGTTGGCCGATATCCTCTTTGCTACGGACGAGATACTGGACATGATCCGTGTCGAAGAGCGATTGCCGGACGCGACCACAGTGGCCGTCGAGAATTCGGTTCAGGGCGTTTACGATCAGATCAACGAGCTGATGAAAAAGCTCGCTGACTGATCGTCACCCATCCATCATTTCCATAAACCGCCCTTGACTTGCCAAACGATGCAACCTAACTTAACACTGTTAAGTAACGGAGGATCGTTTGGGACCAAAGGAACGACGGGAACGGGAACGCGAGGAGATCCGCACCAGGATCCTGGACGCCGCCCGTGAGCTGTTTGCCAACGAGGGCGTGGAATCCGTGACGATGCGCCGCATCGCCGACCGGATCGAGTACTCGCCGACCGCCATCTACTTCCACTTCCGGGACAAGGAAGCGCTGCTGGCCGAGCTGTGCGACTGCGACTTCCGGTCTTTCGCACACGGTTTCATCGAGATCGCCCAGATCCCCGACCCGGTGGAGCGGCTTCGCGCGGCCGGCCGGGCCTACGTCTCATTCGGCCTCAACAATCCCAGCCACTACCGGCTGATGTTCATGACGCCGAAGACGACGGAAGCGAGCACCATCGCCAAAGGCAACCCCGAGGAGGACTCGTACGCGTTCCTCAGGGGCATCGTCGCCGAGCTCATGGAGCAGGGCCGGTTCCGCGACGACATCACCAACGTCGATCTGGCGGCACAGGTCATGTGGTCGGCCATGCACGGTCTGGTCTCGCTCGAGATCGCCAAGTGCAAGGACGAATGGGTGGAGTGGCGCCCTGTCGAAGAGCGCGCCCAAACCGTCAGCGACATGATGATCCGCGGTCTGCTCAAAACAGACGGCGGAGCGCAGAGCGCAGAGGGCAGAAAATGAAACCACCCTCTTCAGATACGCCCGTTCGCCGTCGGTTTGCTCTTCTGCGCTCTGCGCTCCGTCCTCTGCGCTCTGGTGTCGATCTCGCCACCCGCTCTCTGCTTCACGACAAGCTCCGTTTCTTCATCACGGTGTCGGGCGTGGCCTTCGCCGTGACGCTTGTGTTCGTGCAGGTCGGTCTGTTCATCGGTCTGATGAGCAATGCCTCGCTGACGATCGACCAGATCGACGCCGATCTGTGGGTGACGTCGCGGAACACGCCGAACGTCGACTTCGCGCATGCGTTCCCGGAGACGTACATCAAGCGCGTGCGCTCGATCCCGGGCGTCATGCGCGCCGACAATCTCATCGTCTGGTTCATGAACGTGAACCTGCCCACCGGCGCGGTCGAAGGCACCGAGGTGTACGCGCTCGAGGACTTCTCCCGCTGGAACTTTCCGCGGAACGTCGTGGACGGCAATCTCGACGATCTCCGCCGCGGGCCGTACATGGTGCTCGACGATTCGGCGAAGAAGCGCTGGGGCGCGTTCGCGGTGAACGATCACCGCGAGGTTCTCGGCCGCCGGCTCAAGATCATCGGCCGCACCGTCGACGCGAAGTCGTTCACCACCACGCCGCTCACGTTCATGGACTACCGGCTGGCGCAGAGCCTCAATGAAGGGGAGCTCCGCGGCCAGACCACCTACATCCTGGTGAAGCTGGCGCCGAGCGCGGACATCGAAGCGGTGCGCACCGAGCTGCGGCGCCGTCTTCCGTACAACGACGTGTTCACGCGCGACGAATGGGCGCGCCGCTCGCGCTCGTACTGGATCGATTCCACCGGTCTGGGCCTCAACATGTACATCACGGTGTTCCTCGGCTGTCTCGTCGGCATCGTGGTGGTAGCGCAGACGCTCTATACCTCGACGATGGAGCACATCCGCGAGTTCGGCACCGTGAAGGCGATCGGCGGAGGCAACGGCGACATCTATCGCATCCTCGGCAAGCAGGCGCTGATCGCCGCCGTCGCCGGCTTCGCCCTCGGCGCGCTGCAGGCGTTCGCGCTGCGGCCGCTCATGGCCGGCATCGACCTGAAACTGATCATCCCGATGCAGCTCTACGTGGCCGTGCTCCTCGGAGCCATCGCGCTCTGCCTCAGCGCGGCCGTCATCTCGTTCCGCAAAGTCGCGACCATCGACCCGGCGCTGGTGTTTAGAACATAGCTGTACAGCAGTACAGCGGTACAGCTTTACAGCTGTGCAGCTGTGAAGCCGTCAAAGGAGCAACCCAATGTCCGTATTACAGGCCCATCGTGTCGAAAAACACTTCCAGGAAGGCCGCGAGACCGTGACCGTCCTCAAGGGAATCGACTTCAGCATCGAGCGCGGCGAGATCGTATCGCTCGAAGGTCCGTCCGGCTCCGGCAAGACCACGTTTCTCTCGATCCTCGGATGCATCCTCACGCCGACCAGCGGCGAGGTGGTCATCGAGGGTACGACCGTCACCGGCAAGGGACTGGCCGCGATCCGCAAGCGCTCCCTCGGCTTCGTCTTCCAGCAGTTCAATCTCTTCCCTTCACTGACCGCGATCGAGAACGTCGAGTACGCGCTCAACGTGAAGGGCGTGAAGGGCAGCGACGCGCGCATCGAGGCGCAACGCGTGATCGAGGCCGTCGGTCTCGGCGACCGCCAGAACTTTCTGCCGCGCGAGATGAGCGGCGGACAGAAGCAACGCGTCGCCATCGCACGCGCTCTCGCCGGCAGCGCGCCGATCCTGCTCGCCGATGAGCCGACGGCGAACCTCGACTCCACCGTCGGCACGCAAGTCCTGGAGATGTTCCGCGCCCTCGCCAAACAGGAGAACCGCGCCCTCGTCATCGTCACCCACGACCCCAAAGTACGCACGATCGCAGACCGCGTCGTGCAGATTCAGGATGGAGCGCTCGTATGAACCGCCTTCTCTACCCGATCCTCGGATTGCTCATCGTCATCGCCACCGTCGTCCAGGTGAGCGCCACCCGCAACACTTCACAGCAGCTCAAACCGCAGGCGGCGGCGAAAGCGGAGACACCGCGCATCGTCGCCGAGGGCCGCATCGTCACCTACCCCGGAGCGGAAGTGACGATCGGCTCCGACGTGGCCGGCACGATCGAACGGCTGACGGTCGAGGAAAAGCAGACCGTGCACGCAGGCCAGGTCATCGCCGTCATCAAGGCCGACGACACCCGCGCGGCGCTCTCGGTGGCGCGCGCACGCGTCGGAGAAGCGGACGCCGACACCCGGCTGTTTGAGTCCGAGGTCACGCGCGCCCAACGGCTCTTCCACGACGACATCGGCTCGAAGCAGACGTGGGAGAAAGCGGAGCGCGATCTCGATTCCGCGCGCGCACGCCGCTCCTCGGCGGCCGCGGAGGTGCGCCGGCTCGAAGCGCTGGTGGAAAAGAACGTCATCACCGCGCCGATCGACGGCGTGGTCATCACCCGTCACGTCCACGCCGGCGAGACCATCGAGGCCGGCGAGGCCATCGTCACGGTGGCCGATCTGAAGAGGACACGCGTCGAAGCGGAGATCGACGAGTTCGACACCGCGCGCGTCCGCCTCGGCGCCAACGTCGAGATCACCGCGGAAGGCTTCGGCCGTACCTGGGGCGGCACGATCGAAGAGATCCCCGACTCCGTCGTCAACCGCCGCCTCAACCCCCAGGACCCCTCGAAGCCGATGGACACGCGCGTCCTCCTCGTCAAGATCGCGTTCAACGAGTCGACGCCGCTGAAGCTCGGCCAGAGGGTGGAAGTGCGCATCGACGGGATGTGAGGGGTCAAAACGAGGGTCGAACCGGTCAAATCGAGTCGTTGCACCACTCAAATCGAGGGTCGATCGACTCGAATCGAGTCGTTGCACCACTCAAATCGAGGGTTGATCGACTCGAATCGAGTCGTTACACCACTCAAATCGAGGGTTGATCGACTCGAATCGAGTCGTTGCACCACTCAAATCGAGGGTCGATCGACCCGAATCGAGTCGTTACACCACTCAAATCGAGGGTTGAACGACTCGAATCGAGTCGTTGCACCACTCAAATCGAGGGTCGACCGACTCGAACCGACTGATGCCACCGGGCAGCCGGACCTTGGGGTACTCGTTTGAAGCGGCCCTAGACCGGCGCGTAGGATGAGCGCATGCCGGACTGGAGTTATCGGACCGTCCTTCGACCGCTGTTGCTTTCCCTCGGCGCGGAGCGCGCGCGGCGGCTTGCCACGGCAACGCTCTCCACTCTCTCGCGGCTTCCTTTCGGGGCGGCCGCGATCGACTTTCTCGGGCACATGCGCGCCGATGAGCGGCTGCGCACCCGTCTGGGCGGCATCGAGCTGCCAGGTCCGATTGTCCTCGGATCGATGATCGATCCAAGCGGCAAGGCGGTTGATGCATTCGCGCGATTCGGCATCGGCCTCATCGAAGTCGGACCGGTCGTTGAGAGTGGTCAAGGCAACAACCTCGTGCCGGAGTGGCGGGTCGATCTCGAAAAGCGCGCCATCGAGGGGTCGGGCGCGATCACCGCCGGCGTCGACGAGGTGGCGAAGAATCTCGAAGCGCGAGGGAGCGACACCCCGATTTGTGTGCGCATCGGCACCGACGATCCAGCTTCCATCACGCGGATCATCGAACGGCTTCAACCACACGCAGCAATGTTCCGTGTGGGAGAGAAGCTCCAAGGCATCGACAACGGCGTCTGGTTGTCCGGCGACGCCGACACGGGGCGGATCGCATCGCTCCGCGGCACACTCGGGAACGATGCATGGATCGTCGCCGGCGGCGTGACCGAGCCGGAGGACGCCCGCCGTCTTCTCGACGCGGGCGCCAATGCCGCGGTCGTCGACGCGGGACTGGTCGTTTCCGGACCAGGGCTCATCAAGCGCTGCAACGAAGCGTTGCTCTCGCGATTGCCTGCACCCGCGAAACCGGAGCCGCTGACGATGGACGCCGCGCGGCGGGCGTGGTTCTGGGCGCTGCTCCTCGGCGTGTCGATGTTCGCGGGCGGCCTGCTGGCGATCGTCATCGCATCGACGCGGGTCGTGCTTCCCTATGACGAGAGCCTGGCCGGGATGACGCGCGCGGACCTGTCGCGACTCAATCCCCGGCTGCTCGCCTTCATGGCCCACGACCGGGCTTCCCTGGCCGGCACGATGCTCAGCATCGGCATCTTCTACTCGGCGCTGGCGTGGTCCGGCATCCGCCGCGGCGCGCATTGGGCGCAGATGACGGTGATCGCCTCGGCCACGGCCGGGTTCCTCTCCTTCTTCTTCTTTCTCGGCTTCGGCTACTTCGATCCGTTCCACGCCTTCGTGACCGCCATCCTCACGCAGTTCACGCTGCTCTGCCTGGTCCTGCCGTCCTCGCCGCCACAAGCGCCGGTTCCCGAATGGCGCGAGAGCGCGGCCTGGCGTCGCGGCCAATGGGGACAGCTGCTCTTCATTCTCATCGGTGCCGTCCTGACCGGCGCGGGATTGACCATCGCGGCCATCGGTTGCACTTCGGTCTTCGTCGAGACCGATCTCGAATTCATGCGCGCCACACGCGAGCAACTGCATCACTCGTACGAAACGCTCGTCCCTCTCGTGGCCCACGACCGGGCCAGCCTGGGCGGCATGCTCATCGCCAACGGCATCGCGGTATGGCTTTCGGCGCAATGGGGATTTCGCGCCGGGGCGCGCTGGCTTTGGGTCGCCCTGGCGTGGGGCGGCAACCTCGCCTTCGCCTGTGCCACCGCCGTTCACATCGTGGTCGGCTATCACTCGCCACTCCATCTCGCTCCGGCCATGGCGGGTTGGCTGGCCTGGAATGTGGCGTTGCTGCTGACCCGTGGCTGGCTCGCGCGGCCCACCAATGGGCCTCCTTCAACGACCAGGCACGGAGAATGAAGTTTCACGCTCGCACGCCAAGTGGGCCGAGGGGGCGTACCATCACCGAAAGCATCACCACACGCAAGAGCTCCGAAATGGAACGCGTCGACGATCCGCGGACGGCGCAACTCGAGATCCTGAACGAAGTGGCGCGCATCGCGACGCTCGATCTGGAACTGCGTCCCATGCTGCAGCGGATCACGGACGCGCTGGCGTCCAAGTTCGGGTGGGAGTTCGTTGCCCTCGTAACCATCGACGCCGACCGCGATGCGTTCATCTGCGAGGCAGTGACTTCCATTGTCGAGACCGAAGTGCACGTCGGCTATACCCGCGCCCTCGGCAGCGGTGTGGTGGGCCAGGTCGCAGCCACCGGTGAACCGGAGCTCATCGACGACGTGCTGACGTACCCGAACTACGTCGAGACGCTCCCGGGCGCTCAATCGGAGCTTTGCGTGCCGGTGCGTCATCACGACCAGATCGTGGCCGTGCTGAACCTCGAGAGCAGGCGGCTGGCCGCATTCCACGGACAACTGACGCTCCTCAACAGCATTGCCAACCAGATCGCCGGCGCGATTGCCAGCGGACTTCTCTACGCGGAATTGAAGCAGGTCACGGCGCAGCTCGAGGAGAAGACGCGCGCGCTGGAGGATGCCAACGCGCATCTCGGCAGCGCCATCGAGGCGCTGCATCGCATTTCCACGCAGGACGGACTGACCGGTCTTTCCAACCGGCGTCACTTCGACGACACGCTCGTTCTGGAATGGCGGCGCGCGGTGCGCAACGGCATGCCGCTCTCGCTGCTCATCCTGGACGTCGATTTCTTCAAGGCCTTCAACGACAAGCAGGGGCATCAGGCCGGCGACGACGTGTTGCGCGGCGTTGCACAGATCCTGCGCGAATCGGTACATCGCGCCGCCGACGTCGTGGCACGTTACGGCGGCGAAGAGTTCGTCGTGCTGCTCCCCGAGACCGACGCCGGCCACGCGCAGACCATTGCCGAAGCCCTCCGCGCCAGCATCGAGCAGATGGGAACCGTCACGGCCAGCTTCGGCGTGGTCACGCGGATTGCGTCCCGCGAGGGATCCCCGCACGAGCTCGTGGGCAAAGCGGACGAAGCGCTGTACGAGGCCAAGCGGCTGGGACGGAATCGCGTCGTGATCTCGTAATCAGCGTTGCCGGCGCGGCCGCGGGCCGGGCGCCGGACGTTCGGTATTGCGCCGGCCGTCGGATGTCGATGGACGTTCGCCTGCGGTGACGATCTCCACGCCTTCCTGCCCGCGCCGGCCCGCGCCGCCGCGGCGCGCTTTCTCCAGCGTCATGAGAAACCCGAACGCCGGATCCTTGAACTGCAGGTGACGCAGCATGTGCCAGTGCTTGCGCACGTACGCCTGCAGGAAGGCCAGCACATGCCCGAGGCTGATGATGCGGCAGGGAGGGACCGGGGAGCCGGGAGGAAACGAGCCGAAGGCGATGAGGCGGACGGAGAACGTCGGCGGAATCTGCGCCGTCCCGTGATCGAGCAGCTGCTGCACGATGTCCGCGGCGTCGCCGACTTCGCCGAAGCGGCTGACCACCGTCTTCAGCACGTCCGGATCGCGGATGCCGGTGTTGATCCCGACGCGGCCTTCCTTGACCTCGCCGATGATCATATCGATCGACTCCTTCGGAACGCCCAGGCCGGGATCGAGGCCGGAGATGTCGAGACCTCCGGGCAATGACTTTCCCGGCCGCGCCATCGGCTGTCCTGAAGGAAATCGAAACGCCAGGATGTCGATGTCCGTCAGCGTGCGAAACCCGTTGCGCGCCGTCCCGGCGATGATCGGGTATTCGGCGGAAGTGAAGTAACCGTTGAGCTGCAGGTACGCCTGAACGAGGGCGACGGCGTGATCCATGGGACGCACATCATAGTCGGCGGTCGGCAGTCGGCGGTCGGCAGTGGGCCCCCACCCCGCCACGACGAGCTCAGCGATGAGTGCGGGCTGTGTCCTACTGCCGACCGCCGACTGCCGACCGCCGACTCTCCTCCTGTTACACTGAACGCAAAACGTATGACCGTGACCATCGCTGCTCCGCCGAAGCTCCTGTACGACTGCTCGAAGTGCCCCGCCTACTGCTGCAGCTATGAACGCATCATCGTCGGGAAACGCGACCTCAACCGGCTCGCCAAACACTTCGGCATCGACGTCGAGACCGCGCGCCGCCGCTTCACGAAAATCACCGCGGACGAGCAGGTCCTGCGTCATCAGAAAGACAAGATCTACGGCAGCGTCTGCATGTTCCTCGACACCAAGACGCGCCGTTGCACGATCTACGAAGCCCGCCCCGGCGTCTGCCACGAATACCCCGATCGTCCCCGTTGCGGCTACTACGACTTCCTGAAGTGGGAGCGGAGTCATCAGGAGGACGAGGATTTCATCCCCCTGCCCAGGGGATAGCCTCAGAGGCGCAAAGGCTCACAGGCTCAAAGAGACTTCGGCCGTGTTCGCCTTTGAGCCTGTGCGCCTCTGAGCCTTTGAGCCTCCCCGGCATGCGCAATCGCAACTGAATGTTATTGGCAACGATGAAACGAAGCCTTTCGATCGCCCTGCTTGCGGCCATCGCCGCGTTCACCGTCTCCGCTCAGGACTTCTCCGAGCAGGTCTCGGTGAGCTACGTCATGATTCCCTTCAGCGTGCTCGGCACGAAGGGTGTTCCCATCACCGATCTCACGGCGAAGGAAGTGTCGCTGCTGGTCGATGGGAAGAAGGTGGCCACCGATCTCTTCGAGCGCTCGATGAACGCGCCGGTGTCGTGGACGATCCTGCTCGACGGCTCGGGATCGATGGCCCTGGCCGGGAAGATGGAAGCGGCCAAGGCAGCCATCAATGCGCTCACCGCGCGCCGCCGCGAGGGAGACGACTTCGCGCTCTACGTGTTTGATTCCGAGGGGCGGGCCAATGAGCTCGTGCCCTTCACGGAAAACCCTGCCGCGATCACGCGGGCCGTCGACGTCGTCCGGCCGTGGGGCAAGACGGCGTTCTTCGACGCGCTGGCGCAGATGCCGGAGCGCAGTGAGCTCGGGCGCAACCCCTCGCGCGCCATCATTCTGCTCAGCGACGGCATCGACAACGCCTCGAAGCTGACGCGCGCGGACATCGCCAAGAAGATGGAAGGCGTCTCCATCCCCGTCTACGCCTTCGGCCTGCGCGAGCCGGCCGAGCAGGACACGAAGAAGGTCGTTCCGATCAGCGAAGAGATGTCGAATATCGACCTCCTGGAGGAGCTCGCATCGTCCTCCGGAGGCCGGCTCTTCGTGGGCAACAAGCCGGAAACTCTTGCAGTAGCAGTACTTGGAATCGAAAAAGTACTTCGGGCCCAATACTTGATAGGGTTCCCGCCGACGGGAAAGGGTGCAGTAAAGTACCGTCGCATTTCGCTCGAGCTCGCTGGGCGCGTCCGCTCCGTCCGAGTCCGTGCCGGCTACCGCGGCACGGAGCCCCCGGTTCTGAGTGCCTCGTCCCGTACGCGGAAGCGCAACGAAAGGAAGAACAGTTGATGAAGAAGTTGATCCGGGTAGTATCCGTAACCGCGCTGACCGCGCTCCTGGCCGCTTGCGCCACCTCGAAATCGGTGGATGAGAAGATCGCAGCTTCTCAGGCCACGACGAACCAGCGCATCGAGTCGGTCTCCTCGCAGGTCGAAGATCTCCAGCAGAAACAGCAGCAGACCGACGTCAAGCTCGAACAGCTCAGCCAGTCCGCGCAGGAAGCGCTCAAGCGGGCCCAGGAAGCGGGCGTGCTGGCCAAAGGGAAAGTGGTCTTCGAACAGTCCTTCTCCGAGGACCGCATCAAGTTCAAGCTCGACTCGTATGAGCTCGATGCCGCCGCGAAGACGGCGCTCGACGAGTTCGCCGCGCGCGTGAAAGGCCTCACCGACCAGTACTTCGTCGAGATCCAGGGCCATACCGACGATACCGGCGGCGAGCGCTACAACGAAGAGCTCGGCCAGGACCGCGCCGACGCCGTGCGTCGTTACCTCTCGCGCGAGCACAAACTGCCGCTGGCGCGCATGTCGACGATCTCGTACGGCGACACCCTGCCGCTCGAGTCCAACAAATCCCGCGACGGACGCTCCGCCAACCGCCGCGTGGTGCTGGTGGTTCTCGAATAGAACGAAACGCACGACACAGGTAGTAGAAAAAGCCGGCGTAAATACGCCGGCTTTTTGCTTTTTGCGGGGTCGTCGGTAGCGACCCTTTCGGAGCGCAGAAGGCAGAGCGCAGAGGGCAGAAAATCGCCCACCCACGTTCTCTTCTGCCCTCTGCCCTCTGCGCTCTGCCCTCTAAGTAAACACGGCCACGACCGGCGCGTGGTCGCTCGTGCCGATCTCCCGGTGCGAGATGCACGACACGGCCTTCTTCGCCAGCGGCTCGCTGGCCAGGACGTAGTCGAGGCGCCAGCCGATGTTGCGCTCGCGCATGTTGCGCCAGGGGGCCCACCAGGTGAAGTAGTTCTCGTCGTCGGGGTAGAGCATCCGTCCGACGTCGACGAGACCGCCTTCCGCGATGAGCCGTTCCAGGAGCTCGCGCTCCTGCGGCAGCTGGCCGATGGTGCGGGGCTTCCGCTCTTTCGGATGGACGTCGCGGTCGGTGCGGGCGATGTTCATGTCGCCACAGAGGATGAGTTTCAGGCCGCGGGCCTTGAGGTCGGCGGCATAGCCGATCAGGGCATGGATGAAGGCGATCTTGCCCTCGAAGTCCTTGCCGCCGTTCGGAACGTACACGCTGGTGAACACTGTGTCCTCGATTTGGGCCTGCACGATGCGGGTCTCCAGATCGAACGCGGGATGGAGGTAGTCGACGGTTTCGGCGAGCTCGCGGCGCACGTGCAGGGCCACGCCGGAGTAGCCGCCGGCACCATGCCAGTAGCACGTATATCCTTCGATCGAACAGGTTTGCGGGATCTGATCGAGCTTCGCCTTGATCTCCTGCAGGCAGATGACGTCGGGCTGTTCCGCAGCCGCCCACGCCGCGAACTGCTCCCCTCGGGCGCGGATCCCATTCACATTCCAGGTTGCGACTTTCATGGTGCGGGGATTGTATCGGCACGCTGCGCCAGCAGTTCTATCTCCGGAGGCCAAATGCGCAAGCTCACTTTTCTTCTGTTACTGATTCTGATTCCCACCTCTCTTTTCGCGCAGGACGACGATTGGCGAAACCGCCGCGCGGAACGCGACCGCTACGCCCGCGACACGCCGCGCGAGAACGCGTTCGAGCTGACTCCGTTCGTCGGCTATCGCTGGGGCGGGACGATCTTCGCGGACCAGACGTTTCTCTTCGGCGAGGACGTCCAGGTGGCCAGCAATCCCAACTTCGGCGTGAGTTTCGCCATGCCGCTCGGCGACACCGGCATGAAGCTTGAGCTGATGGCCAACCGCCAGGCATCCGAGCTGGAGACCGAGAGCGGTCTCTTCGAGCCGAACGACGAGATCGCCGACATCGACGTGACCTACCTCCACGCCGGCCTGCAGTTCCCGTTCGCGCGGTCGCGCAATGCCACGCCGTACTTCGTGGTCAGCGCCGGCCTGGCCAACCTCGACCCGCAGATCAGCGGCGTCTCCGCGGAAAACCGCTTCTCTGCTTCCGCCGGCGCCGGCGTGAAGATCCCCATGAGCCAGGCGCTCAGCATCAAGCTCGAAGGCCGCGGCTACTACACCGCGCTCGAAGAGGACAACAACGACTGTACGTTCTGCAATTACCGCTACAACCAGGATTTCTACCAGGGCGAAGTGAACCTCGGCCTGATGTTCTCCTTCTAGCGTGAGACCTCACGCCGGTGCCCCCTCCCCCGACTCCGTGGGGAGGGTGGCATCGAGCCAGCCGGCGATTCCGGCCGACATGACGTGCACGTTGCCGTAGCCCATGCGCTTGGCCCGGAGCGCCGCATTCGGCGCCTTTCTGCACAGGAAGTTCGAGCAGTAGAAGACCAGCACGGAATCCTTGTCCGGCGGGAGCTCGGTATCGCTATAGGCAACGGGATCGAGATTCAGTGCGCCAGGCACACGAGCCGTCAACCAGCTCTGCCGTGAGTTCACGTCGATCGCGACCACAGGCGCGTTTTGCATCCGTTGGTGCAGCTCGCTCGGAGAGAGCGTCTTTAATCCCATCAGTCGTGCAAACATGAGCGGTTTCTCCTACTGATGGGCCGCGCGCGTGCGGCGCAAGCGGACCAGCTGCACCGCCACCGCGAGCATGCCGGTCATGAGCAGCACGACGGACACCGGTTTCGCCAGGTCGAGCGGCAGCACCAACCAGAGGATCGCGTACGCCACACCGGTCAGCACCCACGTCCAGCCGGCGAACCGTTGAAAGGCCTGTACCTTGGCGGCGTCGCACTGCAGCGCCGACAAGGGGGTCAGCGTCTTGGGCATGGCGTTCCCGGTGAAGGCAATGAAGGCGCCCATGAGGACCATCGTGGTGCGCCGCGATAAATCAGCGTCATGGAGGACGCCCAGTGCAGTGCCGAGACGCATGCTGAGCGGGATGGCCAGCATCAGTCCCGCGAATACGACCGCGTGCCGGATGGCATCACCGGCACGGCGCTGCGCCTCGTTTCCGGCACGGCGATGGGCAAAGAGCAACGCCACCGCCATGCAGCCGAGAAAGGCCAGGGTCGCTGCCCAGGCCCCGGCCCGCGCCGGTTGGAGAGCCCAGTTCGCCGCGGCGAGCACGGTGCTGAGCACCAGCAAGGCAGGGGCAAGCAAATGAGAGATCGGTTTGGCGGTCATGCTTTCTCCTCGAGAGGACGCCTCTTGATTGTGCGATTCACTGGGCGGTTCACCGTTTTCATCTCCCATCCGAAGGTCTGCGCGAAGCCGAGAAGCGCGTCCTCGAGCACCGACATCTTCAGCCGGTAAAGGATGGTCCTGCCGCTCTTCTCCGCCTCGATGAGACCGGCTTCCTGCAGTACGGAGAAATGAGCGGACATGGTCGGCTTCGAGACCGGAAATTGCTCCGACAGCTCGCCGGCCGACATCGGCCGTTCGCGCAGCAGCTGGAGCACGCGCCGGCGGGTGGGATCCGACAACGCTTTGAACACAACGTTCATCTGTTCTATATTTAGCTAACCATCTAACTATTGTCAAGCGCTATCGTGCAGCGGTGATCGTTCTCAGCCGTCTCATCATCGCCCTGACCTATTCCGGTGCGGCGTTCCTCTTCGGCATGCTCCTCGGCGAGCGAGGCGAGTTGGGACTCGTGCAGCACGTGTTCAAGTTCGTCATCCCCATCGCCACGGTCGTCATGGCCATCGTCGCGCCGCAGGGACGCATCGCCGTCGTCGTTACCGGCCTGGCCATGATGGGCGGCGTTCTGCTCGGGCAGCAGCAGTTCGCCCGCGCCTGGGACGATTGCACGCTACGCGCGCACACCGTCCGCAGCGCACTCATCGAGCACTTCGACCGCAACGGCGGCTATCCGTCGCGTCTCGAAGAGCTGCCCATCACACTCCCCTGCCGCGCCGGCTTCCGCGACACGGTCCTGCACTACCTCTCCAACGACCGCGGCTTCCGGCTCTGGTACAGCAATGACCGCCAGCGTGTCGCGGCGACGGAGCGGTTGCCGTTCACGGCTGAATAGTCGGCGGTCGGCAGTCGACTGCCGACTCGTTACTGCCAACGGAAAATCTTCAACCCCACCAGCGCGCTGACGACCGTCCAGGCCAGGAGGATCGCCAGCTGCGGCGCGATCTGCGGGAGGCCGTAGCCGTCGTTCACGACGGCGCGCAGCGCGTCGTTGAGGGCGGTGAGCGGAAGCGCGCGGATCAGCGGCTTTACGGCGTCGGGAAACCGTTCGTAGGAGAAGAAGACGCCCGAGCAGATCCACATCGGCATCATCACCACGTTCATCAGGCCGCTGATGGCTTCCAGTGTCTTGACGCGCGACGCGATCAGCAGGCCGATGGCGGCGAAGGCGGAGCCGCCGATGAGGCACGTCGTAGCGAAGAGGGTGACGGAGCCGCGGATGGCCACGTCGAAGACCAGCCAGGCGAAGACCGCCACGATGGCCACCTCCGCCACGAGGAAGACCAGCCGCGAGAGGAACTGCGCGGCCAGGTAGTGGCTCTTGCGCATCGGCGTGGCCAGGAAGCGTTTGAGCAGCTTCTTGAGACGGGCATTCACCACCGAGAAGCCGATGCTCCACATGCCCGTGCCCATGATGTTCATCCCCAGGAGGCCGGGCACGAGGAAGTCGATGTAGCGCGAGCCCTGCTCGGAGACGTGCTCCACCTTCGCGCCGAAGAGATCGCGCCGGCCGGCGCTGGTCTGCAGCGCGTCGTCGACTTCCACGCGCGCGATGCGCGCGTCGGGGCGCGTCGGATCGAGCAGGTACACCGGCTTCGCGTCTCCGCTCACCAGCAGTGAGATCCGGCCGCGGCGCAACTCCTCGCGGCCCTGGTTCGCTTCGTAGAGCCGCGGCAACAGCGAAGGGGATTTCTTCAGCGCCGCCAGCCGGGCCTGCGCGTGCGGCCCCTGCGCCACGCCCACCGGAATGCGGTCCGGCGGCTTCTCGCGAAAGGCGAAGCCGAGGGCCAGCGTCAGGAGGAGTGGAAACGCAAACACCCAGAACACGGCGTCCGGCTCGCGCCCGAATTCCTTGAGGCGGGAGATCGTCATCTCCCACAGCGGGTGGTGCGTGGGCGGCTTCCGCGGCTCAGGCATCGCGCAGCTCCCTTCCCGTCAGCGCCACGAACAAGTCTTCGAGCGTCGCCGCGTGCGTCGACAGCGTCTCCAGCTTGGCGCCGCGGCCGTCGACGATGGCCAGGAGCTGCGGCACCGACGCCGCCAGCGAGTCGACGCGCAGCTGCCAGCGGTCGCCGCGCTTGGTGGCGCCGTGAAATCCGGGGAGCCCGGTGAACGCGCTCTCCTCGAGCTCCGGAACGCTCATGAACTCGATGATGTGCGGCGCCTCGAGCCTGGCGATGAGCTCCTGCGGCGTGCCCAGGGCGATGCGCTTGCCGTGATCGATGATCGCGATGCGGTCGCAGAGACGCTCCGCCTCTTCCATGTAATGCGTAGTGAGCAGCACGGTACCGCCGCGCCGCCGATAACCTGCCACGACCTCCCACAACTGCAGGCGGCTTTGCGGATCGAGCCCGGTCGTCGGCTCATCGAGAAAGAGGATGTCCGGCTCGCCGACCAGCGCGCAGGCCACGGCCAGCCGCTGCTTCTGTCCCCCGGAGAGCTTGCCCACGCGCGAGTTGCGTTTCTCATCGAGCGAGAGATTGCGCAGCAGGTCATCAGGGTCCGGACCATTCCTGTAGAACGAGCGAAACAGGCGCAGCGTCTCGTAGACCGTCAGCTTCTCGGCCAGCTGCGTCTCCTGCAGCGAAACGCCGATGCGCTCGCGCAGATCACGCTCATTCTCCCGCCACGTCATCCCCAGAATGCGCACCTCACCGCCATCGGCCGTGTTGATGCCTTCGAGGATCTCGATCGTCGTCGTCTTCCCCGCGCCATTCGGCCCGAGCAGACCGAAACACTCGCCGGCCAGGACTTCGAGATCGATCCCATCGACCGCCTTGACGTCCGGGTAGTGCTTCCTGAGGTTCGTGCAGGAGATGACTGGTTCGGCCACGCGGGGGAGAAGATAACATCCGAGGGGAAGTCGCAGAGTCTCAGAGTCGCAGAGTCTCAGAGAGCTCCGCTTCACGGAACGTTTGCGTTCTACGCCTGTGAGACTCTGCGACTCTGAGACTCTGCGACTCCTGGGAGGCACCAATGCGCGCAATCACCATCAACGACCACCGTCTCGAGATCGGCGAAACCCCACGCCCTGCCCCCGGCCCGGACGATCTGCGCATCGCCGTGCGCGCGACGGCGGTGAATCGCGCCGATCTGTTGCAGGCCGCGGGGCGTTATCCGCCTCCGCTGGGTGCCTCCCCGATCCTCGGGTTGGAATGCGCGGGGGTGGTGGCGGAGGTGGGGGCGAATGTGCGCGGATGGGCGGTGGGCGATCGGGCCATGGCGCTCTTGCCGGGTGGCGGGTATGCGGAGGAAGTGGTCGTGCACGCGGGGTCCGCGATGCATGTGCCGGATGCGCTCACCGACGAGGAAGCGGGTGCGCTGCCGGAGGTCTTTCTCACCGCGTTCCTGAACCTCTTCCTGCTCGCACAGGTGCGCGAAGGCGAGTCCGCGCTCATCCATGGCGGCGGCAGTGGCGTCGGGACCGCGGCCACGACGCTCTGCAAGCTCGCCGGCGTGCGCGTGCTCGTCACGGCCGGATCACCGGAAAAGTGCGCGCGCTGTTTAGAGCACGGCGCGGATGTGGCCATCGACTATCGCGCCGAGGACTTCGTAGAAAAGGCGCGCGGCGTGAACGTGATCCTCGACCACATCGGCGCGCCCTATCTCCCGCGCGATCTCGAAGCTCTGGCCACGGACGGCCGGATCGTGATCATCGGCTCCATGGGAGGACAACGGACGGCGGAGATCGACGTCTCCCAGCTCCTCATGAAGCGCGCCCGCGTCATCGGATCAACACTGCGCGCCCGTGCCGTCGAAGAGAAAGCGGCCATCGTCAGCTCCTTCCTCGAACGGTTCGGGACGGATCTCGCCGCGGGACGCATCCGGCCCGTCGTCCACACCGTACTTCCGCTCGAGCGTGCGGAAGAAGCGCATCGGCTGATGGAAGCGAGCGACCACTTCGGAAAAATTGTACTGAGCGTCGCTACTTCTTAGTCGATCGCCGCCGGGGTGTTGGCGGCAGGGGCGGTGGCGCGACATGGGGCGTCGCGGCGATGGCGGCGGCGACGTCGAGGCGCGGGAAGGCCAGGCCATTGCGCGGATCCACGATCGGACGCCCGGTGGTTTTCAGGATCCTCTCGGCCTGATTGGCGGTGACGGTGCCGGCGCTGACCTGCTGCATGAGCGCGAGCGCTCCGGCCACGTGGGGCGCGGCCATCGACGTGCCGGACATGGTCGTGAATCCGCCGCCGCGCGCCGCGGCGGTGATGACGGCGCCGGGCGCCACGAGGTCGATGGCATCGCTGCTGTTCGTGAAGCAGGTCATGTCGTCGCGGCCGGCCGCCGTCTGCTCGCACACCGGCTGCGGATTGGCCGGCGCGTCGTACGTCGCGCCGATGCCGAGGACGTCGCCCATGCAGGCGGGCAGCGTGGTACCCACGGCCGAGCTCTGATTGCCGCTCGAGGCCGCGATCAGCACGCCACGGCTCCGCAGAGTGGCGACGAGATCGTGCATCCCGATGGCAATGGCGTCGGTCTCACATTCCGACGGCTTGAGCACCGACCACGAGCCGAAGCTCATGTTGATCACCTTCACATCCGGGCGCTCGTTGGCAATCCACTCCAGCGCGCGAAAGACCTGCGTGAAGCTGCGGAACGTGCGGTTCTCGTCCAGCACCTTCACAGCCACGATGCGCGCGCCGGGCGCGACGCCCTGCGGTGCGGTGGCGCCGCTCCCGGCCACGATGCCACTCACGTGCGTGCCGTGTCCGTTGTCATCGCGCGCCGCGCCGGCGCCGCTCTGCTCGTTCTCGCCGTTCGGGCAGCAGCCGGTGCCGTCCAGGTTGTCGCAGAAACATCGCTGCGCTGCGATGCGGCCCGCGAAGTCAGGGCTGGCTACATCGATGCCGCTGTCGAGCACCGCCACGGTCACGCCGCGGCCGTCGAACCCCTGCGCGTGCACGAGGTCCGCTCCGATGAGCGGCACGCTCTCCATGAGCGCGCCTTCGCCACCAAGGTCGATGGAGATGGCCCGCACGCGCGGATCGTGCGACAAGCGCTCCAGTTCGGCGCGATCGATCTCCGCGGAAAAGGCCGGCCCGCGGCCCCACGGCTCGATCCCTTCCGCGCCTTCGAGCGAGCCGGCGACACTGGCCCGCAGCGAGATGACCGCGTCCGTGCGCAGCGCACGGCCCGCTTGCGCGGAGAGCTCCGGCACGCCCACGGCCACGACGACGCGGATGCGATCGGCGTGCAACGGGAGCGCGGCGGCGATGGCTATCGCCATACCCACCGCAAGGAGGAATCTCGACATGCGCCGCGCAGAATAACTTATGTGCAGCGTTTCCGGTGTGACCAGGGTCGCGCCGCTCGAGCTCGGTGGCTTCATCTCCTACCTACCGCCTACTGCAAACTGCCTACCCCGTCAGAACAACGACGCCTGAGCCATCGGCCTCCGGAATGCCGCCGTCGACAATTCGTAGTGCTCTTCGTTCAAGCCGACGCGGCGGCAGGTGACGTCGAAGAGCGCGCGGATCTGCTCGGCGAAGATCCCGGTACCGCGCCTGCGCACGCCCCACTGCGCGTCGTAGAGCTTGCCTCCGCGCAGATCCCGGATGCGGTTCAGCACCTTGTCCTTGCGATCGGGGAAGTGTTCTTCGAGCCACTGTTCGAACAGCGGCGCCACGGCCCACGGCAACCGCAGCACCACGATCCCGGCCCACTTCGCGCCGGCCTCTTTCGCGGCCGCGAGAATCGACGGCATCTCGTGATCGGTGAGGCCCGGGATCGTCGGAGCGGCGTTCACTCCCACCGGCACGCCCGCCTCGGCCAGCCGGGCAATGGCCTCCAGCCGCAGTTCCGGCGTCGAGGTGCGCGGCTCCATGATCCGCCCCAGCGCCGGGTCGAGCGTGGTGATCGAGATCGTCACGCAGACCGCCTGATGCTGCGCCAGCTCGCTGAGCAGATCGATGTCGCGCGTGACCAGGTGGTTCTTCGTGATGATGCCGACCGGATTGCGGAACTCCGCCAGCACCTCCAGACAACCGCGCGTGATCCCGAGGCGGCGCTCCACCGGCTGATAGGGATCGGTCACCCCGCTCATCACCAGCACCTTCGGCTGCCACTTCTTCGCGCTCAGCTCCTCCCGCAGCAACGCCGGCGCGTCTTCCTTGACCAGGATCTTCGTCTCGAAGTCGAGCCCCGCCGAGAAGCCGAGGAACTCGTGCGTGGGACGCGCAAAACAGTAGATGCAGCCATGCTCGCAGCCGCGGTAGGGATTGATGCTGGCCTCGAACCCGACGTCCGGACTGTCGTTCGTAGCGATGATCGTCCGCGTCGGATCGCGCAGGTAAATCGTCCCCGGCGACTCCTCCTCGGGCGGAGCCTCCTCGTCGCGGACATAGGCCAGCGTCTCGAAACGATTCTGCGGATTCCAGCTCGCGCCGCGGCCCTTCATCGTCGGGAGGATAGCGCGGGGGTGGGCGGTGGCTACGCTCTGGGGAGGCTCAGAGGCTCAGAGGCTCAGAGGCGCAAAGGCTCAAAGGAGACCCCTATCGGCGCAACACTCTGAGCCTGTGAGCCTCTGAGCCTCTGAGCCTCTGAGCCTCCCCAGGTTAAATCCCCCGCATCCTCCGCAGCGCCGGTGCCCTCCAGGCCGTAACCGCTACGACCAGTAGAGTCATGCAGCCGCCGAAGATCACCGACGGAACGATGCCCATGAGGCGGGCGGCCACGCCGGACTCGAAGGCGCCGATCTCGTTGGAGGAGCCGATGAAGATCTGGCTCACAGCGGACACGCGGCCGAGGAGATGGTCGGGGGTGCGCGTCTGCAGGAGGGTGGAGCGGATGACCACGCTCACGTTGTCGAAGACGCCGCTGGCGAAGAGCACGGCGAACGAGATCCAGAACTGGCGGGAGAGCGCGAAGAGGATCATGCAGACGCCGAAGCCGAAGACCGAGGCGAAGAGCGCCGCACCGGCGCGGCGCATCGGCGCGCGGTGGGCGATGGCGATGCCGGTCAGGATCGATCCCGCCGCGGGCGCCGCGCGCAAGAGGCCCAGCCCTTCCGGACCGGCATCGAGCAACTGCGCGAACGCAGGCAGCAACGCCACCGCGCCGCCGAACAGCACGGCGAACAGGTCGAGCGTCATCGCCGCCAGCAGCATCGGCTCTTGCCAGACGAAGCGCAGGCCGATGCGCAGACTCTCGCCCAGAGGAACTACTTCGACCGGGATCGCCGGCCGGGCCCGATGCGTCACCGCCAGGATGGCCAGCAGCGAGAGCACCATCGCCGCAATCACGGCCACATACGCCGCCGCCGGACCGCGGAACCCATACAGCAGCCCGCCGGTGGCCGGGCCCGCCACCGCCGCCAGATGCCACATCGACGTCCGCCACGCCACCGCGTTCGGATAGAGCTCCCGCGGCACGACGTCGGCCGACAGCGCGAAGACCGCCGGCCGCATGAAGCTCCGCGCCGTCGCGCTGAGCGCGATGACGAGATACACCGGCCACACGCGGTCCGCGGAAATCGCCCCCGGCTCCAGCGTCAGGACCAGGAGCGCGATCGCGGAGAGGATGACCCCGATCGTGCCGGCGATGCCCAGCGTGCGCCGCTCCGCGCGATCGGCCACATGACCGGCATAGAGCGCCACGCCGATGTACGGCAGCGCCTCCGCCAAGCCGATCAACCCAAGCGTCAGCGGATCCCGTGTCAGCTCGAACACCTGCCAGCCCACGACCACGATCTGCGCCTCGCGCGCAACGGTCAGCGTCCCGTTCGCGACCAGGAGCCGGCGAAAGTCAGGGATGCGCAACGATGCATAGGGGGAGAGCGGCATCGGCGGCGGAGTGTACTAAGCTGCGCCACAGATCCGATATGCAGCGTGAAGAAAAATCAGAACGAAGCCGCAGAGCGGTTCTCGACGCGGCGCTGTATCTCTTCTCCCATCAGGGTTACCGCGCCACCACCATGCGCCAGATCGCGGATCGGGCCACCGTCTCCACCGGCAACTGCTACCACCACTTTCCGGACAAGGACACGATCTTCCGGGCCCTCATCGACGAGTATCTCGAGATCATCGAAACCGACCGCTTCCCCTTCACCCGCGTGCTCTACGGCAGCGAGCGTTTCCCGGACAACATCGAACAGCTCGGCTACGCCGCCCGCGACAGCGTCCGCCAGTTCCGCGGCTACCTGGCGCTGGTCTACGTCGACGTCATCGAATTCGGCGGCACGCACATCCAGAAGCTCTACTCCACCATGGCCGAGCGCTACACGCGCCTCATGGAAGAAAAGGACGCCCTCGACGTCCTCCGCGCCCGCCTCCGCCCCGATGTCTCCCCCGTCTCGGCGCTCCTCCTCACGGCGCGCATCTTCTTCAACTACTTCTCGCTGGAGATCCTCTTCGGCGTCCCCGAGCCCTTCGGCAAAAACGCCAACGAAGTCGTCAAAGAGCTCGCCGACATCATCCGCAACGGCGTCTGCGCTCGCTGACGCGTGGCGCTCGCAGGCTTCTTGCTAAAGTTCGCCGCATGACCTGGTCTCCCGAGCAGTACGAGCGCTTCAAATCCGAGCGGAAGCAGCCTTTTCTCGACCTGCTCGCGCTGGTCGACAAGCGTCCGCGCATGCGCGTGGTCGATCTCGGGTGCGGCACGGGCGAGCTGACACGCGAGCTGCACGAGACGCTGGGCGCGGAAGAGACGATGGGCATCGACAACTCCGAGACGATGCTCCTCAAGGCCGGGAGCTTCGGCGGCGAGATGCTGCATTTCGAGAACGGCGACATCGAGGCGTTCGTCACCGACAAGCCGTTCGACCTCATCTTCTCCAACGCCGCCCTGCACTGGGTGCCGGACCACGAACAGCTCTTCACACGCCTGACCCGCTTCCTCTCCGCCGACGGCCAGCTCGCCGTGCAGATGCCCGACAACGACGACCACCCCTCCCACACCATCGCCGCCCGGGTGGCCCAGCGTTTCGGCATCGAGCCCCGTCCCGGCTACGTGCTGCCGGTCGCGCGCTACGCGGAGCTCCTGCACCGTTTGGGCTTCAAGAACCAGCACGTACGCCTGCAGGTCTACGGTCACCTGCTTCCCTCGACCGATGATGTCGTCGAATGGGTGCGCGGCGCGCTCCTCACCCACTACGAAGCGCTCCTCCCGGCCGATCGCTACGAACAGTTCCTGACCGCCTACCGCGAAGAGCTCCACGCCGCGCTCGGGGAGGAGAGGCCGTACTTTTACACGTACAGACGGGTGTTGATGTGGGGGAGTTTTTGACAGCAGCTGTACAGCTGTAGAGCTATGCGGCTGTACAGCTCCGCCACCTACTCCTCCGCCAGAATCGTGTGCAGCGCCAGCATCACCGTCATCGACGCCAGGACGAACACCATCGCAAAGAACGACATCGACAGCGATCCGGTCTGTTTGGCGGCGGTCGTGACGAGGCCCGCGGGCGTGAAGCTGCGCATCCAGGTTTCGACGGCGCTCCAGCGCCAGGTCAGGAGGCCCGCCCAACCGCCGGCCACGACGAAGTAGGCCAGCATCTGCACGACGTCGAGCGGGCGCCCGGCGCGGCCGACGTCGGCCGATCCCTGCAGGAGCTTCGCTTTCAGCCAGACCACGGAAGGATCGGGCAGGATGTGCTCGCGGTCGCTGATGCGGGAGAAACGGCTCATCCACGGTGCCGCCGCGGCCGCGGCGACGCATTCGTCGCATTCGGTGAGATGCCGGCGGAGCGAGTCCGTCCAGCGGTCTTCCTCGGCGGCGCGAACGACATCCGGTTCGTAGCGGCAACCTGACGTCATCGTTTCACCTCGGGGGCCAGGCCTTTCTTCGTCAGCAGCTCGCCCAGGCGCTTGCGGGCCCGGAAGAGCAGCACCTTGACGCTCTTCGGCTTCACGCCCAGGGCCTCGCTGATGTCCTCGTGATCGGCCTCTTCGACGTGCGCCAGCCAGAGCAGCGCGCGCTCGCGCGGCTTGAGCTCGGAGAACGTCTTCATCATGTCGTGGCGCAGCACTTCGCGCGGCTCCATGGCCGGCCCGGCCTCGCTGCGCCAGCTGCTCTCGTCGCGCTTCCGCTCGCGTTTCGTCTCGCGGAAATGATCGAAGGCGAGGTTCGTGGCCGTGCGGAAGATCCAGCGGCGCGTGTGCTCCTCGCTGGCCAGCGCGGGGTTGGCGCGCAGGAACCGGAAGAACGATTTCTGCAGCAGGTCGTCCGCCACCGCCGCGTCCCCGGTCAGACGGAAGAGGTACGACCAGAGGCTCCCCGCCGTGCGGCGGTAGAGCATCTCGAAGCGCGCCTCGTCCATCGGAGCGGGCTTACCGGTGCGGCTCTGCGCGTCGGCGGGAACCGGCGCGGGCGGCACAGGCAGGGTCAACGCGGCAAACATGACAGTCATGATCGGTCAGACATGCCTCGGACGCTTCAGGAGTTGCCGATGTCACTGGAATTCATCGCCGACGGCTCGAGCTCACCGGCCCGCACCTTCCCCGACAGCTTGTAGGAGATCAGCGTGGCCAGGAAATAGCCGATGCCGAGCGAGAACACGATCGAGGCAGGCACCGCCCAGTCTTTGTCGTACAGAAACGTCAGGAACAGGAAAGCCAGCCCCAGCGACGACAGCACGATGGCTCGCGTGAACCCGCTCAGGATCCGCTCCCGCGTCAGCACGTCCGGCGCAGTCTGCACGCCCGTGACGAACTGCCGGCCGGCCGGCGAATGGAGAAAACTGACCAGCTCCGGCGCCGAGCCGAACCGGTCGATGAGCTTCGTCTGCATCTCCACCTGCGCCTCGACGCGCCGCTGCCGCCCCCGCGTCACGAAATAGACCACCAGGACCACCATCGCCGAAGACGCCAGGGTGCCGACGATCGGAATCCAAATCATTGTTTCTTCCAAGAGAACCTCCGCTTTCTGGGGCTACTACGGAGAAAGAGGGGGTTGGGTTAACAGGACAGAGGGCAGGGCGCAGAGGGCAGAGCGCAGAAGACAGAGACCTGGTGCTTTTTCTTCTGCCCTCTGCCCTCTGCGCTCTGCCCTCTAAAATGCCCCCATGCGCTTCTCCGTATCCGAGTACGTCCGCTGGGAAGATATCGACGCGGCGGGGATCATCAACTACCAGGCCTATCTCCGCTTCTTCGGGCTGGCGGAGGTGGAGCTGTTCCGTTCCTGCGGGCTGTCGTACAAGACGCTGATGGACGAGATGGGGCTCTGGCTGCCGCGGGTGCATGTCGAGTGCGATTTCTTTCATCCGGTCACGCTCGATGAGCTGCTCGTGGTGGATGCCTATTTCGGCCGCCTCGGGGCCAGCTCCATCCAGTTGCAGTTCGAAGTGGCCCGGGCCCGGGAGCCGGAAATCGTTGTGGCCAGGGGGCAATACATCCTGGTTTGCGTCCGGCGCGGGGAGTTCAAACCGGTCCCGGTTCCGGACGCCGTACGGGAGAAACTCGCGCCATACGTCGAAAATCGGTAGAATTTGGGGCAATCCCGCTTCAGGACCTTTCCAACCATGACTATTGAAATCATCGAGCTCCGCAAGGGCGACCGCTTCCTCGCCACCGAACAGATCCACGGCACGTACGGACCGGCAGAGGTGATCGTGATCGATCTCAGCCTCGGCGGCGCGAAACTCTCCCATCCACAACCGCTGCGCATCGGCACGCACGCCAAACTCGTGTTCAAACGCGGCGACATCACCGCCTCGGCACAGGCTGTCGTCGTCTGGAGTCACCTCGCTCGCGCCACCGGCGGTATGTCGTATATCTCCGGCCTGAAGCTCGAAGCCGTCGAACCGCAATACGCGATGGCCCTGAATGCGCTGCTGCGTGCCGGCGTCCTGCGCAAGGAAGTCGATTCCCTCGACAAGAAGAAGGATCTGCTGCTCGAGCGCGAGCAGTTGCGCAAGTCGCAGAAGCGCGTGATTCCCACCAGCAGCGGCATGGAGTAGCCGCGCCGGGCTCTCAGCCCGCGAATCCGATGAAGTTCGGCTCCGGGTGAATCTCGATGCCGGATTGCTCCCGCACGCGCTCCTGGATCATCCGCACCAGCTCCATCACTTCCGCCGCGGTCCCGCGGCCGCGGTTGATGATGGCCAGCGTGTGCTTCGTCGAGAGTCCGACGTTGCCGTGTGTGAAGCCCTTCTGGAAGCCGGCATGCTCGATGAGCCACGCCGCGGAGAGCTTCACGTCATCGCCCGCCGGAAAGTGCGGCGCCTCGGGTGCACGCACCGCGAACGCGGCGTACTGGCTGGCGGTCAGAACGGGATTCATGAAGAACGAGCCGTCGCTGCGCGTGTCGGGATCGCGGCGGTCGAGCACCATCCCCTTCCGCTTGCGGATGACGATCACCGCCTCGCGCACGCCCGCCAGGTCGTCGAGCGGGATGTGGCGCTCGTCGATGTACTTCTGCAGCTCGGGATACTTCACCGTGGCCTGCCCGCGGACGCGGAGGCGGAACGTCACCGAGAGCACGACGTACCGCTCGCGCTCGATGTTCTTGAAGAGGCTGGAGCGGTAGCCGAAACGGCACTCTTCGTTCGTCAGCCAGACCACGTGCTTCGTGGTGCGGTCCAGCGCTTCGACGCGTGCCACCGTCTCGCTCACTTCCTGCCCGTACGCGCCGACATTCTGGATCGGCGTGGCCCCCGTCGATCCCGGGATCCCGGAGAGGCATTCGATCCCGGCCCACTCGCGCCGCACGGCGAACTTGACGAAACGGTCCCACGGCTCGCCCGCCGCCACCTTCACCATCACGTAGCCCGCGGTCTCGCTGGCCACCGTGATCCCGCGCAGGTCGAGCTGGATGACCAGGCCCGGAAAGCCGTCGTCGGAGATCAGCAGATTGCTGCCGCCGCCGAGGAAAAAGACCGGGTATTCGCGCTGCCGGGCCCACTCCAGCGCCTCCAGCACGTCGTCGACGCTGCAGGCGCGAAAAAAGAATCGCGCCGGACCACCAATGCCGATGGTGGTCAGCGGCGCGAGAGGAACATGCTCCTGGACCTGCATCAAACTCCGGGCATGGCTTTCTTGAGAGGACGGAGAAGGACGAAGAGGACGACGGCCATGGCGAAGGCCATACTGGCCAGTAGGATGAAGAAGTACGAGTGGCTCCAAAGGTCCCAGTACTTCGCCACGCCGGTCAGTTTGTTGCCGATGGCCGTGGCCGCGAACCAGCCGCCCATCATCATGCCGCGCATACGGATCGGTGCGACCTTCGAGACCAGCGCCAGACCCATGGGACTGAGCATCAGCTCGCCGAGGGAGAGAACGCCGTAGGCCAGAATCAGCCACCAGGGGGACAACCGGCGGGTCGGCGCGACATGGAGCGTGTCTCCCTCCTTGCGCTCCAGCCGCACGAAATCGCGCGTGGTCAGTGCCGTGGCATCCGTCACGACGACCGGCCATGCATCGGTGGCAACGGTTTTCTTGTCACGGGCCGAGTAGGCGTCGATCTTGGTCGGCGTGCTGGTGATGCCCAGGCGTTCGCGCGCCTCGGCGGAAATGCTCACCCACGTCGCGGTTGCGTCGGTCTTGACGACGCGAAACGACGGTGCCGTGAAGCCTCCCGCCTTCGCGGCGAAAAAGAGCATGGTGAACGAGAGGCCCGTCAGCATCATCCCGAACATCATCTTCACCGGCGTGGAGGGCTCCAGGTTGCGCCGGTCGAGCACGCCCCAGAACCACGCCAGCGGCAGGGAGAGCAGGATGATCCATCCCGGATTGATGGCGTTCGAGAGGATGCCGGTGACGTTCCAGTCGGTGTGATCGTTCGCCCAGAACGTCAGCGAGATGCTGTTCTGGTGAAAGATCATCCAGAAGACGATGACGATGAGGAAGATCACGATCAGCGCCATGATCCGCTTCCACTCCGGCACCGCCTCCATCGCCGCGGCCTGTTCGTTGAGGACCGGCGGAAGGTCCTCTGCCGTGGCCACGGCCTGTTGGTGGCCTTTCGATGCATCCGGGCGGGCGAAATCGCTCTTGCCGCGGATGCGGTCGGCGTGGCGCACGTGCTTCTGATTGACCATGAAGAGAATCAGGGAGAACAACATGCCGATGGCGCCCATGAAAAACGCCGGATGAAAGCCGAACTTCGTGCGCATGAACTCGGCCACCCACGGCGCCAGGAACGCGCCGATGTTGATGCCCATGTAGAAGATCACGTAGGCCTTGTCCTTGAGGTGGCTTCCCTCGGAGTAGAGGTTGCCGACCATCGAGGAGACGTTTGGCTTGAAGAAGCCATTGCCGATCACCAGACAGGTCAGAGCCAGATAAAAGACCATCAGGTTGTTCGGCACGGCCAAGAGAGCGTGACCGGCCATGAAGAAGATCCCGCCGATGACGATCGATCGACGGAAACCGAGGAAACGGTCGGCCAGAAAACCGCCCAGCAGCGGCGTGAAGTAGATGAACCCCTGATACCAGGAGCTCAGCGTCGCCGCGCGTGCATTCGTGAAGCCGAAGCCCTGCACCGCGTTCGTGACGTACAGCACGAGCATCCCGTTGACGGTATAGAAGCTGAAGCGCTCCCACATCTCGGTGCCGAACAGAACGTACAAGCCCCTCGGGTGTTTTTCAGTCTCGGCAGTGGCCATATCTCTCCCTTTCACCGAACGCGTCGCGCGGGACGATACAAGATCTTTACCAGACGCGGGTAGAAAGACTTTAAGCTTCACGCCATGGACACAACCGCCCAGACGAAGCAGTGGTTCGGACACCCGCGCGGACTCTCGACGCTCTTCTTCACCGAGATGTGGGAGCGCTTCAGCTACTACGGGTTGCGACCCCTGCTCGTACTCTTCATGTCTGCAGCTCTCCACCAGGGAGGCTTTGGTTTCTCCCGTGTTCAGGCGTCATCGATCGTAGGTATCTATGCCGCGTGCGTCTATCTCGCCTCACTCCCCGGCGGCTGGATCGCCGATAGGATTCTGGGACTGCGACGGGCGATCTTCCTCGGCGCCGCGCTCATCTCCATCGGTCACATCTCGATCGGGTTGTCGGCATTCGCGCATCAGAGGACACCGTTCTTCATGGGCCTGGTGTTCATCGTGCTCGGCACCGGCCTGCTGAAGCCCAATATCTCCGCGATCGTCGGCGACCTCTACCCTGAAGGGGGAGCACGACGCGATGCGGGCTTTTCGATCTTCTACATGGGGATCAACACGGGAGCCTTCGCGGGGCAGCTCGTCACAGGCTTCCTGGGTGAAACCGTCGGCTGGCATTGGGGATTTGGGGCAGCCGGCGTGGGCATGCTGATTGGGCTCGTGACTTACGCGATCCGCGCGCAACGCACTCTCGGCGATATCGGTCTCGAACCAACCCGGCACCCCGACCCAAGCACTCAGAAACGCCAGCTTGCACAAGCAAAACTCATCCTCGTCACGGGCGTGACCATTCTTGTTGCCTTCATCGCGCTCGCCGCTGCCGGCATCATCGCCATAGACCCCGAGGCCATCGCCTCGAAGATGACGTACGTGCTCGTCGGTCTCGCCGTCGCCTACTTCGGGTACATCTTTGCTGCCGGAGGACTCGACGGTGATGAGAAGAGACGCGTGGTTGTGATCTTCATCCTCTTCGTCTTCGCGGCGATTTTCTGGGCCGCGTTCGAGCAAGCACCGACGTCACTCAATCTGTTCGCCCGCGATTTCACCGACCGCACGATCGGCACGTTCGAAATCCCTGCTACCTGGTTCCAGTCGGTCAACTCAGCTTTCATCATTCTGTTCGCACCCTTCTTCGCGACGCTGTGGGTGGCGATGGCACGACGTGGGAAGGAGCTCTCCAGTCCTTCCAAGTTCGCGTTAGGTCTGCTTCTGGCAGCGATCGGGTTCCTCGTGATGATCTTTGCCGCGAGGATCCTGGTGCGCAGCGGCGGAACCGTGAAGGTCTCGCCATGGTGGCTCGTCATCAGTTACTTCTTCCAGACACTCGGTGAGTTGGCGCTGAGCCCGGTCGGACTTTCGTCAATGACCAAGCTCTCGCCACGGAAGTATGTCGGTCAAATGATGGGGATCTGGTTCCTGGCGACCTCCGTTGGAAACCTGATCGCAGGGCTGGTCGGCGGCAACGTCGACCCCGAAAAACTGGAACAGACGCCGGCGCTCTTCCTGTGGACCACGGTCGCGCTCACCGTGAGCGCGGTAGTCCTCGGCTTGCTGGTCATCCCCATTCGCCGGATGATGCGAGAGGTGCCTGCTTAGCGCCCCCAAACTCAGCGTCTCCTCCCCGTCATTCTGAGCGCAGGGCGGGTGGGTGTGAGGGAGCGAAAGAATCTCAAAATTCGTAAACCTTGGTACAGGCCATGTTTTTCGTAGTTTGAGATCCTTTCGCTTCACACCCGCCCGTCCCCCTCGCTCAGGATGACGGGGCCTAAAACGTCTTGAACACGGCTTCCTCGAACGCGTCTCCCACGAACATGCGTGAGACGCCGGAATCGCTGTACGCCCAGTCGTGGCTGATGCCGGTGACCATGAGCGATTCGTCGGGACAGAGCTCGCCGAGGGCCAGGCCGAGGGTGTTGACGTCGGTGCGCATCTCGGTAGCGTAGAGCGACTGGATGACGAACGTCGACTCGAACGGCAGCGCCACCACGGTGCCCAGGCGCTCGAGCGCTTCGTGCAGCTCGGAGTAATCGGCGCCCGGCGTGAGGCTGTGGCGCACGAGCAGAAAGTCGCGCGCGGTGGTGAACTGCGTGCACGCCACGAGCAATCGCGCATCGGCCGCCGTCTGCGCCCGCAGATAGCGAACCAGCGGCGCGGCGTGACGTCCCTCGGGCAGGAACACCTGCCAGCTCTGATCGAAGTTGGGTTCCGCACCGAGCCGCCGCATCACGTGGGAAACTTCCACCGTGAGCTCGCCCTCATAGCAGATCTGGAACAGCCTGACCTCGCCCATCACACCCTCCCGTCCAGGCCCGTGCCTCGTTTGTGGGAGTCATGATGGTAGCAGAGGGCACAGCTGTACGGCTATACAGCTGTGCCGCCCTACAGCTCTACTTCACGCCCAACTGCCCGATCAGCCACGCATAATCCGCGGCGTCTTCGTGCAGCTTGTCGTAGCGGCCGGATGAGCCTCCGTGTCCCGCTCCCATGTTGACGCGCAGCAGGAGGACGTTGTCGTCCGTCTTGTTGGCGCGGAGGCGGGCCACCCACTTCGCAGCTTCCCAGTAGCCGACCTGGCTGTCGTTCAGCGACGTCCGCACGAGCATGGCCGGGTAGGCCTTCTTCTGCACGTTGCCGTACGGGTCGTAGCTCTTCATGTAGACGTAGGCATCCTTCTCGTTCGGATTGCCCCACTCGATGTACTCCTGCGTGGTCAGCGGGAGTGAAGCATCGAGCATCGTGTTGATCACATCGACGAACGGCACGTAGGCCGTCACGGCTTTGAAGAGCTCGGGGCGCATGTTCACCACCGCGCCCATGAGCAGGCCGCCGGCGCTGCCGCCGGAGATGGCCAGCTTTTCCTTCGACGTGTAGCCTTCCTTGACCAGGTAATCGGCCACGTCGATGAAGTCCGTGAAGGTGTTCTTTTTGGCCATCATGCGGCCCTGCTCGTGCCACTCCTTGCCCATCTCGCCTCCGCCGCGGATGTGGGCGATGGCGTAGATCACGCCGCGGTCGACCAGCGAGAAGCGGTTGGAGCTGAAGGCGTCCGGCGTCGACGAACCGTACGAGCCGTATGCGTAGAGCAGCAGCGGATTCTTCTTCTTCGGATCGAGGTCCTGGCGGTAGACCATCGCCACCGGCACCTTCGCGCCGTCGCCGGCGGTGACGAAGAAACGCTCCACCTTGTACTTGGCCGGGTCGTAGCCGCCCAGCACTTCGGTGCGCTTGAGGAGGGTCTGCTTGCGCGAATCGAGATCGTAGTCGTACACCGAGGAGGGCGTGATGAACGACTGATAGGTGTAGCGATAAGCGTTCGTGTCGAACTCCGCGTTCGCGTTCGGGAAGACGGCGTAGGCCGGCTCCGGGAAGCTCACACGATGGGACTTCGGAGTGTCCCCGCGCAGGTCGTAGATCTCGAGCTGGCTGAGGCCTCCCTCGCGCAGGCGGACCACCATGTGATCCTTGAACATGTCGACGGACTCGACGCGCACCGACTTGCGGTACGGCACGAGCTCTTTCCAGTTCGCCTGGGCGTAGGCGTCGACCGGAGCGGTCACGACGCGGTAGTTGATGCCGGCGTCGTTGGTCATGATGTAGAAGCGGTCGCCGCGATGCTCGAGGTGATACCGCAGATCGGTCTTGCGCGGCTGCATGAGCACCGGCTCCGATTCGGGCTTGGCCGCTGGGATGAGCCGCACTTCATTCGTGGTCTTGCTGCCGGTGTCGATGAACAGCCAGTCGCCGCTGCGCGAGCGCTCGACGTAGACGTCGAAGAGCTCGTCTTTTTCTTCGAAGAGCAGCGTGTACTCGGTGGTGCCCAGGACGTGGCGGATGATGCGGTTGGACCGCTTCGCGTCGTTCTCGGTGCTATAGAAGAGCGTCTTGTTGTCCCGGGCCCATTCGACGCTGTCGACGCGCTCGGCGAGCATTGGTGACACTTTCCCCGTGCCCAGATCCTTCACGAACAGCTTGTACTGGCGATAGCCGTTGTCGTCGATGCTGTACGCCAGCAGCCTGGCGTCGTCCGACACCGCGAAGGCGTTGACGGACATGAACTTCTTTCCCTCGGCCAGCTGATTGACGTCGAGCAGGATCTCTTCCGCCGCGTCGAGGCTCCCCTTCTTCCGCGCGTAGATCGGGTACTGCTTCCCTTCCACCGTGCGCGTGTAATAGAGGTACGCGCCCTTGCGGAACGGCACCTGGATGTCGGTCTGCTTGATCCGTCCCAGCATCTCGTCATAGAGCTTCTGCTGCAGCTCCTCGGTGGGCTTCATCACCGCATCGGCGTAGGCGTTCTCGGCCTCCAGGTAGGCGATGGTCTCGGGGCTCTTCTTGTCGCGGAGCCACCCGTAGTCGTCGACCCGCTCCTCTCCGTGCAGAGAAAGGGTCTTGGGGACTTTCTTGGCCACCGGTGGCTTCGCCGATGACGGCAGGGGATCGGCAATCGTGTTCAAGGCCAGCATGCTCATGATGAAAAACGGGAAGATCGATTTCTTCACCGGGATACCTCCAATGTGCGGGTGAGCCGAATGGATGCGTCGGGTGGGAAACGGGAGAGACGGCGGGAAGATTTCGGTTAGGCGGTCCGCCCGTAGAACGTCTGCGTGTTCCCGCACTCGCGACACCAGAAGTGCAGCGAGTCGCGCCGGGCCCATGGGTTCCGGGCGTCGCAGACCATGCACTCGGTCTCGTGCGGCAGAAAAGGACGCTCGCAGTGATCGCAGGCCAGCGGCCGGCCCTGCGCGTTCACATCGTCCTCACAACTCACTTCCTTGCACCGGGGGCAGCGCCAGCAAACGGCCATCGTGCTAAGTCATCCCCTTTAATGGGGAGAAGAATAGCACATGATTTTACTCCCCGTAATCCTGAGCGGGGCGGTAGGGTGGTGGCGCGAAGGATCAACTGTTCACCTACGCAACTCGCTCCTGGGCGTTCAAGGAACGGTCAGCGCAGGTGCTCCATTGATTCTTCGCTCACACCCACCCAACCACCCTCGCTCAGAATTAATTGGCGGAGATCACCCGCAGCAACTGCGTGCGCTGCTTCTCCGGCTCCGACAGGTCGCGCAGGCGCACGTCGAAGCCGCGCAGCTTCATCGGATCGAGGGCACCGAGAGCGGCGTCGCTCTCGTCGAGGGCGGTCAGGTCGCTCATGAAGTACCAGATCATGTGGGTGTAGCCGCCGCTGTTCATCTGCGTGGACAGGCCCCAGGGGCCAAACTTTCCCTTCGCCGACAGGCTGGTGAACATCGGCTTCGCCCACTCGTTGAAGAGCGCCACGGCATCGCCGTGACGGCCTTGCTTGACCGTGTAGAAATCGACGCCGATGTATTTCGGCGGCGCCTTGGGCGGCATGTCGGATTGCACGACGTGATGCAGGATGATGTCGCGCACGGAGCCCGGCTTGACGGACGACATGGCCAGCTCGCCGATCCGTTTCATCTCCGCGGCCGAGAGCTGCGCATCGCTCATCTCGATGCTCTTCACCATCGTCTCGGCCGCCGCCCAATCCGGCAGTCCGACGTAAATGACGTGCGTCCACGGCTCATCGTTATGCGTCAGCGGCACGGCCACGCCCCAGCCGGCAACCTTCTTCTCCGCGGCCAGCTTGTCGAACACCGGCTTCGTGCGCTCGTTCACCAGACGCATGAAATCCGCGTCCTTGCCGGGAGCCACCTGATAGAAACGCAGCCACGTCAGCTTCGGCGGCTGCTGCGCAAACATAGAAGTCGCGCAAAGCGCGAACAGGAAAACGAGGGGAACGAGACGACGCATAGGTTCCTCCAAAATTGTTTCGTGATTTCGGAGGACTATACGCGCGATCCGTGCGATCGGATGGGCTGCGCGTGAGGCACGTGCGCCCGAGGGATTACCACAGAGACGCAGAGACACAGAGGGGGACGGAGTTTTACAAAGACAGGTTTCTCCGTCCCCCTCTGTGTCTCTGCGTCTCTGTGGTGAAGCCTTCCGTGCAACCAACGGAATGAAAGTTACTGCGACTTCCCCCAGCTTTCCTTGAGCGTGGCCGTGCGGTTGAACACGAGACGGGCGTCCGTCGAGTCGCTGTCGACGCAGAAGTAGCCGAGGCGCTCGAACTGGTAGCGGGTGAGCGGGGCGGAGCCGGCTACGGAGGGCTCGAGCTTGGCGTGCATGAGCACCTCGAGCGAGTTCGGGTTGAGGTGCGCCAGAAAGTCGCCGCCTTCTTCCGGATCTTCGATGTTGAACAGCCGGTCGTAGAGACGCACTTCGCAGTCGAGCGCGTGCTCGGCGGAGACCCAGTGCAGCGTCCCTTTCGGTTTGCGTCCGTCGGGTGAGTCGCCGCCGCGCGTGGCGGGGTCGTACGTGGCGCGGAGCTCCACGATCTCGCCGCTCCCGTCCTTGACGACCTCGGTGCAGGTGATGAAGTACGCCGAGCGCAGGCGCACTTCGCGCCCCGGCGCCAGGCGGAAGAACTTCTTCGGCGGATCTTCCATGAAGTCGTCGCGCTCGATGTAGATCACCTTCGAGAACGGCACGCGGCGCGTTCCCATGGAGGCATCGTCGGGACTCACCGGAGACTCCAGCTCCTCCGACTGTCCTTCCGGATAGTTCTCGATCACCACGCGCAGCGGACGGAGCACGCCCATCACCCGCGGCGCGGTCTTGTTGAGATCCTCGCGGATGGAAAACTCGAGCAGCCCCACGTCGATGACGTTCTCCCGCCGCGCCACGCCGACGCGCTCGGCGAAGTTGCGCAGGGAGGCCGGCGTGTAGCCGCGGCGCCGCAGCCCGGCGATGGTGGGCATGCGCGGATCGTCCCAGCCGCTGACGTACGCCTCCTGCACCAGCCGCAGCAGCTTCCGTTTCGACATCACGGTGTAGTTGAGATTCAGCCGCGCGAACTCGATCTGCCGCGGCTTCGACGGCACCGGCAGCGTACCCACCAGCCAGTCGTACAGCGGCCGGTGGTCCTCGAACTCCAGCGTGCAGAGCGAGTGCGTCACTCCCTCGATGGCATCGGACGGCGGATGGGCGTAGTCGTACATCGGATAGATGCACCACTTGCCGCCGGTGCGGTGATGGTCCTCGTGCCGGATGCGGTAGAGCACCGGATCGCGCATGTTCATGTTCGGCGAGGCCATGTCGACCTTCGCCCGCAGTACGTGCGCGCCGTCAGGGAACTCGCCGGCGCGCATGCGCCGCAGGAGGTCGAGGTTCTCATCCACGCCGCGATTGCGGTACGGCGACTCTTTTCCCGGCTCCGTGAGGGTGCCGCGGTACTCGCGCATCTCCTCGGCGGAGAGGCTGTCGACGTACGCCTTCCCCTCGCGCACGAGCAGCTCTGCCCATTCGTAGAGCTGGTCGAAGTAATCGGACGCGTGAAGCGGCTGGCCGCCAAATTCAAAGCCCAGCCAGTGAATGTCGTCGACGATGGCCTGCGCGTACGCCGCCTCTTCCTTCTCCGGGTTCGTGTCGTCGAAGCGCAGATTGCAGCGCCCGCCGTACTCCTGGGCCACGCCGAAGTTGAGGCAGATCGACTTCACATGGCCGATGTGCAGGAACCCGTTGGGCTCGGGCGGAAAGCGCGTCACGACCGTCTGGTGCTTGCCGGTGCGGAGGTCGTCCTCCACGATCTCCCGGATGAAATCGAGCGAGCGGGACGGGGCTTCGGTGGTCGTCATACGAAGCCGGTTATATCAGAGGGCAGAGCGCAGAGGGCAGAGGGCAGAAGAGACGAGGGCCCCGATTTCTCCCCTGCCCTCTGCCCTCTGCGCTCTGCCCTCGGAAGTTACGGAACCGAACCAAGCGCGCGCCACGCCTTGACCCCGTCCGGCGCGACCGGTACGTTCGGAGCAATGAGACCCCGACCCCTTTTGCTCGCGGCAGCTTTGGCCATCGCTTTCACCCTCCAGGCCGATGAAGTGGACGAGCTGCGGCGCCTGGACAAGGAACTGAGCGTGGCCACCTGGACCGGCGACGCTCTCTGGTTCGAGCAGAACCTCGACGACGACTACGTGCTCATCACCCCCAACGGCACCACACGCACCAAAGGCGACGTCGTCAGCGAGCTGGCCACGCCGGGCATGAAGATGGACCCTTTCGACGCCTTCGAGCTGCAGGTCCGCATCTACGGCGACAGTGCCGTGGTCAACGGCCGCCGCCTCCAGCACTTCACCCTCGGCCGCGCACGCTACGCCAACGACCTCCGCTATACCGACGTTTACGTGAAGCGGAAAGGCCGGTGGCTGCTGGTGAGCGAGCACCTCTCCAACATGGCGGGACGGCGTTAGCTCGCAGCTCTCAGCTGGCAGCTCGCAGGAAAACAGCACAGGCGCCGGTCTCTCTGAGAGCTGCGAGCTGAGAGCTGCGAGCTTCGGAGTTACTCTTATCGCCTAGTGACGGAGCACTACGGCGATTACGAAGTCGAGTCGTTCCTCGGCAAGGGCTCGATCGGCAAGGTCTTTCTGGCGCGGCACCGGCGCATCGGCCGGCGCGTGGCGCTGAAGACCGTCCACCTCGAAACGAAGTTCGAGGATGAAGAGGACCGCACCGAGTTCTACAAACGCCTGCAGCGCGAGGCCGAGCTGTGCGGCTCCATGCAGCACCCGAACGTGGTCACGCTGTACGAAGTCGGCTACGAGGGCGACCTGGTGTTGTTCCTGGCTACCGAATACATCGACGGCGAGACGCTGCTGGCCCGCCTGCGCCGCACGCGTCCGCTCCCGCTCGACGAGGCGCTCGGCATCGCCGCCGATCTGTTGCGCGGGCTGGCCTACGCGCACTCGAAGGGCATCATCCATCGCGACATCAAGCCGGCCAACATCCTCCTCACCGCCGAAGGGCAGGCCAAGATCGCCGACTTCGGCGTCGCGCGCCCGCTGCATTCCAGCCTGACCGCCACCCGTTCGCTCGTCGGCACGCCGAACTACATGTCGCCCGAGCAGGTCAAGACCACGCCGGTCTCGCCGCGCTCGGACCTCTTCTCCGCCGGCGCCGTGATGTACGAGATGCTCACCGGCGTGAAGCCGTTCGCCGCACCGGAGCTGAGCGGCATCCTCTACAACGTCGTGAACCTGGTGCCGCCGCGGGTGACCGATACCAACCCTTCGGTCCCCGACGCCATCGCCCGGGTCGTGGCCAGGCTGCTGGCCAAGAACGCGAACGACCGTTATGCCACCGCCGACGAAGCGCTGGCCGACCTGGAGTCCGTCCGCGTCGCTCGCGACGCGGCATTGGCGTCGGGCGAGCTGGGCGTCGTGACCGTCGATACCGGTGATGCCACCACGCCGCTACCGACGTTCAGCGACTTCGACCTGACGCCGCCGCCCTCGTTGCTCGGCCGCCCGGTGCCGGCGCTGACGTTCTGGGGCGTGAGCCTGCTCCTGGCCGGCGCCCTCCTGACATCCATCGTTCTCATGCGCGGCCACATCGCCCGCCAGCAACCAGTGGGCGTCATCACCCCCGCGCAACACGAGCAGGCTCGCGCGAAGGAACGCGCTTTGGCCGCGCTCGACGCGCTCGCCGACAGCGGGCGCCACGAAGAAGCCCTCCACGGCTACGACGAGTATCTGAAGCGCTATCCCAACAGCACCAAGGCCCGCGCCGAGCGCGACGAACTGCAGCGCCAGCACGACGCGGCCAGGGCCTCGATCAAGACCGACACGGAAATCACCCGCGTGGCCGGTAAACCTCGCCGCGAGAAGACCGCCGAAGCCACGCCGCCGGAGCCGCCGAAGAAGCTCTCGCGCTGGGAACGAATCAAACGCTGGTACCGAGGAAAGTAGTGATGCACGACCTGTCCACGTTTCCGTCCCACGTCCGCCGGTGGCTGGAGCCGGTCCCGCAGGAATTGCTCACCCAACCACCAGCCGCGGGCGGCCTGGCGCTGGTCGAGAACGCGTGGCACCTGGCCGACCTCGAGGTGGAAGGGTACGGCGTTCGCCTGCGGCGGCTCCTGGCCGAGGGCTCACCGGCGCTTCCCGACTTTCAAGGTGACGTCATCGCCCGGGAGCGCGATTACCTCCACCTGCCGCTCGGCCCCGCCCTCGACCGGTTCGAACGGGCACGCGCCGAGAACATCGCCCTCATCCACGCGGCGACGGATGAAGATCGCCGCCGCACGGGCGAGCAGGAAGGCGTCGGGATCGTCACGTTCGAGCGCGTCGTGGCCATGATGGCCGAGCACGACGCCAGCCACGCCGAAGAGATCGCGGCGCTGCGGCGGGAGCTCGGGATCAATCCGCCGTGAGCAAGGCGCGAAACGCGCGGTGCCAGCGTGAGCGTTCGAGGTACCAGATCAACGCCACGATCGTCGGCACGACTGAGAAGACCAGCAACCCCCGCGCGACGCCTTCGATGCCCGGCGTGACACCGAGCCAGATCTGCAGGTTGAGGGCGATGATCTCGAGATCGTTCATGAGCGCGCCGCCCTTGCCCTCGCGGTACCAGTCGAAGAACGACGGATCGTGCAGCAGGCGCCAGGCGAAGAGCGTGGTCTGGATCGGGACGAAGAACGCGATGAACGCGCCGAGGGGCCGCTCGAGCTCGGGAGCGCGCCAGCCGGTGCCGGCCAGCGCCTTGTAGAAGAAGATGCCGCCGAGAACGAGCTCGCCGAGATGCCCGGCCGCGGCGAAGACGAGCTCGCGGCGCCACTCGCGCGTCACGAAGTAGAGCCACACCAGGAACAGCGCGCCGATGATGGCCAGGCTCTTGCGGTTCTCACGGAACAGCCATCCCAGATACGCGAATGCCAGCGCGATAGCCACGGCGATGGACGTGTGAAACTCACCATGCGGCGTGAGCCCTCCGCCGTAGACGAAATCGAACGCCGGGATCGACGGATAGCCCATGAGCCACCCCGCCACCGCGTGCCCCAGCTCGTGAAACAGCGTCACGATGGCGGAGAAGACGAAGCGCGTGAACGGCAGCCAGTAGACGACGACCGCCGCGGCCAGACCAAACCCGAGAATCCGCCACTCGCGCGGGCCGATGCGGCCGTCGGTCACGCGCTCGACCTCGACCACGTACGGATCGCGGAGGGGGAGGTCCAATCGCGGGCGTTGCATGACCACATTATCGCGGGGCCGGGAGGTGTGCGCGGGAATGAGTCTCAAAGTCGCAGAGTCTCAAAGTCGCAAAGAGTCGCAATCACGAGTCTTTGAGACTCTGAGACTTTGCGACTTTGAGACTTCCTGTGCCACCGTGCGCAAAACAAACAACCAACGGAGGTCGCGAATGACCAACTGGATGATCTACGGCGCCAACGGCTACACGGGCGAGCTCATTGCGCGCGAGGCCGTGCGGCGCGGGCAGCACCCCTTGCTCGCGGGACGCAACGCCGAACGCGTCGAGGCTTTGGCGCGGGAGCTGGGATGTCCGTGGCGCGCGTTCGATCTCGATGCGCCGGACCTCTCCGGCGTTTCGCTCGTGCTGCACTGCGCCGGTCCGTTCATCCACACGAGCAAGCCGATGGTGAAGGCGTGCCTCGCCGCGGGTGTGCACTACCTCGACATCACCGGCGAGATCGGCGTGTTCGAAGCGGTCTTCCGCCGCGATGCCGAGGCGAAGGAACGCGGCGTGACACTCCTCCCCGGCGTCGGTTTCGACGTCGTCCCCACCGACTGCCTCGGGGCCATGCTGCACGCGGAGCTGCCCGACGCGAACGAGCTCTGGCTGGCGTTCTCGATGCGCAACGGCAGCGTGAGCCGCGGCACGCTCAAGACCATGATCGAAGGCGCCGGGATCGGCGGCGCGATCCGCCGCAACGGCAAGATCGAGGTCGTGCCGCAGCTCTTCGACGTGCGCAGCATCCCCTTCCCCTCCGGGCCGCGCCTGGCCATGACCATTCCCTGGGGCGACGTGTCGACCGCGTTCCACACCACCGGCATCCCCAATATCCGCGTCTATTCGTCGCAGTCGCCGCGCGCCATTCGCAGAATGAAGTGGATTCGGCCCATCCTCCCACTCCTGCGCATCGGGTTTCTGCGCCGCCTGGCCCAGAAGTACGCCGACCGCCGCACCGGCCCCTCGGCCGAGCAGCGCGCCAAGGCCCGCATCGAGCTCTGGGGCCGCGCCGTCAATGGCAAGGGGAACGAAGTCACCAAGACCATGTCCGTGGCCGAGGGCTACGACTTCACCGTCCTCTCGGCGCTCGAAGCCGTGGACCGCGTCCTGGCCGCCCCGCGCGCGGGAGCGTTTACCCCGGCGAAGTATTTCGGAGCGGATTTCGTGAAAGCGATCCCGGGGACCGAGATTTAGGCCCGGTGTGAGTCAAATCACACCCATTTCTCCGATACCCACCGTAGCCTGCGCCCTCACATCGTAACGTGAGGCAGTATCCCCTCCCCCGGTTGGGTCCCCGGACAAGCAGGCATGAACGTTCTACGGATCGCGCACTATCGTGTGCTGGAGCATCTTGGCTCTGGTGGCCACGGCGATGTTTACGTCGCGGAAGACACGCGTCTTCGGCGCAAAGTCGCGCTCAAGGTCGTTCATGACGCCAGCGACGAGGCACGCCAGCAGCTGTTCCTCGAAGCGCACTACGCCTCGATCGTCAATCACCCGAACATCGTGGCCATCCATGACATCGGGGTCGACGGGGCGGTTTGCTTCATCGCCACCGAGTACGTCGACGGCCAGAGCCTTCGCGAGCGGCTGGAGCATGGGCCGCTGCGCCTGACCGAGGCGCTCGACATCACCATCTCCGTCGGCACGGCACTGGCGGCCGCACACGAGGTGTGGCTCGTCCACCGCGACGTCAAGCCGGAAAACATCATGATCCGGCGCGATCACTTCGTGAAAGTCGTCGACTTCGGCGTGGCCAAACTGACCGCGGACGCCGTGCCCATCGACCCGCTCCGCGAGCGCATCGAGCTGGTCGGCACCGTCGCCTACCTGTCGCCCGAGCAGGTCCGCGGCGACCTGGTCGACAACCGCTCCGACATCTACAGCCTCGGCGTCGTCCTCTTCGAGATGCTGACCGGACACGTCCCCTTCGACGCCGGCGACATCATGGAACTGCTGGCCGCCATCGTCGAAAAGGACGTTCCGCCGCTTCCCGACCATCTCCCCGCCGCGCTGCAGCAGATCGTCAGTCACGCTCTGGACAAGAACGTCTTCACCAGGTACCAGACCGCCACCGATCTCGTCGCCGATCTGCGCGCTCTCCGCGCGAAGATCGAGCCGCGCTCGCGGTGATTCAGCCTTTCACTTCACCAGCATCGTCGCCAGGCTCAGAAACAGCCCCATGCTGGCCACGTCCGTGGCCGTGGTCAGGAAGATGCTGGAGGCGGTCGCCGGGTCCGCGCCGAGGCGGCGGAGCGTAAGGGGAATCAGCGCGCCGGCGATGCCGCTGATGATGCAGCTGCCGATCATCGAGCACCAGACGATCACCGCCAGCGTCAGCGCCGCCGGATGCGATTGCGAGCGCGCGGTGATGTACATCCCAATCGCGGCCACCACGCCGACCAGGGCGCCGTTGAGCAGGCCCAGGAGCGCTTCCTTGAAGACCAGCGCCCGCTCGCGCCCGGGCTGCAGCTCGCCGAGGGTCATGCCGCGCAGGGCCACGGCCAGCGCCTGACAGCCGGTGTTTCCGGACTGCCCGGCCAGCACGGGAAGGAACGCCGCCAGGATGACGATGCGGTCGATCGTGCCCTGGAACGTGCCCACCACCGCCGCGGCGATGAACGCGGTCAAGAGGTTCAGCTGCAGCCACGGATGGCGGAACTTGAGGCTGCGGCTCCATGGCGTCGTCAGGCGCTCTTCCTTGTCGACACCGACCATGCGGCCGGCCTGCGCGCTGATCTCGTAGGCCTGCTCTTCGAACATGGCCTGGCCGCGTACCTGGCCGATGAGCGTGCCGTCGGTCTCGCAGACCGGATAGACCGGGAAATGGAGCCGCACCACCTGCTTCATGGCATCCGGCAGCTCGGTCTCCGGCGTCAGCGAAAACGGATCGCGCAGCATGACCTGCTCGAGCTTGCGTTCGCGCTCCGAGAGCAGCAGATCGCGCATCGTGACCACGCCGATGAGGCGCCCGACGTCGTCGACGATGAAGGCGTACGTGACGATGGTCGTGCGCGAGAGCTCGCGCACCGTGTCGATGGTCTGGGCGATCGTCTGCGTGCCGCGGAAGACGGCCGTGGGCGGTTCCATGAGGCGGCCGATCGAGTCCTCGGGATAGCGATCGTTGCGCAGCCACTGTGCGCGCTGCTGCTGCGAAGCGGCGGCCAGCACCGCGCCGCGCCGCTCGGCCGGAAACTCATCGAGGATGTCCTGCGCCACGGCCGGATTCAGCGACTGCAACACGTCGACGACCATGGCCGACGGGGAAAACCCCAGCAGTTTCGCCGCATCCCGCGGACTGCGCCGTTGCGCTTCGGCGGCCAGCGCCTCCGTCATGTCGATCGTGGCGCTGCTGGAGTGGTCGATGGTCAATGGCGTTTCCTCCCCGGTCGCGATTTTGCTAGGTGGACAATGCTCGCCGCAATCATGATGGAAAACTACCTTCCGTACCTCTTCTTCGCGCTGACGTGGGCCGTGCTGCTGCTCGTGCTGCTGCCGGCGCCGGAGATCTGGAAAGGCCTGAAGCGCCTCGCGCCGCGCCTCTTGGCGCGCCCGCGGATCGCGCGCGTCTGGGCGCGCGGCCGTGCGCGCATGGGAACGTTGCACGCGTACCTGCCGACGATGACCATCCTGGCCTTCGGCATCGCGGTCACGCTGATGATCGGCGAGGATTTCGTCGAGCTGGCCGTGCTGCTGCGCCAGCAAAGCCCGCTCATGCTCGACGTCGATCAGACGGTCTATCGCTGGGCGGCCAGCATGCGCTCCGACCCGGCCACGCTGTTCTTCCTCACGTTCACGCACATCGGCGGCCCCACCAGCCTGGCCGTAGTCGTCGGCGGCATCGCGGCGTTCCTCTATGTGCGGAAGCACCGCGGGCTGGCGCTGTACGTCGCCGTCACCGGCAGCATGGCCGGCCTGATCAATCTCCTGCTCAAGGAGATGTTCGCCCGCGCGCGGCCCGATCTGGCGGAGGCGCTGCGGAAGGCCCACGGCTATTCGTTTCCCAGCGGACACGCCATGGGCTCGATGGTCGTCCTCGGAATGCTGGCGTATGTCGTGGCACGCGTGCGCGGCCGATGGCGCCTCCGCGCGGCCACCATCGCCGCGCTCCTCTCCAGCATCGTCGCCGTCGGCCTCTCCCGCGTCTACCTCGGCGTGCACTGGATCTCCGACATCGCCGCGGGGTATGTGGCCGGGATGGTGTGGCTGGTCGTAGCGACGGTGACGTTTGAAGCGTTCTGGCGGATCCGGAGAATCCGGGCCGGGCGGAAAGAGCGGCAAGAACCGTAGGCGGCTTTTGTGGACGTTGTGGACGACGTGGACGCGGTGGACAGTGCACAACGTCCACCCAGTCCACAACGTCCACTGCGTCCATCACTCCAACAACCGCAGCGCCGCAACCGGCTTCTCGCGGAACACGCGCTCCTGCCACCCCTGCTTCAACGCATCCACCGCCAGAAACAACGCCAGTCCCTCATCCTGCGAGAACCACTTCCGGCTCCCCTGCATGAGCCTGATCGCTTCGTCGCGGGAGAGGCCGGCGTTCATGGCGGCGCGGAAGCCGGCCCAGTTGGCGACGCCTTCCATGCCCAGGAAAATCTCCTCGATCTCGGCGTAGAACGCGTCGTTGCCCTGGAAGTAATGGGCGCGGCGCTCCTTGATGGCGCGCACGGCGTCCTTCGCCAGTGCCCGGCGGCGCTTCGCGTCGGGCTCATTGGCGGCGGCGTACAAGAGGTCGCGCTCTTTCGCGAAGGCGGCGGTGAATCCGTCGCGGTCGGCGAAGAGCTTCTGGACGAGGTCGTCGTTGAGGTCTTCGATCTTGTGCTGCGTTTCGAGCTCCGTGAGGCGCCCGCCGAAGGATGCCGCCTGCCGCGTGTGCGTCATCTCGTGAACGAAGACGCTGCGGATGAGGAGATCGAGTCGCGGATTGTCGCGATGGCGCATCTCGGCCCGCCACATCGCCGGCAGCGCCATCACCAGGAACGGCTTCCCCTCGTGCGACCCCGCGAAGGTCATGATGGCCGCCGGAACCTCATTGCCGTCCGGCAACGCGATCGTGCCGGTGTGCGCCGTTCCCTTGCCGTCGCGCCAGACGCACTGGTCGTCGAAAACGATGAACGCCGGGAGCGGCGCGGGCGCGATCTTCAACGCCTCGGCACGGACCACTTCCCATGTGGCCAGCGACTCGTCGAGAAACGCGCGGTCGGCGGCGGACATCGCGCAATCGGCGAGCGCGGCCGGGCAAACTACGAGAAGTAGAACGTAGAGGGCAGAGCGCAGAGCGCAAAGGGCAGAAGAGGGCGCCATCGCTGGAAATACGGGTGCGCAGGCAAAGAGTTCGCGGTGGTGGAAGCTTCTGCGCTCCGCCCTCTGCGCTCTGCCCTCTAAAATAGAACCTCATGCCCCTTTCCCGCTTCCATCCTGCCGTCCAACGCTGGTTCTCCGAAACGCTCGGCCAGCCCACCATCGCGCAGCGGAGAGGTTGGGCAGCCATCCGCGAGGGGCGGCACACGCTCATCGCCGCACCGACCGGCTCCGGCAAGACGCTGGCCGCGTTCCTCACCGCGCTCGACGATCTCTTCCAGGAATCACTCGAACATCCGCTGCCGGACGAGGTGCGCGTCGTCTACGTCTCGCCGCTCAAGGCGCTGAGCACCGACATCCACAAGAACCTGGCCGAGCCGCGGCTCGGCATCCGCAAGCTCGCCGAAGAGATGGGCATTGAGGCGCCCAAGATCACGGCCGCCGTCCGCACCGGCGACACCACCTCCAGCGAGCGCGCCTCGATGCTGCGCACGCCGCCCCATATCCTCGTCACCACCCCCGAATCGCTCTACCTGCTCCTGACCGCGGAGCGCAGCCGGGCCATGCTGCGCACCGTCCGCACCGTCATCGTCGACGAGATCCACGCCCTCATCGGCTCCCGCCGCGGCGCCCACCTCGCACTCACGCTCGAACGCCTGCAGCAGGTCGCCGAACGGCCGCTGCTGCGACTGGGGCTCTCGGCGACGCAGAAGCCGATCGAGGACGTGGCGAAATACCTCGTTGCAAACGCGGAATGCGCGATCGTCGACGAAGGCCATCGGCGCGCCATGGACCTCACGCTGGAGACGCCGCGGTCGGCACTCGATACGGTGATGTCGAACGAGATCTGGGGCGATTATTACGATCGGCTCGTCGAGCTGATCGAGCAGCACCGCACCACGCTCGTCTTCGTCAACACGCGCAAGATGGCGGAGCGGATCGCGCACCATCTCAGCGAGCGCCTCGGCGACGATTCCGTGACGGCGCATCACGGCAGTCTCTCCAAGGAGAACCGTCTCGATGCCGAGACGCGCCTCAAGACCGGCCGGTTGAAGGCGCTCGTGGCCACGGCTTCGCTGGAGCTGGGCATCGACATCGGTCACGTCGATCTGGTCTGCCAGATCGGCTCGCCGCATCGCATCGCCACGCTGCTGCAGCGCGTCGGACGTTCCGGCCATACGGTCTCGGGCCTGCCCAAGGGCCGCGTCTTTCCGACCTCGCGCGATGATCTCGTCGAATGCGCGGCGCTCTTGCGCGCGGTCCGCAACGGCGAGCTCGATCGCATCGTCGTGCACGACGCGCCGCTCGACGTCCTGGCGCAGCAGGTCGTCGCCGAGTCCGCGTGCCGCGACTACGCCGAGGACGAGCTGTTCGAGGTCATGCGCCGCGCCTGGCCATATCGCGACCTGGCACGCAAAGACTTCGACGCCGTCGTGCAGATGACCGCGGACGGATTCGCCACCAAACGCGGACGCCGCGGCGCGCTCGTCCATCGCGATGAAGTGAACGGCAACATCCGCGGCCGCCGCGGCGCGCGCCTGCTCGCGCTCACCTCCGGCGGCGCCATCCCCGAGGTCGCCGACTACCGGGTCGTGCTCGAGCCGGAAGAGACCTTCATCGGCACCCTCAACGAAGACTTCGCCATCGAGAGCAACGTCGGCGACATCTTCCAGCTCGGCAACATGTCCTGGCGCGTCCTGCAGGTCGGCGCCGGCGAAGTGCGCGTGGCCGACGCCAAAGGCGCTCCGCCCAGCATCCCCTTCTGGCTCGGCGAAGCGCCGGCCCGAAGCGACGAGCTGTCGCGCGCGGTGAGTGACCTGCGGGCCGATTTCGAGATTCAGAGCGCAGAGGGCAGAGCGCAGAGCGCAGAAGACCCACCGCCCACCGGTTCTGATTTTGCTTCTGCCCTCTGCCCTCTGCGCTCTGCCCTCTGGCTGGTGGCGGAAACTGGCATCCCCGAATCCGCGGCGCGGGAGATCGCCGAGTACCTCATCGAATCGCGGCGCTCCCTCGGGGTGCTGCCGACGCAGGAGACGCTCGTGCTGGAGCGTTTCTTCGACGAGTCGGGCGGGATGCAGCTCGTGCTGCACGCGCCGTTCGGCAGCCGCATCAACAAGGCCTGGGGGCTGGCGTTGCGCAAGCGCTTCTGCCGGCAGTTCGACTTCGAGCTCCAGGCCGCGGCCACCGAGGACGCGGTGCTGCTGTCGCTCGGCCCGCAGCATTCGTTTCCTCTGAGCGACGTCTTCCGCTACCTGCATCCCGCCACCGCGCGCGATGTGCTGGTGCAGGCGTTCCTCGACGCACCGGTGTGGCAGACGCGCTGGCGCTGGAACGCCACAATCTCACTGGCCGTGCCGCGCAACCGCAACGGCAGGAAAGTGCCGCCGCAGCTGCAGCGCACGATCGCCGACGACCTCATGGCCGCCGTGTTCCCCGACGCCGCGGCCTGCTTCGAGAACATCGGCGGCGACCGCAAGATCCCCGACCATCCGCTGGTCAACCAGGCCGTGCGCGATTGCCTCGAAGAGGCCATGGACTTCGACGGCCTGGCCGCGGTGCTGACGCGCATCCACGCCGATGAGATCCGCCTCGTGGCCCGCGACACCGTCGAGCCCTCGCCGCTGTCGCACGACATCCTCAACGCCAAGCCGTACGCCTTCCTCGACGACGCGCCGCTCGAAGAACGCCGCACGCAGGCCGTCTACACGCGCCGCGCCGGCGACGTCTCCGCGAACGACCTCGGCGCGCTCGACCTGGCCGCCATCGTCCGCGTGCGAGAAGAAGAACGCCCCGACCCGCGCGATGCCGATGAGCTCCACGACGCGTTACTGACGTTCGGATTTCTCACGGAGACCGAAGGACGGACGCTGGACTTCGAACCGCTCGTCCGCGCGAAACGCGCGACGTTTCTTCACGGCCTCTGGATCGCCGCCGAGCGCCTGCCCGAGCTCCTGGCCATTCATCCGAACCTCGAGCCGTCGATCACCGCTCCTCCATCGCGCCAAAAGACCTGGACGCGCGAAGCCGCACTCATCGAGCTGTTCCGCGGCCGCATGGCCCTCCTCGGGCCAACGACCGCCGCCACACTCGCGCAATCGCTCGGCATCGACGAGCGCGACGCGGACGCTGCGCTCCTGGCCCTCGAATCCGAGGGAGTCATCCTGCGCGGAACGTTCGAAACGCGCGGCGCGCTGGAATGGTGCGACCGCCGCCTGCTGGCGCGCATCCACCGCTACACCATCCATCGCCTGCGCGCCGAGATCGAGCCGGTCGGCTCGGCCGATTTCATGCGCTTTCTCTTCGTCTGGCAGCACGTCGCGCCGTCCGCGAAACTGCGCGGCATCGAGGGCTTGCAGGCCGTGCTGGGACAGCTCGACGGCTTCGAAGTAGCCGCCAGCGGGTGGGAGCGCTCAGTGCTGCCGGCGCGCCTCGACGCATACGAACCGTCGCTGCTGGACATGCTCTGCCTCACCGGCGAAGTTGGCTGGGCGCGCCTTTCGCCCGCCACGTCGACCGTCGTCAGCGCCACGCCGATCGCGCTCTTCCTGCGCGCCAACGCCAACGCCTGGCAATCGCTGCGCGACACATCAACGATCGAGCTGTCTGACGCCGCCCGCAGCGCTCTCGAAACGCTACGCACCCGCGGTGCCTCGTTCGCGCGCGACCTCGGATCCGATGACGCCATCGGCGAGCTCGTGTCGGCAGGCCTGATCGCTTCCGACGGCTTCGCCGGCTTGCGCGCACTCATCGCCGGCTCGCACGAGAGACAGCGCGCCAACCTCGCGGGACGATGGTCCGTGCTCTCGCCGGATGCGGAAGAGTCGCCCGATGACGCCATCGAAACGCAGGCCCGCACGCTCCTCCGCCGCTACGGCGTCATCTTCCGCCGCCTCCTCACGCGCGAGCCGAACGCCGCGCCGTGGCGCGAGCTGGCGCGCGTCTACCGCCGCCTCGAAGCACGAGGCGAGATCCGCGGCGGCAGGTTCGTCCGAGGAATGAGCGGCGAACAATTCGCCCTCCCCGAAGCCATCGAGCGCCTGCGCGAGATCCGCCGCGACCAGGCGGACGGACGCCTGATCATCATCAGTGCCGCCGACCCCCTCAACCTCACCGGCATCATCACCGAGGACGAACGCATCCGCGCCGTCGCCGGCACCCGCATCGCCTACCGCGACGGAATCGCCGTGTCGGTGATGGAAGGCGAATACGTGCGCCCGCTGGTGGACCTGGACACCGCCCACGCCACGACCGTGGCCACCGCACTGGCCGGACGGCGGGTACCGGTCGGGAGCGGGTGGGTGGGACGGACGGCGTAAGGCATGCTCCCCGCGAGAGCCGCGGCGGCGAGACGCCCGCCGGGCCAGCCGGCGAGACGCCAGCGTTCCGCAATTCCGCAAGCATCCAAGCACCGCAGGCGGAACGCCGGCGTCCCCGCCGGCTGGCCCGGCGGCGTCCCGCCGCCCCGCTCTCGCGAGGTCGTAGCCCTACCGCGCCGCCGCCCCGTACCGCAACGCCACGACATTGGGTGCGGCCCCTTCCACATCCGTGAGCACGAACAGGTTGTCGTACTGCGATTCCGGCATCGTCGTGTCGCCCGTGCCGAGGGCCTTGAGCAACGACGCTTCGCTCGCGCCGAGAGCCTTGAGTAAGTTGATGGTCGTGGTCGTATGTCCGACCACGAGCACGGTCTGCCCGCGATTCTCGGAGAGGATGCGTTTCGCGAGCTCGGCTGCATACGTTGGGCCGGTCTGGCGCACGACCGGGGTCACGCCCACGGCGGCCGCGATCGGCGCGGCGGTGTCCTGGACGCGGCGGAACTGGGTCGTGTAGATGGCGTCGACTTTCACTCCCGTCAGGACGCGCATCAGCTCCTTGGCCCGTTCCGTCCCCGCCGGCGTGAGCGGCGAGTCGTCCGCCTGCGACGCCTTCTCGGCGTGGCGCACGAGGATGACCGTCGTCACCGGATGCGGCGCGGCGGCGAGTGAGGTGGCGAGCAGAACGGCAACGGCGAAGAGCAGCGCGATTCGTTTCATGACGCGAGATTACCTCGGCTGGGCCACGTTCTTGCTCATCAGTATCGGCGAAGGAGAAGCACTCATGAAGAAAGTACTCACCCTGGCGGCGATCCTTGTCCTGGTTGCCACCGTAGCCTGCACGCAGAAGTCCGAGACCGAGGTCACGACCGACAGCAGTGGCAGCGTCAGCAGCACGCACGTCGAATCGACCACCACCCCCGCCATCGACACCGCTGCCACCGCCGAGGCCACGAGGGACGCGGCCGAAGCCGGACGTGACGTCGCCGCCGGGGCACGCGAAGCCGGACGTGACGTCGCCGCCGCCGCACGCGACGCCGCGCACGCCACCGGCACAGCACTGGAAAAGGCCGGCGAGAAGATTCAGGAAAAGACCGATACGACGAAGACGGATACGACCGGTACGAAGCACTGACCGAGTCGGGCGGTCGGCAGTCGGCGGTCGGCAGTGGAATGCTGCGCGCACCGCCGGGACTGGGTCCAATTGCGCGGTTTTTCTACTGCCGACGGCCGACTGCCGACTGGTTGCTACTCAACTTGGCCAGTTCCTTCGCGATCTCCTGATGCAGGTCCGGCGGCGCGCCGTAGAAGACGCGGACGATCCGTCCCTGGCCGTCCGCGAGGAACAGCGTCGGGACCGCGGGTAGCCCTCCGAATGCTTCGAGGAGCGGCGGCGTGGCCATCACGTAGCGGCCGGGGGCTCCGTTCTTTGCGAGCACCGCGTCGACGGCCGGCCGCTCCGATTCCACGGCGATGCCGACGACGTTCACGCTGTTCGGGTCGAGCTCCTTGAGCCACGACAGCGTGTGCAGGCAGGGCGGACACCAGGTGGCCCAGAACTCGACCAGGACCGGCTTGCCCTTCATGCCGGCGAATGTGAAGTTCCGGCCGGCGAGATCCGTGAGCGACACCGCGGGCAGCATCAGCGACGCCGGTGCCACTCCCGCTTTGGTCGTCGTCGGCAGCACGTTGCCACCGGCCAGGCGGATGTCGATCATCCGTCTGAGATCAGTCTGCAGTTTTCGCCGGTTGGCGACGTCGTTCCAGGGGATGTATTTGCCCTTGCCGGCGCCACCCCAGGCATAGAAGTCCTCGGGGCGCGCCACGAGGACTTCATCGACGAAGAGAGCCGGATACTTGTCGATGCCGAAACGATCGGCCAGCGGCGACGCTCCGAAATCCTGGACCTCGAACATGGCGCGGCTGCCGTAACCCTGAACCACTTCCTTGGCCAGCAAACTTGCCGGATCGGAGAGGCTTCACGTGTAGGGCCAGCGGATCAGCGTGACCTTCACGCGCTGGGCCGCCACGGCGGGAGCCGCGGCGTTCTGCTTCCGCAGCGAAACGTAATACGGCAGCACGTCGCGCGCGGCGATGGGGTTGTCGCTGGCGCGCCAGAGCTCGGCCATCGAGTCTTGCGGCAGACCGGCCGGCGGCGCCACGATGCCCTTCACCTCGGGAGCCGTGGCGCGCCCGTACATCAATCGCGCTTCGAGCATCAGCAGCGTCGCGCCGGCGAGGCTGCCGCGATCGAGCAGCTCCTGCGCTTCCTTGAGACGCACGCTGACGCTGATCATGGCCGGCGCGGCGGGGTCTTTCCCGAACGCGCCGAGCATCTCGGTCTCCATGGCCGCGAGCGCATTGCGCAGCACGTTCGCGCCCGGCGGTTGCTCGTCCGCGCGCGCGCCCAGAGACGCCACGAGCTGCGCGAAGGCCGCGTTCGCGTGCGCTTCGCCGAGGTAATAGGCGCCCGAGAACGGACCATCGGCCTTGCCGTAGGGAAGACTGGCGCGATAGAGCTTCTCCGCGCGGTTCGAGGACGACTGCACGAGCGACGCATGCAGCAGCGGCATGCCCGGCGGCGTGGCCACCGGGCGGACCGGCTGCGCGTTCCAGAGCGCGAGGAACTTCTCGCCGTTCGCCGCGGCATCTTTCTGCGCGGCCACGAATGCCGCCGTGGCCACACCGACATAGGCATCGCGCAATCGGTACAACCGCAGCTGCGGCGAGGTGGTCTTGCGCACGCGCTCGATGGCCGCGCGGTTCGGGGCGAACGTGTCCTTGAGCGCGGCCGGAGGATGGTCCGCCTCGATCTTCGCCAAGAGAGTCGAGAGGCGGTCGAGCTCCTCCGGCACCGGATCAGCCGCGGACGCCGCGCGGCAGCCGGCGATCCCCAGCATTGCGATCAACAACAATAGCGCGCGGCTCTTCATGCGCAGCCACGGTACGCCTGCTTTTTCACCGCGCGCCCATACGCGACGGCACTGTTCGCGATCCGTGACGATTCCGCCATCTCAGAGAATCAAGTGCACGTCTCCGAACTCGTGCCACAGATATTCGGCTTCAATCGCCTCGGCATACGCACGCGCGATGACGTCGCGTCCGGCGATCGCTTCGAGCATGGCCAGGTGCGTGGCCCGCGGCTCGTGCAGACCGGTGAGCAGGCCGTCGACCACGCGCACGCCGCGCTCGGGTGTGATGACGAGATCCGTCCAGCCGGTCGAGGCGATGACGTTGCCGCCGGCGTCGACGCTGCTCTCCAGCGCGCGCACGACCGTCGTGCCGACGGCGATGACGCGGCCGCCACGCGCATGCGTTGCACGCACGAGTTCCGCGGTGCGCAGCGGCACCTCGTACCATTCCTCGTACGGCTCCTCGTGCTGCTCCAGACTGGCCACGCCCGTGTGGAGCACCAGTCTGGCCAGCTGCACGCCGCTGCGGCGCAAACAAGCTAACAGCACCTGCGTGAACGGACGGCCCGCCGACGGCATCTCCGCCGAGCCCGCGCGGCGCGCGAACACGGTCTGATAGGCGCTGAGCGGAAACGGCTTCGGGATGTAGTCATACGAGATCGGACGGCCCCAGCGCTCCAGGTACTCGAGCGGCGGCAGCGGGATGTCGAGCTTCACGATCCACAGGCGCTGCGATGCGCGATACGGCGCCAGCAGCGTGACGCTGCCGCCGCCGGGGATCGTCAAGACCTCGCCGGCCCGGCCCTGCACCTTCCGTGGCTCCATCACCGCCAGACCGGCCGGCAGCGACGTCGACCAATGCAGGGCGATCTCATCGCCGTTCTCGCGCAGCGCGGTCAACGCCGCCGGCACCGTGGCCGTGGTGTTCAGCACGAGCAGATCGCCCGGTGCCAGAAACCGCGGCAGCTCGCGAAAGTGCGCGTGCTGTACCGTGCCGTCGCCTTGCGAAACGAGCATGCGCACGTCGTCGCGGCCGAATGCACGAAGCTCCGCCGGCTCGTGCGCTTCGAGCCGCGGCGGCAGCGTGAAGTCGATCCTTCCCGCGGCCAGCACCGCGCTCATGGCAGCACCTCCGTGAGGATGCGCGGCGCGACGCTCGACGGATCGGGCAGATGCGAGAGATCGACGCCCGGCTCGGCCAGCCTGTGCATCTCCGTGTTCATGTCGCCCGGATCGATGACGAGCACGCGCACACCGCTGCCGTCGAGCTCTTTTTCGAGAATGCGCGACATGTGCTGCAGCGCGGCCTTGCTGCCGCCGTATCCGCCCCAGCCCGCGTACGCATTCACCGCGGCGTCCGACGAGATGTTCACGATCGTGCCGTGCCCGCGCGAGCGCATCCCCGGCAGCAGCAACTGGATCAGGTGAAACGGCGCCACCGCGTTGACCTTGAAGAGACGCAGCAGCGCCTCCCACGGATACTGCTCCAGCGGCGGCATCGGACTCGGCCCGATGTCCGAGGCGTTGTTGATCAAGACATCGACGCGACCGAATTCCTCAAGGCCGCGCGCGGCGATCTCCTCTGCCACTTCCGTGACATCCCCCGCAACGGCCACGACGCGCGTGAATGACGACAGCTCTTGTTCGACCGCACGCAGCTCCTCCGCACCGCGCGCATTGAGAATTAGTGGATGGCCGAGCCGCGCCAGCTCATGAGCGAATGCGCGACCCAGCCCTTTCGAAGCACCTGTGATGAGAACGACGTCCTTGGGTTTCATGAACCCATGATCGGTTTGGGATCAGGCGGTGCCTTCGTGCGGGCGGGCGGGGGAGGACCTGTACGAATGGACAGGTTGTGTGGACGTTGTGGACGACGTGGACGTGGTGGACGTCCACTAAGTCCACCTCGTCCACTAAGTCCACAAACCCGCGCCTACATCAACCTTCTCTCCGCCGCAATCGCCACCGCCTGCGCCCTTGTTTCCGCGCCGAGCTTGTTGAAGATCGACGTGACATGGAACTTCACCGTCCGCTCCGAGATCCCCAGAGCCGCGGCGATTTCCTTGTTCGACGTCCCCAGCAGCCGCAACACCTCGCGCTCGCGGGTGGTGAGGCGGGCGCGGCCGCCGCGGGAGAGCAGTTGCGCGGTCACCCGTGAGTCGAGATACGACTCGCCGCGCGACACGGCGGCAATGCCGCGCTCGAGGTCGTCGAGCGGTGCGCCCTTCAATAGATACCCTTTCGCCCCCGCCGCGAGGGCACGCTCGATCTCGTCATCCGTCCCGTACGCGGTGAGCATCAGCACCGGCGCGGAGAACTGCGCGATGGCATCGATGCCGCTGAGGCCCGGCAGCTCGAGGTCGAGGATGACCACATCCGGCTTCAGCCGTGCCGCCGCGGCGATCGCCTCCTCGGCCGAGCCGAACCCACCCACCACTTCGATGTCGCCTTTGCCGTGCAGCGCCGCCACGAGTCCCTCGCGCACGATCGGATGGTCGTCGACGATCAGCACGCGCGTCATCGCCGCACCGTCGCCGTCACGCGCGTCCCTGCTCCGCGCTTCGAGGTAATGCGCAACGTCCCGCCGGCCGCGCGCGCCCGTTCGCGCATGCCGGTGATGCCGTGCCGCTCCGCCGGAATCCGCCGGACGTCGAAACCGATGCCGTCGTCCTCGACCGTCAGCTGCGCCTTGCGTTTCGTGCACTCGAGCGTGACCGAGGCCGTCCTGGCCCGCGCGTGCTGGCGCACGTTCGTCAGCGCCTGTTGGGCGATGCGGAACAGTTCATCCTCGGCCACCGGATCGAGCGCACATGTGCCGCGCGTCTCGAATGAGACGCGGATGCCGGACTCCGACGTCATCTCGCGGGTGAACGCCGCCAGCGCCTGCGCCAGCGGCTTCCCCGAGGTGACGCCGGCACGCAGGGCGGTAACCGAGCGGCGCGCTTCGTCGAGACTGGCCCGGGCCGTGGCCAGCGCCTTCTCCATCCGCTCGCGCACGCGGTCCGGGTCGCGTCCCACATGCTGCAGCGCCGTTTCGATCTGCAGCGTGAGCGCCGCCAGCCCCTGCGCCAGCGTGTCGTGGATCTCGCGCGCCAGCCGCGTGCGCTCGTCGGCCCGCACCAGCATGGCGCTCTCCTCGGCCAGCCGCGCGCGCTCGATGGCGATGCTCACCTGCAAACCGATCGTGGCCAGGAGCCGCAGCTCCGCCTTCGTCAGCTTGCGCATCGCCGGAGCGGTGATGTTCATGATCCCCAGCTGCTTGCCCTGAAATGTCAGCGGCACCGAGGCGTGATGGGCCAGGCCGAGCGTGAGCTCCGTCTCGCGCGCCTGCACCGCCGGCCGCAACCGGCTGCAGGCCATGACGTCGATGTTGCTCGCGCTCAGCGAACCGTCGCGGAATTCATTGATGCACCAGCACGGCGCCCCCGACATCCGCACCGGGTCCTGCAGATACGGCGGCAGATTGCGCGCGGCGGCCGCGTAGATGTGCCCCGTCTCCCGGTCGAACAACCACACCCACCCCGTCTCCAGCCCGAGCAGCCCCGTCACCAGCTCGAGCGTCCGCTCCAACGCCTGCTCCACGCTCGGCGCAGTACTCAACGCCTCGGCGACTTCACCGACGATCTCCAGCTCGGAGGGCACGCGCTGATTGTAGAGGGCAGAGCGCAGAGGGCAGAGCGCAGAAGCATGAGCCCACCCGGCCCGTGCTTTTCTTCTGCCCTCTGCGCTCTGCCCTCTAACTAATCACCGCATCGCGCGCCGCTGAGCCACCGTGGCAATGCAGGCGAACAGCACGGCCAGAACGCGGAACGCCTCGAGGATCGCCGTTCCGGCGTTTGTCCCCACCGGCGGCTGGACGGACCACCAGACGTCGTACAGGAGCCACGACACTTCGCTGGCGGCGAGGAAGACCCAGGTGTGCATCAGGAGGCCGCCGCGCATGGCCAGGGCGGAGAGCGCCAAGGGAACGATGAGCCCGAAGCCGACGATGTCGCCGGCGGTGGAGATGAGCAGGACCAGGTTCGGCTCGGCCGAGGACAGGGCCTTGACGAGCGGATAGCCGCCTACGAAGACCGCCACGGCCACGCCGATGGCCGTCGAGGCGATCTGTGCGCCGCGCGAAACGGGCGCCGTCAGTCCCGTGGCGCGCCAGGCCAGGACGAAGAGGAGTAGCGCCAGCGCGATGGCCACGTTCTGGGCGATCACCAGCGCGTTGGCCACGCTCACGGGAAGCGTTACGGCCGGGACGAAGTAGGCGATGAGGCGCGTGCCGTGGCGGACCGCGGAGACCGAGTAGCCGAGGCCGATCAGGAGCCATGACTTCCAGAGCCGGTCGCTCGACGCGAACTTCGAGGTGGTGATGAATGCGCTGATGCCCGTGGCGATGAGGGCGATGACGAGGATGAGGCGGTGATAGCGCGACATCATGTCGGGATCGAAAGCGATGCCGGCCAGCGCGAGCAGGCCTCCGGCGACAGGGATGAAGATCAGTCGCTTCAGAGCGCAAGCTCCTTTCGAATCTCGTTCGCCACCTTCTCGGCCGTGGCCTTGCCCAACAGAGTGCGCAAGGTCGGACCGAGGGCGTCCAGCACCGCCGGGATCTGCAGGCGCGTGATCCCGTCGGCATCCACTCCGACCGACTGCCGGGCCACCATCTGCACGGCGTTCCTGGCGGTGAACGGCCCGAGATACTGCCCGAGCTTTTCGCGCACGATTTCCGCCGGAGGTCTGGTTTGTGTTACCGCGTTCATTGTTGCGGCGGAGTATATGGCGGAACGCATTTCACGTCGAACGCAGCAAAAAAAAACTCTTGACGTCATAATGCACGTCTGGCACTATGCGCGCCTCAATCATGATCAAACGCACACAACCCGTCGAATGTCCGCGACCCGCGGACAATGCGGGCTCGTACATGTTGCAGCCCGGCACCGGAGGTGTCGTGAGAACGTAGGTTCACAATGAATCCGCGCTCTTACGAGCCCCTTCGGTGATCCACCCCCGAAGGGGCTTTTTGTTTGTGGTTGATTTCTGACTCAGGCGATGAACATCGTCTTGGCCGGCGGCGCTCAGCATTTCTGCGAAAGGATGACTGCTGTGTGTTCCGTGTACGGGTTCTGACGAGGGATGGTGCTGATCGCACCTACGATTGTGTAGCTCAATGGGTAGAGCACAAGACTCATAATCTTGCGGTAGCGGGTTCGACTCCCGTCACAAAAAGGCCTTGCACGCCTTGTTTTTGCAGCGACGACTGACCGCCGTAAGTGGTCACCGGCCGTGGGGATCGGCCGCGCATCGTCTGCCGGCGCAGCAGCAATCGCGTATCGGCAAGCGCTGTACGGAGCCTTGCAGCGCGCGTGCAGTCCATCGGAACCGCCGTTCACAATGCCATTGCAGTTCGCAATTCCATTGTGGCGGCGCGGAAGTGGGAACGGCGTCGCGCTCCGCTTCGCAGGCGTGACCTGCGCGGACCGCAAACCGCGACCGGTTTTTCCTGTCATTACAGATTCCGCCGACTGCAGCGGCGGAGTGCATTCCAGAAAAGGAGGTACCGAACATGTTTCATCGAATGAAGATCAAGCCGCATGAGCGGGGTCTGCTCTTCCGTGAGGGCGAGCCGATTGCCGTGCTCCGGCCGGGTGTGCACTGGTACCTCGATCCGCTCCTGAAGCTCAGGCTGCAGATCGTGTCGCCGCGGGATCCGTGGCTAGTGCACAAGGACCTGGAGCTCATTGTGAAGTCGGGCATCCTCGGCAATGAGGCCGTCGTGCTCGACCTCCGGGATCACGAGCGTGCGCTCGTCTGGATCGACAAGCGTTTCTCGGGCATTGTGGAAAAGGGGCTGCACGCCATCTGGACCACAGAACACGAGGTGCGCGTGGAAGTCCTCGACGCACGGCCGATGCAGCTCGTGCATGCCGAACTGCCGGTCATTCTGCGGAGTGACCGTGCAGGCGCTCTGCTCGAGGTGCTCAACGTGGAGCCGGGTCACGCCGGACTGTGGTTTCGGGATGGCGCGTACCAGGCCACGCTCGAGCCGGGAACGTACGCCTTCTGGAAGGGCGTCGGAAAGCTGAAGCTGTACGACGTCGATCTCCGGGAGCTCGTACTGGACATCAGCGGTCAGGACATCATGACCGCGGACAAGGTCACGCTGCGCCTCAACGCGCTCGTTACCTACAGGGTCACCGACGCACTGCGTTCCGTGACCGAAGTGGACGGTGCAGCACAGGCACTGTACCGCGCCGTGCAGCTGGCGCTGCGCGAGGCGGTCGGGGCCAAGGAGCTCGATGCGCTGCTCGTCGGAAAGGACACGCTCACCCGTGAGCTGGCCGAGATGATCGGTCCGCGCGCGGCGGAGCTGGGAATCACGATCGTTACGACTGGAATCAGGGACATCATCCTGCCGGGAGACATGAAGGACCTGATGAACCGCGTCACCGAGGCCCGGAAGGCCGCGGAGGCGTCGCTCATCACCCGGCGTGAGGAGACGGCGGCCATGCGGATGCAGGCCAACACGGCCAAGATCCTGGAGTCCAGCCCGACGCTGATGAAGCTGAAGGAGCTGGAGGTCCTGGAGAAGGTTGCCGGAAAGGCAAACCTGACCGTGGTCCTCGGCGACGAGGGTCTGGCCAGCCGTGTCGTGAAGCTGCTGTAACGCGGGAGGGGCGGGCGGGACGCGCGCCCGCCCCTCATTGGTTCATGCCGCTTGTTTCGGGTCCGTTCTGGTCCGGCGTTCCGGCCTTCCAGCAATGTATACTTCCGATGAAAGGACTCGATATATGCCTCGGCTAACACGCTCGCTCGTCGTTGTGGCGCTGGTTCTGGCTGTTCTCCACTTGGGCTCTCCCACGGCTTACGCTTTCCCGCCTGACACAACCAAGGTTTATTACGAAGGCTGTGGTGAGAACAAGGAAGAGGTCGGGTGGTTTCACAGCGAAGGCTGCACCGGAGAAGACAGTCAGGATGGTCAGCAAAGCGGCGACTGGCGAGTTCTCACCGTCATTCTTTGTATCGGTGGATCTCCAAACGTCCACTACTATCAATGGTGCGGTGGAACGTGGGTTTTGGTGTCTCAGTCGCAATTCGAGACAGGCTGCAACTGCCCATAACCAGATCCGCAATTGCGCTACGAAAGGGCAAGCCGCCGAAACGCCAAAGCGCGCTTCCTATGCCGGCGGCTTCGGGTCCGTTCCGCGCCAGAGGTTCGAGGTCTTGAGCTCCGGGGCGCCTGAGGCCTTGGCGTAGAGGAAGAGCTGCATCTTGTAGGCAGCCAGCCATTTGGCCGGGCCGTTGAGGATGGCGGCGCCGAGGGGAAGGACGCCGCCTCCCGGCATCGGGGCTTCCTGCATGAGGAGGGTCTCCTCGGAGACGGAATCGAAGAAGTCCAGGATCTCCTGCTTCTGGCGCTGCATCGCCGCGGGGAACTCGGAGGCCGGCATGTCCTTGACCCGCTCCGTGAAGGTGCCGAAACGCTTCCAGTCCGCATTCGCCATGCACTGAATTCCGGCGGTCCCGCAGATGGCGAGATAGCGCAGCAGCTCGTGCGTGCTCCGCTGCTCGGGAGAGGGGCGGTAGTCGTATGCCGGCGGGGAGAACTTCGAGAAGAGATGAACGATGATGTCGCACTCGCGTGCCATGCTCTGCGCGGCCTGTTCCTTGGTGATCATGGCGCCCAGTCTATCGCGCCATCGCCCCCGCTTCCGCCAGATCACTGGACGTCAAATCACTGGAAGTGTCCGCCATCCGGTTGTCGACCCTGTTCTGAAAATCCTGTTCAAAGTCGCGCACCTTCTTGACGTACGAGCGGGTCTCGCGGAACGGCGGGACGCCGCCGAAGCGCTTCACGTTCCCTTCGCCGGCGTTGTATGCGGCGATGACTTTCGTTTCGTTGCCGTCGAAGCGCTCGTTGAGGTACTTGAGGTACTTGGCACCCGCGGCGATGTTCTGGGCGGGGTTCGTGAGATCGCGCGCCCCCATCCAGCGGCCGGTGCGGGGGACGAGCTGCATGAGACCGATGGCGCCGGAGCCGGAGCGGGCGCCCGGCTGGAAGCGCGACTCGGCCTGGACCACTGCCGCGACGAGCTCGGGGCGGAGGTCGTTCTTCCTGGCCTCCTTGTAGATCATCGAACCGAACGGCACTTCCTTGTGGAAGAAGTCTTCGCGCACTTTCTCGGTGATCAGCGACAGCCTGGTGGGGGCTTCGGCGATGGCCCGGAGCGGCGACGTGGTGGCCGATTCCACACCGTGCGCGACCGCTTCGACGCCCCCGGCGACCTGCTCGGCGATCGAGCGCGCCGTCCGGATGTCTTCCTCGAGCGCATCGTCGATGCTCACCGATGCCACGGATTTCGAATCCGCCGCGCCCGCGTCCTTGCTCTGCATGATGGCCAGCGGGGTACCGATTCCGCCCAGAGCCAGCGACGCACCGAGCGCCCAGGTCGTGTACTTCTTCTTCAGCCCCGAAAGCCGCCGGGGGCGGACCGCCTGCACTTCGCGGCGCAACTGGGACCGGTCGAAATTATCGAGAAAGCGCTCCTGATACGGCCTCTGTGTTTTGAGCTGCGGCATCGGTCGTCCGCTCCTTCAAGGAACTTATTAGCAAGGAGGGGACCATATCCAAACTGCTGAGCTGCTGATATTTAGAGCCAACGTGACGAGGCAAACTGGCCCGCTTTGTGATCTGCGCATAGAATGCCAGTGCGATGGACAAGTTCGCTTCACTCGGTTTGGCCGGTTTTCTCCTCGCAGCGACGTTTGCGCGCGGGGAGGGACTCGTGCGCGCGGACGACCTGACCCCGCCCGGTGACCCACAAGGCGCACTAACGAGCTGCTACGAGCGCAGCGTCCCCCTCGCCGACGCCCCCGCGGTCGATCCGGGCATCCTGCAGCGCCTGGTCAAGTACACGCAGCTGGCCGTGAAGCACCGCGTGAACGGTCTGGCCAGCTACTACTCGTCCTTCTTCGACGGCCGCAAGACGGCCAATGGCGAGGTCTTCCGCAACGGCAAGTTCTCCGCGGCCCACCTCACGCTCCCGCTCGGCACCTGGGTGGAAGTGACCTCGCGCGCCACCGGCCGGAAGCTGCGTCTGCGCGTCAACGACCGCGGTCCCTACGCCAAGAAGTTCTGTCTCGATCTCTCCCAGGCCGCGGCCCGGTTCCTCGGCGTGGATACCGCCCGCGACCGCCACGTGGACGTGCGCATCATCGGCCTCCCCGGTGAAGAGCCGATCCCGGAGGACGTTGATCTGGAGGCCTTCAACGCGTCAGCGATCGCGTCGACGGCAGGGGAGCCCGTCAGCTCGCTGGCCGAAAGCGTCTCGCACTAACTCCCGGCCGGGATGGTGAAGCAGAACGTGCTTCCCTCGCCGAGCGTCGAGTCCACCGTCAGCTCCCCGCCCTGGCTCTCGATGAGCCGCTTGGCCAGATAGAGGCCGTAGCCCGGTCCGCCGCCGCGCTGCTTGTCGAGCTTGCTCATGCCTCCCAGCTCGAACACCTGGTTGATGTAGCGGGGGTCGATGCCGATGCCGTTGTCGCGCACGCAGAAACGGACCTTGCCGCCGTCCTCCGCGCACTCGATGACGATCTGCCGGTCGCCCTTCGGGCGGTCGGTGAAGAAAAGCGCGTTGGCCAGGAGCGCGCCAATGGCCTCGCGCATCTTTTCCGGATCGACGTTCACGACCGGAAGATCAGCGGGCAGGACGACGCGCACGCCGCCCTCTTCGACCTGGAAATTGTGTTTGAGGATCGCTTCCTCGACGATCTCGCGCAGCGGCGTCGGCTTGTGCGCGTCCGGCCGCGCCAGCAGCTTCACCATGTGCGACATCTCGTCGAGCACGCGCTTCATGTACTGCGCGCTCGAACGGATGCGGCGCAGGAAGTCCTGCCCTTCCTCATCCAGCTTGTCGTGATAGTCGGTGAGGAGAAGGTCGCTGAACCCATCCACCGCGAAGATCGGCGACTTGAGGTCATGCGACAGGACGCCGAAGAAACGGATCAGCTCTTCCTGCGTCACCGGCCCGTCGGATTCATGACTGCGTTCGATGCGACACCCCCAAAGCTGTGGCGAGACTGCAACGGCCGTACCGGGGTGAAGCAAGAGGGCGGAGCGCAGAGGGCAGAGCGCAGAAGAGCAAGCATGTTTCGCATTGCGTGCCTCTTCTTCTGCCCTCTGCGCTCTGCCCTCCGCGCTCTATCCTCTCCGGAACGCCGCCACCTGCCCGTCACCGGCGATCTCCGCGGTTCCGTCGCGATGGATCACGAGAGCGGTCCCGGCGGGAATGCCGAGGCCTAACGTTGCTTCCGGGAGGGACATGAGGCGGCGGAGCGCGGTGTCGTTCTGCGGATCGAAGCCGGTATCGATCACGGTATTGGCAAGCCAGCCGAGCGCGGGGAGCGCGGATCCGCTGCCGCGCATGTCGCGCGCGTGCGTGCCGAAACAGGAGGCCGCGGCACCGATGGCCGCGATCACGGCACCCTGCGCCGCGGCATCGCGCAGCGCCAGCTCGGCCGGCGACTCACGCAGGACCGGCGCGAGGTTGTTCGTCACGCCGCCGCCGAGGTAGATCATCCCCGCGCCGAGGATCGCGGTCAGATTCTTCTGGCGGCGATTGTCCCGGCCTCGATAGATCGGTACGTTCACGACCTGGACGCTCTCATCGAGACCGTGCAGATACGTCCCGAAATGGACCGCGTATTCGGCCGAGCCGGACGCCGTCGGCAGAAACGCCACCGTCCGCCGGTCCGCCGGCATCCGCGCCAGCAGCAACTCATCGATCGCACGCGTCTCCCCGAACGAAAACTCGCCGCCGCCGATGAGCACCAGCGTTTCGAACGGAACGGCAGGGGTGAGGTGGAGCGGCATTTGTTTGTCGGCATGGTCCCCCGTCATCCTGAGCGCAGGGCGGGTGGGTGTGAGGGAGCGAAAGGATCTCTAAATGCGTAAACCGTGGCACAGGCCATGTTTTTCGTAATTTGAGATCCTTTCGCTCACACCCACCCAGCCACCTCGCTCAGGATGACGGGGGAGGGTCACGAACTCGGAGAGGAGCGTACCATCACCGGCTGCGTCCACGCCGCCTTCCCGTTCGAGTCGATGACTTTCGCGCGCACGTAACCTTCCGTTCCGCGGATCAGGTACGTGGCGGTGGTTCCGACCGACTCCTGCAGCACGCGTCCCTCTTTGCCGATGAACTGGATGCGATAGTGCGCGAGGTTCTTTTCGCGCACGCTCACTTCGACCGACTTGGCCGTGGCCACGATATCGGCGAGCTCCACGCCGGTCGAGGCGTAGAAGTCGCCGCGCTCCAGTGCGCCCAGGATCGACTTCGCGTCGCGTTTCTCCGCACGCACGACCACCCACGCTTTTCCGGGCAGGACGACGTCCTGGTCCCAGACGCGTTTCAGGTGGTGCATGTCGTCGACGGCCACGCCGTAGATCGGTTTGCCCGCCGTGAGCATCCGGTCCCACATCGACTCCACCGACGGCGGACCCTCCGCGTTCACGAACGGATGGCCGCTGGCGATCTCCAGGAAGTTTGCATGCTCGATCTGCAGCAGCTCCTCGGCGCCGAAGGCCCAGCCGAAGTTGGGGTGGTTGATCAGCGCCAGCGCACCGGCCTTGCGCACGGCGTCGACGTTGCGCTGCAACACCTCCACCGGCGTCGTGCCGTGCTGCGGCTGCACCGCCTCCGCGATCCCGATCGCATTCACATGCAGCGGCTTCTTCGGCAGGCGGTCCGTCACCTCTTCGCCCGGGATCAGCACGAGCCCCGCCGCATCCTCGACGCGCGTGATCTTGTCGTGGTCGGTCAGGACGAGAAAGTCGTAGCCGTGCTCCGCGTACCAGCGCACGACCTCCTCCGGTTTGGAGTCGCCGTCGCTCTCCAGCGTATGCGTGTGCAGGTTCCCCTTCAGCCAGGCCGCGTGCAATGGAGCACACGCGAAAAGGAGCAGACCGGCGACAATGGCTTTCATCGTCCCATCGTAAGTCAGGAGGAAGTGATGCGCCGTACCTTGATTCTCATCATTGCATTCGCGATCTGTGTGCCCTTAGCCGGTCAGCCGGCCGGCCAGCAGATCGACGGGAACGTCCTGTGGAAGGCCATGCTCACCGGCAACCTCAAATTCGCAGCCGGCGAGCTCACCTACCCGACACTGAAGGAAGAGCGCGAGAAACTGGTGAACAGCCAGATGCCGCCGATCACGGTCCTGTCGTGCTCCGACAGCCGCGTGCCGCCGGAGCTGGTCTTCAACCAATCCGTCGGCGCGCTCTTCGTCGTCCGCACGGCCGGCAACGTCGCCGACGATCTGGGGCTGGCGTCGATCGAGTACGCCATCAAGTTCGGGTGGACGAACCTGATCGTCGTGCTCGGTCACGAGGGCTGCGGCGCCGTCCAGGGCGCGCTCGACAAAGCCGACCCCGTCACCCCCAGCCTCCTCAACCTCGTACAGCGCATCCGCACGTCCTTCGACGGCATCCCCTACAAACCGGAAGATCCCGCGGTCATGGAGAAAGCGGCGGAAGCCAACGCACGCGCGTCCGCGACATGGCTCACCGCCCACAGCAGCACCATCCGCAACGCCGTCATCGACGGCAAGGTCAAGATCGTGCCCGCGTACTACTCGCTGAAAACGGGGTTGGTGAGGGAAGTCTCCCCACGTTAATCCTGAGCGGGGTGGTGGGACGGGTGGGAGCGAAGGATCTATGGAGCAGACTACGTGGCACGTGCCATGGCCAGCGTAGTTTGCTCCATTGATTCTTCGCTCACACCCACCCCACCGCCCTCGCTCAGAATTAACGCTGGCGCCAGACCTCTTCCACCTTCGCCCCCATGTCCGAGGGGGCCTTCACCACGTGAATCCCCGCGGCGGTGAGAGCGTCCATCTTTTCGGATGCCGTGCCTTTGCCGCCGCTGATGATGGCGCCGGCGTGGCCCATGCGGCGGCCCGGAGGGGCGGTCTGGCCGGCGATGAAGGCCACCACCGGTTTGGTCACGTTCGCTTTCACGAAGGCGGCGGCGTCTTCCTCGGCGCTGCCGCCGATCTCGCCGATCATGATGATGGCCTCGGTCTCCGGGTCGGCCTCGAACGCGATCAGGCAGTCGATGAAGTTCGTGCCCGGCAGCGGGTCGCCGCCGATGCCTACGGCCGTCGACTGGCCGATGTGACGCGTCTGGCCGACGGCTTCGTACGTCAGCGTTCCGGAGCGCGACACGATGCCGATCGGTCCCTTCTTGTGGATGTGTCCGGGCATGATGCCGATCTTGGCTTCGTCCGGCGTGATGATGCCGGGGCAGTTCGGTCCGATGAGGCGCGACGGCGTGCGGCCGTCGAGGACGTGCGCCGCGTTCATCTTGCGCAGGAAGTCATGCGCCTTGACCATGTCGTTGACCGGGATGCCTTCGGTGATGCAGACGATCAGCTCGATGCCTGCATCCGCCGATTCCATGATGGCGTCGGCGGCGAACGGCGGCGGCACGAAGATCATGGCGCAGTTCGCGCCCGCCTTTTCCCGCGCCTCGGCCACGGTATTGAAGACCGGAAATCCTTCGTGCGTGGTGCCGCCTTTGCCCGGCGTCACACCGCCGACCACCTGCGTTCCGTAGTCGCGGCAGCCGATGGCGTGGAACGTCCCTTCGCGGCCGGTGATGCCCTGCACGATCACCTTCGTGTTCTTGTCAGCCCAGATGGCCATTACTGAAGTCCCTTCGCCGCGGCAACCACCTTCGTGGCCGCGTCCCACATCCCGTCGGCAGTGATGAGCGGAAGTCCCGACTTGGCCAGGATCTCTTTGCCCAGCTCGACGTTGGTTCCTTCGAGCCGCACCACCACCGGCACGGGCAGTCCGATCTCGCGCGCGGCACTGACCACGCCCTCGGCGATGCGATCGCCGCGCATGATGCCGCCAAAGATGTTGATGAGGATGGCCTTCACGCTCTTGTCGCTGAGGATGATGCGGAAGGCGTTCTTGACCTGCTCGGCGCTGGCGCCGCCGCCGACGTCGAGAAAGTTCGCCGGCTCGCCGCCGGCCAGCTTGACGATGTCCATCGTGGCCATGGCCAGTCCGGCGCCGTTGACCATGCAGCCGACGTTGCCGTCGAGCTTGATGTAGTTCAGGCCGAACTTGGAGGCCTCGACTTCCAGCGGATCTTCCTCGTTGACGTCGCGCATCTCCAGGACGTCTTTGTGCCGGAAGAGGGCGTTGTCGTCGAAGCTCATCTTGCAGTCGAGGGCCAGCACGTCGCCTTCCTTGGTGACGAGCAGCGGGTTGATCTCGGCCAGCGCGGCATCGGTCTCGATGTAGGCGCGCATCAGCTTCTGCACGAAGTCGACGCACTTCTTGAACGAATCGCCGGTGAGCCCGAGCGCGTAGGCCACCTGGCGGGCCTGGAACGGCTGCACGCCGAGGACGCTGTCGACCGGCTCGCGGTGGATGGCGTTGGGATCGCGCTCGGCCACTTCCTCGATGTCCATGCCGCCCTGCGCGGAGGCCATGATGACGTTCATGCCCAGGCGGCGGTCGAGCGTGATGCCGAGGTACAGCTCCTTGTCGATGTTGAGCGCTTCCTCGATCAGCACCTTGCCGACGACGCGGCCTTCCGGGCTGGTCTGGTGCGTGACGAGGGTCATGCCGATCATCTTGCCCGTCAGCTCGGCCGCTTCATCGGCGTCCTTGGCCAGCTTCACGCCGCCGCCCTTGCCTCGTCCGCCGGCGTGGATCTGCGCCTTGACGACGACGCGGCCGCCCAGCTCCTGCGCCGCCTTGCGCGCCTCTTCGGGACTACTGACCACTACGCCGCGCGGCGTCGGAACGCCGTAGCGCCGCAGGATCTCTTTGGCCTGATATTCATGGACTTTCATAGCGGCGCGGGTTGTATCACAGGAAACGCTCCATCTCGATCTGGCGCACGAACCGCTGCGCACCGAGCGCGGCCAGAAAGGCGGCCATTCCCTCCTGGCGCGCATCGACGTTCAGGATGCGCAGCGGCTTCCCGGCGGTCGCCGCGGCGTCCTGGAGCAGGCGCGTGCCGAGGCCGCGCCGGCGCGCTTCCCGGCGGACCGCGAACTGCGGAACGTCGCCCGTCGCGGGGAAAACGATGGCGTAACTGTCGTCATCGCCGAGAACGACGTAGCGATCGCGCGCGCGCAGGATCGATGCGGTGGAGTTTTGCCAGGAGGGCTGGACGTCCCACCACGAGAGCTCTTTCGCCCCTTCGGGAAGAGGGCTGGCTTGAGAGGCGGCGACGAAGGGGACTGTGGCGCGAGCGCCGCCCCTCACCCTGGCTTCTCCCCGGAGAGCAGAGGGGACTTCGAGGGTCCAGCAATCCAAGCGGCGCGTTTCCGTGAATCCAACGTCTTGATACAGCGCCGCCGCGGCGACATTCGGTTCGAGCACCTCGAGCACGTACCGCGTCGCGCCAGCCTTGCGCAGCAGCTCGACCGAATGCTCCATCGTCTGCCTCGCCAGTCCGCGGCGGCGATGCGACGGGATCACGCCCGAGCCGGTGTCGTAGCCGGTCGTGCCGTCCAGTCCATTGATCGTGAAGGCGACGAGGCGTTTCTTTTCGAACACGCCGGACGAAAGCTCCGGCACCCAGCCGCGCCGCGTGAACATCTCGCGCAGCGCCTCCGGCGCCGGCTTCATCGGGACGACGTAGTCGCTGAACGCCTCGACGAACGCGCGGTGGATCTCGTCGAAGTCGGCGGCGCGAAGGCTACGGCGCTCCGAGCGCATCTTCCAGCACCTTGCGCAGTCTCAGGCCGCCGCGCAGCAGGCGCTCGTAGACGATGCCGATGTTGTGCTGCGCGTAGTCGGAGCCGATGTTTCCGTTGCCGATGTCGTAGCCGTACTTCACGGCCGCGTAGTGCGATTCGTTGATCCAATCGACGGGCGTGCCGGTCTGCAGCTCGGCGATGGGCCGGCCGCGCAGCTCGTAGTCGAGCAGGCGCGTGGCGTACTCCTCGACTGTGGGCGGTCCCCATTCGATGACCATGGTGTCCCACACGCTGTGCAGATTGCTCTCGGCGCCGAGGTAACGGACCTTCACTTTGTTGCCCCCGAGATCGGGCTCCATCGCGCCGGTCTGCTCGTTCTTCACCTGGCCGCCCGCGGCGTGCAGCGGCTGATGGATGTCGCCGATGAAGTGCACGACGAAGATCAGCGCCTCGCGGCGTTTGTCCTTGGACTGCGTCTTGTCTTTCAGCACGGCAAGGTACTTCTCGATGCCGGCCACGACGCACTGATCTTCCTTGCAGTCGCGGGCGCGGTCGAAGGTGGCGATGTCATTCGGGATGTTGCTGTAGTGCAGCGCGCCGGTGTTGCCCTGCCGCTCGCCGCGTACTTCCTGTCCGCGCCAGTCGTCCGGCAGCGACGCCAGATCGCGCAGCGGCGCCGCGAAGGTGAGCTCACGGACCTGTTGCGCCACGTTCGGCGACAGCCCCCGTTCGGCGATCTCGGCCACCACGGAATGACCCTTCGCCCCCCAGGCGAAAAGCGGCGTCGGAAGGAGGGCGAGCAGAGCGAGCAGACGTGTGATGCGCATGGCGCGAATTCTATCGCGTAGACTCCCGTACGAATGCGCGAGGGCGACGTCATCACGATCGAGGCCGGGGAGCTGGTGGCCGGCGGCGATGCGCTGGCGCGCGTCGACGGCTTTCCGGTCTTCGCCTCCAACGTCTTCCCCGGCGACGTGGCGCGCGTGCGGCTGCACGAAGTGAAGAAGGGCTTTGCCAAAGGCGAGATGGTGGAGATCGTCACGCCGGGCGCGCTCCGCCGCACGACGCCCTGCCCGATTGCCGACGAATGCGGCGGCTGCGACTGGACGGCGCTGCGCCTCGATCACCAGCTCGCAGCGAAGCGGCGCATCCTCTCCGAGTCGCTGCGCCGCATCGGCAAGTTCGACGTCGCGGCGCTGCCCGGGATCCGCATCCACCCGTCGCCGCTCAATTACCGGCTCCGCTCGCGCCTCCACCGCGACGGCGACGCCGTCGGCTTCTACGCCATGCGCTCCAATCGCGTGGTGCCACTCGCGCCTGAATGCGAGGTCGTGGGCGTCGAGACAGCACGGCGCGCGCAAACCCTCGAGGGCGAGATCTGGGAGGTCGGGCACGAGCTCATCGCCGGCGAGCGCGATCTCACGCTCAGCGTCGACGGCTACACCTGGCGCCTGCACACGCGGGCCTTCTTCCAGGTGAACCGCCATCTGCTGGCCACGCTACTGCGCCTCGTCACCGCCCACGCCGCGAAAACGGTCAACCGCCAGCATGCCGTCGACCTCTACGCCGGCGTCGGCTTCTTCACCCTGCCGATGGCCAAGCTCTTCGACCGCGTCACCATGATCGAAGGCTCGCCCCTCTCGGCCCGCTACGCCAAGATGAACGTGCCGTGGAACGTGAAGGTCGTCGAGGCGCCGGTCGAGCAACACATCCCCCGCGTCGCCAAAGCCAACTTCACGTTCCTCGACCCCCCGCGCGCCGGCGCCCGGCAGGAAGTCATCTCCGCCGTGGCCGAACGGACGACGGAACGGATCGCCTACCTCTCCTGCGACCCCGTCACCTTGGCCCGCGACGCCAACCGCATCACCGCCGCGGGCTGGAAAATCGCCTCGCTGGATCTGGTGGACCTGTTTCCGAACACGCATCACGTGGAGACGCTGGCGTCGTTCGAGCGAGGGTGAGTGGACTTGGTGGACGGAGTGGACTTGGTGGACGTCCACTAAGTCCACGTCGTCCACAAAGTCCACAAACTGGTGTACCCTCGGCTTGCCTGTCCTAGCCTCGCTCAGCGCCGCATAACGCGTGCGCAAATTTTCTACTGACACCCCTGCTGCAGTTCCCCTCATTGCCCTGATCGCCGGACTGGCCGTGGCGCCGGTGCTGGTGAATCCGTGGATCGTGATCACCGGGCTGGCGGTCATCGCCCTGCTCCGGCCTCGTGCGTTCTTGCTGTTTGCCATCGCCGGCATCGTGCTGTCGTTGCGCGTCCTTGCCCGCGATGCCGAGGAGCGAAAGACGTTCGACACGATCGACGGCGAGCGCTTCGTCACGATCGAAGCCCCCGTCACCCGCGACTGGAGCGTGCGTGATTCGGCGTTCCTGCTGCGCACGGAGAGTTTCCGTGCGGACGGTCATGCGTTCCACGCACCTCTCACCGTCTACGCCCGTTTCGAGCCGCCGCCGATCGCGATGGAGTCCACGCTGCGCGCGGAGGGGTTCCTGCGGCTGAGCGAGCGTGGCCAATACACCGTCAGCGTGAAGTCGGCGGAGCTGCTGTCGTACGCGGGCGAGCTGCCGCGGTGGCATCCGAAGGCGTGGAATCGCATGCTGGCGAACCGCTTGCGGCGCCATGCGGCGACGCATCCCGACGAGGTGGCGCTGGCGCAGGCTCTCGTCCTCGGGCGCGGCGAGATGCTCTCCGACGAGATGCGGGAGAGCTTCCGCCGCGGCGGGACGTATCACCTGCTGGTCTTCTCCGGGCTGCAGATCGCGTTTGCCGCGGGGCTGCTGGCCGCGCTCCTGCGCTGGTTGCATGCGCCGCGGGCGTCGGATTGGCTGCTGCTGGCCTTCGCCGGGCTGGCGCCTCTCTTCATCGGGCCGACCGCCTCGGTGGCCCGCGCCAGCATCGGCATCGGCGTCTACGCGCTCTCGCGCATCCTGCAACGTCCCACATCGCTCGAGAATCTGTGGTGCCTGGCCGCGCTGCTGCGGCTGCTCGTCGAGCCGGGCGATCTCACCGACGCGTCGTTTCATCTCACGTACGCAGGTGCCGGGGCATTGCTGTTCGTCGGCAAGCATTTTCACCGCCTGGCGGGGTCGCTCGCCGCCGCCGAGATCGCCATCGCGCCGCTGACGCTCTTTCACTTTCATCAGTACACGCTGGGCGGCTCACTCGTCACGCTGGCCATGTCGCCGCTCATCTTCGCCATGCTGATCCTCTCGTCGCTGGCCTGTGCGTTTCCGTGGTTCCTCGAGCCCCTCGGCGCACTGCACCGTGCCTGCGGGTTCCTGAACCGCTTCGGGCTGTCCGGGTTTTACGCCGCGCCGCCGGTCGCGTTCCTGATCTGCGCCGCATTCGCCGCGCTGCTCGCGCTGGCCTTTCTGGACGGGAAGAAGCGCGGAAAGTCGAGAGCGATCGCCATCGCCTGCGTACTGCTCGTTCCTTCCACCGCGGCGATCGTGCGCAGCCGCTCGCAACGCAGCGTCGGGTTTCCGCGCGTCACGTTCTTCGACGTCGGCCAGGGCGATGCGGCCGCGCTGCGCTCGGGCGAGAGAACCATGGTCGTCGACGGCGGCCGCGACGGACGGCTCCTGCCGCTCCTGGCCGACCGCGGCATCCGCCGCATCGACGAGGTCGTGCTCACGCACGCCCATCCCGATCACTGCGGCGCGCTGCCGCAACTGGTCGAGCAGTTCGACGTCGGACGCGTCTGGATCACGCCGCGCCAGTTCACTGGCGGTTGCGCCGAGCGGCTGCTGGCCGCCTGCACCCGCTCGGGCACGCCGCTGCACTTCGTCCGCGACGGCACGACGTTTTCCCTCGGCGCGTTTCACCTGACCGCACATCTCGCGGACACCACCTTCCGCCGCGCCCCGGAGAACAACGCCTCGGTGGTCCTGCGCGCCGAGACCGGCGGGCGCAGTTTTCTCCTCACCGGCGACATCGAAAAAGAAGCGGAGCTGGTTCTCGCCCTCGCCGGTCGTGACCTGCACGCCGACGTCCTCAAAGTCGCCCACCACGGAAGCCGCGGCTCCACCTCCGAGCGCATGCTCCACTCCATCGCCCCCCGCCTCGCCGTCATCTCCTGCGGCCGCCGCAACCTCTTCGGCCACCCCCACCCCTCCGTGCTGGGGCGCCTCGCCGAACGCCAAATCCGCACCTGGCGCACCGACCGGGACGGGACGGTGACGGTGGAAGTGCGGGAAGGGAAGGTGCTGGCGCGCGCGGAGTGAAGGCTCAGAGGCTCAAAGGCTCAGAGGCTCAAAGAGCGCAAGTTCAGGCGCTCCCCTCTGAGCCTATGCCCCTCTGAGCCTCTGAGCCTCCCGGTTCACGCTCCCTTGTTGTCTTTCTCACGCATGGTTCTTTAAAGTAAGCGCCTGCGATGTCCTCGACGCTGCTCAGGCTCGGCCTCTGGACTGTGATTCTGGTGCTGGTGCTCTATGTGCTGGTCAGCACCTATCCCGATGCCACGTGGGCGGAGCTGATTCCGATGAAGATGCTGCAGCAGGCGCTGACGCTGGGGGTGCTCCTCACCGCCGTCGGGGCGGTGATGCGGCTCCTCGGCAAAGGCGCGCAGGTGGTGACGGTGAAGAACCGCTGCCGCGTCTGCCGCCGTTCGATCCCCGTCGGCGCGCTGTACTGCCGCGAGCACCTCCGCTCCATCCTCGCCGAGGAAGACGAAAAAACGCACGTGACGCGGATTCGTCGTACGGGTAGATAGGGGCGGTGCTGCATCCTCTGATCGTCGTAGCCGGTCCGACAGGCACCGGCAAGTCCGAGCTGGCCTTGCGTCTGGCCGAAAACATCGGCGGCGAGATCGTGAACTACGACTCGGTGCAGATCTACCGCGGATTCGACATCGGCAGCGCCAAGCCTTCGCCCGAACAGCGCCAACACGTGCCGCACCATCTCTTCGACATCCTGGATGCGGACCAGGAGTTCAATGCCGTCGACTATGCGCGGCGCGCGCGCGAGGTCTGCGCGGAGATCGACGCACGCGGAAAGCGCGTCATCATTGCCGGCGGGACCTTCTTCTACTTGCGTGCTCTCTTGTCCGGATTGCCGGAGATGCCCGGACGCGACGAGGCCACCCGGGCACGCATCCGGGCCATCGCCGACCGTCCCCGTGGACCGGCGCTGCTCCATCGATGGCTGTCGAAAATCGACGCCCGAAGTGGTAGAAGGATCGCGCCCGGCGACAAGCATCGCGTCGAGAGGGCGTTGGAGGTCTGGATCACGAGCGGCAAACCGATCTCGAGCTGGGAACGCGACGTCGATGAGCTGCCTTCGGTCAAGCTGGCGCTCGACATGGAACGAAAGCAGCTCGGGGCGATGCTCGACGCGCGCGTGGAAGCGATGTTTCGTGGCGGGCTGATCGAGGAAACGCGGGGCCTGCTGGAGCGCTATCCCGCCACGGCACGGCCCTTCGGGACGATCGGATACAAGGAAGCCGCGGCCGTCGTGCGCGGCGAGCTGTCGGAGGCCGACGCCCTGGCCGAGACACGGCGCCGCACGCGGGCGTACGCAAAGAGACAGCGCACGTGGCTGCGGGCGGAGCGAAACGTGCACTGGCTGGACGCGTCCGACAGGGACCGGGCCTTGGCAACGGCCCTGCGGATCATCGAGGTGGAGAGTTGACGAGAACCAAGATCCTGATTTTGCTGGCGATGACGATCGTCGCCGCCAGCTGCGCGCCCGTGGACGTACCACCGCCGGCGGTCACGCCGCAGGGCGAAGACCGCTATCTGCTCGACCCGCGCACCGGCTACACGGTCACCCTCGCGCCGCCGATGGCCAAAAAGTTCGACGCGGCCTGGCGCTACGCCCTGGCCGGCAACGCGCCCGAGGCGCGCAAGCGGCTCGATGAGATCCTGAAAACGAACCCCGGCTACGTTCCCGCGCTCCTCGCCGAGTCAGCCCTGGAGATCCAGGCCGGCCGCTTCGATGCCGCAAGCTCCGGTGTGGCGGAGGCAATCGAGCGCGCGCCCGACTCGGTCGCCGCCCATGTCTATGAAGCGGAGATCGCGTTGCGCAGCGGCCAGACACGCATCGCGTACGACCTCTATCGCAAGATCGCGGCGCAGCCCGATGCGCCGCCGACGGCGAACGAGCGCGTGTCCCAATTGCAGGAGACGATCTTCGACGAGCTGTACACCGCCGCACAAACGGCATCCGATGCCGAGGCCGTGCGCGTGCTCCGCGAAGCCCTGGCCATCAACGCCGGCGACGTCGACGCGCGCATCCTCCTGGCGCGGAAGCTCCTGGCTCAGAAGCAGTTCGACGAAGCGCGCAAGGAGCTCGATCCGCTCCTCAACACCGTCGCCGACCGCGCCGAGATCCAGGAAATGCTGGCCGAGATCGAAGTCGGGCGCGGCCGCTACCAGGAAGCGATCCTCCGCCTCGACCGCCTGGCCCGCCGCACCAAGGACCCGCGCTACGAGCGCCGTCTGGAAGAGATCAAGCAGGAGTGGAGCGCCGCCAACATGCCGGCGCATTTCCACACCGCCGTGGCCAGCACCGCACTCACGCGCGCCGAGTTGGCCACGCTCCTCTACTGGACCGTTCCCTCCATCCGCTTCGCCCAGAACCTCGGCGCGCCGACCATCGCCGTCGACCTCGAAGACGTCCAGGGCCGCGACGAAATGATCCGCGCCATCGCCCTCGGCCTCTACGACGTCGATCCCGTCACCCGCCGCGTCGGCCCCTTACGCCAGGTCACCGCCGGCCGCCTCTCCGCCCTCCTCGCGCGCGTGCTGACCATCCGCGGAGCAAGTTGTGCGCGCGGTGTGACGCACGAGAGAGTCCTCGCCGCCTGCGGCGTGACCGATCCGCTGGCCACCTACCCGCCCGATGCGCTCGTGACCGGGAGGGATGCGCAGAGGGCGTTGGATCAGATCCGTTCCAAACTCCCACTCTGAGCGGAGCGAAGAGTCAAGTTAGCAGCAACGCTGATCGCTCCTCACGCGTAAGAGGCACATCCGCCGTTGGTGCTAAATTGACTCTTCGCTTCGCTCAGAGTTGACCACATGAAACCCCTCGCCACCATCCTCACCCAGATCCAGCAACACCAACCCCCGCGAGTCATCCTCGTCGGCGGGAACAGCGAGTTCCTCTCCGAGAACGCCTTCCATCAGCTGCGCGATGCGCTCGTCGCAGAAAACCCGGCGCTGAGCGTGGAGTCGTATGAGCCCGGCACGGATCTGACCGCGATCCTCGATTCGTTCCGGACGATGTCACTGTTCGGCGGGGCGCGCCTGCTCATCGTCCCCGAGGTCAACGCCTTCGTCTCCGCGAAAGAGATCGCGTCGCTGTACGACAAGGCCGTCGCCGACTGGAAGAGCGCCAAGACGGATCGCAAGCGCGCCTCCGCCTCGGCGAAGCTGCTGCACGTGCTCGGCCTGGCGGGCTGCGATCTGGACATGAAAGAGCGCGCCACCGCCGACGCCCTCGGCGTGACGCTCGACGCCACGCTCAACGACATGCTGGCCTTCTGCCGCGCCACGGGCAAGAAAGCCGGCCGCGGCGAGGACGACGCGGCGCTGCTCATGGAAGCGATCGCCCGCGGCGGCGCGGCCGGCACGATCCTGCTGATGCGCACCGGCGACGTACCGCGCGACTCGGCCACCATCGATCTCATCGACAAAGTCGGCGCCGTCGTCGTGGCCGATCTCACGCGCGACGGATTCACCTCCGCGCTCGAGCAGGCCATCGCCTCCATTGCCGCCGAGGCCAACGTGAAGTTCGAGCCGCAGGCAGTGATGCGCCTGCGGCAGCGCCTCGGGTTCGAGCGCATGCTGGCCGATAAGTTCTCCAAGGACGTGCCCGAGATCCGCGGCGCCGTCTCCGAGGTCGAACGCCTCGTCACGCTGGCCGGAGCCGGAGGACGCGTCACGCCGGCGATGGTCGAGCGCGAAGTGGCCGCCGTCGAAGGGGGAGCGCGCTACGAGCTCGGCTCACTCTTCACCGAAGGCAAGATCCTCGAAGCCGTGGCCAAGTTGCGCGACCTCGTCGCCCAGGGCCGCCGCGAAGACCCCAAGATGCCGGTCGACATGCACTACGGCCGCTTCCTCTTCCCCCTCGCCGAAGAGATCCGCCAGATGATCGGCATCCACTCCTGGGCGCGCGTCCACGACATGAACCTCCGCCAGTCCATGCAATACAACCGCTTCAAAGACACCATCGCCGACCGCCTCGGCGACTACCTCAAGAACCACGGCCTCGTGCGCCAGCGCCCTCACCCCTTCCCCCTGCACAAGAAGTGGGAAGCCGCCCGCAACTCCACCGAAGCCGATCTCTTCCGCGCCCTCGCCTTTGTCGCCGACCTCGAGATCAAACGCAAATCGGGAGGATTACCGGTGGACGTCGGGATAGAGACGTTCATGCTCTCGCGGTTGCGGACGGGATAGTCGACCTCTCGGGATCAAAGAATCTTTCCTATCAAGAGGTCCGCGACCTTATCGGTGGTCAAAAGCTGACATGCGAAGAGGTCGTGCGACCTTATGAGGTGTCAACTTTTGACATGCGAAGAGGTCCATGGACCTCTTCGTATCAAAAAAGCTGACATATGAAGAGGTCCATGGACCTCTTCGTATCAAAGAATCTGACAGATCAAGAGGTCCGCGACCTCTTCGTATCAAAGAATCTGACATCCGGAAGCTCCTCGCGCTCCTCTCTCGCTAAACTGCGCACACCCATGAACGTCGACCGCAATGCTTGGCGCGCCCTTTTTGCCGCGCAACTCGGGTGGATGCTCGATGCGATGGACTTTCTGCTGTTCACGTTCGCGCTGGTCTCCATCAAGAAAGAGATGGGGCTGACGAATCAGCAGGCCAGTCTGCCGATCGTCATCGCACTCGTGGCCAGCGCCATCGGCGGCATTGCCTTCGGACGCATCGCCGATCGGTTCGGGCGCGTGCGCGCCATGACGTACAGCATCCTCCTTTATTCGTTGGCCACCGCCGGCATGGCTACCGCGCAGAACCTCTGGCAGCTCATCGCCTGGCGCGTGCTGGTCGGCTTTGGAATGGGCGGCGAGTGGTCGTGCGGCTCCGTGCTCGTCGCGGAGACGTGGCCGCAGAAGTACCGCGCCAAGGCCATGGGCATCATGCAATCGGGATGGGCCGTCGGCGCCATTCTGGCCGCGGGCCTTTCCGCGCTCGTGCTGGAGCGCTACGGATGGCGCGTCCTCTTTCTCATCGGCGCGGCGCCGGCTCTCGCCGCGTTCGTCATCCGACGCACCGTCGAAGAGCCCGAGGTCTGGCGCGAGCGCGATCGCACACCGTCGCGCTTGAGCGAAATCTTCTCCGCGCAATACCGGCGGCGAACGTTCCTGGCCACGCTTGTCGCCTGCAGCGTCCTGGTCGCCTACTGGGGTGTGACATCGTGGCTCCCGGCCTTCCTGGCCACGCCGGTCGCCGAAGGCGGCGCGGGACTGACCATCACCAAATCCTCGACCTGGCTGATCGTGCTGCAGATCGGCGCGTTCTTCGGCTACATCAGCTTCGGCTGGATCGCCGATCGCATCGGGCGCCGCGCGGCGTTCACGGCATTCATGATCGCCGCGGCGATCGTCGTTCCGATCTTTGCCTTCGGTGCCCGGTCGACGTTGACCCTGCTGCTGATCGGACCGCTCGTTGGCTACTTTGCGCACGGCTACTTCTCGTTGTTCGGGGCCATGCTGGCGGAGATCTTCCCGACGCGCATCCGCGCTACTGCGCAGGGCTTCTGCTACAACTCCGGCCGGCTGGTCTCCGCCGCCGCACCGTTCGCCATCGGCGCCGCCTCCACACGCCACGGCCTCGGCTTCGCCATCGCCTGCGACGCAGTCTTCTTCGGGCTCGGGGCCATCCTCATCTGGCTCCTCCCTGAACGAGGGACCGAGCTGTGATCGACCTCAGCGCCGACCTCGGCGAAGGCTCGCCCGGCGAAGCCGAGATCTGGCCCCTCATCACCAGCGCCAACGTCGCCTGCGGCGGCCACATCGGCGATGAAGACTCAATGCGCGAAGCCGCGCGACTCGCGCAACAGCACGGCGTCCGCTTCGGAGCCCACCCGTCCTATCCCGACCGCCAGCACTTCGGCCGCAAATCGCTGGTCATGACCCCTGACGCGTTGCGCGACTCCCTCATCGCACAGCTGTCCACACTGAACGCCATCGCGCCCATCGAACACGTCAAGCCCCACGGTGCGCTCTACAACGACGCCCACCGCAACCGCGACCTCGCACGCATCATCGTCGAGGCCATGCAACACATCGCGCCCGGTCTGGCCATGGTCGCCCCGGATGACTCACAGATGGCAACCGCCGCCCGCGCCGCCGGCATCAAGGTCATCCGCGAAGCCTTCGCCGACCGGCGCTACGAATCGGATGGATCGCTGACTCCGCGCAGCATCGCCGGCTCGACCCTGACGGTCGAGGAAGCCGTCGCCCAAGCCTCCCTGCTGGCCACCCAGAGCGCGGTCATCGCCCGCGATGGCACGCGCATCGGGATCCGGTTCGACACTCTCTGCATCCATGCCGACATGGAGAATGCGGTCGCACGTCTTCGGGCCATCCGGTCGAAGCTGGCTGTCGTCTGATCGGCGCCACCGAACACGCCGGCAACATTTCACGCTGCGTGTGACCGGCGTCATTCTCGTGAAACGTTCTTCGGTCAGAATGCACTACTTCCTGAGATCAGGAGAGTTGCGACGTGGACAATCGCGTGAAGGTAGTGGTCGAGGTCCTGGAACGGCGCTTCAACTCGAGCTTGCGGGTGGCTGAGCTCGCGGACGGGGTCGGCCTCTGTGCCTCCCGGCTCGAGCATCTCTTCAAGCAGGAAGCGCGAGTCTCCATCCGGGACTACATCCGCGAGCGCCGGCTGGACACCGCCGCGCAGCTGCTGGCCAATTCCATCGAGCGGATCTCGGTGATCAGTTTCCGCGTCGGCTTCCAGCACGTGGCCAATTTCAACCATGCGTTCAAGAGGCGGTTCGGTGTTTCCCCGCGCCAATACCGCGCCCAGCGAATAGCAGAAGCGACCAAGTAAAAGCAGGAAAGACCAAGCATTTGGGATTGCCGGGCGTCTTTCCGTTGGTCATGATCGCCGTCACCCGCTGTTCTCGATGAGTTTCAACCCACTGCCGGCGTACCTCGCCGGACGTGTCTCTCGCCCCCAACGTTTCGAGCTCGATCCAATCGATCGAAAGGAGAACGTATGCCCGCTGCGCTCACCTTCCCCGGGGTCTATGTCGAAGAGATTCCCAGCGGCGTGCGAACGATCACCGGCGTGGCCACGTCCATCGCCGCGTTCGCCGGCCGCACGCCGCGCGGTCCCGCCCAGGAGCCGCGCACGATCACCAGCTTCGCCGACTTTGAGCGCGTCTTCGGCGGTCTCGACCGCAACTATCCGATCGGCTACGCCGTGCGCGACTTCTACCAGAACGGCGGCACGACGGCGGTCATCCTGCGTCTCTTCAAGAAGGACGGCACCGACGACGGCCTCTCCAAAGGCGCCTCCGGCGACCTGAAGCTGCAGGCGCTCAGCGCCGGTACATGGGCCGATAAGCTCACGCTCCTCGTCGACGACGAGGGGATCACCGAGGAGATGGCGGACGCGGTGAATCCCGCTCTGGTGAAAGAGGACTTTTTCAACCTCACCATCTCCAGCGGTCCGGCCGGCCCGAACGAGACGTTCCTCGGCGTCACGCTCCGCGAGGCAGGCGGCGCGCGCCGGCTGGACCGGGTGCTGGCCGCGCAGTCGAATCTCGTGGCCCTCGACGGAGACGTTCCCGACACGGCGGCGCCGGCGGCGATCACCGACCCCGTGCAGTTCACCGGCGGCGGCAACGGCCTCGCGCTCGACGACGCCTCCTTCGATCTCCAGAAGGACGAGAGCGACAACATGATCCCCAAGACCGGTCTGGAGGCGCTGGAGAAGACGGACCTCTTCAACCTGCTCATCATCCCGCCGGAGACGCTCGAGGGCGATACGTCGAAGGCGGTCTACTCCAAGGCGCTGGCGTATTGCGTGAAGCGCCGGGCCATGCTCATCGTCGATCCGCCGAACGCGTGGACGAAGGGCTCGGACATGAACATTCCGAACCCCGGGACGGCCGTCTCGGACCTCGGCCTGACCGGTCCCAATGCGCGCAATTCGGCGGTGTACTTCCCCCGCGTGCTGGCCGCCGATCCTCTCCTCGGCGGACAGAGCGGCAAGTTCGTGCCCAGCGGAATGGTGGCCGGCATCATGGCCCGCACCGACGTCACGCGCGGCGTGTGGAAAGCGCCCGCGGGCGTGGATGCGGCGCTGGTCGGCGCGCAGGGGCTGACCGTCACGCTCAACGATCTGGAGAACGGTCTGCTCAATCCGGTCGGCATCAACTCCCTGCGCACGTTCCCGATCATCGGCTCGGTGGTCTGGGGAGCGCGGACGCTGCGCGGCGCGGACATGCTCGCCGACGACTACAAGTACGTCCCCGTGCGCCGCCTGGCGCTCTTCATCGAAGAGAGTCTCTACCGCGGGATGCACTGGGCGGTCTTCGAGCCGAACGACGAGCCGCTGTGGGCGCAGATCCGCCTGGCCGGCGGCGCGTTCATGCACAACCTGTTTCGGCAGGGCGCGTTCCAGGGGGCCTCGCCGCGCGACGCCTACTTCGTGAAGTGCGACAAGGAGACCACCACGCAGAACGACATCAACCTCGGCATCGTGAACGTGATCATCGCCTTCGCGCCGCTCAAGCCCGCCGAGTTCGTGGTCCTCAAGATCCAGCAGATCGCGGGTCAGATCCAGACATAGATCCAGGCGCAGGTGGGAGGAAAGAGACCATGGCCGCATCGAACCGCTTCGATCCCTACAAGAACTTCAAGTTCATCGTGAAATTCGGCCCGAAAGTCGTGGCCGGCGTGAGCAAGGTAGGCGGTCTGAAGAAGACCACCGAGGTCGTCAAACACCGCGAGGGAGGAGACCCGAGCACCAGCCGCAAGTCGCCGGGACGCACCGAATTCGAGGCCATCTCGCTCGAGCGGGGCCTCACCGCCGACCGCGAGTTCGAGCAGTGGGCGAACCAGGTCTGGTTCTTCCAGGGCCAGGCGCCCGGCGAGTCCGCCCTCGGCAACTTCCGCCGCGACATCACCATCGAGCTGCGCAACGAAGCCGGGCAGACCGTGCTGCGCTACTTCGTCTATCGCTGCTGGGTCTCGGAGTATCAGGCCCTGCCCGACCTCGACGCCAATGCGAACGCGGTGGCCATCGAGACGATGAAGATCGAGAACGAGGGGTGGAAGCGCGACCCGTCGCTGACGATCGAGCCCGAGCCCGAGTTCGCGGGCGAGACGGTGGGATGAGTGCGAGCGCTCTGACACCGTCGGAGCTGCTCGCGATCTGGGAGCGTGGGGACGGGCAGCGCCCGTCGCGCCGCGCGCTCGCGATGCTGGCGGGCACGGCGCCACACGCTTCGCCGGATGAGCTGGCGGCCATGCCGATCGGCCGGCGCGACGCGTCGCTGGTCGAGCTGCGCGCGCGCGTCTTCGGCGACGCGTTCACCGGCGTGACCACCTGCCCCGCGTGCGGCGAAGCCATCGAGCTGGCCTTCGATGCCGATGAGGTGCGCCGCGAAGCCGGAAGCGACGGACCGCTCTCGATCCACGGCATGGACGTGAGACTGCCGAACACGGCGGACCTGGCCGCGATCGAGCGCTGCCAGGACGTCGCCTCGGCGCGCCGTGAACTGCTGGCGCGCTGCGTGACGCGGGAGGAGCTTCCGCCCGACGTCGAGGAAGCAGTGATCGCTGCGATGGCTGATGCGAATCCGCAGGCCGACGTCACGATCGACGCCGCCTGTCCGGTCTGCGCGCACGCCTGGCGCGAGCCGTTCGACATCGTGACGTTTCTCTGGACCGAGCTGGCCGTCGCCGCACGCCGGCTCATCGCCGATGTGCACACGCTGGCCGCCACGTACGGATGGAGCGAGGCGGACATCCTCGCGCTCTCGCCGGCACGGCGGAATGCCTATCTCGAGATGCTGCGATGAGCGACTTCCTGACGCACCTCGCCGCGCGCTCCCTGTCGCCTCCCACGCTCCGCCCACGGACGCTCTCGCGGTTCGAAGCGGAAGCTCCGGCCGAGGCGCCGGAGAACGAGGAACTGCAGTCCGTTGCACGTGCCGAGGTGCGCAGGACGACGACGCCGATGGTCGCCGCCCCGCCGCCGGCGTCCGCGGTCACACACGAGGAAGTGATTCGCGAGCACACACACGACGTCGTTCGTGAAGCCTCCACGACGCGCGTCGTCGAGCGCCGCGAGGAGGTCGTGCGTGAGGTCCCCGTAGGGTCCAAGCAGCTACAGGTGACTGAGGAGCAGCCACCGGCAGCCCGCCGTAAAACCAATCGCGATGAAACCCGTCCGGCACCGCTCCCGCGCCGCGAACAACGTGTTCCTGACGCGCACGCCAACCAGCGCACACCGGCCTTCAGCCCGCTCGTCCGAGGAGAGGCGGAATCCCGTCCTGCGTTGCCGCAAGCGCGGGAAGCGTCCATTTCCCGCGAGACCGAGCCGGTTATCCACGTCTCCATCGGCCGCGTGGAAGTGCGGGCGACGACGTCCGCCGCACCGCCGCGCACCGCGCGGCGCAGCACGGCCATGACCATCGACGACTACGTGGCGCGCAAGAACGCGAAGGGGCGGCGATGAGCACCGACCTAGCCATCACCGCGGTCACGCGCACGCTCCGGCAGATCCTCGACGACGAGGTGGCCGACAAGTGGGGCGTGGGTGTGCTGGAAGGCGACCTCACCAAGCAGTTCGTCGTGGCCAACCTGCCGCCGCACAAGGTCCGCGACCTTCATCCGTCGCAGAACGTCGTCAACGTCTTCCTCTATCGCACGGACCTCAACGCCGGGTGGCGCAACATGACGCTGCCGTCGCAGACCAAGCCGGGCGAGAGCGGTCCTCCGCCGCTGGCGCTCAACCTCGAGTATCTCGTCACCGCCTACGGCGAGGACGATCGCGAGGACGCCGCGCACTTCTTCCTGGGGCAGGCCATGCGCGTGCTGCACGACCGCGGCGTCCTGCCGCGCGCGGCCTTCAAGACCGTGCTGCCCGCGGCGCGCGTGCATCTGCAGATCGAGCAGGTGACGATCACGCCCAAGCCGCTTTCCATCGAAGAGATGTCGAAGCTCTGGAGCATCCTCCAGACGCAGTACCGCATCTCCGCCGCGTACCTGGTGACGGTGCTCCTCATCGACAGCCGCACGGCCACGAAGAGCGCGCCGCCCGTGCTCACGCGCGGCCCCGAGGACCGCGGCTTCACGGCCATCGCCGCGCCGCCGCCGGTGCTCGACTTCACGCGGCCGGCCACCGGCTTCGCGGCGGTGCGCCTGGGCGAGGAGCTGGTGGTGCACGGCGAGCGCTTCGACGTGGCCGGCGACCTCACCGCGCGCCTGCGGCATCCGCTGCTGACTACGCCGATCGAGCTGCCGGTGACGCCAGTCGACGCCACGCACGTGAAGATCGCCCTGCCCGCCGCGGCCGGCGGCTCGGGAGTAGCCGCGGCGTGGCCGGCCGGCTTCTACCGGCTGGCGCTGGTGGTGGCGCGGCCCAACATCCCCCCGTGGCCGACGAACGAGGTGTCGTTCGCGCTCGCGCCGTCGATCACGGTCGATCCGCTGACGAACACGAATCCCGGCTCCGATTTCACGGTCACGCTCGAAGCCACGCCGCAGGTGCGCGAGGACCAGCCGGTCCTGGCGATCTTCGGCTCCACGCAGTTCACACCTTCGTCGGTGTCGACCCCCAATGACCCGGACGCTCCGACGACGATCACGTTCGACGCGCCGGGCAACCTCGGCGTGCACCGCGTGCGGCTGCGCGTCGACGGCGTCGACTCGATCCCGATCGTCAGGAGCGGCGACACGATGACGTTCGATCCTGCCCAGAGCGTCGAGGTGAAAAACCCATGACCAGTGCCGATCTCACGACGTGGCATCAGGCCAACGACGCCTATCTCGCCGCCGCGGTGGAGTGGCTGCGGCTGCTCCTCCTGCGCCACGTCCCCGCCGAGCCGCAGCCGCTGGCGAATACGTCCAGCGAGCCGGCGCCGGACTCGCAGAACGCGTCGCAGAACACACCGCAGAACGGAGCATGGTGGAGCTTCCGCCGCACCGCCACCGGCACGACACCCACACCGCAGCCGCAGCCGCGGCTCCTGCCGGCCGCGCCGACGGAGGTGACGGAGGAACAGGTCGCCGAGGCCGCGGAGCGCATGCGCAACGCCGAACAGAGCGATCCGCCGCCGGCCATGCTGCTGCTCGCGCGCCGCACCGGCCTCACCTCCTTCGAGCGCGATCTGCTCCTGCTCACCGTGGCCATGGAGCTCGACACGCGCATCGCCGGCCTCTGCGCCCGCGCGCAGGACGACGCCTCGCGTCCGTACCCGACGTACGCGCTGGCCATGGCCATCTTCGACGACGCCAGCTGGGACGCGATGTCGCCGGACCGCCCGCTGCGCTACTGGCGTCTCATCGAGATCAGCCAGCCCGGCATGCAGCCGGTGACCATCAGCGCCATGCGCGCGGACGAGCGCATCGTCAACTACGTCAAAGGCCTCAGCCATCTCGACGACCGCATCGCGCCGTTCGTGACGGCGTTCTCCGAGCCGGTGCACGACGACGAGCTGCCCGAGTCGCAGCGCGAGGTGGTGGACGCCATCCTGGCCTCCCTCGAGCGCGACCAGCCGCATCTGCGTCCATTGCAACTGCTCGGCCGCGACCCGGAGAGCAAGCAGCTCGTGGCCCGCGCGGCCGCGCATCGCCTCGGCCTGACGCTCTATCGCATGGCCGGCGACATGCTCCCTGCGCAGGCAGGCGAGCTGGAGACGCTCTCGCGCCTCTGGCAGCGCGAGACGCTGCTGCTGCCGGTCGCGTTGTACATCGACGCCCGCGACGTCGACCGCAACTCCGACACGCACGGCACGCCGCTCAAGCGCCTCCTGGCGCGAGGCGGCGGCGTGATCTTCGTCGACGCGCGCGAGACGTGGCCGGTGCCCTCAGGCACGCAGACCTTTGACGTGGAAAAGCCGACGCCGAGCGAGCAGCGCGAGACATGGCTCTCCGCGCTCGGCGGCGAGCACACCGGCGAGGCCGCGCGCCTAGCCGGACAGTTCAACCTCAGCGCCGACGCCATCCGGCGCATCGCCGCCGAGGCCCTCGACGACGACTCCGAAGCGCCGCTCGGCGAACGTCTCTGGAAAAAAGCCGGGCATCGCACGCGCCTCCACATCGACGCCCTCGCGCAACGCATCGACGCCAAGGCCCAGTGGGACGACCTCATCCTCCCGGAGACGGAAAAAGAGCTCCTGCGCCAGATCGCCACGCACGTGGCCGGGCGCACCCGCGTGTACGACGAATGGGGATTCCGGGCCCGGATGAACCGCGGCTTCGGCATCAGCGCCCTCTTTGCCGGCGAGAGCGGCACCGGCAAGACCATGGCCGCCGAGGTCATCGCCAACGAGCTCGGCCTGGCCCTGCATCGCATCGACCTCTCGTCCGTGGTCAGCAAGTGGGTCGGCGAGACGGAGAAGAACCTGCAGCAGCTCTTCAACGCCGCCGACGATTCGAACGGCATCCTCTTCTTCGACGAAGCGGACGCCCTGTTCGGCAAGCGCACGCAGGTCCAGCACAGCCAGGACCGCTTCGCCAACATCGAGATCAACTTCCTACTGCAGCGCCTGGAGTCGTATCGCGGCCTGGCCATCCTGGCCACGAACCTCAAGGACGCCCTCGACCCCGCCTTTCTGCGGCGCCTGCGTTTCATCGTGTCGTTCCCGTTCCCCGGACCGGACGAGCGCCGCGCCATCTGGCAGCGCGCCTTCCCACGCGAAACGCCGACCGCCGGCCTCGACTTCGAGCGGCTGGCGAAGCTCAACGTCACCGGCGGCAGCGTGCACAACATCGTCCTGTCGGCGGCGTTTCTCGCGGCCGACCGCGGCTCCGACGTGACCATGCCCATCGTGCTCGAAGCGGCCAAGACGGAGCTGCGCAAGCTGCAGAAGCCGATCAACGAGGCGGACTTCCGTTGGCGCGAGGGAGGAGGGCTAGCCGCCGTATGAACGTGCGCCTGCACATCGACCGCCTCGTGCTGGACGGCATCGAAGTCGGAGCCGCCGACCGTCCGCGCCTCCAGGCGGCGGTCGAACAGGAGCTGGCGCGCCTCATCGGCGTGGGCGGCATCTCGCCGGAGCTCACGGCCGGAGTGGCCCTGCCGTCCGTGCGCGCGCCGCAGATCGCCCTGGCGCCGGACGCGAAACCGGCGCAGCTCGGCGCGTCGATCGCCGGCGCGGTGTATGGCGGGGTGGGAGGGAAACGCTGATGCACGAGCAGATGCGCAAAACGCTCGGGCAAAGCGATTCGTTCTTCCCGACGATGCACGAGGGCGACGATCCGGAGACGCGCTACCGCACGCGCAGGCGCGACGACGACAAGCGCTTCCGCATCGAAGCGATGCCGGATCTTCTGGCCTCTGAGGCCAAGCCGCGTAATGTGAACATCACAGTCGACGAGCCGCGCATTCGCTCAATCGAATGGTCTCTCCGGATGCCGGACGGCCGCGTTTCGCCCGACGTCGTGCGCACGAAAGCTGGCGATCCGGACGCGACGACGCGCCCTTTTCGCCTGGAGCAGCGGCACCTGAGCACCACCGGCAGCTACACGCTCGAGTGCACCGGCCTCGACTCCTCCGGCTCGCTGGTCCTCGTTGCCTTCCGCGACTTTCGCATCGTCGGTACCAATCAGGGAGGCGTGAAGAACAAGAGCGGAACACTCGCCTTTCTCGAGTACACGGCCACGAAGGGATCCGTGCGCACAAAGCTCGGCTTCGTTCCGAATCCAGGCGTGACCTGTCCGGAGATCGGCTGGATCCAGGCCGTGCAGGCGCTCGATACGGATGGCGAGAGCATCTATCGCTACATGAAAGATCCGGTCATGGATGCGCGAAAGACGCCGCTGTCGTGGGCGATCGATCGCGGCTCCAATCCACCCAGCCCATTTTACGGAACGGTCCGCGACCCGAAGACCGGCACGATCGGACCGGACCCGCAATTCACGCAGTTCGGCGGAATTCAGCGTGCCGATCCGACGGCCGTCCTGGCGGACGCGCCCGAGTTCCAGGCGGCCATGGTCACCAAGTACGAGAGCTGCGCGGTTTGCCGCAGCGGCGCCGATGCCGGCACGGTGTACGGCTGCGCGATGTGGGGATTCACAAGCAAGGACGACGGCACCGCGACCCTGCATCCGCAGACCATCAGCAGCAAGCCGTCGCCGAAGTTCGCCGCGGCCGCGGGGAAGTGGAACGAGTGGCGCGAGGGGCTCTACGACAAACCCGAAGCCGCGCCTACGTTGAGGACTCCATGAGCGAGCTCACGCACGCGCTGCGCACTCCCGATGCGGACAGCAAGCTGCGCATCCAGCGCAAGTGCGGATGCGGTGGCTCGTGCGGAAGCTGCTCCGAGGAAGAAAAGAAAAAGAAGGTGCAGCGGCGTGCGCTCGGCGACGTCGGCAGCGACATCCCGCGCAGCGTGCAGAGCGTGCTCGGCTCCGCGGGTCGTCCGCTCGACGCGGAGACGCGCACCACGATGGAGAGCCGCTTCGGGCGCAGCTTCGCCGAGGTGCGGGTGCATACGGACTCGCACGCCGCGGCGTCCGCGCACGACATCAGCGCCGCCGCGTACACGGCCGGGACGCACATCGTCTTCGGCGCGGGACGCTTCGAGCCGGACACCGCGCAGGGGCGGCGGCTCCTGGCGCACGAGCTGGCGCATGTGGCGCAACAGACCAGCGGGGCGACGACAATCGCCCACGGCATCGGTCCCGCCGACGACGTGCACGAGCGCGCCGCCGACCGCGTCGCTGACGCCGTCGTAGCGCAGGGGCCGGCCTTCGCGCCGCCGCCGGCGATCGTCCCTGTTGCCGAACGTTTGGTGCGCCGCAAGCGGGAGGAGAGCGAACCGGCGGCCGAGGTCGAGCAGCCGCGTTTCATCGTCGACGACGAGATGACTCCCGCGCCGGGACAGATGCGGCGCCAGGAGTTCGTGGAAGAGCTGGACGCGGTGGTCTGCGCGACGTCGAACCGCGAGATGGCCGCCCTCGGGCAGTCGACGGACAACTGCCCTCTCCTGGCGCGCTGGCGGCCGCGCATCCGCAGCATGGACGCGCGCCAGCTGGAGATCTCCATGCGCCGCTGGGCCGGCGGCGACTCCAGCGTGCGCAATGCCCACGATTACATCCCGCGCGTGGCCGCCCGGCTGGCGGAATCGATCCGCATCTGGGGCGCAACCGGCGACGTGAGCGGCGTGCCGCCCGACCTGATGGATTTGATGGGAGGGGGCACGATCCGCATCGGCGTGGGCAGCCTCATTCGCGGCGCCGTCGGAAGGTTGTTCCGCAAGGCGCGCGACGGCGCGGCTGCACCCGCGATGAACGTGGCGCTCGATGCCGACGGTGGCCGGCCACTCGACAACGGCGTCGCATCCCGCATGGGGGGCGCGTTCGGACGCGATTTCTCGAACGTGCGCATCCACACGGATCCGGACGCCGCGACTGCCGCCACGAGGATGAACGCGCGCGCCTTCACGGTCGGCCACGACATCGTCTTTGCCGGCGGCGAGTACGCGCCGGGCACGGTCATCGGCGACGCGCTGCTGGCGCACGAGCTGGCCCACGTTGCGCAACAGGACGGCGCGCAGCAGGACGGCGCCGCGGAGGTGCTGACGAAGAGCGAAACCCCGACGGGCGCGCTCGAGCACGATGCCGACGATGCCGCCGTGCACGCGGTGACTTCGCTCTGGCCGAGTCTGCGCCGCTTCGCACGCGACACGCGAACGAACGCGATGCCGCGGCTCAAATCGAACCTCAAGCTGCAGCGCTGCGACGCCAGTCCGTCGGAGCTGCAGGAGTACCTGCGCGGGATCGACAAGAGCGGCATCGAGAAGGCGAACAGCAGCGACGGCAAGGCCCGCCAGATCGCGGAAGCGTGGAGCAGCGGCGACACGCAGTACATCCTCACCGCGCGCCGCAAGGAGCTGCTCATCGAGGAGATGCTCGACGGCTTCGTCTCACCCGACGATCAGGAACAGATCCTCAACCTGCTGGAGCGTTCGTGGCCGGCCGATCTGAAGCTGATGCTCGGCCCCGGCCACGTGCCGCACAAGAAACTGCTCGATGAATTCGGGCGGCACAAGGAAGACCTGTGGCGCTTCTACATGCGCCGCTATCCCGGCGCCTATCCGGACGATGTGGTGAACCGCCTCCTGTTCGCCGATGAAGCGCCGCCGGCGCAGGCTCCGCCCGATCTGGCCAAGCTCGATGCCACCGAGCCGAGCGCCGATCCGAATCGGATGGTGCAGTTCGGCGACGGGCTTCCGTCCACGACCCAGGCGCACCGCGTGGCCACGAAGCGCAGCTACAACAAGCTCGACCGAGGGGAAGCCGCTGCCTGGATCACCCAGGAGTACGGCACCCTGATCAGCGCCGACCAGCAGAAGGCCGTGCGGTCGACGCGGGTGACGTACTACAGCCCGTCCGATTTCTTCGTGGCCTTCGTCCCCATCTGCGAGAGGGACTACCTGGCCGAGCACTACAAGACGCAGAAAGAGCGCGACGATCCGGAGCACAAGAAGGAGGCGCGATCCGTCTGCACGCTCGAAGAGTCGACGACGGCCGCGTTTCACGATTCGAACGACCACACCATCACCGTGCAGCAGGAGCGGGAAACGCCGGAGACGATGGTGCACGAGGTGCTGCACGCGTTCGCGCACGAGCGCGTGTTCGAGCTGTCGAAGTTCGCGCGGGAAGGGCTGACCGAGCTGCTGACGCGGCGTGTGATTCTCCGTCACAAGCACACCGGGAACGAAAAGCCGCTGTACATCGGGGGCCACTACGACGACGCGTACGACGCCGTGCAGGAACTGGCCGTCAAGGTGGGTGAAGACCTGCTGACACGCGTCCATTTTCAGGGCGCCGTCACGGAGCTCTGCAACAAGATCGGGAAGACGCGTTTCGACGCCTGGAACAAGGCCATGCAGGACCGCAACAACGGCGCTGCCGCAACGGCGATCCTTCGCGACGGAACGCTGAAGGAGACGGAGGCAAAGTGCACATGAGCTATCGCACTTGCGTCCTCGGCGGCGCCTCCCTTGGAATCGCCATCGCGGCGTTCTTCGCCGAGTCGGTGCTCCTCTGGCTGGCTGTGGCCGCGCTTGCGGTCTCGGTCGCGCTGCTGCTCGCGGCGGCGACGAAGGTGCTCCTCGGTGTGGAGCGGTTCTCGTTCCTGCACTACCAGCTCGCGGCGATTGCATGCGTCGCGGTGGTGCACGCACCGTCGCTCGATCTCCTCGCGCTGGCTCTGGCCATCGCGCAGGGCATCGGGCGCATCGGTTGTGCGCATGCGGGCTGCTGTCATGGGCGCCCGTTCCGCGCCGGCATCCGCTACACGCGCGGACACGTGGCGGAGCATTGGGTGGGCGCGCGGCTCATCCCCGTGCAGTGGATCGAGTCGGGCGGGCTGCTGCTGCTCGCCGTTGCAGTGGCATTCACGATCGGTAATGGAGCCTTCGTGCTCTACGCGACGTCGTACGCCGCGTTGCGATTCATGACCGAACTGCTGCGCGGCGACCGCCGTCCGCACTACGCCGGCCTGTCGGAGGCGCAGTGGATCTGCCTGGCCACGGCCATCGTGTTGGCGCCGACGACTATCGCCGCGTTGCTCGTTGTGGCGGCGATCGCCGTGATGCGCATGCGGCGCATCGACGTCGACGCATTCGCGCGTGCGGTCCACGCGGCGCGCGCCACGAGCAGCGTCGCCAACGCGGCGGGACTGCGGATCTCGCACGGCCGCACCGGTGACACGGAGCACTACACACTCTCCGCGGTTGCGCCGAGGCACACACGCCCCCTGGCCGCACTGCTGCGCGATCTCGTCCATCCCGACCAGCGCCTGACGCTGCTGCCGCGGGATGGCGGCGTCCTTCATGTGATCGTGGGAGGTGCGGCGTGATGCACGCGCAAAAGGAGCGGCCGGCGATGCCGCAGCCGGTGAGTGACGTGCTGGCGTCGCCCGGGCGTCCGCTCGACGCACCGTCGCGCGCGTTCTTCGAGCCGCGCTTCGGACACGACTTCAGCCGCGTGCGTGTGCACTCCGACGAGCGCGCGGCACAGTCCGCCGCGGCCATCGGAGCGCACGCCTGGACCGTCGGGAACGACATCGCCTTCGCCCACGGCTCGTATGCACCGCCGATCCTCGCGCACGAGCTCGCGCACGTCGTGCAGCAGAGCGGCGCGTCGCCAACCACGGCTCCGGAGCTGGGCCATCCCGGCGATGCCTACGAGCGCGACGCGGAGAGCGCACAGCCCCAACTGCGCACGTCCGCGCCGCGCCTGCAGGGATTGTGGGGCTGGATCGCCGGCGGACTGGGGGCACTGGCTTTACTGGCCAGCGACTTCGTGTACCGGCTGTTCAGCGATGACTTCAGCAAGGAAGAGTTGCAGAAGTACCTCAAGTGGATCCGCAATGCGAAGAGGATCCAGGACGAGTACGACAGCGACAACAAGGCCCGCGCTTGCGTGAGCCGCGAGAAAGAGCTCGGTCCCTACTCGGTCGACGACCGCGTTCTTCTCATCAACGAAATGCTGGCCGGTCTCACCCTCGGCGCCGACGAGTCGGCCATCCTGGCCACGATCAAGGCCGCGCCTCCGGGAGACGTCCCGCAGATCGTCGCGCGCGTGGGACGCGCAACGCTCTGGTCGAACTTCAGCGGCCGCAACCGCCGCCTCATCGAAGCAGCCACGCTCACCGACGCCGATGCCGGCCCCGCGCTCGTGACACGTCTCCGCGATCTCGATCCCGAGGCGATCCAGGACTACGTCACACACGCCACCAGCGTGAGAGTGCAAGCCTCCGCGAGGCAGGCGGCGTCACTGAGCACGATCACCGCGCCCGTTCCGGTCGGCACGACCTTCAACGCCGTGGGCCAGGCCACCTTCGTCATCAACGGCATCGATGTCATCGCTCTGCCGGATGAGGAGTCCAACAAGCTGGAAAAGGGCGATGCCCTCACGACGATGGATCTCGTCGTGGCGAATCTTCAGGCGGTCAGCCCCACGGTTCCGCCTCAGATTCGCGCGGAAGTGCAGACGCACTACGGCACGGGAACGGACAAGCGCAAGAAGGCAACCTACGGCCGCGGCACGACCGAGCCCGACAAGCGCGCCGGACGCAAGTCGCTGCGCTTCCACGAAAGCAGGCACGGAGAGGACTGGTTCGATTTCCTGGCCGCCAATGCGCCCCCGGTGTTCACCGGCCATCCCGGAATGAACGGGGTCGAATTCGGACGCGCCATGCAGGCCTTCGGCGACGCGCTCAACGACTACAACTGCCGCGCCCTGGCCTTCTCCATCCGGAGGAGCGACTGCGTCGGCAAGATCGCGCCGGACAAACACACGCGTGGTGCGCATCGGCGATGCCCCAATCACGTCGCCATCTGCAGCCAGGGAGGAACCCCGTGACCAACACCCCCGTCTCTCCTCCCACGCTCAAGGGCGGGATCGTGCTGCTCGATCCGGTCACCTCGATCGTCTCGCGCGTGATCGTGCTGCAGTACGCGCCGGACACGCTGAGCCGCACGTTGCAGGTGCAGGGCACCGGCAACGAACAGGGCGATCGTTCCGAGGTGCTGCGGCTGAAGGGCCCGGCCGTGGAGACGCTCAAGCTCGACGCAGAGATCGACGCCACCGACCAGCTCGAGTCGGCCAAGGCCGGCGCGGTGGTGCTGCAATCAGGGATCTTCCCCGAGCTGGCGGCGCTGGAGACGATCGTCTATCCGACCACGCGGCAGCTCCTCTCCAACCACGCCCTGGCCGCGGCGGGCATGCTGGAGATCCTGCCGATGGAGGCGCCGCTGACTCTCTTCGTCTGGAGTCCGTCGCGCATCCTCCCCGTGCGCATCACCGAGTTCTCCGTGACCGAGGAAGCGTTCGACACGAAGCTCAACCCGATCCGCGCCAAGGTGAGCCTGGGCATGCGCGTGCTGAGCGTGACCGACCTCGGGTTCCAGCACCGCGGCAGCTCGATCTATCTGGCCTATCAGCGCATCAAAGAAACCTTCGCCGCCATCCCCACCGGAAGCGTGGGGCAGCTCGGCATCGGAGCGATTCCATGAGCGACGTCCTGGCACTGCATTTCGGCCTGCGCATTTCTCCGTTCTCCCCCACCAGCCGCTACGCCGGCCTGGAGATCGCCACGGTCACGATCGACGGCGAGACCTGGAGCTACGTACGCCGCCGCTTCGTCCCGCAGCCGGAGCGGCTGGCGGTGATCGGCGAGCACACCGTCGTCCAGGGCGACCGTCTCGACCCCATCGCCGGCCGCTACCTCGGCGACCCGGAGCTCTTCTGGCGCATCTGCGACGCCAACCGCGCCATGCGCCCCGAGGAACTGACCGAAACGCCAGGACGCCGCCTGGCCATCACACTGCCCGAAGGAGTTCCGGGGATGCCGAATGCGTAGTGCATCGCGAGAGTCATGAGGACGCCACGGTGAACCCTCCCTACTACCTCCAGCTCATGATCGGTCCCGGCGTGCCCGTGCCGGTCGGGCGCGACGTCATCGATGCGCTGGTCTCCGTCAGCGTCACCAGCAACACTCAGTCGGCGAGCGTCTTCCAGCTCACGTTCAACCTCTCTTCCCGCTCGCCGCTGCACACGCTCTTTCTGTTTGGCAGCGGGGCGCAGCTGCCCATCGTCCGCGTCTGCATCATCGTCATCGTGCGCGGCATGCCGGAAGTACTCATGGATGGCGTCATCACGCACTTTCAGGTGCAGCCGGGCGAGGGCGGACTCTCCACGCTCACGATCACCGGCGAGGATCTCTCCAAGCTGATGGGCTACCTGCCGCTGGACGGCGTGCCCTATCCGGCGCAGCCCGCGAACGTGCGCATCATGGCCATGCTGGCCAAGTACCTCGTCTTCGGGGTCGTGCCGGTGGTCATTCCGGCGCTCGTGCCGGACGTGCCCATTCCCACCGACGAGATCCCGCGGCAGCAGGGGACGGACATCGAGTACATCCGCTACCTGGCGGAGCTCTGCGGCTACGAGTTCTACGTCGATCCCGGACCGCTGCCGCTGCAGAGCACCGCCTATTGGGGTCCCACGATCCGCGTCGGTGTGCCGCAGCCGGCTCTCAACACGAACATGGACGCGGAGACGAACGTGGAGACGCTGAACGCCAACTTCGATTCCGAGTCGACCACGCTGCCGATCGTGATGATCTATCCGAAGGCCACCAAGGTGGGTATCCCCATCCCCATTCCGAACGTGAATCCGCTGGCGCCGCCGCTGGGCGTGATCCCGACCATCCCGAAGAACATCGAGATCGACCGCGACTCGGCGCGCCGCACTCCCGGCGCGGCGATCATGGCCGCCCTCGGGCGCGCCGCGCAGAGCGCCGACGCGGTGAGCGTCAGCGGCACGCTGGACGTGGCCCGCTACGGGCGCGTGCTCCGCGCGCGGAAGCTGGTCGGCGTGCGCGGCGCCGGCCTGGCCTACGACGGTCTCTATTTCGTCCGCAGCGTCACGCACAAGATCCAACGCGGCGAGTACAAGCAGGACTTCTCGCTCGTGCGCAACGGCTTCGTCTCCATCACACCGAGGGTACCGGCATGAGCGTGCAGAAGTTCTTCGGGAAGTTCCGCGGCACGGTGCTGAACAACATCGATCCGATGGGCATCGGCCGCATCCAGGCCTCCGTTCCGGCCGTGTCCGGCCTCCTGCCCACGAGTTGGTGTCTGCCGTGTTTTCCCGCGGCCGGAAAGCTGATGGGCCTGTGCGCGATGCCGCAGATCGGCGCGGGAGTCTGGATCGAGTTCGAGGGCGGCGATCCCGACTATCCGATCTGGTCGGGCTGCTTCTGGGGGCTGGCCGCGGAGGTGCCGTCGGATGCGGCGCTGCCGTCGGCGTCGAACAATCCCGCCACCCCGAGCATCGTCATGCAGACCACGCTCCTCAACAAGGTCGTCATCAGCGACGTGCCCGGTCCGACGGGGGGAATCATTCTCCAGATCAACACGGGTGCCTCGATCAAGATCAACACCCTCGGCATCACGATCAGCAATGGCCTGGGGGCGAGCATCACGCTTCAGGGCCCCAAGGTGGACATCAATCAGGGAGCACTCTCGATTGTCTGAACGAACGTAGCATCTGATCGAGCGGAGGAAAGCATGCCCGGATTCGCCGTCACCGCCACTTCCACCACCGTGATCTGTTCGCACGGAGGAACGGCCAAGCCCGTCGCGCCGAGTCCGCGCGTCTCGATCATGCTCGACAAGGCGGTGACGATCGCTTCGCCGTATGCGGTCACCGTCTGCCCGTTCACGAACGGTACGACGCCGCAGCCGTGTCTCACGGCCACGTTCACCACCGCGTCGACGCGCGTGACGTCGCTCGGACAATTCCTGCTGCTCGCCGACAGCCAGGCCACCACCGTACCGAACGGCGTGCCGCTGGTCATCACGCCCGGACAGACGCGGGTCACCGCCACATGAGGCCGCGATGAATGAGGCCGCGATGAACATCGACTTTCCGTTCCACTTCGACTCCCGCGGGCGCACCGCCGAATGCAATGACGCGGCGCACGTGCGGGACATGCTCGAGCAGCTCCTCTTCACCAACGCCGGCGAGCGGGTGAACCGCCCCGACTTCGGCAGTGGCTTGCAGCAGCTCGTCTTCGCGCCGAACAGCCCCGAGCTGGCCGCGGTCATTCAGTTCACGACGCGCGCGGCCATCCAGCAATGGCTCGGCGACGTGCTGGAGCTGCAGGCGCTGGACGTGGCCGCCGAGGATGCCACGCTGCGCATCTCCATCACCTACGCGCTGCGCCGCACCGGCGAAGTGCGCACCGAATCGTTCGAACGGAGCGCGGCATGAAGGACCTCACCTGCCGCGACGAGCGGCGCCGCCAGCACATCCGCGAGCACGAGCCGCATAACGGAGTCGATTACGTCGACGTCACCGGCAAGCATCTGTGCGTCCATTTCCTCAACGGCATCCCGGACGTTTTTCTGCACGACGCCGAAGGCAAAGAGCTGACGGAGGAGCAGAAGAAGGGAGCCCTCCGCCACATCGTCATCCGCGGCGGACGCCGCATCGCGGACATCCAGGTCCTCGCCTTCGACGCGCACGCCACGGACGACACGTTCGACGAGGATTGCCTCGGCATCGAGGTCGATCGCGAGGGCGACTGGTCGGTGTACACGCTCTGCTTCGTCCAGCTCGATGACGAAGGACGTCCCACCGACAAGCCGCTGCTCGATCCGCGCTACTCGTGCGTCGGCTTCTCGTTCAAGATCGACTGCCCGGCGGAGATCGACTGCAAGGACGAAAAGGCCTGTCCGCCCGAGGAACAGCCGCCGCGGACCATCAACTACCTGGCCAAGGACTACGCCAGCTTCCGCCAGCTCATTCTCGACCGCCTGTCGCTGCTCATGCCGGAATGGCGCGAGCGCCACGTGCCCGACGCCGGCATCGCCATCGTGGAGCTGCTCGCCTACGTCGGCGACTACCTCAGTTACTACCAGGACGCAGTGGCCACGGAGGCGTATCTCGATACCGCCCGCCGGCGCATTTCCGTGCGGCGCCACGTGCGGCTCGTCGACTACGCCATGCACGAGGGCTGCAACGCGCGCGTGTTTCTCTTCCTCGAGGCGGCCGCGGACCGGGTCTTCGATGGGCCGTTCGATTTCTTTTTCATCACGCGCCCGCCCGACAGCGAGCCGGGAGTGGCCTTGCGCCTGCACGAGCTGGCGGTGCTGCGGCGCGGCTGGATTCCGTTCGAGCCGCTCGATCCTCAGACCATCCGCCTGCGTGTCGCCCACAACCTCATCGCCATCTACACCTGGGGCAACCAGGAGTGCTGCATCCCGAAAGGGGCCACGCGCGCCACACTGGTCGATACGTGGATCCCGCAGGAGCCGCCGCCGGACCAGTACGAGCCGAAGAAAAAGTACGGATACGGATACGAGCCCCCTCCGCCTCCGCCGCCGAAGCGTACGCTCGACCTCCGTCCCGGCGACTTCCTGCTCTTCGAGGAGCTGGCCTGCGCCGGCACGGTGTCGAAAGACAACTTCGACGGGAAGACGCCCGAGCCGGACGCCGACCCGACGCACCGCCATGTCGTCCGCCTGACGAAGGTCACGGAAACGGTCGATCCGCTGTTCGACCAGCCTCTGGTCGAAGTGGAGTGGGGCCGCGAGGACGCCATGCCGTTCGCGCTCTGTGTCTCCGCGATCGGCAAACCCGAGGAGTGCGACTACGTCGAAGGCCTAGCCGTGGCACGCGCCAACATCATCCTCGCCGATCACGGCCTGACGATCCGCGACGAAACGCTGGCATCGGTCCCCGACCGCACCCCCGCCGAGGTGTGTGAGGGCGAGGACGACCTCTCGGAGATCGCCTTCACCGCCGGACGCTACCGGCCGGCCCTGGAGACGGTGCCGCTCACATTCGCACAGCCGCTTGTGCCGAACGCCGCGGCCACACGGATCGTGCGGCAGAACCCGCGCGCCGCGTTACCGGCGTTGGCGGTGTCGTCCATCCCGCCAGCGTTCGACGGCGTATCGTCGCTCTTTAGCCCCGAGGACCTGCGCGACGCGCGCTTCCTCGCGAAGGAGCTGCTCGAATCGACCGAGCCCGCACGGATCTCGCTGCGCAATCGCCTGCGCCCGGAGGTCGCCGAGAACCCGGAAGAGCTCGCGGCGCTCGTCGCGAATCTTCGCGAGTTGCTGGAGCAATGGACGCCGCGCGCGGATCTCCTCGAGAGCGGCCGTGACGATGCCGACGTCGTGGCGGAGATCGACGATGACGGACGCGCGCATCTTCGCTTCGGCGACGGCGAGCATGGACGCGCGGTCGAAGTGGCGACGACGTTTCTTGCCACGTATCGCACCGGCAATGGACGGGCCGGTCTGGTCGGGCCGGAGTCGATCGCCCACGTGGTCTTCCCGGGCGATTTCATCGACGCCATCGCCGCCGTGCGCAACCCGTTGCCTTCAACCGGCGCCATCGACCCGGAGCCGGTCTCGGAAGTGAAGATGTTCGCGCCGTTCGCCTTCCGCAAGGACCTGCAGCGCGCCGTCATCGCCGAGGACTACGCCACGCTCGCGCAGTACCTCCGCTATCCCGAGCGCAACCCGGACGTGCAATCGGCCGCCGCGAGTCTGCTCTGGAGCGGGAGCTGGTACGAGGCCAGCGTGGCCGTCGATCCGTTCGGCGGCCCTGTACTGCGCCCGGATCTGCGCGACACGATCGGCGGCTCGCTGCACCGCGTGCGCCGCATGGGCCACGATCTCCGACTCGGCGAGGCGGCCTATGTTCCGCTGCTGCTGGAGCTGGAGATCTGCGTCGACCCGCGCTACCTGCGCGCGCACGTCGTGGCGGCCGTGCGCGATGCGTTGCGGACCTTCTTCCATCCCGACAACCTCACCTTCGGCCAGGCCGTGCACGCCAGCCGGATCATCGCCGCGGTGCAGGGCCTCGACGGAATCACGGCGGTGCAGGTGGAGCGGCTGGAGCGGCTCGACGCGCGCACGATCGACGTCGCGCCGCCGGCGCCTTCGCTGGCCGTCCTCCTCGGCCCGACCGAGGTGGCGCGGCTCGATCACGATCCGGTCTATCCCGAAAACGGAATCCTGAGCATCGACGCGCGAGGTGGACGATGAGCGAACGCTGCGGCTGCTGCGCCTGTCTCACCGAGGCCGGGACTCACCTGCCCACAACTAATCGACCCGGACTCTCCGCGCTGCGATATCGCGCCGGCACGCATGCCTCGATGTTCGAGGCCATGGTGCGGCGGCTGACCATTCCAATCGGACCTTCCAATCCGTATTCGCTGCACGGACTGACCACGCGCGAGCTGGACGATCCGGCCATGGCCATGCTCGACGCCTGGGCCACCGTCGGCGACGTGCTGACGTTCTACCAGGAGCGCATCATCAATGAGGGCTACCTGCGCACGGCCACCGAGCGGCGCTCGATCCTCGAGCTGGCGCGGCTGGTCGGCTATCAGTTGAAGCCCGGCGTTTCGTCGACCGTGTACGTGGCCTACACCGTCGACGACGACGCGAAGACGATCATCCCCGCGGGCTCGAAATCGCAGAGCATCCCCGGCGCGGAGGAGAAGCCGCAGACCTTCGAGACCTCCGAGGAGATCGAAGCGCGCGGCGCGTGGAACGCGCTCCGTCCGCGTCTGACCAAGCCGCAGATCGTGACGTCCACGTCGCAGAAGATCTGGCTGCAGGACGCGAACACGCGACTCGATCCCGGCGACACGCTGCTGCTGGTCTTCACCGGCCCGACGCCGTTCGTGTTGCGCCGCGTTCAATCCGTCTTCGCCGACCGCGCGAATGATCGTTTGGTAGTGACGCTCCATCCGCAGGTTACGGTTTCCGCGCTTGCGCCGCCGCCGCTGCCGCGGGTCTCGCCCCAGACGCGCGCGCTGCCGCCGGCGAAGAAGTCGAAGTCGCGCAAGAAGGAGAAAGACGAGCCGCCGGCGGACGAGGTCATTGCCGAGCGCATTGATGAGAGTAGTGACGAAGCGCCGCCGGGCGACGCGTTTACGACCGCGATCGTGACAGACCAGAAGTCGCGCAGCTTCTTCGACCTGCTGTCCGATCCGCCGGCGCTCGCGCCCGCGGGCAAGGAAGCGATGCCGCAGTCGCTGGGGGCCGTGCTCTCGAAGAATTCCGACTTCGGGGCCGTGCTGGCCGGCGCGTTCCGGCCACAGATCGCCGACACCATTTACAGGGCGCTCGGCAATTTCAGGGTCACGCCGAAGGGCGACCTGCAGAGCGTGCATGTGTTCCGGCGCCGCTCGCCGCTCTTTGGGCACAACGCGCCGCTCGACAAAGTCACGATCACGAACGGTACGGCCTCCTCCGTTGCCAACAACGTCATCACCAGCGCCGAGCAGGCGAATGTGGTCTGGCTGGCCGAGCCGTCCGAGAAGATCGTCGCGGGCGGGTTCGCCGTCGTCGATGCCGGCACGCCGGTCGTCGCGCGCATCAATACCGTCGAGACGCGGCCGCGCACCGACTATCTCATCAGCGCCAAGTCGACCCGGTTGCAGCTCGACAAGGAGTGGTGGCCCGACGGGCTGAGCATGACCACGCTCCGCAGCACCATCGTCCTGGCCGAGTCCGAAGAGCTCACGCTCTCCGAGGAGCCGATCTTCGACGACATCCGCCGCAATCCGGAGAGCGGAGCTACGCGCATCGAGCTGGAGTCGTTCCTGGACGGCTTCAAGCCCGGCCGCTGGATCGTCGTCACCGGCGAGCGCACCGACATCGTAGGCACCACCATCACGACCTCGGAGCTGGCCATGGTGGCTTCGGTGGAGCAGAAGCTCGAGCCGGGCGGCGGCGAGAAGTCGTATTCGATCTTCCACCTCGCGCCCAAGGGCCTGAACCACCGTTACAAACGTTCGACCGTGAAGATCATGGCCAACGTCGCCAAGGCCACGCACGGCGAAACGCGCAGCGAGATCCTCGGCGGCGGCGACGCCTCCAAGCCGCTGCAGACGTTCACGCTCCACCAGACCCCGCTCACCTTCGTTCCGTCGCCGACGCCGAGCGGCGCGGCCTCGACGCTGGCCGTGCGCGTGAACGACGTCCTGTGGCACGAGACCGACTCCCTGGCCGGCACGGGGCCGGTCGAGCGCGTGTTCGTCACGAAGACCGACGACGAGGGAAAGACCTCCGTCACCTTCGGCAACGGGCGCGAGGGCTCGCGCGTCCCCACCGGACCGGACAACGTGCGCGCGGTCTATCGCAGCGGGATCGGCAAGCCGGGCAACGTGCGCGCCGGGCAGATCGCCACCGCGATCTCGCGTCCCCTCGGCGTGAAGGACGTGGTCAACCCGCTGCCGGCCACCGGCGGCGCCGATCCCGAGTCGCGCGACGACGCCCGGCGCAATGTGCCGGTCGCATTGCAGGCCCTCGGGCGCGTGGTCTCCGTTCGCGACTACGCTGATTTTGCGCGCACGTTCGCCGGCATCGCCAAGGCCGCGGCCGTGGCCATCTCCGACGGCAGCCGCCGCGTCGTGCACATCACCATCGGCGGCACGGACGACATCGACATCGACGAGAGCTCCGACCTCTATCGCAACCTGCTGATCGCGCTGCGCAAGTACGGCGATCCCTATCAGCCCTTCGTCGTGGCCATGCGCGAGAAGATGGTCATGGCCGGCAGCGCCGGCGTGCGCATCCATCCCGACTATCTCTGGTCGTCCGTGCAGCCGAAGATCCGGGCCGCGCTGCTGGACGCGTTTTCGTACGACCGCCGCGCGTTCGGTCAGCGCGTGTTCCCGAGCGAAGTGATCGCCGCCATCCACGGCGTCGCGGGCGTCGAGTTCGTGGAGCTGCAGGGCCTCGGCTCGGTGGACTCGTCGCACGTCTTCGCCGAGGCGCCGCCGCCCGATGACGACCCCGACAACGACAATCCCCAGCCGTCCGGTTTCTGGCACAGCCTTCCGGAGATCACCACCGTCGAGCCGATCCTGCCGCGCCTCGCGCATCTCGACGGAAAGACCCTCGTGCCGGCGCAGATCGCCTATCTCCCCGCCGGCCTCGCTGACCTCTTCATCCTGACGGAGATTCCGCGATGAGCGCCGCCACCCCGAGCGACCGCCTCTACGAGCTGCTGCCTGTCTACTATCGGCAGAAGGACGTCGAACAGGGTTTCCCTCTGCGCGACCTGCTGCGCGCCATCGCCGAGCAGGTGCAGCTCGTCGAGGACGACATCGAGCAGCTCTACGAGAACTGGTTCGTCGAGACGGCCGAGAACTGGGTCCTTCCCTACCTCGGCGATCTGGTCGGCTACGAGGTCGTGCCTGCAGCGGGTCTCACGCCGCGGAGCGACGTCGCCAACTACGTGCGCGCCAAGCGGCGCCGCGGCACGCTGGCCGCGATCGAGTCGCTGGCCAACGACTCCGCCGGCTTTCCCGCGCGCGCCGTCGAGTTCTTCACCCTCCTGGCCCGCCATCAGTCGCTGAACCACCTGCGCCCCGAGCGAGGACGCTTCGTCGATCTGCGCGATCTCGAGGCCCTCGATCTCCTCGACTCGCCGTTCGACACGTCCGGACACACGGCCGATCTGCGCAGCGTCAACGCCAAACGGCACGCCGGCTGGCACAACATCCCCAGCGCCGGCGCGCACATCTGGCGCCTGCGGTCGTACTCCGTCACTCACGCGCCCGCGTACTACCTGCAGCGCGGCAGCGGCTTCTTCTTCTACACGTTCAGCGTCCTCGGCAACGACGCGCCGCTCTTCACCAAGCCCGTGCGCGAGAGCGATCCCACCTCCATCGCCGGAGAACTGCACGTGCCCAAACCGATCCGCCGGCGTGCGTTCGAGCAACACCTGGAGGACTACTACGGTCCGGGCAAGAGCGTGGCCATCTGGTTCGACGACGAAGAGGAGCCGGTGCCGGCCTCCGCCATCATCGCCGCCGATCTCACCGACTGGCGCTATCGCCCGCCCGAAGGAAAGATCGCCCTCGATCCCAAGCTCGGCCGCTTCGCCATGGCCCGCGACCGCGACACCGGCGTCAGCGTCACGTATCACTACGGCTTCAGCGACGACGTCGGCGCGCACGAGTCGGCGCGCCGGCTGACGCAGCCCCGCCGGGCCGTGCTGTACCGCGTCGGCGCGGGCGAGCAGTTCGAGACCATCGAGGCCGCGCGCGACCGCTGGACCGAGGACCAGCCCGAGCATGCGGTCATCGAGATCGCCGACAGCGGCGTCTACTCGGAGAACGTCGAGTTCGAAGTCCCGGAGCACAAGACACTGCAGCTGCGCGCGGCCAACCGGCGCCGCCCCGTGATCGCCGTGCTGGACTCGCATCCGTCGCGCGGCGAGGCGCTGCACGTCACGCTTCACCACAAGTCGCGCTTCACGCTCGACGGCATCCTCCTGGCCGGACGGCCACTGCAGATCGAAGGCGCCGGCGATGTGCCGCCGACGGCGCGCGTGACCGTGCGCCGCTGCACGCTCGTACCGGGCTGGATGCTCGGCCCGAACTGCCATCCCGTGCGGCCGGCCGAGGCCAGCATCGACGTGCGCAATCTCGCCGGCAGCCTGCTCGTCGACCGCACCATCACCGGCTCGATCTCCGTGCACAACGAGACCGCGGAATCGGAGCCGCTGGCCATCGAGCTGCGCGACTCGATCCTCGACGCCACCTCGAACGAGCTCGAAGCGGTGATGGGTCCGGGCGGCGGATTCGCCTGGGCCACGATGCGCATCCTGCGCTGCACGGTGTTCGGACGCGTGCTCACGCATGCCATCGAGCTCGCCGAGAACTCCATCTTCATGGGCGAAGTGCGCGTGGCGCGAAGGCAGATCGGGTGCATTCGGTTCTGCTGGGTCCCGCCCGGCTCGCGCACACCGCGGCGCTATCACTGCCAGCCCGACTTGGTGGACGCCGCCGCGCGTGCTCTGGCGAAACAGAACAGCGAGGACCCCGCATCGGCCGTCGAGCAGGAACGGCGCCGCGTCGCGCCGCGCTTCAGCAGCGTCCGTTACGGCGCGCCCGATTACTGCCAGCTCGACTTCGACTGCGCCGAGGAAATCGCTCGCGGCGCCGAGGACGAATCGGAGATGGGCGCCTTCCACGACCTCTATCTGCCCCAACGCATCGCCAACCTGCGCGCGCGGCTCGAAGACTCGACCCCCGCCGGGATGGAGACCGGAATCATCTACGCCGATTAGGAGACTGATCATGCATGGCGATTTCTCACTGAACCCCCTCTTCTCCCGCCAGGCCGTCTCACGCGTCCTGATGCAACAGGGACGCGTGCAGCTCGACTCCGACGCGAACGAGCAAACCGAGGTCGTGCTGCGCGCGCTCCGCACCGCCGTACGCGACATCATCGGCCCGCACGGCGGCGTGGGCACGGCGTTCGAGATCAAAGTGGAGCAGGGAGCGCCGCACCGGTTCCGCATCGGCTACGGCCACTACTACGTCGACGGAATCCTGGCCGCGAACGAACGGCCGGCCGGCCTCGCCATCCGAGGCGGCGGCGGGCAAGGCGTCTCCCCCGACGGCATCCTCTTCCACGACCAGCCCAATTCCCCCGGCATCGACCCCAACGCCGCGCACTTCGACGCCACCAAAGACCACCTCATCTATCTCGACGTGTGGGAGCGCCACATCTCCGCCTCCGAGGACGACTCGCTGCGCGAGGTCGCCCTCCTCGGACCCGATACCGCCAGCCGCGCCGTGATCGTGTGGCAGGTGCGCTTCCTGGAGTGGACGCCCGAACATGCCGAAACCTTCAAAGGAAGAGACCCCTACGACGCCCTGCACGAGCTCCTCGACCCCCGCATCCTCCTGCGTGCCAAAGCCGTGAAGAACACCGACACCGATCCGTGCATCATCTCGCCCGACTCGCGCTACCGCGGCGACAACCGCCTCTACCGCGTCGAGATCCACGATGTCGAGCCGAAGGTGACTTTCAAATGGTCCACCGACAACGGCTCCATCGCCTACCCGGTGCGCAACATCGAGGGCACCACCATCGAGCTCGACTCCCTCGGCCGCGACGACCGTACCGCCATCTCCATCGGCGACTGGGTGGAAATCGTCGACGACGAATCGACCCTCCTCGGCCACCCCTACGACCTCGTCCAGGTCATCGCCGTCGACCGCTCGCGCCTCGAGATCACCGTCGACTCCCTGCCCAAGAACCCCGTCGAGACCGGCAGCCCGCGCCGCACCATCCTCCGCCGCTGGGCCACCAAACCGATCGAAGTCCGCACCGCCGCCGACGCCATCGCCAGCTGGTTCGACCTCGCCGACGGCGTCAGCGTCCAATTCTCCGCCCCCGAAAAAGGCCCCCGCTCCCGCACCGGCGACTACTGGCTCATCCCCGCCCGCGCCGCCACTGGCGATGTGATCTGGCCCAAAGAAGGACAACTCCCCGCACAAGTCCCCCCACACGGCATCGACCACCACTACGCACCGCTCGCCTTCTGGGGAGGCAACGCGACGTCGGGAAAGGTATTCACCGGCGCAAGGAAGACGTATCAGTTCCTGGCACAGTAAACTAAACGTAACGCCATATTGCATGCAATAAGGCTCATCCAGTAGCATTGCGCGCATGCGCAAATTGCTACCGCTCGTCCTCACAGCCGTAGCTACGCTTCCGCTCATTGCACAGACGCCGAAGCATCCCTGGGAATGGACTGACGCCGAACGGATCGCGGCAATCACGGATGACGATGCGGCTGCTGCACGGCTCCGAATCTATCGAGCGAGTCAGCAGCGGGATGTGACGTACAAAGTTGACGGCACGGCGAGCGATCCCACTGCAACGGTCTACGACCGAATCGATGGGAGCCGAGATCCTCATCTTTTCTTTCCATCGGACCTCTTCGACGTTCTTGTAAGAATGGCTTATGCCGATGAATTCATCACACGACGTGCCTCCCAAGAAGGGATGCAGGCCGACGTCGAGGCGATCGGTTTGCCGGCCGATTTCTGGGACAGTCTGGAGCTCATCAGCGCCGCCTATCGTACCGACCGGAAGGACGCAGAACATCACGCATTGTCGCGACGTCCGGAGGCGGAAAAGAACGCCGCTAAAGAAGTGGCCTATCAGCGCATGTGTCACGACCGTCGCGCCGCACTGCACGAAGCGCAGGAGCGATTTGGTCCGACGTTCAACCAGTTTCTCTACACGGCGGTCGCACCTGGACTTACCCGTCTTGTTCTGCACAAGCCCGACGTCGAGGAAATGCGTCGCATCACGGCGGGAGAGTGCAAATGAGCCTCCACCGACGTTTCCTGTTTGCGGGTCTGCTGACGACTCTCATTCTCGGCCCGAGTATGTTGGCGGTCTGTGTGTTTCCCGTGTACATCGACGCGAGAGTCAACACGACGCTGTCGACGACAAGGGCTGTAGTTGATGCCCCCGGTTTTGCGGACGTGAAAAATCTCCAGGGAGAACTGTGCGATTTCCCGACAGTAACGGCTACAGTCACCATCTCGAGGAACGGGGGAACTGCATATTCGCTGACCAAGAGCGGCCCGGGTTCGGTAACCCTTACGGCCACCGGCCCGGCTGAGGTGGGAAACTGCTATGCGTCGTCCATTCTGGCTTCCGCCTCCCTTCAGCAGCCCGGCACCGGGACAGGCCCTGAACGGTGTTGGGTTGGTCCACGCCCAGGACCGTACAGTGCGTTATGTCCGCTCATCCTGGACCTGAACGGCGACGGCATTCATACGACCGGCCTAGAATCTCCAGTGCGTTTCTGGAACTTCAGCGGCGTGAAGACCGATAGCGGATGGACGGACCCGGCCACCGAAGAGGCATTTCTCTGGCTCGATAGCGAGACCGACCATGCCGTCGAGGAGGCCGAACTGTTCGGCAGCCGCATGCCCGCTCCGACGGGTGGCGTGCATAGCAACGGATTTCAAGCGCTCGAGAAATACGATCGCGAGGAGCTCGGCGGAAACAGCGACGGCCGCATCACCACAGCCGATCGCATCTGGGGGCGTCTACGGCTGTGGGTCGACCGGGACCACGATGGAGTTGCCGACCCGACCGAGATCTCTCCGCCATCCTCCCACCGCATCGTAGCGTTGAACCTGGACCGCGCGCATGACCACACGCCCTACCTCAACGGAAACACTCTGATGCTCGTTGGTTCGTACACGCGGCGGACCACAGCGAATGATTTCGAGCTGAGGGAGATGGTCGACGTTGGATTCATTTATCCGCCCTGATCCGTGCCGGGTCAGGAAGGTCAGCCATAGCGAATGCGATCCGAGCCACTGGAAGCGTGCTTTCCGCACTCAGACGTAATCGAACACTGACATGTCGTTGCCGCTGTTGAGGTGGTTGAACAGCTTTACCGCCTCACGGTCGGTCATGCCGGCAATCACGTCGCAGATTAGGCGCAGCCGGCGCGGATCGTCCTGGTCGCCGAACTTCGCGACTTGCGCTCTCTCAACGTCGGATAGCAAGACACCGTTCAGGTCCTGCGCGAGTTGCTGTGTCATGGTCGTGATCCTTTCTTCGTCGCCCGTCACTTGGTGATCTGGACGTTGCTGATGGTGAGCGTGTACTTCGCGCCGTTCGGATTCGTGAGCGTCACGTTCGTGGGCATCGAATCGGGCGTGTAGTCGTAGCTGACCAGGTAATCGGCCAGCTTCGGATCCAGCGACGAATCCTGGTCATAGAGCGAGACCAGACAGTCGTTGACGAACTCCACGTTCAGGTTGATGTTCGACCACGTATTGCCGTCGTCCATCGACTGCGCGTCCCGTACCGCCGGGAACAGATGCGCGATGCCGGCGTCCGACTGATACAGGATCATGACCTCGTCATGCCCGCTCTCCGACGTGCCGCCGCAGGTGATCTGAGAGAGTGTGAATGCAGTGGTTCCCATCGATCGAAATCTCCTTTTTCGCTTCCGTTTTTTCCGTGAGTCGCGCGGCGAGATCGCCCGCCGCGCTGCTGCCTCTCACTTGGAGATGACCGGGGTGAGGACGCGGTTTTCCAACCGCGCGAAAATTTTTTCAGGGTCATGCAATCGCACGACTCCGTGCCATCCAGCCGTACGATGTGTACGGGTGTTCGACGCATTCATCAGTTATCGCCGCATCGATGGAACGCGCGTCGCCAGACGTCTCCGACGCCGTCTCATCGATTACCGCCTACCGAAGGCTTGCATGGCCGGCGGGACACGAAAACGTCTCGAGGTGTATCTCGACACGATTTACGAGCGCGCTGACGAAGACTTCTTCGCAGGCACGATCGTCCCGGCCCTCGAGAGCTCGAACCGGCTGATCGTCATCAACTCGCCCGGCGCGCGTGCGTCACGGCGCGATGGCAAACCAAACTGGGTCGAGCGCGAGATCGAGGTCTTCCAGAATCTGCCGCAGGGCGGGAACATCTCGGTCGCGGTGGGCGCCGGTGAGTTCGACGATCCATTTCCGTCAGGACTGGCCACTCGGTTTGAGAACATGGAGATCGTCGATCTCCGGAAGCTCGACAGGCCGATAGCCGTCATGGCCTGGGCCGACGCGCGCCTCGATGCGGAAGTGCGCAAGCTGATCGCGAAGCTTCATGCGATTCCGCCTGAGCGGATGCCTTTGCTGCATCGCGAAGAGGAACGGCGGCGATGGCGGACGGTGCTCACGCTGTCGGCGATGGCAGCGATCGTCATTGCCATCTTGTCCGTGGCGCTATTCTCCGCCGTGAGGTCGCGGTCGACCGCGATGCAGGCGCTCGCACAATCGCGTATCAGCCTGGCAGACTCGCTGGCGTTGCTCTCGCGTCGAGCGCGGGAAAACGGTGACTCGCTCGGCGCCGTTGCTTACGTTTCCGAGGCACGGCGACAGGCGGTCACGCCGCTGGCGATCGCCGAGACGATTGCCACGGAACGACCGCTGCTGACGTTCGGCCGCACTCTCAATGATGACCGTGCGAGGATCTTTCCGGTCGCATTCCTCGGCGACGCTCATCGGGTCGTCACCGGCTCATTCGACGGCAGCCTGCACCTGTTCGACGCCGACAGTGGCGCGATCCTCGCGGCAACGAAACCAACAGGCATACCCGTCACCGCGGTCGCCACGTCGGCGGATGGTCGCCTGATCGTCTCCGCATCACGCAAGCCCGCCGACATCAATTGGGAAAACGCCTCCGTGTCCGGCCGGCTCGATCTGTGGACTGGAGATGGTGCCGGTTTTCACTTTCTGCGCAGCATCGCCAACGCATCGTGTCTTGCCCTGGCCGTCGACCGCAACGGCACGACGGCCATCGGAGCAACCGATGCCGGCGTCGTCGTTTGGCAACTCGGGATGGCGGGCACGCCGTCACGCGTCATCGACTCCTTCGAACGGATGACGAGCGTGGCCATCTCACCGAGTGGACGATACGCTACGGCCGGATCGATTCTCGGACCGATCCGCATCTACGATCTCGCAACGAACCGGACCGTTCGCGAGATCGAGCTCTCCCCTCCGCTTCGCGTCTATGAGATGAATCTGATGGGAGTGGCATTTGCGCCTGACGAGCAGACGATCGCCTCGGGCTCTTATGACGGAACGGTCCGCATCTGGGGTGTGCTCGACACATCGAGTGACGCAGCGCTCGAAGGTCACACCGCGGCCGTGCAGACTGTCGCCTTCTCACGCGACGGAGCGTGGCTTCTCAGCGGATCGTGGGACCGGACCTCCCGCTTGTGGGATGTTGGGACGAAACGGACGCGTGCCGTGGTGCGCGCCGATCGGGCCATCGTAAACAGCGTGGCATGGTCCGGTGACGGCAGGGTGGTGGCAACCGTTGAGTCGGTGCCCGCCTCGCGCAGTGGCTCGCCAGAGGGACAGTGGCGCTTCGGAACACTGCGCACGTGGAATGCCCAGCCGACCTCTCGAGTGGCCGTCGCCATTCCCGAACCGAGCGACGTCATTCGTCTCGCCTTCGACGACCACGCCCGCCTATCGGTCTGGTCCGCCACGCCGCGCCTGCGAGTCGATGGAGAACGCGGATCGAGGAAATTCGGGCTTCAGGCGTGGCCATTCGTGCCGGCGAGCGAAATGATCCGGCGCCAGCAACCGGTCCAATTTCTCGGAGCAGGCGTTGGCGAAAGCAGTCAGGCGGCTGAGGTCGTAACGCCGGTGCGCGGCGAACGCGTTCTTGCCATCGACGCCAGCCCGCGCGGTGATGCGGTGGCGATCTGCATCGGGACACCGCACGATGCGGGCGATCGCTTTCGATCGGCCCGGGTTCTCGTCCTCGACGCCGCGACGGGAACGATGCGCAAGCAACTCACGATCCCCGGTGATCTCGGTGCCGTGGGCCCGATCCGATTCGCGCCGGACGGCGTGACTATGGCGATCGCGTTTCGTCACGGCCTCACCGGCCAGGACCCCGGCGGCGGAGAGCTGATCGTGTGGAACAGTCTTGCCGAAACGAGGAAACAATTCAGCGGTGAAGGAAACGCATATGCCGCACTCGACTTCACCGCGGACGGCAGCCTGCTTGCCGCTGGAAAGAGCGATGGCGCCATCGACATCTGGAATGTTGGTACGGGCAAGTCTGAAACATTGACCTTCGATCTCTTCGGCCCATCTCCGCTCATTGCGGTCGATCGTCATGGACAAGAGCTGGTCGCCACCACGCTTGCGCAGTTTTGCGTTTGGAACCTTGCCGCAAAGACAAGGAAATCGTTCGCTGTGCCGCCGACATTCAACCCGACCGCAATCGCCATCAGTCCCGACGGCAGCGTACTGGCCGTTGCAACGTCAGCGGGCGAGATCGAGCTGTGGGATCTCGAGCGGGGCGAGCAGCTCGATGTCATTCGACCGCACGACGGCATCATCGCGGAGCTGATGTTCAGTCCGGACGGTTCACGCCTTGCGTCGCTCGGAAGAAGCGGAGTGCGGATCTGGGGCGGCGTCGTTCCTGCCGGCAATGACGAGGTGATGCGCATGACTCGTCTCATCGTGCGCAATGGTGCCGTCGTTCCGATCGATGCCATGGCCAATCGTCCGATCTCCCACTGACCGACCACTCACCGCGATCGTGCGTCACCGAGCCTAACCTGGTAAGTCGCGGGGCCGGTATCGCGGCTAACCGTGCGATTTCGTCGCACTCGCGGCACGTTCCCGCTTACCCTTACGCGACAACGAAGATCAGGAGGCGGGCCTATGCGGTTGTTCCTCTCCCTCGTCACGGTGGCGCTGTTTGCGGTGTCCGAGCTTCAGGGCGCGTGCGGCGTCGAGCGGTGGTCGGTCAAGACCGGCACCGATCCGCAGGCTTCGTCGGTGAGCCTCGGCTCGTACGTCTCCTCCACGATCTACAACTTCCATCAGTCGGCGCGGCCGGCCTCTCTGCCGTCGAACGGACGCGTCGCGCCGCGCGAGACCACGCAGTACCGGCTCAGCGGAACGCTCACGAAGTACGTCCGCGAGGCCGACTCGGACTATCACCTGGTCATCAAAGACTCCGCCGGGCGGACGATGATCATCGAGCTTCCGGCCAGCAGCTGCGTCGGCGCGGGAAGCCCGTTCGGCCCCGGAGTGTCGCGGGCGCGCCAGCAGTTCGACGCCCGCTTCACCGCCACCACTTCCATGAAGACCACCAGCACGCCGGTCACGATCAAAGGCGTCGGCTTCTGGGACTTCATCCACGGCCAGACCGGCGTCGCGCCGAATGGCATCGAAGTCCATCCCGTCCTCGACATCACCTTCGGCACCGCCGCCCTCGCGCCGTCCCTCTTGTCGGACGAGCAAATCACCATCGACGACTCCGCGCCGGAAGTCCCCGAAACGATCTGGCCCGCCGACATGGTGCGCGACGATGACGGCGGCCGCGTGCACGTCTACCGCGGCGGCGAAGCGATGGGCGACGTCCTCTTCCACGGCGGACCAGTCGTCGAGGATCCTTCGATCCGCGTCCTCTTCGCCGGAACGTGGACCGAACAGGATCAACGCGCGGCGATGCTGTCCGTGCGTCAGGCCAATCATCACGAAAAGGTGCGCGATCTCGACCGCTACGGCGTCCGCACCTTCGGCTTCCGCGTGGGCTCGCAGCTCTTGCCGATGAACAGCGGTGAAGTGCTCGACCTCGACATCCAGCGCGCACTCCTGACGGAGATCGAAGCCGGCCGCATCCAGCATCTTGATCCGGACGCGGTCTATGTCGTCATGCTCGACACCTCGATGCAGCCCTCGGTCGGCGGCACACGCGACTGGCGCTCCTACCACTCCCAGTTCCACCCCACCGAGCTGCCGATGCGCTACGTCGTCGTCCGCGGCGGCCTCGATCGCACCGCGTTCCAGGAAGCGGTCCACGCCAGCCTCTCGCGCTCTCTCGTCAATCCCGCTGGTGACGGATGGTACTGACGAAACGCCTACTCACCGTTGTCTGCATCACAGCAGCACTCCGCTGCAGCAGCACCACTCCGCAGGCCGCGCCGGATGGCTCGGTGAACATCGCCCGCCACGCCTTCACCCTCGCCGAAACCAACCGCACCCGCGTCAACAAAATCCGCCTCGGCCAGACGCTCGTGGAAGTGGAACGGATCATGGGCCCCCCCGAACGCCGCGCCGCCCGCCTCCGCTACGACGGCGTCTCCATCGAGGAGTGGAGCTACATCACCGACTACGTGAGAAAGATGGATGCCCTGATCCTCTTCGTCGGCGGAAAAGTGCAAGAGATCCAGTCGACGCCGTGGGAAGAGAAGGAGCGGGATTCGAGGGAAGGTGCGGAGGGGCGGGTCGAGCAATGACGTTGAAATGACAACGGCGGCCCATCCGGGCCGCCGTCGTTTTCATTGCGCCGCGGAAGCACCAACCTACATCTTCGTGAACACGAGCCGGCCTACGGGAGGTTTGTTGCCGTTGACGACGAAGTGGGGAGTGGCGGCCATGGTGGTTGGTTTCTTGGGGTTGTTGTCCATGTCGGAGGCTTTGTAGGTGGTTCCGTCGTCGCCGCCTGAGTCGTAGGCGGCGAGGTCGACGCTCTTGCTGGCTACCCACTGGCCGCCTTCCATGAGGTTCACGTTGGCGGCGCCGGCGAACCAGTCGGGGCTGGGGGCGATCATGGCCACGGCGGAGGCCATGGGGAATTGGCTGGTGACGGTGATGGTGACGGTTTCGGTCTTGGCGGCGTCGCGGATCGGGCCTGTCTCGAAGAGGGCGCCGGCTTTGCCGGCGGTGATGGCGTCTTTGATCTCCTGGTCGAGCGGGCTGTGCTTGCCTTCCTCGGAGAGTTTTTCGAGGCCGGGAGTGGGAAGCGTTCCTTCCTGGAAGAGCGTGTAGCCGTCACCGTGGGTGGCGCCGATGAGGCCCGAGAAGTGCGGTCCGGTGACGACGCCGGCCTCGGGGTATTCGAATGGATGCGTCTTGTCGGTCCACAAGCGGGTGAAGGTCACCGTGTATTGGGCGGTCTCCGGCATGGCTGGTTGCGCGGTGTCCATGGCCATGGTCGAAGCGGTGTCCGCGGCGGGGGCCTCGGTCTTCTTGCATCCCCAGGCCCAGACGAGGATGAGTGTGGCCGAGATGGCCAGGATGGATCGGATCAACTTCGAAGCGGCTTTTGTCATTGTTTTCTCCTTATTTCTCAATGGTTCGTCGGTGATGAGATGCGACTCATCTGTCGTTGAAGAGGCGGGCTAAGGGAAATCGCAGGACGCCTCGATGGCCGGCAGCCACCACGACATGCGTGGCGCCGATGGCCACGCCGGTGGGCCGGCTTCCGCCGGGCAGCGGAATGGAGCGCACGACGCGCGGTGAAGAGGGAGTGCTTACGTCGATCAAGACGAGCATCGGTTTTGGCGAAGCGCCGACCACTGCGGCCAGATGATTGCGGACGTCGACGTTCACTCCCTTCACACCGACGTCGAGGTTGGCCACGAGCGTGGGCTGGTCCGGATGGGCCATCGAGACGACGGTCAGCCCGCGCAGGGTGGCCACGTAGAGAACGTCTCCCTCCAGTGCGGTTTCGAGGGGAAAGCTGGCCGGCTTCGCGCCGCCGGCGGTGAATCCGTAGGTATCGAGATTCAGGCTGCCGGCCTTCTCCAGGGAGGGAGGCGCAACGGCCACGCGCACGGTGGTCAGGCCGAAGTACGGTCCCCAGCGGTGCGTGGAGACAAAGGCCCAGTTCCCGTCGGGACTCATCAGGACGTCCGGCTGGCCGCGGCCGCAATCGGTCTCCGCCAGCACCGGGCCGAGCTTTCCTTCGGAGCCGTACGAGCGCAGCGACATGAGCGAGGTCCCGCCGGAGACGATCACTCTCCCGCCGCCGGCGGAGACGCTCGAGAAGGGTCCGACCGGGACTTCGACCGGAGCCGATGTGAGCTGCAGCTTCGGAGTGCCGTCCAGCGAGAACACGCTCAAGTGGCCGGTAGGACGGGCGTCGAGCGCGAAGAGGAACGGTCCGGCGATGGCGAGATCGTCGACGCTCTCACTGCCAGCTGGAGGAGCGACGATCTCGAGAACCTTCCCGGACGCGATGTCCACGACCTCGAATCCGCGCTCACCGAGAGAAACGAAGGCATGCGTGCCGTCGATCACGACATTGGCCGCCTCACCACCGCCGGTGACGGGATAGGTGGCGGCGGAATAGGCGAGAGCAAACCACGGCCTCCCGAAGACGATAGCGGCGAGGAGCAGCAGAGCAAGAAGGGCCAGCCACGTTCTCGCGCTGCTGCGCGGCCGCACGGGATGCTCACTGCTGTTGCTCATGTGCCCTGTTCGATGCCGGACGCGTGAAAACGTTTCAGCGGATCAGGAGGTCATGCCGTCCGGTCATGCCGTCCGGACCAGGGCGGCGAAGGTGTGCGGCGAAGCGAGAAGCTGCTGCGCGGGACGAGGGGACATCGGCTGGCCGAAGAAGAATCCCTGCGCGTAGTCGCAGCCGAGTGCGATCAGGCGGCGGACCTGGCCGGCCGTCTCGACGCCTTCGGCGATCGTCGAGAAGCCGAGGTTGTGGGCCAGGTGGATGATCGTGCGGACCATCTCCTCGCTCTGGCGGTTGCGATCGAGGTTTGTCACGAACGAGCGGTCGATCTTGAGAGTGGTGATGGGCATGTGGACGAGGTACGACAGCGAGGAGTAGCCCGTGCCGAAGTCGTCGATGCAGAGATCGATGCCCAGGTCCCGGATCTTCGAGAAGATGGCCATGGTCCCTTCGGCGTCTTCCATCACGGCGCTTTCCGTGATCTCCAGGCGCAGCTTCCACCTGTCGAACGAGTGCTCGGCGACGAGGCCCTCGAGCACGCCGAGCAGGCCCGGGTCTTCCAGCTGGTGGAGCGACAGGTTCACGCTGACGGTCATTGGCGTCTCGAAGTCCGCGCTCCACTCGTCCAGCTGCCGGCACACGCGGCGCAGCGTCGACGTGCCGATCGGCACGATCAACCGCGTCTCTTCCGCAACGGGGATGAAGTGGCCGGGCATGATCAGCCCACGCACCGGGTGGTTCCAGCGCAGGAGCGCCTCGAAGCCGTGCAGGTCGCCGGACGTCAACGAGACGACGGGGTGATAGGCGATGGCGAATTCGTCGCCGTCGATGGCGCGGCGGAGATCCATCTCCAGCTGCATGCGCTGGACGGCCTGGAAGTGCATGCGCGCATCGAAGATCTCGCAGCGCCCGCCCCCTTTGGCCTTGGCGCGGTACATGGCCGTATCGGCATCGCGCACGATCTCTTCGGCCGTAGCGTATGCCGAGGAGCTCACCGCGATGCCGATGCTTCCCGTGACGTACATCTCCTGGCCCGAGACCAGGAACGGGAGTCGCAGCTCCGAGAGCACACGCATGGCGATCTGCACGGCATCGTGGGCGTCGTCGATGCCTTCCGCGAGAATCGTGAGCTCGTCGCCGCCGAGCCGGGCCACGACGTCCGGCGGCCGCACACTCTGCTGCACGCGGCGCGCGACTTCACAGAGCAAGGCGTCGCCCGCGGCATGCCCGAGACTGTCGTTCACGAGCTTGAACCGGTCGAGGTCGAGAAAGAGCACGGCGAAGTCGTAGACGCGGTCGCGGCGATTGACGGCCATGGCGTGCTCGAGCCGGTCCAGAAACGTCATCCGGTTCGGAAGACCGGTGAGGTGATCGTGCGTCGCTTCGTAGACGAGCTGCGCCCGGCTCTTCAGAAACGCCGAGCGCAGTTTTCGTTCCGCCTGCTCGCGCTGCAGCTCAGCCGCGGTGCGCTGGGCCACAAAGCACAGCGCCGTCCGCACGAGCGCCGTGTCCAGGATCGGCTTGCACCCCAGCACGGCCATCCACCCGAGGAAAACCCCGTCGCTGCTGACCAGGCGCGCGCCGGCAAAGCTCTGCACCTGCCACCGGGCGAAGAGTGTGTCCTCCGGAAAACAAAGCTGCACGCCTTCCGGATAACAACAGTACTGCGACTCGAACAGCTCGCGGCAAGGGGTGGCCCCCATGCGGAACTCCCAGTCCGGCACGTCTTCGCCGTGGGCACGTGCTGCCAGCGTGCGGCCCCGCAGCGGATCTTCCGAGACCAGCTCCGCGATGAAGGCGTACTCGAAACCGAGCGTATCGGTCAGCTCGCGCAGGAGCGCCTGGAAGTAGTCCGAGCCCGTGCCGGTGCGCGTCAGTCCGTCGATCATCGTTCGGATCGGACCATCGGCCGGAAGCGCGGGCGCCGGTCGCGTGACGATGGACGCAGGCATGACGCCGTGTTTCATCGTCTGTTTCGATGCCGCGACGGCGGCGGCGTTTCAAGCGGCGTGAGGTTCAGTGAGCGCCACCCTCCGCCGCATACCGCGTCCAATAAGCGAGCTTCTCCCCCTGCTTCGGATCGAGCGCTCTCGCCTTGCGCAGGTAGATCAATCCGCCATCGAGGGTGTTGCGCCAGCCGGCCTGGCCGAGATTGCGCTGGATGGTGGCGATGCGGCACTTGGCGTCGCCGATGATGCCGAGGGCTCCGCCGTCGGGGGTGGGTTGGGCGAGGAATTCCTGTCCGAGGCCGACGATGTCTTCCAGGACTTTGAGCGCTTCGGCGGGACGTTTCTGGCGCACGAGTGTGGTGCTGAGGAGGTCGCGCGTGCTCAGGAGCCATTCGTTGGCTTTGTGCTGTTGCGCGGGCGGGGCGAGCCAGCGCGCCATCTGGGCGGCGGTGATGGCGGCGGGGAGGACGTAGAGCTGCTCGTCGGCGCGGCCTAGTTTTGCGTAGGCCGCGTTCATCGCGGCGTAGGTTTGGGTGAGGAGGGAGTAACCCTCCGGGTATGCGGGGCGGCGGCGGACGGCCGCTCGCAGCGTGGCCTCGGAGGCGTTGAGCTCGCGCAGGGCGGCTTCGGGGTCGGTTTCGAGCAGCGTGGCAGCGTGGAGGCACTGCGCCGCTCCTTTCTGCTCGAGGGCAGCGACGTTTTTGGCGTCGGCCTCGTACGGTTTGAGCCGCTCCAGCACTGCCTGCGCTTTGGCGGCGGCCGCGTCCGCGGCGGTGCTGTCCCCGGCGGCCGCATGGAGCTCGGACATGACCGTCCGCACGTGATAGAGCAACGACGCGAGCCTCAGTCGAGTCGGGTGCGCGGCCACCGTTTGCTCCAGCAGATGCTCGGCTCGCCGGATCGTGGCCAGGCCCTCCTGATGGTCGCCGAGGTGTCCGAGGGCCTCGGCCTTGTCCACGAGGAGCGAGGCCAATTCGTTGGCGCCGGCGGAATCAGCCGGATCGCGGCGCCGCGCGGTGACGAGCCGTTCGGCCTCGGCGAAGAGGGCCATGCTCCCGGCCTTGAACTGCTGGCCGCGCGCAGCCAGGACCATGCCGTGCGTGCGCAAGGCGCCGACGAGGTGTTCATGCAGCGCGAGGCTGGTGGGATCGGCGGCGCTTAGCGTGCGCAGCCTGGCCTCGGCATCGTCCACGATGACTTCCGCGTCGTCGAGCACCCCCGGCCGGCATCCTCCCTCGGAGTCGACGCAGCCGGCGATGACGCGCGCGATCAGCACGCGGATCACGGCGCGGTCGTGCTGCCAGGTGCGGTTGTCGGCGTCCCAGAGCTGCATGGCCCCGAGCTCGTCCAGCACGTCCATGTAGTCCTGAAGCACCGCCGGGGAGCCTTCCCCGCTGCGGGTGAGGGCACGCATGGCCATGGCCTCCATGGCCAGGGCGGTGGCCTTGACCGAGGGAGGACTGAGCTCGCGGGCGCGGTCGGCGAGCACCGCCGCGCCTTCCACCGCACCCGGATTCCAGACCAGGTCGTGGTGCACCAAGGCGATCCTGGCCATGATGGCCATGGCCCGGACGTCGGGATCGGGTTGCACGGTCCCGGGACGTCTGCCGCAGCGGTCGGTGGTGTCGAACGACGCACCGAAGGAGATGTCGAAGGCTTCGTCGCCGTTGCGCAAGGCGGCCTGGCTCCGGCCGACGCGGCCGTTGACGCTCGCGGCCGCAGTGAGGCTTTCGGCCAGGCCGACGCAGTCGTCGTTGACGGACTGCGACTTCTGCCCGATCACGTTCCGCCACGCCGCGATGGCCGAATCGTAGTGCTGCAGGGCCTGCGTCAGCTGCCCCTGCTGCACGAGGGCCTCTCCGATGCGGTCCTGCGTGCGGGCGATCTCACGCATGGCCACGACGTCGCGCGGCGCGCTCTCGAGCTCGGCCAGTGCATCGTGAAACGCATTCAGCGCCACCGGCAGGGTGCCGTCGATGCGCTGCATGTCGCCGTGATTGCGCAAGGCCAGTCCGCGCGTGATGGGCGTGCCGAAGCCGGCCTTCGATTCGGCGACGATCTGGTCCTGCAGCTTTTTCGAGACCGTGCTGCGGCCGCTGTCCTGCAGCTGGCCGAAAAACTCCTCGCCGAGCAGGAGGCTGACCCAGCCCTCCGCCGCGTCGCGCTCGCGGCTCACGCGAAAGTGCGAGATGACGAGGCCCGTCACGACCACCAGAGCCACGAGCGCCGCCACCCACAGCATCTGCCGCACTTTGCGCGGGAGCTTGGAGGAGCGGCCGCGGAAGATGGAGTCGGCGATGCGGTCGTGACTGATCTCGTAGAAGACGCTCTCCAGCCTCCGCTCGCGGCGCACGAGGCGCGAGGTCTCGAGCGTCTGTAGCGTCTCCAGCGTCACGTCGTAATCGCTGACGATCTGCCGCTCCTCGAGCATGAGCCGGTGTCCGGCCGCCCCGAGGAGACCTTCTTCCGCGAGCAGCTGCGCCTTGGCGCGCTGGGGGCGGGAGGCGATGCGCTGCAGGGTGTCGCGGTAGAAGTTCTTGAGGACCGACTCGAAGTCCTGCGCGCCGCGGAAGTCGTCCGGTGTGAGGCGTCCGCCGCCTTTTCGCGCGGCAATCGTCTCCGCGTGCCGCGCCAGCAGCTGGAGCTGGAACGGCTCGATCACGCCGGACTTTCCCTTCAGCTCGTCCAGCATCATGTCGAGCGCGGCGGGATCGAATTCGAACGGCGGCGAGAGGTCAGGCGCCACGAGCTGCGCCGGACCGGTGATGGCATCGCGCGCGGCCTGCTCGGTCATCGCTGCCAGCCGCAGGCGCTCCTGAAACAGACTGGGGATGGCCGCGCTGAACTCTTCCAGCGCGCCGAGGTAGTCCTCGCGCAGGCTGATCACCACCTTGACGGCGGGAGGCCGGCCGCTCTGCACGCGCGCGGGCGGGATCTCCGAGGCGATCGCGCCGAGCTCCGCGGCGATCTCCGCGCGGAAGGCCGCGTCGCGCAGCGTGAACACTTCCTCGAACTGATCGAACACCAGGACGGGCGTCAGCAGCAGGTCGTCGCGCCAGACCGTGGTCGTCGACAACAGCTCCCACAGCCCGTCCATGTTCCGGTGCGTGGCCTGCAGCCCCTCGACCTCACAGCTCTCGCGGATGGCCCGGGCCACGGACGCGGTGAGCGATTCCTCGGCGTTGTTGAGGCGGATCGTCACCGGCAGGAACGGCTTCTGCCGGAGGCGTGGAAAGAGTCCGGCCTGCAGCAACGACGTCTTTCCCAGTCCCGAGTTCCCGAACTGCACGAGGAGCGGCACGCTGAGCACACGCAGGTACAGTTCCTCGGCCTCGGCGTCGCGTCCGAAGAAGCGGGCCACGTCGCCGGGCGAGTCGCTGAACGGCCTCGTGCCGGGGTAGCGGCTGCGGAGCTCGCTCAAGCCGGCACCGCCTGGCGATGCTCCCAGTCCTCGAGGATCGAGCGCGCCAGCGAGTCGACCTCGGACGCGTCGATCACGTGCAGCTCCTTGAGCCGCGGATGCAGCGGGCTATCGCCGATGCGCACGGGATGGAGAAAGCGCAGCTGCTGATCGCCGGAGAATCCCATGCGCCGCTGCCGCTTGAGCGCCGCGTCGATCTCCTGGTGATACACGCCCTCGATGCGCCGGGCCATGGCCGCGGTCTGCACCACGATCACGTAGTCGACCTTCTGCCCGATCACGTCCAGCAGCACGTCTTCCCACCGGTCGCCGCTGCGCAGGTCCTGCTTGTCCTGCCAGACGTCGATGCCGCGCGCTTCCAGCTCCTGCGCCAGATGCTCCACGGCGTCGCGGTCTTCGCTGGCGTAGCTGACGAACGTCTTCGGACCTTTCCCGTTCGGTGCTGTCGTTGCGCGCGCCGCGACCGGCTTGGGCGCCGACTTCTGCGCGTACTCCTCGTACGCCGCGCGGAGGTTGCTGGCGAACTCCTCCGGATTCAAGGGGCGGATGTCGATCAGCCGCTCGGAGAAGAAGCCCACCGCCTGCTCGTGGTCCGGATGGACGAAGAACGGCTGGTCCTCGAGCGCCATCGTGGGGCGGTTGTGCTTGTACACGCGCATGGCGTGCAGCAGCACACGCACATACCACTGGTGGAAACCGAGGCCGAGGAAGAGGAACGACGCCCCCGGGTCGTCGAGGATGGCCCGCACGTGATCCGACAGCGGCGGGTTCTCCTTCACGAACGCCACCAGGTAGTCGATGAGATCGCCCTCGGTGAGCACGAGCGAGGGCGGGTCCTGGTGATGGCCGGCGAGGTGATAGACGAGCGGGCGCTCCACCGTCGGCGCGGAGAGCCGCTGCGGCGGGGAAGGCTTGTAGTTGTAGTAGGCCGTCACCGGCGCCTTGCCGGCCTGCTCGAAGGCCGTGGCCATCATGTTGTCCCACGACGCATTGAGGCAGATGCGGAACGGGAGCTGCGCCAGATCGCGATGGAGGTCGGTCACCTCGGCGCCGTCATAGACATCGCGCAGGATGGCCGCCACTTCATCGCGGTCCTGCCGCCGCTTGGCCAGATACATCTCCGCGGCGCGGCGGACGTTCGTCGGATCCTCCGCGTCCAGCTCCTCGGCGAAGAGCTCATGGAGCGGACGGCGATCGGACTTACGCACGGCGACATGCGGCCCGAGGACGAGCACGCAATCGCCGCGATTGATCCGCTCGACGAGACCGCGCAGCTCACGCAGCTCCGATTTTTGCACGATGGATGGATTGTAGCGGAATGGCTGCAGGCCGGTGTCACTGCACGGTTCCTCGGAGTTCCTCGGGAGTTCCTCGGAGTTCCTCGGAGTTCCTCGGAGTTCCTCGGCAGAGGCGCCGACACTCCGAGGAACCCCGAGGAACCGAGGAACCACGTCACTCCAGCGGCTTCACCTCCAACTCGATCATCTCTCCCGACTGGGCCGGGTAGTACATCCGGCCGTCGTAGTAGGGCTCGACCATCGCGCCGGTGTTGATGGCGGCGAGCGGCTGGTCGGTGCGGGCCAGCTCCCGGCCGGTGGCGGCATCGCGCCAGCCGACGTACTCCGGCGTGCCGCCGCCCAGCGGCTGGCCGGGCGGGATGTCGGTGCGGACGATCACACGCTGGTCCGGCGGGCCGATCAGGGCCAGAAATTCGGTGGTGCGCTGGGGCTCGGTCAGATCATGTGCAAGCCGTCGCCGTGGAGCTCGAGCGCGGCGATCTGTCCGGCGCCGGCGTCGAGCGCGTAGATCCGAAGCTGATCGTGTATGCGCGCGAAACGCGGCTGGTCTGAACGCCGCAGGACGCGCTTCGTGGGGCTTTGTACTCCTCTCGCGGCACGGTGGCCGCCCTTCCCCGGCGAACGTACCTTACATCCATCAGTACGACGTCACCGGGAGGTGCGGCTGAGTGGACACCGTGTTTGTGCTCGGCGCCGGTTTCTCCGCCCCGGCCAGGATGCCGGTGCAGGCGGACATCATGCGCCAGATCGTCACGCGGGAATCGCAGAAGAGGACCCGGCAGACCATCCGTAATCTGTTCTACGCCCTCACCGCCGAGAAGATGTGGGACATCCCGCTCGAGGACCTCTTCACCGTACTCGACCGCGCGCGCAACGGCCGTGAGACGCTGGTCGGTTTTACCCATCGGCAGCTCGACGAGTCGTACAAGACGCTCATCTGCGCCATCGTCGCCGAGTTCGACCGCCGGCTGGACGCTTTCGACGCGGATCCTTATCTCCCCTTCGTGGCACAGCTCGCCGAACGGCGCGCCAGCAATGAGGACGCCTTCAGCATCCTCACCCTGAACTGGGACACGATCCTCGACTCCCTCCTGCTCAACGTCGACTACGGCTGCGAAACCACGAGGCTCGACCCGGAGGAACCGGCGCCCGAAGGCGGCGCCCTGCTGCTCAAGCTGCACGGCTCGCTGAACTGGCTCGTCTGTACCTCGTGTGGCCGCCTGTTCGCGTCGAACGCGCGAGCGGAGCGGCCGGTCGTGCTCCAGCCGTACGCGCGCACTTGCCGGTTCTGTCCCGGCACCGAGCTGGAGAGCCTCATCATCACGCCGACGCTGCTCAAGAACCTCTCGTTCGCACACCTTGCCGGGGTCTGGCATCGGGCTCTGGTCGAGCTCCAGTCGGCGAAGCGCATCGTCTTCGCCGGCTATTCGCTCCCGCTGGCCGACTTCGAGTTCCGCTACACGCTGCTCCGCGCCGTCATCGGCAACACCGCGGCCTCCATCCGCGTCGTCCTCTATCCGCCCGACCAGGCCCTCCGCGAGGAACGCGAGCGCATGCGGCGCGACGAGACCGAGGCACGCTACCGCGCCTTCTTCGGCGCCCGCGACCTCGACTTCCGATTCATGGACGTCACCGCCTTCATGGCGGATCCAATCCTGCTCTGGCACTGGTGAAAGGAAGAGCCGCATGTATCAGCGCGGGGAGACGTTCTCCGGGACCGCCACCATCCTCGACGTACGCAAGGGCGGGATGGGAGTGGTCTACATCTGCGAGGGGGAGATCGGCGACATCGACGGCACGTTCGCGATCAAGACCTGCCTGGATATGGAGAACCGCCTGGCCAGCTCCCTTGGCCATACCGCACTGCAGGCCGCCGGTGCAGTCCGCCGCCGTTTCATCGAGGAGGCCTTGCTCACGCTCGACCTGCCGCATCATCAGAACCTCGTCGAGACCTACGCCGTCCAGCAACACCACGGCATCCCCTACATCCTGATGGAGTACGTCCAGGGCCCAAGCCTGCGCATGCGGCTGGCCCGACCACTCGCTGTCGAGGATGCGCTCGTCATCGGCATCGGGATCGCCCACGGCCTCCGGGCCGCGCACGACGCGTGCGGCCTGATCCATCGCGACCTCAAACCCGAGAACGTGCTCCTGACGCCCGACGGCACACCGAAGATCAGCGACTTTGGCCTGGCAATGGCCGTCGCGCGCGAGGCGCTGGAGAGCTCGGCTACCGGCGCGCGCAGCGCGGACCTGGCCGTGTCGTCCGGGCAGCTGGTGGGCACCCTCGCCTACATGGCACCGGAACAACTGGTCGACGGGGCCGCGGCCACGATCCGCTCCGACATCTACTCATTCGGCGTCGTGCTGTACGAGATGTTGTCCGGGCGGCTCCCGTTCGCCGCGGGCGATGTCGCTGAAATGTTGAACGCAATTGCGACGGCGGTCCCGCTACCGCTCGCCTCGCCGCGCGTTCCGCGGGAATTACAGTCGCTGGTGGCGCGCTGCCTCGCCAAGCGGCCCGACGAACGCTTCGCCGGCTACGCGCAGTTGCTCGGCGAGCTCGAGCCGATCGCCGCCTCCTTCGACATCCGTCCTTGGCAAGCACTGGCCACTCCGCGGCCGCGCGAGCACGAGCTGTTCCGGAAGACCCTCGGCCTGATCAGCGTCGGCCGCGGGCGCGAAGCGCTGGCGCTGCTGGAACGGCACGACTACGAGCCGACTCAGTCACCCGAGCTCTTCTTCGTCGCCGGCACCGCGTATGGAAACCTCGGCGAGCACGAAAAGGCGGTGGCGGTGCTGGGTCGCGTCCTCGACTCCGGCTCGCGGCTGACCAAGCGCGCCCTCTTCAACCGCGGCAACTCCCTGGCCGCGCTCGGCCGGCATCACGACGCCATGGAAGCGTACATGAGTGCGATGTTCCTCGATCGCGAATACCCGCAGGCGGCGATCGGCTACGCCCGCTCGGCGCTCGAACTGGAGATGTATCCCGATGCCATCGACGGCGCGCAACGTGCGCTGCAGGTGACGAGGGACGATCCGGTGGCGTGGTCCCTCCTGATCCTGGCGCAATCGCGGATGGGAAACGCCACCGCAGCCGCGAGGTCGATGCACGAGGCCCGCGCCGCGTGCAAGGAGACGCCGGCCGCGCTCCTCAACTTCGCCACCGCCCTGCTGCACATCGGCGAGGCCGCTGAGGCCGCGAAGCTCGCCGCCCGCTGCATCGAGGTCGATGATGCGCTCGACCTCAGCCGCCTGCGGGACCTCTTCACCATCATCGCCCAGGGCGGCGACGAGCGCCTGACGCGCAAGGCCGTCCGCGACGCAACGCGGCTGCCGGCATTCAGGGAACTGGCCGACGAGCTCGACATCCCAATCCTCCATGAGATGGCGATCGACGGGATGATGGAGGCGGGACAGCGCGGCGAGGCACTCGACGCGGCGGAACGGGAGCTGGAGCGCCGCCCGGACGCGGTGCTGACACTGCTGCGCAAGGCACGGGTGCTCGCGGAGGAGACGCAGTACGACGCGGCTCTGGCCACGGTCCGGAAAGCACTCGAGCTCGAGCCCGATTCCGCCGAGGCCCACGCCGAGCTCGGTCTCGTTTACCTCCGCGCAAAACGCGCCTCCGAGGCGCTGGTGTGCTTCGACAAGGTCCTCCGCCGCGAGCCGCGAAACGAGATGGCGCTCGGCAACCGCGCATCCGCACTGATGGAGCTGGAGCGTTTCGACGAAGCACTCGCTGCCGCCGAAGCGGCGCTGGACGCGCATCCGGACGACGCGGTCGCCGCGCTGCTGAAGGGGCGAATCCTGCGGCGCGCCGGCTCGCCCGCCGCGGCCGAGGAGTGGTTGCGCGCCGCTCTCAACCGCGCGCCTGGTGACACGAAGCTGTGGGACGAGCGTTACAGCGCGCTGCTCGACCTCGGCCGCTACGACGACGCTGCACAGTGCTGTACGCGGATCCTCGACCTGGAGCCGAAGAGCGCCGCGGCCTGGCACAACAAGGGGGAGGCGCTGCTGCGCGCGGCCAAGCATCGCGACGCGCTGCAGTGCTACATGAACGCGGTCACGCTCGATTCCACCATGCACCTGTCGTGGACCGGGATCGGCTGCATCCACCTGCTGGCGCGGCAGTACGAGGCGGCCATCTCGTATTTCGACAAGGCCCTCGCCCTCGCGCCGGATCTCGATGTGGCGCGCATGAACCGCGTGATCGCCGAGGCCAGGCTGCACATCCGGCAGGCGGTCGAGGTCCATGGCGGGGACGAGGACGAAATGGTCGCCGCACTCGAGGAGAACCTCCCCATCTTGGCCTGGGCACGATTTATTACAACCTTGGCCGCCGGAAAGAGGCGAAGCAACAGATCGCCGAGGCGCGGAGACTCGACCCGCAAAATCCCGAGGTGATCCGCATCTCGCGGATCGTCGAGTCGGGCTGAGATGATGTCGATGTCTCGCACTTCGCGGGCTACTGTGTCCCCGCCCGTACCTCCATCCAATGGACGGCCTTCACCGGTGTCACACCAGCGGTGAGGCCTGGGTCGGTGTATGAGATCGCCGGGAGGCCGAGCGCGGTCCGGGCCTGGTCGAGCGCGGTACGCAGTTCGGCGAGGTGCACGGCTTTGATGCGCGTCGATTGCGCAGCGATCGTTGGGTCGGTAAAGACGGCGGCGCCGAGGCCGGCGGCGGCGCGCATCGCGTTCACAGCGGTGCGCAACTCGGTGAGATGCACCGCCTTCACCTTCACCGTATTGTTGAGCACCGGGTCGGTGAAGACGATCGTCGTCGCGGCGTCAGGAGGACTGAATCCGGACTGCACGCCGCTCGCGGCGGAGCGGACTTGATAGACATAGGACGTGCCGGCCGTAACGGCGGCGTCCTCGTAGGTAGTGTCGATGGTGGAAGCGAGGAGCGTGTAGCCGCCGCCCGACTTGCGCCAGATCTCGTACTCGATGCCACCCTCGACGGACGGCCAGCTGAGCTGCACGAGCGCGGTACCGGCGGCGGTGGCGTTCAGGCTGGCAGGCGGTAGCAACGCGATCACCGTCAACGACTTGGACCCGGTTTTGGAGTTGGCATCGGTGGCGATGAGCGTAACGGTCTCCGGGACGTTGTCCTTCGTCAAGAGCGTGAAGCTGCCGTTCGTGAGCGCCTTGGTGTTGTCGCCGAAGGTACCGTCTCCGTTGCTGTCGAATTGGGCGTGCCCGGTATTGCTCGTCATCGTGACGATGGTGGTGCTGTCGGAGACGGTGACGTCGAAGAGGTCTTTGGCCGTGACGCTGGTGGGGAACGTCGCGCCCGCGATCTGCGGCGAGCGCACGGTGACGACGGAGTAGTGATCGGTGAGCTGGTTGCCGGTGACGAAGTCGCCGCCGCCTGTGAGGCCGCTGGCCGTGATCCCCGTGGCCATCGGAGTGGCGGAGGCCACATGGAACCACGTGCCCCCGTCGTAGCGGCGCAGCTTGAACGCCAGAGGCATGGCCGCGGCATCGCGATGCGTGCCGTACGTCAGCGTGAGGTCGTATGACGCGAAGGCGAGTGCCGGTGCAGGCTGGAGTTTGAAGTAGACGTTGGCATTCCGCGCCGGATCGATGCCGGAGCCGTTCAGGCTCGGATGTTCGCCCGCGGTGGCAGCAACGAACAGCGTGCCGCTCTGCGTGACGTCGTGGAAGGCGACGACCATCGGCGTTGCGCCCGCCGCGAGGCCGACCGGGAACGTGTACGTGGCGCTGCCCGTCGCGATCGTGGCGGTGACGCCGCCGTTGATCCAGCCATCGACGGAGGTGATGCTCGCACCGGGACCGAGCTGGATGGAGCCGGCGCCGCTGGCGAACGGTCCTTCTTCCAGATGCAGGACGCCGGCGATGCTCACGGTCCCGGCGCCCTGGACCGTCGCGCCGAATGCGTTCTCGATGGTGAGATTGCGATAGCTCAACGCGTCGACCGACTGGGCGGCTTCTCCCTCGAAGAAAACCGTGAGCTCGTCGATGTCGCGATTCAGCGTGTACTGGCTGGCGAACGAATTCGACGGCGCGGAGCCGGTGACCACGACCGTGCCGGTGCCGGTGAGCAGTCCCGCTCCCGCCACGATCGTGTTCTCGCCCGCGCCGAACGTACCGTTCACCGTGAGCTGGTCGTTGACGGTGATCTGAGGGACCTCCGCCTCGGCGTCGGCGCCCGCGGGCACGACGAGATCAGAGAACACGGCCGTGCCGTTACCCACCGTACCGATCGCCCCCTGCCCGCGCAACTCGACGGTGGCGTTGCTGAAGTCGTAGGTCCCGTTGCCGATCTCCAGATCGCCGCTGACACTCATGATCCCCGCGGTCACGCCGGCGATCGGCGCCAGGATCTCGAGCTCGTAGTAATCGAACGCGGGAATGGTCTGTCCTGCTCCGCCGAAGGTCACCGTCCCGGTATCGGGAATGAAGGCCAGGTCCGGGTCGAAACTGCCGTCGACCTGCAACGACGTGTCCGCGGCCATGGCGATGAAGCTTCCCGGATTCTGCGAGCGGATGTTGGTGACGTGCAGCGTCTCCTCGTTGCCGGCTTCGAAGGAGAGACCGCCGCCGCCGATTTTGCTGCCGAGGATCATGTCCCCATACACAGCCTCGGGGGAGCCGATGTCGAAGCGGCCGTTCTTGACGATGAAGTTCTGGCCTGCGGACGGAAGCACCCCCGCGGACCAGCTGGCGGGGTCGCTGAAATCGCCGAAGAGTGTGTTCGTGCCGGTGGTGGTGAAGACGCTGCCGATGAACGGCGACGTGCCCGCGCCCACGGTCGTGCAAGCGGCGTCGGAGTAGGCGGTGGCCGTGAGGACGATCTTGTCGCGCGTGGCGTAGCCGTCGCCTACGGTCCACGTCTGCGCGGTGAGCGCACCGCCGCTGAAGCAGGGAGACGTGGCGTGCCAGGCCCGTCCCTGCGGGACGAGGTTCGTCGTGTCGGCCTCGTACAGATCGAGCCTCACGCCCTGCGTGCCGGCGTACGGCGTCAGCGTGGTCTGGATCATGAGCGTGCCCTCGTCGACGAAGGCGGAAAGGATGTCAGGCGGGTTCTGATGGATGTTCCCGATCATCATGCCGGCCTCGTTCGCGTAGGTGGCGTTGCCGCGGAACAGGAGGCCGCCGTTGTTCGTGGCGTCGAGGATGCGGAAGTTGTTGGCGATCGTGTTCGGCTTCTCCGGCGAACCGATGGTGTGATTCGTGCCGTGGGTCGTGACGGCGAAGCTGTTCGGGATGGAGGACGTACCGTTCGCTCCGACGCCGATGCGGTTGCCGTACACGGCCACGCCACTTTCCGAGACCTGCACGCCGGTGGTGTTCCCCCCGATGACATTGCCCGCTTCAAGATCGCCACCGACAACCGTCCCCGGACTGCCGGCCACGGAGATGCCACTGTCGTTCGGCCGCGCCGCCGTTCCGGTCTCGTCCGTGCCGACGTAGTTCCTCTCGATGAGGCCCGACGGCGCGATGAAGAAGCGGATGGCCCAGGTGTGATTCTGCAGGACCAATCCACGCACGACGCAGTTCGGCGCATTCACGGCGATGCCGTTGCCGCCGGAGCCCGTACCGAAGCCGCGCACGGTCACCGCCGGAGTGGTCCCTCCATTCTGCGAAGTACCGTCGATGGTGGTCGTCTGCGTGATCCACGGAAGGCTGGAGCTCGTCTGGATGAGCGTGGGCCCGGTCAGGCCGAAAGTGATGAAGCGGCGGCTGGAAGCCGTGTCGGCGTTGGCCTGGTCGATGGCGTCGCGCAACGTGTTTGGGCCGGCGTCATCCGTCGAGGTGACGCGCCACGTCGACTCGTGGACGGAGAAGGGATTCGTCGACGCGCCGTCGACGGTCGAGGCGACGCTGAAGAACGCGTGCTGGCCCGCGGCCGGCATCGGATCGAGCAGCGTGCTGCCGCTGATCTGGTGCGCCAGCCAGAGAAACGAGGCCGGCGGCGCAGCCGACCCGGTCAACGCAATCCAGGCGATGCGGATCTCGCGCGCGGCGCCGTCAACGACCAGTACGTCCGTAGTGTTCGCGCCCGTCCAGCCGCCTTCGCCGGTGCGCGAACGGATCTCGCCACCCGTCGACGTCGCCAGAATGCGCGCATCGGCGCGGAACGGAAGCTCCGCGGCGATGCCGGAATCGGGATAGCCGATGAGATTGCCGTCCGCGTTCGTCCCGCCCCCGGGCGTGGCCAGCGGATCGACGTCGAGATAGAGCGAAACGGCATTCGCCGGATCGCCGGCCTGCACGCCGAGATAAAGATACGACGCGTCCCAGGTCATCGAGTAATTGCCTAGGCTGTTCGCATACTCGCCCGGCGAAACCGTCCCGTCGACCGCCGGAGTCTGGTACTGGCCAAGCGCCGCGTTTGCCCAGAAAGCGGCCATCACGGACAGTAGAACGAGTCTCTTCATCGGTAGGTTGTAGTGCGATGCTTTTGCCAATTGTGTGGGCTCGTGACCACCCCGTCATCCTGAGCGAGGGGGTTGGGCGGGTGTGAGCGAAAGGATCTCAAAATACGAAAAAACATGGTCTGTGCCACGGTTTGCGTAGTTAGAGATCCTTTCGCTCCCTCACACCCACCCGCCCTGCGCTCAGGATGACGGGGGAGGCGTTCAGGATGACGGGGGAGGCGGTTCATACTCCAGCCCGCGCAACAACTCCCAGTCGATCGTCACCGTCACGGCTTCCATCGCCTCGGGCGACAGCCGCGCGAGATAGCGCTCCTCGAGATAGTACGAGCGGTCGAACGGGACCTCGTTCGCCGGATCGTCTTGGTTGTCCCAGCACGTCGTCGGCGCCACGCGCGGCTCGTCGATGAACGGACTTTCGGCGCGCAGTCCGAATTTCACGTCGAGCCCGGCCAGCACCTGCCCGGGATCGCGAATCAGGTCTTCGTGGCGCACCACGAGCGTGCGCCAGGACGTGTGTGCGGCGAGCTGGAACCAACTCCGGTAGCGCTGGTTGAACGAAGCGCAGCGATCGCGCACGAAGCCGGCCAGTCTCGGATCGAGAGTGGCGTTGCGGCCGATCCGGCCTTCGTACCTGGCGATGCTGACCGCCCAGGCGTACGGGTTCTTGATCGTAATGACGAAACCGAGCGACTGATCCAGATAGGCGGCGGTCAGCGGTTCGGCGATGCGCCGCACTTCTTCGCGCTGCCGCGGGTTCGCGGGCGAGGTCGTGCGCGAGGGATGCTGAAACGTGGCGCTGGAGACGAACGCCAGCGGCGGGTCGGGCGTGAGCTGCGCGGCGGCCCAGAGCGCGTCGAACGGTGCCGGAGGCGAGTGCTTATCGCCGAGGATGTGCATCAGCATGCAGGCACCGGGGCGGTTCTTCTGCAGGAGGATCCGCAGGTAGTTCGTGCCGGTCCGCTGTGCGCCGTACTGCTTGAGAAAAACTGTCGGGACGATGATGCGGATGATATCGGTAACAAGAAGAGCAACTTCTGACCCTTTGACCCCGCAAAGGATCAACGACTGCACCTTTCACCGGCGGCACTTCACGCTAAATCTCTGAAACTACGTGCGCGGCGTGATGGCATTTCGCTCGCACGCCTTCCGGGCTGATTTCCACAAAGGAGCAACGTATGAAACGGAGATTGGCGAACGGATTGTGTGTGTTTTTGCTGGCTGTGGCGCCGATGTATGCGGCCCAGCCGGAGCGGTGCGGGACGAAGACGCCCGGCGATGACGAGATCGCGCGGATCGAAGCCGGCGTGAAGAAGGGACAGAAAGGGAAGTCGTCTGCGGTCATCGACGTCTGGGTGCACGTCATCAGTCAGGGAAGCGGGTTCGCCAACGGCGAGCTTTCCGACACGATGATCCGCGAGCAGATCCGCGTGCTGAACGATTCCTATAACGGCCGGACCGGCGGCGTGAACACCGGCTTCGCCTTCGACCTGGCCGGCATCACGCGCACGACCAACGCCACATGGTTCAGCCAGCTGGTGACGAACCTGTCCGTCGAGCTGGAAGCGAAGACTGCCCTGCACCGCGGCGGCAGCAGCACGCTCAACATTTACACCGTCGACGGCGGTCCGTACCTCGGCTTCGCCTACTTCCCGGACATCCTCACCGATCCGACGTACGCCATCCTCGACGGCGTCGTGCTCGACTGGCGCTCGCTGCCGGGCGGCACGTTCGCGATCTACAGTGAAGGCGACACCGCCACGCACGAAGTCGGTCACTGGCTGGCCCTCTACCATACGTTCGACGGCAAGTGCGGCAGCAAGGGCGACTACGTCGCCGACACGCCGGCCGAGTTCAGCCCCGCCTTCAACTGCCCGGTCGGCCGCGACTCCTGCGCCGGCGCGTCGCAGCCCGGACTCGATCCCATCTTCAACTTCATGGACTACACCCAGGACTCGTGCATGTTCGAGTTCACCCCCGGCCAGACCGCGCGCATGCAGGCGGCCTGGACGGCCTTCCGCGACTAACGCGTGACCACACCTCCCCGCGGCGGTTGGAGCACCCCGCTTCAGCCGCCGCCGATCCCACTCGTGCGTGCGCGCCGCTACCGTATATCCAGGTCGAAAAGGACCTCCACCGATCCACCGGTGAAGCCGACGCGGACCGGCGTGAGGGTCGATGTGCCGCCCACCACGGCCGCCACCTCGGCTTCTCCGCGCGCCGGGAAGAATTCGTAGACGCCTGCGGGCATCGCCTTCAGCTCGGCGTAGCCGTTCTCGTCTGTCCAGATACCCACCTTGCGTTGATCGGCGAACGGAAAGAACCGCGGTACCGGCGGCGGGACGAGGCGTCCGTTCCAGCGGAAGAGCGGCATCACGCCGCGGAGAGGTTTGCCGGCCGCCATGGCGCGGATGCGAATGGTCCCCGCCGCGGGCGGAACGACCACACGCACCCCTTCGGCTGCGTTCGCGGAGCGAACATCGGCGATGGCGAAGGATCCCTCGCGCGGCAGGATGTAGAGCGTTCGAGCATCGTCGGGGCGAAGACGAAGGACGACCTGTCCGGCGCCGTCCGAGCTGTAGAAGTTGTCCGGGTTGATGCCGTCGCCGAGGCCGTCGATGATGGTGGCGCGCGCGACGGGATCGCCCGTGGGTGTGACCAGACTGACCGCGACGGTGATTCCGCGCTCCAGGGGGATCTCCACAATGCGCGCGGAGTCCGTGGCGCTCACATGCACGTGGACGGTGGCCGTCATGTAGTTCCTGGCCATCGCCTTGAGCGTGTAGTCGCCGGGCTCGACACCATCCAGCGCGAACGACCCGTCCGGCTTCACCGGCGCGATGCCCGTCCCGCTGCCGCCGTCGTCGGTCTGATATTCCTTGTCGAGTGCTGCGCCGTGGACCGGTTCGCCGGTCTCCTTGTCGATGATGCGGCCGGAGATGGTGCGGTCGCTGATGACGATGTGCCAATGCGCGGGGCTGACTGTGGCTTCGAGGACCTGGCGAACCCACGTTCCATCGCGAGCCTTATCCGAGATGTAATACCCACTGAAGACTCCCTTCTCCCAGCTCTCGGCCTCGAAGGAGCCGTCTTCCTCCACTCCCACGGCCACCTCCCATGCGCCGTTCTCCGGCTGCAGGTCGAGCTGTCCTCCGGTGGCGCGCCGAGTTCCGATGAGCACTTCCCCGGTGATGGCAATGGGATCGATCGCAATGCGCCGTTCCACCTTCCCGTCGTCCGGCAAGGGAAGGTCTTCGACGTGACGGGCCAGGGGCGTGGGTCCGATCACGCCAAGGAAATAGTGGCCCGCTTCGATGGGCGGGAACGTCGTCTCGGTCTCCGCCGGCTTCAAGTCGCGCCCCACGGTTTCGCGCACTCGCCCACCGCGGTCGTCGCGGGTAAGTACGGAGACGCGAACGGGAACCGCGCCGATGCCCGACCGGTCGAGCGAGACCGCCAGCGACGCCCCTCTCCGCAGCACGACCTGGCCAAGCTCGATGTCGCCCGGCCGATGAGCCTCGACCGGAATCTGATGCGGCGCGAATCCATCGGCCAGGATCTCCACGTAGGGCGGCGGATCAGCGGGGAGCTCGGCCGCGATGGTTCCCTCGACATTCGCGGCGGCGAGCACCTTACCTTCCGGATCCGTCACCACCGCGCTTGGCAGCGGCTCCCCTTTCGCGTTCGTCACGGTGGCCGTGAGCCGCGGCGCGGCGAAAAGGCGCAGCGCACCGAGCGCCGCCACCACGTCCGGCTCGACCTTCACCGAGTCGCGATGCAATCGAAGGTGGTGCGCGGCCGTGATCGACACGTCATACGTGCCCGGCCGGATCCCCACGCTCGTCAGACTCGAGACCGCCGCGCTCTGCAACGCCACGTCATATCCCTGCTGGCCGTCCGCTTTGAAATGCAGTTCCACATCCGCGGGCCAGCCGCGCGTCTTTTCTCCCGACAGCGCCAGGGTCACCGTGCCCAGTTGCTTCGGCCCGAGATCGATCGCCGCCGTGTTCTTGGCAATGGCACCGATCACGATCCGGCGCTTGTCGTCCCGGACCCACAGAAACTGCCGGTCGGTCTCCGCAGGCTCGACCGCCGGCGCCACGCCCTCGACCGGCTTGCACCCGGCATCGACCCGAAGAACGGCCCCTTCCCTCGCCACACACAACGTGCCGCGGAGCACCGGCGCATCCGCCGCCAGGCTGCCCGCCGCCGTCACCAGCATCAGCGCGAGCACGACAAGCGTCTTGCGGATCATCTCTCTCTGGGAGTGACGACAGGCGGTGAATTCCTACCCGTTTCTCGCCCCCGTGGGGGAGTCCGTCGCGCTGGCTCACGACATGCTTGCCTCCATCCCTCCGAGGGAATTGGTCATGCAGTACCGCGCTGCCGCGCTCGTGTTTGCCTGGATGATCGCCGGCTGTTCGACCGGCGCTGTCGACGATACCTCTGCTGCGCTATCCCCGCCCCCACCATCGACGAGCCGCGTCGACGGTCTGCGGGCATGGGATCAGGTCTATTCGGTGCTCATGCATCCGCGCTGCATCAATTGCCACACCGCGACCAACTATCCGCAGCAGGGGGACGACCGGCACCGTCATCTCTTCCATGTCGTTCGCGGTGCCGACGGTCACGGCGTGCCCGGGCTCAATTGCGCGACGTGTCATCAGGACGGGAACAACGACCCCGTCGGAGTGCCCGGGGAGCGCGGCTGGCACCTGGCGCCGCTTTCGATGGCCTGGCAGACGCTCGACGACAAACCGTTGTCCAGTGCCGAGGTGTGCCGGGCCGTGACCGATCGCTCGAAGAACGAGAACATGGATGGGCCAGCGCTCCTGAAGCACCACGAGGATGCGCCTCTCGTGCTTTGGGCGTGGCGGCCGGGCCGCTCGCTCGACGGCACGAACCGCACGGTGCCGCCGATGACTCACGGCGAGTTCGTCGACGCCACACGGAAGTGGGTCGAGGCCGGAACGCCCTGTCCCTAGATCAAGAAGCGTCCAGGAGAATTCACATGCCCGCCTATCAGCTCAACGTCAACGGCCAGCGCCTCACCGCCACGGCCGACCCCACCACTCCGCTCCTCTGGGTGCTTCGCGATCACCTCGGCATGACCGGAACGAAGTACGGCTGCGGGATCAGCGCGTGCGGCGCGTGCACGGTTCACGTCGACGGCGTGGCCGCGCGCTCCTGTGTGCTTCCGGTCTCGCGCGTCGGCGATCGCGCCGTCGTCACCATCGAGGCCATGCAGAACGACCCCATCGGCCGTGTCGTCCAGCAATCGTGGATCGACCACGACGTCGTGCAGTGCGGCTACTGCCAGAGCGGGCAGATCATGACCGTCGTCGCGCTGCTGAGACAGGCCGGCAAACCGACCGATGCGGACATCGAGGCCTCCATGGGCGGCAGCATCTGCCGCTGCGGAACGTACATCCGCATCCGCGATGCCGTCCGCGCCGCCTCACAGCAACTCGCCTAGCGGGAGGTGATGCGATGTTTCTCCGAGCGACCGATCCCACCGACACTCCGCAGCTCTCGCGGCGCACGTTCCTGACTACGTCTGCGGCGGCCGCGGGCGGACTGATGCTCGCGCTGCACTTCGACCTCCCCGCCTCCGCGCAGCGGCCGGCGGCGAAGAAATATCCGCCCGACGCCTTCGTCCACATCCGGCCGGACGGAACGATCGTCATCCAGGTCAACCGCCTCGAGTTCGGGCAAGGCGTCAACACGGCGCTGCCGCTCGTGCTCGCGGAGGAGCTCGATGCCGACTGGTCGCAGGTGATGACCGAGCTGGCACCGGCGGGCGATCTCTATCGCGACCCGATGTTCGGCATCCAGATGGTCGGCGGGTCGGGATCGATCGCGCATTCGTTCCAGCAATACCGCGAGCTCGGCGCGCGCGCCCGGGCCATGCTGGTGGCCGTGGCGGCGAAACAGTGGAAGACCACGCCCGCGCGCTGCCGCACCGAGGCCAGCGTCGTCCACGGCCCGAACGGAAAATCGCTGCGCTACGCGGAGCTCGCCGACCGGGCCGGCAGCCTTCCCGTCCCCAGCAAAGTGACGCTGAAAGATCCGAAAGACTTCCGCCTCATCGGCAAGCCCACGCGCCGGATCGACGGCGCCGCGAAGGGCAACGGCACGCAGAAGTTCGGGCTCGACCTGCGGATTCCCGGCATGAAGACCGCCGTCGTGGCGCACCCGCCGATCTTCGGAGGACGCGTGCGCAGCTTCAACGGCGACGCCGCCCGCAGGATCGAAGGCGTGTCGCAGATCTTCGAGATCCCCCTCGCCGGCGGAGGAAGCGCGGTGGCCGTCGTCGCCGATGGCTTCTGGCCGGCGAAACAGGCGCGCGATCTTCTCCAGATCGACTGGGACGTCGCCAACCTCGGGCGTGCCGACACCACCAAATTGCTGGCCGAATATCACGCCCTGGCGCAGAAGCCCGGCATGAAGTCCGTCGCCCGCGGCGACGCTTCGGCCATCGACCGCGCCGTCGGCCGGATCACCGCCGAATTCGATTTCCCCTACCTCGCCCACACCCCGATGGAGCCGCTCAACGCCACCATCCGATTCGACGGCGATCGCGCTGAGGCATGGATCGGCTCCCAGTTCCAAACGAACGACCAGGTCGCGGTCGCCGAGGTCCTCGGCGTACCGGCGGCGCGCGTCACGTTCCACACCGAGATGACCGGCGGCGGTTTCGGACGGCGCGCCACGGCCGACTCCCACCTCCCGCGCGAAGCCGCGCAGATCGCCAAACGCGTGCCCGGCACGCCGGTCAAGTTGATCTGGACCCGTGAGGACGACGTGCGCGGCGGCTACTACCGCCCGATGCACGTCCATCGCGTCGAAATCGGCGTCGACGCCGAGGGACGGCCCATGGCATGGAACCACGTCATCGTCGGACAATCCATCCTCGCCGGCACCCCCTTCGAAGGCATGCTCAAAGACGGCGTCGACGGCGTCACGGTCGAAGGCGTCGCCAACACCCACTACAACCTGCCAAACATGCAGCTGTCGGTGCACCACCCCGAAGTCAACGTCCCCGTGCTCTGGTGGAGGTCCGTCGGCAACACCCACACCGCCTTCGTCATGGAAACGCTCATCGACGAGCTCGCCGTCCGCGCCGGCGCCGACCCCATCGCCTACCGGCGCCGACTCCTCTCCCCCGAGGCCAAAGGGCTGCGCGCCGCACTCGACCTCCTCGAAACCCGCAGCGCCGGCTGGCGCGCAAAGCTGCCCGCGGGACACGCCGTAGGCATCGCCCTCCACGAAGCATTCAACACCGCCGTCGCCTGCGCCGTCGACGTCTCGGTCGAGAACAACCGCCCGAAAATCCACCGCGTCACCCTCGCCGTCGACTGCGGCACCGCCGTCAACCCCCTCACCATCGAAAGCCAATGCCAGGGAGGAACCGTCTACGGCCTCTCCCAAATCGTCGAGCGCGGCGCCATCACCTTGCGCGACGGCATCGTCGAACAACGCAACTTCGACGGCCACACACCCCCCTACCCCGCCGACGCCCCGGCGGCCATCGACGTCCACATCGTCCCCAGCGCCGCCCCACCCACCGGCGTCGGCGAACCGCCCACGCCAGTCATCGCACCGGCCGTCGTCAATGCACTGGCGCGGCTGACGGGGAAGAGGTATCGGAGTTTGCCGTTGAGGTTGTAGTTGTCCTCTCGCAGGCTCAGAGGCGCAGAGGCTCACAGGCTCAGAGGAACGACGCCGTGCGGTACTTTTCGCTCGACGCGTTAAGCTTGTTCCATGTGCACGGCCTGAATTGAGCTCGTGGAGCGGATCCGCTCCGCATCGCCTTCCTCCATCACTGCCGCCGTCATCGTCATCGTCGCGAGCCTCATGCTTCTCGCGGAAGCACTGGCGCCGCTCCGGCCGGCAGTCGAGTCGAAGTTCCGGCGCCTCGTCCGCAACCTTTCGGCCGGTGGCGTCTCTCTCGCGTTGATGACGCTCGTCCAGGCGCCGCTGCTGGCACCGGTGGCCGCCTGGCTCGTGCGCGGCCGCGTGGGACTGCTGCAGGCCGTCGAGTGGCCGCGCTGGACCGAGACGCTGCTGGCGATCGTTCTGCTCGATTACACGCTCTGGTGGTGGCATTGGGCGAATCACCGCGTCCCTTTCCTCTGGCGGTTCCACCTGGTGCACCACGTCGACCGCGATCTCGACGCATCCACGGCGTTGCGGTTTCACTTCGGGGAGCTGGCGCTCTCGGTCCCCGTGCGCGCCGCGCAGATGATCGCGATCGGCGTCGATCCCTTCAACCTCTGGCTCTGGCAGACGATCCTCTTCGCATCGATCCTCTTCCATCACGCGAACGTCCGTCTCCCGCTTTCGTTCGAGCGCGTGTTGGCGCGCCTCATCGTCACGCCGCGGATGCACGGCATCCATCACTCCGATCGCGAAGACGAGACGAACAGCAACTGGTCCTCGCTGCTCTCGGCCTGGGACTTCGTACACCGTACGTTTCGTCTCGATGTGCCGAATGAACGCCTGGTAATCGGCGTACCCGCGTATCGCGATCCCGCCGACGTCACGCTCGGCAAACTTCTCACGATGCCGTTCCGCCGTCAGCGCAGGGATTGGACTTGACCGAGGCTGTCGGGCGGCCGGGAGCCCTTGCGCCTCTGAGCCCTTACACCCGGATTGACACGCGACGCCTCGATCGGCGACCATCCCCCTCCCTCACCGCTGCTGTGGTGTAGCTCAGTTGGTAGAGCGCCGGATTGTTAATCCGTTGGTCGTAGGTTCGAGTCCTACCGCCACAGCCAATTTCCTTTCAGAGACTTAGCAGAGATCCGCAGCGTCCGATCGAACGGATGCGCGATGTGCAAAGTCTCTATTTTTCCCAGAGCACCTCACAGCGCGCTTTCTAAACCGGAAGACCGCGCCCAACGGCTGGATCACCTAACCACCGCCGAACCGATCCCAAGAGGCGAATTGGAGCGATTCGCCTGTTCGGAGCACGGCCGGCACAACCGCGTCCGCCGCCAGCGGCCGACGCACGGGAGATCCTCAGATGAAAGGCCGGATTCCAGGTTTGAGTTACAACCCCAAGAAGCACGTCGCCCACTTCTCACTCTACGTACCGAAGACGAACGGCAAGCTGCGTCGCGAGCGGACGGTGCACGCCGAAACGCGCGAAGAAGCCATCCGGCTATGGCAGGTGTTCCGCGACGAGATCAGCGGCAAGGCGCCGGTGGTTGAAGCATCGGCGCGGCCAACCGTCATCACCTTCGCCGCGTTCGTGACCGAGTACCTGGAGAAGATCTGCGCACGGCGCGCGAAGAAGACCTACGCGATCTACCGGACCATCGCATTCACACGGCTCATCCCGCACTTCGGCAAGAAGCCGCTCGACAGCATTCGTTCGTGTGACGTCGAGGACTTCATGGCGACGATGCTCGGCGAATGCAGTCCCGCGTACGTCAACAACTGCGCCCGGACGATGAAAGCGCTCATGAACCATGCCGTGAAACGTCAGCTCATCGGCGCCTCACCGCTGACCGAGAAGATCCGGTTCGAGGATGTGCCACTCCCGGAGCTCGAGCTGAACGACGACGAACGTGTGGCGTTCCTCGGCGCTTTCGACAATGAACGCGGGTTCAAGGAGGACGTCGCGAGCCGCCGTCGGGACGCACACGTGGTAACGAGCGAACACTTCAATGCGCCGCGTCGGTTCGGTTTCGGTCCGAATCCCAACAGCGAGTCCACGACGCAACGGTTCGAGCGCTTTCGCAGCCTCAAGCCCGTCTTCGTCGTCGCGATCGAGACGGGCCTGCGAAAGATGGACATTCTGAACCTCGAGTGGACGCAGGTAGATCTCGACGGTGGGTTCATTCGCCTGCTCATGAAGAAGACGAAGAAGTGGGCAGTCGTTCCGATCTCGACGCTTTGCCGCGAGGCGCTGACGGAGTGCCGCGAACGTGGCGTCGTGAGTCGCTGCGTCTTCGTGAACGCCGACGGAAGCCGGATCGCAGACATCACGCTCCGGCGTGCGTTTCTCCGTGCGAAGCGGATCGCCGGTATCACGCGTCGCTTCCGGTTCCATGACCTGCGCCACACGGCGGCATGCACGCTCGCTTCAGCAGGCGTCTCACTTCAAGTCATCCAGAAGATTCTCGGGCACACATCGTCGAAGATGACCGAACGCTACGTGCGGGTGAACGACGCCGCCGTGGGAGAGGCGCGGCGGGCGCTCGACGCGCGAAATGCGCAGCTGCGTCTCATCCCCGCTGCTGCGCAGCACGGGTAGGCGACTTCGCGCGAGGGTGAGTCGACGGCTCACCCTCGTCACCGCAGAAACTCGCACTTCTGCGCAGTACTAAAATTACGATGCGGCGTCTCGCGTGCGGGACGTCGCGCTCGTTCGCGCTTTGGAGCGTCGTTTCTCGGCGCCGGCCGCCGCTGTGACTCCCATCCATTTCACGTTGTCGACAGCGATAGTCACTTCTCCCTTCGGCCAGTGTCCCACCGGTATGTCCCATCCCCGTACAGTTTGTATTTGCGCACGAGATCGCGGAGGCTCGTGCATGTTCGACGGCCTGCTCTCAACCCACACAGCTCCATTACAACTCCGGTCCGCTCCGCGGTACCCGCGAACGCGTGAACCTCCTCGCATTTGCGCGTGATTCGATCCGTCGACTTCTCCAATTCGTGCAACACGCTTATGCCACTATCAATCTTCCTCGTTCTCCCGCGGCAGCTTCGCCACTAGCACCTTGTCCACGCGTCGGCCGTCCATGTCCACGATCTCGAAACGAAAGCCGTTCGCCTCGATCCCGTCGGCGACTCGCGGGAGCCGTCCGAGCTTCGAGAGCATGAACCCCGCGACCGTGTCGTGCTCCGCGTCGTGATCGCCCCGCAACCCAACCTCCGCCGCGAAGTCGGCAAAGTTCATCATCGCGTCTACCAACCACGAGCCATCCTCGCGCCGCACGAGCGTGTCCTCGTCTTCGTCGAGTCCGAGCACGCGCATCGCGAGATCCGCGACTGTCACGATTCCCTCGAACCCTCCGTATTCATCCACGACAATTCCAATCTCCGCCTTGCGGGTCTGGAAATCGTGAAGGATTTGCAGCGCTGATGTTGTCTTCGGGAACACAATGGCGTTCCGCACCGCCGCTCGTAAATCGATTGGCGCGCCCGAAAAACAACTCGCGATCAGGTCGCGCACGTCGATGATTCCAACGAAATGATCGATGCCGCCTTCCGCCGCGGGGAAGCGCGACAGTCCGCTCTCGACGATGATGCGGCGCAGCTCATCGGCAGGTCGGTTCAAGTCGAGCCATACCACTTCGTGACGCGGCGTCATGATCGCGCCTGCAGTCCGGTCCCCGAGCGCAAACACTTCCTTGATCATCTCTTCTTCGGCCGGATGAAATTCTCCGGTCCTGCGGCCCATCTCAAGCATCGAGGTCAGCTCTTCCTCCATTACCGCCGGCTCCTGCGATTCGCGGATGCGCAACAGCTTCACGACCGCCGTCGTGGACATGCTCAGAAACCGAGCAGCAGGGCGGGCGACGTGGGCTAAGCCGCGCATGAACGGTGACATCAGTGCTGCGACACGTTCGGGATTCGTCAGCGCAATGCGCTTTGGCACGAGCTCGCCGATGACGAGCGATAGGTAGGTGATCGCCAGCACGACGACGGCCAGGCCGACGGACTCACCGTGTGGCGCGATGAGAGGCATGCTATTGAACTTTGCTCCGAGTTCTTCCGCAACCGTCGCTCCACCGAAGACTCCCGCCAGAATGCCGATGAGAGTGATGCCGATCTGCACGGTGGATAGGAAATCTTCCGGCTGCTCGGCTAACTCCAGCGCGACACCCGCGCCGCGCTTCCCGCGCTCGCTGTATGCACGCAAACGCGTTTTTCGTGAGGATACGATCGCAATCTCCGCCATCGCGAATCCGCCGTTCGCTACGACGAGCAGGAAAATCAGAATGATCTCGAGGGTGATCCGCGTGGACATCAGGTTTCCTTCCGCCGTGCCGCCTGTGTAAACGGGCGCGTCATCGCAACACGATTACCGGCAGCGATTCCACACCTCTCAACACGAGGCCGCGCCGCCAGCGTAAAGGCCCAGCGCCAGCCATATGGATTTCACCGAACCGCTCGAGGAGGAGTCGTATCGCGATCTGCCCTTCCAGTCTCGCGAGCGGAGCCCCTAGGCAATAGTGGATGCCGTGCCCGAAGGCGAGATGCCGGTTCGGCTGCCTGTCCGGCTGGAACTCGGCGGAGCAGGAGAATGTCTTCTCGTCGCGATTCGCAGATGCGAGCACGACGTGCACGAGCGCGCCACGCGGGATCGTTACTTCGCCGACCGTGACCGCCGCCGTTGCATACCGCTCCGTCGCGAGTTGCACCGGGCTGCCGTAGCGCAGCATCTCTTCGACGGCCGGGGCGATCAGCGCGGGTTCGTCGCGCAGCCGCTGCATCTGCTCGGGGTTCTCCAGCAGCGCGAGCACGCCGTTCCCGATGAGGTTCACCGTCGTCTCATGCCCCGCGATGAGAAGCAGGAAGCACATGGAGAGGAGCTCGTCCGCGCTCAACTGAGTGCCTTCCTCTTGCACTTCGATGAGTCGGCTGAGCAGATCATCTCGCAATGCCGCCCGGCGCTGCCGGATCAGTCGCCGCAGAAACACGACGAATGCGAACGCCGCGGGGATCGCCCAAACTTTGTGCCACGCCGACGTGTCGGCGGCAACGATTTGATTCGACCAGCGATAAAACTTCCGCCGATCTTCCGCCGCGACACCAAGCAACTCGGCGATGACGGTGACCGGAATCGGTGCGGCGTACTCCGCGATCAGTTCGGCGTTGTTCCCGCGTCGCTCGATCGCATCGAGAAGTTCGGCCGCGATACGCTCGATCCGTGGCCGCATCTCCTCCACGACGCGCGGCGTGAATGCTTTCTGCACGAGATTTCGCAATCGGCGATGGTCGGCCTCGTCGAGGTCCAGCATGTTGCGGCTCAGCGCACGGAGCGGCCCGGGGAGCCATGGCGGCTTGCCTCCGTCGCCCTTTGCCTTCAGCGGATCCTTGACGAATTGCGGGTTGGCGAGAACGGCCACCGCATCGTCGTATCGGGAGACCAGCCATGCAACCGCTCCATTGCGGAGGCGTACCGAATGCACCGGCGCCAGGTCGCGGAGAAGCGTCCAGTGCGGATATGGCGCGGCCTTGAACGCCGAGCTGCCCGGATCCGGTTCATCAAGTCGATTCACGTTTCCTCCGCACGTGCATACGCGCATTGCCCTCTGGCAACATCGATTGAAGATCGGTGCGATCGAACAGGCGGGTGAGGTCGGTGACCTTGCATTCCAGCGCCAGCGCGAGCCGGATGATCATCACAAGATTCGGCACGCGCTCGCCCCATTCGATCGTGCTCAGGTGGCTCTGCGAACATCCGACGCGGTCCGCGACGATCTCCTGCGTGAGATCTCGCTTGCGCCGCAGCTCGCGGAGCCGCTGACCGAAGAGCTCCGTGCCGCGGCTAACCCGACTCACGCGGAACCTACCTGGCTCGTCAGACTGTCCGAGATCTCATCGATCGCCTTGGCCCAACCCTCCGGCCCCGCGGCCGGCGCGATCCGCGCTTCGGGCAGCATCGCTACCAACAGCGGATCGGGCGTTCCGTTGCGTCGCGGCATGATGATCGGAATGTCCGCGAGCGAGAGGAACGCAACGTCGATCGGCGCATACCCGAGCGCCACCATGAACGGTTGGGTACCGGCTGATGCTGCGATCTCATCGCGCACCCGCTGCGCCGCCGCGCCGCCTTTTGGCGCAGGACCGCTGAGGTGATGAAACCTGGTACCGGTGCGGACGCTCAAGCCGAGAGAGAGCGCGGCCTCCTCGACTGCCGCCAGCGAGCCACTTTCGAGCGCGAAGGGCTCATCGAAATTCCGTTGCAGAGAGCGACGAAGATCCATCCCCGTTAGCCCCGACGCCGTGGCTGCCTCGTCGAGCCGCATCGCCGAGTACAGCCGTAGTCGGGCTCCTGAGCGCTGCTCGATGACCGGCACCGCTTCCCGCAGCGCCTTCGCTCCCGCGCCGCAGGCTTCCAAACGCCACGAGCTCCCGACGCGCCGCGCGATTCCGCCGCCTGACTCGATGACGAGCGGCCCATCGATCCCGAGCACCTCGGCCAGTGGCCGCACCTCCGCGAAGGTCTTCCCCGTCACCGGCACCACGGGGATGCCTGCTGCGATCAGACGCCGGAATGATGCACGCGCCGCCTCGAAGGACAGCGTTCTTGCGTCGAGGAGCGACCCATCCAAGGCGGTGAAGACCATCCATGTCGAGCGGTCTCGCATCACATCGTCCTCAAACGGTCGTCCAGCCGCGGGAGCGTCATCGCACAGTCGTCTCCGCATGCCGGCGTTCGTCGTCATCGGTCAGCGCTTCGGTGACGACATCGCACAGCGCGCTTTCCGCATCCTCTTTCTGCGCTCTCGCGAGGAGCAACCGCAGAGCGGGCGGTGCAACGAAGGTGGTGATCATCACCATGAGCGCGACCGAGCTGTAAAGGCCCGTCGATAGGAGACCGGCGGATAACCCGAGTTGCGCGAAGATGAGACCCACTTCGCCACGGGGCACCATTCCGACGCCAATCACGAGTTTTCGCAGCGGTCTGCCGAAAGCCGCGTAACCGGCGAGAATTTTCCCGACGATCGCGACGATCGTCAGAAGGATTCCGATGATGAAGAACGGCCGCGTCGCAGCGTTGAATGGGCTGAGTGCCTTGAGATCTACGGCCGCGCCGACGGAGACGAAGAAGATCGGGATGAAGAACTGCGCGACGTCGTAGACCTCGTGCTCGATATCCCGGCCACGATCTGTTTTCGCGAGCACGAGTCCAGCCGCGAACGCTCCGATGATCAACGCGGAGCCGGCGAGATCGGCGAGGTACGCGAGGCCGAACGCGAACATGATCGAGGTGAAGAACAGCGCTTTGCCGACGCGCAGCCGCGTGACCAATGCGATCAGCCGCGGCGCGAGAAGCGATCCGATCGCGACCGCGAGCGCGACAAAGCCGAATGCGATCGTGACGATCTTCGTTACGCCCAGAGCGGTCATGCGCTCACCTGCGGCGATCGCGCTGATGACGGTCAGGAGCACGAGTCCGAGGATGTCGTCCACGACGGCGGCGCCGAGAATCACCTGCGACTCGTCGCTCTTCAGGTGCCCGAGATCCGAGAGCACACGCGCGGTGATTCCCACCGATGTCGCGGTGAGCGCTGCACCGAGGAAGACCGACACCGTCGTCGGATATCCGAGCGCCGCGCCGACACCGTAGCCCGCACCGAAGGGCAGGAGCACGCCGACCGTGGCGACCGACGCCGAGGCTCCGCCGACGGAGAGCAACCGCTGAATGTCGGTCTCCAATCCGATGAGGAAGAGCAGGAGGATCACACCCAGCTCGGCCAGAACGTGCAGCAGCGGATTGTGCGCGTCGATCAGGTGCAATCCGGAAACGCCGATGACGATGCCGCCGACCATCTCGCCGAGAACGGCAGGCTGACCGATGCGCTCCGCGAGCTCCCCGAATAGCTTCGCAGCCGCGAAAATCGCCAGTAGTGCGATGAGCAATTCAGCGATCGTCACGAAGATCCTCCTGGTGAGGCGTGGCGATTCGAGCGGGCGACGGGGTGCGAGAGCGCAACGCGTACCTCTTCATCGAGCGGCGGCCCGACCGCTCGGCGTCCCTGCGAGAAGAGGTTCTCCTCGCACCCGATGTGCTTCATCCTAATACATGTGGGCCCACAACCCGTGTTACGTACGTTGCTCGATCAGGACGGATAGCGATTCTCGCGGGGCGTGGTCCGCTCTGGACTCGCCGTCGTCATGGGTCAGCTCGCCGAGAGCGCGCCTGGATGCGTTGTGTATGCTGCGTTTGCCAGTCTGCGCCTGAGGAGATTTCGCACCGCTTCCGTCGGTGCCGAGGCCAACGCCCGGTCTCGGTGTCGCTGCGTGGCCACCAGGTTGCCTGCGCGTCGATGTAAGTCGCTGAGGACGGCGTCCCACAAGTACGAGGCGGTGAGCCACGCTGGTGGCGCGAAAGCGTCGAGTACGGCGAGACCGGCTTCGGGCCCTTGCCACTCCGCGACGGCTACCGCACGGTTCAGCGTGTGGAGGGGCGATGCGTCGATGCGCTCCAACATGACGTAGAGATCGACGATCTCCTTCCATCGCGTCTCCGCGAACGAGAGCGCAAAGCAGTGCTCCGCCGCAATGGCGGCTTCCGCGTGGAATCGCGAAAACACTTCGCCGGTCGCGGATCGCTTCAACCATTCCGCACCCATCTGCATTTGTTCGCGATCCCACAGCGCCCGATCCTGCTCTTCGAGGAGCAGCAAGCCTCCCATCGCGTCTCGTCGTGCTCCGAGTCTTGCGCCATGCAGATGCATCAGCGCGAGCAATGCGAAAGTCTGAGGAACCGCCCCAACCGTGTGCTGGGCCAGGAGCGTGGTAAGCCGAACCGCCTCATCGCAGATCTCGCGGCGGATTGCCTCCTCGGCACGCGCAGAGAGGTAACCCTCATTGAAGAGCAGATAAAGCACCACCTGTACGTTCGGTAGCCGCGATTTCAACGCTTCGAGGCTCGGCGTTTCGATCTCCGGGGCGATCTCGCACAGCCGATCGCGTGCGCGCGCCAGACGCTTGTACACATTCGCCTCGGAGGTGAAGAGCCGAATGGCGATCTCCGAGACGCTGAACCCGCACAACGTCTTCAGCGCAAACACCAGCTGCGACTCGCGCGGAATCGCCTCGTCGCAGCAGATGAAGAGCATGCGTAGCACGTCATCCGCTACCTCGTCCGCGAAGTACGCGGACGGCAGATCATTGCCGGCCTCGAACTCGTCGTCGGCCTGTTCCAGAATTTCGTAGCGACTGCTTCTCCGGCGCAAGTCTCCGATCAGACTGTTATAGGCCACCCGGTACAGCCATGAGCTGGGGTTGTCTGGAATGCCTCGAGCCGTCCATGCCGTGAGCGCAGCCAGCAACGCATCCTGAACCGCGTCCTCGACACTTTCCAGATGACGCACTCCGACCCTGCGAGTCAGAACGGCGACGAGCCGGCCATACTCACGCCGGAAAGAGTGTTCGACCAATGCCGGCGGCGCGTTGGCGTCGAGCCAGCCTGCAGGTTCCGTCAAGGGCCGGCCACCTCGCGTATTTCAATGCTCGATCCGGACGTTAGCATGGGCATTTCTCGCGCCACCTCGATTGCACGGTCGATGCTGTCGGCGGTGACGAACATGTAGCCTCCGACAATTTCCTTTACCTCGACAAATGGCCCGTCCGTTGCGCCGGATGTCGTCACGACTTTGCCGCCGGGCACCAGCTTGCCGCCCATATCGAGGATGTTCTCCTTGAACTTCTCCTTCCATGCGTTGAATGCGGCATACATCTCCTGCATCTGTGCAGGGGAGGGTTGCTGCGGGTTCCCGGGCTGACTACGTTGGAGGAGGATGTACCTTCGATTGCTCATCGTGTCTCCCATGATTGCGCCGGCGACAGTGCCGACACGTCAATGACGCGCGAGTCGCGGCGAATTGGACACCTCCCGACAGATTGTACGTCGGTCGTGAGCGTCGCTCGTTCCGAGCGACGCGCCTTTGGTGTGACGAGTTGTTTGCATCGTGCCATTCAATGTATAGTCAACTGGCTATGCAAGCTGGATCGGCTCTGGATCTCACGTTTCGAGCGCTCGCCGACGGTACCCGCCGTTCGATGATTCACGTGTTAGCTCGAGGCGAGGCGCGCACCGCGGGCGAACTCGGCCGCCGCTTTCGCTCCGCCCAACCCACGATTTCGAAGCATTTGAAGGTGCTTGAAGAGGCCGGGCTCGTCGACCGCACCATTGACGGCCGCGTACATCGGTTCCGCCTTCGTCGACGACCGCTGCGAGAGGCTGAAGCCTGGCTCGCTCGCCATCAGGCATTTTGGACCGGCGCAACGGCCCAGCTGGAACGGCTGCTGTCGGAGCAGGACCACGATGGGGCGTGAAGAGGCTGTCGCGGAAGTTCGTAGGCGTCTGGCGGTACCACCACCGAGAGTGTTCGCCGCCTTCGCCGATCCTTCCGTCGTGAGCCGGTGGCTAACGCCTTCGCCTGAGGTCCGCTTGACAGTCCTCGGCTTCGAGTTCCGCGTCGGTGGCTCGTACCGATTCGCGTATCACATACCAGGCGGCGGCGACATGTTCGTCAATGGTGAGTATCGGGTCATCGAGCCGCCATCGAGGATCGTCTTCTCCTGGAATATCGAGCCGCCTGACGAACACGCCGGGATCCGATCGGAGGTCACGGTCACGCTGACGCCAAGCGGCTCGGGTACGGCGCTCCATATTCGCCACGAGCAACTCACGAGACCAGGTGCGGCTGAACGTCATGCTGAGGGCTGGCGTGGCGCGATCGATCAACTAGCTGCGGCACTCGGCCGCGCATGAACCTTTCGAAAATGGGATTCGGGAGAAAAGACATGAAGCGCTTTATCCTTCCAGTGCTCGCTTACCTTGTACCGACTTTTGCCCTCGGTTTCGTGTGGCATCTCGTTCTCTTCAAGTCGTACTACGACGCGCTCGCCATTTACCGTCACGACATCATCGTGCCCTTCGGATTCCTCTCGATGCTCATTCAGGCGGTCATCTTCGCGTGGGTGTACGAGAAGGTCTTTGCCCGGCAGCGCGGGACGCTGACGTGGCGAGCCCTCACTTACGGCGTGATGGGTGCCGTCCTCTCCTGGAGCTTCACCACCCTGGCAGTCGCCGCGAAGAATGTGATGTCGTCCGTTCCGAACTTTGTACTGATCGAAACGGGCTTCACGATCACCCAGTGGATGCTCGTAGCGCCCCTGACCGCATTCGTTTTCGCGCGGTGGGCACATCACTTGGAGCAGCGCCCGATCGACTTCGAAGCACGCGGCGCTTGAGGCGCCGCATCGATTTCCGGGGCGGTCCACGACCGAACTGGATCGGCTCGAAGCAACATCACGGCTTCGATTTGGTCGAGAGAATAGAGGCGCTGATCGAGGACTACTTTCAAGCGCTCGGACACCGCGCCAATGGAGGCCACCCGAACGATACGCGTGGCGGCGCACTATCCCGTAAAGGGGGAGGCGTTGCCGCCTGTATCCCCTGTTTGCCGGATGGACGTGAGAATTGCGTCACGGCATAGTCCGGTGTCGATGACGTTCGTGGTCGAACGGATGGATCTCACCGATGCGGAGGGCACGCTCCAATGGGAGCGGGCAGCAACGCAGCGTTACGGCGAGGCACTAGGCCCCGATGCGCATGGTGTTCTCGCCGCGGTCGTCGCACGTGACGGTGGCGTCCAGCTCGGCGTCGCGGCGACGTATACCGACGGGCAGGCGGTGATGCTCGCGCAAAAGGGAGAACTCATCTACGCGCTCCGCGCGCGTCCACGCGCGACGGTCGGGACCTCGAATGAGCACTAACTTTCCGGTGCGGTGAGCCGTCCAATGACATGGGTGCGGGAAGGACGTTCTCGCAGGTGATGCCGGGCGGTCGGGCCGCCGTCCGGATGCGGAGAACGGTAAGCCCTGATGCAGTCGCGCCCGATCGCAACGCCAATCCTCGTTTTCCTCGGCTCGATCACCCTCCTCGTTGTAGGAGCTCACTTCTGGAGCGGTCTCGAGACGCCGCCTGCGCCTCCGCCCACCGACAACCGCCGAGCACAGGAGTGGCTGACGCCGCGTCGAGTCGTCCGCGTGAGCGTTGCTTACGACGCCGAGTTCGATCGCGACCGGAATGGCAAGGCCGAGGAGCTCATCGACCAGGCGTTCGGCATCGTCAATATCGAGTGGCAACGCTACCGCGGAGAGTGGTTCGAGATCTCCGAGTTGCAGCTTCGATCGTCCGGCTCTGAGTTGGATGCCTCACATGTTCTTGGAAGCTTCCTTCTCAGCACGGCATCGGAACCATCCACGATTCGCGTTCGAATCGTGGGACGCCAGCTCGAGGTTTACAGCGATGGCCGAACGGCGATGCCGGTCGGAGGACTCGCATTCCGCGGATCGGACGTGGTACTCGTGAGCGCGCCGGCCAACGTGACCGTGGAGCTACTCGCGTATTACCTCTTTCACGAGATCGGTCATCTGTGGGAGGCGTACGACATCCCGTTCGCCGGCGGTGAAACGACGTATGGCGACAAGAGCCGCTATACGTTCGACGTGGACGCAGGGAATGCCGAGATTCTCGACGGCTCCCGCGGTCCATCGCCGCGGAGCACGCCGAACCTCGCACCCGCGATCATCAGCCGCCGATTTGCAGAGGCACGCCGCTTGACGCGGGACGCAGGCATTCTCGGACGGCTGCATGACCTCCTCCTGCACGAACCGATGCTTTCGAATCCCGCGTGGGAGCGGAAGAAGCGGGAGCTGTTCGAAGCGGTGCACGACGACCGGATCCGGCGATTCGTCCTCGATCAGGAAACCACGCCCCGCGAACGTCGCGAAGAAACCGAGGTGCGCCGGCAACTCGCGGCGCACTACTGGCGTGCGAATGCGGCTCTGAGCAATGGGGTCGCGGCCGTGGCGGAACAGGAGCTCGATGCAATGCGGCTACTTCAGGAGACGGAAGCGAACGAGAACGTGCGCATTCTGCTCGGGGCCGTGGAGCGGAAGATTCGTAAGCAGGCCAAGTGACGGCGATGCCATTTGGTACGCTGCGACGCGAGAGTGCATCGATCGAAACGAGGACCTTGCGCGCGTCCATCCTATGGATACGAATCGGGTCGTGACGTCGCAACGCACGATCCCGTCAAAGCGGATACGCTGCGGCCTCCATCCCGTCTTTGCCGGATGGACGTCAGGATTGCGTCACGACATAATCCACCCAAGGCAGCACGACGTTCGACCTTACCGATAGGTGTCCGCACCGTGGTCGCGGATTCATTGTCCTCTGTAACCAGTAGGCGCATAGGAGGTTGATATGCCCAAGGCTTGGACTCGCGTCTTCTTGTTGATTGCGGCGCTTCTGGCGGATGGCGGGTCCGCCCAGCAGGCCGTGCCCCGCACCTCCGATCCCGCTCAGCTCAGGCAGCAGCTCTGGAATCTCATCAACAACGGCGACACGCGCAAGTTCCAGACGCCCGGGATCCTGGCAAGCAACCCGTTCTATCGCCAGACTTCCGGAGCGCGGCCACCCTGGCACCTCTTTCCGGCGTCGGCACAGCAGCCACCTGACACTTTTCTGAACCGGCGCCTGGGCCTGCCCGTGCATGGCCGCTGGGTCAGCACTTATGTCAACACCCTGGCCTTCGACTGCATCAAGAACAATACCGGCTGTTCCCGGGCTCCCGGCGCGCAGCAGATCCGACTGGCGCCGGGAGCGATCGTCGTCAAAGAGAACGATCCCAACGTCACTTCGCCGCAGACCGTGGCGCGGCGCACGACTCCGGGAGTCATCACCGTGTTGTGGAAGCCCTTCGCAGGCTACTGCGGGTCACGCCTGCCCTTCAACGCCCCGCGGCGCGCCCAGCCCGACGGAGACAACTGCTTCGGCGGAGAATGGCTCTACGCCTTTTACATCCTGCAGAATCCCCACTTGGACGAGGCGGCGACGGAACGTTTCGACGGCTTCGTCACCTCGGACAACAACGCCCAAGGCTTCTGCATCAACTGCCACGCCCCGGCCTTCCGCGCCGACTACCTGCGCGGGCTGCTGGCGCAGTGGCGGCAACCGGTGGTTCCCGCGCGTCAGCCGGAGGTGCCCGCGGCCGAGGAACTGGCCGGCCTGCCGTTCTGTCAAGGCGAGTTTACCCTCAGCCCCGAACTGCCGAGCGACGTGCCGCTGGACCCGCTGTCGATTCCCTCGCCCCTTCTGCGGCAGCAGATGTTCGACTGCTTCTCGTGGCGCAGCTTCGTCGCGCTCAACTGGCCGGGCGGCTGGGACCGGCGCGGGCAGCCGGACACCAGCCGTTCGTTTGGCGACTTCGCCGGACCCGAGGAGCCGGCCGTCTGGCAGACCTACCGCGCCACCTGGGAAGTCTTCCAGCCCGACCGAGGTCTCGGATGGGTGCCGCCTCGACAGTTCAGTGGTCCGCGTCCGGCGCCGAGCGGGTTGAACTGCCCGGCGGACAGCGCGGGAATGCTGACGGTGACGCGTCCCGTCCTCACGATGATCTCCAAATCACGCGTCGGCGGACTCGAAGGCGGCGTGGGCAACGAGACCGGGCAGGCCTTCGCCGGCCAGTTCGGCACGCTCGCGGACCGCAACGGCAGGCTCGTGCGTTACGAGGTAGCGATGAACGCCGCCGAGTTCGCCTACCTGGTCAACAACGGGTTCGCCGGCAACAGCAGGCTCACGCCAGCCGGCCCGCGCAGCGTGGACACGTCCTTCCCGAACGGCGCGGTCGAGATCAAGGCTGCCTGGAAGGAGTTGTGCGTCGACCGCGGCTGCATTTTGCGCGACGATCCCACGCGCTACTTCACCCGGCCTGTGTTGATCTACAACGAAGCGATAGGCACCTGCGAGCCACAACCGCGCCTAATGGGTCTGGTGGGGCTGCACATCGCGCAGAAGACCGCGCGGGCGCCGCAGTGGATCTGGTCCACGTTCGAGCACGTCGACAACGTTCCGCCCATCGCCGGCGATGCCGTCGATCCCGCCGTCCCGCCCCAGGCCGCACGCTTCAACGATCCGAACTGCCGACAGGACGAGAACTTCTGTTTCTGGCGCCCGTTCCTGGCCGGTAAGGGGCTCAACCCCAGCCCGTGTTGTCCGAACGTCACCCTCAATCGCTTCCCCGGTTTTGGCTTCTTCGAGCCGGATGGCCGGCCCACGCCCAACCAGCTCACGCGCCTCGACCCTATCCAGGGCTCCGGGCTCAATCAACGTTTCCAGCAGATCTTCGCCGGCCTCGGGCGTGGCGCGACACCCTTCCAGTACTACGTGCTGGTGAGCACGCAGTGGCCCCTGAACGGTCGCGACCGCGCCGGCCTGCCCAACTTGCGCCGCTGCGCCTACGCCTCCGAGGACGGCGAGCGTTCCCAGCAGGTCGGCGCCGACTGCTACACATTGGTGCCGGAAGACCTGCGCAACTCGGTGATCGAGTCGTACATGACCGACTACTACAACGACCGCCAGGGCCGGCCGGTGCAGCGCAGCAACCGCAGTTGCATGGGCTGCCACGGCGACGCCGGCGCGGACTTCAGCTACATCTTCCTCGACGCGGTCGAGCAACGCGTGCCGATCCAAACGCCTTAGCTTGGCTCGGCTGGTGTGCAAATCGCTTTACGTCCCGTCTGCTTCCTAAACTGCCGCCGGCCCGGCAGCCCGCTGTCCACAGGCGTCACCTCCGTGCCGTCCGTGTCACGGTGAAAACGCTCGCGCATTGCGTCGTTGCTACATGGCAACCTTTCGGATCGCCACGATCGCCAGCACGGTCAGCAGTGCCAGCAGTCCCCACGCGTCGAGCGTTGGGATCGCCGACGCTGCGGCCACGGCGAACACGGTCGGGTCGGCGTTGCCTGGTGCGGACGGGCTGTCGGTAGCGACCGGCGAGATGTTCGAGCCGCTGACCGTTCCGGAGTTGATGACCGACGTAACGCCGGACGGGATGAAGTTGATCGAGACGCCGAAAGTAATCGTGACCGTTGCCGAAACGGGAAGCGTTCCGATGTCGACCGAGACGGATGTGTCGCCGGGCGCATTGCCCGACATAACGGTGCCGCTGCTCGTCGTGACTGAACCGGCGACGATCGACGTGTGGGTATCGGGGGTGTCGTTGAACTGAACGGCGAGTGCGGCGGTATTGCCGCCGTTGGTCATCGTGATCGTGTAGCGCAAGCGATCGCCCGCCTCGCCGATCCCGTTGCCATTCAAGTCGCTCGACAGCGCCGCGGTCTTCGTTGCGGTTACGATCGGAGTGGTGGTCACAGGCGTGACAGTTGGATCGCTGCTGCCGGGGAAGGCCGGATCATCCGTGTTCACGACCGTGAAGTTCGATCCGCTGACCGTTCCGGTATTCGAGACCTGCTGAACACCCGAAGGGAATGGATTGTTGATCGTCACATCGAAGATGATGGTCACCGTGGCGCCCGCCGGAATGGTCCCGATGTTCACGCCCACGGACGTGTTGCCCGCCGTGTTGCCGGATACAATCGCGCCGCCGCTGGCCGTCACCGAGCCCACGACGAGCGTGGTGTTGGAGTCGGGCGTGTCGCTGAAGACGACACCGGTGGCGTCGCCGTTTCCATTGTTCGTGATGGTCACGGTGTAGCGGACGCGATCTCCCGGATCGGCAATTCCATCGTTGTCTGCATCGACCACCAGCGTGTCGGCCTTCGAGGCCGCGATCACCGGCGTGATGACGACCGGAGTCGTCGTGGAGTCGGATGCTCCGCCGGCCGTGGGATCATCGGTCGGCACTGTGGTGAAGTTGCCGCCGCTCACGTTCCCCTGATTGGCAACGGACGTTACGCCGGAAGGCATCGGGCTGTGGATGGACACGCGGAAGGTGATGGTGACGGATCCGGACGGCGCGATCGTTCCGACGTTGACCGTGACCGTAGTATTGCCGGCGGTGTTTCCGGAGGTGACGCTTCCGGACGATGTCGTGACCGATCCCACGACGAGCGATGTATTCGCATCGGGAGTGTCACTGAACACGACCGACGTCGCCGCACCCGTGCCCGTGTTGCTGATGGTGATGGTGTAGAGCAACGTATCGCCGGGATCCGCCGCGTTGTCTCCATCGACATCGATGATGATGGAGTCGACCTTCGTCGCCGAGACGGACGGCGAGGGCGGAACGATGGAAACCTGATAGTCCTCGACCTCCCCGTCGCTGGCCTCTCCCGTGACTCCCGTCGCGCCGTCTGTCGTACAGCGAAAGCGCGCATAGGTCGTCCCGGCAACCGCGGAGGGAGGCACGGCGAAGGACAACGAATTGACACCTGCCGCGAGCGCCGTCCCGCCGGGGAAGAGCGTTTCTCCGGCATCGTTCCAGTCGCCGTCGCCCTGGAAGTCGATCCACGCGGACAGCGTGCACGGCGCGGATGCGACGACATCCACGCCGGCATTCGAGCCAATCACTAGCAGCGTGGTGAATGTCACGCCGTCTTCATCGTCGCCGGGAGTGGAGCACACGCCGAACGGCGTGCCCGTGTTTGCGTCGTCGCCCGTGGCTCCGGCGCCGGCGAGAGCGTCGGCTTCCGCATCGACGCACGCGCCGAGGAACACGCCGCTGCCGAGAACGTGTCGCGCGCCGTCCGATGCAAACAACGTGAGATATGCGGGATCGGGCGCATCACCGAAGTCCAGAATCGTGGTTTGTCCGAAGTAGTGGCTTGGGTCGGACGCGGACACCGCTCCGTACGTTGCGGAGGTTGCGTCGACCGTTCCCAAGTTCGAATACTGACCCGCCACCGCGATCCCGCTCGCCGTGCACGTCATCGAAGCGCCCGGTGCCAGCGTCGTCGACGGGCACGAGACGACCACTCCCTGGTCATCCGTTACGGCAACCGAAGTCATCGTGTCGACTCCGTTGTTCGTCACGACATAAGTCCAGTTCACAGTGGAGCCGATGGGTACGGAAGGACCGGGAGCGGCATCGGCGTCGATGCCATTCGTCGCTTTCTCGATGTGGATGGGATTGCCGAGGTAGTGGCTCGTGTCGCTGCCCGTGACCGTCCCGCCGAGAGGCAGCGTCGCCGTGGCGGTGCCCACGTTCGTGTACGGTCCGGCCTGGGCGGTCCCGCTGCCGCTGCAGGTCACGGTTTGTCCCGCGGTAAGCGTCGTCTGCGGGCAATTCACGATCACGCCCTGATCATCAGTGACGGTCAGCCCGGTGACCGTCGCCGGTCCCGGATTTGTCACGTCGTACGTCCAGGTGACCGACGATCCCGGAATGAGAGTCGGTCCGGGCGGCGTGGTCGCTTGCACGCCGTTCGTACGTTTGACGACTTGCAGCGTCTGCCCGAAGTAGTGGCTCGGATCCGATGCGACGACATTATCTCCACCCGGCGACGTGGTCGCTGTAACTGTCCCGAGGTTGGAGTACTGACCCGCCTGCGCGATCCCCGATCCCGTACAGGTCATCGACGCGCCGACGGCGAGAGTGGTCGACGGACACGAGACGACCACGCCGTGATCATCGGTGACGGCGATGTTGATGAGTGTCTCCGAACCGATGTTGGTGACCTCGTACGTCCAATTCACCGTGCTGCCCTGGGGCAGCGAAGGTCCGGGGGGCGTGTCCGCGTCCTGGCCGTTTGTGCGTTTTTCGATCGCGACGGAGGGAGCACTCTGACCGAAGTAGTGGCTGGGATCGGAGTCAGTCACGACGGAGGAGTCGGGCTGGGTCGCCGTGACGGTGCCGATGTTCGAGTATTGTCCGGCGACCACGGTGCCGCTGGCGGTGCAGGTGAACGACAGACCGGCATCGAGAGTTGTGCCGGGGCACGTGACGGTCACGCCCTGATCGTCCGTTACGACGATGTTGGAAAGTGGCCGGCCCCCGGTGTTGGTCACCACGTACGTCCAGTTCACCGTTGAGCCGACGATCAAAGCCGGTCCTGGTGTCGAGTCGGCATCAAGACCATTCGTGAACTTTTCGATGTCGACGGCGGGCTGAGCAAGCGCGGCGGATGTGCCGAAGACGAAGAAGACGAGAGCGGCCATCAGACCAGCGGTGTGCCCCGATCGGCGATACTGCATTGAAACTCCTTCTACCGTCGCGTCTGGGTTTCGAGGCTCGTTGCCATTTGCGCCGAACTACAAACCCGATCCTCGCCTCGGTCCCGCGTCACGATGAACGCGCTCATTCCGTCGCCCCAAGTCAGTGTCAGGGACTTCGTTTTCTGGTCGAGCATGATAATCGCGCAATCGCCGGCCGATGAGTAGGGAACGCACAACTCGACGCGTGAATCGCTGATCACTGCGACGTCTTTGTCGAGAGATGCGACTTGTCCCGCGCAACTCCGCATGCCGCCGGCATCGAACACGGAAGCATGGAGGTTACGCCCCGAGTCCTGCCACTCGCGAAGAATTGCTTGAATTTGACCGATGCCGACCTCTCTCTTGACCGTCATCTCTTACGGTGCCGCTCCTCGTTTTCGCTTTGGTGCGGCGAGGCTTTGCAATGCCTCCTCGACTGCGATTACCCAGCCAAGCGGTGCGGCGACCGGCGCGATCCGCGCCGAGGGAATCCTTGCCGTCAGCTCAGGATCGGGTGTTCCCTCTGCGTCGGGGACGATGATCGCTACCTCAGCGCGCGTGAGGAACTCCGCATCCACAACGGATCCGCCAACGGCGATCGCGACATCGCATTGCAGTTCCTCGCGCAGTCGCGCGAAGGCTTCACCTTCGTCGCACTCGCGGCAGAGATAAAAGAACCGGCGCCCGCGCCGAACCGAGAAACCCATCTCGGCCGCGGTACGCTTGACCGCATCCATGTCGCCGCTCTCGATCAGGAACGGCTCGCTGAAACAGCGTCGCGTCGATGCATGCAGCATCTCGCCGGAACGTCCGGATACCTTCGCGGCTGCTGACTCTTCCATCACTGAATAAATGAGAAGGTTTGCGCCGGAACGATCTTCGATGTCCGTCACCACGCCGAGAAAGGTTTCGGCGGGGGGCCCGCACGGCTCGACTTCCCACGCGCCGTCCTTCCAGCGCGCGATCGCGCCGCCGGCTTCGATGACCATCGCAGTCCGCAGCCCGAGTTCGGCGGCGATCGGTGCGATCTCCTCGAGCGTCATGATCGACATCGGAATGACCGGGATGCCGGCCGACGACAATCGCTCGATCGTGGCGCGGCTCTCTCCGGGATCGAAGGTGCGCGAATCGAGCAGCGTTCCATCGACAGCAGTGAAAACCGCGATCCGGTGTGCCTCGCCGCCGGGAGTGGATGTGGCCTTCGGCCGAATGCGAACTGCTGCACGCTTGCGCGACTGCATTCGGAGCACGTTAGTTCGACTCGATGATGCTTCCAATCCGGTAAAGGGGGGAGACTGTTTCGAAGCTCATCCGTTGGAACAAGCGCCCGCGGCGATTGCATTGAAGGTCACGTGTTGGATCGCGACGACGCCGCGGTTCACGGTGGCGACACCGTGCCCGCGGTTCACGACTCCCTTCTTGCCCGCACCGCCACCCGCCTCCAGTTCCTCGCTCACCGCTTCCTTCTCGTCACGCTCATTGGCGTCGGCGCGCTGACCGGCGTCGTGGCGGTGCTGTTCCATCGGTACGTCGAGTTTGCCCGGGATCAATTGATCGGGCGCGCGCTGGACCAGCCCGAGCCATGGCGGACGATTTTCATCATCGCCACGCCGACGATCACATTTGCGCTCCTCGCCTGGCTGATCCGCCGCTTCGCGCCACGTGCGGTCGGTGCGAACCTCGCACGCGTACGGATGGCCTACAACGACAACCCGCGCATCCTCGGCCCGCGCACGATCGGCGCGACGTTCCTCGCCACACCGCTTTCGCTTGGCGCCGGCGCGCCGCTCGGTCCCGAGGGTCCGATCGTCGTCGTTGCCAGCGGAATCTCGGTCGCGCTCGCGCGTCTCCTTCGTCTGCCTCAGAAGGTCGTGCGCGGCATGATTCCAATCGGCACTGCGGCCGGGATCTCGGCAATCTTCAACACGCCGATCACCGGCGTCGTCTTCGCGCTCGAAGAAGTCATCGGCACGTCGCAGCGGGGCATTCTCGGCGGTGCTCTCGTCGGTTCCGTCGCCGCAGCGGTCGTCGAGCGCATTCTTCTCGGCGGGCGTCCGACGCTTGCCGCACCGTTCTCGACCTGGACGGACGTGCGCGAGATGATCGGTTTCGCGGTGCTCGGGATCGCCGCCGGAGCGACCTCCGGGCTTGCGATTTCGCTCGCACACCGGCTGAAGCGCAAGTGGTCCGCGGCCATGCCGTCGATCGTGTTGCGTGCGGCGCTGGCCGGGCTTCTCATCGGTGCAGCGGGCCTCCTCGCACCCGAGATCTTCGGCGTCGGCTACGACTCGGTCTCGTTCTGGTTGCACGGCGGAGGATCGGCGTCCGGAACCGGAGTCGCGTTCGCCGTGAAACTGCTGGCATTCACGATCGCCATCAGCGCCGGCGTGATCGGCGGGACATTCGCGCCGTCGCTGTTCATCGGCTCCGCGCTCGGCGCCGCCATCGGTCATGGGACGCAGGATCTGTTTCCGGCGATGCACATCGATCCGAAGGCGTACGCCGTGGTCGGCATGGGCTCGTTCTTCGCGGGCCTGATGCGCAGCCCCATCGCGGCAGTGCTGATCGTCGTCGAGCTGACGCATGACTATGAACTGATCGTTCCGCTGATGCTCGGAGTCTCGCTCGCCGTTGCGATCTCGCGGCGCATCTCGCGCCTCAGCATGGTGGAACAGCAGATGGTCGATGAGGGATGGGTCGAAGAACATGGGGCGAACGATCCTCTGGCCCGCGTGCGCGTCACCCAGGCGATGACGGCAAACACTGTGACCATTCCTGAGGATGTCTCGATCGCGGATGCCGCCCGGCTGACGAGCGGAAGTCGATTCATGTTCTATCCCCTGGTGACCGCGGACGGAGCGCTGGTCGCGGTCGTCCCGCGCAGTGCGATCGATCAGGCGATGGGCGAGGGTCGCGCCGACGAATCGGTCACCGCGCTCGCCGAGGAGCCGAAGCTCGTAGCACTCGCTAGCGATCTGGTCATCGACATCGTGCATCGCATGCATGCGCGCGGTGTCGATCGTTGCCCCGTGATCGAGTCGGATCGCTCGCGGCGGGTGATCGGCTTTCTCAGCCCTTCCGACATTCTCCGGATTCGCATGCGCCGCGGGGCGCCCGCGACGGACGAGTTCGAGCTTTTCGAATGAGCACGCGATCGAAACTCCGCGTCGCCGTTCTGATCGCGATTCTTGCGGTGCTCACCGGATGCAATCGCCATCGCGAGCGTGCGAGCATCACAATCGCAACCACGCCGGAAGTCGCCGGGATCGGCGTCGCTCAGATGCTGGCGGACGCGTTTTCGGCGGAAAGCAAGGTGACGACGAACGTCATCGTGACCGAGGCGCGGCTTCTTCCTGCCCTCGCGCGCAGCGGCGCAGTAGATGCCACGATCACGACGTCGCCGGAGCTGAAGAAACAACTGCAGGATGCGAAGCTCGTGCGTCTTGCGCAGACGATCGGATACGACGATTACCTGCTGGTCGGTCCGAGGCGCGATCCTGCCCGCACAAGGGACGCGAAGACAGCCGCCGAGGCGCTACGCCGGATTGCGCGCCGGGACCGCGCGTTCTGCGCGCCGGTCGATGTGCCTGAATTGCGTGAGCGCGAAGCTCGGTTGTGGGAGGCGTCGCCCGCATCGCCATCGGACAATCGTCGGTACCGATCGTGTCACGGTTCCGCGATCGATGTTCTGCGCGAGGCGTCGCGTCGCGGTGCGTACACGCTGACCGATCGCGCGACCTTCGATCGCGCCCGCGGTGAGATCGATCTCGTGCCGCTTCTGCAGCGAACACCGCTCCTGCACAACGACGTCACGGTGCTGCTCTCCGCGTCGCCATCACCGAGGCCGAACGCCGACTGGTTCGTGCAGTGGATCATGTCGTATCGCGGTCGCGACGCGCTCCAGCGGTATCGCTACGGAGACGGACAGAGGTTCTTCTTCGCGGACTGAAACGTTTTCGCCGTGTCCGGCATCGAAACAGGGCACATGAGCTTTCGGGATGAGCGCTCGCACCGCCGCGCGAGAGTGTGGCTCGCCGGCGGCGCCGTGTTGATCGTTGTCGCGGTCATTCTGAGCCGGCCGTGGATTGCGCTCGCCTATGCGGCCGCTACGTATCCAGTGATACGTGCTGGTGAAGCGGCCAATGTAGTCATCGACGGAACGCTGGCCTTTGTGTCACTGGGGGAACGCGGATTCGAGATCGTGGATACCGCGTCAGGGAAAGTTCTCGAGACCGTTCCTCCTCCCGCTTCGAGCGAGAGCGTGGACGATCTCGCCATCGCCGGCCGCTTCCTGTTCGCGCTCGACGCCCGTCCTCCCGGCCACTTGAGTGTGTTCTCGCTCGCGACGTCCCCGAAGCTGAACCTCACTTCGCCTCCGGTCGAGGTCGCGGTCGGCCCCTTTTCGGGTGTCTCCGCGGGCGGCGGGCGAGTCATCGTTTCAGGCGGGACATCGCTCATGTCTCTTCGGTCGTACGACTCCGAAGGTAAGCTCGGGCCTGTGCTTGCGGAAATCGATTGCGGCCGAGGGCAGCCGGACGTCCTGGTAAGTCCAGACGGAAGTCGAGCCTTTGTCTCGACTCATCGTTGGGGACCATACTTCGGCCTGACGAGCGTACGCGTGTCCGTCTCACCTCCATCGATGGTGGAGTCAGGCAGCATGAAACTCGACACCTATGGATTCACGCCGGGTGGAGCGAAGCCGGCGAATTTCCCAATCGAAACAGCGCTCGACGGCAACATTCTTTATGTGGCCACCTCACGCGGGCTGACTGTTGTCTCGCTCGCCGTTCCGGATCGGCTCACACGTCTGGCGGCTCTTGATATCGGCGTTGAGGGTGTCAACGTCGATGTCCGCAATCATCTGGCGGCAGTGGTGGGATCTTCGCCGCGACCGTCGCTTGTCCTGATCGACGTCAGATCTCCGTCTTCACCGCGCGTCGTGCGCTCGATTCCACTGCCCGACGGAAGCCGTCCCACCGGTGTGGCGATCGGTGCCACGAGCATCATCGTGGCCGCCGGCAATCGAGGTGTTCTGCGATTTCCCCTGTGAGATGAGCCGACTCTCGTCTCGCTGAACGATTACCGAAAAGGAGAGAATCCATGACAAGGTTGATCCGCTCCCTGGCCATCCCGATCTCGCTCGTTCTCGTCTGCACGTTCGGATGCAAGAAAACCGAGGCTCCAGCCGCCGATACCGCTTCGACGATGGCGATGGAAACGTCACAAACGGCGATGCCGGAGACTGCGCAGTACTCCGTCACCTTCACCCGTTCGTGGACGGACCAGACGCATCCATTCGAGTACCCCGAGGCCGGCGTGCTGACCGGACCGCACTTCTCAGGCCTCATCGCCGCCACGCACGGCAACGACTACGCAATTTTCAAGGAAGGAACGCTTCCGACTCCGGGGCTCGAGAAGCTTTCGGAGGAAGGAAAGCACAGCCCGCTCGATCAGGAGATCAAAGACGCGATCACCGCGGGCAAGGCCGGCGCACTCTTCGAGACCGGACCGATCCGCGATGCTTCGAAGACCGAAATGGTGACGGTCACGGTCAACAGCCAGTTCCCGATGGTGTCCGCCGTGGCGATGATCGCGCCGAGCCCGGACTGGTTTGCGGGCGTTGCCGACGTCAATCTCATGGAAGGCGGCCAGTGGGTGAGCAGCAAGACGGTGGACCTTGCCGCCTACGATTCAGGTGGCGACGACGGCACGACGTACAAAGCCGCCGACAAGGACAACAATCCGAAGAAACCGACCACGACGGCATCGGCGCCGCACTTCGTCGTCAACGGGAACAGGCCTCCGGTAGGCCGCCTCGTGTTTACGAAGATGTAGCTGATTCGACGCGCAGAGAACGACGGCGGTTCCATACGAGCCGCCGTCGTCGCGCTCTTCCAATTCACCCGCCGCCTCCCCCGTAGACCGGATGTACATCGCTCCGATGCCGCCATAACCTGCGAGTCGTGGAGGGCGACGCTCGTCGCCGGCCGCCGCTCCGGGCGAACGGGCGCTGGCCCTCCACGCCAGAAAGGGGCCGGATGTCGATTCGTACAGCAGTTGCGCTGCACACGCGCCTCCGGCGCACCCTCGTCGGCCCGGCTCGAATGCGCGACAGCGTGATCGTCATCGTCGGGGCGTTGCTCTGCGCCGGTCTCATCTTCGGTCTGCTTTATGACGTGTTCGACTCCGCACTGCGGCGCTGGACGGATCGCGATCTCGACCGTCGCTCTCACCTGATCGGCGTCGCGATGCAGGCCAGCTCGCGGAACGCAACTCCCGACGCGATGCAGCGACTTCTCGGCGACCTCTCGTCAACCGACGATGCGGCGAACCTCATTGCGTGCTCGCCGGCGGGGACGAGCATCGCCGCGTCCGGAATCGCGCGCGGTCTGGGGTGTCGCTCCGAGCTGGCCCGCGCCGCTCTTCAATCTCACGGCACATCCACACGCGGCCTCCTCGGCTCGCACAGCGTCGTCGTGACCGCGCACCCCATCGGCGCACACGGCACGCTCTTCGTCGTGCAGGATCGCACCTTCCTCGACGCGCGCCGAAAGCACGTCCTGCAGGTCCTGTTCGTGTCTGCTGAATTCGCCCTGCTCGCGCTTCTCCTTCTTGCGCGGGCAGGCGCGCGAATCGGCAGCCGCCGCACCGAGGAGGCCGCGCGATCGGTCGTACGCCAGATGCGCTCGCGTACGATCGCCGACGTTCCGATTCCTCCGGATCTTCGTCTGCTCGTCCGCGACATGCGCGATGCCGTTCAGCATCTCCGTACCGAAAACGGCGAAGGCAGAGACGGCGCGGAGCGCCTTCGGGAATTCGTCAACGCTGAGATTCCGAGCGGCGGCCTGGTCGTCATCGCCAACCGCGAACCTTACACGCACGAGTTCGAGGAAGGCGGCAAGGTAGTCGTACGACAACCTGCCAGCGGTCTCGTGACCGGCATCGAGCCAATGTTGCGTGCGTGCGGCGGGACATGGATCGCTCACGGCAATGGCTCCGCCGACCGCGCAACTGCCGATCGCATGGGGCGCCTCGCCGTTCCTCCCGGCTCGCCCGAGTACACGCTTCGGCGGCTGTGGATTGAAGAAGACGTCTACGAGCAGTACTACTCGGGATTCGCGAATGAAGGGATTTGGCCGCTTTGTCACATCGCGCACACGCAACCCGCCTTCCGATCGACCGACTGGATCGCTTATCAGGCTGTCAACGAAACGTTCGCACGCGCGGCGGTAGACGAGGCCAGCGCGGACGGCATGCTGCTCATTCAGGACTACCATTTCGCGCTCGTGCCGAAGCTCGTGCGCGATCAGGCACCGCACATCGTGACGAGTCTCTTCTGGCACATCCCCTGGCCGAATTCGGAGGTTGCGGGCATCTGTCCGTGGAAGGAATCGATCCTCGAAGGAATGCTCGGTGCGGACATCATCGGATTCCACACGCAGCAGTACTGCCTGAACTTCATCGACACCGTGCAGCGCTACCTCGAGTGCCGCGTCGATCTTGAAACGATGTCGGTCTCGTACGGTGGTCACCGCACCGAGATCCGCACTTATCCGATCAGCGTCGAGTGGCCCTATCCTGCCGCCGCGCGCAGCGACGGTGCCGACCTGCGCGCATGGCTCGGTATCCGCGGCGACTCGCACGTCAGCGTCGGCGTCGATCGGGCGGACTACACGAAAGGGCTCATCGAACGTGTTGCCGCGATCGAGTTGCTGCTGGAGCAGAACCCTTCGCTGATCGGCAAGTACGTCTTCGTCCAGCTCGCGTCGCCAACGCGTACCCGAATCCCGAAGTACCAGCGGCTCGCCGGTGATCTGGTCGACGTCGTCGATCGCGTGAACGCGCGCTTTGGAACCGAGACGTGGAAGCCGGTTCATCTGCAGATGCGCACGTTCTCTCCCGATGAAGTGCGCCGCTACTACGCGATGGCCGACAGCGCGATCGTCACGCCGTTGCACGACGGGATGAATCTCGTCGCCAAGGAATACGTCGCCGCGTGCAACGACGGCGATGGTGCGCTCGTCCTCAGTGTCTTCGCCGGGGCATCGAAGGAGCTCGACGGGGCGCTCCTCGTCAATCCCTACGACGCGCAGCAAGTCGCCGAAGCGATCCTACGCGCCGTTCTCATGCCGGCCGCGGAACGTCGTGCGCGCATGCAGACGATGCGGGATCAGATCGCATCTCATTCGATTTACGACTGGTCCGAGAAGCTGCTGACGGACATGCGCAACATTCGCCAGCAGCGCGCGCGCTTCTGGCCGCAGCGCATCGCACCACAGCACCCCAAACCGCGAGAGGTTGTGGCGGGATGACCGCCGGCTCCACGCTGCTCGCGTTCGACTTCGACGGCACGCTTGCTCCGATCCGCGACGATCCCTCGTCGGTGGAGCTCGATCGTGGCGCCGCGGCGTTGCTCGCCGAAACGACGCACATGGAAGGCGTCGTCGTCGCGATCGTCTCGGGTCGCGATGCCGACGACCTCACCGGCCGTGTCAACGCTCCGGGCGCATACCTCATCGCCTCCCATGGTCTCGAGATTCATGCGCCGGGCGGGCTCCTGGTCCGCGATGTGCCGCCGCTCGCGATCGAGCTTCATTCAGAGCTCGGTCGCGAGATTGCCGCCAGCGGTCTCCGGCTGGAAACCAAGAAACACGCGCTCGCACTTCACTGGCGTGGCGTTCCCTATGAAGCGATTGCCCCCGTCGTCGAGATGTTCCGGCGTTGGGCGAGGGACGCGCATCTCGATGTGATCGAAGGGCGCTGCGTCGTGGAAGCGCGCCGGCCGGGCGGGGGGAAAGAGGAGGCACTCCGCTGGCTCGCGCGTGCTGTCGGCGCGGGCCGCGTCGTCTATGCCGGCGACGACATCACCGATTTTGGCCCGCTGAAGTTTGCCGCGGAGAATGGCCGTGCGCTGTTCGTCGCCAGTGGCGAAAGGGTGCCGCCGCCCGGCGTGACCGTGGTCGGATCATTTCGCGAGCTCTTCCGTCTGATCCGCGAGGAAGTGATGATCTGACGACACGTGTTGTCACCTGTACCCATGCGAATCTGGAGTAAGTGGCAGCGGCGGTTCTTCGCGACGTGGCCGGTCGCGGCGGCCGCGCTCGGTGGTCTGCTCCTGCTGATCTACACGTCGATTGCCACGACCTCGCGCAAAGCCGAAGAGATCTACGCGCAGCTCGATCAGTTGAACACGCACCATCGCGACGTGGAGAGCACGCTGCGGCGGCTGCGTGCGGATGTCTATCTGTCCAGTATCTACATCCGCGACTATCTGCTCGATACAGACCGCGAGGAAGCTCCCGAGTATAGGCAGCAGCTGACCGAGTTGCGTCAGAAGCACAGCGCATCCGTGAAGGAGCTTCGGGCGTTACTCCCCGCGAGCGCCGCGCCCCGGATGGACAACCTTGATGGTCGCCTGGACGACTATTGGCAGGCATTCGAGCCGCTGTTCGAGTGGTCCGCTTACGAAAAGATGATGCGCAGCGGCCGATTCCTGCGGCGGGAGGTTCTTCCGCGCCGCGAAGCCGTCCTTTCAATCACGAACGACATCGAACAGCTCAACAACGCAAATCTTGCGACGCAACGCGCCGAAGTCACCCGGCGGCTCGCCACGTTTCGCGAGGATCTGCATCGCCGCCTCTGGCGCACGCTGCTCCTCGGCTTCGTTGTCGCGTTCGTCGCCGTCGTTCGCCTGCGCATGCTGGAGCGTCGTTCCGAGCAACAGCGCGAACATGCCGAGCGGGCCGAGCATGAGATGCGCCTCCTCTCCCAGCAGCTCGTCGCAACGCAGGAAGAAGAGCGAAAGAAGCTCACGCGTGAGCTGCACGATCACGTCGGGCAGATGCTGACCGCATTGCGTATGGAGATCGGACGTGCCGATCGCGCGCGCGGCAATGCGGGCTCCGATACGCAACTCTCGCATGCCATTACCGAGGCGAAACGGCTTCTCGACACGATTCTGCGATCCGTTCGCGACCTCGTGATGGGCCTTCGCCCGAGTATGCTCGACGACTTCGGTCTGCAGCCGGCGCTCGAGTGGCTCGTTCGCGATTTCCGCCGGAGATACAGCACGCCCATCGACCTCACGCTGTCCGGCGAAATCGACACGCTTCCGGATCAGTACCGGACCTGTATCTATCGCATCGTGCAGGAAGCCCTGACCAACTGCGCGCGCCACGCGCACGCGAAACGGATCGAGATCGCGCTGCGCTTCGAGAGGAACACGCTCGATCTCATCGTATCCGACGACGGTGTTGGCATCGAGCCAGGCCGCAGCCGCGGAATGGGCCTGATCGGAATCGAGGAGCGCGTGCGGGAGCTGCACGGGACTTTCGACGTCGGCTCGCACAAACCGACCGGCACTGACCTGCGAGTCACCATCCCCGTTGCCCTGTCGATTGAGGAGGCGCAATGTGCGCGTGCTGTTAGCTGATGATCATTCCATCGTGCGACGCGGGATGCGCTCGCTGCTGGAGACCGAGGACTCCGTCGAGGTGGTCGCGGAGGCGTCCGACGGTCTCGAAGCGCTCCGCCTCTGCGAGGAGCACCATCCCGACCTGCTGATCCTCGACGTAGCCATGCCGAAGCTGAACGGGATCGATGTCGCCGCTCGATCGCAGAAGATGGACCCGCCGCCACAGGCCATCATGCTCAGCATGCATCTCGACGAGTCGTACGTGATGCGGTCAATCAACGCCGGCGCTCGAGGCTACTTATTAAAGGATGCAACCGATGAGGATTTGCTGCCCGCGATTCGCGCCGTGGCCGCGGGGAAATCGTTCTTCAGTCCCGCCGTCAGCGGCGTGCTCGCCGAGGAGTACATGGAGCAGCTCAAAGAACGCGGACTCACTGACTCGTACGATCTCCTGACCGATCGCGAGAAAGAGGTGCTGCAGTTGCTCGCGGAAGGACGGTCGAACAAGGAAGTAGCGGCGCTGCTCGATGTCGGCCTCTCCACGATCGAGACGCACCGCGCGAACCTGATGCAGAAGTTGAATCTCCACAGCACCGCGGAGATCGTGCTTTATGCGGTCCGGAAACGCCTAATCGTCTAGCAAGCGCGAATGATCGAGCAGGTCCGGCGTGTGAATCGAGCCGACCCTTGTTAATCCGTTGGTCGCAGGTTCGAGTCCTGCCGCCACAGCCAATTTCTTCTCAGAGACTTAGCGGCGACCAGCAGCGGAAAACACGCTGTTTCGCGAACGCGCGACGTCTCTACCAAGTCTCTATTTTTCCGGAGCACGCGCGTTTAGCACGCGTCGCAAATGCGCGTTGATGCACCGCGTACGGTGCCGCGCAGGAACGGAGGTTCTTGCGAATGGCAGCTACGTACATCTCGGCGCAGGAGACCGCGCGGCGCACTGGTCTCACGACTGGCGCGCTCGCGAAGCGACGCTACCTGAAGAAGGCACCCCACGGCTGGATCTACGTCTCGTCGAACGCCGTTGCCTACCCGGAGGATGAAGTGGAGCGATTCATCACCGAGTGCAGGACGGCCCAACACGCGTTCCGACGTCCGCCGCAGCGGCGTCGACGCACCGGAGATGATCCCGCATGAACGGGAAGATCGCAGGCTTTTCCTACTCCAGCAAGACCGGCATCGCGCATTTCTCGCTCTACGTACCGAAGTCGAAGGGCAAGCAGCGCCGAGAGCGGACCGTGCGCGCCGCATCGCGCGACGAAGCGCTCGACCTCTGGCGCGCGTTCCGCGATGAGGTGCGTGGCGTTAGCGCGCCACCACCGGAGCCGCAGCCGATCGCCGCGGCCGTGCTCGCGCCAACGCCGCCGAAGCCGTGCGTCATCACGTTCCGCGAGTTCATCGCCACACACTTGGATGCGATCTGCGCGCGGAAGGCGAAGAAGACCCTCGAAATCTACCGGACGATCGCGAACACGCGGCTCGTGCCGCACTTCGGCGACAAGCGGCTCGACGAGATCTACTCGTTTGAGGTCGAGGACTTCATGGCGGTGATGCTCGCGGAGAGCACGCCGGCATACGTGAACAACTGCGTGCGCACGCTCCGCGCGCTCATCAACCACGCAGTAAAGCGGCACCTCATCGCGGTGTCGCCGCTCACCGAGAAGCTCAAGTTCGAGGATGTCGAGCTCCCCGAGCTCGAGTTGAGCGATGCCGAGCGCGTCGCGTTCCTTGGCGCGTTCGACGATGAAGAAGGGTTCCGCGCGGACGTCGCGAAGCGGCGGCGCGAGGCGCACGTGGTGACGAGCGCGCACTTCAAGGCGCCACGCGAGTTCGGCTTCGGGCCCGATCCCGAGGGCGACATCGTCGGGGATTGGTTCGCGCGCTTCCGCAGCCTCAAACCGATCTTCGTCGTCGCGCTCGAAACCGGTCTCCGGAAGTCCGATCTCCTGAATCTTCAGTGGGGTCAAGTGAACCTCGCCGAGGGGTCGATTCGCGTCCGGATGAAGAAGACGAAGAAGTGGGCTGTCGCGCCGATCTCGCAGCTCTGCCGTGCGGCGCTCGACGAGTGCCGCCGTCGGTCGGTTGTGAGTCGCTACGTCTTCGTGACGGAGGACGGCGATCGCGTGCCCGAGATTGCCGTGCGGCGTGCCTTCCTCCGCACGAAGCGGATCGCCGGCATCACCCGACGCTTCCGGTTCCACGATCTTCGGCACTCGGCTGCATGCGCGCTTGCGTCCGCTGGCGTGTCACTCCAGGTGATCCAGAAGATCCTCGGCCACACCTCGATCAAGATGACGGAGCGGTACGTGCGCGTCGATGACGCCGCCGTCGCGCGAGCGCGCGCCGCGCTCGACGCGCGGAACGCGCAGCTCGGCCTGACCACGACCGCGCTGGAACTGAGCGAACGAGGTACTGCGCCTTGATCTCCGCGCTTGCTCCAACGACCGAACGGTCTGACCACGATCTACCCATCGCAGCGGCGACCAGGTTGCTGAGAAGGAGAGAAACCAAATGGCGATTCAGCTGTGCTACATCTGCGCACACAATCACCCGAAGGACATCAGTGAGCAGGCGCCCGCGTACGCGGACTGTGATCGCTGCAAGCAGCCGACGTGTAAGAAGCACGGGCGCGCGATCGACGCAGAGCGGTTCTTCTGTGTCCGCTGCTTGAAGGCAACGGGCCGTTGAACCCGTCAGCGTCCCGCCTGCTGCCGCGTCTCGGCCATTCCGTTCACTCACGAAGCACTATCAAATTGCCCTCGCGCCAGAAGTAGCGGATTTTGAGGCGCTGGTCCGTCTTGTAGTCGAGCGGAACTTGCCACACCCAATCGTCAACGTGGCGGCTGTACGTGATGCTCTCCGTCGTAACCGGACCTTTGCGAATCAGGACGGACATGTCGTCTCCGTCGGAGCCGTCCTGAGCGAGGTCCGTGATCTCCGGGTTCGGCGGATACGGCGTGACGTAATCCAGGACTACCGCCGATTCCGCGTTCTGACGCGTGCCGAAGACGAACAGGTCGAACGAGTACACGACGTCCGACCCTTTGAAGAAGATCCTGATCGGATACGCCCGTTCTCCCACTCGGTACGTGTGCGTTGGAAAGAAAATCTCTCGGTCGCGCTCCTGCGTGCCCTTGCTACCGTCCCCCCAGTCGACGGTGGCTTCGAGAACGCTTGTGTTACTCGACGGGGGGTACACGATGAGCCGCACGTCCTGCTCGGAAGCGGCATTCGCGAGCGCCCATAGGTAATCGGTCTGTCCGGGTATGAACATGGGGAGTGTCTGCGTGTGCAGGATCGTCGTACAGATTGGATGCCCGACCTTCACGTCCTGGGCGACCGGTGTAAGGGCCTTGCCGACCTCGCGCTCAAGCGCCGCAAACCCGTGCTCATCGACGCGGAGGTGCGCACGGTGGACTTGCGGTGCCCCTGACTCACGCACCACCGTCGCGGTCACCGCGTAGCGCTGCGGCTTGTGCGGAAGCTCGCGGAGTTCTGACGCGAGATTCACGCGCTTCGTCGCGACCGAGATGATCTGGCTCCGCGTCTGCTGCGGCTGTTCGAGCGGCGGATCGTACGCGATGGAGATCGACGCCGTCTGCCGCGCGAGCTCCGCCGCGAGCTCAGGATCCTGCTCCGGCACGACCACGACCTCGACGATCCACGGGACGATCGGTTCGTGTGGTGCGGAGCGGTACTGGACCGCGTTTACCCCCACGCGGCCGATCTCACCGAGCATGACCATGTAGGAGGTAAGCTCGGCGAAGTCCTTGCCGCTCAGCGTCGCCTCGACGTGGAGGAGCTGGGGCGATGGGCCTGGTGAGAGCCGCACCTGCGAGCCACTCCCGCTCCGCACGGTCGGTGCCTGGACGCCGCTCGGCGTCACGAACATGGCATCCTCCGTGTCGACGGTGAGCTTCCGGAGGAGTTCGGGTAGTGAGCTGCTCGATGTAATCGCATCCACGACGCGCTTCACGAAGCGACGGCCTTGCGGCGACGCAGCGGTGCTCACGGCCAGCGTGAGGATGACCACGAAGGCAATCTTCGCGACGCTGCGTGGCACGAACATGCGAAGCCCGGCATCCGCGTAATTTTTCAGGTCGTCGTCATCGATGCTGTCAGCGAACGACTTCATCGACTGGAACAGGTCGCGCACGTGCAGCGCGTGCTCCGGCCGGTAGCGTCGAGCGGGCTCGCGTAGCCGCACGGCGAGCACGTGCGGATTTGCGGGGAATGGCACCTCGCGTTTCGCGCCGCCGGGTAAGCACTCGTCGATACGCGCGGTGATGAGCAGTCGCCGGTCCGCGACGATGCGCCACGGGTACGCGAACGTCAGCGTCAAACGGAACGACGCAGTCCGCTCGCGCAAGGCTACTTCGCGCTGCATGGACGCGACCACGACGTTCTCGCGCATCTTCCGGCCGAGCCGACGCAGCCACCCGCCGACGACCTTATCGATGTTCTTCGTGATCGGGGCTCGATCACGGCGCGAGCGCGTGTGACCGTTCTTGAACTCGTCCCGCGCGAAGGTCGCGATCGCCGTGTCGGTCGCGCTCAGCGCGGCGTTCTCGAGTGCGCGCGCGTTGGCAGCGACACGATCGATGAGCGCGCGGAGGAGCTGCTCGCGTTGTTTGCTGCCCCACGCGTTGCGCGTCGACTTCTGGTCGCCCACGGTCCCGGGCGCCGTCTCCGCGTACGCGTCGATGAGCAACGCGCCGATGGTTCGAATGATGGTCGCCGCGTCCGCTGGCGCTATGCCGTGCGGCGGTTCGTCGACCACCTCGAGCGCGACGTTCGTCGTCATCTTCTGTCAGCTCACCTGCCATTTTAGGGCAGCCCCCGAGTCACATGACTCTGGCACCACGCCGCGACGGTGCGCGGCGCCCCCGCTGCGCGAGCAACGCGCATACGCCGATGTCTGGCATGTGACAGAGGTGCGGTCGCTGCAGACGCTAGCTCCCGCTCGGCCCTGATGGGAGGACGGTTCCCCATAGGGAACGGAGCGGTCGACGAGTTCGCACCTCGTAGAGCCGCTCCGACCACGGTTCCGGAGAACTCCGGCACCGGTCCTTCCGGGATGGGCCAGTTCGCTAACAAGGAGCGATGTATGGCCACCCTTCAGGACATCCTCATTTGCCTAACGCGCGGTCGATCGGTCAAGAGGGAGCGCGTACTCACCATTGATGCTTGCGCACCAAGGCTGCGCCGCATCGCTGCGCGTCGGCGCCCGCCGATCCCGTACGAGAAGGGGCCACTCGGCGGCTACCTCGTCCCATTCAAGGTGCGGGACGGCCGCCGCGCGCGCGAGTGCGTCTACCGCGTTGTCATCGAGATGTACGCGCCAACGCCCGCGCGCCCGTACTGGTTCCCGGTCGAGCTCGAGGTCGATTTCATGGCCGTGTGCGCGCTCATGAAGTCGCCGAAAAGCACGGCGTACCGGCGCGTGCAGTCGTTCCGCTCGATCCGGTACCGCGGCGGGCGGCTCTTCTTCGATCGCGACGAGCTGTACGAGCACGATCTGCCACTGCTCGATCGCGTGCTGCCGCGCGATGAAGAGCGACCATTTGAAGAGCATCAGGTGCGCAACGGGCGGCCAGGTCGCCACCGGCGGGACTGCGCAGATCACGACCATCCGTCGAAGTGCCCAGCCCCGGAGCCTTCGCCGGCACACACGCGCCGTCGTCCGCACGACCGCCAGCCGCGGCGCGGCCGGCGGTGGTCGCCGCGCCCGGCGTCGCCGCGGCGACCGCACGAGAAGAACGCTGCGCCGCAGCTCCAGCACGCGACGATCTCAGAGGTCGTTGCGTGGGACATGGCGAAGGGCGACGTTGCGCGGTTCGCCGCGCTCCGTGACGAGATCGCTCCCGACATCGCCGCGGAGGAAGCAGCGCGCTGCGTCGATCGCGCGTACGTCCGCACCGCGACGGGACTCGCGCACGCATCGAGCGCAGAACGCACGACTAAACACGCCGGTGCACGGCGCAATTAGCACCGATCGCAATTCCGCCCGCGACGACCGCATACAACGACACCCATGAAAGGAGACATGCAACCGATGAGATTCGTCGCCTCCGTCAGCAACGCAGCGCAGAAGTACGACGTGCACCTCGAGGTCGCCGACGACGACACCGGGCGCGCGCGCGTCGCCGCTGCGCTCCACGAGATCCAGGAGCAGTTCTTTCCGCGCGCCGCGCAACCGAAGAAGCCTGCGCCGCGGCCCGCAGCCGCATCCTCGCGGCCAGCGACGACAGGCGGGGAGGCGCACCGTGAGAAGTGAGATACAGCGTCGCGCGGTCCTCTCCGTCGTGCTGCTCGTCGTCCTCGCGGCGTGCGGCGGTGAAGGTGACCACACCAACGTCCTCGGTTCTGTCTCGAGCGCGATCGGCCTCGGCGATGCACCGCCGCTCGCGGCGGAAGTCGTCGACGTGGTCGTCGACGCGTCCGATGGGAGTCCCGCGTCCGTCGCGACGATACGTGCGACGCTCGACGTGGCGCTGCCGTACGTCGCCGCGCGGCCCGGCAGCGAGCTGCGCCTCTGGGCGCTCGGCCTCGAACTGAGCGACACGCGGATGCTCGCGAGCGTCACGAGCAGGGCGCCGAAGCGCCGCGGTGAGCGCGCGCGGGCACTCGAAGCGGAGCGCTTCGTCTCGGCGAGCCGCGCGCTCCTCCTCCAAGCCGTCGCGCCGATCTTCGACCACCCGGCGAAGAAGCAGTCGCCGATCGCGGAGGGCATCTCGCGCGTCGCGTACTCGCGCGTCGCGGCTTCCATGCGTCGCCGCATCATCGTCATCACCGACGCGCGCCAGGTTGGCGGCCCGCTGAAGTTCGACTTCGAGTGTGCACGCGAGCTCCCGGACGCGGACACGTTCGTCACGCGGCTCCAGGAGCAGGCGATCCTCGCGCCCGGCACGCTCGCGCAGGCCGACGTGCAGTTCGCGTACGTCGCGCTGACAGCGATCCCGAAGCGCGGCTGCCCGGTAACGCTCGCGCGCGCGCAACGCATCGAGCAGGTATGGCGCGCGGCGCTGACCGCAGCGGGTGCGCGGTCCGTCGAGTTCACGACCGACGTGCCGCAGCTCGCAGCGGAGCAAGAGACCGCTGGAGGTGCTGCGTGAGCATCCTGCTTGACCTGCTCCTCCGCTTCCGGATCGCGGCGATGGCGCGCGCAGACGCCGCGTGCGGCATCGATAACGAGGACGTCGCGGTGACGACGCTCTTCGGGCCGGAGCCGCGCGCCTTCGATCCGCTCGCGAGCGACGAAGACCGGCGCCTCCAGCACCAGCGCGTCAACACGACGCTGAGAGACGAGCTCGCGGAGGACCGGCGCGCCCGTGAGACGGCGCGCGCCGCCGAGATGTCACCGCTCGTGGCCGTACCGCTCGTGCTGCTCCTCTTCCTCATCGAGTGGTGGGCGTCCGCCCGCGTCCTCATCGGACAAGGGAGCGAGCCCGCAGCCGCGGTGGTGCTCGGCGCGGCACTCGCCGCCGGCGTCTTCGCGCTCGCCGGCTACTGCGCGCGCAAGCCCACGCGGAAGAGCGTGTACCTCCTCGTCGTGGCGGCGTTCGCCGTGCTCGTTGTCGCGCTCACCGTGCTCCGCGTGCACGAGGTGGCGACGGAGGACAGCGACGTCCCCACTGACCTCTCGAGCGGGATCGTGCTCCTCGTGCTCTCCGTCGGACCAGCGTTCCTCGGTGAGGTCGTCCTCCGGAAGGCGACGAACGCGCTGCGCGTGCGGCGTGACCTCACGACGGTGCAGCGGCAGCTCCGCGCCAAGGACGCGACGATCAGCGGTGCCGAGGCGGCAATCAAGCGCCGCATTGCGGACCGCGAGGCGTGGCTGCGTCGGAGCGCGATCGCGCGCGCCGAGTACCGCCGCGTCTGGGATGTCGCGCGCAGCGGTGCAGCCCCGACCCGTAGAACCCCCGCCGGCGTGTCGACGCTGACACCCTTGCTGCCGACGGCACCCACCCTCACCACCCGAAAGGAGAACGAACCATGACCACGGAACTGCCTGTGATTTTCGGCGGCGCCAACGCTGGCGGGACAAAGATGGCGGCCGTCTTTGCTGACGCGAACGCCCACGCGCACGGCGTCGAGCTCACCGTCCACGCCGTCGATCCGAACGGTGGCCACCTCACGCGGCTCGCCGACTTCGCGACGGCGCGAGGACTGCGCCTGACCACCGAGCAGCGTCCGCTCGAAGCCGCGCTGGCCACGCGCGCCGACAACGCGCCGCTCGGCATCTTCATCGACGCGCCAGGGAGCATCGCGAAGGTGCTCGACGCGGCTGCGGCGACGGGACGCCCGACGCTCCTGTACGTCGCGGTGCTGCTCGCGACGGGCGATCTGCTCGGACTACGCGCGGTCCTCACCGCGGCGGATCCGGCGCTCTTCGGCGAGCTCGCAGCGCTCTTCCGCGCGCTCAGCCTCTCCACGGTGCGGAGCGGTTCCAGCGCGGTGTTCGGCCCCGCAGCGTCACCGCGGCACGTGGAGCTCGAGCCGCTTCTCCGCGAGTGGTTCGCCGCGCACATGCTCGCGAACGTGTACAAGCTCGCGTACGACCTCCCGCCGGAGAGCGCTCCGATCGAGGTGACGCGCGACGGGAAGGCGACGATGCCGCTGTACATCCACACGAGCGCGACCGCGTGGGCGGACCCGGAGGCGCTCGCCCGCGAACTCCTCGCGCGGCCCCGCACGCCCGTCGCGCCAGGGACGGACGTGCTCATCGCCGAGATCGGCCCGGAGCGCGACGTGCGGCTGCACGAAGCGCGGCTCCGCCGCGCGGACCGGCAGGTCGCGCTCCGCAACGCCTCGGTGCCGTCGGCGCCACTCGACGAGGGCACGTGGCCGAGCCTCGACGCGGCGATCCGGCGCGTCACCGAGCACGCGATCACGCCGACGTACCCGGTGTACGTCACGGACTAGACGGCGATGCTCAGCACCATCATCTATTACTGCATCGCGGTGGCGTGCGTGCTCGCCGTGGTGTCGCTGCCGCTCGGGAAGACGGCGATTGCCGGCACGCTCCGCCGCCTCGCCGGTGCGCTGTTCCTCCTCGCGCTCGCGCCGTCGCTCTTCTTCGGCATCCTCGCGTCGCCGTCCGGCTCGGAGGGCGGCGGCGCGACCGCGAACCCGCTCGCGGTGCTCGGCGGCGGCGTCCTCCTGGCCGTCCTGTCCTACGCGATCCTCGCTGTGCGGAAGCGGCTGACGAAGACGTCGAAGGACGCGTGGTCCGAGTTCGTCTCGCTGCGCTCGTCTGGCAAGCGGCCGGTCGGACCGGACCCGCGGACGACCCACGTGCCGTCGCTGTTCGACGACGAGGAGCCGTAGCGTGGCGGACGTGCTCAAGCCGCTCCTCTCCTGGCTCGCGGTCGTGATCGGGCGACCGGACCTCGCGCTCCGCCTCGAGAAGGACCGCGCGTACGCGCGGGCGCTCGCGAATGAGCGGTCGCGCATCCTCGACGCACCGACGAGCCGCGGCGCGGCGTACGACGCCGCGCGTCGCCGGCTCGACGGGCCGCAGGCGCTCCCGTTCGGGACGCTCCCCGATGGCGAGGAGGTGCGCGTGCGCCGCGCCGTCGCGCTCATGAGCGGCCTCGTACTCGGCGCGACGGGCGCCGGGAAGTCGCGACTGTTGTTATCCCTCCTCCTCCGCCCGCTCCGGCAAGTGATCGATGACCTCCGCCTCGACCCGCGCGCGCGCCGCGAGGTGCCCGTCGAGGCGGAAGTGATCGATCCCAAGGCCGAGACGTACACCCTCGCGTGCAAGTACATTGCGGCGCTGTGGCTCCGCGCGAACCCCGCGGGCCGTGACCTGCTCGCGCGCTCCATCCGCGTGATTGACTGGCAGAAAGCTGCCGTATCGCCGATCGCGCCGTACGACAACCACTTCGCCGACATCTCGAACGCGTACCTCGCGCACCTGCGCGTCGACACGTCCGTGCGGGCGAGCGCCGCGTCCTACACCGACTCGATGAAGCAGCTCGCGTACATGATGGCGTGGCTCGCGATCGAACTCCGGTTCCCGGCCAGCTACCGGTTCGCCGTGCGCTTCATGCACGATCCGGCGTACCGTGCCGACATCCTCGCGCGGGTGCCCGAGCCCGAGGTCCGCTACTACTTCTCGCAGTTCGAGCTCACCGTCCCGAAGCAGACCCGCGATGCGCTCCTGCGTCGCATGCAGTGGGCGACGAGCTTCCCGGAGGTGCGTGCGTCGGTGTGCGTCCCGCCGGCGGCGCTGGACCGCCTCGGGCTGCTCCGCGAGGCGCCGATCACGCTCGTGAACACGGCCTGCACGACGACGCTCCCGCAGGCGATCGGTACGGAGCGTACCGCGTGGCGGTCGATTGACGTGCTCTGCGCCGCGCCGCGGCGCGACCCGCGCCGGCCGAAGGTGTACATCCACGAGGAGGCGGTGAAGTTCTTCGAAGACCCGAACGCTGATCACGTCGAGGCGCTGCAGACCGGCCTCCGGACGCTCCGGTCCGTGAATATGGGGATCGTCCTCTCCGCGCAAGACTTCACGAACGCGCTCCCCGCGAACGTCGTCCGCACGATCCTCCTCAACACGACGTGGATCGCGGGGTTCCGCGCGAACGAGGACGCGCGGATCTTCTGGCCGCACGTCGCCCGCGACCCGGCAGACCGCCGGCCGGAGGAGCAGCAGCGGCGCACGTTCGAGCGCACGATGCACGACCTCGCGCGGCAGCACTACATGCTCCTTGTGAAGGGCGAGCCTGCGCTGCCGCTGCGTGCGCCCGACGTCCCCGATCCCGCCGACATCGCTGGTGTGTCGGATGAGGCACTCCTCGACACCTTCGCGCGCGAGATCGGGGCGAGGTCGATGCTGCCGACCGCCACCGCCATGCAGCTCATCGAGGAGTGGGAAGCCGACGTGGTCGAGAAGGCCGCAGTGCCGCCGGCACCGGCTCGCGCGAAGTCGAAGGCGCCGATCACGAGCCTCGCGGAGCTCAAGAAGTTCTTCACGCCGGAGGAGGAGGACGAATGAGCCTGAAACTCACCGGCCGTCTCGCGCTCGGCCTCCTCTACGTGTTCGCGTCGCCGATCTACGTCGTGCAGTGGCTCCTGAAGGCCGTGAAGGCGATCGGGCGCATGCCCGCGGTCCGCGCCGGGTTCATCGACTGCCCGCACTGCGGCTTCCGGAACGCGCTCGACATCCTCGCGTCGTGCCGCCGCTGCGGGACGACGGAGTTCGGCTCGCGCCTCTACTGCACGACCTGCAAGCAACTCACGAAGGCGTTCGCGTGCGACCGCTGCACCGCGACGATCAAGGTGCTGTGATGCGAACGCTCACTGTTTCCACGACTTCGATCTTGAGCGAAAGGAGGATGCCGTATCCGAGAACCATCCCACGGGAGCCGCTGCTGCGTCCCAGTTCCATAACCCTCACTTGTATGACTGACACCATCTCTCGCGCTATCCCCAAAGTCTCCGAGAACGGCGTGCTGGAGCTTCCCCGCTCTGCATGGGCCGAGATCGAGCAAGTCGCGGATGAGGAGTTCGGCCTCGCCGTCTCCGTCCACGATCACAAAACACCTGGCGCGTTCCACGGGCGGCCGTTCGTGCCGTTCGCGCACTACCTGTTCGAGGTCACGCTCGAGGAGGAAGTAATCGAGTCGTTCATTGAGCGGATCGACCCGCTGATTGAGGCGCTCATCGAAAGTCATACGCAGCAGCCGGCAGTGCCGGCAGGGATGTAACCTCGAATGCTGGCATCTCCCGACGCGCTCAAGCTGCACCCGGTCCCGCCGGACCCCGCCGGCGCGCGCACGTTCGTTGCCGCTCTGCTGTCCGCCAGTGGCGCAGCCGCACGGCACGGAGAAGCGGAAGCGCACCCGCGTACCTGGCGGGACCGCGGCGCAGTTCTCCTCGACCTCCACCTTGCTTGGGCTGAGGCCACGCCAACCGACACCGGCGCACCGCGCGATGCCCTAACCCACGCGCCTATGCGTCCAACCATGCACGTCGACATCCTCGTCCCGCTCGCGGACAACGAAGGTCGACCGTTCCCCACCTCCGCGTTCGACACGCTCGAGCACTTCCTCACGACGCTCTGCGGCGGCTACACCCGCCGCGGCGACGTTGAGGGCGCGTGGCGCTCGCCCGACACGGGCGACGTCATGCGCGACCGGTCTCGGTCCTACGTCGTGACGCTCCCTGCTGAGGAGGCAGACGAGCAGATCGCCCGGATCGAGAGCTTCATCCGCCGGTTCTTCCGCCAGGAGGCGGCGTTCCTCGAACTGATCCCCACGCGGGCGACGGTGTTCTGATGGCTGCACCCTCTTCCCAAGCGAGCGACGTACCGGCGCCACTCCGCTCGAACGGCGCTCCGGACCCGAGCCGCGCATTCGACGCGCTCGTCGCGGAGCGACCCTCCGGAACAGCGGAGTGGCCCGGCACGCGTCGCGGCGTCGATCCCCGCGACGCGGCGATGAGCGCGCGCGACCTCGCGGCGCTCCGCTTCATCGGCCGCGCGGGCGAGCTCGCGCAGTACCAGCTGCACGAAGGCGTCTTCGGCGCCGTGAGCGAGGTCGTGGTGTCGCGCTTCGTGCGGCGTGCGGCGAAGCGGGAGCTCATTGCCGTGACGCGCTGGCGGGGGATTGGAATCAACCGGCTGCGGCTCACGGCGCGTGGACGATCCCTCCTCATTCGCAACGGTGTGCACGCGGACGAGATCTTCACGCCACGCACCCCGGTTGCCGATGGCCACGTCGAGCATCAGCTCTGGATCGTGGACACCATGATCGTCCTCGCGAGCGCCGCGCGCACGCCGGACGTGCTGCTGCCCGCGTGGGGGTTGCAGCGGCGTTTCCCCGACCGGCCGCCGGCGATCCCCGACGTCCTCGCGTCGTTCACCACCCCGCCCGAGCAGCCGGCGCTCCTCGTCGGCGTTGAAGTGGATCTCGGCTCGGAGCGGCTGCAGGCGGTCTTCCTGCCGAAGCTCGCGAAACTCTGCTCCGTCATGTCGACTTGGGCGGGCGACGCGACAGCCGCCGTGGTGCTCCTCACCAACAACGTGCGGCGCCGCGACGCGCTGCGGGCCGCGTGCGGCGAGCTCCCGCTGTCGGTCATCGTTGAGCTCCTGCCGCACGCGCCAGGCCGGCCAGGGCTCGCCGAGCTGCGACGCATCTTCGGATTCGTATGACGGGGTCGCCTCCGATCATGCCGTGACGTCGGCGAGCAGTGCTGCTGCCGACCGGCCGAGCGCCCGCGCCGAGCCACGACCGTCGCGCAGGCAGCGTCGCAGCGCGCGCAGGAACCGCGTTCCGACGTCCGACTCCTCGAGCACCTCCGCGTAGGCGTCATCCAGCACCGTCTCCTCCGATCCCGTGTACGTCGTGACGAACGTCCGCGCGAGCGCGCAGAGGTCGCGGGGAGCGCCGTGCAGGTGCGGGTGGAAGTACGCATCTGTCGAGAGCTCCGCTGGCGCCGGGTCGATGAGCGTCCAGCGTCTGGCGCGCTCCGACCAGAGCGCGTTCTCCGGCTTGATGTCGTAGTGGGCGTCTCCGCGCCCGTGGATCTGGTCGAGCGTCTCCGCAACGTCGCGGACGACCTGGAGGCTCGCCGCGAGATCCAAGCCCTCCGCTGGCGTCGCGTCCTCGAGCGTCTGCCCGAGCCACTCGATCGCGACGAACGGCGTCCGTCCCTCGATGCCCCGATCGAGGAGCTGCACCACGCCGCTGATACCCCGCCACGCCTCGAGCATCGCCGCTTCGTACGCAAAGACTCTCGCGTTCTCCCGTGGATCGCGGCGTGTGAGCGCGCTCCACGCGCTGCGCCGCGGAATCTTCACGACCGTGAGCGCCCCGGTCGTCGCGTCACGAGCGCGGAAGACACTCCGATCCTCGTTCAGCGCTCCTTCCACGACGAACTGACCGTACCGCGTGGTGCGATGTCCCACTGCGCCTCCGCAGCCTCTTGAGCCTCTCACACCTCGCCCGCCTCGGTCACTGCACTCCTGCAAACGTGCAACTCCGGTGTGTAGTAGCGGTGTGGAGACGAATGAACACGATCTGCGCGAGAAGTCGTTCCGGGCAACCGACTTGCGCGCTTGCCGTGGGGCGCGTTTCGCCGATTGAAGGAGGTGAACAGTCACTGGGCACCGCGCGCCCGTCACGGGAGCAGCTGGCGCACCAGCCGTGATGCGAGCCCGAGCACCTCGACACCCTCCGATTCGGACGGCGCTCCGTCGAATGTGAAGCGGTCGCCCGCCCGTTGGACGCGGACGAGCCGGACAGCGCCTTCGACGCTGACGAGCGCCGTGCGCCCGGCGCGGAGCGTGCGTCCGCGCTCGACGATGAGGAGGTCGCCCCGAAGGATCCCGGCGTGTTCGAGCTCTGTACCGCGCGCGCGGTACAGGAACGATACGTTCGGCCGTGGGAGAACGTAGTCGACGATTGAGAGCTCGTCACCGTCGAGGTGGTCGATGCCGCGGGCGAAGGCCATTCGGGCAGTGGGAGGAAGACAGCGCAGAGTATGGTGTGCGTTCGCGCACCACTTCAAGCACCTGTCGTTGACACTTACTACAAGATGTTCTCTTGTCATTCGTCGCATGTAGCTGCCGTGCGCGCGGAACGTGGAATGCGCTGCGGCGCGAGCGCCGCATCCGTGTACTTGACGGATTAGCTACAAGATTTCATCGTTAGCTCGAACCGGCACGTCCGTGTCGCACACCTAACTTCCTCCTCCAATGTCTCACCGTCCCGTGGTCGGCCGATCCGCGTTGCTGGCCGTCTCGCTCATCCTCCAGACGCTCCTCACCGCGGTGCCGGTGCCCACAATCGCTGCGGCGAAGACCGACGCGTCCATCGAACAGACCGGCAAGCACCTCCCGTCCGCGGCCGCACGGCTCGAAGGGAAGGAGCCCCCCAACGAGGAGCCGTTCCACGAGCTGTCACCAGATGAGCAGACGGGCGAACCGCGCGCCGACGGCACGTTCGATCTGCCGCCTGGCTACAAGGAGAACCCGGACCGCACGCCGCCGTCGGCGTCGGTGGGGAACGCGTACAAGGCGGAGCGCCGTGGCGGTGGGAAGAAGGATGGGGGCGTCGACGTGCTGCGGCTCGACGTCTCAGGCGACATCACGGCGAACACCACGTGGGCGCTCGCTGATTCGCCCATCGTGGTGAGCGGGACGGTGAACGTCGTCGCGCCGGCGGTGCTGACCGTGGAGCCCGGCGTCGCGGTGAAGTTCGAGTCCGCCGCAACGCTCGTCGTCAAAGAAGGGGCGACGCTGAACGCCGTCGGCACCTCGTCGAGCCACATCGTCTTCACCTCGATGAAGGACGATACGGTCGCTGGCGATACGAACGGCGACGGCAGCGCGACGACGCCGGCTGCAGGCGACTGGGGAGATCTCAGCTACCCCGGCTGGAAGAGCGGGAGCACGGTGACCCCGTCGCTCGGCAGCCTCCAGTTCGCAGACGTCCGCTACGGCGACGACCTCTACGTCCGCTACTCGAAGCCGACGCTCACCGACGTCACGGTGACGGACATGGCGTCCTCCGGCCTCTACCTCGAGGCCCCGGCGAACACCACGTACTCGATCGAGCGACTCAACCTCCAGCGGAACCGGTGGAACGTCTGGCTCTACGCCGTACCGGCCAATACCACCATCAAGGACTCGATCATCCGCGCGTCGCAGGAGACCGCGGTCATCGCGCAGTCGAGCACCGCCGCGCGGCTCACGAACAACGCGATCGACCACAACGGGACCGGCACCATGTCTTGGGCGATCACCGCGAGCGCGAGCCCGATGGTGCTCCGCTACAACACGATCGCCTACAACCGGCGATCCACCGGCAAGCCCTACGGCCTCTCGTCCTCTGGCGGCACGGTCGACGCGCAGTACAACTGGTGGGGCTCCACCACGGGACCGGAAGTCGAGTTCGCGGCGGACACCGGCGGCGGTAGCGTCATCTCCGCGACCGGCGTCACGTACACGAACTGGCTCGGGAAGGCGTTCGAGCCGGATCACAAGCGCGGCAACTTCCCGTGGACCGCGAAGGCGGGCGTCGGGGCTGACGTCGCGAGCGGGAACTTCTTCTACGCGGACGCCGACGTCTCGATCCCGACGATTGGCTTCCCGCTCGAGGTCCGCCGCACGTACAACAACCAAGCGGCCACGGTCGCAGGCGGCGACTTCGGCGCCGGCTGGGCGTGGACGTTCGGCCAGAGCCTGAACACCGCCGCCGATGCGAACGGCGGCTTCACGTGGGAGCAGGCGGACGGCGCGAAGAACTACTTCAAGAAGAACCCGGACAACTCCTTCACCGCGGAGGACGGCATCTACAGCCGGCTGACGTACGACCCGGCGACCACGGAGTACACCCTCACGCACAAGGACCAGACGAAGTTCGTCTTCAACAGTGCTGGGAAACTCATTAAGCAGGTCGACACCGACGGCAACGCCACGGTGATCGCGCGCGACGGCTCGGGGAAGATCCAGACGGTCACCGAGCCGACGGGGCGCCAACTCGTCGTCACGTACAACGCCGGCGGCCAGATCTCGCGCATCGTGGACCCCCTCGGCCGCACGTTCGACTACACGTACACCGCGGTCGCTCCGGTCTCGCTCCTCACGGTCACGCGGAAGGAGTCGACGAGCGGTCCGACGTACGCGAGCTGCTCCTACCAGTACACGAGCTTCGTCTACCAGCTCACGACCGTCAACGACTGCGACGGCAACAAGCTCGTGCTCACGTACGACGCGTCGAAGCGAGTCACGACCTCACGCTGGAACGAGAGCAACACGGTGCGCTTCACGTACGGCCCCGGCACGGATCCGACGAGCGGGCTCACCTTCGCGGCCGGGTCAACCGGTGTCTTTGACGAGCGCGGTCGCGCCAACGTCTTCTTCTACACGAAGGGCAACAAGGTCTTCGAGAAGTGGCGCGAGAAGCAGATCCTCGGCGGGACCTACTACTGGTACACCGAGCACCTGTGGACGTACGTCAGCTACCTGACGACGTCCTACCGCGACATCGAGAACAAGACCACCACGACCGCGTTCGACTGGGAGAACGGAAACCTGCTCGAAGAGGTGCTGCCCGGGAACCGCGAGACGACGCACACCTACGACTCGTTCAACAACCGCACGAGCAGCACCGACAACCTCGGTCGCCTGACGGAGTTCGAGTACGACGCCGAGCAGCACCTGACGAAGGTCATCAACGCCCTCGACCAGGAGACGACGACGACCTATACGGCTGCGGGCCTGCCGCTCACGGTCACCGACGCGCGCGGCAAGGAGACGAGCTTCACGTACGACCAGTACGGTTACCCCGCGACGGTGACGAACGCGGAGGGCGAGCCTCTCACCTTCAGCTACGACGTCGGCGGCCGGAAGCTGTGGGAGGAGACGCCGCAGGGCAAGCGGACGACCTCGACGTACAACAGCCGCGACCAGGTCCTCACGGTGACAGACCCGCTGTCGCACGTCACGACTACCACGTACGACACGAAGGGCCGGAAGAGCACCGTGGCCGACGCGGAGAGCCACGTCACCACCTACACGTACAACGACCTCAAGAACCTCCTGTGGAAGACCACCGACGCGAAGGCTGGCGTGGTCGAGTTCACCTACGACCTCTTCGGGCCGAACCTCACGCAGGTGAAGGACGCGCTCGGCCACGTCACTGCCTTCGCGTACGACGACTTCAACCGGCGGACGCAGGAGACGGACCCGAACGGGAAGGTCACGAGCTGGGAGTACACCTACGGCGGGAAGATCGCGAAGGTCACGGACGCGCTCAGCGGGACCGCCACGTACACCTACGCCACCAACAACGACCTGAGCTCCATCGCGTACTCGGATGGCCTCTCGGTCACCTTCACGTACGACGGCGTCGGCAACCGCCTGACGATGACCGACTGGATCGGGACGCACAGCTGGGTCTACGACGCCCTCAATCGCGTGACCTCGGCCACGGACGGCAGCAGCAGCGTGATCGGCTACGGCTTCGACGCGGTCGGCAACCTGACGACGCTCACGTACCCGGGTGCGAAGACCGTGACGTACGTCTTCGACGACGCGAACCGGATTGTGAGCATCACCGACTGGGACGGGAGGGTGACGGCGTACGCGTACGACACCGCCGGGCGGCTCGGGAGCTTCACGCTCCCGAACGGCGTGGTCACGACGTACGGGTACGACGACGCGTCGCGTCCGACGAGCGTCAACCACGTGAAGGACGCCGCGACAATCGCGGCGATCAGCTACACCCTCGACGACGTCGGGAACCGCCTCACGAGCATGCGGGGCAGCGCGACGGACACGTACGTCTACGATGAGCTCTACCGCATCACGGGCGTCACGTACGCGGACGGCACCGTCCAGGGCTTCACGTACGACGCCGCCGGCAACCGTACCGCGCAGACGCTCGACGGCCTCACGACCGCGTACGGCTACGATCCCGCCGACCAGCTCCTCAACGCGAGCGACGGCGCCCGCGTCTCCAACGACAACGGCCAGCTCACGAAGATCGGCGCGCACCGCGGCTTCAGCTGGGACGTGCGCGGGAAGCTCACGCAGATCACGAACGCGCCCGCAAACACGGCGCCGACCGCGAACGCAGGTCCGGACCGGTCCGCGTACGTCAACCGCCTCGTGATCCTCGACGGGAGCGCGTCCACCGACCCGGAGGGCGAGCCGCTCTCGTATACCTGGGTCGAGGGCCTGAACGACCAGACGCCGAACCCCGCGATGGGCGTCCTCCACGGCGCGCACAGCCCGAAGCCGGGTTTCACGACGGCCACCGCCGGCACGTACGCGTTCCGGCTCACGGTCTCGGACGGCCGGACGACGAGCACCGTGGACACGGTGACGATCACCGTCCAAACGGGGACGCCGCCTACGCAGGTGCTCTCGTCCACTGCAGCTGCGGCGGACTCGGGCTACGTGACCTCCACAAGCCCGACAGGCCGTTCGTTCAATAACGACATCCGCGCGGGGAAGAACGGTTTGAACGAGTACCGCGGCGCCGCGCAGTTCGCGCTCCCGGCCGTCCCGACGGAGACGTACCTGTCCGCCGCGACGCTCGACCTGATGGGGAAGAGCAACTCGAACAACGCGGCGACGGACGAGTGGAGCGTCGACCTCCTCCCGACGAGCGTCGACGCGAACTGGAGCACCACCGCGAGCTGGAACACGATCGGGACGGTCACGCCCGATACCACGCTCTCGCCCACGCTCGTCGGTCTCAACCAAGTCGTCGCGAACTCGCTCGACTCGTGGACCTTCAGCGGCGCGGACCTAGCGGTGGTGACGAGCCGCCTCGCGGGCTCCGGCAAGCTCTCGATCCGGACGAAGGGCGTCGTCGTGCCGACGATCGACTACGTGAACTGGTACGGCGGGAACGCCACGACGTCATCGAACCGACCGAAGCTGACGCTCACGTTCAGCCCGAGCGCGCAGTACGACCACGCACCGTTCGCGCGGGCCGGCCTCGACCAAACGGTGGTCGCAGGCACGCAGGTGACGCTGCACGGCGAAGACTCGTACGACTACGAGGACGCGTCCGTCACGCACAGCTGGACGCAGCTCGCGGGACCGTCCGTTGCGCTCAGCTCCGCGACGGCGGCCTCGCCGACCTTCACACCGACCGCGCTCGGCGTCTACCGCTTCCGCGACACGGTGGGTGACACAGCGAGCCAGACCGCGCAGGACGACGTCGTGATCCGCGTCATCGCCGAAGCAGCACCGCAGGTGACGAGCTTCGCGTACGACGGCGACGGCGACCGCGTGTCGCAGACCGCAGACGGCGTGACCACGACCTACGTCGTGAACTCCGTGCCGCAGCTCGCGCAGGTCCTCATGGAGACCACCGCAGGGCAGACCACCTACTACGTCTACGGGCACGACCTCCTCTACACGGTGACCGCGGGTGCGCCGCACTACCAGCACGCGGACGGCCTCGGGAGCACGATCGCCGTCTCGGATAGCGCGGGCGCGGTGGAGCAGATGCTCGACTACGACGTGTTCGGGCAGCTGCGCAGCGTCACGGGCACCTCCGGGACGCGGTACCGATTCACGGGGGAGGAGAACGACACCGCGGGGTTCGTTTACATGCGCGCGCGCTACTACGACCCGGCGATCGGTCGGTTCTTAAGCCGCGACCCGTACCCCGCCGATGCGAAGGACACACAGACGGTCAACCGCTACGTCTACGTGAAGAACAACCCGACGAACTACGTCGATCCGAGCGGGGAGCAGGGCGTCGGGTCCGCGAACCCGTACTGCAACGGCGTCACGTGCGTCTGCTCCGAACTCAATCCGCGGATCGAGCAAGCGACCTACATCGCCACTGAAGACGAGATCCGCCGGGCGTACATCCGCCAGCAGATTGCGGACGTCCAAGACCGCTACGGCGATGCGATGTTCATCCCGCTCGCCGGCGGTACGGCGATCCTCGGAGCCGCCGAACGGAGCGTTGAGGCATTGCGCCTGGGCAAGGTCGGTGAGGAAGCGGTTCGAGCGATTGAGGAGATTGGTCCCAAGACGATGTTCAAGGTCGCCGGGCGCGACCGTATCGCGGACGGAATGCTCCGACGGAGCATCAGTGAAGTGAAGAACACGAAGGCGCTCAGTTTCACGAAGCAGCTCCGCGACTACGTCGCGTATGCGGCCCGGACGAACCGCGTCTTCAACCTCTACACGCGAACCAGCACGAGGCTTTCCGGACCGCTCGAAAGTATGGTAAAGACAGGGTTGGTTAACCTTCGACGCGTACTGTGAGGAAGAAGCCGATCACGGCGGGCGAGCTGATGGCGCAGCTCGCGAACGATCCGGAGTACCAAGCTCGGATGGCGAAGCGCGACGCGGAGTTCGCGAAGCGCGACGCTGAGCTCGACGACGCCGAACAACCGCTCCTGAATGCGCTGCGAGGCGTCGGCGTCGATGTCACCACCGTCTACGATCTGGTGAATACCCGCGCTGCGTACCCCGAAGCACTTCCCGTGCTGCTAGAACACCTGCCGCGGCCGTACCCTGTCGAGATCCGCGAGGGAATCGCGCGGGCGCTCGCTGTGCGTGGCGCCCGCTTCGCCTGGCATCAGCTCCGGGAACTGTACGAGGCCGAGCGAGATCAGCGAATGCGCGATGTGCTCGCGCTCGCGCTAGCGAATGCAGCCGACGAGGATGTTCTTGAGGAAGTCATCGCCATCGCCCGCGACACATCGTACGGCGATAGTAGGTCGTTCATGCTGCTGGCCCTGAAGCGCTTCAAGAACGATCCGCGTGCGTGGGACGCGATTCAGGATCTCGCTACCGACCCCGTCTTCGAGTATGAGATCGGTCGCTACATGAAGGGCCGAGAGAAGCGCAAGGCGAAAAAGCCACCTTTCGCCTAAGACTTGCTGGCCGCGACCCTCCTTTAAGCGCTTCCTCGAGGCAAAAGGAAGCTGATCACAGCCGGAAGGGTGGCGAAAGGCGCAGACTCGACGCAGCAGCATGAAGCGCCTCGTATTACTTCTATCTAGCGCTTTCACAAAAACGAAGCCAATGACTGCGGGCGAGCTGCGGAGCCGCAGGTTACGCGGATACTGACAAATCACCGGTACACATCAGCCCAACTGCCTGCGCGAATCGCGGCGTCGGCAGCCTGTTGCGTTGCGACCTTATCGAGGAACGTCATCGACGCCCCGAGATCGTTGTTGGAATTCGCGGGGTCGATGATCCGCCCAGTAACGATGTTGTCGCGGATGTAGGCGAGCGCCGTATTCAGTTGCGGCTCCAGATCACTCAGCGACGAACCGCTCGCGCCCGACACGCCCATTACTTCCAGCACGAACGATTTCACGGGCACTTGCCGGCGTACCTTCCAAAGCTTGAGGAGACGCGTCAGCTCTCGTCGTCCACTGTTCCGTACATGGTCGATGTGGATTTTGATACTGGTCTGCAAAGTCTGATTGCTCTCACTACGCCAGAGATTCGCGTACTTGAATGACGTGTCGATCGCCCGCCCTGGCACGACATCAATGTGAAACCCACCCTCGAACGGGAGCGACCAGGCCACATTCTTCTGTTGCACGACATTCCAGTGCTTCCGCAGCTCGGCCCCTACGGCGTTGAAGATCCCTTCGACCGTGTATGAGCGATCGTGCGGCCAGTACATCACGATATCGAGGTCATAGGAGGCTTTGATAATTGTGTCCTTCCCGTACGAGCCGCCGTAGTAGAAGCGGGGCTGACCGTCGAATGTGCCGAGCTGTTTCTCGATTGTGTCGCGGAGATTGCGGAGACCCTGCAGCTCGGCGTAGGAGAGCATCTGCGCTTGCAGCAGGCTGGTAAGGTAAGCATGGTTGCTCATGCGCTCGGGCCCGTGAAGATCGTGGCGAACTGTCCGTTCCGGCTCGCCGCTTCCTCGTAAACGGCGTTGAAGAAGCGCTGAATGCCGACGTGATCGCCAGAGGCGAATGCGTCGAGCAGTGCCTCGATGTTCATCACGGGCGAGTTGCCGATCCGAAGCAGTTGCTCGTTCTCAAGCACAAGTCCCAGTTCCAGATGCTCACCCGGGATGGTGCGGGTGACGTTCGCAAGGATGCGTCGACCCGCAGCGCGTTGCGCGACGCCGGCGAGCTCTATTGCGGGTCGTCGCGCGAGCGTCCAGACGGCGGTCGCAAAGGTTGGCGCACGCTTCACTTGGACGTGGCGCCAATACCAGTTCAGGTATCTCCGCAGCCGCCGAACCTGCCATTCGTGGATCGGCAGCGGTTGGTCGAACGCCCAGAAGGAGCGCAGCGCAAGATCGATGAGGTTTGAGACGTAGGCCCGCTTCGCGTCGTCGTCCCGGACACGTGAGCGGTCATATGTTTCGGCCCACCCAAGCTGGTGGAAGATCGCGTACAGGTCCGCCGCATAATCGAGATGTTCAAGGCAATGCGGGAACGCGCCCACGCCGGTCGCCGTGTATTTGGTCAGCCTGTTGTGCTCGTGTACGTACTCGTGGAAGAGGAATAACTGGATGAGCCTTCGGAGCTCGACCGGATCGCCTCCTGCAGCTGCCTGCAAGCCGAGCAACAGGCGATCGCCGAGCCGCCATCGGTGCTCGTCCTTGTCGAGGCCGTAGTCGCCTTCGAGCGGCTGTGCGTCGACCTCGTCGCGTGCGTTGGCGACTGTCCAAATGGGAGGGAGGGAGGGAAACACGCGCGCGACCGTGAGCGCCGGGATCCGCAGAGCGCCATACCAGATGCCGGGCGGGTCCACGGTTTCACCGCTTCGAACGGCCGCGAAATCCTGCACGTTCGTAAGCGCCTCACGCCACGCCGCGCGGACCGTGTCTGCAGCGGCACGCTCACTCTCCGAGAGCGGCGGCGCTGGGGGCAAGAGATCGGACGCGCCGAGGCGAATGGCTTCCGCATACGACGGTTGTCCCTCGACCCGCCGGAACCGATAGGTGATCACCGGGACCGAGCTTCGGAGATGCAGTTCCTGACCGATCACAAAGCATGCGGACACAGGAGCTGCGATGAAGAGGTGAATGGCTTCAACGCCTGGCCGCATCGCAGCGATCGCGCCCAGCACAGCGCGAACGGTCTCGCGAACATGCTCGACGTCGGCGGGAGAGCGAACAAGCTGCACCTGTGGCGTGCGCTCGCCCGCCGGCTCGATGACAACGTCCGCCAAGCGGGATGGACCGACAGCGGCGAAGACATCCTCGTCGCGGATCGCAGCGGAGATTGACACACGCACCACCGCAACGCCGGCCTGCGTAACTCGCTCCGCGGGAAGCGGCGATGTGCGAAGGGTCAGCGTGCGCTCCTCATCCGGCCAGGTCCATCGGTCGCGCTGCCGGTCGAAATCGACGGCGAACACATGTCGCTCGTCGCCCACGAATGCGCCCAACGCAACGATGTGCGGAATCTCGGCAAGGCCGTAGTACCGGAGCTCTGTTGCGCGCGTCGTCTGATCCGCTGCTGCGAGAATGTCACGCGCCGCATCCCGGATGTAGCGCTCGCTCGCGGCCCAATCGCCGGCTTCGACGTCCTGTGCGAACGGACGGGTATCGAGGTGCATCACGGCGCGAGGCAGCGCGAGATCTGCAGCCGCGAGGCTGCTGAGGACGTCGTCCTCTGTGACGACGCGGAGGCCGGAGTGGCGGATGAGGAGAAGCTGTTCTGCCATAGTTCTGAATTACTGGATGTTGACGATGTACTCATGACTGCGCGCGATGCAGCGGCCGTTTTGCACGATAAAGCACTCGATGAAATGCGATCCGGTGTAGGAGGTGGATTCCTTCTGCGTGAGACCGCCGCGACCAGCGGAGGCTGCGGCGAAGATACTGCCGCGGAGGCCATCGACTGCAGCAGCCTCGGCTCCGGTGTTCACGACCTGCCAGTACACATCGAACGAGCCACCGATCGCGGAGCCGTCAGCGTAGAAGAAGAGGTCGCACCCCTTCGGCAGTGGCGCGCTATCGCTCGCGAAGTCCCTCGCTACGCCGTTCCGCTTGTAGGTGGCGCGCATAGGAATCCGTGCGACAGATGAGGCCATTGGCCACGGAGGCAGCTGGCGATGCGCGACGTTGAACCGGCCCAGGGCGCGCGCGGCGGAGGGCGCAGAAACTGGTCGCGCGCCGCCCCCGGTGATCATGCGCGACTGAGTCGATCCATCCCGCAGCCGTTTCGCGGCAGCGGCGGCGTCGCGAGAACCAAACGCCTCTGCGAGCCGGCGTTCGCGGTCAGACTGTGTGCTCGCGTCGAGCAGCGCCTGATGATCCCGCTCCACGGCGTCGAGCCATTCGAAAAAGATTCGCGCCTTCTCAGGTTCTGCCGCCCATTTATCGGCGAAGTTTTCGGCCGGGTTCACGGGGTTCGGAATCCAGTAGGCGCCGTCGTCGCGACGCTGTATGAGCTGCCGCATCTTCGGGACGACGGACTCCATCGCTTCACTCAGATCCGCCTCGTTGTCGTAGGCGAGCCCAGCAAGCGTCGTGATGATGATGGAGATCGGACGATGCTCGTTATCCCCGTAGTGGATGTCGCGATGCCGTTTCAGGATCTGCACGAGTCGCTGCAACGGCGTCCGCACTGCATAATCGGGGATCTCCGCGATACTCGCCGCCTTGGCCATCGCGACCATCCGTTTTGCCTCCTCAAGGCGAACGCGCATCTGGTACTTGAACCATCCGGCGTACCCGCGGGGGTTGCTCCGAGGCCATAGCCCACGATCCCACGTCGTCTTGTCGGTGATCTGGATTGCGTGGCGGGCCCAATCCTGTGGCACACGTGATCCGACCTCCGCCCAGCGTGGATCAGGGATCGCAGGGAGGACGTCGAGGTGGAACTTGGACTCGTCCGCGTACTCGATCGTCCAACAGCGGCGGCCTCCCTCGGGTGGCTTCACCATGCGCTGGTAGGTCTTATGCTCCTTCAGCCGATCACCCACCTTGCGCTTGAGTTCCTTCTGCGTGATGTTCGTCGCGATCTCGTTCAAGAGGCAGACCGCGTCGACGTCAAACTGGCCGTCGCCGATTGGCCGCGTGGCGGTGCCGAGTGCGAACGATCCTTGGGGGTACATCTGCGGGTCGTATTCGGCGAGTTCGTCGCCTTCCGCGAGCCACCTGCACACGGCCTTGTAGCGCTCCTCCGCTTCCTCGTACTTGGTAGCGGAAACATCCAGTTCATCGGCGAGCTTGTCGAGGAGTTGGACAACGTCAGTGCGCGTGGCGAGGGTGCTCATTCATGCTCCGGGTTAAGGACGAACGCCGAGCTGAAGCCGCTCGACGGATCGTTTTGGTTGTACAGATGGAGGCGCGGCGTGCACTTCGGCTGAATGACACGCCCGACTTCGACAGCCGCAGAAACTGGAAGTGCCGGAAAGACGTGAACTGTGGCGCGCAGTCCATGAACCTCGGCTACGCGCGCCCACAGCATCCGCACATCCTGGCGGAAGCGTGCAAGCTGCTCCCGCGTCTGGAGCACGTCGTTGTGCGGATCCATCGACGCGAGCTCCCAAATCGTTGCGTCGGGGATGACCTCATGCACGCGGCGGTGGTCAACGCGGCCGCTGACGCTGAAGATCACCGCGGGTTCTCCGCGCAGTTGATCCGGCACGACCAGATCGAACAGCGGCGCGCCATCGCACTCCTGCCATCGCCACGTCGTGGGCTCGCGGTGGAGTTGATACGTTTCGGCAGCAGGGATGTCCGACAGCAGATACCCAAACCGCATCAGGAGTGGCTGCGGGGCGAAGCCGAATACAGAAAGGTGCTGGATCTCGCCGGCCCCCAGGCGTGGTCGCACCTGTGCCGCGAACGTCCGATCAAGCTGTTCAAGTTCGATCCGCCAGAATTCATCGTCGGCGTCCGTCCACTCACTGTGCCGCATCCCCAGTGTCATCGCGCGTCCTTCGGCGGGGTACCAGTCAGGGACAAGCGCTGGGGCGGCCTTGTCGTAAGAGATCGGCGCAGCGTGCGGACCGACATTGGCGCCGTACAGCACGATGTGGCTCTGTCGGGAGGCTTCGATTCCGCCGACAATCCGGATGCGTTCTTCGTGCGCTGTTTTCATGGTCCGGAGGAACTCCACCGAGTGACCGGCCACATCCTCTACATCGATGAGCCGGTGATGTGGGTCGCAAAGAAGCATCAGGTTGGAGAGATCGGCCCGAAGTAGCGGCGAGAGCACAACGTCGCCGCGCGGGCCACCGGGCTCATCCGCGATGATGTGGGCGACATAGGAGGCATTCATCGCCTTCTCGGTTACGGAGTCGAGCCACAAGGGGCGGTTACACCCGCGATACTCGCAGCGGCCTGCGGTGATGCCCCACAGGCGTCGCTTCATCGTTTCCGGTACAGTTGAAGCGGACATATCGCCCGACAGTATAGCATGTTGACACTGCATAGCTAGACGCTATAGCATTCTACTAATGGTAGATGCCCAAGCAATCCGCGACCTCATCCGTGAACTTCGTGACCGCGCTGGCCTGACTCAGGAGGGACTCGCGCGGGAGCTCCGCGTATCGTTTGCGACCGTTAACCGATGGGAGAACGGCAAGATCACTCCCGATCGTGCTGCCCTTGACGATCTGCGTATGTTTGCAGAAGGCCTCGGCGCCGACGCAGTCGATCTGCTCCCAGCGCTCGACGGGCAACTAGCACTTGCTGCCGACAGTCCGCGCCGACGCGGGCGCAAGCGCGGCGCGAAGAACGAGACCCTACCCTCGCCGACGGCGGAAGGAGGACTCGACGTGAAAGCCATGGAAGGGATGCTCTGGAAGGCCGCGTGCTCGATCCGTGGCGAGAAAGACGCGCCGAAGTTCAAGGACTACCTGCTTCCGCTCCTCTTTCTAAAGCGGCTCTCAGACGTCTATGAGGACGAAGTCGCGCGCCTCGTCGAGGAATACGGCAGCGAGGATGCTGCACGCGAGGTGATCGCAGAGGTCGGCCACGACGTCGTCCGCTTTCAGCTGCCCGAGTTCGCCACTTGGCCGGTCTTGAGCGGCAGGAAGCCGTACGACTGGGCCGACCAGAGAAAACCGAAGACGCTCGGCGAGCACGTCACGATGGCACTCCGCGCGCTTGCGAAGGAGAACGAGGAGCTACGCGGCGTCGTCGACATCGTCGACTTCAATGAGACAAGAAACGGCGAGCGTGAAATTAGCGATGCCGCTCTCCGGAAGATCATCGAGCTTTTCAGCGAGCCGCGGTACCGACTCGGTCTGAAGGACGCCGAACCCGACTTCCTGGGACGCGCGTACGAGTATCTCCTGCGGAAATTCGCTGAAGGCCAGGGGCAGAGCGCCGGAGAGTTCTTTACGCCAACGGAGGTCGGCTGGCTCATCGCGCACCTCGTGGACCCTCAGGAGGGCGAGTCCGTGTATGACTTCGCGTGCGGGTCCGCCGGTCTTCTCATCAAATGTGAACTTTTGCTCGTGGAACGCGCCAAGCAGGCAGGGCGGAAGATCCAGCAGCCGCTTCAGCTCCACGGTCAGGAGCTGACCGGTGCGAGCTTCGCGATCGGCCGAATGAACATGGTCATTCACGACATGACCGGGAAGATCGCGCGTGGCGACACGATCGCGAACCCGAAGTTCCTCACGGGCGCGGGCGCGCTCCGCCAGTTCGACGTCGTCGTATCGAATCCGATGTGGAATCAGAAGAGCTTCGAAACTCGGATCTACGAGAACGATCCGTACGATCGATTCAATGCGGGTTATGCGCCGGAATCAAGCGCAGACTGGACATGGCTCCAGCACGCCATTGCTTCTCTGAATGAGCACGGGCGAGGAGCCGTGGTGCTCGACACCGGTGCCCTGTCACGCGGCAGCGGCAATCAAGGTGACAACAAGGAGAAGGTGATCCGCCGGAACTTTCTCGAGCGCGATTGGATCGAAGCAGTCGTCCAACTCCCGGAGAATCTGTTCTACAACACCACGGCACCCGGGATCGTCATCGCCTTGAATCGCTCAAAGTCGCCGGAGCGGCGGGGGCGAGTAGTCCTGGTTAACGCATCGCATGAGTTCATCAAAGGCCGGCCGAAGAACCTCCTTCCGAATGAAGCCATCCGCAAAATTCGCGATGCGTTTGCTGCGCCTGCGCCCATCCCACATCTTTCGGCGATTGTCACCGTCAATGAGATTGCTCGCCATGACTTTAACCTGTCTCCGGCGCTCTATGTCACCAGCGAAGCGCCGGCCGCGACACGCGACGTGCGCGACGTTTTACGAGACTTGGCTGCCGTGACAGTGGCGGAGGCCGCGGCGGAGCGGGACCTTGGGTCGCTACTCCGCGCCATTGGTCTTCCGTGGCATTCCGAGGTCGGCACATGAACGATGACCTCCACGCGATTGCGCGCGAACGAGACTGGGAAGTTCGTCCGCTTGGGTCGATTCTGACGGCGGCGCAGTACGGTCTCTCCGTCCGTGGCGACTCCATGGGAGACCTCCCGATGCTGCGCATGAACTGCCAGCAACGCGGACGCGTTGTGTTCCGCGACCTGCAGTACGTCAGCCGATCCGTGCGGAACATCGATGCTTACCTTTTGCGGCCTGGAGATCTGCTCTTTAACCGCACTAACAGCCTTGAGCACGTCGGTCGCACAGCGCTATTCGATCAATCCCGCGAGGCTGTATTCGCGTCATATCTAATACGCCTAACCGTCGACCGAGCCGTCGTTGATCCCGCATACCTGAACTACTTTCTCAACTGGCCGCGCACGCAGCGGACGCTGAAAGGCTACGCATCACGCGGTGTAAGTCAGGCGAACATCAGCGCGAGTAAGTTGAAGGACCTCGAGGTGGTCCTGCCGCCCATAGAGACGCAGCGAGCCATTGTGCGGCTTCTTGATGCGGTCGACACGGCCCTCGCAGCTGAGGAGTCGCGCCTGGCGTATCTGAAGGAGCTCTGGGACGTCACGCTGCGCCGGTTCTTCACGCATAGCATGGGCGGTAGCGCGACGGTGCATCTCGACGTGGACACCGTGCCGGAGACATGGGGCCAGCGTCCCCTCGGTGCGCTCGGGACACTAGTGAGCGGAGGAACGCCACCGAAAGGCGTCACCGAGTACTGGGAAGGATCCGTGCCTTGGATGAGCCCGAAGGACATGAAGGCGCGTCGCCTTACGGAAAGTGCAGACCACATCACCGACGCTGCTGCGTCCGAGTTCTCGCGCCTGGTTCCAGCGGGCTCGATCCTCATCGTCATTCGCGGGATGATTCTTGCGCGGGAGATTCCCATCTGCGCAGTGGATCGGGCTGTCGCCTTCAATCAGGACGTCAAGGCAATCATCATCGGTCCTGACATCGACCCCGACTTCCTGCTGTACGCGCTACTCGCTCGTCGCGAAGTGCTCGAGCGCCAGATCGGGACTTCTGCTCACGGGACACGTCGTCTCGGCACGTCTACTCTGGAAACTCTTCAAATCCCGGTCGCCCCTCGCGACAAGCAGAAGCAGATAGGTGTAACCATGCGCTCGATTGATGACCGAATTGAGATATCGCGACGCAAGGCGATTCTCCTAGGAGAGTTGCTCGAAATGCTCCGCGGCGAGGTGATGACGGGCACCACCTCGACCGATGCACTGTTAACTGCATCCCAATCCAGCTCATGAGCACACTCCGCAGCGAATCTGACTCTGTCCAGGAGCCGATCATCCGCTACGCGTCTGCGATCGGCTGGACCGTACTGGATTCTCGCGGCGCGATCACCGAACGTGGGGGTGAGAGTGGTCTTTTCCTCTACAAGACGCTCGAAGCCAAGCTGCTGGAGCTAAACCCAGGGGTGCTTGCGCCGGCCGCGGTCGATGACGTGATTCGAAGGCTTGAGTCTGTTCGCGGTGCGATCGAGGGGAACGAGGAAGTTCTGGAATGGCTCCGCGGCCACCGCACCGTTTTTGTCGAGAACGAGCGACGCCACGTGCCAGTGACCATTATCGACTTCGATCGTCCGTCCAACAACGTCTTCCACGTCACGAAGGAGTGGCGGTACACGAACGGCCAGTTCACAAACCGGGCGGACGTCGTTTTCTGCATCAACGGAATTCCCATCGCTCTCGTAGAAACGAAGGCGGCGACGAAGCCAGACGCTATTGAGCAGGGGATCAAGCAGATTAGCCGCTACCATCGCGAGACGCCCGAGTTAGTAACCGCCGCGCAGGTCTTCGACGTCACGCATGTCCGCGACTTCTTCTACGGAGTGACGTGGAATCTCGAACGAAAGGCGCTCTTCAACTGGAAGGACGAGGAGCAAGGGAACTTCGAGCGCAAAACAAAGCGCTTCTTCGGCCGCGAGCGGATACTGAAGACGCTCAAGGAGTGGATCATCTTCTTCAAGCGCGATGACGAGCTGAAGAAGATCGTTCTCCGACAGCACCAGACGCGCGCAGTGGAGAAGGTGATCGAGCGCTGCCTCGACCCCGAGAAGCGAAGGGGTCTCATCTGGCATACCCAAGGCTCCGGAAAGACGTTCACGATGCTCAAGACCGCCGAGATGCTTCTGGATAACGAGGCGCTCAAGGGCGAGAAACCCACCGTCCTCATGTTGGTCGATCGCACGGAACTCGAAGAGAACCTCTTTCGCGATCTGGAGTCTTATGGCATCTCGTACTTCCGAGCGGAGAAGAAGACGCACCTTCGTGACCTCTTGAAGAACGACACGCGCGGGCTCATCGTCTCGATGATCCACAAGTTCGAGAAGGCCGATGCGTTGCTGAATACCCGTGGGAACATTTTTATCCTCGTGGACGAAGCCCACCGCACGACCGGCGGCGACCTTGGAAACTACCTTGTCGCCGCACTCCCGAATGCTACGATGATTGGGTTCACGGGGACACCGATTGACCGCACCGCGCACGGAAAGGGAACGTTCAAGGTGTTCGGCGCGGACGATGCGCCCCGCGGGTACCTCGACAAGTACTCGATCATCGAGTCCATCGAGGACAAGACGACGCTCCCGCTGCGCTACACGCTAGCACCGAACGAGATGCGTGTGGATCGGGAGCTTCTCGAGAAGGAGTTCCTCAGTCTCAAGGAAGCAGAGGGTGTCTCCGACATCGAGGAACTGAACCGCATTCTAAAGAAGGCGGTCCGGCTGAAGACTTTTCTCAAGTCCGACGACCACATCGAGAAGGTTGCCGCCTTCGTCGCCGACCACTTCAAGAAGGTAGTGGAACCGCTCGGCTACAAAGCGTTCCTCGTGGGAATCGACCGCGAGGCGTGCGCCCTCTACAAACAGGCTCTCGACGAGCATCTTCCTGCGGACTACTCGCGCGTCGTGTATAGCTCCGAGCAAAACGAGGACGAGCTGCTGGCGCAGTACCGCATCGACGAGGACGATGAGAAGAAGATCCGCAGGGACTTTCGCAAGCCGGACGCGACGCCGAAGATCCTCATCGTCACAGAGAAGCTCCTTACCGGCTACGACGCCCCGGTTCTGTACTGCATGTACTTGGACAAGCCGATGCGCGATCACGTCCTCCTCCAGGCTATCGCGCGGGTGAACCGCCCGTATGAGGACGAGAATGGCATCGCGAAGCCGTCGGGCTTCATCCTCGACTTCATCGGCATCTTCGAGAACATCGAGAAGGCGCTCAAGTTCGACTCCGACGAACTCGCCGACCTCCAGCGCGTGCTCCAGAGCATCGATGTGCTGAAGGAGCAGTTCCACAGTGTCATCGAGGAAGAGGCGACGGAGTACCTCGAGTTCACGACGGGCGCCGCCTCAGACAAGCTGATCGAGCGGGCCATCGACGCCTTCGCCGACCGCGAGAAGCGCGAGACCTTTTACAAGGTATTCCGCCACCTGGAAGAACTCTACGAGATCATCTCACCTGACGAGTTCCTCCACCCGTACATCCAGCGCTACGCCGCGCTCTCCACGCTCTACCGCCTTATCCGCGACGCATACAGCGGGAAGCAGGTATCGCTCGTCGGCGATGTGATGAAGAAAACTGAAGCGCTCGTGCGGAGGCTCGCTGAATCGACCGAGATTCGCGACACGTTGCCGCTCGTCCGCCTCGATGAGACGACGCTGGCTGCTCTCAACGCTGACGCCAATGCGTCACCAGCGAAGGTGATCAACCTCGTACGAAGCATTCAGAAAACCGTGGAGGCGGAAAAGGCTGAGCAGCCGTTCCTCATTTCGATTGGGGATCGCGCGACGGTCGTCATGGAGTTGCTCGATGATCGCCGCGTCACCACGGCCGAGGCGTTGCAACAACTCGAGAAGCTGCTTGCCGAGTACCTGAGCGCGAAGGCGGAGTACGAATTAAGTGGCGAAGATCCTACCGGATTCGCGATCTACCAAGTGCTCAAGCTGGAGGACCTGCCAGCGGATCACGCAAAGCGCCTCGGGGCCGAGATCGTAACGCTTATTCGGAGCTATCCGCACTTCCGCAGCAATCCGGCACAGGCGCGCGAGCTGCGCATGAAACTGTACAAGCCGCTCCGCGAAACGGTCGGAGCGAAGCGGATGAAAGACGTCGCCGAGGCGATCCTAAAGGCCGTCGCATGATCGCAGCGCTTCCCATCCGACAGCGTCGCGCGACGACGAAGGACGAGCTCAAGGAGCTCGTGCGTGCGTGGGCAGCAGCAGTGAAGGTGTCGCCACGGCGCGTGCAGATTCAGGAGATGCGACGGAAGTGGGCATCGTGCTCGAGCACGGGCACGTTGACCTTCAGTGCAGACCTCCTCGCCGAGCCCATGGAGTTCCAGGAGTACGTGATCGTGCACGAACTCCTCCACCTGATTGCGCCGAACCACGGGCGCGTCTTTCGTGCGCTGCTCCGGGTGTACCTCCCCGAGTGGCGCGCGGAGGACGCTTCGCACTGCGGGTTCGCCCGCCTCACCACATCAGAAAGCGGGTGAGCAAGACGGCGACGACTTCTTCGGGACCGAAGACCGTCTGAAGGCGTGGCATGAGTCGCTGTTGCAGCACAGTCCGAAATCGGCATTGAATGGCGCGGAGAACGAGCATCGCCGCATTGCTCGTCCTCGCGGTACTGTGCAGCAATCGCAGGCTCGCCCGACGACTCGTTGAGGTACATCGTGTCATGCGGCGTTAGGAAACGTGGTGATGAATTTACGTTCTGGTTCGCCTTCACGGGCGGCGAGAAAACTACGACAGGAACCGCTTCATGTCCGCGTTCCTAGCGTTATCATGGAGTAGTCGCGCGGTGATCGCTCCCGGCGCGCGATCACATGTATGCGCATCGCCCGTCTGGAGATCTCGAATTTCCGCGCCATTAATCGTGCGACGTTCTACCCCGAGCATCACAACGCGCTCCTTGGCCCGAACAACGTCGGGAAGACTGCGCTTCTGGAGGCCCTCCACCTCCTCCTGAGCCCCGAGCTCACTGGGCGGACGACCGCTATCGACGAGAACGACTTCTTCGGGCGGACGTATCGCCCGGCCGACGAAGAAGATGCTCCAGTCATTCAGATCCGGGCGGTCATCACCGGCCTCTCTGCGGATGACGAAGACGCATTCCACGACGTGCTCGTTCCTTGGAATGCAGCGACGAGAACTGTCGTCGAGCGGACGGATGAAGGCACGGACCCATTTGAGGGTGCGGTCGTTGCGATCGAACCGACCTTCGAAGCGTGGTACGACGAGGCGGAGGATGACTTTCGGTGGCGGACGTTCTTCCGGACCGACCCTTTGCGGCTTCGCGAGGAGTGCCCGCGTTTCACGCGCGAGCAGAAGCGCCGGATCGGGTTTCTCATCTACCGCGACTTCCGGGCGCTGCACCGCCCTGTCACGCTCGAGCACTCTGCGCTCTTCGATCGCGTGCTGCGCGCCACCGGAGCGTCCGCGCGGAACTTCGACGAGATCCTGACGCAGCTAGCGGGAAGCGCCGCACCGCTCTTCAAGGATGGGGCGTTTGCAGCAGCGATTAAGAGCTACCGTGAGGAACTCGCGCGGTATCTGCCGGTCGGTGCAGCAGGCAATGCCGGCCTCACGTTCGATGCGACGGATCGGACGAGAACGCAGGCACGAGCAGCGATGCAGCTCTACGTCGCCGACGCGCTTCCGCTGCCGTTGCAGAAGATGGGAGCAGGGACGAGGAGCCTCGCGATCCTTGCGATGCTGCTCGTCATCGCGCGTCAGCGCGGTTACGGGATCATCGCTTTGGAGGAGCCCGAGACGTTCCTGTTTCCCCATGCACAGCGTCGCGTGATGAAAGAGACGCTAGCGCTCGCGACGCAGACGTTCGTGACTACGCACGCGCCGACCGTCCTCGAAGCGGTTCCGATGGATGCGCTGCACCGCGTCTGCCGCGATGACGGAACTGGCGCGGTCACGGTCACGCGTGTCGCCGAGGGCGCAGCCGACATCAAGAACGTGCGCAAACGGCTCCGGAAGCAGCTTTCCGAAGCGCTCCTCGGCCGGGCGGCTGTCGTGGTCGAAGAAGAATCGATGCGGCTGTGGCTTCAGCATGCGAGCGCGGTGCTCCATGGCCAGGCTGTCGACGGCGTGGCGTGCGAAGCGTTCGATCTCGCCGGCATCACCGTAGTCGCGGCGGAAGGCAACGGCGAGGTTGCGGAACTCGTTGCTCTTCTCGAACGTGCAGGCGTTCGCGCGATCGGATTCCTTGACTGCGTCAACGAGAAGGCGTTCGCCGAGCTGCATACACAGCACCCGGGCGAGCTCTTTGTCTTTCACCGCGAGGCAGGACTCGAACACCTGCTCATCGCGAGTCTTCCCAGGGAGGTCTTGCGCGAGGCAATGGTGTCGGCTCCGTACGTTCGGACGAACTTCGATGCGGCCAATGTGGATGCTCTCGACGATCCAAGCTTTCGCGAGAAGGCGCTCGAATTCCTGAAGCGGAACAAAGGATCGCTGCCGTTTCACGAGTGGCTGCTGGAGCGTGTCGAGCTGTCGCACCTCCCCAATTCGCTGCGGCGCATCGTTGCGCTGGCAAGCACATTACCGAATCAGATGCTCCCGAGCGGAAGCTGCTCGGTCCTTTCATCATGACGGACTACATTCCAACACAGGAGCAACTAGCGCTCATCACAACCGACTCCTCGGCGGTCGTCGAGGCCGGACCCGGGCGTGGGAAAACGGCAACGGCGATCGCAGCAGCCGATGCGTGGGCGGGACGGCACCCAGCGGCACGGGTTCTCTTCACCTCATTCTCCAACGCCGCAGTGAGACGGATCGCAAAGGAGGCGGGACTCGCGCAGCATCACGCGAACCTGGAGTTCCGCACGTATCACAGCGTCGCATTCGATCTTCTGCGGCTTTATGGACGATTCGCGGGACTTCCAGCTCCGGCGCAAGTGCTCGACAAGACCGAAGAACACTTGATCGCACTAACGGAAGATTGGCCCGATGACGGTGATGCATACGCCGCCAACCGGCGCGAGTACGCACGGCAGACGGGCCGCGTTGCGTTCAAGGACATGATCCCGCTCGTCACGTCGCTGCTCCAGGTCAGCGGGACGTTACGGCGCGTAATCCAACGCCGCTATGGCTGCATCGTCGTCGACGAGTTCCAAGACACCACCGACGAGCAATGGACCTTCCTGCAACTGCTCGCAGAGAAGTCGCGCCTCCTGGTCTTCGGCGATCCTCACCAGATGATCGGCGATGTTGATTTTAACGCCACGAAAGCGCGGTTCGCCGCGTGTGCCAAGTGGAAGGGTGTTCCAGTCACACCCTTCGTGGGTCGAAACTACCGCTGCGCCGCGACAGACGTCCTCGATTTCGCCGATGCGATTCTGCACGGCACGCCCCACACGCCAGCGGGTACATCACTGCAGTGCACGGCTGCGTTTACGACCGCTCGGCGATACGAGGTCACGCGCCAGTGGAAAGTTTTCCGACACATGGACGCTGACAGCTCGATTGCGATCATCGCTCCGTCTGCAAAGGTGTCGCGGGAGGTCGCGTCTGACATCCGCACGCCACCGGACAACGCAGTGATGCCCATTCCCATCCGCGCGCATGTCGAGCCCGACGAAGCTGCCGCCGATGCGGTACGCCTTGCCGTCTACGCCGCTGCGGACTACGCGCGAGATCGAAGCACGGTGCACTGCCACCAACTCGCCGTCGCGATCGTTGCGATGGAACGCGCATGGAACCGCAGCGGCAAGGTGGATCTCGCCCGTGTCGCCAAAGTGGAGAACACGCTGCGTTCCGGGTCGAAAAAGAAGAGTGCCCTGCGCACGTTCATGGAGTCAGGTCCGTCCGCTGATATAGGCGTCTTCGCGCAGCGATTCGTCGAGGCGATGGCGAGCGACGCGCTCTTCAAATCGACCGGCGAAGCGATCGTCAAGACGGGTCTGCCGCACTTTCGCATGCACACTGATCCCGAAGCACGTTTCACCAGCTATCGCTCAGCGAGAGTCCCAGTGGGGCTGCACGGACGCTTGTGTGCGCCGCATGGCACAACCGTGCTTTCGATGCACCGCGCGAAAGGCCGGGAGTTCGATTACGTTATTCTCCTGGTCGATCCGCGCGCGCACCCTCAGAGTGCAACGCTCGGCGAGCTGCAGCGGCTTCATTATGTCGGCTGCACACGTGCACGGCGGCAGCTCGCCGTCATTTGGAATGCTGCCGAGAAGGGACCAGTACTTTCACCGGTACTCGACCCTGAGCATGCAGGAACCCCGTCGTAGGGCAACCGAGCACGCTGGGACGATTCCTCTCCGTCACGAATGGCGCGCAGGCGAAGCCCCCGCCATCGTCGAGAATTGCGACCAGAGACAGGAAACTGTCGCGGCATAGGGATTGACGTTTTTGCGAGAAAACGTGCGTTCGGCGGAATCCGGCTTGTCAGTGCCCCGTCCGGGCGATGCCGTCCGACTGGCGCATCGCCTCGTGCAGCAGATCGGCACGCTTATCGGTGATGCGGAAGTAGACCATCGTGGACTTGATGTCGCGGTGGCCGAGCCAGTACTGCACATCAGCCGGCGTCCAGCCGATCTCCGCCAGATGGACGGCGATGGAGTGCCGCAGGCTGTGGACATGCGCGCGATCTCGCGGAAGGCCCGCGGCCGAGGCGTACTTGTGAAACAGCCGGTTGATCTCGCCGCCCGAGAGGGGCAGCGACGACCGGCGGCGGGATCGGAACAGGTATCGGGTGCCGTCGTCCGGCCTGACCGCGAGGTAACGCTGGTAGAGCAGGAGCGTTCGCTCGTGCAGCCGGTATCCGCATGACTTGCCGTGCTTGACGCGCCAGATCCAAATCCGTTCCTCGCGGAAGTCATCGAGGGTAAGATTAGCCGCTTCCTGACGCCGCAGTCCGTGCCGATAGATGAGGTCGAAGAGGAGAAGATCGCGCGGGTCGTCGATCTGATCGAAGAGGCGTTCGACTTCCTCTTTCGTGTGGTACTTGACGGTCTCCTGATCCCACCGTCGAAGTCGCATCGCGCTCGTGTTCTCCGCACGAAAAGCGACTCTAACGTTTTCTCGCATAAGCGTTTGTTGGAAAAGGCTAAGGAGCTGGGCTCCTAATCTGCCCCTCCGGGCCTCCCCCGTAAATGCCTCGCTCACCGCGGTGCCCTCGGTCGCTCTGCACGGGAGATAGCTCACGCATGCGCAAGCCGCGGAGAACCATCGTGCGCTCGGTAAAGACACCTATAGGTGGCACAACCGATCGTGCGCTCATCCGCGAACTCTTCGTGAAGCGCAGGCCGCAGTACAGCCTCGACGATGTCAGGCGTCTGACGCGGAGCGCCGAAGCAGAAGTCACGACGGCGATCGACGCCGGCGAGATCGAGCCTCTCCAAGCACCGGGTGGGCTGCTCTTCTCGTGGGATGACGTTGCGCTGCTCGCGCTTCGACGGTGGACTCCACGGATGGTCGACGGCGCCTTGGACGTCATCCATCGCGACACCGTGCCCCGGCTCAATCGCGTAAGGCAGATTCAAGTCCAGCTCCCGCTCTATCAGATCCGCCTGCTCCACGTGCTCGCCGAGAGCCGACGCGCAGGCTTTCGTGGGCGCCTCAACGCGAGCGACGTCCTCGAATACGAGCTCCTCGAGGTCGCGCTCAGCGCCGACGCGGCCGAGATCGAAGCGGAGATTCCGGGCTTTCGGGCCGCACTGCAGTACCCCTACTTCATTCCGCGCGAAGACGACTGGGCGACGGCCTTCTGCCGCTTCTGCGGGCAGCTGTCCGGCGTCGCGGGGCGGGAAATCTGTGACGACTGCAAGCTGCGGCATGAGCCGCAGATGCACCTCGGCGAACATGGTGTGCCGGAGCTCGATCGGGAGGATCCGTGAGCGAAGACCTCCAACTCACGCGGCGCGGCCTCTTGCAGATGGTGAGTGCGATCGTGGCCGTGGCATCCTTCGCCGCGCGCCGGCCGCTCTTCGCATCCGCGGAGTCTGCCGACGATCCGATCGACTCGGGCAGCATCGACGACGAGCCGCCGCTTTCGGACCGCGCCCGCGGTGCGAAGCTCGAAGCGTTCCTCCGGAGCCGCAGCATCAAGCCCGTCCACCTCGCGCGGGAGAGCGGCTACAGCCGGGAGCACCTCCTGCGCGTGCGGATGGGCCGCATCGACCCCTCGCGCCGCTGCATGGCGGACATCGTGACGGCGTGCCGCCGCTTGGCGCGTGAGCCTGTCCGTAACTCCGACCTCTTCGACCTCACACACGCCGACGCGCGGGCCGTCAATCGCATCCAGCGTCGCCTTGGCGACGACCACAGGAAGGAGATCGCACCCAGCCATGCACGCACAGCGTTTCTCTGATCTCGCCGAGGGGTTCAAGCGCGGCTGCGATCTCGGCCGCGTGAGGGGTCGAAGGGCATGACCACGATGGGCGAGGAAATGACGAAGGCGCGGCTCGCCGGTGCCATTGCGCAAGGTGCCCCAATCGACACGACCGTTGCGGGCGCCGCCGTCGCCCTGCCGCGCGAGAAGCTCGATGCCGATGATCTCGTGTTCCGCGCCGCGGGCTCCGACCTGCGGGAGTTTGGCATCGAACGCGGCGACCTCCTGATCGTCGCGCCGCGTTCGGACGGCAACGCTGCTACGGCGGAACTCGTGCTCGCGATGCTTCGTGACCGAGCCTTCGTCGGCCGGTGGTGGACGAAGCGCGGGCGGCGCGCCCTGCTGGATCACGCCCTTTCGCCCATCGCCGAGGACCGTGATCTCCGCGTAATCGGCGCAGTCACGGTCGTCGTGCGCGGGAGCCGCAGGGAGTAGAGGTGTCGCAATGAAAGACGATGATCGCATTCGCCTCATCTTCCGCAAGCGGCGCCGCTTCACGCGAAGCACCGCCGCGAAGGCGCTGGGCAGGTCCGTCCGATGGATCGAAAGAAACCGTTTCTCGGCCGAAAACGGCGGCTTCGTGTCGTGGGAGGAGATGGTCCTCCTCGCGTACGCGCTGTGGACGCGCTTGCAGATTCAGCGCGCGCTCGGTGAGCAGGCGACCGCGGTCTTTCCGCGCCTTGAGCGCCTCGTCCCGCTGACCGTTCGCATCCCTGAGTACAAAATCATCGCCCTTCGCGACGAAGCACGGCGGCGGCACTTGGACGTGAGCGAGCTCGTGTCGGATGACGTTTCGATCTTCCGGGAGGAGGCCGAGCGACTCGCAGCCGGGGCACCCGGCTACATGGAGGCGTGGCATTTCCCGTACACGCTGCAGCGCGCCGCCGAGATCGCAGCCGAAGCGAAAGCCGCTAACGACATGACGAGGCGCGAGTAGTACCGCGGCCAGAGGGTGCCGCGAGCTGGACGTCTGATTGGGCCGCAAGGGGGTCTTGTGTGCTGGTGAGGGCGGTGCTACACAGTGATCGCCTTTCACATCCGACCGTGAGCATGTAGCAAGACCGCAGACGCTCTTCTGCGACCGACCTTGCGGTGCCGCGCGCATCGCAGAGCCAACGTACAAAGAAAACAGAAGAGCACATTCTTGCGGAGCAGATACGAGGCACCTTCTGCGCGACCGCATCCATAAGCCACAAACAGCCAATCGCAAAAATCGATAGAGCGTAAGCCTCAAACGCGCATTGTGCTCACCTGTCGGCGTGTCGAAAGGGCATCCATTACCCCTTTCTCCCATGTCGTACCATCCATCGGATAGAGCGCAGGCTTCTGGCGCGGAGCAGGCAGATTACGCCAACGTTCCGGCGATCACGCAAGAGGAGCTGGACGGGCTCCACGCGAGCTTCCGCGACCACGCGCTCTTCGTCCTGAACCACAGCCGCTTGAGCGTCCGCGGCTACCGCGCGGCGTACGCGAACTTCCGGCACTTCCTCGCCGACCCCGCGCAGGCCGGGACGCCGCTCGGCGCGCTCCTCCGCGACCTCGATGCGTGGGTTGCCTGGAATCGGCGGCGCGGGCTCTCCGCGACGACGACGAACACGTACTTCCGCTCACTCCGGCCGTTCTTCCACTACCTCGAGAAGAAGCACGGGTTCGCGAACCCCTTCCGGTCTGCACACACACCCCCGATCCCGCGCGACCGCCTGCCGAAGGCGCTCAAGCCGGAGGAGCTCGAACGCATCCTCGCGGCGGCGCGGAACTACCCGTGGCGGACGGAACTCCAGCGCGTCCGCGGCGTCGCGATGATTGGGATCATCATCTACGCGGGCCTCCGCAAGGGCGAGGTGCTGCGCCTCGCGTACACGGATGTGAACCTCGACGAGGGCACGATCCGGATCGTCGCTGGCAAAGGCCGGCACGGCGGGAAGGACCGGACGATCTACATGCCGGCCGAGCTCCGCGCGATCCTGACGCAGTACATCGCGCTGCGACGCCAGCACGGCTTCACGTGCCCTGAGTTCTTCGTCTCGCGCGGCAACCGCCCGGTCTCTGACATCCAGTTCCGCCGCATCGTTGAGTGCGTACGCGACGCCTCGGGCATCCCGTTCTTCGCGCACGCGCTCCGGCACTCGTACATCACGATGCTCCTCCGGGCGCGCGTCCCGATCCACGTCGTCCAGACGCTCGCCGGCCACGCCGACATCACGACAACTGCGCTCTACACAGCCGTGTGGGACGAGGACAAGCGCGCGGCCGTCCAAGCGCTGCGTCTCGGCCGGCTGGCGCGCCGCGCGGCACGTGCGTAACCGACACCAGCATGCCTCCCCTCATACTGCGCTTGAGGGGAGGCGGCGCAGGTGGCATCCGTCGAATTCTCCTCGGGCGACGATTGTTTTCCGCGAGCATGCATCCACTGACCGATGTGATCTGGTTGTTCAATGAAGACGCGGATGACGAGAGATGCGAGCAGGATGTTGCACGACTCGCGGAACTGCTGGACGCGGAACCGGCGATCGACGCGGAGGGCGTGATCGGGACACTCACGAATGACCTGGGGACGGTCATTCCGCGGACGGTCCCGCTGATCCGCTTGGCGAACAGCAGGCTGTCGCGGCGGCAACCAATCGACATCGCACCGATCATAGCGAGCGTGCAAAGCGCGAAACTCGATCACCTCGTAAAGATGGAGCAGGTCGTGGGCGGCACAGCGCACCTACGCCGCGTGCTTACTCCTCGCTGGTTTGAACAGCTTCGCGCGATCATTCTGGCGTGGGACCCAGGTGCAGTCTTCGAACTTCCCACCCACACGGTTTTCATGGGCTACTACACGGACGTTGTGTGTTACGCGGGAGATTTCCTGCAGACACTCGATGACGCCTTCGAACGGCTGTCGAAATATGGTTCGGTCAAGCAGAAGCTGAAGGAGATAGCCGGCGCAAGTGCCGGTTTCGTCTCAACGGCATTCGAGATGCTCGTGCTTCGCACGTTCGCGGTCGCGGGCCTGATTAATGAGTACGAACCGGCTCTCCCCGGCGGAGGCAGAAGTGAGGCGCGCGTCACTCTGAGCGGACAAGACGTGTTCGTCGAAGCACGCGTGAAGATGGACGAGGAGCGTCCCGGCGGCGCGTTCGACCCGGCGGATATGGGCCGCAAGCTCTTCGGAAAGTTGCAGGAGAAGTACGCTGCGCAGTACGCGGGAGTGACGGAACCGCTCGTGGTCTTTTTCAGCCTGGGCGCGAGCGTCCTGCAAGACATTGAAGCGGAGGCGATGATCGCCGAGGTCATGAACGACGGCGCCGCAACTTCGCTGACTGCCGTGGTTCTGTGCGACTTCTACCAGCCGCACAAAATGTGGTTGTGGTGCAACCCGGCAGCGGCGCAACAGCTCGCTCCCGAAGCGGTGCAAGCGCTGTACGACCTCTTTCCGCTCCGTGAATTCGAGAAGACCGGCCTAATCTGAAGCGCGGTTCCGCGATGAGCCGCGGCGACGTGGACCGGTGTGGCCTACAGCAGCTCACTCAGCGCGCGGAAACGACCGACCGGCACCTCGCCGCGTGCGGCGAACCCGCGCAGTCGGGCGTCGTCGGTCACGACGATCCAATCCTGCTGCCAGAGCGGGAGCGCTAGCATGAGGTCGATGCCGTCGTTCACGCGCAGCTTCTCGCCGTTGCGGATGACGGTGTCCAGCATGCCGCGGTACACGCGGTACGTCGGCTCGAGAAACGGAATCGCCGCGCGGATCGCAGCGTCGGACGGCGCGGGTGTCCGGCGGAGGAGGAACGATGCAACGAAGTCGCGCAGCGCGTCAGGGGACCAGAGCCGAGCGCGGAACTCGTCCGCCTGCTTCTCAGGCAGCTTCACGTTCCAGTTCGCAAAGTCCGCGTTCGGGTTCACGCGCCGGATGATGTCACGTACGCCCTCTTCGAAGAGCGCCCGCTGCGCTGCGCGCGCGGCCCGCAGCAGCTCGGCGGTATCTTCGACGTCCGCATAGGTCTGCGCCGCCGCGATCGTGCGCGCGAGGGTCGCCCAGTACGTCACCACGTCCTTCGGCAGCGCTGTGTCCATGTACCAGACGAGGAGCGTGTCAGGGTCCGGGAGGATGCGGTCATCGACGAGCGAGAGGAGCCGCGAGAGCCGCCGCTGCGTCTCGGCGAGCGTCGCGGCGTCAGTGATCTTCGAGCCGAGTTCGATCACCGAGCCAGCGCAGGCCCAGACATCGAGCGTAGTGCGCCCGGTGAGGCGCCCCGCGCTCGCTTGGTACGCGATGTTCGAGTCGAGGAGGGCGTGCACGTGCATGGGCACGGCAGCTCGCTAGAGCGAGGTGCCACCCCCAGCGACGTCGGTCGATGCGAGTGGCTCGATCCCGAAGTCCTCTAACAGCCAAGCTGGGAGATCGCCGCGGTGAAACACCTTCACGCTCAGGGTCAGGCCGAGCGCCACAGCCCCGGAGTCCGTGTCCAGCTGCGCCACGAGCTCTGGACCAGCCGCATCGCGGATCTCCTGCGGCAGTTCATCGGGAGGCGGGCGGAAGATCAGCTTCGCATCGGGCGGTGCGAGTGGGACATACAAACCTTCCTCGGGTCCAAGGACCCATTCGTCTCCGAGCGGCCACCACACGACGAGCAAGAGCAGGCGTCCGAGCTGGAGGCAGGCTTTGTAGGATTCGTGCTTCACGGCGGACTCTTCGTCCGGCGTTGCGCAGAGCCGCGATTGCGCCCACGTCGCGTCAATCGTGTAGTGGGCGGGCGACGATCCCCTCGCGCTGCGTCGCAAACACGTAGATCCCGGCGGGGACTGCTGCCGGGTCGCCATGGAGCGCTTGGTAGTGTGCCAGCGGCGCGCGTTTCTCCTGAACCGCTGCTGACAGCGTCAGCACGGTCTTCACCGCCCAGGCGGCGACCTTCCGTGCGCCTTGCGGCGTCAGCTGCCGAACGTCGCGCTCACCGCGAACGAGCGGCAACAGAACGGGCATCGCGACCGTTTCCAGCTCGCTCATCCAGCCGTTGTTGCAGGCCTTGCAGATGCGGCCTGCCACGAGGTTCCCCCACGTCTGGTTGCGCTCGTCGAGCAGCTCACCGAGCGGCTCCGCGTGCCACGTGGGGGTTATGGGGAGAGCTGCGAGCCCCAGCTCTTTCTGGAGCCACTGCGGAAACACGTGCTCCTTGGACGTCGTCGCGCCGGTAAGGCCGGCGCCGCAGAACCAACAGGCTTTGGGAGTGGTGGTCATCGGCACAACCCACGTCCAACACCGGTGCGATCCGCATTCATCCGCGGCTGAAGCAGCGATTTGCGCCAGAGCAACCAGCGTGGTAGACAGGAAGGGCAGCATGCCTCGAATGAGCACGTGCCTCCTGCGCTGTGTTCATCCTCCCCGCATCGAGAAACCGCCTGCAGCAGCCCCGCGCACCCGTAGCTCAGTTGGATAGAGCGTCGGATTGCGGATCCGAAGGCCAGAGGTTCGAGTCCTCTCGGGTGCACGATCGGCAAAACGCGACCTCACTCCGAGGTCGCGTTTGCGTAATGGGAACGACGAATCCTCGGCACACGGCTACGCGCACGCGTCGGGATCGATGTCGAGCGTCAGCTTCGTCATGGCCTCGGCGACCTCGCCCTCGTAGACGTGCTGGTAGCGGAGGAGCGTCCGGTAGTCCGCGTGGCCCATCGCTTCGCGCGCGAGCCGGTCGGGCACGCCGAACTTGCTGAGGAGCGTGCAGAACGTGTGACGCAGCATGTGCGGTGAGACGTGGATCCCCGTCTTGCGGCTGATCCGGTCGAAGAGGCGGCGCAGCGTGATGTCGCTGAGCGCGCCTTCCGCGCGCGTGCCGAGGAAGAACTCCGGCGCGGCCGTCTCCGCGCGTCCGCGGACGAGGCTGTAGGCGGTGAGGATACGGAGGAGCTGCGGCGTCATGGGAACCGTCCGGTGCTTGCCGCCGTGGCGCCCCTTCCCGTTCACGATGCGAATCACCATCGTGGGGAGGTCTACATGACTCACGCGGAGGCGGAGCACCTCACCTTTCCGGAGCCCGGCGAGCAGCATGATCGCGACGATGGCCGTGTTCCGGACGCGGAGCGCTTCGGGCGTTCCCGCGTCGTTCTGCACGAACGCGAGCACGCGCTCGGCGACGTCCTGCGTGAGGCAGCGGAGGCGCGCTTGGCCTGGATTCGGCGCACGGCGGAAGACGAACGGGTTCACGACGCCGTCTTCGCGCTGGAGGCGCATGCAGAGCGTCCGCATGCCGCGCCAGTACGTGTTGATGGTCGACCGCGACGCGTCGCGTGCGCGGAGGTCGCCGACCCACGCGTCGAGCACGCGCGCTTGGCGGGCGAGGTCGCCGCCGAGGAACGCGCGGCCGCCATCCGTCGTCCTCAGGAAGCGCCGGAAGGCCACGTACGCTCCGCGGACCCACAGGACCGTGGCGTCCGAGAGGCCGTCAACCGTGCGCATGTGCCGGCAGGCCGCTTCGACACGCGCGTCGAGGTGCTCGAGCGACGGGAACTGGAGCGGTAGCAGCGACGGCGCGAGGTAGAGATCGTGCTGCGACGGCGCGATCGGGTGACGGCGCATCGGCGAAGGAACGAGGTCGTCGGTCACTGCGGGTGGGAGTTACGGTGATGGTGGAGGCCGACGAGGGAGTTCATGCCGCTGCCGCGTCAGCGTCCACGATCCCTGCGGCACGCGCGCGGCGCGCGCTCCGTGCGGCGATCGCGGCGTGGAGCGGATGGGCGTCGGGAGCGGCCGTGTCGGGGGGGTCGCACCCTGCCTTGGACGACGCCATCGCGGCGTCGATGCTGTCGCGCAGCTCCCGGCCGTGCACGGGGATCGGCAGCGGCTTCAGGATCTGCACGCGGCGCGCTCGGTACGGGCGGCCCTTGAGGAGCCAGTAGCAGGCACCCACCGGCAGGTTCGCGAGTTCGCGCGTCCGCCACGCGAGCTCCTCGCCCGCGGTGAGGAGCGGCTCGTCGATCCGTTCGTTGGGGCGCGTCTGCTCGCGCCAGACGCTGCCGAGCGGCTCGAAGATGTCGTTCGCGAGGCTCCGCGCCTCCGCGTACGGCAGCCGGAAGAAGAACTGCCGAGCCGTGTTCCCGAGGAGGTGCGGCCGGAAGCTCGGCGGGAAGAGCGACAGCCCCTGCGCCGCGAGCGTCACGAACACGCGGTACTTGCGCGCGGCGACGAGGAAGTCTTCGAGGCCGCTCTCGGCGCCCGCGAGCACGTGCGCCTCGTCGAGGAGGAGCGCGTACGGCGCGCGCTTTTCCGGCGGGACCGCCTCGCGCCGGAGCGCCGCCATCTGGAAGACGTTCACGAGGAGCCGGCCCATGATCTCCGCCGTGGGGCCGAGGTAGCCCTTCGCGAGGTTCACGACCACCGTGTCGCCGCGCTCGATCGCGCCGAGGAGGTCGACGCTGGACGTCGGCTGGCCGAGGAAGCGCTGGACGGCGAGCGTGCCGAGGAACGGCTCCAGCTTGTTGAGCACCGCGCTCACGTACATCGCCTCGCGCGCGCCGAACCGCGTCGTGAAGTACACGCGCGCAGCGTTCGCTGGGGGCAGTGACGCGAGCACCGCCTGCCGGACGTGCGGCGTGAGGAAGAACGCGGGGAGATCGGCGAGGCTGAACGTGGCCGCGCTCTCGATGCATGCGCGGAGGCCGTAGCGCATCAGCTCCTCGACCTTGACGCCCCAGGCCCACGACGCCGCGTCCTCGCCCGCGTAGAGGCGCTTGAGCACGCCGACGAGCAAGTCCACGTGCCGGCCGACGTCGACGCCCGCGATTGGGGTGAGCGGATTCCATCCCGGCAGGAGGTCCGGTCGCGTGAAGTCGAGGAGCACGAGCCGCGGCGTGCCTGCGGCGAGCGCCCACGCCGCGACGCGCGTGAAGAGATCACCGTGGAGGTCGATGAGCGTGAAGGCACGCCGTTCGCGCATGTGGCAGCGCGCGAGGAGTTCGAGGAGGCTCGACTTGCCACTGCCCGTCGCGCCGAGGACAAGCGTGTGCTGCTGGAGGTCGGACGGCGCGAGGTGGGTCGGGAGCGTATCGCCGCCCGGCACGTCGTACAGGCCGAACGCCGTCCCAGTGCGTGCGCGCTGCGCCTGCACGAAGGGATCGCGCGCCCAGAACGCCGCCCAGCCGCGCTTCGCCGCTGCCGTGGAGGTGTTGAAGGTGAGCGACAGGTGATCGGGGTCCACCATGACGCGGTTGCGGGTGCGGCCTCGGAGCGCGAACGTGCCGACGGCCGCGAGGCCGAGCGCAGCGGCGATCGAGAGCACGAATGCGGGGAGGGTCATGGCAGCGACGGGTTCGGGAAGCGCGCGAAGAGACCGAGCAACACGAGGAGTCCCACGAGGCACCCCACGAGGACGGCGACGTGGACGAGCGAGCGGCGGAGGTGCGGGATCGCGAGGAACCGCAGCCGCAGCCGCTGCGCGCGCGTTGGGGGCGGGGGGTCGGCGACCGTGAGACTGCCGCGCTCACGATCACGGGCGAGCAGTGCGCGGCGTTCGAGCTTCCGCAGGTGCCACCGCGCGTGGCGGCGGCTGCGGAGCTTGACGGTCTCGACGAGGTGCGCCACGTGCGTGTCGGGACGCTGAGGCTCGCACCACAATAGATAGAGGTAGACGGTGAACGTCGTGCGGCCGACGAGTGGCAGCACCTGCACGAACCAATGCGTCGGCAACTCCTGATGCACCGCACGGTCGTAGTGGTGCGGCGCGATGCCGCCTGCGACGATCTCCACGAGCACGGTGTCGATGCCCCATAGGTCTTCGACGTGGTAGACGACGTGCCCTGATGCCACGAGCCGGTCGAGCCAGCGGAGGACGCGGCGATTCGGGACGCGGAGCATCCACGCTAGGTCGTTCACCCGCAGCGCGAGAAGGCCCGTGCGCTGGCGTAGTGCCTTCGCGAGGAGCAGCAGGAGCGCCTCGTTCCTGCCGACTGTGTCGACGACGACGAAGAACGCGGAGAGGTCGGCGCGCACGGTCGAGATGCCTTCGGCGGGCTCCGCGCGCGGCGTGAGGAAGCGCAGTCGCGTGTTGTCCTGGAGCGCGTGGTCCGGGCGCGGGAACCTACTGCTGCTCGGGTTCGGCGGGAACAGCTCCATGCGGTGGCGTTAGGGAGATGGGAGCGACGTTGAGCGCGCGCGTCCGCGAGAGGAAGATGCGACGGAGGTGCGGATCAACGACATCGCCCGCATCCAGCATGCTCGTCACGACGAGCGGGCGGAGGAGGTCTGCACGCTCGCGCAGCATCTCGGGCATCGGGCCGCGCCCGAAGTCGACCCGCTCGACGATGAGGAGCGACGCTGCGAGCGCGTGTCGTCGGTCCGCCGCAGTGACGCGCTGGTCGGCGCGCAGGCGGCAGACCGTCGCGCGTGAGCGCTCGAACGCACGCACGAGGAATTGCACCGCGCCCGCGAGCATTCGCGCGTCCGTGGAGTGGAGGTAGAGTCCGCGCCCGGTGGTCACGACCTCCTCGGGGAAGCGAGTGACGTACGCGCGGAGCGCCTCGACGGTCGGTGCGGCGAGCGCGCCCGCCGCTGCCTCCAGCGAGTCCGCGCTCGGTGGGTGGTACTCGACGCGCGCGTAGTGAATCGCGGCGTCACGGATCGCGCGGTCGTCGCCGTACTTCGCGAGGATGTTCGCGAAGGACTGCATGCTGAGGCGTCGTCGTCCCGAGCGGTACTGCATGAGGGTCGTCGCATCGACGCCGATCGACTCGGCTACGTCGACCAATCCCTCGCCGCGCGTAGCGGCGGCGTGCGATAGGAGCTCCGCGATGAGGCGGGGTGAGCGCTGCACGTAGGGAGGCGTTCGGCTGTTGAGGACACCGCCATTCTCGTCCGTACGTCTTCGGCCGCCGAGCGCGCGGCGGCAGAACTGGCACGCTGCCAGTGCGCCGTCGCAGACCGAAGCATGGCAGTCGTTGCCTCGCTGTGCACCGTGCCAGCGGTTGTCTACGGTGAAGAGAATCGGGCTACTCGATTGTCAGGTGGGTATCTGCCTCTGATGCTACCGGACGTACTGGCCCTTGTCGAAGTTCACGAGCACCTGTGGCGACATGCTGATACGTCGATCCATGTTGACGGGATTTACGACACCGCAGGGCGCGCTGGCAGCGTGCCCGCGCGAGGGGGAATCGTTCGGCGTCCCGATGCGAAATGCCACTGGCCGCGTGCGATTCGGGTGGTGAGTGCTGCCGCCGCCGGAGTCGTCGGGTCCTAGATTGGAGACGCTTCGCATTTCAACCGCCCCGATCCATGCCCCACCCACCGATCGCGCGCCCGTCCCGTGACCGGCCCGAGACGCCGGACGAGAGTAATCAACCGGAGCTCGCCGCCCGCGCACGGCAAGCAGACGCCTTCGGGGCAGGCGTACCGTCCACGGGGGATCAGGGCGTGGGGTGGGGCGGTGATCGCGGCGGTGCCACGGCCGGCCCTCCGCTCGACGTGTCGCAGCTCACGGCGCGCGACCTCGCGGTCCTCCGCCAGCTCGTGCAACTCCGGTTGCTCCGCTACGACCAGCTCCACCGGATCGCGTTCGCCGCCGTCGATCGCTCCATCGCACGTCGGCGCATCAGGCATCTGGCGCGCGGTGGGTGGCTCTCCACGTGGGAAGCGCCGTCGCGGCGGGGCGGCCACGCGCGCTACGCGCATCCGACCGCCGGGGCGATCCGGGTGCTCCTGCCGACGCTCGTCCCCGACGCGCCCTGGGCGCCCCTCGTGGCAGGCATGCTGCCGCGCTTCGCACGGCGGCCTCTCGAGCTTGAGACGGGCACCCCGAAGTGGCTCCCGCACCAGCGCGAGGTCAACCACCTCGTCGCAAGCGCCGTCACCTCACCCGCCCGGCGCATCCTGTGGGCGTCGAGCTGGGACTGTCCATTCCCCGCGCGCAGCGGCGCGTTCACGATGCCGCAGCCAGACTACGTGCTCGTCGAGGAGGTGCGCGGCACGCCGCGGCTGATCTTCGGAGAGCACGATCGCGGGAGCGAGCCGCTTGAACGCTTCGTCGCGCGGAAGGTCGCGCTCTACAGCGCGCTCGCGGCGTTCCCGGAGGTGTGCGCGCAGCGCTTCGGCATCGCGGCGTTCCGCGTGCATGTTTCCGTCGTCGACCCGTTCCGGCGCGCGCCGATCGCGCGTCTCCGCGCGCTCCTCGTGGCAACGCGGATGGCCGAGCGAGCGGACGTCTTCCGCTTCACGCTGGGTGGTTGGCTCAGCGCGCAGCCCGCAGGGTCGATTTGGTTCCGTGCCGAGCAGGCACCGGCGACCGATTCGCCCGCGTGGGACGCGAACCGCTTGGACGTCTGTGACGACTGAACGCGCTGGCACGGCGTCGCGCGGATGCTCGATGTTGCGCGCATGCACTCGCGGAACGCCGCTGGCAGCGCGCCAGAGCGCTGCGACACGTGCTGCGCAGCGCCCGCCCGCCGCGGTTCAATGCTCGGCGACGGCACCCGCCGCAGCCCCTTCACATCACGGTTCCACCGCAGCGCGCGTTCAGTTTCTGCGGCGAATGCGGGCGCCGCAGGGCGCCCTCCCACGGCCGGTAGCCCGCGCCCTGTGGGACTCGTCGGCCGATCGCTTGGGTGCGCCCTCGCCCCCTGATCGTTAGCCGCAACGAGCCTCGCCGGACCGAGTGGTGCCGGCCGCGCGAGGGCGCTATGCACCACGCCCGTGCATGAACGGCTCGTGACGATCGCGCGAGCTACTGCTCCGCGCTTGACGCCCCCGCGCGGGCGATGCGGCCCGACGCACTGATCGGCCGTCGATCACTCGTGTGGCACCGCGCCACCACGATTCGACCGCGCCGGCGTGCGCTCGCCGTCTGCGTCGTTCGCGCGGGGGCGCCGAGAACGCGGCGCCCGAAAGGAGATCAACGCACTCATGCGCATCATCAAGGTGAACTCGCAGCCCTACACCGTCATCAACGGAAAGGACTTCGCCGTGTACCGCTGGTTCGCGCCGGGCCAGCACGGACCGCTCTTCATCCAGGTCGCAGGTCGCACCGCGCTCACGCGCGATGACCTGCCGACGGACGACTGGGTGGTCCTCCCGAGTCGCGATCGCAGCTACCGCCTCGCGACCGCGTGGCGCAAGCCGTGGTTCGACTACCGCGTGGACGCCACCCGGAAGCTCGCATTCCTCGGTGGGTCGACCGAAGGCTCGTATTACCTCGCGCTCCGCTACCTCGCGCGCCGCTTCGGCCTGACCCTCACCGAAACCGAGCTCGCGACGAGGAGCAGCGTGCTCGCGGGCGGCGGCGATCTGCCCGCTCCGCACATCTGGGGCGCTGCGGAGGACCTCGCGCTCTCGCCGGCAACGCTCGTCACGCTCGACGTCCCGAGCTACTGGGCGCAGGACGACGCAGCGCGCGTCTTCGCCGCATAACAGTGCGCACGCGTATCTCCGCACGTCTCCAGCCACCTGCAATCAAATCAGCGACACGAAGGAGGTTCTTAAGTGCAGCACGACATCATCCACATCCTCATTCCGCCCGGCATGTGGCGCGACGACCGCGGTGACGGGACGAAGCTTCACTGCGTCATCAGCGTTTCGGGCACGATGATGCACCTCGAAGCGATTCAGGTGCACACCGTGAACGGCGAACAGCAGGCGGTGAACGCGGAGCTCGCGGACGAGTTCACGTACGTCTGCCTCTTCGGGAACGAAGGCCAGTTCGACACGACCGAGATCGACGGCAAGCAGTACGTCCTCGTCGCGACGCCGTTCACGTGAGATTCGCACCATGCAGATCCACATCGTCACGTTGAATGTGGAAGGCGACCAAGTCGGCGCGTGGGCCACGGTCCACGCCGAGAAAGCAGACGCTCTCGCGGCGAAGCTCGAGGCGCACTACGGCGACACGGACGACCACTTCGTCGGTGTCTACGTCGCGACGGTCGAACTGGAAGCGCGCATCGACGACGGCCCCGTGAACGCGCTCGGCACGCCGCTCATCGCATCCCACCTGCAGCAGTCCCTCTTCTAGCGCCACTCCCACCAACCCACCAATCGAAAGGAGGTCACACCCGTGACAACGCTCGACGTGTCGTCCGGCACTGCGTACGCCGGCCGGGACGCGAACCACGCCCTCGGCTTCCGGCAGTTCAGCGCCTCGAAGCACGCGCAGTACTTCACGCCCACTTGGCTCGCGGAGCTGCTTTGCGAAGCCCTGCAGCCCCTCGTCCCGCCGCGCGGGCCCGGCGACCTCGCCGTCCTCGACCCGACCTGCGGGTCCGGGCGGCTCCTCGCGCCGTGGCACCGCGTCGGTGCGACGGTCCTCGGCATCGAGCTCGACGAGCTCGCGGCCGATCACGCGCGGTTCGCGCTCGGCACGACGAACGTGCGGACGGGCGACATCCTCGACTACCGCAACCTGCTCCACGGCTTTTCGCTCGTCGTCACGAACCCGCCGTACGGCCTGTGGTGGACGCCGCCGGACGCCGGCGAACTGTGGGCGTGCGAAACCGCCGGCAGCAAGATCGAGTCGCAGGGGGCGACGCTCGAGATCGCGACGCGGGCGCTCTGCTACAACGGGCTCCTCGTCGCAATCATCCCCACCTCCACGTTCGAGCAGAGCCGTCACCGCGCGCTCCGAGACGCGCTCTACGCAAACTACACCGGCCTCCTCCACGTGACGCTGCCCGACCTCTTCACCGAGGAGTACGGCATCGCGGTCTCCGTCGATCTCGTGGTCGCGCGGCGCGTGTACGCCACGCAGTGGAAGCCGTTCACGATGGAGATCCGGCCGGAGAGCATCGCCGAGGATCTGCGGTACGCATTCCGTCGCGCGATCGATTGGGACGCCGCGCGGGCGCTCCCAATCGCCGAGGTCGCGCCGGTGCCGGTGCTCTCGCGGCTCTTCAAGGTCGCACCGTCGCACGCGGTCCGGGTCACGCCGAAGGGCCTCCGGTGCGCGCCGGATGCGGAGGGCATGCTCGCGTTCCTCGACGAGGTGGTGACCGCGTTCGATCCCGTGCGCGGCATTGAACACGGCATCGTCTCGGCGACGCTTTCGCCCGCCTCGATCCTCACGCTCGGACCGCGCGCCGGCGTGGAGACGCTCGCCTGGCTCGGGTTCGAGCCAGCCATCAGCGACGCGGACCACGCGAAGATCGCCCGCCTGCAGGAGAAGTTCCGGCTCCTGCGGACGCCGCTCTACCCGCCGGAACCGCACCAGCGCCTCGCGTACCTCGACGACCGCAGCTACGTCGCGAAAGCCAGTGTCCGCACCGCCGAGGGCGATCCCTGTTTCACCGCAGGGCGGAGCTATCACCTGCGGCCGTCGTGGGTTCGGCACCGCGAGACGGCGAAGGTCGAAACCGTCACCCAGGACGACAAGGACGTCACGCTCATCACGAAGGTCGATCGGGGCTACCTCGCGTTCGAGGTGCTCACGGATTCCGGCGCGCGGACGTTCCGCGAGATCGACGCCGCGGACGTGGAGCTCCTCACCGCCGCGTTCGAGCTCCCCGATGTCGCCGATCTCGACGCGTCCGTGCCCGCGCGCGTGACGCAGCACCGCGCGAGCGTCGCGCGCAGATCCTCATTCCTCTTCCCCTTCCAATCTGAAGACGTCGCCCGCATGGCCGTGAAGCCGTTCGGCTACCTCGGCTACGAGCAGGGCGGCGGCAAGACCGTCACCGCCGCATCGTGGGCGCGCACGCGCGGTTTCAAGCGCGTGCTCGTCGTCTGCCCCTCGGGCCTCATCGAGAACTGGATGAGCGAGCTCCAGCAGTTCGGCTTCCGCGCGCAGCGTCTCACGACGCACGCCGGCATCGCCGCGCTGCAGGAGGAGAAACGAAGGAGGTTTCTCCCGGACGACACCACGTTCTACATCACGTCGTTCGAGTTCCTCTCGCTCGCAGGCGCCGGCCGCTTCGACCCGTGGACCTGCAAGCGCTTCACGAAGGACGGCGCTGTCGACCACGAGGAGGCGGGCATCACGCGTGCCGCGTGCCCCGTCTGCAAGCGGTCGTACGCCTCCGTCGTCGAAGCGTGTCCCGCCTGCGGCGAAGTGGCCGAGTGGAGCGGGAGTCACTGCCGTGCGTGCGCGCACCAGGCGTGGTCCGCCACGCGCGACGCGCGCCAGTGGCCCGCGTACAAGCGCATCAAGAAGCTGTTCGGCGCCGTGCTCGTGGATGAAGCGCAGATCGCGAAGTCCAAGAACACGCTCCGTGGACGTGCCGTGCGGGCGATGCGGCCGAAGGGTCGCCTCATCCTCACCGGCACGCTCATGAAGGGGTACGCGACGGACATTTTCTGGAACGTCGCGTGGCTCCTCGGCTTCGACAACCCACTCTTTCCCTACGCCTACCGCGGCGGCTCGAAGCGCTTCCTCAACGAGTTCGGCACGTACGAGTTCGTGGACCGGCAGTTCGAGGATTCGCTCCACGAGGGCCGCGCGAAGCTCCTCCCCGAAGTCTCCAACCTGAACCGCTTCTGGCGGCTCATGGCGAGCTTCGCCATCCGTCGCCGCAAGGACGACATCTACAATCTCCCCGCGAAGCACCAGCAGCTGGTCGTCCTGAACCTCGACGGCGAGCACCGCCCGTTCTACGCCGCGTACGCCGACTGGGCGCAGAAGGCGATCGCAAAGGCACTCCGCGAGGGCGACGGTACGCCGAACATGGGCGTGATCTCGAACGCGCTCTGGAAGCTCCGCTACGCCGCAACGTGCCCGGTCGCGATCGACTACCTCGATCCGACGCTGGACGTCGCGAGCTGGAACAAGCTCGACTACGTGCTCACGTACGTGCGGCGCGCCGCCGAGCGTGGCGAGAAGACGATCGTGTTCTCCGGCCTCCGCGTGATGGTGGGCGCGATGGTGCAGCACCTCAAACGCCACGGCATCGGCGTCCTCCCCATCACGGCCGAGGTGCCGACGAAGAAGCGCTTCGGGCTCATTCAGGAGTTCTCGCGTGACCCGGCGCTCGCGTGCATCGTGGCGTCCCTCAACTGCCTCAACCGCGGCTACACCATCACCGCCGCGAACCACGTGCTCCTCGTCGACCTCGAGTACAGCCCCGAAGCGACCGACCAAGCGGGCGACCGCGTGCACCGGCCCGGTCAGACGAAGGACGTCTACGTGCAAGTGCTCCTCTCGCGCGACACGATCGACCAGATCATGTGGGAGGTCGTGACGCAGAAGGCGGAGGCGATCCGTCACGCGATCGACGGCAAGGCGCGCTTCCTCGACGTCGCGGAGATTCTCCAGAAAGCGACCGGCGACGTGCAGCTCGAGATCGCGCGCCGCTTGCAGCGCATCTCGCTGCTGCCCGTGCCGCAGCCGGTCATCTCCCTCGAAGCCGCACACGAGCCGGCTGCGAACATCGTCCTGTTCCCGACCTCCTCCCACCCGCCCGCTGGAACGTCCGAGCCGCTCATCGCGATCGCGCAGCTCCCGCGCGTGAAGCCGGTGCAGCTCGCCCTCTTCGGGTCGATGCTCTAGCCGTCCCCACCGAAAGGAGACCACCGTGCACTGCCCCCACACGACCCACACCCGGGATCCCTCCGACCGCGCCCTCGTGAAACCGTTCCTCGTCTGCCTCGCGTGCGGCATCCTCGGCACCACGTGCGACCGCTGCACGCAGTTCTTCCCGACGCCGCCGCTCGGCTACCTCCCCGATGACTGGTGCCGTGCGTGCGACTGCTGCCCCACGTGCTGCACGGAGGTCGATCGCGGCCTCGCGTCCGAGGACGTCGTGCGGGCGATCGAAGCCGCGACGCACCTCGTCGCGGAGGGCTGGATCGCAGCGCGCATCCGCGCCGCCGCTACGCGCGAGGAGGCGATCGCCGTTGCCCGGCGCGAGTGCTCGCGCGGCGGCATGAGCAGCCTCGGCGAGCAGATCTCCGGGTTCCGCGACCGCACCAACAAGGGTCGCGGGCTCACGGTCATCTACGGCCACCGCAAGGGCGTCGTGCCGTGGGCCGCGATCGCCGACTACGTCCGCGCGCCGCGGTCGTCGCTTCCAGCCGTGCAGCTCTCGCTCTTCGCCTAGTTCCCTCAGCGTCCCCGGTCAAACCCCGTCTCCGGGCCGTTTACGGCCCTACAGCCACCCTCCAAGAAAGGAGTCCACCATGGACTTGCTCCCGCCGACCGTCTGCACCGCGCTCGCGGGCTTCCCCCTCGGCTCCCAAGACGGCCGCGGCATGGATGCCCTGGTCGTCGTGAAGTACTTCTTCCCCGCCGGCCGCTACACGCTCTACGTGACGGAAGCCGAGATGTGCGGCGACGACGTCCGCCTGTTCGGCTACTGCCTCTCGCCGTTCGGCGCCGACTGCGATGAGTGGGGCTACGCCTCGCTGAACGAGCTCCGCACCACGCGCGTTCGCGGTCTCTCGATCGAGCGCGACCTCCATTTCCCGATCGCGATCCGCACCGTGCGCGAGGCGCTGGCACGCGCGAGTGCCGCCTGAACCCGAGTTCGTACGACGCGACACCCCACTACGAAAGGAGACACCCGCATGGACCTCGTCCTCAAGCTCCGCGAGTTGCGCGACCTCCGCGGGCTCAGTCAGAAGGACGTCGCACGCCTCTCCGGCGTCGGCGAGAAGACTCTCAGCTCGTTCGAAACCGGCGAGCGTATCGGCTCGCTGAAGCTGTCGCAGCTCTCGAAGCTCCTCCGCATCTACGGCGTCACCGAGGAGCAGTTCTTCAGCCGTGCGATTGAAGAGCTGTTCGACCCCACCGCCATCGCGCGGCGGACGCGCGAGGAGCAGCTGGTCGCCGGACTCGCGGAACTTCCGATCGGCGCCCGAAACGCGCTCCTCGAGCGCTTCGAGTTCATGCTCGATTCTGCGCGGGTAGTGGCGGGTCCGCCGCGTCGTCCCACGCCGCTGCCGCACGCGGTCGGACGGTCGCGCCACGCGTCGGCTGCGTGAGGTCACGCATGCGCCAGATCGCCCGTGACCCGTTCGCCCGTTGCACGACCGTCCGTGCCGTGGTGCGCCCGCTCGCGAATGACCAGACCTGCGCGTGGTGCGGCGGCGTCCGCAGGACACGCCGTCACCACACACCCTTTCTCTTCCGCTACGGCACCGAACCGGACGCCGTCCACCCGCGGATCGCGTGGCACGACGGGCTGTTCTGCTCCAAGTCGTGCTACGACACCTACCACGCCGCGTAGTCGCGCGGATCACGCGTGGAACAACACCTACGGACGTCTCGATTCGTCTTGGAGCGATGGCGGGTGCCATCGCTCCTTTTTTGTGCGGCCAGCGGCAGCCGCGAACCTCACGGCAGATGTGGCCCTAGCGCCGCCGCCCGCGAACGCGTGTGGAGCGGCGTCGCGTCGGCAGCACCGTCCGCGCCGGAAGCCGACCGCGCACGAAGAGCGCACGCAGTCGCGAGACGACGGCTTCGGTCTCGCGGTAGGTGAGGCGAACGTGCTTGCCGTTTACCCGCGCGTAGACGAGCGCGTAGTCCTCCACGAGCAGTGTCCCGGCAACGGGCGCGAGACCGAGCCACACGCCGCTGGTCGGGTCTGGGTCATCGTGGAGCGCGATGCGGTAGTGCGCGAGCTTTGCGACCTGCTGCACCACGATCGGTTCGCGGGTCAGCCGCGTGACGAGTTCTCGTTTGGTCATAGAGGAGGGATGGTGAATTGACGAGTTCCCGGATATTCATTAGTTGAAGCCTCCCGTTCGTGCAAGTCGATGATTAGCGGCTCGCTCTGGACGCAAGCGGCGGCCTGTGTGAGCGAGGCTGCGCGATCGCAGCAGCATGCGGTATTTCACTGCGAGACGCTCCGGCATGATCTGGAAGTAGATCGCCGTCGATTCAATGTCTTTGTGGCCGAGCCACCACTGCACATCCGCGATATCCCATCCAGCGGTTGCGAGGTGGACGCCGATCGAGTGTCGAAGGACGTGCGCATGCCGGAGGTCGAGTGGTAGGTCCGCCGCCGTTGCGTAGTTCTGGAAGAGGTAGTTGATCGCCTCCTCCGAGAGGGGTCGCCTACTGCGCTGCTTCCCGCGAAACAAGTACGGACATCGATCCGGCGGGCGTACCGCGAGGTACGCGCGGAGGAGTCGCCGGGTTCGCGGATGAAGTGGGTGCCAGTGCGCATCGCCGCCCTTGAGACGCGCGATGAAGACCTGATTGCCCTTGAAATCGCCGAGCTCGATGAGCGCCGCTTCGCCGCGACGGAGCCCGTGCCGGTACATGAGATCGAAGAGGAGGAGATCGCGAACGTTGTCTTCGGGAATCGCAGCGAAGAAGCGTTCGGCTTGTTCCTTCGTGTAGTGCTTAACTGGTCGCGGGCGCTGCTCGCGCGTACGACGCGGACGTCCGCGACGGCGGCGCGACCCTCGGCGTTTCCTGTGGGCATGAAATGCGATTTTGCTGGAAATCCGGGTTTTCATTAGTTCGGGGGTTAGGGCGAGGAAAGCAGTACCTGTTCGCGCCGCCAAGCGACAGATGCGGTGGAGCACCCTGCTCTGGTGCTGTGCTGCGACTCTCTGTTCGTCGGTGCCGCTTGTTGCGCAGAACCTCGTCCAGAACGGCGGCTTCGACTCGAGCCTCGCCGGATGGACCGTCGCCTCGAACTCATCATGGACCACGAGCTGGGACAGCGGCACCGCAAAGGTGCGATGGGTGGGGCCACAGACGCAGAGTGGCTACGTCCCGCTCTCGCAGAGTGGCATGCCGGTCACGCCTGGCGTCACCTACGAATTCGCAGCATCGGCGCGGCTCGACGTAGAGCCGAACGCCTCCATGTACTCGCCGGTCGGCGTCAACCTCTTCATGCTTGGGTCGAATCCGAACGTGCCGCTCGACGCGAAAGGTGACACCTTCTTCGGGACGGGTTGGGTCAACCTCAAGGGGTTCATCGTCGCGCCGAGCGGTGCGCAGACCGCGTTCCTCACCCTGCAGATACCGGGCAACGCGAACCAAGTCGCCACCTTCGACAACGCGTCGTTCCGCGCGCTGCCAGCGAGCGCGGAGTTCAACGGCGGTCCAACGATGATCGCTTCTGGCGATGCCGTCACGCTTGTCTGGGCGACCACGAGCGCGCCGAACGTCTCGATCGCGCCAAGTGTTGGAGCGGTGGCGCGCTCGGGTTCCGTTGTGGTGCACCCGACGTCGACCACCACCTACACGCTCACGGCTAGCGGGCCAATTGGCACGGTGACCAAGGAGGTGAAGATCACCGTCGTCCCACCGCCCACGGCCACCTTCGGCGCGACGCCGACGAGCATCGCCGCAGGTGAGTCCGCGACCCTCTCATGGACGACGACGGACGCCACCAACGTATCTATAGATAATGGCGTGGGCACGGTGGGCGCGAACGGCACCACGCTCGTGGCGCCGACGTCCACGACCACCTACACGCTCACGGCGAGCGGCATCGGTGGGAGCGTGACGAAGCAAGTGACCCTCACCGTCACGCCACCCAAACCACAGATCACCTTCACGGCGTCACCGCGCACCATTGCCGAAGGCGAGAGCTCGACGCTGTCTTGGACGGTGCTCAACGCCACAAGCGTCTCCATCGATCACGGCATCGGCAATCGCTCGACTTCGGGGTCCACCTCCGTTTCACCGACAGCAACGACGACGTACCGCCTGAGCGCGACCGGGCCAGGCGGCTCGTTCTCGGCACAAGTCACGGTAACTGTTCTCGCTGCGCCGGTGATCAGCTTCTCGGCGACGCCTAGCACGATCGCCCGCGGGGCGGCATCAACCCTCACGTGGACGGTGACCGATGCGACTCTGGTCGTCATCGATCCGGACATCGGGGCACAGCCGCCGAACGGCGCGATCGAAGTCCGTCCTACCGCCACGACAACGTATTTGCTCACCGCTACCGGACCCGGTGGTGTGCGCCTCGCGCAGACAACCGTTACGGTGCTCGTAAGCAGCCGGAGGAGAGCGGTGCGGCACTAAGAGGATGCGCGCGGAGTAGCCGTCGTAACCGGCACCTCAGATGACGCGCAGTTGCTTTCGTGCCGGCTCGTGCGATTGGATGTCTGTGGTGGTTCGCAGCCGGCGTCGTTGGTCTGATCGTCTTGCGATTGCACTCCACGCGCAGCGCGCCATTCATCAACGCGCTGGGTGCGGGAAAGAGTGCCTTGAATGCTCGAGAGTCTGGCTCAGTTAGAGATCGGAGAATGCGTTCACTCCCGGGGGGAGAGATCGGGATGAAGGAAGCTTCGCCGCGGCGCTGGGCGCGACGATCCGGCACGCGTTGCTCGCACTAGGGCGGGAGCACGCAATCCGCTCTCGCAGGCCCGGTCATAGTCCACGGTCACGCCACGTGCGCCGATTAAGGAGCGTTATGGGAGGCGAGACGAACGCCCACGTCAGTCGAGGACCGCGTCCATCGCCGAAAGATACTTCTTATCCAGGCTTCGGATTGGGTTTGTCGCGTGACTGAGCCTGAGCGCTTGATAGGCAATCTCTCTTTCGTCTGACTCCAGAATGTCGGCCATCTGAAGCAACGACTCAACGGCCGCTTCACGTTTTCCGGACAGAAGGTCAAATACACTGCACACGAAATCTGCTCTCACGACACCATGCGGGTCGTTCGGGTCTGCCGCGCGTCGCCTCAGAACGCCGAGTCGGCGCTCGCCTTGAAGCTTGGCCATGGCCTTGATGCGCTTCGCAAGCGAACGTTCGATGTCGTAATACACGATAAGCGCGTGTGCCACCCAGTGCGTGACTATGCCCCCGAGGAACGCGAGAATCAGGCCGAGGAGTTGCTCCTGCGTCACTGTGCCGCTCCTCCGAGATCTTCGTGCTGCTCGCTAAGATACTCCTCCACTGTCGCGGCGAGTTCCGTCGGCGTCACTGAACCTTTACGTTTGATTTCCTTTACGCCAACCTGCTCAAGGTCTAATCCTCGACGATTTGCCTCGCTCGTAATGAGTCGAAGCGGCATGACGCTGAGCATGATTATCGGGAGATGTCGATGAGCACTCTTGGCAATCCTCTCGAGCGCATCAAACCCCCCATACTGTTCACTATATTCGGACGACGGTAGCGGCACCATAATGATGTCCAAAATCAAGAGGTGGTAGCGGTCAATATTTGCAACAGCCGCTTCGATCTGCTCAGCGCTCGAGGCGATATCGACGGTGTGGCCATTCTTCTCGACGATATAGATCAGCGCATCGAATCCCTCTCGTCGTTCCGTTCCCTTCCCGGCGTTGTCGTCAACCCAAAGGATTCGAGCCATTATGAACCTCCGCTGGAAGTGATATAAGGCATCACCGCCGTTACAGTCGTCGAATAGGGCCCATCCTTCGTCGTTGGGTCTGAGCCCTTGTAGATCGAGGCGACGTCCACACGGCCGCCCATGCTGGTGAAAAACATATCGGCACTCCACAGGCCCCGCCCTGTCCCTGCTCTGCCTTCTTTCCTAGCCAAGTTTCCGCGGTAGAATTTTTCTTTCACTCTCTTGAGCTCGCTAGGAAGAATTCCTATGCCGTAGTTCTGAATCTCGACTGCCGCATTACCCATCCTTATTCGACCGACGATGCTTACGTAACGACCATATTTCGCGGCGCCGTTCTCCTGACTAGGACGTCGACCCCAGAACGAGTATTTAATCGCGTTTCCGACCAGATGTCCTAGAGCGGACGAGAGCTCGGTCTCATCACACTGAACTTCGATGGTGCGTAGCGCGTCAAACAATGAGCGGATTTCGATTCCTTGGACCGCCGCCCTGTCACCCCACGTGTCGACCAACGAATTGAGCACCCTGAAGAGATTGACACGTCCGGTGGTCACGCGTGTCGACGCCCCCTCGATGCCAGCGTCGACCTGTTTACGTACCTGGCGATGCAGTTGCAACGCGCCCTCTACAATGTTCGCCGCTCGATCGGAGATCGCGTGGAGGCGTATAACCAATTCGGTGTCAGAGGACTTAGGAAGCTCGATGCTGGAGTCATATCGCAGAACGTCGGCATCAGCGATAATTGCCTGCAGTGGTTCTGAGACGTCATGCAGCATTTGGGTGAACAGGGTATCTATGTCCCTCGACCTGCCGGCAGCTGCTTCGTTGTGAGCCGTTAAAGCTTGAAAGCCCAGATGTGCCACGCCGGTGATATATCTGAGATCGTCAGTGTCGAAATAGTTCTTGATGTCGTGTTCCACCGACAGCACTGCGATCGGATCGGAGTCTGAACCAGTAAGTCTCATCGCGATTGCAGATCCGAGATATTCGTTGTTTTCCCTTAGTGAATGATAGGTAAATCGCTTGTCGTCTGCGATTGAAAACGATACGACAGGCCTGTCTTGAGTGAGGGCGTAGCCGAACAGGCCGCTGCCGAATGGCACGATCTGCCTTTCGCGTTGCCGTTCTTCCTCCGCTTCCTGCTTCCACTTACCTTCGACGGCAACGATATCGGCTCCGGCATTCGCGTCAATTCTGCCGACGTATGTGGTTGAGTCCTTCCCCCAGAGTTTTAGGCAAGCGAGCGCGATGTTTTCGTAGCAGACCTCTTCTGACTGGGACGACAAGATAGTGCCGCTTGCAGCCCAGAACGCAGCGAAGTAGTCATCTGTGATGACGCTTCGACATGCCGAATACAGAATGGGAATCGTTGGGTGAATAGACCCTACATAAGACCGCAACTTAGCTGCAGTCGCGGCATCGGGCACGCCGTCAGTCCACGAGAGCGTAACGTAACCGAGGTCAATTCCTGAGTATGTTAATGGAATCAGAAGACCAAAGCGTAACGACTCCAGATAGACTCGTTCGTCGCTACCTAAAGGGTATTTTTCTGCCAAGTTGCGACAATCGGGACTGTTGCGATAGTCGTTGAAGGAGTAAGCAATCGTATCGCGGTCTTTTGAATCGAGGAGACGAAAGCGGCGCCTCCAGCCGATGTGACCGTATGGCCCAATGCTGTAGGCCATCGTGTAGAACTTGCGGAATCTCGAGATAGCCCGAATGTGTGCGAATCGGGCACCTGAACGATTGCATAGGTCCTGGAGGAAGGCGTGAATGCCGGCACGCGGCTCTACGACGCACGTTTCAGCCCAGGGCGGCAGTTTGGCATCGTTTTCCGTGTGACGTACCTCCACGTACGATTTGCTGCGGGGACCTGCAGAGGCGGAAGCTCTTCTCCTTAGGGGTGACGCGAGAGGCGAGTTCCCTACCCATCATATTCCTTCGACCCGCCGAGGGGCGTCGGTGCCCCGGCGAACGCCGCTGGTCGTCTTATAGCGGCGACGTGATGCCCGGGTGACGGTTTTTTCCAACACCTCGATGCCGGGCAAGGAGATGCAGACGAAGGTCGCGGACATCACGGACGCGTGATATCAGCGCGAACAGCGCCGTCACGCCGGCTCCGATGGCGAAGCCGACGATTGATGTCGTCGGATGACAGACCGGGAAGCCAATTCACTGCGGGTGTCTGAGGGCCGCGACGTTGCCCTCGCGTCCAGCCGAATGCTCCGCTGGTGGCTTTTTGGCAGCGGTTGCTCGATGCGAACGGCGGTGCTTCCGCGGGAGCCTGATGCTGAATTTGATGTGGACCGTGAGCCACCACCAGGGTGCCGGTGAGGTTTCCCGTCCGGACCGCCTGCGACCGTGGTTTCTCGAATGGAGGAAGATCGCGAGGCCGATGTAGCATACGACGATGATCAAGAGCGCCACGTACGGCCCGCCGAGGTAGGAGCCTAGCTTGTCAAGGATGCCGGCATGCTGCGTCCCGAGGGACAGCACGAACTCAGCTGCATGGGTTCGCTCGATGGCTTCCAAAGCAGTCTGGAAGAGTTCACGGACGCGGGGGAACATGACCACCTCCTCCCGGCATCCCATGCCGGGGATCTACGGACCTGAACGACTCGCACACCATTGGTGATGAATAGTTCGTAACATCGGCAACATCTCTGCGATGAACATGCGCACCATGGTAACCTCACTCGTGCGTATGTCAACGATCACTTATGGAGTGTGATCGAGATCACATACGATATCGACATGCTGTCGCTCGCGACCTATCATTAGGGCCGTGCCGGCGCAAAACTCGATGAGCGATACGGCGTGGCAGGAATCAATCCTCCAGCGTCTACGACAGCTTCGCGAATCATCGGCGTCCTATGATCCGCACGCCCCTAGCCTCGCCCACTACCGAGCGGTCAGCGAGATCCTTCTCGGCCGCTTCCACGACCTCACGCTGTCTAGGGCGGGCTTTCTCCACGGAGTGCATGTGTCGGAACTGCCCGCCCTTCGCGACTTCCTCGGCGTAACCGAGGAGATCGTGAGCATCCTCGACGAGCGAAACCGCCTCCGCTCACTGGGAGGAACCACACTCAGCCGCCGCGACTTTTCCGATGCGGAAGGCGATGAAGTCTCGCGCCAGCTCGCGTCGAACGTCCTGCCGCTGATTCGCCACGGTCACTCAGTGGTTCTGATGGTGCTCGAGCAGACGAATCACCTTGACCGTGACGGGCAGCTGTCCCAATGGTCGATCAACTTTCGCTTCGAGCCACGACCACTGCCTGCGGGAAGCGCGAATTTCGTCGCGGACCATTTTCCTAACATGGCGGCACGCATTCACTTTCTGCGGTTCGTCGTCGCAGCGACCGCCGATTTCTTTGGGATGTGGCCGGAGCGGAATGTGGCGCTCGACCTCGCACTACTTCACGAAAACCGTTATCGGTTCGAAGAGATCGTCGATCGAGTCCTTGAAGACGCCGATTCCGAGGACAGCGCATCCAAAGAACGCGTTGCCTACGTTCGACAGCGGCTCGCGGAAACGACGGTGATCGACGTTCGTTGGGAGTGGTACTCGATCGCTTCCATGCATCGACACCTCCGGAAGGGGCTGACGAAAGCGGAATGGGACCGCTCCTTCGACCAACTCGGATGCGTAACTGTCGTCTGCGAGGACGAAGTTTCGTGCTACGCAGCACTCGCGCGTCTGCACGCGAGCGGCAATTTTGCGGACGCTGCGATCCGGGACTACATTGGTTCACCGCGAACATCCGGCTATCGGGCTCTTCACACGGCACTCATAAGGCGAATCGCGCGTTCTGCGCTCTCCGACCTCATTCCGGTTCATGTGATGCCTAGAGCGGATTGGGAGCGGCACATCGTACCGTCGGGACCCGAACAGCTTGAGAGAATCGAGGCGCGCATCCGCCGCGACGAACACCGAGTTCTGACGGTGTTCGCGCCGGATGGTCGCGCGGTTGAGCTGCCGCTCGGTTCGGTGGTGCTCAACTTCGCTTTCAAGCTTCATACGCATCTGGTTGCGCGAGTGCGTGGCGCAACCGTGAATCGTCGCTCGGTCGGCCTACTGCATCGTCTCGCCGAAGGCGACGTCGTGTGGCTGGATGTCGGCGACATTCCGCAGCTCCTGCCGTCCGACTGGGAAGCGCATGTTCCGCCGCAGACGATCGCCAGCATCCGCCGCGAAATCCCGCGCGCATACCGAAGGATGCTCGTGGCGAATGGCGAACGATGGTTCCGCGAGCAGCTTGCGGCTCACGGCCTCGAGGACATCTCGCCAGCGGAGCTCTCGGACGCCGCCACGGCTGCAGCAAACGATGTCTTAACGACGTCGGGCACCGAGGCGCCGTGGCTTTTCCGGCAGGCGGGAGCGCATGATGCAATCGATCGCGGAGTAACCATTCTAACTCCGTCCATCGCGCGGGCGCAGCTTATGGCCGTCGCTGGAAAAACTGTTATCAACGTCAGAGACAGTCCATCGATGACGGCCGACTATGAGATTCCGGTCGAATTCGCCGGGAGATACGACCGTACGATCACCTGCCCGATTTGCGAACCGCAAAGCGACGAAGTTCGCAGCGCGACTCTAGACCGCGGCCTTCTGACGATCCACCGCGCGAACGAGCCATGCGCCGTCGGAGGCCTTCTGCTGCGACGGAGACGCGGTCAAGCCGTACGTCGTCACTACTTCACGGTCGAAGTCTCGAACATCACGAACAATCTCGTGGAGATTCTCTCGATATTTCGCGAGATGCAGGCGGACGTCGCACATCTTGCGGCGAGGCGCCTCAACGCCGGGTGGCGCGTCGTGCGCATCGGGTGCGACTACGTAATGCCCGACCGACAGCAGCGAATCCTTCGTGCACTGAGAACCCTGCCGGGCGTGATGCGCGTGACAGGCCCGGAAGACGCACCTATCGGCGCGATCGAAGATGTCCTGCCGCCGCGATCGCTCGACTCGCTAACGATGCGGCGCTCCGAGCCTTATCAGGTGGGGCCGCCAGTCGACGACGACCGTCTGTTTTACGGAATGGATGCCGAATTGGCGCGACTTGAACAAGTATTCGCAAGAGTTACGCACCCGGACGCCGGCTCGGGAGAGTTCGTGTTTGTCTCCGGTCCTTTACGCATCGGCAAGACCAGTCTGGCGAAACAATTTCTCCGGCGCATCAATCGGGATCTCGAGCACAAGCACCTTTCGATCTATTACATGCCGCTCATGGAGAGATGGTCGCAGGTCGCCGCCGAAATACGCGAAATACTGATTGCGCGACTTCCGCAATCGCCACTCTCCGTCCGGAGTCAGACAACGCTGGAAGCGACGATTCGGGAAGTCCGGCGCACAATCGACCTCCCCTTGGCCATTGTCATCGATGAAGTGGTGGGGCTGCTGCAGCTCAACAGCCAGTGGCCGGACGAGCTCGAAGCTTTTCAGCGGTTTTGCCGTTCGATCCGAGCGACCCCGGGCGTGCTCATTGTCTGGATCGGTCCGGCAGCACCGGTCCGTAGTCTCGGTCGAGACATAATCGACGTAATCACGCGCAGCGAGAGTGTCACGCCAGCCCGCTTTAACGATGCGGAAGTCGACGCGTTACTAAAGGCAGACAAGATGGGCCGGCTCTATGGCATCGAGGCGAATCGCGGCCTCGCGCGCGCAGTGCGCCGACTCACGGATGGGAACCCCTATTGGGTTGCTCACCTCGGCAAGACTATGTACGACATTCAGGCCACCCGTCACGGTCAGCAGCGGGTCACCTATTCACACTCCGTTCTGGAGCTGGCGAAAGAGCGCCTGTTTCTGCAGCCGATCGCATTCGCGCACCAGCTGCCCGATCTGAAGAAGCCAGAGGGCCGGAAGAAATTCGCCGTTCTGCAGACGCTTGCAGACGGAGGAGGGGAGAACCGCTTTGTGGCCTTCGCAGCACTCGAGAAAGCTTTGCAAGGAGTGCTGAGCGCGTCGGAGATTCAGAAAATGGTCGAAGACCTTTATCTTGAGGGCGCGCTAAAGATCGAGAACGAGAAAGTGAAAGTAGCAACACCGCTGCTTGCAGAATATGTCCGTTTCGTTGCGCGGGAGGAAAATCGCCAATGACCGTCGACGTGCTGCATTCCACGTGGAAACCCCGTTTTCTCTACGATTGGCTGATCCCCGACGTCCTCACGCCGCTTCACCAGGGACTTTCCGTCATTCTCCACGGAGGCCCTGGAACGGGCAAGTCGACGATTGCCAGACGTATTTCGGAGCGCCTGGACAATGTCCTTTGGATCGAGGGTCGCGCAATCGAGAAAGACAGTCACGAAGTATTGAGCCAACTCGAACTCGCTAAGACGGCGGCGCAGCCCGTCGTCATCGATGACGTGGACGTCATCTATCCCGAGCCGTCAGCTCGGGATCTTCTAAACAACATTATTCGGCGCAACCGCGCCGTGCTCTTCACGACCACGCTGCCGCCCACACTGAATTCATTTTGTGGCGAGATTGATTTGTTCAAGCACTCGAATTGGGATGAAGATCTCGTTCTCAAGTGGTCGGTGCTGCTCCAGCATCCCGAGCTAAATCGTGTCGATCCATGGAAAAAGGGGTGGCAGCGCGAGATTGCTTACGCGTTGCGGGGAATTGTCGGCGAGTCAGCGAACCAGGAGCAGGAGATCTCGGCTTGGTGGACGATCATTGTGCATTTAACGGGCGGACATCCCGTGATGATGGACGAAGCCTTCGCCGAGATCGCGCGGACGATCGAGTTCGAACGGTCGGACGCCACCGACGTCTCGCAAGGCCGTTCCTGGTTTCAAGAGTTTTGCCGCTTAGAAGAGTACCTGCATGGATCCGCTCTGCGGCGCATGCGTCACGCGGCCAAGTGGTTGAGCGATCACTTCCCTAAAGTGGCCGGCAAGTTGAAAGAATTTGCTAAGGGGCAGCTGACGGAGCGCCAGATCGAGGGCATCGAGCGGCGCATCCTGACGGACTGTGGTCTCATGCATCGCGGGCACGCGGAAGGCCTCGTTGTCACCGGATCAGTGCTGAGGCAGTACCTGCAGGCAGGTGGCGGCGCATCTGAACGGTTTATCGAGGTCATAGGCTCCCCCGATGGAACCTCCGGACGCATCATCATCAGCATTGCCGACGCCTACATCGTCCTCACGGCGGGCGAAACGGTTTGGAAGATCGTTGATCTATTGAACAACGCGAACGGATCGCCGGTAGCAATCGATGCGCTGAAAGAAAAGCTCAACGTCACCAATCCCGGAGTGGTACGGTCCGCGTTGCAAAGACTGCGCGACGAGCTCAAGGAACAGGGTGTCGACGGTGTCATTGAGAACGTCCGTGGTACCGGATACCGTCTTGGCAAACTGCCGATTCTCCAGCAGACGCAGAGGAAACTATGAAAAGTGCCGGACGTGTCGTGATCATCGGAGGCGGTGCAACAGGAGCTCTAACCGCGGTATCCGCCGCGGAAGCCGGGTTCGAGGTGATAGCGCTCGAAAAAGCGAGTATCGGCAATGGATCGTCATCGCGTTCGGCGGCATGTATTCGCGCACAGTTCGAAACTCCGGAGACTGTCATCGGGATGCGGTATTCCGAAGACTGGTATGTGCACTTCCACGATCATCTAAAGAGCGACACCTCCGTCGTGACATCTCCAATGATCACGCAGAACGGATATCTATTCCTATACGAGAATCCGGAGCGATGTGACGGCGACGCGAGAGGTGAAGCCGAACAGGCTTGGAATAGTGCCACACGAAACGCTCATATGCAGCAATCCCTCGGCCTTCCCGTCGAAGTTCTTCCTGCCGAGGAAGTCTCCGAACGGTGGCCGCACATCGAAGCGGCACCTCTCGTGGGCGCAACATGGTGTCCCAGCGATGGCTTTCTCGATCACGATGCGATCTATATCGAGGGCTTTCGCCGTGCCCGTGAGCTCGGTGTCCAAGTGCTCGAGCGAACGGAAGTCCTCGGTGCGATACGGAACAGCGGCAATCGCATTCAAAGCGTGCTTACGACGAGAGGAGAGGTCGCTGCAGACTGGTTCGTCAACGCGACGAATGCATGGGCTCCGCGAGTCAGCCGGATTCTCGGCGGCGGCGAGCTCCGGATCGATCCGTTGAAGCGCCACCTTTGGATTCTGCGCGCCGACGGATCGCAGTTGCCTTCGTATCTGGCTGGCGAGCGCTGGCGACTGCTGCCCATGACCATCTACGGCATGGGTGCTGACCGCGGCGTCTACTCACGGCCTGAAGGGCGCAGTCAGAACCTTCTCATCGGCCATGCTCACGTGACAACGCCGGAGCCTGACTTCACGGATCAGGATCAGGATGCGTTTCAGAAGGGCTTCAGTGCCAAAGAAGGATTCGACAGCGCACCGTATGCCGCTTGGGGACAAATCGCCGATTTTGCTCCTATTCTCGCAGGAGCTGTTGGGGCGCCAATTGATGCCACGTGCGGCTATTATGGACAGACGCCGGACGCGAATCCGCTGATTGGCATCGACTGCAATGTCCCGAACCTGATTCACGCGGCTGGGTTCTCGGGTCACGGGCTGATGCACGCACCGATCACGGCGTATCTCGTTACAAGCATTCTCTGCGATCCGCGAAGCAGGACCGTCACTCTCCCCATACCGTTTGACGCTCTGCCCATCAATCTCGAGCGGTTTAGGCCGTCGCGAGATTTCGCCGCCTCACTTCACGAAGGAATGGTCATCTGACGCCGCTCAGCAACTTCTTGCAAACTGCGCCACTGTATGTTCAGGCTGTCCACAGACGACACACGCTTCCCAGGGTCGGTGTTCATTCGTTCGGGATGGCAGCGGGTGTGGTGGCCATCCTTATCGCGCGGATAAGATTCGAGGTATCGCTGCGCGATGCGTTCTGACACGGACTGAGTTCAGTAGCTCTTAGCGAAAATTGGCGACGCTACTGTGGGGTTGCCGCACACAACGCAGTTCTTTGCGTCGTCGTCATAAGGCGCGAGCGGGATACAGCGGATCGTGACCTTCAGTGTGCCTTTTGCCCAGGCTTCACAATCCGCGCTTCCGCACCACGGTGATACTGCAAAACCTCCGTGGATCTCCGCGAATCCTTCCGCCTCTCCGTCACTCTCCTCACCTTCTCGCGTGACTGCATTCGTCGGAGTAAAAAACGCAATGAATTCCTCTTTCGTTCGGATTTTACGCGTGTGTTCAGCGCGATAGGCCTTGGCGCGCTCGAAGCAATTTCGTTGAATACCCTCCAGCGCGCTCGTCACGGTGTCGATAAGGCGATCCCGCGACACTTCGTCTTTCCTTGAAGCGTCTTGGTCGCGGCGGGACATGGTTACTACGCCGGCGGCGACGTCGCGAGGTCCGATTTCGATCCTGACTGGAACACCCTTCTTCACCCAGTCCCACTTCTTCTGGCCGCCGCGGCTATCTCGATAATCAATTTCCACAATTACGGGACGACCGTCGTAACGGCAAGCGCGCAACTGTGCGGCCACAGATTGCACATACTCGCGCACGCCGCTCTCGTTACCATCCTCGCGAACAATCGGAAGGATTACAACGTGCGCCGGCGCGACTCTTGGCGGCAGTACGATACCGTCGTCATCGCCATGAGCCATAACGATCGCGCCGATGAGACGGGTGGAGACACCCCAAGACGTTGTCCAGGCGTACTCCAATTCGCCAGTACGGCCGTGAAATTTGATGCCGCTCGCCTTGGCAAAATTCTGGCCGAGGAAATGAGACGTTCCGGCTTGTAACGCCTTGCGGTCGCCCATCATCGCTTCGATTGTGTAGGTCTCCACAGCTCCAGCGAACCTTTCGGCTGGACTCTTCATGCCGCTGATCACCGGAACGGCCAGATAATCCTCGACGAAACGCGCGTAGACCTCGAGCATCTTCATGGTCTCTGCGCGGGCCTCTTCGGCGGTTTCATGTGCGGTGTGCCCTTCTTGCCACAAAAACTCGGTAGTGCGGAGGAAGAGACGCGTTCGCATTTCCCACCGCATCACGTTTGCCCACTGATTGATCAAAATCGGGAGATCGCGGTAGCTGTGAACCCACTGGGCATACATTGCGCCGATGATAGTCTCCGAGGTCGGTCGAATCACCAGCGGTTCTTCGAGCACCGCGTTAGGATCAGGAATCAGCTTGCCATCCTCGTCTTTCACAAGGCGGTGATGAGTCACGACGGCACATTCCTTCGCAAACCCCTCGACGTGCTCAGCCTCCTTTTCGAGGAACGACTTAGGGATGAGAAGCGGGAAGTAAGCATTGCGATGCCCGGTCTCTTTGAACATCGCATCAAGTTGCTGCTGCATGTTTTCCCAAAGCGCATAGCCCCACGGCTTGATGACCATGCAGCCCCGCACTGGGGAGTTTTCGGCGAGCTCAGCTACCTTGACGGCTTGCTGATACCACTCCGCAAAGTTCGCGCTGCGCAACGGCGAGATTGCTCTTTGTGTGTTCGGCATGGCTGACCACCAACAGGGAAAACGAATACCACATCCGAACACGAATCGCTATCCAGCTCGCTGGGGGTCGTGCGGTGCTGCGAACGCTATCACTCGATGTGTGAACGGGATACGACCGAGCAACAATCGGAGACTTCCAGCGGTTGGTGAGGGATACGCTGTAGAATTACTCGTCACACAAACTGCGTCTCGGTGCGCAAGTCGGTGTCCACGACGGATCTCCGGAGAGCACCGCGGTGGCTGGCTCACGAACAGAGGAAGGCATGTCATGTACGCGCTCATGTCGCGACATTTCCCATCGACTCGCCGCGAAGCGAAGGCAGACGTGGTGGACTCGCACTCCCTCCTCGAACGTGCGGGATACATTCGTAACGCAGGAGCGGCAGGCATCTTCATCTTGCTGCCGCTTGGTTGGCGCGTGCATCAACAGATCTGCGGGTTGATCTTCGATACCATGGAGAAGGGTGGCGTGCACAACTTGCAACTGCCAATTCTTCAGCCGCAGGCACTCTGGGAGCAGACCGGTCGCTGGGCAACATATCAAGCGACGCAAACCATGTTCACTACGACCGAACGGCACTCGCAGGTACGTTTCGGTCTGGCGCCTACTTCAGAAGAAGTCATGACCGCACTAGCTGCAATGGAGATCCAGAGTTGGAGAGATCTGCCGCTTGTGCTCCATCAGATCGGCCCAAAGTTCCGCGACGAACTCCGACCGGCCATGGGGCTTCTCCGCTGCCGTGAGTTCTCGATGTCCGACGCATACTCTTTCGATCGAGACGAAGCGGGCATGCGCGCCTCTTTCGAGATGCTCCGGAAGATTTACAGCTCTCTCTTCGACGCGGCCGGTTTACGCGAATGCGTTCTGGTGCAGGCTGATAGCGGCGCAATCGGCGGTCCTGCATCAGCCGCGTTTCTAGCGCTCAGCAAGAATGGAGATGACGTGCTATTTGCCTGCGATCACTGCGATTATCGCGCGACCGCCGACAAAGCACAGGGACTCTACTCGCCGCCGAAATCCAGCGGATCCGAACAGCAAGACTTTCTACGCACCTCAACTCCGAATACCAGAACAGTCGACGAGCTGATGGTGTTGTTTCCCGAACTCGATGCGACTCAGATGATTAAAACCATCATCCTGTCAACATCGTCGGCTGGCGACACATTTGAGGTTGCGGCCTGTGTTCGCGGCGATCTGGAGGTCAACGCTGTTAAAGTCGCCAACGCAGTTGGCGCGGATACGTCAACCGTCGCGGTCCCGGATGTCGTTGAGCGCGTAACCGGCGCGGCCGTCGGATTTGCAGGGCCCATCGGCTTGCATAATGTCCGCTACACGCTCTTTGATCGGTCAGTTCAAGGGCTTACTAACTTCCTTTGCGGGCTGAATGAGACGAACTATCACGCCCTCAATGTCAATTGGGAGCGCGATCTACCACGACCAGCGACTTTCGTGGACATCGCAGCTGTGGCTGACGGCCACATGTGTGCCGCTTGCGGTCAGGGAATTCTCAGGGCGCGCCGCGGGATCGAAGTCGGCCACATTTTTATGCTGAATACTCGTTATGCAGAGAAGCTTGGAGCCACGTTCGTCGACCGGACCGGGAACGAAGAAGACATTTGGATGGGGTGCTATGGAATCGGTACCACGCGCCTGATGCAGGCCATTGTGGAACAGAATCACGACGAACATGGCATCATCTGGCCCCAACGCGTCGCTCCTTATGACGCCTACGTCATCGCTGTGAATATGGACGATGACAGGCAGGTAGATCTCGCCAGACACGCCTGTGCCAGCCTCAGCGCTGCCGGTTGGTCGGTGGTGCTCGATGATCGCTCAATGAGAGCTGGCCCGAAGTTCATGGATGCAGACTTGCTCGGTATCCCGTGGCGCGTCACGAGTGGGCGTCGGGCTGACAGTGACATTGTGGAATTACGAGAGCGCCGTACCGGCGAGGCGACGGAAATCGCTGTCGAACACTTGGCGCGCGTTCTTCGTGAAAAGAGTGCGAGGATGCCTCGCGGTTGAGCTTTGCAATAGCGGAATGCTTGGATCGAACAACGACGAGGATTGACCAATCACTTTAAGCTCGCGACGACGAGCTCTTCGGTAGGCACAGGCAGCAGTCGGATGCGAACGTCGATTCGATGACACCAAAACTGCGTTTCGACAGTACGGCTCAATCGCACTGCTGAAGGCCAAATTTCGTTTCAAGCCATCGAGCCAATCCACGCTCGGTGAGACAATGACAGGGTGTAGAAGTTGGCAGAGATGTGACATGCATCGCGAGCGTATGGCCTATGTTTATACCGCATTAACTGTACTTCTATGGTCTACCGTCGCGTCGGCATTTAAGCTTGCGCTCCGAGAGTACAGTTACATCCAGGTTCTTTTTTATGCATCCCTCACGGCGTCCCTGTTCTTGTTGTCTACATTACTAGTGCAAGGCAAGATCGGCGACGTGGTGACACAGACCAGAAGGGATTGGCTAAGATCCGCAGCTCTCGGCCTCCTGAACCCATTTCTGCATTATCTAGTGCTATTCAAAGCATACTCTCTGTTGCCTGCGCAGGAAGCACAAGCCCTGAATTACACATGGCCAATCCTGCTTTCGATGCTCGCAGTGCCGATGCTAAAGCAACCGCTCACCCTCAGCGCTACCGTGGGTGTCGTCATTAGCTTCCTAGGAGTGGTTGTCATCGGGACTCGTGGAGATGTGATGTCCTTGACGTTCGCTAATCCCTTCGGTTGCGTACTGGCTCTCGCGAGTTCGCTCATTTGGGCAGTTTTCTGGCTGTTTAATGTCCGTGACTCACGTGAACCGGTGTTGAAGTTGGCGGCCAGCTCTCTTTGCGGTACCGCCTACGTGACAGTCCTCCTGCTCCTGTGTCAACCACTTCATGTGCAGCCACTGCGCGGCTTGCTAAGCTCGGTTTACATCGGATTGTTCGAGTTGGGCATTCCATTCGTTCTCTGGTTGAAGGCTCTCACGTTCGCCCGCCGAAGCTCGGCCGTCGCTCAGTTTGCCTATCTGACTCCATTTCTGTCGCTGTTTTTTATCCATGTCACGCTGAAGGAGGAATTGCGCAACTCGTCCCTGCTCGGCTTGCTCCTGATTGTGACGGGTATCTTGGTGCAGCGGGCCAGCGACTCGGTCCGCCCTTTGGCGCGCTCATCATGAGAAGCGCTAACGGATTAACACACATGACTCAATCTGATTCCACAGCCCACGGAGGCTCCGTGCAATCTACGACCCCGCCGCGTTGCCTACTTCCGATCACCTCTTTGCGACTATCGACACCAGCGTTCGGGACGGTCTGAGGACGTGCTACGAGTGTTCTTCGAGCGACGGGCATCGGCTCCACGCCTGGCCGGGAGCGCGGCGTTTCTCGAGGCGCAGCATCTCTCGCCCATCGGCGTGCTCTTCGGCAATGCGCAGGGATCAAGGTCACGCCTCCTCGGTCGCCGATCGGTGCGTGATTGGACGAGCATGCGAAAAAGCTGCCGCGCGCGCAGGACGCGCCTGCGGTGAACAGCTATTCTCCCCGGTTGAAAGCCCAGTGTACGCCAGCCCGGTGCTTGGAGTGTGAGGCTGCTTGGCTCCGGTCCCGCGCGTCCGCGTAACGCGTGACGCAAAGTCTACATCCGGTGGAAGAGGCAGCTTTTTACGTGCGCGATGGCACTACTGCAGGCAGTAAACGCTCGCGTGAACAGCAGTAAAACGGGTAGACTTTCGCTCGATCCGCGACCGATCGCCGATCGGGAGTTCTCGCAGAAGCTCGCTCCTCGTTCTTTGATGACTCCAGCACGGCGGTGCATCTTCAGGTGCGTCCGCGCCCGCTGGTCTCTAACAAGTCTCTATTTTTCTTGCTGCGGATTGCCCCCGACTCCTCCGGACCGCTCCGGACGCCACCGAATCACCCAGAAGTGGCAGGTCGGTTATCATGTCCGCTCCCACCGAGAGCACTGTGGTGTAGCTCAGTTGGTAGAGCGCCTGATTGTTAATCCGGTGGTCGTAGGTTCGAGCCCTACCGCCACAGCCAAATTCCTTCCACATCGAATCCGTACGAACCCTCCCGGGAAGGGACAACGTCGTCGCGGCTATCATGACGGCATCGATGACAGGCCGCCGCGACTCGCCCATCTTCAAGCTGACGCCCGGCACGGCGCGCGTCACGCATTCACTACCGGATTTGATCCTGGCGGCGCTGTTCGCGCTCGCCACCGCGGCCGCGCTCTTTCCGCAGAATGCGATCTTCCACTCGATCCTCGAGAACCGCAACGACCTCTACTTCGCCATGTACGTCGAGGCGGGATTTCTCATCCTGCAGGTGGCCCTCGTGGACACGGCCACGCGCCTCAACAAACAGCTCCCGACCGGCGCCATCATCGCCATCGTCATCGCACTCACGCTCTTTCTCGGATTGCCGCTGGAGGTGCTGCGCGCGGCGTGGTCGATGGGCATCTACGTCTTCGTGTCGATGCTGTTCTCGCTGATCGAGCGCGGCGCGATTCTTCGCCACATGCCGGAGCGCCCGCCCATCGAGAAGATCGCCGCACGCGCATTGATCTCGAATCGCGTCATCACGGCGCTGACGTTTCTCGGATCGTTCGTCGCGGCGGTCGTCATCGTCGTGGCGTTGACGCCGCACGAATGGCCGGACGAGTCCTGGCCGCCCCTGGCCGCGGGCGCGATCTACTTCGCCATCGCCGCGTTCGACAACTGGCGCGTGCGCGGACGCCGCTTCGCCGAAAATCCGCGCGTGCTCTTCGGCTACGAGGTCCTGCGCATCGGGCAACTCGATCCGCTCTGATGCGCCCCACGCAGCTATTCGACGGGACAGCCGGACGCGGACGCTGCGACTTTCAGCGAGCTCAGCGCCGTCGTACAAGCCGTGGCCGCATTCGCTTGGGCCATCTTCCGCGAATCCTCGGGCAGACTCGACCAGCTCGCCCATCCCGAGCGCATCTGATCCCTGGCCTGCTTCTGCGCGTCGCGCGCGGCCTGCGGCACTTTCTCGCACGCCATGTACTTGTCGACCGCGGCAAGGTACGCGTCGCATTCGGGGACGCCGGTCGTTTCCGCGGCAGCAACCGTCGTCGCTGTCGTGGCCGTGGTCTCCGTCGTGACCGTGGTCTCCGTTGCGGCAGTCGCCGCAGTCGCGTCAGCCGCTTGCTCCTGCTTCCGGCATCCCGCGACGATCACCATCGACGCGAGAGCCAACACCAACACGGGACGGGTGGCCTTGCTCATCGAGAACCTCCAATTCAAATTGTTACCAAGAGAGAGGCGGATCGTAATCGGCACGCCGGGTCGCCCGCGTGATCCCGCTCACGCCTTACGCGGCCGCACCGGCAGCGCGCACCCAGTCGTTGGACCGCCGAGCCCTTACACTGTCCCGGCTTGGCGACCTCCCACAAAATCGCGGATCCACTCCTGACCGTCCGTCTGCGCCAGGCCGTGGGTGTCGCGTTCGGGGTCACGGTGATCGTGGGGAACACGATCGGCGCGGGCATCCTGCGCACGCCGGGCGAGGTGGCGGCGCAGCTTCCCAGCCCGTTCGCGTTTTTCTCGGTCTGGTTTCTCGGGGGCGTGTATGCGCTTCTGGGCGCGGTCTGTCTGGCGGAGTTGGGGACGCTGCTTCCGGCCTCGGGTGGGCAGTACGTTTATGCACGCACGGCGCTCGGGGACTACGCCGGGTTCGTCGTCGGCTGGAGCGATTGGATCTCGACCTGCGGGACGACGGCGGCGGTGTCGATCGTCATCGGCGAGTATTCGAGCGCTCTGCTTCCGGCGCTGGAAGGGCGGGTCGTGGCCATCGCCCTTTCCGTGACGGTCCTTTTCGCCATCCTGCAGTGGCGCGGGGTGAAGTGGGGCAGCCGGACGCAGGAGATCACGGGGTTCCTGAAGATGGCCGCATTCGCCGCGGTGGTGGTGGCCTGCTTCCTGTGGGCGCCGGAGCGTGCGGCCGGCACTCGCGTTTCGCTGGCCACACCGGCGTTTGCGGCACTGGTCATCGCCCTGCAGTCGGTGATCTACACGTATGACGGCTGGGCGGCGGTCATCTACTTCTCGGAAGAGGTGCGCAACGGCGCGAAGAACATTCCGCGCGCGCTCTTCGTCGGTGTGTTCTCCATCATCGCCATCTACATCGGCGTGAACCTGGCCATCTTCTACGTCCTGCCGGTCAGCGAGATTGCGGGCAAGAACCTGGCCCTGGCCAGCGCCGCGCAGGTGGTGTTCGGAGCGCTCGGCGATCCGATGGTGCGCGCTCTCATGGTCATCTCCATGATCAGCGGGATCAACGCCTATCACCTGATGGCCTCGCGCGTTCTGTTCGCCATGAGCCGCGATGGATTGGTGAGCCGCCGGGCGTCGGTGGTGAACGAAGGCGGCACGCCGACGGTGGCCTTGGCGCTCAGCGCGGTGGTGGCCATTCTGTTCGTCCTCAGCGGGACGTTCAACGAAGTGATCGCCGTGCTGGCCTTCTTCTTCGTGGCCAACTACACGCTCTCGTTCGCGTCGCTGTTCATCCTGCGGCGGAAGATGCCGGACGCGCCGCGCCCTTACAAGGTGTGGGGGTATCCCTTCACTCCCGCCATCGCGCTCATCGGCTCCATCGCCTTCCTGGCCGGCGCGGTGGCAGGGGACACGACGCGCAGTCTGTGGGCGCTGGCGCTGCTGGCCGCGAGCTACCCGGCGTACCGGCTGCTTCGTACTGCGTCCCGGAAGTCGTGACCACCCCCCGTCATCCTGAGCGCAGGGCGGGTGGGCGTGAGGGAGCGAAAGGATCTCTAAATGCGGAAACTGAGGCACAGGCGGCACAGGCCATGGTTTTCGTAGTTTGAGATCCTTTCGCTCCCTCACACCCACCCGCCCTGCGCTCAGGATGACGGGGTGTCACGAACTTCCGGGACGCTGTACTTAGAATGGCGCGGTGAGATCTCTCGCTATTCTGCTTCTTCTCTCGGGGTGTGCGTCCGCACCGGTGAGCTCCAGTACTCCCGATACCTCCATCATCGCCATCGTCGGTCCAACAGTCGTCGATGGGTCGGGCTCGGCGCCGTTCGTGACCACTGCTGTGCTGATTCGCGGGGATCGGATCGATGCCGTCGGGCCGCGCTCCATTCCGCGCGAGGCGACGATCATCGACGGTCACGGTCTCATGCTCGCGCCGGGATTCATCGACATGCACAACCACTCGGGCGGCGGATTGGAGCGCGATCCTTCCGCCACCACGCAGGTTTCCCAGGGCATCACCACTCTCGCGCTCGGGCAGGACGGAGGATCGGAGCTGCCGATTGCTCCTTACCTTCGCAAGCTGGAGGCCAGCCCGGTGGCGGTCAACGTGCTCACGTTCGTGGGACAGGCCACCGTGCGCGACATGGTGATGAAAGGCGACACCGATCGCCAGGCCACGGCCGATGAGATCGCTCAGATGGTGGGGATCGTGGACGAGGCCATGCGCGAAGGGGCCTTCGGCCTATCGACGGGCCTCGAGTACGAAGCGGCGAAGAAGTCGAGCACCGAGGAGATCATCGCGCTGGCGCGGGCCACGGCGCGCTACGGCGGCATCTACATCAGTCACGTGCGCGACGAGGCCCAGCTGACGTTCCCCTCGTTCGAGGAAGCCCTTCGCATTGGATCCGAGGCGCATGTGCCGGTGCAGATCTCCCACATCAAGATGGGATCGATGTCGGTCTGGGGCCGCGCGCCGGAGGCGGTGAAGCTGATCGAAAGCGCGCGCGCCGGGGGCCAGGACGTCACGGCCGATGCCTATCCGTACGATGCCTGGCACGCCACGATTCGCGTGCTCGTTCCCAGCGGACGCCACGATGATCCGAAAGACGTGGCCGACGCCATCGCCGAGACCGGCGGCGCGGACCGCATCACGATCGTGAACTGCAGCGCTCATCGCGACTACGAGTTCAAGACGCTGCAGGAGATCGCCGACGCGCAGCAGACGACGCCAACCGCCGTGTACATGCAGGTCGTGCGCGACGGCGGCGCCACGGTCGTGGGCCGGTCCATGAAGGATGAGGACATCCGCGTTTTCTATTCGCAGCCCTGGGTGATGGCCGGCAGCGACGGCGGCATCGGTCTTCGTCATCCTCGGGGGGCCGGAACGTATCCGCGCATCCTGGGCCGCTACGTGCGCGAGCTGCACTGGCTGACGCTGGAGGAAGCGATCCGCAAGATGACGTCCCTGCCGGCGCAGCGCCTGCGGCTGTCCGACCGCGGGCTGGTGAAAGCAGGCATGAAGGCGGACCTCGTGCTCTTCGACGCCGCCAGGGTGATCGACCGTTCCACGTTCCAGGACCCGCAGCAGCTCGCCGAAGGGATCGAGCGTGTGTTCGTGAACGGCGTGGAGGTCTGGCGCGACCGCGCCGTTACCGGCGCGAAGCCGGGACGGCCAATTCGTATTCAAGACGCCGGCGATCGAAGCCGACCGCGATGAGACCGGCCGCGAAGGCGCTCTCGAAGGCACGCCGCGTCTCCTCCCGTGTCGTCACCGCCACGCGCCCGGCCGACGGCTGGAACGCGGGACGTTCGCGCAGATGCCACGTGACCCAGAGCCGGTCCGTTCCGGTGGCTTGCAAAGGAGTGACGGTATCGCCGTAGAAGTCAGGGAGGTAGCGATCGGCGACCACACCGAGCTTCTCGAAGTTGAGAAATGCATTGCGCGTCTGCAGCGGATCGAACGTCCACGTCATGCGGTCGATGCCGCGGGCGATCGCCGCGTCGCGTTGTGCGAGCTTCAGTGCGCGGCCAAGGCCGCGGTCACGGTACGCGGGGCGAACCGCGAGCATGTCCGAGTGGATGATGCGCTGGTCTCCTTCGAAGCCGGGGAATCCGTAGACGAAACCAACCAGCTCCCCGCCATCGAACGCTCCGATGAGGATCGCTCCCACCTGACGCGACGCGATCAGGTGATAGGCGGGCACCACCTCCAGATCGGGGCACTCCCAGACCTCCTTCTGCAGCGCTTCCACCGCGCGAAGCTCGCCGATCCCCCGAATCTCGCGAATGTCGATCATGCTTCGATGATCATCCTCCGCGTAGTGAGCTCGTCGATGCGCCCGCGTTTCACATCGAATCCGATGCCCGGTCCGGACGGCGGAACGATCGTGCCGCGCGGCGTCACGGTCACCGGCGGATCGATGATGTCCTCGTCCCAGTAGCGCGCGCTGGCGGACACATCGCCGGGCAACGTAAACCCCGCCAGCGTGGAGAGCGCGATGTTGTGCGCGCGTCCGATTCCTGCTTCGAGCATCCCGCCGCACCACACCGCGATGCCGTTCTCCCGGCAAACCTGTTCCACGCGGCGCGCTTCAACGTGCCCGCCCACGCGTCCGAGCTTGACGTTGATGATCCGGCAGGCGCCCAGCTCGATGGCGTGGCGGGCGTCATCGCTCGAGCGGATCGACTCATCGAGACAGATCGGTGTCGCGAGCTGACGCTGCAGCCTGGCGTGCTCGGCGATGTCATCGTGCGCGAGCGGCTGCTCGATCATCATGAGGCCGTATCGATCGAGCTCCATCAGCAACGCTGCATCGCTGAGGCGATAGGCCGAATTCGCGTCCACCATCAGCGCGATATCGGGAAACTCCGCACGCACCGCCTTCACCAGCTCCAGATCGTGCCCGGGCTTGATCTTGATCTTGATGCGCTGATACCCGGACGCCAGCTCGTGCCGCACGCGATCGAGAAGCGCGGCGGTCGTGGGCTGCAAGCCGATCGACACACCGCACGCAAGCTCAGTGCGCGTACCGCCGAGGAGCTGCCAGAGCGGAACATTGCGCGCGCGCGCCTCCAGGTCCCAGCACGCCGTCTCCAGCGCCGCCTTGGCCATGCGGTTGCCGCGCACCTGCGCGAAACGCCCGTCCACCGACTCCGCGGAAGGAAAGGGCTCAGCCACCAGGAGCGGCGCAAGAAAGCGCGTCATCACCGCCCACGCCGACTCCGTCCATTCCTCGCTGTAATACGGACTCTCGTCCGCCACACACTCCCCCCACCCCTCGCCCCCATCCGCCTCTTCCACACGCACCACGATGATGTGCCGCTCCGTCGTCCGTCCGGCACTGGTCTCGAAGGGGTGAAGAAGAGGAAGGTGAATTTCGCGAAGCTCGACACGGCGGATCTGCACGAGGCGGATTCTAGTGGAGTGGCCGTATTCGCGAGGGCCGTCCCTCACGGCCGCCACAGCCAATTCTTGTATTACAATTTTGTCATGCGTGCGAAACCAAAGCAGGATACGACGGTAAGTGTACGGATCACTCGGGATGAAGAACGAGTCGTCCGGCAGCTGGCCAAGCGGCAGAAAAGCACGGTTTCACACGTCATTCGTAGCGCGGTCAATGAACTCGTTCGCCGGGAAGAGCAGAAGCCGCTTCGTCCTTACGATCAGATCGCGGACGTCATCGGCTCCGTCGCCGGTCTTCCTCCCGGTCTCGCTGCGACGACGGGTGGGCAGCTTGCGGAAATGATGCGAGAGAAGGCCGGGAAGCGGAAGTGATCCTGATCGATGCCGGCCCGCTCGTTGCGCTGATCAGCGCCAGCGACCGTCATCATGCAAGTTGTCGTGCCGCGTTTGCAAACATCGAAGAACCGGTGAGCACCGTTTGGCCGGCCCTGACCGAAGCGATGTACCTTCTCCGCGGATCGAGGATGGCGCAGCGTGGTTTATGGGAAATTCTCGAGCGTGGGGCTGTCGGCATCTTCCCCCTGACCGCCGACGACGTCCCGCGCATGCATGAGCTGATGGAGCAGTATCACGATCTGCCGATGGATCTCGCCGATGCCGCGCTCGTGCGAGTTGCGGAGCGGGAAAGACTCAACCGCATTTTCACGCTCGATCGCCGTGATTTCACGATCTACCGGCCCGCCGGAATCGGACGGTTCACCATCCTGCCAGCGGCACGCGGATGACCGCCTGTTCATCCGGTGGTCGTAGGTTCGAGCCCTGCTGCCCCAAGCAAGTACCTTGATGCCGGTGCTGAGCCGTGCATCGGACGCAAAGCGGCCGGGTAGGGATTTCCATCCACCGCGACCCTCCTACTGTAAGAGGAGAGTCGCGATGCCCTCATTCGTCACGAAGAAGGGGACGGTTTTGTCCGTCACCGCATACACCGGTGACGCGAAAACATTGCTCGCGTTCAATCTCGCGAAGAAGAGCGCGAAGAACCTGGCCGGCTTCACCATCGAGTGCAAGCCGGGGGATCAGCCGTCGTACTACCTGCACAACACGCTGCAGTTCAAGACACCGGGCAATCACGCGCAGGATCCGAGCGAGCCGGCGAATTCATCGATCAATGCGCCGCTGCATAAGTTCCGTTGGCTCCACGTGCCGGGCTCGGTGCATCAAGGCGTCCGGCCGTTTCTCGGGAGATACAAGTACACCGTAACGCCGCGGTACTTCGACGGGCAGCGCGCGCTGCAGCCGCTCGATCCGAGCCTCGGCGTTTCGGTCTCGACCGACGTCGTGCCGTTCAAAAAGAAGGGACTCGAGCTCGGGTTCACGCGCGGTTTCACGCAGTCGCAAGCGTTTGTGAATCACTTCGGGCTGAAGGCGCGGATCCGTCCGAATGACGACCTGCTCTTCGATACTTCCGAAGTCTCAGGGAAGGATGCCGCCGGCAACGAGTATACATACGCTGACGAGTATGAGTGGCTCGGGTTCACCGCGCGGGAGCGGATTTTTGCGGTGCTGGAGGAAGTCGCAAGCGAAAAATCGCTACGCGTCGACGTGTTCGCGTATGACCTCAACGAGCCGGATCTCGTTACGCTGCTCGTCAAGCTTGCGAAACAGAAGAAGTTGCGCATCATCCTGGACGACGCTGCACTGCATCACTCCAAAAAAGATCCGAAGCCCGAGGATGAGGTCGAGACGCTCATTGACAAAGCGCGCAAGAACGTCATCAAGCGCGGCCACTTCGGCCGCTACGCGCATGACAAAGTGTTCATCGTCTCGAACGATGATGGCCCCCAGAAAGTGCTGACCGGTTCGACGAACTATTCAGTGACCGGCCTGTACGTCAACTCGAATCACATCCTCGTTTTCAACGATCCGGTGGTCGCCGCGAAGTACGCAGAGGTGTTCGACAACGCGTGGGACAACGATGTCAAGAAGCCGGCGTTCGTCAGTTCCACCCTTTCCAGCGAGACGTTCACGTTTACTTCGAAGCAGACTCCTAGAACCGACATTACGTTCGCGCCGCACGCAGAGAAGTTTGCGACCGAAATCCTCGACAGCCTCGTCGCGCGCATCGATGAAGAGGGAAAGACCAAGGGGGGCAGTGTCCTCTTCGCGGTCATGGCCATCGACTCGGGATCGGGTCCCGTTTACGACGCGCTCAAATCCATTCACAAGGATGAGGAGGTCTTCAGCTATGGCATCTCCGACGAGCCGGGCGGCATCGCGCTGTACAAACCCGGCGCGCGTACCGGCGTCCTCGTCACCGGCAAGCCCGCAAAGACGCAGCTCCCGCCGCCGTTCAATCAGGTTCGGAACCTCGGCCTCGGCCATCAGATTCATCACAAGTTCGTCGTGTGCGGATTCAACGGCGACGATCCCGTCGTCTATTGTGGCTCGTCGAACCTTGCTCTGGGCGGCGAGACGGCGAACGGCGACAACCTGCTCGCGATTCACGATTCCGACGTCGCTACGGTCTTCATGATCGAGGCGCTTGCGCTCGTCGATCACTTTCACTTCCTCAACAAAGTCGCGACAGAAGGCGACAGCAGCGCCGCGAAGACGCCATCGAAGCCGCAGGCTGCACTCTCCGCAGGCTGGTTCCTCGGCACGACGGACAAATGGACTGAGCCGTACTTTGATACGGACGACGTTCACTCCGTCGATCGCGCGTTGTTCGGAATGTAGGGCGCCAGACCGTCGCCGTCTGCTGCCGTACGATTGTTATCCGGTGGTCGCAGGATCGCGCCCCTACCGCCACAGCCCATCTGCGGCCGAGCCTGCGTGCAGGTCTCGGCGGACCATCTTCGGAGGTGGAGAGTCGAGTGCCGACTGGTGAGTTATCCTCGGCAGGCTCATGACCGCGTCACTGACGCACTCGCGACACCGCTATACCTACGACGAATACCTCGCCTTCGAGCGCGATAGCGAAATGAAGCACGAGTTCGCCGATGGCGAGATCTACGCGATGGCGGGCGGGTCACTCCGGCACAGTGCCCTGGCATCGAGGATCAGCGCTGCTCTCGAAAGTGCGCGCCCTTCGGATGGCATCGCTTTTCAGTCCGACATGCGGCTGCGGTTGCTGGCCACAGGGCGAGCGACCTATCCGGACGCATCGATGGTCTGTGGACCGATCCAACTCGATCCGGCCGATCCCAGCGGCACGACCATCACCAATCCGTCGTTGCTCGTTGAGGTCCTCTCCCCGTCGACGGAAGAGGTCGACCGCGGCAGCAAACTGGAGGACTATCAACGCATTCCCTCCCTAGGGGAGTACGTTCTCGTCAGCCAGCACCCTCGCATCGAGATCTACCGCCGTCTCAGCTCCGGAAGCTGGGAGTATCGCGACGTGCGAGAAGGTGTCGCGATGCTCGCCTCGGGAGCGACACTGGATCTCGCGATTCTCTACGCCGATCTTCCGCAGTGAGCGTTCGCGCGCGGGAGAGGCCGCGCGTGAATCCGGCAAAGCCTTTTCGGCGTAGATCGCTCAGGGAGAGCAACTATGGCGACGATCGTGCTCATGCACTGGCCCGAAATCACGCCGGAACAGTACCAGCAGGCCAGAAGTGTCGTGAATTGGGAAGGCAGTCATCCGAAGGGGGCGAAGTTTCACGTGGCATGGTTCGCCGCGGATGGCTTTCATGTTTTGGATCTCTGGGATTCCCGCGAGGACTTTGAGGCGTTCGTCCGCGACCGGCTCACGCCAGGAGTCCAGGAGATCGGGATCCAAGGACAGCCGTCCGTCCAGTTCGAGACGGCCACCGCGATTTTCGCTCCCAATCCTTCGTGAACGCAGAAGAATCACTCGACGGTGATCAGCACTTCGGCGAGTGGCTTCTTTTGAAGGTCCGGCACTCGACAGTCCGGTGACGGATAGCCCACCGGGATGAGTAGGTAGGGTTTCTCGTTCTTCGGCCGGCCCAGGATTTCCCGGAGGAATCCCATCGGGCTGGGCGTGTGGGTGAGGGTGGCCAGGCCGGCGGCGTTGAGCGCGGCCAGAAGAAAGCCGCACGCGATTCCCACCGACTCGTTCACGTAATAGTGCGTCACGTGCCGGCCCTCGGCATCGAGGCCGTAGTCCTGCTTGAACACCACGATCAGCGCCGGCGCGATTTCCAGGAACTCTTTGTGCCAGTCTGTCTGCAGCGGAGCCAGCAGGCGCAGCCACTCCTCCGGCATCCGTCCATGGTAGTTCTCGTATTCTTCTTTCTCCGCTCCCTCCCGAATCCGCCGCTTCACGTCCGGATTCGTGACGACCACGAACGTCCAGGGCTGCTGATTTGCGCCCGAAGGCGCGGAAGCAGCCGCTGCGATCGCGAGCCGGATCACTTCGGCAGAGACCGGGTCGGGGGAGAATGCGCGCACGGTGCGACGTTGCCGGGCGACGTCGAGGAACGCGCGCGCGGCCGTCATCCGCTCTTCATGGGAACGCTGTTCGCGCACGTAGGGAATTGTCGGGAACGCCATCGCAAGAGCTTACTGCGTGAAATGATGGATTCACGCGTTCGTAACGAACCGGCGGAGCCGCTTCCCGTATCACCTCATGCAGAACGTTCGTTCAGGAGGGAAAGGTCTATGCATTTTTTTCGCGCCAAGGCGCTCGCTTTGTTGTTGCTCCTGCCCGCGCTCGTGGTGAGCGCCCAGACCCGGGATCGGGAGTCGGTTCCGGATCAGTACAAGTGGAAGCTCTCGGACATTTATCCGACCGATGAGGCGTGGACGGCGGCCAAGCAGAAGTTCGTGGCCGACATGGAGGGCGTGGGTGCGCTCAAGGGCACGCTGGCGCAGTCTCCGGCCAGCCTGCTGGCGGCGGCGGAGAGGATCACGGACCTCAACAAGGACTTCACGCGCATTTACGTCTACGCCAGCATGAATTCCGATCAGGACACGCGGAATTCGACGTACCAGGCCATGAAGCAGGAGATCACGCAGCTCGGTTCCACCTTCGCCGCGGCCACGGCATGGCTGCAGCCGGAGATCCTGAAGATGGACACGGCCACGATCGACCGGTATCTGGCCGCGGAACCGAAGCTGAAGCCGTACGAGTTCTTCATCCGCGATCTCCAGCGGCGCAAGGCGCACACGCTCTCCGAGGCCGAAGAGAAGCTGATCGCCGACGCCAGCCTCATGACTCCCGCGCCGGGCGAGATCTACGGGATCTTCGTGAACTCCGACTTCCCGTTCCCCACGGTGACCCTGGCGGACGGTTCGTCGCGCCGCCTCGACGCCTCGACCTTTGCCGTCTCGCGGACCCTGCCCAACCGCGAGGACCGCAAGAAGGTCTTCGAAGCGTTCTTCGGCGCGCTCGGCCAGTACCGGAACACGCTCGGCGCCACGATGAACGCCAACCTGCAGACGGATGTGTTCTCCATCCGCTCCCGCAACTACAACTCCACGCTCGAATCGGCGCTCGATTCGAGCAACATCCCCACTTCGGTCTACTCCAGCCTCGTGGACGGCGTGAATGCCAACCTGCCCACGTTCCATCGCTATCTCAAGCTCCGGAAACGGATGATGGGGCTGGACGAGCTGCACTACTACGATCTCTATGCCCCTCTCGTTTCCAGCGTGGACCTGACGTACTCCGCAGACGAAGCGCGCAAGAACATCATCACGGCGCTGGCCCCTCTGGGACCGGGCTATACGTCGGTGATCGACAAGGCCTTCCAGGAGCGCTGGATCGATCTCTATCCGACACCGGGCAAGCGTTCCGGGGCCTACTCCAACGGCGGAGCCTACGACGTCCACCCGTACATGCTGATCAACTACAACGGCAGGTATGACGACATGAGCACCGTGGCCCATGAGCTCGGGCACACGATGCAGAGCTACTTCTCGAACAAGGCCCAGCCGTTCGTCAACGCCGGGTATCCGATCTTCGTGGCCGAGGTGGCCTCGACCTTCAACGAGGCGCTGCTGATCGACTCGATGCTCAAGCAGATCAAGGACCCGGCCACGCGCCTGGCGCTGCTCGGCAACTACCTGGAGGGGATCAAGGGTACGGTCTTCCGCCAGACCCAGTTCGCCGAATACGAGCGCGCCATCCACGACATGGCGGAAAAGGGACAGCCGGTCACGGGCGACGTGCTGGCCAAGCTCTACCTGGAGATCACCCGGAAGTACTACGGGCACGACAAAGGCGTGTGCATCGTCGACGACGTGATCCAGCACGAGTGGTCGTACATCCCCCACTTCTACCGCACGTACTACGTCTATCAGTACGCCACGTCATACACGGCCTCGGCGGCACTCTCGGAGAAAGTCCTCAACGGCCAGGACAAGAAAGCCGCCACGGCCAAGTACCTGGCCTTCCTCTCCGCGGGCGGCTCGAAATACCCGATCGACCTGCTCAAGGACGCCGGCGTGGACATGACCACGTCCGAACCGCTCGACCTGACCATGAAGAAGATGAACCGCATCATGGACGAGATGGAAGCGGCTCTGACCAAGATGGGACGGTAATCGTCAAGGTGTCCACTCTCGTTCTGCCGCGAGGGCGACCCCTCATCCGCCCTTTACTGCGTTCAACGCCACCTTCTCCCCTCTGCGGAGGGGAGAAGGCTACTTGACCATGCCTCTCGCTAGAATCATCAATAGGTAGCCTTCTCCCCATCGCAGCCTCATCGCCGTGAGGAGAAGGTGCCGAGAAGGTGCCGCAGGCGGATGAGGGGCGCTCTCGCGATGCGCTCTTCACTCCGTCCGCCCGTCCCTCGCGTCGATCTCCACAGCGCCTGTGGCGAGGTGCACGGAGAACGCCGCCCACCCCGCCGGGGCTTGGCGCGCTTCGCCCACCAGCTCGTTGCCGATGAGGGCCATTCGCCGGAATCCTCCGGAACCGATGGTGCCGGTTTTCCAGAGGCGGCCGGTCTTTCCGAAGGCCTCCAGGCTCATGCCGTTGTGATTGACGATGAACAGCGTGTAGAGCTCGTCCCCCATCGTTCCGACGACTTCCGTGCCGGTGGTCTCCACGAGCGTCCGTGACCTGGCGTCGATGATGTAGCCGGCGCCTGCCGCGGAGATGAACAGGTGTTTGCCGTCGGGCAACATGGAGACCGTGCTGCCGACGTTCCTGTGACCGCGCTCGAAGCTGCCGATCCACGACGCCGGGCCGATGCCGATGCGGAGAAAGATGCGCCCGCGTCCCGAGTCCCGGCCCTCCGGCGGGATGGCGACGACGGCTTCCTCCGGCGACGGAGGAGAGGTCAGGAGCTCGGCCGCGCTCTGCTGGAGCCGTGCTTCGACCGATGGATCCAGGGCCATGTCGATGCGCCGGGGAACCGGGGTCCTCTGCCGGCGCCTGTGCGAGTGCCGCTGGTGTCCGAACCACGCCAGGCGCAGCACGTCTCGGAATCGCCGTGCGGCTTCACTCCCGGGCCCCTGGGCCTCCGCCGACCGCTTGGCCTCGAGGACCAGGGCCACCATCGCTTTCTGGAGCTCGGCGGGGTGCTCCTCCCGAATGCGGTCGAGCTCGCGAGAGATCCGTTTGGAGTCCCGGATCCTCTGCTCGAACAGTTCGTCGCGTTGAGCGGTGCGTTCGTAGATGGCCGCGAGCCCCTCGGCGGTGTGGAGATTCTTGTAGCGCGGCTCGGTTTTTCCCTGGCGCAGGCGTGCCGCATCACGGCGGAGAGCTCGTCTCCGCTTGGCCGTCAGGAACGCGTTTACCGGCGAAGTGGGGGCGTCCTCGGCGCGCCGCAACAAGTCGAGGTACTGGTGCACCAGCGCTACGGCACGTTCGGATGTGTTGTCGTCGTTCATGACCGTAATGGAGCCCGGGCGCCTCTGTTCGCGCCCGGGCTCACAACCTCCTTTACTCTACGCTTTCCTCGATGTGGACGTGTCGTTGGCCGGTGCCGTCGCCGGCGGTTTCGTCGCCGGCGCCGGCTTCCTGCGGCGCGAGACGCCTTTCAGCCGTTTGACTTCCTCGATGTGCGGCAGGAGCACGGCCTTCTCCGGGTCCTTTGCCAGTTGCGTCCCGATCGCGTACGCCTGTGTGGCGATGACCGTGAGACGCTGCCGGCGATTGAGGGTGGATCCCTCGATGGTCTTCAGGAACGCTCGCGCCTCGTCGACTACGGCGTCCCAGCGGAGCACGTCGTCCTGCAACTGACGGACTTCGTCGAGTGGCTGTCCGAGCGCCTGCGATACGTTGTCGAGCACGCCGATGACGTTGATCGATGCGTCGAGGACCGGCTTGGTATGGAGCCGCACACGCTGCTGCAACAGCTTGCGCTGCTCCTTCGACAACGGTGCGACGTCTTCGATCTGCGACCGCAAGGTACGCAGCTGGGCGATGACCGCCTCGGGTGTGAGCGGTTCTCCGATCAGTACAACAGTGGGGTTCTTGGGTTCGGTCATAACATGGCCTCCTTGTGCCAGCTGTCAGGCCGGAGGGGACGTCACGACTCGTCGACAAGTGCGCGGCGGCCACCGGCTGGAAGCCCCGGCCACACGCCGGTTCTTCCGGTTGATGATTGCCCGAGGCGTGTACACACCTCGAGTGCCCGCGGCAGGAGGAGCAAAGCTCAAAACTCCCGCACCAGTACGGAACTGAGTGCTATCCAGCACGTCCGTACCGCCGACAGCCGCCAAAGCCGGAGATCTCACGACCTTCGACTTCGTGCAAAAGATATATGCCCATTGGACTGCCCTTGTCAAGGACGTGCACATGTGTACGCATGGCGTGTGGCGCTGCCACACGGGGTGTGCGCACGTGTACGCAGGGCGTGTGGCGTTGCCACACGGGGTGCGCGCACGTGTACGCAGAGCGTGTGGCGTTGCCACACGGAGTGCGCGCACGTGTACGCAGGGCGTGTGGCGTTGCCACACGGAGTGCGGGCACGCGTACGCAGGGCGTGTGGCGCTGCCACACGGGGCGCGCACACGTGTACGCAGGGCGTGTGGCGTTGCCACACGGGGCGCGCACACGTGTACGCAGGGTGTGTGGCGTTGCCACACGGGCGTGCGTAGGTCTCCGAATCCCGCTGTTGGCGCCCTTGCGGGATACTTAGGTTTGCCGGGGGTAGCGCGAGAACGTCTCGCGTCACACCACTCGGTGAGGGCGCGCGCCTTCCTCAATTCACATCTGCCGGCTTTGGGCCGGCTGAGGAGGACTTTATGCGTCGTTTGCCCTATGTCCGTAGTTTCGTCGCTGTATTGCTGCTCGCCGTCTTCACGATCAGCGTGGCAGCTGGACCTCGTGAGGATCGCCCGATCCGCGAGCCGCGCGATCCCATCACAAGAATTGTGAAGATCGTGAAGAAGGTCATCCGGTCATTCGGGGATGGCCTCACGACCCCAACCCCGTAGTTGCAGAGTGTGCGAACTCTCGCTCCGGCGTCGTCCGGAGCGAGATGACGTACTCGCGTACATCGCTCGCCAGCGCGGGAGTAGCGCTTCGGTTCGAGATCGCTTCGGCGAGATATGCGAGGGCGGTCACAGCTCTGCGGTTCAGTTCAGCGTCCACGAACTCATGGACGATCTTGCGGGCCAGGTTCTCCGCTTCGGGTATGCGTTCGAGCAGAAGGAGTGCCTGGACGATCGTGAGTCCGCACAGTCCGGCTTCTTCGGGCATGGATTTGCGGATGAAATCCCTTCGTACGGGACGGAGGTGGGTAACGACGCGTTCATATTCACCGGTCTGGAGGAAGAGCCGGCCGCGGCCCATCTCACCTTTCAATGCCTGAAGTGGTTGGCCGATGTCGTAGTGAAGCTGGATGCCTTTTTCGAGGTTGGCTCCCGCCGCTTCGTAATCTCCGAGATCGATGGAGCAATGGCCGATGCTCTGGTGAAGCGACGCGACGGTCTCTTTCTCGATGTTGGATGTCGACGCGAGGATCAACAGGTAGGTTTCGCGCGCTTCTCTGAACTTCTGAAGCCGCTGCAGTCCGACGCCTTCCGTGTACGCGGCGAGAACGGCTAGTTTGTCGTCGCCGTGGTCGCGGAAAACCCGTTTGCACTCGGCGAGGATGGTGAGGGACTCTTCGCAGCGATTCAGTTCCTGGAGCACCACTGCAGTGTTGAACCGCACGATGGCCAAGTCATGGGCTAGCAGGATGGGAGATTCTTCCAGGCACGATTCTGCGTAGGCCAACACTTCCAGAGCTTGCGGGCAGCGTGCGAGATAGCGGAGCGCCTTGCCGTAGTCCTTCCAGGCGTGGGCGCGAAACTGGGCGCGGATGATTCGAGGATAGGAGCTTTCGGGCAGGCTTTCGGAAATGTCCGCTGCGAGTTTGGCGAGCGATAAGGCGTAGGGCGGATTGTTGTTCAGGGCCTCGTTGGCGAGCCTCCCAAGGTACTCCACTGCGCCGCAGTTCCTGAGGTCGGGGTGATCGACGAGTGAGCTCAGATTTAAACGGTGGGACCTGAGGAGTGCAGGCACCCGATGGGGAGCGCTTCCCCGTTCACTCGTCAGTTTCTCGGCTATTGCAGTGAACGTGCGAATACCCGTTCGGCGCATGAGCGACGCTGGCGGGGGATCTTCGGGTGTCATTGGCGCACTCCGTGCCGGGTTGCGGCGTTCGTCATCGCGCCTCGGAGCCATGTCGTGAGATCAGGGATCCGGGAGGAACTGCGGAGTGCTGAGATGAGAATGTCGTGTGCAAGAGCCTCTGCATCGGAATGAGAGAGATTGAACTGCGAGGTTGCCAATAGGGAAAGCTCTGCGAAGTAGTGGTTATAGATAGCCTCCAGTTCGCGAGCGTTGGCCGAATCGAGGTTCGTCGGCGGTGGCATTCAACGGTGACGCTAGCACCTTGCCGGAGTTATGTAAATCGGTAACGGATAGGCGTCTTATCGTTTTCCGGCTCCCTTCACGCAAACGCGATTTCGGCGCCCGCGCCGCGCTCGCTCGCGCGTTGGACGGCGATGGAGGCGACGGCCACGTCCTGGAGGGCGGTGCCGGTCGAGTCGAAGACGAAGGTCTCGTCGTCGCGCGTGCGGCCGGGCACACGCCCGCAGATGACATCGGCGAGCTCGCCGTGGACGTCCTCCCGCCGCACGGCGCCGCTTTCGAGGGCGTGATGGAGGTCGCCCATGGTCGCGGCTTGTTCGAGGATGTCGGCCACGATCCTGGTCCTGCTGAGGAGGGCGGGGGTCAACTCCTGTTTCTCGGGGTTGTCGGCGCCGACGGCGGCGATGAAGAGGCCGGGGCGGAGGTGAGGCACGTCGAGAATCGGCGTGCGCGCGGTGGTGCAGGTGACGACGATGTCGGCACCGCGGACTGCCTCATCGATCGATCCGGCGGCTCGCACGTTCATCTCGAGTGCGAAGCGCTCGGCATACGCGGAATCGAGGTCGTATGCGCGAATTTCCTCGAGCGGCCGCACTCCGCGCAGCGCCTCGACGGTTGCGCGTCCCTGCGTTCCGCAGCCGATCACGGCGAGCGTCCTGGCATCCGCGCGCGCGAGGTATTTCGCTGCGACCGCCGTTGCCGCTGCCGTGCGCAAGGCGGTGATGAGCGTGGAGTCGAGGACCGCCAGGGTCGTGCCGCGCTCGACGTCCATCACCACGATCACGCCCTGGATCGTGGGCAGGCCATGCGAGGCCGGGTTGCCGGGAAAGTTGGCGTTGATCTTCGTGGCCATCACGTCCGCCATGGCCGCCTTGATGTGAAACGTTCCGCGCGAGGCGTGGAAGCCGAGGCTCTTCGGCGCCGCGGCGCGGCCTTCGCCGTAGCTCCGGAACGCGTCTTCCACGGCCTGCAGGCAATCGGCCGGCGTGAGAACGGCGGCGACGTCGTCGCGTGTCAGAAGGCGGGTCATGCCGCGGTCTCCTTCGAATATGCAGCCAGCTCGTCGAAGAGGTAGACGGCGCTGGTCATGGCCTTGCGCCAGTCGTCCAGATCGAGCGACTCGTTCTCGGAGTGGGCGTTCGACCGCGGATCCTGCACGCCGGTGAGCAGCGGAGGGATGCCGTCGGCCAGGTCGGCGAACGGCTTCACGAATCCGATGGAGCCGCCGCTGCTGATCATGACCGCGTCCGCGCCGAAGCCCCGCGAGAGCGCGCGCCGCGCCGCGGCGAAGACCGGATGCCGCGGGTCGGCTTCCCACCACGACGGTCCGCCGATGATGGTCGTGCTCAGCTGCGCGCCGTGCGGCACGTCCGTCTGCAACGCGCGTACGAGCAGCTCGCCGGCGGTGCGCGTGTCGAGGCCGGGCACGGTCCGCAGCGACAGGCGCGCCCGCGCCGCGTCGGCGATCTGGTTGGCGGCCTGGGCGACGGGGACGGCCTCGATGGCCGTGATGGTCAGCGACGGCCGGGTCCAGACCGGTTCCCACGAGTCGCCCAAGAGCTCCACGCCGTCGAGGAGACCGAGGTCGCGGCGCACGCCGGCGGCGTCGAAGGGCAGTTCCACCGCCTGGCCGCGCACGTACGGATCGAGACCGGGAACGCCGTGCTGCAACCGCGCCAGCAGCGTGCAGAGAATCATGATGGCGTCGGGAGCGAGGCCGCCGCCCTGGCCGCTGTGCAGCGGGCGCTCCAGACAACGCACTTCGACGTCGACGATGCAGTTCCCGCGCAGACGGTGCGTGAGAGCGGGGACGCCGTGCGCGAAGTTCGGCGTGTCGCAGAGGACGATGAAATCGCAGCCGAAGAGCGGACGGTGCTCGCTGAGGAGCGCGGCCAGATGCGGCGAGCCGGTCTCCTCCTCGCCCTCGATGAGGAACTTCAGGTTGCACGGCGTCAGGTTGCACGACGACGCCTGGGCCGCCGCGAGATACGCCAGAAAGCCGCCCTTGTCGTCCGCGGTGCCGCGCCCGTAGATGCGGCCGTCGCGGACGGTGGCTTCGAACGGCGGCGACAGCCATCGGTCGAGCCGTCCCGGCGGCTGCACGTCGTGATGACCGTAGACCAGCACGGTCGGGGCGTCGCTCGATACGCGCCGCTCGCCGTAGACGGCGGGATGCCCTTCGGTTTCGAGCAAGCGTACGGCGCCCAATCCGTACTCGAGCAGCGTCTCCGCGACGGCCTCCGCGGAGCGGCGCACCTCGGCGGCCGGGAACGCCTTGGCGGAGATGCCGGGGATGGTCACGAGTTGTTCGAGCGTGCGTTGCGCGCGCGAAATATCGATGTTCACTTGCCGCTCCGCTTCACGCGGCTGCTGCCGAGGGCTTCGTGGAGATCGTCGAAGATGACCAGAGCGCGCTCGATCCGCTCCTCGTCGTTCCCGGTGCGGGCCATCAGGCCGTCGAGCATCATGCGCACGCCGGCGGCTTCGGACCGGCCGTATTTGCCGTCCTTCAGATCGAGGTCGTGCACGATCTCGGCGATGGCGCGCACGCCCTTATCGGGCAGTCCGACCCGGCCGACCAGCGTCTCGAACGTGCAGCGGTCCTCTTCGTGCGTGAAGTCGCCGCCGACCATGTCGAAGCGCAGCTCGCCCTCTTTCTTCGGCGAGGCGGGCTCGGCGAAACGGAAGCGGGCCTTCGGATCGACGAACCGGCGGATGAACCATGCCGACGCCATCCGATCGACCTTCACGCCGGGGCGCGTGACCCACGTCTTTCCCCGCAGCTCGGGCTTTGCCTTCAGCATGCGCGTCTCCTCCTTCCGGTCTTTCTGCAGGCGCGTCTCGATGGCGGCCAGCGCTTCTTCGGCTGCGGCGCGCCGCCCGGCGTCGAAGAAATCGATCCGCCGGATCTCCTCGAGGCGGCGCAGCAGGCGCGTGTGCGCCGCTGCCAGCTCGGCCACGGCCGCCGCGCTTCGCGCTGCTTTCATCGCTGCGCGGGCATCTTCGGCGAGCGCGTCGTAATCGGCATTCCGCGCTTCGCGGAACTGCGCCACCGCCGCATCGCCGGCCACGCCGTCGACGAAGTCCCCCGCGAACAGATGCGCGTCGCCGCCGCCGGCCGTGATCTCCTGCGCGATCCATTGCAGGTCTTCGAGCGCATCGGAGCCGTGCGGCAACAGGTAGACGGAGTTCTTCACCGCCACGGCGCCGACGTCGGCCAGCCGCTGCCGCATCTTGGCGCGCAGATAGAGCGGGCGTGGAGGAATGCGATGCACGAGGATCAGCCAGCGCGACATGGTGCGATACTAACAGTTGCATGGCGTATATAGCAACTGCTATATTAGTCGCAATGAAAGAAATTCTGTTTCTCTGCGAGCACGGCGGCGCGAAGAGCGTCATCGCGGTTTCTCACTTCAATCGGGTGGCGGCCGAGCGCGGCCTGCCGTTCGTGGCTGGCGCGGCTGCTGCCGAAGATCCGTATGACGCGGTGCCTGCTCCCGTGGCGGACTATCTGCAGCGCGACGGATTCGACGTTCGCAAGCTCGAGCCGCATCACGTCACCTCGGAAGAGATTGCAGCGGCAGCGCGAGTCGTCACCATCGGTTGCGACTTTTCCGGCGCTCACGAGCGATGGGACGACGTGCCGGCGGCGAGCGAAGACCTGGAAGGCTCGGTCGCTGCAATCCGGCGGCATGTGGAAGCCCTCGCTGAGGCACTGGCCGAGGATGTCGATGACGATCGTTGAAGCCGAGGGGACGCAGTCCCGCGCTCCGTCCCTCGCGGCATTCGCCGGCTATTTCCTGCGGCTGGGCACGTTCGGATTCGGCGGCCCGATCGCGCTCGCCGGGTACATGCAGCGCGACCTCGTCGAGGAGCGCGGCTGGGTGACGAAAGCCGAGTATGTGAAAGGTCTGGCGCTGGCGCAGCTCGCGCCCGGCCCGCTCGCCGCGCAGCTGGCGATCTATCTCGGCTGGGCGCGCGGCGGCATCCTCGGCGCCACGCTCGTGGCCATCGCGTTCGTCCTGCCGTCGTTCCTGATGGTCATGGCCATCTCCGTCGCCTACGTCCGCTTCGGCGGACTGGCCTGGATGCAGGCGGCGTTCTACGGCATCGGCGCGGCGGTGATCGCCATCATTCTCCGCAGCGCGTACAAGCTGGTGAAGCTGACGCTCGGCCGCGACGCGCTGTTGTGGACGATCTTCGCCGTGAACGCGATCGCCACCGGCGTCCTGGAGGCGGAGGTGGTCTCGCTCATCCTCGGCGGCGGCATCGCGGCGCTGGCCGTCCGGATGTGGCGGGCGCGCGCAACCGTGCCGTTGGCGATCGTTCTTCCGCTCGCGGGCGCGGTCACCGGCGGCGGAGGCGCCGCGGGCGGCACGACGCTCTTCTGGTTCTTCACCAAAGCCGGCGCCTTCGTCTTCGGCAGCGGCCTGGCCATCGTGCCGTTCCTCTACGGCGGCGTGGTTCGCGAGCACGGATGGCTCACCGATCAGCAGTTCCTCGATGCGGTCGCGGTTGCGATGATCACGCCCGGCCCGGTCGTCATCACCGTGGCCTTCATCGGCTATCTCGTGCAGGGTTTCGGCGGGGCGGTGCTGGCGGCGCTCGGCGTCTTCCTGCCGTGTTACCTCTTCACCGTCATTCCGGCGCCGTTCTTCGAGCGCTTCGCCGACAACCCTCGGCTGAAGGCGTTCGTCGACGGCGTCACCGCGGCCGCAACGGGTGCGATCGCCGGCGCGGTCTACGTCCTGGCGCGCCGCGCCATCATCGACATTCCCACGATCTTGATTTTCGCCGCGACGCTGGCGTGCCTGGTCTGGCTGAAACGCATTCCCGAGCCGGCCGTCATCGCCGTCGTCGGCATCGTGTCGATCCTCTGGAGGCAGATGTGACCTTGCCGTTCCTCATCCTCGGCTGCGCCATTCTGTGGTCGCTCGAATCCGCCGAACATCGCCTGCAGCACACGCTGGCGAACATCGGCCTGACGGCGGCGGTGCTGCTCACGAACCTGGCTCTGTCCTTCCTCGCCGCATGGGTATCCGCCGTGTCGCAACGCGAGACGCAGTTGCCGCTGTGGTTGCAGGTCCTCACCGGCATCGCCGCGCTCGATCTCTTCGCCTACGTCGCGCACGTGCTGCTGCACAAGATGCCGTTCGCGTGGCGCTTCCACCGCGTTCACCATTCCGATGAAGCGGTCGACGTCACGACGGCGTTCCGCCAGCACCCCGGCGAGAGCGTCTGGCGCGTGCTCTGGCAACTCCCGGCGATCGCGATCCTCGGACTGCCGCTCTGGATCGTGGTCGTCTACCTCACCGTGTCCGCGGCAAACGCGCAGCTCGAGCACGCGAACATCCGCCTTTCGGAAACGGTCGACCGATGGCTGCGCGTGCTCTTCGTAACGCCGAACATGCACAAGGTGCATCACTCCCGGCTGCAGCCCGAGACCGACTCCAACTACTCGAACATCTTCTCCGTCTGGGACCGCGTTTTCGGGACCTACACGAACCGCATCGACTTCCACGCGTTGCGTTACGGGCTCGACGATCCCGACGAGCACGATACGTTCGTCGCCTTGCTGCGCATGCCGTTCTGACTCCATGCTCGACGTGCTCGATCGCCGGAGCCTGCCTTCACGCGTGGCGTCGTTCCTCGCACTGGAGCGAAACGTGGTCGCGGTGTCGGCGGCGATGCTGCTCCTCGCTCTTGGCGAAAACCTCTGGCAGAAGTTCCTGCCGAAGTATCTGCAGGCGCTCGGTGCGCCGATCGCGGCCATCAGGCTGTTCGGGAGCGCGAAGGATTTTCTCGACGGGGTCTATCAATATCCCGGCGGCTGGCTTGGCGACCGCCTCGGCCGGCGCGCGGCACTCTTCGCCTTCGCCGTCGTGGCCATGATCGGCTACGCCATCTTCGCCATCGCGCCGAGCTGGCCGTGGATCATCGGTGGACTGCTGTTGGTCTCCGCCTGGTCGAGTATGGGTAGTCCGACGCTGTTCGCCGTCGTCGGCGATGCATTGCCGAAGGGCAAGCGCGCCATGGGATTCACCGTGCAGTCGATCCTCCGGCGCGTTCCTATTGCCATCGCGCCGATCGTCGGGGGACTGGTCATCGTGCGCTTCGGTCTCGTGACCGGCATCCGCGCCCTCCTCGTGGTGACGCTGGTGCTCGGCGTGATTGCTTTGACCGCCCTCGCGCGCGTGCGCATCGCGCGCATGGCAGGGCCGGACACGGACATTCACGGCATCTGGCGCACGTTTCCCTCGCCCCTCCGATGGCTGCTCGTCTCCGACATCTTCATCCGCGCCTGCGAAGGCCTGGTCGACGTCTTTCTGGTGATCTATGCCACGACCATCGTCGGAATCTCCGCGCCGCGCTATGGGCTCCTCATCGCCGTGCAGATGACGACTTCCATTGCGGTGTACCTGCCGGCCGCGAAGATCGCCGACCGGGTGGGCCGGAAGCCCTTTGTCATCGCCACGTTCCTGGCGTTCGCATTCTTTCCTCTCGCCGTCGTCCATGCGCACAGCTTCGCCGCACTCATCGCGGCGTTTATCGCCGGTGGCTTGCGCGAGATCGGTGAACCGTCGCGGAAGGCGCTCATCGTCGATTTCGCAGAACCGGCGATTCGCGCGCGAGTCGTCGGCCTTTACTATCTGATTCGCAGCGTGGCCATCGCGCCGGCTGCATTCGCCGGTGCAGTTCTATGGGAGCGCCACCCCTCCAATCCGTTTCTGGCGGCGTTCGCCGTCGGCCTCGCCGGGACATTTCTTTTTGCACTCACGGTTCGTGAAGAACACGCAGGTTGATGAAATGATCGAGAAACTGCTGGCCCTCATCGTCGACGAAGGAAAGTGGCTCACTGCGTCAATGACGCTCGCGCTCCTGACGGTCGGAGCGCTGAGTGCTCGACGCTCATTCCGCGCGTTACCGTCGAGGCGCAGGATCGGAGTGGCCATGAATCTGTTCTTCGCCGTCACGATCGGAACGATGGCGTTCGGCCATCTTCTCGCCGTCACCACGAAGCTTGCGTCGGGGACGCTGAGGGGATCAGCACCGCTTCTCTACGCGATCGGCATCGTGCTGGCGGTTCCGTCGTGGTGTCTCATCGCTCACACGCGCCGCATGCTCCGTGAGGACGCCAACCGGAGAACGCTCGTCCTCAACGGTCTCGTGGCAACAAGCCTGATCGCGCTCGGCCTCCCGAATATCGCGCTGGCTCTGCCGGCGTTTCTCAACATGGCGTACGCGGCGAGCTCGCGCCGCTCCGTGGCCTGGGCCGTGGCCGGCGTTGCAGTCGTTCTCCAAGTGGCTCTATTCGTCGGGTCGTTGGTGTTTCTCGCGAGCGGGCAGACCTTCGAGCAGTTCAGCGGAGTGTCCGGTCAGTGAAGCCTTCGTGACGACGTTCTACGCGTGCTCGCGGCCGGTCATCCATCGGCTGTGATCATGCCCGATTGTGCGCTTTCGCCGCCACGGCCGGGGAATATCGCCGTTGTGTCCGTCCGATCGTAAGGAAGTTCCCTGTGTGAAGTAGACGGATGCAACGTTTTCCGGCGCTCGAGCACTAATCCCATAGGGGCTTCGACTCCGGAGGATACGATGGCAAACCCAGATCCACAGCGGACCGATTTCAGCGTCGACGTCATCGGACGTTACGTGTGTAACGACCTTGGCGAGGCGTTGCAGAGCGCCGATCCGAACGGCGTACGAAAGGATCAGTCGCCGCAGCACGACGCGCGGCCATTCGACATCATCATTCTGGGCGGTGGAAGCTTCGGCGGGACCCTCGCGCAGAAGTTGCTCTACGACGACAAGACGCACAGCCATCGCATTCTCGTTCTGGACGCCGGAAAACATCTGCTTCCGGAACACGTGCAGAACCTCCCGATGCTTGGCATCGGACCTCCGCCAGCCGCGCCCGGCGATCCCGGTCCTCGCGGGCTCGTTTGGGGGACTCCATGGCAGACCGACGTCGGGGGCGGGTTTCCTGGCTTGGCGTATTGCCTGGGCGGCCGTTCGCTGTTCTTCGGCGGCTGGTCACCGGAGTTACTGGAAGCGGAAACAGCAACGTGGCCCGCGAATGTCGTCACCGACCTGCGCAAGCCGAAGGGTTATTTCGCGGAAGCGGCAGCGCAGATCGGCGTAACGGAAACGAACGATTTCATCAACGGCCGGCTTCATGAGGTGCTCCGGAAACGTCTCTACGATGCCGTTCGCAATGGCAAGGTCGACGAGGCCGTGCCGCTCAACGAATTGCCCCAGCACCTGGAGAATATCGGAAGCGGTCCGGCCGACATGTTCAAACTCGAAGCGCCGCTTGCAGTACAGGGGCGTGGACCGCGCTCCGGTTTCTTCCCGATCAACAAGTTCAGCAGCATCCCTTTGATGATCGAAGCTGCGCGCGCGGCGGCGACGGAGTCAGGCGGCGACGATGTCAAGAAGCGCCTGATGATCGTTCCGGATTGCCACATCGTCCGGCTGGTGACGGCACAGAACGGCGACGATTGGAGGGTCGTTGCCATCGAGACCTCGCTCGGTCCGGTTCCGGTACCGCCGAATGGGAAAGTCGTCCTGGCTCTCGGCACGATCGAGAGCGCTCGGCTTGCGCTCACGTCTTTTCCGAACCTCAAGAACGCCAATCGAATGGGCCGCAATCTGATGGCGCATCTGCGCTCGAACCTGACCATTCGGATCGATCGAAGCTCGCTGCCGGCGAACATGCCCAACGAGCTGTCGGCATCCGCACTCTTCATGAAAGGGCGTCACAAACACCCCGATGCGACAACGGGCTATTTCCACTTGCAGATCACGGCCGCCGGCCTCGACCGGCCGACGACCGACACCGAGCCCGAGCTTTTCAAGAAGATCCCGAGCCTCGACTTCTTTACTCCGTTCCTGACTGCGAACGACAACAAGGTGGTGATCACGCTGCGCGGCATCGGCGAGATGGAACCGCACAACGACGCCAATCGCGTTTCGCTCGCATCGGCGCTCGACGAATTCCACCATCCGCGGGCATTCGTGGCGCTGGCCACCAACGCGAACGACCTCGATCTTTGGGACGCGATGGACCACGCCGCGGATCAGGTGGCGCTCATCTTCGCGAATGGCAAACCGTATGAAGTGCTGGTCGATGGCGGTTATCAGGCAGTGGCGGCCAATCAGTCTCCAGCGGCCATTGCCGGGCCGGGGAAACGTCGCGATGGAATGGGCACGACGCACCACGAATGCGGCACGCTTGCCATGGGAACCGACGCTGTCAAGTTCGTGGCAAACACCGACGGCCGGCTCCACTTCTCGAGCAACACCTACGCCGCAGGCCCGGCGCTATTCCCCACGATCGGCTCGCCGAATCCGATGCTGACGGGCGTCGCGCTTACGCGCCGCCTCGGCGATCACCTCGCGCCAGCTCCACAACCCTTCACTCCGGAGGCTGGTTTCACGGCTGTTTTCAACGGCTTCTCCACGGACGACTGGCGGATGTCCACGATCCGCAACCAGCCGCCCAACAAGAGTAACCCCGGGAAGTTCATCATCGTCGACGGCTCGCTGGAGACGACACCAGGCAACGATCTCGGATTGCTATGGTTCACCAAGCCGATGCCGGCGAACTACATCCTCCGCCTGCAGTGGCTGCGGTGGGAGCATGATGGAAACTCCGGCGTCTTTGTCCGCTTTCCGGATCTCAACAGCAAGGGCTACAACAACACTGCATATGTGGCCGTCGACTTCGGTTTCGAAGTGCAGATCGATGAGCTGGGTGCCGACGACGGGGCCGCAAAGCACAAGACCGGCGCGATCTACAACGAGGACGGACAGACGTTGACGCTACGCCCCGCGAATCCGGCGGGCCAGTGGAATGATTTCGAGATCCGTGTCGATGGCCAAACGTATACGGTGCTGCTCAACGGTTCGCAGGTCACGCAGTTCGTCAATACGAACCCGAATCGCGGCATCGCGGCCAACAGCCATTTCGGCCTGCAATCGCACTTCGGCTCGCGTGTCGCCTTTCGAAATATCCGCTACAAGGCGCTGCCCTGAGGGCCGCCATGCGCGTCCTTCATCTAACAACCGAGTATCCGCCGGTTGTCTACGGCGGGCTCGGGACGGCGCTCGGCGGCCTGACGGTGGCGCTGGCCCGGGCTGGCGTCGAGGTCGGGGTGCTCGTCGCCGGCTCGCGCGCGGCGTATGGCTTGCCCGCCGAACAACCGCTCCCGGTACCACGTGTGACAGTGGAGCGGCGTTACGGGTTGACCATTTTCTGGTGTGACGACTCGGCACCCATGGAGACAGCCGTGCGTCTGGTCCAATGGTGGAAACCTGACGTCGTACACCTGCACGTATTCTGGCTTGCAGATACCGCTCGCCTCATCAAGGAACGCACTGGCGTGCCGCTCGTGTATCACGTCCATTCGTTGGATCGGGCCGAGTACGAGATCGGTCACGAAGGCAGCCAATGCCTCGATCAATGGGACACGCAACGCCAGATCATCTCCGCGGCCGACCGTGTGATCGTGCTCTCCGAGAGCGAGCGTGCTTTGCTCACCAGCTACGTGCCTGAGGTCACGTCGCGTCTCGCAATCGTCGGGAACGGCATTGACGACCAGGCACCACCTCATGCGCGACGGTGCGGCAAACGTGTCCTCTTTACGGGCCGGTTCGTCAATCGCAAGGGAATCCACGAGTTGCTTGCCGCCATCCCGGCAGTTGCCGCCGCCGTTCCGGATGCAACGTTCATTCTTGCCGGTGGCCATCGAAACTGCACGGCCGCGGAAATGCGCTCGCACTGGATCGGCCCATCACAGGAGCCATACAGCCCGCGAATCGAGTTCACCGGGTGGCTCGACGCGCGGCAGATGTCCCGGCTCTATCGCGATTCGGATGTCCTTGTCATTCCAAGCTGGTATGAGCCGTTCGGAATGGTCGTGCTCGAAGGGATGATGAATGGCATCGCGATCGTGGCGGCGAACACCGGCGGGCCGGCCGAGATCCTCGAGCACGAACGAACGGCGCTGCTCGTGCCACCGCGTGACGCAACTGCTCTTGCGGCCGCGCTCACTCGCGTTCTACTCGATGATAGCCTCCGCTCTCGTCTCGTCGCCGCCGCGGCGCGACAGGTGCGCCGCAAATGGCTATGGTCGTCGCGAGTGAGTCTGTTCCGCGGTGTCTATACCGACGCGTCGCGGCGATCAGCGTGATTGAGACGCAGCGGACGCAGTTCGCCAAAGCAACAAGCGCGGGCAACCCTCGAGGGTCGCCCGCGCTTGCATACAGGATTGAGGTCAGCGGCCGGCGGCGAGGAGGTCGAAGCGGTCGAGGTTCATGACTTTGTTCCAGGCGGCCACGAAGTCACGGACGAATTTTTCCTTCCCGTCGTCGCTGGCGTAGACCTCGGCCAGGGCGCGGAGCTGGGAGTGTGCGCCGAAGACGAGGTCGGCGGCGGTGGCGGTCCATTTGGACTTGCCGGTGGCGCGATCGGTGCCTTCGTACACGTTCTCTTCCGAGGCGGAGGGTCTCCAGGCCGTGCTGATGTCGAGGAGGTTCACGAAGAAGTCGTTGGTGAGGGTCTCCGGCCGGTCGGTGAAGATGCCGTGCCTGGACTGGCCGGCGTTGGCGTTGAGGGCGCGCATGCCGCCGACGAGCACGGTCATCTCGGGGGCGGTGAGCTTGAGCAGGTTGGCGCGGTCCAGGAGGCGCGTCTCGGGCGAGAGCGGGTCGCCTTTGCGCATGTAGTTGCGGAATCCGTCGGCGACCGGCTCGAGCACTTCGAACGTGTCGACGTCGGTCTGCTCCTGGGTGGCGTCGGTGCGGCCCGGCGCGAACGGGACGGCGACGTCGTGCCCGGCCTTCCTGGCCGCTTCTTCGACGGCGGCACATCCGCCGAGGACGATGAGGTCGGCCAGCGAAACCTTCGTGCCGCCGGAGGCTGAGCCGTTGAAGTCCTGCTGGATCTTCTCGAGCGCCTTCAGCACCTTGGCCAGCTGGGCCGGCTCATTGGCCTCCCAGTCCTTCTGCGGGGCGAGGCGGATCCGTGCTCCGTTTGCACCGCCGCGCTTGTCGGTCCCGCGGAAGCTGGCCGCGGCCCCCCAGGCGGTGGAGACCAGCTCGGAGATGGACAGGCCCGACGCGAGGATCTTGCCTTTGAGGGCGGCGATGTCCTGGCCGGCGATGAGCTCATGATCGACCGGCGGGACGGGGTCCTGCCACAGCTGCGGCTCCGGAACCCACGGGCCGAGGTAACGCGCCCGCGGACCCATGTCGCGGTGGAGCAGCTTGAACCAGGCCCTGCCGAAGGCGTCGGCGAGCTGGTCCGGATTTTCGTAGAAGCGCCTGGCGATCGGTCCGTAGACCGGATCCATGCGCAGGGAGAGATCGGTGGTGAGCATCATCGGCGCGTGCCGCTTGCCCGAATCGTGCGCATCGGGCACGGTGCCTTTGGCCTCGGGGTTCTTGGGAGTCCACTGCTTGGCGCCGGCGGGGCTGGTGGTCAGCTCCCACTCGTACTGGAAGAGGTTCTCCAGGAACCCGTTGTCCCACTGGATGGGGTTGTTGGTCCAGGCGCCTTCGAGGCCGCTGGTGATGGTGTGGCCGCCCTTGCCGCTGCCGTGTTTGTTCTTCCAGCCGAAGCCCTGTTCCTCGATCGGACTGGCCTCGGGCTCCGGACCGACGTTGTCCCCGGCCGGGGCAGCGCCATGGGCCTTGCCGAACGAGTGGCCGCCGACGATGAGCGCGACGGTCTCCTCGTCGTTCATGGCCATGCGGGCGAAGGTCTCGCGGATGTCCCTGGCGGCAGCGAGCGGATCGGGGTTGCCGCCCGGCCCTTCCGGGTTCACGTAGATGAGGCCCATCTGCACGGCGCCGAACGGCTTGCCGAGCTCCCGGTCGCCGCTGTAACGCTGGTCGCCCAGCCAGGTGTCCTCGGGACCCCAGAAGATCTCTTCCGGTTCCCAGACGTCGGGCCGGCCGAAGCCGAAGCCGAACGTCTTGAAGCCCATCGACTCCATGGCCACGTTGCCGGCCAGGACCAGGAGATCGGCCCAGGAGATTTTCTGGCCGTACTTTTTCTTGAGCGGCCAGAGCAGCCGGCGCGCTTTGTCGAGGTTGGCGTTGTCGGGCCAGCTGTTGAGCGGCGCGAAACGCTGCTGGCCGTCGCCGCCGCCGCCGCGGCCGTCGTGGATGCGGTACGTCCCGGCGGCGTGCCAGGTCATGCGGATGAAGAGCCCGCCGTAGTGGCCGTAATCGGCCGGCCACCAGTCCTGCGAGGTGGTCATCAGCTCGGTGAGGTCGCGCCGCAGCGCGTCGAGATCGAGGGACTTGAACTGTTCCGCGTAGTTGAAGTCCTCCGCCATCGGATTGGAGAGGTGGGAGTGGTGGTGAAGCACCGAGAGGTCCAGCTGATTCGGCCACCAGTCATTGTTGGTCCTGGGCCGGCTGCTCTTGGGTTTGGGGGATGGGATTACGGGGTTCTCGCTTTCGCTGGCGCTCTGCGTTTGTTCCTTGTCGGGCACGTCGATCCTCTCCTTCTGGTTACCGGATAGGGTTGAGTCTGATTTGGACGTTGTCTAACTTCCTGAGAAAATTTTTTTAGCGGCGGCTGTGACGGCGATGACCGCGCATCACGACTTGATAGTCGTCAACCTCGAAGCCGGGCAGCGGCTTGGCGTTGCTCACTTCGATCTCGTTCCAGGGGATGTCGTAGATCCGGCCGGTGCCTTCGTCGATGAAGTGGTGATGACGATTCGTGTTCGGATCGAAGAGCACCGAGTCGGGAGCGAGATGCAGCTCCCGCAGCAGCCCCTTCTCCACGAAGAGATGGAGCGTGTTGTAGACGGTGGCCCGGGAGATCATGGGGAAATTCTCCTGCACGCCCGCCCAGACCTTGTCGGCGGAGGGATGCTCCGTCGTATGGAGCACGTACTCGGCCACGGCCACGCGCTGCGCCGACGGGTGGATGCCGTGCTCTTCGAGGACGCGTACGACGTCGGGTTTCATATCGGGAGCGCTCAATAGATAGGTTCTCAGGCTGGACTTTGTCAAGGGCTGGCCTGTGAGACTATGTGCCCTTCGGAAGGAGTTGTCGTCATGAAAATCCGTCTCCTCGCTCTGGTGCTCACGGTCACCTGTGCCACGCCGCTCTTCGCTCAAGCGCTGCCGCTCACGATGTCGAAGAACTTCAGCCCATCGACGGTGGTCGTCGGCGGGAGCTCGACCACGACGATGACCGTGACGATTACGAATCCGAATGCGTTCACGGTCTCGGGCATCAGCTTCAGCGATACGTATCCGGCCGGATTGGTCCCCGATGTGGTCGGCGCTTACAACTGCACGCCGGGTTCGGCGCTCTTCACCGGGAGTGGATGGAGCTTCGGCGGCGTCTCGCTCGCCGCGGGTGCGTCGTGCAGCGTGCCGATGCTGATGCATGCCTCGATCGCCGGCGCGATCGTCAACACGACTTCGCAAGTCACGTCGACGCAGACCCCGCCGGGCGGCCCGGCAAGTGCCACGCTGAACGCGGTCGCCCCGGCTGCGGCCATTCCCACGCTGTCCCAATGGTCGCTGCTGCTCCTGGCCGCGGCGATTGCGGCGATCGTGACGATGCGGCTGCGAAGCTAGCGCTTCATTCGCCCGGCGATGAGCATTCTCATCGGAACGCAGGGGTGGAACTACCCGGCCTGGGTGGGGCCGCTCTATCCACGCGGGACGCGCGCTTCCGAGTTTCTCCCGGCGTACGCGCGCTTGTTCCGCGCCGTGGAGGTCGACTCCTCCTTCTATGCCGTTCCCGACGCGAGGACGGTGCGCGGATGGGCGGAGCGCACGCCGCCGGATTTCACCTTCACGCTCAAGATGCCGAAGGAGGTGACGCACGATCTCCGGCTGCGCAACGCGGACGACCTCGTGCGTGACTTCCTGGAGCGCGCACAGGAGCTGGGACCGAAGCTGGGCCCGATCCTGATGCAGATGGGACCGGACTTCGGCACAGACGAATTGCCGGCGCTGGAGCAGTTTCTTCCGCGCCTGCCGCGCGATCTGCGCTTCGCCGTGGAGCTCCGCCAGAACCGCTGGATGCGCTCCGACACGCTTCCCCACCTGCTGGAACTGCTGGCCGGTTACGGCGTGGCGCTCGCGCTCAGCGACGCCAGATGGATCCCCCGCCAGAAGATGCTGGAGCTGGCGGAGCGGGCCACGGCCGATTTTCTCTATGTGCGCTGGATGGGCCCGGACCGCGAGATCACGGACTACTCGCACACCCAGTTCGATCGTTCCGAGGAGATCCGGGCCTGGTCCGAGGTGCTCGCGCGCGCCGCGAACACGAAGGAGATCTACGGCTTCTTCAACAACCACTTCGCCGGCCACAGCCCCGCCAGCGCGCGCGAGATGCAACGCCTCCTCGGCCAGCAGCCGGTCGACCCGGACACGCTGCGCGAGCAGCGATCGCTGTTCTGAAAATTGCCGGTCTGGCGAGCCGATCCATGTTTTCCGCGGCACGTGTTCTGCTGGTTCTCCAAGTGATTGGAGGACTGCATGGCGAACACGACGCTGGGGAAAGAACTGTTCGATCTGGAGAATCAGTACTGGCAGGCCATCAAGGAGAAGGACGTCGACGCGGCGATGCGTCTCACGGACGAGGAGTGCATCGTGACCGGAGCGCAGGGCGTCGGACGCATCAATCGAAAAGGCATGGCGGAGATGCTCAGGAACGCGCCGTACATCCTGAACGACTTCGAGCTGAAGGACCCGGAGGTTCGCCAGCTGCGCGACGACGTGGCCGTGCTGGCCTACAAGGTCCATGAGGATCTGACGGTGGACGGTGAGCCGGTGAAGCTCGAGGCGGCGGACGCCTCGACCTGGGTGCGGCGCGACGGGCGCTGGCTCTGTGCCCTGCACACCGAGGCGATCTCAGGCGATCCGTTTGGTCGCGACCGGCAGGGGTGAACTGCTGCGAGATGGACCGCGCATTGCTCAGTCAGAGTCATGAGCAACGACGAGAAGTCCACGGAAGAGCAGAACGTGAAGATCGACGCGATCGTCGGCGATGAGGCCCTCGGCTACCGGGGTTCCGCGCACGGGGAGCATTCCGGCGAGCGCGTTCCGCGGCGCAAGGACGGTCTGTCCGAGGATCTGGCGGACAACCGGCCCGAGCAGGTGAGGTAGCGCCCGGCGGCGTTACCTCACTGCGAGCGCACGGACGATCTCGTCCGCCAGCAGGTTCGGGTCGAGCGGTTTGGCCACGAAGCCACTGAAGCCGGCGGCGAGAACACGGTCGCGGCTGGCTTCGTCGGCATATCCGCTGACGGCGATTGCAGGCAGCGTTGCGCTCTGGATGGCGCGGAGACGGTGCAGCAGGGCGATCCCGTCGTTCCCGGGCATTTCGATGTCGGTGATGAGGATCTGCGGCTCGAACGTGAGGAGCGCGGCTTCGGCATCGCCGGCGCACGAGGCGGCGATCACCTCGGCGCCGAAGCTGCCGAGCAGCGTGGTGAGGAGGGTGCGCGTGGTCTGGTCATCCTCGACGAGCAGCACGCGCAGGGAGCGGAGCTTCTCGTGGGGGCGCTCCTCCCGGCGAAGCGGCTCGCGGGGTTTGCGATCTTCTGTGTGCGCCGGCAGCGTGACGGAGAAGGTCGATCCGCAGCCGCGGCCTCCGCTCTTCGCGGAGATCGAACCGCCGTGCATCTCGACGAGCTCTTTGGCGATGGCCAGCCCGAGGCCCAGCCCGGTCCTCCCTCGAGCAGAAGTGGCGGCCTGACGGAAGCGTTCGAAGATCAGCGGCAGCAGCTCCGGCGGGATGCCCTCACCCGTGTCCTCGACCGTCAGGACGACGTTGTCGGAGTCGGGGCACATGAGGCGGACTCGCACGACGCCCCCGGGAGGAGTGAATTTCACGGCGTTGCTGAGCAGGTTCCAGAACACCTGTTGCAGGCGTGAGGCGTCGCCGAGAACGATGGTGTCGCCGGCGAGAATCTCCACTTCCAGGTTGTGGCGTTTGGCATCGGCGGCGGGCTGGATCGCGGCGATGGCGCCGCGCGCGATGTCGGCAAGACGAACGGCGGTGGGGTTGAGGTGCAGCTTCCCGGTGACGATGCGCGAGACGTCGAGAAGATCGTCGATGAGTTTCGCCTGCGCTTCGCCGCTCTGACGGATGGTCTGCAGGCCGAGCTTGACCTGGTCGGGCTCGAGGTCGGCGATCTGCAGCAGGTGGGCCCAGCCCAGGATGGCGGTCATCGGCGTCCGCAGCTCGTGCGAGAGATTGGCGAGAAATTCGTCTTTGGCGCGATTCGCTTCCTGCGCGTCGCCGTACAGACGGGCGTTGTCCACGGCCAGCGCGGCCACGGCGGCTTCGGCCCGCTTCCAGTCGAGCCAGGTCGACGCCTGATTCCCGGCCACGCGGAGAAGGAGGCGCTCCGTTTCATTGGGAAACCCGGCGCGGCGTGCGGCGACGATGAAGCGATCGGTGGTCTGGAACGACAGCGAGGACGCCAGCAGCCGCAAAGGGTACTGGTCCGAGTCGGTGATGGTCTGGACGCCGATCGTTACTACATTGCCGAGCAGACGTGACGGGCGCGATCGAGAACCGAGCCGGCGAGGTGGACAGAGGACTGCGCCGCAGACGTCGTCATGCCGACTCCTTACACAGAAATGGCTACGAGATAGCGCGCTCGGATGTGCAATTGCCGTGCACGGCAACTCTACGGATCACGATCTGGACCGGGCCACGCTGGCGACCATGGCCACGAACTCTTCGATGTCGAACGGTTTCCGGATGATGCCTTTGACCACGTTCGGATCGAAGCCCGTGAGCACCCGCGGGCCGGCGGCGGAACAGATCACGACCGGAATGGGGATCGATTCGGCGGTGAGGAACTCGACGACTTCGCGGCCGCCCACCTCCGGCATCATGATGTCGAGGATGACCACCGCGTAGTCGTTCGTGCGCAGGAGACGTATGGCCTCGCGGCCATTCGGGGCGAAACCGGTCGAAAAACCGCTGCGCGTGAGCACGGCATCCAGCAGTTTGCGGGTCGGTTCATCGTCCTCGACGATGAGGACCGGCAGCGCTGTCTTTTCCAGGGTCATGTGGAGGGAGAGCCGCACTACGTTCGCACAAACAGCGGGTATTTGCCAATGGGCGGATTCCGGCAGATGCGCCATAGAATCCCGCCATGCGTCTTTTCTCGAGGCTCTTCTTCGCCGCCATCGTTTCTCTGCTCGCCGCCTCCCTCCCGGCGGCGGAGTCGCATCCTTTTTCCGTTCACGACATGCTGGCCATGGATCGCATCAGCGATCCGCAGGTCTCGCCTGATGGGCGCTGGGTCGTCTTCGCGGTGCGCGCCACCGATCTGGCCGGGAACCGCGGCAGTACCGATCTGTGGGTCGTGGGGACGGATGGAGCGGGCTTGCGCCGGATGACGTCGCACTCCGCGTCGGAGTCGAATCCGCGCTGGTCGCCCGACGGGAAGACGATCTACTTCCTCTCCACGCGCTCGGGGTCGTCCCAGATCTGGCAGATCGCGGTCGGCGGCGGCGAGGCCACGCAGGTCACGAATCTTTCGCTCGACGCCGGTTCGTTCCGCGTCTCGCCCGACGGCACGCGCATCGCCTTCAGCGCGGAAGTGTTCCCCGGCAAGAGTATCGACGAGACCGCGAGCCTGCTCGACGAGCACTCGAAACGGAAGAGCAGCGGCCAGATCTACGACTCGCTCCTCTTCCGTCACTGGGACACGTGGGCCGACGGCCGGCGCAACCACATCTTCGTGATTCCCGTGAAGGGCGGAGTGGCAGTCGACGTCATGCTGGCCATGGACGCCGATGCGCCGTCGAAGCCGTTCGGCGGTCCGGAAGAGTACGCGTTCACGCCGGACGGCAATGCGGTCGTCTTCTCCGCGCGCAATGTCGAGAAGGAAGAGGCGTGGTCGACGAACTTCGATCTCTATCTGGCGCCGATTGACGGCAAGTCGCAGACGAATCTCACCGCCGACAACAAAGCCTGGGACACCATCCCCGCGTTCTCGCCTGACGGGAAGACACTGGCCTACCTGGCCATGGAACGGCCGGGCTTCGAGGCGGACCGCTTTCGCATCGTGCTGCGCTCCTGGCCCAACGGTCCCACTCGCGTTCTGACGCAGGCATGGGACCGCTCGCCCGGCGAGCTGGCCTGGTCCTCGGACGGCAAGACGATCTACAGCAGCGCCGACAACCTGGGACAGCACTCGCTCTATGCGATCGACGCCGCCAGCGGCAACGCCCGCGTGGTGGTGAAGGACGGTACGGTCTCTTCTCCCGCGGTTGTAGCCGGAACGAAGGGCGCGGATCGCATCGTGTACGGTCTCGATACGCTGCTCGCGCCGGTGGAGCTCTTCTCGGTACGCGCCGACGGCAGCGACGTGCGCCGTCTGACCAACATCAACGCCGAGAAGGTCGCCTCGGCGCGCATGGGCAAGCCGGAGCAGATCTCGTTCGAAGGAGCCAACGGCGACACCGTCTACGCGTACGTCGTCACGCCCGCCGACTTCGATCCGGCGAAGAAATACCCGGTGGCGTTCCTCATTCACGGCGGCCCGCAGGGATCGATGGGCAATCATTTTCATTACCGCTGGAACCCGCAGGCGTACGCTGGAGCCGGATACGCGGCGGTAATGGTCGACTTCCACGGCTCGACCGGCTACGGCCAAGCCTTCACCGACGCCATCCGCAACGACTGGGGCGGCAAGCCGCTGGTCGATCTGCAGAAGGGCCTGGCCGCGGCCATCGCCAAGTACTCCTGGCTGGACGGCGACCGCGTCGGCGCGCTGGGAGCGTCGTACGGCGGCTACATGATCAACTGGATCGCCGGCAACTGGCCGGACCGCTTCCGCGCCCTCGTCGCCCACGACGGCAACCTCGACGAGCGCTTCGCCTACTACGCCACCGAGGAACTGTGGTTCCCGGAATGGGAGCACGGCGGAACGCCGTGGGACAACCCGGAAGGCTACGCCAAGCACAACCCGGTGGACTTCGTGAAGAACTGGAAGACCCCCACACTGGTCATCCACGGCGGCAAAGACTACCGCGTCGTCGAGACCGGAGGCTTCGGCACCTTCACCGCACTCCAGCGCAAAGGCATCCCCAGCCGTTTCCTCTACTTCCCAGACGAAAACCACTGGGTGCTCAAACCGCACAACTCGATCCTATGGCACGAGACGGTTCTGGCGTGGCTGGATCAGTGGGTGAAGAAGTAGGGGCCGGCGGAACTGGGTGTCCGCCCCCGTCATTCTGAGCGCAGGGCGGGTGGGTGTGAGGGAGCGAAAGGATCTCTAAATGCGTAAACCGTGGCACAGGCCATGTGTTTCGTAATTTGAGATCCTTACGCTCACACCCACCCAGCCACCTCGCTAAGGATGACGGGGGGCACAAAACTTCCCGGGAGAGGTCTCAGTACTGCTCCACCTTGTCGACGACGTTCTCGAGCGACTCGCCGGCGCGGAAGCGGCGCAGGTTCTCGATGAAGAAGTTCATGGACCGCTCGTGCGAATCGCTCGTGTGGTCGGCGGTGTGAGGTGAGATGAGGATGTTGTCGAGTTGCCAGAGCGGATCCTCCGGTGGAAGCGGCTCGGCGTCGAAGACGTCCAGGGCCGCGCCGCGGATGCGGTGGTTCCGCAGTGCATCGTGCAGCGCCTCCTCGTCGACGGTTCCGCCTCGGCCGATGTTGATGAACACGGCCTCGGGTTTCATGGCCGCGATACGCTCGCGCGACATGAGCCGGCGGGTGCTGGGCGTCAGCGGCGCGCACATGACGACGTAGTGCGATCCGGCGATGACCTCTTCGATCGTCGGATCGCCGAGCTCGCGGCGGCGGCGGGTGGTCAGGACGTGCATTCCCAGAGCGGCGGCGCGGCGGGCTACGGCGTGGCCGATGCCGCCGTAGCCGATGATGCCGGCGGTCCGGCCCTCCAGCCGCTCGACGTCATACGGCTGCCACCGATGGTCGTTCTGGTTTCGCATCAGCCGGCGCAGGTCCTTCGCAAACCAAAGCATGGCCGCGATGGCGAACTCGCCGAGAGCGTCGGCGAAAATCCCGCGTGAGTTCGTGACCACGACATCACTGCGCCGCAGCAGATCGAAAGGAAGCGTCTCCACGCCCGCCGCCAGCGTGTGAATCCAGCGGATGTTGGACAGCTCATGCCACAACTCGGTGAGCGCCGTGGGGTAGCGCGTGGCGATGAGCACCGCATCCGCGCGCGCGGCTTGATGGCGCAGCGACCCGGCGTCCATCCCGACCGACAACTCCACGTCCGGCTCCCGTCGCAGCAACTCGAGCGGGGCGAAATCGGGCGGGCCGATGACGAGGAGATGCATCAGCACATTGTGGCTCAGCCGAATCGTACGTCCGTCACCGTAAGATGCGTTTCGATGCTTCCCGCGAATCTCGTTCCGCTCGTTCCGCTCATGGGTAAGGGCCTCCTGCTCGGGTGGTCGATCGCCTGGCCTCCGGGGCCAATCAATAGTGAGATGATCCGGCGCGGGCTGTCGCGTGGGTTCTGGCCGGCTTACGCGGTGGGGTTGGGGGCGTGCTCGGCGGACTTTCTGTGGGCGCTGGCGGTGACGCTCGGGGCGGGCGCGCTGGCGGGTGTGCGGGCGGTGGAGATGACGCTCGCGGCAATCAGCTTCGTGTTGCTGCTGGTGCTGGCGGCGACGTTCACGCGCAACGCGATTCACGGGTGGCGGATGCTGCGGTCGGGCGGTGAGCTGACACGGCCGGCGACGATGTTCGAGGGTAGCCGCGGCGGCTATCTGCTGGGTGTGGGGATGGCCCTCTCCAGCCCCTGGAACATCGCCTTCTGGCTGGCGGTGGTGGGCCAGCAGGCGGGCGCGTCACACGGCCTCGGCGCGTCGATCGCTCTGGCCGCGGCGGTGGTGATCGGCGCGGCGACGTGGGGGCTCTTTCTCTGCACGGCCGTTCGCCTCGGCGCCCGGTTCGCCTCGCCCCGATGGGAGATTGCCACGAATGCGCTCACGGCGGGGTTGATGATCTGGTTCGCGGTGCAGTTGGCGTTGCGCGTTTGGTCGCGGTAGTCGCGAGAGCCGCCCCTCACCCTAGTGCCTCATGTTCGGCTGACTTCATCTCTCACGAGAGCACCACCGGGGCTTACCACAGGCCTCACCGGCGGCCGCGGGACCACCGGTAACGAAACAAAGGTGCAAGCGCGGGCCAGAGGGTGTATTTCTCGCGTTGCTTGAAGACGCGTAGAGGCCGATTTCTCTGTGGCGGTTCAAAACCCCGTACCACAGGCTGGCCCGCGCCGCATATTGGTACCACCGGTTGTCGCTCCACGCCAGTGGAAGCACGCGCAGCAGAATCGAACAACACCTGCGGCGTACACGTCTTCGAGACATTTTTTTCGAGGAGGCGTGATGGAAGTTTTCGTAGATCGAGGTGCAGGGATTGATGTTCACAAGAACACGGTGACGGTGTGCGTGATGACGACCGAAGGGCGAGAGGTGGTCAAGACGCTGCAGACGTTCACGACCTTTCACGATGACCTGGAGGCGATGCGGGACTGGTTGCTGGAGATGAAAGTGACGCACGTGGCCATGGAAGCGACGGGCGAATACTGGAAGCCGGTCTACGAAGTACTGGAAGGCTGGGTCGAGCAGGTGGTTGCCAACGCTCAGCACGTGAAGAACGTGCCCGGGCGGAAGACCGATCCGAAGGACGCAGAATGGCTGGCTCGGCTGCTTCGGCATGGTCTGCTGCAGGCAAGCTTCGTCCCGTCGGCGCCGATCCGCGATCTGCGTGATCTGACGCGGCTGCGGCGGAAGACCATCGAGCTGAGCGCGCGCATCGAGAACCGTGCCCAGAAAGTGCTCGAAGCCTGCGGGGTCAAGCTCGGCTCGGTCATGAGTGACGTCTTCGGGGTGACGGGACGTGCGATTCTCGAGCAACTCTCGAACAACAAGACGAACCCAAAGGCTTTGGCACAGCTGGCCCAAGGCAGTTTGAAGAAGAAAAAGCCGGAGATCATCCGTGCGCTGCAAGGGTCGTTCACCACGCACGACGCGGCCTTGCTCAAGCACCAGTTGCTCTTGCACGATCAGTTGCAGCAGCGACGGACGGCGATCGAGGCGGAACTGAGTGTCGAGGTGACGCCCTACGAGAAACTGGTCGCACGGCTCGACGAGATGCCGGGCATCAATCGTGACGCGGCCATCGAGATCCTCGGCGAGATCGGCAACGACATGTCCCGGTGGGCGACCCACCGCCGCATCGCGGCTTGGGCTGGCCTGTGTCCCGGGAATCACGAGAGTGCAGGTAAGCGCAAGAAGGTCAAGGTGCGCAAAGGCAACCCGTTCCTCAAGTCGATCCTGGTGCAGGTTGCCACCGCGGCGGTGAAAACCAAGGGGACGTTCTACCAAGCCAAGTTCCTGAGGCTCTGTAAACGCCGTGGGTACAAACGAGCGATCGTAGCCATCGCCCACGCGATGCTCATCGCCATCTATTACGTGATCAAGAACGACATGCCGTACCGCGAGCTCGGGGCAACGATCTTCGCTGAGCGCTCGGCCGAGTCGAAGAAGAAATCGCTGGTCGAGCAACTCGAACGTCTCGGCTACGCCGTCGAGCTTCGCTCCGCCTGAGGCGCCGACAGCCGTATGCGTGCGCCTCGCTCGCGCACGCCTTCCTGCGGGTCATTCCCCCGCCCACTCGATGTGTGTCTCTTCGTGGCTAACTGTTTCGCAGCAGAGACACAGAGACGCAGAGGGGGACGGAGGTTCTTTTTTAGGCATTCTCCGTCCCCCTCTGCGTCTCTGTGTCTCTGTGGTAAGCCCTGGTATGAACGTGCCTTACTCACGACACGAGCAGCTGATCCACGTCGTTTTACCCATAGATCAAAGTTGAACGACTGATTCAACGCCCGCCCAAATACGCCGATACCGCGTCCATCTCCCTCGCTCTCAGGGCCGCGCATTCGTTGACTTGTTCGGAGACGCGGGTGAGTCCGCGCTCGGTGCCTTCGATCTTGTGGGCGGTGAAGAATTCGCGGGCTTTGGTGACGCGCTCGGGCTCGCAGCCGCTGGCGATGAAGGGCATGCTTCCGGCGAAGGCGGGCGGGAGGCGTTTGACGATGTTGTCGTAGTTGGCGAGGGCCCAGTCGAACATTTCGTCGCGGTCCTGGGCGTTGTCGGGATTGCCCCACAATTGGAACAGCTCGTTGGGGCGCACGGGGCCGCTGAAGGAGTAGTCGCGGGCTTTCTTGCGGAGGGCGGGGTCGCGGAAGCGTCCCAGTCCGGCGAGGAAGCGGGCGCGGTCGGCGGGCGAGGTGGCGTTCTCGAAGCGTTTGCGGTACTCCTCGAACAGGGCTTCGTCGCCGAACGAGGCGTTCATGGTCACGATGGTCCCGGCTAGAGACGGATGGACCAGGGCGGGGTTCTGGAGGTAGTTCGGCAGCTGCTCGCGCATGTACGCCAACACGCGCTTGTCCTGGCCGTGGAGGCCGAGCAGGGTGAGCAGCTCGGGACGAATGGTGGTGATGCGCTCCGACTCTCCTTCTTTCGGGGTGATGCCGATCCGGTCGAGCGCGGGGCCGACGGTGCGGCGGAGATAGGCGGCGAAGCTGGCGCGGTTCTCCGGGCTGTCGAACGTCGTGCGGATCTGTCCGAGCGCGCCGAGCATGGTGGAGAGGACCTGCGGATCGGGATCGCTGGCGAAGCCGCCCAGGATGTCGAGATAGGCATCGCCGTGGATCGTGCCGTTGCGGAACAGCGCGCCGAGGTTGCCGATGAACGACAGACGCTCGGCCGGCGTGAGGTGATCGACCGCCCTGGCTGCCAGCGCCGACATCGACGCCTCCGGCATTTTCCAGCGGTAGTAACCAGCGGCGTTGGCGTGCGGGAAGAGCCAGTCGATGCGCTGCCCTTCGAGCGTCACCGTCTTGGTGGGCGCATCGAGAAGAATCGAGGCCGTGCGCGTGGCGCTCCCATCGGAGTAGCGCATCGTCACCGGAATGCGCCACGTCTGCGCCGCGGCCTGGCCGGTGGTGAAGCGCGTCTGCGTGAGGCGCACCTGGTTCGGCGCGATGAGCTCGACGTTGACGAGCGGGATCCCCGGCTGATTGATGAAGGTCTCCAGCGAGGCCACCGTGCCGGCCGGCGCGTGCCGGCCGAGGGCGGCGAAGAACTCCGTGGCGTTGGCGTTGCCCCAGGCGTTCGACTTGATGTGATCGAGCACGCCCTGGCGGAACTTCTCCGGGCCGATCCACTGCTCGAACATCGACAGCACGGCCTTGCCCTTGTTGTAGGCGATGCCGACATTGCGGATGGCCTCGATGGGATTCGTGTCTTTCTTGCGGATCGGATCCGTGGCCGCGCGCGCATCGGCGCTCATCACCTGCTGGATGCCCTGCAGCTCGCCGATGGCGTGACCAAGCTCTGGATGGACCTGATCGGTGATCTTGTCGCCCATCCAGTCGGCGAACGACTCGTTGAGCCAGAGGTCGTCCCACCACTCCATGGTCACGAGATCGCCGAACCACATGTGCGCGAGCTCGTGGGCGGTGACGCGAATGAGGTTCTGCCGCTGCGCGGGCGTGGCCACGGCAGGGTCGAGCAGGAGGACCGTGTCGCGGTAGGTGATGGCGCCCGGATTCTCCATGGCCCCGGCCCAATACTCGGGAACGGCGATGAGGTCGACTTTCTCGAACGGGTGCTTGCTGCCGAAGTACTTCTCCAGCGCCGCGAGAAGGGGTGGCGTGATCTCGGCGGCGAGCTTGGTCAGCCGGCCCTGCCCTTTCGGGGCGATGACGCGGCCGGGAACGCTCATCCCTTCGATGGGCGTCGATTCGAATTCGCCCACGGCCATGGCGATGAGGTAGGAAGGCAGCGGTTTGGTTTTGGCGAAGCGGATCACCTTCCGGCCGTCATTCTTCGACTCTGACACGACCGTCGTATTCGAGACCGCGTCGTACTGCTCCGGGATGTTCAGCGTCAGCTCGTAGGGGATCTTGAAGCCCGGCTCGTCCCAGCACGGAAAGGCCCGTCGCGCGTCGATGGCCTCAAACTGTGTGAAGAGATACGGCGTGCCGTCCTTCACGGTCATCTTGTATAGGCCGACGGCCTGGCGGTTGTACTTGTTGGTGAAGTCGATGCTCAACGTGTACTTGCCCGGCTGCAGCGGCTTGGCCGCCGTGACGAGGACGGTACCGTCCTCGCCCTTGGCGTGCGTCACGTCGATGGCTTTGCCACCCTTCGTGAGCTTCAGCGACGCCAGGGTCATGTCCTCGGCGTGGAACCGGAACGTGGGCGCCGCTTTCTTCACCTGCAGGTCGACGACCACCGATCCGCTGTAGTCGTCGCTGCGCGGATCGGCCGTGAGCGAGACCGCTTCCGCGGTGGGAACGACATCGCCGCCGAGGCGGACCAGATCCGCGGCGAGAACACCGCCGAAGGCGACGAGCAGGACGAACGAGAGCAGACGGACGGTTTTCATGGGGCGATAGCCTACAGGCAGTCAGCGCCCGGTAAACCTCCGTTGCCGTTTTCTCACGAAATTTCCGGCATTCGTTAGAAGGCCCCCGTGGCAATGGCGAGCCGGCCCGACTCCAGACCGAGCCTGCGGTAGCTCTCGAACTGCGCTTCGTCGTACCAGAGGTCGAACGTGTCCTGCTGCGGGAAGTCGGCGTGGAGGTAGCCGAATTGCTTCACGTCGACCGGCTCGCCGCCGGCGAGGTTCGGCTTCACGACGACGATGGTTCCGGTCCGTTCCTCCTCCGTCAGGCCGAGCGCGGCAGCATGGTCGCTGCCGTAGTGGATCTTTCCGACGATGACGTGCACGCGTTTTGAGGCGGTCGGCAGCAACTGGTCGATGTCGAGCTCGACCTCAGTGCCGAAATCGATGCGCACTTTGCGGATCAGATTGCCGAGGTCGTCGAAGGTCGGCTTGGGATCCTTACCGCACTCACCGACGACGATCAGGCTGCACCCGCGCTGGATCAGCGTGTACGCGCCCGTGTTTTCGTAGTGGCCGCCGTCGGTCAGGTTGCAGTACGGCAGAAGATCGGTGGTCTGAGAGATGAGCTCCTGGAGCGTATAGAACGGCCAGAGACGCGCCGAGCCGCTGCGCCAGTAACTCAAGCTCGGTGTCGGCGCCCAATAGCCGAGGCGCACATTGAAGAGCGTCATCAGCGCCGAGAGCGCGGCCGAGGGACTCTGCGCGCCCATGGTCGGACTGGCGGCGGCACCCGACACGGCCACGGCCGTGCCGAGAGAGATCGAGCCGCACGCATATTCGCCGGTCGGCCGATACCCCGTGCGGATCGAGCCGCAGAAGAGCTTCGACATCAGGAACGAGTCCGAGTTGCGCGCCTGCGTGGAGAGGTCGCTGCCGCCGACGAGGTTGAGCATCGTGTTGATGAGGTGATAGGGCGCGCCGCGCTCCGTGTTGCGGAGCTGCGTGAGGAGCAAGTCGTCGCCCGGGACGGCATCCGTGATGCCGGAGTCCTTCGACTGGGCGCGCAGCACGTTGGACGCACCCATGTACGCGCGGATGAGCCGGGCCTTGTAGAAGTCGTGCATCGTCAGCAGGTTCGGATCGGAGAGCCAGCCCAGGGCCAGGACCCAGCCCAGAATGGTGGAAATGAGGCCGATCATCGTCAGTGCGGCGTATCCGTTCGGACCGGCGCCCAGTGCCGCGCCGATGAGCACGAAGATCGTGCAGCCGATGACCGTGAGGGCGATGGAGCGGGTGTTCGCTCCTCGCCCCAGCGCGAGCTCGAAGACGAGCAGGGCCAGCGTGGCCACGCCTCCGGCGACAACGAACTGCGGAAGGTACGGATCGCTGAAACCGTAGACGCCAGGGACCACTGCCACCTTGATCCAGATTGCCGTGCCCGCCAGAAGGAACGCATACCAGAGGATCCAGATGCGGCGTCTCAGGATGGCGCGGATGACCAGGGCAACGGTGAGAAGCCCGAGCGCGATCGCGCCCCACCGGACGAGTTGGTCTCTGAGAGCGTCGGGTGAGATCGTCGACGCGGCCCACACCAGCGCGAACCACACCACGACCACCACGGCACTCTTCCACCATGGCTGCGCCGGCCGGAGCTCATACAGCGCGAACACGAGGAAGAGAAACCCGGAAACGAGAGCGCCCCGAATGACGAACTCGACGAGGGAGGAAGTCCCCCACAGCATCGCCGGCGCGTCCGGTGCCGGCAAGACCAGCAGATAGAGGTGACGGCCGACCCACGACAGCACGATGCCGAGCACGAGGAGCAGCAGGAATGGGCCGATCGCGAAGGCGATCTTCTGCAGGAGCGGTGGTTTCTTGGTGGCCTTGGCGTTGTCGCCGCCGCCTTTGGGTGACGCCTTCTTGGCCGTGTAGATCGCGGTGACGATGGCCATCACGAAGGCGCTCCATCCGCCTGCCTGCGCCACGGCGTGTTCGGTCTTGGTCACGAGAAAGTCGAAGATCGGATAGCCGTATCCGGCGAAGAGAAAGATCACCAGGGAGAAGACCGAATACGACAACGTCTTCTGCTGGATGAGGGTGATCTTGTTGCGCCAGAATTCACCGTCGCGCCACCTGGCATGGTGGACGACCTTCCACCAGATCAACCTTGCGCTCACGTAAACGAGCCAGAAACCGAATGCGACGTAGACCGCCGTCGGAATGTCGCTGAGGTGATGGATGCCGAGGATGATCAGGACGAACACCGTCAACGAAAGAAAGGCCAGCGTGCTGACCGTGGCCACCCACATGTCGCCGATGGTCTGCCATCGCCTGCTGAACAACATCCAGAAGAGGATGCAGACGAGGCTGCCGATGAAAAGGAGGCCCGGAATGGCCAGGGCATAGCCGAGACGCGCCAGGCCTTTCGGGTCGCCGCTCAACGTGAACCACGCCTGCCCGATCATGATCGCGGCCAGCAGGATCGGCAGCAGGATCAACCACGTCAGAAGGATGTTCCGGGTGATCGTGGCGACGGCGCGCCAGGTGTCTCCGCTGAGGATGCCCAGGCGCGGCGTCATGACGTTCGAGAAGAGGCGGAGGTGATGGATCGGATCTTCGGAGGCGTTGAGGGCGCTGTCTTTGATCTGCGGCCGGTCGGCGTGGCCCTGGCTTCCCTCGTTCTCCATCTGTGCACGCCGGTCATCGCGTTCGCTCTCGATGTCCTCCGGCGGAGGGAAGACCGCTCCCGGTTCTTTGTCCCTCTCTTTCCGCGAGAGCCAGGCGCTCCACCATCCGCCGACGTAGCCGCCGCCGGAAACCGTGGAGAGGTAGTCGAAGGTCTTGAGCTTTCCCGCCGCGGCCAGGGCCTGCAGGAGCCCCAGGTTGAACGTCGCGCTGCGCACCCCGCCGCCGGAAAGCGAAATGCCGGTGATCCTGGGAGGCCGGCCGTTCACACGCTTGGGCGCCTCGCCGTCCGCCGCGCGGCGGCGCGTGTCGATCTCGTCATACTCCCTGGTGATGACGTTCGGAAACCGGATCCGGGCAGTGAAATCGAGATCCTCGCAGTTCACGGGGCGGTTCTCGGACATGACTCACCTCTTGACCAAGGAGAGGCGCCAGGCATGGATTTCCCTACCAGTGGCATGATCGGTGAGTGAAAACACCGGCAATGCCGTTGCGGATCGGACATCGCGGCGCAGCCGGCCACGTGCGCGAGAACACGAGGCGCTCGTTCCTCCGTGCTCTGGAGCTGGGGGTCGATCTGATCGAGACCGACCTCCGGGAAACCGCCGACGGCGCGATCGTGCTTTGCCACGATGCATGGCTCGACGGCATCGAGGTGCGGGCGTCGACACTCGCGGACTTGCGCGCGATCGACGGGGAAATGGCAACGCTGGAGGACCTGCTCGAAATCGCGAACGGCCGCTGCGGATTGATGCTCGAGCTCAAGGTCACCGGCCTCGCCGGGCCGACCATGGCTGCCGCAGTTGGGTTTACCGGTCCGTTGATCTACGCGTCGTTTCATCACGATGAACTGCTCGACCTCCGGCGCCTGCAGCCGGAGGCGCAGACGCTCGCACTCATCCACGCCGCCCCGGTCGACCGGGCGCGGTTCGCCGTCGACGCGCAGGCCACACATGCAGGAATCAACATCGAGTTCGCGAACGCGGCGTTCGTGACGGCGCTTCAGGACAGCGGGCTGCAGGTGTTCGTGTACACGGTCAACGAGCCCGCGGAGATCACGGCGATGAAGGGGCTGGGGGTGGAGGGGATCGTCAGCGATTATCCGGACCGGGTGTGAGGTCGCGAGAGCATTAAACCCGCTCTGGCCATGCGCAAGGTGTGACGAGTTCATGCTGCGTCATCCCAGGCGTGCCACGAAACACGGTCTGACTCATCAATCGCGGTTGCGGCTGCGCGGGTTTCCTTGCCGCAAGCCGAGCGGTTCTCGCGCTACCGGCGCATGAGCTTTACCAGCGCCATCAACCCGATCACCGCTACCGCGGCGCCGATGGCGCCGCGGTGGGTGTTGGCGAGGAGTTGGGGGCTGGTGGATTGGGCCTGTTCTCCGAAGACTCCGTGAACCCCGGTGTCGCCGGGGACGGGGGCGTGGAGGTTGTCCGGTCGTGAGGCCGGCTCGGGCTCGTCGCTTTGCTGCTGGTCGTATCCGATGCGGGCCAGGTAGCGGTCGAGCAGGCCGGGTACGAAGGCGTTTGCGATGATGGCCTGGGAGGTTCCCCATCCGACGTTGAGCTCGCGCCTTCCATGTTCCGCGGCCCATACGATGGCGCGCGCGGCCACTTCGGGCTCGAAGACGGTGCCGAACGGTTTGGGTTTGCGCGGCATGTGATTACGGATCCAGCGGAACTGCGGCGTGTTCACGGCGGGCAGGTTGACCATGCAGACGCGTATGTTGCTGCCGTCGTGCAGCAGCTCCGCGAGAAGCGAGTCGTGAAATCCCTGGATGGCGTGCTTGGCGGCGCAGTAAGGCGCCTGCAGCGGGATCCCTCGGTAGGCCAGCGTCGAGCCGACCTGGATGATCACGCCTTCGTTGCGCGGCTGCATGCGCCGCAATGCCGCGAGCGTTCCGTGCACCACGCCGAGGTACGTGACTTCGGTGACGCGGCGGAATTCGTCCGGGGTGATCTCGCGGATGGGACCGAGCACGGAGGTCATGGCGTTGTTGATCCAGACGTCGATCGGGCCGAATGCCGCCTCGACGCTTTGGGCCGCACGCTCGACGGCTTCGGCGTCGGCCACGTCGGCGATGGCCACGACGGCTTCGCCGCCTCGCGCCTCCACTTCGTTCCGCGCCGCCCCAAGCGCCTCGGCGTTGCGGGCGATGAGGCCGATGCGTGCGCCGCGCGACGCAAACGCGCGCGCCGTGGCGCGGCCGATGCCTGCCGATGCTCCGGTGATGACCACGACGCGCGAGTCCTTCATGACGGTTACCTCCCTGGGAGCAGGCTGCTGAGCGCATCGCGCAGCCGTTCGGCGGGCTGCGTGGTGAGCGACCACGGCGTGGCCTGGCGTACGACGTGGAGCTTTCCGCGCTGGTCGAGGATGCGATACGACGTGCGGCCGTCGCTGCGGCGGCGGAAGCGGATGGTCACGCGCGCCTTGCCGACGCGCAGATCGCGCAGCGTGATCTCCGGCAGCCATTCCGGCAGATGCGGATCGATGATCAGCATCTTGAGCGGCGCGTACGGATAGAGGCCGAGCAGGGCCTGCACGAGGGAGAACACGGACGACGCCGACCAGGCCTGCGGCGAGCACGCATTGGGATAGATGGCCGGAAACGGATGCTGCAAGCCGCGCGGATGGCCGCCGAAGAGCTCCGGCAGGCGGTGATATTCGAACATTGCCGCCGCTTCGAATTGCGCACGCGTGATCTGTTCGACGCGATCGTGCAAGCCGTAGCGCATGAACCCGAGCGCAAACGTCCCATGCTCGACCGGCCAGACCGATCCGAGGTGATAGCTGTAGGGGTTGTAGCGGGGATGTTCGGTCGAGAGGGTCCGGACGCCCCAACCGCTGAAAAGATCGTCCGCAAAGAGGCGGCCGGCGGTGCGCTCGACGAGAAAGGCGTCCGTGATGGCGGACGCAATGCAGTGCCCGGGGTTGGACGTAATGGACCGGACTTGTTGCTTCTTCGCATCGAGGGCGAGCGCGTAGAACCCTTCGTCTTCCATCCAGAACGCTTCGTTGAAGCGCTTCTTGAGCTCGACCGCTTCGCGATAGAGCTTGCGCGAGAGATCGCGCTCGCCGAGGAAGAACAGCATCTCCGCGAGATGCAGCTTGGCCACATAGACGAACCCCTGCTCTTCACAGGTGGCGATGGGAGGATCGACGAGCTTCCCGTCGGCGTAGGTGATGGCATCGGGCGAGTCTTTCCACGCTTGATTGACCGGGCCCATCGGCGAGTGTGTCTGGTATTCGTAGAAGCCGTCGCCGTCGATGTCGCCATACTGTTCGAGCCAATGCAGCGCGCGCAGTGCGGGCTCGACGAATGGGCGTACCAGGGTTTTGTCCCCGGTCCAATGCCACAGCTCCGCGACGATGAACGCGTAGAGGCCGGACGTGGTGATCGAGCTGTAGCTGCGCCGGCGCGGGTTGTACTCGAGCATCGACAGCGGACCGGTGTGCGCCTCATGCAGCATCTTGCCGGGCTGCTCGTCGCGCCAGTCGTCGACGCGCGTTCCCTGAATCTGCGCCAGCGTGTGCAGCGTTCCGCTCATGATCTCGGGCCCGAGGATCGAAGCCTGCCAGCCGGTGGTGAGCGTGTCGCGTCCGAAGAGGGCGATGTACAACGGCAAGCCGGCCGCAACCGTCCAGGAGCGCGGGCCCTGATCGAGATCGAAGAGGCGCAGCGCGGCGAGATCGGCGCGGGCCTGCTCGATGGTGGCCATGACGTCCGCGGACATAGTCGACGATTCGGGACTCTCGAAGCAGGTGGTCTCCTCCAGAAACCAGCGCACGTCCTGTTCGTGCGGCGCCAGGTGCTGGTCCGCGCCGTAGCAATCGGGAGGCGGCGGAAGCTGCTTTCCTTCGATGACCGGCGTGATGCGCAGACAGGCGTGCCACCGCTCCTTCGCCGCAAGAGTCACCTGGAACGTGAGACGGCCGTCGATCCAATCGGCCGCGCTGGTGGCGTTGGCGACCTCGATGGTTACGCCGCGATGCAGCGTCAGCTCGCGGTTGTGCGCGGTGTAATCGAAGGTCAAGCACTGCGCGTCGCGGTCCCACTGCACCGTCCGTTCGCCGTACTGCTGGCGCTGGCGCGTCTCGCCCTGGTCGGCGAAGTCGGCATCGAGCTCGATCGCGAAAACGAACGCCGACGTTTCGGTGGTGTAGTTCGTGAGATCGACGTCCTCGTGGAGACCGTCGTCGATGACGCGCGTGATGCTCAGCTCCAACGGAGTCTGCGACGCGGCCGGCACCTGCCCGCTTCCGTCGTCGCGCGGTGGCGCCGTCACGCCGGGAGCGGGCGTCACGAAATAACCGAGCCAGTGATTCTGCCGGATCGAGGAGAAGGCATTCGGGGACGGCTCCTTCCCGTTGATGAAGTACTTCAGCTGCGACAGGAGCCGCGTCTCATGGACGAACAGCCCGTGATCCGGGCCGTCGTCGATGAGCCCGTCCAGTGTGGTGGCGATGACGCCGCGCCCGCGGCTGATGTGCGTCGTGAACGGGCGCGGCCGTACGCGTGTCAGCTCAGGTGCGGCGTGTGGCTTCACTTCGACGGACGAGGGTGCAAGGGGAGTTCCTGAGCGGCCGGCCGCTACGCGGAGGCGCAGAGGCTCAGAGGCGCAGAGGCTCAAAGCAGGCGACAGCACACTCTGCGCCTTTGTGCCTCTGAGCCTGTGAGCCTTTAGCCCCTTACGCCGTGTGTGTCCGTAACGACGGGACCGCTTGCGTGCTCGTGGCGCGCAGCTCGGACAGGCGCGCCAGCGTGAACGCGCCGAGGGCCATGACCAGATCGCGCACAGCCACGTCGAGGAAGCGGCCGCTGAAGACGAGACTGAGGGCAATCGCGGTCAGCCATCCGGCGATGACGTAACCGCCGAGGCGCGTCAGGCCCGACAATACGGCAATACCGGCGATCATCTCGATCACTCCGGCCACCCGCATGAGCGCGCCTGCGGAGAGCGGCAGAACATCGAGCGTGAGCGGGCTGACGTATTGCTCCCAGTTCGTGAGCAGGTTGAAGAACTTGTCCAGGCCGGCGAGAAACGCGGTCAGGCCGAAGGCGATGCGCAGAGTCAGAATGGTCGAGTCGAGACGTGAGTCCATGAGATGTTTCCTCCTGCATCATTGGAGTCGCGCCGTCTGTTTTGGTGACGTGTCACCTTTTCCACCGCATGGACTCTAATGGTGTGATGACCTCCGCTCTGGCCACGACGCTCCGCGACCATTCCTCGGACGAAGAGATCGTCCGCCGCATCGTCGGCGGCGACGCGGCGCTCTTCGAGATCCTCATGCGCCGCCACAACCAGCGCATCTATCGCGCGGTCCGCGCCGTGCTGCGCGCGGATGACGATGCCGAGGATGTGATGCAGCAGGCCTATCTCAACGCGTACCAGCACCTCCGTCAATTCGCCGGCGACGCGCAGTTCTCGACCTGGCTCACGCGCATCGCCGTGAACGAGGCGCTGGGCCGCCGCCGCAAACGAACCAAAGCCCTCGGCCAAGGAACCGAAGACGTGGACATCTCATTCGTCGAATCCGACACACCCGATCCGGAGCAACAGGCCTCCAATTCCGAGCTGCGCGACGTCATGGAACGGGAGGTGGCCGCGCTTCCCGACGCGTTCCGCGTGGTCGTGGTGATGCGCGACGTGGAAGGACTGAGCACCTCCGAGACCGCGGAGTGTCTCGGCATCTCCGAAGACCTCGTCAAGCAGCGCCTCCACCGCGCGCGAGCCATGCTGCGCGAGAACCTTTATCAGCGCGCGGGCGTGACGCTAGCGTCGCTGTTTGCATTCGGGAACGCCCGCTGCGACCGGGTGGTGGCGGCGGTAATGGCGCGGATTTAGTTATCAACCGCTCGCGCAGTGAGCGGGTTTCTGCCATCATTCAGCCATCCGGTCCAACTGAAGGAGGTCGAGATGGTTGCACTCTCTCTGCTCTGGCTCCCGATCCTCGTGGCCTCGGTGTTCGTGTTCTTCGCCAGCTTCATTCTCTGGATGGCTCTGCCGTTCTGGCACAACAAGGATTACGGCACCATCCCGAATGACAAGCCGATCCTCGATACCCTTGCCGGCGTGAAGAGCGGCCAGTACGTCGTGCCGTTCAACGACTGGGGCAAGATGACGCCCGAAGCGCGCGCCGAAGCCCAGAAGCTGCCGTCGGCGTTCCTGCTGGTGCGCAATCCGCTGGCGTTCTCCTTCCCCAAGACGCTGGGGCTGTACTTCCTGTTCATCCTGGTCGTGAGCATCTTCGTGGCCTACGTCACCGGACGGACGAAGCCTGCCGGAACGGATTACCTGGAAATCTTCCGCGTTGCCGGCACCGTGGCCTTCCTCTGCCACGGTCTCCGCGGGATTCCGGATTCGATCTGGTACGGCAAGCCGTGGAAGGTGACGTTCAAGGAACTGCTCGACGGTCTCCTCTTCGGGCTCCTGACCGGAGGCTCGTTCGGCTGGCTCTGGCCGCGCTGACTGACGAAAACCCGCGTCGCTTGCTTGTGCCGCTAGTGTGATCGTGCGCGGCTTGTGGCATGCGTGTATCAACACAGAGGGCACAGAGAACACTGAGGGGATGCGGAGAAAGCAAAATTTTTAGAATCACCAAATGCCTTTCTCCGAATCCCCTCTGTGATCTCTGTGCCCTCTGTGTTGAATACACGCGTGCCATGCACAGTACTTGTCCAACCAGGTCACTGCTGTAAGTTAGAGCGGGTTCCAGGGGACGATCGTCCGTGTCATCGCGTCGGGGTTCCTGATCTCCTGTTCGGCCATCCAGCGTGTACTCGCGGCGACGAGGGCGGCGCCTTCGTCGCCGGCGAGGATTTCGCCGAGGCGGCGGCGGGCGCAGGCGACGTGGAGGAACATCTCCTGCTCTTCGCCAAGGGTCTCGATGCCGCGGAGGAGCTTCACGGCCTGATCGTGGCGGCCGCGCATGAAGGCCGTGCCGGCGCGGAGGAGCTGGGAGAAGACGCGGCCCCATTCGGTGCGCTCGCGCTCGATGCGTTTCGCGGCGCGGTCGGCGATGTCGACGAGCCGGGCCCGCTCGCGCGGTGAGCTGGCCTGCATGGCCGCGGCCAGTGCGGCACGTCCGCGCAGCTCCTCGAGGACGATGCCGGTGAATTGGACTCTCGCGACAAGAGACCCTCGCGCGGCGCGCCAGCTCTGGGCCACTTTCGTCCAGGCCAGCATGCCGCGGTCTTCGTAGATCGCGTTCTCGACGCCGGCGCGCAGGTGCCACATGTGCTGGACGTGGAATCCGGCGTGGGACCAGCCGTGAATGGCGGCCTCGATCTCCTCGGACATCTTGCGCGGGTCATCGGCGGCGAGGTTGACGTAGTGCGAGAAGAGCACGATGTTCGTGGCGAAGTAGCGGTCGCCGCGTTCCTGCGCGTCGCGTACGAGTGGCGGAAAGCGCTCGGACATGACCCGGATGTCTCCGCGGAATTGATGGCAGCGCAGCCCGAACGACCGCGCCGTGCCGAGCTCCCACGTCACTCCGGTGCAGTGCTCGAGAAACTGCTGTTCCGCGTGGATCAGCAGTTCCGCGCCGGCGCGCCAGCGGCCTTCCAGCGAGGCCGTGACGCCTTCGACTAAATCTGCGTAGGCCATGGCGAACGGCGTGGCCACGGTGCCGGCGATGCGGCGCATTTCCGTCGTCAGCGTCTGCGTGCGCTTGCGCGTGCGCGAGCCTCCGACGGAGGAGTAGCCGCACTCCATGGCCAGGGCATGGGCGACCCGTTGCGGGTCTCCGGCCGCCAGCGCCAGAAGCAGGTAGCGCGTCTGAAACACGGCGCCGCGGATGGTGTCGACGGAGCTGAGACCGATGGCCACCGCGCGGCAGGTATCGACGCGGAGGAGCTCATTCACCGGAATCTCGCCGGCGCTGCGCGGGCGGAACTTCAGCCCGCGGAACTTGAGCTTCAGACGGGCCTTGAGCAACGCGGCGATGGTGTCGCGGCGCGTCTCCGGATACGGCACGCCCGTCAGCGCCAGGATCGTGCGCACCACCGACAGCCCTTCGTCGACGTGGCCGCTGAAAAGAAGATGCTGGGCGGCCTTGCGCTTCAGCTCCAGCTCGTCCGCAAAGTTCTCGGCCTTCACGGCCAGGTACTCCATGGCCGACTCGCGGCCACGCCCGGCATTGCCGAGGACGTCGCCGAGCTTGCGCCGGATGGCGTCGAGATTGCTGCCCCTTTCTTCGAGCGAGAACGCGCGGCGATAGAGACGCGCGGCGCGATCGAAGGCCAGCGCTTTCGCCGCCGCATCAGCTGCACGGATGAGATACGTGACGCCGCGATCGAGCACGCCCGCGGCGATGAGGTGATCGGCCACGAGCTCGTCGTCGCTCTCCTCGAACCCTTCCAGCGCCTCGGCGAGCACGGCGTGCAGCCGGCGCTGATCCTCTTCGTCGATGCCCTGAACGACCGCGTCGGCCAGGCGGTCGTGATAGATCTCCAGCTCCTCGCCCTGGTCCGTCTCGCGCGTGCGCACGAGATGCTCGGAGAGCAGGCGGGCGATGGCCGCGTCGTAGTCGAGATCCGCCACGGCGCGGCGCAACACGGCCGCGGCGACCGGCTGCCGGTTGATGGCCACGAGCCGCAGCAGGATGTGACTGTTGGCATCCAGCCGCGCCAGGCGCAGCTGCAGCAGATCGCGGATATTCAACTCGCGCGCGTCGCTGTCCTCGGCGCCGCGGCGCGCGGCCTCGCGCACGGCCGCTTCATCGGCCAGACGCAGCGAGCGCACCAGCTCGTCGATGAAGAACGGACTGCCGCCTGATTCATCGGCGATGAGCTTGGCCATGTCCGCCGTGGCGGTGGGCACGGACTCCAGGAGCTCCGTCACGAGCTCGTGCGATTCGTCGGCGGAGAGATGGCCCAGCCGCAGCTCGCGCATCGGTGACGCGCGGCGTGCATCTTCGAGGAAGGCGCGCAGGAACGGGCTGCTGCGCTCTTCCTCGGCGCGGTACGACGCCAGGAACAAGAGCGCCGGCGCATCGGGCGGACGGAGGATCTCTTTCAGCAGCTCGGCGCTGTCGATGTCGCCCCACTGCAGGTCGTCGATGGCGATGACGAGCGGCGCGCGGTCGACGAGACGGAGGAAGAGCTCACGCATGGCCGCGAATGCGCGGCGGCGCAACTCCTGCTGGTCGGGCACGACGGCGATGCGGCGGCGGGCGCGCACCACGTCGCCTAAATCGGAGAGAACGGGAAAGAGCTGCTCGGCGGCGGCGATGTCGCGCGGCAGAATCGCTTCCAGCTCCTGCGGCGCCACGCGCGACAGCACGCGATGCAAGGCGTCGATGAGACTGTCGACGCCTTTGTACGGCACCGACTCGCGCTGATAGCAACGTCCGGTGAGGATGATCGCGCCCGGCACTTCTTCGCGCAGCCTCTCGACGAACGTGCGCATCAGCGAGGTCTTGCCGATGCCGGACGGACCGGCCAGGCAGACGGTCGTCTGGGTGCCGGTGAGCGTCGCTTCGAACGCGTCGCGCAGCGACTTGAGCTGGCGATGACGGCCGACGAACGGCAACGTCGTTCCCGGCGAGGTCACACGCCGGACGACAGCGGGCACAATCTCCGTGCGGCCGAGCCGGTCCAGGATCTCCTGGCCGGTAGGGCGCGTGGCGGGATCGCGGCACAGCAGGTCGCGACAGAGCTCGTCGAGATGCGGCGGGATGCCGGGGATGAGCGAGCCGGGCGAAGGCGGATCGGTGTTCTGCTTCTGCGTCAGCACCTGCAGATACGGCCCCTGAAACGGCACGTCGCCGGTCAGCGCTTCGTACAGCATCACGCCGACGCTGTACCAGTCGCTGGCGGGCGTGAGGGGCAAGCCGGCGGCCTGCTCGGGTGACATATAGGCGGGCGTGCCGGCCACGCGGATGCTTTCGAACGTGCGGTCGCCGTCGGTGTCGGTGACCAGGCCGAAGTCCAGCAGCACCACGCGCGGCTCGGTCGTGACGAGCACGTTCGACGGCTTGATGTCGCGATGCAACTTTCCCGACTCGTGCAGCGCCACGACCCCGTGCACGAGCTGCGACAGCGCCGGACCGAGCAGCGTCAGGTCGGCAGGCGTGGTGTCGAGGGCGCGCGCGAAGCTGTCCCGCGCGTGCGTCGGATGCGGCCCGTCCGGACTGCCGTGCCCGTCGATGCCGGTCTCGGTCGGCTCGTCCCCGGTCCCGAAGTATCGGAACGGCCCCTGGCCCCACACATACTCGACGAAGCTCTTCCCGCGGATGAGCTCCATCGTGACCAGCCATTCATCCCCCTCGGCGATGAGCTCATACAACTGCACGAGGTTGGGATGGGCAATGTCGGAGAGCGACCGGAACTCGCGCTTGAACCGCAGCAGCGCATCCGCCGAATCGTGGCGCAGGGCCTTGATGGCGATCGTGGCGTTCCGAGCGCTGTCAAAGGCCTCGTACACCACGCCGAAGGCTCCCGACCCGATCCGCCGACGGACCTCGAACCGGGTGCTGCCGATGAAATCGCCGCTCAGCACGTGGGACCTGCGGGAGCATCATATCGGAGGCGGAGGGCAGAGCGCAGAGGGCAGAGCGCAGAAGAAAAGCAGCGACTTCTTCTGCCCTCTGCGCTCTGCGCTCTGCCCTCTAACTCACCCGTCCGCTTCGACCTTGGCCGGCAGCCCGAACCGGGCCATGAGCGGGGCGAAGCGTTGGTCTTCGCGCAGGCGGTCGAAGCGGGGGTCGATGGGAACGAACCAGATCCAGGCGTTGTGCTCGTGGAGTGCGGCTTCGAGGGCGGTGAGCGCTTCGTCGTTGCGGCCCTGGCCCATGTAGGCCACGGCCAGGTTGTAGGGCGAGGTGTAGCGCTGCCTGCCGAGCTCGTGGAGTTGCTGGATGACGCGCTCGGCGTCGGAGGGACGGTCGTCGCGCGCGTAGGCATGAGCGAGCGCGCCGAGGTAGAGCGTGATCGGGCCGGCGATCTCGACGGAGCGGCGGAAGTGCTCGATGGCACCGTCGTAGTCGCCGAGCATCTCCAGGGCCATGCCCAGGTAGTAATGCCCGGGAACGAACTTCGTCTCGGTGTCGAGCACGGCGCGATAGCGCGCCACCGCTTCCTCGTAGCGGCGGGCCACGTACAGAGGAATGCCCGCGCCGACATTGACGATCGGCGAGAGCGGATCGAGCACGGCCGAGAATTCGATGAGCTCGAGCGCGCGACGCGTCTGTCCGCGGCCGCACATCAGGATGCCCAGCCAGTGCGGCGCGAACTGATAGTTGGGATTGAGCCGCATCGATTCCTCGAGCTCGCGCTCCGCGGTCGGGAAATCCCACTCGAACAGACCGGCGGCGTATCCGAGCGTGGCGTGCGGATCGGCCAGCAGCGGATCGAGCTCGATGGCGCGATGCGCGGCCGCTTTCACCTTCGGCACCATTTCCGTGGCCGGGAACGCCTGCATGAAGCCGAGCATCAGGTACGAGTCGGCCAGCCCGGCGTACGGCAGGGCAAACGACGGATCGAGCTCCACGGCCTGCTGGAAGTAGCCCATGGCCAGTTTGAGCGCCTCGGGATGGCGCTTGATCCACTGAAAGCGTCCCTTGAGAAACAATTGCTGGGCCTCGGGATCGACGGCGCGTTTCTTCTTCACGACGCGGCGTGGGGCGGAACCGGTGCGCACGCCCACGCGGTCGGCCACATCCGCGGCGATGGTCTCCGCCATGGCGGCCACGTCGCGAATGGCGCGCGTGTACTGCGACGACCAGAGCGTGGCGCCATCCGTGGTGGAGACGAGATCCACGTCGGCGTGCAACTGGTCCGACTCCACGTGCGCGCGCACGCCGACGATGGCCGCGACATTCAACTCGCGGCCGACCTGCCGCGGATCGATCTCCGTCCCCGTGTAGCGCGCCGTCGTGGCCTGGGCGATCACGCGCAGCTTGCGCAGCGGCGAAAGGGCGTTGACGATCCCCTCGCTCAGACCGTAGATGAGGTACTCGAGCTCCGCGTCCTGCTTGGCGCTCATGTACGGCAGCACCGCCAGCGAATCGGTGCGCGTCTTCTGCGACGCTAATTTCTGCGACGGTACTTTCTCCGCCGCCATTTTTTCCGTCGGCGGAGGCTGCTGCGTCATGCGCGCTGCTTCCATCTCCTCGGTACGCGGACGCCGCGAGCGCGAGCGGGGCCGCGCTTTGGCATGCTCCAGCGCCTCCAGCAGCAACGCCGAGGTCGCGTAACGCTTCGACGGATCCTTCTGGAGCGCCTTGCGGATGATGGGAACGAGCGGCGCAACGTCCTCGTCGTCGATCGGCTCCGGATCTTCGAAGAGGATGGCCGTGATCGTGGACACCGTGCTGTCGCGATCGAACGGGCGCCGCCCGGCGGCCATCTCGTACAGCACGATCCCAAAACTGAAGATATCGCTGCGGGCGTCCGTGGCCGCGCCGCGGAGTTGCTCCGGCGACATGTACGGCGCGGTTCCGGTGACGATGCCTGTCCTGGAGAGGACCTCCGTGGAACGGTCTTTGTTCTCGGCGAACCGCGCCAGGCCGAAGTCCAGCACCTTCACCTGCCCGCGCCTGGTGAGCATGATGTTCATCGGCTTGATGTCCCGATGCACCACGCCGTGACTGTGCGCCTCGTCCAGCGCGGCCGAGACCTGCATGCCGATGTCGAAGCATTCCGCCAGCGTCAGGCGCGAATCGCGCAGGCGCTCGAAGAGCGTCTCGCCCTCGATGAACTGCATGACGATGTACGGCCGGCCCTCATGCTCGCCGACGTCGTAGATCATGCAGACGTTCGGATGATCGAGCGCGGCCACGGCCCGGGCCTCGCGCAGCATGCGCCGCCTGGCGTCCGGATCGCGCGCCACGCCGGCCGGCAGCATCTTGATGGCCACCCGCCTGCCCAGCGTCTCATCGTCCGCGAGATACACCTCGCCCATCCCACCCGACCCGATGAGCGAAACGATGCGGTAATGGCCGAGGACCTCCGGGATGCCTGCGCTCACCGGCGCAATGCTGCCATAAGTGAGTGCACGGCTCTCGCGAAAGATCAGTGCAACGCGCCGTAATCCGGCCGCAGCGATGGTTTCGCGCGCAGCGCCTGTTCCACGAGCGCGGTGGCGCGGCGGCGCAACGCATCTGCGGACTCGGGGTAGCGATCGCGCGCGTCGATGAAGAGCAGCGCCGCCTCGAGTGCGAGAGCTTCGGCGTTCTGCGGCTCGGCGGCTTTGGCCCGGGCTACGGCTTCGAGCCCCAGTCGCACGGGTTCCATGGTGCGTGCCTTGCGCCGGCTGAGCCACTCCGCTTCCCAACGGAACCGCTGCGCGTCGACGAGCATGGCCGCGACGGAGCCGCTGTCGATGGCCAGCGCCTTCCGCACGGCCTCCCCGGCCACCGCCAGCGCGGGCCGCGGGTCGCTTTCCTTCGCCAGCAGCCAGCGCGCGTCGAGGATCGCGCAACGCGCGCGAAGCACGAGCGCATCGACATCGCCGGCGTCCGCCGCTTCATAACGATCGAGCGCCGCTCGCGCGTCGCGCAGCATGGCCGAGGGGTCCGCTCCGCGACGGACGCGGTCCAGCGCCAGCAGGCGGTTCGTCTCCGCGATGTTGATGGAGACGAGCGTGTAATCCGGCCGGACCTCCAGCGCGCGCCGATAGCTGGCCAGCGCACGTTCCGCCGCATCGCCGGCCGGCTCGCCGCGATTGGTCCGGTATTCGATCAGCGCGAGAAAGGTGTTGCCGTGGTTGTTGTGCACTGAGGCATTCGTCGGGTTCAGCGCGATGGCACGGTCGAACTCCCGGGCCGCCTCGGCGAGCGCCGCGCGTGGATCGCCGTCGCGCACGATCTCGCGGTCGGCCAGCGTGTTGTAGATGTTGCCGAGGATGTTGTGCACGAGAAAGATCTCCTCGTCGATCTCCAGAATGCGCCGGGCCTCGGCCACGGCCTCCAGCAGCACGGGCCGGGCATCGGCGCCGATGCGGCTCTCGTATTGACCGCGCGTGATCAGCGCATTGGCCAGCGTAATCCGTGGCGAGGCCGCGCGTGGATCGGCGGCGATGGCGCGCTTCAGCAGGCTTTTGGCGAGGTCGAGTCGCGGCCGGGGATCGACGCCGCGCGGCATTCCCCAACGTGCCAGCGCACACTCCAGCCGTCCCAATCCCGCGAGCGTGGCCGCGTCACCGGGATCGAGCGCCAATGCGCGCTGCATCACCGTTCGCGCCTCGGAAATCTGGCGCGTGGGATCTTCGCCGAATCGCAGCTGATCCTCGGCCAGCACGATGTGGATGTCGCCGCGCGACGTCCACGGTCCGGCACTCATCGGATCGAGACGCGACGCTTCGATGCACGGCGCGCCGGCGATCACCACGTCCTCGGACGTCAGCCGGCGCTGGAAGCGCTGCACGCCGAGGACGCTGCGGGCCAGCCTGCATTCCTCGTGATACACCGTGGCGTCGGAGCGTGCGATGGACGCCAGCCGCTTCAATCGCTCGCCGGCCGCGCCGAAGTCGGCCAGCGACTCCGCGAACTTTCCGGCGTCCGCCTTGGCGTTCCCCTGCGAGCGCAACACGTTCACCTCGAGCAGGGACGCTTCATACAGCCACGGTGCGGACGCGGCCGCCCGGCGCGACGCGGCGATCGCTTCCTCGAACCGCTCTTCGTACAACGCCAGCTGCGCACGCAACAGATCCGGCGTGTCGATCGAGGCGCCGGCCGCGCGCCGCAGCTCCTCCACGGCCGGGCCGCGGTAACGGCGCTCCGCCTCGCGCCGCGCGGTCTTGCGGATCTCCGGCTCGTTGATGCTCGCGGCGCGCATCAGCGCCTCGTCGTAGAAATAGCCGAGCACCTGGCCGCGCGCGTAGTGCACGTCGGGCGTCTCGTATCCGGCGCGGCGCGTCTCCTCCAGCAGTTTCCACGCGCCGTCGAAATCCCCCAGCGCCAGGCTGCCGCGCGCCAGTGCATACGAGCCAGGCCCCTGCGCGGCGGCGCTGCTTTCGGCGATCTGCTTGCGGATCCGTTCCATGCGCGGAAGCACGATGGAACGGACCGGCACGGCGCGGTCGGGAGGCAGCATGCGGGCCACGCGCGTGAGCAGCTCGATCTCCTTGATCTGCATCCCGAAGCGCTGTGCCAGATCCTCGCGGACGTCGGCGCGCCAGCGCTCGCGCAGGACGTAGCCCGCCGCGCCGAGAAGCAGCAGCAGCGCGACAGCGATCACCGTGGCCACGACGCGATGCTTGCGCAGCCGCGTGCGCACCCGGTACGGCAGACTAGCCCGCCGCGCCACGATCGGCTCGCCGTCGAGGAAGCGCCGCAGATCGTCGGCCAGGGCGTGCGCCGATTCGTAGCGCCGTGCCGGCTCGCGTTCCAGCGCCTTCATGACGATCGTCTCGATGTCGGCGGGCAGTGAGGCATTGAATCGCCGCGGCGGAAGAGGCTCCTCGACCTGCAGCCGCACCAGCGAATCCAGCATGCTCTCGAAATCCTGCGGCAGCCGTCCCGTGACCAGCTCATAGAGGATGACGCCGAGGTTGTAGACGTCCGTGCGGCGGTCGACCTCCTCGAAGATTCCGCGGGCCTGCTCGGGCGACATGTACCCGAGCGTGCCGGCGATGGTGCCCGAGATCGTGGCCGCGCCCGGCGATTGCGGATCGCGCGCGAGCCCGAAATCGACGATGAAGGGTCGCAGCGACCCGTCTTCCGCTTCTTCGACGAGGATGTTGCCCGGCTTCAGATCGCGATGGATGAGCCCGAGCCGATGCGCGGCGTGCATGGCCTCGGCGATCTCGCGCACCAGCTGTACTTTCTGCTCCAGCGTCAGCCCGGACGCGACGCGGTCCAGCGTTACGCCGTGGATCTCCTGCATGGCGATGTAGTGCCGGCCCGCCACATCGCCCACCTCGAACACTTTGCAGATCGCCGGATGATCGACGCGCGCCTGCGCACGCGCCTCGTGCTCGAAACGCGCCAGCGTCTCCGGATCGCTGCTGGCCAGAAACTTCAGCGCCACGAACCGCCCCAGCCGCGGGTCCCAGGCCCTGAAGACCTCCCCCATCCCGCCGCTGCCCAGCCTTCCGGCCAGCGCGTAGCGGCCCCACTCGCGGAGATACTCCGGGATCGTCTGCGGGTCGGATTCAATCGGCGGATTCGGATTCGCGAGTCGCTGCGTCGGTTCGCGTTCGCCGTCGGCCACGATGAGGGGATTATGCGCCCGCGGGAGCGTTAGCATTGTGTGATGCGAAGCCGCCGGCTCTCTCCGTTCTTGTTCTCGGTTGTGCTGTTTGCGCTGCCCCTCTTCGCCGAAACCCCTCCGCGGAACTGGGGACGGTGCCCCGCGGTGGTGAGCCTGCAAACGACGGAGGTCGTTCATGCGCTCGGCGATACGCACGGGGATTACGACCGGCTGGTGACGTTGCTCGTGGCCGGGAAGCTCATCGCCGGAGCGCCGGCCGCGCCGCAACAGGTGAGCTGGACCGGCGGCAAATCGATCCTGGTCGTGACCGGCGACATGATCGACAAGTGGAAGCAGTCGCTCGACGTGATCGCGCTCATGCGAGCGCTCATGGCTTCCGCCGCGTCACAGGGCGGACGCGTAGTCATCTCGACCGGCAATCACGAAGCAGAGTTCCTCGAGAATCCCACCAGCAGCAAGACGAAGGAGTTTCAAAAGGAGCTGAAGGCCGCCGGAATCGACCCGAAAGAAGTTGCGGAGGGAACGGATGCGGAAGGCATCGGAAAGTTCCTGCTCTGCCTGCCCTTCGCGTCCCGCGTCAACGGCTGGTTCTTCGCGCATGCCGGAAGCACGAAAGGGCGGACGCTCGAACAGCTCGGCCGCGATCTGCAGAAAGAAGTCGACGAGGAGGGCTACGGCGCGAAGGTCCTGCTCGGCAACAAGGGGCTGCTGGAAGCGCGCATGAAACCGCCGTGGTGGGAGAAGCCCGGCGACCAGCCGATCGAAAGCATGGCCCGGCTCCTCGGAAACGCCGACGCGCTCGGCGTGAAGCACATCGTCTTCGGACACCAGCCCGGCTCCTACACCTTCAACGACGGCTCGAAGCGCAAGAAAGGAACGATGTTCGACTTCAACGGTCTCGCGATTCTCATCGACATGGGCATGAGCCGCGGCGTGGACGACAGCGGCGTGGGCTACAGTGAGGGAGCGCTCTTGCGCATCCAGGGCGAGGGAGCCCCGGAAACAGCGACGGCGATCTTCGCGGACGGATCGCAGGAACAGCTGTGGCCGTAAAACGATTATGCGTTCCGCGTGTTAAGATGTACATCGTAATGTACATGAGGCCACTTCAAGATGGATGAGCAACATTCAATCGCTGAAGCGCGCAGTCAGCTCCCTCGTCTGGTTCGCGAGGCCGAATCAGGGAAGGCGGTCGAGCTCACCCGGCGAGGCGAAGGCGTGGCCGTGTTGATCGGACGACAACAGTACGAGCGCCTCGTGGCCCGATCGCGCCGGTTCTCTGAAGCCTGGGATGCCTTCACTCGCGAGTTCGACCTTCAGGAATTGCAGATCGATCCCGAAGAAGTATTCGCGGGAGTGCGTGAGCAGTCGCCAGGCCGGGATGCCGGCCTGTGAATCTGAAATATCTCCTCGACACGAATGTGGTCTCGGAACCGCTGCGTCCTCAACCGCTGCGCGGCATCATGCGGCGACTCCGCCGTCATGAAGACGAAATCGCCATCCCTGCGGTGGTCTGGCACGAGCTGTACTTCGGGATGGAGCGACTTCCGCCATCGCGTCGCCGCACGGTACTCGAACGCTATCTGGAGGACATCGTTCTGGTGACGATGCCGATCCTTGATTACGATCGCGCCGCCGCCGAGTGGCACGCGATCGAACGGGCACGCCTCGTGGCTCGCGGAGAAACTCCGCCGTTTGCCGACGGACAGATTGCAGCCATCGCACGTACCCGAGAGCTGACGCTCGTGACATTCAACGATGCCGACTTCAAGCGATTTCAAGGCATCCGCGTCGTCAATTGGCGTTGACGCGCTCCTGTTCGACAGCATGGATTCCAGCGGTGAGCTACGCCATTTCACCTCATCCACAGTAACTTTCAAACCTTCGCCGGCATCTCACGTTGGACGGAGGCAGCCGATGGTCTGGACACGCACTGGCTCAATCGCCCCGCACGCACTGGCGGACGCACGCGTGCAGTTGCATTGGGCGGCGCAAACGGTGGCAGGGGTCGGGCGAACGCTCAATGCGCCGCGCGCGGATCACAGCCACACGAGTTTCACGTGGTCGGATGCACATGAGGCGCTCCTACAGGAGCCGGTCGATGGCATCACATGCGGACTACGGCTACACGACCTGACCGTCATCATGATCGATCCGACTGTCCGTGAATTGCCCTTGCGCGGCCGGACGCTCGACGAGGGGTTTGCGTTTCTCGAATCGCAGTTCGGGAAGCGGCTGATGCGGCCGGACGTCGATCTTCCGGATCATCCTGTTGCCCGGGGCGCGGTGTTCGATGCAAACGCAGAGCATCTCGCGGAGCTGGCGCGGTACTACGGCAACGCGGCGCACATGCTCGATGAGATCGCGTGCTCGAACCCGAAGGCTGGGCCGGTGCGATGCTGGCCGCATCACTTCGACATCGCCACGCTGATCACGCTGTCTGGCCATGGCGAAGAGGCACACACGATCGGCGTCGGTCTCTCGCCGGGCGACGGAGGATCGCCGGAGCCGTACTACTACGTCACGCCCTGGCCGTATCCGGATGCTTCCCGTCTGGGCGAGCTTTCCGTCGGACGGTGGAACACGGTGGGCTGGACGGGAGCGGTGCTTCCGGCGTCAAGCTTTGCGGAGGCCGGGCAGCAGGAGGAGCTGGTGCGCGCGTTCCTCCATGAAGCGACGACCCTTGCATCCTCGGCATGACGGCACTACATTTGTGGCTGGCGCTGATCCGCGCCGAACCTCGACGGCCTTTCCCCAGCAAGGGCCCTCGCCGAGGCAAAGGGGGGCGTACTCCCGGATCGGTATGACGGACCTTCGCGGTCGCGGCGTAGTTGCTGGGGAGCTTCGCTCGCGGCGTGAACGAAGGAGATCGTGATGCCGAGTCAGAAAGACCTCAAGAGAATCGTCCGTGCGCGGATGGAGAAGACAGGCGAAGCCTACACGGCCGCGCGCCTGCACGTTGTCAGCAGAAAAACGGTCAGCAAAAAGAAAGAACCCGTTCCCGAAAAGATCGAACCGAAGCCCGACTACGCCGAGATCGCCGGGATGAGCGATGCCGCAATGAAGAAGGCCACCGGCCGTGACTGGCAGGAGTGGGTGCCGGTCCTGGACGCAGTGAAGGCCAGCGAGAAACCGCACGGCGAGATTGCCGCGTACGTTTCCTCCCTCGGCGTCCCGAGCTGGTGGACCCAGGCAGTGACCGTCGGCTACGAGCGCACCCGCGGGCTGCGCGAGAAAGGCCAGCGCCGCGGCGGTGCGTACGAAGCGAACAAGAGCCGTACGTTCGCGGTGCCGGTGGAGAAATTGTTCGCCGCCTTCACGAATGCGCGGACGCGCAAGCGCTGGCTGGATCAGGGGCTGAAGGTACGCACCACCCACGCGAACAAAACCATCCGCGCCTCATTCGACGACGGCACACTCGCGCAGTTCTACTTCACCGACAAAGGCAACGGAAAGAGCACGGTGGCCGTGCAGCATCAGAAGCTGCCGGACAAGGACACCGCCATCAGGACGAAGCAGTTGTGGACCGAGCGGCTGGAGGTTCTGGCGAAGATGTTGGGGTGAATGCGTGAGGAGCGCGGGCGCACGCCCGCGCTCCGTTTTTCTTCTGCCCTCTGCCCTCTGCGCTCTGCCCTCTGATCAAGCCCGTCCGAAGTCGATGAACCCGCGCTCGACGTCGACGTCGATCAGCTTCACTTTCACACGGTCGCCGATGTCGAGGTCTTTCCAGCCGCGGACCACTTTGCCTTCGATGGGCGGGTGGAAGATGCGGATCCAGGTGCCTTTCGGCGAGGCGCCAGTGACGATGCCTTCGAAACGGTCGCCGACGCGGTCGCGGAGCAAATAGGCGGCGGCCACTTTGCGCACGAAGCGCTCCACTTTGTTCGCCGCGTCTTCCTGCGCCGTGCAGTGCTCGGCCAGGGCCGCCAGCTCGTCGAGGTCGTACGGCTGCTTCGCACCGGCCAGCGCTGCCTTGACCATCCGATGGGTAATGAGGTCGGGATAGCGGCGGTTCGGCGCGGTGGAGTGCGTGTAGTCCTTGACGGCCAGGCCGAAGTGTCCGATCGGCTTGTCCTTGGCCTCTTCGGCCACGTACTCACCGGCGCCCATCGCTTTCACGATGGAGAGCGAGAGATCGGGGAAGCGCATCGGGTCGGCTTTCCTGCGCCGCCTGAGGAACTCTTCCAGCGCGCGTGCATCCGGCTCGGGCGGCAGCCGGTCTCCCAGCTCTTCGGCGATGCGCTCGATGCGGTCCCAGCGCTCCGGCGAGCGGACCACGCGGCGGATGCTCGGGAATCCGCGCTTGGCCAGAAACCGGGCCGTGGCGCCGTTCGCGGCGATCATGAAGTCTTCGATGAGCAGCCGGGCGTTGTTGCGCTTCGACTGCTGCAGATCGACGACCTGCCCGTCGCGGATCACCGGCCGCGCTTCGATGGTCTCCAGGTCGAGCGCGCCGTGCTCGTGCCGCAGGTCGCGCATCCGGTCGGCGGTGCGGTCCTGCAGGCGCAGCGACTCGGCCAGCCCCTCCACGTTGCGCACTTTCTCCGGCTCGTCGTCTTCACCGTCGAGCCAGGCCGCCACGCGGTCATAGGCGAGCTTGGCTTTGTTGTGGACGAGTGCGCGGTACACGCCCCCATCCTCGGAGGTCCCATCGTCGCGCACCGTCATCTCGATCACGAGGGCCACGCGGTCTTCGCCTTCATTGAGCGAGGTCAGATTGGTGGAGAGCTTCTCCGGCAGCATCGGAAAGATGCGCGCCGCCGTGTAGACGGAGGTCGTGTTGTGCCGCGCGTGGTCGTCGATCGGCGTGCCTTTCTTCACCAGTGCATCGACGTCGGCCACGGCGATGAAGATGCGCGTGCTGCCGTCTCCGGCATCCTCTCCCCAGGAGAGCTGATCGAGATCGCGTGAGTCGTCGTTGTCGATCGAGCACCAGCCGAGGTGGCGGAGATCGCGGATTTCGTCACCGTCGCTGACGGCGGCGGGACCGCGGATGCCGGCCAGTTGTTTTTGGACGGCGGCGTTGAAATCCGGCTCCAGACCCTTGTCGATCATTGCGCCGTGGGCAATCTCGTCCAGCATCTCTTCGTGCTTGCGATTCATGGCTGTGGAAGGTATCACCATGCGATGGATCGCGTGCCGGCCGGAGATAACGCTGAGCTCGTGGAGCTCGGCGACGTCACGGCCGCCGAACTGCACGCCGCCGCGGCACGCGTGCGCGCCGAGGAGGGAGTGCTGGCGTGCATCCCCGGCCATTCGTCGCTGTATGTGATCCGCGGCGAGCGGCGCGCTTCGACGGCGACCGCCGCCCGCGAGCCGCGGGAGCTGCGCGTGCCGGTGGTGTTCGACGGTCCCGATCTTCCCGAGCTGCTGGGACGCGTTTCGCGCGAAGAGTTTCTCGCGCGCGTGACCACGTTGCGCCTGACCGCGCGGTACCTCGGGTTCCGCGGAGGATTCGCGTATGTCGAGGGTTGGCCGGACGAGTGGTCGATGCCGCGGCGACCGACCTCGCGTCCGCACGTGGCGCGCGGCACGTTCGCGATCGCAGGCAATGTGGCCGGTTTTTATCCGATCGACTCGCCGGGAGGGTGGAACCTGCTCGGGAGGACGGACGTCGATCTGGAGAATGCGCTCACGCCGGGAGATGTGATCGTGATCGAGCCGGTGGCGAGTGTGGCGGCTGCGGCTACCACTGGGAAAGCGGTGGCTGCGGCCACCGCACTCCAAAACGTTGACGTGATCGCCTCACCGCTGACGACAGTCGTGACGGCGCCGGACTGGTCGCGCGTCGAGCGCGGTCTGCCGCCCGGCGGCCCGTTCGATGACGTGGCGGCGGCGGTGGCCATGAGCGCGGTGGAGGGGAATGCCGAGCTCCTCGAATGCGCGATGACCGGACCGCGTCTCCGGTTCCATCGCGATGCCGTGACGGCGTGGTGTACGCCTGACCTGCACGTACGCGTCGAACACGTACGCGCGGGCGAAGAGCGCACGTACGGCAGGATTGCCGGCGGCCTGCGCGCGTATCTCGCGATCGGCGAGCGGGAACGTGTTCCCATCACGGCCGACCGCCGACTGCCGACTGCCGACTCACCCCACATCATCCACGCCATCCGCGGCCCGCACGACGTGGGATTGGACGAGATCGAATGTGAAGTGACGCCGCAATTGAACCGTGTCGGCATTCGGCTGCGTCCATTGCGCGAGCTGCGCGCCGGCATCCCGGCCGACCTGCGCTCGATCGGCATGCAGTGCGGGACCGTGCAGCTCCATCCCGACGGGTCGCTCGTGGCCATGGGACCGGATCATCCGGTCACCGGCGGCTATCTGCAGCCGATGACCGTGATCGTGGCTGACCGGTGGAAGCTCGGTCAGTTGATGCCTGGAGACCGCGTCTTATTCAGGACCCAAACTCATACCCCGACCGCGCCACCACCTTGAACTCGCGATTCTTCACGTCGACCTGTACCTTCTGGAAGCCGGTCTCCCCTTTGGCGTGCGGGGAGCGGTAGGTCACCAGGTAGTAGCCGTTGTTGGTGTTCTCGATCTGTTCGAGAGCGGGGTTGAAGCTGACATTGATGCGGAAGTAGCGGCCGCCGGTGGACTCGGAAAGCTCACCGAGGCGCTGGTGGAAGATGGGGGACATGTCGACGTCGCGCTGCAGCTGGACGCCGTAGACGGAGACGTTGGCGGCGTTGAGCGACTGAAGCGCGGGGTCGAGATAGCGGCTGCGGTTCATCAGCATGTCGCCGAAGAGCTGCTCGTCGCGGTCGGCGATGCCCGGTGAGAACAGCACGAGGTTCTTCCGCGCGCGGATGGGGCGGACGCTGTCGGCGAGCAGATCCAGCGCCTGGTAGACCGTGCCGGTGCCGTCCATCAGGTCGTCCTTGTCTGCGTTGCGGAGGATCGACGGACCGTCACCCGCGGGTGCGTCCAGGATGCCCGGACCGAACCGCGTCGATTCGTTCAACGCCCGGACGAGCTGTTTCTTGTCGTTCGTGAAGTCGCTGTAGACCTTCAGGCGGACGTCGTGGCCGACGATGGCCACGAGGTCGGTCTCCTTCATCTCCCGGTCGAGGAAGGTCTTTACCGCCTCGCGCGCACTGGTGACCTGGTCGAAGAGTGGCGAAGGATTGGAAGGCTTGTCGAAAAAGAAGATGAAATAGCGGTCTTCGCGGACGCGCTCGACCTTGAACGGGGCTGCGTCCTCGCGCTGGTTGAGCAGGCGGCGGTTGGTGAAGTAGTCGACGGAGTCGATGGTCTGCTCGACACCGTTCTCCTTCACGATGAAATCGTCCGGGCCGAGCCCGAGGATGTGGTTGCCCTTGCGATCGGTGACGATCACGTCGAGGAGGACGGCGTTGACATCGATCCGTTCGCCGTACTGCGGCGGCTGGACCAGCACCTGTTCCTGAGCGAACGTCGGAAGGCCCAGGGTGAGCATCACGAGAATGACGGCGAAGCGTTTCATGAATGGTGCTCCTATCGTCCTTGGCAACGGGGGGCGTCCGGGTGCGATTCCGTCGTTCACAACAACGTCATCTGTACAGAAACGCGGAATGAACCACCGGGGTGTGCCGTTAGTTTGACCGCTCGGATCGAAATCACTAGAATCCGCGCCTCTTGCCGCGACCTCAACGCGGCGGAACATCAAATCGGGGCATAGCTCAGCCTGGTAGAGCGCACGGTTCGGGACCGTGAGGTCGGAGGTTCAAGTCCTCTTGCCCCGACCATTTGAAGTTCCAAATCCTGAGCGCAGCGAAGGATCAGGTTAGCAGCAACGATCCTTTGCCGAAGGGCGAATGCACGTGCGTCCGCCTGTGGCACGCTCTTCCTTGATGCTAAGTTGATCCTTCGCTCCCACCGCCCATCCGCCCCGCTCAGGATTTGGAGCCGAGCCAAGGAACATCGTCCACGTCCGCCCGCCGGTTGGCGAATCGCGCGGCGACGAAGAGGTAGTCAGACAGGCGGTTGAGGTAGCGAACCGTCGAGACCGTGGCCGGCGAATCGTCCTGCAGCGCCACCACCAGCCGTTCCGCGCGGCGGCAAACGGTACGGGCCACGTGCAGGTGTGCGGCGCTCGAGGAGCCGCCCGGCAGGATGAACGTGGTCAGCGGCGCCAGCTCGCGCTCCATGGCGTCGATGGCGCGCTCCAGCTCTTCGACGCGCGCAGCATCGACACCGGGAAAGCGGCTCGTGCCCGGCGACGCCAGATGTGCCCCCACCTCGAACAGGTCGAGCTGCACCTGATGCAGGATCGCGTCGACGTCCGACGGCACCGGCGTCGTCCGCACCACGCCGATGTGCGAGCTCAGCTCATCGACCGTCCCATACGCCTCGATGCGCGCGTCATTCTTGGCCACGCGCGCTCCTCCGAAGAGCGAGGTCTGGCCGTGGTCGCCGGTACGGGTGTAGATTTTCATGACCAAGTACCCCGTCATCCTGAGCGAGGTGGCCGGGCGGGTGTGAGCGAAAGGATCTCAAACTACGAAAAACATGGCCTGTGCCACGGTTTGCGCATTTTGAGATCCTTTCGCTCACGCACACCCTCCCGCCCTGCGCTCAGGATGACGGGGAGCGTTTCTACGCTTCCGCCTCGAGCTGCCGGATCCGTTCCTTGACCACCATCTCGGCCATGTCGGGGATCACTTCCCAGGCGATGTTGCGGATGACCTGGTCGGAGATGAGCTCGACGACGCGGCGGGCGATGCGGTCGATCTGCTCGTCCGTGAGATCGGCCGATCCTTCCGCGCCCCGCGCGGAGATGGGCATCGGCGGCGGTTCCGGGGCCAGGGACACCGGCACCGGCGGCGGTTCCTCGGTCTCGGCCTCGGCTGCCGGGGGTTCCGGAGCTGCCGTGTCCATGGCCGTCGCCCAGGCCGGTTCGGCCGCGGGTGCTTCCTCTTCGGCGGCGAAGGGCATGTCCTCGGGAATCGCCTGATCGGTCAGCCCGAGCGGGACTTCCTCCGGGGCAGCCATGCCGGCGTCGCTCGTTTCCGGGCTCGGCTCCTGCGTCGTCGACCAGATGGCCGTGGCGGGCAACTCGTCCTCGTACGCTGCCGGCTCGGCGCTGAACGGCGAGGCCGCGGCATCGTCGAACGGCGACGCGCTCGATTCCACGGCGGGAACGTCGTCCCAGGCCGAAGGCGGCGCGACCTGTGGGTCGGGCTGCGGGTCCGTCACGGACGGCGCGGCCATCTGCTGGAAATCCTCGAAGCTCAGTTTGGGGAAGGCGCGTGTTTCTCCGCCGAACGCGGGCGCCTCGGCGTCCCCGCCGAACGGCGAGGCCGTATCGGCTGCAAACGCCGGCGGCTCCGGCTCCGGCGAGAATGCCGGCTGGTCCCATGAGGACTCGACGGACGACTCGACTGACGACTCGACCGGTGGCGCTTCGGGTGCGGGCGCCATCTGCTGGAAGTCGTCGAAGCTCAGCTTCGGGATCGCGCGCGTCTCCCCACCGAATGCGGGCGCTTCCGGCTCGTCCCACGGCGAGGCCTCCGGGATCTCGGCCGCCGGTTCGGGCGTCGCAGCCTGCGCGGCCGCCTCGTCCGCGGCCGCCATCCGCTGCATCTCTTCGAGGCTCACGCGCTGGAAGGCGCGCGTGGCGTTGTCGGGCGGCTCGGGAGAGATCGGGGGCGCCGACGCCTGGAAATCGTCGAACGACATCTTCGTGAACGCACGCGTCTCGCCGCCCAGCGCGGCCGGCTCGTCCCAGGGCGAGGGCTCCGGTGCGGGCGGCGGTTCCGGTTCCGGCTGAATGCGCTCGTTGGCAGGAGCCATCCGCTGCATCTCTTCGAACGTCATGCGCGGGAAGGCGCGCGTCTCGCCCGCGAACTCTGTGGAGGCAGGCTCATCGAACGGTGTGTCTGCGCCGGTGCTGAATGCAGGTGTATCGAAAGAGGGCGTATCGAACGAAGGCACGTCGCTGAATGCCGGCGTGGGCGGGATCTCGAACGGCATCTCGGTCGTCGCTTCGATCGGGGGTCCGGACGCGAAGATGTCCGCATCGTGCGTGAAGGACGGCGGCGCGGACACGGCCGGGAAGCCGCCGCTGGCCGTGGTGAACGAAGTGGAGTTCTCGCGCGTGTTGCCCGTCTCCTCCATCCATGGCGACGGGGGCTCGGCCGGCGGTGCCGCGGGCGCCGCGGCGGAAGAGCTTCCGGCCTGGGCCTGGGCGATCAACTCTTCCACTTTGTGGATGAGGCTCTGCGACTCGAACGGCTTCGTCACCACCGCGTCGCAACCGGCCTTCTCGGCGCGATCGGGATCGAACGGCTCGAACGTGCCGGTCAGCAGCACGACCGGGATGTTGCGGAACTCAGGATGCGACTTCACGTACTCGCAGACTTCATATCCGTTCTTCTCGGGCATGATGATGTCGGACAGGATGATGTCCGGCCGCATCTCGGCGAGTTTCTGGACGGCTTTGGCGCCGTTGTTCACGGCCGTGACCTCGTAATCGCCGTCCGAGAACGTCAACTCGACCACCTTCTGAATGGTGATACTGTCATCCGCTAGAAGGATCTTTTTCGGCATTGATCTGGCTCCGATGATTCCGAGCAAGCTACCACGGCGGTGCAGAGGGGACAAGAGTTAGCGGGCTTGCAACGGGTCGGGCCAAGGACGGAATTGAGAATGAAGAATTGAGAATTGAGAATGCCTGATCGGCCCGTCCTCGATTCTCAATTCTCCATTCTCAATTCTCAATTCCGTTCCCATACGTTCAGTTTGCTACACTTGCGCGCACTCAGCACCGCACTCAGCGAGCCAGTCACCGGGAGGGGGAGCCACGGACCATGAAGACCTGGGAATACAAGATCATCAATGTCCGGTCGGAGAATTACTCGATGGATCCTCGCCGCGCCGAGGAGCTGAACCGCCTCGGCGATGACGGCTGGGAGCTGGTCAGCATCACCTCGATCAACTTCAAGACCGGCGCGACCGATCACATCGGCATGGTCTTCAAGCGCGAGAAGCAAGCGACCGCTTAGAGGGCGGAGCGCAGAGGGCAGAGGGCAGAAGACCAGCCTCCACCCGTTGCTTTTTCTTCTGCCCTCTGCGCTCTGCCTTCTGCCCTCTGATATCGTGCCCGGCCCATGCCGCGCCCTTTTCTCATCCTGATCGTCCTCGACGGCTTCGGCTGCCGGGCGGAGCGTGAATACAACGCCATCGCGGCGGCGGACACGCCGCGATTCGCCAGCCTCTACCGCAATCACGCCTGGACGACGCTCGAGGCTTCCGGTCTCGCGGTCGGGCTCCCTGAGGGACAGATGGGGAACTCGGAGGTCGGGCACCTCAACATCGGCGCCGGACGCGTCGTCGATCAGGACATCGTGCGGATCTCGAAAGCGATCGCGCATGGCGAGCTGCAGCAGAACCCGGTTTTCATCGAGGCCGTGAAGGGCTCACGCGCCGTGCATTTCACCGGCCTGCTCTCCGACGGCGGCGTGCATTCGTTGCAGGAGCATCTGCACGGGATGATCGACGCGGCGCTGGAATTGGGAGCGAGCGACGTCTTCATCCACGCCATCCTCGACGGGCGCGACACGCCTCCGAAGTCAGCCGAGACGTATCTCGGCCGGTTGCTCGATCACATCCGCGACAAGACCAATGCCCATCTGGCTTCGGTGGTCGGGCGCTACTACTCGATGGACCGCGACCATCGCTGGGAGCGCGTGCAGCGCGGCTATGACCTGCTGACGCTCGGCGTGGGCACGGAGACGAAGGATGCGCTGGAGACGATGCACCGTTTCTACGAGCAGAACGTCACCGACGAGTTCATGGAGCCGATCTCGGTCCTGACCGCCGACGGCGCGCATCGGGGACGCGTCGAAGACGGCGACGCGCTGATCTTCTTCAACTTCCGTGCGGACCGCATGCGGCAGATCGTCATCGCCCTGAAGGACGAGCACTTCACGCCCTTCGAGCGTGCGGTCCATCCGAAGGCGCGCCTCATCACGATGAACCGCTATCACGAGAAGTTCGACCTGCCGGTGCTGTTCCCGCCGGAGCCGGTCCGCAACAACCTCGGCGAGGTGCTGTCGCACGCCGGGCTCACGCAGCTCCGCATCGCCGAGACCGAAAAGTACGCGCACGTGACGTTCTTCTTCAACGGCGGCTCCGATACGCAGTTCGAGGGCGAGAACCGGATTCTCGTTCCCTCGCCCAAGGTGGCCACCTACGACCTGCAGCCGGAGATGTCCGTCTTCGAGCTCACGGACAAGGTCGTCGAGGCCATCGACTCGAAAAAGTACGACGTCATCATCATGAACATCGCCAATCCGGACATGGTCGGCCACACCGGGGTGATGGATGCGGCGGTGAAAGCCGTTCACGACACGGACGTGGCCGTCGATCGCATCCTTCAAGCAACGGCACACGTGAACGGCGTGGCGCTGATCACGGCCGATCACGGCAATGCCGAGCTGATGTTCGACGAGAAGACCGGCCAAGCCCACACCGCGCACACGACCAATCCCGTACCTCTCATCCTCTTCGACGCGCAGAAACGGTTCGGCGCCCTCCGCGGCGGCGGCGTCCTCTCCAACGTCGCCCCAACGATCCTCTCCATCCTGGGCATCGGGAAGCCGGCGGATATGACCGCCGACTCGCTTCTCGTGCCCGATCCGACGGTCGTGTCGTGAGCCGCCAACTCATCCTCGTCCGCCACGGCCAGACCCTCGACAACGTCGCAGGCATCGCGCAGGGTTGGAACGACAGTGCGCTCTCCGCGGCCGGGAAGACTCAGGTGCAGCATCTGGCCGAGCGCCTGTCTGCGATGAAACCGACCGGACTCTATTCGTCGCCCCTCGGCCGTGCGCTGGCCACGGCGGAAGCGATCTCCGCGGCGACCGGGCTGCCGATCACGCAGCTTCCGGAACTGCGCGAGATGAATTACGGCGGCTGGGAAGGGCGTTCCTTCCTCGACGTCCGCCGTGAGGACGAACCGGCCTATCAGCGCTGGATCGCGGACGAGGAAGCGAACTGCCCCGACGGGGAATCGCATGCCGATGTGCGCCGGCGCCTCGTGCGGGCCATCCGCCAGATCAATAGTGAGCGCCCGGTCGTCGTCACCCATGGCACCGCCATCCGCATCGCCGCCACCGCATTACTGGAACTACCCACGATGAGCGCCCGCTACTTCGCGCAGGACAACGCCGCCCTCAATGTCTTCGTCTGGCGCAGCGATCATTGGGTCTTGAAAGTCTGGAACCAAACATGATCCTCGAATCGATCCTCGACCAACTCACCGAAACCCTCAAGAGCCGCACCCTGGCGTTGTTCGGACATCCTGTCGAGCGCGTGGTGCTGCAGACGCCGCCGAAGCTGAACATGGGCGATCTGGCCACGCCGATCGCGCTGGAGCTGGCCAAGGTGCTGAAGCGCAAGCCGCGAGAGATCGCCGAGCAGCTCTCCGCCGGGATGCAGTTGCCGGCGCTCGTGGCCTCGGTGACGGTGGAGGGTGCCGGCTATCTCAACTTCCGCTTCGACCGCGGCGCGTTCACCGCCGAGCACTTCCGCGGCGTGATGATGCCGATGCTCTCAGGTGTGGGTAGGCCATCCGGCGAGCGCGTCATCGTCGAGCACACGAACATCAATCCGAACAAGGCCGCGCATATCGGTCACCTCCGTAATTCGGTCCTCGGCGATACCTACGTCCGCTGCTCGAAGTGGCTCGGCGACCGCGTGGAGACGCAGAACTACATCGATGACACCGGCGTGCAGGTGGCCGACGTGGTCGTCGCGTTCCAGCGGCTGGAAAAGAAGAGCGCCGCCGAGATCGAGCAGCTCATCGCCACGGAAGACCGCTTCGACTACATCTGCTGGGACGTCTACTCGAAGATGGCGCAGTACTACGCCGCCAATCCCGAGGCGTTGGAGTGGCGGCGCGAGACCCTGCACGAGATCGAGCAGGAAGGGAGCGACACGGCGAAGCTGGCCGCGATGATCGCCCGTGCCATCGTGCATCGCCACCTGAAGACCATGCTCCGTCTGGACATCCAGTACGACCTCCTGCCGAAGGAGAGCGACATCATTCACCTGCACTTCTGGGACCGCGCGTTCGAGCTGCTCAAGCAATCGGGCGCGGTGATCTACGAGACCGAGGGAAAACACAGGAACTGCTGGGTCATGAAGCTCGACGAGTCGGAACAATTCTCCGGCATGAACGAGCCCGACAAGATCCTCGTCCGCTCGAACGGAACCGTCACCTATACCGGCAAGGACATCGCCTATCAGCTCTGGAAGCTTGGGCTGCTCGACCGCACGTTCGGCTATCGCAAGTTCACGACGTACCCCGATGGTCACGTCCTGTGGGAGACGACGCACAGCGGCGACGGCGACGCCGGCGCGCCGAAGTTCGGCGGCGCCACGCGCGTCGTGAACGTGATCGACTCGCGCCAGGCGTACTTGCAGAAGGTGGTCAAGGAAGGCGTGCGTCAGGTGGCGGGACAGAAGGGCGCCGACGCCTCGATTCACTTTGCGTACGAGATGGTGGCCCTGACACCGGCCACGGCAAAGGCGCTGGGGATGGAAATCTCCGAGGAAGACGCCAAGCGTGCCTATGTCGAGATGTCGGGCCGCAAGGGATTCGGCGTGAAGGCCGACGACATGCTCGACGAGCTCGAGCGGAAAGCGACCGAAGCGGTCCTGACGAACGCCGAAGAGCTCGATGCGGCGGAGGCGGCGCTCATCGGACGGCAGGTCTCGGTGGCCGCGCTGCGCTACTTCATGCTGCGCTTCGGCCGCAACAAAGTGATCGCCTTCGACATCGATGAGGCCCTGCGCTTCGAAGGCGACTCCGGCCCATACCTGCAGTACTCGACCGTTCGCGTGCAGAACATCTTCCGGAAGATGAAGGAGCGCGAGATCGATCCGCGCATCAGCGAGAGCGCCGTCGACGACCTCACGCTCAATCAGGGGCTGACGGATGAGATGTGGGAGCTCGTCAAGCTCAGCGCCGAGCTCCCAGGCGCCATCCGCCGCGCCGTCGACTCACTGGAGCTGTCCGTCGTGACGCAATACCTCCTGGAGATGGCCCAGAAGTTCAACAGTTTCTACCATAAGTACCCGATCATGAATGAGAAGGACGCCGCCGAACGCCAGCGCCGCGCCGTCTGCGCCGAGGTGTTCCGCCTGACCATGGTGCGCGCGCTGGACCTGCTGGGGATTCCGGTACCGGCAAGGATGTGACCGCTTCAGACACCCGGATAGTTTGTCACGCGACCGTGACGCACGTCTCATTCACGCGAATAACTACTTTGCTACAATTCTCCGCGACGGTCGTCCAACCGTCCTGGTCCAGTTATGAGATACGACTATCGCGATTTCGCGTTGCGCGCCCTTTTCCTCACCGCCGGCGGCCTGGCCGCCCTGCTCCTGGCCATGAAAGGTTACGGCGCGGCACTGCCGGCCGTTGCGTTTGGCGGCGCGCTCGGCGCGTTCTTCGCCACGCGCGTCAAGACCACCAGCGAGGAGTAGGAAGCCTAGACGGCTTCCTCGTGCTGGCCGGCACCGCCCTCCAGGCGGTGGACGTTTTCGGCCTGCAGACCTTTCGGCCCCTGCTTGACGTCGAACTCCACCCGCTCTCCCTCATTCAGGGTTCGATATCCCGACGCCTGAATCGCAGAGTGGTGACAGAAGACATCCTCGCCGGTATTCCGTTTGATGAACCCGTAACCCTTGTCGTTGTTGAACCACTTCACTACGCCGATCTCCATTTCTCCCTCCGGCGACGCCGGGAAGCGCGGCCCGGCTCGCCTCGCAACGTCTTGTCCGCTTTGCTGCGGCAGTCAAGTTTCGTGCAATGACCGCGCCCGGAGAGGCTCAACGGCTCAGAGGCTCAGAGGCTCAAAGAGCCGCAAACAACCCCTCTGAGCCTTTGCGCCTCTGAGCCCGTGAGCCTTCCCGTCACCAGATCAAGGCCCGGTTCATGCCGATCTGATGGAAGCCGAGCGCTTCGTAGAGGGCGATGGCTGGGCGGTTGAAGTCGTTGACGAAGAGGGTGACGGTCTTTCCCTTGTGCAGCAGGTGACCGCACACCTCGCGCAGAAGGTCGCGCGAGAGGCCGCGGCGGCGGTACTGCGGGTGCGTCCAGACACCCATCAGCTGCGCAGTGTCGGGCGTGAGCGCGGAGTATTCGCACTTGGTGACGATGACGCCCTCGACCGTACGGATCACGGAGCGCTTCTTTTCCACCAGTTCGCGGATCCGCTCCCGGTAGCCGGTGGCATCGCGCTCCAGCGGATCGATCCCCACTTCCTCGCGGTGCATGGCCGCGCAGGCCGGCACGAGCTGGTCGAGATCGCGCAGCGTCGAATAGCGCGCCACGGTCAGGTCGGGATAGTCGAGCCGCTTCCGGAGGGCGTACACGGGCTGATTCATCCGCACCACCGTGGGCGGGTCGATGCGCGTCCGGACGATGTTCCACAGCGACTCCACGAGCGCGGCCGGGGAGATGATGGCCCGCACCGGGAGCATGCGCGTGAGGATCCGCTCGGCCACCAGGGCGATCGCACACTCCGTGATGTCGTGGGAGATCGAAGGATCGCCCGCCAGGACGATGTTCGTGGCCAGCGACGCCACCAGCACGATCACGCCGTTGTAACGCACCACGGCGATCTGCGTGGCCGCCAGCGTCCGCTCCTCCAGCAGCCGCGAGACCAGATAGACGTTGATCAGCGGGTCGCGCTGCAGAAATTCGAGCGCGCCCTTGAAGTCGTCATCCGACAGCAGCCGGAGCGACCATCGGCCTTCCGCAGGAAGAGTAGCCATCGTTCAGAGCGCAGAGGGCAGAGCGCGGAGGGCAGAAGCAACGGCACCGACGATTCCGTTGGTCTCGGTCATTTTCTTCTGCCCTCTGCGCTCTGCCCTCTGCGCTCTAAAGCTGCGAACGCCCCAAGTATGCCACTCCGTCGACCGTCTTGTGCCAGAGCGAGCGGTCCTGCCATTCGTCGAAGGAGCGCTGTTTGGCGTGGCGGAGGTCGGCGGCAAAGGCGGCCCGGAGCTGGGCGGCGATCTTCGCGTCGAGCACGCCGACGTTGATCTCGTCGTTGAGCTGGAAGGAGCGGTCGTCGAAGTTCGTGGAGCCGACGCTCGACCACAGGCCGTCGATGATCATCACTTTCTGGTGCAGGAGCGTGCGGTCGTACTCCCAGATCTTCACGCCCCGCTTGAGGAGCGTGCCGAAGTGATGGTGGCTGGCGTGCTGCACGATGGCGTTGTCAGTGGCGTCGTCGGACGGGACCATGATCTTCACGTCGACCCCGCGTTCCACTGCTTCCTCGAGCGCATCGATCGCGGCGCGGTCGGGGAGCAGATACGGATTCTGGATGATGATCTCGTGCTTGGCCGACTTGATGGCCAGGTAATAGAGGATCTGCACGGACGAGATGCTGCCCGTCGGCGAGGTGTAGGCCACGTGCGCGGGAGTCGTGCCGGCCTGCGCGATTTTCGGGAAGAACCGGTCGTCGGCCGGGATCTCGCCCGTCTCCTCGATCCAGTTCTCGGAGAACGCCGCCTGCAGCCGGTTCACGACCGGCCCTTCGATCCGCAGGGCCGTATCCCGGAAGTGTTTCTTGTCCTGGCCGTTGCCCGTCCACTCGTCGGCGAACCCGAAGCCGCCGGTATAGCCGATGCGGCCGTCGAGGATCACCAGCTTGCGGTGGTCGCGATTGTTGAGACGCCCCAGGTTGCTGACGCGGATCGGATGAAAGTGCGCCACTTTCACGCCGGCGTCGACGAGCAACTTCTCCGTGTCACCCTTCAGCTGCTTGCCGCCCGACGCATCGACAAGCACGCGCACCTCGACGCCTTCTCTGGCCTTCTTCGCCAGAAGCGGCGCGAGCTGGCGCGTGAGCTGGCCGTCGTACCAGATGTAAGTCTCGAGATGGATGCTCTCTTTCGCGGCGCCGATCTCCCGGAAGAGCGGCGGAAAGAGGCCGTCGCCGTTCTGCAGGAGGCGGACGTCGTTCCCCTGTTCCAGGCTCGACTGCGTCAGTCCGACCAGGGACGGCATGAGCGTAGTCAGCTCCCCGAGATCGTTGACGCTGAGGCGCGTGTTCGGCTCGCGCGTCATCGACCAGATCAGGACGATCAGGATCACCAGCGCCAGCAGGCCCCCGATGAAGGCCACGATCGGCATGCGTACGTACGTCGTTCCGCGTGAAGACCAGATCCCGAATTTCTCGCCGTGCTGCGTTTCGCCGTGTTGCTTTTTCATTGATGAATGAGCTCTCATTGGTGCGTCAGCTCCGCTAGCACCGGCCGGTGATCCGACGGGCCGTCGTCGAGGACGCGCGCACTGCGCACGGTCCAGCCGGGATCGCCGAGGATGTAATCGAGACGCTGCTCCAGCACGCGGTGCGTCGGCGTTTTCGGATCGCCCGCGAAACGCATCCCGTCGTTAGCCAGGAACTCCGCCATCTCCGGAGCATCCGGCGGCGCGTTGAGATCGCCGGCCAGGATGAACGGATGCCCGCTGGTCCGGACATGGGCCAGAAGGCACTTCAGCTGCGCCCGCCTCGCCTCGCGATTGATGCTGCCCCAGGCCGTGGTGTGCGTGACGTAGAACTGGATCGTGCCTCCGTTGATGCGGATGACGTTCTCGAGCAACGTGCGCGGCTCGCCGGTCCCGGGCAGCTCGTGCAGGTCGGTGGAGACGAGATCCCCCCGCGTGAGCACGGCGTTCCCGAATTCGCCGCCGAGAAACGTGTAGCTCCGGCCATACGCCACGTTCATGCCGGTCAGCAGGCGAAGCTGTTCCGCATGGTCTTCAAACCGTGCCTGCCACGTTCCCCGGTGCGCCTCATTGATCCCCACCACGTCCGGCGCGTACTTGCGGATCACCGCCGCCACCTCTTCGATGTGATTCCCGCGCAGCAGCGACGCATGCCCTTCGATGTTGAAGGTCATCACCGTCAAGTGCGACGGATAGGTCGGCGCGAACCGCTTCGGCGGCAACGCCGTGCATTCTCCCGACCGGAACTCGTACACCCCCAGCACGCGATACGCGGCCATGGCGAGGAAGATCGCCAGGATGACGAGCGGGATTTTGTGACGGCGGCGCACGAACGGCCACAGGAGCAAGGGTTGGGCCGGGGTGGGGGGCAGAGCGCAGAGGGCAGAGCGCAGAAGAAAAAGCGCCGGGGGCGGGCGGAGCCTTCTGCCCTCTACGCTCTGCGCTCTGCCCTCTGCCTCTACACCGCCGCCAGCACCGTCACATCCCCATGCGTCCAAGCGCCGAGGCCGGAAAGTCCTCGCTGGGGATGCCGCTCTTCAGGCGTTCCAGCGCGGCTTCCTTGCCGCTTCCGGCCACGAGCAGGACGATCCGTTTCGAAACTCCGCGTGGGCGGTGGGCGACCCTGCACGGAAGCGCCTACCGCGGTTGGCGGCGAAGGTGTGAAGGGGCGATTCCGTGCAGGGTCGCTGGCGGAGAGCGGAGTGCCGCACACGGTTCGCCACTTCAGCGCTGCGAGGGGGAAGCGCGCCGCAACTAAGGCCTTCTCATGACGTGCGTAACCCTGAAGAACGCGAAGCGTTGGTGCCAAGGTCGGGCTAACGTCCTTGGTGTAAGTTGCGGCGGGCTTCACGCGCCAGGAGCGGCGCGGCGCGACGGCCGCCGCGACTAACGAGCTGCTCGGCGGAAGCGAACTGCGGCCGGCGTGACGCCGTCACGCTGCGCAGTAGTAGGCAGCTCGGCTGCCGGGCCGGACACCAGCCCGCCGACAGCTTCACACCAAAGTTAGCCGGCCTCTGGCGAGACGGATGCGCTAGCTGAAGGCCTTCTTCGCCGTGACAACATACGCAATCTCGCGTCCGAGCGTCTTTTTCTCTTCCTCAAGAAGCTTCAATTTGTGCTCTTTCACTGCAAATAGCGCTTTGGCTGCGACCGAAACCTTTAGCCGCAGTAGGTTTTCAGCGACTTCGGCTGTCGTGGTAACCAGCACCTCCAGAATTCCGCGCGACGCTTTCATACGGTGAAGCTTCATACTTTCTTCATAATCGTAGATCATTCCACGCAGATCATCAGTGACTTCATATTCTTTGAGGCCTGCCTTGCCGGTCTTATTGATCCACTGCTTCAGGCGCGTGAACTGCGCCCGCGCGTTCTCATCGTGACGAAAGCTCTGCACCGACTCCCACGGCGTGGTATCCGACGGGAGTGGAAACTCACCGAGAGTGATTCGAACTACGGCCTCGCGTGTCGCTACGGCGTCAGCATTTTGAACTTCCATCCCAGTCGGCACCGCAACAGCGTCGATGCCAAGACGTGCGCGGAGATCGGCGGCAGTATGGCGCAACCCGCCGGCGGCAACGCGCACGAGACCTCCGGCGCGACGCATGAGTTCCGCCTCCCGCCCGATTCCCGCCGCCAGAAATGTCATGCCGTACACCGGGACCTCGGCACGTCGGACAGGAGCACTGGAAGCCGCGAGACCGTCAAGCGTCGTCAGGAGATGCGACCGGCTAAGCCATTCGATATCTTTCTGCGCGTTCGACAGGATTCGCCGTTCGACGAGAGACATGGTCGATTCCCCAAGGTCAAGGGCGAGAAGATCGAACATCAGCAGGAGCCGCTTGATTTGCGCTCCGTACTGAAACGATAGCGGCGCGACTACGCCCACGAAGTTACCGGCCGACGTGCGTGCGACTCCTTCCCCACTCGACATGAAATGCCTCCTAGTAAGGAGTGTCCTCTGCGCGCGTTTTCCTACCTGTGCGTGCGAGGGTCCGGCTAACGTCCTTTCGCTCAGCTGCACGGCCGGTCCCGCGTACCGAAGCAGTAGCGGCACGGCGGTTGCCGCCGAGCAGTTGCGGAGCCACGACGGGCGACCTGCAACCGCCGTGACGCCTCGACGCTTGCGCCGCCCGGCGGAGGAGTGGGTGGTGGCCCGAAGCCGGGCCGTGTCAGCTGCTGCGAAAAGTTAGGCGGTTTGTATTTACTATTCCGTATCCGACTCTGATGAAGCCGACTTTATACTAGGCCTTTCATCAAACTGGTGGCATCACTAAAACGGATCTCTCCAAATGCCGTGGCTGTACACAAAAGCGGTAACTCTTTCCGGGCCGCCGCTTGAGATTCGGCGTGCGCTTTGTCCACACTGCCGACTCAGATTATCGCCTTTAGGTACGGCTGCTGGTAGCCTGGTTACTGACGCCGGGCCCGTGTATGCAACAGACGCGACATTGGCGACATGCGGCGTTTGTGGCTGGTGGGTAATAGCCGTTGATGATCGCCGGTATCTCGGCGGTCATGACGAATACTCCCACGTACATGCCGTGCTTGAGACTTGCGATGTTTCGAGGATCGACGGCACTGCCGATGAACTACAGCGATATCTGCTGCACCATTACAAGCAGCGATACGAAGTGCAGCCGCACGTATGGGAAGATATTGTCGACCAAGTCTTCCGAAACAATGGCTACCAGACGTTGGCTACGGCGCGGTCGAACGACGGTGGAATCGACATATTTGTCGCGGAACGCGGCGGTACGTTTAAGGCTGTACAGGTAAAGCGGTACAAAGACAAAGTTGAAGCGTCGCTTATCCGTGAGTTTGCTGGAGCACTCGTTCTTCACGGCCTGACTGCGGGGATTTTTGTTACCACATCTTCGTTCACTGCTGGAGCTGTGACGACAGCGGAACGCTTCAGCGCTCTCCAGGCGCCGCTCCGCATCGACTTGCTCGATGCCGATCGCTTTTACAAAGATATGTCGTTTCGGACTAACGACGTTTATCACGGCACATCGGATGAAACGGCTCCTTTTCGGAGCCAGTGGGAAGAAACTCTGCGTTGCCACGAGCTCGTCGAGCGCTCTTGACCAACAGACTTCGATCCAGCAGCGTCATGGTAGCCACGCGCGCCCACTCAATGGCCGGTCCGCCTCGTCACCATTCACGCCCGTATGCCCTCGAATTATACGTAATTGGTGGTCACGTCGCGCTCGCCGATCCGCCTAACTTGATTTTGATTGCGGCCAGAACACCCATTGTGCAATGGAACGGAGTCGCTTCGCCGTCGAGTTGGGGGGTATGTGACTCACGGCGTGTCGAGCGGACTGCGGACACCACGTGCGCCGTGACGCAGGACATGGGTGTAGATCATCGTCGTGGTGGAGGCGTGCCGGTGGCCCAGGAGCTCCTGCACGGTCCGGATGTCGTGTCCACGCTCGAGCAGATGGGTGGCAAAGGAATGGCGGAAGGTGTGACACGTCACTCGCTTGCCGATCCCCGCTGCCTTCGCCGCATCGGTCACTGCTCGGTGCACGACCGTCTCGTGCAAATGGTGCCGTCCCTCTTTTCCCTCCCGGTCCTTCCATCGCCTCGTCGCTGGAAAGATCCACTGCTACCGCCGGTCGCGTGCGGCCGAGGGGATCTTTCGCGCGATCGCATCCGGCAGCCGCGTTTCACCCTATCCGCATGCCGGATCCTCTTCGTGCAGCAGGCGGGCGTGCACGATGTGCTCGGGGAGGTCAGGTTCTCGGTGGCGAAGAGGTTCACGACCTCTTCATATGTCAGATTCTTTGATACGAAGAGGTCGCACGACCTCTTCACATGTCTCTTTCTTTGATACGAAGAGGTCCATGGACCTCTTCACACGTCAGATTCTTTGATACGAAGAGGTCCACGACCTCTTGATATGTCAGGTTCTTTGATATGAAGAGGTCGCGCGATCTCTTCGTATGTCAGATTCTTTGATACGAAGAGGTCCATGGACCTCTTCACATGTCAGATTTTTTGATGCGAAGAGGTCTACGACCTCTTCATATGTCTCTTTTTTTGATACGAAGAGGTCGAGTGATCTCATCGGAGGACAGTTTCTTCGCGTGCGATGAGGTTGTGACCTCTGGAGAGGTCAGATTCGCGTGAGCTGCTACACCGCCGCGAGCACCGTCACATCCCCATGCGTCCAGAGCGCCGAGGCCGGAAAGTCCTCGGCGACGATGCCGCTCTTCAGGCGCTCCAGCGCGACTTCCTTGCCGCTTCCGGCCACGAGCAGCACGATCCGTTTGGACTCCAGGATGGTGCCGATGCCCATGGTGATGGCGTGCGTGGGGACGGCGGCGCCGGGGAAGAATTCGGCGTTGGCTTTGCGCGTGGACTCGGTCAGCTGGACGACGCGCGTGTGGGCGTCGAACGGCGTGCCGGGCTCGTTGAAGCCGATGTGGCCGTTGCGGCCGAGCCCGAGGAACGTGAGGTCGAGTCCGCCGCTTTCGCGGATCTCGCGCTCGTAGCGGAGACACTCGGCGTCGAGATCGACGGCCATTCCGTTGGGCAGATGTGCGTGCCCAGGATCGAGATCGACGTGCCCGAAGAGGTGCTGTTTCATGTACGTGGCGTAGCTGCCCGGGTGCTCCCGCGGCACACCGACGTACTCGTCGAGGTTGAACGTCATGACGTCGCGGAAGCAGCGGTACTCACGTGTACATTCACGCACCACGTGCTCGTACATGCCGATGGGCGTGCGTCCGGTCGGGAGTCCGAGCACGATGCGCGGGTTCTCGCCGATCGCCTCGAGTAGGAGCGTCGCGGCTTGGACGGACAGGGCCTCGGCGGATTCGAAGGTTTGCCAGTTCATATTGGGAGTCGCAAAGTCTCAAAGTCGCAGAGTCTCAAAGTGGCAGAGTCTCAGAGTGTGTGCAAACAAGATCTTTGCGACTTTGAGACTTTGCGACTCTGAGACTCTCCAGCCGCCGCGTCATGGCTCCACCTCTTCCCCCCTCGCCCATACCCGCTCCACTTCGAAACGATCCGTGAGGGCCACGAGATCGGCGTCGTAGCGCTGGTCGATCCGGCCTTTGCGGTCGGCCACTGCGGCAATGCGGGCCGGGACTTCGGTGGCCATCGGGATGACGGTCTCGATAGGGAGCCCGGCCAGCTCGATCATGTTCTTCACGGCCTCGGACATGGTCAGCATGCTGCCCGCCAGGGTTCCATCGGCCAGACGCACAGCGCCGTCGGCCACGGTCACTTCGTAGTCGTAGAGCTTGTACGTTCCATCGGCGAGGCCGCAGGCCCGCATGGCGTCCGTGACCAGCGCCACGCGATGGGGCATGGCGTTGACGGCGATGCGCAAGGCCGCGGGGTGGACGTGAATGCCGTCCGCGATCAGCTCCGCCGTGGCATCGACCGACGTGAAGGCGGCACCGACGACGCCGGGATCGCGGTGATGCAGCGGCGTCATGGCGTTGTAGAGGTGCGTGAAGTGGCAGGCACCCCACTCCAGCGCGGCCGCGGTCGTGCCGTGGTCGGCCGCCGTATGGCCGATCGCGAACAGGACGCGGTCGCGGAAGTGCTCGATGAGTGCGCGTACGCCTTCCAGCTCCGGCGCCACGGTGATCATCCACCGCAGACGCGGCGCTTCGGCGATGAGGGCCGCCACTTCATGAATGTCGGCGGTCCGGATCGAGGCACGGTCCTGGGCCCCGGCGCGCGCGGCGTTGATGAACGGACCCTCGAGATGAACACCGACGATCTCGGCACCGGTGGCGCCTTCGCCGGAAACGCGCGCGATCGTCTCTACCGCGTTCTGGAGATCCCCGCGCGACGCCGAGAGCGTCGTGGCCGCCAGCGCCGTGGTCCCGTGCGACGCGTGAAAGCGCAGGATGCGCATCGTGGCCTCTTCATGCGCATCCATGAAATCGGCCCCGTCGCCGCCATGCACGTGCACGTCGACAAACCCGGGGACGAGGATCCCACTGACGTGCTCGGCCCCCGCCGGCACGCGCGTCGTCTGCTCCGCGTCGACGATCACCTGCTCCGCGATCGTGACCAGCACGTCGTCGCGCAAGGCTCCGTCGATGAAGGCGCGCCCGTAGAGGTGTTTCATACGCGAACCCAGTCGGCGGTCGGCAGTCGGCGGTCGGCGGTGGAAAAGGCACGACGCGCCAGCCAAAGACGGCTTCTACTACTGCCGACCGCCGACCGCCGACCGCCGACTGATTTCGCGCCGACTCCGTTCAAAGGCATATCTTCCCCAACACCGTCGGCCTTCCGCCGGTCGCGCCGGCGACGTTGGTCACCAGGCCCACCACCGAATCGTTGGCGATCATGGCCATGGCCATGGCTTCCTTGGCCTCGGAGGCTTTGTAGATTTTGAGCTTCTGCTTGGGCATCCGCTCGGCGAGCATGCGCACGAGGGTGGGGTTCTTGGCGCCTCCGCCGGCGAGCATCACTTCGTGCACGGGACCGAGCGGATGGACGAAGTCACGATAGGCGCGGGCGATGCTCTCGGCCGTCAGCGCGGTGGCGGTGGCGATGAGATCGTGGAGGTCGATGTCCGGAGACTCTTCGATGATCCGGTTCGCGAACTGCGCGCCGAAGAGCTCGCGGCCCGTCGTCTTCGGCGGCGCCTTCGCGAAGTAGGGATCAGCCATCCAGCGCTCCAGCAGATCGTGGCGCACCTTGCCCACCTCGGCGAGCGCGCCGTCGACGTCGTACGTCTGCCGGCCGTTCGTGGCCACCCAGGCCAGTTCGTCGATGATCATGTTGCCCGGGCCGGTGTCGAAGGCGATCACGTCATCCCAGTTCGCTTTTGGCGGGATGTAGGTGACGTTGCCGATGCCGCCGATGTTCTGGATGCAGCGGCCGCGCGATTTGTGGCGCAGCAACACCCAGTCGAAGTACGGCACCAGAGGCGCGCCCTGCCCGCCGGCGGCCACATCGCGCACGCGGAGATCGCCGACGGTGATGATTCCCGTGCGCTCGGCGATCACCGCGGATTGTCCGATGGCGAACGTGGAGCGCGTCTCGATCGGTCCTTCGATCCAGTCGACGTCGGGCTGGATGACGCTCAGCTCCGGATCGTGCCAGATGGTCTGGCCCGCCGATGCGATGAGGTCGACGCTCTCGGCCTTGACCCTCGTTTCCTTGAGCATGCGCAGCACCGCTGCCGCAAAGACCTCGCCCAGAATGAAGTCGTAGCGGCAGATGTCGTCGATGCGGGCGCGCTTGGGATCGAACAGCTCGCGCACGACGGAACGGATCTTCGGCGGATACGGAAACTCGCGGAAGTGCTCCAGCCTGACCTTGGCGGTGAGGCCGTGCTTCTCGATCCGGACCATGGCCACGTCGATGGCGTCGAGGGAGGTGCCGGACATCAGGCCGATGATGCGCCGCGAGTACTTCGTGGCCACATGCATCAGCCGCTCGAGCTTGCTCACGTGTCGAGTACCTCGCGCAACGACTGTTCGGCCAGCAGTCTCCGCGCTTCCTCGGCATCGACTTTCTTCCTGGCCATCACGGTGGCCACTTTGACGTTGCCTTCTGCTTCGCGAATGGCCTGGACCGCCATCGGGCGGGTCACGCCCGCCGCCAGCTCGCACATGCGCACGGCGCGGTTGCGCAGCTTCTCGTTCGTGGCCGGCATGTCGATCATGAGATTCGAGTAGACGTGGCCGAGGCGGATCATGACGCCGGTGGAGAGCTGATTCAGGACCAGCTTCTGCGCCGTGCCGCTCTTCATCCGCGTCGAGCCCATGATCACTTCCGGTCCTGTCTCCACGACGATGGGGATGTCGACGTGCTGCGCGAGTGGCGAAGCCGGAACATTGGTGACGCCAACCGTCAGGGCGCCGACAAGATTCGCCTTGCGCACGGCGGCCACCGTGTACGGCGTGGTGCCGGACGCGGCGATACCGACGACGGCGTCTTCCGAGGTGACTTCGCGGCTGACGATGTCGATGGCGGCCTCTTCGTCGTCTTCCGCCCCTTCCACCGCCTCCAGATAGGCCCGGTCGCCGCCGGCAATGAGGACGCGCACCAGCGAAGGATCGATCCCGTACGTCGGAGGCAGCTCGGACGCATCGAGCATGGCGATACGGCCGCTCGTGCCCGCGCCAACATAGAACAGCCGCCCGTGATGGCGCAGCCGCTCGGCGATCTCATCGATCGCGTGCGCAATCCGCGCCGCCTGCGTGGCCACGGCTGCGGCCACGAGCGCATCCTGCTCCTGAATGATGCGCACGACCTCGATCGTAGGAACGCGGTCGATGTCGAGGCTGGTCGAGAGCCGGTCCTGACTCATTGTCTCCCCGTTATGACGTGGGGCACCCTTCGTGACGATATCATCACCCTTCCACCATGCTCGATCTCGACGGATTGCAGGTTGCTTACCTCGGCGTAGCGCTGGCGCACTATCTCGATCTGGAGACGGGCGAGATCATCGACCTGCCGCTCGACGCCGAGGCTCCCGGCGAAGACGACCGATTCCTGCGCATCCCTACGCGCACGCCGGAGAGCGAGACCGAGGATCGGCGGCTCTTTGTCGAAAAATTGCCGCCATCGGCGATGCGCGACCAGCTGGAGAGCACGATCGACGACTGGAACGCCTTCCGGCACGTCCTCCTCGAAGACCGCAAGACGGAGCGCCAGTTCTTCAACTTCAAGAACGATCAGGCCACGCGCGCCATCGAGGAATGGCTCACCAGCGAGGGCATCGAACCGTCATCGTGACGTGCGAAGCCGGCGGCGCAACCGCGTCCAGAGGCTCGGCTTCACTTTCTTCGGCAGGGGCTCCGGCGGAGGCACGTAGTCGTGGAGCGACGGCACTTCTCCCGGCGGCCACATCGAGCTCACCGATCCCTGGCGATAGAACGTCGCCGTGAGGCTGCGGCGCGAGGTGCGGCTGTCGTTCACGACGGGCGACACGGCGTGCCAGGAGTTGTCCGAGCGCACCAGCACGGCGGAGCTTCCGACGATGGGCGGGATCTCCGCGACCAGGGCGGTTGGATCTTTCGCGCTGAGGATCGACAGGCACCCGCCGTTCTTCGGGTCCCAGGAATCGTTGAAGTAGAGGACGTGCGTGACGACCTTGTCCGGCAGGTCCGAGTGCGCGCCGAGCGAGGCCCCCGGGCCGTAATGGAACACATTGACCTCCAGCGGCGCCTCCGACAGGTCGCAGCCGGTCAGTTCCGACAGCGCCTGGCGATACTCCGGCGAGAGGAAGTCCTCGGCCAGGCTGCGCCACTCGTAGCTGAGGTCCGGCGCGTGCGAGACCTTGCCGGCACCCATGGCGATCAGCTCGCGCGCTTCGTATTCGTAATCCTTTTCTCCGCCGTAGCCCGAGACGAGCTTGTAGTGATCCGACGGAAAGGTGCGGGCCAGTGAAACGGCATCGGTGCGTCGGAAAAGGCGATCGATGGCCGCCCAGCGATACGGCTCGGCTTCCAGCTTGCTCTTCCGGATGCGGTCCAGATCGATCATGTACAACTCCTTGGGAGCGTGTTCCTCGAGAAGCAGCGGCAGGGACTGCCAGAACTTTCCGATGGCCGCTCCTGTCGATGCCTCCGTTCCCTTGCGGATTGCATCGGCGGCGCGGTCCCAATGATCGGCCAGGAGGCGAAGGTTCGCTTCCAGCGCCGGCAACGGTTTGCGTTTCCCGATGCGCGATACGAACCACTCCGCACCGGACTCCTGGAGAGCGGACAGCGGATAGATCGATTCAAAATCGCGAAGAGCCGTGAACTTTCCGACGGAGAGGTCCGCCCATGTGAACACCGGCACGCCGCAGGTGAGGGCCGTGACCGCGAGATGGTAGCTGTGGCCCACGACGGCGGAGGCGTGGTTGATGAGCTCGGCCAGCAGCAGCGGGTCCGGCCAGGTGGGCAGTGCCACGAATCCCGGCAGGTTCCCGACGTCATCGCCGAGGATAGGGCCGATCGGCAGAGCCACGAACTGCAATTCCGATAGCGCGCGTGCGTTCGCGCTCACGAATCGCGGGAACCACGACATCGATTCGGCGGCTTGCACCAGGACGTACGGCGCGGTGATCCCGGCCGCCTTCCACAGGCGCTTCAGCTCCGGCGACGCCTCGGCGGGGAGCAACTTCGCCACTCCGAAGCCGGTGTCCGGGACGACGGTGATCCGGTCGTCTTCCAAGAAATGCGCGAGCGTGTCGCGGGAAGGCTCGTCGCGCACAGCCACGTACGCGCTGAGCTCGAGCGCCAGCCGCAGAAGCGGACGAGCCCATCGCGGAACCTCATTGAGGTGCATCCCCGGCGCGTTCCACACCACCGGGATTCCGCGCTGCAAGGCCATCAGCGCGGGCGTGAGCCAGTAGCCGGTCGGATGATGAATCCACGGAGAGGGCGGTTCGTAGTCGGGCGCGACTTCCTTGTCGAAACGGATGATGAAGCCGCCGCCGATCAAGAGGGCGTCGAGGCCGGCCACGAGCTCCGGCAAGCCGGTCACGGACGTGACGGCATACGGCCAGTCCTGCGGCTCCTTCGCGTGATACGAGAACGGCTGAATCTTCACCACGCCCAGGCGCCGGCGCAGTTCCGCCTCGGCGATGAGTGGGAAGAGCAGGTCACCGTAGTTGCCAACGTCGAACGTGCCGACGACCCCGATCTGCCACTCTCGCTCTGTCATCTGCGCGCGCGAATCTAACACTGCTCATCCCGATTCTCGCCGGCGGTCGCGGAAACGGCGCACTTTGGCGACATTGCCGCAGTCGGCCATGTCGCACCACTGCCGCGAACGGTTACGGCTGGTGTCGAGAAAGAGCCAGCCGCAGCTCTCGCCGCCGCAGGCGCGCACGCGGGCGATCTCGGGGGACGTGAGCAGCTCCGCGGCGGATCGGGCGACGGCGCCGAGCGGGTCGTCCGCGCTGAAGGAAGCCGCTGCGCCGTTGAAGGTGAGCTTCTGTGCCGGCAGCGCGCCATTCAGAAGCGCGACGTCTTTCGTCTCCGGCCGGCGGCCGGCAATGACCGCGAAGAAGATTCGGTAGAGCGCTTCGCGTAGCTCGATGGCGCGTTCAAGATCCCCTCTCGAGCTGCGGCGGCTGCAGCCGCCGCTTTCGAAAGCGGCAGCTGCGGCTGCCGCACTCCAAAACGCATCCAGATCCCCAGGGGTCTCGAGTCTCTCGCGGTCGACGGTGTAGCGATTGGCACTCGTGTGCGTGCGCCCGCCGACCGTGTTGATGAAGTCGAGCGCCGGGTGGCCGCCCAGAAACTTGAACAGCATGCGTAACCTCCAAATTCATATTGACAGGTTACAGCGCAGAACGCTAGCGTGTAACCGCTATGTTGAGTATTGCAGGTTACGTGCTCATTCTCGCCGCAATACAGATCGACGGTCGTCTCGACGAGGAAGCATGGAAAAGCGCGGAGGTCCTGAGCGGATTCGTGCAGATCCGCCCGGGCGACAACGCGCCGCCATCGCGCCAGACCACGGTCCTCCTGGCGTGGGACGCGAACGCGCTCCACATCGGTATCCGCGCTGCCGACGATCCGTCCAAGGTGCGGGCCACGGTGGCCCGGCGCGACGACGTGCTAGCCGACGACTACGTCACGATCTACCTCGACACCTTCGACGATCGCCGCCGCGCCTACGTGCTGACCTTCAACCCGCTCGGCATCCAGCAGGACGGCATCTACACCGAGGGAAGAGGGATCGACTACAGCGCCGACCTCGTGCTGGAGTCGAAAGGCACGCTCACCGCGGACGGCTACACGATCGAAGCGTCGCTGCCGCTGGCATCCATCCGCCACCGCTCCGGCCCGGACCGCAAGTGGGGCGTGCACGTCGAGCGGCGCATCCAGCACCTCGACGAGGACGTCTCCTGGAAGCCGCGCGTCCGCGGCAATGCCAATCTGCTGGCCCAGGAAGGCGCGATCCCGAGCTTCAGCGGCGCGTCCTCGCGGCAGATGCTGGAAGTGATCCCGGCCATGACCGTCGCCGAGGACTCACGCGATCCCGGCGTAACGATGAAGATGGCCCTGGCCTCCGACTTCGTCGTCGACGCCACGGTGAACCCCGACTTCGCGCAGATCGAGGCGGATCAACTGGTCTCCAGCGCCAATCAGCGCTTTCCGATCTTCTTCGACGAAAAGCGGCCGTTCTTTCTCGAAGGGACCGACGTCTTCCAGACGCCGCTCAACGCCGTCCACACGCGCACGATCGTCGACCCCGACTACGCCGCGAAAGTGTCGGGCAAGCGCGGGCGCACCACGTTCGCGGCGCTGCTCGCCAGCGACGACGCCAGCGTGGGCGTGATCCGTCTGCGGCGCGACATCGGCACAGAGTCGTACCTCGGCGCGATCGTCACCAGTCACGACCAGAACCGCGTGGCCGGTGTCGATGGCCGGCTGACCATCGACGCCAACACGACGGTCACGTTCCAGCTCCTCGGCACGTCCTCGGAGGGCGGCAACGGCGCCGGCTTCTTCGCGCAATGGCGGCGCAGCGGCCGCCACCTCACCTGGACGCTGGAAGGCGAAGGACGCACTCCCCACTATCGCGCCGCGCTCGGCTTCACGACGCAGACCGATACGAACCGCTGGAGCGTGAACACCCGCTACGACTCCGAGCCACACCCGGACGCGCGACTCATCTCGTGGAGCGCCATCAACACGCTGTTCAGCCAATGGGATTGGGACGGACGCACCAAGTACGCGTACGTCTATCCGCGCGTCGAGCTGAACTTCCGGCGCCAGACCAAGCTCTCGCTTTTCTACTACACGGACTACCTGCGCCTGTTCGAGGAGGAGTTCGGCCGGCCGTTCACCGGCAAGCCGGAGCGGAGCACCATCTTCAAGGGCACGACGATCGCGCTGCAGACCGCGCCGAGCAAGAGGGTCTCCCTCGCTCTGACGCTCGACCATGCCTGGGATACCTTCGACTACGACCTCACCGAGCCGCCGGGTCAGCCAATCAATCCCGGCACCGGGCGGTCGCTCAGCATCAGCGGCCGTATCGAGCTGCAGCCGCTCGACGCCCTGCGCATCACCTTCGATCACGCGCGCAACCGTCTCGTGCGCGACGACACCGGCCGCGTCGCCTTCGACGAGCTGCTCTATTCGACGCAGGCGACCTATCAGTTCACGTCCTTCATCTTCGCCCGTGCGCGCGTTGATTACGCGACCCTCGGGCAACACACGCGTGGCCAGGTCGTTGTGGGGTGGACGCCCAGTCCGGGGACGTCGCTGTATGCGGGGTATACGGAAGATGTGGAAAGGACGGTCTTCGTGAAGGCGAGTTACCTGGTGCGCCGCGTGTGGTGAAACTGGCTACGCGGCCGCGCGGCTGACGATCACCACGGTCACGTCGTCATCGAGGTTCTCTGCGTCCCCCACGTGATGGAGCACGGTCTCGTTCACCGAGGCGGCGATGGTGCTGGCGTCGGTCCCGTGCAGTTTCACCAGCGCTTCGCCGATCTGGTCGGTGCCGAGGTCGTCGCCTTCAACGTTGCGCGCCTCGGTGACGCCGTCCGTGAAGAGCACGAGCGAGTCGCCGGGCTCGAGGCGCAGCTCGCGGTTCACGAACTCCGCGCGTGAGATCACGCCCAGGAGCAGGTCGCTGTCCGTCAGCTCCGTGGCGCCGTGCTTGTGCAGGTAGAGCGGCGGTGTGTGGCCGGCGTTGACGTACTCCACCACGCCGGTGTTCGTGTCCAGGCGGCCCAGGAAGAGCGTCACGAACTTCGACTGCGGGAGGTTCTCCTTGAGAGCCACGTTCAACTGCGTCACCAGCGTGGCCGGGTCCGGATCGCTCTTGGAGAAGATGCGGAACGCCACCTGGAGGCCGGCCATCATCAGACCGGCGGTGACGCCTTTTCCGCTGACGTCGCCGATGACGAAGTAGACCTTGCCGTTCGGCCGGACCGCGAAATCGTAATAGTCGCCGGAGACCGTGCGGCACGGCTCGTTCTTGCCCACGAACGTGAAGCCGTTCACGCCGGTCGGCGCCGCGGGGAGGAGCCGGCGCTGGATCCCGGAGGCCATCTTCAGCTCTTCGTCCATGATCCGTTTCTGGATCGCTTCCTCGCGCAGGCGCGTCGTTTCCAGCTTGATGGCGGCGAAGCGGCCGATCTGCGCCACCAGCCGCACGTCATCCTCGGAGATCTGGCGCTGTGTGAAGAGGTAGTCGACGTACAGCACGCCCACGACCGAGTTGCCGATCATGAGCGGCGCGCAGAGGATCGAGTGGATGCCCTGCATGATGATCGACTTGGCCGTGCGCAGTTTCTCGTCTGCTTCCACGTCGACGAAGGCCAGGGCCTTCTTCTCCTCGACGATGTCGGCCAGCAGCGTGTGACTGATGGTCAGCTCGCTGGCGTCCTTCTCGTCCTGACGCCGTACTTCGACCTTCGTGAAGGAGCGCCCGTCGTGCCCGAGCAGAGCGATGGCCGCGCGCGAGGGACGGAGATGCTCCATGACGCGATCGACGATGAAGCCGAACAGCTCGTCCATCGGACGGTCTTCGATCAGCTCGCGCGCCAGCAGGGTAAGGGTCTGCAGGCGGGCGACGTCCTTCTCCTCCGGCTTGTCGGCGATGTCGTGAACGGGGATGGCGATGGTGGCGCTGACGGCGGATTCGGCCACGGCGATGAAGCGGTCGGTGCTGCGCTCGGAAGTCTCGAAGACGATTTCCGTGTCGCCGAGGCGGATGCGGTCGCCGGTCTTGAGCTGCTCGTCACGCTCCACGCGCGAGCCGTTGAGGTACGTCCCGTTGGCGCTGCCGAGGTCCTTGAGGATCCAGGTGTTTCCCTCGGCGGCGATGATCTCGGCATGTTTGCGCGAGAGATAGCGGTCCTTGATGGGAATGGAACAGTCGGACGCGCGGCCGATCGAGACCGCGGGCCCCTGCAAAGGTTGGCGGAAGGGCGAGAATAGCGGCGAGTAGACAGTTACTTCCGCTCGGGGCGTGACCGATTCCATCGACAAGGGGCTCCGTGGTTGACGGGTGATTGTAGCTGATCGTAGGGTGAGGGCGGATGCCCCCCGAATACTTCCCTGATTACTTCAACGAGATCGAGTCCCACTTTGCCATGCGCCGCGGAACCCCCTTCGTCTTGAGCGCCAAGGACTGGGCACTGATGAAGAGCTGGAGCGACGAAGGCATCCCCCTGCCGGTCGTGATCGAGGCCATCGACTCGGTCTTCGACAAGAACGAGGCCAAGGGGAACAAGAAAACGATCAATGGCCTCAGCTACTGCAAGCACGCCGTGAAGGAGCTGTGGCAGGAGCGCAAAGAGCTGCAGATCGGCGCCGAGGGAGCATCGCCGGAAGAAAACGTCGAGCCGCTGCTCGAAGAACTGGCGGCCCGGCTGGAGACGACTCCCGCTGCTCCCTTCGCGGATCGGGTCCGCGCGCTGGCCCACGAGCGCAGCGTGCCGCGCGTCGAAGAGCAGCTCATGGAGCTCGAGCAGGAACTGATCGACTCACTGCTGCCCCTGGCATCGGAGCTTCGCGCCGAAGCGCGTGCCCTCACCAGCGGCGCGGATGAGAAGACGCGCGCGCGGACGGAGGAAGCGCACTTGCGGAGGCTCGTGCGCGAGAAGTTTGGCGTGCCGCGGTTGACCCTGTTCCTCCCGTAATTCTGAGCGAGGTGGACGGGTGGTTGGGAGCGAAGAATCAATGGAGCAAACTACGCTGACCGTGGCACGTGCTACGCAGACCGCTCCATTGATCCTTCGCTCCCACCCACCCAGCCACCCCGCTCAGGACTAACTGCGGGCCAATCGGTACCCCACCTTCCTTACCGTCAAAATGTGCCGCGGGTGTGCGGGGTCGCGCTCGAGCTTGCGGCGAAGCTCGCCGATGTGGGTGTCGATGGTGCGGGTGATGACGGCGTCGGAGTAGCCCCAGACCTGGCGCATGAGGTCGAGGCGGGAGACAACGGCGCCGTTGCGATCGGCGAGGGCGATGAGGAGGTCGTATTCCTTCGGCGCCAGGTCGACGGCCACGCCGCGCAGCGAGACGGTGTGCGTGGCGCGATCGAGCTCGATGTCGCCGAAACGCTCCGGCGCGGCGACGATCGTCTTTCCGTTGGCGCGCCGCAGCAGCGCCTCGACTCGCGCCAGCAGTTCCAGCACGCCGAAGGGCTTGGTCAGGTAGTCGTCGGCGCCGAGCTTGAGGCAGCGCACCTTGTCGCTCTCTTCGCCGCGCGCCGTGAGCACGAGCACCGGCATGGCCAGCGCGGCGTCCCGCAGCGCGCGCAGCACCCGGAAGCCGTCCATGCCCGGCAGCATGAGATCGAGCACCACCAGGTCGGGCCGCGTCGATGCGGCACGCTCGAAGCCGGCGTTGCCGTCGGAGGCCACGTCGACTTCGTAGCCTTCGATCTCCAGATTGTTGCGCAGCCCGTACGCGAGATCGCGGTTGTCTTCGACGATCAGCACGCGCTTCATGGGCGAATCCCCCCTGGGAGCTCGACGACGAAGCGTGCGCCGCCTCGTGCGCCCGCCTCGCACCAGGCCCGTCCTCCGTGCAGCGCGACGAGCTCGCGCACAACGGCCAGACCGATGCCGGCGCCGGCGATGGCACGCGTGCGCTCGCGTCCGAGCCTCACGTAGCGGCGCCAGATGCGCTTCCGCTGATGCGGCGGAATGCCCGGACCCTCGTCCTCGACGGCAATCTGAATCTGATCGTCGATGCGCTTCACCTCGATGCGAATCGTCTGTCCTTCCGGCCCGTACTTCACGGCGTTGTCGAGGAGGTTCAGCACGATCTGGCGGATGCCGTCTTCGTCGACCGTGGCCACCGTGCCGGCTTCGATGTTCGTCTCGATGTTCGCCGGCGAAGCGAAACCCTCGATCGCATCCCGGACGATTGCCCCGGCGTCCGCCGGCCGCGCCGCGATGCGCAACACTCCGCGCTCGCCGCGTGAGAACTGCAGGATGTTCTCGACGAGCTGCGCCAGGCGGCGCGCTTCCTGATCGATGATGGCCAGCGAGCGGCGCCGCTCCTCGTCCGAACGGATGCGGTCGAGCCGCAGCGTCTCCACGAACATCCGGATCTGCGTGAGCGGCGTGCGCAATTCATGCGACACGCCGGCCACGAAATCGGAGCGCATGCGCGCCAGCGCCCGCTCGCGCCCGATCTGGAGAATGGCCGTCACCAGCAGCACACCCGTGACGGCCAGCAGCGCCACATAGATCGGCGGCGGGCTGGCCATGCCTCCCGATACGATCTCCTGCGCGGCGTCCCGCGCGATCGAAGTCTCCACCGTGATCCCGCGCAGCAGGCCGACGTCGCTGCGATGCGCAACGGAGAGCCGCTCATCGACACGATCTTTCGTCGCAAAGATCACGCGTCCCTTTTCATCGGCTGCCCGTGCCGCGATGACCTCGTTCCCGATCCGCCCATGCGCCAGCGATCCCGGAAGCAACGGCCGCATCGTCATGGCCAATTCGAAGAACGGCCCCAGCTCCGCGCGGTTGACCTCGAAGCCGCTGATGCGGAGTTTGTTGGTTGGCAGTGCGTACGCGTAGACGCGGCCGCCGGCCCACAGCGGCTCCTGATCCTCCGGCGAGGGCGGGTTCGCCAGGACGCCCTCTAGCATCGCCCCGAGCGTTGGATCGGCGAACGGCACGCCGCGCTCATACCGGAACGTGCCCGCCACCAGGCGTGCATTCCGTTGTTCGATCGGGGTCTTTGCCGCGCGCTGCAAATCCGTGGCGGATGGCAGTTCCGGCGCGGCGGCGACGACGAGCAGCAGCCGGTAGATGCCGTAGTAGCTGGCCTGATTCTCGGTGCGCCGCGCCAGCTCGTCCGTGGCCACGCGCGTCCAGTCGCGCACCACGTTTTCCGCGGCCGCGCGATGCGCCCTGGCCGCGTACTGCGCGCGGAACGCCATCCACGCCGTCACCACGAGCGTGGTCACGAGCAGTCCGATGACGATCGACATCCTGGCGCCGTCGCGGCTCATGGCCGGAAGCATGAGTCACGGCCGCGGATGGGGCAACGCTCCTGACGAGTTCCTGACATTCCGCTGACCCGTTGCCCGCCTTCGCGCCCGCTGCCCGCGCTACGTTGCCTGCATGCGTCGAGCACTCTGCATCCTCTTCCTTCTCACACTCTCCGCACACGCCGGGCAGAAGAACGTGAAGCTCCTCACCGGCCTGACCGACACGGAGTTGCAACGCACCATGAACATGATGCGCGCCTCCCTCGGCACGCACTGCGATCATTGCCACGTCATCGACAAAGAGTGGGATTTCGCGAGCGACGAGAAGCCGCAGAAGAAACGCGCGCGCGAAATGATCCAGATGGTGATGGACATGAACCGCACGCAGTTCGGCGGCCGCTCCGTGATCTCCTGCTACACCTGCCATCGCGGCGCGGTCCGTCCCATCAATACCGTGCCGCTGCCGACACCCGCGCCGCCATTCCCCACACCGGTAGCCGAGAAAGTCGAGCTGCCCGAAGCTGGCACGCTCATCGCCAAATATGTTGCTGCGATGGGCGACATCACCCGCCTCGGTACACGCCATCTGACCGGTGACGCCACGAAAGCGGGCAACACCGTCCCGATCGAAGTCCACGAGCAGAACGGCAAGACCCGCCAGATCACGCAACTGCCGAAGGGAAAGCTCGAGCAGACCTTCGACGGCACAAACGCCTGGTGGCGGGACGCACAAGGCAGCGGCGCGATGATCTCGTTCACACAGGAAAACTTCCGCGCGCTCGCCGACGCCTTCGCGCCAGTGCTTCCCTCCGACATCGGCGCGGACGCTCATACGATCCGCAAGGAGAAAATCGGCGAGCGCGAAACCTGGGTCGTCCAGCGCGGCGGTCCGAAGGAACCGTACCGGCGCTTCTTCTTCGACACCGAATCCGGCCTCCTCCTGCGCAGCGTGCTCTACGTCCCACGCTCGATCGGCACGATCCCGCAGCAGACCGACTACGAGGACTACCGCGACGTCGGAGGAACGAAGTACCCGTTCCTGATCCGCGTCTCGATGGTCGACCCATGGACGGGAGTCACGCGGCAATACAAGACGGTGGAGCTGGGAGCGGCGGTTGATGACGGGGTATTCGTGATGCCGAAGTAGGAATGAATCCTGAGCGTAGCGAAGGATCAAGTTAGTACCTGCGATGCATTTGCCTCATGCCTCGTTGGTACTAACTTGATCCTTCGCTACGCTCAGGATTCGGGATCTTCAACTCGCCGGATTCGGCTGCGCGAGTCTCGCCAGAGGGGGCGCCGGAATCCGCGGTCCGTCGTAAGGCACGCTGCCAAACCGGCCTTCCTCCCAATCGGCTCGCGCCGCGGCCATCTCCTCGGGGGTGCGGGCCACGAAGTTCCACCACATGAGAATCCGTTCGGGGAACGGCACTCCGCCGAGGAGCAGGACGCGGGCGCCCTTGCCGCTGCCGCTGCGGAGCGTGAGCTCGGAGCGGTCCGTGCCGAGGTAGTACAGCGTGTTGACCGCCAGACGCTGCCCTTCGAAGTCCGCGTCGCCGTCCATGACGAACAACGCATGCTCGCGGTCCGCACGCGCGGGCAGCGATAGCATCTCGCCGCGATGGACCTCGACATCGACTCCGATGCCGTCCGCGTACGCATCCGCCGGTGAGCGAGCGCCTTCCATCTCGCCCATGAATACCTGCGCCACGCCGCCGGGCAGCTCGAGCTTCGGAACTTCCGGCACCGGCTGGAACGACGGCGCGATGTTGCGCTGCGCATCCGGCAGCGCAATCCACAACTGCAGTCCGTTCAGGCGGCCGATGTTGCTGCGCGGCGTCTCTTCCGCGTGGGCGATGCCGGCGCCCGCGGTCATCACATTCACGCCGCCCGGCCGCACCAGACCCTCGCCGCCGATGCTGTCGTGATGGACGACCTCCCCTTCCAGAAGCCACGACACCGTCTGCAACCCGATGTGCGGATGCGGCGCCACGTCCATCGGCTTTTCCGCCGTGAACGAAAGCGGGCCATAGCGATCGAGAAAACACCACGGGCCGACGATCCGCCGGCCATGCACCGGCAACGCGCGCCAGATCTTCAGCGCGCCGAGCTCGGTCTCGCGGCTTCGGTGCTCTTCGATCATTGGGGCAGCTTATTCAATCGCTCGCGGATCGGCGTCGACTCGGGATATAGCGCCGCACCCAGCGTCAGCGCCCGTTTCGCGTTTGCGGGCTCGCGCTCGGCAAGAGCGATGAGGGCCCCTTCGAAGTTGGGACGGAGCGGAGCGGCGGTGATGGCCTCGCGGTGGCGCTCCAGCACGTCCAGCGCCTCCGGCTCGTAGAACGTGAGCGCGCGCAGCTCCGGCGTCCAGACGCGATTCCAGTCCTCGCTCCACTTGCGGATGCGGGCCACCACGGCCTCATCGAGCTTGGGCCGGCGCGGAGCGGCGGCGTAATCGGTGAAGAAACGAAGCGCGCCGTCGCGATAGAGCGCGTCCTTTCGGTCGGCAGCCAGCACACTGGCGATGTACGAGCCCACCTTCACGAACGGTTGCCCCGACACCGGATGCGCACCTTCGGCCACCCGTTTCGGCTCCGGGGCCAGGGCCTCTTGAAAATAGCGGAACGCCTCGGCCAGTTCCCGCGAATCGGTGGTCATGGCGCGGCCGTAGCGGTCGTAGTAGGCGAGACCAGCGGTGTACGTGGTCTGGAGCACGTCCCAAACGGCGGCATCCGCGCCATTCACGCCCCGCACGTTCACCGCCGGCGGGTCGCCGGCAAAGAGCTCGATCAGCTTGTCCTCGAAGGGATCGAGATCGGCGTCCTCGAAGTTCGTCGCCAGCGCCACGATGAGGCCCGCTCGCGGGAGGTAGGTCAGCGAGGTGCGCGTCTCCTGCTGCGAGCCGCTGTGCGCGATGACGTACCGGCCGTTGCGCGAATAGAGACCGAATCCGAGGCCGTAGCGCGTGAGGTGCTGGTCGCGTGTGGCCTGCATCGACCAGGCCTGCTCGCGCGTCTCCGGCTTCAGCACTTTCCCTTCGGCCAGACCCTCGATGAGGCGGACCATGTCGCCGACCGTCGAGCGCGTACCGCCTCCGCCGAAGCGGCTGCTGACGTCGACATACTCGGAGCGTTGCAGCTTCCGTTGCGGATCGAGCACATAGCCGTCGACGCGATGCGGAATGATGGCCCGCGGATCGTCCATCAGCGTGGAGGTCATCCCCAGCGGCTTCCAGACGTTCTCCGTCATGTAGGTGGCGAACGACTGCCTGCTCACCTCCTCGACCACCACGCCCAGGAGGTTGTATCCGTAGCTCGAGTAAAAGAACTGCGTCCCCGGCTCGTTGACGAGATCAAAGCCGGCGAAGATGGCGATGGCGTCGCGCGTCGTCTTCGGGTCCTTGATCCGCCCTTCCTTGAAGTAGTTGCGGTAGTGACTGATACCGCCCTGATGCGAGAGCAGCTGGCGGATGGTGATAGGAAACTTCTTGCGCGGAAAGAACGGCGCGTAGGTATGCACTTCGGCGTCGAGATCGATCTTCCCTTCGTCAGCCAGCCGGAGAACGGCCACGGCCGTCATCGGCTTGGTCACCGACGCCATGCGATACGACGATTCCGCGGTGGCGGGAACCTGATTCTCGAGATCGGCGAAGCCGAACCCTCGGGACCAGCGGAAGTCGCCGTGGACGACGGCCACCGAAAGTCCCGGCATCTGTTGCGCCTTCATCACCCGCGCCGCGAAGGCCTCGAACTCCTGCACCTTGGCGTCATTCGTCTGGCCAAAGGCGGCGGCCGCGAACAGGAAAACGAGGAGGAAGATGATGCCTTTCCGTTGCATGGAGGCAGGGTAATACACACGATGTTTGCATGAGAGCGCCGTCATGAACGTCCTGGCCCTCCTCCTTGCCGCGGTGGTGACGCAGGCCGAGCCTGTCATCACGCTCGAGCCCGTCGCGAACGGACTCACGAACCTGGTCTCGGTCACCCACGCCGGCGACTCGCGTCTCTTCATCACGCTCCAGCGCGGTCAGGTCATGATCCATGACGGGACGCGGGTGCTGCCGGAGCCGTTCCTCGACATCCGCAGCCTCGTCTCGTGCTGCGACGAGCGTGGTCTGCTCAGCGTCGCCTTCCACCCGCACTACGCCTTGAACGGGCTCTTCTACGTCAATTACACGAACCTGAGCGGCAACACGGTAGTGGCGCGCTATTCGGTGTCGCCGCTTGATGCCAATCGCGCCAATCCCTCGTCGGCCGTGCCGATCCTCACCATCGCCCAGCCGTTCGCAAACCACAACGGCGGCCAGTTGCAGTTCGGGCCGGACGGCTACCTGTACATCGGCATGGGCGACGGCGGCTCCGGCGGAGATCCCGGCAACCGCGCCCAGAACCTCGGCGATCTCCTCGGCAAGATGCTGCGCATCGACGTCGACAGCGCTTCGCCCTATGCCATCCCGCCGTCGAACCCGTTCCTCGGACAAGGTGCGCGTCCCGAGATCTGGGCCTACGGGCTGCGCAACCCGTGGCGTTTCTCCTTCGACCGGGCCACGGGCGATCTCTGGATCGCGGACGTCGGTCAGGGGACGTGGGAAGAGATCGACTTCCAGCCCGTGACGAGCATCGGCGGAGAGAACTACGGCTGGCGGCGCATGGAAGGGACGCATTGCTTCAATCCCTTGTCGAACTGCAACCCCGGCAACCTCGTGCTCCCGGTCATCGAGTACGACCACGGCGTCGGTTGCTCGGTGACGGGCGGCTACGTCTACCGCGGCACGCGCAGCCCGCGGCTCATCGGCCGCTACATCTACGGCGACTTCTGCAGCGGCAGGATCTTCGGCGCAACGCGCAGCGCGAACGGCGCCGTGACGACAGGCCAGCTGATCGACGTCCCGTTCAACATCAGCACGTTCGGCGAGGATGTGAACGGCGAGATCTACGTGGGCGACTACTCGAATGGGATCCTGTACCGGCTCGTCGATTCCCGCCCGCTAACGCCGCGGCAGCGTGCTGTGCGAAAGTGACGGCATGACGCGGCGCTTCGATCGTTTCGTCAGCGATCTCGGAAGCGTCGAGCTCTCCGATCGCGCGACGAATCAGTTTTCGCACAACACCGGCGACCTGCAGGGGAACGCCGTGCGGCGGCGCAATCTCCGTCTGTACCTCGGCGAGATGGAAGCGATCGGGCCGCGCATGCTGCTCATCGGCGAGGCCGTGAGCTACCGCGGCGGACGCCTGACCGGCATCGCCTTCGTCAGCGAGAGCGTGATGCTCGGCGGCATGGACACGCGCAGCGGCCGCATCCTCGGCACCGATCACGGGTATCGCAAAGCCACGCCCGGTCCAAAACTCTCCACCGAGGCCAGCGCCACGATGGTGTGGGAAACCATTCGCGAGATCCGACCGCTGCCGCTGCTGTGGAACGCGTTTCCGTTTCACCCGTTCGGTCCCGACAGCCCCGACTCCAACCGCGCCCCCACCGCGAACGAGCTCCTCATCGGCCAGACTTTCATCGAACGACTCCTGCAGCTGTTCCCGTTCCAACAGATCGTGGCCATCGGCAACCACGCCTCGATGTCCCTCCAGCGCATGGACATCGAGCACACGAAAGTGCGCCACCCCTCCCAGGGCGGTAAGATCCTCTTCGTGCAAGGAATGGCGCAACTGTCGCAGACGAGGAAACCATGAAGAAGACCCAGATCCAGGAGATCAAGGAAGGCCGCGCCATGCGCGAGCGCACCTGGTCCGGCCGCCTCCAGCCCCTCGGCCCGATGGTGCAGCTCAAGACCAAAAACGCCGTCGACCTCTCGACCGTCCCCGCGTCCTCGAAGGAGAAGTACAACGGGGGTAACGAATAGAGGGCAGAGCGCAGAGGGCAGAGGGCAGAAGAAAAGCCGCAAACCGCACGTCCCTGCCACCGTCTGTCTTCTCTTCTGCCCTCTGCGCTCTGCCCTCTGCGCTACCCCCCGATGTGGCTCATCTCCACCTTGCGCAGTCCCGGCGTGGCCGCGGAGCGTTCCTCGGAGTAGCGGTCCGTGCGGGCACGCCAGATGTTGGCCAGGATGGCCGCGATCTCTTCGTCGCTGGCGCCGTTGCGGAGGAGAGAACGGAGGTCGTGGCCGGTTCCGGCGAAGAGGCAGAGATAGAGCTCGCCGTTGGCGGCCAGGCGGGCGCGCGTGCAGGTTCCGCAGAACGGTTGCGTGACGGAGGTGATGATGCCGATCTCGCCCGTGCCGTCGGCCCACTTCCAACGCTCGGCCACCTCGCCGAAGTAATTCGCGTCGGCGGGCACGAGCGGCGCGACGGTCTGCAGCTCGGTCAGGATCTCGCGGCCGGAAACCACGTCGTCGATCCGCCAGCCGTTCGAGTTGCCGACGTCCATGTACTCGATGAAACGGACGATGTGTCCCGTACCGCGGAAGCGCCGGGCAATGGCGGCGATGTCGCGATCATTCATGCCGCGCTTCACCACCACATCCACCTTCACCGGCGTGAGCCCGGCCTCGGCCGCCACTTCGATGGCGTCGAGCACCCGATCGACCGGGAACGAGACGTCGTTCATGGCCCGGAACGTGGCATCGTCGAGCGAGTCCAGACTGACGGTGATCCGCTCCAGGCCGGCCGCTTTCAGCGCCAGCGCCTTCTCCCGCGTCAGCAGCGACCCGTTCGTCGTCAGCGCGATGTCGTCCAATCCCTCGATCGCGGCCAGCTGCGCCACGAGCCGTTCCAGGTCGCGCCGCAACAGAGGCTCGCCGCCCGTGAGCCGGATCTTGCGCACCCCCATGGCCACGAAATGCCGCGCCAGCCGGGTGATCTCCTCGAACGTCAGCAGCTCATCGCGCTGCAGAAACGCGAAATCCCGGCCGAAGACCTCCTTCGGCATGCAGTACGTGCAGCGGAAGTTGCAGCGATCCGTAACCGAGATGCGGAGGTCATGGATCGGGCGGTTGAGGGTGTCTTGCATTTGACTTCAATCCTGAGCGCAGCGAAGGATCAAGTTAGCACCAACGAAGCTCCTGCCGAAGCGAGATGCACGTGCGTTCGCCTGAGGCACACGCGACGTCGGTGCTCACTTGATCCTTCGCTCCCCCCGCCCGCCACCCTCGCTCAGGATTCACCCGGGCGGGAACAAGAACTCCAGCACCATGCGCACCCGCCGTTGCCAGGCGCGCTCGCTGTGATCCGCGCGGCGGTCTTCGTAGTACCGGAACTCGTCGTCGTTCCAGCCCTTCCCGGCAATGCGGTCGCGCAGCTCGCGGACATTGTGCAGCGCTTCCATCCCCTCCCGGCCTCCGATGTCCGCCCACAGACGCAGGACCGGACCGCGATAAGCATCGATCGTCTTGAGAATGGCGCGGTCCGCCCACCAGACCGAAGGCGACATGGCCGCCACGCGGCCGAAGGCCTCGGGGTGCGTCAAAGCCGCGTGCAACGACACCAGCCCGCCGAGGGAAGAGCCGCCGATGGCCGTGTTCGCGGCGTCGGGCAGCGTGCGGAAACGCTCGTCGATGACCGGCTTCAGCTCCAGGGTGAGCATCCGCGTGTAGTCATCGGCCCGGCCGCCGGCCTTGTGCTTCTCGCTGCGCACCGGCGTGTACTCATCCGCGCGCGCGCTGCCGGCATGATCGACGGCCACGATGATCATCGGGCTGGCGGTGCGCTCCCCGATCGCGGCGTCGGCGGCCTCCTTGAGCTGCCAGTGCTGCCCCGGGATGTAGGCCCGCTCGGCGTCGAAAAGGTTCTGCCCGTCCTGCATGTACAGCACGGGATAGCGGCTGTCCGGACGGTCGTCGTAGTTGGGCGGAACGTAGATCGTGACGTCGCGCTTGTTGCCCAGGATCTTCGATTCGAACCCGTGGATGCGCTCGAGCCGCCCGGGCCGGATCGCGGCGCGGCGGTTCTCCAGCTTCAACACGCGACGGAAGGTCGCGCGGAGCGCTTCACTCATGTCGCGCACTGGCGGGGCTCCCTGTTCTATGAGATCTCTCGGTATGCGCTGCGGAAATAGGCGAGCGGTGCGTCCTCGGTCACTTGTGCTTCGAGGACTTCGCCGGTGAAGATCGAATGATCGCCGCTGACGAACTGATCGTGCACGCGGCACTCCAGCGTGCAGATCGCGCCATCGAGGAGAGGCACTCCGTTCTCTCCACGGTGGTAGCTGACCCCGGCGAACTTGTCCTCGGCCTTCGAGGCGAACCGGCCGGACAGGTCCGCCTGGCTGGCGGCCAGGATGCTCACGCCGAACTTTCCCGTGGCGCGGATGGCTTCATGCGACTTGGCCGCCTTGGCCACGCACACCAGCACCAACGGCGGGTGCAGCGAGAGCGAGGCGAACGAGGCCACGGTCATGCCGAACAACACACCCTCGTGCTCGGTCGTCACCACAGTGACCCCGCTGGCGAAACGCGACATGGCCTCTTTGAAATGAGCGTCGTCGATCGGCATAGCGGGGCGGATCTTACACCTTCAAACTTTCGCCGCAACGGTGCGTATGAAGGGACATGCGCCGACACCTGCCGCTCACGCTCGCTCTCGCCACCGCCCTCTTCATCACCACGGCTGCCACGGCGGCCGAAGACACCATCCGCAAAGGCTTCAACGTGTCCGAAGGCGGCACCCTGCGGCTCGACGGGGCCGTCGGCGACATCAAGGTCGTCACCGGCGGAACCGGCGTAGCCATCGAAGTGATCCGCAAAGCCAGCGGACGCAGAGGCGAAGAGCGGCTGCGCGAGCATCGCATCGAATTCAAGCAGAGCGGCAACGACGTCATCATCGACAGCGACTACGACGATCACTGGGACAGCTGGCTCCGCTTCTCCGACGACTACGAAGTGCAGTGGAACATCCGCATCCCGTCGCGCTACAACGTCGAGGTCAAGACCTCCGGTGGCGGGATCGATCTGGCGGACATCGGCGGCACCGTCGACGCCCGCACGTCCGGCGGCGGCATCAAAACCGGCCGCCTCTCCGGCGAATCGACGCTCAAAACCTCGGGCGGCTCCATCCGCGTCGGCGGCGCGGCCGCCAACCTCATCGCCCACACCTCCGGCGGCTCCATCGAGATCGGCGACACCACCGGCCCGGTCGAAGCCAAGACCTCAGGCGGCTCCATCACCCTGGCCCGCGTCGGCGGAAGCGTCCTGGCCCGCACCTCCGGCGGCGGCATCCGCGTCGAAGACGCCATGGGCAGCGTCGACGCCTCCACCTCCGGCGGCTCCATCACCGCCCGCCTCTCCCGCCAACCCCAGGGCGACTCCCGCCTCTCCACCTCCGGCGGCAGCGTCTCCGTCAGCATCGCCGACAACGTCAACCTCGAGCTCGACGCCCGCTCCAGCGGCGGCGGCGTACGCTCCGACCTCCCCATCACCGTCCAGGGCAAACAGGACGACGACTCGTTGCGCGGCCGCATCGGGAGCGGAGGACCGAAGCTGGTCCTGCGCAGCTCGGGCGGGGGGATTCGGGTGAAAGCGTTGTGATGAGGGTTGTTGGTTGTTGGTAGTCGGCTAACCGCAATCTCGGTCCTAAGTACAGCGTCCCGGAACTACGTGTCCACTCCCCGTCATCCTGAGCGCAGGCCGGGTGGGTGTGAGTGAGCGAAAGGATCTCGAAATGCGTAAACGGTCGCACAGGCCATGGTTTTCGTCGTTTGAGATCCTTTCGCTCACACCCGCCCAGCCACCTCGCTCAGGATGACGGGGGGTGGTCACAAACTTCCGGGGAGCTGTACTTAGCTCCGCGCAGTCTTAGTCGGCTCCAAGCTCGCGATAACGTCCAGAATACACTTCGCCTTGTACGCAGCGCCGACGTTCGGCGGTCGAACATCGGAATCAGGTTGGGCCGTCGTAGCCTTCGGAGGAAGGGTCTCGCTAAAAACGCCGAGCAGAGCGACCCGTCCCGTGTCTCCGTACATTGTATTTCCAGCTTGCTGCTTCTCCTCCACGTACAGCACTGGTCCACCGCTGGTTCCGTGACTCGCTGCTGTGTCGACTAGGAAGACTGGGCGCCCCTCGTGATCTAGCCACAGCGGAGTTGCGATTACGCCGCGTCGAAGCAGCGGCAGGCTTGTCGGCCGATCCCGATAGTCATTCGGGTAACCTACGATTAAAACCTCTTCCAATGCGCGTGGTCGCCGAAAGCCATCAAACGGAGAAGGCGGAAACTGCACCCATTCACTGAAGAAGTACTTAAAGGGAATAGTAGGCAAGTAGAATGCTTGGCCGTCAGTCTCGAAAAAGTCTTGAATGGGTCCAAGCGGGGCCACAGCCACATCGATCCCGCAGTCGGGATGGCAATGCCAGAAACCTTGGGGCTGTCGGGTCTCGAAAGACAAAGGCGGTCCGAGATCTGGCCCTTGCTTTCCGCTGTAGAAGTGCATCGTCACCGCAGTTGCGTCTTTCACCACATGTCCTGCTGTCACGAGAAACGCACGGCCACATCCGTCATCAACAGCAAATGCACTTCCCGCCTCGGGCCCTGTTGCCTTATGACTCAAAAGGCGGATCGTGCTCAGATAGACGAGTTCGGCATACGATGTAGGCCTAATTTCCACGCTCCGAGAATACCAGCAGCGAATTGGCCCGGCGATCTAAGGGGAAACAGTGATGCTGCGGCAGCCCGGGTTTCGGGCCGCGCTACCCACCTCGTCTCGTGCCGCTTAAGCGTCGCGGCCCCAGCGCCGCGGAACCCGCGCGGTAGAACTACCGGCGCCGACGAAGGTCGCGCAAAAGTTCCGCCACGTCAATCTGGAGAGCATCGGCCAATTGGAGAACGATCGTCCGCGTCGGCACGTTGTCGCCGCGGCTCGATGAACCCGAGATAACTCACGTTCATCTCCGCACGTTCCGCGAAGCACTTCTTGCGTCCAGATTCAACTCGCATAAGCGCTCACGATCGCGGATGCATTTCTCGAGCGGTGGGTTACCTGGAATTGGGGAGGCATCTCGCGCTGCTGGCGGAGATTGACTGAGTCTGGAGAGTTCCCCGTCACCCAGCTCGCGAGTACGCGTGCGGACGCGCAGCTCACCGCACACATCGCATTTCCAAGCCGGGAGTTAGATTAGGATAGCCGCATGGGCAATCCGGACGATGTCATTCATGCCGACCCGGAGATCATGGGCGGAACGCCTGTCTTCGTGGGTACTGGCGTTCCCGTCCGAAGCCTCTTCGACTATCTGGAGGCTGGCGATTCCCTGGGAGTGTTCCTCGCGGCTTTTCCGACGGTGTCCCATGAGCAGGCTATTGCTGCGTTAGAAATGGCACGAGAGGCAGTAACGACCGTTGCGGCTACCTCGTTGACGTCAGAATAGCCGCGATGGGCAAACTTCTCGAACGCGCCATCCAAGAGGCACACAAGCTTTCCGACGACGAGCAGGAAGCCGTCGGCGCGTGGCTTCTGGCCGAGATCGAATCGGAGCGTCGATGGGACGAGCTCTTCTCCTGTCCACCATCAGAAGGTCTCAACCGAATGGCGGCCGAAGCACTCGAAGACTTCGCGCGGGACGGACTTCGCCACTCGATCCCGATCGGCTTTGAAGTCCCACACGAATCCAACCTTCCGCAAGATGCTCGCCGCACTGCCGGCGCGTTTCCTGGCGACTTCATCGCACCATCATGACTTCCGGCGTTGCTTTTTGTAGTCATACTTCGGATCGAAATCCACCGTTCCGAAGAGCTCCAGAATCTTTGCTTGCTTGCGATGCTGGATGTACTCCTGAAGAGCTTCGGTCACCGTCGCCTTCTCCGTACGCTTGCCACCGAGCCTTTGCGCTTCCTTCAGCAGCCGGTCATCGATCGCGAGAGTTGCCATGAACCGATCTTACACACTGCCATGATCGTTTCTGCCGCCCGCTAACGCAGGCTCGATTCATGACGCGCCTATTTCACCCGGCTTGGAGCCGGGTGCTACTGATCTCGTGCCGCCTACGGCGGCTGCAAGCCAGCGTTCCGGCGGCTGACGATTCCATTTGTTCCGTCGAAGGTTCTCTTTGCTTCCTTGATGGTTTTCTTTGCTTCATCGACGGTTTTCGTTGCTCCCGCGATGGTTTGATTGACTCGATCGATGGTTTGAATTGCTCGATCGATGGTTTGAGTTGCTCGGTCGACGGTTTGAATTGCTCGGTCGACGGTTCTATTTGCTCCCGCGATGGTTTGTTCTACTCGGTCGACGGTTCTATTTGCTCCACCGACGGTTTTATTTACTCCGCTGAAGCGCGAAATTGGTGGATCGGCGCAAATGCGAGCATCCGCGCGGTAAACATTACCTTTTGACGGGCTCTGGAGACCGTCGCCGAACCGGCACTTTGCTGCAACGGTGCAAAACTTACCTTTGCCGGGCCTGGAAAGCACGCGCTCCCGCCAAAATTTGTCATCGACTCGGCTCAGCGCAGCTTCAGCGGAGCTAAAAATATCGTCGACCGAGCAAATAAAACCATCAGCGGAGGTCGAAGGTCCTCGAGTTCTGGGGCGAATTGCCCCAGCGGTAGAGAACGACTTCCTGCACCCTTGGTAGAATCTCAAGACCATAGGACGCAACTCCAGGAGTTGTACCAAGAGGCGACCGACTTTCCGGAACGTGAACGCGCGGAACTGGCAGGAATGCTGATCGAGAGTCTTGACGGGCCGCCCGACGAAAACGTTGAAGCGACATGGGCTGAAGAAGTCGAACGCCGGGTGCGCGAAATCGAGAGCGGCGCGGTCGAGACGATCCCGTGGGAGCAAGTCCGGGCCGAGCTTTTCAGCCGCACTACTTGAGCGGCAGCCGTGAATCTGTCGCCCGCTAACGCGGGCTCAATTCATGACGCGCTTGTTTCACCCGGCTGGAAGCCGGGTGCTATTGACCTTGTGCCGCCTACGGCGACTGAGTGTCCCACTCTAGAAGCGTGGCAGTGACACGCCGCTCACTCCTGCCTACCGCCTACTGCGAACTGCCTACTTCGCCGGTCAGATGTTCTCGACGATGTACTTCGCGAACTCGCTCGTCTTGACCTTCGTCGCTCCGGCCATCTGGCGTTCCAGGTCGTAGGTGACTTTCTTCTGCTGGATCGTTTTGGCCATTCCGCTTTCGATGCCGTCGGCGGCTTCGAGCCAGTTCATGTGGCGGAGCATCATGACGCCGCTGAGGATGAGGGAGCCGGGGTTGATGGCGTCGAGGTTGGCGTATTTGGGGGCGGTTCCGTGGGTGGCTTCGAAGATGGCTACTTCGTCGGATTCGTTCGAGCCGGGGGCGATGCCGAGGCCGCCGACCTGGGCGGCCAGGGCGTCGGAGATGTAGTCGCCGTTGAGGTTGGTGGTGGCGATGACTGAATATTCTTCGGGGCGGAGCAGGACCTGCTGGAACATGGAGTCGGCGATGCGGTCCTTGATGACGATCTTGCCTGCCGGCGCTTTTCCGGAGACCTCGGATTCGGGGACGGTGACGTCGCCGAATTCCTCGCGGGCCAGTTGGTAGCCCCAGTCCTTGAAGGCGCCTTCGGTGAACTTCATGATGTTGCCCTTGTGCACCAGCGTGACGGAATCGCGCTTCGAGGCAATGGCGAACTGGATGGCTTTGCGGATCAGGCGCTTGGAGCCGAACTCGGAGATGGGCTTGATGCCGATGGCGGAGTTCTCGCGGATCTTGGTGCTGCGACGCTCCATCGAGTTGAGGAAGCCAATGACCTGGTTGGAGAGGTCGGAGCCGGCCGGCCACTCGATGCCCGCGTACACGTCTTCGGTGTTCTCGCGGTAGATGACCATGTTCACCTTCTCCGGCGCCTTGACCGGCGAAGGGACGCCGTCGAAGTAGCGCACCGGGCGGACGCAGGCGTAGAGGTCGAGCACCTGGCGCAGCGTGACATTGAGCGACCGGATCCCGCCGCCGACGGGTGTGGAGAGCGGGCCTTTGATCGAGACGCGATAGTGCGCGAGATGGTCGAGCGTCTCCTGCGGCAGGTACTCGCCGAAGGCCTGAAAGGCCTTGTCGCCGGCGAAGACTTCGTGCCAGTGAATCTTGCGCTTCCCGCCGTAGACCTTCTCCACCGCGCCGTCGATGGCGTACCGCGTGGCGCGCCAGATGTCGGGCCCGGTTCCGTCTCCTTCGATGAACGGGATGATCGGATCGTCCGGGACGACGATGCGGTTGTTCTCGTAGCCGATGCGGGTGCCGGAGGTCGGATGCGCGATGCGTTCAGCCATGGGCGCGCACTGTAACGAAAAGTGCGCGGCCCGGAAAGAGTCTCAGAGTCTCAGAGTCTCAGAGACCCGCCCGGCCGCCGGATTCTCCTCTGCGACTTTGAGACTCTGCGACTCTGCGACTCCGTTGTGCCAATGAGCGACCGCAGCAAGCGAAGGTTCCGCCGATCCGATTCCGTCTCGATGGTCTTCGGCGTCTCGATGACTTTGGGGATTCGCGTGAACCGCGCGTCGTTCAGCAGGAAGCGAAATCCGTCCACGCCGATCTCGCCCTGGCCGATGTGCTCGTGCCGGTCGACGCGCGAGCCGAGCGGTCTCTTCGAGTCGTTGAGATGAAATGCACCGACGTTCTCGACGCCGACGTGGCGATCCAACTCGTCGATGATGCGCTCGTAGCCGTTGCGCGTGCGCAGGTCGTAGCCGGCCGCGAAGACGTGACAGGTATCGAAGCAGATACCCACGCGCCGCTTGTCGTCGACGCGCGCGCGCATTTGACCGAGCTCCTCGAAGGAACAGCCGACGCACGAGCCTTGTCCTGCCGACGTTTCGAGCAGCGTCACCACGCGGTGACCGGGGATGGCCGCGTGCACCGTATCGAGCGACCGCGCGATCTGATCGATGCCGGCGTTTGCTCCGGCGCCCAGGTGCGCGCCCGGATGCAGCACGACGGCGTAGACGCCCAGCCGCTCGGCCCGATCGAGCTCGTCGATCATCGCCGCGATCGACTTGCGATGAACCTCGGCGTTCGTCGAGGCCAGGTTGATGAGATACGAGGCGTGCGTGAGCAGCGGCTGGACGGTGCGCTGGGCGGTGAAGGCGGCGCAGTCCTCGTCCGTCAGCACTTTTCCTTTCCACTGATTGCCGTTCTTGGCCCACAACGCCACGGCAGAAGCGTCGATGGCGGCGGCACGCTCGAAGATCGTGGTCAGGCCGCCCTGCGTCGAAACTTGTGCGCCGATGAGATCGCCGGGAGCGTTGGGGAAGGAGAACCGGGACATGAGGCGATGAGAACAATCACTGCAGGCGGAAATTCACCGTCACCGTGTAATACACGTCGATCGGTTCGCCGCGGTAGGTGGCTGGGCGGAAGCGCCAGCGGCTGACAGCGCGGCGGGCTTCATCGCCGAGGCCGTAGGGGAGGTCTTTGATGATCTCGAGATTGTCGATCGTGCCGTCGCGGCGGACGATGCCGCGGATGACGACCGGACCCTGGACATTGGCCCGGCGCGCGCCCACGGGGTAGCGCGGAATGGCGCGGTCGAGCTCTTCAGGTTGGGTTCCGCCCGGAGGCACGGCGCTGTAGACGCCGGTCGTGCGCTCGACCGGCTCGGGCCGCGGCTCGGCCTCGGGAACAGGAGGGGATTCGACCGCTGTATCCGCGACCGGCGGCGCTGTGGCGACTGTATCGGTTGGCGGCACCGCGGCGGCGGCGCTGGACGGCACTTCCAGCTGATGCGTGCCGGACGAGCTGATGTCGATGGCGTCGACGTCCGCGTAGGCGATTCCCTCTCCCTGCTGGACGGCATAGAAGTCGTGATCGCGCGTATAGATGGTGACGTCGGTTCCACGGGTGAGGCTGCCGACGAGCGGATAGAAGATCCCGGGGCCGGCATAGAGGTTGGCCCGCTCCGCAACCTCGCCCTTGAGGGAGGGAAGACTGCGGATCGCTTCGTAGCGCTTGATGCGCCGCTGCTGCTCCGACGTCCGTTCGAGATTGGCGCGCTCGGCCCATCCGGCCAATTCGTCCGCCGTCTGCACGCGCACCCAGGCGCCGCGATCTTCGAGCAGCGTCACACGCTCCCCGTTCGTAGCCGTGGCCACGACCGGGGCGCGCGCGTGCGGCTCCGTGCGGATGCGGATCCGCACCGGCAACACCGTCAGCGTCTCCGTCGGCTTGTCCTCGACGCGCGTGTTCTTGCCCGTCTTCAGCACGATCATGGCGAGCAGCGCAAAGAAGATCGCGGCCAGTGCCACGACGACGATGAGTCCTCGGCTATGACGGGTTTGCGGGTCGGCCATAAAAGATAGTCGGCGGCTACTTCTTCCTCATCAAAAGCGCCATGATCGCTTTCTGCACGTGCAAACGGTTCTCCGCTTCGTCGAAGATCACCGACTGCGGGCCGTCGATGACCTCGGCGGCGACTTCTTCGCCGCGATGCGCGGGTAGGCAGTGCAGGAAGATGGCCTGTTTCTTGGCCTTGGCCATCAGGGCCGCGTCCACCATCCATCCGTCGAAATCGCGGCGGCGCTTTTCGGCCTCGTCCTCCTGGCCCATCGAGGCCCAGACGTCCGTCTCGACGATGTCGGCGTCGCGCACGGCCTCGTCCATCGACGTCGTGAAGATCATCTGCGTTCCGGCCTCGCGCGCGTCGGCGGTGGCCTGCTCGATGACGACCGGATCGGGCGCGTAGCCGGGAGGCGTGGCCACGGTGATGTGCATCCCCAGTTTCGGCGCGCCGAACATGAGCGAGTGGGCCATGTTGTTGCCGTCGCCGATCCAGGCGATCTTGCGGCCTTTCAGATCGCCGCCGAATTTCTCCCAGGCCGTGAAGTAGTCGGCCATGACCTGACAGGGATGGGAGAGGTCGGTGAGGCCGTTGATCACCGGCACGCTGGCGTGCTCGGCGAGATCGGTCACGGTCTTGTGCGCGAACGTGCGGGCCATGATTCCGTCGACGTAACGGGAGAGCACCTTGGCCGTGTCGCGGATCGGCTCCCCGCGCCCGATCTGGATGTCGCGCGAGGAAAGGAAGAGCGCGTGGCCGCCCATCTGGAACATCCCCACTTCGAACGACACGCGCGTACGCGTCGATGATTTCTCGAAGATCATGGCCAGCGTCTGGCCCTCGAGCGTATTGCCGAATTTCTTCGGCGCGGCCTTCATGTCGCGGGCGAGCTCGAAGATCTCCAGCACCTCGTCCGCGGTGTAATCGTGAATCTCGATGAAGTCTTTCTGTCGCATGTCGGCGCGTATTCTCTCTTAGTTCACAGCAGCCCTACGGCTGGCCTCGGATAAACTGCCGTCCTCATGGGATATCAGGTACCGATGATCGAGGTGGCCGTGACCGTGGCCATGGCCGGCCTGGATCCCGAGGAGCACTTCCTCTATCTGGCGCCCTACTCCGACCGGCGGGACGGGCCGGAGACCGTGGCCGACTACGTCAACGGCCGCCGCCGCTTCTTTCCCATGCTCGCCGGCGGCGTGCCGAAGATGGTCAACCGCGATCAGGTGCTGTGGGTGCGCTACGAGAAACTACCGGCCGTCGTCGATCTCGAAGAGACAATCGTGGAGCGGCTGACGATCCTCGAGCTGGTGGACGGCGCGCGCATCGAAGGCGTGGTCCCGACCACCGACCGTCCGCGCGAGCTCTCGCGCCTCTCCGACGTCCTCAACGACGCCACCGAGGAGTTCCTGCGCATCGACGCGGACGAGGACACGTATTTCGTGAACAAGGCGTTCATTCGGCGGGTGATCCCGCGATAGAGCCCAGCGAATTCAGGTCCGCCAACAACCGCTCCAGCGGGATCCTGTACCCCTCGGCCACCTGCTCGAGCGTTTCCTCGTGCGCCAGGTTGCAGGCGTTGCAGCCGCCCAGGTGATAGGCGGCGAAGACCCAGCGCGCTTTGGGGTGCATCGCCAGGGCGTCGGCGACGATGGTCTGGCTCCGGAACATGTGCCGTGAATTCTACCGATAGAATGCTGCGGATGAAGGTGCGCCTCCTCTTTTTTGCGGTGTTGCGGGACATCGCCGGCAGCGACGAGCGGGAGTTGGCCGTCGACGAGGGCACGACCGCAGGCGACGTCTGGGAGTCGCTCCGGCGCTCGTACGCCAGCCTCGCCGCCTACACCCAACCGCCGATGATCGCCGTCAACGAGAGCTACGCCGCGCCCGACGTGGTGTTGCGCGACGGAGACGAACTGGCGTTCATTCCTCCCGTGGCGGGCGGATGACATACCTCACCGACCAACCCATCGACGCTCAGGCCCTCGTCGAGAGCGTGATGCGCCGTTCCGACGGGGCGTATGTGCTGTTCGAGGGGGTGGTGCGCGATCATCACGAGGGGAAGGCGGTGGAGTCGATCTTCTACGACGCCTACCGGCCGATGGCGGAAAAGGAGATCGACTCGATCGTGCGCGAGGTTCAAGCGCAGTTCCCCGATGTCGCGCTGGCGGTGGTCCATCGCCTCGGGCATCTCATCGTCGGCGACGCTTCGATCGCCATCGTGGCGGCGTCGCCGCACCGTGCCGAGTCGTTCGCCGCCTGCCGTCTCGTCATCGACAGGATCAAACAGACGGTCCCGATCTGGAAGAAGGAGCGTGGACCGGACGGTGAGGAGTGGGTGGGATGGCAGGGACAATGTTGACGGAGCCGGTCACGCCGCTGCCGGCCGCCAGCGCGATCATCCTCCGCGACGACCCGTTCGAGGTGCTGATGCTGCGGCGTCACGAGAAGAGCTCGTTCGTGCCGAACGCGTGGGTCTTCCCCGGCGGAATCGCCGAGGAGAGTGACGCCGAGCTCGGGGACGGCTCGTTCGTCGACACGATGCGCGTGACGGCGGTGCGGGAAACGTTCGAAGAGACAGGAGTGTGGCTCGGCGCGCCGCTCGCCGAGGCCGGGCGCAAACGCCGCGAGTTGCTGGACCAGAGGATCGACTTTCGCGACCTGGCGCGTGAAGCGCCGATCGATCTGGCACAGCTGGTATGGACCTCGCGGTGGATCACGCCGGCCGGGATCCCCAAACGCTTCGACACCTACTTCTTCCTGGCCGTCGTCGGACGCGATGCCGTGGCCACCGCGGAACAGAACGAAGTCGTCGACGTGACCTGGATTCATCCCCAGGATGCATTGGCCAGGCACGCCGTGCGGGAGATGCAGATGGTCTTTCCGACGCTGCGCAATCTCGAAGCGATTACCGGTTTCGGCAGGGCATCCGCAGTCCTCGACGCGCGCCGCGGAGCGATCATCGAGGCGGTGGAACCGGTGCTCGTGAACGGGAAGCCAACCCTGCGATGAACATCCGCGCCGTTCTCGCCCCCAACCCCGGCCCGTTCACGCTCACGGGCACGCAGACGTATCTTCTCGGCGACACGGCCATCCTCGATCCCGGCCCGCTGATCGATTCGCACGTGCAGGCGTTGCTCGCGGCCATGCCGGGTCTGCGCACGATCCTCATCACGCATCGCCATGGCGATCACGCGCCCGCGGCCGTGCCGCTCCGGGAAGCGACAGGCGCAAAGATCCTCGCGCCGGACAACGTGCTCGATGACTCCGTCGTCGACCGTCGCGTGCACGGCGGCGAGTCATTCACCATCGAAGAGACGCGCATCGACGTCATCGCCACGCCGGGACACACGAGTGAGCATGTCTGCTACCTCACGGCCGACGGCGATCTCTTCACCGGCGACACGATCCTCGGCAGCGGCACGACGACGATCTTTCCGCCCGATGGCCACATGGCCGATTACATGCGCTCGCTCGAGACCCTGCGCTCCCACAACCCGCGGCGCATCTACCCCGCGCACGGTCCGGTGCGAGACGACGCCGTCGCCCTCATCGACGAATACCTGGCCCACCGCCGCGAGCGCGAGCGCCAGATCCTCGAAGCCATCGCCGCCGGCGCCACCACTGCCGCCGGGATGCGCGCGCGGATCTATCCAGCGCTCGATGAACGCCTGCACCGCGCCGCGGAGATCCAGATCGAGGCGCATCTGGTCAAGCTGCGGGAAGAAGGCAGACCCCTCTAAGACTCTAAGCCTCTACAACTCTAAGACTCCCGTCAGAACCGCCACCGCACCCCCACCGTCGTGTGCACATTGTGCGGATTGCGCGTCTTGACGTTGAAGGCGCTCGAGAAGTCTTCGCGGTCGAAGGGCGAGGTGGTGTAGATGTCGGTGAGGTTGCCTTCGATGGCGAAGCGGTCGCTCATCCACCAACCCACGCCGCCGCCCAACGCCGCTCCCCACTCCTGCTGCGTCTCTTCGAAGATCTTCTCGCTGCGGCCCGTGGGGGCATCGCCCTGATAGAGCGCCAGCGCGGGACCGGCCATGACGTGAAACCGGATGGCGCCATTGGGGTTGATGCGGAAGACCACCGGCAGCATGACCGTGGTGACGTCGAGATCGGCGCCGTTCAGCTCGTTGCCATCCCCGCGAGTACCCTCCTGCGCCAGGCGCAACGGGGCGTTGGTGAAGGTTCCCTCGAGACGGATCGCCCAGCGGTCTCCCAGGCGACGCTCGACGTCCACCGCCAAGCCGGCGCGGGTGGCAGCGGAGAGGACGAACGTACTGGGTTCCGGTCCTCCGCCCCCGACGATGCGCACCCGGCGCTCCAGAAAGTCTCCGAAAACGAAGGGTCCGGTTCCGACCCCCACGCTCCAGTTTTGAGCCGCGAGGGGAAGGGCGGAAGCGAGCACGACGGCCAAAACGGCAAGATTTTTCCTCATGGTGGTGGTCAGATTTGCAACCGCGACGCCAGAAGTGGCAAAAGTTTCCGCGAAAAATGTCGTCCGGCATCATGCGCTTTTTTTCACAAGCAAAAGCCGTATCTCGCTTGATCTCTGATAGTTCGACGCTTGCGCCCGCCGCAGAGCGACTGATTTTGGAGCTATTTCCAAGAGAATCAAGAAGTTGGCCCGCCTTTAGCAGTAACGGCAACCACGATGAATCAGGTTTCGACAGATTTAACGAAACCGACCTTGCGCGGGTCTTGCCTACCTCGCCTGCGCACAGTGGCCGCTGCGGGCTCCCTCCTCGACTATTGGACCGATTTTGGACGATTACTCACTAAGCTTCCTTGAACCCACCAACCTGGCCGCAGCGGTCCAACGCGATGTACCACAACGGAGCCGAAAGGCTCCGTTAGTGCTTTCTGGGGGAAGCTGTTGAGCCGTTGAGCTTTTGAGCTGTTGAGGGGAACGCCCGGGGAAGGCTCAGAGGCTCACAGGCGCAGAGGCTCAAAGGGGCGAAAACCACGGCAGCTACCACTTTGAGCCTCTGAGCCTCTGAGCCTCTGAGCCTCCCGGCCGGCCCTCAACAGCTCAATAGCTCAAAAGCTCAACAGCCCATATCATCCCGCCCGATGCCCGCGAAGAAGCGCCCTTCCCTGTTCGTGATCGACGGTTCCAACAACGTTTACCGCTCGTATTACGCGATCCGCCATCTGACGAATTCGGCCGGCTTTGCCACGAATGCGGTCTACGGGTTCGTGACCACGTTGCGCAAGCTGCTCAAGGATCACGAGCCGGACTGCATCGCCGTGGCGTTCGATGAGGGGAAGGAGACGGCGCGCACGTCGACGTTCGCGGACTACAAGAAAGACCGCAAGCCGATGCCGGACGATCTGGTGGTGCAGATCCCGCTGGTGTACGAAGTGCTCGAGGCCTTCCGCATCCCGATCATCCGTTCCATCGAGTGGGAGGCCGACGATTTCATCGGCTCGCTGGCGTGCACGGCGCGCGACCGCGGCTACGACGTCGTCATCGCCACCAGCGACAAGGACTTCTTCCAGCTCGTCGGCGACGGCATCCGGCTGTATCACACCGGCCGCGAGGTGCTGTACGACGCGAAGGGCGTCGAGGAGGCGTTCGGTCTGCCGCCGGAAAAGGTCGTCGACGTGATGGCCATCTGGGGCGATTCCATCGACAACATCCCGGGCGTGCCGGGCATCGGCGAGAAGGGCGCGAAGGGTCTCATCCAGCAGTTCGGATCGCTCGAAGGCGTCTACGACAACCTCGATCAGATCAAGAAGACCGCGCAGCGCAAGGCGCTCGAGGAAGGCCGCGAGAAAGCGTTCCTCTCGCGCGACCTGGCCAGCATCAAGTGCGATCTCGCTCTCGACACGGACTTCGAGGCGCTGAAACGCACCGAGCCCGACCGCGCCAAGCTGCACGAGATTTTCTCGAAGCTCGAGTTCGCGTCGCTCATGCAGGAGTTCCTCCCCGAGGCGCCGCAGGCGCCGAAGGAGTTCCGCATCGCGGTGTCGGCCGAGGATGTGCGGACGTATGTGCAGGACCAAGATTCGGTGGCGGTGTGGCTCGAACCGTCCACGCTGGAAGGATTCGACGCGCCCATGGCCGCGTCGATCTCCGTCCGTTCATCGGAGTCGCTGCTCGTTCCGCTCGCGTCCGACCTCGGCGGCAACGCGGAGATGCGAGAAGCGCTGCGCGAGCTGTTGTCCTCCGACCGCGAGTTCGTCACGTACGACGCGAAGGCGCAGTCGCGCTGCCTGCGCGCGGCCGGCCTGCCGGTGCCGCCGCGCTGGAGCGACGTGATGCTGATGTCCTACGTGATCAATCCCGGCCTGCCCAGCCACGCCCTGGGCAATATCGTGCGCGACCGGCTCAAGCAGGACGTGCTGGTCCGCAAGGACGTCGCCAAGACCGCACCGCTCTTCGCGCTCGATCACGAGATCGGTGGCACCGCCCTCGCTCCATATCAGCAATACCTCGGCGAGAAGTCCGACTTCACCATCGCGCTGCGGACCATGCTCGAGCCCGAGCTCCAGCGCGACGCCGCCCTGGCCGACATCTACACGCGCATCGAGATGCCGCTCTTCCCCGTCCTGGCCAGCATGGAGGAGCGCGGCATCCGCATCGACGCGGCGCTGCTGCGCACGATGTCGAACACCATGGGCGGGCAGCTCGCCGAGCTCGAAACGCGCATCTATGCCGAGGCCGGGATGCAGTTCAACATCAACTCGCCCATGCAGCTCGGGCAGGTCCTGTTCGAGAAACTCAACTACCCCGTCAGCAAGAAGACGAAGACCACGAAGAACTACTCGACGAATGTCGAAGTGCTGCAGGAGCTGGCCGGCCACGGGTTCGCCGTACCGCAGCTCATCCTGCAGCACCGCGAGCTGCACAAACTGAAAGGCACCTACATCGACGCGCTGCCGCAGCTCGTGGCGGCGGATGGCCGCGTCCACACCACGTTCAACCAGGCCGTGGCGGCGACGGGACGGCTGTCGTCGTCGGACCCGAACCTGCAGAACATCCCCATCCGCACGCAGCTCGGCCGCGAGATCCGCAAGGCCTTCATCGCCGACGACGGCTCGGTGCTGATCTCGGCGGACTACTCGCAGGTGGAGCTGCGCGTGTTGGCCCACATCTCCGGCGACGAGTCTCTCATCGAGACCTTCCAGCGCGGCGCCGACATCCACCGCGCCACGGCCTCGAAGATGTTCAACATCCCGGAAGCGGAGCTGACGGCGGAACAGCGGCGCGGCGCGAAGGTGATCAACTTCGGCGTGCTGTACGGCATGTCGGCCTTCCGGCTATCGAACGAGCTCGGCATCTCCGGTTCACAAGCGAAAGACTGGATCGACGCCTATTTCACGCGCTATCCGAAGATCCAGGAGTATCTCGACCGCACGCTCGCCGACGCCCGCAACACAGGCAAGGTGACCACGCTCTTCGGCCGCGTGCGCTACATCCCCGAGATCCACAACCGTTCGTTCACGGTCCGCGGCAACGCCGAGCGCATGGCCACGAACGCGCCGATCCAGGGAACGGCGGCGGACATCCTGAAGATGGCCATGATCGCGCTGGAGCGCCGTCTGAACGCCCACGCCTCCGGCGCACGGATGCTGCTCACCGTGCACGATGAAATCGTCATCGAGGCCCCGGAGACGAGCGCGGCCGAGGTGGCCGCGATTGTGAAAGAGACGATGGAGAACGTGTTCCCTCTGGCAGTGCCGCTGGCCGTCGACGCGCACTGGGGACGGAGCTGGTTCGACGCCAAAGAGTGAATCAGCTAAGCAAGTTGCTGCTGCTGTCGATTGCGGTCTGCATCGGGTGCCAACCCGACGCACCGCCTCCCGTGGCCAAGAAAGCCGCCGGCCCCACCGTGCGCGCAACGGTCGTCACGATCCGCACGACGATGAAACCGGAGGACCGGACGCAGACCCGCACCATCGTCATCGCCGGGGACAAGGCGCGCGACACGGGCGAGCACGAGGTCTGGCGCCTCTTCGATACCAAAGCGAACACCGTCACCTTCGTCGACGAGATCGCGGGAACGATTCGCACCGAGCCGCTGAAGACGATCATCGCCAAACGCCGTGCTCTCATCAAAGACCCGCTGCCGCCGCACTATCCGCGCGTGCGCCTCCTGCGTCCGGGAACGAAACGCCCGATGCAGGGCGTGACGGCGGAGCTGCTGGAGATCGAGTGCGGCGCGTACAAACGCCAGCTCTGGCTCGGCGAGCATCCGGCCATCCCGCGCGGTCTCTTCGCCATGATGACCGCCAGCGACCCACCCACGCTGCCGCTCGCGCCCATGATGCGCGCCATCGACGAAGCCCTCATCGCCATGCGGGGATTTCCGCTTGCGGATCACGCCGAAGTGCCGGTGTCCAACGACAAATTGATCGTCGATCGGGTGGTGGTGGGGGTTGCTACGAAGGACGTGCCGGAGACTTTGCTGGCGATTCCGAAGGGGTTTCATTGAGTTTATCCCGAGCGCAGCGAGGGATCTTCGGCGGCACCGCCATACGCAATCCCACGAGCCGCGCCGGTGGCACCGAACCTGCCGGTGCCGCCGGAGATCCCTCGCTACGCTCGGGATAAACTCAAAGCAAACTCAAAGCAAACCTTTCCGGATCGCTGGTCGGTTCCTCGCACGCATACCCGAAGCACACATACGCCAGGGTCTTGTCCGCCGGCCGGTGCTGCATGAGCGGTAAATCGGAGGAACCGCTGCCGGCGACCAGGACCCGGTGCGGGACGAAGGTCTGGCCGACGACGCGGCGGAAGTCGCCGGTGTCGCCGGTGAGGACGATTTCCTTCGGTTGTCCGGCGCGCCATTCGGCGACGCCGAGGAGGAAGCCGAAGCCGGACGGGTACTTTTCCGCGATCGGTCCCACGGCTTCGACGGCTGCGGTGGCGACGCGGGCGTATTGCTCGTCTCCGAACAGCAGCGCCAGCCGGAGCAGTACGTCGCAGGCGACGGAGCTGCCGGACGGCGTGGCGTTGTCGAAGAGGTCCTTCGGGCGCGTGATCAGCTTCTCGTGATCGACCGGCGTGTCGAAGAAGCCGCCGCCTTCTTCATCGCGGAAGCGGGCCAGGATCTGATCGGCGAGCTTGCGGGCAGCATCGAGGTAGCGCCGCTCGTGTGTCGCTTCGTAGGCCAGCGTCAGTCCCCAGGCCGCGCCCGAATAGTCTTCGAGGAGGCCCGCGATCTTGGCGTGGCGCGTCAGCCGCCCGTCGGCGTCGATGCGCGTGAGCAGGAAGCCGGCGTTGCGGCGCACGACGTCGCGATACGCTTCTTTGTCGAACGCCAGCGAGGCTTCGGCGAACGCGGCCAGCATCCAGCCGTTCCATCCCGCCAGCATCTTCTCGTCGCGGGCCGGACCCACCCGTTCCGCGCGCACGCCGTAGAGCTTGCACTTGCCGCGCGCGGAGATTTCGGCGAGGCGATCGAGGGTAAGCCCCAGGTCCGCGGCCACGCTTTCGGGATCGCGCGGCACGTTGAGGATGTTGTGCCCCTCCCAGTTGCCGTTCTCCGTGATGTCGTAGAGCGCGCAGAAGATGCGGCCTTCCTCGGCGCCGAGAATCTCCAGGACCTCGGCGCGCGTCCAGACGTAGAACTTCCCTTCCTCTCCTTCCGAATCGGCATCGAGCGTGGCGTAGAACGCGCCGTCGGGCGACGTCATCTCCCGCGTGACCCAGCCCAGGATTTCGTTCGCGATCTGCGCGAAGAGCGGCTCCTTCGTCCACTGCCAGGCGCGCGTGTAGAGACGGGCCAGGAGAGCGTTGTCGTACAGCATCTTCTCGAAGTGCGGCACGAGCCAGCGCGCATCGACCGAATAGCGGTGGAAGCCGCCGCCGACCTGGTCGTACATCCCGCCGCGGGCCATCTTCGTGAGCGTGGTGGTGATGATCTCGCGCAAACGCGCGCCGTTCACGTCCGCGCTGCGCCAGGCCACCTGCATCAGAAAGTCGAGCGTCATCGACGGCGGGAACTTCGGCGCGCCGCCGAAACCGCCGTGCACGGAGTCGTAGTTCGCGGCGATGCGTCCGGCCGCTGCGTCCAAAGCTGGGCGTTCCAACGCTCCGCCCGCGCCGCGCGTCCGCAACTGGCTCGACAGCGCGGTCCGGATCTCCTGCGATGCCTCTTCGATCTCGGTGCGCTTCGAGCGATAGAGGTTCGCCACATGCTCCAGCACGCGCCGGAAGCTCGGCAGTCCGTGCCGGTCGGCGGGCGGAAAGTACGTTCCGGCAAAGAACGGCGATCCCTCGGGCGTCAGGAACACCGACATCGGCCATCCGCCGTGCCCGGTCATCATCTGCACGGCCTGCATGTAGATCGAGTCGACGTCCGGGCGCTCCTCGCGATCGACCTTGATCGACACAAAATCCGCGTTGAGGAGCTGGGCGATCTCGTCGCTCTCGAACGACTCCCGCTCCATCACATGACACCAGTGACAGGCCGAGTAGCCGATGGAGAGAAACACCGGCCTGTCCTCCGCGCGCGCCTTCGCGAACGCCTCATCGCTCCACGGATACCAATCCACGGGGTTGTGGGCGTGCTGGAGGAGATAGGGGGAGGTTTCGTTGCTGAGTCGGTTGGTCATTTCGTTCCTAATGCTGAGCGCAGCGAAGCATCAACTTAGCACCTGCGCAAAGCTTGCCGACAGGCCGTGCGCCCAAGGCACGCGTTTCGTTGGTGCTAACTTGATCCTTCGCTTCGCTCAGGATTGACGAGGGAAGGGGACCGCAGAACATCCAGCAACTGCTGGGGAAACGCTCTCATCTCGAAGTATTCGCTTTCCAGCTCTTCCACCTGGAACCGGTCCAGTCCCGAGTTGGACAGGAAGTCGTTGCGCAGGCGGCGGTCCTGTTCCTCGATGATCCGCGGCAGCAGTTGATTGATGTAGAAGGCCTCCAGCCGGATCTTGGTGATGACCTCTTCGAGCAGTCCCTCGGTGATGAATTCGTGCAGCTCGTACAGCTCGGGATCGTGGGCGATCTCCGCCTTGATCTCGCGGCGGAACGTCTCCCGCCCTTCCGTGGTGTTGAGCTCGAGATAGAAGTTCGACATCCGCCGCCGGGCCAGGTTGTAGGCCGCGAAGTAGGCGCGCTCATGGCGGTTCAGCGAGGAGATCGACTCGACGACGCCGGCGATCGACTCCTCGTTGTTCTCGATCGAGATCATGCCCAGCGTCAACGCGTAGAGCTTCTTCTTGCCGTACGCCAGCGCGTATTCGTTGTTCACCACCGGATCGATGAAGAGCTGCTGAAACAGGCCGCGGCGCAGCTTCTCGAAGACCTGCATGTTGCCGAGCAGCGAGCGGACCTGCTCCGGCCCCAGCTCCACGTCGTCCATGAAAGCCAGCTTGTTGACGAGCGTGGTGGTGTGGTCGATGCGGTCGAACAGCGTCACCAGCTCGCCGAACGACTCCAGGCGCTCGAAATCCTCTTCCTCGCGGCCGATCTCGTCGATGAGCCGCCCGGTCTCGAGCAGCAGCTCCTCGAACGTCTGATCGCGGTTGGCGGCGGCTTTCTGCTTGTTCTCCATCAGCTGCACGAGATCGAGCGAGGAAAGCTTGCGCGTGATGTTGCGGCCGAGGAGAAAGCCGCCCAGGATCTCGCGCGTGTTCTGGATGTAATCGGGCTCTTCGTCCTTACGGGTGACGGCGCGCGGCTCCTGCAGCACGATTTCCTCGAGCGTGTCGAAGATCGAGAGCGGCACCTCGTTGCGGAGCGACAGCGTGCGCAGGCGCATCAGCCGCGCGCGCGCCGAGGAGTCGATGGTCGTGCCTGCGCAGGACGCGAGGATGCGCTTGTACTCGTCGATGAGCTGCTGATTGTCGGGATGGCGATAGATGACGTCGATCTGGATGCGCTCGCGCTGATAGGGATCGATGACGTCGGGCTCCGTGAGGATCTCCTCGATGGCGGAGGAAACGTCGTCCACGGCCCTCGTCTTCGCGTAGGCCTGCCGGCAAAGCTCGGCCAGCCGCTGATTGGCGCGATGCACCACGCGCACGACCACCAGCGTCGTCTCCGGCTCGGCCAGCGTTTCCAGCAGCTCGTGCGCCAGCGCGAGAAACTGTCCGGCGCCGACGCGGCGCGAGCGCTTCAGCAGCTTTCCCGCGCTCTTGAGCGTCGCTTCCTGCCGGTCGCCCACGTCGTCATACCGTTTGCGGTCGTCGACGAAGAAGAAATAGTTCGCGACGGCATTGCCCTGCAGGAACAGGTTGTCCCACTTCTCGAACCCCTGCGTGTTGTCCGTGAAGCGCAGCTCATGATGCTTCGGATCGACGGTCGTGCCGTACAACACCAGCCGGTTCACGACCTCCTCGTTCAGCAGATCGCCCACCGGCAGATGCCCGCCGAACATGTACTCCCCGAACATCCCGCCGTTCCCGCGGAACTTCACCCCCTCCGGATTCAGCACCACTTCCGAGCTCCCGCCGAAGTACCGGATCACATCCCCGCGCGACGCCGTGATCTGCTCGAAAAAGAACCGCCGGTCCACGTCCGGCCCCACCACGACGGCGAAGTACTCGATGGCCGTGCCGACAAAGCCGTGGTGAACGATCGCGCGGATCACGCTCGCAGCCTAATGCTGAGCGCAGCGAAGCATCAAGTTAGCATCGACGCGGAGGGGGCGATGTCACTGACGTGTGCAGTCCTAAGTTACTTTTTGTACCAGCCCCAAATTTCGGTTTTGCTCCGCGGCGCTGATTTTTCCCGGCTGGAGCTGGCGGCAGCGGTTCCGGTGCTGGGATTTGCTGGAATGAGCTGGCGGCAGCTCGTGCGGGGAAGCTCGGTCGCGCTGCCAGTTGCTCCGAAGGAGCAGCTCCCAGCGCGGAGCGCCAGATTCTTGCTCGCCCGGGCTGGAATCAGGCCCGCGGATGCGCTTTCTTGTACACGGCGATCAACTGCCAGTCGTTGAGGTGTGTGTACTTCTGGGTCGTGGAGAGCGAGGAGTGGCCGAGGAGCTCCTGGATCCCGCGGAGGTCGGCGCCGGCGTTGAGGAGGTGGGTGGCGAAAGAGTGGCGCATGGTGTGGGGGGAGATGCCGGAGCGGAGGGCGGCCTGCCGGAGGTATCCGTCGAAGAGCCGATGCACGCTGCGTGTGGTGATGCGCGCGCCGCGGTAGTTGACGAATACGGCCTGCTCGTCGGCGTCGCTCACGAGATCGTTGCGCACGGCCAGCCACGCGCGCAGCGCGGCCTCGGCTTTCGTTCCGAACGGGACGATGCGCTCTTTCGAGCCTTTGCCGTGGACCTTCACGAGCCGCGCGCGCAGCTCGAGGTCGTCGATGTCGATGCCCACGAGCTCGCCGATGCGCAGGCCGGACGCGTAGAGCAGCTCGAGAAACGCGGCGTCGCGCAAGCCGAGAGGGCCGGAGAGGTCGGGCTGTTCGAGGAGGAGCGCCACGTCGGACGGCTGCATCACCGCCGGCAGATGCTTCTCGCGCTTCGGAGTGGCCACGCTGCGCGCCGGATTGGCTTCGACCGCGCCCTCGCGTACGAGGTACTTGAAGAACGACCGCAGCGCCGAGAGATGCCGCGCCACGCTGGCCCGGGCCAGCTTCCGCCGCGAGAGATGCGCCAGGTAGGAGCGGACGGTCAGGTGATCGACGCGCGCCAGCTCGATCTGGTCGCGTCCCATCGTGAAGTAGTCGTTGCAGAGAAACGCGGTGAACGACTCGAGATCATCGCGGTAGGCCGTGATCGTATTGGGCGAAACGTTCCGCTCGTACGTCAGGTAATCGAGGAAATCGCCGATCTCGTTCTTCACGCCCAACCCATCCCGCGAGAAGCGTAGCACCGTTCGGAGGGCAGAGCGCACCGTTCGGAGGGCAGAGCGCAGAGGGCAGAGCGCAGAAGCCTGACCCGCCCACCCCCGTGGTTTTCTTCTGCCCTCTGCCCTCTGCGCTCCGCCCTCTGGTTGTGCTAGCGTACGCGTCCCTCGGAGGCTGCATGTCTGAATCCACGGAACCGCTGAAGAAGACCCCGCTCAACGAAGTCGAAAAGGCTCTGGGCGGCAGGATGGTCGACTTCGGCGGATGGGAGCTTCCGGTGCAGTTCAGCGGCATCCTGGAGGAGCATGAGGCCGTGCGCACCAACGTCGGGGTGTTCGACGTGTCGCACATGGGCGAGATCACGGTGCGCGGGCCGCAGGCGCTGGAGCTGCTGCAGCGCTCGACGTGCAACGACGTGGCAAAGCTGGTGGACGGGCGCGCGCACTACACCGGTCTGCTCTATCCGAACGGCGGGTTCGTCGACGACATCCTGATCTACCAGATCGCATCGAACGATTTCTTCGTCGTGGTCAACGCCTCGAACTCCGACAAGGACTTCGCCTGGCTGCAGCAGGCCGCGCAGGGGATGGACGTGGAGGTCCTCAACCGGAGCGCCGATTACGCGCAGCTGGCCTTGCAGGGACCGAACGCCGAGGGCGTGCTGCAGGCGATGACCAGCGTCCCTCTCAAGGACATCAAGTACTACCATTTCGACCGCGGCGAGGTGGATGGCGCCGCGGCCATCGTCTCGCGCACCGGCTACACGGGCGAGGACGGTTTCGAGATCTACGTGAGCCCCGAGCACGCGCCGCGCATCCTGCAGAAGCTCGTCGACGCCGGCGTGAAGCCGTGCGGCCTCGGCGCGCGCGACACGCTGCGCCTGGAGGCGAAGATGGCCCTCTACGGCAACGACATCGACGATACGACCACCCCCATCGAAGCCGATCTGGGCTGGATCGTGAAGCTCGACAAGGGCGACTTCACCGGCCGCAACGTGCTGGAGCGGGAGAAGCAGGAAGGCCCGCGCCGGAAGCTGGTCGGCTTCGAGATGGTGGACCGCGGCATCGCCCGGCACGGCTACCCGGTGGTCGAGGGAAGCGAAGAGATCGGCGTCGTCACCTCGGGCACACACTCGCCGACATTGAAAAAGTCGATCGGACTCGCTTATCTTCCTCTCGACAAGTCCGCCCAGGGCACGGAGCTCATGGTACTGATTCGCGGCAAAGAGACCCGGGCGCGCGTCGTCCCAACCCCGTTCTACAAACGCTCCAGATGACCCCACACTCTGTGAGGAGAAAATCAAATGTCGAATCCTGAAGACAACCGGTATGCAAAGAGCCACGAATACGTGCACGTGGAAGGCAACACCGGCACGATCGGCATCACGGACTACGCACAGAAGGAGCTCGGCGACGTGGTCTTCGTCGAGCTGCCGCAGGTCGGCACCGAGCTCGAAGCGGGCGACGAGCTGGGAAGCATCGAGTCGGTGAAAGCCGTCTCCGAGCTTTTCGTTCCCGTCTCGGGCGAAGTCATCGAGATCAACGAAGCGCTGGCCGACAACCCCGCCCTCGTCAACACCGACCCGTGGGGCGACGGCTGGATGGTGCGCATCAAGCTCGCCGACGTCACGGAAGTGGACGAACTGATGACCGCCGAAGAGTACGACGAGTACCTGGAGAAGGAAGCCGGGCACTGATGTGATTGTGGACGTCGTGGACTGAGTGGACGTCGTGGACATGTCCACTGAAGTCCACAGCGTCCACCAAGTCCACCACGTCCACAAAGAACTCTCAATTCAGACATGACCCTTCCCAATCCCACCGACCCCAGCTCTTCCCACCGCTATATCCCGAACGCCGGTGAAGACATCCGGGAGATGCTGGCGGTCATCGGCGTCGATTCGATCGATGCGCTGTTCGAGACCATTCCGGCCGGCGTCAAGCTGACCGGGTTGCTCGACATCCCCGGCCCCTGGTCGGAGATCGAGACGCGGCGCTGGTTCCGCGCATTGGCGGCACGCAACGTGACGGCCGTCGATCACGCTTCGTTCCTCGGCGGCGGCGCGTATGCGCACTATCAGCCGGCCTGCATCGATCAACTGCTGCTGCGCTCGGAGTTCCTGACCGCGTACACGCCGTATCAGCCAGAGGTCTCGCAGGGAACGCTGCAATCGATCTTTGAGTATCAGACCCACCAGTGCCTGCTCACCGGACTCGACGTCGCCAATGCCTCGCTCTACGACGGCTCGACGGCGCTGTGCGAGGCCGTGCTGCTGGCCGAGCGCCTGACAAAGGGAAAGACCAAGGTCGTCCTGGCGAAGTCGATCCATCCGCAATACCTGCAGACCGTGCGCACCTACATCCAGAACCTCGGCCTGGAGATCGTGGAAGTGGGCTGGGGCGCGGATGGACGCATCGATCTCGATGCCCTGCGCGCCTCGACGGACGGCGCGTTCGCCGTGGCCGTGCAGTCGCCGAACTTCCTCGGCGTGATCGAGGACTACGACGCCATCGCCCAGGCCGTGCCGGACCTGACCAAGATCTCCGTCGTGGCCGAGGCCACGTCGTTCGGCATCCTGGCCCCGCCGGGACAGCACGGCTTCGACATCTGCGTCGGCGAAGGACAGGCCTGGGGCGTCCCCACGCAGTACGGCGGCCCGTACGTCGGCTTCATGGTCGTGCGCGAGGCCCTGAAGCGCCATATGCCCGGCCGCCTGGTCGGCGAGACCGTGGACGTCGACGGCAAGCGCGCCTACGTGCTGACGCTGGCCACGCGTGAGCAACATATCCGCAGGGGCAAGGCCACCTCGAACATCTGCACGAACGAGGCGCTGATCGCCCTGGCGGCCAATATGTATCTCTCGCTGATGGGCAAAGAGGGGCTGCGCGAGGTGGCCACGCAGTGTGTGCAGAAAACTGCCTATCTGCTGCAGAAACTGCAACAGATCCATGGAGTGGAGCTGCCGTTCAGCGATCCGGTGTACAACGAATTCGTCCTGCGGACGCCGTTCCCGGCCATCGACATCCTCCGCGATCTGGAGCACGAGAAGATCCTGGGCGGCATCCCGCTGGGCAAGTTCTTCGACGGCTCGGACCGCGATTTCCTCGTCGCGGTGACCGAGCTGAACTCCCGCGAGCAACTCGACCACTTCGCCTCCGCGCTCAGCGCGGCCATCTCCCGGGAGCGTCGATGACCCCTGCTGCTGAAACATCCGCTGAAACGGAAGTCCAACAGGCCACGAAGCCGGCCGCCCTCGAGGCGCTCATCTTCGAGCGTTCCCGCGCCGGCCGGCGCGGGTATCAACTGCCCGAGCTCGACGTGCCCGAACAGTCGCTCGACGACGTCCTGCCCGCCTCGCTGCGCCGCAGCGAGATCCAGGACGAGGTCGAAGTCTCCGAGGTCGACGTCATCCGGCACTTCACCCGGCTGTCGAAGCTGAACCTCTCCATCGATGCAGGGTTGTACCCATTGGGCTCGTGCACGATGAAGCACAACCCGCGCATCAACGAAGAGATCGCCCGCACGCCCGGCTTCGCCCACTCGCATCCGATGCAGGCCGAGCATCAGGTGCAGGGAAACCTGGAGCTGCTGTGGTGGCTGGAGCAGACGCTCAAAGAGATCTTCGGCATGCCCCGCGTCACGCTGCAGCCGGTGGCCGGCGCGCACGGCGAGCTGGCGGGGATCCTGATGGTGCACAAGGCGCTGGCCAGGAGCGGCAACGCGCGCAAGTACATCCTCATCCCCGACTCCGCGCACGGGACCAACCCGGCCTCGGCGGCGTTCGCCGGCTACCAGATCAAGGAGCTGAAGTCGAACAACCGCGGCACCGTCGACCTCTCCGTGCTCGCCGAGGCGGTGACGGAGGACGTGGCGGCCCTGATGGTGACCGTGCCGAACACCCTGGGCGTGTTCGAGTCCGAGATCCGGCAGATGGCGGACCTCCTCCACGCCAAGGGCGCCTATCTCTACTGCGACGGCGCGAACCTGAACTCATTCGTCGGCGTGGCCCGGCCGGGCGACATGGGCATCGACGTCATCCACTCCAACCTGCACAAGACCTTCTCCACGCCGCACGGCGGCGGCGGTCCGGGCGCGGGACCAGTGGGTGTGAGCGAGCGCCTCCTGCCGTACCTGCCGACGCCGACGGTGGAGCGCCGCGAAGACGGCACGTTCTATCTCGACTACGACCATCCCGACTCCATCGGCCGCATGCGCGCCTTCAACGGCAACTTCAACGTGCTCGTGCGCGCGCTGACGTACATGCGCTCCATGGGACCGACCGGCCTGCGCCGCATCGCCCAGCTGGCCGTGCTGAACGCGAACTACATCCGGGCCCGTCTCAAAGGCCACTACCACCTGCCGTACGACGCCCCGTCGATGCACGAGGTGGTCTTCAGCGACAAGAACCAGACCCCGAAAGACGTCCACACGCTCGACATCGCCAAGCGCCTGATGGACTACGGCTTCCACCCGCCCACGATCTACTTCCCGCTCATCGTCTCCGGCGCGCTCATGATCGAGCCGACGGAAAGCGAGCCGAAGGAAGAGCTGGACGCCTTCTGCGAAGCGATGATCGCCATCGCCGTGGAAAGCCAGGAACGCCCCGAGCTCGTCCGCAGCGCCCCGCACACCACGCCGGTGCGGAGGCTGGACGAGGCAAGGGCGGCGCGGCAGCCGGTGTTGAAGTGGAAGCCGTAGTCTCCCGGTTGTAGAGTCGCAAAGTCTCAAAGTCTCAAAGTCGCAAAGGAACTCCGGCACATGCTGGCTTCTTTGAGACTTTGCGACTTTGAGACTTTGCGACTCCCTCTCCCGTGCCCCCGTCGTGCGCTAGACTCCTCCCCGCGTGCCTATCTACGACGACGAAGATACCGACCGGTTCGACAAGACGCTGTCGATGCGGCGGATGCCTTCGCGCACGCTGCCGCAGACCGAGCAGCCGTCGGATAAGCGCGCGGCGGAGCGGCGGCAGTCGAATGCGCGCATTCTGATCGGCACGGTCATCGTCATCGCGGTGCTGCATCTGGCCAAGCCGGTGGTGGTGCCGGTGGCGCTGGCGGTGCTGTTCTCGTTCCTGTTGACGCCGATCGTGATGCGTCTGGAGCGGACGTTCCTGCGCCGCACGGGCGCGATCGTGCTCTCCCTCGGGCTCACGACCGCGGCTCTCGGGTTCGGCGGCTGGTGGATCTATCAGCAGTTCAACGCCGTGGCCCTCGAGCTCTCCACGGCCGCCACGAGCAAGAACGTCGAAGACAAACTGAAAGTGCTGCGCAACCAGGGCGGCGGCCGGTTCGCAGTCTTCGAGGGGTGGATTCAGAAGGTGGCCGCGGTGGGCGACAAGCCCGAGCGCGCCGATCTGAAAGTGCGCGTCATTCCGGAACGGAAAACGCTCGGCGAGCGCTATGAAGAAGTGGCGCCGACCGTGGAAGGCGTGGCCGCGACATTCCTCGTCATCGTGGTCGTCTTCTTCCTGCTCCGCGACCGCGAGCAATTGCGCGACAAGCTGCTGCGCATGGCCGGCCGCGCGCATCTCACCGTCACCACGCAGGCCATCGGCGAGACCTCGCAACGCATCAGCCGCTACCTGCTCACCATTGCCCTCCTCAACGTCGGCTTCGGGCTGCTGATCGGGCTGGGGCTGTGGATGTTGCGCGTGCCGCACGCCGCGTTGTGGGGCGTGCTGGCGGGTCTCCTGCGCTTCGTGCCGTACATCGGCGCGGTGCTCAGCGCCGCGGCGCCGACATTCCTGGCCTTCGCCGTCTTTCCGAACTGGTACACCGCGCTGGCGGTCCTGGGCTTGTTCGTGTTCAGCGATCAGATGATCGGCGGGTTCATCGAGCCGATCGTGGTCGGGCATCGCGTCGGCGTCTCGCCCGTGGCCTTGCTGCTGGCGGCGATTTTCTGGGGCTGGTTGTGGGGACCGGTCGGCCTGCTGCTGGCCACGCCGATCACCGTGTGCCTCACCGTCGGCGGCGAGTTCATCCCCGCGCTGCGCATCTTCTCGATCATGTTCGGCAGCGAGGACCCGCTGGAGGGGTACCTCAGTTTCTACAACCGGCTGCTGCTGCGCGACCGCACCGGCGCCATCGCCATCGCCGACCGCTACGCCGAGGCCGCGACGATGGAAGAGATGTTCAACGACCTCTTCATCCCCACGCTCTCCTTCGCGCAGGAAGAGCTGGACCGCAAACGCATCACCCAGGCCCACGACCACTTCATCAAGGACGTCGTGCGCGAGCTGATCATCCGCTTCGGCGACCGCAACTCCGGCACCCCCGATCCCACCAAACACATCGTCGGCGTTTCCGTGGCCGGCGAGCGTCTCTCCCTCGGCACGCTCATGCTCACGCAGCTCCTGCGCAGCGAAGGCTACACCGCCGACTACTTCACCGACCTCCCCGAACAGGAGCTCGTGGCGTTCATCAACGAAGTGAAGCCCGAAGCGGTCTTCGTCTCCTGCGCCAACCAGGACCACCTCGAACAGGGCTACGCCTTATTGCAGCTCCTCTCCGCCAACTTCCCCGACCTGGCCATCATCGGCGGCGGCTCCGCCTTCTCCCGCGACCGCACCAAAACCATCTCCGCCGGAGCGACCTACGTGCCGTCGACGCTCAAAGAGGCCAAGGACGACTTTCTTTCGCAGAGGAGAGGGGCCAGGAAGAAGAGTGGGCGGTTGTCTTCGACGTTTTCAGGGACGAGGTTTCGGATTCCGCCGCCTGGGTGACCCACGTCAACTCTGAGCGAGGCGGTCGGGAGGGTGTGAAGCGAAGAGTCAATGGAGCATCCGCGATGCGTGTGCCGCGAAGCGCCGCCGCACGTGTTCCGATTGTTGTGTCCAGAGTGTTGCGACCAAGTCTGTCGAACTGCGGCAATCTAGAGCACGTTAGCAACAAGCTGCGCAATGAACTTTCGTGTCGTCCTCTGCGCATCTCTCCTGATCGTCACGGCCCGCGGCGCGCTCGCGTGCATTTGCGTATCTGCGCCCCAGAAGTGGACCTTCAAGTACTCGGACGCCGTCGTGGTGGTTCAAGCGATCGATCGTGCGTGTTTCGGCCGTGTTCGTATCGTCACGAGCTTCAAGGGTCCGTTTCACGTGGGTGAAGAAATCTCGGTTGTCGGAGAGGACGGCCTCTCCTGCGTTACGTGTGTTCGCGGCGAACAGTCGCTCCTCTACCTGTATCGCTGGAACGGCGATTGGAAGATTGGTGGGTGTGACGGCATCCCCACGGATAGTGAGAGTGGGCGCGAACAGGTTCGCCTCCTTCGACAACGCGCCTGGTGGTGGAGCTCTAGTGTTAGCTCAGTGGGATGGTTTCCGGTGAGGAGGTGGTGGGAAGAGCGGAGACACCGCTAATCAAGGTCGCCTGTTGCAAATGCATCGCGGATGCTCCGTTGACTCTTCGCTTCACACCCTCCCGACCGCCTCGCTCAGAGTTGACCGGGGAGGCTACCCCGGCGGCCAACCGAACTGCCTTCCCCCCAGCAAGTGCACATGGATGTGAAACACCGTCTGCCCGGCTCCGGGCCCGTTGTTGACGACGACGCGGTAGCCATCTGTCTCGAGGTGCAGCTCGCGGGCGAGCTCGGTGGCTCTCAGGATGGTCGTACCGATGACGGCAACGTCCGCCGCGGTCATGTCGTCGAGGGAGGGGATGTGTTTGCGCGGGATCACCAGGACGTGCGTCGGTGCCTGGGGATTGATGTCGCTGAAGGCGATGACGTCATCGGATTCGTGGAGTTTCTTGGCCGGGATCTCGCCGGCGACGATGCGGCAGAAGAGGCATTGCGCGTTACTGGACATGCTCCATGGATGATACGACGACGCGCGGGTTTAAGGTTTCAACTCTGAGCGCAGCGAAGAGTCAATGGAGCAGCAGCGATGCCTGTACCGCGAAGCGCCGCCGCGCGTGCAGCTGCCTGTTGCACACGCATCGCGGTTGCTCCGTTGACTCTTCGCTGCGCTCAGAGTTGAACATCAACCATGGACGATACGACGACGCGCGGAATGCCGGCCAGGTCAGGCAGGGCGTCGTCGACGGTGAACCTCTTCGCTTGAGCGAGAGCCCGCAGGGCCTGTTCCTGTCCGTATCCGATCTCGAGCACCAGGCGGCCGTTCGGCGTCAGATGGCGGCGGGCGTCGTCGAAGATGCGGTCGATGATCTCCATGCCGCTGGGCCCCGGTGTGAGGGCGATGCGCGGTTCGTGGATGCGCACTTCGACGGCCAGCTCTTCGTACTCGCCGAGCGGAACGTACGGCGGGTTGGAGACGATGACGTCGAAGGGGCCGCGCACGGCGGACATGAGATCGGACGCCGCCAGTGCGATCCGCGACTCGAGGCGGGCGCGATTGATGGCCGCCACGGCAAGCGCGTCGACGGAGCGGTCGACGCTGAGGACGTGCAGGTCCGGCCGCTCGCGCTCGATGGTGATAGCGATGCAGCCACTGCCGCTGCCGATGTCGATCACGCGCCCGCCTTGTGGCGCATGTTCCAGTGCCGCTTCGACGAGGAGCTCCGTCTCCGGACGCGGGATGAGCACGCGGTCGTCGACGTAAAACTCGCGCGAGTAGAACTCCGTGCGCTTGCGGATGTACTGCAGCGGCTCGCCCGAATAGCGGCGCACCAGCAACGCCTCCAGCGGCGCGGGATCGACGGGCGTTTCCCCGAACGCGATCAGCCACGACAACGGCTGCCCGAGCAGATCGCCCAGCAGCAGATCGACGTCGCGCGGATTGATGCCGCGCTGCATCGCATCCTCGCGGTAGTGGAAGCGGACGTCGTCGAGGGGGAGAAGAGCCATGGTCATCCCCACGTCATCCTGAGCGAGGTGGCGTGGGTGGGTGTGAGCGAAAGGATCTCAAAATACGAGAAGCCGGGCCTGTGCCACGCTCCCCGCATTTTGAGATTCTTCGCTTCACGCCCACCCACCCCACCTCGCTCAGAATGACGTGGTGTCCTCGTAGGTTAATTCCAGAAATACATCCTCCAGCGCGCTTTCTTTCTTCAGCTCCGCGGTGGTTCCGGTGGCGATGATGCGGCCGCGGTTGATGATGGCGATGCGGTCGCAGACGGCTTCGGCGACCGAGAGGGTGTGCGTGGTGAGGAAGATGGTCTTGCCTTCATCGGCCAGGCGGCGGAAGAGTTGTTTGACCTGTCTTTGAGCGAGGGCGTCGAGGCCGACCATCGGCTCGTCGATGACGAGCACGGCCGGGTCGTGGACCAGCGACGACACGATGACGAGCTTCTGCTTCATGCCGTGGGAGAGGTTCTCGATGCGGGCATCGATCCAGTCGCCGAGGCCGAACCAGCGGAGCATTTCGACGGCGCGGGGCTCACAGGCCGCCCAGTCCTTTCCGTAGAGGTCGGCCACGAAGTGCAGCAGCTCGCGGCCGGTCAGTTTCTCGTAGAGATAGGGCCGGTCGGGGACGTAGCCCATGACCGATTTGGCGCGCACGGGATCGAGGAGGACGTCGATTCCGTCGACGCGGACGGTCCCCGTCGTGGGGAGCGAGAGGCCGGCCACGATGCGGATGGTGGTGGTCTTGCCGGCGCCGTTCGGGCCGAGGAAGCCGAAGATCTCCCCCGCGGCAGCGACCAGGCTGAGGCGGTCCACTGCCGTGAAATCCCCGTATCTCTTTGTCAGATCGTGGATTTCGATCATCGGACCGGCAGGGTATCATCGGTCATGAGGGCGCATGGGCAACCTTCAGGGACGCCGCCCGTAAACGAATGGCAGAACGAGACCAGCTCGACGACCGCTCCCTGGTGGGACGGATCCTCGGCGGCGAAAGAGACCTGTTCACCGTGTTGATGTCGCGATATGAGAAGCGCATCATCAACTACGTCTACCGGATCACCCACCGCTATGAAGAGGCGCACGACCTGGCGCAGGAAATTTTCGTGAAGGTCTACCTCGCACTCGACCGGTACGATCCGAAGTACCAGTTTTCGACCTGGCTCTTCCGCATCGCACAGAACAGCGCCATCGACGCGCTGCGCAAGAAATCGATCACCGAGGTGCCGCTGGCGCGGCCGGCGGACGACGAGCCCACGGGCAAGGAACGCGAGTTCGCGGACGGCGGCGTCTCTCCTTACCGCGCCCTCAAGAACAAGCAGCTCAGCGCAGCCATCGACGACGCGGTGGGCAATCTGCCGGCCGACTACCGCGAGCTCATCCAGCTCCGCCACTTCGCGGAGCTTTCCTACGAGGAGATCGCTTCCATGAAGAAGCTGCCCCTCGGCACGGTGAAGAACAAACTGTTTCGAGCGCGGAATTTGCTGAAGGAAGCGCTCGGCTCTTTCGTGGAACCCTTATGACCTGTGAGGACTACTTCGAAGATCCGGTGAAGAACGCGGCCCATCTGGAGTCGTGCACGCTCTGCCGCGCGCTCGATTCGGATGATGAGCCCGTACAGATCGAGCACCGGCCGCTCAACGTCGACGCGCTGCCGCTGGCGACGTGGGAAGGGGCGTCTCACCGGACCTGGCCTCTCGTGGCCGCCGGTCTCGTATCCATCCTCGTTCTGGCCGTGGCGCTGTTCCTGGCCGCCGGCACGCCGCCGCTGCGCGGGATCGCGCACGCCGTGACGTCGAGCTTCACTTCGTTCGAGGCAGCGTCGCGATTCGTCCAGCTCCTCGGCAGCGGTCTGCACAGCGCGCCGATGCTGGTGCACGTGACCATCGCCGTGTTGTTCATCTTCATCAACACGCTGCTGTTCTTCCTGCTGCGGCGCGCGCCGAGGGGCATCGATGTATAGACGCCTCGTCCTTCCGCTGATGGCCTTCACGGCGCTCCTGACGCTGATGGCGGTCCTCCTGCCGACAGGCGCCACGGGCGAGGAACGGCTCGGCAGCGACACGTACGTATTCGGCCGCGACGCCACGATCGACCAGCCGGTCGCCGGCAGTCTGCAGGTCTACAACGCGAACGTGACGGTGGCCAACACGATCGCCGGCGACCTGCTCGTAGCCGCCGGCAGCGTGACGTTCAAAGGCAAGGGCCGCGTCGACGGAAACCTGATCTACGCCGCCAGCCGCATCTCGGGGGACGAGGGCAAGGTGCGCGGACACGTCTATCCGCTGCTCTCGCTCGAAGGCGCCGCGGTGTCGATGACGAAGAACGCGGTGGTGGCGTCGCTGCTCCTCCTGTGGCTCATCGTGGCAGTGGTGGTGACGCTGATGAGCGGCCGCGAAGTGCGGCTCTCGTCCGTGGAAGTGCGCACCAGCGCGCTGCATTGCTTCGTCCTGGGCCTCGTGGCCGTGACCAGCTTCGTGCTCACCGCCATCGCCTTCAGCTATCTCGTGCCGTACGTGATCGGCATTCCGCTGCTGGCCGCGCTGGCGGTCTTCGGCATCCTGACCAAGGTCTACGGCATGATCGCGCTCTTCCACGCCATCGGCACGATCGTGGCGGGCGCGCGCTCACGCCAGCAGTTGGCCTCGCGCAAATGGCTGCGCGGCGACCTGGCCATGGTCGTGATCGGCGTCCTCATTCTCGGCGCAATCCGGTTGATCCCGGTGGTAGGGACCATCGCCTGGGGGCTGGCCTCGGTGTTCGGGGTGGGCGTGGCGCTGGCGACGCGGTTTGGGCGGCGGGAGCCTTGGTTCCTGGAGTTTCACGCGGCGATCTCCGAATCCTGAGCCGCGTAGACGGCGAAGGATCACGTTAGCACCTGCGCAGCACGTGCCGCGAAGCGCCGCTGCACGTGCAAGCGGCAGAGGCATGCGCAGCGTAGGTGCTAACTTGATCCTTCGCTTCGCTCAGGATTAACCGCTCGCCAATATCGCCTTCGCCGCAGCGCGGGCGCTCGACAGCGCCGCGTCACTCAGCATGCCTTCGTTCCCCACCCAGTCGCCGGCGATGTAGAGGCCGCGGATACTGGTCACCGGCGACGGCCGGGGCGCCGTCGGGGTGACGAGGGCGTTGGTGACCGTCATGGCCGGGAGGAAGCGGCGGTGCACGAGCACTTCGCGCCAGCCGGGCTGCATGCGGTCGAGCAACGCTTCGAGCTCCTGCTCGTCTTCGACGGCCGCGGAGCTGCGGCGGGGGCGCGAACCTTCGAGCTCTTCGTCGGTGGCGTGCTGTTCCTTGCGGTACTTGGCCAGATGGATGAGCGATCCGCCGCGCGGAGCGAGCTGCGAGAACGCGGAGTGCACCGAGTAGTAGAGCGGCGTGTCGATGCCGAGGGCAAACGTGTTGCGGGGCTGCGGGAGGCTGCGCAGGGCCACGTCGAGACAGGCCGCCGTCACCGGCCGGGCCGCGCGCCATTCGCTCCCGGCGTCGCCGGCGAGATCGGCGGCCGTGTTGGGATCGACCGCCAGCAGCACGGTCTCGGCGGGAATGAGCGCTCCCTCCACTTCCTCCGGTCCGGCCTGCGGATAGGCGATGGCCATGGTGTCCGTGCGGTCCGCATCGAGCTCCAGCCCGCCCAGCTCCACGGCGCGCACGGCACCGTCCTGCACGACGCCGACGATGCGCGAGCTGCTCACGAAGTGCACGCCGGAGGAGATGGCGGTGTTGTGCAGCGAGTCGACCATCTTCTGCCAGCCTTCGTCGACGTACAGCGTGCCGCGCAGCCCGATCTTCATCTGCGTCAGCGCCGGTCCCGCTGCCGCCGTGGCGGCGTGATCGGTGTAAGTGGCCAGGCGGATCAGCGCTTCGAGGACCCGGCGGGCACGCTCGTTGGAAATCCGCGCGTCGAGCCACTCGCGCAGTGTGACCGAGCCCGCTTGCGAGCCGCCGAAGCGCCGGATGTGCAGGAGCGCCGAGGCGATCTCCAGCTTGCCGCCCGGCGACAGAAGCGACGTGGTCAGGAGCGAGAGCCAGTTCGTCGGCAGGCGGAACTCCTCCCCTCCGAGGATGGCGATGGCCTTCGGTTTAGGGGCATGGCCGCGGACGGGAATGCCCAGCTCGCGATAGACCGTGGCACCGGCGCCGCCGCGGTAGAAGGCGTGAGCGCCGAGGTTGAAACGGTAGCCCTGGCGCAGGTTGGTGATGGCACGCCCGCCCAGCGCGCGTCGCTTTTCGAAGAGCGTCACGGTCCGGCCACCGCGCGCCAGGTAGATCGACGCGGCGAGACCGGCCAGCCCGCCCCCGACGATCACGACGTTTTTTCCCACGGATTGCGGCGCATGGTATCGCATTCCGTGACAACCTCAGCGAGCACTTGACCGCCACCTGTGGCAGAATCGCTCGGGTTCGGATCGCAGGCAGGCTTTGAGACGTGGGCGAATGAACGGCGTGGGGGTCATGTTCTGACACCCCGTGCGGAGCGGAATGCATAAATTCATTCGGATGTGGGCTTTGGTGGCGGTGCTGGCGGGCACGGCCGGCGTGGCTTCGGCGGCAACTCCGAGCGAGTTCTACCTCGGGCTGCTTCAACGCGGCACGGCTGCCTACGACGCCGCCCGGTATGCGGATGCGCAGAAGCAGCTGGGGCTGGCCGCCTTCGGCCTCGTCGAAGCCATCGATCATTACCAGGTCGCGCAGGTCTATCTCACACTCACGCACGACAAGCTCAGCGACCAGGACCGCGCCCGTGAGGCCGCGCATCGGGTCGTGCTGGCCGAGCGCGTGGAACGGAAGTACGCGGGTCTGAAGCTGCCGGCCGAGATACGCACGGCTTTCGAAACGACGGCCAACAAACTCCTCACCTCCAGCGAATCGGGGATGCTGTTACGCGGAGCGCCGATCACGCCGCTGCCGCCGCCACCGCAGCGGACCACGACAGCGGAGACGCAGGCTCCTCCGCCCATTCCACCGCGAAAAACGACGACCACCACGACCACCACCGTCCCTCAGGCCAAACCCCAGACGTCGCAGGCTTCGGCATCGCAGCCTCCTGCGCAGCCGCGCACGACGATCCCCGCGCCGAAGCCCGCGACCCCGGAGAACACTCCTCCGCAGACGGTCACGGCGGCGCCGCAGCCGGCGAAGCCACAGCCGGCCAAGCCGTCTCAGACTGCCACGACACAACCGCGCCCCGTTCCTCCGCCGGCCACGAAGCCCGCCGGCGGCACGGAAACGGACGGCCGCGGCGGTCCGGTCGAGCCTCCCCGCCCCGCGGCCACAGCTCCCGCCCCGGCAGCCCCGGCTCCGCGCGCGCTGACGGCGGGTGAAGTGTCCACGCGTCTGGCCGCGGCCGAGCGGAGTCTCAACGCCGGCAATCTCAACGACGCACGCCGCGCCTACCGCGAGCTCCTCGGCGCGCCGGGACTCGAGCACGAAGCCGTGATTCGCGTGGCCGAGGGTCTCTACCGCGCGCGCGACTTTTCCTCGGCTCTCAACGCGTTCAATCGCGCCGGGGCGCTGCGCCGCGGGGAAGAGCCGTACCGGTTCTACATCGCCGTGGCACTCTACGAGACCGGCGACTTCGCCCGCGCGAAAAAAGAGCTGGCCGCCGCTCTTCCGTACATCGAGATCACCCCCGACGTCGCGCGGTACAAGACCAAAATCGAAGGCTCGATGTAGCAGGCCTCCGCGGCTTTGAAGAGACAGACCTTTCGTTCTCTCGCCTCTATTGGTTAGAATCGCGCCGGTTCATCAGCCGCTTCTCTTCGCGAAAAGGTGCGTCAATGAAAAACTTTGTCGTCGGGCTCGTCCTCCTGATGTTTGCGGTCGCCGGATTCGCCGCCGATCGTCCGGCCTCTCCCGAGATCAACCCGCCCGCCAACGGGGAAGAGTGGCTGAAGCTGAGTAGCACGGAAAAGCTCTTCTGGTCGGTCGGATACGCGCAGGGCTACACCGAGGCGCTCTCCAAGATCGACGTGACCTCCGGCCCGACGTCGCCCTGCGCCAGCCTGGCCGTCCGCACGGAGCGGCAGACTTCGACCTCCGGAAAGCTGAGCGGCTTCGAGCTGGTCTCGGGCCTGGAGCGCTTCTACTCCGAGCCGGCCAACACCGTGATCCCGCTGGGCAGCGCCATCCGCATCAACCTGCTGCAGGCCAGCGGGAAGGATGCGGTGACCATCCAGGAGCTGATCGACACGGCACGCGTCCTCGGACTCCAGGCTGCCGCGCGCCCGCGGCAGTAGGAAAAGCACCACATACCCTCGCTACAGTTTCGCGCTACACTCTGCCCTTCTAGAGGCTGAAGGCCGAGGGGGCCGTGTGCGTTTCAAAACCGCAGTCGCTCTACTCCTGATTGTTGTCATCAGTACGACGACGTTTCCGGTCACCGGCCAGGAAGAACCGCTTCCTGCCATCCAACCGAAAGGCTCCCTGGCGCCCTTGACGCCATCAGTCGTCCTGCCGGCCGAGCCGGTGGCCGTGCCGGTGCCGCTGCCGACGCTCGAAGAGGCGGCGCGTGCGAATGACTACATCACGTTCGATGCGCTCTATCGGGACGCCGTGAAACGCGGCGACTCCATGGCCGCATTTGCGCCGCTGCACGAGATCTGGACCTACGGCATCACCGATCCGATCGGCGCTTTCTACGGACCCGGCATCTATGACCGGCTGGTCCGCGCCTATCCCGGTTTCGCGAGCTACATCGCCGAGTACCGCATCGTCGACAGCAACGGAAACGTGTTCTATCCGACCAGCGAGACGCGCACGTTCCTGCTCGACCGCGCGCTCGAAGGCCGGGCCCCGGGCGTCCAGCTGGTGGAGGGACAACGCAGCAGCAGTACGCCGCGCGTCGAGCTGCGCAGCACGACGACGGGGAGCGTGTGGGATCGCGTTCCCGCGACATCGCAACGCAGTACGGCTTCGCCTCGGCGGAGCACTGCGGCATCGAAGCGCAGCAGCACTTCACCAAAGCGCAGCATTACGGCAAGCAGCGGAACGCCGGCGTCCTCGCCGGCTGACACCGCGGCGTCCCGCCGCCGCACGTCGCGGCCAAAAGCACGCAAGCATGTAGCAGCTGTCGCAACGAAGAAAGAACCCAAAGCGGCGGCGCGGGACGCCGCCGGGCCAGCCGGCGGGGACGCCAGCGTTCCGAAGGCGTCGGCTCCTGTTGCTGAAAAAGCACCGGTCGTCGCGGAGAAGACGCCCGTCGTCACCGATACAGCAGCAGCACCCACCACCACTGCCGAAGCACCGGTGGTCGTGCGCGCGGAACCGACGACAACCGAGCCGGCTACTGTGACGCCGGCCACTGTAACGCCGGCAACGACCGACACGTCGGTCCCGGCTCCGCAGCCGATCGCGGTCGACAACAGTTTCGGCGGACGTGGAGTCCTGCTGCTGGTGATCGGTCTCATCGGAGTGGGCCTCCTGGCGATGATGCTGCGCGCGCCGCGCGAGGTACCACCCTCGATCATGCAGTCTCCGGACGCGGTTCCGCCTCCCGGTGACAAGCCCACGGGACCGACGCCGGTCGAGCCGCTCAGGAGACCGTCGGCGGCGCCGGAACCGCCTCCGCCCGGGAAGAATCGAGCAGGCGGATCGCACGGATGAGGCGAGCTCCCGCGGAGTTGCCTTTCATCACGAAGCCGTTCACGCCGTGACGTAGCCGCTCGCGGTCGGCCGCGGTGAGGTCCTTCGACGTCAGCACGAGGATCGGGATGCGCGCGGTGGCCTCGCGTTGCCCCAGCCGCTCGGCCAACTCGAAGCCGCTCATGCCGGGCATCATCAGGTCGAGGATGATCACATCCGGACGGGACCGTTCCAGGCGCTCGAGCGCTTCCGCTCCCGACGTGGCGCTGTCGAGCAGGTAGCCCGCCTTCCCCAGCTCCTGCTCCAGCATCTGATGCACGGCGATGTCGTCGTCGACGAGCAGGAGGCGCGCGCCGCCGGTCCGTCCTTCGCGGCCCGTGATCTCGGAAAGCCGCCGCAGCAGCCGCGGCCACTCCACCGGCTTCACGAAATAGTCGTCGGCGCCGAAGGCCATGGCCAGCTCGCGATTCTCGAGCATCGACACGATGATCACGGGGATGTCGGTGGTGGCTTCGTCCGTCTTCAGCGTGCGCAGGACCTGCAGCCCTTCCATGCCCGGCAGCACGAGGTCGAGGGTGATGGCGCGCGGGCTCATGACGCGCGCGCGGTCCAGCGCTTCCTGCCCCGTGCGCGCGCGGATCGGCACGTAGCCGGCGGACTGCAGATAGGCGCTGAGCGTGTCGTAGGCCTCGTCCTCGTCTTCGATGACCAGCACACGCTCGCCCGGAGGAATGACCACGCCGCCCGGGCCGATGATCGGGCTGGGAATGCTGGAGCCGGCGAAGCGCAGGGGCAGCGTGAACGTGAACGTGCTCCCCTGCCCGAGGACGCTGGTGACGTGCACCGAGCCCCGCAGCAGCTCGACAAACTTTTTCACGAGGGACAAGCCGAGGCCGGTGCCGCCGAAGGTACGGCTCGTGGCGGTGTCGATCTGACGGAACTCGTCGAAGATGACCGTCAGGTTCTCCGGGGCGATGCCGATGCCGTCGTCCGTCACCAACATCGACAGCATCTCTCCGGCGGCGCGGCGCGCGCGCACCGTGACCACGCCGTGCGTCTTCGAAAACTTCACCGCGTTCGACAGGAGGTTGTAGAGGATCTGCTTGAACTTGGCGTGATCGGTCTCGATCTCGCGCACGTCGTCGGCGATGTCGATGACGAAGGTGACGCTCTTCTTGGCGGTGAGGCCCTTCATCACCTGGCAGACGCTGTCGACGGCCGCACGCACGCCGAACGTCTCCGGATAGAGCTCCATCTTCCCGGCCTCGACTTTCGAGAGGTCGAGGATGTCGTTGATGATGCTGAGCAGGTGCTGTCCCGATTGCAGGATGGAGCGCAGGAAGCCGACGTACTTCGGTTCCAGCCGTTCCTCCAGCCGCTCCACCAGGATTTCCGAGAAGCCGATGATGGCGTTCATGGGCGTGCGCAGCTCGTGGCTCATGTTCGCCAGGAAGATGCTCTTGGCGCGGTTGGCTTCCTCGGCTTGTTCGTTCTTGATCTGCAGCTCGCGCATGATGCGCGCCTTGGCGATGGCCGACACGGCGTGCTCGCGCACGCGGGCCAGCTTCTGCAGGTCCGAGCGGCCGAACGCGTTCTCGTCGGTGAAGTTGTCGAAGATGAGGAAGCCCTCCATCCGCCCGCCCAGCGTCAGCGCCATGGCCAGCATCGCTTTCGGCGCCGGCAGATGCGCGGTCTTGTCGGCCGCGGCGAGATGGCGGAAGTCGTCCTGCTTGATCAGATACACGCCCTCTTCGAGCTGCTCGGCGCGCTCGGAATAGCGGCGCATCGCTTCTTCGAACGAGAGCGACATGCCGTTGAACGGATCGGGGTCATAGCCGCTGACGTTGATGACCTCCGTGCGCTGCGTCTCGTGATCGAACTTGAGAAACACCGCTTTCTCCGCCTGCGGGAAGAGCTTCAGCCCCTGCGCGAGAATGCTCTTGAGGACGTTCTCCAGCCCGACCTCGCGGTTGATCAGCTCCACGATGCGGTCCAGCGTCTCCAGTTCCCCGGCCTGCGCCCGGATCTCCTCGGTGCGCTCCATGACCAGGTCTTCGAGCATGCGGTTCTTGCGTTTCAGCTGGCGCGTGCGCCAGCGGTTCGAGAGCCACAGCGCCACGGCGATCGCGGCCACGTAGAGCAGTACGGCCCACCAGCGCAGCCACACCGGCGGCACGACGTCGAACTGGTAGGCCAGCGGCTGCGACCACACGCCGTCCGCGTTGCGCGCTTTGACTTCGAACGTGTAGCGGCGCGTGAAGAAGTAGGCCGGCAGGTTCGTGTAGCGCGTCTTCGTGTCCGCCGTTTCCTCCGACCAGTTCCGGTCGAAGCCGGCCAGCCGCGTGCGGTAACGGTTGCGCGATTCGTCGGCGAAAGAGAGCAGGGCGTATTCGAGCTCGATCTCGTTCCCGGCCGGCATCTCCGTGTCGCGCAGGCGCACGGTAGGCGTCGTGGTGTTGCGCTCGCGCGCGGCGGGATTGAAGACCGAGACGCCGCTCGGCGTGCCGAGGTAGATGCGGCCCGCGGAGTCGGTGGCCAGCGGCCCGTAGGCCCAGGCCTCGTCGTCGATGAGGCCATCCGCCTTCGTGACGCGCGAGATCTGGCGCAGCGTGCGCGTGTCGATCTCGACGAGGCCGGCGTTGTTGCTCACCCACATCGAACGGCCGTCGAGCGACGGGGTCATACCCACCACCGGCTGTCCGGCGAACACATTCTTCGCGCTGAACGGCTTCTCGATCGTGAGCACGGACAGACCGTCGCCCGTGCCGACCCAGAGACGCTTGTCGTGCGAGGCGAGAGAACGGATGCCGTCGGTCGGAGCGCCGGTGGCCTTCGTCCAGGCGGGGATGAAGACGCGCTTGCCCACTTCGACCGTGGCCGTCTCGCGAAAGATCTGCTCCAGCGGCATCGAAGTGTGGAAGAGCCCGCGGTCGATGCTGCCGGCCCAGAGATGGCCCTGGTTGTCCATGGCCACGCTCGTGGCGCCGGCGGTGGAAAGTCCGGAGGCCGGGCCGAAGAGGAGCCAGCGCTCCCCTGTCAGGCAGGCCACGCCCCAGCTGCCGGCGAAACACATCGTGTCGCCGAAACGGCGCGCGGCGTAGGTGGCGTCGAGACCGAGCGCGCTGATGACCCCGGGCGTGCCGTTGATGGTCACCGGCGTGCGGCGTACGTCAGCCACGATCGGCGGCGGAAGGCGATCCGCGGACGACCACACATTCAGCCCCGCCGCGGTACCGAACCAGAGCCGGTCGCGATGATCGGGTGCCAGCGCGTAGATCTGATTCGAATGCAGTCCGTTGGCAACCGTGAGTGTCGTAGTGGTGTTGCCGGTCATGGTGGCCAGGCCGCTGCCGGTGGCCACCCAGCGCGCACCGCGCCATTCCGGGAGCACCGCGAACGTGCTCTGGTCCGGCAACGGCGGGACCGTGCGCTCGGTCCAGGCGAAGAAGGCGCCGTAGCCCTTCCGCAGACGCGACACGCCGCCGTTTTGTCCGAACCAGAGATTGCCCTCGCGGTCTTCGAGGATCGTCCAGAGCGTCTCCCCAAGCAGACCGTTCGCGCGCGTGATGAGGAGGCGCTGCGACGGATCCTTGCGATCGATGCGCACGGCGCCGGTGCCGAGGCTGGCCGCCCAGACGTGACGGCCATCGCGGGTCGGCCACAGCGCCACCACGCGCTCACTGAGCTCGTGACTGACCACCCGTGCCGTGCCGTTCTCCAGCACCCAGACGGCGCCGTTCACGCTGCCGCCCCACAGCGTCCCGTCGGACGCCTCACTGAGCGCGGTCGCAGGCGACTCGACACGCGCCATCACGCGCTGTCCCTGCGGGTCCACGGTCACGATCTCACCGTTGAAGCGGCTGGCCAGCAGCGTCCCGTCCCGCCGGACCATCATGGTCAGCGCCGGAGCGGCCGCCGGCACGGTCTCGCTGCGCAGCCGGTCCCCCTCGAAGCGATAGCGGAGCATGCCGTCCGGCGTGCTCACCCACACCGAACCGTCGGGCGCGGCCACGACGCAGTTGCGCCGCATGCGCGCCCGCGTCAGAGCCACATTACCGATCCTGGACACGAAGCGCAGCCGCTCGGCCGGTCCGTAGGCGTCCAGCGGTTTCTCGGACACGGCCAGCCCCGCCTCCGTGGCCACCCACAGACGGTGCGACGCATCCTCGATGACCTCGCGCACCGTCGGATCCATCAGCCCGTCGCGCGTGCCGTAGGTCTCCATCGTGCGCCCGTCGTATCGCGCGATACCGGTGGAGTAAAAAGCCATCCAGATATAGCCCTGATGATCCTGGATGATCTTCTGCACGCTGGCCGAAGGCAGCGCCAGCGTCTGCCCGCTCGGCGCAAAGTGCGTGAAAGGAAGCTCCTGCGCGCCGCCCGCGAAGGCCACCGCGAGCAGAAGGCAGAGCAGGCCGGGCCGCATGAGTGCAAGTTTAGCCCGGCGGGGAGTGTCTGAGAGTCTTAGAGAAGTAGAGAAGTAGAGTCTTAGAGGGCTTCGCTTCCGCCTCCCCTCTAAGACTCTAAACCTCTACCACTCTAAGACTGGCCCCAGAACCCCCCGCGCCAACATCCGTACAATCCCATCGTGGCGCATCTCCGCGACTGGCTGGACCTCGGGAAGAACACCGTTCATTCGCTCAAGACGAATGACGTGACCAACCTCTATTCGCAGGAGTGGCCCGAGACGCAGAAGATGCTCATGGCCGAGCATCGGGAGTCGATCGAGGCGGAGCCGAAACGGATCCGCCGCTGGGTCCGGACCGTGAGCGCGGTCTTCTACGGGCTGGCCAAGCGCCTCGCGCCGCACCGGCGCATCCTCTTCGCCTTTTCGTTCGTGGCCTTCTTCCTCTGCCTGGCCTCGATCTTCCACGAAATGAAGACGCCGCCGTTCTGGACCTTCGTCGAGATCGCGGCCATGTTCCTCATCATGACCGTCCTTCTGGCCATGGAGCTGATCGACAAGGTCAAGTTCCGCGACGAGCTGCAGCTGGCCCGCGACCTCCAGGCCAGCCTCATCCCGAAGGAGATGCCGGAAAGCGAGCATTGGGACATCGCCGCGTTCAACCGGATCGCCAACACGGTCGGCGGCGACATCTACGACTTCGTCCCCCTGCCGGACGGACGCATGGCCGTGCTCTTCGGCGACGCCTCCGGACACGGGATGGCCGCCGGTCTGGTGATGGCCGTGGCACACGCGTCGTTCCGCACGCAGCTCGAAGTCGATCCCTCCGCGGCCTCGATCATGGCCTCGCTCAACCGCATCCTCTGCCGCACCGGCGGCACGCGCTCCTTCTTCTCCGCCTGCTACGTCCTCTTCTCCCCCGACGGCTCGTACGCTGCCACTCTGGCCGGTCACCCGTCCATCCTGAAGATCGACACCGCCGGCCAGGTCTGCGAGCGCATCGGCCGCGGCGCCTATCCCCTCGGCGTGAAAGCCGGCCTGGCCTGGGAGACCGTCCACGGCACCCTCGCCCCCGGCGAGCGCCTCCTGCTCCATTCCGACGGCCTCACCGAAGCCCGCAACGCCCAGGAACGCGAATTCGGCGACCACTACGTCGAAGTCATCGCCGGCTGGCACCCCGACGGAAGCGCCTCCACGCTCGTCGACTCCCTCGTCGGCGAATGGCAGATGTTCATGGGACACCTCCCGGCGGATGATGACGTTTCGATTGCGGTGGTGAGGCGGAGGTAGGTTTTTCGCGAGTCACAAACGTCGAAGCAAACGTCCGAATGATCCTCCGCTTCGGCCACCCCAGTGCGTTGATCGTTCGCATCACGGACGAAGCCACGAACGTGAGCGGTAGGTACCGCCCCGTGCGGAACGCCCGTCGTGCGAGGCGTGAGATGGCGACCGATCGTTCGTTGTTCGGGCGGCGCAGTCGTTCGTAGACGAGGAGCCGTTCGCGCGAGACGTCGCCGGCGCGCAGCGCGGCGTCCGCGACATCGGCCAGCGCGAGGGCATCCCAGATCGAGGCGTTCGCGCCCTGTCCGCCGGCCGGGGTCATGGGGTGGATGGCGTCTCCGATGAGCGCCGCGCCGTCGGCGACGTAGGACGGCGCGTGGCCGAACGGCCGGGCGATGCGTTTGTAGTCATGGCCTTCCGGCGTGGGGCGATCCGCGGGAAGGGGAATGAGCAGAATGCCTTCGCCGCCGGGCCAGGGAATGAAGGCCTTGGCACCGCTGCCGTCGATCCACACGCGTGCACGGGACGGCGGCAGCGTCCATTCCGGAATCATGGCCGTGACGAACTCGATCGGGAACGGGGTGAGCGCGATCGGGATCCCGAGCTGCGTGCGCACGATCGAGTTGCCGCCATCATCGCCGACCACGAGCTGCGCCTCGAGGACGAGCTCCTTGCCGCGAATCCCGGCGACGCGTCCGTTCTCACGCAGCAATTCCTCTACTGCCACGCCGCGATGGACTTCGACGTTGCCCGTGGCCACCGCGGCCTCGGCGAGGAGGGCACGCGTCAACGACGGATTGGTGGAGAAGGCGTCTATCCCCGCGGCGTCGAAATCCTCGCGCGTGATGCGCAGCCACGGCTTCTCTCCGCCGATCTCGATCGCTTCAAGTTTCACGCTGGCGCGCTCGCGGATCGCCTCGGCCACGCCATAGCGATCCAGCGCATCCGTCGTCGTACTCCAGAGAATCTCCGGCCGCGCAATTTTCGGCGGCGCGCTCTCGCGCTCGACCAGCGCCACGCGCCACCCGCGGCGTCCCAGGTCGAGCGCCAGCACGGCGCCGCCGATCCCGGCACCGACGATGACGACGTCGACTCGCATTTAAACCGTCGCGCGTTTCTCGACCAGTCCCTCGAACACCTGCAGTGCAAGATCGACGCGGCCCAGCGGCGCGCTGACCTGCACGCCGGCCACGCGCTGGCGCACGCGCTCGAGCGTTTCGCGGGCGATGGTCACGCCTTCGCGCAGGCCGTGCTCTTTGCTCTTCTCGCTGGCGATGCGCATGCGCTCCATGACGTCGTCGGGCACGGAGACGCCCGGCACTTCGTTGTTCATGAACTGCGCGTTGCGGTAGGAGAGCAGCGGCCAGATTCCGGCCACGACCGGGAGGTTCATCGGCTCGATGCGATTGAGGAAGTGCTCGAGCTGGCGGACGTCGAAGACCGGCTGGGTGATGGCGTACTCGGCGCCGGCCTTCACTTTCCAGTCCAGGCGGCGGAGCTCGTATTCGAGATCGAGGTGACCGGGGTTCACGCCCACACCGATGGTGAAGCAGGTCGGCGCGCCGAACGGATTGCCGCCCAGGTCGAGACCGCGGTTCATCAGGTTGACCATGTTCGTGAGGCCGATGGAGTCGATGTCGAACACGGCCGTGGCCTCGGGGTACGGGCCCATCTTGGGAGGATCGCCGGTGATGATGAGGAGGTTGTGCAGACCCAGCGCCGCGCAGCCGAGGAGATCGGAGTGCATGCCCAGGAGATTGCGGTCGCGGCAGCAGTAGTGCAGCACCGTCTCGATGCCCACCTGCTGCTGCAGCAGCACCGACACCGCGATCGCGCCCATGCGGTTCTGCGCGCGCGGACCATCCGGAACATTGACCGCGTCGACGCCGGCCGCGCGGATGGTACGCACCGACTTGACCATGGCCTCGGGGTCGGCGCCTTTCGGAGGCGTGATCTCGATCGTGGTGACGAACTCCCCCGCGGCCAGCTTGCGTCCCCAGTTCGACCGGGAGGCCATCGGCGCGGGCGCGACGCCGGCCGGCTTGTCGGCGGCCTTCGTATTCCCCTCAATGACCACAAACGAGCGGCGCGGCGAGAGCGGACGCACCGCGTCCGCCATCATCTTGATGTGCTCGGGCGTCGTGCCGCAGCAGCCGCCGATGAACTTGACTCCCTTGTGAATGAGCCGCTTGGCGTACTTGGCGAAGTAATCGGGGGAAGCCATGTACATCTGCCGGCCGTTCACGTCGCGCGGCAGGCCGGCGTTCGGCTGACAGGAGATCTTCCGGGCCGTGGCCGCGGCCATCTCCTCGATGGCGTCGAGCATCACGTCCGGACCGACCGAGCAATTCAGGCCGATCACATCGGCGCCGGCACGGTCGAGTCTCTGAGCGAGCGTCCGCGGCGTGTCGCCGAAGATCGTGCGCCCGTCCACGCCGATCGTCATCTGGGCCACGACCGGGAGCATGCAGATGTCGCGGATGGCGGCGATGGCCTGCTCCATCTCCGCGATGTTGGAAAACGTCTCACAGACGAACAGATCGACGCCGGCATCGAGCAGCGCCTGCGCCTGCTCGCGGAAAAAGTCGCGCGCCTCGTCGACGCCCGTCGGTCCGTACGGCTCGATGCGGATCCCGAGCGGACCGATCGCACCGGCCACGTAGGCCGACTCGCCGGCCGCCTTGCGCGCCAGCTCCGCCGCGCGCATGTTGATGTCGCGCAGCTCCTCCTCGATACCGAACCCGTGCAGCTTCACCCGGTTCGCGCCGTAGGTGTTGGTCTCGAGGATCTCCGCGCCCGCCTTCACGTACTGCCGGTGCACCTCCAGCACGATCTCCGGACTGCGGAGATTCAGCTCGTCGTAGCACTTGTTGATGAAGACGCCCTTCGAATAGAGCATCGTCCCCATCGCCCCGTCGAAGAGGTAGACGTGCTCGTCGGCAATTGCCTGGATGAAGTCCATGATCGATATCCCGAAAAACAAAAACCCCACACCGAAACCGGCGCGGGGCAACTCGAAGTGCAACTCGAATTCTCGGCTCTTAGCTTTTTTTAGGCTGGTTGCAAGCTGCCCCAAATCACTCCAGCAGGAGAAAGAGTAGGTTCGTGAGGGATGGTTGTCAAGGCGTTGCGGCGGCGAGGAGTGGCGTTATTAGTTTAGTTAATCAACCGCCGCCGTTCTTGGAGGTGCCATTCTTGAAGCCGTTCCGCGTTGGGCGCCGCCAAGCGGATGCCGACCCAAGGCGGTCAGGTACTCTCTCAAGTTTCCCGGTGTCACGAAGACGATAAAACACTTCCTTCACCTTGTTTTCGGAAGTGATTCCCGTTATCTGGCGGGCCACGGCATTGTTGATCTGATCGTGCGTCTTGAGATAGGTCAAGATCGCTTCTTCGGGTGAAGCCAGCCGTTCATGGCGAATGAGAACGACCACGCTACTATCTCGATCCTCAATAATCGGATCCTTCAAACGAAGCGCTCGCATGGCTTGAAAGGCGGTATTCAAACCCTCACCAACATCCTTGTTGGGTGGATCTGGAAACTTGTTAATTAGCCGAACGATCATTCCGTTGCGTGCGAATTGCTCGATGAGAATATTCTGAGTGGTAATGTGACCTGGAAGCCGACCTGGACTCTCGACTTCGATTCGATTGTCAAAAACTCGAATCTGAATGTCGGCCGCAATGCTGTAGTCGCGATGCAGAGCCGCGTTTGTGATGATCTCATGTAGGGTCTCATGCGGATATTTGATGCTTTCCAGGCCGGTGGGCCCAAGGACTTGCACGCCTTCAACAACGCGCACTGTCTCGCGAACAGCTGTCGCGATCTGCTCATAGAGCCAGCCCTCTATCGTCAGAGGGTCGAAAGCCAATGTATCGCGTGTACCAACTTGATCCGTTGTCCGATACCGCAAGATCTTAATGCCGCACCGTTTAGGCAGGATCGCCTGCGGGAGCTCTGCGAACAGGAGCACGGCAGCGACGGTAGGCTTATCTCCAAGAAGCAGCTGTTGTTTGCGCAACCACGGTTCGGGCTCGGCGGTTGGGACAACGTTCAGAAGGAACTCAAGTACAACAGTTGAGTTAGCCACGAAGGCCGCGTCGGTACTCACCGTTTCCGTTTCAAACGAGGTGATCCCTTTATCGAGCCGAAGCCGAGCAAATTGTTCTTCCGATATTTGCGGGAGATTTTGCGCGCCGCGGCGAACGTACACGACTCCGTCAGTTGCCTTCACGACCTCACGGGTCTTCAGCACCTCCAGTTGGAGAACCAACCCGGACTCGGTGGCGCCGCGGAGGAATGTAGGCCGAACATAAGTTCCGAGAGGCGATACCTGCTCGAAGGCTTGAAGGTGACCGTTTGCTTCCTCCGGATCAGCGAAACCCCTCCAGGATCGGATCTTAGCGCCGCCTGGACCATGACGTTCGTCGATGCCGACATAAAGCTCCCCGCCAGCAGCATTCGCGAACCCTGAGATCGTCTTCGTAAGCTTACCGGGGGCAATGTCCTTGGACTTAAGGTCGTGGAAGTGACCTTCGGGAAGCGCCAGAATAAGGTCGCGCTGCTCCGGCCAGATGTCCGCTACCGTCACCACCTTCCTATCCTAGCAAACGCCGTCCTTCTTATTTGATCCGAAGAGGTCCCACGCTCTCTCACCGGGACAGAGTCGTTGACATGGAGCATTAGCGTGTTTTTCACGAATGCCAATCATGGTCTCGGGGTCGCCCGCGGGTTGACATTCGGCGCGGGGCCGATGGCCGGCGGCCTTCCGTCCTGGGCCGTCTCGGGAGCCGGCGGGCTGCAGCCGTTGCCGAGGGACGTGGCGTCGAGGTCGAAGGCGAAGCGGCCCTCGGCTTCGGTCGACACGACGACCCAGCTCTGTGTTGCCAGATCGTCCTCCGGCCCCGGGTAGGACTTGTCGAAGTTGAAATACACCCAACCGGAAAGGGACGATCTGACGTTTGGAGGGATGAAGTTCCGGTCGCGATGGCTGAACCGCGCCAGGGTGGGCGAGCGAGCGATGCAAAAGTCGGGTGGGACCGTAATGATGACGTCGCATACGAAGTCCCACGAATCCCCTTCGTCGTCGAATCGAACGGCCTCGCGGTAGGGGATGTCGGCATTGGCGAAGACCGCGCACCCGGCGCTGGCATCGGTCACTCCCTCACGCCAGACTTTGAAAGACGTGTTGAATTCGCCGACACCATGGCCCATCCAGGGTGCCGCGAATGCGGAAGGGAGCGGCTGGCGGCGATCGGCCGTGCCGCCGTTCTGCAGGCGGCTGTAGAACGTACGCCGGAAGCTGGAAGGGGCGGCCGACTGTCCGCCTTCGGGGATGGCGCGAATGTGAACCATGGTGTTGGCTTGTGCGGCGTTATAGGCGGGATTGACCTGCTGGTAGTCGCCGATGAGGACGTTGTCGAACAGGATCTCGCTGGAAAAGTAGCCGGCGTCCACGGGCGTCTTGGAGCCGCAGTTCCGGACGACGTCGATGGTCACGTATCCGATGGCGTTTCCATGCGCGGCACCGACCCGGGCAGTGCCGCATGCGGCGGTGCGGCCGAGGGTCAGGGCGCTCCTCAGGTCCGCCAGGACCTGCGGAGGAAGCCGGCCGGGGAGCTGGCCGCAGGCGGCCGTGTCGAGCCGTTCGTTGGCGTCGTTGCCGGCCGAGCGGCGTCCGGGATCGGTTTCACTGGACGTTCCGTCCTCGGCGCCGATGCGGCCGTGCTGCAACACGTCGAACAGATTGACGGCCTGGACGTCGTAACCAGTGAGGAAGAGATTGAACGTCAGGACCGGGTAGGCGTAGTCCGTCCAGATCGTGGCCCGCGCGATCTGCGGAAGCGGTGTGACGTTGGTGATGGTGAAGAGCGTCGTCTCCTGGGTACGGTTCTGGAGATCCACTTCGAAGTACGGCAGGAGCAGCGTGGCCGCCGGAGCGACCTTGATGTCGCAACTGTCGTCGTTGCCGATCGTGGCCGGCGAGCCGCCGGCACGCCGGGGAATGATCGTGTTCGCGGCGGGAGCGATCACCGGCTCATCGCTGGATTCGGACGGAGACCCGGACCCGGTTGGCGGAATCGAGGGCGTGCATCCGTTTCCAAGCGACGCCGCATCGAAGTCCGCGGTGTAGCGTGGTTCTCGCTCGTAGTACTCCCCCCCTTCCATCGAAACGACGACCCAGTTCTGGCTGGCCACCCGGAACGGCCGGAACGGAAACACTCCCTGGTTGTTGAGGTTCATGTACATCCAGCCGGCCGCGGCTCCGTCCGGGCGCGGCGGGAACACGTCATCGTCGCTGGAGATGCGTGAGCTGGCCGGCAGCAGCGGACGGACCGGCGCGCCGCAGGTCTCACAGTCGGAGAAGGCCACCGGGTTCTCGTCTTCGTCGAAGCGGACCATGTCGGCGATGGTGAGGGAGTCGTTCGAGGCCACGGCGCATCCGGAATGCGCGCGCGTGATGCCCTCCCGCCAGATCTTGAAGTTGGTCTTCATCGATCCGTCCGCTCCGCCGATCCAACGTGCGGCGAACGTGGCCGGAAGGGGCTGGCGCCGGTCGGCAGTGCCGCCGCTCTGGAAGTTGCTGTAGAACGTGGCCGCGAAATTCGTCGGGTGCGCGCCCGGCCCTCCGCCTTCGGGTATGGCCCGGATGTGCACCAGCGGTCCGCCCTGGGCGGTGTTATACCCCCTGTTCACCTGCCGGTAGTCGCCCGTCAGGACGTTGTCGTACAGAATCTCGGACGTGAAATAGCCCGGGTCCGTCGGAAGCATCGAGTTGCAGCTTTCGACGACGTCGACGGTGGCGTATCCGACGGCATGGACGTGCTGGCCCCCAACGCGCTGGTCCGGGCACGGAGAGGCTCCGCGGCCGGTGGTGAGCACGCGCACGAGCTGCTGAAGAACCGCAGCCGGAATCTGGCGAAGGAGGTCGTCGCATTCCGCGATGTCCAGCAGAGGATTCTCATCGTTATCGAGTGCGCGGGTGCCTGGCACGGAATCACTGGTCGTACCTTCGAGGCCGGACACTCGACCGAACACCAGGAGCTCGCCCAGATCGATCGGCTGGACGTCATAACCGGGCAGGAAGACGTTGAAGCTGAAGACGGGAAAAGCCCAGTCGGTCCAGATCGTGACGCGGGCGATCTGGGGAGATTGCGCCACGTTGGTGACGTTGAAGATCGTGTTGCCCTCAAAAGTGTTCTGGAGATCGACGTCGAAATAAGGAAGGAGCAGCGTCGCCGCCGGCGTGACGATGACGTCGCAACTGTCGTCGTTGTCCACGGTGGCCGGCGAATCTGCGTAAAGCGCGCTGCCGGCGATTGTCAGGAGCAACAGGGCACAACGCGCAACGCGAGTCATGGGTTTGAGCTCCTTCCCGGATTGACGTTGGGCGCGGGACCGACGGCGGGAGCACCCCCATCCTCGTCCGTCTCCAACGCCCGCGGACTGCAACCATTGCCGAGGGACGTGGCGTCGAAGTCGACGGAATAGCGGCCCTCGGCCGCCATCGATACGACCACCCAGGCCTGGCTTGCCAGCCCGTCACTCAAGCTGCCGTTGTCGAGGTTGAGGTACATCCAGCCGGCGAGATCGTCGCCCTCGTTCTCGGGAACTTCCTCCGCACCCCACCTGCCGGAGACGTCGATTTGCCCGACGGACGGCACCGGCCAGTCAAAGTCGTAACAAAAGATATAGCACTCGGGTACGAACACCGTGGGGTTCTCGTCTTCGTCGAATCGGACAAAGTCCGGGTACCCCGGCATCGTCGCGTTTGCGGTCACCGCACATCCGGCGGCCGCGCCGGTCACGCCTTCCCGCCATACTTTGAACGAGGTAATGAGCTCGCCGACACCGCCGTCGATCCACCGCGCGGCGAAGGCCGACGGAAGCGGCTGCCGCCTGTCGGCCGTGCCGCCGTTCTGCAGGCGGCTGTAGAACGTGCGCCGGAAGTTCGTCCGGGCCGAGCCGGACAAGCCCCCTTCCGGGATGGCGCGGATGTGGACGAGCGTGTTGCCCTGCGCGAAATTGTTGGCGCGGTCCACCTGCTGGTAGTCGCCGATGAGGACGTTGTCGTACAGGATCTCGTTCTCGAAATAGCCTGGGTCGACGGGCATGGCGGAACCACAGTTCCGCACCACGTCGATGGTCGCGTATCCGATGGCGTGTCCATCCGGATGCACGTTCCCAACCCTGGCGTTGCCGCATCCAGTGGTGCGCCCCACGATCAGCGCAACGAGCAGGTCCACCAGGATCTGCGGCGGGAGACGGTCCGGGAGCTTGCCGCAGGCAGCGGTGTCGATGAGAGGGTTGGCATCGTTGCCGGCCGAACGGCTGCCCACTTCGGAGTTGCTCGAGGTGCCCGGTTCGGCGATCCGGCCCTGCGTCAGCACGTCGGCCAGGTTGATCGACTGCACGTCGTATCCGGTCAGGAAGATGTTGAAGGTGAGGACCGGGAAGGACCGGTCGGTCCAGAGAGTCATGCGCGCGATCTGCGGAAGCGGCGTGACGTTCGTGATGGTCACGAAGGTCGTGTCTTCCACGGGATTGGTGGGATTGATGTCGAAGTAGGGCAGCAATAGCGTGGCCGCGGGCGCCACCTTGATGTCGCAGCTGTCGTCATTGTTGACGGTGCTCGGCGCGCCGCCGGCGAAGACCGGCTGGAGCGTGTTGGCCGCTGGAGCAATCACCGCCTCATCGCCCGATTCGGTTTCTGATTCGGTCGGGGCAACGGCGGGGGTGCATCCGTTTCCGAGCGATGCCGTATCGAACTCGAGCTGGAATCTTCCTGCGGCGCTCATCGATACGGTGACCCAGTTCTGGCTGGCCACCCGGAACGGCCGGAACGGAAACACTCCCTGATTGTTGAGATTCAGGTACATCCAGCCTGACGTCGCGCCGGACGTAGCGCCGCCGGGATTCGGAGGAAACACGCTGTCATTGCTCGATGGGCGCGAGCTCGACCGAAGCAGCGGACGCGCGGGCAATGCGCAGTTCTCACAATCCGCAATGGCCACCGGGTTCTCGTCCTCGTCGAAACGGACGATGTCGGCGATGGTGAGGGAGCCATTCGACGAAACGGCGCAACCCGAGTGCGCGCGCGTGATCCCTTCCCGCCAGATCGTGAAGTTCGTCTCCAGGGGAGTCTCCGCTTCGTCGATCCAGCGGGCGGCGAAGACCGCCGGGAGGGGCTGGCGTCTGTCGGCCGTGCCGCCGTTCTGATAGTTGCTGTAGAACGTGGTGGTGAAGTTCGTGGGATGTGCGCCCGTTGGGCCGCCCTCGGGGATGGCCCGGATATGCACCATCGGCCCGCCGCGCGCGAGATTTTGCACGCGGTTCACCTGCTGATAGTCGCCGGTCAGGACGTTGTCGAAGAGGATCTCGGACGTAAAGTAGCCGGGGTCTGTCGGAAGCAATCCATTGCAGCTTGCGACGAGGTCGATGGTGACGTACCCGGCCGCATGGGCATGCTCACCGCCGACACGCCCGCCGGAGCACAACCCAGGGCTCCTCCCGGCCGTGAGCGCCCGAACGATCTCTTCGCGGAAGAACGGTGGCAGCTGCGCCGGGATCGTGTCGCAGTCCGCGATCTCCAGCAGCGGGTTCTGGTCATTGCCGAGCGACCGGTCACCGACCTCAGCGTCGCTCGACGTCCCTTCCAGCCCGGAGAGGCGGCCGGCCACGAGGATGTCGTACAGATCGATCGACTGGGCGTCGTAGCCGCCCAGAAAGATGTTGAAGCTGAGGAGCGGATACGACCAATCGGTCCACAACGTGACCCGCGCGATCTGAGGAAGCTGCGTCACGTTGAAGACGGTGAAGAGCGTCGTTTCGGTCCTCTCCGGAGTCAGATCGATTTCGAAGTAAGGCAGGAGCAGCGTCGCGGCGGGAGTCACGATGACGTCGCAGCTGTCGTCATTGTTCACCGTGGCCGGAAAGACGGCGCCCAGCGCGCTGCGGGCGATGGCCATGAGCAACAAAGCAAGCAACAGAAGACGAGTCATGGATTTGGACTCCTTCCCGGATTGACGTTGGGCGCAGGACCGATTGCCGGGGCATCCCCATGCGCGTCGGTAATGAAAGCCGGCGGACTGCAACCGTTGCCGAGGGACGTGGCGTCGAAGTCGACGGAAAAGCGACCCTCGGCCGCCATCGATACGACGACCCAGCTCTGCGCTGCGAGGTCGTCGGCCGGCCACTGCTCGAACCCGAAGTTGTCGAAGTTGAAATACATCCAGCCGGCAATATCTCCGTCCGGGTTCCGTGGCAGGCCCCATTCGTCCGCCTCGATCCGCCACACGGCGGACGAGGTATAGAGATTGCCGTCGAAGCAAGGCGGAAGTGGATTGGAGATGATGACGCAACCTCTGAGCGCGTTCGCCTCCCCGTCCTCGTCGAACCGGACGACGTCGGGATAGCGGATGACGGAATTGTCGTAGACAGCGCATCCCGCGCCGGCACCGGTCACTCCCTCACGCCAGATCTTGAACGACGTGTTGAGCTCACCAACACCGCCGTCGATCCACCGTGCGGCGAAGGTCGACGGGAGTGGCTGCCGCCTGTCGGTCGTGCCGCCGTTCAGAAGGCGGCTGTAGAACGTGCGCCGGAAGTTCGTCCGGGCGGAGTTGGACAAGCCCCCTTCGGGAATGGCGCGGATGTGCACGAGCGTGTTGCCTTGCGCGAAGTTGTTGGCGCGACTCACCTGCTGGTAGTCACCGATCAGGACGTTGTCGAACAGGATCTCGTTCTCGAAATAGCCTGCGTCGACGGGCATTGCGGGACCACAGTTCCGCACCACATCGATGGTCGCGTATCCGACCGCGTCGTTTCCATGCACGGACCCAACCCTGGCGCTGCCGCATCCGGTGGTGCGGCCGCGGTTCAGGGCGCTGCGCACGTCCGCCAGGATCTGCGGCGGAAGACGGTCGGGAAGATTGCCGCAGGCGGTGGTGTCGATCAGCGGGTTGGCGTCGTTGCCGGCCGAACGGCTGCCCACTTCGGAGTTGCTCGACGTGCCCGGTTCGGCGATCCGGCCGTGCGTCAGCACGTCGGCCAGATCGATCGACTGCACGTCGTATCCGGTCAGAAAGATGTTGAAGGTGAGGACCGGGTACGCCCGGTCGGTCCAGAGGGTCACGCGCGCGATCTGCGGAAGCGGAGTGACGTTCGTGATGGTGACCAGGGTGGTCTCGTCTTGCGGATTGTCCAGGTTGATTTCGAAATACGGCAAGAGCAGCGTGGCCGCGGGCCCCACCTTGATGTCGCAACTGTCGTCATTGTTGACTGTGGCCGGCGCTCCGCCGGCAAGCGCCGGTTGGAGCATGTTGGCGGCTGGCGCAATGATCGTGTCCCCATCACCGGATTCGGTCGGGGGAACGGAAGGTGTGCATCCGTTCCCGAGGGATGCGGTGTCGAACTCGACCTGGAATCTTCCTTCGGCGCCCATCGAGACGGTGACCCAGTTCTGGCTGGCCACCCGGAACGGCCGGAACGGAAACACCCCCTGATTGTTGAGGTTCAGGTACATCCAGCCGGACGTGGCGCCACCGGCATTCGGAGGAAACACGCTGTCGCCCGTCGAGGGGCGCGAGCTGGACGGCAACAACGGACGCGCCGGCGATGCGCAGTTTTCACAATCCGCGATGGCCACCGGGTTTTCGTCATCATCGAAACGAACGATGTCGGCGACAGTGAGGGCACTATTCGACGTCACGGCGCAACCCGAGTGCGCGCGCGTGATCCCTTCCCGCCAGATCGTGAAGTTGGTCTCGAGAGGCCCGTCCGCTTCGCCGACGTCCGCTTCGTCGATCCAGCGGGCGGCGAAGACGGACGGAAGGGGCTGGCGTCTGTCGGCCGTGCCGCCGTTCTGATAGTTGCTGTAGAACGTGGTGGTGAAGTTCGTCGGGTGCGCACCGGTTGGGCCGCCCTCGGGGATGGCCCGGATGTGCACCAGCGGCCCGCCGCGGGCGAGATTTTGTACGCGGTTCACCTGCTGATAGTCGCCGGTCAGGACGTTATCGAAGAGGATCTCGGACGTGAAGTAGCCCGGATCTGTCGGAAGCAGAACGTTGCAGCTGGCGACGAGGTCGATGGTGACGTACCCGGCCGCATGAGCATGCTCGCCGCCGACTGGCCTGCCGGAACACAACGCCGGGCTCTTCCCGGCCGTAAGCGCACGAACGATCTCCTCGCGGAAGAACGGTGGCAGCTGCGCCGGGATCGTGTCGCAGTCCGCGATCTCCAGCAGCGGGTTCTCGTCATTGTCGAGCGAACGGTCACCGACCTCCGTATCGCTCGACGTACCTTCCAGCCCGGAGAGGCGGCCGGCCGCGAGGATGTCGTACAGGTTGATCGACTGGGCGTCGTAGCCGGTCAGGAAGACGTTGAAGCTGAAGAGCGGAAGGGACCAATCCGTCCACAACGTGACTCGCGCGATCTGAGGGAGCTGCGTCACGTTGATGACGGTGAAGAGCGTGGTTTCGCCCCTGTCGGGGCCAGGTGTCAGGTCGACTTCGAAGTAAGGAAGAAGCAGCGTCGCGGCAGGAGTCACGATGACGTCGCAGCTGTCGTCGTTGTTCACCGTGGCCGGAGAAGCGGCGCCCAGCGCGCTGCCGGCGATCACCAGAATCAACAGAAGACGAGTCATGGATTTGGACTCCTCCCCGGGTTGACGTTGGGCGCGGGACCGATGGCGGGTTCCCCGCCGTCCTCGGCGGTAAACGCAGTCAGCGGGCTACAACCGTTCCCGAGGGACGTGGCGTCGAAGTCGACGGAGTAACGAGCCTCACTGTTCATCGACACGACGATCCAGTTCTGCAGCGCGATCGCCCCGGGTTGGGAATGCGCGTGGTCGTCGACGTTGAAGTACATCCATCCCGCAACAGCGCCGTCCGGGTTCGGTGGAAGAAGATCGAGCCCTGCGATCGCACCTGTGCCGTCGGCGTCAATTCGCCAAACGGCAGGGGTCGAAAGCGGCGGCAGCGGACACGGGCCGCAAACGTCGGGTGAGAACCCCGTGGGGTTTTCGTCTTCATCGAACCGGACGATGTCGGCGAACCGGATCTCGGCGTTGGGGCGGACCGAGCATACCGCCGAGGCATTCGTCTTCCCCTCGCGCCAGATATTGAAGGTGGTCTCGAAAGAACCATCACCGCCGGAGATCCACCGGGCCGCGAACGTCGACGGGAGAGGTTGGCGGCGATCGGCCGTGCCTCCATTCTGCAGGCGGCTGTAGAACGTGCGCCGGAAGTTCGTAGTCGCCCCACCGGAGAGGCCCCCTTCCGGGATGGCGCGAATGTGAACCAAAGGGTTGCCTCGGGCGGAGTGGTTGGCGCCATCCAGTTGCTGGTAGTCGCCGATGAGGACGTTGTCGTACAGGACCTGGGTCGTGAAGTAGCCGGCGTCGACAGGCATCGCCGAACCGCAGTTCCGTACGACGTCGATGGTCGCGTATCCGATCGCCTCCGGATGCGTGGAACCGACTCTGGCATTGGCGCAGGCAGTGCTGCGGCCTTCGGTCAGTGCACGCCGAACGTCGGCCAGGATGTTCGGGGGGAGTTGCTCGATGAGGCCAGCTCCGCATTCCGAGGGATCGAGCAGCGGGTTGGCGTCGTTGTCCTCGGAGAAGCGGCCGGGCACGACCTGATTGGTCGTGCCGCCGGCGATGCGGCCCCGGGCGATGACGTCGAAGAGATCGATCGACTGCACGTCGTAGCCCGTCAGGAAGAGATTGAAACTGAGGACCGGGAATGCCTGATCGGTCCAGAGGGTGACGCGTGCGATCTGCGGAAGCGGAGTGACATTCGTGATGGTGAAGAAGGTCGTCCCTTCGGCGCGGGTCGTGGGGTGGACCTCGAAATACGGCAGCAACAGCGTGGCCGCCGGGGTCACGTTGATGTCGCAGCTGTCGTCGTTGTTGACTGTGGCCGGAGAGCCGCTCGCAAATGCCGGCTTGATCAGATTTGCGGCCGGAGCGATGACCGTCTCGCCGCCGTCAGAACCGATCGGAGGAATGGAAGATGTGCATCCGTTTCCCAGCGACGCGGCATCGAAGTCGACCGAGTAGCCTTCCTCCGCGGCCATCGAAACGACGACCCAGTTCTGACTGGCGACCGGGAACGGCCGGAACGGAAAGACCCCCTGGTTGTTGAGGTTGATGTACATCCATCCCGCCGTGGCGCCGTCGGGATTGGGAGGGAACACGCTGTCGTCGCTGGAACGATTCGAGGTGGCCGGCAGAAGCGAGCGTGGGGCTACACCGCAGGTCTGGCAATCCACGAGAGCGACCGGATTCTCGTCCTCGTCGAAACGGACGACGTCGGCGATGGTGAGAGCGCCGTTCGACGCCACGGCGCAGCCCGGGTCGCCGCGCGTCACACCCTCCCGCCAGATCTTGAACGTCGTTTTCAGCTCTCCGTCCGCTGCGCTGATCCAACGTGAGGCGAACGTTGCCGGAAGCGGCTGCCGCCGGTCGGCGGTGCCTCCGTACTGGATGTTGCTGTAGAACGTGGTGGTGAAGTTCGTGGGATGTGCGCCCGTTGGGCCGCCCTCGGGGATGGCCCGGATGTGCACCATCGGGCCGCCCTGGGAGGCGCTCTTCTGCGGGCTCACCTGCTGGTAGTCGCCGGTCAGGACGTTGTCGTACAGGATCTCGGACGTGAAGTAGCCGGCGTCTGTAGGAAACAAAACGTTGCAGCTCGAGACCACGTCGATCGTCAGATATCCGATGGCTCGTTCGTGTGCTCCGCCCACGCGGCCATTCGGACATCGCCTGAACCCGGCATCGCTGCCATCGAGGAACGCCGCCTGGATCCGTCCCAGGGAAAACCGCGGAATCACGACCGCCAGAATGTCGCAGTCCGTGATGTCGAGCTGCGGGTTGTCATCGTTGTCGATCGAGCGTACGCCGGCATCGTCGTCGCTCGACGTCCCCTCAGGCCCGGACAAAAAACCGCGGGCGAGGACGTCGTACAGATTGATCGACTGAACGTCGTAACCCGTGAGGAAGATGTTGTAGTCGAGGACGGGATACGACCAATCGGTCCACAACGTGACGTGCGCGATCCGGGGAAGCTGCGTCACATTGGCGACGGTGAAGAGCGTCGTCTCCCCGTCCGGACGGGTCAGATCGACCTCGAAGTAAGGCAGGAGCAGCGTCGCGGCAGGAGCGACGATGACGTCGCAGCTGTCATCGTTGTTCACCGTGGCGGGAGAAACGGCGCCCAGCGCGCTGCCGGTGACTGTTAGGAGCAACAGCGCGCAGCGCGCAACGCCAGTCATGGTCTCGGGCTCCTCCCCGGGTTGGCGTTGGACGCCGGACCGATGGCGGGCGCATCCCCATCCTCGTCCGTCATCAGCGCCGGAGGACTGCAGCCGTTCCCGAGGGAAGCGGCGTCAAATTCAACGGCGTGGCGCCCCTCGGCGCTCATCGACACGACGACCCAATTCTGCAGAGCAATCTCGTCCAAGGGCCGGTCCATGGGCTCGTAGTTGTCGAGGTTGAAGTACATCCAGCCGGCGAGGGCTTGGCCAGGATTCGGTGGGAGGCTGTCGTACCGTCCCGCGTCCTTCGCGCTGATCCGCGAGACGGCGGGCAGGTGGTGAGGGATGGAACACAGGTAATATCCGCAATCGGTGATGAGGGCCGAGGGATTCTCATCCTCGTCGAAGCGAACTACGTCAGGATAAGAAACCTCTCCATTTGCCGAGACCGCGCATCCAGCGCCGGGATTCGTCACTCCCTCACGCCAGATCTTGTATGTAGTCCCGAGCTCCCCGACACCGCCATCGATCCACCGCGCGGCGAAGGTCGAGGGAAGCGGCTGGCGGCGATCGGCCGTACCGCCATTCTGCAAGCGGCTGTAGAACGTGCGCCGGAAATTCGTACCTGCGCTGCCGGCGAACCCTCCTTCCGCGATGGCGCGAATGTGAACCAGCGTGTTGCCTCGCCCGAGGTTGTTGACGCCGTCCACTTGCTGGTAGTCGCCGATGAGAGCGTTGTCGTACAGGACCTTGGTCGTGAAGTAGCCGGCGTCGACGGGCATCGCCGAACCGCAATTCCGTACGACGTCGATGGTCGCGTATCCGATTGCCTCGGGATGCGTGGAACCGACTCTGGCCCTGGCACAGGCAGTGGTGCGTCCTTCGGTCAGCGCAAGCCGGACGTCCGCCAGAGTGTTCGGGGGGATCTGCTCCAGCAGAGCCCCGCATTCCGAGGGATCGAGCAGCGGGTTGGCGTCGTTGTCCTCGGAGCGGCGGCCGGGCATGACGCGATTGGTCGTGCCGGGGATGCGGCCATTGGCGACGACGTCAAAGAGATCGATCGACTGCACGTCGTAGCCCGTCAGGAAGAGATGGAAGCTGAGCACCGGAAATGCCCAATCGGTCCAGAGGGTGACGAGCGCGATCTGCGGAAGCGGAGTGACGTTCGTGATGGTGAAGACGGTCGTCTCGCCCGGACTGGCGAGGTTCACTTCAAAGTAGGGCAGCAGCAGCGTTGCGGCGGGCGCGACGCGGATGTCGCAGCTGTCGTCGTTGTTGACGGTGGACGGTGAACCGCTGGCGAACGCCGGTTGGATCAGGTTCGCGGCCGGAGCGATCACGGTCTCGCCGTCGCCGGTCGAAGGGATGGAGGGGCTGCATCCATTTCCGAGCGACGCGGCATCGAAGTCGGCGGAGTAGCGGCCTTCTTCTTGGATCGAAACTGTGACCCAGTTCTGACTGGCCACCGCGAACGGCCGGAACGGAAAGACCCCCTGGTTGTTGAGGTTCAGGTACATCCATCCGGACGCGGCGCCGTCGGGATTGGGAGGAAACACATCGTCATCGCTCGATCGGTTCGAGGTGGCCGGTAGAAATGAGCGAGGGTGATCCGAAAGAGCGACCGGATTCTCGTCCTCGTCGAAGCGGACGATGTCGGCGATGGTGAGAGAACCGTTCGACGCCACGGCGCACCCGGGGTCGCCGCGCGCCACACCCTCCCGCCAGATCCTGAAGGTCGTTTTCTCACCACCGTCTGCACTGTTCCAGCGGGCAGCGAACGTGGCCGGAAGCGGTTGCCGCCGGTCGGCGGTGCCGCCGTACTGTAAGTTGCTGTAGAACGTGGTGGTGAAGTTCGTCGGCCGCGCGCCTGTTCCTCCCCCTTCGGGAATGGCCCGGATATGCACCATCGGGCCGCCCTCGGAGGAGAAGTCCTCCGGGCTCACCTGCTGGTAGTCGCCGGTCAGGACGTTGTCGAACAGGATCTCGGACGTGAAGTACCCGGCGTCTGTAGGGAACAAAGGGGTACAGCTCGAGACTACATCGATGGTCACATATCCGATGGCTCGTTCGTGTGCTCCGCCGACAGGCCCATTCCGACATCGCCTGAATGGAGCATCGCCGCGGGTGAACGCATCCTGGAACTCGCGCAGGAACGACGGCGGAAGGACGACCGCCAGAATGTCGCAGTAGGTGATATCGAGCAGCGGGTTCTCATCGTTGTCGAACGACCGCTCGCCGGGCTCCTTGAAATGCGGGTCACTCGTCGTCCCTTCAGGTCCGGACAAGAAACCATGCACGAGAAGGTCGTACATGTTGATCGACTGGACGTCGTACCCGGTGAGGAAGATGTTGAAGTTGAGGGCGGGATACGACCAATCGGTCCAGACCGTGACGTGCGCGATCTGTGGAACCTGCGTCACGTTCGTGACGGAAAAGAGCGTCGTCTCACCGCGGGGACGGGTCAGATCGACTTCGAAGTACGGCAGGAGCAGCGTCGCGGCCGGGGTCACGATGACGTCGCAGCTGTCGTCGTTGTTCACCGTGGCCGGAGAAACGGCGCCCAGCGCAGTTCCGGCGATGGCCAGAAGCAACAGAAGACGAGTCATGGATTTTGACTCCTGCCCGGGTTGGCGTTGGGCGCGGGACCGATGGCGGGATCGCCGCCGCTCCTGTCGGTGACGGCAGTCCGCGGACTACACCCGTTGCCAAGGGACGTGGCATCGAAGTCGACCGAATAGCGGCCTTCGGCCTGGAACGACACCACCACCCAGGCCTGGGTGGCCTCCTCCTCGGGCAGCCTGGGAACCCACCAGCTATCGTCGTGGAGGTTGATGTACATCCATCCCGCGAGAGCGTCTGTCGGATTCGGTGGAAGCACGTCCCACCAGTCGCCGCGGCCGGCGTCAAGCCGCCGGACGACAGGCACGGGCCAGCTCGGCTCGTAACATTCGAAAGGACAATCGTAGCGGAGCGTCGTGGGGTTTTCCTCTTCGTCGAACCGGACGATGTCCGGGAAACTCATCCCCGAGTTTGCTCCCACCGCACATCCCGCAGTGGCACTGGTCGGGCTTTCCCGCCATACCTTGATCGAGGTCTGGAGCTCTCCGACACCGCCGTCGATCCACCGCGCGGCGAAGGTCGAAGGAAGCGGCTGCCGCCTGTCGGCCGTGCCGCCGTTCTGCAGACGGCTGTAGAACGTGCGCCGGAAGTTCGTCCGCGCCGAGCCGGACAAGCCCCCTTCCGGGATGGCGCGGATGTGGACGAGCGTGTTGCCCTGCGCGAGGTTGTTGAAGCGATCCACCTGCTGGTAGTCGCCGATGAGGACGTTGTCGTACAGGATCTCGTTCTCGAAGTACCCCGGGTCGATGGGCATGGTGGAGCCGCAGTTCCGCACCACGTCGATGGTGGCGTAGCCGACGGCGTGTTGTCTTTCCTGGAGCGAGCCGACCGGAGCCTTGCCACAGGCAGTGGTCCGTCCCACGGTCAGCGCACTGCGCACGTCCGCCAGGATCTCCGGCGGGAGACGGTCGGAAAGGTTGCCGCAGGCCGTGATGTCGAGGAGAGGGTTGGCGTCGTTGCCGGCCGAGCGGCTGCCTACTTCCGAGTTGCTCGACGTGCCCGGTTCGGCGATCCGGCCGCGCGTCACCACGTCGCCCAGGTTGATCGACTGCACGTCGTAGCCGGTCAGAAAGATGTTGAAGGTGAGGACCGGGAACGCGTAGTCGGTCCAGAGGGTCACCCGCGCGATCTGCGGAAGAGGCGTGACGTTCGTGATGGTGACGAATGTCGTCCCCTCTTCGGGATTGGGGCTGATTTCGAAATACGGCAAGAGCAACGTGGCCGCCGGCGCCACTTTGATGTCGCAACTGTCGTCGTTGTTGACGGTGGACGGCGCTCCGCTGCCGAAGGCCGGCTGGAGCATGTTGGCGGCTGGTGCAATCAACGTGTCTTCACCGTCTTCCGTCGGGGGAACGGAAGGTGTGCAACCGTTGCCGAGGGATGCGGTATCGAACTCGACCTCGTGTCGCCCCTCGGAACTCATCGAGACGGTGACCCAGTTCTGGCTGGCCACCCGGAACGGCCGGAACGGAAACACTCCCTGATTGTTGAGGTTCAGGTACATCCAACCCGACGTGGCGCCGCCGGCGTTCGGAGGAAACACGCTGTCATCGCTCGAGGGGCGCGAGCTGGACGGCAGCAGCGGACGCGCCGCGCAGTTCTGGCAATCCGCGATGGCGACCGGGTTCTCGTCATCATCGAAGCGGACGATGCCGGCGACGGTGAGGGCACTGTTCGACGCCACGGCGCAGCCCGAGTGCGCACGCGTGATCCCTTCCCGCCAGATCGTGAAGTTGGTCTCCAGAGGCCCGTCCGATTCTTCGATCCACCGGGCAGCGAAGACGGACGGCAGGGGCTGGCGCCTGTCGGCCGTGCCGCCGTTCTGATAGTTGCTGTAGAACGTGGTGGTGAAGTTCGTCGGATGCGCGCCCGCTGGGCCGCCCTCGGGGATGGCCCGGATGTGCACCAGCGGCCCGCCGCGGGCGAGGTTTTGCGCGCGGTTCACGTGTTCGTAGTCGCCGGTCAGGACGTTGTCGAAGAGGATCCCGGACGTGAAGTAGGCGGGGTCTGTCGGAAGCAATACGCCGCAGCTCGCGGCAAGGTCGATGGTGACGTACCCGACCGCATGGGCGTGCTCACCGCCGACGCGCCGGCCGGAACACAACCGGGCGCTCCGCCCGGTCGTGAGCGCCTGCACGAGCGGTTCGCGGAAGACCGTTGGAAGCTGCACCGCGAGGTTGTCGCAGTCCGCGATGTCCAGCAGCGGGTTCTGGTCATTGTCGAGCGATCGGTAACCTTCCCGAACGTCGCTCGATGTTCCTTCCAGCCCGGAGAGGCGGCCGGCGACCAGGACGTCGTACAGATCGATCGACTGGGCGTCGTAGCCGGTCAGGAAGATGTTGAAGCCGAGGAGCGGATACGACCAATCGGTCCAGAGGGTGACCCGCGCGATCTGAGGAAGCTGCGTCACGTTGATGACGGTGAAGAGCGTCGTCCCGGCCCGCGCCGGAGTCAGATCGACTTCGAAGTAAGGCAGGAGCAGCGTCGCGGCCGGCGTCACGATGACGTCGCAGCTGTCGTCGTTGTTCACCGTGGCCGGAGACGCGGCGCCCAGCGCGCTGCCGGCGATCACCAGGAGCAGCAGAGCGCAACGAGCCCGAACGCGAATCATGGGTTCGGGGTAACGCTTGGGTTGACGTTGGGCGCGGGGCCGATGAACGGCGCATCGCCCTGCTCGCCAGTCACTGGAGCGGACGGACTGCAGCCGTTGCCCAGCGAGGCCGCGTCGAAGTCGACGGCGTATCGACCCTCACTCTCCATCGACACGACCACCCAGTTCTGCAGGGCGATCTGGCCGGGCTCCGGGCCCTGGGAGTAGGTGTCGTAGTTGTCGAGGTTGAGATACATCCATCCCGCAACATCGTCGCCCGGGTTCGGTGGCAGTTCCTCCAAGGCAGTCGTGCCGTCGACGGGAACGCGCCAAAGGGCAGGCGAGTCCCATTTCGGCGTTATACAAGGGAGGCAACCGCTCAGGAGCGCCGTGGGATTTTCGTCTTCGTCGAATCGGACGACGTCGGGGTAGCTGATCTCGGAGTTTGGGAGCACCGAGCATCCCGCCGCGGCAGTGGTCCTCCCCTCGCGCCAGATCGTGAATGCGGTTCCGAAGGAACCATCACCTCCGGCGATCCATCGGGCGGCGAACGTCGACGGGAGCGGTTGGCGGCGATCGGCGGTCCCGCCGTTCTGCAGCCGACTGTAGAACGTGCGCCGGAAATTCGTCGTCGCCCAACCGGAGAGGCCCCCTTCCGGGATGGCGCGAATGTGAACCATCGTGTTGCCTCGGGCGGAGCGGTTGGCGCGGTCCACTTGCTGGTAGTCGCCGATGAGGACGTTGTCGTACAGGACCTGCGTGGTGAAGTAGCCGGCGTCGACGGGCATCGCCGATCCGCAGTTCTGGACGACGTCGATGGTGGCGTATCCGATGGCCTCTGTGTGCGTGGACCCGACTCGGGCGTTGGCGCAGGCAGTGGTGCGTCCCAGGGTCAGCGCGCTCCGCACGTCCGCCAGCACGTTGGGCGGCAGGGGATCGTGAACGATGTCACACCCGGTGAGATCGTGCAGCGGGTTCATGTCGTTGCCAGCCGAGCGGGGCCCCGCCGCGGAGTCACTGGTCGTTCCCGACAACGAGATGAGCCCGCGCGCCAGCACGTCGTAGAGATCGATCGCCTGGACGTCGTAACCCGTCAGAAAAATATTGAACGTGAGGACCGGATAGGCCCAGTCCGTCCAGACCGTCACGCGCGCGATCTGCGGCAGCGGCCCGACGTTGGTGATGGTCATGAAGGTCGTGTCGTCGGCAGGCTGGTCCAGGTCCACTCGGAACAGCGGCAACAGCAGTGTCGCCGCGGGCGCAACCCGGATATCGCAACTGTCGTCGTTGTTGACCGTGGCCGGTGCGCTGCTCGCGAACGCCGGCTGGATCGTGTTCACGGCCGGGGCGATGACCGTCTCACCGTCACCGGTGGAAGGAAGTGCGGGCGTGCATCCGTTTCCCAGCGACGCGGCATCGAACTCGACGGAGTAGCTTCCGGCCGCTTCCATCGAAACGGCCACCCAGTTCTGACTGGCAACTCCGAGCGGCCGGAAAGGGAGCATTCGTTGGTCGTTGAGGTTCATGTACATCCAGCCGGCCATGGCTCCGTCGGGATTGGGAGGAAACACGCTGTCGTCGCTCGAGCGGTTCGAGGTGGCCGGCAGAGACGGGTGATCGGAGAATGCCACCGGATTCTCGTCCTCGTCGAAACGCACGACGTCGGCAATGGAGAGAGAGCCGTTCGGCGCCACCGCGCATTTCGGGTCGCCGGGCGTCACACCCTCCCGCCAGATCTTGAACGTCGATTTCAGTGAACCGTCCGCTGCGCTGATCCAGCGTGCAGCGAACGTTGCCGGAAGCGGCTGCCGCCGGTCAGCGGTGCCTCCGGACTGCTGGTTGCTGTAGAACGTGGTGGTGAAGTTCGTCGGCGCCGCGCCCGTTCCTCCGCCTTCGGGAATGGCCCGGATATGCACCATCGGGCCGCCCTGCGAGGCGCTCTTCTGCGGACTCACCTGCTGGTAGTCGCCGGTGAGGACGTTGTCGTACAGGATCTCGGACGTGAAGTAGCCGGCGTCCGTAGGCAGCAACCCATTGCAGTTTGCCATCACGTCGATCGTCAGATATCCGATGGCCCGTTCGTGCACCTCGCCAACGGATCCACTCGGACATTGACCGGGCGGAGCAACGCCCCTGGTGAGCGCATCCTGGATCTGTCGCAGGAAAAACGGCGGAATCACCACCGCCAGAATGTCGCAGGAGCTGATGTCGAGCAGCGGGTTCTCATCGTTGCCGGCCGAGCGTTCGCCAACGTCGAAATCACTCGATGTCCCGTTTTCTCCGGACAAAAAACCAAGCACGAGAACGTCGTACAGATTGACCGCCTGAACGTCGTAACCCGTGAGGAAGATGTTGAAGGCGAGGACGGGATGCGACCAGTCGGTCCAGACCGTCACGTGCGCGATCTGAGGAAGATGCGTCACGTTCGTGACGGTGAAGAGCGTCGTCTCCCCGTCCGGACGGGTCAGATCGACCTCGAAGTAAGGCAGGAGCAGCGTCGCGGCCGGGGCCACGATGACGTCGCAACTGTCGTCGTTGTTCACCGTGGCCGGAGACGTGGCGCCGAGCGCGCTGCCGGCGATTGCCAGGATCCACAGAGCGCAGCACACCCGCTGGATGAAAACTGCCGGTGCTTCACGAACGAGAGTCATGGTTTGGCTCCTTTCCGGGTTGACGTTGGGTGCGGGACCGATGACCGTCCGCGTCGAACAGGATCTGGGGAGCAGCGTCGCGGCCGGGGCCACGATGACGTCGCAACTGTCATCGTTGTTCACCGTGGCCGGAGACCGCGCGGAGAGCGCGTCGCAGACAAGCACCAGGGTCCAAAGCCACGATGACTGCCGCATGAATATGCTGTAATAGCATTCATGACTGGCAAGCGCAAGTGCGACGGATACTGCGGAGTTGGCCCAGACGTCCCGGAGGGACGGTAGAGGGTAGCCGGTGGCAAGCCGCGCAGCGGCGCAGCCACCGGATGATGAGGTGTTCATTTGTCGCACCCCGGCAGGGGTGCCAGAGCCTCTGCCGCCCCTGCCGGGGCGGCAAATCTGTGACGCCATTTTCCGGTGGCCGCGCCGCTGCGCGGCTTGCCACCGGCTACCCTCTGCGGCGCCTCCGGCGCCCAGTTTCACCGCCCGCTCGTGCTTATCCGATCTCGCCGAACCGCCCGGTCTGATAGTCGATCATCGCCTGGCGGATCTCGCCGGGAGTGTTCATCACGAACGGGCCGTAACGCGCCACGGGCTCGCCGAGAGGGATGCCGGCGATGAGCAGGAGCTCGGCGCCGTCCGCTGAGGTCATCGACACCTCGTCGCCGTCGCGATCGAAGAGGACCATGTCATTCTCCCGCGCCGCGTGGTCGCCAAACATTGCCTCTCCGCCGATCAGGAAGGCGAAGGCGTTGTACTCCGCCGGAATCGCTTGCGTGAAGCGCGCGCCCGCCGCCAGACGCACGTGCAGATAGATGATCGGCGTGCGCGTGTCGATCGTGGCGCGCGTGCCGAGGGACTCGCCGGCGATCACCGTCACCGTCACCTTGCCGTCGGTGCCCGTGGCCGTGGGAATCTCCGCCGCGCGCAGCTCCTGATACCGCGGCTTCATCATCTTGTCGCGGCGCGGGAGATTGACCCAGAGCTGGAACCCATGCATCCGTCCGCCATTGCGGCGGATCTCGCCGGACGGCATCTCGGAGTGGATGACCCCGGAGCCGGCCGTCATCCACTGCACGTCCCCCGCCTCGATGCGGCCGCGGTTGCCCTGCGAATCGCCATGCTCGACGGCCCCTTCCAGCATGTACGTAACCGTCTCGAACCCGCGGTGCGGATGATCCGGCGCCCCCTTGGCCTCGCCGGGGCCGTGCGACACAGGCCCCATCCGGTCGAGCAGCAGAAACGGATCGAGATGATCGAGACGCGGCGTAGGGAACGGGCGCGTCACGATCATGCCCTCACCTTCGAGCTGGGGCGTGGCGTGAACGAGCTGAGTGACGGAGCGTGTGGTCATGATCACCCTTCACAACAATGACGTATTTCAACTCACGCAATTCGTATTGCTAGGTCGTTTGGAGTGCGGTAGCCGCAGCTACCGCTTTTGTATGCCACTGGCAGCGAGAGGATAACCACGCCGAAACAGTCGTTGCTGCCAGGACGAATTCTGTGCAAGTGCGAGGATGCCGCAGGCGGAACGCTGGCGTTCCGATCAGCCACATCACGCTCGGACGTTCAGGCAACGCCTGTGGCATACAAAAGCGGCAGCTGCGGCTGCCGCACTCCAAACCGTTGCCTTCTTAGCGGATCGCTGGAAAATCTTCGCGTCCCGAAAAGATTCAAAATTGCGCAAACCGTGGCACAGGCGCTTTTATTGTCGTTGCTGTGCTAAGTGAACGCCAAAACTATCTTTATAGCTTCTATCGCCCGACTTTGGCCTGTCGTTCCGGCTTCGCTGCCGTTCGCAGCCCATTCCTGCCATCCACCGCCTGCCACATGGGCCTCATATACCACTCCAACGTTCGGAACTCCGGACACGACGATTTCCAGAGCCTCAAGGCGCCTACTTTGACCCGTGGTTCCCGCCTCGGCCCAATCTGCGACCCATCCCTGCCAACCGATGTTCTGTAAGTGAGCCCTGTACTTGACGCTTGCGCCGGCCGGGACATTGACCAAGCGAATTTTGATGGCCTCCATTCTGCGAGCTTGACCAGTTGTTCCGGCGGTGGCGCCGTTCTGGAAGATACCTGTCCACCCAATGCCTGCGAGATGCACTTGGTACTCTATGGTTGGCATAGTCCTCTCCTTAATAGCCTTCGCTAGACGAACCCAGTATTTTGACGGGAGATATGGACTAATGTAGATCCGCATTGCAAGACGTGCAAGGACTTTCCAATCCGGGGCTTTGGAAGGTCGTGCGCCTAATCACTGCAAACTTTACTGTGAGCAGGGACAGGAAAGCCTTAAGGATGGACGTTGGGCGCAGGACCGATGGCGGGAGGGTCGCCGTCGTAGTCGGTGACGGGGATGCGTGGACTGCAACCGTTGCCCAGGGCAGCGGCGTCGAAGTCAATGGAGAAACGTCCCTCGGCCGCCATCGAGACGACCACCCATCCCTGGCTTGCGTCCTCGGCGGTGGGGGTAGGCCCCGGCTGGTTGCCGAGGTTGTAGTACATCCATCCGGAGAGATCGTCGCCGGGGTTCGGCGGAACGTACCATGACGAGTTGTCGATCTCGATTCTCAGGACGGATGGCGCGTCCCAATACGGCTGAGGACATAGGAACGTGCAGTCGGGGACGAAGATCGTGGGATTTTCCTCGTCGTCAAACCGAACGAGGTCGGGGAGAGGCGACCCGGTGTTCGAGGAGACAGCACAGCCAGCGGTAGCACCGGTCCCGGCCTCACGCCATAACTTGACCGCGGCCTTCAACTCCCCAACACCGCCGGCGATCCACCGCGCGGCGAACGTCGCGGGCAGCGGCTGGCGGCGGTCGGACGTCCCGCCGTTGAGCAGACGGCTGTAGAACGTGCGCCGGAGGTTGGTCTTCGGCCAGCCGGACACCCCTTCTTCCGGGACGGCGCGGATGTGGACCAGCGTGTTGCCCTGCGCGAAGTTGTTGTCGCGGTGCACCTGCTGGTAATCGCCGATGAGGACGTTTTCGTACAGGAGGTCCGACGTGAAATAGCCGGGGTCGACGGGCATCGCCGGTCCGCAGTTCCGCACGACGTCGATGGTGGCGTACCCGATGGCGTTTGCATGGGACGATCCGATCCGGGCACCGGCACAGGCGGTGTTGCGTCCCACGGTCAATGCGCTCCGCAGATCCTCCAGAACCCTGACCGGCAGTGGATCGGGAGCGCCGGCGCACAACGGGACACCGTGCAGGGGGTTCCCGTCGTTGCCGGCCGAGCGCGGTCCCACCTCGGATTCCATCGACGTTTCCGACACGATCCGCCCGCGCGCGAGAACGTCGTAGAGATTGACCGACTGGACGTCGTACCCGGTCAGAAAGAGATTGAACGAGAGCAGCGGATACGACCAGTCCGTCCAGATGGTGACGCGCGCGATCTGCGGAACGGAGGTCACGTTCGTGACCGTGAAAAGAGTCGTCTCGACGGCGGAGTTGGACAGATCCACTTCAAAGTACGGCAGGAGCAGCGTGGCCGCCGGAGCGACGCTGATGTCGCAGGTGTCGTCGTTGTTCCGGGTGGCCGGACCCGCGGCGTGAAGGGTGACATGGACGAACATCAGAAGAAGGAGTGTGCCCGATGTTCGATTCATGAATATGGCGTAATACCATGGAATGGCCCATAGCGGGGACCGGCATCACGCCGGTCCCCGCTCCCGATTCTCGCGTTAGAGGTCTTTTCCGGCCTTGAAGCCGGCCTTTACCTCCTTTCCCTCGCCCGGCGGAACGGGTGTCGCGGCCGTCGCGGTTGCGGCCGTGGCCCGGGCCGTGGCGGCCCGTCTGGAGTTGATGCGGCCTCGGTTGAGGGTGCGCTTCATGGCCGCCAGGTGCGGGATGAGGAGCTCGCGGTCCTCGATGCGGTTGATGCGGTCCGCCGCGTTGTAGACGAGGAGGGCGCGCTGGCCGACATTGTTGCGCCGTTCCGCTACCGTGTCGTCGACGCCGCGGGCCAGGATGCGCAGTTCTTCCGCGAGGCTGGCGTTCACGCGCGAGAAGACGAGCGTGTCGCGAATCTCCGCGGCACTGACGCTGCCGGCCGTGGCCAGCTCCGGGTGGACGGCACAGGCGGCTGCCACCGCCTCGAGAAATGCCTCGGACAGCGCCGCCGTGGTGCCGATCTTCCGGCGGCGGCCCTTGGCGGCCAGGGTGAAGCCCGGCACGCCGGACTGCACCAGTTCACGGACCGCGGCAATCAGAGCGTTGGCCGCGGCTTCATGGTTGATGGGTGGTTGATCGGGAATCGTTGTCATTTTCTTTTTCCTTCCTTTCGTTTGTTGTTGATCTGTGAGTGAGTTGTGTTGTCGTGTTCAGTCGTAAACCCCGCGCGGGGATCCGCAGCAGGAGCCGGAGAGGGTGGCGGTTCACGAGGGCCCGTCCCGCGACCATGTCACTGCCCGGCTCAGCCTTGGACACGTGCAATGTGCATTTGCATCGAACACGAGTCAAGTGACTCAAAAGGTCGTCGTCCTTTTGATTTGTGACGAATCTGTGAACAACGAGACCCTCGCGTCCCGTCAAAAGGTCGTCGACCTCTGTCAAAGAGTCGCCGACTCTTTCTTTGGCTTCCATGACGCCTTCGGCGGGATGACTAGCCTCGCTCAAAGGGCCGGTTGACCTCGCCGGGGGACAGTCCGACGTCTCTGAAAGGGTCCGCGACGCCTTGGGAGCGGTCCATGCAGCCGGATGAGGCAGCGGAGACCCGTTTCAAAAGGTCAGGTGTATGAAACGTTTAAGACAGTGGACTCTTTGACAGGGGTCGACGACTTTTTGAAAGGAGTCGATGTCTTCACCGGAGGAGTCGCCAATGCTTTGGCTGGGGTGGGCGTCTTCATCGATGGAGTTGCTCGACGCGCCGAAGGGGTCGGCGACTGTTTGAACGGGGCGGGTGACTCCGACCACGACGTCGTGGACTGGTTCGCCGAGGTCCGATGATGCAAGGGCGGGTGGTCCGGCTCTTTGGGTGGGGTTGGGCGTGCCTTCGATGGAGTCATGTGACCCGATGGCGATTCATGTGGTCTGTTGGCGCTCCATCACCTGTCGCCGGAAAAGATCCTCTTCAGCTTCTCCATCACCCCTTCCACCTCCTGGCGGTTGCGGTCGGCTTCGTTGGCCCAGCGGCGGAACTTCTCGAACGTGATGGCCGGGGGCTCGTCGAAGTGGTCTTCGTTGAAGAGGATGCGGCGGACGAGGCGGCCGAAGATGCCGGCCGGGCAGTGGCGCGTCGGAGCGGTGCCGTCCAGGAAGACTTCGCGGATGGGGCCGGGGCAGTCGTCGCGCCAGAGCATGCCGGACTCGGGATCGATGTCGCGGAAGGTCACGCCTTGCGGTGCCTTGGGATTGGAGGCGGTGTGCGGCGTGGCGCTCATGTAGGCGCCCCAGACCGGCAGCGCGGCCTCGGACGATGACAGCCGCAGCGGCGCGCCGCGGTCGAAGCCGACCCAGACGGTGGTGACAACGTCCGCGGTGTAGCCGACGAACCAGGCGTCGCGATAGTCGTTGGTCGTGCCGGTCTTGCCGGCCGCGTAGCCGAGGCCGTAGCGCTTGAGGCGCGTGGCCGTGCCGCGGCGGACGACCCCCCGCAGCAGCGTGTGCATGACGTAGGCGGCATCGGCGCCGGCGACGCGCTTCTTCGGCTGGACCTTGTGCTCGAAGAGCAGCTTGCCGCGGCGGTCGGTGACGCGGCGCAACAGGAACGGCTCGACGCGCTCGCCGAGGTTGGGAAAGGCGGTGTAGGCGGTAGTGAGCTCGCGCATGGAGACTTCGCCGACGCCGAGGGGCATGGCCGGCACCGCTTCGACGTGCTGGAAGCCGAAGCTCCTGGCGGTGCTGGCGACGCGGCTCAGACCGATCTCCTGCGTCATGCGCACGGTGGGCACGTTGAGCGAGCGTTCGAACGACTCGCGCAATGTCACGCGCCCGCGAAAACGCTCGTCGTAGTTCTGCGGCTCCCACACTTCATCGCTGGACAGCTTCACCTTCACCGGCGAGTCGAGGAGCAGCGTGGCGGTGGTGGCGCGCTTGGAGGCGATGGCGGCGAGATAGGCGAAGGTCTTGAAGGCCGAGCCGGGCTGCCGCCGCATCTGCGAGGTGCGGTCGAACGGCGAGCGGCGGAAGTCGCTGCCGCCGACGAGCGCGCGGACGCCGCCATTCCGAGGATCAACGGAGAGGATGGCCACCTGCAGCGGGTCGCGCGACGATTGTTCGCGGATCCAGCGATAGCGCTCCCGCAGCCGCTGCACGCCGCGGCGCGCTTCCCGCTCGGCGGCGCTCTGCGCGGCGGGATCCATCTCGCAGACGACCGTCAGGCCGCCGGCCACGACGGGGCCCAGTCCCACTTCGTGCACGACGTCGGCGCGGAGGGCGCGGAGATAAAACGGATACGGCTGCTCCGGAAGCGCGCCGCGGGTGACGTCGACCGGGTGGGCGATGGCGGCGTGATATTCGGCGTCGTCGATCCAGCGCTGGTCGCGCATCACGGCCAGGATGGCGTTGCGGCGCGCGAGGGCGAGGTCGGGACGTTTCTCCGGGGTATCGCGGTTCGGCGCGCGGATCATGGCCGCCAGGAGGGCCGCTTCGTCGAGACGCAGCGCGCGCGGAGGCTTGTCGAAGTAGAGACGCGATGCTTCGTCGATGCCGAGAACCGGCACCCCGGCGTAATGGCCGAGATAGACGTCGTTGAGATAGAGCTCGAGGAGATCGTCCTTGGTGAGGCGTTTGTCGATGGCGATCGCCAGTGCGCCTTCGACGATCTTGCGGCGCCAGGTACGCTCGTTGGAGAGAAAGCGCTGCTTGACGATCTGCTGCGGGATGGTGCTGCCGCCCTGGGAGATGCCGCCGGCGCGGATGTTGGTGAACGCGGCGCGGGCGATGCCGATCGGATCGAGGCCGAGGTGACGGCGGAAGCGGACGTCTTCCGCAGCCAGAAAGGCGTCGGCCACATGGGCCGGGAGCTGTTCGAGCAGCACCGGCGGCGTGGGACGCCAATCCGTTCCGTAGACGCGGGCCACCACGCGCGGGTTGCTGATCCTTCCCGATGCGGCGGAGGCGATCACGGTAGGCACGCGCCAGCTGCGCGGCGCGAGCTCGCGGGCCATGCGGCGGTCGACCGTGAAGACGTAGACCGACAACGCGGCCAGGGCGAGATAGAGCGCGATGAAGAACGGAAGCGCCAGCCGCAGCAGCCGTTCGCGTGACAATCGTTTCATGTTCGTCTACATTGCAGTTCGTGCAACTCATACACCGAGTTGCGATGCAGCACTCGTTCTCTCATCAAGCGTACGGCTCCCCATCCGAGACTTTTGAACAGGAGAAACCAAATGGCTGCAAAGAAGAGCGCGAAGAAGAAACCCGCGAAGAAAGCCGCCGCCAAGAAGGCGCCCGCCAAGAAAGCCGCGGCGAAAAAGCCCGCGAAGAAAGTAGCAGCGAAGAAAGCCGCCAAGAAGGCTCCGGCCAAGAAGGCTGCGGCTTCGACGAAACGTTACGCGGCGAAGAAGCCGGCTCCGAAACCGAAACCGAAGCCCAAGCCGGCTCCGAAGCCAACCCCGAAGCCGAAGCCGAAGCCGGCTCCGAAACCTGCGCCAAAGCCGGCTCCGAAACCTGCCCCGAAGCCCGCGCCCAAGCCAGCGCCGAAACCGGCTCCGAAGCCCGCGCCGAAACCTGCTCCGAAGCCAACTCCGAAACCGACACCGGCTCCGAAGCCGGTTCCGAAGCCAACACAGCCACCGGCGCCGGTGCCGGCCAACGACGGAAGCACCGGAAAAGGCAACATGCCGTCCGGCGGCGGAACGCCGTAGGGTTACAACGTCCTATACGTGTGGAGCGGCGGCCGTCCTTCGGCCGCCGACTCGCGCGTGCTCCGCTCACCCTTCTTCGCGGAACGCGTTGCGGATGCGTTTCGAGAAGTACTTCGACGGCAGGCCGCCGTTCCAGGAGCGGAGCTGTTTGGCTTTGCGGAATGAGTTGAGTGCTGCTTTGCGGTAGCTCTCGTCGGCTTCGAAGGCGTAGAGCGAGTATTGCGAGGCGCCGAGGAAGGCGTAGATCCAGCCGTTGTTGGGCATTTCGCTGGTGAGCTTTTCGAAGCGCGCGGCCGCTTCTTCGAACTCGCCGGCGAAGTACTGCTCCAGGGCCATTTTCACGGCGTCGGCGTGCTGGTCGATGACCGCCGTCGTGGCGGCAACGGGCTTGGGCACGATCGGCGAGGGAGTGGTCGTGGCCACGACGGGCGGCGGTGCGGCACTCGGCGGCATGGCCAGTTCGGCGAGATCGCCCGCGTTCTCGGCCAGGCTGATGACGGCGGCCAGGTCTTCGTTGTTGCGCGCGCTGCCCAGGCGCGTGGTGGCGTCGTTGAAGATGGAGCTGGCTTGCGAATACTGAGGTGAGGTCGTGGCCCGCCGCCGTTGCGCACCTTCGAGCTTCTGCCGTGCTCCGGCCAGCGCCGCGGAAGCGCGCTGCCGCTGGGCCGGATCGATCTGCGGAACAGGAGCCGTAGTCTGTGTCACGACGGGCGGGGTCACGACCGGCGGCGTGTTGCGCACCGGCGGATCGACGCGTGTGGGCGGAGGGTCGGGCTCGCTGGAGGCCGCGGCCATCTTCTTGGCGCGCTCGAGCAGCGTTGCGATGTCGCCGAGGTTCTCCGGCCCCGGACCGCCGGTGGCTTCGAAATCGGCGATGGCCTGTTCGTACTTGCCGAGGTTCAGATAGGCCACGCCGCGGTAGTAGTACGGGCGATAGTTGCGAAAATCCATCCCGTACGTGCGGGCCTTGCTGTTCTCTTTGCCGAGCTGACCGATGGCGGCGGTCATCTTCTGCGCGACGGCGCTCCAGTTCCCCTTCTTCACCGCGATCAGGCCGGCATCGTAATCGTCGTACCACGACGCGGAAGCAGTCGTGGACAGCGCGAGCGTGAGGATGGCAATGGCAATCGTTCTGCGGGTCATGGCTTGGTGACTTCCCGATAGAGCTCGTCGTAGTTGACCGTGCCCATGTCGACGCGGTGCCGGGTGGGCTTGCCGCCGGCGACGGTGACGGCCACCGTCTTCGGCCGGCCCTGGTCATCGACGAGCGTGATGTCGTACTGGCCCGGCGCGAGGACGATGCGCGCCGGCGTGGAGAGGTCTTCGTCGACTGCGATCTCTTTGTTGTCTTTGGTGTTGACGATGCGGTCGATGTCGCCTCCCGGCGCGGCCGAGAGGAGCAGCAGACCGTCGCTGGCCGACATCGGCGCAACGCCGGTGGTGGTGACATCGGTTCCCGACGCAACGACGGTGGTCGTGGTGGCGGCTGGCTCGGACGGCTTGCGCATGGCGAAGTAGATCCCGCCGCCGACGAGCAGCACCACGAGCACGGCGATGGCGGCGATGAGTCCGACATTGCGCTTCGGAGGTGCGATGGCGCCGGGCTGGATCTGCCGTTCCAGCACGGTCGATTCCGGGCCGGCGTCGCCGAACTTCATCTTCGCTTCGACCGCGGTCGGCGCGGCGGCACCGGCGCTGCCGAAGCGCTCCATGACCGTCGCTTCGTCGCTCCCCGGCCGGGTCGGCGCGGTGAGGTTGCGCTCCATCACGGTCGCTTCATCGCTGGCGGCGCGTGTGCCGGTCGGGCCGCGCGTGCCGGGCATCGTGCCGGCTGGCATCGTCCCCGATGGCCTGCCGCCCGCCGGGATGGCCATCGTGCCGCCCGTCGACGTCTGCTGCGTTTGCTGGGCCCCGCCGGCCGTGATCTGCGGGTTGGTGGCCGTCATCTTGAGGTCGGCCAGCGTCTGCGCGCCGGAGAGCGTCACCAACTTTTCGCCGAGACCGTACTTCTGGTCGGGAGCAATGGAGTTGCGGATCGCTTCCAGCGCCTCCGCGAACTCGGCCGCGGTGGCGAAGCGGTGATCGCGGTTCTTCTCGAGCGATTTCATGATGATCGACTCGAGCTGCGGCGGTACGTGCGCGGCGGGATTGAGCTCGTCGATCGCCGGCGGCTTCTCGGTGACGTGCTTGAGGATGTAGCCGTGCGGGTTGGTGGCCTGGAACGGCGCGCGGCCGGCCAGCATCTCGTACATCAGGATGCCGAAGGAGTAGAGGTCGCTGCGCGGGTCGAGGTGCTCGTCTTCCTTGAGGAAGCCGGCCTGTTCGGGCGAGGCGTATTTCAGCTTGCCGAGGAACATGCCGGTCTGCGTGAGCCCCTGCCCCCCTTCGCCTTCGCCGAGCTGCTTGGCGATGCCGAAGTCGATGACCTTGACCAGCAGCTTTCCGTGGTGGTCCTGCGACAGCATGATGTTCTCGGGCGAGATGTCGCGGTGGATCAGCCCCATCGAGTGCAGGTGATCGAGGCCGCTCAAGGCCTGCACGGCGATCTCGATGGTGAGACGCGGAGGAAAGGCGCCGCTCTGTCCGATCCAGCGCTGGATGTTGGTGCCGTCGATGAACTCCCAGACCATGTAGTACGAGCCGTCTTCGAGCTGGGCGAAGTCGTACAGCATGGCCAGGTTCTTGTGCTTGATCATGGTGGACGTGCGCGCTTCCTGGAGGAAGCGCTGCAGGCCCTGATCGTCCGCGGCCACGTTGGGGCGCATGATCTTGATCACGCGCAGCTCGTTGAGATGGATGTGGCGGACCTTGAAGATCTCGCCCATCCCGCCCACGCCGAGGCGGTCGATGATCTGGTACTTGCCGTCGAGGAGGCGGGAGGAATAGGTCCGCTGGAAGTTCGTGACCTTCTCACCGCAATGCGGACACTGATCGTACTCCGCGTCGATCGACTGCTTGCATTTCAGGCAGTTGAGCTGGCTCATAGTCTTTCCCTGGGGAGTCGCAAAGTCTCAAAGTCGCAAAGTCTCAAAGAGCGTGTCTGCCGCGTCCTTTGAGACTTTGAGACTCTGCGACTTTGCGACTGGTTTCATCGATCCTTCAACACATAACTGCAGGCCGGGTCGGCACCGAAGCGGACGATGTCTCCCGGCTTGAGCACGGCCCGGTCGATCCGGGTGTTGTTCACGTACGTTCCGTTCGCGGACTGCAGGTCTTCGAGAACGGGCTCTTTGCCGCCGCCGACGCTGATCCGGGCGTGGCGGCGCGAGACGGCCGGATGGGCCAGCACGATCGAGCAGGTGCGGTCGCGGCCGACCATGACGCTGTCGCCGCTGATGGCGTGCTTCTCGTTGGTCTCCGGCTTGACGTTCACCAGCGCCCAGTTGCGGAGCTCGACGACGGCCGGCATGGCGCGCGGCGTGGGCGTGTCGGTCTGTTGCTGCAGGCGTCCCGTGGGGGCGATCGGCTGCCGGGCCGTGTACTCCTCGAGGGCCTCGAAGAACTCGCGCGCGGTCTCGAAGCGCTGGTCCATGCGCGGGTGCATGGCTTTCACGACGATCTGTTCGAGCTCGGCATCGACCTCGGGGCGCAGGGCGCTGGGGGCCTGTTTCTCGCCGCGATAGATGGCGTCGATGAGCTTGGGCAGCGACCGGCTGTTGAACGGCAGCGCGCCCGTCAGCATCTCGTACAGCACCACCCCCGAGGAGTAGATGTCGCTCTTCGCGCCGGCGTCCTTCGGCTCGCGGATCTGCTCGGGCGACATGTAGTGCGGGGTGCCGAGGAGGAACCCAGACTTCGTGAGCACGGTCTGCCCGCTGGTGCCCGCGCCTTCCTTGATCTTGGCGATGCCGAAGTCGGTGACCTTCACCTGCCCGCTCTTTTCCTTGATCAGGTTGGCGGGCTTGATGTCGCGATGCACGATGCCTTTGCCGTGCGCGTACACCAGCGCCTCCAGCATGCACTGGCAGATGACGATGGCGTCATTGAGCGGCAGCGCGCCGCGCTCGGTGAGCAGCAGATCGACGGGCGTGCCTTCGACGTACTCCATCACCAGCACCGCGCCGGCGTCGTTGTTGATGAATTCGTAGAACCGGGTGATGTAGCGGTGGCGGAGCTTGGAGAGGATCGACGCTTCCTTGATGAAGCGCTTGCGGGCCGTGATGTCGCCGGCCAGCTCGTCGGTCATCACTTTCAGCACCACCGGGAAGCCGACCGGCAGGACGTCGGTGGCGAAGTTGGTCCGCCCGACGTAGACGTGGCTCATGCCGCCTTCGCCGATCTCGCGCTCGATGCTGTAGTTGCCGAGCGTGGTGCCGATCAGGGAGGCGCTGATCATTGGAGCAGACCCTCGTCATCCCAGTGAAAGCCGTCGTGGCAGAGCGGTGAGAAGAGGAAACGATGGCTGCCGATGCGGATGACATCCTTTTCGACAAGATCGCGGCGCGGCTCGATCTCCAGCTCGTTCACGTATGTGCCGTTGGTGGAGTTGTGGTCCATGAGGATGAAGCGGCGCTCCTCGGGACGGAAGACGAGATCGGCATGATGCGACGAGGCCTGGTCGTCGTTGATGACGATGTCCGACCGGCGGTCGCGGCCGATGACGTTGCGCCCCATGCGCACGGGAAAGGCCTCGCCGCGCAAGGGGCCGTTCAGGCCGACCAGCCAGCCCACGACGTAGCGTTTCTGCTGCTGGCCGACTTCCAGGCGCTGCGCGGCCACGGTGCGCTCCACTGGCTGAGCGGAAAGCGGCGGAGCGGCAACGGCCGCGGCGGCGCCATCGCTGCGGGAGCGGGTGGGCATCGAGATGGGACGCGGCTCCGGGACCGGGGCGAGCGCGCGCGGCTGCGGATGCGGATGCACGACGGCCGCTGGCTGTCCGATCGCTGATTGTCCAACCGAGGGCACCGCCCGCACGGGCGACGGCGCGTTGGAGTGGGCGCTGGATTGCTCGAGTGAGCGCGGACGGACCACCGGGATCTCCGGCTCGCTCTCGTCCTGCGGACAGTACGGACAGATGTCCCACGCCTCGTCGATGAAATGCCCGTTGTCACACCGCTTATCAGCCATGCCCTTCATCCTGAGCGATGCGAAGGATCAATGGAGCAGATCGCGAGGATCTGTGTCCCTGCCCGAACGCCTTCATCGCATTTTGCTCCATTGACTCTTCGTCGCTGCGCTCCTCAGAGTGAAACCCAACCAAAACTCACGCGTGAAATGCAACCGCGACCGCGTTGCGGCCGCCGAAGTAAATGATGTCGCCGTCCTGCAGGAAACGCTTATCGATCTTGTGGTCGTTGACGTAGGTCCCGTTCGAGGAATTCCGGTCGATCAGCAGGACCTTGCCGTCGATCGAGACGACCTCGGCGTGCAGCCGGGAAACCTTCGGATTTTCCAATACGATCTCACAAATCGTCGATTCCCGTCCGATCCGGATGCCCGATCCGCCGAGTCCCAGTTTCTCTCCGGCGCGCGTCCCGTTCAAGAAGGTGAATTTCCCGAGGATGCTCTGCGCCGAGGCGGTCAGGCCGCTGGGGGCGACGACGGTCTCGACCGTCCCCGCTTTGAAGAGATCGGGAGGGAGGCGCGGCCTGCGCGAGCGGGACATGAGCCACGCCGCCACCACGACGCCGGCCAGCGCCAGGACGGCGATGACAATGGCGGCGACCGGATGACGCTGCCACACGGGCATCATCCGGACGGCGCGGTCGGCGTCGTGGCTGAAGCGGATCAGGTCGGGCGACTTCGGGAAGAGGACGGACGCCTGCGCCAGCTCGCCTTTGGCTTTCAGCCACTGGCCGTCGCGGGCGGCGTCGAGCGCGGCGCGGTAGTGCAGATTGAACGCGCCGTCGTTGCTCGGGCGTACGCCGGTGTCGGCCAGGAACCGGCGCGCGACGTTGACCGGTACGAGGAACTTGATCTGCTCGGCGTTCGTGTGGCCCCACGAGGAGACGCCGATCACTTCCCCGTCGAGGTTCACTGCCGGCCCGCCGGAGTTGCCGCGGTAGATGGCCACGTTGGACTGCAGCACCGGCGTCCCGGCCACGTCACGCTTGATCGCCGTGATGGTGCCGGGGTTGAAGGTGGCTTCGAGATCGCTGTCGCGGGAGAGCCAGCCGCCGATGACGTCGTCGGTGCTGCTGGCCACGGCAGGATATCCAACAGAAAAGATCGACTGGCCGATGCGCGTCTGCTCGGAATCGCCGAGCGTGAGGGACGGCAGGCCTTTCCGATCGATCTGCAGCAGGGCCAGATCGGTCCCGCGCTGATTGAGCGCGGGCGACCAGTGGCGGATGCGGAACGGCAGCGTCTCTCCGTTCGAGAGCTCGACCTGAGTGGTGGTGCGGACGTTGTCGATGCGTCCGGCCTGGACGAGCGCGTCGACGTAACGGTCGAGCGCTTCCTCGCGATAGATCGTGCGGAGCGTCTCGATGGGGAAATGCCGCACCAACGCGGCGATGGCGCCGTTGCGGTAGAGGTCGCGCTCGAGCGCGGCGGCATCGCGCGTGGGGGCGACGACGTGACCGCTGGTGAGAATGAGGCCGTTGGGATGAACGATGAAGCCGGTGCCGGAGCCTCCCGCGCCCGTCTCGACCACTGCGTTTTGGCCGGTCACGCCGCGCGCGCGCGATTCGTGGCCGTCGGCGAGGAGCATGGCCTCGATCCCGGCGATGGCCTGGGAGGGATAGCGGAAGTCGGCGGTGGCGAAGGCGTTGATGCGCACGACGCCCGGCTTCACCGCATAGGCCACGAACTTCTGCGCGTCGTCGACGCGGCCTCCGTCACGGCGGCATGCCGCGGCCAGGAGAACGAAGGCGATGGCAATGATTGCGGGCCGGGGGCGGCGCATGACCTAGCGGGACGGTGATGAAACGTTTTGCAGGTGGCTCCAGTAGTACCAGGCACCTGCGGCGCCGAGGGCCAGGACGAACACGAAGAAGAACGCCCAGCCGAGCCTGGAGCGGCGGGGTTTCGCGACCACTGGTTTCTTCTCGGCCGGCCGGGTCGCGCTCAGCCTCGATGTGGGAGGGTTCATCGGCAGCGTGTCGTCGCCGGTGGGGACCGGGAGCTTGTCGGTGACGCGCAGCTCTTGGTTCACCTCTTCCGGCGTCACGGCTTCGACCTTTTGCGTGTCTTTCGCCGCCTCGTCGAGCGCCTGAGTCTCGTCGAGCGGATCGTCGAGAGGTTGCGTGTCTTCGAAACGCCCGTCGGGAAATGCGGCGGGCGGCGGCGGCTCGTCCGTCGCTTCCACGCGGGCCACGATCACCGTGACGTTGTCGGGAGCGCCGCGCTCCAGCGCGCGGCGGAGGAACTCGTCGGCCGCCTCTTCGATCGTCCCGGCGGCGATGTCCTGCAGCTCCTGCTCTTTCACGACGCCGTGCAGGCCGTCGCTGCAGAGGATGAACGTATCGCCCTCACGCAACTCGAACGGGCCGCGCACGTCGATCTCCACGTCCTCGGCCACGCCCATGGAGCGCTGCAGGACGTTGCGGCGCGGGTGCGTCTCCGCTTCCTGGCTGGTGAGGAGCCCCTCGCGCACCATCGTGGCCACGAGAGAGTGATCGTCCGTCAGTTGCTGGATGGTGCCGTTGCGCACGAGGTAGATGCGCGAGTCGCCGACGTGGGCGAGCCAGCCGTGATGATCGCGCACGGCCAGGACGGACGTGGTCGTGCCCATGCCGCGCAGCTCGGGGTTGGACTGCGCCTCGGAGAAGATCCTGGCGTTGGCCCGGGCCAGCGACTGCCGCAGCGCCGTGGGGATGTCGCTGGTCTCGCTGTCCAGGTACTGCATCTTGACGGTCTCGCCGGCCAGCCGCGACGCCGTCGCACCGCCGCGATGACCGCCCATTCCGTCGGCGACGATGAGCAACCGTCCCCCCGGATGGCTGACGCTTTCTTCCGAAGCCGTCGTGTACGTTCCGAAGTCCTGATTCTCCGAACGAACCAGTCCCACATCCGTGCGGAGAACCGCACGAACGACCAAGTAACGCTGAGGAACGCCTTCGGACGATGCTTGCTCGCTCATGGAGCTACCTGTTCGAGGAGCGAGCATTATAACCGGAGCGGAAGGAAGGCATTGGGGCGGTTCCTCAGGAACCGTGCCGCTATAATCTCCACGTCGCATGGACCAGCTCCAGATCCATTACGTCGATCTCGGCGTGCCGCGCATCACCGACCTCAAGTCGGATCTCTCGATCGGGCGCACCGAAGGGAACGATTTGGTGCTGAATCATCCGTCGGTGTCGCGGAAGCACGCGCGGATCGAGACGCGCGAGGGGCGGTGGTGGCTCATCGACCTGAAGTCGACGAACGGGGTGAAGGTCAACGGCAACCTGATCAGCGAGGCGGCCGTGACCGCCGGCGACAAGATCCTGGTCGGCTCGGTGCAGCTCGACGTGAAGGCCATGCCCTCGGTGGATTTCTCGGGCGAGTCGATGTTCGACAATCCGTCCGGTACGGTCATCCGCCGCATCTCCGATTTCAATTCCGAGTTCGGGCTCGACCTGGGCGAGGTCCAGGCGGCGGCCATGGCCCGGCACCCTTCGGAGCCCGGCGCGCGCCAGGAGCCGGCCGTCACGCGGGAGAAGATCTTCCAGGTGCTCGTGCAGGTGGCGCGCGCGCTCCTGGAGTCCGATGACCTGCAGTCGCTCCTCAACACGGTCATGGAGATGATCTTCAAGTACCTGCCGGTGGAGCGCGGGCTGATCCTCCTCTTCGACGAGGACGGCGAGCCGGTGCCGAAGCTGACCAAGTTCATCGAAGGCGCCGACGCGCAGGACATCCCGATCTCGCGCACGATCCTGAAGATGGTGGCCGAGCAGCAGGTGGCGCTCATGACCTCGAACGCGCTCGAGGACGCGCGCCTCCTGGGCGGCAAGTCGATCGCCATCCACGGCATCCGCTCGGCGATGTGCGTCCCGCTCTGGAACCGCAACCGCGTCATCGGCGCGGTGCAGGTGGATTCGCCGATCCACATCGGGCGCTTCACGGAAGAGGATCTCGATCTCATCACGGCGCTGGCGAACTTCGCCGCCGTGGCGGTGGAGCGCGCGCAGCTCTCCGAGAAGATCGAGCAGGAGCGGAAGATCCGCTCGAAGATGGAGCGCTACCACTCGCCCGCGGTGATCGACGAGATCGTCAAGGGCGTGGTGGCGGCGGACGAGACCGACATCCGCACCGCGGACGTGTCGATCCTCTTCGCCGACATCTCCGGGTTCACCACGGTCTCCGAGACCAAGAAGCCGGAGGAAGTGGCGGAGTTTCTGTCGAACTTCTTCTCCGCGGCCGTGGACGCGATCTTCGCGTACGGCGGCACGCTCGACAAATTCATCGGCGACGCGGTGATGGCCTTCTTCGGCGCTCCGATCGTGCAGGACGATCACGCCGACCGGGCCATCCTGGCCGGCCTGATGATGATGGAGCGCATCGAGCAGTGGAACGTCGAGCGGGCCAAGGAAGGCCTGCCGATCGTGCGCATCCGCGTGGGCATCAACAGCGGACCGGCCGTCGTCGGCAACGTCGGCACCGAGAAGCGCGTCGATTACACGGTGCTGGGCAGCTCGGTGAACATCGCTTCGCGCCTGGAGAGCGGCGTGGCCCAGCCGGGCCAGCTCGTCATCTCCCAGAACACCCTCGACCGCGTGGTCGGCAGCTTCAACACCGAGTCCCTCGGCGAGTTCGCCCTGAAAGGCCTGCAGCAAAAGATGCCGGTCTACTCGGTCAAGAGCACGGTGAGCCTGCATAAGACCGCCAGCGATACGTTCCACGCGGCCACGCCGAATTAGGCTCATAGGCTCAGAGGCTCAGAGGCTCAGAGAGGGCCCAACTCAGCACAACGCACTCTGAGCCTTTGCGCCTCTGAGCCTCTGAGCCTTGTCAGGCCGGAACTTTCCCCCTCCCAACTTCGTTTCAACGATAGATGCGCCAGCACTCCCTCCTCCGCACCATCCTCCAGCCGCTCGGCGTGGCTGTGGCGCTGGGGCTTTTGGTGCGGGCGGCGGTGCATATCTATGCGATTCCCTCGGCGTCGATGGCGCCGACGCTCGAGGCCGGCGATCAGATCGTGGTGACGCCGTATGTGCGCAGCGCTCCGGAGCGCGGGGACGTGGTCGTGTTCGAGTCGCTCCTGGCGGCTGACGAGCTGATGGTCAAGCGGGTGATCGCGGTGCCGGGCGATCTCATCGATAGCCGGCTGGGGCGCATGCGCATCAGCGGCTATACGCTTCCGGAGCCGTACCTGCTCCGGCAGGTCTCCAGCGGCGCGGTGGCGGCGCAGATCGTCCCGGCGGATTCCTATTTCGTGATGGGGGACAACCGCGAAGACTCCAGCGACAGCAGAAGCTGGGGAGTGGTGCCCCGCTCGCGCATCGTGGGACGCGCGCGCCTAATTCTCTGGACATCGAGCCGTTCCACGGGGACCGTGGGCGACGCAGCTCGTGCCACGGAAGTGAGCGGATCGCCGCGGCCGCACCTGCGCAGGCACAGCAGTCTCTTCAAATGGATCGAGTGAACTGCTACTCTCCACCGCAAGTGCGGAGGTCATCCATGTTGCGCAAACGCAATCAGCGCGGGGAAAGCCAGTTCGGTTGCCTGGTCGGTCTGGTTCTCCTGGTCATCGCCGGAGTGCTCGCTTACAAGCTGATCCCCATCAAGGTGAAAGCGGCGGACATGCGCGACACCATGGTGGACGAGGCCAAGTCGGCCGGCCAGCACGACGAGAAGGTCATCATGAAGACCATTCTCCGGAAAGCCGAGGAGCTGGAGTTCCCCATCACGGAAGACAACGTGGTGATCAAGCGCAACAGCACCTACATCACGATCGACATGAAGTACACGGTGCCGGTCGATCTGCCCGGGTATACCTATAAGTGGAACTTCCACCACCACACTGAGAATCCGATCTTCTAGGGGTTAAATGACAGTCACCATCAAGATCCGCGACAACGGTCCGTATGTCGTCGAGGGCGATTTCACGCTCACCGACGCCGCCGGCAATGAAGTGCCGATCCTCAAGAAAGCGCTCTGCCGCTGCGGCGGCTCGACGACGAAGCCGTTCTGCGACGGCACGCACTCGAAGATCGGCTTTCAGGGCGCAAACGCCGCCGTCGCGGAGGCCGACCCCGGCTCCTCCACGACCTGAACCCGCTCGAAGTCCCCTACCCTATCCCGCGGCCACGGCCTGATCGGTCGTGTGCGCGCGTTCCCATTCATCGGCCTCGCGGGCGAAGAAGGTGATGCGCGCCTTTTTGTACTCCTTGGTCGGATAGAGCGCCTGCTTCTGCGTCAGGCCGCTGTCGATGGCCAGGTCGTTGATGACGGATTCGCATTCGTCCACCGAGCGCGCGTGGACGGTGGTGTAGACGTTGTACGGCCAGTCGTCGTAGACGGGACGGAGGTAGCAGTGCGAGACGGCACGGTGCTGCACGAACTTGGCGGCGTATTCGTCGGCGCGATCCTGCGGCACGACCCAGACTCCCATGGCGCTGGCGGCGAAGCCCTGCTTGCGCGCCGAGACCGTCGCCGCAAAGCGGCGGATCTGCCCGCGCTTCAGGAGCGCACGCGCCGAGGTCAGCAGCTCATCAACGCCGATCCCGGAAACGCGGGCGATGAAATCGAACGGCCGCGGCTGGAGCGGTAGATCGCTCTGGAGCAGCCGCACGCACTCCACTTCCAGAGGCGTCAGCGGAGTGTACTCGCCGTGCGTTTCGTGATCGGAGCCCTCTCCGTCCGTCGCTGCGTTCTTGTAGAGCTTGAGTGTCGGCAGCGGACGAACGCTGTCGCACTCCGCGGCGCGGCCGAGGATCTCGATGGTGCGGTCGAGCCCGAGCGCCGACTGCGGCGAGACGTACAGGGTGAACCAGAGGTTGAGTTCGTTGTTGCGACGATAGTTCGCGGTGATGCCGGGATGGGCGTTGATCACCGCCGCCGCTTCGTCGATGCGGTCGGGATCGACGCGCGCCGCCACGAGGCAGCTTCGATAGCCGAGCGCGCGCGCGTCGAACTGCGCCGCCAGGTGGCGAATGAAGCCGTCGCGCCGCAATCGCTCCGTTCGCTTGATGACTTCTTTTTCGGAGAGATCGAGCGTTTGCCCGATGAACGCGAACGGTGTGGAAACCAGAGGAATCTCCGCCTGCAGAGCGCCCAGCAGCTCCCTGTCCCGTTGATCCATTTCCTGCATTGGTCCCCTCGGTGAGTGGCGTTCCGTTGGGCTGTTCGAGAGAACTCAATTGTAGCGCAGCTTGGGGAACTCTCCGGCGTCGATATTTTTTTTGCGCGCGATTCTTTCGCGATGTTCGATCGCCGCCGCCACTGCTTCCGCGCGATCGATGCCAAGGTAACCGCCGGCGAACGGCTCCAGCTTGCGGAGCGCGGCGTCGAAGAGCCTCACGCCGCCCCGGAATGTCCCCCGTTGGACATGGTGATACGCCGCCGCGAGCTGGATCAGGCCCTGCAAAAAGACCTTCTCCTCGCCGGCCGCCTTCAGCCAGATCTCTTCCCACGCTTCGTGGGCGTGCCAGAACTCACGATCGTTGAAAAGCGCGACGCCCTTCTCGATGGGGGTCATCTCAGTAGGCGTCCCACTCTCCGTCATCCTGAGCGCAGGGCGGGCGGGTGTGAGGGAGCGAAAGGATCTCTAAATGCGGAAACGGTGGCACAGGCCATGTTTTTCGTAGTTTGAGATCCTTTCGCTCACTCACACCCACCCGCCCTGCGCTCAGGATGACGGGGTGGTGGGCACGAGCTGACTGCCTACTAATCCGTCGCCCGCGTTCCCTTGCGCAGCACTTCGCAGATCGCGGAGGTGAAATCGGTCGTCGAGCCGGTGCCGCCGATGTCGCGCGTGCGTACCTCGGGGCCCATGCCCAGGACTTTTTCGATGGCGGTCTCGATGCGCTTGGCCGCATCCATCTCGTTGATGTGGTGCAACATCAGCACGGCGGACTTGAGGAGCGCCAGCGGGTTGGCCTTGTTCTGGCCGGCGATGTCGGGCGCGCTGCCATGGACCGCTTCGAACACGGCGCCGTTCTCGCCGATGTTCGCTCCGGCCACCACGCCGAGGCCACCGACGAGGCCGGCCGTGAGATCGGAGACGATGTCGCCGTAGAGATTCTCGAGCAGCAGGATGTCGAACTGCGTCGGGTTCTGCACCAGCTGCATGCACAGGTTGTCGACGATGCGGTCGTCGGCCTCGATGTTCGGGTAATCCTTGGCCACGGTCCGGAAGCACGACAGGAACAGCCCGTCGGACAGCTTCATGATGTTGGCTTTATGCACCGCCGTGACTCGCTTGCGGCCGTGCGTCCGCGCGTACTCGAAGGCGAACCTGGCGATACGCGTGGAGGCCTTCTCGGTGATGATCTTCAGCGACTCGACCACGCCCGGCACGACCTCGTGCTCCAGGCCGGCGTAGAGGCTTTCGGTGTTCTCGCGCACGACGATGAGGTCGACGTCCTCGTAGCGCGTGATGATGTTCGGCATCGACTTCACGGGACGGAGGTTCGAGTAGAGGTCGAGGGTCTTGCGCAGACGGACGTTGATCGAGGCGAAGCCGGTCCCGACCGGCGTCGTGACCGGTCCCTTGAGGGCCACGCGGTTGCGCACGATCGAATCGAGCACTTCCTGCGGCAGCGGGTCGCCGAACCGTGCCAGCGCCTCGGCGCCGGCAACGTATTTCTCCCACTCCACTTCCACGCCGGCGCACTCGATGATCTGCACCACGGCCGCCGTGACCTCGGGGCCGATGCCGTCACCGGGAAGGAGTGTGATTTTATGCTTCGTCATGATGAGCTCCTGGCGTCATTGAGTTGGTGGGCCCGCTTCCGCGCGGTGCCGGGGTCGAACGCCAGCGGGAACATATCGCGAAGCGCCCCGTACTCGGGCAATTCTTCGATGCAGCGGCGGATGCTCTCCAGCGTGGCGGGGATGAAGTCGAGGTAATGCATGCGTCCGCGCAGGATGGGCTGCGCGGAGAAGGTCCCCAGGATCTTGATGGAGCGCTGCAGGAGCGTCTCGAAGTAGCGGCGGCGGACGTCTCCGGCCGCGGAGGTCACGGCGGCGTAGTGCTCGAGAAGCTCCAGCTCGGTCTCATCGCCGATGATGCGCGCCACACCGCGGTCGCGGAGCAGCGAGGCCAGGTCGTAGGTATCCGGACCCATGCGCAGATCCTGATAATCGATGAGATAAAGCGTGTCATCGTAAATGTGAAGATTTTGACCATGGAAATCACGATGACATAAAACGTATGGATGATGAGCGACGTTTTCGCAGATCAATTTCATCAGCGGTTCCAGCGCCGCGACGTCGCCGCCCATCAGCTGTTCGACATAGAACTCCCGGGCCATCTTGAGTTCGTTGAAGAAGAAATCCGCGGTGAAGGGAGCGTTGAGCCCGCAGTCCCCTGCGCGCTGGAACTCGGCCAGGAGGTCGATGGCGGCGCGGTACAACCGGATCCCCTCGGCACGATCCTCATGGAGCACATCGAACAGCGTCCGGTCGCCGACGTCGTGCTGGAGCACGGCCAGGTCGGCGTGCTGCAGCACCTCGGGAACAGGCGCGTGGGCGGCGATGGCGTCGTACGCGCCGAGGAAACGCACCAGCTGATGCCGGACCTCTTCGGGGTAGTAGGCCAGCATCCGCGTCCGCCCGTCCGCCCCGGCCACGCGGTAATACGCGCGGACCGAGGCATCGCCCGCCAGGGGCCGCGCCGTCCAGCCGGGACCAAGCCATCGGTCGAGCCAGGCGGCTGCTTCTTCGGGGAGGGTGGTCACGGGGGTAGTCTCAGAGTCTCAAAGTCGCAGAGTCTCAAAGAAGCTGCGCATCGCGGTTCTCCTTTGAGACTTTGCGACTCTGAGACTCTGAGACTCGTTTCTTATTTCGGCGTCGGACCCTTCTCGTCCTCGCGCGCGTCGCGGATGACGATCTTGTCGATCGTGGTCGGCTCGAGCGGGCGATCGTTCCTGCTGGTAGCGGAGACGATCTTGTCCGCGACGTCCATGCCCTTCGTCACCTGGCCGAAGACCGAGTACTGGCCGTCCAGGGATGGATAGTCGGCCACCATGATGAAGAACTGCGAGGAGGCGCTGTCCGGATGTCCGGAGCGGGCCATGGAGACGATGCCGCGGGTGTGCTTGACCGAGTTGAACTCGGCCTTGACGTTCGTTCCCGAACCGCCGGTGCCCCACATGCTGGGATCGCCGGACTTGGTGTTGGGATCGCCGCCCTGGATCATGAAACCGGGGATGACGCGATGGAACTTCGTGCCGTTGTAGAAGCCTTTCCCGGCCAGGTCGATGAAGTTCCTCACGTGGTTCGGAGCGACGTCGGGAAAGAAGCGGATGTCGATCTCGCCGGCGCTGGTGTGGAGCTCGGCGACTTTGTTCTCGTACTGGCTCATTGCTTTCTCCTGCGCCGCCGGTTCTGCGGACGATGTCGTCTCGACGGTGGCGCTCGTGGTGGTCTCGGTCGCGGACGTGGCAGCGGTATCGCTCTGGGTGCTGTTGGCGGTCTCGCCGCTGTTCTGCGCGCAGGCAGTCATCGCAACGGACATCAGAAGGCCAAGGAAAACTCGTTTCAATTCGTTACCCTCCATGGTTTGAGGCGGTTTCAGGCGGCGAATCCTAGCAGAAACACAACGCGTACCACCCCCCACGCAGCCGGACGTTACCGTGGCTTGACGAGGGTGGGGCCGGCGCGGCCCGTGGAGATGCGGATGTCGCCGCCGGTGGCCTTCAGGACGACCTTCTCTCCGCCGCCGTTGATCTTGCCGACGGCGCGCACGCGGGTGGTCCCGCCGACCTGCTCGCGGGTGATCGACAGTCCGGGAATGTCGGACACGATGGTGTCACCCGTGGGATCGTTCGTCATGATCGTCGCTTCGACGTCGGCGCGGAACAGCGGCGGCACGTTGAGGATCACGTTGCCCTTGCCGGTCTGTGCCGCGATGGTCTCGGTCTTCGACTGCGGATCGATGGTGATGGCGATGTCGCCGGACGAAGTCTCCGCGTTCACCTGGGCCGCGGCCTGGCGCACGGTGATGTCGCCGCCACCCGAGGTGAGGGTGGTCGGTCCACTGGTGTAGAGCAGACTGATCGTGCCGCCCTCGGTGGAGATGGTGCCGCCGCGGCGCGTGCTGTCGACCAGGATGTCGCCAGCACGCGTGCTGGCGGTGAGCGCGCCCATCATTTCGCCGAGCTGCAGCGGGCCGCCCAGCGAACGGACCTTCGCGACGCCGGTCACCTCGCCGATCTGGACCTGCCCCGCGCCCGTGAAAACGTCGGCATCCCCGCGGATGCGGCTCACCTTCACGTCGCCGAGATTGGTCGCGTACTGCACCGACGTGACCGTGCCCCGGACGAAGCCGCCGCGGCCCGCGGCCGAGGTCTGCTGGCCGGCGATGATCGTCGGCGATTGCACGACCGTGGGAACGTTCCGGATCGACTGTACGGTCGAGGCCCGCGCGCCCGCGGCGAACAGGCCGACATCGCCCATGAGAGAGCTGGTGGTGATGGTCGGGCCTCCGGGTGCGTTCACGCTTCCGCGGAAGGTCGTTCCGAACAACGTACCGCGCGCCGGCAGGCTGGTGCGGATGTCGCCCTTCACGGTCTTGGCGACCCAGCGCACATCGGCGTTCCCGGCGATGGTCGCGCTGACGGAGCCGTTGACGGTCCCCAGCATGACATTGCCGCGCGGTTGCGGCGTGCTGTAGATGATGGAGCCGTTCACGCTCTCCGCGATGGTGGACGCGTTGAGGTTGGACAGGATCAGGCTGCCGTTGAAATTGTTGACGCTCACGTTGCCGAGCAGGTTGGAGATGCGAATGATGCGGCTCGAGTACGAGGTCAGGCGCACGTTCGCGGAGCGCGGCACCTTGACGGTCCAGTTTGCCGAAACGGACCACGGCGTCTGCCGGTAGACCGCCGGAACGGAAGCCGTCCGTACGATGCGCGTCTTGGTATCGCCGCCGAGGAGCAGACCGGAATGCCGCATCGCTTCCTGGAAGGCCTCGTCGTTCGCTGCCGTAATCGTGGTGATGATGGTGGCCTGAACTTCCGTCACGTTGGCACCGACGATCTCGACGTCCCCCAGCGGGTTGTCGAGGACGAATGTACCGCCGGGATCCAGCGAGTACTTCCGCTCAGCCTTCACCGTCTTGCGCATGACCGAGGCCGCATTCGCGGACTCGACCAGCGCAAGGAGGATGCAGGCGATGAGGGCGCGATTCTTCATGGTTTCGGCTTGATCTGGCTCAGTGCTTCGGCAGCTTTGACGCGGACGTAGAGGTTCTCGTCATCCTGCGCGGCCTTCTGCCGCAGCGTGTCGACCATGGCCGCGTCGAGCACTTCGCCGCTGCGGGCCATCTCGATGAGCGCCTCGACCGCTTTGAGGCGGACGGCCGGATTCGGATCGCTCTTCAGTGCATCGATGAGCGCGTCGCGGGTCTGCGTGGCCACCGCGGGAGGCAGCGTGGTGAGAGTCTCGACGGCGCGGATGCGCACGCCCTCATGGGAGTCGTTGCGCAGCACCTTGGCCAGCGCCTTGGCGATCTCGGGATCGGCGTAGGCGGGGTCGGAGTACGTGCGGCGCACCCATTCCATGGCAGAGGAGCGCGGCGTCATCGACTCCTCGTTCTCCAGCATGTACGACAGCAGGCGCACCATGCTCCGGTCTTTCGGATTGCCGGTGACGGTCCAGCGCGAGGTGACGTCGAACGAGACGCCGATCTCGTCGTCGGCGGCATTGGAGTCGACGAACTGCACGTTGGCGATGTTGGGCCGGCCCTGGATCTCGGGGCTCAGCGTCTCCGCATCCATCGTGCGCGACTCGGCCAGCGACATGGTCGCGAACGGCGAAGCGGCGGCGGTGAGCGGCGTGGCCTTGCTCACGACGGTAGGTGTGATCGCGGGCTGGACAGGATCGGCGTTGCGATTGCCGGCGAAGTAGCCTCCGCCGACGAGGACGGCCACGGCGGCTGCCTGGGCGACCCACTTGACCGCTGGACGGCGGCGGAAGGGAACGACATTGTCGGTGCGTCGCCCGTCTTCCTGCGGCAGGTCGATGCCGACAGCGGTCAGGAACCGCGCTTTCACGCGGGCCGGCACTTCCACTTCGGGCAGGTCGCCCATCACCAGCCAGGTCTGTTTATAGGCGGACCACTCCGCGCCGCAGAGGTCGCAGCTCTCGATGTGCTGGTGCGTCAGCTCGCGCCGCGCCGCATCGAGCGACTCGGTGAGCAGCAGCGGCATGCTTTCGGTTACTGCACTACATTCAGCCATCGGTCTCCTCCGCTCGCGTCTCCCGTCAGGATCTTCTTGAGGGTTTCCATGGCCCGGAAGACGCGAGTCTTGACGGCCCCTTCCGAGCATCCGGCGATCTGCGCGATCTCGGCGTACGACAATCCCTGGTAACGCGACAGCAGAATGGCTTCGCGCTGTTCGGCGGTCAGCGACTGCAGGGCGCGCTGCACGCGCCGCTCGCTTTCCCTTCTCTCCAGATTCCGGTCCGGAGCGAGCTCGCTCGGCGCCGGAAGGGAGATCAGTACGTCTTCCGATTCCTTCGACTTGTTGTCGGCCTTCCTCAGGTAATCCCGGCACCAGTTGGCCGTGATCGAGAAGAGCCAGGTGGAGAGCTTCGCATCTCCGTGGAACTGATTCGCGTGCTTCATCATCTTGACAAAGACTTCCTGGGTGGCATCCTCCGCCGCCTCGGAGTTCTTCAGAAACCGAAAGGCGAAGTTGTAGATCCTGCCGCTGTAGCGGTCATAAATCTCGGAAGCCGGGGAGTAGTCGCCTGACTGAACGATTCGCATTAAATCCTGATCGTTCAGGTGCTTCATCTCCCCGCGTTCTCTGCCCTGTGACGGTGTCATGGCTCGAAAGGTTACGGCCCGGGGGAGGCTCAAAGGCTCACAGGCGCAGAGGCTCAGAGTCAGGCAGGACGCCCTCTGAGCCTTTGAGCCTATGCGCCTCTGAGCCACCCTCAGGCGGCGGTCGGAACAACCTCGGCCGCCTGCGCATTCGCGACCGGCTGGCCCTGCTCCAGGGACACGACCACCAGGGCGAAGAGGTTGAGCATCAAATAGAAGACCTCGGTATCGCCGAAATTGAACTCGAAGAGGCCGGCCACGGTGAGGCTGACGGCGATGGCCAGGCCGGCATCGGACCACTTCCTCTGGGGGCCGTGACGGCCGCGGAGGCACTCCCGGAGGAACAGCCCCAGCAGCACGAGGTAGGCGCCGAGGCCGAGGATGCCCCGCTCGGCCCAGAGCTGGACGACGTTGTTATGCAGGTGGGGAGGACGGACGCGGGGCGCGTCCGGCTTGCGATAGATCGCGTAGACCTCCTTGACGTTGGCGGGGCCCACGCCGAGAAGGGGGAAGTCGCGGATCATCTCCACGCCGGCCTCGAGCATGCGGATGCGGTCGAAGTTCGATTCCTGCTTCATGTCGAAGGTCGAGATCAGCCGGCTGAAGAGATCGATCGGCAGAAACGTCACGAACAGGATCAGGACCGGGAGGGCGTAGAACGCCAGACGAGCCCGCGAGGCCAGCAGCACGACGAACGCGGCCACGATCCACCCCAGCCAGACGCTGCGCGTGAACGTGAGAAGCAGGGTCACGGTGGCCAGCGACCCCGCCGCCAGCTGCCACCATCGCCGTTCGTACCACCAAAGCACCAGCAGCATGAGCGACAGCGGCAGGATCAGGCCCGAGAACGTCATCACATGCGTCGACGGGCCGGTGATGCGGTGCTCGAGGTCGCGCTGATCGAGGACGATGAACTCGTAGAGTCCCCACGACGAGAGGATGGACACGAACGCGGCGTGGGCGTAGACCGCCAGCTCGCGCATGCGCGGCAGCGTCCGAAAAAGGATCACGCCGCACGGAAAGATGAGCATCTTGAACCAGAGCACCCCCTCGCCGAGCTGGTGCAGACGACGATCGGACATGAGGGCGGACGTGGTCGAGACCAGGCCGTAGACGATCAACGGGAAGTAGAGGATGTGCCAGGAAAAATGCGCATCCCCCCGTGCAATAGCCCACCCGAGGAGGAAGATCGACCAGAACGCGCACAACTCCAGCGGCGCGATCTTGGCCTGGAAGAGGATTTGAAGGACGTAGATGACCGCCGACGTGACGACCAGCGCCGAGGGGTGATCGATGAAGGAGCCGAGGTCGATGAACGAGGCGAGGATACGCCGCTGCCGCGTCATCCCTGCGGTCCGATTAGCCTTCCTCGAAGGCTTCTTCCACCAGCATCACCGGGATATCGCTGACGATGGGGTAGATGCGGCGGCACTTCACGCACTGCAGCCCCTGCTCGACCACCGGCTCCTCGCCGCGGAACTTCTCCCGGAACTTATCGCGCACGGAGGCCCGGCGCGTCTCGTCGAGCGGCACGAGCTTCACCTCCTCCTTGCAGATGGGGCAGGCTAGAATCCCGAGCAGTTCCTGGTCGACCGGCATGGCGCGGGGACTATACCAAATGCAGTCGGCGGCGACTCGTCACACATGAGAATCCTCCATCTAGCCGCGGGAAACCGCTGGACGGGCGCGGCCGCACCGGCATTCGCGGAAGTGGAAGCACTGCGCGCGGCCGGGGTCGACGCGCACTACGCGTATGTCGGCGGCTACAAGCTGCAGGCGAAGCTCGGGCATCACGACTTCGCCCATCCCATCATCGAGAAGGCCCAGAACCCGCTCTCGTTCGGCCGCACCCTGGCCGCGCTCGACCGGATGATCGAGCGGCACGGCTTCGACGTCATCCACGCGCACCTGACGTACGACCACTGGCTGGCGCGGTTTGCGGCGCGCGACCGCGACGTCCGGGTGGCGCGCACGTTTCACGCGCGGCGCGTGCTGCGCACCGACCCCTTCTCACGCTCGCTGCTGCGGCGTACGGAGCTCGTGTTCGTGGTGAACGATACCTTCGCCGAGGCGCCTGCGCTGCAGGGCCGCCCGGTCGTCTTCACGCCGCCGCCGATCGATCTCGGGCAGTTCTCGCCGGATGGCGGAGACGCACGCGCGCTGCAGGGAATCGATGCCGGTACGAAGCTCGTCACCGTGATCGGCAAGCTCTCGGCAGGCCGCGGGTTCGAGGAAGCGTTGCAGTCGTTCGCTGCGCTGAGGCGTGCCGTGACCGAAGCGCGGATGATGATCATCGGACACGGCGAGCATCGCCCGAAGCTGGAAGCGCTCACGCGCACGCTCGGCATCGAAGCGGATGTGGTCTGGGCCGGCTATCACGAAGACGACCTGGCCGAGCACTACCGCGCCTCCGACCTCCTCTTCTTCACCGCCCGCGGCTCGGACGAGGGACACCGCGCCGTCCTCGAAGCGATGGCCTGCGGCGTCCCGGTGGCCACCTACCCGGTCGAAGGCATCGACGCCCTGGTCCCGCCCGAATGGGTCTCGCCGGATGCCGACCCCGAGGCGCTGGCGAACCTCGCCGCAAACCTGCTGTCGCGCGAGCCCGCCGCGCTGCGCGGCGAAGCCGCGCAATGCGCGCAGGAGTTCGGCTACGACCGCGCTGCGGAGAGGTTGATACAGGCGTACGCGTAGATTCGCCGTTACGCCGAGGCGATGACCTTCATCTCCACGGAGATCGGCGTCGGCAACGAATCCACCCCCACCGTCGTACGCGTCGGCTGGATCGTGCCGAAGTATTCGCCGTACACCTCGTTGAAGCGCGCGAAGTCACCCTGCATGTCGGTCAGGTAGACGGACACGTCGAGCACTTTCTCGAGCGAGCTGCCGGCCTCTTCGAGGATGGCTTTCACGTTCTCGATGCAGGCGCGTGTCTGCACTTCGATGTCGTGCGTGCCGTCGGGGCGGATGCCCGGGATCGCTCCCGTGCCGGGCGTACGCGGCCCGATGCCGGAGAGAAAGAGAAAGTCGCCCACGCGCCGCGCATGCGGATACGGCCCGACCGGCTTCGGCGCGCGCTCAGTGCGAATGACGTCGCGGATGACGTCATCCTGTGAATTCATCTCACTGGCCTGATGCACGTTCGGCCCTTCGGCGAGCACGTTGTGCGTCTCCAGCCCCGTCCCGGCCCCTGTGCTATCCACGGTATTGACGTCGGGCACCGGCCCTTCGTCGAACTCCTTCTCCCAGTTCATCTGCTTGCGCTCGTTCGGCGTGAGCTCGACGATGGCGTTGCCCGTGCCCCACACCGGCTGGTAGTCCCAGACCTTGCCGTCGTATTTGTTGTGCTCCCCCATCACCGCGCCCAGCCACCAGATGGCCTTGAACCCCATGTCGGCGTTGGCCTCGCGCGCGAAGTCGCGGGCCACCTGCGCCACGTCCTCGAGCCGCCCCTCGCCGAGCATTTCCAGCAGCTTGCGGTTCCACTCGTCGTCTTTCTGCGACGAGATGCGGTCGTGCGCCGGATCGATGTCCGCCACCTCATACCGGTTGGAAAAGTTCGTCACGCAGACGACGATGGTCTTCTTCCCGTACGCCTCGATGGCCGCACGCGCCGCGATGCCGAGGGCCCGCGTTTCCTCGCGCTCCGCGTAGATGTTGCACGAGACCACGGACGCCGGAATGGCGTTGTTCGGGTTCAGCAGCTTCAGCGCCACCACTGTTCCCGTATCGATCGGAAACCCGTGATAGGCCACCGTCGCCGCCTGCATCCCCTGCTTCTTAGCGATCCCGCAGTACAGCTTCCCGAACTCCGGATCGATCCGAAACTCGTACGGGATCTCGCCAAACTGGTACCAGTTCTGATCGACCAGCGTCCACTTCGGCTTCGGATCGACCTGAAAGAGATGCCCGATGACGGAAAACCACTGCGTGGAGTAAACGAGCAGCAGCTCCGCGCCGGATTTTTCGACCTCGCGGCCGACGGCTTCGTAAGAGCGACGCAGCGATGCCCAGCCCGTGTTTTTCTCCGGCGCCAGAAGCGGATGCGGTTGTCCCGGAACGATGTACGCCTTCAGGATCACTGGTGAGCCTCGACAGGAGACCGGAATTGAGAATTGAGAATTGAGAATTGAGAATTGCTCACGTTGAAGCCTTTCTGACGATGGTGGTGAGGATGGCGATCAACTCGTTTGCTTCGCCGAGGAGACGGTCGGCCTCGGCTTTGCCGGTTGCCTTCAGAATTCGCAGCCAATAGTGGGCCTCTCTGGCTTCCTTGAGTGAGATGGTGCATTTCGAAACGAAATCCGGCTTGCTCTGCGCGGCATCCGCTTCTTCGAGATTTGCGCCGATCGACGTCCCGGCACGGACGAGTTGTCTCATCAGATCGCGCGCGCCGTTTCGATGGCGCGCCGTCGCGTCGCTGAGCGCAACGACATCGCACGCGAATCGAAATGCTCTCTCGCGAAGATCGTCGCCTTTACGCAATTCTCAATTCCCAATTCTCAATTCTCAATTCTCAATTCCGTTCCCCAACCGCGTGCGAAACCGCGCGCTCTTTCAACTGCGGATCCCAGCCGACTACCGCGTTCCCCGTTCCGATGACTGTCCAGTAGCCGTACACCTCGGCTGCGTAGTCCGGCATGTCGAGCGCCGATAGCATCCACGCCAGCGATCCTGCTTTCACCTCACTCACCGCGTGGTCCATGAACTCCGGCAGGACGGCAATCAACTCTTTTGTGCGGCCTTTGCGCATGAGGTCGATGACCTGCATGTCCCAGAGGTAGCCGGAGTGTTCGTAGACGTGCTCGCGCGACATGTCCTCGGGGATCTCGGGCTCCGTCGTGAAGTGGCGGTGGGAGAGGGTGTTGGAGGCGAGGAGGATGGCGCGTTTGCCGCTCTTTTCGATGGCCCGCTTCGTCGCCTGTCCGAGCTTCAGCATCTGTTGCTGGCCCATCTCGTTGGAGAAGTAGTACGGCGAGTTGTTCGAGGAGATGCCGACGATGGGGATGTCCCAGTCGGGATTCATCATGTGGCAGGAGACGATGGTCCCGTAGTCGACGCGGAAGTTCGGGTTGCGCATCATCTTGGTGATGAGCCCGGCCTGCTTCCCCTCTTCGGCGATCAATTCCGCCAGCTCGACGTCGACTTTGAGGTCGTACTGGAAGCGGAAGAGGTTCGGGAAGATCGGGTCGACGGAGAGGCCGTGGAACTCGGGCAGTCCGAGGAAGTGATGGCCGATCACGGTCTGCCAGTGCGGCGAGTGGACGAGGATCACGTCCGGCTTCTTCTCCAGGAAGTGCTTGCGCGCGCGCTCGTATGCCCAGCGCAAAACCTCCCATCCGCATTCGGATTTCGGTTCGTTCCGCCAATGGTTTTCGCCGTAGACGATGTGGGGAGGGTGCGGGGCGAGGATGCCGCCGACGATCTGGCCGTTGCTCATGATGGGGAAGTGTATTCGAAGGAAATCAAGGGACGCAGCCGCTAGAATGAAGCGTGGCTCGTATGCGACTGTCTCATCTTCAACTTCGGAACTGGAGGAATTTCGCCAAGGTGGACGTCGACCTGGGCGAACGTGCATTCGTAGTCGGCCCGAACGCCTCGGGAAAGTCGAATCTCCTGGATGCTCTCCGTTTTCTGCGCGACGTGGCTGCACCCGAAGGTGGGTTACAGCGCGCTGTCGCCGACAGAGGCGGCGTCGAGACAGTGCGGTTTCTGGGAGCAAGCGCGAACGCGAGCATCGTGGTGCAGGTAACGCTCGACGGCGGGGGTAATCGGTGGACGTACTCCCTCGAGTTCACCAATGCAGGCGACAAGGTCGCGGAAGTCGTGACCGAAATCGTCCAGCGGAATGGCGAGACGGTCCTTGCCCGTCCCGATTCAGCCGACGCCGATGATCCTCTGCGTCTGCATCAGACTGCCTTGCAAACGACCTCGGCAAATTATCCCTTTAGAGCCGTAGCTGACTTCCTGGCTAAGATCGCCTACCTGCATCTCACCCCCGAGTTCCTCCGTGATCGGAAGCGAATCAGCCCCCAGGTTGCCGATCCTATGGGCAGCGATCTTCTCGATCGTGTGGTGCGGACACCAGAGGCGAGCCTGAAGAAGAGGATGCGCCGAATCAATACAGTCCTTCGGGCCGCTCTTCCGGAATTGGATCGGGTGGATGTAGAGGGCGGCGAAGGAACCCCCACGCACCTCTGGGTGCGATTTAAAGATTGGCGACCGACTGCGGGCGCTCAGAACGAGCGGCAGCTCTCGGACGGAACGCTGCGGCTTTTTGGATTTCTGTGGGCAATACTCGATGGTGATGGCCCCCTTCTACTCGAGGAGCCAGAGATGTCACTCCATCCAGGAGTAGTCCGTCATCTCGCCAGTCTGATCTATGCCGAGTCTTCTTCACGGCAAACAATCATCAGTACCCATTCTCCCGACTTTCTATCGGACGAAGGGATTGCGCCGGAAGAGGTCCTGCTTCTTGCGCCGACGGCTGAAGGTACGAAAGTCAGCCTGGCATCCGACGACGAACAGATTCGAGCGCTGCTCGAAGGAGGGCTCTCGATCGCTGATACGGTACTGCCGAGCACTGCTCCTCCTCACTCCATCGACATGATGCGAGTCGGACCCGAGTCGTGATCATCACCCTGGCTGCTGAAGGAGTCGTCGATATCGAAGCAGCAGCCCGGCTCTGCGAGTATACGGGCCACTCGGTTCATAAAAAGTTCCCGCATCGTGGGAAAGACTCTCTGGATCCAAGACTGCCCGGCTACAACAATGCTGCGCGTCTGAGTCCGTGGCTCGTCGTTCGTGACCTTGACGACGCAGAGTGCGCTCCGACCCTGGTAAAGAAGTTACTCCCAGTACGCTCCGACCTCATGTTGCTGCGAGTGGCCGTGCGGGAGCTGGAGTCATGGCTTCTAGCAGACACCGTTTCATTCGCCCACTTTTTTCATGTTCACGAAACGTCGATCCCGCTGGAGCCAGACACGCTTCCCGATCCGAAGCAGGCGGTCCTGAATCTGGTTCGCCGGTCGGCGTCAAGACCGGTTCGAGATGCGATGCTTCCGCGAGAGAGAACCACTGCGACCGTCGGTCCCGGCTACTCTGCAAAGCTCATCGAATTTATCGGCGATCATTGGCGCATCGAGTCTGCGGTTGAGAACTCTCCGAGCCTCAGAAAGTGCGTGGACGCGCTTACTTCGCTCGAGGGTCGCTAAAGCTTCACACACACGTTCTTCTGTTCCGTGAAAAAGTTCAGCGACTCGAAACCGCCTTCGCGTCCGACGCCGCTCTCCTTCATGCCGCCGAACGGGACGCGGAGGTCGCGCAGCAGCCAGCAGTTGATCCACACGGTTCCGGCGTGCAGCGCGGCGGCGACGCGATGGGCGCGCTGCAGATCGCGCGTCCAGAGCGATGCCGCCAGTCCGTACTTCGTGGCGTTCGCGAACGTGATGGCCCGGGCCTCGCTCTCGAACGGCGTGATGGTCACGACCGGTCCGAAAATCTCCTCCTGCGTCGTGCGGCACCACGCGCCGAGGCCGGTGATGACCGTCGGCTCGACGAAGAAGCCCTTGCGGTCGAGGCGCCGGCCGCCGGTGACGACGGTGCCACCCTCCTGCTTGGCCAGCTCGATGTAGCCGAGGATTTTTTCCAGGTGCGCTTCGCTCACGACTGCACCGATGTCCGTCGATTCGTCGAGCGGGTCGCCGATGCGCAGCTTCTTCGTCGCTTCGACGAAGCGCTCCACGAACTCGTCATGGATGGACTGCTCGACGAAGATCCGTGAGCCGCAGAGGCAGATCTCACCCTGGTTCCAGAAGCTGGAGCGGATCGACGTGGCGATGCATTCGTCGAGATCGGCGTCCGCGAAAATCACGTTCGGATTTTTTCCTCCGAGCTCGAGCGACAGCTTCTTGAATTTCGGCGCGGCGGCGGCGGCCACTTTCGCGCCGGTGACCGTGCCGCCGGTGAACGAGATCGCGGCCACGTCCTCGTGCTCGCAGAGCGCGGCGCCGGCGTTGGGGCCGGTGCCGTGAACGATGTTGATCACGCCCGGGGGCACACCTGCTTCGTGCGCGAGCTGCGCCAGCCGGTGCGCGGTCATGGGCGTGATCTCCGACGGCTTGGCCACGCAGGTGTTTCCGGCCGCGATGGCCGGGGCGATCTTCCACGACAGCAGATAGAGCGGCAGGTTCCACGGCGAGATGAGACCGACCACACCGAGCGGCTGCCGGAGCGTGTAGTTGAGCGCGGCGGAGTCGGTGACGTGCGCCTGCGTGGCGTCGTGCAGGATGGCGGTGGCGAAGAAGCGGAAGTTCGCCACCGCGCGGGGAATGTCGAGGCGCCGCGCCAGCGAGATCGTCTTTCCGGTGTCGATGCTCTCCAGCCGTGCCAGCGCCTCGAGGTCACGCTCGATCAGATCGGCGATGCGCAGGAGAAGCCGGCTCCGCTCCGCAGCGGGCGTTTTCGACCACGACTCAAACGCCATCCGCGCGGCGAAGACCGCGTCATGGACGTCGTGGTCGTCGCTGTCGGGAATCTGCGCAACCACCTCGCCGGTCGCCGGCGCGATGTCGTCGATGTACAGGTCGCAGCAGGGGCCGGAAAAGCTGCCGTTGACGTAGTTAGCGAGTTTCATGATGACCGCCGCTCATCGCGGACGCTCCGGAGATCCCTCGCTACCGCTCGGGATAAAATCTTGGGGCTCGAACTCCCAGCGGTCGATGTCCGGGTCCCAAGAGTCCCACGGCACGATGGCGGCCATGCGCTCACGCAAACCCGGCGGGATGACCTCGGGGACGATGAACGCTTTCTGGCGGCGGAGCTTGTAGGGATTGCGGAACTCGAACCCGAGGACGCCCAGGATGTAGCGGGCGATGTACCACGTGGCCTGCGGGTTCCAGCCGTGGGCGATCTTCACCACCACGCCCAGCCCGTCCGGGAACTCGGGGTGCTCGATGGAGAGGCCGAGCAGTCCGTCGGCACCTTCCTTGGCCAGCACGCGCCCGCCGCACGCCTTGAGCACCGTCGAATCGAGGCGGTTGAAGCCGCCGATGAGATCGGGATGCGCGCTCATCGCGCTCCAGATCCAGTCTTCGTTCTTCTCGGTGACGAGGTTGGCGAACAGTCTGGCCAGATCGGTGACCGTGTTCGAGACCGTCGGCAGGCCGCAGCCGTCCTTGGCGATCGCGCCCATCTTCCACTCCGGCCCCAGGACGCCGCGGATGTAGGCCAGGTACTCCTGGAAAAAGGGATGGTGCGGCCAGACGTAGCCGACGCGGCGCCAGCCCTTGAGCCGGCAGCCATGGAGGATGGCGGCATGCTCGCCGGAACAGCAGTGATACCAGCGGCGCGGGCGGCGCACCTGACGCCCGAACTGCACGAGCGGCACGTCATGCGGCGTCTGCATCAGCCCCCACTCGGCCTCGCGGAGGATGGAGCGGGCCACGGCCACGTGCTCCGTGTCGCCGTTGTGCGAGGCGCAGGAGATGGCCTGCTGCTCGCTCGTGAGCGCGGTGGCGAACTCCTTCCGGAACACCTTCATCATGATCGGCTTGACCATGGAGCGGCCGTAGACCTCGACGTTCCCGCCGAACGAATGGATGACGTTGCGGCCGGAGACCCAGGAGACGGCGCCGTGGATGGTGTTCTCGGCCACGCCGTTGCGGCGGTATTCGACGAGAGGCTGCCAGTTGGGCATGGGCCGGGCGAAGTTCGGGGCGGCGCTCTCGTCGTATGAAATCTCGTGATCGATTGTGGTCATAGAAATCGTGGCGCTATTCTGGTCATGAAATTGCTCATGTTCTTCATGACACGTTTCGAGTCGTGATTATTGAAGTCGAACCAGAGCATGAGCCGGTCCTCCGGGTCGAAGCGCTCCTGCATCTGCGCGGCGATGGTCTCCGCGTCGCCGACCAGGGCGTTGTTCGTGGCCCGGCGGACTTTCTCTTCGTCGAGAGTTCCTTCCAGCGCGCGCCAGTAGTTGGAGAGCGCGTCGCGCGCTTCCTCGCGGGCCTGCTCCGCATCGTCGTTGATGAACACGAGGACCGTGCGCGGCATCAGGCGGCGCTGCCACGGCCCGCCGTCGGGATGGTAGTGCGTGAGCATGCGCGTGTTGGTCTGCTCGATCTCGTCGCCGGGAGTGATCGACAGATTGAACACCCCCACCGGCAGAAGCGTGTTGGCGAAGATCTGGGTGGCCGCGTCGTGCGAGCCGATGGAGAGGCGCAGCAGGTCCATGCGCGATTCCTGCGGCACGATCTTCAGGTTCGGGAAGCGCCAGCGGGGATCGAGGGGGAGTTCCTCGGGTTCCTGGAGTTCCTCGGAGTTCCTCGGGTGCTCCTGCCTGTAGGCATCGACCGCGCGCTGCCACTCCTCGTCCTTGCGGAAGTCGGCGCGGCGTAACGAGCGCGGCGCGACTTTGTCGGAGCTCAGGATCTCGCCGCGCAAAAGGCGCAGGAAGATCTCCGTGGCCTCCTCGAAGATCTTGTTCTTCACCACCGGCCAGGCCGCGGTCTCGACGGCATTGCGGGGGACGATGCCGTAGGGGACGTTGATGAACGGGAAGCGCCCGGAGGCGAAGCCGATGGTGAGGAGACGACGCTCGTTTTCGTCGAGACCGTGCAGCGCCAGGAAGGTCTTGACGCGCTCCGCCGCGGCGATCGGCCCGCCGTTGCAGAGGATGTTCATGATCGCCGATCCGATGCCGATCCGTTTCGTCCGCCCGAACACCCGGTGCGCGAGCTGGAGGATGTCCGTGTTCAGCCCGATCTCGCCCACGAAGTGCGGGATCACCGCGCCCGGGTTCATCTTCTGGATCTCGGTCGAGAGATGGCTCTCGGCGACCCAGGCCGTCCCGAAGCCCAGCTCGTCCGCGAGCTCCACCTGCTCGAAGAAGTTCGCGAACATGACACGCTCGCTCGGCACGTAGCCGTGCACGTCGGTCTGGCAGATGGAGAAGAAGACGTCGAGCTCCATGGAGGCACTACAGTAGGCGACATGAAACGCGCGATCAACCTTGCCGCCGTCTTCCTCATCGCAGCCTGCGTCTCCGCCCCGATCGCGGTCCCGCAGAACCAGTACGGACTGCGAGTCGTGCCGGACCGGGCCACGTACGAGCGGCTGGTGCGGGCGGAGCCGGAAAAGCGGCTCGTCGATCTGGCCTCGCTCGGCATTCCACTCGACATCCGCTATGCCACCGCGGACAACTTCATGAAGAAGCCGCTGTACCCCGCGGCGAAAGCGTACCTGCGCGCACCGGCCGCCCGGGCCCTCGCCGCGGTGAACCGTGAACTGGCCGCCCGCGGCCTCGGCATCAAGGTCTACGACGCCTATCGTCCCTATCGCGTCACCGAGGCCATGTGGGAACCGATCAAGAACCCCGACTACGTGGCCGACCCGGCAAAAGGCTCACGCCATAACCGCGGCGCCGCCGTCGACCTCACCATCATCGACCTGCGGACCGGTGCCGAGGTCCCGATGCCCACCGGTTACGACGATTTCACCGAACGAGCCGCCCACGCCTTCACCGACTTGCCGGCGGAGGCCATCGCCAACCGCGCGCTCTTGCGCGAGGTGATGGGGAAGCACGGCTTCGAGGCCCTTCCCTCGGAATGGTGGCATTACGACTTCAAGGGATGGGAGCGGTTCGAGTTGATGAACGTGGACTTTGTGGACCTGGCGGACTGACTGGACGCGCTCAGAACCTCGTCACCATCGAGATCGAACCGACCTTGTAGTGCTTCGACGTGTCGTAGGCCAGGTCGATCTGGAAACGTTGCCAGGCCAGGCCTCCGCCGACGGAGATGTGGTTCTGGTCTTCGCCCTCGGGGTAGAGCAAGGCTTCGGCGATGAAGTTGAAGTGGTTGAGCGGGCCGTTCCAGACCACCGAGTGCGCCGGGTCGCGCCAGTAGCCGGCGCGCAGGGCGAAGGGGATCTTGGTCGAGAACAGGTACTCGGCGCCGAGGCGCAGCTCGACGACGTCGTCGACGCGGAACGGATCGTCCAGACCTTCCACATCGGCGGTGGCGCTGACGAAGTCATCCACCAGGTTCGAGTACTTCACCTGTACCGCGTCGAAATTGATGGTCAGCACCGGGATGGGTCGGACCGACACGCCGATGCCGGCGATGTCGGGCATGTGGAACTTGGTGTCGGCCGCATTGATGAAGTTGAAATCGGTGTTGGCGTCGGCGTAGAACAGCGGCGCGTCGAACTCCGGACCCTGTTTATAGACGCCGCCCACGCTGATCTTGTCGGTGGGCGCCCACTTGAAACCGGCGGAGAACGTGGTGTCGCTCGCTTCCTGCAGCTCCACCTCGCCGTTGTCCACGCGGGCCGTGGCCTGGATCAAGACCTGTTTCGGATTGAACTGCTGCGTATAGCGGAACGTGGCCGCCGTCTCCAGGAAGCGCTGGTGGCGCGCCGTCACGCCAACGGAGAACCTCGGATGGACCTGCCATGCGGCGGCGACGCCGTACGTCCGCTGCCGCACGGAGAGCGCGGAGATGAATGGATCGACGCGGAACTCCACGCAGGCGAAGGGATTGTTGGCCTGCTGGCGGATCTGCTCGCAACGCGTCTTCGTGACCGGATCGCCGAACGTGACGTTCTGGCCGCTGCCGGTGGCAGGCAGGTAGAAGTTCGGGAGCGGGGTAACCGCACCGGTGATCTCATCCTGCCGCGGCGCGACCACACCGCCGCCTTCGTTGTTCAGCGGCTCGTGGTAATACAGCCCGAACGTGAATTTCTTGACCGGCATGACCGCGCTGGCGAAGGTGAGGACGACGCGGTCGCTGTGATGCGTGAAGGCGGTGCGCTCGATCGCCGGGAACGTGCCGCTGGTGGTGAAGAGCTGCTGCTCGAGGTAGTTGCGGGCCTCGACCGAGACTTCCGGCTTGCGGAGAATGGTCAGGCCGGCGGGATTCGCCTCAGCCGCCGAGGCATCGTCAGCCAGGCCCAGGAACGCGCCGCCCATCCCCAGCGAGCGAGCGCCGGGATTGCCGAAGTTGAACTGCAGTCCCGAAAGCGACTCGATGTCGACGTTCTGAGCCGTAGCCGAGACCGAGACCAGCGCCACAACCACCACCAATGCCAATCTGCGCATCATTCCTCCGAATCTGGATGATCGAAGGATAGCAGAGGGCCTGCTACACGCGGGCCGCGCGCACGGCGTCGATCACCGTCGCCAGCACCTCGTCCGGCGCGCCGAGCTGTTTCGCCCTCGGATCCTTGCGCCAGCTCCACTCGATGTGGCCGTTGGCCAGGCTCTTGGCGCCGACGGCGATCCGCAGCGGGAAGCCGATGAGGTCCGCGTCCTTGAACTTCACGCCGGGACGTTCGTCGCGGTCGTCGAAGAAGACGTCGATGCCGGCGGCCAGCAGTTTCTCGTAGATTTCATTGGCCATGGCCAGAACGCTCTCGTCCTTGCCCACGGAGGTCACTACGACCTCGAACGGGGCGATCGGCATCGGCCAGATGATGCCGTCGTCGTCGTGGCTCTGCTCGACCGCGGCGGCGACGGTGCGGGTGATGCCGAGGCCGTAGCAGCCCATGATCATCGGCACGCGCTGGCCGCCCTCGTCGAGGTAGTTGCACTGCATCGCCTCGGAGTACTTCGTGCCGAGCTTGAAGATGTGGCCGACTTCGATGCCGCGGTAGATCTCCAGCGGCGTTCCGCAGCGGACGCAGGGATCGCCGGCGATGGCGGTGGTGAAGTCGCCGAAATCGGGCTCCGGAAAATCGCGGCCCGGGACGGCGTAGTCGATGTGGTGATCGCGTTTGTTGGCCCCGACGATCCAGCGTTTGCGGCCGCGCAGCGAATGGTCGGCCAGCACGCGCTTGCACTTCGTACCGACGGGACCGCAGTAGCCGACCGGACCGCCGGTGGCGTCCTCGAACTGGGCCTCCCCGATCATCTCCAGCCACTGCGCGCCGAGGTGGTTCTTGATCTTGACCTCGTTGCCTTCGCGGTCGCCGCGGAGGAGGACCATCACCGGCCCGAGGTCGGTGTCGAACACGAGCGTCTTCACGAGCTGGGAGGTCGGCTTGCCGAGGAAGCGGCCGACGTCATCGATGGTCTGGGTCCCGGGCGTGTGCAGCTCGGCGATTGCTTCCGCTGGCGCGGGCTCGACTTCATCGTCGAAAAACTTCGAGGTGGCCTTCTCCACGTTGGCGCCGTAGCGGCAGTTCGGGCAGCTCACCACGGCGTCCTCGCCCGACTGCGCCAGCACCATGAACTCGTGGGAAGCCGATCCGCCGATGTTGCCGGTATCGGCTTCGACAGGAACGTGGTCTAACGCACAGCGATGAAAAATCCGCCCGTAGGCATCCCGCATGGCCCCGTAGGTATCGTCCAGCGATTCCCGGCTGGCGTGGAAGGAGTAGGCGTCCTTCATGATGAACTCGCGCCCGCGCATGAGGCCGAACCGCGGACGGACCTCGTCGCGGAACTTGCTCTGGATCTGATACAGCGAGACCGGGAGCTGCCGGTACGAGCTGATGGAGTCGCGGACAGTGTCGGTGATAACTTCCTCGTGCGTCGGCCCGAAGACGAAATCGCGGTCGTGCCGGTCCTTGATGCGCAGGAGCTCCTTCCCGTACTTCTGCCAGCGGCCCGACTCCATCCACAGCTCGGCCGGCTGGATGGCCGGCATGAGCAACTCCGTCGACCCGGCCCGCGTCATTTCCTCGCGGACGATGTTCTCCAGCTTGTGGATCGAGCGAAGCCCGAGCGGCAGGTAGGTATAGATCCCGGCAGCCACTTTCCGGATCAGCCCGGCGCGCATCATCAACTTCTGCGAGATGACGTCGGCGTCGGCGGGAACTTCACGAAGCGTATTGATGAAATAACGGGTCCAGCGCATGGGGCGGGGATTCTACTGCGGATCAGAGGGCGGAGCGCAGAGGGCAGAGGGCAGAAGAAACTGCAAACCGTCCGAGTTCTGAACCTCGTCAGCCGGTTGTACGCCGAGCCTTGCCTTCTGCCCTCTGCCCTCTGCGCTCTGCCCTCTGGCCTGTGTTATGACTAACGAACCAATGAATCCCGGCCGCATTCTGGTCTTCGAGCGTCCTCCCGTATCGCGCATCGTGTCGTGCGCGGCGTCGTTCGGGTCGGCGGCGATTTTCTTCATGTACCTGGCCGAGCATCCGACGGATTACGAGGCCTTGCCGATGATCGGCCTGGTCCTGCTGTTCCTGGGCACAGTGGCGGCCGCCGTGATCCAGTACGGCGATCACATCTACTTCAGCGACATCGGCCTCAAGTACGAGAACGCCCTGCTGCGGCTGTTCGGCAAGCGCGCCGACTGGATGCGCTGGGAAGACATCGTGGAGATCCGTGAGGTGAAGGACAAGATCCTCATTCTTCTCTCGCGCGACGGACGCCGTCTCCTCGTCGACGCCATCCTTGGCTATGCCATTGCACGGGCGGAGATCGTACGGCGAGCTCCGCAGGCGATTCTGTCCGGCACGCTCGTCTCGGAGGAGTAGAGCGCAGAGGGCAGAGCGCAGAGGGCAGAAGCCGGAGATGGTTTCTTCTGCCCTCTGCGCTCTGCGCTCTGCCTTCTGATGCTTGGCCCAAAAACGACGTTTTTTTCTCGCCGCCATCGCGGCGTTCCTCCTTGTTCTGGCCGGTCTGGGAACGCTCCTGTTCCGGGAGCGGGTGCAGCGGCGGCGTGTGTTCCGTCCGGCGGCGGGCGAGGTGAAGCCGGCACCGCCGGTGCGTGGTGTGCCTCCGGTCGGACAATGGACGCAGACGTTCCTGGCGCTCGATCCGGCGGCTCTCGCGGAGCTGCTCGGTCAGATCGAGGCGCGGCAGCCCGAGCTCTACCGCAAGTACTCGCTGGCGTATCTGCACGCCCGCGCTCTCGTCGACGCGGACGATGGGGACGCGGCGGCGCAGAAGCTCGCGCCGTTTCTCGAGAAAAGCCATCCGTTCCGGAAGCTGGCGCTCTACCACCGCGCCGCCATCGCCACGGGCGCCGAGGCCAGCCGGTACCGGACGGCGCTGATCGTCGAGTATCCCGACTCGATCTATCGCGATGAGGCCATCGATGAGGAGCTGGAGTACCTGGCATCCCTCGGCGATCCGAAGCCGCTGATCGACTTTGCCGCGAAGATCGCACCGACGGCATCGACCGACCGGCGGCGGGAGATGAGCGCCCGCATCGTGGAGGCGCTCGTCGAAGAGAACCAATTGGACGACGCATTCTCGCGCGGCCTGGCGCTGCTCCAGGGCGGTACGGCCGACGACGCCGCGGACCGCGTCACGCGCTCGCTCGATCGCCCGGAGATCCTCGGCCGTCTCGACGCCGCGCAGCTGGCGCTGTTCGGCGAGACGTTCCAGCAGCACCGCCACTTCGACCGCGCCGTGGCGCTCCTGCAACTGGCCATCAGCAAGGCGCCGAAAACAGTCCCGGCGCGGATCGACGAGCTCCAGTTCGCGCTCGGACGCAGCCACTTCGGCGCCGAGCAGTACGGCAACGCGCAGTTCGTCTATCTGCGCGCCGCCAACTCGACCGCCGATCCGCGCATGAGGGCCACGTTCTTCTGGCACGCCGCGCGCGCCGAGCAGCTGCGCCACGAAGACGAGATCGCCGAGATGCTCATGACGCAGGCCATCGCGGTGAAGGGAAACTTCCCCGCCACGCTGGCCGCGATCACCCAGCGCCTGCGCACGCGTATCCAGCAGCGGCGGTTCAACGAGGCGTCGGCCGACTACGCGCTCATCAAACGCGTGGCCGGCAAGGACCGCGCCTTCGTCGAGGCGTCACTGGCCTTGGCCGTCGGCAACCTCGGGATGGGCCGGGCCGCCTACGCGCAGGGGATTCTCGCCGCGGTGCCGCGCAATCAGCTCGACCCCTACGACCGCGCCGAGTTCGCCTACTGGTCCGCACGTGCGCTGGAGAAATCGGATCCGCCGGCCTCGTTCCGCGCCTACCTGGACGTGCTGCGCTCCGACGTCCCGACGCACTTCGCCTATTTCGCCCGCACGCGTCTCGATTCCCCGGCCATGGCCGGGAGCCTGGCGCGCGAGCTGGCCATCCGCGAGGCGCAGGTGCCCAATCTCATCGCCGCGAAGAAGTTCGATCTGGCCAAGGACATCCAGACCGACCGCATTCTTCTCTCCTCCCGCGACCGCGAGAAGCAGCTGCGCATCCTCACCACGATCTATCGCGAGCTGCCGAACTATCGGGCCGTGCTCGAGCTGGCTCCGAAGGCGTTGCCGCGGTTCCCCGACGTCGACGTCAACGATCCCGACTCGCTGCTGATGGCCATGGGGCTGCACGACGAGGCCGTGCCTGCGATCGAGAAGCGCTTTCCTCTCGCTCCGGCGCGCGAAGCGCTCACGCGCTCGTACGCGTTGCACCTCGGCGGCGCGTCGAAGCCGTCGATCTACGCCATCGAAGTGATGATGAAGCGCGTGCCGCGCGACTATCACCCGGACCTCCTGCCGCTGGCCGTGCGGCAGTTGCTCTATCCGCGCTATTTCTACGGATTCATCGCCGCTGATGCGAAGAGCTACGACACCGATCCCGCGCTGCTGCTGTCGATCATGCGCGAGGAATCGCGCTTCAACCCGCGCGCAAAATCGCAGGCTGCCGCGCGCGGACTGCTGCAGTTCATCATCACCACCGCGCGCGACATCGGCCGCGACGTCGGACTCGTCGACGTCGACGCCGAGGACCTCTACGATCCCCGCGTCATCATCCGCCTTGGCGCGAAATACATCAGCGAGCTCGGCGAAGAGTTCAGCGGCAACCGCTATCGCATCGCCGCCGCCTACAACGCCGGCCCGAAACAGGTCGCCCTCTGGACGCGCATGCAGCCCGCCGAAGGCGACGACTACTTCCTCACCGCCGTCAACTTCGACGAGACGAAACACTACATCCGCAAGGTGATGAACTCGTACGAGCGGTACACGGAGATCTACGGCGAGGCGGGGCCGAAGGGCGGGTTGCGGGTGGAGCCGTAGTTACGCGTGAATCACGCGTTCGTACATCTCCCGATACACCGGCACGATTTTCAGCTCGTCGAACCGTTCCACGGCCACTTCGCGGGCCCGCTGGCCCATGCGTTTGCGGAGATCTCCGTTGCGGAGGATCTCGATGCCGCGCTCGGCCATGGCGTCGGTGTCGCCGACGGGGACGAGGTAGCCGGTCTCGCCGTCGACGATGACTTCCGGGAGGCCGCCGGCGCGCGTGGCGATGACGGGGACTTCGGAGGTCATCGCTTCCAGCGCGGCCATGCCGAACGACTCGGTCTCGGAGGGCAGGAGAAAGAGGTCACAACCGCCGAGGACCTCTTCGAGATTGGGCAGGTTGCCGAGGAACGTGACGCGGTCGCGGAGGTGATGCGCGCGCGTGTAGGCCTCGGCGCGCGAGCGCTCGGGGCCGTCGCCGATCATGACCAGGCGCCCGTTCACGCCGGTGGCAATGATCTTCTCGAACGTCTCCACGACGTCCATCACGCGTTTCACCGGGCGGAAGTTCGAGACGTGGCAGACGAGCTTCTCGCCGCGCGCGCCGATCATGTCGCAGAACGCGCTGGGGCTGCGATGGAAGCGCGCCGGATCGACGAAGTTCGGGATGACGTCGATCTCTTTGCGCGTGTTGAAGTTGGCAGCGGTCTCTTTCTTCAGCCAATCCGACACGGCCGTGACGCCGTCCGAGACCTCGATGCCGAATTTCGTGATGGGCAGATAGCTGGCGTCGCGCCCGACCAGCGTGATGTCGGTCCCGTGCAGCGTGGTGACGACCTTGAGCCGCGACTGCATGATCTGCTTGGCCAGGTACGCGCTGATGGCGTGCGGGATGGCGTAGTGCACATGCAGGACGTCCAGCTTCTCGTACGCCGCCACCTCGGCCATCTTCGTCGCCAGCGCCAGCGTGTACGGCGGATACGGATCGAAGAGCGGGTACGGCGTGACGTTCACCTCATGAAAGTGCACGCGCTCATGCAGCACATTCAACCGCGACGGCATCGCATAGCTGATGAAATGCACGTCGTCGCCATGCTTCGCCAGCGCGAGCCCAAGCTCCGTGGCCACGACGCCGGAGCCGCCGAAGGTGGGGTAGCAGGTAATGCCTATTTTCATTGGCCACCGTGGAGAGTCGCAAAGTCGCAGAGTCTCAAAGTCTCAAAGAGGCTCCGCTCGGGCACCCTTTGCGACTTTGCGACTTTGAGACTCTGCGACTTCGTGTTTGTCACACCTCACGTCCCGCATATGCTGAAACGAGATCATCGACTTTGGGCGGCTGTTTCGTCACGAACGCCTCTCCGTAGTTCGTACCGATCAGCGCCCCGAAGTGGCGGCCGCGGGCTTCGATCATCTCCAGGAACTTGGGGTCGGAGATGAAGGTTTGCGGCTCTTTCGACTTGGGGTCGAAGAACTGCGATTGGTAGGCGGCCACGGAGCGCATCTTGGTCTTCCAGGTGTGGGAGACGTCGACGACGAACGACGGCGTGATCATGTAGTTCTGCAGGTAGTACAAGACTGTCTGCGGCCGGTGTGCGGGTGCGCCGGTCTGCAGCGACTTGAGGCCGGCGTAGAACGAGGCTTCGGTGACGATGCGGCCGGTGCGGGAGTGGTCGGGGTGTCGGTCGTCGGGCCAGGGGCCGATGATGAGCTTCGGCCGGCGGATGCGTACGAGCTCGATGATCTCCAGCTCCTGTTCGCGGCCGGTCTGGAGGTTGCCGTCCTGGAAGTCGAGCTGCTGCCGGAAGGTCGCGCCCAGGGCCTTCGCGGCCCGCTGCGCCTCTTTCTTGCGCGTCTGCGGCGTACCGCGCGTGCCCATCTCGCCGCGCGTGAGATCGACGATGCCGATCCGCAGTCCGTCTTTCACGCATTTGGCCGCGGTCCCGCCCGCGGAAAGCTCTACGTCATCGGGGTGGGCGCCGAAGAAGATGATGTCCACTGTTTCAGTCATGCTGCTCCTTACAACACGGCCAACTTGAAAAACGCGCTGTCGGGCTCGACTTCCTCGAGGATTTGCTCGGTCAGGCCGGCTCCGTAGACGTGCCACCAGGCGTACCAGCTGACCGTGCGGTCCTGGACGTGCCGATCGGGATAGAGCGTGGCCACGACCTCGCGGATGGCGGCGTAGCGCTCCCGATCCTTGCGAACGAGCCCCTTGACGGCACGCTCGCCGAGCTTGTTGAAGTGAAACTCGAGATGGCCGATCGAGCGCTGGATCGAGCCGGCCAGCGAGTGGCCGGCTGGCAGCGCCAGCTCGCCGATCTGGGCCACGCGCTGCATCAGCTCGCGCTTGCCCTCTTCCACGATCTCGTGAATGCGGGCCACGCTTTCGGGCTCGCGCTCGGCGATCAAGGCGTCCGCGGCGGCGAAGACTTCCGCGGGCTGAATACCAAAACGGTCCATCGCGCGAGCCACGCGTTTCGGCGCGGCCAGCACATGCCCGCGCAATGCGATGCGCGGCATCGGGATGCCGAGGAGCTCGTGAAGCGGGGCGATCTGCGCGTAGTACGCCACCTCGGCGGGGCCGCCGACGAAGACATCGGGACGCAGCACGGAATCCTGCAGCAGGGGCCGCGTCAGTGCCGAGGTCGACGTGCGCTCCGGCGTGCGATCGGTAGTGGGCGTCTGACGGTGGCCGTGCTCGTCGAGCTCGTAGAGCAGCGTGTACTCGCCGTGCTCGTTCGGCACGACCTGTTCCTTGTAACCCGCCTGCGCCAGCTCCTCTCCCCGTTGCCGGAGCGCCTGATGAATGGCGTCGCGCTGGGATTCGATGGCCTCGAAGAGCGGCGCGCCGGCCTGGCGGAGCTCGGGCAAGAGAGCGTCGACGAGGATGACTTCATTGCCGAAGAGGGAGGCGATGAGCTCCGCGAACGAATCGCGGAACGTGATGCCTTCGCGGAGCCAGGCGGGGCGGGGAATGTCGAGAAGCGTGAGCAGCTGCGCGATGAGAGGCTCGGGGACCGGAAGCGACCCGACGATGGCGCGGGAGTCCACGCCGCGAGTCGCGCGAATACACAGCAAGTCCAACTGAGAATCGGGCGATTTCGTCAGACGCGCCGGTACATTCAGCGTGGCCACTTCATCGAAGTCATGATCCTCGGTGGCCAGCCAGAAGAGCGCCGTGGCCGGCGTCCCCTGCCGCTCCAGTTCGCGCTTCATCTTCACGATGCTGGCGATCTTGGCCAGCGTGTACAGCGGCCCGCCGGCAAATCCCACCTGCTGCCCGGCGATGATCGTGCGCGTCTCCCCGTTAGCCCAACGGGTGATCGCGTCCTTTGCAAAGATCCCCCAGTGCCGATTGGACGCATCGAGTGCAGCGGCCAGGTTCTCCCTGCCAGCTGCGAGCTGCGAGCTGCGAGCGAACCCGTCGCTCCAATGCGATGCACGCGGCAAAAACCGCTCATCCCCGGCCAGCCAGTCGAGGACGAACGGATTCATCCCCGGGTACTGAGACAACGGCGCCTTCATCCGGCCCGGCTCCCCACCAGAATCAGGCGTGGCGAGGTGCGGGTGAACGGTTTGCCGTCGAAATCCCCGAAGACTGTGCTGATCGAAAGATTGCATGACGCAAACATCGCCGAGATCTCGTCGAGATCGTAGCCCCGTACGCGCTCCAGGTAACGTTTTTCACCGATTGTCATCCGTTTGTTGAACGAGCGGTCAGATCGGTCGAACCATCGCTCGATGCGCACGCTGCCCATCGGCGTCTGGCGCGTCTCGCGCTGCACGAGGTTTTCCAGCTCGCGATCGACATTCAGATAGTCGAACAGAAACGGCGCCTCCGGCTCCAGCACGCGGGCCATCTCCCGGACCACCTGCAGGTTCTCCTCTTCCTCGGCGAAGTAGCCGAAGCTCGTGAAGAAGTTGACCAGGCCGGCGAACACGCCGTCGCAGAACGGCAGGTGCCGCATGTCCGCGCGCGCCACCGACATCGGACCGTACTCCCGGATGCCGGTGCGCAGGAGCGTGTACGAGAGATCGCAGCCCACCGCGTGATAGTTCAGCGCCTCCAGCTCCTGCACGTGCCGCCCCATCCCGCAGGCCAGATCCAGCACCGGCCCGTTCCGCTCCCCGCACACGCGCGCAAAAAACGCCACCTGCTGCCTGGCCTCCTCCTCATCGCGATGCGCGTAAAGCTCGAGATACTCCTCGCCGAACCATTCCTGATACCAGGTCATCCGCGGGGGAGTCTATCGCGCGTGCATCAATGCCCGAGGCGTGTGTTGAGGACGCGCTCGTTCTCCCGTGCGTGCTCGAGCGCGGCTTCGAGCGCGGCCACGATGGCGCGGGCGTTGGCGAGGAGCTCGTGCAGCTCGGTGCGGTCGTCGTGCGCGACCTGCGTCTCTGCCTCGTTATGCTCGGATGCCACGGAGCTCGCGAACGGGTCTTCGAAGTCGACGTGCGTCTCCGTGTGCTCGGGAGCGGCTACGTGCGCGAACGGGTCATCGTCCTCTTCCACCTGCACGGCCACGCCGTCGGTGTCGAACGGATCGACGTCGACCGCGACGGGAACCGGGGCCGGCGCAGGTGCGGGGGCCGCTACGGGCGTCTCGCGCATCGACAGTTTGGGCGTTCCCGCCGAGTGCTGGGCCACGCCCGATTTCTGCTTCATGTCGGGGGCCGAGAGCGCCGGCTCGCCGTAGAGCGTGGTGTCGACGTTGTTCTTCAGGTTGTCGAGGATCTTGGACACCGCCGCGCGCAGCGTGGCCGTCACGCCGGCGCCGGACTTTGCCGACGCTTCGACGACCGACTCCGGAGTGGCGCCGAGGTACGAGGTCATCTCCTCCACGGTCGCAACGTTCGGCAGGTCGCGTTTGTTGAGCTGATAGACCACGGCGACCTTATCGGGATCGATGCGGTTCAGGCGGAGGTTGGTCTTGAGGTTCTCCAGGCTGTCGAGGTTGGACTCGCGCATTTCCTGCTGCGAGTCGGCCACGAAGACGACGCCGTCCGCGCCGCGCAGCACCAGCTTGCGCGTGGCGTCGTAGAACACCTGGCCGGGCACGGTGTAGAGCTGCACGCGTACTTTCTGGCCGGCGATCGTGCCGAGCTCCATGGGCATGAAGTCGAAGAAGAGCGTGCGGTCCGTCTCCGTCGACATCGAGATCATCTTGCCCTTGTTGTCCAGTTTCGGATTGGCGTAGATCTTCTCGAGATTCGTCGTCTTCCCGCACAGACCGGGACCGTAGTAGACGAGCTTGACCGTCACTTCGTTGATGGCTTTGTTGATCAGGACCATGCGAGCTCTCTCGTCGAGTTCCTCGGTTCCTCGGAGTTCCTTGGTTCCTCGGGTAAGGGGCGTACTCGGGCGCCGAAGAGCTTAGCAGAAGCTCTCCCCATACAATGGCTCCCACATGTTCGCGGCCGGGTCCAAAGTGGGTCCCTACGAAGTCCTCGGACTCCTCGGCGAAGGAGGCATGGGACAGGTCTACCGCGGACGCGATCCGCGGCTCGGGCGCGACATCGCCATCAAGGTCCTGGCCAAGGACGCGTTGCAGGATGCCGAGGCCTCGGGACGGCTGGAACGGGAAGCGCGCGCCATCGCCGCGCTCTCGCATCCGAACATCGTGGCCGTGCATGACGTCGGACGCGAGGACGGCACGTTCTATCTCGTCACCGAGCTCCTCGAGGGGAAGACGCTGCGCGACGCCATGCAACCGCCGCCGATGAACTGGCGGCGCGCGGTGGAGATCGGCGCCGAAGTGGCCGAGGGGCTGTCCGCCGCGCACGCGAAGTCGATCGTGCATCGCGATCTCAAGCCCGAGAACATCTTCCTCACCGACAGCGGCCGCGTGAAGATCCTCGACTTCGGCCTGGCCCAGACCGATCCCGTGCTCTCCGAGCGCGACGAGGGCAACATCCCCACGTCCAAATGGTTCCAGACCAGCCCGGGCACGGTCATCGGCACGCTCGGCTACATGTCGCCCGAGCAGCTGCGCGGCGAATCGGTCGATCCCAGCGCCGACCTCTTTTCGCTCGGCTGCATCCTCTTCGAGATGGTCACGCTCAAGAAGCCGTTCCATCGCGAGTCGGGCGCGGCCACGATCGCCGCCATCCTCAAGGACGATCTGCCGCGCGACCTGCTCAGCGCCGCCGTGCCCACCGAGTTCCAGCGCATCATCGAAGGCTGCGTCGAGAAGAACCCCGCCACCCGCTTCCAATCGGCGCGCGATCTGGCGCTGACGCTGCGCGCCATCGGCAGCAGCACCACCATGGCCAGCGACAGCCTGATCCGCAACATCACCAAGCGGCGCACGTCGAAGTCGATCGATTCGATCGCCGTGCTGCCGCTGGCCAACGCCTCCAATGACCCGAGTACCGAATACCTCAGCGACGGCATCACCGAGGGCATCATCAACAAGCTCTCGCAACTGCCGAAGCTGAAGGTCATGGCCCGCAGCACGGTGTTCCGCTACAAGAACCGCGACGTCGACGCCCAGAGCGTGGGCCGCGAGCTGCGCGTGCGCGCCGTGCTGACCGGCGTCGTCAAGCACATCGGCGAGCGGTTGCAGATCAGCGTCGAGCTGGTCGACTCGCACGACGGCGCGCAGTTGTGGGGCGAGACCTACAAGCGCGAGCTCGCCGACCTCTTGCAGCTGCAGGAAGAGATGTCGCGCGAGATCGCGGACAAGCTCCGCCTCAAGCTGACCGGCGCCGACAAGAAGAAGCTCCGCCAGCGCACCACCGAGAACAGCGAGGCCTACCAGCTCTATCTCAAGGGCCGCTACCACTGGAACAAACGCACCGAGGACGGCCTGCGGCGCGGCGTGCAGTTCTTCCGCGAGGCCATCGAGTCAGACCCCTCGTTCGCGATGGCCTACGCCGGCATGGCCGATTGCTTCATCACCATGGCCACCAACATCCCGCTCCCGCCGCGCGAGACGATGCCGAAGGCCAAGGCCGCGGCCATGCGCGCCATCGAGCTCGACGACGGACTGGCCGAGGCGTGGGCCTCGCTGGGCGCGGTGCGCTGGTGGTTCGACTGGGACTGGGAAGGCGCCGAGGAAGCGTATCGCCGCGCCATCGCCCTCAATCCCAACTACGCCACCGCGCACGACGGCTACGCGATGCTGCTCTCCGCGCGCGGGCGGTTCGACGAAGCGGTGGAGCAGATCTCGAAAGCCTCCGACCTCGACCCGCTCTCGCTGATCATCGCCGTGCACGCGGGCTGGCCGTTCTACTTCGCGCGCGACTTCGAATCGGCCATCCGGCGCTTCCGCAAGGCGCTCGAGCTCGACGAGAACTTCATCCCCGCCCACGGCTGGCTGGGGATGGCCCTCGGGCAGCAGCATCGTTACGGCGAGGCGCTCGACGCGTTCGCGCGCGCGCTCGAAGTCGACCGCATCCCCATCCTCACGACCATGCTCGCGCACACACACGCCATCGCCGGCGATCGCGATGCGTCGCTCAGGCTGCTCAGCGACCTGCTGACCACGGCGAGGGCGCGCTACATCTCACCGTACGACATCGCAGTCATTCACGCCGGCCTTGGCGACCGCGCCGCCGCCATCACGCACCTGCAGGCCGCCCACGCTGACCGCTCCCCCTGGATGGTCTTCCTCCCCGTCGACCCGCGGCTCGACGTGTTGCGCGGCGAGCCGGCGTTCGGCGAGATTCTGGCGGCGCTGCATTGAAACGGATCTGGCGCGCGCTCTACTGGAACGCGCTCTATCCGTTCCACCGCGCCCTCCAGGTGCGCCGCGCCGCGTCCGGCGACCGGCGCAAGTTGCGCGCCGTGCAGCTCGTGCAGCCGTACACGATGGTCGGGTTCGAGCGGCTCATGAACGCGTACGACCTCGTGCAGCGCGCCGAGGCGAATGGACTGCAGGGCGCGATCGTGGAGTGTGGCGTGTACAAAGGCGGCTCCGCAGCCGTGATGACGCTGGCCGCTTCGCCGCAGCGGAACGTTTGGCTGTTCGACTCCTTCGAAGGCCTGCCGGAGCCGACGGCCGAGGACGGCGCCATGGCCGTCGAATACGCCGGCCAGCGCGCCAGCGGCGCCCTCAAGCCGATCGGCCAATGCGTCGGGCCGCTGGACGTCGTAAAGGAACTGTTCTTCGAAAAGCTCGCCATCGACCCGTCGCGCGTTCACATCCGTCAGGGCTGGTTTCAGGAGACGCTGCCGGCCGCCAAACACGAGATCGGCCCGATCGCCGTACTGCGCCTCGACGGCGACTGGTACGACTCGACCAAAGTCTGCCTCGACCATCTCTACGATCTCGTCGTCCCCGGCGGCTTCCTCCTCATCGACGACTACGGCTACTGGGAAGGCTGCCGCCGCGCCGTCGACGAGTTCCTCGCGGCCCGGAAGCTCGACGTCCCGTTGAACACCGTCGACGACTCGGGAGTGTGGCTCGAGGTGGAGTGAATCACAGCCGTACAGCTACACAGCTGTACAGCTTCACAGCAAACCCTGCTCTCGCCCTGGCTGTGCAGCTGTGTAGCTCTGAAGCCGTGCAGCTGTTCCGCCGTGCTAAATTAACTTCCGTCATGTCACGCAAAGAGCTGTTGGGACGCGTCTACACGGAACAGATCATCGGCGTCGTGCGCGAGGACAGCGCCGAGGCCGCGGAAGCGGTGGCCGAGGCGTACGCGCTCAACGGCATCCGCATCCTGGAGATCACGATGACCACGCCTGACGCCGTCGAGCTGATGGCGTCGCTGGAGAAGCGCTACGGCTCGCAGCTCGACATCGCTGCCGGCACGGTGCGCAGCACCAACGACGCGGCGCGGGCGCGGCGCGCGGGCGCGAAGATCATCGTCTCGCCGCACACCGATCCGCACGTCATCGAGTATGCCAACGAAAACGACATGCTCTGCATCGCCGGCGCTTCCACTCCCACCGAGATCATCCGGGCCTGGGAAGCAGGCTGCGACATCGTCAAGGTCTATCCCGCCCAGCACCTCGGCGGCCCCGACTACATCCGCACCATCCGCGGTCCGATTCGCGATGTCTTGATGCTCGCCGGCGGACCGGTGCCGCTGGACATGATCGATCACTACCTCGATGCCGGCTGCATCGCCGTGAACCTCGGCGGCTCGCTGGCGGTTCCGGACCTCGTGCGCGAACAGCAGTGGGACGAGATCGGGCGTCGCGTGCTGCTGGCCACCTCCATCGTCGAGTCGCGCCGGCAGGTCGAACAGACCGGCGACGCGCAATACGTGCACTGATGCCTCTCGTCCATTCCTTTGTAATTGCCCTGCTGTTGGCGACGGCGTTCCCCTCCACGAGCCGCACCTCGTGGATGCGCCCCGACTCGTTCCATCTCACCATCGGCATGACGCGCACCGATGCCCTGACCGCGCTCGAGAAGTGGGCCCCGAAACCGGGCAAGGACGCGAACGAAGTCGTCGTCGACTACAGCGACGACAAAGCGCTCACGCTCCAATTCCGCAAAGACCGCCTGACCTCCATCCGCTTCGAGCTCTTCGTCTTCCTCCCCGAGATCCGCCTGGCGTTCGAAGAAAAACGCGCCAGCCTCTCCGAATCGCTCGGCAAACCGCGCAAAGCCACGAAGTCGATCCTCATCTACGACAACGCGCTCCCCAATGTGATGGTGGTCGCCACCGACGACCCGAAATCGCAACACGGGAAGCAGGGGCTGGGCGTGCTGGCGGTGCGGTACTACGACCCGCGTTAGAAATCACTCCGCAGCGCGATGATCCCGAGATGCATCGTCAGTCGCGCGGAAGCAACCGGTCAGAATGCAAGACCGCACCCGTCATTGCGTCAACGACGATGCGCCACGTTCCGCGCACTCGATTCGCGTCGAACACATCTTCGAGTGTCACCGCCCATCCGAGGGTGTCTACCCGCGCAACGTCGATGGCGCCAGCCGGAACAATCACCAGTTCAGCGTCTGACTGACGCTCATGCAAGCGCCCCTGAACGCCCAGCGAAACGGCTGCTGCACGCACTGCTGCACGCGCTTCGATCTTAGGAATGACGGATACATCGACGACAGGCCGCAGTTCGTTCGCCCGAATTCGCACTACGCCGTCACTCCCAACTTCACAAACAAGCAGCGTCCCTACGACCGGGATTCCGTGATGCAGCTGCTCGAAACGCACCAACACACCACTCGCTCCTGAGGCCCCACGCTCGCCAATCTTCCTCAATTCAAGTGACGGGTCGCTCAGCGCGATCAACGTTTTGTCACGCGAGAGATACTCGAGTACGGCACGATGTGCAGGCGTGATTTCTACGTCGCGTTGTGCGCTGGACGCGCTGGCACACGAGCCCAACATTATGCCCACGATCAGAATCGTGATTGCCTTCTTCATGCGCGCTCCATTCACAAGCAAGGAGGCGATCAATTGATCCCCACTGCAGAAAATGCTGCAGCGACAGCCGCGACTTCAGCAGAGCCGACACCGTGAATCGCCGTCGCCGCGTCGATATATTTCTGCCTCACCTGCGCGTAATTGGTACTGCCACTGGACAACGCGAGAACGTCCCACCAGATGAGTGCCGCCTTAGCGTAGCCGATACCTGCCACACTCTTCGTGGGATCACACTTACTCGTGCCACCCTGCGCGAGAAGGTAGAACATATGGTTGTAAGGACCATTCGCATAATGTCGCGGAAGGCCTCCAATCGTCGGCGAATAGCATGCTGGACTCTGGACGATCCGGGCCGGCGCGGCAGGGTCCGGATGGGCATCCCGCGAAGGGTCATCCATGTAACGAATGGCAATGTTTGGTGTAAAAGAGCTGCCGGACCAGTTCGCCTCGAACGTCTGTTCGCCGAGCCACTCCGGCACGAGGTTCTGGAATCCAGCGACGCTCTGATTCCACTCGAAGATCGCCGCGAAAATGTCGGCATTCCCTTCCTCGATGGCCTGACTCTCACCATTCGCGAGTCCACCAAGAAAATAAATGTTGTAATTGAGACCATGACCCGCTTCGTGCGCGATCAAATCGGGTCCTACTCCATTCGTGCGGGCACGTCCTAGTGAGTCGGTACCAAGATCGTTTGTAGTAATGCTGAACGTCGTAGGATTCGTGAGAGGCGTTTGCGTCCATGAAGCGCCTCCGGGCTCGGAGCCGGGATCGTTCAGATGAGTATAGACATCGATCCGGTCATCGTTCCCTGTTATCCCGCCGGAGCGTGAAAACAACGCTGACAGGACCCACGTGATCTTCTGCAGCGCAACAAAGGCATCGACACCAGCCGTACTTCTGTCAGAGTTCGTACGGCTTCCATCACCGAAACGGGCTGCGTTAGCGTACCAACCTTCAGAGTCATAGCCGATCGATGAAGAAGTGAGAATTTTGGCGCGCGCCAACTGCGTGCCTGAAAGACCTGCGGCATCTCGCATGGTGTTTCCCAGGGTCGATGTCGTCGCCCATTCAAGGCACGCCGTTTGTTGCATGCCGGATGGATTCGGCTGGCGGATGCCATAACAAGGGTCTTGAAGCGTATATGGAGCTTTCTTCGAGCCAGCGTTCACAACGTAGACTCGATGCGTAGGCCAAAATGCTCCAGCCAGAATGCCAGGTACCAATGCGTAATTACTCGTACCGCCCTTGGCATCAAGGCCAATCCGCTTTTTCGGTTCAGCGCCGCGGTATGCATAGTTGGCGTGCGAATGTACGGCGCCGGTGCGAGCGCTGACAATCGACTGCCAACTGCCTGCTCGATCATCATCGGTATCCACGTCGACGTTCACCAACCAAATCAGCTCATCACGTCCGGATGACGTAGTGCTGTGCGGGAGAATGGCCAATTGAGCCGACTTTTGCGCATCGACCCTAAGCGGCGACAATTGCAAATCTGAAAGCGCCGCAAAAATTGCTCGGTCCCGGCTAACGGTTGGAACAACATCAACATCGACCGTTCTGACCTCACGAACGCGGATGCGAACGCGTCCGTCAGTTGTCAACTCACAGACGACGAGGCTTCCAAGGACCGGAACTCCCTGTTCGATTTGTTCGAATCGCACGAACACACCGCTCACTGACGAGGCGCTTCTCTCGCCAATCTTGCGAAGTTGTACTAGAGGATCGTTTAAGCCCGTCTCAGCCGGATTCGCCGCCATGTACTCCAGGACCGAGCGATGCGCCATTGAAGGTGCATCAGCGCTTCGCGCATAGCACGGCCAAAACCCGAGGGCGATGAAAGCGACGATTAAAGATTTCATTAAATGTCCCGGGCGAAGGCTACCTTCATTCATTGGCTCGGTCAAACGTGATGACCTCACATTGCTCGTTACCTCTGCAGCGCGGATTCCTCAGATTCGTGCCGCATTCGAAGCGCAGCGCACCAGCCTCGCCGAAACGTCCGGCAACCGCGCAAAGCCACGAAGCCCCAATGTGATGGTGGTCGCCACCGACGACCCGAAATCACAACACGGGAAGCAGGGGCTGGGCGTGCTGGCGGTGCGGTACTACGACCCGAGATGACGGGCGTCTTCCGCCCGTCATCCTGAGCGCAGGGCGGGTGGGTGGGCGTGAGCGAAAGGATCTCAAAATACGAAAACCATGGCCTGTGGCTTCGTCCTCGTATCTTGAGATCCTTTCGCCGTCTACGCGGCTCAGGATGACGGGGGTGGGATCGGCCGCTTACTGCGCGCCCCCCGTCAACTGCGCGCCGTTTTCCTTCACCTTGGCCACGTACTTGTTCATCTTGCCTTCGTAGACGAACACTCCGTCGCCGAGGGTGCCGACGTAGTAGCGGTTGCGGATGAAGGGGTCGGGGACGATGGAGGCCACTTCGGTGTTGCTGGCCGGGAGCGTGAGCTGAGCCCACTGGCCGTCGATCGGTTCGCCGACGAGGATCTCGCGCTGCTGGCGTGAGGTGAGGAAGAGCATCTGTCCGCTGGCGCGGCTGCCGCCGTGGACGGTGGCGAATTGGGCGTCGGGCGCGTCGGCCGGCTCCCAGGTGCGCCCGGCGTTGATGACGCCTGCCTTTACGCCCTGCGCGCCGGCGATGAACACGAGCTCCGCGCCGCCGGAGCTGCGAATGGCGAGTGTCCGGCCGCGCGCGGGAGCGTTGGCGACCGTCGACCACGTCGTGCCGTCGAACACTTCGAGACCCGCGGCCGTCAGCGCGTACAGCGCCTTTTTGCCGTCGACTGAACCGACGGCGATGTCGACTGCGCGGTTCTTCGCGCCTCCCAGCCGGTACCAGCTTTTGCCGGCGTCGCGCGTCGTGAACACTCCCTCGGCGGTGGCGGCGAAGGAGCGCGTGCGGTTGAAGCGCAGGATCTTGTCGAAGCGGACGGGGAAGCTCGACGGCTCCGCGTGCGTCCACTCTTTGGCGTCGGTGCTCCAAAAGGCGCCCTTCTCCGTTCCCGCCAGGAACTTCACCTCGGCATCGGCTTCCGCGGCGATGGTGAGCGAGAGCACTTCCGGCAGCGGGGTGCTGCTGGCCTTCGTCCAGGTCTTGCCGGCGTCGTCGGAACGATAGATCCCGGACGCCGCGCCGCCGAAGACCACCGCCGCGTAGACGCGGTCTTTCTCGAACGGATCGGGCGCGATGGTCGTGATGCGCACGTTGTGCAGCCCGTCCGAGGTCCGCTGGAACGTCATCCCGCGGTCGTTCGAGACATACACACCGTCGCCCTCGATGCCCAGAACGATGCGCTCCGGCCGCTGCGGATGGAGCACGACGGAGTTGATCACCAGCCCTTCGTCCGACACCACGTACCAGCTCTTGCCTTTGTCCTCGGAGCGATAGAGCCCCGCCACGGAGCCCGCGTAGACCGTGCTCTCATCGCACGGATCGATGTCGACGTCGTGAATGCGGCGGTTGTTGAACCCGTCGCGGTAGCGCGTCCAGAGGTCGCCGCCGTTCACGGAGTTGTAGACCCAGCCGCACGTGGCCACCCAGAGGTTGTCCGGCTTCTTCGGATCGATGGTGATGGAGAACATGTCGGTGTCGAGCACCATCCCCTCGGCGATGTGCTTCCACGACTTGCCGCCGTTGTCAGTGCGCCACCCCTGGCGCCACGTGCCCACGAAGATGCGGTCGTACGAGCGCGGGTCGATGGCCAGCGACTCGACGTTGATCTGATCGGAGATCTTCTCCCACGTGCGTCCCGCGTCGAAGCTGCGGTGCACGCCCGTCAGGCCGCCGGCCACGATCACCTTGGCGTCGCTCGGAGAGATGGCAATGGCCCGGACCGAAAAGTCCTCCAGCCCCGCATCGCGACGCTCCCACGTCCGGCCACCGTCGCGAGAGACGGCGATCACGCCGCCGCCCCAGAGCCCCCAGCAGGCCGCCCAGAGATTGCCCTCGCGGTCGAGGACCAGGTTGTCGACGATGTAGTTGGGAAAGGGAACGCCGTACCGAGGATTCGTCCAGCTCTTCGCCCCGTCGCGCGAGACATAGACCTCGCCGCCGCTCGTGCCGAGGTACAGCGTGTCGGGAGCGGCCGGATCCGCGATGAGCGCGCGCACGTCCGCGCCGAACAAACCGGCCCGGCGCCACTGCGCCGATGCCGTGGAGGTGGTGACGACAATTGCCAGGAAAACGAGGACTTTACGCATACCCGCCCGTGACCGATAGTTTTACCACACGCCGCTCTAGCAAACCGGCCGCCAGTAGAGTCATTTCATGCGCTTGAGAAAGAGCGGCGCGTACTTCCCGTAGCCCTCCGCGGCGAGCTTCTCAGACGGGATGAACCGCATGGCCGCGGAGTTCATGCAATAGCGCTTACCCGCCGGCGCCGGCCCGTCGTCGAACACATGCCCGAGGTGGGAGCCGGCCTGTTTCGACCGCACCTCGGTACGCGGATAGGTCAGCTTGTAGTCCGTCCTGGTGACGATGTTGGCCGGTTCGAGCGGCTTGGTGAAGCTCGGCCAGCCGGTGCGCGAGTCGTACTTGTCGGTCGAGCTGAAGAGCGGCTCCCCGCTGACGATGTCGACGTAGATGCCGGGCCGGTGGTTGTCCCAGTACTCGTTCCGGTACGCCATCTCGGTACCTTCGTGCTGCGTCACCTCGTACTGCAGCGGCGTGAGCTTCTTCTTCAGCTCGGCGTCCGAGGGTTTGGTGAATTTCTGAGCCGCCTGGGCCGTGCCCGCCAATACGACGACCGCCGTGAGCGCCACCAGTAGATTTCTCATGCTGGGGAAAACGGCCGGTGCCGTGGGAAATACTCCGCCCCCGCCTGATATCCTCCGCCGCCATGAACCCGCTCCGCACGTGCGTTTTCCCCTGTGCCGGCTTCGGCACGCGGTTTTTTCCGGCCACGAAGGTCATCCCCAAGGAGATGCTGCCGCTCGTGGACAAGCCGATCCTGCAGTACGGGATCGAGGAGGCGCGCGATTCGGGGCTGGACAAGCTCATCGTCGTGACGTCAAAGGGGAAGGACACGATCTTCGACCACTTCGACCGTACGGCGGAGCTGGAGCGCTCGCTGCGGGAGCGGGGAAAGGACGAGCTGCTGGCGGAGGTCGATGCGGTGAGCCGGATGGTCGACCTCATCGCCGTGCGCCAGAAGGAAGCGCTGGGGTTGGGGCATGCCGTGCTCACGGCGCGCGATGCGGTCGGGAACGAGCCGTTCGCGGTGCTGCTGCCGGACGACGTGATCCTGGCGGAGGTACCCGCGCTGTCGCAGATGCGGCGGGTGTTCGAAGACACCGGCCGTCCGGTGGTGGCTCTCATGGAAGTGTCGGAGGAGGAGACGGCGCGCTACGGCATCGTGGCCGGCGAGCTCGTGTCCGACCGCCGCTTCCGCGTCACCGAGATGGTGGAGAAGCCGAAAACGAACCCGCCGTCGCGCTACGCCATCATCGGCCGCTACATCCTGCCGCCGGACATCTTCCCGATGCTGGAGAAGACGCAGCAGGGGGCGGGCGGCGAGATCCAGCTCACCGACGCGATGGCCGAGCTCGTCCGCACTGGCGATTTCTACGGCTACGTCTTCGAGGGCACGCGCTACGACGCGGGCGAGAAGCTCGGCTACCTCAAGGCCACCGTCGACTACGCGCTGCGCCACCCGAAGCTTGGGCGCGAGTTCCGCGACTACCTCAAAGACGCGATCTCGTGAGACGTCCGTGAAGCGCCTCGACATCCTCGACCTGCCGGAAAACGTCCGCGACCTGATCCGCGAGTGCGAGGCGCAGGGCCAGCAGACGTTCTTCGAGCGCAACGGCAGGCCGGTAGCCGCGCTCGTCTCCTACGACGAATACCTCGCCCTGCGCGAGACCATCGAGATCGCCAACGATTCGCTCCTCTTCGCCAGGATCTCGGAAGCGGACGAGGAAACACCGGTCGAGGCGGACCGCCGCCTGACGCGGTTGCGCATCACGCGCGCGGGCCAGGAAGGTCTGGACGCGCTCGCCGGCATCGAGCGGCGTCTCGTTCTCTCCTCGATTGTGAGGATCAACGACAACCCGATCGCCGGAGCGCCGCTGTTCGAGCCGCTGAAAGGGCTCTGGTCTCACCGGACGGGCGAGATCCGCATCATCTACAAGATCGTCGCCGAGGCGAGCATCGTGGTGATTCTGAGCATCACGCGCGCTCGCGACCCGTTGTCATAAACTCCGCCCCTGGAAATGAACGAGAAATTCATCCTGGCCTCGTCCTCGCCGCGGCGGCGCGAGTTGCTCTCCTCGATCGGTCTGGAGTTCGATGTCCTGCCGAGCAACGTCCCGGAGGTGCATCGCGAAGGCGAGGCCCCCGAGGAGTACGTGGCCCGGCTGTCGCGCGAGAAGGCGGAACCGCTGGCGAACGCGCATCCCGCGCGGTGGGTGATCGCCGCCGACACGACCGTGCTCCTCGGCGAGGAGTTGCTGGAGAAACCGGCCGACCCGGCCGATGCGATGCGGATGCTCGGTTTGCTGGCCGGACAGACCCACATGGTCTACACCGGCGTGACTCTCCAGAACGTGGAAAGCGCCTATCGCGACACGCGTGTCTCCGAGTCGGAAGTGCGCATTCTCCCTCTCTCGGCGGAAGATATCGAATGGTACGTGGGCACCGGCGAGCCGCTCGACAAGGCCGGCTCCTACGCCGTCCACGGCATCTTCGCCATGTTCATCGAATCCATCCACGGCAGCTACACCAACGTAGTCGGACTGCCGCTTGCTACGCTGTTCCAGATGTTGCGACGGGCGGGGATCGACCCGCTCGCAAGACAGTAGACCGGGAGTGAAACCATGACTTCAGCTGCAAAAGTCGGCATCGTGATGTTGATTGCGCTGGCCGTGCTCGGCTACTTCGTCCTCAGGATCGAGGACATCAGCCTCAGCCGTTCCAAGACGACGCGGGTGGTGAAGGCCATTTTCGAAGACGTGGCCGGGCTCGACGACGAGTCGGCCGTGCGCATCGCCGGGGTGCGCAAGGGGCACGTGACGGACATCAAGGTGCTGCCGGATGGCCGCGCCGAGGTGACGCTGCAGGTCGACGATGACGTGCCTCTTCACGCCAACGCTCAGGCCAAGGTGGCCAACCTCGGCTTGCTCGGCGAGAAGTACATCGAGCTCGATCCGGGAACGGCGAACACGCCGGTGCTGGCCAACACTACGACGGTGATGCTGCCGGGAACGCAGCCGGCCACGTTCGACGACGTGACGGACCAGGTCGCGGCCATCGCCGAGGACGTGAAGGCGATCACCACGTCGATGCGCGCCGTCATGGGCGGACCGAGCGGGCAGCAGCGCCTCGAGCAAATCGTCGACAACGTCCGCGGCATCACCTCCGACGTGCGTCTGCTGATCGCCGCCAATCGCGAGAACGTCGACGCCACGCTCCTGAACACGCGCGAGATCACGGCGCACCTGCGTACGGAGATCCCGCGCCTGGCGGCCACGCTCGATCGCGTGGCCAGCCAGATCGGCGGCACGGTCGGCGAGAACCGTCCCGACGTCCGCGAAGTCGTGCAGAACCTGCGCGGCCTGTCCGCCGATCTGCGCGTGACGGCCGACAACCTCAACGCCATCACCGGCAAGGTGAAGAGCGGCGAGGGGACGATGGGCAAGCTGTTCTACAGCGACGAGGCGCACGACCGGCTCACCAGTGCGCTTTCTTCGGTGGAAGGCGGCGTGAAGTCGCTGCAGGAGACTCTCGGACGCGCCAACCGTATCCAGATGGACCTCGGCATCAAGGCCGATTACTACGCCGGCCTGAGCGACAGCGAAGTCGACGGCGTGAAGACGGTGGAAGGAAGCTCGCGGTCGGCGGTCGGGCTGCGGCTCGTGCCGAATCCGGAGCGCAACCGCTTCTACAACATCGAGCTGGCCGATGACCCGCGCGGGCGGAAACGCGAGAAGACGCAGATCGAGACGCGCACGAATCCCGCCACCGGCGAATCGACCACCATCGTCACCGAGACCACGAAGTTCGACCGCGATTTCCTCGTTTCCGCGCAGGCGGGCTGGGTCCTCGACGATCTGTCGCTGCGCGTCGGTCTCTTCGACTCGACCGGCGGCGTCGGCGCCGACTACAAGCTCAGCGACCGCCTGAGCGTCACCGGCGAGGCCTTCGATTTCGGCAAGAAGCGCGACGATCTGCCGCACCTCCGCTTCCTCGGCGAGTACGTCTTCCGCCACGAGAAGCCGCACACGCCGCAGCTCTTCCTCAGCACCGGCGTCGACAACGCCCTCAACGACACGGCCTTCGTCTTCGGCGGCGGAATCCGCTGGCGCGACGAGGATCTGAAGTATCTGCTGGGCAGCATTCCGATGGGACGGTAGGCCGGGCCTCGCATAGACTTCGCGCCGCCATGATCAACGCAGTCCTCCTCTTCGGCGGCCGTTCCGCCGAGCACGAAGTCTCCATCCTCTCTGCCCGCTCGGTGGCCAATGCGGCGCCGAAGGAGCGCATCTCCATCACGCCGGTCTGCATCGCCCGGGATGGGCGTTTCGTCACGCCGGAGCGCAGCGCGCGCGTGCTGGCGGGCGAGAAGAAGGCCGCGGTCGGAGATCTCGATTTCTCCTTCGAGGCCTGGGTGCGCAAGGCTGCACCCGACATCGTCTTTCCAATCATCCACGGGACCGGCGGCGAGGACGGGTCGCTGCAGGGTTACCTGGAGATGCTGGGGCTCCCGTACGTCGGCAGCGGCGTCACGGCCTCGGCGGTGGGCATGGACAAGGTGCACATGAAGCAGGCCTTCGCCGCGGCGAAGCTGCCGATGGTCGACTACGTGCCGGTGGTCGAGCACGAATGGCGTCACGAGCGCGAGCGCGTCACCCGAGCCGTGGCCAACGCGCTGCGGCTGCCGTACTTCGTGAAGCCGGCCAACAGCGGCTCGTCCGTCGGCGTGAAGAAGGTGAAGAACGACGCCGGACTCGCTGATGCAATCGAGCACGCCTTCCGGTTCGACGAGAAGGTCCTGGTCGAGCGCGGCGTCGATGCCCGCGAGATCGAAGTGGCGGTCCTGGGCAATGAAAAACCCGAGGCCTCCGTGCCGGGCGAGATCGTGGCGGGAGGCGACTTCTACGACTACACCGACAAATACGTCGACACCAAGGCGCAGCTCGTGATCCCGGCCAAGCTCACCGGAGACCGCAGCGACGAACTGCGCCGCATGGCCCTGGCGGCATTCAAAGCCATCGGCGCATCCGGCTACTCGCGCGTCGACTTCTTCCTGGAGCGCGGCACCAACCGGCTCTACGTCAACGAGATCAACACCATCCCCGGCTTCACCAACATCTCCATGTATCCCAAGCTCTGGGAAGCCACCGAGGTGAAATACCCCCGCCTCATCGAGCGCCTGATCACCCTCGGCATCGAGCGCGCGCAGAGAAGGAAGGCGCGTACGGAATCGACGATGAAGTGGTTTGAGGATGTGAAGCCTCTCCTCGGTTAATCCTGAGCAGGGTGGTGGGCGGGTGTGGCGAAGGATCTATGGAGCAGCCTCCGTAACCCGCGCCTGTAACGACCGAGGAACGGTTCGCGGAGGCTGCTCCATTGATTCTTCGCTCCCCACCACACGCCCACCTCGCTCAGAATGCGGGGGTCAATGTGGCCAATCAAAATCACCCTAGCCAAGCTCCGCCCCTTCAACACGTCCACCATCGCACGCACGCTGATCGTGCTCCTCGTCGTGGCGCTGTTCCTGGGCGGCGATTACGCGCTGTTCCGGCGGTTGTTCCAGGCCATGACGAAGGTGGAGGAGGCGACGCCGCTTTTTGCGCTGGGGTTGTTGCGCAATCTGCTGTCGCTCGTGTTTCTGGTGGCCACGGTGATCCTCTTTTCGTCTTCGCTGACGGCGGCCATCGGAGCGTTCTTCACGGACCTCGACCTCGACATTCACCATGCCGCGCCGCGATCGAAGTTGCGGCTGGCGCTGGCGCGCTGGGTGAAGACGCTGCTGCAGGCGGCGACGGTGGTGTTCGTGTTTCTGATCCCGCTCGTGGTTGCGTTTGCGCTGCAGCACGGGAAGCCGTGGCATTTCTACCCGGTGATCCTCGGCAATCTCGTGCTCCTGATGACCATCCCCGTGACCGCAGCGGCGCTGGTGATCGTGCTGCTCGTGCGCTGGTTCCCCGTGCGGCGCGTGCATCAGATCGTGGCCACACTGGCGGTGCTGGTGCTGACGCTGACGGTGATCGCCTTCCGCATGAGCCGTCCGGAACGCTTCTTCACCGAGGTCTTCACGGACGATCCCACGCAGGTGCTGAGCACGATCGAGCTGCCGGCGATGAGCCTCTATCCGAGCTCGGACCTGGCCAAGATGATGACGCGCCATGATCTGCCGCCGCTCTCCCCGCGCATCGGCATCATCGCGGCGGCGCTGTTCCTGCTGTTCGTGTTCGTGGCGCGCGGCTGGTACTTCACGGCCTTCGTCCGCGCCCGGGAGAGCATGGCCCCGATGGCCATCGGGGCGGCCTCGACCACGCGCCTCTTCGACCGGCTCATCGCCCGCGCGCGCCCTCAGTTGCGGGCCATGCTGGGGAAGGAAGTGCGCACGATCTCGCGCGACGTCGCGCAGTGGTCGCAGCTCTTTCTGATGGTGGCCCTGGTCTTCATCTATCTCTACAACATCCGCATGCTGCCGCTGGGCGGCGACGCGCGGGCCACGCTCGTGGCCTACGCGAACCTCGGCATGGCCGGTTTCGTGATCGCCGCGATCTGCCTGCGCTTCGCCTATCCCTCGGTGTCCGCCGAAGGGAAAGCGTTCTGGCTCGTGCAGACCGCGCCGGTCTCGTACGGCGAGTTCCTGCGCGTGAAGGTCTTTGTCTACGCCATGCCGCTCACGCTGCTCTCGCTGCTGCTGACCGCGTTCGCGAACATCCTGCTCGACGCCAACGCCGCGGTCTGGATCTTCACGCTGATCGGCGCGTCTCTCTTGCCGGTGACGCTGGTGAGCCTCGGCGTCGGCCTCGGCGCGCTCACGCCCAATTTCAACGCCGAGAACCCGCTACAGGTCGGTCTGTCGCTGGGCGGCTTCGCGTACATGGCCCTGTCGATGGGTTACGTGGGCATGATGATGGTGCTCATGGCGCGGCCGGTGATGCACTACTTCTTCGTGAGGGTGATGCGGATGCAGGAAGGGCCCGGCTGGATGGACGCGGTCGCTTCGATCGTGATTGCGCTCACGCTCTCCGCCGCTCTGGCAGTGATACCAATGCGCGCCGCGGAACGACGCCTGACCATGATCGCGGAAAGCGATTAGAATCGTCTCGATTCAACCACGTCAACCGACAGGCCCCGTCAACCGACAGGCAAGGAGAAGAAATGAGCGAGATTCCCCCGCCCACTGTGCCGCCCCCACCCGGAGGCGGATCCTATTCACCGCCGCCACCCCCTCCCCCCGGTGGCTCCGGATACGGCGCTCCCGCTGGCGGCAGCGGCGATCGTACGATCTGGGTCGTCCTGTCCTATCTCGGCATCCTCTCGCTGATCCCGTACTTCGCAAAGAAGGACGATCCCGATCAGGAGCTTCGCTGGCACGCCAAGAACGGTCTGGGCCTGTTCATCGCCGAGATCATCCTCTATGCCGTGTTCTTCGTGGCCAGCATGGCCCTGCGCAACTCGTTCCTCGGCTGCGGTCTGGCCGCGGCGCAGTGCGTGTTGTGGCTGGCCTTCCTCGTGATCAGCATCATCTGCATCGTCAAAGCCGTCGGCGGCCAGCGCTATCGGATCCCCTACATCACGGATTTCGCCGAGAAGTCGCTGTAGAGGACAGTCATGTCGAACGTTCCTGACGGTTCCTACTCTCCCCCGCCCCCTCCGCCCCCCTCCGGACCGACCGGAGGCATGGGCGGCGAGGAGCTGGTCTATCCCACGAATCCGCCCAAGGATCCGGTCCTGGTCCTGGTGCTGAATCTGCTGCTGTTCGGCGGAGTCGGCTACATCGTGATGGGGCAGAAGACGAAAGGCATCGTGGCCATCGTCGCCGCCCTCATCATCGCCATCCCGACGTGCGGCACCGGCGCACTGGCCGTCGGCGCGTTCGGCGCCGTCGACGGGTATCTGCAGGCCATGCAGCTCAAGGCCGGACATCCCCTCGGGCAGTGGACGTTCTTCAACGATCACCGATGAATCGGCAGTGGGCAGGAGCCGAACAGGCTCCTGCCTACTGAATGACGTTCCGCGCCACCCACCACACCATCAACACGACGAAGCTTCCCCAGCCGAACCAGCGCGTGTAGAGAAAGCGCGGCGACTCTCCGCGGAGAACGCTCGGCGTGGCGAAGCCGCCGACGATCACCAGCGCGAAGAGCATGGGGTTGAAGCGGAACGCCTCGCCGACGCGGCCGTGCAGCAGCGCGTGGAGCGCGCGCGTGGTTCCGCAACCGGGGCAATCGAGGCCCGTGGTCTGTTTGAAAACGCACTGCGGGTAGAACGCGGTCGTCACCGGCGGAAAGGTGTAGAGCACCCAACCGCCGATGACGGCGAGAACGATCGCGCTAGCGATTTGCCATGGCTTCACGATAGGCCTGAAGGACTGCCAGTCCGCCCGTGGCCATCCAGATGACACAGGCCACGATCCCGAGGAGTAAGCCGATCCAGCAGAACATCTTCGCCTTGGCCGAGGCATCGCGCGCGCCGGCGATATCGCCCGCGGCGAGCTTGGAGTTGACCTGCGCCGCGAAGACGATGGCCACCACCCCCAGCGGCAGGCAGCAGCACAGCGTGATGATGATCGACTGGACCAGGTAGTTCGGGATCGGTTCGCCCGCGGGCGGTGCGCCGTACGAGCCGCCTCCCGGCGGACGCGGTGGCGTGTGCGAGCTCGGTGGCGCAGGCGGTGGCGCGTAGCTGTGCGAAGGCCCACCGGCCAGCGATTTTCCGCAGTTTGCACAGATGCTCGCCGTGTCGAGGTTCGAAGTACCGCAATTCGGACAGTTCAAATTTCCTCCTATGACTGCGACATCATGAATGCCGCAACTCCCACGTTACTGACAATTCCGCCGACGAATGCCACGATGACCCAGGTTCGCGCCTTGCGCGAAGACTCTTCCGCCCCGGCCACGTCGCCGGCGGCGAGCTTGGTGTTCACCTGCGAGGAAAAAATGAGCGCCACGATGCCGAGGGGGAGACAGCAACAGAGCGTCACCACGATCGAGTGGATCAGATAGTTCGGGACCTGCGGCGGCAGCGGAAAGTGCGGAATCCCCTGCCCGCAGCTGCTGCAGGCCAGCGCTCCCGGCGGAAGCTCGTTGCCGCAATTCGTGCAGTACACCTACCGACCTCCGCCGCTCTGAATGCCTTCGGGATACTGCACGAACTCGCCGTTCGAGAAGACGATGTCGCAGTCGAAATTGTCTGTCGCGCCGCGAGTGTACTCATCGGGCGAATCGTGTTCGAAGGTCTTGTCGCCTCCGGCGCTCCGGATCATGTAACCGCGGTTCGGCAGCGGCGAGTACCCGATGCCGGTCCCCCATCCGTCGACGTCGGGAAGGGCGTTCATGTACTTCGGTTGCAGATGGGGAGCAAGCGATGCGGCATACTCGCCGGGGGGATACTCCTCGCCTTCGTGATCCGTTCCGTACGTTTCGAGCGCCGTGGCGAGGGACCGTATGTCCGCCATCGTCCGCTTCTGCTTCGCGCGCTCCTTGGCAGTGATGAAGTTGGGAACGGCGATGGCCGCCAGGATTCCGATGATGGCGATCACGACCAGCCCCGCCACGGCGATCCCGATCACCAGCGCCGCCGTATTCGTCCCTCCGCCCGCCGCAGCCGGCCGCGACGGCGCGCCGTTCGTCGGATTTCCACACGACGCACACGGCACGAATGAGACCTGGGCTACGTGGCTACCGCAGTACGCACAATAGGCCAATCGACACTCCGATCGGAAGGATGCGCGATTGTAACCGCACCTGCGCCGCAATACGCCCATGATGAGCATCATGCGACTCCCGGGAATCGTCGGCGCCCTGCATCTAGCACTGGCGTCGTTGCTGCTCGCGTCGGGCGTTCACGGGGCGGAACGGAAACTCGTCGCCAGCGGCGGCGCCGGGCTCGATGAGCTCGGATACTCCGTCGCCATCAGCGGCGGCACGATCGTGGCCGGTAGCATCATGGATTTCGTCGGCCCGAACGCCGCGCAGGGCTCGGCGACGGTCTTCACGCGAAACGGGAGCGGCTGGAACGAGGAGGCCACGCTCGTCGCCCCCGACGGTGCAGCGAACGACACCTTCGGCTTCTCCGTCGCCATCGACGGGAACACCATCGCCGTCGGGGCGTTCAAGGACAGCATCGGCAGCACCCTCCTGCAAGGCTCGGTCTACATCTTCGTGCGCAACGGAAGCGAGTGGACGCAGCAGGCAAAACTGCTGGCCGGCGACGGAGAAGCAGACGATGTCTTCGGGTACTCGGTCGCGCTCGACGGCGACACGCTGGTCGTTGGCGCGCCGGGCTGCGACAACGGGGTGTTCGCCGCTTACGGCGCCGCGTATGTGTTCGTCCGGAACGGAACCACCTGGACCCAGCAGGCCAGACTTCAGCATGTGGGCGGCTGGACCTCGGACAACTTCGGCCTCAATGTCGCCATCGACGGCAACACGATTGTCGTCTCGAGCCCGTGGACCGACGTGGCAACGGTTCAGAATCAAGGCGCCGCGTGGGTGTTCGTGCGCAATGGAAGCACGTGGAGCCAGCAGGCCAGGCTGACGGCAAGCGACGCCGCGATCTTCGACGAGTTCGGCCGAAGCGTGGCCATCTCCGGCGAGACGATCCTGGTCGGGTCCCAGGCACGCATCGGAGCGACCGAGTATCAAGGCGCCGCGTACATCTTCGAGCGCAGCGGCGTCAGCTGGACGGAGACTGCGAAGCTGATTGCGCCGGACGGTGCGTACAACGACCGGTTCGGATTCTCCGTCGCACTCGAAGGCGACACAGCCGTCGTGGGCTGCTCCGGCGATGACCTCGGCGACCACCAGAACCAGGGCTCGATCTACGTTTTCACGCGGCGGGAAGGAACCTGGCCGCTGCACGCAAAGCGCACCACGCACGATGGAGACACATTCGACGACCTCGGCTACTCCGTCGCGATCAGCGGCGACGAGATCGCTACGGGCGTCCCATTCGATGACGTCGGCTCATCGCTCGATCAGGGCTCGGTGCAGGTGTTCAGCGCGAGCGCGGTGCCGCAAAAACGGCGCTCGGCGCGGAAGTGAGCTGTTGAGCTGTTGAGGGGCTCAGAGGCGCAGAGGCTCAAAGGCTCAAAGACGTGAGAAACACGGCAGCTACCACTATGAGCCTCTGAGCCTCTGAGCCTTCCCGGCGTCCCCTCAACAGCTCAAAGGCTCAACAGCTCAATAGCTCCCTCCGGTCACCACATCATCCCCAGCTGCAATCGCGCCGCCTCGGACATCATGCTGCGATCCCAGACGGGGTCGAACACGACTTCCACTTCGGCGTCTTTGACGCTGGGGATGGCTACGAGCTTGGAGCGGACGTCGCCGGCGAGGACGGGGCCCATGCCGCAGCCGGGGGCGGTGAGAGTCATCTTGATGTGGACTTTCTTGCCGCCCGCTTCCGCGTCCTGCAGCTCGCAGAGGTAGACCAGGCCAAGGTCGACGATGTTCACCGGGATTTCCGGGTCGTAACAGGTCTTGAGCGCGTCCCACACCATCTCTTCGAGCTTTTCCGGCGTGAGCTCGGCCACGTCCACTTCGGCCACGTCGTGAGGGGTCTTGCCGATGGCTTCGACTTCCTGGCCGGAGACGCGGACCATGAGACCGCGGTCGGTGATGACGGTGTACGTGCCGCCGAGGGACTGCGTGATCGTGGCCTGCGCGCCGACCGGCACCAGGACCTTCTCACCGCTGGGGATCATGATCGCTTCGGCGCTGCGGCTGAATGTGACTTCTTCTCTCATAGTGTTTACTCGGTCGAAACCTTCTCGTCTTTGCCGTCCAGGGCACTCCGCAGCGTGTGCCATGCCAGCGTCGCGCACTTCACGCGCGCGGGGAACTCGCTCACTCCGGAAAACGCGGCCAGCCGGCCGAGATCTGCCGCGCTGAGGCCGCTCTGATCGCCGGTGACCAGGGCGTGAAACGTATCGAAGAGCCGGTCCGCTTCCTCTTTCGATTTTCCCTTGACGGTCGAGCTCATCACCGAGGCCGAGGCCTTGGAGATCGCGCACCCGCTCCCGGTGAAGCTCACATCCTCGATCGTCTCGCCATCGGTCTTCAGGAAGATCGTGTAGTGATCGCCGCACAGCGGGTTGTAGCCGTCGACGCGGTTGGTGGCGTCCGGCATGTCGTGAAAGTTCCGGGGATTCTTGTTGTGGTCGAGGATGACCTGTTGATAGAGCTCTCGAAGATCAGACATTACCGGAACACCTCGATGACTTTGTGAAGTCCGGCCACGAGCGCGTCGGCTTCCTCTCGCGTGTTGTAGAGGCCGAACGACGCCCGGCCAGTGGCCGGAACGTTGAAGCGCAGCATCAGCGGTTGCGCGCAGTGATGGCCGGTGCGGATGGCGATGCCTTCCCGGTCGAGAATCGTTCCGATGTCGTGCGGATGCACGCCCTCGAGCACGAACGAGATCACGGCCGCCTTCTCGCGCGCGGTGCCGATGAAGCGGATCCCTTCGATCTCGCGCAACCGGCTGGTGGCGTATTGCTCGAGCTCGTGCTCGTACGCGCCGATCGCTTCGAGGCCGATGCCGGAAACGTAGTCCAGCGCCGCGGCCAGGCCGACCACGCCTTCGATGTTCGGCGTGCCCGCTTCGAACTTGTAGGGCAGCGCGTTGTAGGTGGTCTTCTCGAACGAGACGGAGAGGATCATGTCGCCGCCGCCCTGCCAGGGAGGCATGGCCTCGAGCAGCGCTTCGCGTCCCCACAGCACGCCGATGCCGGTGGGGCCGTAGACCTTGTGGCCGGAGAAGGCGTAGAAGTCGCAGCCGAGGGCCTGCACGTCGATGCGGATGTGCGGTGCGCCCTGCGCGCCGTCGATGAGGACGAGCGAGCCGTTGGCGTGCGCGGCGTCGATGATGCGCCGCAGCGGATTGATCGTGCCGAGCGCGTTCGAGGCATGGCCGACGGCCACGATCTTCACGCGCGGATTGAGCATCCGCTCGTATTCGTCGATCCGCAGCTCCCCTTCGTCATTGACCGGGATGACGCGGACGTTGGCGCCCTTTTCCTGTGCCAGCAACTGCCAGGGCACGATGTTCGAGTGATGCTCGATGGCGGAGATCAGGATTTCATCGCCGGCGCCGACGTTCGTCCGTCCCCAGGTCTGCATGACCAGGTTGATGGACTCGGTGGTGCCGCGGGTGAAGACGATCTCTTTTTCGCTGGAGGCGTTGATGAAGCGCTGCACCACTCCGCGCGCGTTCTCGTACTCCATCGTGGCCAGCTCACTGAGGTAGTGCACGCCGCGATGAACGTTGGAGTTCTCCTCGGTGTAATAGCGCACCAGGCGGTCGATCACCGCCCGCGGCTTCTGCGTCGTGGCGGCATTGTCGAGGTAGACCAGGCGCTTCCCGCGCACTTCGCGCGCGAGGATCGGGAAGTCGTTGCGGATCCGTTCCACTTCGTAGGGAAAGGGCAGAGCGCAGAGCGCAGAGGGCAGAAGCGCTCCGCCACCCACGTGAGACGTTGGTTCTACTTCTGCCCTCTGCCCTCTGCCTTCTGCGCTCTGAATGCTCATCGTGTTTCTCCCCGCCGCTCGGGCATGCGCTCGGGCATGGCCTGGAACAGCGCGCGGCGCACCTGCTCGCGCACGGGCTCGATCTTCATCCGGTCGACGATCTCGCTGGCGAATGCCAGCACCAGGAGGTTGCGCGCGTCCTGCTCGCCGATTCCTCGGGAGCGCAGGTAGAACAGCGGCTCTTCCTGGATCTGGCCGATCGTCGATCCGTGGTTGCACTTCACGTCGTCGTTGTGGATCTCCAGGGTCGGCTTGGAATCGACGATGGCGGTCTCGGAGAGCAGCAGGTTGCGGTTCTCCTGGCGCGAGACGGTCTTCTGCGCGTCGGGACGGACGATGATCAGGCCGTCGAAGACGCCGCGTGCGTGATCGTCGAGCACGCCTTTGTAGAGCTCGTGGCTCTCGCAATGCGGCTGGGCGTGCTCGATCACCGTGCGGTTGTCGAGGTGCTGCGAGCCGTTGCCGACGAAGAGCCCGTCGAGCGAGATGGATGCTCCCTCGCCGGCCAGCGTGACGTGCGTTTCCACGCGCGCCAGGAGGCCGCCGATGGCCACGTTGCGCGAGATGACGCTCGACGCACGCTCCTGCTGAATGTAGACGTTGCCGACGTGGTAGGCCGCCGGCGACTCGCACTCGATGCGGTAGTGATCGACGACCGCGCCGTCGCGCGCGATGATCTCCGTCACGGCATTCGTGAAGTAGCTGCCGGAGCCGACGTACGTCTCGACCACCGTCAACTGGCTGTTGCTGCCGGCCACGATCACGTTGCGCGGATGCGACCAGATGTCGTCACCCTTTCCGATGAACAGCAGGTGGATGAATCCGTTGACGACCGCGCCCGCCGGGATCTCGATGCGCGCGCCGTCCTGCTGGTTCGCGGTATTGAGCGCGACCATGGCGTTGCGCTCCCAGTCGGCGATCGTGGTCTCGCCGGGATCGGCGGAGTTGAGACTGCCGGTGCGCTCGACAAGCCGGCCGTTGACGAACACCAGCTCGAGGTTGGCCCGGCCGGCCATCGTTTCCGGCACCAGGACGCGCTGCGGCGAATCGTCCGTACGCCAGTCGATCTTCTGCAGCGGGGCCAGGTTCGTGTAGCGCCAGGCCTCCTGGCGCATGGTCGGCCAGCCCAGCTTGGCGAACGTTTCGGCCGCCAGCTCCTGAGAGCTGCGAGCCGCGAGCTGCGAGCTGCTCAAGCAGCCCCCTCTTCGATCCAGTCGTACCCCTTCTGCTCCAGCTCCTCGGCCAGCTCCTTGCCGCCCGACTTCACGATGCGGCCATTGGCCAGCACGTGGACGTAATCGGGAACGAGGTACCGGAGCAGGCGCTGGTAGTGGGTGATGACCAGCACCGAGTGCGCTTCGCTGCGGAGCGTGTTCACGCCGTTGGCCACGACACGCAGGGCGTCGATGTCCAGGCCGGAGTCGGTCTCGTCGAGCACGGCCAGCTTCGGATCGAGCACCGCCATCTGGAAGATCTCGTTGCGCTTCTTCTCGCCGCCGGAGAACCCTTCGTTCACGCCGCGGTTCATGAAGGATTCATCGAGCTCCACGACCTTCATCTTCTCGCGCGCCAGCTGCAGGAACTCCATGGCGTCGAGCTCTTCCTCGCCGCGATGCTTGCGCATGGCGTTGAGAGCGGCCTTGAGGAAGTAGATGTTGTTCACGCCGGGGATCTCGACCGGATACTGCATGGCCAGGAACACTCCCTCACGCGCCCGCTCCTCGGCCGGCAGCTCCAGGAGATTCTTCCCCTCGAACGTCACCGTCCCGCCGGTCACTTCATACCGCGGCCGCCCCGCCAGCACATTGGCCAGCGTCGACTTGCCGGAGCCGTTCGGCCCCATGATCGCGTGCACCTCGCCCGGATGGATGGTCAGATCCAGCCCGGTGAGAATTTCCTTGCCGTCGATGCCGGCTTTCAGGTCTTTGATTTCTAGCATGCTTTTTTCAACTCTGAGCGAAGCGAAGAGTCAACTTAGTACCTGCCGAAAGTTGTCCTTGTGCGCTTCACGTTCAATTGTTCGGTTCCTCGTTGCTGCTAACCTGACTCTTCGCTCCGCTCAGAGTTGGGGTTATCCCACCGATCCTTCGAGACTCACTCCCAGCAGCTTCTGCGCTTCCACCGCGAACTCCATCGGCAGTTCGCGGAAAACCTCCCGGCAGAAGCCATTGACGATCATGGAAACCGCGTCTTCCGCGCTGATGCCACGCTGCTGGCAGTAGAAGAGCTGGTCCTCGCCGATCTTGGAGGTCGAGGCTTCGTGCTCCATGGTGGCGCTGGAGTTGCGCACTTCGATGTAGGGGAACGTGTGTGCGCCGCACTTGTCGCCGAGGAGCAGCGAGTCGCATTGCGAGTAATTGCGCGCGTTCTCGGCGTTCTTCATGATCTTCACCTCGCCGCGGTACGTCTGCTGCCCGCGGCCGGCGGAGATCCCCTTCGACACGATCGTCGAAGTGGTGTTCCTGCCGATGTGGATCATCTTGGTGCCGGTATCGGCCTGCTGATAGTTGTTCGTCAGCGCCACCGAATAGAACTCGCCCACCGAATCGTCGCCCTGCAGGATGCAGCTCGGATACTTCCAGGTGATGGCCGAGCCGGTCTCCACCTGCGTCCACGACAGCTTCGCGCCCTTGAACGCCTTGCCGCGCTTGGTGACGAAGTTGTAGATGCCGCCCTTGCCGTTCTTGTCGCCCGGATACCAGTTCTGCACCGTCGAATACTTGATGGTGGCTCCGTCGAGCGCGACCAGCTCCACGACGGCGGCGTGCAGCTGATTCTCGTCGCGCATCGGTGCGGTGCAGCCCTCGAGGTAGCTGACGTACGAGCCTTCGTCGGCCACGATCAGCGTGCGCTCGAACTGGCCGGTGTTGGCCGTGTTGATGCGGAAGTAGGTCGACAGCTCCATCGGGCAGCGGACGCCCTTGGGGATGTAGCAGAACGAACCGTCGGAGAAGACCGCGCTGTTGAGCGTGGCGAAAAAATTGTCAGTGTACGGAACCACGCTGCCGAGGTACTTCCTGACGAGGTCCGGGTGATTCTTCACGGCGTCGGAGAACGAACAGAAGATCACGCCCACCTTCATCAGCTCGGCCTGGAACGTGGTGGCCACGGAGACGGAATCGAATACCGCGTCGACGGCCACGCCGCTGAGCCGCTTCTGCTCATCGAGCGAGATGCCCAGCTTCTCGAACGTGGCCCGCAGCTCGGGATCGACCTCGTCGAGCGACTCCAGCTTCTTCTTCTGCTTCGGCGCCGCGTAGTAGCTCGTGGCCTGGTAGTCGATGGGCGGGTAGTGCACGTTCGCCCACGTCGGCTCCTTCATCGTCAGCCAGTGCCGGTACGACTTGAGGCGCCAGTCCAGCATCCACTCCGGCTCGTTCTTCTTGAGGGAGATGAACCGGATGATGTCCTCGCTGAGGCCGGGAGGAGCGACGTCGGATTCGATGTCGGTGACGAACCCGTACTTGTAATCCTGCTGTGCGATTTCCTGGATGGCTGCGTTGGTCATTTTTACTTTATCCCGAGCGTAGCGAGGGATCTCCGGTGCGGCAGATGGGAACGCGCCTCGCGACCGCGCCCGAGACTCCTCGCTACGCTCGGAGTGAACTGACGCTTGTAATCCTGCTGCGCGATTTCCTGGATGGCTGCGTTGGTCATGAATTTTTCCAGCTCACTGAGCTGCCTCGATGGAGACGAGCTGGCTCTTGTCGATCACGGGATGCGGCATGCCGCCCCGCACCAGATCGCCCAGCGTGACTTGTTCGAATGCTCCCTTGACCGCCCGGTTGATGCCGAACATGAACCGGCGCGAGGGGCAGGCCACGCGGATGCCGCACGTGGCGTTTCCGTCATGGTCGTAGGTCTCGCACTCGGTCAGGTCCCAGGGGCCTTCCAGCATCTCGATGAGGTGCCCCAGGGTGATGCTCTCGGCGTCGCCGTCGAACGTGTAGCCGCCGCCGACGCCGCGGTGGGACTGGATCAGCCCGCCGTGCTGGAGCGACTTCAGGACCTTCGTCACCGCCGGGACCGGCAGGTGGTAGAACTCGGCAATCTCACGCGCGGCCGTCACCTGACCCGCGTGGCGGGCCAGGTAGACGGCAGCGAGGAGGCCGTAGTCGGTAAGTCGAGAGATTTTCAGCATCGGCGCGAAACAGTACCATGTCGGTACGGTATCGACAACCGGCTGAAGATGCTCTCTCTTCCCGCTCTCGCTAAGGCACAGGCGGCTTATTCGTGATCTCGGGATCGGATATGTATGTAACCCCGTAATAGGTCATCGAGACGGTGTAGGCCCAGGTGATCGGCGCATCACCCTTCTGGAGATTGTCCGTGTCCGTGGTGCTCCAGTCCGGCGCTGCCGGTGTCGGGCCGACCCAGGGGACGTTGCCGGGTTGACCGGGGTAGAACGTCACGGCGCTGAATTCGGCCCCGCTCGGTGCGTTCCCGATCACCCAGTTGATGGTATCGGTATCTCCCGCGGCAACGGTGAAGTTTCCTCCGTTCGGAAAAACGACCTTCCAGGCGGGTTCGGTCCCTGTGGCAATCATGTCTACGACGATGGTTTCGTTCATCTAGTGTCCTCTTTCTCTCTCGTTACGGTCTCGCATTCGCCGCGAATTGCGGGAAGCGCATCAAATCCGGGTTGGCGTACTGCAGTCGGTGAAGTTCTTCGAGAATCGGCCTCGCGTCCTTCTCTTCACCAAGCAGCAGAAGCGCACGTGCGCGACGATCGAGCAGACGGAGGCCACCCGAAGCGACGGTCACGTCACGCAGCGAATCGGCGGTCCGGCGCCACCCAGCCCGCGCGGCGGCCACGCGGCCCTCATCCGCCGCGATGCGTCCGAGGAGGATTGCCGCATCCGCGGCGGTCAGACGCCACGAGGGCGCATCGGGCGGGACCGAAGCCAGCACAGACTCGGCGCGTCTCTTTGCCGCAATGAGGTCGCCCGAAGCGTAGAGCGTTTCCGCGTGGCGGATGGTGATGCTGGCAAGCTCACGACGCCACTCGGTCCATTGAGGCGCCTCGCGAATTGCCTCGGTAAAAAGCGCTTCGGCCTGCGCCGCGAATCTCTGCGATTCGGCCGGATGGCCCCTCAACCGTTCGACGACGGCGAAATTGCCGAGGACCGCGCCGAGATCACGCCGCCAGCTGACTTGCTGGCGATCGAAGGCCACGAGCTCGCTGGCATTCGAGTGTGCTCCCGCCAGCTGTTCCGCTGCCGCTTCGAGCTCCCCCAGATCGATGAGGAGAGAGCCGAGATAGGCGTGACTGGCCACAAAAGACGACTTCCATTGCGTGTTCTTCGGATCCGACCGCACCAGCGCCGCATACATGGCCTGCTCTTCTCCGAACCGTGCGCGCGCATCGCGGAGCCGTCCCTGTTTCTGCAACACGAACGCGATCTTGTTGATCGTCTGTGCCAGATCGCCCTGCCAGTCCCGGTTCTGCGGATCCGTACGCAGGCGGGCCCGTTTCACGGCCACGCCTCGCTCGTACTGTTCGAGCGCTCCGGCGAGATCGCCATCGGCCTCGAGCAGACTTCCGACATTGCTGTAGCCGTACGCGAGCTCGACCTGATAGTCGGCATTTTTCGGCGCGGCACGCGCGAGCGCCTCGGAGGTGGCCAGGTAGTCGCGCATCTTCGCCAGCGCACCCTTGCCGTTTCCCATCAGACGATGGGTCTCGCCGACCCAGAACTGTGATTGTCCGACCGTAAAGCGCACATCGAGATTGCCGGGCTCTTTCCGTGTCGCCGTCTGCGCAATGAGGAGCGCCTGCTCGAACGCCTGGAGGGCCTCGGGGAGTTTGCCCTGCGCCATGCGCACCTGGCCGAGGTGATCGAGCGCGGTGGCGTTCTGCTCCAGTTCGGTGGCGGTCATCATCTCGGGACGCAGCGTCGACATGTAGGCCATGGCGCGGCCGGCCGCGGCGTCGAGCACATCCAGCCTGCCGATCGGTTCGAGCTTGCGGTGGAGATCGCCCATCATGAAATCGATGAGATCTTCAGCCTGTCCGCGCCGGCGCTGCGCCTCGGCGCGTTCGGTCACCGCGACTGCCTCGGCGGCCAGCGCCGCGGCGCGCTCGCGTTTCAGGTCGACCGTGTAACGCCAGGCGGAAATGAGGGCGATGACCGCCAGCGCGGCGGCAACGCCGCGACGCACGATCCGCCGCGGTTTGTCGGCCAGGAAATGCAGGCGCTCGAGTGTTTCGACCGCCGTCGGCCGATCGGTGGGAGCGAGTGCCTTCAGCCGGTTGATCAGCGCCGTCACGTCCCGGGCCACGCCCTGCACCGGATTCGTCTCGCCGCGGGCCACGCGCAGCATGACCGAGCGAACGTCCGGGATTCCTTCGTGGGCTTCCTTGCCGCTGAACAGGACCTGCAGCAGCAGGCCGAACGAGTACATGTCGCTGGCAGGCGTCAGCGTCTCGCCGCGCGCCTGCTCCGGACTCATGTACATCGGCGTGCCCATCGTGATCCCCACCGTGGTCAGGTACTCACGCTCGGCCGTGGCCATGCGCGACGGGGTCGCATACGGCGCGGTGTCCCCAACCGGCACATCGTCATGATTCCGGGCGATTTGCAGCGCGGGAGCGGCAATGTGCTTGTCCGAGGACGAAAGTCCCCGTCCGCCCTTGAGCCAGCGGGCCAGCCCGAAATCGAGGACCTTCACCTGGCCGGATTTCGTGAGCATGACGTTGTCGGGCTTGAGATCGCGATGAACGATGCCCGCTCGGTGAGCGGCCTCGAGCACGCCGGCGATGCTGATGGCGATGCGCAGCTTCTCCGCCTGCGTCATCGTTTCCGCGAGCATGTCATCGAGAGTCCTGCCGTCGATGAATTCCAGGACCAGGATGTCGGAATCGCCGCTGTCGATGTAGTCGTGGATCCGGCAGATGTTCGGATGGTCGAGCCGGGAAAGGGCGCGCGCTTCGCGCAGCAACCGTTCCCGCGCCTCAGCGTCGAGGCGGTGGTCCGAGTGCAGGACTTTCAGCGCCACCTTGCGCTGCAGGGTCTCGTCGTAGCCGGCATAGACCTCGCCCATGCCGCCCTCGCCGACCGCTGCGGTGACGCGAATGTGCCCAAACCGCTGGCCGACCAGTCCCATGGAAATGCTCGTTTTGTGAAGCGTGACGGCCGCGGATTGTAGCGCCCTTCCATGGCAAGCGGCTTGCGATGAATCCGCATGGCGGCGCATATGAAAAGCAAACTGATCGTCTCGCTGGGGGTGGTGTTGATCGTGGCCGGGTGTGGCGGACGAAGCGGAGCACGCAACGCCGCACAGCAGAGCTACGAGACCGTGGAAGAAGGCTCAGCCGCAGGCGCCACATCGACGATCCTGGGCCCCGGCGAGACCCTCCCGCCGATCACGGGCACGAGCGCCGACACCACTACCGCTTTCGCGTTCAATCCGAACGCCGTTCCCCCGCCGTCCACGGCGCCGGCGCCGGCGTTGCCGCCGCCGATGACCTCGGCTTCGGTAGCACCCATTCAGGCACCCTCACCAGCGTCACGTCCGGAGCCGCCTCCGGCAGCGCCACCTCAGCGTGCCGAACCGGCACCGGAACCAGCCACCACAACCGCCGTGGAACCGCCTCCTCCGGAGCAGCCGAAGGAAGAAGAGCCGCCACCACCCGCCGAGGGCACCAGCGGCGAGCAGGCCGAGGAACCGCCACCACCTCCGCCGCCGGGATTGTGGACGTAGTGGACTGAGTGGACGTCGTGGACCGTCCACTGATGTCCACCGGGTCCACCAAGTCCACGACGTCCCCATCCCAACATCTACTAGAATGCCCCGCCTATGTCGCGGGTGACCTTCCAGTCACTGATCCTGAAACTGCAGAACTTCTGGGCTGACCGGGGATGCATCCTCGAGACTCCGCTCGATCTGGAAGTGGGCGCCGGAACGATGCATCCGGCGACCTATCTGCGCGTGCTCGGTCCCGAGCCGTGGAACGTCGGGTATGTGCAGCCGTCCCGCCGTCCCGCCGACGGGCGCTACGGCGACAATCCGTTCCGCCTCGGCAAGCACTATCAGTTTCAGGTGATCCTCAAGCCGTCGCCTCTGGAGGTGCAGGACCTCTATCTCGACTCGCTGCGCGCGATCGGGCTCGACCTCACCAAGCACGACATCCGCTTCGAAGAGGACAACTGGGAGTCGCCGACGCTCGGGGCCTGGGGCGTGGGCTGGCAGATCCTCCTCGACGGCATGGAGATCACGCAGTTCACCTACTTCCAGCAGGCCGGCGGCATCGACCTCACGCCGATCTCGGCGGAGATCACCTACGGGCTGGAGCGTCTGACGATGTTCCTGGCGCACGAGAGCTCGGTCTACGACATCGAATGGACCCCGGGCGTCCGATACGGCGCGGTGCGCAAGCAGGACGAGTACGAGTTCTCGAAGTATTACTTCGAGACCGCGGACATCGATCTGCACTGGAAGCTGTTCGAGGCCTACGAGGGCGAGGCGAGGCGCTGTCTCGACGCCAAGCTCGTCCTGCCGGCGTACGACTGGACGCTCAAGTGCTCGCACATCTTCAACACCCTCGATGCGCGCGGCGCGGTGTCGGTGACCGAGCGCGTCGGTGTCATCAAGCGCGTGCGCGATCTGGCGGTGCGCTGTGCCCAGGGTTATCTGGAAGCGCGCAAGGAGCTCGGCTTTCCGCTGCTGAAGACCGATGGCTGATTACTTTTTCGAGCTGCTGACCGAAGAGATCCCGGCGTGGATGCACGACGCCGCGGCGGCGACGCTGCAGGAGCGGCTGTCGAAGCTCTCCGCCGACCTCGGCGCGGAAAAGGCCGACGACGCCGTCATCGTGAACACGACGCCGCGGCGCATCGCGTTCGTGCTGAAGCGCCTCCCGGCGCGCGAAGCCGACAGCGAGCTGGAGGTCAAGGGTCCGCCAAAGAAAGCCGCCTATGACGCCGATGGAAACCCGACGCCGGCCCTGACCGGATTTCTGAAGAAACAAGGCGCGGCGATCGAAGACGTCATCCCCACCGAGGATGCGTACATCCTGGTGCGCCGGAAAGTCACCGGCCGCGACACCGGCGCGCTGTTGCAGGAGAGCATCCCCGAGATCGTCACCTCGCTGCGCTGGCCGAAGATGATGCGCTGGGGCAGCGGCGAGCATTCGTACATCCGGCCGGTGCACTCCGTCATCTCCCTCTTCGAGGACAAGCATCTGCCGATCACGATCTTCGGCATCGCCTCGGGGACCACGACCGTTGGTCACCGCACGCTGGCGCCGAAACCGTTCGACGTGGCGTCGTACGCCGATTACGTCGAGAAGCTCAATCTCGCGCGCGTGGTCGTGAGCGCGAATGACCGCCGCCATTTCATGGCCGGCCGCGCGCTGGCGCTGGCGAAGGAGGTCGACGGAAAGCCTTCCGAGGATGCGTCGATCTGGTCGCAGTGGCAGTACCTCACGGAATATCCGGGCGTCGTCCGGGCGGAGTTCCGCCGCGACTACCTGGCCTTGCCGGAAGAAGTGCTGGTCACCGTGATGCGCGTGCATCAGAAGCAGCTGCCGATCCGCGACCGGAACGACCGGCTGACCAACTCCTTCCTGGCCGTGCTCGACAACGAAGGCGATCCGGAAGGCCACGCCGCATACGGCAACTCGTTCGTGACCAACGCGCGCTTCGCCGATGCGCAGTTCTTCTACGAAACCGACCGCCGCCGGAAGCTCGAAGAGCGGCTCGATCAGCTGGCGCACCTGCAGTTCCAGGAGAAGCTCGGCCACTATCTCGACAAGACGCAGCGCATCGAGCGCATCGCCGCCGGCATCTGCAAGGCCGCCGGCATCGATGGAGCCGATGCCGCGACGGCCGCGCGCCTGTGCAAGACCGATCTCGTCACGGAGATGGTGAAGGAGTTCACCGATCTCCAGGGCCGCGTCGGCGGCATCTACGCGCGCGAGGAAGGACTGCCCGAGAACGTCTGGCAGGCCGTCTACGATCACTACCAGCCCGTCAGTCTCGACGACGCGCTGCCGCGCAACATCGCCGGGGCCGTGGTGTCGCTGGCCGACCGCATCGACACGCTGGCCGGTTTCTTCGCCGTCGGCGCGAAACCGACCGGCTCGAAAGATCCGTTCGGCCTGCGCCGCGCCGCGCAGGGGATCGTGCAGATCCTGCTCAACCGCGACAAGCGCGAGGTGAAGATCGGCATCGATACGCTGCTCGACCTCGGCATCGAAGCACATGGCGAGCGTGCTGGCGGCGCCCAGCTCCGCGACGAGCTATTGGCGTTTCTCGCCGAGCGCGTGCGCACGATTCTGGCAGCGTCGTCGTGGCAGTTCGCCTACGACGAGATCGCCGCGGCCATGGACGCCGCGTGGGCGCCGTCGCTCACCGATCTCGTGGACCGGATCCAGGCCGTGAAGGCCGTCCGCGACGATTCGAACTTCCTCTCCATCCTCGACTCCGCCAAGCGCATCGCCAACATCACCACCGGCCACACCTCCACGCGCGTCGATGCCGCGCACCTCGAACACGCCACCGAGCGGAGGCTGGCCGAGCTGGCGGATGTGGTGACGTCGCAGATCGCCGAATTGATCGCCCTGCGCGAATACCGCAGCGCGCTCGAGTCCTTCGCCGCGCTCGCGCCCGAGCTGGAGACGTTCTTCCAGGACGTGATGGTGAACGTCGAAGACCCGTCCGTGCGCGGCAACCGCATGTCGCTCTTGCGCAAGGTCGGCGGCGCGGTCATGAAAATCGCCGATGTGACCAAGATCGTCGTCGACCGGCGCGATTACAGGCCGTGAAGCGCCGCGGTTCATTTCTGCTGATCCTCATTGCGGTTGCCGCCTGCAACCGCGCCCCCGAGCCGCCGCCCGCCGCACCGGCGCCGCAACGGGCCACCAACGAAGACGTCACGCCGATCGCCACGCCCACGCTCGACATCGACGGCGACAACCTTCTCAACCTCGCCTACGGCGCGGCGCTCGTGTCGCGCACGGGCGAGCTGAATCTGGAGAGCTCGGCCGTGAACGCCATCGACGGCATGAGCTTTACCGCCTGGAACTCCCCGCCCGCCGGCGCAAGCCAGACGCTCGTCTTCGCGCTCGGCGGTCCTTCGCGCATCGAACAACTCGGCGTCACCACCATCGACAAGAATCAGACCCCGGCCCAGGTTCGCTTCGCCGCGTCGCCGGACGGCCGGTCGTGGCGCGACGTCATCACCATCGAGCCGGCCCACAAAGGCACGACCATGAAAGACGTGCCGCCGTTCGAGGCCCGCTACCTGCGTGTGGAAACGATCGAGCCGGCCGAGCAATACGCCGCGCTCACGTCCGTGCATGCCCTGGGCGCCGAGCTGCGCCCGTCCGAGCGGCAGTCGTTCGCCGGTTGCTGGTCCATCAACACGTTCAACGCCACGCTCCGCCAGAGCGGAGCGCGCATCACCGGCGTCCTGGGCGGGGCCAAGGGGCCCACCTATTTCGACGGCGGCATCGAGGGACGCGTGGCCAGACTGATGTGGATTCACGGGCCGATGTGGGGCTACGCCGCGGCTACGCTCACCCCCGACGGCCGCAACATCAGCGCCATCACCTTCCACGAAGAGCCGATCTTCCAGGGTGCCGGCACGGCCCTGATTGGCGAACGGATTGGCAGCCGCTGCGACGAGAAGTCATCCAACACAAACTCCCCTCTCACGCCCGCCGACTACCTCCGCCGGATCGGCCGCTGGACAATGTCCGGAATCGTCTTCGACGCAGAGGAGCGCCTGATCGCAGAGCCGAGCGCCGCCACGCTCGACGCCGCGGCCACGATCCTCCAGGCCGCGCCGTCGCAGCGATTCCGCATCGTGGCTACGGAGTTCCGCAACAACGACCCGAACGAGAACCTCCGCCGCACGAAAGCGCGCGTCGAGGCCGTGCGCGCCGCCCTGCAATCGCGCGGCGTCGACGTCTCGCGCATCGACTTCGCCGGCAACGGCAGCCCCCACGACGACATCGAGAGACCGTCGGCCATCCAGCGAATGCTCTGGAGCCGCATCGACCTCGAACGACTCTAGAGGGCAGAGCGCAGAGGGCAGAGGGCAGAAGATCGAACCCGTGCCTTTGCTTCTGCGCTCTGCGCTCTGCCCTCTGCGCTCTGCCCTCTGACATAATCGCCTTCCATGACGACGAGTGAGCAAGGCGACCAGTACGTCTACTACTTCGGCGATGGACATGCCGAGGGGAACGCGAAGATGAAAGAAGTCCTCGGCGGAAAAGGCGCGGGCCTGGCCGAGATGACCAACATCGGCGTTCCTGTCCCGCCGGGCTTCACCATCTCCACGGCCGTCTGCACGTACTACTACGATCACGACAGGTCCTATCCGCCGCAACTCAAAGACGCGGTGGCGGCGAATCTGGCCAAGGTCGAGAGCTCCGTCGGCCGCAAGTTCGGCGACGCCAAGATGCCTCTCCTCGTGTCGGTCCGCTCCGGCGCGCGCGCGTCGATGCCGGGCATGATGGACACGATCCTCAACCTCGGGCTGAATGACGTGACGGTGCAGGGGTTGGCCGCGTCGTCCGGCGACGAGCGGTTCGCGCTCGATTCGTACCGCCGCTTCATCCAGATGTACTCCGACGTGGTGCTGGAGATCGACCGCGAGCATTTCGAGCACGAGTTGCACACGCTGCGCGAGCGCATCGGCGCGAAGAACGACGCCGCCATTCCGGCCGAGTCGCTGCGCGAGCTCGTGGCCACCTACAAAGGCATCGTGCGCGAGAAGCTCGGCGCCGACTTTCCGCAGGACGTGCACCAGCAGCTCTGGGGAGCCATCGGCGCGGTCTTCAATTCCTGGAACAACCAGCGCGCCATCACCTACCGCCGGCTCAACCAGATTCCCGGCGAATGGGGCACCGCCGTCAACGTGCAGTCGATGGTCTTCGGCAACATGGGCGACGACTGCGCGACCGGTGTTGCGTTCACGCGCAATCCCTCGACGGGCGAGAAGAAGTTCTTCGGCGAGTACCTGCCGAACGCGCAGGGTGAGGACGTCGTGGCCGGCATCCGTACGCCGATGCCGATCATCGAGCTCGAAAAGACGATGCCGGAAGCGTACAACCAGCTCGTCGACGTCTACAAGAAGCTCGAGTCGCACTATCGCGACATGCAGGACATCGAGTTCACCATCCAGTCGCGCAAGCTCTATCTGCTGCAGACGCGCACCGGCAAGCGCACCGGCTTCGCCGCGGTGACGATCGCCTGCGACATGGTCGATGAAGGCCTGATCACCAGCACCGAGGCCATCGAGCGCGTGGAAGCCAACCAGATCATCCAGCTGCTGGCTCCTGTGTTCGACGCCGCGGAAAAGGCGAAGGCGCTCCACGGCGGGCGTCTCCTCGGGCGCGGCTTGCCGGCCGGTCCCGGCGCGGCCGCGGGCCGCATCGCCTTCAACGCCGACAACGCGGTGCGCATGGCCAAGGACGGTCCGGTCCTCCTGGTGCGCATCGAGACTTCGCCGGAAGACATCGCCGGCATGCACAGCGCGGCGGGGATCCTCACCACGCGCGGCGGTCTCACCTCGCACGCGGCGGTCGTGGCGCGCGGCATGGGCCGCCCGTGCGTCGTCGGCGCCGGCTCGTTGCGCGTCGACTACGGCAAAGGCGAAGTGCGCAGCGAGGGACACGAGCCGCTGGAAGAAGGCGACTGGCTGTCGATCGACGGCTCCACCGGCGAGATCATCGGCGGGCAACTGCCGACGCGGCCGTCCGAGGTCGTGCAGGTGCTGCTCGAAGAATCGATGAAGCCGGAAGAGTCGGAGACCTACCGCAACTTCGACCGCCTGCTGAAGTGGGCCGACGAGATCCGCACGCTCGGCATCCGCACCAACGCCGACACGCCCAACGACGCCCGCGTGGCCCGACTCTTCGGCGCGCAGGGCATCGGTCTCTGCCGCACCGAGCACATGTTCTTCGCCGACGAGCGCATCCTGCGCGTGCGGGAAATGATCCTGGCGCGCAACGAGGCCGGCCGGCGCAAGGCGCTCGACGAGATCCTGCCGTTCCAGAAAGCCGACTTCGAGGGGATTTTTCGCGCCCTCGACGGCTTGCCGGTGACCGTGCGGCTGCTCGATCCGCCGCTGCACGAATTTCTGCCGCAGACCGAGGCGCAGATCTTGTCCGTGGCCCGTGAGATGAACTGGGGCTTCGTCGAGCTGCGCAACAAAGTCTCGCAACTGCACGAGCTCAATCCGATGCTCGGCCACCGCGGCTGCCGCCTCGGCATCACCTATCCCGAGATCTACGAGATGCAGGTGCGGGCCATCTTCCAGGCTGCCTGCGACGTGAAGAAGGACGGCGTCGACGTCCGCCCCGAAGTCATGATCCCGCTCGTCGGCACGACGAAAGAGCTGCAGCTGACCAGCGAAGTGGTGCGCCGCGTGGCCAGGGAAGTCATGGACGAAGCGGGCGTGGAGATCGAATTCCTGGTCGGCACGATGATCGAGATCCCGCGCGCCGCCCTCATCGCCGGCAAGCTCGCCGAGACCGCGGAGTTCTTCTCCTTTGGTACAAACGATCTGACGCAGATGACGTTCGGCTACTCGCGCGACGACGCCGGCTCGTTCCTGCCCGAATACGTCGAGAAGAAGATCCTGGCCAAGGACCCGTTCGAGTCGATCGACCAGGAAGGCGTCGGACAACTCGTGCGCATCGGAACCGAGCGCGGGCGGGGCGCCAACGCCAACCTCAAGGTCGGCGTCTGCGGCGAGCATGGCGGCGACCCCGACTCCATCCGCTTCTTCCGCTCGGTCGGCCTCAACTACGTTTCGTGCTCACCGTATCGCGTCCCGGTGGCGAGACTGGCGGCCGCACAGGCGGAGCTGGAGCGCAAAGCCTACGAGGGCTGAGGCGCTGATCCGAAGAGGTCCACGACCTCTTCACATGTCAGATTCTTTGATACGAAGAGATCGCGCGACCTCTTCACACGTCAGAATCTTTGATACGAAGAGGTCCACGACCTCTTGATATGTCTCTTTCTTTGATACGAAGAGGTCGAACGATCTCTTCGTATGTCAGATTCTTTGATACGAAGAGGTCCATGGACCTCTTCACATGTCAGATTCTTTGATACGAAGAGGTCCACGACCTCTTGATATGTCTCTTTTTTTGATACGAAGAGGTCGAATGACCTCAACAGGTGACAGATCTGCGGATTTGGGTCGCCGGGCACCGGCGTTCACACCTCTGTAGCGGAACGTTGACCAACCACTTTGGTCTCCTTGCGTATCGGAGGGCATGAGACGCCTACTTGCAACGCTCACTCTCCTCACGCTGACGTTCCTCGCCGTCGCCTGCGCTTCCACAACCATGACTTCGAAGGCCGCGGATCTCAGCGGTCAGGTCACGGCGGTGGACGGCTCCACCGTCACCATCACTCCGGCCGGCGGCGGATCGCCCACGACCGTAACGCTGGTGCACACCACGCAGCTCTTCTGGCCGGGCGGCGCACCGGCGGTCAACAGCGACATTGCCAAAGGTCACACCGTGAACGTGTGGCTCGTCCCCGGCTCGCAGACCGCCTCGCGGGTCAACATCGGGTACTAGCAGTTTATCCCGAGCGAAGCGAGGGATCTCCGGCGCCACCGCTAGAGGATTGCCAGTGGCGATGCTCATCGCGGACGCTCCGGAGATCCCTCGCGATCGCTCGGGATAAACTTGAATCTTTAGGCTCTCTTAACGACCAGCCACGCGTACTCGTGTTATCGATGTCGCATGAAGTCGCGCAGGTGGGACGCCGCGTTCGGGTGGCTTGTGGCGTTTGCCGGGATCGCGGCGGTCACGGCGGCCGGGCGGGCCATGAATCTGAGCCCGATCACGATCGGGTTCGCGTTCGTGATCGTCGTCCTTCTGGCCTCGCTCCGCGGCGGCCTGGCGGCGGGCACGGTTGCGTCGATCGCGGCGACGCTCTCCTATAACTATTTCTTCTTTCCTCCCCTCTACACCTTCGCCATCCACGAAACCTCGAACTGGGTGGCGTTGGCGGCGTTTCTGGCCACGTCTGTCACCGTGAGCCGTCTGGTGATCGCCGCGCGCGTTCAGGCGCAGCGCGCGGAGCAGCGCAGCAATGAGCTGTCCGAGCTCTTCGCGCTGCGCGAGAGCGAGACGCTCAAGACCTCGCTGCTGCAGGCCGTCTCGCATGACCTGACGACGCCTCTCACGGCGATCACGATCCACACGGAAGCTCTGCGGCGAAAGGCGGAGGGCGATTCGGAACTGCAGGCATCCGTGGCCGGCATCGCCGGGGAGACGGGCAGGTTGCGGCGCCGGATCGACAACCTGCTGACGATGGCCCGCCTGGAAGCGGGCAAGGCCAGGCCGCATCGCGAGCCGACGCCTCCGGCCGATCTCTTCCACGCGGTGCGCGAGAACCTGCCGGCGGTGTTTCAGTCACGGCGCGTGACGGTGCACGTGGACGATGACTGTCCCGACGCGGACGTCGATCCATCGCTGGCGCTGGAGATCCTGGTGAATCTGATCGAAAACGCCCATCGCGCCTCTCCTCCCGATGCCCCGCTGGAACTCCTGGCGCACGTGCATCCTCTCGATCCGGCGCAGGTCCGCATCGAGATCCTCGACCGCGGTCCGGGACTGCCGGACGAAACAACGAACGAAGGTGCGCAGCGGGGGCTGGGCCTGGAGATCGCCCGCAGTCTGGCGGCGGCGAACGGCGGCAGCATCGGCCTCGTCCCCCGGCCGGGCGGCGGGACGATGGCCACGCTCGACGTTCCGGCCGCCCCGATGCCCGATCTCCTTTCGACGCCGGAGCCGGCATGACCATCGTGCCGCTGATCCTCGTCGTCGACGACGACCCGGCCATTCGCGATTCGATGGAGCGCGAGCTCCGGGTCAACGGCTACACGACCGCCGGCGCCGGCAACGGACTCGACGGCGTGCGCGCGTTCCAGTCGCACGCACCGGATCTCATCCTCACCGACCTGTCGATGCCGCGCTCGGACGGCTTCGAGCTCATCTCCGCCGTCCGAGCCACCGCCCGCACGCCGATCATCGTGCTCTCCGTGCGCGGCAACGATGCGGACAAGATCCGCGCTCTCGACCTCGGCGCCGACGACTTCGTGACCAAGCCGTTCTCCGTCGCCGAGCTCATGGCGCGCATCCGGGCCCAGCTCCGGCGAACGGTCCCGGCGGCGACCACGCTGGCTTTCGACGACCTGTCGATCGATCTGGAGCGCCGCCGCGTGGTGCAGGGCCAGCGCGAGGTTCGCCTCACGCGCACGGAGTTCCTGCTCCTGGAGCTGCTGGCGCTCAACGCGGGCAAGCCGATGTTCACCGACTCCATCATTTCGCGCGTCTGGCACGACGCTCCAGGAACCACCGCCGACACCGTGCGCGTGCACATGAGCGCGCTGCGAAAGAAGATCGAGCCCGATCCGTCGTCGCCGCGCTACATCGTGACGGAGCCGTGGGTCGGGTACCGGTTCATCTCCGAGCCCGTCTGACCGATCTTTACGATTTCTTCAGGAACCCTTTCCCCTCTCCTTCGCCCCTCTTTCGCTTCCCTTAGCGACCGTCTCCTGCACGCGATGTTGAACGAGTCAGGAGAAACACGGCCATGCTCGTTCTGCTGTTCTGGCTCGTTGCAGCGGCGCTCGTCGCCGCCGCGCACGAGCTCGATCCGTGGTCGCCCCTGACTGGAGCGGCCGTCACGATCGGCGCGGTGTTCGCGGTGGCGTATTGCTACATCCGTTTCTGCGCCCCGAACGCCGGAATCTCGCATGCGCTCGGTGTCGGCACGACCTGGCTGGTCCTGGCCATCGCCGGCGAGTTGGCCATCAGCGCGTGGCTCGGGCACGGCTGGTATGCGCTGCTCGGAACTCCGGACCGTCCGCTGCTGCGCAACGTCTTCCTCTTCGTCTGGATCTTCGCGCCGGCCTTCTTCGCGCGCGGGGAGGTGGAGGAATGAAGGGCCAGTCGTTCGCCGGGCGCGTGCAGCGGAAGATCCTCGGCGCTCCCCGCGACGTCAGCGATCCCCACGTGCTGCACCGGATCTCGCTGATCGCCTTTCTGGCCTGGGTCGGACTGGGCGCCGACGGATTGTCGTCCTCGGCCTATGGCCCCGAGGAAGCGTTCCGCGCGCTTGGAGAGCACCACTACCTGGCGCTGCTCCTGGCAGTGGCCACAGGCATCACGGTGCTGATCCTGTCGGCGTCGTATTCGAGCATCATCGAACAGTTCCCGAGCGGCGGCGGCGGATACGTCGTGGCCTCGCGCCTGCTCGGGCCGCGTTTCGGCGTGATCTCCGGCTGCGCGCTGGTGGTCGATTACATCCTGACCATCACGGTCTCGATCGCCTCGGGTGGCAATGCCATTTTCAGCTTTCTTCCGCAGACGGTGCACACGTGGAAAATGCCGGTGGAAGTGGGTGCGATCGTCATCCTCATCGCGCTCAACATCCGCGGCGTGAAGGAGTCGGTGAAGGTGCTGACGCCGATCTTCCTGATCTTCCTGGCCACGCACGTGCTGCTGATCGGCTATTCGATCGCGACCCACCTCGGCCAGATCCCCGAAGTGACGCATCGGCTGTCGGGCGAATATTCGGCGGGCATGACCACGCTCGGCATCGGCGGCATGCTGATGCTCTTCCTGCGCGCCTATTCGCTCGGCGGCGGGACGTACACCGGCATCGAAGCGGTCTCGAACGGTCTGCAGATCATGCGCGAGCCGCGCGTGCAGACCGGCAGGAAGACGATGGTCTACATGGCCCTCTCGCTCGCGCTCACCGCCTCCGGGATTCTCATCGCCTACCTGCTCTTGCAAACGCGGCCGGCGGACGGGAAGACGATGAATGCGGTGCTGTCGGAGCAGGCTTTCGGATCGTGGTCCCTCGGCGGCCTGCCGGTCGGCTACTGGCTGGTGCTGGTCACGCTGATTTCCGAAGGGCTGCTGCTCTTCGTGGCCGCGCAGGCGGGATTCATCGACGGGCCGCGCGTGATGGCCAACATGGCCGTCGACTCGTACTTTCCGCATCGCTTCGCCGCGCTCTCGGAACAGCTCTCCATGCAGAACGGCGTGCTGCTCATGGGCAGCGCGGCGCTGGCGATGCTCTTCTACACGCGCGGCAACATTCACGTCCTGGTGGTGATGTACTCGATCAACGTGTTCCTCACGTTCACGCTCTCGCAGATCGGGATGTGGCGTTTCTGGTGGCCGCGCCGCGGCGATCGCCGGCGGCGGTATCACATCTTCATCCACGGCCTGGCCATGGTCATGTGCGCGGGAATCCTGGCCATCACCGTGTTCGAGAAGTTCGGCCACGGCGGCTGGGTCACGGTCGTCATCACCACGATCTTCGTGCTGCTCTGCCTTCGCGTGCGGCGGCACTACGACTCCATCCGCGCCGGCCTCCGCCAGCTCGACGACATCCTCTCCACCATTCCGACGACGGGCGAGCCGAACGCGCAGCCGCTGAACCCGAATGCCCCCACCGCGGTCATTCTCGTCAGCGGTTTCAGCGGCCTCGGCGTGCACACGATCCTCTCCACGCTCCGCTTCTTTCCCGGCCTCTACAAACAGTTCGTCTTCGTCTCGATCGCGGTGGTCGACTCCGGACATTTCAAGGGCCGCGAGGAGATCGAGGCGCTGCAGCAGCAGACGGACCACGACGTGCAGAAGTACGTCGATCTCACGCGCCGCCTCGGCTTCCCGGCCGAAGGCGTCACAGCGCTCGGGATCGAGGTCGTGGCCGAAGCGACGGACGTCTGCGAGCGCGTGGCGCGCCAGTATCCGAAGGCCACGATCATCTCCGGCAAGCTCGTCTTCCGCCAGGAGCGGATGTTCAACCGTCTCCTCCACAACGAGACCCCGACGCTGATCCAACGGCGCCTGCAGTGGGTGGGTGTGCCGATGGTGGTGCTGCCGGTGAGGGCAAGCGTTTAATCGCGCAAAACGTCGGTTTTTTTGCGCCTTCTTGACGCCCACCATGACGTTCCGTCAACGACGAAGCGCTATTTTGTGATCCACAACACAGACTCGCGGTACTGAGTACCAACAAGGGGGCGTAGCGCCCCTTTTTTCATTTCCGGAGGCACGACGAACTCGACGATCGCCATGAGCTGATTCCGCCGGTCATCGAACCGAACAGAGGGGCGTAGAGCCCCTCTTGCCGTCTCTGCGCAAAAAAAGACACCCGTACGAAGCCTCTCCTGGAGGCCATGGGAGAAGTGTTGCCATGACGAGACCAATGAAGAGCCCAGCACGACGAAGACGAGTGCGCCAAAGCGAGCGCGGCGCCGCGCTCATCCTGGTGATCTTTGCCTCGACGCTGATCCTGCTGCTCCTGCTCACCGTCCACGCCATGACCTCCACCGCGGGACGCGGAATCATGCGCCAGCTGCAGTCGCAGGGGCAGGCCGCCAACGCGGCCGGCTCGGGCCTCAACGAAGCGCTGTCGTGGTTCGTCCACCAGAACCAGCAGCCGGTCACGGCGTTCGATCCGAAGGCCGACACCGGCGGCGTCTGCACGCATATCCCGAAGCACTCCCCGCTCATTTTCGAATCCGAGGACCCGGCGGTCGGCATCGTGCGGTCGTATGAGATCGCCGGCCAGGGCCGCGTGTGGGGACGCTACGAGGTCCGCCGCACGGCGGTGACGGACGTCAGCAAGAAGCGCGGCAAGACGGTCGACGGAGCGGAGTGGAAGATCGACTCCGCGGGCATCGTGTACGTGCGGAACGATCCGTCGAAAGGTCCCGGCGTGGGCACGAACTACATCCTGGCCCAGAAGACGATGAGCGTCGACATCCAGCGCCTGGCCCTGCAGCTTCCGGCCAATGCGGCGGTGTCCGCGACCGAAGGCTCCAAGATCCTGGTCAACAAGCCTTCGCGGCTGCAGGGCGGCGCCGCGGGGATCGGGGCCGCGTTTCCTCCGTCCACCGGCACGCCGAAAGGCACCGGCACGATCACCGGCAATCCCGCCAGCAGCACCACCACGCTGCCATTCACCATCGAAGGCGTCTTCGGCGTGACACAGACGGAGTTGCTGTCGATGGCCGATCTCGTGGTCGATGACGAAGCCGACCTGCCCAATCCGCTGCCGGACATGGCCCTCGTGGTCGTCCGCAGCAATGCCACGTTCAATCCGACCAAGAAACTGAACGGCAGCGGCATTCTCGTCGTGCTGGGCAATCTGACCCTGAACCCGCAGTCCGACACGTACTACAGCGGTCTGATCTGGGTGGAAGGGAACTTCCAGATGTCGCCGCCCGGGATCATCAACGGCGCGGTGATCTCGAACGCCAACGCCCAGGTCTCGGGCGGCTCCGACGTGGCGGAGGTCAATTACGACCAGGCCATGCTCAATCAGATCCGGCTGCAGCTCGGGAACTACCTGTTCTGCCGCAGTCCCTTCATCGTCGAGAAATAGGAGCGGACATGAAACGCCAATCGGGCATGACCCTGGTGGAGGCGCTGGTGGCGATGACCATCGTCGGCGTCATCGTGATCTCGTCCACGAGACTGGTGGCCACGGCCATGCGCGCCACGCGCGACAACCTCAACCGCCAGTTCGCCACGCAGAAGGCGATCTCCATGCTGGAGGAGCTGCGCGCGCTCATTCAGACGCAGAGCGGCGCCACCACGATCGTCCTCGACGACTACGACAACGGCGTCACGAACGTCCCTCTGCTGACGACGCAGCTGAACGTCTTCGACCCTGCCCATCCCACGAGCGGCAACCGGCCGATCGGGAGTGCCTGGCTGTACAGCCGCCGCATCACCGTGCAGAAGATGAAGGGCGTGAACGACCTGCGCCTGGTGAACGTGAAGGTGTTCATCGAGGAAGCGTCCGGCCCGCGCCTGCTCGCCGAAGTGGCGGGCGTGTTGAGCACGATCGGCCAGAACGCCCCTCCGACGCAGGTCTACGACGTCTATCTCATCGCCATCGAGAACGTCCCGGGCTGGTGGCTGCACATGCAGAACATCGTGCCGTTCGTGGAAGGGGCCATGCAGGACCTGGAGGCCCGCCATCCCGGCCTGGAGTTCCGCAAGCACTGGATCCGCAAGCTCTCGTACGGCCGCGATCCGTACTACACGCCGTACGTCAACGAAACCGAGGACTCCACGGTCACGATCCCGTCCGTCTACTTCTACCCCGGAAAGATGCCCTCCGGCTCCGCGGTCGACAACTACTACCCTCCCGATTTCTTCAACGGGCAGGTGGCCATCGACGGCGTTCCCACCAACGGCTACGACGCGGCCGACAATCCGGTTCCGTACGTGCTGGCCGATCAGTTCAACCACGGCCTGCGCCATCCGGATGAAGTGGCGCTCTTCAACGCGCGCGTGACGGCGGGACTGGAGAGCGCTGACGCGCCGACGTTCCGGCTGCTGCTCGACGACATGAGCCTGCGTCCCGCGCTTTACCGGAACGCCATCGTCATCAACCTGCACGGCGAGCTGTTCCCCTTCCCGCCGGTCCGCAACTATTCGGATGCCGCGAAGAACCCAGCCATCTATCCCAACATCCGCGTGGTCACCCATCCGGAGCGGCTGCGCACCGGCAACGGCGACCCGCTGAGGCTGCGCGTCTACTCGTACCACACCAACGTCGCCAATCCCGCCGCGGTTGCGGACTGGTTGGGCAAAGACAAAGCCGCGGTGCCGATCAGCATCGTGCTGAGAAACGTCCTCTGGACGCCGTCCTCGAGCGGCGTCGTGGCCATCAGCGGCGGCGTCGACTTCGACAACAGCGGCGCCGCCGATCCGTACACCGTGGCCAATGCATCGGCGACGATCAGCAGCACCTCGGCCCCCACCACGATGTGGTGGTCCTACAGTCATGCCGGCACGGATACGATTGTCCGGCTCTACAACTCGCCGCTCAAGGCGCCGTGTAAGACCGTGTCCACGACCTGCGACAACGGCGGGCTCGATGCCACCCGGCGGCTCTACGCGCTCGAGTACATCCCCTCGCCCGTGGAGGACCTGCCGGACGCCACCTCTCCGGCTGCGTTCGCGACGACCCTGGCCACGCCCGGGACCGGCGTCAAGAATACGGCCCGCTGGGTGCTGACCATTCCGGCGGACGTGCTCCCGAAGGACAGCGTGGTCACGATCGAGACGCGCATCGGCGACGACCTCACCACCGGCACGCTCTATCCGGTGGCGAACGCGCCGGCGGATCTCTCCCGCACCTACGCCTGGCGCGGCACCGACCTGTGGCTCTTCGGCGATGCCGCGAACGATGCCCACCTGCCGATGACGGAGCGGTTCCAGCTCCTCGGCGATCCGCGTCACTGTCCCTACGCCGACATGAAGCTGCCGCACCAGGGCTCGGGACTCGTGCGCCAGGACGCGCTGGGCATGGGCTACAACCGCTACTTCGACGACTTTCACTCGACGACGAACGCGCGCGCCACGTGGCCCGGCTGGTCCTACAGCACGGGACCGGGCGGCGACTGGTTCGGAATCAAGAACAACACCTCCGACACCGACTCCGGGAACGATGCCTGGAAGCGCGCCATCGAGGTCGACGTCTCCCGCATGACGCAGATCCTGCGCAGCGCCGTCACGCGTACGCATGCGATCTACACGACGCTGACCGGCTTCTCGTATTACTACGTCGGCATCGGCGGAGAGATCGGCTACGACTCCAGCAACGGCTTCCCGAACAGCATCGCCGTTTCGTCGCTGCCGTTCACCGGCGGCACCGGCTGGCAATGGGAGCAGTCGATCACCGGCGGCGGCGTGAAGTACATCCGCGAAAGCTCCGCCGGCGCGGACTATTGGTGGGCCATGGCGTGGCTCGGCGAGCTCGCACCCGACTCGGCGTGGACCACGTGGTCCACCACCGGCAATCTGCCCGCCGGCACCGGGGCCGGCAAGTTCACGCGCGTGGTACGCAACTCGATCACGGCCCGGCTGCCGGAAGGGACCGCGCTCACGAGCGCGGAACGGCGGACCGGGGAGGCCGGGTCGACCGCCTTCTTCTGGAACGGCACCGCCAAGAGCACGTTCCACCACCGCTACGCGGACAACACGTCCGGCACGCGCGCAGCGGACGGCGACGCCATCGCCAATACTTACAAGCTCCCGCTGCCGCCCACGATCGCCAACAGCCGCCCGTTCGACATCGGCGTCGACGACACCGGCATGAATCCCGATCACTTCCTGCAGAACGCCTACGGCGCCACCACGACCCTGCAGAAGGAGGCGGAGTTCTATCAGCACGACAGCAAGATTCCGGGCAGCGCTCTCCTGGCCATGCGCAGCGGCTCGGACGCCGCCTTCGTCGTCGTGAACGGGCTCTCGCCGACCGGCGAATCGGGCGTGGCCTTCATCTCGCGCTGGTCGTTCCTGAGCCTCATCCAGAGCTTCATGGACGCCGGCCAGTATTCACAGGGCGGAGCGCCCGATCCCGCGCGCGTGCGCGAGTTGCCGCGCGTGGCCATCACCTGGCCCAACGACGACGTCGACCTCCAGGACCCGCCGGACCTCAATGTCCAGTGGCAGTCCACCTGGAGACGCTGGGACGGCCTGCCGTACACACCGGCCTACGCGGACAGCTTCACCGAGGACACGGTCATCCGTTATGCGCTCCTCTACAGCCGCGACAACGGAAAGACCTGGAAGTTCATGACGGACGGCACGGCCGCGCAGCCGGGAACGCGTCCCGCCGTGCAGTACCTGCAGACCACAACCTCGTACAAGTGGAACGTCCCGAAAGCGAGCTTCCCGAAGGGCAACTACGTGATCCGGGTGGAGGCGTATCGCGATGCGGTACCGCTCCACTACGCCTTCCACCAGTACCGCGCGTTCATCAAGAGGTGAGCCATGCGTGATTCGGAAAAAGGCTTTTCGCTCATGGAGATCACGGTGACGCTGGCCATCGTCAGCGTGATCATGATCGTGACCTACCAGCTCATCGAGCAGACCATGTCCGCCACGATGTTCAACGAGAGCCACAACGACCTGGCGGTCATGTCGCAGAAGGCGGTCAACACCATCCAGACCGAAGTCATGCAGGCCAGGCTCGTGTTCGAAAACGACACCACGGGCAACGAATATCGCACCGCCCTGACGTTTCCGACGACGCCCTCGGTCTGGACGACGTCCTTGCTCCCGGTCATCGATCCCGCCACGACCACCTTCACGCCCGACCCCGCCACCGAGCGCTACACCGGCAACTCGATGCTCCTCGTGCGGCAACTTCCGCCGCTGTCGATCCTCTACGACCACGACGGCAAGAAGGCGACGGCGGACATCGAGTTTCTGGCCGACCGCTACACCTTCCAGTACTTCTACCTGAAGAAGGACACCCATTCCTTCGCCGGCAGCGGCCAGTCGGCGGACCTCATGCGCGCCACCAGCGAGCAGTACGCCGACTACTTCCAGCTCAAGGCCGTGACCGCGAAGCCCGGCACGCTCGTTTCCAAATTGATCGCGGCCGGGATGAACCAGGCCTGGGATCCGGGCAAACCCCTCACGTCGGCGTTCTACAAACTCTCCAGCGCCACCGGCGGCACGTTCGGCAGTGCCATCAAGACCCCCACCATCCCCATCGTGCAGACCAAGACCATGCTCCCCGGCCTCTTCGGTGGACGCATCAGCGGCAGAATGGCCTACTCCGTCGGCTTCCCCAAATCGGCCACCACCGCCTTCCCGATCCCGCAACCCCTGGCCGTCTTCGCCCGGACCGACGCATCCCTCCCCGGATACCCCGCCGGCTTCGAAGTAAAGATCATCGGCCCCTCCCGCAACCGCCAGGTACTCACGCGCTTAGTGCTGATGGCGCAGTACGGCCGCAAGTACGAAGCGCAGCAGGCGTCGGTGTCCACGGCGGCGCGGTTCTAGTTACAGCTGCAAAGCTGCATAGCTGCATAGCTGCACGGCTACACAGCCAGGCCGAGGGGTTTGCTGTGCTGCTGTACAGCTGTGCCGCCGTGTATCTGTCCCCTCACGCTTCCTCTTTCCGCTCTTTCCACTTGTGGTACAGCCAGAAGCCGACGGCGATGGCTACGATGATGAGCAGGCCGTAGCGCTCGATGTGCTCGACGCGGCCGAGGACGGACTCGATCACGCGTCCGAAATAGAAGCCCAGGGCGGTGATGACCATGGCCCAGACGGCGCAGCTGACGGCTTCATAGATCAGGAACTTGAAGAGGGCGATGCGGGACATGCCGATGATCACGGCGCAGGTGATGCGCAGGCCGTAGATCCATTGGGTGATGATGATCGCGGCTGGGCCGTAACGCTCGAAGACGCGCACGCTTTTGCCGAAGTGGCGTTTCATCCTGGGGAAGCGATCGAGGAGCCGCACTCCGTGGGCACGGCCGAGCCAGAACCAGAACACGTGACCGGCGTACGCGCCGGCAAAGGCCACCACCCCCACACCCACGACGTCGAGGTAGCCGCGCGAGGCGAAGAAGCCCGCGGCCACGAGAATGGCCTCTCCCTCGAGGAACGTGCCGACGAAGACGGCGAAGTATCCGAACTGCTCGAGCAGAGATTCCGGTGACATTCAGAGGTTCTCGGCTGCAAGATTCGGGGCGTTCCGCGGCATAGGGGGCCATCCTACCGCGACGTTGGGCGGAATCGGCGGGAGCGACGGGCTCCCGGCCCGTCGCTCCTGGAAACAAATGGAAAGGTCAGGCGTGGCGTTGCCGCTTCATCGCACGCCAGCCGCCCACGAGGCCGATTACCATTCCCAGGCGGCCGAATCCGAGGAGACGCGCGGCGCCGCGGGCCGATTTCTGGCCCAGGCGAAAGACGAGAAGGCTTTTCAGGAACTTCAGCATGTGTCCTCCAATCACACTCTTTCAGTGCAACCGGAGAGCCAGCCAAAGGGCAGTCTAAACGACTGATTTCACGACTACATACGAGTATCCGGAGAGGAAGAGCGTGAGGAACGGCAACGCTCCCCAGTGACCAGCCGCGGCGAACGCGACCACGGTTCCGGCAAAGAAGACGGAGAAGGCCAGCTCGGCCACCGGAACCCGGTGACGGCTCTCGTTCCACCGCCCGACTGCCGACCGCCGACCGCCGACTGCTTCTTGGTCCCCGACTTTTGGCGTCCGCCGAAAGTGTCCGCCCTCTTCGAAGAGCCCCTCGACCACGGCCACGGCGTTGCGCATCGACATGCCGACGCCGACCGGCAGCACCGCCAGCAGCTCGCGCAGCGGGGGGGCCTCACGTCCGGCCCAGCGTTGTCCTTCCCGGTAAAACAGCAGCACCGATCCCGTCGAAGCGGCAAAAAGCGGCAGATCGATGGCGAACATCCACGCCAGACCGTGGCGATAGCGCACCAGCATGGCCGGCACGATCAGCAGCGCCAGCATCACCGTGAAGAGATAGGCGGAGTTGTTCGTGAGGTGAAACATGGCCTCGGATTTCACGCGCGCGCGCAATCCGCTCCCGAAGACCGGGCCGAGGAGCTTGCGCGCCGTCTGGATGGAGCCTTTTGCCCAGCGGTGCTGCTGGTCCTGAAACCCGCTCAGCGCCGCCGGTAGCTCGGCCGGGACTTCCACGTCGTTGAGGAACACGAACTCCCATCCGGCGAGCTGGGCCCGGTACGAGAGGTCCAGGTCTTCGGTGAGCGTCGAGGAGGACCAGCCGCCCGCCTCTTCGATCGCTGCGCGGCGCCAGATGCCGGCCGTGCCGTTGAAATTGAAGAACCGCCCGCCGAAGTTGCGCGCCGCCGATTCGACGGCAAAGTGCGCGTCGAGAAACAGCGCCTGTACGCGTGTGAGCAGCGACTCTTCGCGATTGAGATGCGACCAGCGCGCCTGCACCATCCCCACGCGCGCGCCGGCGAAGTACGGCACCATGCGCGTCAGCACGTCCGGTGAGGGCACGAAGTCCGCGTCGAAAACCGCGAACAGCTCGCTGGCGCTGAGCTGCATCCCGTGTGCGAGCGCGCCGGCCTTGAACCCGTCGCGCGACGCACGGCGGATGTGCGCGATCGATACTCCTCTCATGGCCGCCCGTGCCACTGCTTCGGCCACGATCGCCGACGTCTCGTCGGTGGAGTCGTCGAGCACCTGGATGTCGAAGCGACCGGGATACTCGAGCCTCGATACCGCATCGATGAGACGCGCGGCCACGTTCGGCTCGTTGTACAGCGGAAGCTGCACAGTCAGTGGCGGATGAACGGCGGCAGTGGCGCGCGCCGGCGGCGGCGTGCGGCTCCGCAATCTGACAAGATGCAATCGATGAATGCTGTAGACGGCGAGGACGCTGAGCACCAGGTAGTACAGCGTCAGGACGCCGGTTTCGGCAAGGTTCATGGGCTGGCGGTGATTCTACTCGCGGCGGCCGTGGCGCTCGCGCCGATGGCCATGAACCGGTTCGGATTCAAGGGATTCGTGGCCGTGTATCTCGTGGCCGCTCTGGCATGGTTGCCGCTGGTACGGCGATCTCTGCCCCTCGGCATCACGATCGTCCTCGCCGTCTCGCTGCGGGCGCTGCTGCTGTTTCAGGAGCCGCTCCTCTCCGGCGACGTCTATCGGTATCTGTCAGATGGCCAAGTCTCGGCGAGCGGCGGCAACCCGTACGCATACACACCAAGCGACGCCCGGATCAACCATCCGGAAATCCGCTCGATCTATCCGCCTCTGGCGCAACTGCTGTTCCGCGCCGTGCACGACCTCACGGCGTGGCGCCTGCTGCTCCTCGCAATCGACGTCGCGGCGATCGTGTTGCTCCGGCGGTATGGTGCGCTGGCCTATGCGACCTGTCCGCTCGTCCTGTTCGAAGGCGCCGGCAACGGGCACATCGACCTCCTCGCCGGTGTCCTCCTCGGTTTCGCGCTGACGCGCCGTTCCGCCATCGCAGCGGGACTGGCGTCCGGACTGAAGATCATCCCGGCCGCCGCGCTGCCGGCGTTGCTGCGTCTTCATCACGGCGGCAGATCCCGCACGCGCTTTCTCGTCACGCTCGGCCTCACGCTGCTGCTCCCGGTTCTCCCCTACCTGGGCGGTCCGATCATGCCGGGGTTCCGCGACTACGCCACGCGCTGGATCTTCAACTCGCCGTTGTACGACGGCGTGCGCGCCGTTGTGGAGCGCATCCCGACGAAGGAGATCTGGACGCATCACCCGCTGCGCTTCGAGCTCATCTCCGACTTCGTCTACCGCCACCTCTATCCCGATTTCCTGACGCGGGCCATCCTCGGCGTCCTGGCGGTAGGTGCGATCCTCCTGGCCCGCCGCGTCACGACCGCTGTCGCCGCGCTCCTGATCTGCTCCCCCGCCATTCACCCCTGGTACTGGCTCACGATCGTGCCGTCCGCACTCATCGAGCGAAGCGCCTGGCTCTACGTCGCCCTGCTCATGCCCGTGTCGTACCTGCTGTACGACGGGGTGGCGGGGTGGGTGGTGTACGCGATCATGTATGGAGTAGCAATGGCGATTGCATCGCGAGAGCGCCCCTCATCCGCCTCCGGCACACCCCACCGCGATGAGGCTGCGGTAGGGAGAAGGCTACCTATTTGACGTTTCTCGCGAGATGCATGGCTAGGTAGCCTTCTCCCCTCGGTGAGGGGAGAAGGTGCCGAAGGCGGATGAGGGGTGCGCTCTCGCGATGAGTGTCGTTAGAGCGCTTGGACGCCTACCCCGCCGCCACCCGTTCGATCGTTTCGATCGCTTTAGCCGCCTGTTTCTCGCGCTTTTCGATCTTCTTCGTGCGGCCGATGACGTCTTCGATGAGGGCCCAGGTGACGTTGGAGGGTTGGTAGCGATCGGGAGAGGACTCGGCGACGTGGCGGCCGAGGGCGCCGAGGGCCGTGTGGTACGGAAGGGCGGTGACGGTGCCGGTGCGGGAGAGCTCGTCGATGTAGCGGCCCACGAGCAGGCCGACCGCGGACGACTCGACGTAGCCTTCCACGCCGGTGATCTGGCCGGCGAAGAAGATCCGCTCGTCGCGCTTGGTCCGGAAGGTCGGGGTGAGGTGCTTCGGCCCGTTGATGAACGTATTGCGGTGCATCGAGCCGAAGCGCGCGAACGTGGCGTTCTCGAGGCCGGGGATCATCTGGATGACGCGCTTCTGCTCCGGCACCTTCATCTTGGTCTGGAAACCGACCAGGTTGAAGTACTCGTCGGAGAGATCTTCCTTGCGCAGCTGCACGACGGCGTGCGGGCGCTCGTTCGTCTCCGGATGTTCGAGGCCGACCGGCTTCATCGGGCCGAAGCGGAGCGTCTCGATGCCGCGGCTGGCGATCTCCTCGACCGGCAGGCAGCCTTCGAAGTGCACGGCGGTCTCGAAATCGTGCGCGGCGAATAGCTCCGCCGAGAGCAGCGCCGCCACGAAGGCCTCGTACTGCTCCCGGTTCATCGGCGCGTTGAGATAGTCGATGGCCGACCCCTTGCCGTAGCGCGACTTCCAGTACAGCTTCGAGAAGTCGAGCGACTCGGCGGCCACGATCGGCGCGATGGCGTCGTAGAAATAGAGCCCGTCGTGTCCGAGAAAGTCGTTGATGGCGTGGAAGAGCGGATCGCTCGTGAGCGGACCGGTGGCCACGACGAGGAAGTCGTGATCGCCGCGGTCGAGCGTCGTCACTTCTTCCCGGTGCACGGTGATGTTCGGGACGGCGGAGATCTCGCGCGTGATGGCAGCGGCGAAGCGATCGCGGTCGACAGCGAAGGCATCGCCGGCCGGCACGCGCGCTTCCTCGCCGCAGCGCACGACGAGCGAGTCCAGGAGCGCCAGCTCTTTCTTCAGCAGGCCGACGGCGTTCGTCGGCGAGGAGGAGCGAAACGAGTTCGAGCAGACCAGCTCGGCCAGGTTCGACGTCGCGTGCGCCGGCGTCGACTTCACCGGCCGCATCTCGTACAGATCGACCGTGTGCCCGCGTTGCGCCAGCGCGTACGCGCATTCACTGCCGGCCAGGCCGGCGCCGATGATCCTGATGGTGGCCAATTAGTTCGACGGTTCGTTCTGCGAGTACGGAGCGGTGGCGTCGCCGCGGACCTCGCCGTATTTCTGCTCGTAGAGGCTGAGGTTGTGTCCCAGCGCTTCGAGGAGCTGCTTGGCGTGCAGCGGCGTCAGGATGACGCGGCTGTAGATCTTCACGTCGTTGCGGCCGGGAACGACGCGCCCGAGGTCGATCACGAACTCGCTCTGCGAGTGAATGATGTTCGCGAAGTTGACGTACTCCCCCTGGGCCACCGCCTCGTCGAGCACGATGCGGATCGTCTGTTGCTGCGATTCGTTATCCATTGCGAGAGGCTCAACGGCGCGGGCGCGGACGTGAATTCCGCGGTCACCTGGCCCGCACGAGGCGCAACGGGGCATCGCTGATCGCCGCCAGCACGGTCCGCGCGGCGTTCGCATGCAGGTCGTCGACACCCACCAGCACCGCCTCGGCGATGTCGCCCCACCCGGCGCCGCCGAGGTTGAGCTGCGAGAGCGCCGCCTGCAGCGGAGAGAGGCTGGGATTGAACGCCGCGTTTTCGGCGTATGCGCCGGAGAAGATACGGCCATCCTTCGTGCGCACAGCCACGCCCGCGAACGACTTCGAATACGGCGCGTAGCTCATGTTCGCCGCCTGCAACGCGGCTTGCGCGAGATCGCCTGTTTCCTCCATCGACAGCCCGTGATTCTCCGGCTGGAGCAGACCGCCGTCGATGCCCAGATCGCGCGGACCGAACGAACTCGGGAGCAGCTCGGACAACGGCCGCGACTCGTTCGGCATCACCACCAGCAGCTCGCGCGCCGTCACCAGCTCATTCAGAAACTGGCGGCAGTAGCCGCACGGCGCCGCGCTCGTGGCCACGACGTCGATGCCGGTCTCGCCGCTCATCCAGGCGTGGACCACCGCCGACTGCTCCGCGTGGACGGTAAAGCTGAGCGCCTCCCCGGCGAACTCGAGGTTCGTGCCGAAGTACAGCTTTCCCGACGTCCCGCGCGCGATCGCGCCGACGCGAAAGTTCGAGATCGGCGGCCTGGCGAACGCCGCCGCCTGCGGCAGGAGAGCGAGCAGGTCGTCCATGAGTGCCGGGCATCCTACACCCGGCGTCATTGAAACGATTCCATCCGCCGGGTCACTACGTGATCGGAGGAATCTCGTCATGGCTCTCAAGAAATACGGCGTCCTGGCCGGCCGCCCCATCGACCGCCGCCTCGGCACCGGAGCGAACCCGCACTACCAGATCCACATGGTCGACAACACCACGGACTACCGCATCGCGGTCAACGTCCAGTCGAGCGACAAATCGTCCGTCGAGTACCTCGTGCGCGATCACTTCGAGCACTCGCTGCTGACCAAACTGGCCGCGCTGCCGCTCGGATGGCATGACCTGCCGAGCAAACCGGACGCTGGCGCCATCGACTTCATCCGCGGAAACATCGGCGACCCGACGGAATTCGTGCCGCTGCCGTTCAACATCGCCGGTCCCGACAACGACCTCAATGAGAAAGTCGACGCCCAGATCCAGCGGGCCATGGGCGACCAGGACGCGGTTCTGTACGCGTTCGGCGAGCGCTGGGGTCCGGAGAAAAACACGAAGGACAAGATCTTCGGTTTCCTGCCCGGCAACGGCGTCCACGACATCCACATGAATCAGGGCAACGACCCCGGGCACGCCGGCGACGACGGCGTCTGGCAGGACGGCGCGGTGCTGATCCACTACCCGTCCGCGAACCAGTGGGTGGCCATCTTCCTCCGCTTCCAGTCGCAGGCCTGGCACACGGACGACAAGACCGGCCACCGCCTCAGCGACGATGGCGGCGGTGTCGTCTTCCCGCCGACCACCGACAACCCCGACGGCACCATGCGCATCGTGGCCGCCCTCGTCAACTCGAAGCAGAGCCCCGAGATCGAGACCGTCACGCTGGTCAACGCCTCGCCCAATACCATCGACCTGAAGGGCTGGCAACTGGCTGACAAACAGAAAAAGAAGCAGCCGCTCCAGGGAACGATCGCAGCGGGCGCGGCCGTCCTCATCACCGTAAAGAAGCCGATGGAGCTGTCGAATCAGGGCGGCATCATCACGCTGCTCAACGACGACGGACTGAAAGTGGACGGCGTTTCCTACACGAAGAAGCAAGCCTCGAATCCGGGATGGACGATCGTGTTCTAAACGTGAAACGAACGGCGGCCCTAAGGGCCGCCGTTCGCGGACGCCGCCGTTCGCATACGCTCACGCTCCCACGGACTGCGCCAGCTCACGGAGCAGGGCCGCACCGTCGCCCTGCCACGCGCTGCCGTGCATGACCGCCAGAGTCCGCGGTTGGAACGCCGCCAGTTTGGCGAAATGCGCACCGGCGTGCTTCGAGTGGGCGTAGTAGTCCATGCCCTGCCGGAACGCTTCGCTGGGACCGAGGATGTCGGAGCTCGTGAGAGCGGTCTGGCCGTGTCCAGGCTGCGTGAACAGATCGCCGCAGAAAAGAGTGCTCGTCGATTCGTCGGCCAGATAACCCGTCTCCCAACCGTGCGGCAGATGCGGCGTGTCGAACCAGCGGAACGTTCGCCGGCCCGTCGAAAACGTCTCGCCATCGGTGAGGCCGCGCGGCTCGCGGTCAGCCACATCGGCCACCGACACCATGGCCGCCGTGGCGCTGCAGAGAGGCTGCGCCGAGGGCGCGATCGCCAGCCACTCATTGAGCGACCCGCACTCGTCCGCCTCGAAATGCGAGAAAGCGATCCAGCGAAGACGCTCGGCCGGCAGGACGTGACTCACAGCCTCCCGCACCAGCGGGAACAGACGCCGCGGACCCGTATGAAAGAGCAGCGGCTCGGCATCCTCGACGAGGTACTGGTTGAAGGAAAAGGCGCCGCCCGGAATGTCCAGCGGCGTATTGATGCGGTAGATCCCCGGGGCGATCTCTTCGACGTTCGTGCCCGAGTGTGCGTTCGTGATCAAGCGTTCCTCCTTTTAGTGAAACATCAATGTTCACCGAATATCGGTCGCGCCCGGCCGATCGTCAAGTGGTTTCTGTGAACATTCGTGTTTACCGAAGTGCGCTATGATGGAGCAGCCATGAAACACCCCCGCGCCTACACGAAAGTGCGCCGCGCCGCATCCGAGGAGGCCACGCGGGAAAGAATCGTCTCCGCGATCATGGCCCTGCACGAAGAAGTCGGCCCGGCCCGCACCACCGTCAGCGCCATCGCCGACCGCGCCGGCGTGGAGCGGCTCACCGTCTACCGGCACTTCCCGGACGAGCCCTCCATGCTCCGGGCCTGCTCCGCCCACTGGGCCACCCTCAATCCGCTCCCCCCGATGCCGGCCGTGGCCACCGACCCCCTCGCCGCCTTCCGGCGCACGATCCTCAGCCTCTATGCCTGGTACCGCGCCAACGAGGCCATGCTCATCCAGGTCACCACCGACGCGCGCAAGATCCCCCTCATCGCCGAGCTCATCGCCCCGATCGCCGTGGAGCTCGACCGCACGGCGGCGGAGCTCGACGCGAACTGGCCGCGACGGAGTGCCCAACGCGTGACCACGATTCGACATGCGCTCGAGTTCTCTACGTGGCGCTCACTGGTGCAATTGACGGGGAGTGATCGACGGGCTGCGGGGGTGGTGGTTGGATGGGTTGAGGGGTCGTAGTGGCCCACGTTACGATCACCCCACGCGATGAGGTTCAGGTGGTCGGGGTTCAAAGCCCCCTGCCCCGACCAAACTTTCCCCTCCCTTCCTCCCGCGAGTGGCAGGAGGACGCGGCGGCGCGCCCGCGCGGTTCGGCGCCCCGGCTGACACGCGCTCGAGTTCTCAACCTGGCGGTCGCTCGCGCAAGTGACGGGCAGCGACCGATTGGGCGGAGCTGGTGGTTGGGTGGATTTGAAACCACGGTCACCTGAATCCCCGTGGTGGGTAAATTTGAACACTGCTAACATACGGTCGTGCCTGCCGACGGGTCCTCGGTCAAGTACGACGCTTTCCTCTCCTACAGCCATGCTGCGGATCAGTTGCTCGCGCAGGAACTGCAGTATGCACTGCAGCAGTTTGGCAAGCGTTTCTACACCATTCGTGCGCTGAATATTTTTCGCGACCAAACAGATCTTAGCGCCAACCCCTCCCTCTGGCCGCGGATTCAAAGTGCATTGGATCAGGCGAGATTTTTTCTGCTCCTCGCCTCGCCACGGGCGGCGAGATCGATGTGGGTCAAGCGCGAGATCGACCACTGGCTCTCACGTCACGACGGAAAGCCTGAGAATCTCCTGATCCTCTGGACAGAGGGCGAATTGTCATGGGATTCGCCGAAGGGTGATTTCGACTGGGCCGCTTCTGACGCGCTTCCGCGCATCCTCGACTGGAAGGCGGATGACCCCACGCCGCGCACGCTGGCCGGGATGTTTGATGAGGAACCGTTTTACATCGACCTCCGCTGGACGCGTACGCAGCCGGACCTATCGTTGCGCGACCCGCGATTCCTCGATCACGTGGCAACCATCGCTGCTGAGCTGCACGGTCAGCCCAAACGGGACCTAATCGGCCGCGATGTGACGGAGCACAAACGTCTCAGGAGATGGGGCCAAGGGCTCGCGACCGCGCTCGCCGTGCTGACGTTGGCATCGGTGTTGTTCGCAATGCGCGCGCGCACGGAGCAGAAAGAAGCCAAACGGCAGGAAGGTATCGCTCAAACACAGGCTGCGATCGCGCGGACACAGGAAGGAATCGCGCGCACGCAGCAGAAGGAAGCTGTCCGACAGGCAGGGATCGCCCGTGTAAACGCGAGCGAGGCCCAACGACAGTCAGGCATCGCACAGACGCAGAAGCAGGAGGCGCAGCGACAGGCAGGCATCGCGCTGACACGCCAGCACGAGGCGGAAGCTGCCGCCGCGACGGCGCTCTCGCGCCAACTCGCGGCGCAGTCGCTGGAGACGGGAGCTCGTCAACTCGACCTCAGTCTTCTCCTGGCGCTGGCGGCAAGCAACACGGCGGACACGCAGGAGTCGCGTATCGCGTTGTTCGAGGGACTCCAACGCGCCGGCAGCGTCTGGAGTTACCTCGGATCGACGCCAAACCGGCTTTTCTCGGCTGTAGCGTTTTCGCCCGATGCGTCATTAGTCATCGCAGCGAATACCGACGGACTCCTCTTCGCGTTCGATCCGAATAGCGGAAGAGCGGTCCGGGAGCCGATCGCTGCACACAATGGTTCGATCGATGCTATGGCCGTCGATCGAACCCGCTCATGGCTATTTACCGCAGGCAGCGATCGCAAGATCAACATCCATCGACTGTCATCTCTCGATCGCGTTGACTCGGTACCGACGTCCGCGACCTCGATCCCAGCGCTCGACGTGTCGCTCGACGGCGTGTGGCTCGCCGCGGGCTCCTCGGACGTGCGCCTTCTCAATATCGAGGATCGCAAATGGTCGGATCCGTTCGGGGAACGTGCCGGGCACTTCGTGCAAACGCTAGCGTTCCATCCCCAGTCGAGAATCCTCGCGTTCGCATACGACGACGGCGAGATCGTTGTGTGGGATCGCGTCGCGCACGGAGTGGTGAGATCGATGCGCGGTCACGACACACCGTATGTCCGTCAGGTCGGATCGCGAGTGGAGACGCGTACGGACGCAGGCGTGGAATCGCTGGCCTTCAGCCCGGATGGCGCACACCTCGCCACAGGCGGCTATGACGGCCGGGTAGTGATCTGGGATTGGATGACTGGTTCGCAAATCGCGTCGACATCGCCGCGCACGACGTCGGTGATCGGAACGGTGGCGTTCAGTCCCGACGGCTCGACCATCTACGCCGGAACATGGACGGGTGAGATGCAGGCGTGGAAAGCGGATAGCGGTTCGGTCGCGTCGCGCGCAGTGTCGGGCCATCAAGGACGCATCGTCGGGACCGCCATCGCGCATGGACCACGGCTCGTTTCCGTCGGGTGGGATGGACTCCTTCTGCTCTGGGATTTCCGCCGATGGTCCGTTGGCTCGCACTACACCTCGTCCGACGCTGTCCGCGCGGAGCCGAACGTGCAGCGAACGCGCGTGAGACACGTCGAGATTCTCGATCGCGACACACTCATCACCTCGAGCACGATGGAGCCTCTCGTTCTGTGGGACGTGGCGAGCGGCCGATCTCAAATGCTCGCAGTCGAAGGTCCGATCGAGGCGTTCACGATTGCGGGAACGAGTGCCGCGTACATCGACGCGCGCAACCGACTGATGTTGCTCGATCTTGCTCATACCAATGCGCGACCCGTGGAAGTGGCGGATCTAGGCACGAACGACATGATCGAGGAGTTGCGGGTAAGTTCGAGCCCGGATCGCCTCTTCGTCGTCACTCGTCAAGGCCCGCTGATCGAAGTCGACCTTGGCCAACGCGAGATCGCACCGCGGAATGTAACGCGTGTCGCGGGCGCCGAGGAGGTGACGCTCAGCGGTGACGGTCGGCGCATCGTTTCCCGCAACGACTCCGAGTTTCTGGTGAGCGACGTCTCGACAGGGAGGGAACTGCTTCGGAAAAAGGTGTCATCCGGCCGCGTCGCGCTGAGCTCGGACGGGCGGTTGGTCGCCGTAAACCGCTACCAGTTCACAGACCTCTGGGATACGGAAAGCGGTGTACTTCTGCACACCTTCGATCACGTCGAGCGTGGTGTCGTTCCAGGTCTAATGTTCTCGCCAGACGATCGAATACTGGTGTCGACGGGCGGGAGTTACCGCCCAATGTTCTGGGATGTGAACACCGGGTTTCAGACATTGCAGCTTCGCAATCCAGTTACATCGGGCGGCATTTACGTCTTCAGTACAGACATGAGACGGTTCATCGAAGGGCATGCCGACGGCTCCGTCTCGGTTTGGGACATCGATCCTCAGTCGTGGTTGCGCACCGCTTGCCGCATCGCGAACCGAACGCTGACGAGTGCCGAGCGAAAGCGGTACGGTGTTCCCACTACGACCGCCTCACACGTCTGTGTGGACGCCGAGGTCGTGCAGTTGACCGCTGCCGCGCGCCGTCCGACCCTTTCGACAAGCCTAACGGTTCTGGCATCCCAGGCGGAAGAGCGACCGACGTCGAACGCACCAAAGCGCCGTGAGCACGCCACCAGCAACGGCGTACCTTTCTCCTCATGGAAAGGTGGGGTTAGAGTTGGTCGGGCAGGGGGGATTTGAACCCCCGACCACCTGAACCCCATTCAGGTACGCTACCAGGCTGCGCTACTGCCCGACTCGGGCGCGATCGTATCACGCGCGGTTTGCTTAACCGATCACCGCTGGTGGTATTCCGGCGCTTGGTTGCGGAGAGGAACGCCGTTCCGTCATGATGTCCTCACACCCTCAAACATTGCGTGCCTTCGGGGAGGACTCATGAGCCTGTTCGACTTTCCTCGCATCAACATCAAGGGGACCGTCACGCTGAATCCGGGCACGGCGAACAACGACGATTACGCGGGGAACGCGTTTCTGCCGAACAGCTGGGGGGCGTACGCGGGGCAGACGCTGGGGCTGATGGATTCGAAGCGGGTGCAGCCGCGGACGTTCGGGATGTCGGACGCGGATTTCATCCAGTGGGTGCAGAGGGCGCAGGCGTTCGATACGGCCGGCGGTCCGAGCCAGGTCATCCCGGCGGAGTGGAATTACTACGGCAACTTTGCCTCGTCGGTCGGAGCGGGCAAGGCGTCGGTGATCGGTGTGCAGACGGCGCCGGACAAGCTCTACACGGCCGCCGATCCCGGTGTGCCGGTTACGTCGCTCATCGGCTCGCCTCTGACGTACAACGGAGGCATCACGGATGTGAACTCGGAGGGGTCGCCGCCGGCGACGCAGTTCTTCATCGAGCAGTTGACGCTGATGAACGGGGCGGCGACGGCGCTGCGCGGGCCGGCGTCGAAAGGCGCCTGCCAGTGGATCAACTTCTATCGCAACGTGAACCAGCAGGCAGACGCCGGCGCGGGCGGCTACATGTATCACGTCATGCTGAAGTCGAAATGCCCCGAGTTCAACATCCCGGGCTTCGAGGATGCGTCGATCGTCGGCGCGATCTTCCGCTATTACCTCTACAACATCGCCATCGCCACCAAGGACAATGCGGGAATCGAGAAGCGCTACGAGCAGCCGACGCTGAGCGCCAAGCAGAACCCGGGCACGCTGCAGTTCGTGGCCACCATCGCTCCTCTGTACGCGAATGAAGAGCTCTTCACGGGACCGGTGGGCCGGCTCCTGACGGCGAGCACCCCGGCCATCAAAACGCCCACGCCGAACAACAACGGCGGCGGCACGGTGGCTCTGGCGCCGGCGGTGCTGCAGCTGCGCGACACGCTCCTCTCCGCCGAGTTCGTGGGCACGTTCCCGGACAACTACCGGCCGGCCACCGGGACGAACGAAAAGTTCGATTTCGGGCCGGTGACGCTCGTGGTCGACGGCGGCGGCGCCTCGGTGACGATCGGAGCGGTCGACTACGCGAACACGAGCAGCGGCGATCAGCGCGGCTGGCTCTTCGACTTCGATCTGTCGCAGAACGCCGCGGCGCAGAAGGCGCTGGCCGATCCGAAGGCGACGTTCCGCCTGGTCAGCAAGTGGTACGCGGACGTGCTGAACGAGACCCCGTACTACATCGTCTCGAACCAGCAGGCCATCTACGGCGAGCAGTACGGTCCCGGCGACATGTTCGTGAATCAGGGGACGACGGAACCGGTCACGATCAGCGTCTATCAATACGGCAAGCCACTCCTGGCGGGAGACTGTCCGCCGATCACGGTCTGGAGCTACAGCACCGTCCCGATGCAGGCGTCCGGCTCCGCCGTGGCCATTCAGGTGAACGTCCAGCCGGGCGATCCGCTCCGCGTCGACACGTCGCTACCCGGCAACTTCCTCTTCACCTTCACAGTCGGCAGCACCGCTCCGCCCACGCAGAGCTACAACAACTTCATGAACCCGCCGTACGTCACGAACGCGCCGCAGATCAGCATGCGCATCCTGCCGAACGAAGAAAACTTTTCGCAGTACTACGTCGATCCGACCGCGCCCGAACCGGTGGGAAACGACCTACTGACCTTCGACATCGTCTACGCGAAGGTGCTGCGGACGTATTACCTGCTCTACCCGGCCATGAACTTCGTCTTCGCGCTCAACTCGGAGAGCGACGTCCAGGAGAATGCGGAGGGAATCCTGGAACGGACCGACCCGAAGCTCTGGATGTCGACCAAATACATGCCCAAGACGAGAGACATGTCGGCGAGCCGGAGGACGTTGCTGCAGGCGTGGTGCAGGAAGTTCATCCCACCACCGAGTTAGCGCCGGCTCGTGCAGCGTCAGGGCAGCGCCGCGGCGAGCTGCATCATCGACTGCTCGAACTCCGGCCCGAGCTCCCCTTCGTGGTCCCAGGCCACGCCGACGACGGCGCGCACTTCGCCGTCCTCGCGCAGCACCGGCAGGGCGATGGCGGCCTGCGCGCCGACCGCTTTCGCCCCCGGCTTGATCGTTCCGCTGTCATCGGTCTGCAGGTTACAGGTCTGGACGGGCTGTTTCTTGACCTGCGCCACGCCGGCCATCCCTTTGCCGTGCGCCACGTGTGCGACGATGGCCACGACCGGCGGCGGGATGTTCCGGGCCGCGGTGAGGTAGAGATCGTGGCCGCGCTGCTCGTGCACGGTCCCGGCGATGGCGCCGATGCGCTCGAGGAGCGATTCGAGAAAGGCCTGGTGCATCGGATTCGTCTCGAACATGCACTGGAGGAGAGCCGCAAGAATCGCGTTTCCCTACCATGAAGCAGATAAGATCCGGCCGATGCTCCGCTGGTGGTCTCTCGCCGCAACCATCGCGCTCTTTCTGCTCTTGATGTTCGTCGCCGCTTCGGCCGCGGGGATCGCGGTGCTCCAGGATCCGGCGCCTTTGTTCCGCGGCGCACGGACGACGGCGGCGGTGATCGGCGTTTCCCTGCTCGTGGCGGATGTTTTTCTGCCCGTGCCTTCCAGCCTGGTGATGGTGGCTCACGGGACGTTGTTCGGCGTGGTGGGCGGGACTTTGCTGTCTCTCGTCGGCTCGGTCGCCTCGGCGCTGGCCGGTTTCGCGGTCGGACGCGCCGGGACCGGAACGATTCGCCGGTTCGTGAGCGATCGCGAGCACGAGCGGGCGGCGGCGATGCTGGCGCGGTGGGGAGTGGTGGCCATCGCCGTGTCGCGCCCGGTGCCGATCCTGGCGGAGACGGTGGCCATCCTGGCCGGGAGCTCCCGGCTGCGCTGGCGCGACGCGGCACTGGCCTCGCTGGCCGGCTCGCTGGTGCCGGCCGCGATCTACGCCTGGGCCGGCGCTCACGCCGGAACGGCAGCAAATCACGTGGTGATCTTCAGCGGCGTGCTGCTGCTGACAGGGCTCCTATGGTGGGTGGGCAGCCGGCGGCGGTGAACCGGCTTCCTACGGCAAGCCCGCGGCCCAGAGAATCACGTACTTCGTGACTTCGATGTTCTTCATCGTGGGGACGATGGAGATCTCTTCGATCGATTTGGCCTTCGAGAAGAGGTCTTCGCGGAGGGTCTCCAGCTCGCGGTCCCACGACTTCTGGATCTGGGCGATGTTCTCGAGGTAGTCGGTCTCGCGGACGGAGACGTTGGACTCGACGTTGGGCTCGGCCACGGCGGTGCGGCGGCCGCTGGTGATGTTGTAGAGGGTCTGGCCCCAGGCCACGTTGAGGTCCTGGTGGTCGGTGCGCGAGCCTTCTTCGGTGTCGTCGATCTCGCGCTGCTCGCGCTCGGAGCGCTCGCGGAGCTGGTCGATGCGGCGGCGGAAGGTCCGCTCGATGCGCTCCTGCTCATCCTCGATTTGATGGTTCGCGGCTTCCATGCAGCGTTCGATGAAGGCCGAGCGCGCCTCGGCGGGGTCGGAGAAGATGCCGAACGAGGGGTTGTGGAAGATCTGCAGGCGCTCGCTCTGCTCGAGGAACTGTTTGAAGCCTTCTTCTCCCTGCGAGGCGTTCTGGACGAGCGCCTCGGGGCTGATGCCGATCTCCAGCTGGCGCTCGGGATCGGGAACGGCGTGGATGTCGAGCTTCTCGGATTCGATGAGCGAGGCCTGCTGCCAGAGCACGCGGCCGTCGTTCGCGGCGATGGGGGCGATGTAGGCGCGCGCGGTCTGCAGGTGGATGCCGCTGCGGCCTTCGGCGTGGGTGACGATTCCTTCGGCCAGGACGAACGGCCGGTACGGGCCGCTTCCACCGGAGACGTAGAGCTGCTCGAGCGAGCTGGCCTCGGAGCGCCTTTGCATGCGCGTGCGTAGCGGCAGCGAGTACTGATCGCGCTCCCGATCGACCGTCAGGCCGTGCGCGACCGGTGCGGCGTCGAGCACCCGTCCCGGCACTTTGGCCAAAGCCTGCACGACGGCTTCGCGCTTTTCACGTGGGAAGAGGAAGACGATGCAGCCGCCGCCACCGGCTCCGCAGGCCTTGCCTCCCCACGCTCCGGCCGCCACGGCGCCGTCGATGGCGGCGTCGATCTCGGGAGTGGAGATGCCCTCGATCATGGTCTTGCGGTGCTCCCACTCCTTGCGCAGCGCGGCACCCGCGGCTTCGAAGTTCCCGGCGTCGAGCGCGCGCTCCATCTCGATGGCAGTCTCGGCGATGCTGGCCATCCCTTTCTGGACGCGCTTCTTGCCGTCGAGATGGCGTTTGAAGAGCGACCAGTTGTTGGTGCCCGAGAAATGGGCGATGCCGGTGTAGTGCAGGAGCATGTGCGAGCTGAGGTCGGGCAGCGAGGTCTGCAGAGGATGACGCGCCGGCTTGCCGGCATTGAGGTGCAGCGAGCCGAGGCCGCCGTAGACGGGCGGGTAGTAATCCTGGATGCCGGCGGGAATGCCGAGGAGACGGGTCTCGAGATCCCGGACGAGAAAAATCAGATCGTCGCCTTCGAGCGGCTGGCCGGCGATCTCGGAGAGGGCGCGTACGAGGGTGATGGCCAGCGCGGAGGAACCGCCCAGCCCGGAGCCCCGCGGGGCGTCGGTGCGGGTGATGATGCGGATGCCGTGCAGCCGGAAGTGCTCCACGGCGCGGTGCAGCAGCGCGGCCTTCGGATCGGCGGCCATCTCCTGCAGGGAGGAGTAGCGCTGCTTGTACTGCTGGTCGCTGAGCTGGATCTCGATGTCGTTCCCGCCGGTCTCGCAGACCTCCGATTCGGCGTAGTACGAGATGGCCACGTTGACCGTGCGGGCTCCCGGGTGGAAGAGGTACAGGGGCCAGAGATCGAGGGTGCCACCAGCGAGATCGGCGCGCACGGGCGCCCGGACGATGACCTTGTTCATATGGGTTAGGGGTTCTGGATTATAGAGGCAGAGCGAAAGCTAGAAGAGTGCCCGCTGGACCACAGGCTTTTCGTTCCTGCCGGACTGAGGCGCGGTCAGGTGCGGCTGCAGCCGGGCCACGCTGGAGCGGAATTGACGGAGCGATTCGCCGCGCAGCGGATCGGGCGTAATCGATTTGAGCTTCAGAGGATCGAGCCACTTGCCGTTCTCGGAGACGCGGTAATCGAGGTGCGGCCCGGTGGCCAGACCGGTCATGCCCACGTATCCGATGACGTCGCCCTGCGTGACGCGCGTTCCCTTCTTTAGTCCTTTGACGAAGCGGGAGAGGTGGAGGTAGCAGGTGTCGATGCGCGACGAGTGGCGGACGCGGATGAAATTGCCTTCACCCGGTTTGTACCGCGCTTCGACGATCACGCCGTCGGCAGTGGTCATCACGGGTGTGCCGACGGGCGCGCCGTAGTCGACGCCGTAGTGCGGGCGGAAGTACTTGAGGACGGGATGGAAGCGCCTCTTGGTGAAGCCGGAGGTGATGCGGGAGAACTTGAGAGGCGATTTGATGAACTGCTTGCGGAGCGGCGTCCCGTTGAGCGCGTAGTAGCCGGCGTGGCCGTCGGGCCGCGCGTGGCGGAAGGCGTGGAACGTCACGTCGCGGTGCGTAAAGCGCGCGGCGGTCACCGGGCCGTAGCCGACCATGTCGTTGCCGGCGAATTGCTTGGTGACGACGAAGCTGAACGAATCCCCGCGGCGGAGCTCGAAGAAGTCGATGTCCCACTGGAAGATGTCGACGAGCTGCTGCACGATCTGCGGGCCTTCGCCGGCAGCGCGCAGCGCTTCGTAGAGCGAGCGGTCGACGGTCGCGGAGATGGTGGTCTCCACCTCGCGCATGGCAGCCTGCTCGGCCTTTACTTCGAATGTTGCTCCGTTGCGGATGGCGCCGATCTCACCCCAACCCGTGACTTTCATCTGCACCGCATCGACGGTGCCGGTCTGGTCGTAGTGGAAGCGGACGAGGTGGCCGGGCCGGAGCCGTCGGACGTCGATCGTTCCGCCGAGTTGCCGGGTCAGCTGCGCGCTCTCGCCGCGCGAGAGACCGCCGGCCAGGAGGACTTTATCGAGCGTGTCGTCCTTCTCGATGGTCAGGATGAGGGAGTGCTCGGGAAGCTCGGCGCGGAACGGCTGGCGCAGATCGTGGTAGCGCAGGGTCGGCGGCGGCAGCACGGAGCCGCGCGCCATCGCACCGTACTCCGGCTGAGCACGGACGGCTGCGAGGAACAGTGGGACGGCGAGAGGGAGCGCGAGCGCTACGTACACCCGCGGCCGCTTGACCACCCCTCCCAGACGTTCACCGATGGCGCGAAGTGTCTTCATCGATTGCGTGACAGAACCGTTGGGTCTGATTCCGGCCGGATGGTAGCACGGCCCCCCAGAACAGCTTCACAGCTTCATAGCTGTACAGCCCCGCAGCTGTAAGGCTGTGGAGCTGTGTACCCTACTTCGATCCTGAGTCGAACGTCAGCGTTTCCGTCGTGCTGCGGGGGAGCAGGGGCTGGTCGGCACGGCGGTAGGAGACCGGGATGGTGAACTGCAAGGGCTCGGTCTTGGTCTCCTGGATCTTCGTGACCCAGGTTTCGCGCGTCATGGTGCGCGTGTTGGGGCGCGCCAGCTTCGTGCGCGTGGGCATGTCGTACTTGGTGCGCGTGGTGACGATCTGGCGCAGGGGGAAGCCGCCGATCTTCGAATTCTCGGTCTCGAGCAACTTGTCGAGATCGGTGTTTCCCGTGCGGTTGCCGAGCGTGAGGAAGCTCTGCGGCACATCGCCGAACTGGGTCGTCGTCCAGCTCTCGATCTCGGTTTCGACGTGCTGGGTGATCGGAATGGACCTCATCAGCACGGTGATGTCGTAGGAAAGAGAGAGGCGGTTGTGATCGGTGGAAATCCCGGCGATGGTGCTGTGATCGGGCAGCGTCTCGACTTTGGACTTGAGATTGCCGATCTTGATGTTCGACGCGCCGAGGGCCGTGGCGATGCCGGCGGTGTTGATCTCGGTGAACCACTTCTTGGCCGGATCGACGAAATAAAGACGCCCGGTGGAGTCGGTGGAAATCACGTAAGTGTTGGGCGGATAGAGGTTACCGGAGAGGAACTCGACGCGGGAACGGAAGCCGTCGATGGTGGCCCGGCCGGTCATGTCCGAGGACAGCTTGGCAGCGTCATCCGACGTGTTCTTGAGCATGAACTCGTACTGGATGGCCGCGAAGGACGGAACGGCGATCAACGCGAGCGCTAGCGTAAGCAGCAGTCTTTTCATAAATAACCTCTGCAGTTGAGTGAGTATACACGGGAAATTTGGGTCGGCCGGCATCGGTTGACCGCCACATGTCCACCGGAAAAACCACTGTTGCGCTCTGGATCACCCTCGCCGGCACGCTCGTCGCGGCCTCTTCACTTCACGCCGCTCCGCCCGTGACCCTGGCTCAGGTGATCAAGAAGGTGCAGGAGCAGCAGAAGAAGACGGCCACGCTGCAGGCTGATTTCCGGCAGGAGAAAGAACTGGCCCTGATGGCCAAGCCGGAAGTCTCGTCCGGCACGTTCACCTACTCGCGCCCGAGCAACGTGCTCTGGACGTACAACACGCCCAAGCGCGTGCAGATGGTGATCGCGGACGGCTTTCTGACCACCTACTACCCGGAGCTGGCCAAGGCGGAGCGCATCGACGTGAAGCGCTTCGAGGACCGCATCTTCAAGTACATGGGTGCCACCGGCGCCATCGACGAGCTGGCCCGCTACTTCGACTTCACGTTCACCGACTCGAAATCGAAGCCGAACTTCGTGCTCGACCTCACTCCGAAGAACCGCGCCGTCTCCAAGCGCGTCCAGCGCATCAAGCTGTGGATCGACAAGAGCACCTACCTCACCTCGAAGATCGAGTACGTCGAGGGCGACGGCGACATCACCCGCTACGAGTTCACCAACCTCCGCATCAACGAATCGGTCCCGCCGAGCAAGTTCGCTCTCACGCTCCCGTCGACCGTGCGCGTCGAGACGATGAAGATCCAGTGAATCAGTCGGGCAGTCGGCGGCCGGCGGTCGGCAGTAGACCCCCGCTCCGCCAACGGTGTTCGGTAGCTTCTCTACTGCCGACCGCCGACTGCCGACCGCCGACTTTCTGATGTCCCGCATCTCCTTCAACCTGCTGCACACCGACGGCGCTGCCCGTCTCGGTGAGGTCCACACGCGGCACGGGGTCATCGAGACGCCGGTGTTCATGCCGGTGGGGACGCGTGCATCGGTCAAGGGGCTGACGACGGAGCAGCTGAAGCGGCTCGATCCGAGCATCATCCTCAACAACACGTACCACCTGATGCTGCGGCCGGGTGTCGATCTGCTGGAGCAGCTCGGCGGCGTGCACCAGTTCATGGGGTGGGACCGGGCGGTGCTCAGCGATTCGGGCGGGTTTCAGCTGTTCTCGCTGGCGTCGATCCGCAAGATCCGCGAGGAAGGGGTCGAGTTCCGCAGCCACATCGACGGCTCGGCGCATTTCCTCAGTCCGGAGAGCGCGGTCGAGATCCAGACGCGGATGGGCGTGGACATCGCCATGGCCTTCGACGAGTGCCCCGCCTACGGCCTCTCGCATGCCGCGGTGGAGAAGTCGATGCTGCTGACGCACCGGTGGGCGAAACGGTCGCTCGCGGCAAGAACGGGTGCCTCCGCGCTCTTCGGGATCGTCCAGGGCGGGATTCATCTCGACCTGCGCAAGCGGAGCGTCGAGGAGATCGCCTCCCTCGATTTCGACGGCGTGGCCATCGGCGGCGTCTCGGTCGGCGAGCCGAAGGAAGAGATGTTCCAGGTCGTCGATTTCACGGCGCCGCTCCTCCCTGCGGACAAGCCGCGCTACCTGATGGGCGTCGGCACTCCGGAGGACCTGGTGAACGGAGTCGCCGCCGGCATCGACATGTTCGACTGCGTGATGCCGACGCGGAACGCGCGCAACGGGTCGCTTTTCACGAGCTTCGGCAAGATCCACATCAAGAACGCAAAGTACGCCGCGGACGAGCGGCCGCTCGACCCGCACTGCGGCTGCACCACCTGCACGACGGTCTCGCGCGCCTATCTGCGGCACCTCTATGTAAGCGACGAGATCGCCGCCTCGGTGTACAACACGATCCACAACATCTCGTTCTACCTTGACTTGATGCGGGCGATCCGGCAGGCTATCGCGTCCAATTCTTTCGGGACTTTCCGCGAAGCATTCCTGTCACGGGTCGCGAGCGGCGAGAAGGAACCGTAGCTCGCGGGAACCGGAAAATGAGAACGAAATGATGAATGCGATAGCTCTGCTTCAAACTTCAGGCGGCGCCGGCGCCGCGCTGGTGCAGTTCGCGCCGATCGTGGCCATCGGCCTCGTTTTCTACTTCCTGGTCATCGCGCCGGCCAACAAGCAGCGCAAGAAAACACAGGAAATGATCAGTTCGCTCAAGAAGGGCGACCGTGTGATTACGACCGGTGGGATTTACGGGACGGTCCAGGGTGTTGAGGCCGACGCCGTATACCTGAAAATCGCCGAAAACGTGAAGATCAAGGTAACGCGCTCCGCGGTCTCCGGCATCGTGACCGAAGACTCCGAGACCTGATTCGACCCCAAAGTGATCGAGCCATTCGCCTCACGCGCGTGGCTGGAGGAACCCCTTGAATAGAAACGTCATCTGGAAAATCGCGTTGATCGTCGCCGTGATGGCGCTGTTTACCTGGGCCATCATCCCGACGAAGAGTGATCCGGAGCCGATCAAACGCGGCCTCGATCTGAAGGGCGGCACGCATCTGGTCATGCGCGTGAACGTCAACGAGGCCATGCGCCTCGAGGTCGATCAGGCCATGAACGTGCTCCGCACGCAGTCCGGCACGAAGGGCATCCCCGCTCCGGCCACGCGCCGCCTGAACGACCTTTCGTTCATGGCCACGCCGCCCGCGAACGCGAGCACGGCCGAGTACGAGAGCCTCGGCAAAGAGGCCCTTCCGTCGTTCGAGGTCTCCCGCGTCGGCAACGAGCTGCGTTTCTCGCTCAAGTCGCTGGTGCAGAAAGACCTGCAGCGTGACACGGTGGACCAGGCCGTCGAAGCCATCCGCCGCCGCGTCGACGCCCTCGGCGTGACCGAACCGATCATCGTCCCCGAGGCGGAAGACCGCATCGTCATCCAGCTTCCGGGCGTCGATGACCCGGCCCGCGTCAAGGACATCATCAAGACCACCGCGCAGCTCCAGTTCCGCATCGTCGAAGGCACGAGAGGCTCGAGCGCGCAGCAGGTGTTCGATGCGCTGCCGGCCAACCTCCGCAGCGAGGTCGACATCCTGCCCGGCTCCGAGACGGATGACTTCGGCCGCCAGACCAATACCGTCTTCTACGCGGTCAGCAAGAACGTCCCGGTCAGCGGACGCGATCTGAAGAACGCGCGCGTGCAGAAAGGCTCCGTCGGCGAATCCGTCATCGGCTTCACGCTCACGCCGGAAGGCTCGCCGAAGTTCGAACAGCTCACCCGCGCCAACGTCAACCGCCAGCTGGCCATCGTGCTCGACAACAAGGTCGTCTCCGCTCCGAACATCGAGACGGAGATCTCCGGCGAAGGCCAGATCAAGGGCAACTTCACGCAGCAGTCGGCTGCGGACCTGGCGCTCGTGCTGCGCAGCGGCGCCCTCCCGGCCTCGCTGACGACGCTGGAAGAGCGCACCGTCGGTCCGTCGCTGGGCCGCGATTCCATCAAGGAAGGCTTCCGGGCCTCGGCCATCGGCTTCGCGCTGCTTGTGCTGGCCATCATCCTCTACTACAAGGGCGCGGGCGTGAACGCGGTGCTGGCGCTGTTGCTGAACCTCATCATCCTCCTGGGGATGATGGCCTACTTCGACGCCACGCTGACGCTGCCCGGCATCGCCGGCATCATCCTGACGCTGGGCATGGCCGTCGACTCCAACGTGCTCGTCTTCGAGCGCATCCGGGAAGAGCTGCGGGAAGGCAAGACCGTCCGCGCCTCGATCGATCAGGGCTTCGCCCGCGCGTTCGCCACGATCATCGACACGCATCTGACAACGATCATCTCTGCGCTCTTCCTCTTCCAGTTCGGCACGGGCCCCATCAAAGGCTTCGCCGTCACTCTGCTCATCGGTCTGGGCGCTTCCGTCTTCACGGCTTTCTTCGTGTCGCGCATGATCTTCGACATCGTTTACAAGCCGGCGGAGCGCCCGCGCGAGATCAGCATCTAAGGCCGGTCAGGACAACATCATGAAGATTTTCGACAATCCGAACTACGACTTCATCAAGTACCGCTGGCATGCGGTCATCGTCTCGCTGCTCATCATCGCCGCGGGCGTGGGGATCTTCCTCACGCGCGGCGTCAACGTCGGCGTGGACTTCGCCGGCGGCGCCAACATCATCCTGAAGTTTCAGGGCGCCGTTCCGCTCGACCAGCTCCGCAGAGAGCTTCCCGACGCCACGATCCAGCAGTACGGGCAGGCCGCAGAGAATGCGGTCCTGATCCGTCTGCCGAAGCAGGCCACGGAGAGCGACTACGCCGGTGCCGTCGTCGAGAAGCTGCACAAGGACATGAATCCCGAAGCGGCCGCGAAGCACGACCTGAACTATCTCGGCAGCAACCGCCTGGCCTCACTGCTCATGGAAGCCGATCCGGAAAGCCGCGGCTCCAATCCGGCGTCCATCCAGTACTACACGGACGCGGCCAAGAAAATCATCGACAAGCGTTCGGAGCTCGGCATCTTCACGTCGATGCCGCAGGCCGCCGAGGGCAACACGCCGGCCATCACCAAGCTGCTGAACGAGCGCTGCTTCCTGGGCCGCTTCAACCTCCTCAATCAGGAAACGGTCGGCCCGCAGGTCGGACGCCAGCTGCAGATGAAGGCCTTCTGGGCCATCGTGGCGTCGTCCATCGCCATGGGTCTCTACATCTGGCTGCGCTTCGACTTCGTGTTCGGCTTCGCAGCCATGGTCTGCATCGTCCATGACGTGCTGATCGCCCTGACGTTCCTGTTGCTGCTGAACCTGGAGTTCTCGCTGAACGTCGTTGCCGCGATCCTGACCATCGTCGGTTACTCGGTCAACGACACCGTCGTCACATACGACCGCGTCCGCGAGAACCGCAAGAAGATCAAGAAGCCGATGAGCCTGGCCGAGCACCTCAATCTGGCCATGAACCAGACGCTCTCGCGCACGATCCTGACCAGCGGAACGGTGTTCCTCGTTCTCCTGGCCATGCTCGTCTTCGGCGGCGAAGTGATCCGCGACTTCTCCTGGATCCTGACCATCGGCGTCATCAGCGGTACGTATTCGACGCTGTACATCCTGCCGGCCGTGGCCGTGGGCTGGGACAACTGGAAGTCCAGCCGCCGCCCGCCCGCCGCGGCCTCGCGCATGGAACCGTCGAGCCCCTCGAGTCAGGCTCGCAGCCGCAAGGCTTCGTAAGCTTTCACAAACACGCATTTCCGCAAAGCGGCGCCTCGGAAGGGCGCCGCTTTTTTCTGCCTCGCAGTCATCTCCGCGTATGATCAGTGCCAAGGATCATCACTTGATCATCACTCATCTCAACGCCAAGAACTGGCGGAACTTTCGACGGATTGACGTCGACCTGAGAGAACGGCAGTTCATCGTGGGACCGAACGCGTCGGGAAAGTCGAACTTCCTCGATGTCTTTCGTTTTCTTCGCGATATCGCAAAGTCGGAAGGCGGCGGGCTTCAGAAGGCGATCAAGGATCGCGGGGGGGTGTCGAAGGTTCGTAGTCTGGCTGCGAGAAAGGACCCCGAGATCTCAATCGAGATCTCGCTTGCCGAAGCGGGTAACCAGCCCGCCGAGTGGCGTTACGCGCTGGGCGTTCGGCAGGAAGAGCGAGGCCGGCGGCTTCCTCTGGTCAGTTACGAGCGCGTCTGGCATGGGGACCAACAGATCCTCGCCCGCCCGAACAAGGATGACGAGACCGATCCCCAGCGCCTGACGCAGACATACCTCGAGCAGATCGGGTCGAATGCCGACTTCCGCGAGATCTCACGGTTTCTCCAGACCATCACCTATCTGCATCTTGTTCCACAGCTCCTGCGCTACGCAGATCAGATTCAGGGACGCATCATCGAAGACGACCCTTTCGGTCAGGCCTTTCTCGAACGGATCGCGAAGACTACCGAGAAAAGACAGAAAACACGCTTGAAGGTCATCGAAGACGCGCTGAAGATCGCGGTGCCACAGCTTCAACAGCTGCAGTTCGTTCGGGATCAGGATACCGGCCGCCCCCATCTGCAAGCGCTCTACTCGCATTGGCGGCCGCACGCTGGCTGGCAGCGGGAAGACCAGTTCTCCGACGGGACCTTACGTTTGATCGGCCTGCTGTGGTCGCTGCTCGACGGAGACTCCATGCTTCTCCTTGAGGAACCTGAGCAGTCGCTGAATGCAGGCATCGTTGCGCAGCTCGCACCAATCATTCATCGCGTCCAAAAGAGCCGTCGTCGCCAAGTGATCGTCAGCACTCATAGCGATGACTTACTGAACGAGAGAGGGATCGACGGCCGCGAAGTACTGATGCTCCTGCCTGCGGCAGAGGGCACCGAGGTGATCGTGGCCTCGGATATCATCGACGTTCGAGCTCTCCTGGAGGCCGGATTTACCGCAGGCGAAGCGATCCTGCCGCGAACCAACCCTCCACAGACAACGCAGCTTTCGCTGCTCGATTGAATGATCGTCGCCGTTGAGGATGTACTGAGCGAAGTCGTCGTTCGACGGCTGATCGAAACGATCCGTCCCGATCTAAACATCTCGGTTGTCATGCGAAAGAATGGCCGCGGCTATCTCCAAAGTCGTGCGCGTGAACTCAACAGGACCGCCAGAGCGGTACCGGTCTTGATAGTCGCAGATCTCGACCGGCCGATCCCCTGTCCTCCAGATTTGATCGATCAGTGGTTGTCCTCACCCCCGGCGCCGTTGCTGCTATTCCGGATCGCTGTGATGGAAATCGAGTCGTGGATACTCGCAGACAGGAACTCATTTGCAGAGTTTCTGGGCGTGCCATCGCATCGAATCCCGCCAAACACCGACGCAATCGCTCAACCGAAGGAATTCATCGTTTCGCTGGCTCGGAAATCGAGGCGTAGGGACATTCGCGACGATTTGGTGCCAGTACCCGGTGCAACATCCACGGTGGGACCGGCCTTTAATCCTCGCCTAGCCGACTTCGTTAGTGGCTCATGGAATGTCGAGAAGGCAGTCCGATCATCTCCCAGCCTGCGGCGTTCAGTCGACCGTCTCGCGACCGCGTTCACCTGATCTTTCCCATTCCCGCCTGCGATAGACTCCGGCGCCCGAGGAGACAACGATGCCGGACAGTAAGCGCGACGAAGCACTCGAGTATCACTCCGGCGGACGGCCGGGGAAGATCGAGGTCGTCCCGACCAAGCCCACCGCTACGCAGCGCGATCTTTCCCTCGCCTACACGCCGGGTGTGGCCATCCCCTGTCTCGAGATCGCCGCCAATCCCGCGGACGTCTACAAATACACGGCCAAGGGCAATCTCGTCGCCGTCATCACGAACGGAACGGCTGTCCTCGGGCTCGGTGACATCGGCGCCGCGGCGGGCAAGCCGGTGATGGAAGGGAAGGGCGTTCTCTTCAAGCGCTTCGCCGACATCGATGTGTTCGACATCGAGATCGACACGCGCGACACCGAGGAGTTCATCCGTTGCGTGACGCTCCTCGAGCCGACCTTCGGCGGCATCAACCTCGAGGACATCGCCGCGCCGGAATGCTTCGAGATCGAAGAGCGGCTGAAGGCGGCCATGAACATCCCCGTCTTCCACGACGACCAGCACGGCACGGCCATTATCTCCGCCGCCGCACTGGTGAACGCGCTGGAAGTGGCGGGCAAGAAGATCGAGGACGTGCGCATCGTGATCTCCGGCGCCGGCGCCGCGGCCATGGCCTGCCTGCGCCTCTACATCAAGCTCGGCCTGCGGAAGGAAAACGTTCTCCTCGTCGATCGCCACGGCGTCATCTACAAGGGCCGCAAGGACGACATGACGCCGTACAAGGAAGAATTCGCGGCCGAGACCGATCGCCGCACGATGGCCGACGCCTTCGCCGGCGCGGACGTCTTCATTGGTCTCTCCGCGGGCGGCATCGTCTCGCAGGACATGGTCAAGTCGATGGCCTCGGATCCGATCGTGTTCGCCATGGCCAACCCGACGCCGGAGATCGGTTACGAGGAAGCGGTGGCGGCACGTCCCGACGTGATCATGGCCACCGGCCGCAGCGATTATCCGAATCAGGTCAACAACGTCCTCGGGTTTCCGTTCATCTTCCGCGGCGCGCTCGATTGCCGGGCCACGACGATCAACGACGAGATGAAGCTGGCCGCATCCCACGCGCTGGCGAACCTGGCCAAGGAAGACGTGCCGGATTCGGTGCTGCGCGCGTACGGCAACGAGCGCATGTCGTTCGGCCGCGAGTACCTGATTCCCAAGCCATTCGACTACCGGGTGCTGCTCAACGTCCCGCTGGCCGTGGCCCGCGCGGCTGCGGAGACCGGCGTGGCGCAGATGCCGATCGAAGATTACGACGCCTACCGCCGGCGCCTGGAGAGCATGCTCGGACGCTCGCGCGGGCTGATGCACGAGCTGTACGGGCGCGCACGGCAGAATCCGAAACGGATCGTCTTCCCCGAGGGCGATCAGGAAAAGATCATCCGCGCGGCCAAGATCCTCATCGACGAGAAGCTGGCGCACCCGATCCTTCTGGTCCATCGCGAGGAGATCGGCGTACTGCTGCGCAAGTACAACGTCGACGAGTCGAAGATCACCATCATCGACATCAACCGCTCGCCCGACTACGACCGCTACGTGCAGCGCTTCCACGAGATGCGCCGCCGCCACGGCATCACCATCGCCGACTCGCATCGCATCCTGAACAGCCGCAACTACTACGCGATGATGATGCTCGACGCCGGAGACGCCGACGGCGTCATCGCCGGTCTGCGCGCCTACTACCCGGCCACGCTCAAGCCGGCCCTGCAGATCGTCAAGACACGCCCGGGCGTGAAACACGTCTCCGGCGCGTACCTGCTGATGTTCAAGAACCGCATGCTCATCCTGGCCGATACCACCGTGAACATCAGCCCGGATAGCGAGACGCTGGCCGAGATCGCCGAACAGACCGCGGAGACGGCCAAGCGCTTCAACCTCGAGCCGCGCATCGCCATGATCTCCTTCTCCGACTTCGGCTCGACGCAACACGCGCACACGACCAAGGTCCGAGATGCAGTCGAGATCCTCAAGCGGCGCCGCCCCGATCTCATCGTGGAAGGGGAGATGCAGGCCGATACGGCGGTCGTTCCCGAGATCGCCCAGCAGGACCACCCCTGGAGCGCCATCCAGGGCGACGCCAACGTGCTGGTGTTCTCCAATCTCGACGCGGCCAACGCGGTCTACAAGCTGCTGTGGCGGCTCGGCGGCGCGGAAGTGATCGGGCCGATTCTGCAGGGCATCGCCAAACCGGTGCATGTGCTGCAGCGCGGTGTCGACGTCAACGACATCGTCAACATGGCAGCGATTGCGGTGCTGGATGCTCAGGAACTGGAGAAACGGGCGGGGTGATGCAGGAGCGCACGAGCGCGCTGAGGGCGCCGATGTCGAACGGCTTCGGCAGGAACGCACAGATGCCGCTCTGAACGGCCAGGGCCACTTCCGGATCGCGGTTGGCGCTCACCACGATGACCGGGATTTTCTTCAATTCTTCATCGCCGGCGCGCTCTTTCAACACATCCCAGCCCGAGACCAGCGGCATCATCAGATCGAGCACGACCACGTCGGGAAGTTGTTCGCGCATCAGCTCCAGCGCGTCGCGTCCGTTACCGGCCTCAGCAAACGTGTACGGAGGGCTGTCTCTCTTGAGCGCCGCAATCATCATCTTGCGGATACTCGGATCGTCATCGACAACCAGGACTGAGAAACGCTGTTCAGCCACGTCCACCGCGCGGGGAATTATGCCCGATGTCGGTCGTTCCCTAGTAGTCGGCCTCAGACGGCCGCCTCAACTCGAGAAATGAAGATCGCCGTGGCAATGTCCGGCGGAGTCGATTCGTCGACTGCCGCGTACCTGCTCAAGGCCCAGGGCCATGATGTGGTGGGGTTGTCGATGCAGATGTACGACAACCTGGCCGCCTCCACGGCCGGCGCCGACACCAGCTATGGCGGATGCTGCACGATCGACGACCTGGCCGACGCACGGCGCGTGGCCTGGCGGTTGGAGATCCCGCACTTCACACTCAATCTCGAGAGCAACTTTCACGAGAAGGTCATCAAGCCGTTCGTCTCCGGCTATCTCTCGGGAACCACTCCCAGTCCATGCGTCCTGTGCAACACGCACGTGAAGTTCGATCTCTTTCACCAGAAAGCGATCGCCATCGGTGCGGAGAAGATCGCCACCGGCCATTACGCGCGCATCACCGGCGGCGGCGGACGCTTCGAGCTGCGCAAGGCGGTCGACCGCGCCAAGGACCAGTCGTACTTTCTCTTCGAGCTCTCCCAGGCGCAGCTGGCGGAGGCGCTGTTCCCGCTCGGCGACATGACCAAGCCCGAGGTGCGCGACGTGGCCGAGCAGGCCGGCCTTTCCGTGGCGCGCAAGAAGGAGTCGTACGAGATCTGCTTCGTGCCCGAGAAGGACGGCTACGCGAAAGTCGTCGAGAAAGAGGCGGCCGTGCAGCCGGGCGAGGGAGCGGGTGAGATCGTCGACGTCGACGGCAATGTCGTCGGCACTCACGACGGCTATTACCAGTTCACCATCGGCCAGCGCCGCGGCCTCGACATCGGCGGCACTCCGGAGCGGACGTATGTCGTCGACGTGAATCCGTTCACGAAGCGAGTCACAGTCGGTCCGGCCTCAGCCCTCGAAAAGGATGAGCTCATCGCCGAGCGCGTGCACTGGATCTCCGGTGAGCCTCCCTCGGGCCCGATCGAGGTGGAGGCACGCGTGCGCTCGCGCATGGCCGACGTCGCCGCAACCGTGACGCCCTTGGACGGTGGCCGCGCACGCGTCGTCTTCGCGCACAAGCTGCGCTCCGTCGCCCCCGGCCAGGCGGTCGTCTTCTATCAGGACGATCTTTGCTTGGGTGGTGGATGGATTACGCGCACGAAATAGAATGGGCGCCAGTGCGGCGTGAGTTCAGCGTTTAGCGGATGGTTCAGCGGCCATAGTCCGACACAGTGGGCGACCAAAATCACGGCACTTGACGAACGGCGGTAACAAGACGTAAGTTATCCGGAATTATGCTACGGCGCGCGCGCTTTGTTGCTACACTTGCGCGACTCCCCAAGTCAAGGTGGTGGATCGTGTTTCCTCGAATCGTGCGCAAGCTTTGCTTGCCGTACGTTGCTTTGGATTGGCGAGGACAAATGAGACAGATCCGTTTTCGCTTTGATCCTGACAAGCTCGTGAATGCGCTGGCCTTTTTCTCTCGCGCCGGCGTGTCGGGGCTTGATCAGATGAAGATCGCGAAGCTGGTGTTTCTCGCTGACCGCGAGCATCTCCTCCGGTATGGCCGCACGATCACTGGCGATCGATACGTTTGCATGGAACACGGCCCTGTGCCGTCGACAACGCGCGACTTGGTGAACGCGCGACTCGCCGATGATCCAGACGCGGAATCCATGCGGGAGTACTTCGATGTTGGACGATCCCGAACTTATCCCGAGTTGATCGCAAAGCGGGAGGCGAACTTAGAGGTGTTCTCCGACACTGACATTGAAGTGCTCACGGAGGTCGCCCGAAAGTACGGACCGCGAACGGCGTGGCAACTCCGTGATCTCGCACACGATTTCCCGGAAATTAAGGCCGCCCTCGCTGCGCGTTTGGCGGCCGAGAAGAACGCGGTGCCCGTGCCGTTCGAGTCGTTCTTTACGGCGGACTCCGGGTCGCTCGCAGATCTCGTGAAACAGGACCAAGACGACCGGGACTTCGCCGAGTCACTGAATTGGTAACGTCCACACGATGACGGCCCGAACGCTTTATCGCGGGACGGTTTTTCGCGCCGAGCATGACAGTACGTATGATTTCTGGGGCAGTGAGCAGCCACCACGCAGTAAGCTCTGCCTCGTCTTCAACGCCGAGCCGGTGTCCGACGGTGCGGAAGTCCACTACTTTTTGACCACTTCCAAGGTTGCAAAATACCGCGAGACACCTTCTATTCTCTCCGACGTACTGATCTTGCCGCCCGCGTCGTACGATTTCTTCCCAGACGAGACGCTTCTCGACTTCAGGCATCTTTGCGTCGTCCCATTTGCGAAACTCGCGACTCATCGGATCTCAATCAAAGGTACGATCAGCGAGGAAGACGTCCGTCGTTGCGCGGAGATTATTTCGAAGGCTAGGCTTCTAGAAAACCGCGCCAAGAGGCTTTTGCGTCTTCGCTAGGCGAATTTACTCGGCCCGTGCGTTGACCCTCAATGCAGCGCAGCAGGTCTCGCGTTCCACCCGTATTCGGTCAGGGCCAGCGCCATCGCCGGTGTCGACGCTTGAGGGACTTATGCTTTGGCAAAGCTATAGCCCTACTCCCCTTTCAAATGCCTTGCTTATTTTTGATCGGAGCTCCGGTTGACGCCTGCCCCAGCGCGGCGCATTCTTCCGCACAACAAACGGAGGAAAGATATGGCCAACCGGATTGCAACGATCCTCGGTGTGCTCTTTCTCCTGGTCGGACTCCTCGGCTTCGCGATGCCGGCGCTTCTCGGCGCTCACCTCACTCTCGCGCACAACATTGTGCATCTGGTCAGCGGCGCGATCTCGCTGTGGCTCGGCCTCAAAGGTACGCCGAGCGGCGCGAAGACGTTCTGCCTCGTCTTCGGCCTGGTCTACCTGCTCCTCGGCATCTGCGGCTTTCTTCTCGGCAGCGGCGGCGACAAGATGCTGACCATCCTGCCCGGTCAGCTCATGTTCGGGACGATGGACCACATCATCCACGTGGCCCTCGGAGTCATCTTCCTCATCGGCGGGTTGACGAAGGCGGGCACGCGCGCATAGGTCGCTACTCCACGGTCACGCTCTTGGCGAGATTCCTCGGCTGATCGACGTCGCATCCGCGGCGCAGGGCGATGTAGTACGCGAGCAGCTGTGTCGGGATGACCGCCAGGATCGGCTGGAGCGGTTCGACGGTCGGCGGGATCTCGATGAACTCGTCGGCCAGTTTCTGCATGGCGTCGTCGCCTTCGTCGCAGATGGCGATCAGTTTGCCGTCGCGGGCTTTCACCTCCTGCAGGTTGGAAACGACTTTGTCGTAGACGGAGGTGCGCGTGGCAATGGCCACGATGGGCATGTTCTCGTCGATGAGGGCGATGGGGCCGTGTTTCATCTCCCCCGCGGGGTACCCCTCGGCGTGGATGTACGAGATCTCCTTCAGCTTGAGCGCGCCTTCGAGCGCGATCGGGTAATGCACGCCGCGCCCGAGGAAGAGAAAGTCCTGGGCGTTGTGATAGCGGTTGGCCAGCTGCTGGATCTTCTTCTCCTGCGACTTGAGCAGATGCTCGATCTTGTGGGGAATCGTCGATAGCTCGTGCATGGCGCGGCGGATCTCGTCCTTGTCGTCACCGCGCAGCTGCCGGATGTAGAGCGACAACAGATAGAGCGCCACGAGCTGCGTGGTGAACGCCTTGGTCGAGGCCACGCCGATCTCCGGTCCGGCGTTCGTGTAGATCACGCCGTCCGACATGCGCGTGGCGGCCGAGCCAAGTACGTTGCAGATGGAGATCAGCTTCGCGCCTTTGCGCTTCGCTTCCTGCATCCCCGCGATCGTGTCGGCGGTCTCGCCGGATTGCGTGACGCCGATGACGAGCGTGCGCTCGTCGATGATCGGCTCGCGATAGCGGTACTCCGAGCCGTAGTCGACTTCCACGGGGATGCGCCCCGCGCTCTCGAGCAGGAACTTGCCGACCAGACCGGAGTGCCAGGACGTGCCGCAGGCCACGATGTGCACGCGGTCGATGCGCGACCACTCCTCGGGTGTGAACTGCAGGTCGTTGAAATAGACCTCGCCCGATTCTTCGAACATGCGGCCGGTGAAGGTGTCGCGGACGGCGCGCGACTGCTCGTGAATCTCCTTGAGCATGTAGTGCCGATAGCCTTCTTTCTCGGCCATCACGGCATCCCAGAGGATCTTCGTCGGCGGGCGGTCGACCTTCTGGTCATCGGCGGTGAAGACCTCGACCTTCTTGTCGTCGAGCACGGCGTATTCGCCGTCCTCGAGATAGATGATGTTCCGTGTGTACGAGAGAAGCGGCGCCACGTCGGAGGCCACGATGTTCTCGCCCTCGCCGAGGCCGATCACGAGCGGCGGACCCTGCTTCGCGGCGATGATCGTTCCCGGCTCGTCGGCGGCGAGCATCACCAGCGCGAAGTGGCCGTCGAGCTCCTTGAGCGCTTTCTTCACGGCCTCGACGAACGACATCCCGCCTTTGCGGTACTCCTCGATGAGGTGCGCCACGACTTCCGTGTCCGTCTCGCTCTTGAACTCGTGGCCCTGCGCCTTGAGGCGCTGCTTGAGCGGCAGGAAGTTCTCGATGATGCCGTTGTGGATGACCACCACGTTGCCCGTGCAGTCGCGATGCGGGTGGGCGTTGTTCTCGTTCGGCTTGCCGTGCGTGGCCCAGCGCGTATGACCCATGCCGAACGTGCCGTGCAGCGCGTGATCTTCGAGCTTCACTTCGAGGTTCGAGAGCTTGCCCTCGGCGCGTACGACATCCACCCCGCTGCCGTTCACGACGGCCACGCCCGCGCTGTCGTATCCGCGATACTCGAGTTTCTTGAGTCCGCCGATCAGGACCGGTACGACATCACGCGTACCGACATATCCGATGATTCCGCACATTCGTTCTTTCCTCGCTACAATCCGCCGCTGATGATCATCCGCAAATCATTGGCGGCTCTCGTGCTGCTCGTTCTGGCCTGTGGAAAGCGCGGCGATCCCCGTCCGCCTGTCCCCGTCATCCCGAAGGCGACGACCGATCTCGTTGTAACACAGCGCGCAGACCAGGTGATTCTCTCGTGGAGTTACCCCTCGCTGACGACGGCCGGCCGCAGTCTGACCGACATTCGCCGCATTTCGGTGCTTCGGTACGTCGAAGAGCTTCCCGCGGCCGGCGTCGGCCTCGATCCCAAGTCGGCCTCTCCCGGCGAGACCGATCCCTCGGTCCCTCAACCGATCGCCCTCTTCGCGAAGATCCCGACGTTGCCGCAGGCGCAGTTCATCAAGCTCAGCAACCGGGTAGACAGCATAGAAAAGGCCAACCTGACCAGCGCGACCGCGGGAGCGAAGCTCGTCTTCGCCGACAAGCCCGCGTTCCGCTCCACGGATGGACGGCCCGTGCGCATCACGTACGCGGTGGTGACGGAAGGGGCCACGGCCCGCAGCGAGATCTCCAACCTCGCCATCATCGTGCCGCTCCCCGTTGCTACGGCGCCCGCCGGTCTCACGGCCACGGCCAAAGCCGAGGGTGTCGTCCTGGCGTGGGCAGAACCGAAAACGTCCGTGCGCGGCGACGAGGCTCCGGTGATCGGCGGCTATCGCATCTACCGCAATGCGCCGGGCGAGGCCGTCAACGAATTCGCGGTACCGATCAACACCGCCCCGGTGCGGACCACAACGTACACCGACACGCCCCCGTACGGCGACCACGAGTACCGCGTCACCGCCGTGGCCGTGGAAGGTCCACCGCTGCTGCAGAGCAACGCCTCCGCTCCCGCGACCGTCTCATTCCGCGACCTCGTCGCGCCGCCGGCACCGGCGAGCGTCACCGCGCTCATCGAGACGAAGATCGTGCGCCTCCTTTGGGACCCTGTCGAGGCGTCCGATCTCGCCGGCTATCACGTCTATCGCTCCGAAGGCATGGGACACAACACCGACATCAAGGAAATCGGAACCTTCCTGCTGGTGAGTGAGATCGTGACGGCAACGACCATCTCCGACGCGAACGCGAACCTCGGCATCGCTTACCGCTACGCCGTCACGGCGGTGGATAAGAGCGGAAACGAGAGTCCGCGCACGTGGACCGAATGGGTGGTCGCGCCGAAGACTCCGTGACGCCGGCTGAGACGCCGGCCTCGACTGCGGCTGCGACGACGCGCGCCGGCTCGCTACTGCTGCTTGTGGCTGCAATCGCAGCCGGCGCGTATCTGCGGTTCGACGGCCTCGGCGAACCGAGCTACTGGCTCGACGAGATCCTGCATCAGCATCTGACGACCGCGGCGGCGGCCAAGCCGTGGTGGCAGTGGCTCGGACGCCTGGAAGCGGAGCACGCCGGCCTCTATTACCTCACGCAGCTCGTCACCCGCATCTTCGGCACGAGCGAACTGGCAGGCCGCTCGGCGGCCGCGTTCTTCGGTCTGGCCACCATCCCCCTGGTCTGGCTCGGAGTGCGGCAACAACGAATGCCGGTTGCGCACGCCGTGGCGGCAATCCTCCTGGCGACGTCACCGCTGCACGTCTACTACAGCCGCGAAGCGCGAGGTTACGCGCTGCTGATGTTTCTGACGGCTGCGCTGATCGTGATCCTGTTGCGCGGCCGCTCGCTCGTTGGGGCGTGCGTCGTGTTGCTGGCGCTGCTCTACACGTCCGCGGTTGCTTCAACGGTCATCGTGTCAGCGGCTGCCGTCTCCTTCCTCGTCGCGGTTTTCTCGCGCGAGAGACGGCGCTGGTACGCCCTCGCCGGCGCATGCGCGACGGTCACGCTCGGACTGATCCGCGTCATCTACGTCTCCCGCCCCTTGACCGCGCCCGGGTTGCCGGGTGCGCCGTCGATGGACGTGCCGTTCTTCGCCTCGCTGGCGCGGATGTTCTCCGTGTCGGCGCTCGGAACGGAGTCGGGACAGCTCGCAGCCATAGCGATGTTCGTCTTCGCGCTCGCCGGCATCGTCGCGCTGGCGCGCCACGACTGGCGTCAGGCCGTCGTGCTCACCGGCATGACGGTGTTACCGCTCACGATCACGCTCATCGCTCTGCGCGTATTCGATCATTTTTTCGGCGTGCGTTACGTCGTGGTTTCGCTCGTTGGCTACTTGATGCTTGCCGCCATCGGCATCGCATTCATCGCACAAGTCGTGACGCGGCGCGCGGCACCCGTTCTTGCGGTCGCGATTGCGGTCATCCTGGCGGCGCAGGGCTGGAGCGCCGCGCGCACGGAGCCGTTTCAGAAACTCGACTGGCGCGGGATCGCCGCGGCGCTGCGTCATCACGTACGGCCCGGCGACGTGATCCTGGCCGCCGAACCATGGTCCGAAGTATCTCTCCGCTACTACCTCGGCGAGATCCCGAACGTGCGCCTCATCCATATGGCCGGCGTTGGCATCGCCCAAATCATGGCCGACCAATCGCGCGGAGCGTGGCTCGTCACCGGCGGCGCATCCACCGACACCTCCGTGCGCACCTGGATGTGCCGCTACCCGGTGGTTGCATCGAGTGCGCTCGAGAACTTCCGGCTGCACTACGCGCCTTCGCGCCGTGATTTTCTGCAAACGCGCAGCCGCGCACCGGAGCAACGCGCCGTCTCCGCCGCACTCGGCGATCGCGGCTTCACGATCAGCGCAGATGACGATCTGCTCTTCGGCAGTGGCTGGGCCGATGCGGAAGGAGACTTCCGCTGGGCGGTCGGGCGGCACGCAACGCTGATCTTTCCCCGCTTCGGACGCCGCGATCGCGTCATCCGCTTTCACGCGCTCCCGCTGGCCGGTCCCGCGCTGCCGCCGCAGAACGTTCGCGTCTCGCTCAACGGCCACGCCCTCGGTGCGATTGCGCTCGCGCCGCGGTGGAGCGATACCTCCGTCGACGCCGCGGCCGCCTTCTGGAACGACGGAATGAACACGGTGACCTTCGACTTCGACCACGCCAACGCGCCGGCGGCCAACGATCCGGCATCGGCGGATCGACGCGAGCTCGCGGCGGCGTTCCAGCGGATCTCGATCGACGACGCCGGCTTCGACTCGAGTGTCGTCCGCCGCGATCGCCCGCTCGTGCCGGCGATGCGCATCGTGTTCCTCGCGCCACATGTTCTCGGCAATACCCGTTTTCCGGTTGCGCAACTGCGGCGCCAGTCCGTCGAAGCCCTCCTCGGGCGATTGGGCATCGACCCCGTTACCGGATGGGCAACGATCGCCGGCGGCGAGGTGCGGCTCGAAGACGCCGTGGAAACGATCGCGTCCGGCAGCGACTGCGAAGACGACGAAGCATTTCTCCGGCGCGCATTCGCCATCCTCCTGGAACGGAAGCCCAACGAGATCGAGCAACGGGATCTTCTGGGCAGACTCCGCAACGGCGCGACGAGAGAGCACGTCATCGCCCGGATCACGAAATCGGGAGACTTCAAAGTGAAGTAGTGCGTTTCACAACACCAGCCGCGAGTCGCCGATCCTCTTCGTGGCGCCGTCCTGATCGAAAAACTCCAGCAGCGGGATGGCCACTTTGCGGGAGATCCCGAACAGGTCCTTGAACTGGGCGACGTCGATGGTCTGGCCTTTTTTCTCCGCCAGTTTCGTGCGCGCGGCGTCGACCGTGTCGCGATGCAGGTAGACGCCGTCGGCCAGGCGAATCAGCGTTCCCTGTTTCACCAGAAAGCTGATGACGCCTTCGATCACTTTCGGCTTCTGCGGGATGGCTCGGATCAGCTCCGAGGTGGCGGGCGTCTGCAACCCAGCCTCGGCGAATTTGGCTTCGATAGCCCGTACCAGCTCGCCCTCTGTGCCGCCGAGGGTTTTCGATCTGCCCGGGATGTCGAGCGCGTCGCCCTGCACCACCGCGATCCGCTCCTTGGCCAGATCGGCCAGCAGGAAGTTTACCGGCGCCCCGGCCGGAATGAGCTTCTGCACGAACTCGCCCTTCGGCACGTTCATGGCCATCTTGTTCGCTTTGAAATAGCCGTCCAGCAGTTCCATGCTGCGGCGGCGGAAGTCGGCCAGCACATCGTTGTGCAGGAACGTGCTGCCGGTGCGGGCCACGTTCGGAACGTTCTTCAGCTCCTTGGTGAGCGTCTCGATGCGGATGCCGGTGCGCGCCTGGATCTCTTCCATGCTCAGCCCGCGCAGCCCCTGCAGCTTTGCCGTCAGCTCGACACGCTCAGCCAGCGTGCCGCTGGCCAGTGTTTCCAGGATCTCGGGACGCGTGCCGCGGCTCAGCTTTCCGACATGCGGATCGAGGATTACGCCGCCGCCGATCGTGGTGGCCGGCGAATAGCGGCGAATGACGAAGCGGTCGCCGGCGGCGGCGACGACCGGTGCCTCGAGACGAAGCTGCGCGAATGCGCTGGCGCCGGCTTTGAGCTCTCCGGCGCTCCGGTCGACAAAGCGAATGGTGCCCAGGAGCTCCGCGGAGAGATGGTGGAAGCGGATGCGCGTCTGCTCCTTCAGCGGTTTGGCATCGGGCAGCAGCTCGAGCTTCACGGTGATGATCTGCGAATCCCGCAACGTGCCGGGATGCAGTACCTGCTGGCCGCGGTGCAGCTCATCGAGCGGCACATCGGCCAGGTTCATCGACGTCCGTTCGCCGGCCGAAGCTTCGTCGCGCGGCTGTCCATGCACCTGCACGCCCCGCGCGCGGCTTCGTTTTTCGCCCGGCAGCACTTCCACTTCGTCGTCGACGCGCACGCGGCCGGAGTACGTCGTTCCCGTGATCACGGAGCCGAAGCCCTTCATGGTGAACACGCGATCGATGGGAAGGCGGAAGACCCGCCGTGCTGCATCGCGGTCATCGACGTTCGCCACGGACTGCAGGATGGCCACGCGCAGATCGTCCAGTCCCGCGCCGGTCGTGCTGCTGACCGGGACGATGGGCTGTCCTTCGAGGAAACTGCCCATGACCAGCTCTTCGACCTCCAGCCGCACCAGCTCCAGGATGTCCCGGTCGACGAGATCGCTCTTGGTCAGTGCCACCAGGCCTGTCGGAATGCCCAGGAGCTTGCAGATCGCGAAATGCTCCCGCGTCTGCGGCTTGATCGACTCGTCGGCGGCGATGACCAGCAGCGCGCTGTCGATGCCGCCGATGCCGGCCAGCATGTTCTTCACGAAACGCTCGTGGCCCGGCACATCGACGAAGCCGATCTGATAGTCGTCCGTGAACCAGCTGGCGAAGCCGAGGTCGATGGTGATGCCGCGGCGCTTCTCTTCGGGCAGCCGGTCCGTGTCGATTCCGGTCAGCGCGCGAACGAGCGAGGTCTTGCCGTGATCGATGTGGCCGGCAGTGCCGATCACGCGTTTCTTGCGGGTCATTCGGCGCGAATCCTACCTTGCCGAGCGAAGAGATCTTCCGGTTCAGCGCGTGAACGCGCTCACGCGCTCTCCGTAGACCTCTTTCAACTGCGGCGGCAGCTCCGACCGCAGACCGAGCGACTCTTCGAGCTCGCCGGCGTTGACGATGGCCTGGCCGCGGAAGTGGTTGTTCGTCACGACGTAGACATCTCTGCTTTTGGCCATGGTCTCGATGCGGTCCACCCACGGCTCGAGCTCTTCCTTCGAGTAGAGATAGTTGTAACGCTCCCACGACTCCTCGTGCGCGAACCACTTCTCGTAGTTGCGGCCGTGGAAGCGGACGTACGCGACCGGCCCGGTCACGGCGTCGGCGGGCTTCACGGAGTCGTGGAAGAGCGGCTGGTCGACGTTCACCCAGGAGACGTCGTGCTCGCTGAGGAAGCTGGTGAAGTCACGGTTCTGGAAGGAGGAGTGCCGCACCTCGAGCGCCTTCGGATAGGACGCGAAGGCACGGAAGAGCGCCGCCAGCTTGTCGGTCGCCTCGGGCGTGTTCTTGAAGCTCCAGGGAAACTGCAGCAAGATCGCGCCGAGGCGGCCGGCATCCATGAGCGGATCGAGATAGTTGCGGAAGGCTGCCACGTCGGCTTCTATGAGCTCCGTCTTTTCATGCGTGAATCCGCGGAAGACCTTCGTCGTGAAGAGGAAATCGGCATTGTCTGCGACGCGGCGGATCCAGCTCCTGGCGTGCGTCGGCGGCGGGATCCGATAGAACGGCGAGTTGATCTCGATGGTGTCGAAAAACGACGCCAGATAGGCCAAGTGATCGAACTTGGAACCATGCGGCGGATAGACCACTTTCTCCCAATCGGGGTAACTCCAACCGGCCGGTCCGACGCGGATTCTGTGAGTGTTTTTCAATGGTCAACACCTTGACGTTCTTATTTTGAGTTACCTCTTTGCGCGTTGCCTTCCCTGAGAAAACTATGCTAAAACGACCTCCATCGGGAACAATGTGAACTCCAAATCGGACAGCGGCGTTCGTTGGGGAACCTATTTGTATCCCGTAGTTCGGAAGGGGGTCGATTCCTAGCTTCTCGTTGTCATCAACCAACAGCGGGGTTAGTGTCGCGGCCCCCCGCACGTGCCCGGACGTCGCGGCAACCAGACTTTCACGTTAAGAATCGCTTAGGAGATCAAGGTTTCATGGACACATTCAACGACAAGTCCCTCAACTGCGCAGACTGCGGCCAGGAGTTCATTTTCAGCCGGAATGAACAGGCGTTTTACGCAGAGCGCGGATTCACGAACGAGCCGAAGCGTTGCAAGAACTGCCGCGACAAGAGAAAAACCTCCCGTGACGGCAACGGCGGCGAAGGCCGCTCGCGCCAGATGGTGAGCGTCACGTGCGACAGCTGTGGTGTGCCGACCGAAGTTCCCTTCACCCCGGTGAGCGGAAAGCCGGTCTACTGCCGCGAGTGCTACAACCAGCGCCGCTCGAACAGCCGTAGTTCGAGCTGGGCGTAGCGCCCAACCAAAATCGACCCGAACGAACTAGAGCGGCCGGCGGAAACGCCGGCCGTTTCGCGTTTGAGGCAGCTGTTGAGCTCTTGGGCTGTTGAGCTGTTGAGGAGCTCGGCCCCGTCCCCCTCAACAGCTCAACGGCTCACCAGCTCAACAGCTTTTGTTCTATGATCCGCGCCGCTTGACACGTCCCCATCCGCGTCCCGTAGACAGCGTCCTTGATCTCATCGGCAACACGCCGATGGTGCGCCTGCGCCACATCGGCGGCGGCCAGGACGCCGACATCTTCGTGAAGATGGAGCTCCTCAATCCGGGCTTCTCGGTGAAGGACCGCATCGGCGTCGGGATGATCGAGCGCGCCGAGCGCGCCGGGGAGCTGAAACCGGGCGGCACGATCATCGAGCCGACAGCCGGCAACACTGGCGTCGGCCTGGCGCTGGCGGGCGTGCAGAAGGGGTATCGCGTCATCCTCTGCGTGCCGGAGAACTTCTCCATCGAGAAGCGCGAGGTGATGAAGGCCCTCGGCGGCGAGGTGATCCTCACGCCGAAAGACGGTGGGATGAAAGCCGCCATCGCCATGGCGCAGCAGCTGGCCACCGAGATCGAAGGCGCCTACGTCCCGCAGCAGTTCGCCAATCCGTACAACACGGAGTCGCACTACGAGACCACGGCGGCCGAGATCTGGGAACAGATGGAAGGCCGCGTCGACGGCTGGGTGGCCGGCGCGGGCACCGGCGGAACGTTCACAGGCGTCGCGAAGTACCTGCGCGAACGGAACCCGGATGTGCAGTGTTTCATCGTTGAGCCCCAGGGCTCAATTCTCAAAGGCGGTGAGGCGGGACCGCACGAGGTCGAAGGCATCGGCGCCTCGTCGTTCATCCCGCCCGTACTGGACATGGAACTGGCCACCGACGTCATCCGCGTCGACGACGATCCGGCCTTCGACATGGTGGCGCGTTTGGCCGCCGAAGAAGGCATCCTCGGCGCTTCATCCGCCGGTGCCAACGTCACCGCCGCACTCGAAGTGGCCCGCCGCCTCGGCAGCGGCAAACGAGTCGTCACGCTGATCCCCGACGCCAGCGAGAGGTACATGTCGAAGGGGATTTACTCGCGGTGGCGAAAGGAAGAATGACATGGGCTTTTCCACCGACTGCATCCACGCCGGCCAGGAGCCGGAGCCGCAAACCGGCGCGGTAACCATCCCGATCTACCAGACCTCCACCTACGTGCAGCCTGAGCTGGGCCGGCACAAGGGTTACGAGTACGCGCGGACGAAGAATCCGACGCGCTCCGCGCTGGAAGCGAACCTGGCGGCGCTCGAGCGCGGCAAGTACGGCCACTGCTTCGCGTCAGGCATGTCCGCCACCGATACGGTCTTCAGGCTGCTGAAGTCCGGCGATCACGTCGTGGCCGGCGAGAACATGTACGGCGGTTCGTACCGTCTCTTCAGCCGCGTGCTGGAGAAGTACGGCCTGCAGTTCAGTTACGTCGATACCTCGGACGTCGACGCCGTGAAGCGCGCGCTCCAGCCGAACACGCGCATCGTCTTCCTGGAGACGCCGACGAATCCGATGATGACCGTGACCGACATCGCCGCCTGCGCGGAGGTGGCCCATCGGCAGGGGGCGCTCGTCGTCGTCGACAACACCTTCTGCTCGCCCTACATCCAGCGCCCCATCGAGCTCGGCGCGGACATCGTCGTGCACTCCACCACCAAGTTCCTCAACGGACACTCCGACTCCGTCGGCGGCGTGGTGGTGTCGAACGCCGACGAGATCGGCGAACAAATCGGCTTCCTGCAGAACGCCGTCGGGGCCATCCTCTCACCGTTCGACTCCTGGCTCGTCCTGCGCGGCGTGAAGACATTGGCCGTGCGCATGAAAGCGCACGAAGCCAACGGCATGGCGCTGGCGAGCTATCTCGAGAGTCATCCGAAGGTACAGAAGGTCTACTACCCGGGCCTGCCGGATCATCCCCAGCACGAACTGGCCAAGCGGCAGATGAACGGCTTCGGCTCCATGATCTCGTTCGAGCTCGGCTCCTACGACAACGCCAAGAAGTTCCTCGACCGCGTGCGACTCTGCTCGCTCGCCGAATCGCTCGGCGGCGTCGAGACCCTCATCTCGCACCCGGAAACCATGACCCACGCCTCCGTCCCCATCGAAACCCGCCAACGCCTCGGCATCACCCCCGGCCTCGTCCGCATCTCGGCCGGAATCGAAGATCTCGAAGACCTTCGGGGAGATCTCGAGAACGCGTTCGAAGGGGTGTAATCGACCGCCGCTGCGTATACTCGCGTCGATGGTCGTGATCTCCGACGCACTCCCAGGCGCCGATCTGATTCGCGAAGGCTTTCGCGATCTGGAGGCAGGCGTGGAGTCGGTACCAGCGCTGCTCGTGCTCGTCGGAGCGCCGCGACTGCGGCGACTCGGCTTCGACGTCGCTGACACGCCCTACTTCCCCGAGGATCGGCTCTACGAGAAGCTCACGGCGTTGCACGGTGACGGCGCGCATTCGCAATACAACGCGTTGATCCGTCTGCTGGTGAGCTTCGAGCGAGCCGCCGAATGCGTGAGCCCGTAAACGCGGACCGCCTGCGCCGCTTCATGCGCGAGCTGGCGGTTCGATCGCGCGCTACCGGTCGTGTGTATCTCACCGGCGGCGCATCGGCGGTCTTGCTCGACTGGCGCGACAGTACGGTCGACGTCGACATTACGATCTGGCCGGAGGATGACCGTGTACTGCGTGTGATCCCTGAGTTGAAGGAAGCGTTGCACATCAATGTCGAGCTTGCGTCGCCGGCTCACTTCATCCCGCCGCTTCCCGGCTGGGAAGAGCGCAGTCCGTTCATCGCACGCGAAGGAGCGCTTTCGTTTCATCACTACGACTTCTATTCGCAGTGCCTCGCCAAGATCGAGCGCGGTCATCGCAAAGATCAGCGGGATGTCGCGGCGATGCTGGGCGGCGGCCTCGTCGAGCCGCAACGGTTGCTCGTGCTCTTCGAGCAGATCGAGCCGGAGCTATACCGGTACCCAGCCATCAACCCGCACATCTTCCGCCGCGCGGTTCTGGGAGTCTGCAAAGGAGCCTAAGGGCAACTGACACAGCCATCCCACTACAATAGCCGCCGCATGTTGCCTGGGTTGGTGGTGGCGCTCGCGTATCTGATCGGGTCCATTCCGTTCAGCTTTCTCGTGGTGAAGCTGGTGGCTGGGAAGGATGTGCGGGAGCACGGGAGTCAGAACGTCGGGGCGACGAATGTGGCGCGGACGGCGGGGAAGGTCCCCGGGATCATGGCGCTGCTGCTCGACATCGCCAAGGGGTATGCCGTGATCGTGGTGGCCCGGATGCTCGTGACGCGGCCGGAATGGCCGTTCGAGCCCGGTCTGGCGCCGTGGCAGTCGCGGGAGATGTGGGTGGCGCTGGCGGGGCTGATCGCCGTTTTGGCACACATGTTCCCGGTCTGGCTGCAGTTTCACGGCGGGAAGGGCGTGGCCACGGCCATGGGGGCGTTCCTGGCGCTCGATCCGAAGGTCATCGCCGGCGCCATCATCGTGTTCGCCATCGTGTTGCTCCTCTCGCGCTATGTCTCGCTGGCGTCGATCGTCAGCGCGGCCTCGGTTCCACTCTTCTTCCGCTACCTCTTGAATGATGCTCCGTTCTGGCACATCGTCATCAGCATCGGGATCTCCATCGCCGTGATCCTGAAGCACCACTCGAACATCGCACGGCTGGCGCAGGGCACGGAGCGGAAGCTCGGCCAGAAGAAGGAGACGTCATGAGGATCTCCGTCATCGGCGCCGGGGCGTTCGGGACGGCCATGGCCATCGCCGCTGCGCGCGCGGGCAATGAGGTCGTGCTGTGGGCCCACGATCCCGACGTCGCCGCGACGATCCGCGAGACCGGAGCCAATCCGGACTACCTGGCCGGCATGCCGCTCAGCGACCGCATTCGTGCCACGAACGATCTCCAGGAAGCGGCCACGTTCGCCGACACGATGTTCATGGTCGTGCCCAGCCACCACTACCGCGAAGTGCTGACGAACCTGCGCGGCCACCTCCGGGACGGAGTGAAAGTGATCTCCGGAACGAAGGGGATCGAAAACGAATCGCTCGCGCCGATGTCCGCGGTCACCGCGGACGTTCTCGGCGGTCACCTGGCGGCGTTCGCCGTTCTCTCCGGACCGACGTTCGCGCTGGAAACGGCGCGCGGCGATCCCACGGCCGCCGTCATCGCCTCGAAGGACGCGGCCTTCGCGCAGGAAGTGCAGCAGGTGATGTCATCGCCGACGTTCCGGCTCTATCACTCCAGCGACGTGGCCGGCGTGGAGCTGGCGGGATCTCTCAAGAACGTCATCGCCATCGCCGCGGGCGTGCTGGAAGGGATGGGCCTCGGCTTCAACACCACCGCCGCTCTCATCACCCGCGGCCTGCACGAGATGACGCGCCTCGGCCTCGCGCTCGGCGGACGGCTGGAGACGTTCGCCGGCCTGGCCGGAATGGGCGATCTCGTGCTGACCTGCACCGGCGCGCTTTCCCGCAACCGCACTGTCGGCGTGCTGCTCGGGAAAGGAAAGACCCTCGACGACATCCTGCGCGAAGCGAAGTTTGTCGCCGAGGGAATCAAGACCTCGAGAGCGGCCCGTGCCCTCTCGGAACGCCACGGGATCGAAATGCCGATCGCCACGGAAATGTGCCACGTGCTGTACGACGGTGACTCACCGCGCGAGGCGTTGCAGCGGCTGATGACGCGGACGCTGAAAGCGGAAGTGGCGTAATCCCTACATCGTGAACCGCACCCCCACGATGGCCCGCCGCCGCCCGCTCGGATAGCCGAAGACTTCCTCGTACTGCTCATCGGTGAGGTTCTCCAGCTTCAGGTACGGGCTCAGCGAGCCGACGCGGTAGTGAACAGTGAAGTCCGCAGTCGTGTACGAATCGTTGCTCACCGTGCCGAACGGGAAGAGGTCGGTCACATCGTCGCGCTGCCCTTTGTGCAGGACGACAAACTGCGCCGAGTAGCGGTCGGTGTGATAGCCGAACGCCACCGACCCCGAGTGCCGCGGACGGCGCAGGAGCTCTTCCCCGGTCGCTTCATCCTCGGTATCGAGCAGCATGTAGCTGAAGTCGAGCTGCAGCGCGCCGAAGCGGCGCTGCGCCCCGAGCTCGAGGCCTCGCGCGCTCGCGGCCTCGATGTTCTCGAACTGGAACGTCGGCCCGAAGTTGATCAGGTCCTTGTAGTCGGCATCGAACAGCGAGACGGAGAAACTGCCGTTCGCAGTGAAGTGCTCGTAGCCGAATTCGGCATTCCGGCTGTGCTCCGCGCGCAGATCGACATTGCCCCCAAACGGGAAGTAGAGCTCGCCGATGGCCGGCGCGCGGAATCCCTCGCCGTACGACGCACGGAACTTGTGGCCGCGCCGCACCCACGCCGCGGCGATGCGTGGCGACGTCTCGCTCCCGAACGGTCCGAAGTCGTCGTAGCGCGCCCCTGCAGCGATCTCGATCGAGGATTCGGGCCCGATGCTTCGCGACAAACGGTCCTCGACGAATGCCGACTTGTTCGTACGCGAGCGCGAATCGATTCCGCCGCCGAAGCTGTTCGCGGAGTCGACTTCCGAGCGCTCGTATTCACCGCCCAGGGTGATCGCGCCGAACGACGTGTTCGTGCGCGCCGTTCCGCGCGCGCTGCGCGTGCTCGCCTCCACGTCCGAAAACTCATCCCCGAACGCTCCCTGGGGATCGTTGAACTTGTCTTCGCGGCGGTTGTCCGAAAACCGCAGCTCGAACACCGAGCGCGCGGCCTGATAGCTCAGCGGAATGGCGATCGACCGCTGCGAACCTTCCTCGCGCCGGTGCGGTGAAGGGACGAATGCCGACGACGCGGCGTTCGGCGCAAACGGAACACCGTCTTCGTATGTGCTGTAACGAGCCAGCAAGCCGGCGGAGAAATGTTCGTTCGGCGTCACCGTCGCGCCGCCGACGATGGAGCTCCCGGAGAAGTCGTCGTTGTCCGCGAAGCCGTCGTCCTGTCTGCGCTCGACGGTACCGTTGAGCACCCAACGGTCGCTGACGTGCGCGCCGTAGAGCAGGCCGTTGAAGAGACCGTTCTCGCCGCCCTGGGCGTCCATCGTCACGCCGGTGGCGGACGGTTTCGTCAGCACGTTGATCACGCCGCTCACCGCTTCCGATCCGTACAGGGCGGAGAACGGGCCGCGCACCACTTCCACCTTCTCGACCCCTGCCGAGGAGAGCTGGCCGAAGTCATAGCCGGAGAAGTAAGCGTTGTTCAGCTCCACGCCGTTCCAGAGAACGAGCGCCTGTTTGCTGCTTCCGCCGCGGATGAACAGCGTCGTGTTCTTTCCCGGCGAGCCGGTGCGGGAGACAGCGAGGCCCGGCACCTCGCGCAGAACGTCCGCGACGTCGCGAGCCTCGCGGCGCTCGATCGCTTCACGGGTGATGACTGTCGCCGCGACCGGCGTTTCGTCGATCTCTTCCGGCAACGACGAGGCGGTGACGATGATCTCTTCAGAAACGGCTGGTGGCTGTTGCGGCTGTTGGGTGAACGCAGGAACCGCGATCAGGAACAAGGTGGGGATGACGGCCAGGATGTGTTTCATGACGACTCCTTCCCTCCGAAGGCTGACGTGCAACAGAGCGCAGAGGGCAGAGCGCAGAGGGCAGAAGTCTCGTGGTTCTTCTGCGCTCTGCCCTCTGCGCTCCGCGCTCTGGGCGAATGTCGACGGGGCCGGTCTCCTGGCTTCCGGGTCATCCTTCTCACATCCCCTTCCCGCTGTCGCAGTGGGGGTCATTACGACCAAGACGTGAGTCGTCTCCGGATACAGTGGCGGGGGCCGCGCCGGCGTTTCACCGGCTTCCCGTTCACCACGTCGAACGCAAGTTGAAAAAGAACAGGGACGCGGAAGGTATCACGATTGGTGGTCATAGAATACCGGCCGAAGGAGTCACACATGAAGTCACGTTTGGTTGTTTTTGCCCTGCTTTTGCTCGTCGTCACCCCCATGTTTGCGGACGACAAGGCCAAGCTGGTCCAGGAGCTCGAGCGCACGCGGGACAAGTTTCTGAAGTCCGTCGAAGGGCTGTCCGAGGCGCAGTGGAACTACAAAGCAGCACCCGAGAAGTGGTCGATTGCGCAGTGCGCGGAGCACATCGCGGCGGCCGAATCGCTCATCCGCGGCGCCGTCGACGGCGCGCTCACCAAGCCGCTTGCGGAGGGTCAGGACCGCAGCGCCCTCGTGAAGGACGAGCTCATTCAGACGATGATCGTCGACCGCTCCAGAAAGTTCAGCGCACCCGAGCCGCTGATCCCCGGCGGCCGTTTCGGATCGCCTGCCGCAGCCGTCGACGCATTCCGCAAGGAGCGCGGCGAGACCCTGAAGCTGGCCCAGGGCGACGCCGACTTCCGCGCACACGCGGCGCAGCATCCCGGGTTCGGAATGATCGACACCTACGGCTGGATGCTCTTCCTCTCCGGACACACGGAGCGCCACACGCTGCAGATCGAAGAGGTCAAAGCCAACGCCGACTATCCGAAGTGACGGGAGCAGACCGCCAGTTTGGAGTGCGGCAGCCGCACTCCAAACTGTTCTCGGCTGAGGAGGCCATCGCTACTCTGTTTTCGGCCGGTTCCTGAACTTTTCGTAGAGCAGGGTGTGCCGCGAGTCCATGGGGATGTCCTCGCCGGCGATGAAGACGCGTTTGATGTTCGTGCGGATCTCCAGCGGGTCGCCGTCGGTGAGGATGATGTTGGCCTGCTTGCCCACTTCCAGCGATCCAAGGCGGTCGGCCACGCCGAAGATCCGGGCCGGGTAAATCGTGACCGCCTTCAATGCCTCCTCTTTCGGCAGGCCGAACGCGGCACACGACGCGGCGTGGTACGGGAGATTGCGCGTGTTGTGCGAGTCGGCGCTCTGGATGGCGAAGCGGATGCCGTTGTCGTACAGCGTCTTCGCATTCGTGAAGAGCAGGTCGTACGGGTCGTCTTCGCGCTGCGGCAGCGCCAGGATCGGGCCGAGGATGACCGGGATGTCGCGCTTCTTGATCTCAGGGAGGACGCGGGCCACATCCTGCGCACCGGCGAGAATGATCTTCAGTTGGAATTCGTCGGCGAACTCCAGGGCGGCCTTGATGTCGCGGGCCAGATTGGCGTGCATCACCACCGGAACACGGCCTTCCACGACCGGCACGAGCGCTTCGAGAACGAGGTCGCGGTCGAAACGGCGGATTTTCGGATCCGACGTGCGCGCGGCGGCGGCCCTGGCGTAGGCGCGCGCATCGCGGAAGAGGTCGCGCAGCCGGTCGAGGTCGCGCGTGTAGCTCTTGCGGCGCTCTTTTTCCGCGTCCTCGTCCTGCGGCACGTCGACGAGCGGCGCGCTGCGCAGGCGCGGGAAGCGGATGTTCATGGCCACCGGCGCCTTGACCACCATCTCCGGCGGCGTCCAGCCGGCGAGCTGGATGAGCGCGCTCTGTCCGGAGATGACTCCGCCCTCGGGGGTACTGACCACGTGCGTCACACCGCTGACGCGCGTCACCGGTATGAGCTCGCTGTGCGGGTTGATGGCCACGGCGGCCTGCGCGTTCGGGTTGAACTGACCGAGCTCCGTCGTGTCGGCACTGCCCGGCACGGAATCGGTCTCGATCAGGCCGACGCTCGAGCCCGAGTCGATCATGCCCGGATAGACCGAGAGCCCGGTGCCGTCGATGACCATCGCACCGGCGGGCGGCTCAACGCTGGCACCGATGGCGGTGATCACGCCGTTCGAGAAGACGATCGTTCCCCGCGCGATCGGCGCGCTCGTCACCGGCACGATGGTGGCGTTGCGGATGGCCACGACCGGCTTGACGCCCGGGCTGTTGGGGATGGTGGATTGCGCGTGCAGCCTCAGCGTGACGAAGAGCGCAAGCGCAAGGGAGACAACGTTCCTACGCATCCTTCTCCCCCTTCTTCGCGTCCTTCTTCTTCGCCGCTGCGGCTTCATCGGCTTCTTTCTTCAGGCGCTCCTCTTTCTCGCGGCGATCGGCCTCGCGCTGCGTGAGGTCCTGCTGGCGATCGAAGTAGATCTCGCCTTCGATGAAGGTGGTGTCGACGCGGGCGTAGCTGGAGAGCGGGTGGCCGTTCCAGATGGCCAGATCGGCGTCCTTGCCGGCTTCGAGCGAGCCGATGCGCTGGTCGAGGCGGAGCTGGCGGGCGGGGTTGATGGTGCAGAGTCGCAGCGCTTCTTCTTCGGTGAGGCCGCCGTATTTCATCGCTTTCGCGGCGTCGTGATTGAGATGGCGCGCCAGCTCGTCGGAATCGGAATTCACCGAGGTGAGGACGTTGCCGCGCGTCAGCAGCGCGACGTTGTACGGCGTGGCGTCATAGGCCTCGGCTTTGTATCCCCACCAGTCGATGAACGTACCGGCGCCGGCGCCGTGCGCGGCGATCTCCTGCGCGACTTTGTAGCCTTCCAGCACGTGCTGCAGCTCGCGCACCTTGAAGCCCATCTCGTCCGCCACGCGCAGCAGCATCACGATCTCGTCGGAGCGGTAGCAGTGCGCGTGGACGTCGATCTTCCCGGCCAGGATGTCGGACATCGTGTCCATCAGCAGGTCTTTGCGCGGTGGGATGGCCGCCTCGCCCCGCTTGCGTTTGGCTTCGTACTCGTCCCAGGAGGCGCGGTAATCGCGGGCGTCGATGAACGAGCGCCGGATCACTTCCTCCACGCCCATGCGCGTGGACGGATACTGGCGCGGCGTTCCTTCCGGCGGCCGGAAGTTCGCCGACTTCGGATTCTCGCCGAGGGCGAACTTGATCGTGCGCGACGCACCGGCCACGATCCATTCGGAGACCGGACGCCCCCACTTCCATTTCACGATCTGGCTCTGCCCGCCAATGGCGTTGGCGGAGCCGTGCAGCACGAGCGCCGTGGTCGTGCCGCCGGCAAGCTGGCGATAGGCCGAGATGTCCTCGTTCGTCAGTGCGTCGGCGATGCGCACCATCCCCGTGTTGGGCAGCGAGCCCTCATTGACGCGGCCGTCGACCGCGGTGTGGCTGTGCGTATCGATGATGCCGGGCATCACGTACTTGCCTGTGGCGTCGATGACGCGCGCCCCGGCGGGTGTGGCCAGGTCCCGCCCGACGGCCGCGATCTTCGAGCCGCGGATGAGCACCGAGCCGTTCTCGATGACGCCGTTCGTGATCGTCAGCACCGTGGCATTGCGGATGAGCGTGACACGCTCCTGGGTGATGGCGGGAAGCGCCGGGAGCGCAGTGAGCGCGAGCAATAGCGTGCAGAGTGTGTGTCTCATTTCGATTTGCTCCCGCTGAAGTCGAAACTGCCGAGGGTCGTGGAGACGGTGCCGGACATCGAGTCGCCGGAAAGCGTCCCGCGGAACGCCCAGTCGGTGCTCTCGGCGTTCTCCGCGTTCGCGGTGATCGTGAATGCGAACGCGTTCCCGTCGAAGGACCCGCCGCGGATGTCGCCGCTGCCGCGGTCACCGGAGAATGTCCCGGTTAGCTGTCCGTCCTCCGCGGTCAGTGTGACCTGGATCGAAACGCTGCCCTGAGGCGCGCGAACCGTCAATGCCCACGTTCCGTCGATCGGCGACGCTGCGGCAGTGGTTTCGCTCTTTTTCTCATCCTTCGGCAACCGCACTTCGATGCCGTCGACGAACACGCGCGTGACCTTCGCCTCCTTCTCGAACAGCGGCTTGTCGCTGATCACGACGTTGGCGATCTTGCCGCGCTCGAGTGAGCCAAGCTGACGGTCGACGCCGAAGATGCGCGCCGGGGCCAGGCTCGTGGCGCGCAGCGCATCGTCGGCGGACAGTCCGTTCTCGACGGCCTTGCGGATGCCGGGGAGGAAGTCGCCGGTCTTGCCCGCGCCGCTGACGAGCGCGAACGTGACGCCGCTTTTGGCCAGGGCCGCGGGAGTGGCCGGCGCCAGCTGGCGCTCGCGGATCACGCGCAGAGGCTGGTCCTCGCGATCGTCCTTGTCCGCCGGCGCGACCGGCCACTTCACGGAGACGAGCACCGGCACGTCCTTCAGCCCGCTCGCCAATGCGTAAGCTTGCCGCGCGCCGGAGAGCACGTAACGGACGTTGAGCTCGCGCGCCAGTGCCTGGGCGCGGCGCATCATCTCCGCCGAGTCGGCGATGAAGACGACCGGCAACTCGCGGCGCAGCACCGGACGGAGCGCCTCCAGCGCGGGGTTGTCCTGCGGCCGCCGCAGTCCTGCCGGCGCGCGCTCGTACAGATCTCGTGCGGCCGCATGCTGTTGCGCATCGAGAAAGTTCTGCCGCAGAAAGGCCATGACGCCCATGAGGCTGTCCGGGTAGGTCCAGGCCGGGCGGGGGTTGAAGGCGATCTGCAGCGCCACCGGATTGCGGATGGCGTTCGATTCGGCTGTGCCCGCGCCGAGGTTCAGCATCACCGACTGGCCGTTGAAGATGCCGGAGGAAGGCGCGGTGACGATGGTGGTGACGCCGGTGGCGCGCCGCGCATCGGCGTCGTCCTCGCTCACCTTCACGGTGCGAATGGCCAGCGTGTCGGGAGCCGGCTCCGCGGCCTTGTCGCCGCTCTTCGGAGCCGTGAATCCGAGGGACGTATGCGCGTCGATGAGCCCGGGATAGACGTGCGCGCCCTTGACGTCGATGACGGCCGCGTCGGGCGGGATGCTCACATTCGCGCCCACGGCCTCGATGAGACCCTGGCGGATGACGAGCGTCCCGTTGGAAATGGCCGGGCCGGAAACCGGATGCAGCGTGCCGCCGGTGATCGCGTAAACACCCGGCGCCTCGGCACCGGCCGCCGACGCAACCAGGAAAAGGAGAACGGCGACCAGGCGCCTGTGCGTCATGCGCGGACCCTCCGGCCGCGCATGATACCCGGTGGGATCGTCGGCAGTCGGCAGTCGGCGGTCGGCAGTAGCGGAACCGTGACGATGGGGCGGGAAACTCTACTGCCCGACCGCCGACTGCCGACCGCCGACTCATCCCGATTGCCAGTGCCGCTTAAAATGCGTAACCTCGTCCGGCTCGGAGTCCACGATGGTCCTCTTCAACTACGCCACCAAAGAGATCACTGCCAAGATCGTCTACTACGGTCCCGGTCTCTGCGGGAAAACAACGAACCTGCAATTCGTGTATGACTCCCTGCCGTCGAACAACAAGAGCAAGATGCTCTCGCTGGCGACGAAGACGGACCGCACGCTCTTCTTCGACTTCCTCCCTCTCGACCTCGGCAAGATCCGCGGGATGCGCACGAAGCTGCAGCTCTACACCGTGCCCGGGCAGGTCTACTACAACTCCACACGCCAGCTCGTGCTGAAGGGCGCGGACGGAATCGTGTTCGTCGCCGACAGCCAGGACTTCGCGCTCGACGCCAACCAGGAGTCGCTGCAGAACCTCGAGGACAACCTCAAGCGCCAGGGCATCCGCCTGCGCGAGATGCCTCTCGTGATCCAGTACAACAAGCGCGATCTGCCGAATGCGCTCCCCGTGGCGGAGATCGACAAGGACCTGAACAAGCTGCAATCGCCGTCGTTCGAATCGGTGGCCACCACCGGGATCGGCGTCGAGGAAACGCTGAAAGGCATCACCCAGCTCGTGCTGGCCCACCTGGTCAAGAAATACGGACTGGAAGGCTCGGGACCGATCGAGAAGGAGATCCACATCCTCAACGCGCCGACACAATCGGCGCCCACGGAGTCGCTCTGGGACGAGGAAGACGACCCGTTCGGCCAGACCGTAACCACGCCTCCGCCGCCGGCGCCTGCTGCACCGCGCCCGCCGGCGTCGGCGTCGGCGTCCGGCTCCTACGCCGCCGTGCGTCCCGCCGCCGCTTCAGCCGCGCCGGTCGGCGAGGCGGAGTTCGAGCTCGACGACAACGCCGATGAGAGCCTGCCTCTGGTGGCCACGGAACTGGTGGGAACGAGCGCCGCCCCCGCCGTGCCGCCCGCCAATCCCTTCGACGACGTCTCGGATTACTTCAACTCCTTCGGCCGCAGTCCGGTTGCTGAAAGCTCGAGGGAAAGCTCGATGTCCCACGAGGCCACCGAGGTCCCGACGACCTCGATCGAGATCCCGCTTCCCCCCGGCATTCTCGATTCGCTCCCGGTCCTCGGCGAGGCCGCGCCGGCCACGACGAACGTTTCCAACGCTCGCCGCAGCACCGACGGTCTCGTGCGAGAGGTGACGATCCCGCTGAACCTTTCGATCGACGAGATCCGCCAGCACCGCCGCCTGCGCCTGAAGATCACCCTGGACGTGAATTTACTGCCCTGACGGGCCGAATCTTTTGCCCTAACGCGCTGTTCCGTTTACGCCTAGCCGGAGGAGTGGTCGAGTGGTTTAAGGCAGCGGTCTTGAAAACCGCCGTACCGGGAACGGTACCGTGGGTTCGAATCCCACCTCCTCCGCCAATCCGGCACGCCACTCGCCTTTCCGCCTCACGGCAACCAGCTGCCTCCCACGGGAAGATCTCCCGGCGCGCCGAACGAAATGCTGATTCCGGGCTTGCTCTGGATGTCGGTGGCAAGAATCATCGTCTGGAACGAAGTCAGGAGCAGGCCCACTCCGTCCCTGCCTGATCCCACCCAGTCTCCCGCCATCGGCAGGTCGGCCGGACCACCGAAGATGAACGATGCGTCGACATTGCTCGAGAGCGTGTTCGTGATCAGGAAGAGACCCTGATCGCCGGAACGGTAGACGCCCGGAGAGTCATCGCCGTCACCATCCCAGTCTCCCGCGACCGGAAGATCGCCCGCCACGCCGAAGTCGAACTGGATCGTAAAAATGATCGTTTGAGGAAATGGCAGCGTCAATTGCAGCGGCTGCCGCAGGAGGAATTTTCCGGGGGCGCCCGGGCGGAACACACCGACGTCGTCCTTGCCGTCACCGTTCCAGTCGCCGCCCACCGGCCGGTCGCCCGCCTGCCCGAATGTGAACGGGTTGATCAGCTGAAGGATGACGGGTCCGCCGTTGCCCTTGAGCAGGGCCAGATGGAAGGTCCCGTTGCGGAAGACGCCGATGTCCGTCCGGCCGTCCGCGTCCCAGTCGCCGGTCACCGGCTGGTCGCCGGCCTGTCCGCCGAAAAAGACGGAGAAGGCAAGCTCTCCCGTCTCGTTCTCGGTCAGGAAGACCCATTGGCCGGTGACCGGCTTGTAGACGCCGACCGTTTCGACGTCGAACAGGCTCTGCACGCTGGGCGCGATATCGATGAACGTGTTGTTGGTCATGCGAACCTGATTCGACCCGCTGACGGCCATCGAATAGAGCTCGTTGTTTCCGTCGCGGTTACTGTTGAAGAAGATCCGCTTGTCGTCGGCGGAGAAGACGGGATTGCTGTTCGCACCCGCCGTGGTCAGTACGGACTCGTTCCCTCCGGTGGCGTCCGCGATGACGATCTGCAGGTTGAACCCGGTGAGGTCCAGCACGTGCCTGGCGAAGGTGATCTTCTGGCCGTTGCGCGAGAATCTCGGATGTACTTCCTGCAGGCCGGTGTTGGCGAACCGCGTCTGGTTGGCACCGCCCGAGCCCATCGTGTAGATCTGGGTGTTCCCTCCGTCCCGATTGCTCATGAAGGCGATCTTGCTGCCATCCGGCGAGAACGAGGCATCGGTATCGGATCCCGGATCGGTGGTGAGCTGCAGCGTCCCGCCGGTGCCGTCCGCGAAAATGCGGAAGATGTTGAAGTTGCCGCCGCGATTGGACGTGAAGATGATGGACTGGCCATCGGGCGACCACGACGGCTGGGAATCGGAGGCCGGGTTGTCGGTCATTCGCGTCTGACCGCTTCCGTCCGCGTTCATGATGTAGATCTCGTTGTTGCCGTCGCGGGCCGACATGAACGCGATCCTCTTCCCGTCGAATGAATAGGACGCGTGCGTGTCCGTGGCCAGGTTGTTCGTCAGGCGAATGGCCGTGGACCCGGTCGCGGTCACCGTGTAGATCTCGCTGTTGCCGTCGCGATCGGTGGTGAAGGCGACCTTCGTGGTGAAGGGACCGGTGACGGCGAACGCAGCCGAGGAAACGAGGGTCAGAAACACGGCGAGGAAAGCGCTTCTCTTCATGGTGTTCTCTCTCCGAAAATGGAGACCATCGGGAAGCACGCTCGGTCAACTGAGCATGTCTTCGTCCCCACTACCTCGCGCGTGCGCCGGCCGAGACGCCGGCGGCGCGAGACATTCCCGATGATTTCCTGTGCCGCCCACGATGCGCCGGAGCCGCGCGGAAGTCGTGAGAGGGCGATGAATTTTCGTCTGAGAGATTTCTGAATCCTTAGAATGAGGGCCGTCCGCAGGCCCCAGGTGTGATCATGGCGACGGGAAATCCCAGCCGGGGATATCAATTCGGCTCTTTCCGGGTGGACTGCGTCGAGCGTGTGCTCTTTCGCGACGGCCAGCCGGTCGTCCTCACGGCGAAGGCGTTCGACACGCTGCTCGCACTCGTCGAGCGGCACGGTCACGTGGTCAGCAAGTGCGAGCTGATGGACCGCGTTTGGCCGGAGACTCACGTCGACGAGAACAACCTGGCCCAGAACATCTCCATCCTCCGCAAGGCGCTGGACTCCCCGCAGGAGGGCCGGAGCTGCATCGAGACCGTCCCGCGGCGCGGCTACCGCTTCATCGCCGAGGTCGTGGAGGTCGATGGCCGCACCGCGGATGCGGCGCGCGTCGTCCGCTCGCACGGCGGGCAGTTCACGCCGCCGAAAGTGCGTTACGCCCGCAGCGGCGACGTGAACATCGCCTACGAGGTCCTCGGAGACGGCCCGCGCGACCTGGTCTTCGTGATGGGGTGGATCTCCCATCTCGACTACTTCTGGACCGATCCGTCGTTCGCCCGCTTTCTGCGCGGGCTGGCCTCCTTCTCGCGGTTGATTCTCTTCGACAAGCGCGGCACCGGACTCTCGGACCGCGTGGCCGACCTTCCGACGCTCGAACAGCGGATGGATGACGTGCGGGCCGTGCTGGAAGCGGTCGGCTCGGAGCGCGCCTCGCTCTGCGGTGTCTCGGAAGGCGGACCGATGTGCGCGCTCTACGCGGCCACGTACCCGGAAAAAACCGATGCGCTGATCATGATCGGCACGTACGCGCGCCGCATCTGGGCGCCCGACTATCCCTGGGCGCCGACGCCCGAGCAGCGCGAGCTGTTCCTCGGCACGATCGCCCGGGACTGGGGCGGCCCGGTGGGGATCGCCGAGCGGGCCCCGAGCCGCGCCAACGATCCCGAGTTCCGCGACTGGTGGGCCACCTACCTGCGCATGGGCGCCAGTCCCGGAGCGGCGGAAAGGCTGACGCGGATGAACAGCGAAGTGGACGTCCGCCACGTGCTTCCTACCATCCGCGTGCCGACGCAGGTCATCCACCGCACCGGCGATCTCTGCCTGCGCGTGGAGGAAGGCCGCTATGTCGCGCAGAACATTCCGGGCGCGGTGTGGGTGGAGCTTCCCGGCGTCGACCACCTGCCGTTCGTCGGCGACCAGGACGCGATCATCGACGCCATCCGGGAGTTTCTGACCGGCACCCACCGCGCCGCGGAGTCCGCGGATGTGCTGGCCACGGTGGTGGCCATTACGGTCGATTCCGCGAGTCAGGCCGACCCGTCGTCGCTGGAGCGCCACGCCGCACACGCATTGCGCGAGGTGGCACTGTTCCGCGGCCGGGCATTCGCCGGCAACAACGGCGATCTGCTCCTGGCCACGTTCGACGGCCCCGCGCGCGCCATCCGCTGCGCCACCGCCATCCGCGACTTCGCGCAGCAACTGCCGGTGTCCTTACGGGTCGGCATTCATACCGGTGAATGCCGGCTGGTCGAGCCCCAACCGGCCGGCGCGGCGGTCGAGATCGCGTGCACCATCTCCGGCCTCGCCAAACCGGGCGAGGTCCTGGCGTCGCGTACCGTCCGCGACCTCGTAGCCGGCTCCGGGCTGCACTTCCGCGCGGCCGGATCTCACGCCTTGCCGGACCTGCCTGGAGATTCGCCGCTGTTTGTAGTGGCGTGAGGTTCACGCCACCGGCGGTCCGTGAAAACGCCTGCGCGCGGAGAAGCGCCAGTGCAGCGTCAGCAGGATCGCCAATGCCAGCATCGTCCAGAGCACGAGCTCGTTCGGCGGGAGCATGAAGACGATGGTGATGATGGCGATCCAGGCGATGGCGATGGCGTTGATGGCGGAGGACCAGCGGCCGAGGGACCAGAAGGCGGTCTTGCTGGTCATGAACTCGCCTTTGCGGCGGCGGCGATTGCGGAGGTTGAGGTAGATCGGGATGCCGTAGGCGAGGTAGAGGCAGATCGTGCTGATCGACGTCACGACGAACCATGCCGCGGCGTAGAGGCAGATGACGACGCTCAGGGCGCAGGTCACGAGGATGGCGATCACCGGCGTGCGGTGAACGCCGCTGACACGCTTGAGCCAGCGCGAGCCGGGCATGCCGTCGTCGCGCGCGAAGGCGTACCACATGCGCGCCATCGAGGTCACCGAGGCCACGCCGCAGAGCCACATGGCCACGCCGATGACGATGGCGATGGCATTGGCCAGCAACGGCGTCAGATTGTTGGACACGATGTAGAGCACCGGATAGGGATCGTTGGCCGTGGCGGCGACGTCGCCGTGCGGAATGCACCACGTTAGGACCATCAGCATCAGGTATCCGGCTACCGCGGACACGGCCACGGAGAGCACGATTCCCCAGGCGCTGTTGCGCCGCGCCATGACGGTTTCCTCGGCCATGTGTGCCGAGGCGTCGTAGCCGGTGTACGTCCATTGCGCCTGCAGCAGCGCCAGCACGAAGAGCAAGAGAGGCGGCGCCGCGGCATAGAGCGCGGCCAGGCCCGGCACGATGCGGAAGAGCGGCGACGGAACCGTGAGCTCGCCCACGGTGAGCACCGGCGGGACCGGCTCGGCTACCGACTGGAAGGAGAAGAGAAACTCCAGCGAGTTGTGATGGCGCCCGAAGAACGCCAGGAGAATGGCGATCAGAAACACGCCGGCGATGTGCCACCAGACGCTGATGTCAGCCAGCCGTGCGGTCAGGCGGATGCCCCAGACGTTGATGACGATCTGCGGGATGAGGATCAGCACCATCACGCCGAGCTGGAAGTACCAGTTCGTGTAGAGGGCGTCGGGCGGGATGCCAAAGACGCGCGTGACCGCGCCGATGAGATAGATGGCCGCGGCGATGTTGATTCCGGCGGTGATGGCCACCTGCCCGATCATGTTCAGCCACGCGGTCGTCCACGCCCACGTCTTGCCGCCGAGCCGGAAGGCCCAGAAATACAGCCCGCCCGCGGTCGGATACGCCGAGGCAATCTCCGCCATCGACGCGGCCACGGCCAGCGTCAGTACGCTCACGAGCGGCCAGCCGACGGAGTTCACGATCGGCCCCGCGAACTTGAGGCCATAGCCGTACAGCAGCACCGCGCCGGTGAGGATCGAGATGATGGAGAACGAGACGGCGAAGTTGGAGAAGCCGCCCATTTCACGGAAGAGCTGCTGCGCGTAGCCGAGCCGCTCGAGATCGCGAACGTCGTCGCGGATGGCGTCTTCGCGATTCACTGGAGAGGCGAAGTATCGATGGTTTGCGCGCGCCGGGCAATCCGAGTCAAAGAGTCGCCGACGCGTCCGGTTGGGTCATCGGACGCGGCGCAATCGCCCACGACTTCAGGGACCAGTCACCCAACCTCGCTCAAAGAGTGTCGAATTCCTCCATGGCGTCGAGTGACTCCGTCGATGAAGACACCGATCTCACCCCAGGAGTCAGCGACTTCGGTCAAGAAGTAGGCGACTCCATCGATGAAGACATCGGAGCCGCTCAAAAAGTCGGCGACCTCTGTCAAAGAGTCCCCGACCCTTTGAAACGCGTCCGCGACCCTGTCAAAGAGTCGGCGACCTTTTGAAACGAGTCCGCGACCGGCCCGACGGCGTCGTAAACCCTTCGCCAGGCGTTGTCATGTCCTCGGATGAGGTCGATCGACTATTTGCGTGAAGTCCTTCGTCCCCACGGGAGGACACGCGGGCTCATTGGGTGAGGATTTCGTCCCCAACAAAGGTGTCATCGAAGCCAAAGAAAGAGTCGGCGACTCTTTGACAGAGGTCGTCGACCTTTTGAGACCCTTCGGAGCTCCGTCAGCTGACCACAGCAGCGTCCGTGATCTCCAGCGCCCGGTCGATCACCGCAAATGCCTCATGCAGCTGCTCTTCCGTGATGCAAAGCGGCGGGTTGGTGAAGAGGTTGTTCCAGTTCACGAAGGCGTACATGCCCTGCTCCCGGAGGAAGGCGCCGAGCTTCTGCATTTCGGGGCTGCTTCCGTTGAAGGGGGCCATCGGCTCTTTGGTTTCGCGGTTGCGGACGAGCTCGAGGACGCCGAAGAGGCCGATGGAGCGGACGTCGCCGACGCTGGGGTGCTTGGCCTTCATCTCGGCGTGGAGGCCGGCCAGGACGCGGCCCATGCGCTGGGTGTGGCCGACCATGTCGTCGTCGATCATGACCTGCAGGCACGCTTCGGCGGCGGCCAGGCTCATGGGATGGGCGTTGTAGGTGAGGCCACCGTAGAAGACGTTGCGGTCGAAGTAGCTGGCGATGCGGTCGCTCATGGCCACGGCGCCGAGGGGCAGGTAGGCGGAGGTGAGGCCCTTGGCCATGCTGATCATGTCCGGAACCACGTTCCAGTGATCGACGCCGAACCAGCGGCCCGTTCTGCCGAGGCCGCACATCACTTCGTCGGCGACGAGGAGGATGCCGTGGCGGTCGCAGATGGCGCGCAGTCCCTGCAGGTAGCCGTCCGGCGGGACGATGAGGCCGTTGGTGCCGGTGACGGTCTCGATGAAGATGGCGGCGATGGTCTGCGGGCCTTCGTAGGCCAGGATCTCTTCGATCTCGTCGAGGCAGCGGCGCGTGAACGTCTCGTCGCTGTCGCCTTCGCGGTAGAGGTGGCTGCGGTATTTGTAGGGATCGAAGAAGCGGACCACACCGGGCAGGCCGGGCTCGTTGGCCCAGCGCCGCGGATCGCCGGTGAGCGAGATCGCTCCGGAGGTGGCGCCGTGATACGAGCGGTAGCGGGCCATGATCTTCTGCCGTCCTGTGACCATGCGCGCGATCCGGATGGCGTTTTCGTTGGCCTCGGCGCCCCCGAGCGTGAAGAAGAAGCGATTGAGGTCGCCCGGGGTGAGCTCGGCGAGCATGCGGCCGAAACGCGCCCGCACGGGAGTGGCCATGCCCGGGCCGGCGTAGACCAGCTCGTCGGCCTGGCGCTTGATGGCTTCGATGACGCGCTTGTCGCCGTGACCGATGTTGACGCACATGAGCTGTGAGTTCATGTCGAGGTAGCGCTTACCGTCGGCGTCCCAGAAGTAGATGCCTTCACCGCGCACCATGGCGATAGGGTTCACGCTGGCCTGCGTCGACCAGGAGAAGATGGTGTGGCGCTTGGTGAGGTCGATGATCTCGGCGGTGCTCATCGGGGCGGTGACGTCCGTGGTGGTCATGGCGGGCTCCTTCGGCGCGAGTCTGACGCACGCATCGGACGGTTTGCAACCGTCAACGAGGCCACCGCGCGCCAAAAGAATTGCGCTCCCGGGAAGTTTTGGGGTCGGAGGATTGTAGAATGCCCCGCCGAAGGCCACCGCGGAGGGATGGGTGAGTGGCTGAAACCAGCGGTTTGCTAAACCGCCGTAGGGGGTAAACCTCTACCGAGGGTTCGAATCCCTCTCCCTCCGCCAGGCGGCACGGCCGCCAGCGCTTGTTGGCCTAGCCTTCCACAGGGGTGTTTTCACACCGGTCAGGACGCGCGAGAGCTGATCTTCCAGTCGAACAGTTCCGCCCATCGATTGGAGACGCCGGTGACGAGGTCCGTGACGATCATCGCGCCGAGGGTGCCGAACGTCATGCCCTGGCCCGAATAGCCGGTCGAGATATAGAGATTGCCCGAGCCGCCGATCAGTGGGAGTCCTCCGTGCGGCTTGATGATCTGGCCAAACCAGCGATAACGGAGCGGACGCGATCCGAAATACTCGCTGGCGTAGCTCCCCAGCGCGGCGAAGCGGCCTTCGGTGTCTTCCTCTTCCCCGGCGCGGTGATCCTCGCCTCCGGCGATGAGGTACGTTCCTTCATCGGTGTCCTGCCAGCGCGTGGAGTGATAGGGATCGGCCGTGTCCCGGAACAGCCCTTCCGGATGCGGGCCGCTGTCCGCGAAGGCCATGGCATACGAGCGATACTCCGTAGCCAGCATCGGAACGTGCGTGAAGCCGGCAATCGGAACGTTCGTAGCCATGAAGACGGCGCCGGCGGTGACGCGTCCGTGTTCGGTCTCGATCACGCAAGGCTGGCCATCCTCGATGCCGGTGACGAGCGTCCGTTCGAAGATGCGCACGCCGGCTTTGGCTGCATGAGACGCGAGCGCGGAAAGATAGAGCCCGGGATGAAACTGGGCCTGATTCGGCCAGAGCACGGCTCCGCGCGTGGAGAACGGCAGCGGCACGTCCGTCGTCCATTGCGCGTCGAGACCGGCTTCGCGCGAGGCCGCGGCCTCGCTTTTCAGCTCCGAGACGTATCTGCGTTTCTCGGTGTAGAGATAGCCGGGCACGCGCTGGAAGCGGCAGTCGATGGCGTAGCGCTGCACGAGATCGGCGATCTTTCCGATCGAGGCCAGACTCGCTTCGGCGACGAGGCGCGCCTCTTCCCGGCCGTACTGGCGGCGGATGGCGTGGTAGCGCGTGTCGACGGCGACGGTCAGATGGGCGGTGGTGTTGCCGGTCTCGCCCGCGGCGATGGTCTCTTTTTCCAGGACGGCCACGCTGCGGCCGCGCTCGGCAAGCAGGAGGGCCGCCGTGAGGCCGGTGATGCCGGCGCCGATTACCGCCACGTCGACGTGCAGGCCGTCGCGGAGAGGCCCGAAGGCGGGGGCGCTGCTCGTGGCCCACCAGAGCGACGTCATTCCCCCGGCGGTTGCCTGTCCGTGCATGCCCGCGCGGGCCGGAGCAAGAAATGTGCTCGTGATGACGGGCACGCTTCGTGCTCGGCATGAGACTGCTTTGACACTGCGTCGGAGGCAGTACCCAGGCATCTCATCAGGAAATGTTTTCAAAGCCCGAAGGAGACACTATGGCAACGAGCAAACGCGGTTTTGCGTCAATGGACGCGGCGAAGCAGCGGGAGATTGCAAGCAAAGGCGGCCGCGCCGCCCATTCGAAAGGCACCGCCCACGAGTTCACGTCCGATGAAGCCCGCGTGGCAGGCCGGAAAGGCGGAGAAGCGGTGAGCCGCGACCGCGCCCACATGGCGGCTATCGGCCGCGAGGGGGGTCACAGCCGCGGAGCGCGCGCCCGCGCAGCCGCAGGCATCAGCAGCGGAAACACGGACGTGGCGCAGGGCGCCGGCTCGCAGCCGTTCGTCCGTGAGGCAAGCGACTCGAACAGCCCGGTCAGCAACAACACGTTCGGTTCGCAGGAGCGCTCCGGCTCGCGCGATGAGCGTTCCAACGACAGCTCCAATGAGAGCGGGTCGTTCTCGTCGAATCGCGATCGGTTCTAGGACACCCGGCCCTCACCGCCTGCCGGTGGTGAGGGTCATACGTCTTCCATCCGGTCGGCCAGCTCGCTCCCGAGCCAGGCCGTGAGGATGATGAGCAGCACGCCGCATCCCGAGAGCGCGATAGCCACTCCCTCGGGATGACCAGGGGCATCGCGGCGGATCAGCCAGCTCACGGCGAACAGCACGGCGATGATGAGGTTTCCGCCGCCATGCCACGCGCCGACGCGCCAGGCGCGCGTACCGCGCGGGATGGCCAGCCAGTCGATCAGGCCGAAGATCGACGCCGCCAGTCCGCCCAGGACGCCGGCGAAGATCATCCAGGAGGCCACGACCGCCAGCTCCGCGCGCCCCCTGGCCAGCCAGGCCACGTCGAAGAAGAACGACGTCGCCAGGAGGCCGAGCGGGAAAACGATCAGGATCTGGTGGACGGGATGACCGAAGATGCGCGCTCTGGCTTTCATGCGGGAAGGGCGGGCTCTCCTCCCGCCGGTGCCGCATCGTAGGCGAGCTTCAACACTTCCGCAAAGTGCAGCGTGCCGCGGCCGGTCGATTGCTCGATCTGCTCGCGGCAGGAGAAGCCGTCGGCGATGATCAGAGTATCGGCACCGGCCTCGCGCACCATCGGCAGGAGCACGCGCTCCCCGACTTTCATCGAGAGGTCGTAGTTCTTCTCCTCGAACCCGAACGCGCCCGCCATGCCGCAGCAGCCGGAGTCAGGATGCGTCAGATCGAGGCCGATGCGCCGCAGCAGCACCTCCTCGGCGTCGAAGCGCATCACCGCCTTGTGATGACAGTGCGCCTGCACGAGTGCCTTGCGCTGCAGCACCGGCAGCACAACTTCCTCCTTCGCCAGAAACTCGCTGAGCGTGAACGTCGACTGCGCAAGCTTCTGCGCGCGTGTGTCGCGCGGAAAGAGGCCGGTCAGCTCGTCGCGGAACACGGATACGCAGCTCGGCTCGAGGCCGATCACCGGCACACCGGCGTCGAGATCGGGCGCCAATGCGTCGAGCGTGGTGCGCAGCAGCCGTTTGGCGCCATCGAGAAATCCCCAGTCGTAGAGCGGCCTTCCGCAGCACAAGCGCCGGCGCGGAATGCTCACGGAGTAACCGGCACGCTCGAGCACTTCCACGGCGGCCATGGCCGTGCCGGGGAGAAAGTGGTTGTTGAACGTGTCGGCCCAGAGCACGACGCGAGGTGCTTCGGAAGCAACGCGCTTCCTTCCCGCAAACTGCTGTCGAAAGGTCCTTTCGGCGAATTTCGGCATCTGCCGTTCTTTCGCCACACCGGCCAGCGTCTTCATGAACGGCAGCCGCGTCATGACATTGGCGAAGGTGGGAACATACGAGGCCATCCCGGCCCACCAGTAGATGAGGCCCATCGTGTACGCCGGCAGCGGCCGCAGGCGCCCGGCGTAGTAGTGGGACATGAACTCGGCCTTGTACGTGGCCATGTCCACCTGGGTCGGACAGTCGCCTTTGCAGCCTTTGCAGGCCAGGCAGAGATCGAGCGACTCCTTGACCGCCTCGTTGCGCCAGGAGCTGGGAACGGTCTCGCCCTCGAACATCTCGAACAGCAGCCGCGCCCGGCCGCGGGTGGAGTGCTCTTCTTCACGCGTGACCTGATAGCTCGGGCACATCGTGCCGCCGTCGAGACGCCGGCAGCGGCCCACGCCGACGCAGCGGAGGACGGCGTGATTCATCCGGCCGTGGTCTTCCTCGAACTGAAAATGAGTCGAGGGGTTCCACGGCTCATAGTCCGCGCCGAGGCGAAGGTTCTCGTCGGGCTCGTAGGGGACGATGAGCTTTCCCGGGTTCATCTTCCAATCGGGATCCCAGAGCGTCTTGAACTCGCGGAACGCGTTCATCAGCTCCGGCCCGAACATCTTCCCCAGCAGCGCCGCGCGCGCCTGGCCGTCCCCATGCTCTCCGGAGAAGGAGCCGCCGTGCGAGGCCACGAGATCCGCGGCCTCATCGATGAACGCGCGGAACCTGGTGATGCCGGGCTTAGAGGTCAGATCGAAGTTCGTGCGCGTGTGCACGCAGCCGTCGCCGAAATGACCATAGAAATCGCCGCCGTATTCGTAGCGCTCCAGGAGAGTGCGCAACTCGCGCAGATAGCGGCCGAGCTTCTCCGGCGCCACCGCCGCGTCCTCCCACCCTTCCCACATGAGAGGCTTGCCCGGCACGTGGCCGGTGGCGCCGAGTCCCGATTCCCGCACGGCCCAGACGAAGCGCGCTTCCTTCGAGCGATCGTCGAAGATGCGGGTGCGCGACGCGTCGAGCGAGGACGCCAGCCGCTGCGCCTTGGCCATGGCCTCGCCGAGCGTGGCGCCGCCGAACTCGACCAGCAGCCAACCGCCGCCCGGCGGCAGGAGGGCGATCCCGTGCGGATTCATCTTCTTGAACTGCTGATCGCGCACGAGCAGGTCGTCGAATCCCTCGAGACCGATCGGATCGTGGGCAAGAACGCGGGGCACATCGTCGGCGGCTTCATAGACGCTCGGATAACCGGCCACGACGAGCGCGCGCGCAGGGGGGCTGTGGACCAGCTTCGTCTTCGCCTCCAGCACGAGCACACACGTCGATTCGCTGCCGACGAGCGCGCGCGCCACGTGAAAGCCGTTTTCGGGCAACAGCTCGTCGAGGTTGTAGCCGGAGACGCGCCGCGGGATGCGTGGAAACTTCGCGCGGATCAGATCCGCGTAACGATCGCGAATCGATTTCAGACCCGCGTAGATCTCGCCGCGGCGTCCACCTTCGGCGATGATCGACGCCAGCTCCGCTTCGCTGGTGGCGCCGGCGCGCATGCGGATGCCGTCGTACGTCAGCACGTCCAGCTCCTCGATGTTGTCGACCGTCTTGCCGGACATGATCGAGTGCACGCCGCACGAGTTGTTGCCGATCATCCCGCCGAGCGTGCACTGCGCGTGCGTGGCCGGATCGGGACCGAACGTGAGTCCGTGCATCTCGGCGGCGCGGCGCAGATCGTCGAGCACGATCCCCGGCTCCACGCGCGCAAACTTCTGCGCCGGATTCATCTCCGCGATGCCGTGCATGTACTTCGACATGTCGACCACCACGGCCACGTTGCAGCACTGCCCGGCCAGGCTCGTCCCCGCGCCGCGCCCGAGGATCGGCGCCCTATGTTTACGCGCCAGAGCGACGGCGGCGATCACATCCTGCGCATCGCGCGGCACCACCACCCCGATCGGCACCTGCCGGTAGTTCGACGCGTCGGTCGAGTACAACGCCCGCGAGCCGTCATCGAAACGAACCTCGCCCCGAATCCCGCCGCGCAACTCCTCCGCCAGCCGCGCCGCATCGATGTTCAACGTCTGCAGACGATCGCGATGCTCGATGCGCTGCGGAGCGGAGCGATCGTTGCGCGAGAACTCGACGGGCGGATAACGGTTGATCTCGCGGCTCACGGGAGAGAGTGTAAGGCGGAGAATTGGTCGGGGACGGAGAGATGTTTGAATGTCCGAGGTAGAATTTCGACCATGGCTGAACCCAAACTGCGGACGATCAAAACCTTTCCGAGGAAGTCCTCCGTTACTCGGAGACAAGTGAGGGCTGCCGTCAAGGCTGTCATTGCCATGCGAGAGACTACAAACGTTCAGCAGGCTGACCGCAAGTCGAGCTTGAAACCGACTGCAGCGCGCAAGTAATGCCCGCCGCGCGGTACGACGAAAGCGTGTTCGTCAACTGCCCCTTCGACGACGCCTACCGGCAGGTCTTCGAGGCGATCGTTTTCGCGATTCACGACTGTGGCTATATCGCGCGATGTGCTCTCGAAGTCGATGACGCGAGCGAAGCGAGAATTGACAAGATCTCCCGCATCATCGCTTCCTGCAGATTCGGCATTCACGATATCTCTCGCACTGAGCCCGACCCAGGCACGGGTCTGCCACGCTTCAACATGCCTCTCGAGCTGGGGATGTTCCTGGGTGCCAGACGATTCGGTCGCGCGGAACAGAAGCAGAAAATCTCCCTCATTCTCGACGTCGAACGGTACAGGTACCAGAGATTCATCTCTGACATCGCCGGACAGGATGTCGCGGTGCATGGAGGCGAGCCGTTGCGGGCAATAGGGGTTGTCCGAGATTGGCTGAACACCGCAACACGAACTTCCGTCCGGATACCGGGCGGACGAGCGATTGCGGCCCGCTACGAGACCTTCCGCGCTGAGTTGCCGAGTCTCTGCGCGAGGACACGCCTGAAGGTTGAAGATCTCACGTTCAGCGACTATCTCGTACAGGTTGAAGAGTGGCTGAACCTCGACGCGCAGCTTGAACGCTGATCAACGACCCCAACCGGTCGCGGCACCGAAACTGCACTTTCCGGACGGTATGGCGGCCATACCGATCGAATCTGACGAGCCCGTTCCCGAGCATCCGTTTCTCTCCGCGGAGAGCATTCGCTTTTACCGGCAGGCGCTCTCGATTCTGACGAAGGCGAAGGTTCCGCATCTCGTGGGCGGGGCGTACGCCTATGCCCGCTACACGGGGATCGAGCGGCACACGAAGGACTTCGACGTTTTCATCCGCAAGGGCGATTTCGAGCGCGCCGCCAGGGCCTTCGAAGAGGCTGGTTACCAAAGCGAGCTGACTTTTCCGCACTGGCTCGGCAAGGCCTACGGGAAGGGTGAGGATTTTGTCGATCTCATCTTCAGTGCGGGCAACGGCGTGGCTCGCGTCGATGAACGCTGGTTCGAGCACGCCGTCAAGGACAAGGTGTTCGGCGTGGAGACGTTGCTCATTCCGGCCGAGGAGATGATCTGGTCGAAGGGACTGATCATGGAGCGGGAGCGTTATGACGGCGCGGACGTCGCGCACGTCATCCACGCCGTGGGCGACAAGCTCGACTGGGACCGCCTGATCGAGCGCTTCGGCCCGTTCTGGCGCTCTCTTTACGCACACATCGTTCTATTCGGATTCATCTATCCCTCGGCGCGCTCCAAGGTCCCGGCGCGTGTGGTCGAGGAGCTCACGGAGCGCGTACGCGACGAGACGCGCGCGGGCGATTCCGGCGAGAAGATCTGCTACGGCACGGTCATCTCACGACAGCAGTACCTCAAGGATGTCGACGAGTGGGGCTATCGGGATGCCCGTCTGCTGCACGGGCTGATGAATGAAGCCGAGATCGCGCACTGGACCGCCGGGATCGCCATCGACGGAGCGAAGTAGTTGTCGAGCGCAGCGCAGATAGAATCGGCCTTGATGCGCCATTCAGCGATGCGCCATCAGGCGTTTCCCGCCGGCCTTACGCGCGAAGACCTCGTGGCCTGGTATCGCGCCAACCGTGCGCGGACGCGGCAGCTCTTCGACATCGCGGTGCCTGAGGCGTACTACGAACGGCCGATCGCGCTGCGGAACCCGATCGTGTTCTACGAGGGGCATCTGCCCGGCTTCTCCGTCAACACGCTGGTGAAGCTGGCGCTCAAGCGCGACGGTGTCGACGCGCGGCTGGAGACGCTGTTCGCGCGCGGCATCGACCCCGAGGACGAAGCGGCCGTCCGCAGTCCCACGGATGTCTGGCCGGCGCAGGAGGAGGTGCAGACCTTCGCCGCCGCCTGCGACGCGCTCGTCGAAGAGACGCTCCGCACGGCGACGCTCGAGGACGACTCGGTCCCGCACCTCCGCGGGGGAGAAGCGGTGCTGACCATCCTCGAGCACGAGCTGATGCATCAGGAGACGCTGCTGTACATGCTGCACGCGCTGCCGTACGAGATGAAGGTCGGCGGTCGGCGGTCGGCGGTCGGCGGTGGAAAAGGCCCGACTGCGGACTGCGTCACGATTCCGGCGGGACGGGCCACGCTGGGTTTGAAACGCGGCGAGCAGTTCGGGTGGGACAACGAGTTTCCTGAGCAGGTCGTCGACGTTCCCGCGTTCACGATCGACGTGCACAACGTCACCAACGGCGCGTATCTCGAGTACATGAACGCCACCGGTGCGGCGGAGCCACATTTCTGGGTGCGTGGTGAGAATGGCCAATGGGATCGGCGCGGGATGTTCGAACAGGCACCGCTACCGCTCGATGCGGCGGTGTATGTCACACACGATGAAGCGGCCGCGTTCGCGCGCTGGAAGGGCAAGCGCCTGCCGGCGGAGGCGGAGTTTCATCGCGCCGCGTACGGCACGCCGTCCGGAGAAGAGCGTTCCCAGCCATGGGGCGAGGCCCTGCCTGATGCCACGCGCGGCAATTTCGATTTTGCCCGTTGGGACCCGGTCGCGGTCGGTTCCTATCCGGCGGGCGCGAGCGCCTGGGGTGTTCACGACCTCGTCGGTAACGGCTGGGAATGGACGTCGACCCTCTTCGCCGGTTTTCCCGGCTTCACGCCGATGCCGTCCTATCCCGAATACTCGGCCGACTTTTTCGACGAGGCGCACTACGTCCTCAAAGGGGCCTCGCCGGTGACGCCGCGCGAGCTGATCCGGCGCAGTTTCCGCAACTGGTTCCGCCCGAACTATCCGTACGTATTCGCGACCTTCCGCTGCGTCTCGTAGTGGGTCCGCGACGTGCACGCACGTTCGGCGTCATGCAAACGAAGACCTACAAACCCAAAACCTTCAACCTCTCCGGCCTCACCGGCATCTCCGACAAGACGCTGGAGATGCACTTCAAGCTCTACGAGGGGTACGTCACCAACACGAACCTCCTCACCGAGAAGATCGCGGGGATTCTCGCCGACGGCAAAGTAGACCAGGAAGAGATGCCCGCCTACTCCGAGCTCACCCGCCGTCTCGGCTTCGAATACAACGGCATGGTCCTGCACGAGTACTACTTCGGCAACATGAAGGCTCGCGGCGGCGATGAGGCTCCCAGCGGCTCGAAGTTCCGGGCCGCCGTCGAGCGCAGTTTCCCGAGCTATGACATCTGGAAAACCGACTTTGTCAGCGTCGGCAAGATGCGCGGCGTGGGCTGGGCCATGTGCTATCTCGACCCCGCCATGGGCAGCGTCTCCAACCACTGGATCACTCTGCACGAGACCGGCAACGTGGCCGGCTTCGTCCCGCTGCTGGTGATGGACGTCTGGGAGCACGCCTTCCTGCTCGACTACAAGCCCGCCGACCGCCCCAAGTACATCGAGGCGTTCCTCGGGAACATCGACTGGGATGCCGTGGAGGCCAGGATGTAACTTTTATCGGTAAAGTCCTTGACTAGACCGCCACCGCGGCCGATACTCCGAAGCATGCGACGCCCGGCCGTGAGCACGGCGCAACCTTTGGTGTTGCCCCACCGTACATCAACCCTATGGCAACACTGATCGAGGTCTCGGGCCTCCGCAAGCAATACACCTCGTCGTTCCGGAAGCCGAAGATCACGGCCCTCGACGGGATCGATTTCCAGGTCGGTGAAGGCGAGCTGTTCGGGCTGCTCGGTCCGAACGGCGCCGGCAAGACCACCACCGTCAAGATTCTTCTCGGTCTTACCCACGCCACCGAAGGCACGGCCTCGGTGTGCGGGCTGCCGGTCCGCAATCCCGAGTCGCGGCGCCGCGTCGGCTATCTGCCGGAAGGACACAAGATCCCCAACTACCTGACCGCGCGTCAGGCGCTGTCGATCTTCGGCCGCATGTCGGGGATGGATTCGGCGACGATCGCCAAACGCATCCCCATGCTGCTCGACAAGGTGCGGATGGGCGACTGGGTCGACGTGCGCATCAAGAAGTTCTCGAAGGGCATGACCCAGCGCCTCGGCCTGGCCTGCGCGATGATCCACGCGCCGCAGGTGCTGCTGCTCGATGAGCCGACCGACGGCGTCGATCCGGTCGGCCGCCGCGAGATCCGCGACCTGCTGCGCGAGGAAGCGAACAACGGCACGACCGTCCTGCTCAACTCGCATCTGCTGTCCGAGATCGAGCTGACCTGCGACCGCGTGGCCGTGCTGCGCAACGGCAAGGTTGCGGCGCTTGGCAGCGTCGACGAGCTGACGCGCAAGACCGCCACGTACAAGATGGTGGCCACGCCGATCGACGAGAGCCTCGTCTCGTCGTTCCGCGAGAGCGGTGCCGGCGTCGAGCGCGTCAACGGACACATGGTCCTCTCCGTCACCGACGTGCAGCACCTCAACACACTCGTCGATCAGCTCCGCTCGCGCGGTGGGGTCCTCAGCGAGCTCACCCCCGTACGCTCGACGCTGGAAGACGTCTTCGTCGACCTGATCCGCGCCGATGAGCACACCTCCGTAGGAGCTCACGAATGAAAGTATTAGCCGCCAATATCGAAGACGTGATGCGCGAGGCCGCGGCGCGGTGGACGCTCATCGCCTACTTCTTCCTCTCCACGGTCTTCATCATCATCTTCGCCTCCGCCATCAACCTCGACATCGTCGACGGCGCGCTGGCCGGCGCGAAGCTGTTCGGCAGGGAAGTGGAGATGGGGGGCAACGAGCTCTCCATCGAAAAGCTCGTGCTCGGGTTCGAGACCGGATTCTCCGGTTTCCTCTACGTCTTCTGCACGTTCCTGGCGATCTTCGCCACGGCGCACCTCGTGCCGCGCATGCAGGAGAAAGGGACGATCGACCTCTACCTGGCCCGGCCGGTGTCGCGCGTGCGCCTGCTGCTCTCCCGCTACCTGGCCGGCTTGATCCTCGCCGGAAGCAACGTCGTCTATCTGATGGGCTCGATCTGGGCCATCGTGGCGTGGAAGACGGGCGTGGCGAACGCGCGCTTCCTCATGGCCGGCTCGATCATCTTTCTCGTGATCGCGGTTCTCCTGGCATTCGCGTTCCTCGTGGGCGTGTTTACGTCATCGACCGCGGTCTCGATCATGGCCACCTACGGCATCTTCTTCTTCGGCCTAATGCTGGCGGCGCACGACAAGTTCGCCGCGGCCGTGTCGAAGCAGTGGCAGGCGAACGTCATCGAGACGCTCTACTGGGTCTTCCCGAAAACCGCCGAGCTGCTGACTTCCGTCGTCGCCTTCGTCGGCGGCGAACAAGTCCCGGAGCGCATCCTGCGCACCCTCTCGCCCGCGCCATTCCTGACCACCGCCGCATTCGGCGCTGGTTGCCTCATCCTCGCGTCGTTCTTGTTCACTCGAAAGGAGTTCTAAATGAACCGGATGCCCCTGTTTCGTGTAGTGGTTGCGCTCGTGGCCGTTGCCACGCTGGCTCTGCCGGCCATGGCCAAAGATGATGCTCTCTCGCTCGTACCGGCCAACGCCGTCACGGTCGGCATGGTGAAGCTCGCCGACATGCGCACGAGCCCTCTCTCTTCGCTCCTGTTCGAGCACACCGACAAGATGAGCTCCGACGGTGAGGCGGAGAAGTTCCTGAGCGAGACCGGCCTGTCTCCGACCAAAGACGTCGACGTGCTGGTCGTGGCCACCTCGCCGCGCACGAACCTCGGCTCCGAGGCCGATGTGGTCGTGATCGCGGAAGGCCGCTTCAACGCCGAGCGCCTCACGGCCGCTCTCGTCGCCCGCGGCGCCGTGAAGAAGGCCAACTACCTCCTGCTCCCGGAAAACGACGACAAGCACGGCGATGAGAACGGCGCCGTTGCCTTCCCCTCCGCCTCGATCGCGGTGGCCGGAACCGAGCGCGCCGTGATCGCGGCGCTGGCCGCACGCACGAGCGGCGGCACCGGCTTCCGCACCCGCGGCAGCCTGGGAGAGGACGTGGCCCGTCTCGACCCGAATGCGACCGCCTGGGCTCTGGTCGACGTGGCCCGCGCCGCGCGCCTGACCAAGGCCGGCAACATCAACACCGGCAAAGGCCCGTCGGGCGAGGCTCTGCAGGCCGCCATCCGCACCGTGTCGACCGTCGGCGTCTGGGCCAAGGACAAAGGCGACGCCCTCGAGCTCGGCGCGTTCGGACTCTCCAACGATGCCGAGACGCTGCAGCTCCTGGAAGACACCATCCGCGGCGGCCTCTCCGCCCTGCGCCTGGCCGCACGCGAGAAAGCGCCGGACATGGTCACCGTGCTCCGCAGCTTCGACGTCTCGACCAAGAAGGACGCCGTGCTGATCGAAGGCTCGATCCCCGCCGGTACGCTGCGCGAGATGATGGCTAAGAAGCGCGCCTCGAAGTAACTCCCCTGAACGAAACCGAGGCGACGGGCGAAAGCCCGTCGCTTCTGCGTTTTAGACAAACCGGCGCAGGTGCTCGCGCCACCACGGCCAGTCATGGCCGAACTGGCCCGGCCAGAGCTCGAAGTGGTTGAGAACGCCCTTCGACGACAGCAGGTCGGAAAACTCACGGTTCTTCTTCGCCAGCGAGTCGTGCTCTCCCGTGGCGATGACCCAGCCGACGCGCGCCAGCTTGCCCGCCAGCTCGTTGTCCATGTTCGGGATGTACGCGGTCGGGCAGTGGAAGTAGCAGTTGTCGTCCCAGTATCCGTCCGTGAACGAGTGGACGTCGTACACCCCGGAGAAGCAGATGGCCCGGCTGACGACGTCCGGGTAGCGCGCCGCGAAGTTCGACGCGTGATACGCGCCGAAGCTCGCCCCATACACGACCAGATCGCCGCGTTGGGCCCGGTTATGGATGTAGGGCACGAGCTCGTTGCGGAGGTACGAATCGTACTGCGCGTGGCGCGCGGCGCGAACGGCCGGATGGACGCTCCTGTTGTACCAGCTCTCGTCGTTCACGGTGTCGGGCAGGATCAGCTGGATCTCTCCCGCATTCACCTTGTCCGACAGCGAGGCGGCCAGCTTGAAATCCTCGTTCTCGTAGTAGCGCCCCGCCGAGGTGGGAAAGAGGATCACCGGCCGGCCGAACTTGCCGAACCAGAGATACTCCATGTCGCGGCCGAGCGATGGGGAAAACCATCTGACGTGTTCTCTGTACATAAATTGAATTGAGAATTAAGAATTGAGAATTGAGAATGAAAAAACAGCGACATTTACCGTCGCCGGTTTCTCGCTTCGCAATTCTCAATTCTCAATTCCGTTGCCCTGAGGGCCGCGGATTCTATACGATGCGCGCCCACATCGACGGGGAGAGCAAACTCTATGCGCAAGAAGAAGATCGGCATTCTGTTCGGCCAGGAAGACACCTTTCCCTGGGCCCTCATCAACGCCATCAACGAACGCGGCGGCGAGGACGTGGAGGCCGGCCTGGTGGAGATCTCGTACCTCAAGGACGACGGCGTCTTTCCGTACGATCTCATCCTGGACCGCATCAGCCACGAAGTTCTGTTCTACCGCTCCTACCTCAAGTGCGCCGCGGCCTCGGGCGTGCGGATCGTGAACAATCCGATCTGGTGGTCGGCCGACGATAAGTTCTTCGACAACCTGGTAGCCAAGGCCGCCGGCGTGGCCGTGCCGCGCACGGTCCTCCTGCCGCACAAGCAGCACCCGCCGAACACCGACTCGAAGTCGTTCCGCAACATGCGGATGGTGGACTGGGACCAGGTCTTCACCTATCTCGGTTGGCCGATCTTCATGAAGCCGGCCTATGGCGGCGGCTGGAAGGACGTCTACAAGTGCGACGATCCCCACGAGTTCTTCGCCGCCTATGACCAGACGCGCGACCTGGTGATGATGGCGCAGGAAGCGATCGAGTTCGAGCTGTACTACCGCTGCTACGTCCTCGGGCGCAAACGCGTGCGCATCATGGCCTACGACCCGAAAGCGCCGTTCCACGAGCGTTACGTGAAGAACCCCCCGCCGATGGAGCCCGCCTTCGAGGCGCGCATCGTCCGCGACGCTCTCGCGCTCTGCGACGGCCTCGGCTACGACATGAACACGGTGGAGTTCGCCGTGCGCGACGGCATTCCCTACGCCATCGACTTCATGAACTGCGCGCCGGATGCCGACGTGCATTCGGTCGGACAGGAGAATTTCGACTGGATGGTGGCCAACATGGCCGAGGTGCTGATCGAGATCGTGCGCGGCGAAAAGAAGTTCGAGCTGACCGGGAACTGGCCGACTGTGATGGATGTGACCAAGGACATCGGCAGCCCCGTAGCTTAAACTTCCGGCCATGGCGCCAACACCGTCGTTCACGCTCGGTATCGAAGAAGAGTTTCAGGTCGTCGATCCGCAGTCGCGCGAACTCAAGTCGCACATCCACGAGCTATTCGCCGAGGGCGAGAAGCGGCTCAAGGATGAGATCAAGCGCGAGATGCACGACGCGGTGATCGAGGTCGGTACGCCGATCTGCCAGAACATCCAGGAGGCGCGGCGCGAGATCACGCGGTTGCGCCGCGAGATCATCACCCTCACCGGCGAGGCCGATCTGGCCATCGCCTCCGCCGGAACGCATCCCATCTCGCACTGGGCGAACGTCCCCATCACACCGCATGCGCGCTACGACCAGATCGTGTACGAGCTGCAGATGCTGGCCCGGGCGAACCTGATCTTCGGACTGCACGTGCACGTGGCGGTGGAGGACCTGGAGACGCGTATCCAGATCATGAACTCCGCGCGCTACTTCCTGCCGCACATCTTCGCGCTGTCGGTGAACTCGCCGTTCTGGTGCGGGCACAACACGGGGTGGAAGAGCTATCGCGCCAAAGTGTTCGAGCGCTTCCCGCGCACCGGCCTTCCCGATCACTTCGATCGCCTCAGCGACTACGACGCCTATGTGGCCACGCTCATCAACACCAACACCATCGACAATCCGAAGAAGATCTGGTGGGACGTCCGTCCGCACCCGTTCTTCCCGACGCTCGAGTACCGCGTCTGCGACGTGCCGATGCGCATCGACGAGACCATCTGCTTCGCCGCGCTGTTCCAGGCCCTGACCGTGAAGCTCTACCGGATCCACTCCAAGAACATGGGTTGGCGCCAATACCGCACTGCCCTCCTGGAGGAGAACAAGTCGCGGGCGGCCCGGTTCGGCATTCAGGGCAAGCTGATCGACTTCGGCCGCGGCGAGGAAGTGCCGTACACCGACCTCCTCGACGAGCTGCTGCTGTTCGTTGACGACGTCCTCGACGAGCTCGGCTCGCGCGAGGACGTCTACTACGCCCGCAAGATCATGGCCGAGGGAACCGGCGCCGACCGCCAGCTGGCCGTCTACGCCGAACGGAATGACTTGCGCGATGTAGTCGATTACATCGTGCGCGAGACCAAGCAGGGAGTGGTGTGACTCCCAACCCATAGAAAGACCGAGAGAACCCCGAGCCCTTGACTGCCATCGCCCCCCTTCCCGTTGCCATGCCGAAGTACGACATTCACCAGCCGCCGCCGTTCTTCGAGTACGTGCGGCTCAGCGACGACTCCGTCCCGGAGGCGCGTCGCGATTGCGTCGATGTCGCCCTCCTGGACATGAATCATTCGTGGCCGAACGTCGGCCATGACGCGCTCGTGCATGTCGTGCTCGAAGCGGCCGATGCGTTGCGCGACGAGCTGGAGCGCAACGGGATGAAGGTGCGCGTGTTGTCCCATGACGTACGACGCCGCAATGCCGTCCCCGCCTCGCCGAATGGACGCTTCCAGCTTTACATCGGCACCGGCGGTCCCGGCCACCTCGACCCCCGTCTGAACGACGGAACGGACGAGCACAGCCAGGGAGTGACCGAGAGCGACGCGTGGGAAGCTCCGCTCTTCCGCCTCTTCGACGACATCCTCACCGACCGCACGGCGGCGATGATCGCCGTATGCCATTCATTCGGGTTGGTCTGCCGCTGGTCGGGCGTGGCCGTGCCGGTGCTGCGCGAGGAGAAAAGCAGCGGTATGCCGCTGAATCGCCTTTCGCGCGAAGCGCTGCAGCATCCGTGGTTCGCGCAATTCTCGCGAGCGCTTCCAGACCGCCAGCACTTCCGCGTCATGGACAACCGCCTCTTCGACCTCATCCTGGACACGCCCGGAAAGAGCATTCCGATCGCGTTCGAAGCAGCCAGCAACACCGCCCTGACGATGATCGAGCTGGCTCGCGACGCCGCCGGCACGATGCCGCGCTTCATGGGCGTGAATCACCATCCCGAGATCATCGACCGCGACCACATCATGCAGGTACTCGACGAGAAGCGCGCCCGCGGGGAGGTCAGCGACCGCTGGTACGAAGAACGCGCCGTCACCATGCGCGACCTCTTCCGCGGCGAAGAAGAGCGCCAGAGCCAGCTGACCTCGCACTACACGCTGATCGAGCCGCTGCGGCATCATCTGGAACGGGTGATCGCGGAGAGAAGCTCCTAAGAGCTAACACCTAAGACCCTAAGACCTCATCCGCATACAATCCCGCCAATGCCGGCCTCCGGACTGAACATCGTCGCCATTGGCGGCGGAACGGGCCTGTCGACGCTTCTGCGCGGCCTGAAGCGGTTCGTCAAAGGCGAAGGGCCGTGGTCGGTCGACCACCTCGGCGCGGTCGTCACGGTCACCGATGAAGGTGGCAGCTCCGGGGTGTTGCGCAAGGAGTTCGGGATGCTGCCGCCGGGCGACATCCGCAACTGCATCGTCGCGCTCGCCGAGGAGGAGCGGCTCCTCTCGCAGCTCTTCTCCTATCGTTTCGATACGGACTCCGCGCTGAAGGGCCATTCGCTCGGTAACTTGCTGCTCACGGCCATGACCGATATCACCGGAAGCTTCGACAACGCCGTGCTCGCGGCGTCCGAGGTCCTGGCCATCCGCGGCGAGATCTACCCCTCCACGCTCACGGACGTACGCCTGCGCGCGGAGCTCGAGGACGGGTCAGTGCTCGTCGGCGAGGTGGCCATCAGCGGCTCGCACATCGGCGAGGCTCCGCGCACCACGGTCCGTCACGCGCGCATCACCCACCTCGGCATCGATCCGCCCGACGCCGCACCGACCGCCGGCGCACTGGCCGCGCTGGCCGCGGCGGATCTCATCATCATCGGGCCCGGCTCGCTCTACACGTCCGTGCTGCCGAATCTGGTCATCGAACCGCTCGCGGAAGCGCTGCGCAACGCCAGGGCGCTGCGCGTGTACGTTTGCAACGTCATGACGCAGCCGAATGAGACCGACGGCTACACGGCACAGGACCATCTGAGCGCCATCGCCGAGCACGCCGGCCTCGTCGTCGACGTGATGGTCATGAACGGCAGCCGTCCTTCGGAGACGATCCTCGCCAACTACGCGGCGATGAACCAGTTCCCGGTGCGGTTCGATCTCGAGGCCATCCGCGCACTGGGCGTGACCCCTTTCTTTGGCGACATCATTGCTACGGGGGCGGCCGGAGAGGACGATTACGTGCGCCACGACCCCGACGCCCTGGCGCAGACGATCTTCCAGATCTATGACCGCTATGGGCGCACATTGGAACGGATGAGGAAAGACGCCGCGCAACCATGAACGACAATCTCGAGATCATCATCCTCGCGGCCGGTCTCGGCACGCGCATGAAGTCCGCCACGATCAAGATCCTGCATCGCGCCGCGGGCCGGCCCATCATCGATTACGTGCTCGATCTGGCCGGCGAGCTGTCGCCGAACCCGCCGGTGATGGTCGTGGGACACCAGCGCGACGCCGTGCAGGAGGCGGTCGGATCGCGTGCCCGCTTTGCGGTGCAGGAGCCGCAGCACGGCACCGGTCACGCGGTGCTGCAGGCCGCACCCACGCTCGAGCCGGCAGGCATCGCCAACAAGCGCGTGCTCATTCTCTCCGGCGACGTGCCGCTCACCCGGCCGGAGACCCTGCAACGGCTGCTCGAAGAGCACGAACGCGCCGGCAATGCCCTTACGCTCCTGACGATGAGGCTCCCCGACCCCGGCATGTACGGCCGCATCGTGCGCAGCGCCGACGGCACGGTGACGCGCATCGTGGAAGCGAAAGACGCCTCCGACGACGAGAAGGGCATCGATGAAGTCAACGCCGGCATCTACGTCTTCGAAGGCGCGCATCTCTTCGACAATCTGCGCAACCTCTCGCCGGACAACGCGCAGAAGGAGTACTACCTCACCGATCTTCTCAAAGTGATCCGCGACGGCGGTCATCAGGTCGGCGCGGTGATCGCCGGCGATCCGGTGGAAGCGCTCGGGGTCAACTCACGCGCCGACCTGGCCCAGGTCGAGAACGAGATCCAGCGCCGCGTGATCACGAAGCTCATGAGCCAAGGTGTCACGTTTCGCAATCCCTCCACGGTGGTCATCGATTCGACCGTCGCCATCGGCCCGGACACCGTCGTCTATCCGTTCGTCACGCTCGAGGGAACGACGCGCATCGGCCGCGATTGCGTCATCGAGCCCGGCGTCCACCTGATCAACGTCACGGCCGGCAATGACGTGCATCTAAAGACCGGCACCGTGGCCGAGGATGCCATCATCGAGGACGAGGCCGCAGTGGGACCGTACGCGCATCTACGCCCCGGAACGCAGCTCGGCCGCCGCGTGAAAGTCGGCAACTTCGTGGAGACGAAGAAGGCCGTGTTCGGCGAGGGTGCCAAGGCATCGCATCTCTCGTACATCGGCGACGCCGAGATCGGCGCGGACGTCAACATCGGTGCCGGCACGATCACCTGCAACTACGACGGCAAGAACAAGCACAAGACCATCATCGAAGACGGAGCCTTCATCGGCTCCGACTCCCAGCTCGTGGCCCCCATCCGCATCGGCCGCGGAGCCTACGTCGGCGCCGGCTCGACCATCACCAAGGACGTTCCCGCCGACGCGCTCGCCCTCAGCCGGACGCCGCAGCGCGTGATCGAAGGCTGGGCGAAAAAGAAGTCTTAGGCTACGTGCTACCGCAAGGGCACGATGGTACGGCCCGGCGTGCGCAGGACGATGTCGCTCTTCTGCCGCAGCACGATCTTCTCGCCGCGTTTGGCCACGACCTCCGTGGCGGCGCGATCGTTTGCCTTGCTGACGGCTACGGTGAACGTCACTTCCAGACCGTCGCGCACCTCGGTCTTCGTCTGCCGCTCTCCCGGCGCGACGATCACCTCGGGGGCTACGAATCCGTAGCGCTCATCGGTGGCGTCGTACACCGACGCACGGCAGGTGTAGGTTTCGGGTGTGGCGCGGCGAAGCAGCTGGAACTCGTCATGGGCGGACGGCGCGACCGACACCTGCACACCGAGGGGAACGGCGTCATTCGAACGAATCGCACCAAGCAGAAGCAACGCAAGAACGGGAACCATCGCAATACGCTTCATGACGAGCCTCCTCTGGTTGAGCTGAGGAAAAGATAACTCACCTGCGCTGCAGATCCACGCGCATTCTCCCGAAGTCGATCACCACGTTGAAGTGGCCGAGGAAGTTCTGGCCGATGATGCCGACGGCGGCATCGTTCTCGTCCCCCGCGTACATCGGGATCGTCTCGAAGGTCCCTGCCCACTGGTCGATGCCCACCTCCACATCCACCAGTTTGGAGCCGTGCTTCATCGCGCCACCCAGTCCCTGTAGCGTGGCCGAGTGCTGCGAGCCGAAGACGGCTACCGGCATGTCGGACATGCGCGCTTCGTTGAGGAACGTGATCTCCGATCCGGTGTCGATCACGAAGAGGAACCATCCCTTGCGGTTGACGGCGGCGCGCACGTGCGGGCGGAAGCCTTTGAAGAAGAGGTTCTGGTCGGCGTCCGGCTGGCGGTCCCGCGCCGCGAGATGCTTGAATGTGATGTGGCGGGTGTCGAAGTTGAGGTCGAGCCGGAACTCTTTCAGCAGATTGGTGCCGAGCAGGAAGTTCATGCTGAACTCCTTGCCTTCCTTCCTGTTGATGAGAAAGCGCATCTTCTCGTCCGGCATGATGGCCACGGGGATGTTCTCGACCACCATGCCGCCGAGCTCCAGCGTGTCCAGAATGCCGAAGCTCACATTGATCGGCTCGCCGAGGAGACCGTAGAACGTTCCCTGGAACGTACCCAGGCTGCGCACAGGAAGGGAGGCCGCCAGGCGGCTCGAAATGATCGAGAGCACGGCCCCCGAGTCGACGATGGCTTCCATTTCGTCGCCACCGTTGACGCGCACCGTGATGCGCGGCACATCCGGCCGGCCGAACCGGAACGGCAGCCGTTCCTCGTTCTTGCCGCTGAAGCGATAGACCGGTATCCCGGACAGCGCTTTCAGATAATCGAGGTGCCATTGCCGGATCTTCATCCCCCGGCTGATGGCGATGTTCGCCCACTCCAGGCTGGAGTCGAAGTTGTTGGAGAGGAGCTCGACTTGCGAAAGGTCCCAGGCGATGTCGGCGTACGTCCCGCGGACCGGATTGAGATCGAGCGCCAGGCGCAGGTTCCGGCGGGCGTCGTCGAAACGCCCCGACGCCAGATAGGCGTTTCCGTAATCCGCCAGCTCGGCTGCCAGCTTTTGCTGCTTCGGATCGCGCGCGGCCTGCTCCAGCGAGTGCGCGTAATCGGCCTTTTTCAGCGTCGACTGGATGTCGGAGCTGCGATCGATGCTGGCCGGCGTGAGCAGCAGCGGCTGGATGCTGACGTCTTTGTAAAGGGCACAGCCGCTCAGTGCGATCAGGAACGCTACCGCGGCTCGCTTGCGAAACATGGCCATCTCCTCGGGAACGCCGCGATTGTACGAGCCTTATCGGCCGGCGGCGCGAGCGACGCGGTTTCGAAACAACGCCTTTGATGATCCGTGACAGGAGAGGAGGGCAGACGGCAGAGCGCAGAGGGCAGAAGTGAAACCAACGGGGGTGGCGGGCGCTTCTGCCCTCTGCCTTCTGCGCTCTGCCCTCTCTTCACCCCCGCACGAGAATGCCCAGCTCGCGAATCTGGTACGCCAGCGCCTGCCGCGACATCTTCAGGGCGGCGGCGGTCTTGTTCTGGTTGCCGGCCGATTCGAGGAGAGAGCGTTCGATGAGGTCGCGTTTGAAGCGCGTGACGGCGTGCTGATACGATCCGGCGGCGTTGCGGGCCGGGGCAATGTTCCGCAGACGCTCGGGGAGGTGCTCGACCTCGATCTCCCTGGCTCCCTCGCCGGCCATGGCATGGGCGGCGCGGATCGTGTTCTGCAGCTCGCGGACGTTGCCCGGCCAGGAGTAGGCGGCGAAGATGGCTTCGGTGTCGGGCGAGAGGAGCGCGGGGCCGGAGCGGTGCCTGGAGCGCTCGGCGGCGAGGAAATGCGCGGCCAGCAGAGCGATGTCGGTGCCGCGCTCGCGCAGGGGCGGCAGCAGCACTTCGACGCCGCGGACGCGGTAGTAGAGGTCGTCGCGGAAGCGCCCCTCCTCGACCGCGGCGTCGAGACGGCGATTCGTGGCGCTGACGACGCGCACGTCGGCGGAACGGTTCACGGTGTCGCCGACGCGGCGAAACTCCCCTTCCTGCAGAAAACGCAGGAGCTTGGCCTGGGCCGGCAGCGGCAGCTCGCCGACTTCGTCGAGAAAGAGGGTCCCGCCATCGGTGGTCTCGATGAGCCCCGCGCGGTCGCGGTCGGCGCCGGTGAAGGCGCCGCGCACGTGGCCGAACAGCTCGCTCTCGACGAGATTCTCCGGAAGCGCCGCGCAGTTGACCGGCGTGAAGGTCTTCTGGCGCCGCGACGACTGGCGATGGATGGCGCGCGCGACGAGCTCCTTGCCGGTGCCTGACTCGCCGAGGATGCAGACCGCCACGTCGCGCCGGGCCACGCGGGCCACCAGCGATTCGATCTCGCGGATGGCCGGAGATTGCCCGACGATCCCGTCGATCACTCCCGTTCGTGCAGGAACGGCGTTCTCCTCCTGTTCGAGCAGGCGGCGGAAGCGGTGGTTCTCGGCGCGCATGCGAAAGATCGCCGCGATCGCTTCGCGTCCGCCGGTCGTCCATTGCGACGAGCCTTCGATGAAGAGCCGTTCGCGCTCGCTGCACGCGGTCCAGTCGGTAGCACCGTCGAGAGGATCGAACGCCGTCACGGCATGCGATCCGATCGCGCTCCACTGCCCAAGGCGATTGCGCGTGGCGAAACACCACGGAACGTCGAAATCGTGCGCCGCGAACGGGAAGTCGCGCGTGGCCGCCGCGCGGAGGAGGCACAGCTCCGTTTCCGCCGGAGCAGGCGCGGCGTCGAAGGCCAGATCGAGCTCCGTCGCGATCGCGCGGGCGTTGGTCATGTCGCCATTGGCGATCGCGGCGCGGAAGCGGATCAGCTTCGCCGGGACCGATTCGCCCTCGGCGTGCTGCCAATCGCCGTGCAGGCGATCGTGGCGGCGCGTCAGCTCGGCATTGCCGGAACGGCCTGTGGAGAACCGTGGCACGCGGCCTTCCATCCGTTCGAGCTCATCGAGAATGAGCGCCGCGGCCTCGCGAATCTGATCGCGGCCGCGGGCGTCGTACACCGCCTGTGCGGCGCGGCGCGCATCGGAGAACCGGCCCCGCGAAAAGTCGAGATGCGCGACGAGGAGCTGCACCTCGCCCAACCGCACCGCATCGTGGTTGCTGGTGTAGTAGTGCCGCAGGCGCGCGATGCGCTGTGAGGCGTGCGCCCACTGCCCGGCATCGGCAGCGAGATAGGCGAGCGTGAAGAGAATGCCGCCGGCGGCACGGTCGCCCTGCGTTTCCTCCACTTCCTGCAGCGCTTCCACGGCCACGGCGCGCGCCTGGTCCCACTCTCCCGCGGAGAACGTGGCGAAGAGCCGGTCGAGTGACGCATCGGTCCGCTCGATGGTGCTCCTGGCGCGACCGTGTGCTTCGGCCGCCCACCGTGCCGCCTCGCCGCAATCACGGCGCTCGAACGCGCGATATGAGGCCAGGCGCGCGGCCAGATAGTGATCCGCCGGCAGGGCGATGTCGGTATTCGCGAGGTCGAGCAGGGCGCGCTCGTAGTCGAGCCGGACCTGCTCCTCGCCCGTCGTGGGGTCACACGCGTCGAGTGCGCGAGCCTCCTCGCCTTCCCGATCGAGCAGCCGCAGCAACTCGGCCCGCAACACTTGCGCCTCGAACGCGGGAGGGACGTTCTCCAGCCGCGACAGCGCCGTGGCGTAGTCGCCCATGCGCCGCTCCGCGCGCGCCAGCACGAGCTCGTCGCCGGTGCCGAGATCGCGCGCATCGCGGTACAGGCCGCAGTCGATCAGCGCATGCGCGTAGCGCCGGGCGAGCAATGGCGTGAGGACGGTCTCCGGAACGCGGCGCAGCGACGCCACCGTCTCCTCGGCGTTTCCCAACTCAGTGTTCTCGAGCACCGCCGTTGCGGACCCGGCATCGCCGGCATCGAGCCACAACAACGCGGCGCGAATGCCGTCCGCATGCGCCGCGGCCACCCCGCAGATGGAAGGACGCGAAGACGCGGGAATGGTCCGCGCCGCTTCATCGCGCACGGCGTCGCTTGCGAACGCGAACGAGGTGTCGTCGAGTGACGTCACCCCATCGACGACGAGCTCTTCGAGCGCACCGTGAAAGAGAAAGTGGTCGAGGAACGCGGTTGCCAGAGGCCGCGGCACGACCGTTCCGAGAAGCGCCAGCGCGCCGATGTACGAGCGGGCCGGCTCGGCCAGGCTCGGCAGCGTCGCGGCGCGCGGAGGCACATCGCCGTGCGCCAGATACGCGGCAAATGCGGGTGAATCGACGAACTCGGACGGCGGCACATCGAGCGCATGACGCGCCGCCAGACGCGGCGCGATCAGGAATGGGCGCGACTCGGGAAGCGCGTTCGCGTTCCCGGGAATCAGCCATGTTCCATGGTTCCCGTTCGAGAGCAGCTCGACCACATGGCGCGAGCCTTCGTCGAACGCCCGCTCGCCGACGACGATGAACACGTGCCGCTCCCGCGACGTCGCCGCCAGGATCCGTTCGGCGACCGCCGCCACGCTCGACGCCCGATCCTGCTCGAGCGCTCCGAGAGCGGAGTAGCGCTCGAGCGGCGACGCTCCGCGAAGAACGATCACCCGGAACGTTCCGTCGAGCTCCGCGAAGCGTTCCACCGCCTCCACACACTCGGCCCCGGACTGGGACGGATACCCGAATCGCCCGCCGTCGTTGGCCAGCATGCGCAACCCTTCGGCACCCGGCACCGCGATCGCCCCGCACGCGGAACGCCGCATCCATCGCAGGTCCGCTGCGGCATCCCGCGAGACGCGTGCGAATGCCTCCGCATAGATGGCGTCGGCGCGTGCCCACGATTGCCGCAGGAGGTCGAGCTCCGCGCCGGTCTGCTCCGCGAATTGTTGGGCGAGCGTCAGCACCGGCGGCGCCAGCGACGGATCGCACGCACGCGCGGAGACGCGCACGAGGCGCACGTCGCTCCCCCGCTTCTGCACCACGGCCCACTCCGAGGGGTCGAATTCGCCGTCGGCGATGCCGGCGAACTGCAGCAGCGCCTGATGCGCCGCGAACTGGGCCAGGAGAGACAGCCGGTCGCGCGCGCCGAGCTCCCGCACCTCGGCGAGGGGCGTCGCTGCCAGCGGCTCCTCCCACGGCAGCGATGCATGCCGAAAGGTGGCCACGAGCGCACGGTCCCAGCCGAACGCGCGAGCGTCCACGACAGACGCGGCACGGTCGCGCCGAGCGCTTCCCCGCATGCTCATGGATGGACGGACAGAGTAACGGATAAGTGTCTCTAAAGATACATTTGGACGTCACGTACAATCCCGCGCGATGAACGATGTCGAGATCGGGATGGAAGCAGCGAGGCGCGGGGCCGCCATCCTGCTGCGGTACTGGGAGCAGCTCGGGAAAGACGACGCCGACCTGAAGGCGCGCAACGACTGGGTCTCGCGGGCCGACCGGGAGAGCGAAGACGCGATCATGGCCGCCATCCGCGAGCTCTCTCCGGGCGATGCGTTCCTGGGCGAGGAAAGCGGCGCCAGCGCGGGATCCAACGATCGCACGTGGGTCATCGACCCGCTCGACGGCACGTCGAACTATCTGCAGCACTTCCCGTTCTGGTCGGTCTCGATCGCGCTGCGCGAGCGCGGCGAAACGGTCGCCGGCGTCGTCTACGAGCCGCTGCGCGATCTCTTCTTCACCGCCGGCCGCCGCGCCGGCGCCTTTCGCAACGGCGCGCGGATGCGCATCTCCTCGCAGGGAACGCTGGAGGGCTCGTTCATCGCCACCGGCTTCCCGTTCCGCGCCCAGGAGTACGTCGCGCCGTACGTGGCCATCTTCACCGACGTGATCCGCACGTCGAAAGGCGTGCGGCGCGCAGGCTCGGCCGCGCTCGATCTCGCCTACACCGCGGCGAGCATCTTCGACGGGTTCTTCGAGATGCACCTCGCGCCGTGGGACGTGGCCGCGGGCGCGCTGCTCGTCACCGAGGCGGGAGGAGTGGTCACCGACTTCTCGGCCGGCCAGCGCTGGCTGCAGCGAGGGAACATCGTCGGCGCGCCAGCGGGAGTGCATCGCGATCTGATGAACGTCATCGCCCGTCACGTCACCGAGGATCAGCTCGATCACCGCAAAGGGCCGCCGATCGAGGTTTGACGTCGTGGCCCGCAAGCTCCCGAAAGCGTTCTATCTCCATGACACGGTTTCCGTCGCGCGGGCCTTGCTCGGCTGCGTGCTCTGGCGGCGGCTCGAGCACGGTGAGCTGCTGGCAGCGCGCATCGTCGAGACCGAGGCGTACCTCGGCGCGAACGACATGGCCAGCCATGCGCGGCGCGGACTGCGCTCCACGCGCAACGAGTCGATGTACCTCGAGGGCGGCCACGCCTACGTTTACTTCACCTACGGAATGCACTGGTGCCTCAACGTCGTGACGCAGGACGCCGACGTGGCCGAGGCCGTGTTGTTGCGCGCGGCGGAACCGCTGCGTGGAATCGAGGCGATGCGCGAGCGCCGTCCGAAGGCGAAGAAAGAGCGCGAGCTGATGAACGGGCCGGGGAAGATCTGCATGGCCATGGACATCGACCGCCGCATGGACGGGCAGAGCCTGCGCGGCGATTCGCTGTGGATCACCGCCCGCGATCTGGAGGTCGGCGAGCACGACATCGCCGTCAGCCCGCGCGTCGGTATCGACAATTCCGGAGACGCCGCGGCCTGGCCGCTGCGCTTCTTCCTCCGCGGCAACCCGCACGTCTCCGCGCATCGTCATGTCTGATCCCGCCGATCACTACCGCACGCTGGCCGGGCCGGCCGAGCTCCGGCAGAAGATCGAGCGCTCCGAGTTCCTCGGCATCGCCTTTCCGGTGACGCGCGAGGAAGACTTCTTCGCGGAGCTCGAGCGCATCCAGAAACGCCATTTCGACGCCACACACCACTGCTGGGCGTTTCGGCTCTTCGCGGACGCACGGTCGCGCAGCTCCGACGCCGGCGAGCCCTCGGGCACCGCCGGCAAGCCGATCCTGGCCGCCATCGAAGGCGCCGCGTTGCACGACCTCGGCGTCATCGTCGTGCGCTGGTATGGAGGCGTCAAACTCGGCACCGGAGGCCTCTCGCGCGCCTACCGTGACACCGCCGCCGCCACGCTCCGGGACGCGCGGTTCCTTGATCGCTACGTGTACCAGCGCATCCGTGTGATCGTGCCGTTCGACGCGCTGAATCACATCTATCGGATGGTCAGCCCGCCCGATGTCGTGCTCGTCGAAGAGCGGTACGGAGAAGAGAACGAGTTCTTCTTCGACGTGCGGCTGTCAGGGGTGGAGGCGTTCACGAAGCGGGTGTTCCGGTTCAATCCTGAGCGAACTCCTACTCCTCCGTAACCGTCGTTTTCGCAATCCGGTCGCCTGTGCGCGGTTTTCCCAGGAGCACGAGCACGACCTCGAGGAGGTTCCACCCGGGGATGACCAGGGGAAGGTTGCGGAGGAAGGAGCGGCCGTAGCCGCAGCCTTCTCCCTGAGGGGTGAGCAGGCGCAGGCCGAGGAGTTGCTTGCCGATGGAGCGGCGGCGGAACCCGTCGCGGAAGAGCATGGCCAGCATGAGGATGGCCAGCGCGGCCCACCACACCAGCTGGATTCCTTTGGGCGTGGTGGTCCAGGTCATGGCGTAGCTGACGATGGAGGCCGGCAGCACCAGGATGATGGCGATGGAGAGGGCGTCGACCAGGAAGGCGGCGATGCGGAGAAGTTTGGTCTGAGGGCTATCGTTCACGGTTTCCGGAAACCTCGGCAGGGGATTGTCGTACAACCGTCCAGCAGGTGTCGTATGAACAGACTCAACCGTTCGCTTTATTTACTCCCCATCGTGGCCGTCACGATGGCCGGCGCCGTTGCGTGCGGCCGGGCGGACGGCCGGACCACCGGCCGTAGCCGCAGCAGCGAGGCTACGGTCACCATCAGCCGGACCTGGCCCGCGGCTTCGATCCGCCAGCTGCGCGTCTTCGAAGTCGACGGCAGCATTTCCGTCGAAGCGGCGCCGACGAGCGACATCTCGCTCGTGGCCACCGCCAGCGGCGATCTGGAGATCAAGAAGGGCGTCGAGAACGACGGCCTCTTCGAGACCACGCTGGAAGGCGACACGCTCCGCATCGGACGGAAAGAGCACCGCGACCGCGTCAAGTTCCACATCCCGATCCTGTTCGGGAGCAATGAAAAGCAGATCGACTACGTCCTCCGCGTTCCCCCCACCGTGATTCTCGAGGTCATGACCGTGAACGGCCGCATCGTCACGCGCGGCGTCGAGGGCGAAACGCAGGCCACCACCGTGAACGGAAAGATCGACATCGAGACGGCGGGCCTCAACGAGCTGCGCGCCACCACCGTGAACGGCCAGGTGAAGGCCAAGTTCACGCGCGACTTCCAGGGCGCGCGCTTCAAGACCGTCAACGGCGGCGTGGAAGCCTTCTTCCCGCAGAACGCGTCGTTTGCCGTCGACCTCTCGCAGGTCAACGGCGATTTCGAAGCCTCGTTCCCGCTCAGCATCCACTCCAATCCCGGCAGCCGCCGCGTCTCCGGCGAAGTGAACGGCGGGCGTCACGACCTAAAGATCGTGACCGTGAACGGGGATGTGGAGCTGGCCAAGCTGGCGGAGAAGCTGTGACCGTACAGCTGTAAAGCTCTACAGCTGTACAGCTCCACAGGCCCCTATACTCGCCCGCGATGAGGCGGTTCGTCCCGATCGCGTTGTTCGTCGCTCTGGCGCTGGCGGCGCTTGGTCCGATCCGCAACTACGACTTTTTCTGGCATCTGGCCACTGGGCACTGGATCGTCGAGCATCGGGCGCTGCCTCTGATCGATCCGTTCGCGATCGCCAGCGATCGGCAGGAGTGGATCAACGGCGAGTGGCTGTTCGAAGTCGTGGCCCATGGCGCGCACGAGATCGTAGGCCTGGCGGGGATGTCGGTCGTACGCGGACTCCTGGCGGCGTCGATTTTCACGATCGTGTTTTTCAAGTCGCGGCGCGATCTGCTGCTGACCGCGATCGCGTTCGCCGGGGCCATGCAGACCTTCGATCTGCGGCCGTCGTCGGTGGCGCTGCTGTTCGTGGTGCTGGCAATCGCAGCACGTTCGTGGGTGGCACACGCCGTCATCGCCGCGCTCTGGATCAACATTCACCCATCAGCGATTCTGGCGCCCGGCATGGCCGCTCTATCGACGCGGCGCGCCACTCCGGTGATCGCCAGCGCCCTGGCGCTCCTTCTCAATCCGCACGGCTGGCGCGCGGTCGTAGCGCCGCTCGAGCTGATGACGTTCGTGCGGAGCGGCGCGTTCATCAACGCGGAGTGGCTGCCCAGCCTCCCCATGCAGTTTCCGCTGCTCTATCTCTGCGTCATAGGCGGCGCGATTGCGTTCCTCGTGCGGCGGCGCGAGGAGGGAACGTGGTGGCGCGCGCTGCTCCTGGCCGGCTTCGCGTTTCTGGCCATCCGTCACGTGCGCAATCAGGGATTGTTCTTCGCGGCGTTTCCGGTGCTCATGCCGCGATTCGAGATCCGTCGCGCGCTGGCGATGCTCGGCGCAGCCGCGGCGATCGTGCTCGTGGCGTTGACGGCGGACCATCGGCTCGGCGTTGCGCCGGAGCGTTTTCCGGTACGCGCCGTCGCCCGTCTTCAGGCCACAGGCTTGCGAGGCAACATCTACAACCCCGATCAGTTCGGCGGTTTTCTGATCTGGTCGTTCTATCCGCAGCGGCGCGTGCTGACCGACGGCCGCAACGAGCTCCATCGCACGTTCATCCCCGAATACGCGCATGCACGCCGCGATCAGCGCGCCTGGCGCGCGTTGCTGGCGAAGTACCGCATCGATCTCGCGGTCGATGAGTATCGTCCGCCGCTTCCGGTGCGCGATGGCGTCACGGGCGCGCAGACGACCATGCCTGCGTCGCTCGCGTACTGGCCGCGGACGGACTGGGCGCTCATCGCCTTCGACGAAGCGGGGATGGTGTTCGCGCGACGCGCGGCATTCGCGCCGGAAGAGATCGGGAAGTGGGAGATTCGGGGAGTGGTGCCGGACGCGCGGTGATCGCGCGGGCGCTCGTCAGTTGACCATTTCGTGCGGGTCGGCGTAGCTCAGTTCTTCTTCCGGCCAGCGCTGCTGCAGCACGCGGCTGAAGCTCGGCTGCACGATGCGCTCGTAGCGCACATCGAATCCGGGGAAGAGCTCGAGGATGGCCTTGCGGGCACAATCGACGAGGCATCGGGCCTCGCGATGCGAAACGGTCCGGTCACTGCTGATGAGGTTCAGCGTGAGCTCGACGATCATCCGAACACGACGGAGGCGGCGGCGCTCGAAGAACGCAGAGTCGGGCTCTGTGTGTGTCTCGTATTCGAATTTCGGCATCGTTGTCACACGCCGCAAACCCGTCGTTTGAGGGGTGAATTCCAACGGGGGGCAGCTACGCGGCGGGACAGCTGTAAAGCTTCACAGCGGCTGTGCAGCTGTGAAGCTGTATCGCCGTGCAGCCGTAACTCACGCGTGCTCGCGGTCGCCTTCGGCCCAGATCTCTTCGGCCAGCTCCGGCTCCACGCGCGATTCGTAGTAGCGGATGGCGCTGCGCGCGACGGCGTAGACGGCGGCGTAGTTGAGGGCGCCGCCGGAGATGACGCCGACGAAGGGGATGACCTTGCTCAGGCGGTCGCGAATGACGCGCGTGCCGATCTTCTCCGCGATCATGCCGCCTTCGATCGTCGCGGCGCCCATCACCGCGGCGATGCCCTGCTTCCCCGCTCCTACTCCCGTCGCGAATGCCAGGCACGACAAGGCTTCGGCGAAGCGCTCGCGTGCCGACGGCTCGTGTCCGTAGACCACGGCAATGCCGAGGATGAGCCGGCACTGTTGATAGACGAGATAGGCCAGGTCGGCGCCGAGCGTGCCGAGCGCGGCCAGCCCTGTCGGCAACCCCGTCACCGCGCCGGCGGCGGCACAGCGGATGGCGGCGCGGCGGGCCAGCATGCGCGAATGCTGCGCGGGCTCGAAGTCCGGCGCGCCGGCACGGAGCTCCTCCACTTCCTTCTTCAGCTTGTCCGTGTCGATGTCCTCGAACATGGAGCGGAAAAGCTCTTCCAGCACCGAGTCGGCGCGGCGCTTCATCTCTTTCGCTTTCCCCATGGTTCGCTCGAAAGTTCGCTCGAAGATGTTGGTGGTGGTCGGGACGTGCGGGAGCTCGAGTGCGGGCGCCAGATTCATATGCGTTCGCTACTCCGCGCTCTTGCTCTCGCTCTTCGCTTCGGATTTCGTTTCGGACTTCGTTTCTGTTTTTGCTTCCGCCGGTTTGTCGGACTTCGCCTCGCCGCCCGAGTCGCTCTTCGACTCGCTCTTGCCGTCGCCTTTCGACGAAGACGCCGAGGCGCTGGCGTAGTCGGTCTTGTAAAAGCCGGAGCCCTTGAACTGGATGGCCGGCGACGACGGGAGCTTCTTCATGTCGCCGCCGCAGCTCGGGCAGTGCGTCATCGGCGCGTCCGAGAACCGCTGGATGACCTCGTGACGCTCCTTGCACTGGCTACATTGATACTCGTAGATGGGCATGTCTCTCTCTTGTCGGTGAAGCTGCTGACGCTCTGAGATAACGCGGAAGGGATGAGGCCGATTTCAAGATCCGAGCCTTCCCAGCCGTTCATTCGAAGTCTCTTCGGCGGCGAAGACTTTCCCGTCGCGGAAGTAGACGCCGGCCAGCGACCCCGTGCGCGTCCGGTAGTACCACGCTTCGAACGTGGCCCCGGCGCGGCGGTTCTTCACGCTCCAGCCGGGGATCGGCTTGCCGAGGAGCGACGCCACCTGGCGATGGGACATGCCCTTGCGGAGCGCCAGCAGACCTTCCCGCGATACGGCCAGACGCGCCGCCGCGAGAGCGAGTCCGCTGCGGGCATGATCGTTCTCCGGATGGTGGGTGAGCACGGAGCGATAGATACGGATCGCGTCCTGATACCGTCCGGCCTCGGCGAGGTCATCGGCGAACTCCAGCTGCAGCCGCTGCCACACCTCGACGGCCCGGCCGTGGTTCGGATGCTTGACCACGAACGCGCGCACCGAGTCGGCGTAGACCTGCTTCTGATCGGGGGAAGCGTCGGGGGCGACGGCGGCTTGTTTGTGCCGGAGCACGTCGCGCCACTCGGACTGATGATCGATCGGAGCCTGCCCTCCGCAGGCGCCGGCGAGCACCACCAGAAGCATGGCCGGAAACGGGGAAACTCGCATCCAGAAACAACTTAGCACGAGCCTCGCTTCCTTGACAGCGCGAGAGAGCGAAGCCGATAATCGCCGAGCCTTCCGAGGGGCAAATCGTTTTCGGCAAGCTACGGCATCCGGAGGACTGATGGCTGTGAGGGGCGAGGAAGTCGCGAGCTCGATCGACGCACAAGTGCGCGAGTCGATCGAGAAAATGGTGGCCGAGATCCGCTCATCCGTCGAGGATGTGCGTGTCCTGGTCGACCAGCAGCTCAAGGCCGCCCTCCAGAGCGTTCAGGCCGACGTCAACTCCTTCACCTTCCTCCCGCAGATCAAGAAATCGATCGCCGAGCTCGAAGAGCAGCTCGAGACCGAGCGCCCGGCGGTAGCAGCCCTTGCCGCTGCTCCGGCCTCCGCCGGCGCGCTGCGTGTGAAGTCAGCCGTCCAGCTCATCGAGCGCGGCCGTTCTCAGGTCGACGTCCTCAATTCTCTCCTGGAGCAATGCCTCGAGTTCGGTTCACGGGCGGCGCTGCTCATCCTCCGCGGCGAGACGTTCAGCGGCTGGAAGGGCGTCGGCTTCTCCGCGCAGGGCGGCAACGACGAGATGATCAAGCGGTTCAACGCCGCGCCGGGCCTCATTCCCGAGCTCGACCGCGTGCTGCGCGAGGAAAAGGTCGTTGCCTGGGACGGCGCAAATCTCTCGACCCGATTCGGCGTGGCCGCCTCCGAGATCGCCGTGCTCGTACCGATGGTCATCAAGGACAAAGTGGCCGCTGCCGTGTACGTCGACGCGGTCGGCGAAGGCACCCCGAAGTTTGATCAGGCCGCCCTCGAGCTGCTCGTGTTCGTCACGGGACTGCTCGTCGACACGCTGGCCATCCGCAAGAAGATCCCGTCGCCGAGCCTCAGCGGCGATGCGCCGGATCACCCGGCCTTCGAGCGCACGACCACTTCCGGCCCCGCGTTCGTAGCGGCGCCCGTCGCCGCGCCAGCCGCATCAGCGCCAGCGGCCCCAGCCCCAACCGCCACGCCTGCGCCTGCGGCGGCTGCTGCCCCAGCAGCACCGTCTTCAGCGGATCAGGCTGTGCCTCTCCGGACCGATGCCGGCACCGTGGCCATCAACGCCGCACAACTCCGCGAGATGATGGCCGCGCAGCGCCCGAGCTTCAACGTCCCCTCCGCCGAGGACTTCGGGATTGGCGGCGCTTCCCCGGCGCCGCAGAGCACGGTGCGCGCGCCGATGCCGGCGACCCCGGCAGTACCACCTCCCGCACCTCCCGCTGCCGCTCCCGAGCCGTCCAAGCAGGCCGCTCCCGCGGCCGTGGCACCTACCCTCGGCGGCGACGAGCGTCCCTCGACGCAGTACATCCCTCCCGCCGGCCTGGCCCGCGGCAACAGCGCCGGCGGCCCGCCGACCGAAGAGACCAAGAAACACGACGAAGCCCGCCGCTTCGCCCGCCTCCTGGTGTCGGAGATCAAGCTCTACAACGAGTCCAAGGTCGAGCAGGGCCGCAAGAACAACGACCTCTACGAGCGCCTCAAGGAAGACATCGACCGTAGCCGTCAGATGTACGACGAGCGCATCTCCGACGACGTGCGCAAGGTCTCGAACTACTTCTACGACGAGCTCGTCCGCATCCTCGCCGACGGCCGCGCCGACGCCCTCGGGCTGTAGAGAGGGCAGAGGGCAGAGGGCAGAAGTTGAAGCCCGATTTATCTTCTGCCCTCTGCGCTCTGCCCTCTGCCATCTGAACGCCCGGCACGCCAACCGCACTAAGCTGCCTCCGTGCAGCTGTTCCGGCGAAGAGGTGTTCTGGTGGCGATGGTGGTGGTGGTCCTCGCCGGCGCCGGAATCGCCGCGTTCTATCTCACGCGGGACGGCGCAACGCTCTCGGACGACGAGGACAACGGCGCCCCGCTCAAACCCGAGGCGCCGCCCGATCTGCAGAAGCTGCGCTCGGTCTATACGGCCGGCGTGCAGGCGCTGCAGCGCGATGACGGCGCGGAGGCCGTGCGGCAGCTCTCCTCGTTCACGTTCGGGCCGCGCGCCGTCGAGGAGTATCGGCTCTACTACCTGGCCAATGCCTATCAGCTCACCGGCGATGACGCCGCGGCCCGGCTGACGCTGACTCGCCTCTGGCGGCGCTCGCCACGCTTGATCCACGCGAACGACGCCGGCTTCAACCTCGCCAACCTCTATGCCGCGTCCGGCGATGCCGCGAGCAGCGCGGATGTCTACACGGCCATGGCCAACCGCGGCGAGGCGGCCGCGGTCACGGCGATCTCGCGCTGGAACGCCGTGGGCCAGTTCCTGCGTGCCGGTGATCTCGCCGGTGCGCTCTTCAACGCGCGCGACATCCTGATCCATCATCCCCGGTCCGAGCAGGCCAAGGATGCGGCGGCGCTTGTCCGTGCGCTCACCGGCACCGGCGAGAAGGTGGCATTGCCGCTCACGCCGACCGAGCGGCTCCAGCGCACCACCGCGCTCATGGCTTCCAGCGATTCGCAGACCGCGCTCGAAGAGCTCACCGCACTGGCGGCGGCCGCGCCGCATCTGCGCCATTCCATCCAGCTCGAGCGCGGCAAGGCCCTTCATCTGTTGGGCCGCTACGAGGAGTCGAACAAGGTCCTGGAGCCTCTAACATCGGAAGAATTCAAGGTGGCCATCCCCGCGCTCCGCACCACCGCCAAGAGCTACGCCATCCTGGCCGCGGCGATCGATCCGACCGTCATCAAGATCGTGAAGGAGCGGAAGAAGGTCGGTACCGTCAAAGTCCGCGTCGGCAAGGGAAAGAAGCGCAGGACGGTCACGAAGCCGAAGTACCAGACCGTCTCCCGGCAGGTAAAGCTCGTCGACCTGGCCAAGAAAGCGAAGAAAGACGAGTACGAGCGGCTGGCCAGCGAGCGTCTCAAGGACCTGCTCTCGCTGAAGCAGCTCGATGACAACGTCCGGCTGGAGACGCTGAACGCGCTGATCGCACGCGCGGAGGCGAAGAATCAGGACGAGTACCTGCAGGAGCTCGTGCCGAAGGCCATCGCCATCGATCCGAACGCGGACCCGGGGCTGCAGTTCTTCTGGGACAAGGGATGGGCCGCCTATGCCCGCGGCGATCTGAACGGCGCGCGGAAGCTGTTCCGCTTCATCGCCGATACCTACACGCATCCGAACGTACGCCGCCAGTCGGAGTATTGGTACGCGCGCTCCGCGGAGCGGCTGGGCGAAAAGGAAGAGGCGGCGGCGATCTATCAGAAGCTGGCCTCGGCACCGTACGCCGATCTCTACGCGCAGTACGCGATCACCCGCGGCGCCAAGCGCGTGGAGCACCGCACCAATCCGCTGAAGACATCGGGTCCCGACTGGACGGAGCTTGCCGAAAAGGAGATGCCGGACGAACTGCAACTCGCCTACGAGCTCACGGCGCTCTCGGCCATGCGCGAGGCCTATCTCGAAGTGCGCAGGAACGCGCGCCGCCAGAACTCCCGCTTCGCCGAGGCGCTCCTGGCCGACGTGCATCACGCCGCGGGCAACCAGGTGGCGATGTATCTCTCCCTGCGCCGGGCCTGGCCGCAGCTGGCCACCGTCGAGCAGGACTCGACGCCCGTCTACTTCATGCGCATGTATTACCCGCTCAAGTACGGCGACGAGATCGAGGAGCACGCCAAGGAGCGCGGCCTGGACCCCAACTTCGTGCGCGCGCTGATCCTGCAGGAGAGCTACTACAACCCGAAAGCAAAATCGCGCGTCGGAGCGACGGGGCTGATGCAGCTCATGCCGCCCACGGCCAAGGAACACGCCGCGCGTCTGCACATCCCCTTCGCCGTGCCGCGCCTCGAGAATCCCGACGTCAACATCAGCCTCGGCACGTACCACCTCAAGATGCTGGTGAACATGTTCGGCGGCAACACCTACCTGGCCACGGCCGCCTACAACGCCGGGCAGGGCAACGTCATGAAATGGCGCCGCGCCGCGCCGAAACGGCCGACCGACGAGCTCCTGGAATCGATCCCGTTTCCGGAAACCCGCAACTACGTGAAGCGCGTGACCATGCTCAAGAGCGCATACGAGCGGTTGACGTTGTGAAAGCGACAACGTTCAGGATTATACGTGACGCGTAATTAGTCGCGTTATACGCTATGCACAATTCGGCCTTAAAGAGAGATGTGAATTTGACACCATTTGCTGTCCACACTACGCTTCTCTGGTGAAGCGTCGTGATCTCGTCTCGCACCTAGCTGCGCATGGGTGCAAACTCCTTCGCGAGGGCGCCGGCCACAGCATCTTCGTTCACGAGGCGTCACGAAAAACGTCGAGCGTCCCGCGGCACAGCGAGATCAAGAACGCCCTTGCCCGCAAGATCTGTAAAGATCTCGGAATTCCGGACCCATTCTAATTACGTAGTCACCACAAGGTCTTCGCGAATGACCACCGTTGCCTCATCGAGGCTCTCGCGGGAAAGCTCTCGGTTTGCATCGAGAATCAGCTCCACTGCCTCACGCAAGTTCTCGCGTGCTTCCTCAAGTGTCTCGCCTTGTGTATTCGCGCCAGGCAGCTCTTCGACGAAGGCGATGAACCCGCCTTCGTCGGCAGCTTGGTAAACGGCAGTGAATGTGCGCGTCATCGGCATAGTCTAACCCGTGAAGCGGAGTGTCGGCCAGACACCCTTACTCCTCTTACCCCTACGTCTTCCACTTGATGGTGCAGCCGAACGCGCGGGTATCGGCGTTCGCCACTTCTCTGCCGTCGAGCAGCAGGTTGAGGGCGTTCGTCAGGCCGGTGGTCTTGCGCTCGTCCGGTTTCGCGGAGTCGTCGACATAGCCGCGGTAGCGCACGATTCCCTCGCCGTCGACGACGTAGACGTGCGGCGTGACGCGGGCGCCATAGGCGCGGGCGGTGCTGCTGTCGCCGTCTTTGAGGTACGGGAACGGGTAGTCCTTTTCCTCGGCGCGCGCTTTCATATTGGCCAGCGTCTCGTCGCTGTATTTCGCGTCGTCGTTCGGGTCGACGGCGTAGAACGACACGCCCTTGTGGCCGTACTTCAGGGCGATCTCGATGATGCGCGGCTCGAAGGCCTTGGCGTATGGGCAGGAGTTGCAGGTGAAGATGACCACCTTCACCCGCCCGTCGTTGGGCTTCATCGTCACGGTCTTGCCGTCGACGGCGTTCACGAGCGCGAACTGCGGCGCCTTGGCGCCGATCGCGAGCTGTTCCTGCGCGCAGGCAACGACGGAGAACAGCAACATCACCACTAGGCCGATTGTCTTTTTCACTTCATCCTCCTCAGGGTTTCGCGCAGCCGCGCAATGGTTTTCTCACGATCGAGCCGGCCCTGATGGCGCCACAGCTCGTTTCCTTTTTGGTCGAACACGATCGTCACCGGGATCTCGCCGCTGAACTTGAGCTGCTCGCCGAGCTCGTCGGCGTTGCCGGTGTAGTAGACGTTCGGGAAGGCGATCTTCTGCTGGTCGAGAAACTGCGCCGTCTTCTCCGATTTCGCGTCCGGCAACATGTCATCGAGCGACACCCCGGCCAGCACCACCTCGGCGCCGAACGCTTCGTCGATGGCCCGCAGGTCCGGCATCTCCGCCACACAGGGGACGCACCACATCGCCCACACATTCACCACACGCACCTTCGCCGATGCCGGGAACACGGCCGCGATCTTCGCCGGATCTTTCACCGTGCGAAGGTCGGCCGCAGACGCGGTCAGCGCGAGAAAACTAAGGGATAAACCCGCGAATCGTGCGGACTTTGGCATCGGGACGGTCCACCTTCACTTCGATCCCGCGATAGGCGCGGTCCTTTTTCGTGCTCTCAGTGTGATAACTGAGCAGGTACTGCGAGCGCAGATCCTGCTCGATAGCCTTGTACGCTTCGGGAAGCTGTTTGGTATTGCGGATCAGGTACACCACCCCGCCCGTCTCCGCCGCCAGCGCGCGCATCTTGCCCGGACCGCCGAGCGAGCCCGGCCCGAAGCCGAAGCCGATTCCGATGAAGTACAGCGGCACACGCGAGGCGCGCGCATACGTGAGCATGTCGTCGTAAGTGAGCCGCGACGTAGTGTCCTCGCCGTCGGTGATGATGATCAGCGCCTTCCGTCCCTGGAGGTTCCGGAAGCGATAGAGGCCGGTGACGATGGCGTCGTACAACGATGTGCCGCCGGCCGCCCCGGCGATGGCGTTCACCTGCGATTCCAGCGTCTGGACATCCGTCACAAACGGCGCGTTGCGCGACGTATCGGACGCGAACGGCGCGATGAAGGCGCGGTCGTCCTTGCGCACGATGCTCTTGAAGAACTCGATGGCCGCCGTCTTGGCGTCCTCCATCCGCTTTTCCATGCTGCCGGAGTGATCGAGCAGTACGCCGAGCGACAGCGGCAGATTCGCGGCGAAGTTGAAGCTGGAGATCTTCTGCTGCTTGGCGTTCTCGAAGACCGTGAAGTCGGCCTCCTTGAGGTCCGCGATCGGCAGACCGGCGGCATTCGAGACCGTGACCGGCAGCTCGACGAGATTCACTTCCAGCTCTTCGATGAAACGCTCGCCGCTCAGAAAGAGCAGGTCGCTGGCTTCGTAGCCGGTATCGTCAAACGCCGAGGCGCGGACGAAATCCTGCCCCGCCAGACGCGCCGTGGGAATGTCGATCGCGTACGGCGGCCGGGTCCACTCGTGCAGCTTCTGGTCGCCCGCGTAGAGCACCACGTTCTTGATGCCCGTTCCTTTCGGGTTCTGCAGGCTGAGCTTGAAGTGCGAGACGCCGTCCGGCGTGATGGTCCGGGTGATCTTCAGCTCCAGTGGCGTATCGCGCTCGTTGACGACGAACGCGTCGGCGTCTACATAGCGGCCTTGGGCGTCGTAGCCGACGGCGCGCACTTCGACGCGCTTCGGCAGCGTCCCGAGGTCGAGCTCGGCGTTGAAGGGCGGAGCATTCCGGGCCAGCACCTTCTTCCCTTCGACCCAGAACTCGACGCGCTTCACCGGCGGCAGAACGTCGACGTCGACGATGAAGAGATTCGGCGCAACGTCCCGGCGCGGCGCGCGGATCTTCACTGCTCCCACGCTCTCCGGCATCACCCCTTCGGCGAGGAGCGCGTCCGCGCCGTCTTCCTCGCTGGCGATGTACGGCTTGTTCGTCTTCGCCACCGTGAATTTCTCGGCCACCTTGGCCGCGATCACCGGCGCTCCTTCTTCGACCGGCATCACCAGCCGGACTTCGACTTCGACTTCTCCCGCGGGGAACATCTGCACCATGGACGCGTTGGTGGTGTCCGGCGCGACCGGAAAGCGGAAGTTGCGGATCACCTGTCCGTCCTGCAACACCGACCCCTGCAGAAACAGCCCGGTCTCCGGTGGTACCTCGGGCGGCTGGGCGAAGCGGAACGTTATGCGCGCGGCCACGCCCTGCTCGGTGTCCCCCAGCGGTTCGAGCACGATGGTGATCGGCTTCGGCGGCTCCGGCTCCTGCGCGACAGCCAGGGACGAAAGGGCGAGCAGCAGGACGGCGGCAAGGGTTCTGGCCATGGTGTGGCCGATCAGCATAGCGGCTCGGGATTTCCGGAAACGTAGCAAAACGTCAAATGCTGTTGCATCGCCCACGCGAACCGATCGGGGGGCCGGCCGTATACGCTACCCAGCAATGCGCGGCGAACTGAAGTCCTTCGTCACGGCGATCGTCGTCGGCCTGGTGTTCGCCGGGCTCTACGCCGCCAGCAGACCGGCGCAGGCCAGGCCGATCATGATCATGGGCGTCGTGGTCGGCATCTGTGTCTGGGCGGCGATCCGGCTGATGGAGCTCGCCGTCGATCGCCGTCTCGAGAGTCTGCAGCCCAAAACGCGTGCGGCGGCCAAGGCGGTCATTTTTCTGATCGGCGGATTGAGCGGCTGGCTCGTGGGCGTCCTGATTTCTTCCGCGTTCTTCGGTTTCGGCGTCTCGGCCCGCGACGCCCTCTCCGGCACCGGAAGAATCTTCATGCTGATCACCGGCGGCGCGGTGGTGATCGTTGGGATGTCGATGTACGGGTACGAGCTCCTCGAGCGGCGGCTGGGCCGCACGATCGAGAAGCTCAAGGAGCACGAGTGGGCGGAGAAAGAACTGGAGCTGGCGCGCGCGATCCAGTCGCGGCTCCTGCCGCCCCCGTTCGTCGAAGGCACCGGCTTCGCCATCGCCGCGCGCAATCTACCGGCGCGCTACGTGGCCGGCGACTTCTACGACATTCTTCGCCTCGACGACGGGACGATCGTGATCGTCGTCGCCGACGTGGCCGGCAAAGGGGTCGGCGCCAGCCTGATCATGGCCTCGGTGAAGGCTGTCCTGCCGTTCGTGGCCCGCGAGGGAGCGCAGCGCGCGATGTCGATGCTGAACGAGAAACTCGTGAGCGAGCTCGGCAAACGCGAGTTCGTGGCGCTGGCCTACGTACGATTCCACCCCGCCGGTGGCTCGATCGAGCTGCTCAATGCCGGCTTTCCCGATCCGTACATCGTCTCCGCGGCCGGCGTCCGCGCTCTCACGGCGCTCGGCGAGCGTCTGCCGCTCGGCCTGCGCCGGGATGCGGTGTACGAACCGCTGCTGGCCACACTGGCGCAAGGCGAGCGCCTCGTGCTCCTGTCCGACGGTATCCCCGAGGCGCCGGCGAATGGAGAACCGCTCGGCTACGAGCGCGTCGCGTCGATTCTCGGTGCGATGAAGGGCGAGGCCCGCGGCGAAGCATGGCTGGATGCGTTCCTTGGCGACGTTCGCTCGGCGGTCGACGCCGGCCTCGACGATGACTGGACCGCGGTGGTGTTGGAGCGGACTCAAACGTAGCTGCCACGGCCCTCGCACGGCGAACCCCGATAGAATCTCCCGCGCATCATGATCGCGCTGCGATATCGGGCGGTGTTGTTCGACCTCGATGGCACCCTCGTCGACTCCTACACTGCGCTCACCGAGGCAGTGAACCATGCGCGACGGACGCACGGCCTGCACGAGCTGAGCTCCGGGCACATCCGCGAGCTGGTCGGGGAAGGCGTCGAGCGCTTGTTGCAGCGGGCGTTCGAGCGCGCCGAGCTCTCGCACAGCATCGTGCAGGCGTTCGAATCGCGCTACGACGACATCTGTTGTGCCGAGTCGCGCGTACTGGAAGAAGTGGACGCCACACTCCATCAGCTCGAGGAGCTCGGCGTGTCGATGGCTGTCTGCACGAACAAGCCGACCGTCTTCTCGAAAAAGATCCTCGACTTCCTCGAGCTCTCCCACTACTTTCGCGCCATCGTCGGACCCGATATCGCCGGGGCACGCAAACCGGAGGCGCGCCACCTGGCGGTCACGCTCGCGGCCACGGAATGCACGCGCGAAGAAGCGCTCTTCGTCGGCGACATGCCGATCGACGTCCGCGCCGCCCGCAACAGCGGCATCGACGTCGCCGTCGTCGCCACCGGCTCGTCCTCCCGCGAGCAGCTCACCGCCTCCGCCCCCGATCATTTTCTGGAGCGCTTCTCGGATCTGCTGAAGATCGTGCGGCGGGAAGCCGCGTGATGACCACTTTTCGCGAGAGCGCCCCTCATCCGCCTGCGGCACCTTCTCCCCACCGCGATGAACCTGCGGCGGGGAGAAGGCTACTGATTGATGATTCTGGCGAGATGCACGGTCAGGTAGCCTTCTCCCCTCGTGAGGGGAGAAGGTGCCGAAGGCGGATGAGGGGAGCGCTCTCGCGATGACCCGCCCCAAATACCGCTTCGTCTTCTTCGACGTCGACTCCACGCTCGTCACGATCGAGGGGATCGACGTCCTGGCGAATGGCAACCCGGAGATCGTCCGGCTCACCGATGCGGCCATGAACGGGGAAGTGCCGCTCGACGAGGTTTACGCGCGGCGGCTGGAGATCATCCGCCCCTCGCGATCCGAGGTCGAAGCGCTCGGCCGGCGTTACGTCGAATCGCTCGTGCCGGGTGCCGGGGAGACGGTCGGCACGCTCCGGCGCGCGGGAGCGGACGTGCATCTGGTGACAGCCGGCATCGCCCAGGCCATCGCTCCGCTCGCGGACCGGCTCGGCATCGCGGCGCGCGCCGTGCACGCTGTGGCGCTGCAATTCGACGATGACGGCCACTATCTCGGCTTCGACAGGCGCTCGCTCCTCACCCGCAACGGCGGCAAGGAGCTGGTCGTGCACGCGATCCTGGCCCGCTCGAAGGGCCGCTCCGCCTTCATCGGCGACGGTGTCAGCGACCTGGAGACGAAACCGGTGGTGAACCTCTTCATCGGATTCGGAGGGGTTCACGCCCGGCCGCGTGTGATGGAGAATGCCGAGGTGTACGTCAGCGACCCGTCCTTGACCGCGGTGCTGCCGTACCTGATGGAGGAGAGTGGAGCTGTTGAGCCGTTGAGCTGTTGAGGAGTACCCGTCCCCTTCAATAGCCCAATAGCTCAATCGCTCAACAGCCAACACCATGACCGCCCGCTACTTCGTCCCCGGCCCCACGTGGGTCCGTCCCGAGATCCTGCAGGAGATGACGCGTCCGATGATCGGCCATCGGAGCAACGAGTTCCGCGATCTCTTCCGCGCCATCAACGCCGATCTGAAGACGCTCTTCAACACGACGCAGACCACGTTCGTCGTGACCGCCTCGGGGACGGGTGTGATGCAGGCCGCCCTCGAGAACTGCGTCGCCCGGCGCGTGCTGGTGACGACCTGCGGGGCCTTCTCCGAGCGCTGGTACAACATCGGCGAGTCGCTCGGCTACGAGGTCGACCGGCAGGATGCGGATTGGGGTCAGGCCATCGATCCCGACGCGCTGGCCGATCACCTGGCGCGGCATCAACGCGCGCACTACGACGCCGTGACGATCACGCACAACGAGACGTCCACCGGCGTGACCAACGACGTCCCGGCGCTGATCGACGTCATCCGCGACGAAGCGCCCGACGCGCTCATTCTCATCGACGCCGTCTCCTCGCTCGGCGGCATCCCGGTCGAGTTCGACCGGTGGGGCGCGGACGTCTGCCTGGCCAGCGTGCAAAAGGCCGTGGCCCTGCCGCCCGGCATCACCGTCGTGGCCGTGTCGGACAAGGCCTTCGAGCGCGCCAAAAAGCACCCGTACCGCGGCACGTACTTCGATTTTCTCAACTACAAGAAGAACGCCGCCGAGGACAGCGTCCCCTCCACTCCGTCGATCCCGCACTTCTATGCGTTGGCGGCGCAGCTCGAGCACATCCTGCGTGGCGAAGGGCTGGAAGCGCGCTACGAGCGCCACCGCCGCATGCGCGAGATCACCCACGAGCGCACATCGCGCTTCGCCAAGGTCGCAGCGGATCCTGCGCACGCATCCGCCACGGTCACGGCGCTCACTCCCATCGTCCCCGCCGCCACGATCCGCGCGGAGATGAAAGCCCGCGGCTTCACCCTCGGCGGCGGCTACGGGCAATGGGCCGACACGACGTTCCGCATCGGCCACATGGGCGACATTCCCGTGGCCGACCTCGAGGCGATGCTCGAAGTCCTTGGCGAGGTAGCGCACGGATGAGCCGCGGCACATAGAATCCACGCCCCATGCACAAGGTCCTCGTCACCGACTCCATCGCACCATCCGGCCTCGACATCCTCCGCGCCGCCGAAGACGTCGAGCTCGACTATCGCCCAGGACTGGCCGGCGACGAGCTCCTCAGCGCGGTGGCGCAGTCGGACGCGCTCATCACGCGCAGTGGCACCGCCGTAACGTCGGAGCTCGTCAATGCCGGGACCCGTCTGCGGATCATCGGACGCGCCGGCGTCGGCCTCGACAACGTCGACGTCGAAGCCTGTACGGCGCGCGGCATCCTGGTCATCAACGCACCGACCGCGAACATCATGTCGGCCACCGAGCACACGATGGCCATGCTGCTCGCGCTGTGTCGCAACATCCCCGAGGCGCATGCCAGTGTGAAACGCGGCGAGTGGACGCGCTCGAAGTTCATGGGCACGGAGCTCGACGGCAAGACCCTCGGCGTGATCGGACTGGGACGCATCGGCACGCGCGTCACCACCCGCGCCCGCGGCTTCGGCATGCGCGTCATCGCCTACGACCCCTACATCGCCGACTCCGTCTACGAGAAGGTCGGCGCCGCCAAAGTGTCGCTCGACCAGCTGCTCGAACAGGCCGATGTCATCACCGTCCACACGCCGATGACTGACGAAACGCGCTCGCTCATCGGCGCGAACGAGCTGGCCAGGACGAAGGACGGCGTGATCGTCCTCAACATCGCCCGCGGCGGCATCTACGAAGAACAGGCGCTGGCGGATGCGCTCAACAGCGGCAAGGTCGCCGGCGCGGCCATCGACGTCTACGTCGACGAGCCGCCGCCACCCGGCCACCCGCTGCTCACCGCCAGGAACGTCATCCTCTCGCCGCACATCGGCGCGAACACCATCGAGGCGCAGGACCGCGTGGCCGTGCAGACCGCCGAAATGGTCATCGAAGCGCTGCGCGGCTCGATCTTCGTCTCCGCCGTGAACCTCCCATTCGAAGGCCTGTCCGACGCCGACGCCGCGCCCTTGATCAAGCTCGCGGAGAAACTCGGCCTCTTTGCCGCACAGGTCATCAACGGACCGGTCAATGGCGCGCAGATCGAGCTCTGGGGCGTCGACGAGAAGCTGCACAAGATCCTCTCGGTGGCCTCGCTCAAGGGCCTCCTCGCGCCGCACCTCGCCGAATCGGTCAACTTCGTCAACGCCGAACAGATCGCCCAGACCCGCGGCATCGCCATCAGCTCCACCACCCACCCCATGCCGCGCGACTACGCCAACCTGCTCACGTTCCGCGCCTCATCCGCCACGGAAGAGACTTGCATCTCCGGCACCGTCTTCCACGAAAAGAACCAGCGCATCGTCTCCGTCAACAACTTCCGCGTCGAGTTCAAACCGGAAGGCCACCTCATCTACATCATCAACCGCGACGTCCCCGGCGTCGTCGGCAAAGTGGGCACCCTCCTCGGCGACCGCGAGATCAACATCGCCGAATACAACCTCGCCCGCAGCGGCACCGGCGGCCGCGCCATGGCCATCATCACCGTGGACTCGCCGCTCGACGCGGACACGCTCAATTTCCTGAAGTCGTATCGCGAGATGATCGAGGTGAAGCAGGTGAAGTTGTAGGCAACTGAACGCATTCGCGCAGCCCAGCTACAATGATTGCGGATGCATTATCGGAAACTCGGCAAGACCGGACTCACGGTCAGTGAGATCGGTTTCGGGGCGTGGGCGATCGGGGGGCCTTCGGGGGCTTCGGGAACGCCCCTGGGGTGGGGGAAGACGAGCGATGAGGAGTCGCTGGCGGCGATCCGGCGGGCGCGCGAGCTGGGGGTGACGTTCTTCGATACGGCGGACTCGTACGGATTCGGGCGCAGCGAGTCGCTTCTGGGAATCGTGCTGTCGCGGAAGCGCGAGGACGTGGTCATCGCCACGAAGGTGGGTGTGGCGCGCGATGCGGACGGGCGGTTGCGCAAGGATTTCTCGCGCGAGCACATCCAGCACTCGGTCGACGGATCGCTGAAGCGTTTGCGGACGGATTACATCGATCTCTACCAGCTCCACAATCCCACCATCGCGGATCTGCGGCGCGACGATCTTCACGAGGCCATGGACCGGCTGCAGGAAGCGGGCAAGATCCGCTTCTGGGGTGTGTCGGTGTCGACGCCGGAGGAAGGGGTCGAAGTGATCCGCAACGGCTGGGGCTATGCGCTGCAGGTGCTGTACAACGCTCTCAATCAGGCGCCGGATGCGGAGCTCTTTCCACTGGCGAAGGAGAAGGGCTACGGCATCATCGCCCGCGTGCCGCTGGCGTCCGGTCTGCTGAGCGGCAAGTACCGGCCCGATACGACGTTCGCCACGGACGACATCCGCCAGAACTTCCTGACGCCGAAACGGCTCGAGGAAGTGATCCCGCGCGTGGACGAGGTGAAGTCGATCATCGGCGGCACCGCGCGGGCGCTGGCCGAAGGCGCGCTGCGATTCGTGCTGGCGAACGACGCCGTTTCCACGACCATCCCCGGCATGCGCAATGTGCGGCAGGTGGAGATGAACGTGGCCGCGGACGAAGTGCGCATTCCGCAGGATGTCGTCGACAAGCTGCGGTCACGCCTCGGCGATTACAACTTCTACCAGCGGCATGGGATCAGGATTTAATTGCCTTCAGCGTCAGCAAGATCGTCATGACCTCAAGACGCCGGAACGTCGTGCTGGTTCCGGGATGACAAACGCTCCTCGGAACTGTTCTCACCTTGACATGCCCGATCGCACCATCTCCATCCGCGGGGCGCGGACCCACAATCTCAAGAACGTTTCGGTCGATATTCCGCAGCGGCAGCTGACGGTGGTGACCGGTCCGTCGGGCTCGGGGAAGTCCTCGCTGGCGTTCAACACCCTCTATGCCGAGGGACAGCGGCGGTTCGTGGAGTCGATGTCGACGTACGTGCGGCAATTCCTGGAGCGCATCGACCGGCCGGACGTCGACTCGGTCGACGGCATCCTCCCGGCCATCGCCATCGAACAGAAGAACTCGGTGAAAAACGCCCGCTCCACGGTCGCGACCGCCACCGAGCTGGCCGATCACTTCCGCCTCTTCATGACCTACTGCGGCGAGACGCGCTGCCCGGACTGCGGCGTCATCGTCCGCAAAGAGAACCCGGAGACCATCACCGACGCCATTCTGGGGACGCTGAGCGGCAAGCGCGCCGTGGTCCTGGCGCCGATCTTCTTCGACCCCGACCATCGCGACGTCGTCATCGAGCAGCTGGTGAAAGCGGGCTTCTTCCGCGTCTGGATCAATGGCGAAGTGCGCGACCTGAACGACCTGGACACGAAGACCTTCACCTCCTTCGAGCTCGTCATCACGCGCCTGAGGATCGAAGCCGAGCGGCGCACGCAGATCACGGAAGCGATCGAACAGGCCTTCGAGCTCTCGAAGGGCAACGTCAACGTGCTGGAAGAGAGTGACGAGGGCTGGCTCAGTCACCGCTTCACTTCGCATTTCGCCTGCAACCAATGCGGGACGGAGTTTGTCGAGCCCTCTCCGCACCTCTTTTCCTTCAACTCCCCGCTCGGCGCGTGCACGGTCTGCCAGGGCTACGGACGGATCATCGGCATCGACATGGAGAAGGTGATCCCGAACCGCGATCTCCGTCTCGATGAGATGCCGGTCACGCCGTGGAACTCACCCGGCTACGAGGACTGCTACGACGATCTCCGGAAGGCCTCGGCGAAGTACGGTCTGCGGCTCGACGTGCCGGTGAAAGACCTCACCAAGACCGAATGGGACCTGCTCTACAACGGCAGGAGCAAGTGGTACGGCATCAAGGGCTTCTTCGATTGGCTGGAGACGAAGAAGTACAAGATCCACGTGCGCGTGAAGCTGGCCAAGTACCGCAGCTACGAGCCGTGTCCCGAGTGCCACGGCTCGCGCCTGAAGCAGATGGTCAACCACGTGAAGTTCCGCGACCTCACCATCGGCGAGCTGTTCGCCATGGACGTGAAGACGGCGCGCCGCTTCTGGGAGTTCATGGCCATGTCCAAGCAGGAAGAGGCCACGGCCGGCCACCTGCGCCGCGAGATCGTCAACCGGCTGGTCTATCTCGATGAGGTCGGTCTGTCGTACCTGACGCTCGACCGGCAGACGCGCACCCTCTCCGGCGGCGAGTCGCAACGCATCAATCTCGCTGCGGCCCTCGGCAGCTCGCTCACCGAGACGATGTACGTCATCGACGAGCCGACCGTCGGCCTGCACGCGCGCGACAGCGAACGATTGCTGCTCGTGCTCGAGCGCCTGCGCAACGCCGGAAACACGGTCATCGTCGTCGAGCACGATCCGACCATCATCGCCGGCGCCGACTATCACGTGGAGCTCGGACCGGGCGCGGGCGAATACGGCGGAGAGGTGATTCACGCGGGGCGGACGCCCTCGACCGCCGCGCCGCTCCCGCCCAGGTCCCTCGCGGACGCCCGGGAGGACATGGGAACCATCCGCATCGTCAACGCCCGAGAGAACAACCTGAAAGGCGTGACCGCCGAGATCCCGCTCGGAAAGCTCGTGGCCGTCACCGGCGTCTCGGGCTCCGGCAAGTCGACGCTCATCCGCAACTGCCTCTACAACCGCTACCAGCGCGACATCCGCGGCGTAGCCGGTCTGGAGACAGGAAAAGTCGACCGCCTGGAAGGGACGGACCTCATCTACGACATGGAGCTCGTCGATCAGTCGCCGATCGGCCGCTCGTCGCGCTCGAATCCGGCCACGTACATCAAGGCCTGGGACGAGGTCCGCAAGCTGCTCTCCGAGACCACGGCCGCCAAGCTGAACGGCGTCACGGCGGGGATGTTCTCGTTCAACACCGAGGGGGGCCGCTGCGAAGTCTGTCAGGGCGCGGGAGTGGTCTCCATCGACATGCAATTCCTGGCCGACGTCGAAGTGATCTGCGACAAATGCGACGGCCGGCGTTTCGGCCCCCAGGTCATGAAGGTCACGTTCAAGGGAAAGAACGTGAACGACATCCTGCAGATGACCGTGGACGAGGCAGCCAAGTTCTTCGTGGCCAAGCGCGCCCTGCTCAAGCGGCTGGACGCGCTCCGCTCCGTCGGCCTCGGCTATCTGCGCCTCGGCCAGTCGACCGATTCGCTCTCCGGCGGCGAGGCGCAGCGTCTCAAGCTGGCTTCCTTCCTGGCCGAGAGCGCCGCGAAGAACGGCGACAAGCCGCGCATCTTCCTCTTCGACGAGCCCACCACAGGTTTGGCTGCCACCGACGTGCAGGTGCTCATCAAGACCTTCCGCGATCTGCTCGACCGCGGCAACTCCGTGCTCGTCATCGAGCACAACACGCAGTTCATCGAACAGGCGGACTGGGTGATCGACCTCGGACCCGAAGGCGGCGACGGCGGAGGCGAGATCGTGGCCGTCGGCACGCCGGAAGAGATCGCCGCCAATCCGCGCTCGATCACCGGACGCTATCTGAATGCGCCGCGCGTGGAAGCAGGGGCGGCGTAAGAGCCGCTAGAATGACATCCGGATGAGCGCCGTCACCTCCATTGACAGCATCGTGCAGGACATCATCCGCTCCCGCGCATCGCGTATCGTGGCCGGCGGCCCACTTCCCGGCGATGTCGTGCTGGGCGCGGACGGCCTCGGTCTCGACTCGATCGCCATCGCCGAGGTGTTGCTCGAATGCGAGCACCGCTTCGGGGTCAACGCCATTGCCCTGCTCGAGGGAGAGCCGCTGACGCTGACGCGCCTCGTGACGCATCTCATCGCGTCGCTGCAGCAGGAAACGCCGGCGTGATCCGGCGCGTACGCGCGCGCTTTTCGCGAAGCCTGTCGATGGGGTTGGGCTTGCTGGCGGCCCTCTCGCCGCGTCTCGCCTTTGCAGCAGCCGGCGCTCTCGCCGCGCTGCTCTCCATCGCATCACGGCGCCACACACGCGCCGGGCTGCAGTCGCTCTTTCCACAGCTTCCACACGACGCCGCCGGCCGCATCCGACGCCGCATCTGGATCACGTATGCACGAACGCTGATGCTCACCGGCTGGATGCGGCGCGGAGGCCGGACCTCGATCCTCGCACTCGTGCGCGAGAACGAAGCGGTACGCCGCCTCCGCCCTCCGATGATCGTGAGCACGTTTCATATCGGACCGACCCTCGGTCTGGGCGTGCTCTCCGAACGGATGCAGGGAGAAACGCTCGTGCTGCGCGGAACGCAGTTCCCGGTCGACGGCCACGCGCGGCACAACCTCAACCTCATCGAAGGCACCGACCAGCAACGCGCGGCCACCTTCCACCGCGCCATCGAGCGCCTGCGTCAGAACGGCTTCGTCGTCCTGGCCCTCGATCCCCACGAAGCCCACCGCATCGCCGCGCCATTCTTAGGCCGCACGCTGCAGCTCGCCCGCGGCCCCTTCGCCATGGCCCGCATCGCCCGAGTCCCGATCGTCCCACTCGTCGCACGCTGGGCCGGCAACGAGATCGAGCTCATCGTCGGCGAACCCCTCCCCGTCCTCGACGACGAACAGGCGTTAGCCGCCTCCGCCGCGCAATGGCTGGAAAGCTACCTGCGCGAATCCCCCGGCGAATTGAGCGGCCGGATTCTGGAGTTGATGCGCGAGTAGTGAATCGCGCCGTCCAACTGCGTCCACTACGTCCACTTCGTCCACAACTCCTGTCGCAACGCGTCGTGCCGGATCTTGCCGTTGTACGTCCTCGGGATGCTGCGCGGCGGGAGGACGATGACGCGATCGGGGGCGAAGCCGAGGGTGCGCTGCACTTCCTGCGCAACGGCGGCGGAGATGGCGTCCGGGTCTCCGGCGTCGACTTCGATGGCCAGGACGATCTCTTCGGTCATCGACTCGTCCCTGCGGGCCATTCCGACGGCCGCGGCAATCCGCACTCCCTCGATCTTCTGCGCCGCTTCTTCGAGCTCGCGCGGTGCGAGCACGGCGCCGCCGCGTTTGAGCATGGCCCTGCGGCGGCCGAGGATGTAGAGCTCTCCGTCGGGATCGAGGCGTCCGATGTCGCCTGTGTGCAGCCAGCCGTCGCGCAACGTTTCGGCGGTGGCCTCATCCGCGTCGAAGTAGCCGGCAAAGACGCCGTCGCCGCGCACGAGAATCTCTCCGTCGGCATCGATCTTCAATTCGACGCCCGGCAGTGCCTCGCCGCAACCGACGTTGCCGCGCTCGTCCACGCGAATCGCCTCTCCCGGTCGGATGCACGTGACGCCGAGCGTTGCTTCGGCCAGGCCGTAACCGGGGCAGACCACACCCCGGCAACGGAAGCGCGTCTCGAACGCTTCGATCGTGCTGAGACGCACCGGCTCGCCGCCGTTGGTCATCCAGCGCACCGAGGAGAGATCGATCGCGGACGGATCGGCGAAGCGCGCCGCCAAGCGGTAAGCGAAGTCGGGGGCTCCGCTGATCGTTCCGCGCACCTTCGTGATCGTCTCCAGCCAGCGCGGGATGGTCTGGATCGACGGTGTGACGATGTGACAGGCGGCGCCGTTGTAGACCGATCCGATCATGAAGCGCACCAGCCCGAGGTCATGCCACGGCGGCACCCAGCTCACCAGCACGTCCTTTGAGTCGATGTAGTACGCCGCGCGATAGCTGCGCAGGACGGCCATGGCATTGCGGTGGCGGATCATCACCGCGCGCGATTCGCCCGAGGTGCCGGACGTCGGCTGGAGAAACGCGAACGTCTCCGGGTCGATGTCGAGGCGCGGAGCATCACCGGCAACGCGCGGCACCTCGCCGAGCGTGCTGCAGCGCAGTCCAACCATCGCGGCCTCGCGGGCGAAATCGTCGTCGATGCCCGAGAGCAGCGTGAGACTGGGCCGGACGCGTGCGGCCCGGGCCACGGCGGTCGCGGCGGGCGTGTAGGGGTTGAAGGCGATGCTGACGGCTCCGGCGCGCTGCACGGCCCAGAAGCAGCGGGCGAAGTCGAGGCCGGCCGGCAGGATCAGCGCGACCCGGTCGCCCGGCCGGATGCCCATGCGGATGAGCCCGGCCGCGATGGCGCCGGTCTGCTCGTTCAGCTGGCGGTAGGTGAGGTGCTCGGCATCGTGTACGAATGCGAGCGCGTCGGGATCCAGAGCGGCGCGCTGGCTGAGAACGGTACCGAGCAGAACGGCGTCGAGATTTGCAGTTTTGGTAGCAGACGGAGTATGGATCATCGGTGCAGAATGGCTGGGCTACAATTCACGGACTTTACCAAGAGCAAGAGGGAGATCGCACATGAGTGCTGTTCCGCAAGGGCTTCCGGACCGGGTGGGCTACGAGCCTGAAGGCCCGCCTCCGTTCACGCCGTACATCGCTCCTGACACGATCCTCCGCGAGCTCACGCCGCGCGCGGTGATCGTCGGAACGATCCTGGGCATGATCTTCGGCGCATCGTCGCTGTATCTCGTGCTGAAGGTCGGTCTGACGGTGAGCGCCTCCATTCCGGTGGCGGTCATCTCGATCACCCTCTTCCGCATCCTCTCGAAGATGGGCGGCAAGAACGCCACCATCCTCGAGAACAACATCGTGCAGACCGCGGGCTCCGCCGGCGAGTCGATCGCCTTCGGCGTCGGCGTCACCATGCCGGCCATCCTGATCCTCGGCTTCCAGCTCGAGATCATGCGCGTGATGCTGGTGGCGGTGCTCGGTGGCCTCATCGGCATCCTGATGATGATCCCGTTGCGGCGCGCGCTCATCGTGGCGCAGCACGGCATCCTCAAGTACCCGGAAGGCACCGCCTGCGCGGAAGTCCTCAAGGCCGGTGCCAGCGATGAATCACGCGCCGCCGCCTCGGCGGAAGCGAAGGCCGAGGAGGAAGCGCGCGGCGGCGTCAGTACGAGCGCCAAGACCATCTTCGCCGGCTTCGGCATCGGACTCCTCTACAAGACGGCCATGGTGGCCTGCCGGGCCTGGAAAGACACGCCGGAGCGCATCTTCGGCAAGCCGTTCGCCGGTGCATCGGTGGCGGCCGAGATCTCCCCGGAGCTCCTCGGCGTCGGCTACATCATCGGACCGCGCATCTCGGGGATCATGTGCGCGGGCGGTGTCCTCGCTTATCTCGTGCTCATCCCGATGATCCGGTTCTTCGGCGACGCGCTCGCCGCGCCGCTGGCACCCGAGACCACGGCCCTCATCCGCGACATGAGCCCGGGCGCCATCCGCAACGCCTACGTGCTCTACATCGGCGCGGGCGCGGTGGCGGCGGGCGGCATCATCAGCGTCTTCAAGTCGCTGCCGATGATCTGGCACGGCATCAAGGGCGGCCTGCGCGACGTCTCCGCGGCGCGGGCCGGCAACGCCCGCCCGGCGGTGGCTCGCACCGATCACGATCTCTCGATCAAGGTCGTGCTCATCGGCATCATCGCCCTCATCCTCATCATCGCCTTCTCGAATCCGCTGTACGTCGGCGGCACCGGCATCGCCGCACGCATCGGCGCGGCCCTGCTGATCATCATCTTCGGGTTCCTGTTCGTGACCGTCTCCTCGCGCCTCACCGGCGAGATCGGCTCGACCTCGAATCCGATCTCCGGCATGACCGTAGCCACGCTGCTGCTCACCTGCCTGATCTTTGTGGTCCTCGGATGGACCGGCAGCAATTACTTCGTCACCGCGCTGTCGATCGGGGCCATCGTCTGTATCGCCTCCTCGAATGGCGGAACGACGTCGCAGGATCTCAAGACCGGCTATCTCGTCGGCGCCACTCCGAAAAATCAGCAGATCGCCATCCTCATCGGCGCTCTGGCCTCCGCGCTGGTGCTCGGTCCGATTCTCCTCAAGCTCAACGACGCCGGCTCGATCTACATCCCGGTCGGCACCGCACCCGCGGGATACTCGTCCGGCGCCGTCCAGCCGGGTGAGTTGGCCAAGCCGGACCAGTTCCACGGCAAAGAGACCGTGAAAGGCAAGGTCCTGACCGGCGGAACGGACAGCAAGTCCTACAACGTCTGGTTCCGCAACGACGCCTCGGGCGGCAACGCCGAGAAGTACCTCGTCGACGACGGCGGACGTCCGGTCTACTACGTCGACCCGGGCATCAACGGCACCGTCACGGCAATGCCGAACGGCGAGCCGGTGCGCAAGTTCGACGCGCCGAAAGCGACGCTCATGTCGTACATCATCAAGGGCATCCTCGGCGGTGAGCTGCCGTGGGGCCTCGTGCTCCTCGGCGTCATGATCGCGGTCGTGCTGGAGCTCTCCGGCATTCCCTCGCTGGCCTTCGCGGTCGGCGTTTACCTGCCGCTGTCGTCCACGTCCCCGATCCTCGTCGGCGGCATCATCCGCTGGGCGGTCGATCGCTGGATCGCCAAGAAGCACGCCGGACAGAACCTGACCGAGGAGCAGCTGGTGGCCGAAGGCGACAAGAGCCCGGGCGTGCTCATGGCCTCGGGCTACATCGCCGGCGGCGCCATCGCCGGCATCATCATCGCCTTCACGCAGGGCGTCGATATCATGGGACCGTTCAACGCCGCCATGGGCCGCTTCGCCGAGAAAAACCCGATGGTGAGCGGACCGAACGCCGACATGTGGGCCATGATCCCGTTCATCGGCCTCATCGTCCTGCTCTGGCTCACAGGACGCGAGAAGATCCTGAAGCCCAAAGAGACCTGATCCGTCTCACGTCGTGATGCAAGCCCGCCGCAAAGGCGGGCTTTTTCATTCCTGTCGTATCCTTCCCGCATCGTCCAATGGAAGGCTGCGCACTCTTCGTCGTCTTTCTCGTAGCCATCGGCGCGCTGGTCGTCGCGATCAACGCGATCTCCAAGCTCCGCGCGGCACAGGGAGACATCAAGCTCCTCGCAACGGAGCTGGCCGTGCTGAAGCGCATCGTCGCGGACCTGCGACACGGTGCGCCGCCGGAAGTACCGGAACCAGTCGCCGTCACACCGCCGGTCGTGATGGCTCCGCCGGAGCCGGAACCTCCGCCGGTTTACGAGCCCCCAAGCGAGCCGGTGTTCGAGCCGGTCCTGCCGCCGGTTGACGGCATCCCGCCAATCGAGACTGCTGTACCGCCGGTCGAGACCGCGCCGCCGGAACCCGCCACGCCTTACGTTCCGCCACCCCCACCCCCTCCGCGTCCCGCCAAGCCGGCATTCGCGTTCGACTGGGAGAACCTCGTCGGCGTCAAGCTCTTCTCGTGGATCGCGGGCGTGGCGCTCGTCCTCGCGGCGGTGTTCTTTCTCAAGTACTCGGTGGAGCACGGCTTCCTGAGCCCGACTGTCCGCGCCACGCTGGGGATCCTCACCGGCGCGGCGCTGCTCGTCGTCTGTGAGCTGCGCATCGCGCGCGACTACAAGTTCACTGCGAACGCCATGCACGGCGCCGGCATCGCCATTCTCTACGCGACTCTCTTCGCGATTCACGCGCTGTGGCATCTCGCGCCCGCCGGCGTCGTGTTTTTCCTGATGCTCGTCGTGACAGCGGTCGCCGTCGGACTGTCGATCCGGCGCGATTCGATCTTCATCGCCCTGCTTGGCCTCATGGGCGGCTTCGCCACGCCGGCCCTCTTGTCGTCGGGAGAGAACCGTCCCATCGGCCTCTTCTCGTATCTGCTGCTGCTCAACGCCGGGCTGGCGTGGGTGGCGTACAAGAAGCGCTGGCCGGCGCTGACCCTGGGCAGCCTGCTCTTCACCGTGTTCTATCAATGGGGCTGGGTGAGCAAATACCTCACTCCCTCGCAGCTGCCGCTGGCGGTGACGATCTTCGTCGTCTTCGCCGCGATGGCCGCGGCCTCACTCTGGCTGGGACGGCGCGACCAGGATGCCTCGGGCCAGCGCCTCTTCGACCGCATCTCTCTGGCCGCCGCGGCCCTGCCGCTCACGTTCGGGATTTTTGCCGCCGCCGTGCCGGCCTACGGCGCGCGCTATCACACGCTCTTCGGCTTTCTCCTCCTGGTCGCCGCCGGCCTGGCGTTCATCGCCGTCGTACGGCGCCAGGCATGGCTGCACACGCTCGGCGGCGGTGCGGTGCTGTTGACGTTCGTGCTCTGGAGCGCGGTCTCGTATGTCCCGGCCGCGTGGCCGGCCATCCTCGGATGGATCGCCGCGTTCATCGCGCTGTATCTCACCATCGGCACGCGACTGCGGACGTTTGCCAGTCTGTCTGCACCTCTGCTCTTTTTCATGTTGCCGGCGCTGGTCGTGCTCGAGCCGCGCACCGCTTCACCGGCGCTGCTCTTCGGCGCATTTTTCGTGCTGCTCTCCGCGGTGGCGTTCGTGGCTGTGCGCAGTGAGCAAGCGGACCTCTATTTTGGGGCGTCGTTCTTCGTCATCGTCGCGGAGGCCATCTGGTCGGTGCGTGAATTCACGCCGGAGCGCCTCCACGCGGGGCTGGTGCTGTACGCCGTATTCGGGCTGTTCTGGGTGGCCGTGCCCGCGATCGCGAGACGCTTCGGACACGACCTCGCGCCGTACGTGCTGGCCGCGATCACGATGCTCGTCAGCGTCCCGATGCTGCTCTTCGTCGCCGCGCAGAAAACGCTGGCCTTTCCGGCGTGGCCGCTCTTCGGCGTCTTGGCGATCCTTACGCTCGCCATCGGCCTCGGGTCGCTGTACCTCCGCCGCGGCTCGCTCACGATCGGCGCTGCCATCGGCACGCAGATCGTGCTGCTGACATGGACCACCCACACCCTCGTTCCGCAGTGGGGGAGCATCGGCCTCGTGGCCACTCTCGTCGTGGCGGCATGGGCGTATGTCTGGCTCTTCCTTGCCGAACGTTCCCTCGGACGCGATGCGACGATGACCTTCCGCATCGCCGCGGCTGCGGCGTTGTTCCTGGGGCATTTGGTGGCCATGGGCGTCCGCGCCAGCGCGGAGCCGAAACTGGACATGGAGCCCGTCCTGGCCACCCACCTGATCCTGGCCATCGCCACGCTGGCGCTGGCGTGGCGCACCGAGATGCACTCGCTGGTGTTGTGGAGCGTCGGCCTCACGAGCCTGGCCACGCTCACCGCGTCGGAAACCCTGTCACCCGAGCGCGCCTTCGTGTTCGCACTGCTTCCGTACGCGCTGTATCTGCTCTACCCGCTGCTGCTCGGCGCCCGCGTGAAGCGCTCGCTGTTTCCGTACCTCGGCGCCGTCATCGCCAGCGCAACGTTCTTCTACTTCGCGCGCAACGCGATGATGGACATGAAGCTCGGCTTCATGATCGGCGTGCTGCCGGTGGCCCAGGCCATCCTCCTTCTCTTGTTGCTCGTGCGCCTGCTCCGCATCGAGCCTCCGGAAGCACGCGACCTGGTGCGCCTGGCCGTGGTGGCCGGCACCGCGCTGGCGTTCATCACCGTGGCCATCCCGCTACAGCTCGACAAGCAATGGATCACCATCGGCTGGGCGCTCGAAGGGGCCGCGCTGGTCTGGCTCTTCACGCGCATTCCCCATCGCGGGCTGGTGATCTGGGCCGCGGCGCTGCTCGCGGCGGTCTTCGTGCGGCTGGTGTTCAATCCCGACGTCTTCGGCTATCACCCGCCCGGAGTGCGCGCCATCTTCAATTGGTATCTCTACACCTACCTCGTGGCTGCGGCGGCGTTCTTCGCCGCTGCGTACTGGCTCCCGCGCGCGTGGAAACGCAGTATCGGCATCGCCGGCGCCGCCGGGACCGTCCTGCTGTTCGTCCTGCTCAACATCGAGATCGCCGACTACTACTCGACCGGCCGGACGGTCACGTTCAACTTCTTCTCGTCGTCGCTGGCGCAGGAGCTGACCTACACGATGGGCTGGGCCGTCTTCGCCGTGGCCATGCTCATCGCCGGCATCCTCCTGCACGCCCGCGCCGCGCGGGTGGCCGCGCTGCTTCTCCTGCTCGTCACGATCCTGAAGTGCTTCCTCCACGATCTGGCCCGCCTCGGCGGTCTCTATCGCGTGGCCTCGCTGCTCGGCCTGGCGTTCGCGCTGGTAATCGTGGGAGTGCTGTTGCAGAAATACGTCATCGCCAAACCGGTAGCCCCACCCCCGACCGAGGAGCCCACTTGAGGGGCTCGTACGTTGCGCTGCTGCTCTCTCTCACACTCACGGCATCCGCGGTGGAACCGAGTCTCGCGCCGGGCGCCCCGATCGACCGCAGCTCCTTCCGCGTCGTGCGTCCCATTCCGAAGGCGCCGGCCGGACTGGCCGTGCTGATCCTCGATGCCGCCGTGCTCGGGAACAGCTGCGACCTGGCCGATCTCCGCATCGTGACCGCGGACGACCGCCAAGTGCCATATCTCGTGGAGAAGCGGAACAAGCCGGTGGTGGTGACCGTCGACTTCAAGCGCGTCGACGCTCCGCGCGACACGTCCGTCTATCGCACCACCTGGCCGTATGCGTCGTTGCCCTGCGACACGCGTCTCGTCCTCCATACGTCGGCGCGGGTGTTCGAGAGAACCGTCGAGTTGCGCAGCGCCGCGGAGCCGCGACGCGGCCGGTCGCCGGAGGTTTTCGCATCCATGGTCTGGCGCGCCTCGGATCCCGAGGTACCGCCTCCGTCGATCACCTTCGACGCGGCCAATGCGGGCGATGCCCGGGAAGGGCTCGAGGTCGTCGTGAACGACGGCGACAATGCACCGCTGCCCTTGACGCGTGCCGAGCTGCTGATCCCTTCGACCGCGCTGCGCTTTCATCATCCCGGCTCGCAGCTCTTTCTGCTGTACGGAAACGATCCGCTGATGCCGCCGCGCTACGACCTGGCGCTGCTCGCTCCGCGCCTGCTGGCGCAGCCGGCCCGCGAGCTGAAGCTCGCACCGCTCGTCCCTTCGACGGACGAACCGCCGGAACAAGGTGCCCGCAAGTATTTCTGGATCGCCATCGGTCTCGTGGCCGTCGTACTGCTCGTGTTGCTCGTCAAGCTGCTCGGGCCAAGAGCGCCTAGCGCTTCGGATTGAAGCGCTCGCGCTCCGAGCGGCACCACGTCTGCGCCACCCGCCGCGCCCACCACTTCGGCAGCGCGCGCATCAGCCAAAGATCCGCCACCAGCAGCACGTTCACCCAGCGCAGCAGCGTCAGCGAGCCGTGCCGGCCGAGGAACGGCATGCGCGACTCCGGCCAGTGGATGAACAGGTAATCCACTGCCGCCACCAGCACGATCAGCACCACGTCGCGGACGATCGCCCGCCGCCGCGCCTTCCGGATCGCCGCACGCGCATCGCAGACGACGCGCGGCGGACACGATTCGGTCGTGACCCCGGGGAGCAGCTCAGGAATGGGCATGTCGTGTTGAGTAAAACATAGGTGAGAATAACTATTCCGGCTCTCGGATGGACGTTGTGGACGAGGTGGACTTGGTGGACGTCCACTGAAGTCCACGTCGTCCACCAAGTCCACAAAAGTTACCGATTCCTCAACCTTATCGTCTGCGCCACCAGGTTCCCATTCCCGTCGCGGAACGCTTTGATCACGGCCGTGTCGTTGACCTTCAGCGATTCAGCGTTGGTATAGGCCGTTCCTTTCGTGCGGACGGTGAAGTCCTCGGTGACCCAGATGCGCAGGACCGTGTTCGAATCGCGGTTGCGGAAGCCGAGGGTGGGACCGTCTTCCAGCGTTTCGGTGATCGTGCCGGTCATCGTCACGACGGCGTAGCGCGTCAGCTCTTCCCGCGGCGGAACACGGTCGTCCGTGGTGCCGATGTCGCTGTTGAACCGCACCGTGGAGGCCAGGAACATGTCGCCCACGCGGTTGTAGCTGCCGCTGATCTCCACGTTGTCGCCGACGCGAAGGTCCTTGGCCCGAATGACCTCGCCGTTCGCATCCTCGGCGGAGCGCATGTCGACGCGCGTCTCTCCGCGGCCGGCCTCGAGGTAGACGTAGTCGAGTCCCGGCTCCAGCCGCGTCACCCGTCCCGCGAGCGTGGTCACCGTGGCGCCGTTGCCGGTGGTGTTTCCATCCTGGATCGAGGCCGTCACGTCGATGCGGCGCGCCGAGATCTCGTCGGCGGCCGTGTAGCGCGAGTCGGGCTCGACGCGGATGCGGTCCCCGATCTCGAGGTTCGTCACGCGGTACGTTTCGCCGCGGTAGTACACGGGCGTATTGCGGTACGTGCGCACCGTGATCATGCGCCGGTCGGACGTCTGCACCACCAGCCGTCCCTCATCGAGGTTGATCTGGCGGATCGTTCCTTCGATCGTGTTGCTCCGCACCTCGTTGCTCGAACGGGCATCGGTCTGCTCCGAACCGGACTGCGCCGGGTCGCGCGTCGTGCCGACGCCCACCTGGCTGGCCGGGACCTCGCGGCCCACGAGCGTGATCCGGTCTCCGCGATAGACGCCCTCGCGCAGGACCGGGCCGCGCACCTGGATGCGGTCGCCCAGGCGGATATTGGCCAGGCCGGCCGAGCCGACGAAGATCTCCGGCTTCCCGGCGATCACCGTGCCGAAGGAGTGGTAGGTCGTGCTGAGGGAGTCGGTCTCGATGGTGACGCGCGTCTTGGCCGCGTCATCGACCTCGATCTGCAGCCGCCCCGGCCCGAGGTCGATGTCGAACACCGTCCCCGTCAGGTAACGCTCCTGGGCAAAAATGGACAGGCTGGCAAAGACAAACATCGCGCAAAGCATGGAAATGCGCAGGTTTCGTGTCATGGGTCCTCCAACTGATGGTTCGCAGGCGCAAACGCCAGGCCACAGCCTGTACAGCCGCAAAGCTGTGTAGCTGTACAGCTTTACAGCTGTGTCCTCGTTGAGACGCACTGCCCGGCGATAAAGCTTCGCTCCACGGCGCGGTCGTCGCCCATGAAGATCAGCCCCGCCAGGAGGTCTTCGAGCGAGGTGGCGCGGCCGGTGCGCATGGCCAGGAGAGGCGTGGCAGAGAGGTCGAGCACGAGAAAGTCGGCCGATTTGCCGGCCTCGAGGCTGCCGGTCTCACCGTCCAGCGTCAGGGCGCGCGCGCCGCCCAGCGTGGCCAGGTACCAGAGATGGAACGGGCTCAGCGACACGTTCTGGACCTGCTGCACCTTGTAGGCGTCGGCCATGGCGTTGAAGAGCGACGGCGTCGTGCCGGCGCCGATGTCGCTGCCGAGGCCGACGATCACGCCGGCGGCCAGCACACGGTGCAACGGAAAGAGGCCGCTGCCGAGAAAGAGGTTCGAGTTCGGACAGTGGGCGATGCGCGTGCCGCGGCGCGACAGCAGATCGAGCTCTTCCGGGGTGAGCCACACGCCGTGCGCCAGCACCGTGCGCTCGCTGAGCAGGCCATAGCGGTCGTAGACATCCGCGTACTCGGCGATCTCCGGGAAGAGCTCCTGCACCCAGCGCACTTCGTTGGGATTCTCGGAGATGTGCGTGTGCACCCAGGCGTCGGGGAACTCGTCCTTCAACTGCCCCGCCGCTTCCAGCTGCGCGGGCGTCGACGTGGGCGCGAACCGGGGCGTGATGGCGTAGCGCAGCAGACCGCGTCCGTGCCACTTCTCCAGGAGCGCCCGGCTGTCCTCGTACGATTGCTGCGGCGTATCGAGAAGATAGTCGGGCGCGTTTCGGTCCATCATCGTCTTGCCGATGATTCCGCGGAACCCGCTCCGCTCCGCCTCCTCGAAAAAGATGTCCGTGGCCTCACGGTGGACCGTGGAGAAGATCAGCGCACTGAGCGTGCCGTGGCGCAGCAGCACGTCGTAGAACGCGCGCGCCACGCGCCGTGCATGCTCCGGATCCTCGAACTTCCGCTCGGTCGGGAAGGTGTAGCGGTTCAGCCACTCCAGGAGATGCCCGCCGTACGAGCCGATCATCTCCAGCTGCGGCGCGTGCAGATGCGTATCGATGAACCCCGGCGCGATCAGCTTCCGCGAGAGATCGACGACCTCCCCTTCCGGCGCCGCGGACCACTCCCCGACGCTGACGATCCGGCCGTCATCGGAGACCGCCAGATGACCATCCTCGAAATAGCGATGCGATGACTCGACGCCGCCCGCGAACGGATCCGCGACCGGCGTGAAGATGCGCGCGCGGTAGACCCTCACGGGCGACATTGTACGGGTTGGATCAGATGTCGTCTTCCGGCACGTCGCCGGCCAGCTTCTCCAGCACCAGGGCTTGATGCTTGCCAGTCACCACTTCCGCCGGCGGCGCGTCGGGAGCGTCCAGCGCCTCGGTGAGCGCGAGCGAGGTCATCGTCACCTGCTCCATGAACGTCGGCTCGTCGATCTGCACGAGCGTCAGCTGCTCGGCGGCGGTCTTGCGGCGCGCCGCGCGCTCCTCCGCTTCGCGGAACGACATCTCGAACTGCAGCAGCGTTTTCTCGAGCTTCAGATACAGCTCGCACGTGGCCCGCACGTCTTCCAGACAGTACAGGGCGATGTCCTCGTGACGGCCGGCGCGATAGAGCGTCTCCACGGCGCGGCCGTCCATGCCGTCGGTCTTGGAGCTGGCGATGCCGAACGACTTGCAGGCCAGGTCGAGGTTGAACCGCATCTGCCGCGGATTGATCGTGCCGTTGAAGTTGAGCACCTCGCGCAGGTCGCAGTTCGGGTGAAAGCGATAGCGGTTGCCGACCAGGTCGCGCTTCGGCGGCAGCCCCTGAATGGCCGAGCGGATCATCAGGAACGGCCCGTCGAACTGCCGGCCGTTGAAGGAGATGAAGCGGTCGTCCTTGTCCAGGAACTCCCAGAACTTCTCCAGGATCTGCCGCTCCGTCCCGGAGATCATCGTCCGGTTCCCGTCCTTCACCGTGATGACTTCCGTCTGCCCCGGCACCTCGTACATGGCGCAGGACCGGCCCGTCTCGGCATTGACCACCCCGATGGCCACGATCCGGCCGGTGAACGGCGAGAGCGCCCCGCGGCGCTTCTCCTCCTCCGCCTCCGCTTCGTTCATCCCCTTGATCAGATACTCACGGACGTAGGAGTCGTGCTCCTCCCACGGCATGCCAACGGTCTCGATGTCGATGACGAGTTTTTTCATTTCTCGGGTGGCGGCAACCCTGAGCGAAGCGAAGAGTCAATGGAGCAGCCGCCATGCTCACGCAACAGGCGCGACGCGTCAATGATTGCGCAATCAGACGTCCAGGAGTTGCTCCTTCAGCAGGCGAGCAAGGTAGTCGGCCAACTCATCGACGTTGAAGTGACCATTGGCCCAGTGCCGGTCTGCGGCTTGTAGAGCTGCGTAGTACGGCGCTCGGTTCTCGCGGATACGCTCGGGAACGATCTTCTTGCCGGGAAGCAGGGCGCCTTGGCGGAGGCACATGAGCAAGTAGCAAGCTGCTCGTGCGCTGCGGCCGTTTCCTTCGATGAATGGATGAATCCAGTTCAGACGCCACAATGCATAGGCGGGGAGAACTGTCGGGTGCGTGTTGATGGTCCAGTTCTCGTGGATGACCGATAGAAACTCATCGACAAGATCCGGCACCTCCTTGAAATGGGGAGGGATGTGATTGCCGACATAGATCGGTTGGTTTCTGAAACGGCCACCGAATTGAGCGATGTTCGCAACGGCCGCCGCATTCAACGCCCAGAGCGTGTATTTGTCGAATGCCTCAATGCCCTTCGATAACGCGATTTCGACGCAATTCGTCAGCAAGTCGTACTGACGCAACAGATTCTGCTGTTGGATCCGAGCAAAAAGAACGGGATCGTCCGCTTCCCTGACAGACATTCCACTGCCTGTAGATTACTTCAGGCGGATGTTTTGAGCGGACCACCGAACACTGTCTTTCGTGATCAGGTCGGATTGGGGCGCGTTCCCGAAGGCGAAGCTGATCCGTTGCTCGCGCAGATCGCTCTCAGAGACAGGTTGCGTACGGGCGCTCTGCAGGAGTTCCGACAGGGTGGCATCAACTGTGAGGCTGGATTGGAACTGTTTCCGTGCAGACATAGTGAGTTTAATAGTATGCCGATGTTGCCAAGCAGTCAACGTGACTGCGGGTCTAAGTTTTGTATTAGCAGACAGTTGCGCCAGCTACGGTGGCTCGCTGCGTTGAACTACACCGGCGTCTTCAACTTATCCACCAGCTCCTGCACCGCGTCCGCCGAGTGCTGCAACGCCGCGGCTTCGTCCGCTTCGAGCTTGATCTCGATGATCTGCTCGAGGCCGTTGCGGCCGAGTTTGACCGGCACGCCGACGAAGAGGCCGTTGTAGCCGTACTCGCCCTGGAGGTAGGCCGCGCAGGGGAGGATCTTGCGTTTGTCCTTGAGGATGGCTTCGACCATCTCCACGGACGAGGCGCCGGGGGCGTACCAGGCCGAGGTCTTGAGGAGGTTGACGATCTCCGCGCCGCCGTTGCGGGTGCGGTCGACGATGGCGTCGATGCGCTCTTTGGAGATGAGCTCGGTGATGGGGATGCCGGCCACCGTCGAGTAGCGCGGCAGCGGGACCATCGTGTCGCCGTGACCGCCAAGCACGAAGGCGTGCGTGTTCTCGACCGAGACGTTCAGCTCCATGGCGATGAAGGCGCGCATGCGGGCGGAGTCGAGCACGCCGGCCATGCCCAGCACGCGCTCGCGCGGGAAGCCGGAGACGCGGCGGGCCACCTCGCACATGGCGTCGAGCGGATTGGAGACGACGATGATGATGCAGTTGGGGGAGCGCTGGGCGACCTCTTTCGTCACCGCGCCGACGATCTCTTCGTTCTTCCAGAGAAGATCGTCGCGGCTCATGCCCGGTTTGCGCGGCAGGCCGGCGGTGATGACCACGACATCCGAGTCCTCGGTGCCGTCATAGGTGTTGGAGCCGCGCAGGATCGAGTCGTACTTCTCGACCGGCGCCGTCTCCATCATGTCCAGCGACTTGCCCTGAGGCACGCCTTCCACGATGTCGACCAGCACGACATCGGCAAGCTCTTTGAGTGCGATTCCCTGCGCTACAGTGGCGCCGACGTTCCCCGCGCCGACCACGGTGACTTTCGTTTTCATGGCGGCGGATTCTATCGCCAATGCTTTCCGACTTCACTGCAACCGCAAACGCCATCGCCGCCACCACGAAGAAGAGCGAGAAGGAGCGGATCCTGGCCGGGTATCTCCGCTCGCTCGACGACGCCTCGCTGGAGCGTGCGGCGGTCTTCTTTTCCGGCTCGCCGTTCGCGCGCCGCGAGGAGCGGGTGGCCGGCGTCGGCGGGGCGGCCATCGGCGACGCGGCCGCGGAGGCCAGCGGCCGCAGCCGCGAGGAGGTGTGGTCCGCCTGGGCCAAGTACGCCGATGCCGGCGACACCGTGGCGGAGTGCTTTCCCGACGATCCGTCACGCGACATCACGCTGGTCGAGCTCGGCGAATTCTTCGATCGCATTGCCGCCACACAAGGCGCGACCGCGAAAAAGGACGTGCTGGCCGAGCTCTTTCGCAAGGTCGACGCGCAGGGCGCCCGCTATGTCGTGAAGATCCTGACGCGCGAGCTGCGGATCGGCCTCGTGGAAGGGCTCGTGGAGTCGGCCGTGGCGAAGGCGTTCGGACGGAAGCTGGCGGCGGTGCGGCAGTCGAACATGTTCACGGGCGACATCGGGGCCACGGCACTCCTGGCCCGGAGCGACGCGCTGGAGACGGTGAAGATGTCGCTCTTCCATCCGTTCGCGTTCATGCTGGCTCAGCCGGAGGAAGATCCGGCGGAGATCGTGGCGGCGCTTGGGGCGGGCGCGATCGCCGACGACAAATACGACGGCATCCGGGCCCAGATCCACACCGACGGCGCCGAGGTGCGGGTCTACTCGCGCACGCTCGACAACGTCACGCACCGCTTTCCCGAGCTCGAGACAGCCGCCCGGATGCTCGGCCGGAGCGTGATCCTCGACGGCGAGATCGTGGCCTTCCGCGATCAGATCCTGCCGTTCGCCACGATCCAGAAGCGCCTCGGGCGCCGCGCCGTGAGCGAGAAGTTGCTGGCGGAGGCGCCGGTCGTGTTCTTCGCGTTCGACCTGCTGTACATCGACGGCGAGCCGTGGTTCGAAAAGCCGCTGCGGGAGCGGCTGGAGCGGATGCGCGAGATCGTGCAAAACAACGCCATCCGCCTCGGCGATTCGACGCCCGTTCGCGATGCCGCCCATGTCGACGAGCTGTTCGACGCGGCGCGCGTGCGCGCCAACGAAGGGCTGGTGGTGAAGGATCCGGAGTCGATCTACACGCCCGGCCGGCGCGGCAAGTCGTGGCTGAAGTACAAGAAGGCGCTGGCCACGCTCGATTGCGTCGTCACGTACGCGCAGTGGGGGAACGGGAAGCGGCGGGCGGTGTTGTCCGACCTGACGTTCGCCGTCCGCAAAGACGGCGAGCTCGTGAACATCGGCAAGGCCTACTCCGGCCTGACCGACGTCGAGATCGCCGCCATGACGGAGCACTTCCTGGCCACGACCATCGAAAAACACGGCCCCGTGCACCGGGTCCAGCCCACGGTCGTGCTCGAGATCGCCTTCGACCGCATCCAGGAGTCGTCGCGCCACAAGTCGGGCTACGCCATGCGTTTCCCGCGCATCGCCCGCATCCGCGACGACAAGACCGTCGGCCAGATCTCAACAATCGACGAGGTTCGCCGTATCTACGAGGGACAACTGCGCCGCGAGGGGCAGAAAGAAGGAGACTGAAACCCGATGCCGCTCTATCGTTCCCGCCGTAACCGCATGATCGCCGGAGTCTGCGGCGGCCTCGCCGAATGGCTCGGCTGGAGCCCCTCTTGGGTACGCCTGCTCTACATCCTGGTCTCGATCCTCTCGATCGCCTTCCCGGGAATCATCGTGTACATCATTCTCTGGGTGGTGATGCCGAAGTCGCCGGTCTGAAGCTGTACAGCGGTAGAGCTTTACAGCTGTACAGCTCCTCAAGGTATGCTCCCGCGCCGATGTCGTTTCTTTCAGGCCCTCCGAAAGAGCTGGTGCTGCCGGACGGCTTTCGGTTCAGTCACGGTCAGACCGTCGCGCCGTTCACGATCGTCTATGAGACCTTCGGCACGCTGAATAGCGACCGCTCCAACGCCATCCTGGTCTGTCATGCGCTCTCGGCGAGCGCGCATGCGGCGGGGAAGTATGGCGAGGGCGAGGATGAGCGGCCGGGCTGGTGGGATGGGCTGGTCGGGTACGGCAAGGCCATCGATCTGGAGCAGTACTTCGTCGTCTGCGTGAACCTGCCCGGCTCGCCGTTTGGAACGACCGCTCCGAAGTCGGTCGATCCATCCACGGGCACTGCGTATGGCTCGCGCTACCCCTGGCCGACGATCGAGGACATGGTGGAGTCGCAGAAACTCGTGCTGGAGCACCTCGGCATCACGCATCTCCGCTCCATCGCCGGCGGCTCGCTCGGCGGCATGCAGGTGCTGATGTGGGCGGCCATGTATCCCGATTACGCCGACTCGATCATCGCCATGGCCAGCGGTCCGGCCGTGCCGGTCACCGGCATCGCCTGGCACATCCTCGGCCGCAAGATCATCCAGGCCGATCAGCGCTTCCACGGCGGCGACTACTACGACGATCCGGATCCGCTGCGCGGGCTGCAGGTGGCGCGCATGCTCGGCCACATGACCTATCTTTCCCAGGAAGCGCTGCAGCGCAAGTTCGGCCGACGCCGGCGTGGTGCGACGCGCCAGTTCGAGATCGATTCCTACTTCGAGTACCAGGGCAAGAAATTCGCCGCGCTGTACGACGCCAACTCCTACATCCGCGTGCAGGGCGCCATGGACGAGATGGATCTCGACGAGCAGTACGGCGACCTGCAGTCCGCCTTCTCACGCTGGCGCGGCCGCACGCTCATCGTCTCGTTCGATACGGACTGGCTCTTCCCGCCCAGCGAGAGCGAGCGCGTGGCCGCGGCGATGCGCGAGCTCGGGACCCCGGTTGTCCATCACGAGATCGCGTCCGCGAATGGACACGACACGTTTCTCATCGACTTCGACCTGATCGATGGGCTCGTGCGCGAGTTCCTCAGCGGAACCGCTCGTCCGGCTCGCTGAGCAGCTCCACGTCGGCGAACGTGGCGATGCCGACGCCGCCGGTGAGCAGGCGATAGCCGACGGCGATCGTTCCGTCTTCGAGACGCTCGGCCTGGATCAGGATCACCGGCGTCGGCTCGCCGACGCTTTCTTCGCGGACGATGGCGCACGAAGGGAGATCGAGCTCCACCGGCTCGCCGCCGACCGCGAACGCCGCGCGGCCGAGGTTCACGTCATCATCGGTTGCGGCACGGCCTTCAGTGAACGGCGTCGACCGCCACTTCTTCAGATCGATCGGTCCCCAGTTTTCGCTCACGCGCAGAGAATATCGCGACCGCACCCAATGCCATCAATCCCGCCGAAGCATTGAACGCCACATCGCGCAGATCGTAGACCCGCGACGGCAGGAGCGCCTGGATCCCTTCGTCGATCCAGCCGGCCGCCGCCACGAAGAGCGCGCACACGACGAAACGCCTCCAGCGGCTCCAGTTCCGAGGAGCGGCCGCATGCGCCAGCACCGCCACGCCGCCGTACTCGATGAAGTGAATCTTCTCCTCCAGACTCTGCATCGGGTAAATCACCGCCGCGTACGCGAGTCCCACGAGCAGCAACGCCAGCACCATCCGCCACGAACGGTTGCGCGCGTTCCGCAGGATCAGCCACAACCCCGCCGTCCCTGCGATCGCGAACGCCGCCGCGACGCTCCCGCGCAACAGACCGTGGTCGCGCAGGAAGTTCGTGATCGTGCGGACCACGCCGAGGGTGGCCCAGATCGCCATGAGATAGACCGCCAGCGTCATGCGCGCGGCGCGAGGGGACATCGCTGAGGAGTACGGACGAGCGGGCTGGAGCGTCACCAGATGTTACGCGTTCGAATCGAGGCACCGCATTGGCAACGCTAAACTCTTTTCATGTCCCGGCTCCTGGTGGTTCTGCTCGTGCTCGCCCCGCAGGTTGCCGCCCAGACGTGGAATCAGTGGGGCGGCGGTCCCCGCCACACCGGCAGCATTCCGGTGTACGGACACACGCTCCGCGAGCAGCTGGCCGACGTCGTCTACGACCCCTTCGTCGACGCGGAACGCTCCGAGGCCGGCGGAACGCTGCTCGTGCACTACCAGACGCCGCTCTCGGATGGGAACGACGTGTTCATGGCCACGAAGAGCGGCGCGTACACGGGCTTCCGCACGTGGGAGACGCAGGTCTGGAGCATGCGCAAGTTCGAGTGGGTCGACGGGCAGCTCGTGACGCGCTGGACGGCGGCGAGCGACTGGAATCCGGTCCCGTCCGGCGGGCCGCGGTTCGAGCCGGTGTTCCACGGCGCGCTTGCCAATGGGCGCGTCTACCTTCCGGCGCGGGGAGGGACGGTGCTCGAGGTCGACCGCGCCACCGGCGCGATCCTGCGGCGCCTGGGCCTTTTCGGGCTGCAGCTCGATCCGACGCTCTACGTCACCGGCCCGATCACCGTCACGGGCGACGGCACCCTCTACTACAACACGCTCAAGCTCCCGTCGGCGGAGCCCTGGGTGGGAGATCACAACGGTGCGTGGCTGGTGAAGATCACACCCGACGGCGTGGCCTCACGCGTTTCCTACGCCACGCTCGTCCCCGGCGCGCCGGCGCCGGGTGCGCAGTGCACGAGCCAATTCTCCGCCGAGCAGCTCCCCTGGCCGCCGTCGCCCAACGCCGTGGCACCGACGACCGTCTGCGGATCGCAGCGCGCCGGGATGAATGTTGCCCCGGCGGTCGCCCCGGACGGCACGGTCTACACGATCTCTCGCGCACACTCGAACGCCCGCTGGGGATGGCTGGTGGCCGTCAATCCCGACCTCACGCCGAAGTGGGCGTCCACGCTGCGCAACCGCTTCAACGACGGCTGCAACGTACTGATCCCGCCGAACGGCTCTCCGGGCGGATGCCGGTCCGGTGCGGCCACGGGCGTCGATCCGGCCGACAACCAGCGCGGCTCGGGCGTGGTCAACGACAACTCGACGGCCTCGCCCGTCGTGGCGCCCGACGGTACGATCTACCTCGGCACGTGGGGCCGCTACAACCACTCCCAGGGACACACGATGCGCTTCTCCGCGGCGGGCCAGTTCCTTTCCGCCTATCCGTTCGGCTGGGACGTCACACCGGCGCTGTGGGAGCACGACGGCACGTTCTCCCTCATCACCAAGGAGAACCGCTACATCGGAGTGGGATCGTACTGCGGCGACCCGACTTTCTGTCCGCCCTACTCGCGCGCGCCGGGAGACGAAGAGGGCTATTACATTACCCAGCTCTCACCCGAGCTGAGCGTCGAGTGGACGTTCCGGAACACCGAGACGCTGAGCTCGCACGCCAGCCCGACGGCTCGATCGACTGCGTCGACGACCTGCAGAACGCCAAAGGCTTCGAGTGGTGCGTCAACGCCCCTGCGGTCGACGCCCACGGCGTCGTCTACGTCAACGGCGAAGACGGCTTCCTCTACGCCATCAACCAGGGCGGCACCCTCCGAGAGCGCCTCTTCCTCCGCCTGGCCCTCGGCGCCGCCTACACGCCGCTATCCCTGGGCGCCGACGGAAAGATCTACACGCAAAACGCCGGGCACCTGTTCGTGGTGGGAACGACCGCGCCGAAGCGACGGGCGGTCAGTCACTGACGCTCTCCGCGCGGATTGTGGACGTTGTGGACTGAGTGGACGCCGTGGACTCGGTTGGTCCACCAAGTCCACCTGGTCCACTACGTCCACCAAGTCCACAAAAGCGCGCCTACTGAACGAACCGCGCCTTACTCGTTCGCCGCCACCGGCGCCGCGATCGGCGCCCGGTAATCGCATTCGGCGTTATTGCAGTACTCGATGTGGCCTTCGCGCTTGGTTTCCTTCTCCAGGAGATAGGGCGCGTGGCATTTCGGGCACTCGCGGGCGACGGGGCGGTTGTTGAGGGTGAACTCGCACTTGGGGTAGCGGTTGCAGGAGTAGAAGACGCCGCGGCGGGAGATGCGCTCGACGAGCTCGCCTTCGTTGCAGGTCGGGCATTTGACGCCGGTCGGCTTGGGCGGTGAGGACGATTTGCGGCCGATCTTGCGGATGGTCTTGCAGTCGGGGTAGCCGGAGCAGGAGTAGAAGGGGCCGTAGCGGCCGGACTTGAGGACCATTTCCTTGCCGCAGTTCTCGCAGGGCGGCTGCGGCTCGGACGGCAGGTTCGCCGCGGCCTTCATCAGCTTGGGGTCCTTGGTGTTCTTGCAATCGGGATAGCCGGTGCAGGCGAAGAACTGGCCGAAGCGGGAGCGCTTGAGCTGCATCGGCTTGCCGCATTTGTCGCAGATGATCTGCTCGTCTTCCGACGTGGCCTCGGCGGCGTCGCCTTTGGGCATCTCTTTGGTGGTCTTGCACTCCGGGTAGTTCGAGCAGGCCAGGAACTCGCCGAAGCGCCCGAACTTGATGACCATCGGGGAGCCGCAGGTCTCGCACTTTTCGTCGGTCTCGAGGCCGGTGCCCTTGACCGTGGTCATCTCGGTGCCGGCGCGCTCGAGGTCGCTGTTGAACTTGACGGAGAAGGCGCGCAGCGCGTCGGTCCATTCGAGCGTGCCGTCCTCGACCGCGTCGAGCTGTCCTTCCATCTCGGCGGTGTAGCCCTCGTCGATGATGTCGGAGAACGACTGCTTGAGCAGCTTCACCACCAGCGCGCCGAGGTGCGTCGGGTGGAACTTGCCGTCGTGCTTGTACGTGTAGTCGCGGGCCTGGATGGTGGTCAGGATCGAGCCGTACGTCGACGGACGGCCGATGCCGTTCTCTTCGAGCGCCTTGACGAGCGTCGCTTCCGTGAAGCGGGGAGGGGGCTGGGTGAAGTTCTGTTTGGTGTCGAGCTCGATGAGCTTGAGGATGTCGCCTTCATTGAGAGGCGGCAGGGCCTTGTCGTTCTTCTTCTCGCCTTCCTCTTCATCGTCTTCGCCCGGCGCGTCCTGGAAGACGGCCAGGAAGCCGGCGAACTTCTGCACCTCGCCCGAGGCGCGGAGCGTCAGGTTGCCGACGGTGATGTCCGCATCGGTGACGTCGAACAGCGCGGGCTTCATCTGGGAGCCGACGAACCGGTCCCAGATCATCTTGTAGAGGCCGTACTCCTCGCGCGTCAGGAAGTCCTTGATCTTTTCGGGATCGAGCTCCATCGACGTGGGGCGGATCGCTTCGTGCGCGTCCTGGGCCTGTGCAGCTTTTTTGACACGATATGTGTTTGGTTTTTCAGGAAGAATATCGTCGCCGTATCTCGCAGCGATATAAGCTCTCACTTCGGCGAGCGCGTCGTCGCTGGTGCGGACCGAGTCGGTACGCATGTAGGTGATGAGACCGGCGAAGCCGAACGTGCCCAGCTCCTTACCTTCGTAGAGCTTCTGGGCCACCTGCATGGTGCGTTTCACCGGCCACTTGAAGCGGTTGTAGGCGGTGCGCTGCAGCGTCGAGGTGATGAACGGCGGAGCGGCCGACTGCTTCCGCTCCTTGCGCGCCACTTCCGTGACGACGTACTGACCGCTCTTGAGCGCCGCTTCGATCTTGCGGGCCGTCTCTTCGTTCGGGACTTCGGCTTTCTTGCCGTCGACCTTGGTGAGCTTGGCTACGAACGGCGGCGGGACGGCGGCAGACAACCGGGCGCCGAACGACCAGTACTCGACCGGCTGGAACGCTTTGATCTCGTCCTCGCGCTCCACGATCATCTTCATGGCCACGGACTGCACGCGGCCGGCGGAGAGACCGCGGCGGACCTTGTCCCAGAGGAGGGGCGAGAGCTTGTAACCGACCAGGCGGTCGAGAACGCGGCGCGCCTGCTGGGCGTTGACCTTGTTCATGTCGATCTCGCCCGGCGTCTCGATGGCCTTCTTGACGGCGTTCTTCGTGATCTCGTGGAAGAGGATGCGCTGGACCTTCTTGGCATCGGCGCCCAGGAGGGTCATCACGTGCCAGCCGATGGCCTCTCCTTCGCGGTCAGGGTCGGAGGCGATGAAGATCTTGTCGGCCTTCTTCGCGGCGGCCTTCAGCTCGCTGACGACCTTCTCCTTGCCTTCCAGGACCTCGTACTTCGGAAGGAAGGTTTTCTCGTCCACTCCGAGGTCGCTCTTCGGCAAATCGCGCACGTGGCCGACCGAAGCCTTGACCACATAATCGCTGCCGATGAACTTGTTGATCGTCTTCGCTTTTGCGGGAGACTCGACGATGACGAGATTTTTGGCCATTGCGGAACGCCCCAAACTGACTGCCTGACGCGGGATATTCCTATCAGAGAGGCGCGCGTCCGCCAAACTCGACTACGGCGGGTAGAGGCTGGAGGCTTACTCCTCGTCCTCTTCGTCCGCGCCGGCGCCCTTGTATTTCTTGGTCTTGTTGTAGAGCGTCTTGTAGGAGATGCCGAGGATCTCGGCGGTCTTGCGGCGGTCGCCGTCGGTCATGTGGAGCGTCTCTTCGATGACGATGCGCTCCACTTCCTCCATCGGCTGGCCGAGGGGGATGCTGACGGCGTTCTTGGACCGCTTGCGGCGGTTGCCGATCAGCTTGTCGGGCAGGCATTCCACGGTCAGCGTGTCGGTGCGGGCCATGATGAAGGCGCGGTTGACGACGTTGCGCAGCTCGCGCACGTTGCCCGGCCATTCGTAGGCCTGCAGGGCCTCGATGAACTCGGGGTCGATCTTCTCCACCTTTTTCTCTTCGGTCTCGTTGAGCTTCTGGAGGAAGAAGTGCGAGAAGAGCGGGATGTCTTCGAGACGCTCGCGCAGCGGCGGCACGTCGATGGGGAAGACGTTGAGGCGGTAGTACAGATCCTCGCGCATCTTGCCGCCGACGATGGCCTGCTGCGGATCGCGGTTGGAGGCGGCCACGATGCGGGCGTCGATGTTGATCTCTTCGTTGCCGCCCACGCGCCGGAACTTGCCTTCTTCGAGCACGCGCAGGAGCTTGACCTGCAGCTCGATGGGCATCTCCGTGATCTCGTCGAGGAAGACCGTGCCGCCCTTGGCCATCTCGAAGTAGCCTTCGCGGCGCTTGATGGCGTTCGTGAAGGCACCCTTCTCGTGGCCGAAGATCTCGGACTCGATGAGGGTGGGGGAGATGGCGCCGCAGTTGAAGGCGATGAACGGCTTGTTGCGGCGGCGGGAGAGGTAGTGGATGGTGTTGGCCACCACTTCCTTGCCCGAGCCCGATTCGCCGACGATGAAGACGTTGGCGTCGGTGTTGGCCACCATCTCCAGCTCTTCGAAGAGGCGCTGCATGCGCGGCGACTTGCCGACCAGGTGGCCGAGTGCCCCCATCTTCTGCAGCTGACGGCGAAGCTCGATGATCTCCTGCTTCATCATCTGCTTGTCTTCGACCGTCTTCAAAATGACCTGCAAACGCGGCAGGTCGACCGGCTTGGTGACGTAGTCCTCGGCGCCGACCTTGAGGGCCTTGACGGCCGAGTCGACGGTGGCGTGTCCGGTCAGGATGATCACCGACACATCCGGGAAGGCCTCTTTGACGCGGTGCAGCAGGTCGAGGCCGGAGCCGTCGGGCAGCTTCAGGTCGACGATGGCCACGTCAGGCAGCAGCTTGTTGATGGAGGTCCAGCCGGCCTTCATGGTGTCGGCGATCTCGGGCTCGTAGCCCCACTCCTCCATGACGTCCGCCATGCCCGCGCTGGTGGCACGATCGTCATCTACGATCAGGACTCTTTTCATTCTTCTCCCAGAGGAAAGGACAGCCGAAGCAAGACCTTATCACGATCGAGGGCGGCGCCGATCTCACCACCATAGGTCTCGGCGATGAGCCGTGCAACCGCCAGCGAGAGATCCGGGGTTCCGCCGGCGTCGCTGTAATAGAACTTGAAAATGCGCGTCGGCTCGAAGTTTTCGGCGGCCGGTGTTCCGGTCACCGTGACCTCGAGACGATGCTCGTCCCGAACGAGGGCGGCGCCAATGTCCGTTCCATGATTGAACAGTTTTGCAGCGCCCTCGAAGAACAACCGCACCGCCCTGCGGATTCTCGGCTCATGCGCCAGGACCGGCAGGCGCCCGTCCGTCACCAGGCCGATCGACTCCGCCGCCGCCGCCTCGGAGAGGATCGGGGCCAGGTCGACCGCGGCCGGCGCGCCTTCACCGTCGGGCGGCGTCGACATCAGGAAGAAGGCGTCGAAGATCTGCCCCAGCCGGCGCAGCTCGATCTCGATGGCGCGCATGTAGACGCTGATCTTCTCGTCCCCATCCCCGTCATCAGCGATCTTCCGCAACCGCATCCGCAGCAGCTCGAGATTCAGCACCGCCACGTTCAGCGGCGTCTTCAGATCGTGCGCCGTGTCCGCGCTCCGCGCAAAGTTCGCGCGCGCAAAATTCTCGAGCCAAATCTCCATGAGTGAACCGGGCCGAGCTTAATGCAAACGGGAAACCAGGGAGAGCCCTACAGCTTTACAGCTGCACAGCTACACAGGCGGCAGAACCGGTTTTGCTGTGTAGCTGTACAGCTGTGCTGCTGTGCAGCCGTCAGTGCTCCCGATGCACGTTGATCATCGCGATCGACTCTTCGAGCCGCGCTTCGACCAATGCGAATTCGGGGTCGTTGGAGGAGAGGTCGGCCAGTTCGCGCTCGGCGGCGATGCGTTCCTGTTCGGCGGTGGCGCGGTCGACTTCGGCCGGGAGGAAGCCGCGCTCGGCCAGGACGATAACGCGGTCGGGGAGCACTTCCACGAAGCCCCAGGAGATGACCAGGCGGTGCACGGTGGTGCCCTGGCGGTAGCGGATCTGGCCGATGCCGAGCATGGCCAGCATCGGCGTGTGTCCCGGAAGGATGCCGATCTCGCCGTCGGTGGCAGGGAGGATCACTTCATCGACCGGTGCGTCGATGATCTTCCGCTCACGGGTGACGATCGTGAGACTGATCTTGGTCGGGAGGTCGGCCATCGGAGATCCTTTACGCCGCCTCGCGCTTCATCTGCTCGTACTTCTCGAGCACCTGTTCGATCGTTCCCTGCAGCAGGAAGGCCTGCTCGGGGATGTCGTCGTGCTTGCCGTCGACGATCTCGCGGAAACCGCGGATGGTGTCGGCGATCTTGACGTACTGGCCCTTGATGCCGGTGAACTGCTCGGCCACGTGGAACGGCTGCGAGAGGAAGCGCTGGATCTTGCGGGCCCGGGAGACGATGACCTTGTCCTCTTCCGACAGCTCGTCGATTCCCAGGATGGCGATGATGTCCTGGAGGTCCTTGTACTTCTGGAGGACCGCCTGCACCGCGCGGGCGGTGTTGTAGTGCTCGTCGCCGAGGATGCGGGGGTCGAGGATCTTGGAGGTCGAGGCCAGCGGATCGACGGCCGGGTAGATGCCCAGCTCCGCGATCTGGCGCGAGAGAACGGTGGTGGCGTCGAGGTGGGCGAAGGCCGTGGCCGGCGCGGGGTCGGTGAGGTCGTCGGCGGGGACGTAGATGGCCTGGACCGAGGTGATCGAGCCCTTCTTCGTGGAGGTGATGCGCTCCTGCAGCTCGCCCATCTCCGTGGCCAGGTTCGGCTGATAGCCGACGGCGCTGGGCATGCGGCCGAGGAGGGCCGAGACTTCCGAGCCGGCCTGGGTGAAGCGGAAGATATTGTCGATGAAGAGCAGCACGTCCTGCCCTTCCTCGTCGCGGAAGTACTCGGCCACCGTCAGGCCGGTCAGGCCGACGCGCAGTCGCGCTCCGGGCGGCTCGGTCATCTGGCCGTAGATCAGCGCGGCCTTCGACTTGGAGGGATCGCCCGGCGTGATGACGCCCGTCTCCTCGAACTCGAGGTAGAGGTCATTGCCTTCGCGCGTCCGCTCGCCGACGCCGGCGAACACCGAGAAGCCGCCGTGCTGCTTGGCGACGTTCGTGATGAGCTCGAGGATGAGAACGGTCTTGCCGACGCCCGCGCCGCCAAACAGGCCGGTCTTGCCGCCCTTGGTATACGGCTCGAGGAGGTCGATGACCTTGATGCCGGTCTCGAACATTTCAATCGACGTCGATTGGTCTTCGAATTTCGGCGCCTCGCGGTGGATCGACCAGCGCTTCTCGGAGTTCACCGGACCGCGCTCGTCGACCGGCTCGCCGAGGACATTGAGGATGCGGCCCAGCGTCTCGCGGCCGACAGGAACGGAGATCGGCGCACCGGTGTCGATGGCCTTCATGCCGCGCACCATGCCGTCGGTCGGTTTCATGGCGATGCAGCGCACCTGGTTCTCGCCGATGTGTCCGGCCACTTCGACGACGACGTCGATCGGCACTTTCCCGAACTCCCCGGTGTCCACGACGCGGATGGCGTTGTGGATGGCCGGCAGATGTCCCTCGGCGAATTCGATGTCGATGGCCGGTCCGATGATCTGGATCACCTTGCCGATCGCTGCTGCGGTTTCCGTTGATGTTGCGGTTGCCATGTTCGTTCTCCGATGAAGCGAACGATGAACGATGAACGATGAACGATGACTTGCCCGGCTTGCCGGGCGTTGCCTTCATTCATCGTTCATCGTTCACCGTTCATCGTTTTAATGTCCTGCTGCCGCGGCGCCGCTGACGATCTCGATGATTTCCTTCGTGATGGCGGCCTGACGGATGCGGTTGTACGTGAGCGTCAGGTGACTGATCATGTCCGACGCGTTCTTGGTGGCGGACTCCATGGCCGTCATGCGGGCGCCTTGTTCGGCGGCCGCGGACTCGAGGAGCACGCGATAGAGCTGAAACTCGATGTGCTTCGGAAGTAAATCGCTAAGAATCGCTTCCGGGCTGGGGTGATAGAGGTAGTCGATGGCGGGCTCGTTGTCGTCGCCCCAGGTGCGCTCCAGCGGGAGGATCCGCGTCAGCGTCACGTTCTGGGCCATGATCGACTTGAACTCGTTGTAGACGACGTAGACGGCGTCGAACTCGCCGCTCAGGAAGTCGTCGATGAGCCCCTTGGCGATCTCACGCGCGGTCTCGAGCGACAGGGCCTGGTAGACGTGCAGCGGCTGGCGGCGGATGGGAAGCGTCCGGCGCTTGAAGAAGTCGAAGGCCTTGCGCCCGATCGGCACGAGGTGCACTTCCGTCCATCCCTTTTCGGCCACGGCGTTCTGCGCGGCGCGCAGGACGTTGGTGTTGAACGCGCCGGCCAGACCGCGGTCTGCGGCCACGACCAGGAGGAGGACCTTCTGCTCCTGCTCGCGCTCGGCCAGCAGGGGATGCTTGGTGACGTCGACGCGCGTGGAGACCGAAGCGAGGACCTCGCGCAGAGCGGCGGCATACGGACGCGCGGCCATCATCCGCTCTTGCGCGCGGCGCAGCTTCGCCGCGGCCACCATCTTCATGGCCTTGGTGATCTGCTGCGTGTTCTTCACGCTGCGGATGCGGCGGCGTAAATCAATTGTGCTCGGCATTGGCTGTCAGCTCTAGGCCGCCAACACGTTGGCGTTGTCTTTCACGTACTGCTCTTTGAAATCGGTAATGGCTTTGCGAATGGCGCCTTCGAGCTCGGCGTCGAACTTGGGCGAGGTCTCGAGCTTGTCGACGAGCTGTGCGTGCTCGTCCACGAGGTGCTGGTGGAAGGCGGCTTCGAACGGCCGGACGGCATCCACGGTGAGGTTGTCGAGGAAGCCTTTGGTGCCGGCGAAGATCGAGGCGGTCTGGAGGCCGACGCGCAGCGGCGAGTACTGCCCCTGCTTGAGGATCTCCACGAGGCGCTTGCCGCGGTTGAGCTGGGCCTGGGTGGTCTTGTCGAGGTCGGAGCCGAACTGCGCGAACGCCGCCAGCTCGCGGTACTGGGCCAGGTCGAGGCGCAGCGTGCCGGACACCGAGCGCATGGAGCGCACCTGCGCCGAGCCGCCGACGCGCGACACCGAGATGCCGACGTTGATGGCCGGGCGGACGCCGGAGTGGAAGAGGTCCGTCTCCAGGAAGATCTGTCCGTCGGTGATGGAGATGACGTTGGTGGGGATGTAGGCGGAGACGTCGCCGGCCTGGGTCTCGATGATCGGCAGCGCCGTCAGCGAGCCGCCGCCCTTGGCGTCGCTCAGCTTCGAGGCGCGCTCCAGGAGGCGGGAGTGGAGATAGAAGACGTCGCCGGGATACGCCTCGCGGCCGGGCGGACGGCGGAGCAGGAGGGAGATCTCGCGGTACGACGCGGCGTGCTTCGACAGGTCGTCGTAGATCACCAGGGCGTGCTTGCCGTTGTAGAGGAAGTACTCGCCCAGGGCGCAGCCGGCGTACGGCGCCAGGTACTGCAGCGGGGCCGCTTCCGATGCCGAGGCGTTGACGATGATGGTGTACTCCATCGCGCCGTACTGCTCGAGCGTCTTCACGATCTGCGCGACGGTCGACTTCTTCTGGCCGATGGCCACGTAGACGCAGAAGACGTCCTTGCCCTTCTGGTTGATGATGGCGTCGATGGCCACGGCGGTCTTGCCGGTCTGGCGGTCGCCGATGATCAGCTCGCGCTGGCCGCGGCCGATGGGGATCATGGCGTCGATGGCCTTGAGGCCGGTCTGGAGTGGCTCCTTGACCGGCTTGCGGTCGACGACGCCGGGCGCCAGGCGCTCGATCGGGTAGTACTCGGAGGTGTTGACCGGGCCCTTGCCGTCGATGGGGATGCCCAAGGCGTTCACCACGCGGCCGACCATGGCCTGCCCGACCGGGACCGACATGATGCGGCCGGTGCGCTTGCACTGGTCGCCTTCCTTGAGGGCCTGGTAGTCGCCCAGGAGCACGATGCCGACGTTGTCTTCCTCGAGGTTGAGAGCGAGGCCGGTGACGTCGTGCGGAAACTGCACGAGCTCTCCGGACATGACGCGCTCCAGGCCGTAGACGCGGGCGATGCCGTCGCCGATGGAGGTAATGGTCCCCACCTCGGCCACGTCGACACCCTTGCTGATGCCTGTTAATTGCTGCCGGATAATCTCCGTGATTTCTTCTGCCTTCAAATCGACAGCCATATATTCTCCGAATTAACCCTGATCAATCGTTGACGAATACTTCAGCTCAACGATTCACGAAATTTATTGATCTTGCCGATGACCGAAGCGTCCCAGATCTCGCTCCCGATCTTCACCACGAAGCCGCCCAGCAGCTTCTTGTCGGTGCGGATGTCCAGCTCCACCTTCTTGCCGACTTTCTTCGAGAGCGTGGCCGCCAGCTGGTCGATCTCGTCCGGGCCGAGGGCCTTGGCCGAGCGCACTTCCGCCACGGCCACGCCGAGGGCTGCGTTCACGTACGACGCGAGCGCCTCCAGGATGGCGTCCAGATCGTTGATGCGGTGATTGCGCACCAGCACCTCCAGCGTCTTCGCCGCCAGCTCCGAGGCCTTCATCTTCCTCGACAGCTGCGCCGTGACCGCCAGCGCCGTGGCCTGGTCGATGGCCGGATTGGCGTAAAGCTCCCGAAGCTCGTGCGAAGAGCGCAGCGCCGACGCGAACCGCATCAGCTCCCCGCGCAGCTCATTCGCCTTCGCCGGCGATCCCGCGGCATCCATGATGGCCCGGGCGTAAGGACGTGCGAAACGACGGATCATCGGGCTACCCCCCGGCCGGAGCGCAGAGCGCAGAGCGCAGAGCGCAGAAGAGAAACCTGTGCAGACGTGTGGTGGGCGGCGGTCTTCTGCCCTCTGCCCTCTGCCCTCTGCCCTCTCATCGGGCCACCTCGCGCAAACTCTCCTGGAACAGGTTCTTCTGATCCTGCTCCGTGATCTTCTCGCGCAGGATGGCTTCGGCGCGCTCGCTGGCCAGCTGGCCGGCGAACTCGGTCAGTTCGGTGCGGGCGTGCTTGAGACGGTTCTCGACTTCGTTGCGCGCCGAGGCCAGCATCTTCTGCGACTCCGCCTCGGCGGCGGCCACGAGCTCGCGCTTCTGGCGCTCCCCTTCCGTGGCGGCACGCTCGTGGATGGCGCGCACTTCCGCTTCGATCGCGGCCAGCCGGGCCTGGATCTCGCCGGCCATGCGATCGGCCTTCTGGCGTCGTTCCGTTGCCTCGACGCTGGCGGCCCGGATAGCCTCCGTGCGCTCGGCGAAAGCCGTCTTCACCGGTCCGCCGATGAAATACACCAGCACACCGAGGAAAAGCAGCAGATTGGCCGTCTTGAGGATCCAGGCCGGAATGCCGAAGTAGGTCTTCGGCGCATGTTCGCCACCACCCTCATGCGCTTCGGTCCCCGCGGCATGCGCAGTCTCCGTGGCCGCGGTCGTGGTATGTGCTTCCGTGGTGGTGGTCTCGTGCTGCGCGTACAGCACCGGCGTGAGGACGAGCAACAGAACGAAAAGGAGACGGCGCATCATCAAACCGCCCTTCCCAGGATCCGCTCCGCCGCCAGGCGGGCCAGCGACTCCGACTCGCGCACGATCTGCTCGCGCGCCACGGCCACATCGCGGCCCAGGCTCTCGTCGGCTTCGCCGATGATCTGCCGTGCCTCGGCGTTGGTCTTGTCCACCACCTGCTGGCGATAGGCGGACGCCTCGCCGCGGAAACGGTCGCGCAACTGCGCAGCCTCGCGCTTGGCGGTGTGCAACTGCGCCTCCGTCTGTGCCGTCGCCTCGCTGAAACGGGCCAGCGCGTCCTCGTACAGCTTCTCCGCCGTGCGGGTCTCCGTCTCGCGCGCATCGAGAACCGCGTTGATCGGCTGGAGGAAAAACTTGCGCACGACCATGTAATTGATGATGAAGATCACCATGATCGCGAGCAGAGATAGATCCGGCGTTAAGTTGATTTGCATACGTTTGATCGAGGAGTCAGTGCCTCCGGGGAAGGAGCGAGGAGGGCTCCAGAAGCGCACACGTCCCCCAAAAAGCCGCCGCTGTATATCACAGCGGAAAGAACGTTGTCACCCTTCCGCGTTCCCGTAGACAAGGTATGAAGAACGATGGCAGATGACGACTACCGCAGCATCCTGGAGCGCGCCGACCAACACTTCGCCTCCGTGATGCGAGCCCAGCCGCAGAACCTCCAGTGCGGCGCCGGCTGTTCCCTCTGCTGCTACGGCCTTTTCGAGATCGGCTCCGGCGACGTCCCCGTCATCGCCGAAGGCCTCGCCAACCTCCACCCCTCCCGCCGCAGGAAAGTCATCCGCCGCGCCCTCGACATCGTCGAATCCACCGCCCACCCCAACCTCCGCGAATGCACCCCCGAGGAGAAAGAAGCCTTCTTCGACCGCACCCAGGCCACCCCCTGCCCCAACCTCGACGACCAAGGCCTCTGCATGATGTACGACCACCGCCCCCTCGTCTGCCGCACCTTCGGCCTGCCCTTGCGCGAGGGCCGCAAATACGTCGGCGACATCTGCGAGCTCAACTTCACCCAGTCTTCGGCGAAAGAGCGGATGGGCGCGGCGTGGGATTTGAAGTGGGAGGACGTGCTCGGGGTGGAGGACGAGTACACCATCCCCGAGGTGATCGTGTTGGTGGCAAGGATGCGGGGGTGGGTGTAGGGGCGTGTTGTTGCGATCAGCGCGCGACCCGAACCGTCGTTCTTGAACAACTAAAACGATGCCGAAACTCCGTTCGATGCTGCCCGCTTTGCTCGTACCTGCCACGGTCGTCCTCCTGCTGTGGGCGCTGTACGCGCTCGGCTGGGAGAGCCTGCCGCGCGCGAGCCGGGCGTTTGCGATTGCGACGATCGCCGCCGTCGACATTCACTCCGCACCCTTCGTCGTGCAGTCGCACGCCGATCACGGCGGTGTGCTCATCGGGCACGGCCTCGACGTGACGGCGCGGTCCGCGGAGGTGGCGCGCATCGATCTCGCGAGCGGAGCGGTAACTACGACGCGGGTGGACGACCCGTTCGACCGCGATCGCTTCGCGGTCTACGAAGAGGTGCCGCTCAACGTCGGCGCTCTCTCCACGCGATTCCGCGGCATCCTCATTCCGCGGCCGCGTCTTGTTCTCTTCAACATCCTCGGCGACGGCGCACCGACGATCTCGTTCGATGACGCCTTGACCGGGAGCGAACGGCTGGTCCGGACGCGCGGCGGCGAAACGCTGCTGACGCGCACCCTGATCAACGGCCGCGACTTCGAACGCTCGCGCCGCGCCCCGCTGAGCGCGTTCCAATCCTCCGACGGCTCGCTGCTCGTGTGCCTGTCCAGCACCACGCGTGGCACGACCGTCTGGCTGTTCCACAACCACACTGCCAAAACGCCGGACCGTTGAAATCCGCGATGTCCAGATCGCGGGAATCGCGGCCGCACGCAAGGCCGCCATTGCCACGCGCAACGTGCGCCACTTTGAAGGGCTTGGTCCGGAGTTGATCAATCCCTGGCCGGCTTGACGTAAGCAGACGGCGGCCTTGCGGTCGCCGCCTGCCATCGTCGAATCGCGCACTTCATCAACGCTTCTACTGCCCGATCTCCGCATTCACTTCATAGCTCACGCCGCCGGCTGCGCCGTTGGGCGCCGTTTGTACGACATCGACTTCGTACTTGCGGCGCGGCGTGGATGCTGTGCGGCGGAAGGTGATCTCCACGACGCCGCTCTGGCTATCGGACAGCGCGAGGTTGTCGATCGTGGCGCCTTCGCTGACGCGCAGGGCGTCGCCGGCCGGTTTCGTGCCGCTGCTTTTGCTTCCGCCGGCTTCCCAGATGGTGCGCAGCGTGTCGTCGAGCTTGACGATCACTTCACCTTCGGTGAGGAACGACACGGGCTGGCCTTTGGGGGTGCGGAACACGATCGAGTAGGTCCCGTCCTTCATCACGCCACGCACGTACATCCGCACGGTCTCTTCGAGTTTGTTGCCGCCGAGGGCGACGACGTTGACGTTCTTCCAGACGATGTTGTTGTTGTTGCGCGTGTTCGCGTTGACGTCGGATGTCTCCGGCACGGTCATCGGATCGGTGGGCGAGACCCAGCGGGCGAGGAGGCAGAAGTGTCCCGTGCCCGCGGGCGTCCACGGTACTTCGACGATGTGCGTGGTGTGACTGGTGAAGCTGGCCACCGGCACAGCGGAGATGAGCGTCCAGTCGGCGGGCCACGACAGGCCGGCCGCGGCTTGCGCGAAGTAGACGTTGAGCGTTCCGCCGGTGTCGCCGCCGCCGTTGTGCAGCTTGACGTAGAGGAAGTTCTGTACGCCGGTCGCCGGATTTTCGTGTTGATGCTGTTTCACGAGCAGCGTGTCCTGCGTGCGGCGCACCCAGATGTACGGCGAGGTCCACATGACCTCGGCCGCCGTGGCCGGATCGGGCTCGAGGCCGGTGTCGTTCCACGTGTCTTTCGCCCAGACGTTCGCCGTGCGCGGTGACGTGCAGCGGAAGTTCGCCACCGTGAGCGCGGTGTCGTTCAGCGCGCGATGGTTGTCGGCCTGCTGCGGGCCGGTGGCGACGCCCATCGGTAGCCCCGTGGTCGGGTAGTTGAGATTCGGGTTCGAGAAGAACTGGATGCGCGTCCCGTTGGCGATCGACATGATCGTGCGCTCGAACTCGAACGGGTCCGTGTGGCCGTGGTTGTACGCGGACGGCATGTCGGCGGCGGGGTCATTCGCCCAGTCGTGGCGTGCGCTCATGATGTGCGCGAGCTCGTGCGGGAACGTCAGGAACGTCACGGAGCAGTCGCGCCTGACCTGGGCGAAGGCGAAGTTCTCGAACGTGGTCGTGACCGCGCTCATGATGAAGGCCATCCCGCAGGCAGCGCCGGGCGTGGTGGTGATCAGCACGACGATGTCGGCGCCGTACGCATCGCGCAGCGCGTGCACTTCGTCGATGGAGTTGTCGCTCGGGTTCTGGAGGTGATCGCGATCGATCTCGGCGCTTCCGGTCTCCGCGTACGAAACCTCCTGGGTGTGCACGAGGTTCACCCGCTGCGCGACGTTGCTGTTGATGTAGGCCTGATTCGTGGCTTCGATGGCCAGCGCGATCTCGGCTTCCATCGCTTCCGTGCTGCCCGCGGCCATTCGCGATGCCTCGTTGTAGACGACCATGACGTCGATCTCGGCGCCCGAGTCGGTGTTGCCGCATGGATCGCCTTTGAGATTCCCGGGCGGAAGCTTCGGGTCCGCCGGCTGTCCTTCGGGAGGAAATTTCGTCGCGTCGATCTCGCGGATCTCGTGCACGCCATTGCCGGTGTAGCGCAGCTCGAACGTGCGCTCGCGCGTGAAGATGTTTCCCACGACGACCGCGCCGCGGATGACGAAAATCGCGCCGCTCGACGGATCGCCCGCGACGCGCCCACGCCAGACGATGCCGCGCGGCGTGTCCCTCAGCTCGTCGCGCACGAGCTGCATGGCGACGTCCGGGAAGAGCGGGAGCGTGACGGTCTCCTGCCGCGCCAGCTCTCCGCCGGCCACTTCGACCGTGCGGCTGCGCTTCACGGCCGGCCGCGGATCGTTCACGTCGCCCTTTCGCGTGGTCGGATTGAGGATGCTGTTGCTACCGGCGGCGGCGCCTGTAATGCACAATGTCAGTAGAGCTGCGGAAATCCAATGTGTACTTTTCACGCTTTCCTCCTGATACAGAAAAAGCGCAGAACTCAGAAGAATAGGGACACGATCGCCGCCGCAAGGCGTGCGTAGCACGCCAAAGATTAATAGAGGAGATGCCCATGTCGCGACCCTGGCTTGCTGACGCACGGATACACGAATTCACACCCCTTGAATCTTGAGCATCGACTGAACCCTCTCCACGACGTCGGGAAGGCGGAACGGTTTGCCCATGAAGCTGTCCGCACCTTCTTCGAGCGCGGTCTTGGTCTGCGTCGCATCCGCGGAGAGCACCAGGATTGACACCGGGTTCGAGGCGCGCACTTCCTGAAGCTGGGCCATCACCTGGAATCCGGTCATCTCCGGCATCTGCAGGTCGAGGAGGATCAGGTCGTAGCGGTGTTCGAGGTGCATGGCGGCGACGTCGCGCGGCTCGACCGTCGAGCTCACCTCGGCGTATCCCGCTCGCCGCAGCGTGTGCTCGAGCAGACGGATGTTCGACTGCTGATCGTCGACGATGAGGATCTTCGCCGAGCCCGCTTCAATGGACTGAGGCATGTGTTTCCTTTGCGAAGGCCAGTGCTACGTTCAATGCCGCCATGAACTCGGTGACTTTGATCGGCTTGGTGAGATAGCGGAAGAAGCCTGCTTCCATCCCTCTCTGGATATCGCGCGGCATGGCATTGGCGCTGAGGGCAACCACCGGAATGTGGGCCGTGGTCGGGTCCTCGCGGAGGATTTTCAGCGCGTCGATGCCGCTCATCCCCGATAGATTGATGTCCATGAGGATGACGTCCGGCAGGTGTTTTCGCGCCAGCTCCACTCCGCGGATGCCGTCGACCGCGCACAGCAGGCGCACGTCGCTCCGGCGGCCGATCAGTCGTTCGACCAGCTTCAAATTGGCCGGGTTGTCCTCGACATAAAGGAGCGTGCGCACACCCTCGAGGGCGCGCTCGAAGGGTTCGACCGACGGACTGAGGTCCATGGATAACGGCATGGTGAGCGGCGCGGTCGATGGCAGTTCCACCCAGAACGTGCTTCCGGTGCCGACCGTGCTCTCCACGCCGATGACCCCGGTCATCAGCTCCACCAGCCGCTTGCTGACCACGAGGCCGATGCCTGTCCCTTCCACGCCGCCGGTCTCCTGTCCCAGGCGATTGAAGGGCTGGAAAAGCTGCGCAACCTTCTCGGGCGGCAGGCCGGCTCCCGTGTCCGTGACGGTGATGCGGACGCGCCCCGTGGCCGTGTTGGCGCTGCAGTCGACGGCGACGGATCCGCCGGGCGTGTTGTATTTGATGGCGTTCGAGAGAAGGTTGATCAGCACCTGCTTGATGCGCGTGCGGTCGGCGTTGACGCAATACGGCGCGTCGCTGCGGGGAAAAAGCATGTGCAGGTTGCGGCGCTGCGCCAGCGGCTCGACCATCGAGTGACACTCGAGCAAGAGATCGCTCAGCAGCACCGGCTCGATCGACATGGAAAGCTTTCCCGACTCGATCGTGGCCAGGTCGAGCACTTCGTTGATCAGTTCCAGAAGATACCAGCCGGCGTTGAGGATCTGGATGATGCTCTCGCCTTGCGAAGGGGTAGGCGGCGGCGACTCGGACTCCATGAGCTGCGCGAAGCCGAGGATGGCGTTGAGCGGGGAGCGGAGCTCGTGGCTCATGCTGGAGAGAAAGTCGGATTTGGCCAGGTTGGCCGTCTCGGCGACCGCTCTGGCATTCGTCAGGATCGCTTCGACCTTGTTGCGTTCCGTGAGGTCGCGGGTCAGCTTGGCGAAGCCACGCAGATGGCCGGCCTGGTCGCGGATGGCGGTGAAGACGATGTTGGCCCAGAAGAGCGAGCCGTCTTTGCGGATGCGCCACCCTTCGTCTTCGTGGCGGCCGCTGGCGGTGACCGCGTCGAGATCGCGCTGCGGCTTGCCGCCGGCGACGTCGTCCTCCGGATAGAAGACCGAGAAATGCCGTCCCAGGATTTCGTCCGCGGAGTAGCCCTTGATGCGCTGCGCGCCGGTGTTCCAGCTGGCCACGCTTCCGTCCGGATCGAGCATCACGATGGCGTAGTCGGAGACGCTTTCGACCATCAGCCGGAAGCTGCTCTCGGTCCAGCGCAGCTTCTCTTCCGCTTGTTTGCGCGCGCTGTTGTCGGTGCCGATCAGCAGGTAGCCGATGACGTTCAGTGCGCCGTCGCGGAGTGCCGTCACGGAGACGATGGCCGGGAAACGCGTCCCGTCCTTGCGGATGTAGGTCAGCTCGTAAATGTCTTCGATGCCGCGCGACGCTTTGAAGGCCAGCGCCTCGAAGCCGGGAGTGATGGCGGTTCCGAGCTCGAGGCTCAGCGCGGCGGCGCGGGCGATCACTTCCTGCGGATCGGAGATGTCCGCCGGCGTGATCTGATCGATCACTTCCGCGGCGGAGTAGCCGAGCATGCGCTCGGCGCCGACGTTGAACAACTGGATGACGCCCTTGTCATCGGTGGCGATGCTCGAGAAGTTCGCGCTATTGAGAATGGCGTTCTGGAGCGCGCCGGTCTTCAGCAGCGCCTTCTCGCGCGCCGTGGGGCGGTTCGAGCGGCTGGCCGGTGGGGCTCGTAACGCTGCCGGTGTACTCATCGTTCTCCTTCGCGGGTGTCGACGAGCTACACACGAGCCTCGGGGCACTGTTAGCAACGGCGGTGCCGCCCGCAATATGTCGCGAGAGGCTGTATTCCTTCGCCAGCGGCGGGCTTGGCAGTGAAGCGGCATGGCAGAACGAGATACGTCCTCCGCGAAGGTTCGCGCCGAACGTCCTTCGAGGAGTCTCATTTTGAAAATCACGAAAGCGCCCACCGGAATCGCCGGCCTGGATGAAATGACCGGCGGAGGCCTGCCGCGCGGCCGGACGACCCTCTTGGTCGGCGGCTCGGGATCGGGCAAGACCATCCTGGCCCTACAGTTCCTGGTGAACGGCGCGCAGCAACACGGCGAGCCCGGCATCTTCGTCGCGTTCGAAGAGACGCCGGCGCGCATCGTGGGCAATGCCGGCACGTTCGGCTGGAAACTCGATGAGCTGCAGCAGGGAAAGCTCTACTTCATGGATGCCCAGCCGGCGCCCGACCTGGTCCAGTCCGGCACGTTCGATCTGAGCGGCATGCTGGCGGCCCTCGGAGCGAAGGCCGAGGAGATGGGCGCCAGGCGCATCGTATTCGACGCGCTCGACATCGTGCTGGCGCTGCTCTCCGATGCCGCGGCGCAGCGTCGCGAGATCTACCGTCTCCACGCCTGGCTGCTGGCGCACGGGATGACCGGCATCGTCACGTTGAAAGCCGATAGCGACGACGGTGGCGGGATCGGACAGCCGTTCGGGTTCATGCAGTTCATGGTCGATTGCGCGGTGATCCTCAATCACACGGTGGTCCTGGGCGTGTCGCAGCGCAACCTGCGCGTGCAGAAGTACCGCGGCTCCAGCTTCGACGAGAACGAATCGCCCTTCCTCATCGGCGGGGGCGGCTTCGAGGTGGCGGTGACGCGCACGTTCGGCCGCGGCCGGGCCGAGGTCACCAGCGAGCGCGTGTCGAGCGGCGTGGCCCGCCTCGACACCATGCTCGGCGGCGGCTACTACCGCGACGCCAGCGTGCTCATCACCGGCTTTCCTGGAACGGCCAAGACGACGTTGAGCGGCGCCTTCGCCGAGGCCGCCTGCGCACGCGGTGAGCGCACCATGTTCGTCAGCTTCGACTCCGATTCCAACGAGGTGATCCGCAACCTCGGCTCGGTCGGCATTCAGCTCGACCGCTTCGTCGAAGACGGAACGCTGCACATGATCTCCGCCCGCACCATCACCGGCAGCGCCGAGACGTACCTGGTGCGCATCAAGACACTGGCCAAGGAGCATCAGGCACGCTGCGTCGTCGTCGATCCGGTATCGACCTTGTCGAAAACGGGCAATGAGCTCACCGCGCACAGCGTGGCCGAGCGGCTGATCGACTGGTCCAAGGCCGAGGGGATCACGCTCGTCTGCACCAGCCTTCTGGACGAGATGTCCAGTCAGTCCGAAGCCGGCTCCCCTCTCCAGATCTCCACGCTGGCCGACACGTGGATCCACCTCAACTACCTCGTCCAGGCCGGGGAGCGCAACCGCGGCATGTCCATCATCAAGTCGCGAGGAACCGCGCACTCGAACCAGGTGCGTGAGCTCATCCTGAGCGATACCGGGATCACCGTGACCGATGCGTACACTGCCGGCGGCGAAGTGCTCATGGGGACGATGCGTTGGGAGAAAGAAAGCGCCGAGCGTCACACGGCCGAAGTGGAGGCGGTCAAGGCGAGGCTCCAGAACGTGAAGCTGGAAGCCGAGCAGGCCGAGCTCGAAGCACGCGTCAAGCTGCTGCAGGTCGAGCTGGCCGCGAAGGTGACCGAAAAGGCAGTGCTGGCCCGCAGCGCCGAAGCACACAAGCGCGAGCTGTCGGCGGGCCGCGAACGGATGCGGGAGCTGCGCGGCAGTGACGTCGCCCCGGAGCCTGCCGGGGTGGCCCGGTGAATCCCGGCGTCTTCTCGTTCCGGTTGTACATCGCCGGCGACGCCCTGAATTCACTGCAGGCCGTAGCCAACCTGGCGCTGCTGTGCGAAACGCATCTCCCCGACCGTCACGAAATCGAGATCGTCGACGTGCTGCTCGATCCGAAGCGAGCGCTCACCGAGTCCATCTTCATGACGCCGACCCTGGTCACGGACTCCCCCTACCCCGGCCACCGCATCGTCGGTACGCTCAGCAACACCGAGCCGATCCTCCAGATCCTCGGCCTCGGAGCCGACCAACGCCGAACCTTCGCCGGCCTCAAGGAACGAGACTCTGCTCCGCAGTTGCGACGCCCTTAGCGTCTCAACCGTTTCGCAAGAACGCCTGCCACCATGCGTACCAGGTCGTGAGGTGCGAACGGCTTCTTGACGTAGTCATCGAAGCCGGCAGAAAGCGCCAACTGACGCTGCAGCGGCCCGCCGTACGCCGTCACGGCAACCGCGGGAATGGTGGATTTGTCATCGCCGCGGGCACGAATGCGACGGGCGAGAGAGTGACCATCCTCGTCCGGCATGGCGATATCGCTCACCAGTGCGTCGAAGGATTGCGCGGCCAGATGCTCGATGGCCTCGGCAGCGCTGCTCGCGGTGGCGACGGAAGCGCCGGCGGCCCGCAGGACGGTTGTGATCAACTTGCGCATCTCCAGTTCGTCATCGACGACCAGCACGCGCATGCCGGCGATGGAAGACGGCGCGCCGGACGCGGGTGGCTTGTTCTCGTCGCGAAGGTGCAGCATGGCAGGCTCTTCGACGGTGGCCGTGAACTCGCGGGCCGGAAGCGACACCGTGAACGTCGCGCCTTTCCCCTCACCCGTGCTTTCGGCGCGCACCGTGCCGCCGTGCATCTGCACGAGTTGCTTGACGATCGAGAGCCCGAGACCGAGCCCGCCGTGAACGCGCGTACTGCTGCCGTGCTCCTGACTCAAGCTATCGAAAACGCGCGGAAGGAACTCGGGGCTGATCCCCTGTCCGGTATCGCTTACGACAATGTGAATCCGAGAGCTCCCCGATGAGAGCTGTACGCGAATCTGTCCGCCGGCGGGCGTGAATTTCACGGCGTTCGACAGGAGGTTCCAGAAGATCTGCTGGAGCCGTGTGGGGTCGCCATCCACGCGCGAGGCGCCGCGCTCGAATGACTTCTCCAGCGTGAGGTTCTTCCTCTCCGCGGAGGGCGTGATGGCGCGGAGCGCGAGCAGGACGACTGCCGCCACGTCGACCGGTTCGCTGCTGAGCTCCAGCTTGCCGGTGAGCAGTCGCGACACATCGAGCATGTCGTCGATCAGCCGTGATTGCGCCCGCGCGGACTGCCGGATGGAATCGAGCGCTTCGCGCTGCGTCTCGGCGTCCAGGCCGCCCGTCACCAGAAGCTCGGACCAGCCGAGAATCGACGTGAGCGGTGTCCGCAGCTCGTGGGAGCTCATCGCCAGAAACTCGTCTTTGGCGCGGCTGAGCGCTTCGGACTCGTGGTACTGGCGCACGAGGGTTTCTTCGACGCTCTTCCGGTCATGGATGTCGGTACTGGAGCCGATCCAGATCACGATCCCTCCCGCATCGCGCATGGCCGCAGCGCGAGTGAGGTGCCAGCGATAGACACCGTCCGCGCGGCGGAAACGGCTCTCGAGCTGGAACGGCTCGCCGCTTTCGATCGAGCGGCGCCAGAGGCGATCGTCCTCTTCCGCTTCGTCCGGATGGGTGAACGGTGCGCGGCCCGCCGTGCAGACCTCCGCGCACGGCAGCCCCGTGAACTCCGTCAACTCACGGTTGCAGTAGTCGATGTCTCCGTTTGGTTTGGCCGTGAAGATGATGATCGGCATGGCCTCGGCGAGGAACTGGAAGCGCTGCGCACTGATGCGAGCCGCCTCCTCCGCCCACTTGCGGTCGGTGATGTCGCGGATGTTGCACTGGATGACCTTGAGATCGCCAACCATGTAGGAGTTGCTGACGAACTCCACTTCCACGCGCTTCCCCCGCTTGGTTTCGAGCGGCATGTCTTCGTAGCGGATGTAGCCGGTCTCCTGCAGGCGATGCATGGCCGCTTTGCTTTCCTGCCTGTCGGAGAACAGACCGATCTCCCAAAGCTCCTTCCCGATCAACTCGTCGAGGGGATAGCCGAGGAGGTCGATCACGAACGGATTGGCGTCCATGATCTTTCCGCTCGCTTCCTCCAGGATGAGGATGGCATCCTGCGCGGTCTCGAAGAGCCGCCGGTAGCGCGCCTCGGAAGCTCCGAGAGCGTGCGCGGCCACCGCGCGTTCGGTAATGTCGCGGATGTTGCACTGGATGACGTTGCAGCCATCGACCATGTACGTGTTGCTGACGAACTCCACGTCGACGCGTTTGCCCTGCTTGGTTTCGAGCGGGATGTCCTCGTAGCGGATGTAGCCATCGCTCTGCAGTCGCTCCATGGCGGCCTGGCTCTCAGCCTTGTCGGCGAAGAGACCGATCTCCCACAGCTCCTTCCCGATCAGTTCGTCGAGCGAGTACCCGAGCAGGTCGATGACGAACGGATTGGCGTCCATGATCGTGCCCGGCCTCTCTTCCGCATCGAGGATGAGGATCGCGTCCTGCGCGGTCTCGAAGAGCCGGCGGTAGCGGGATTCAGATACTTCGAGAGCGGAAGGGCCCGCGCGAGGCGGCTTACCCGGCCCTCGCGTGGGAGTTGGAACTGCCATCGTTCACATCCTTTCGGGGACACCGGTCTGAGGATGGAGGCAGTGGCGAAGTGCCATTGCGTTGGCACTCGGTCGCGAGCCGGCTGATCAGGCGTGTACTTCATGAACGGGCGCTGAACACGGCGAATTTCGCCATTTTTACGGAAGCGAAGCAGTCGCGGCGGCGATCGGCTGGCGTTTCACCAGCCAGAGCCAGATGGCCGCCGTCGATGCCCCCGCCGCGAGGTGCTTCAGCGTGTGGCCATTCGGGATGCCCAAGAACGCACGTTGATCGGCGAAGCGGTGATCGTTCGGATCCTGCCGGTAGGGGCTCAGCGCGAGAAACACCTTTGAGGCTCCTACGACGCTCTGAGCGGCCGGAGTATGATCACTCGCCTCGAATCGATCTCACCCCCCGGTTCCCGTTGACCGCCGAACAGGAGATGCCTATGACGCGACCCTGGCTTGCTCTGGTGCCGGCTCTACTCATCGTGTTGCAGGCCCAGGCGGCATGGCGAAGCGAGGGGCCGTTCCTCGGTGCCGTCGTCGATGTGGCCGTCGATCCGGCCAACCCGGACACGGTCTACGCGGCCACCGCCGCCGGCGGAGTGTGGCGCAGCGAGGACGGCGGAAAGCACTGGACCCTTCCCGGTGACGAGCTGGTGAGCCGGCCGGTCGAATGGGTCGAGGTCGACCCGGGAAAACCGTCCACGGTCTGGGCCGGGGTCGACAATCCGGGCAACGCCGGTTTGTGGCGCTCGACCGACCGCGGCAAGAGCTGGGCGCCGGTACGCCCGGACAAGTTCTCCTTCATCCTCGACCAGCCGCTGGCATTCGCGCCGTCGAATCCGGCAATCATCTATGCGCCGTCCTCCAACCTCCATTATCGAAGTGCGGACGGCGGAAAGACGTGGGAGAGTTTCCGCGTCACGGGCCAGGACGCTTACGCGTTCGCCATCGATCCGAAGAATCCGAAGATCATCTATGCGGGCGGCCGCGGGGCCGAGGCCCAGATGCGCCGCAGCTCCGACGGCGGGAAAACATGGAAGCCGGTCGGCGAGGGGCTCCCCGATAAGAGCATCAAGCGGCTGGCCATCCCGCGTGAACGCCCGTCCACGGTCTACGCGGCCATCGGTTTCGGCCAGCTCTTCAAGACCGAAAACGGGGGCGACACGTGGACGGAGCTGGACCTCGGCCTGACGGGAACCGAAGACCTGTTCAGTCTCGATCTCGACCCGCACGATCCGCTCACGCTTCTTGCCGGTACGGAAAACGGTCTGCGCAGGAGCACGGACGGCGGCGAGTCGTGGAGTACCGTCGGCGGGGGCCTGGGCAACTGGTACTGCAAGGGCGTGGCATTCCATCCCAAAAAGAAAGGGACGGTCTACGCGGGCACGACCGGAAAGGGGTTCTTCGAGAGCAGCGACGGCGGCGAAACGTTCGCGCCTTCGAACGCCGGACTCGGCGCGGGTTGGACCGAGAAGCTTTACGCGCCGGCCGCAGGGGCCGGTCCGGTCTTTGCGCAGCTCAGCGTCGGTCTCTACCGGCAGGACGGGCCCGGCGCCTGGACCGAGATTCAGGCGCCATTCAAGCCGGGAAATGCCGCGGAGATCGACGGCGTGCTGTTCGATCGTCAGTCCGCGAAAACGGTCTATGCCCACGACGGTGCGCGCTGGTGGAGATCCGACGACGCCGGGCGATCGTGGCGTGAGGTCGAAGTGCCGCAGCCGGGCATGCGGGACATGATGAAGGGCAAGTTGAGCGGACCGAGTTTCGACAGCCTGGCCCAGGACGCGGGCGACGCGAAGATCTTCTACGCCGGCGGCTCGTGGTCCAAGGATACCGGCGGCGCGGCCGTGAACAAGTCCGTCAACGGCGGGAAGAAATGGGAAGCCGCCGGTGCCGGAATCAAGGGAGACGTCAAGCTGCTGCGCCCGGCGGCGCCGGGCATCGTCTTCGCCGCGACCGCGAAGGACGGGATCTATCGCACCGCCGACGGCGGGAAGAGCTGGGCTCTGGTGCGCCCGGGAGAGATCAAGGATCTGGCCGTCGATCTGACGAGCCCCACGCGCCTCTTCGTCGCTACGAAGGAAGGTCTCCACCGCAGTACCGACAGCGGCGCGACCTGGACGAAGCTTTCCAAAGGGATCAAGGGAGACGAGGTGGAAGCAGTCGTGGTCGCGCCGTCCGGGAAGGTCTTCTGCGGAACCTTCGACGGCGTGTTCTTCAGCGCCGACGGCGGCGATACGTGGAGCGCGATGAACGACGGCCTGATCAACACCGACGTCCGCGCTCTGGCCATCGCCGGCGGGAGCTCCCCGCGGCTCTATGCGGGGATCGCCGCGGGGAGCGTGATGTCGGTTGAAGTGCCGTGACTGCGGGGAGAGTCTCAGAGTCTCACAGTCTCAGAGTCTCAGAGGGTATCGGATCCGCACATTTCCCGTTGGGCGCCACAGGTCCAACGGACACCTCTGCGACTGTGAGACTCTGAGACTTTGAGACTCTCCGCCGGGCTCACAACTTCTGCACCTTCCCCACCTTCCCATCGAGCTTGAACTCGACGTATCCCGCGTCCGGGACATAGACCAGCCAGCCGATCGCCCGGCAGAAGACTCCGCCGGAGAGCTGGACGTGGCTCACTTTGCCGGATGGGGAGCCGAGGAGGCCGGGGGCCTGCTTGACGAGCTTCGGCACGACGGAGAAGTCGACCTTCGCCAGAGCGATCTTCTTCGTGCAGTCGCCGCTCGACGCTTCTTCCGGGCCGGTCACCGTGCCGGCTTTGTAGGTGTACTTGCCGCGGCCGGTGGGGCTGTCGCTCTGCGGCACCGTGGCCATGGCGAACTTGTCATAGATGATCAGCTCGAAGACTTCAGGAAGACGCCCCGGCAGCGTGGCGGAGAGCTGCGTGAGATCGTCGAACAGGATTCCCTTCTCTACGGCCTCGTGCTTGTCGGCGATGGCGGCCACTTCCTGCGACGCGCCCGGCTCGACACGAAAGAGGGCATTGCGCGCGGCGAGGCGCATCCAGTCGTCGGGACTCTCGAGCGCCTTGCGCAGCATGGGGATGGCGTCCTTCGCTGCGGTTCGCATCTCGCCGAGGGCGGTCACCGCGGCCTTGCGGACGGAGGGCCACTTGTCGTTCTCCGCTACTTTGATCAGCGCGGGAACGGCAGCAGACGCCTTCGCCCCGGTCTCGGACGCAATCTCACCGATTGCCTCGGCGGCATTCTCCCGCGTCTTGTTCTGCGGATGCGAGGCCAGGCACTTCATCAGATCGGGCAGCGCCGGCAACGCCGCTGCCTTCATGTCCCCCAGCCCAGAAGCCGCGGCGCTCGACGTGCGCTCGTCGCGCGCCCCGAGCAGCGAGGCCAGCACGGGAACCGCATCCTTCACCGGCGGCTGATAACCGGCGATGCCGCTGATGAGCGTCGAGACGTCGCGGCCCGTGGGATGCTCCAGGATCTCCAGGATGAGCGGGATGACCGCCTTGTCCTTCCGCCCGACGATCTTGCGCAACGCTTCCCGGGCCTCGCTGCGGATATCACTGTCGAGATCCTCGCTCGTTTCGGAGCACTCCCAGGCGGTATCGAAGAGGTCGATGGGAGGCGCTTCCGTGGCCAGTGCCTTCACCCCGATCACGCGATCCTCGCAGTCGCGCCGCCCGAGCAGCCCGCGATAGACCGGAACGAGCTTCGATTTGGGCGTGCCGAGCTTGAGGAGCGCACCGGCGGCATTTCCCACGACCGCGCCTGACGGATCGTCGAGCGCCTTCGTCAGTGCGGGAATGGCCGGACGCGAAGCATCGCCGAGATGCCAGAGCGAAGCGGCCGCGTTGGCCCGCACCGCCGCGGACGAATCCTCCCCGAGCGCGGTGATGAGCACGGGAATCGACTCCGTAGAACCCAACTGACCGAGCTGCCAGGCGGCTTCGGCACGCGCGCCGGCATCCCGGTCGCGGGCCAGCGTCTTCTCGAGCTTCTGAATCTCCGTCGTGGCCCCGAACGACGCCAGGGAACCGCTCAGGGCGAGGACGAGGGCAAAGGAGGCGACTGGTCGCATGGATCCCTCCGGTGTTGCGGCGATGTGGATTGATTCTATGCCCGCTCGCCGGGCGCATGCATTCTGCGGGAAAGGAAGCCCGAGGCGGTCAGGCTGTGGCGCAATGCGCAGGCAGCGATCGTGACATCATCCGCAGCATGGCCCAGCTCCTGGTTCGCCAGCTCGACGACGACGTCAAGGACAAGCTGCAGCGCCGTGCCCGCCGGCACGGACGCAGCATGGAGGAAGAGGTCCGCGAGATCCTTCGCAACGCGGTAAGGAGCGAGGGGACCGCTCGCGCTCCGCTGGGATCGCGCATTTCCTCCCGGTTCCAGCGTTGTGGTCTCGAAAAAGAGATTCCTGAGCTGCGCGGCCAATCGGTGCGGCCTGGCCTGACGTAGGGATGCAGGCGGCGGCCTTACGGCCGCCGCCTCCAGTCGGTGGGTCATTGGGTTGTCACGTCTTCTGGGTCACGGCACCTCCTTCGATGGGCGGCGTCGGCGCCGGCTCACCGGGACGCTTCTTGCGGCCGGTGCGGCCGAGGGCGCGGCGCATGTTGGCGAAATGCGGGACGGCGACCGTCAGGTCGAGATGACGGTTGACGGACCGGGCCACGCCGTAGGTGGCAAGCGCGCGCTTGCCGATTTCGGCGCGCCGTTCGGCAACCGTCTCGCGGACGCCGCGGGCCATCAGCTCGAGCTGGTCGGCCAGCGAGAGGAACGCCCGGCTGGAGAGGATGGCATCGCGGAGCTCGATCGGCGTGATCGTGATCGGCCCGGCGACATTGGGCGTCGATTCCACGGCTACGGCGACCGCTTCGAGAAAGTCATCCGGCACGGAGCCGGCGTTGGTGATCCGAAGGCGCTGCGCCTTCGGCAGGAAGGTGAACCCGGGAAGAAGCTCGCGGAGCGTGGCTTCCAGGGTGACGATGAGCTCCCGCACTGCTTGATCGCGGGATACGGGGACAGGGGTAACAGTAGACATCTCATTCTCCTTGAATGGTTTAATGGGTCATCAAGATCTCCCTCGATACGTTGCATGAGATCGTCTGCAACATATTTATGCGCATGCAGGTAGAAATATAAGCCGAGTAGATATAGTTGTCAAGCGGAAAGTTTGACGCTACATTAATTTCATGTTGCACGACGAGCTGCGGAGAGGGCGTGAGGCGGCGGGATTGAGTCAGACGCAGTTGGCGGCGCGGGCGGGGATCCCACGGAATCAGGTGGCGCGGGCCGAGCGCGGCGAAAACATCACCATCGATACGCTGCGGAAGATCGTCGTTCATCTGCCGATCGAGGTACTGCCTCTGATCGAGAAGGTGAACCTGGCGGTCGACATCTTTCCTCACCCGGAGAAGGTGTATTTCGCCACGGTGGACAGCGTCCAGCAGATGGCCTCGGCCCTGGCGGCCGCCCTCGAGGCGGCGATGACTGCCCAGACGGTGCTGGCGCTAGCGCGCAAGTCCGTGCCGTTGCCGGATGTGGATGGAGAGCCGACCGCCGACGTCGATCCAACCCTGCTGTTCCGCAAGCTGGAGCAAGTGGCGAAGAAGCTGGCGACGTTCCCGGACAGCGAGACCGCGTGAACAGGTGTTTTCCTGTCACGGACGCGTCCGAGTCAGCCGTTCCAAGGCTCGGCGACGTCGTGCTCGGACGCCACGGCGTCATTCACAGGCATCTGGACGTTGTGATCAACGTCCGGGGTGCCTGTGATCAACGTCCGCGTGCCTAAAATCAACGTCCGGATGTCTGAAATCAACGTCCGGGGTGTCTGAAATCAACGTCCGGATGCCTAAAATCAACATCCAGGGTGTCTGAAATCAACGTCCGGATGCCTAAAATCAACATCCAGGGTGTCTGAAATCAACGTCCGGATGCCTAAAATCAACGTCGGGGGTGTCTGTGATCAACGTCGGGACGCCCGTGATCAACATGCACGTACCTACGATTGCGATGCTTTGGCGATATTCGTGACGTTGCCGGCGCTCTTCTTGTCGCCCATGACGCAGTTGCCCTGGAAGATGGCGCCTTCTTCGATGATCAGCGCGGGCGTGTCGATGTCGCTGTAGACCTTGCCGTTGCGGTGGATCTCGACGCGTGTGTCGGCGATGATCTTGCCGACGACGGTGCCGCTGATGGCGATGCGGCCGACGTGGATGTCGCCTTCGATGTGCGCGCTCTCGCCGACGATCAGCTCGTTCTTGGAGTGGATCTTCCCGTTGAACTTGCCGTCGATGCGCATGGTGTCCTCGAACTCGAGCTCGCCGCGGAACGTGGCGCCGCGATCGAGGAATCCGTTGAGGTCTCCGCTTTTACCCTTCATGTGCTCTCCTTGAAGTCTTAGAGGCTTAGAGTCGTAGAGTCTTAGAGGAGAACGTGGCCGGACCACTCTACGACTCTAAGACTCTAGAACTCTAAGACTCGAAGACGCTATCTCCGTCTCCCCATCACCTCATCCACCAACCGGATGAGCTCATCTTCGCTGCCGAAGCGGATGTGGATGACGCCGCCGCGGCGCTTGCGATCGATTTCTACTTTGCTACGCAGAGTCCTTGTTAGCTTCTCCTCGGCGTCGCGGGTGAAGATGTCTTTTTCTATCTCGGGCGGTACGGCCTTGGGCGAGCTTTCGGCGGCCAGCATTTCTGTCTGGCGGACGTTGAGGTTGCGCTTGACGACGCGCTCGGCCAGTTGCTGCTGTTTTTTGGCGGAATCGACGGCCAGGATGGCGCGGGCGTGGCCCATGGATAGCTGTCCGGCGGCCAGGAGTTTCTTGACCGGATCGGGCAGGCGGAGCAGGCGGAGGAAGTTGGCCACCGTGGACCGCTCTTTGCCGACGCGCTTGGAGATCTCTTCCTGGGTCAGGCCGAATTCTTCGTGCAGCTGGTGATAGGCGTACGCTTCTTCGATCGGGTTCAGGTCTTCGCGCTGGATGTTCTCGATGAGCGCGACCTGCAGGATATCGGTGTCCGCCATCGTCTCCTTGATGACGACGGGGACGGTGGCCAGGCCGGCTTTCTGGGCGGCGCGGAAGCGGCGCTCGCCGGCGATGAGGCGGTATTTGTGGTCGCCGAGCTTGGTGACGACGAGCGGCTGGATGATGCCGTGCTCGCGCACGCTGCGGGAGAGCTCTTCGATGGAGGCGTCGTTGAAGGTCCGGCGCGGCTGGTAGGGATTGGGCGAGATCTGCTCGAGCGGCACTTCGGCGAAGCCGGCCGAGGGAGCGGCGGCTGGAGCGGGTGCCGGCGCGACGGGTCTCGACGGGATGAGGGCGCCGAGGCCGCGGCCGAGGGCTTTCTTCTGGGTGCTCATGGCTTCTTACTCACGGCAGAACTGTCTCCGCGCGTTGGATGAACTCTCTGGCGAGGTTGATATATGCCTCGCTTCCTCGGGAGCGGATGTCGTAGAGGATGATCGGTTTGCCGAAGGAGGGGGCTTCGCCGAGGCGGACGTTGCGCGGGATGATGCTCTGGTAGACCTTGTCGGCGAAGTGGGTGCGCACTTCTTCGGCGACCTGGCGGGCCAGGTTCATCCGCTCGTCGTACATCGTGAGGGCGATGCCCTCGATCTCCAGGGCCGGGTTGAGCATGTCGCGGACCCGCTCGACCGTGTTCAGCAGCTGGGCCACGCCTTCGATGGCGAAGTATTCGCACTGCATCGGGACGAGCACGGAGTTCGCGGCGGTGAGGCCGTTGATGGTCAGGAGGCCGAGGGACGGCGGCGAATCGATGAGGATGTAGTCGTAGTCGTTGACCACGTCCTGCAGCGCCTTGCGGAGGTAGAACTCGCGTCCGATGGCGTCGGAGAGCTCGAGCTCGGCGGCCACCAGGTCCACGGACGAGGGCGCCACATGGAAGTTCGGCAGCTCGGTGGGACGGATGACCTCGCGGATGGCCATGCCGTCGGTGAGGACCGGGTAGATCGACTTTTCGTCGTTCTTAGACAGGCCGAGGCCGGAGGTGGCGTTGGCTTGGGGGTCGAGGTCGACGAGCAGGATGTTGCGCTCGCAGGCAGCGAGAGACGCGCCGAGGTTGATGGCGGTCGTCGTTTTACCGACGCCGCCTTTCTGATTCACGAGCGTTACGATCTTGGCCGTCATTGATTACGTCAGGTCGAGCGATGTTCCACGTGGAACGTCAGAAGTACGAGGTAGTTCGATGTGCCGCGCGGCAGCGGGACTGCCTCATCGCTTTGGAATCCGGCGATCTCCGGCGCGTCCGGCGTTCCCTGAAAGAGGGCGATGCGAGCGCCATCTTCCAGGTGTTCCCTCAGCGACGGCACCCATTCTTCCGGGTTCCCGACGGCGCGTGAAACGACGAGCGAGAAGCGAAGGTCGGCGGGGAGCCGTTGCAGAAGGCGCGACAATCTATCACCGTAAACCTGGGAGCTCAAGCCGCACTCCCGCACGATGTGCTTGAGAAACGCCCATTTCTTCTGGTCGGCCTCGACCAGATGGAAGCGAGCGTCGGGCGAAACGATGGCCATCGGAATGGCCGGCAGCCCTCCGCCGGAGCCGAAATCGAGGACCTGACCCCGCGGCCGGAGGATCTCCGCCGCGGCCAGCGCCTCGGCGATGTGCTCGTCCAAATGCTCCTTCGCCTCGGGGCCGATGAGGTTGACCTTGGCGGTCCACTTCAGGAGCTCGGACTTGAAAAGCTGCAACGATGAACGATGAACGATGAACGATGAATCAGGCCCGTTCATCGTTCATCGTTCCGCGTTCATCGTTTGCCGGACTCCCCGCTTCACGTGCATCCTCACGATGGCGATGGCCGCCGGCGTCACGCCCGGAATGCGTCCGGCCTGCCCGAGGGAGACGGGCCGCACGCGCGTGAGCTTCTCGGTCATCTCGCGGGAGAGGCCGGGGAGCGCGTAGGTCATCCCGGCCGGGATGCGCAGATCTTCGTCGGCGGTGAGCTTCTCCGCTTCGCGCTGCTGGCGCTCGATGTAGCCGGTGTAGCGCAGGCGGCTGACGACGCCTTCGCGCTCTTCTTCGGACAGCGCTCCGAACGCGCCGGCAAACTCCGGCAGCGTTTCCTCGGCGGCAGCGAGGAGCCGGTCGAGATCGAGCTCCGGGCGCTGCATCAGCTTGGCGATGGTGGTCTGCGTGACCAGCTCGAGACCGGCCTCCCGCAGCCAGGCCAGCGTGTCGCGGTCAGGCCGGACCTCGGTCTCCCCTGCTTCGACGGCACGCCGCATCCGGGCGTTGCGCACATCGATGCGCCGCTGCCTCTCCGCGTCGAGGATGCCGAGGCGGGCGGCGATCGGCGACAGACGCTCGTAGACGGAATCGCAGCCCAGGAGCAGCCGGTGCTCGGCGCGGGAGGTGAACATGCGATACGGCTCCTCGGTGCCGACGGTGACTAGGTCGTCGATCATGACGCCGGCGTAGGCTTCATTCCGGCGGAGGATGACCGGCTCGCCGTCGCGCACCGTCTGCAGCGCGTTGATCCCGGCCAGCAGCCCCTGCGCGGCAGCTTCTTCGTAGCCGGACGTGCCGTTGATCTGGCCGGCCAGGAAGAGACCCTCGACGCCGCGGACCTTGAGCGTCGGCTCGAGCTGTTCGGGATTCACGAAGTCGTACTCCACGGCGTAGCCGTACCGGGCGATCGCGGCCTGCTCGAATCCGGGCAGCGAGCGGACCACGGCGTCCTGCACGTCGGGCGGGAGCGAGGTGGAGATCCCGTTCATGTAGAGCCACGGGTGCTGCAGCCCCTCCGGCTCGACGAACACCTGGTGGCGCTCCTTGTCGGCGAAGCGGACGACCTTGTCCTCGATGGACGGGCAGTAGCGCGGACCGGCGGCCTGGATCTGGCCGGAGTACATCGGCGCGCGATGGAGGTTGGCGCGGATCTGGTCGTGGGCGATGGCGCCGGTGTACGTGAGCCAGCAGAGGATCTGCGGCTGGGCGATGCGGTCGGTCAGGATCGAGAACGGACGGGGACGGGCGTCGCCCGGCGCTTCCTCCAGCTTCGCGAAGTCGACCGTGGTCCGGTCGACGCGCGGCGGAGTGCCGGTCTTCAGGCGGCCGAGCCTTAGTCCCAGCGCCCGCAGCGAATCGGAGAGCGTCTCGGCCGACGGCTCGCCGAAGCGGCCACCGACGGTCTTGACCTCCCCCGAGTGCATGAGCGCGCGGAGGAACGTGCCGGTGGTGACGATGACGGCGCGGGCGGAGAGACGCGTGCCGTCGCCAAGCACGACGCCGCGGACGGCCGGGCCGTCGAGGATCAGCGAGGAGACAGCGCCTTCGATGAGCTGCACGTTCGGCTCGGCGGCGAGGATGTCCTGGACGGCGGCGGCGTAGAGATCGCGATCGCACTGCGCCCGCGGACCCTGCACGGCCGGACCCTTCGAGCGGTTGAGGACCTTGAACTGAATGCCGGCGCGATCGGTGGCCTCGCCCATCAGCCCGCCCAGCGCGTCGATCTCCTTGACGAGGTTCCCTTTCGCCAATCCGCCGATGGCCGGGTTGCACGACATCCGGCCAATGGCATCGCGCAGCATGGTGATCATGCCCACGCGTGCGCCACCGCGAGCGGCGACGCGCGCCGCTTCGGCGCCGGCGTGACCGCCGCCGATGACCAGGATGTCGTACTGGGCGAGCATGTTCCACGTGGAACACAGGGTGGGCGGGGGCTATTCGTTGGGGGATGGACGGAGTGGACGTTGTGGAAGAGGTGGACCACGTGGACGTCCACCAAGTCCACGACGTCCACTTCGTCCACAAGAGTTATTTGCCGATACAGAACTTCCCGAAGATCTCCGCCAGCACGTCCTCACGCGTGATTGCACCGGTCAGGAGCGCAAGCGCGTTGGCGCCGCGGTACAGGTCCACCAGGATCATCTGCTCCTCGTAGCCGTGCTCTACCGAAGAGATGGCAGCCTCCACCGCGGAAGCCGCCCCGGCCACGGCGGCACGCTGGCGCTCGTTGACGAGTGCGCCTTCCGGCGCGGCGAAGCGTTCCCGCACGAGCTCGTCCAGACGTCTCAGCAACAGGTCCATCCCGGCGTCCGACACGGCGCTAATGGAAAGCTCATCCGGGACCGCGGGAGCGAGGTCTGCCTTGGTGTAGACGACCTGGACGTTTTCGAGCCGGGCCAGCTCGCTTCGGTCTTCGTCCGTGAGGCCGGCCGACAGGTCGATCAGGTAGAGGACGATGTCGGCGGTCTGGGCGGCCTGGCGGGCGCGCTCGATGCCGATTCCTTCCACGACGTCGTCGCTCTCGCGCAGGCCGGCGGTGTCGGCGATGGTGACCGGGAGGCCGCCGATCTCGATGGTCTCGCGGACGATGTCGCGCGTCGTGCCGGGGATGGCGGTGACGATGGCCCGGTCGCTGCCGACCAGCCTATTGAGGAGCGTCGACTTGCCGGCGTTCGGGCGTCCGAGTATGACGGCGCTCAGGCCGCTGGTCGTGGCCCGGCCGCGGCGATAGGTCTCCCCCATCGACTTCAGACGGCCGAGCGCGTCGCCGAGCCGCGCGCGCACTTCGTCGCGGGTGATGAACTCGTAGCCTTCCTCGGAGAAGTCGAGCGCGGCTTCGAGCCGGGAGATGACCTCGAGCAACGTTTGCCGGATGGCGGCGCCGGTCCGGCTGAGCACTCCCTCCAGGTTCGAGAGCGACAGCCTGGCCTGGAGCGCCGTCCGGGCGTTGATCAGATCGGCGACCGACTCGGCCTGGACGAGGTCCATCTTTCCGTTGAGGACGGCGCGCTCGGTGAACTCGCCCGGCTCGGCCATCCGCGCGCCGAGCGCCACGCATGCGCGCAACACCTGTTCGACGAGCAGCGGGTTGCCGTGCAATGTCAGCTCGACGAGGTCATTGCCGGTGAACGAGTGCGGCGCCTCGTAACGGATGGCGATGCATTCATCGATCAGCGCATCGTTCGCGGTCAGCCTGTCGTGCAGCTTAACAAGAGTCGCCATCCGCACAGGCGGCACGACGCCCCTGTTTAGTTCCGTCAGGATGGAGACACTGGCGCGCCCGTCGATGCGGACGATCGCCAACGCGCTGCGACCGAGCGGCGTCGCCGGCGCGACGATCGTGTCGTCGGTCACGGCTCCTGCGGCAGTGGTTCTTCTGTGGACTCGGGAACGTCTGCCTCGGACCTCAGCAGGATGGCCACGCGTTTGTAGAACCCGTCGCCGCGGGATTCGGTGGTGACGTCGGTGTCGTCGCGCAAGGCGATGTGCACGATCCGCCGTTCGATCGGCGTCATGGCCGGGAGCAGTTCCTCGCGTCCGCCGCGGCGCACGCGGTCCGCCACTTCGCGGGCCCGCTGCTCGAGGTCCTCGGAACGCCGTCCCTTGAAGTCCTCGCAATCGAGCTCGATGTCTTTCTCGACCGACCGGCCCACGAGAGCCTTGTTGGCCAGCACCTGCACGGCATCGAGCAGCTCGCCGTGCCGGTCGATCATCAGCCTGGCGTCGCTTCCGTAGAGGCGCACGACGATCTGCGTGTCGTTTTCCTCGGTGCGCACGACCATGCTGAGCTTCGCCAGGGCCAGGGCCGTCTGGCACCATTCGCGTACGGCGCGCGCACCTTCCGCCTCGGGACCTTGTTCGGGGACATCGCCGAGGAACGTTTCGAAATCGCCGGTCTGGAAATCGCGCTCGTCGCTGCGGCCACGGCCGCGGCCTCCGCCGCCGCGCCGTCCGCCACCGCCGCCCGCATCGCGCCCACGACCTCCGCCGCCACCGCGACCACCACGCCCACCGCCACCGCCCGGGCGCGAATCACGCCCGGCGCGCCGCGGGGGCCCGGAGTGCGACGGGGCCGCCGGCGCGGCTGCCGGTGGTGGGGCGGGAGCGGCGGTGTTGATGTCCGCTTCCAGCACCACCCGCTTCACGCCGCCGAGGAAGCCGCGCTTCTCCAGCAACACGTGATAGGTCAACTGCCAGCGCTCGACGCCGAGCGCTTCCGCGGCGCTCTGCAGCGCCTCTTCGAGACTCCGACCTTCGAAACGATGACTCATCGCGGTCCGCCGTTATGCTTTCTGAAGCTCAGTGGGGTGCTCTTTCCACCACTTATTCATGATCAATTGCTGGGTGATCGTCAAGATGTTCTGTACGAGCCAGTAGAGCACGAGACCGCTCGGAAAGTCTTTGAACATGAAGCCGAACACCAGCGGCATCATGAGGAAGATCTTCCGCTGGGCGGGATCTCCCGTCGCCGGCGTGATGTAGGTCTGGATGAACATCGTGGCCGTCATCAGGATCGGCAGGATGAACGTCGGATCCTTCTCCGAGAGGTCGTGGATCCAGAGAATCCACGGCGCGCCGCGCAACTCGATGGCCCGCGAGAGCAGGTTGTAGAAGCCCCACAGGATCGGCAACTGCAGCACGAGCGGCAGACAGCCGGCCATCGGATTGATGCCCTCCTTCTTGTAGAGCTCCATCATCTCGATGTTCATCTTCTGGCGCTGCTCGGCGTCGGTCTTGGACTTCTTGTACTTGGCCTTGATGCCCTCGACCTTCGGCTGCACCTTCTGCATCTTCTTCATCGAGACGATGCTCTTGTGCTGCAGCGGGTAGAGCACGATCTTGATGAGGATCGTCAGGACGATGATGGCGAAGCCGTAGTTGTGGGTGAACTTGTTCAGCCAGATCAGGGCCGTGAGGAAGAAGCGGGCGATGAGGCTGAACCAGCCGAACTGCAGCGCCTCCCCCATGCCGTACTGATCGAGGAGCTTGGTTTCTTTCGGACCGAAGAACGCCTCGCCGGCCACCGTGCCGTCGCCGGCGGCATTGAGCTCGGCGTAGACGTCGTTGCGGCGCACCTTCGTCTTGGCGTCGACGAACGTGACGCGCTGGAGGAGTCCTTCGTTGGAGTGCCGCGGCCGGAGGGCGGTGAGGAAGTAGTTGTCCTCGATGCCGATGTAGTCCACGGCCGGGATGATCTGAAGGTTGGAGGCCTTCTCGCGGCGGACGATCTTGAGCTTGCCCTCGGCCTGATAGATGCCGTTTCCGGTCGTCACGACCTGCGTGTCCTGCTCCGCCGCGGCGAGGGTGCGGATGCCGGGACCGACCGCCACGCGGTAGGGTGCGGGCGGCTGGATGCTGACCGCGAAGTCGAAGAGATACGGCTGGCGGGCGAAGCGGAACGTCTTGGTGGCCGTGACCCGTCCGTTGGAGTAGCGGTACTCCACGACGCGCTGGCCGTTCGCCTCCACCGTGTCGCTCACCGAGTAAAGCGCCTTGTTCAGGGCGTGAAGCGACGGCTCCGCGGGCACGATCGAGAAGGGATAGTCCGTGCGGTGGGACTCGCGTACCTTGACGAGATCTTCGTGCTCCGTGCTCTTCTTGCGCTGGTACTTTTTCAGCTTGAACGAGATCAGCTGCGCGCCGCGGTTGGTCAGGACGGCTTGGTATTCGGGCGTCTCGACGACCGTGAGCTGCACGCGCTGCGCGGCGACCGGTGCGGTGACGACGGGTGTGGCGCTGCCGGCGGCAGGCGTGGCGGCCGGCGACGTTGCTGTCGTGCCGGAGGTGGTGGTCGCTGTTCCGGTTGCCGGCGCGCCGGTCTTCGCAGCCGACGCCTTCGGCTCGGCCGGTTTCGTGACGGGCGGCTTCTTCACCAGCTCCGGAAAGAGCTTCGGTGCCAGCGCGGCCCAGCCCCACAGCAGGCCGAGCGAGATCAAGATCGCGAGAAAAATTCGCTTTTCCATGTCAAGGGACGGGGTCCCAACCTCCAGGATTGAACGGGTGGCAACGGCCCAGCCGGCGCAGGCCGAGCCAGATGCCGCGAAGCGCGCCGTATTTGTCGACGGCCTGCATCGTATAGACAGAGCAGGTCGGCTCGAAACGGCACATGGGCGGGAGCAGGGGGGAGAGGAACCGTTTGTAACAACGGAGCAGGAAGATGGCCAGGCGCCGCATCATGACGCCGGCCGCCGCGACGCGTCGGTCACGACGCGCTCCAGGGCCCGTGTGAAATCGCGGCTGAACTCCTCGAAGGAGGCCGCGACGGCACCGGGCTTGATGTTCACGACGATGTCCAACGCGGGCGCATCGAGACCGAGGGCCCCACGTTGCCGGCGGTAGATCTCGCGCGTCCAGCGCTTCAGACGATTGCGGATGTTGGCCTTCCCGACTTTCCTGGTGACCGTGATGCCGATCCGCGAGCTTTGCAGACCGTTGCCGGCGAAGAAGAGCACGGCGTAGCGGGAAAACTGCTTTCGGCCGGTTTCATAGACCCTGACGAACTGAGGCCGCTTCGCCAGTCGTCGTTCTTTCGGCAGCGCCTCGGACCGAAGGCGTTCCACCGTAGTTGCCGCGAGCGCCCGCTTAGACAGCGAGGCGCTTGCGGCCCTTACGACGACGGCGCGAAAGGACGGCCTGTCCATCCTGCGTCCGCATCCGGACGAGGAAGCCGTGCGTGCGCTTGCGACGGCGATTATTCGGTTGAAACGTACGCTTCATTGCCATTTCTGCTAACCCTCTGAAAAGAAAGCGGCGAGTATAGTCGGCACGGTCTAGACGGTCAACGAGCGTCGACGGCATTCCGCGGGCCGAGCGCGCAAACGCCTTGCTGAGAGAGGCTTATTCCAGAGGGCAGACGGCAGAGCGCAGAGGGCAGAAGAGGCCCCGAACTACTGCACTCTGCCCTCTGCCTTCTGCGCTCCGAAAAGCCCTTCCCCACCCCAAGTCGCTGTGCTAGACTCCGTCGCCCATCCAGAGCCCCGGAATTTCCACAACTGTGGAAAAACTGTGGATTCTCAATGAGATAGCGGCAGTCGTCCCCCAAATGAGCACCTGGAGCCAAGTCCTTTCCCGCATCGAGCAAGTCGTTGATCGAACGGAGTATGACGTCTGGCTCGCGCCTACCCGATTCGTGGCGCAGAAGGGCGATACGCTGGACATCGCCGTCCCCTCCCAAAGGTACGTCGATGAGATCCGCGAGCGTTTCGGGCCGCAGATCCGGGCCTTCCTCAACGAAGTCAGTGCCGAGCGCGTGCAGATCAACTTTCTGATCGATCCGGCCGCGGCCCCCGACCCGGGCCCTCCCCCGGCCACGCCGAAGGATGAGCTTCCCGTGGCCACGTTCACCCGGCGCTATCGGTTCGACTCTTTCGTTGTCGGCAGCTCGAACCAGCTGGCCTATGCCGCCTCGAAGTCGATCGCCGAGAACCCCAGCGGCTCCTTCAACCCGCTCTTCATCTACGGCGGGGCCGGCCTCGGCAAGACCCATCTGATCCAGGCCATCGGCCAGCAGATCCGCGATTCGCGTCCGGGGTTCAAGATCGTATACATGTCGGCCGATGCGTTCGTGACTGAGCTGATCACCTCGATCCGCTACGACAAGATGCAGCCCTTCCGCGACAAGTACCGGTCGGTCGACGCGCTCCTGCTCGACGACATCCAGTCGATCGCCGGCAAGGAGCGGACGCAGGAAGAGTTCTTCCACACCTTCAACGCCCTGTACGAGGCGCAGAAGCAAATCGTCTTCACCTCCGATCGTCCGCCGAAAGAGATCCCCACGCTCGAGGAGCGGCTGCGCTCCCGCTTCGAATGGGGACTCACCGCCGACATCCAGCCGCCCGATCTCGAGACCAAAGTGGCCATCCTGCGCAAGAAAGCCGAGGACAAGGGCCTGCAGATCCCGCAGGAAGTGGCGCTCTTCGTCGCCGAACGCGTTCGCTCGAACGTGCGCGAGCTCGAAGGACATCTCAACAAGATCACCGCCTATGCCTCGCTGGCCGGCCGCCCGGTGACCCTCGATGTGGCAAAGGAAGCGCTGCGGGACATCCTCTCCGGAGAGGACAAGCCGATCACGCCGAACGAGATCATGCGCGTCGTGGCCGCGCACTACGGACTCAAAGTCGCCGACATCAAGCAGAAGAGCAACGCCAAGACCATCGCCTTTCCGCGGCAGGTGGCGATGTACCTATGCAAAGAGCTCACGGACAAGTCGTATCCGGAGATCGGAAAGCAGTTCGGAGACAAGCATCACTCCACGGTCATGTACTCCGTGCAGCAGATCAAGAAGATGCTGGATGCCGACGCACAGTTCGCACGCACCGTCGAAGTACTCGCCAAACAACTTCGGTGAGAGAAGTTCTCCGCAGTGCCTGCGGAAAGGTCCATGCAAAACCTGCGGGAGAAAAAGTGGGAGCGTCAAATGCTCGTCCGATCTGCGGAAAACGGCCCGATTCTCCTCAACTTCCTGCGCTCCGAACACACAGGTTGGTAAGACGAAGACTGCTATACTTTCGAAGGCTTTGCGCCGAGTCCTGACGTTATCCGCAGCGCCTACTACTACCACTACAAGAGAAACATATTGGTTTTGAAGGAAGAGACTACATGGAGCTGAGCGTAGGAAAAGCGGACCTTCAGAAGGAACTCCAGCTGTGCCAGGGAGTGGTCGAGAAGCGCTCGACGATCCCCATCCTTTCGAATGTTCTGCTTAAAGCGGCCGACGGCCGGCTCCAGATCGCCGCCACCGATCTCGACGTCACCATTCTCAGTTCCTGTGCCGCCCGCGTCACCACTCCAGGCGGCGTGACCATCGAGGCCAAACGTCTCTTCGACATCGTCCGGTCGCTGCCGGATGAAGACGTCCACTTCACGCTCCAGGAAAACAACTCGGTCCTCGTCGAGTCAGGCACCGCAAAATTTCGTCTCCTCGGATTGCCCGCCGAGGACTACCCGACGCTGCCGACGGTCAACGTGGCGGATGCCTACACCATCCCGCTCGATGAGCTGAAGACGATGGTCGGAAAGGTGAAGTTCGCCATCACGCACGAGGAGACCCGCTTCCAGCTCAACGGCGCCCTGCTCAAAGTGCAGCCGAACAAGATGGAGATGGTGGCCACGGACGGTCACCGCATGGCGCTCATCAACTTCCCCTCCGGCATCGGGGGCAAGGGAAAAAAGGGCGCCGACCTCACGATCCTCGTGCCGCGCAAAGCGTTGGGTGAGATCGAGCGTCTCGAGAGCGGTGAAGACGGCACCGTGCAGTTCGGCGTCTCCGACAATCAGCTGTTCTTCGAAGCCGGAGACCGGCGTCTCCTGGCGCGGATGATCGACGTCAACTTTCCGAACTACATGGAAGTCATCTCGCGCGACAACGATCGCCGCGTGATGGTCGACCGCGAGCGCCTCCTGGCCACGATCAAGCGCATTTCGCTCGTTGCCAACGAGCGCACGCGCGCCGTCCGGTTCGACTTCGCGCCGGGCAAGCTCACCGTCTCGTCGACGAACCCCGAGCTCGGCGACGCGCGCGAGACCGTGCCCATCGACTACGCCGGCCAGCCGTTCTTCGTCGGCCTCAACGCCGCCTACGTCATGGACTTTTTGAGCGCCACCGACACCCCGAGCGTCTCCCTCGACCTCAAGGACGAGAACAGCCAGTGCATCGGCCGCCCGGCCTCGACCGCCGAAGACCTCCCGTACGATTACCTGTACGTGGTCATGCCGATGCGGCTAGCCTAATCCTGAGGAGCGAAGCGACGAAGGATCACCTTAGCACCTACGCGTATCGTCCATAGGATCGCTTCCCGTAGGTCCTAACCTGATCCTTCGCTGCGCTCAGGATGAGACTCCGAACCGTCACCACCCAAGCCTTCCGCAATCTCGCACCCGCGGAAACGGAGTTTCATCCCCAGGCGAACATCGTCGTCGGCCGCAATGGCCAGGGGAAGACGAACCTGCTCGAGGCCATTTACTTCATGGCCACGACGAAGTCGTTCCGGACGACGCGCATCGCCAGCGTGTTCCGGCACGACGCGCCGAGCGTCTTCGTGAGCGGGGTCGTGGAGCGCGATGGTCTGGAGCGGACGCTATCCGTTGGCCTGGAGACCGGGGAAGCGAAGAAGCGCGTGCTGATGATCAACGGCGAGAAGGTGACGCTGCCGGCGTATCTACACGCGCTCAGCCTCTTCGCCTATTCGTCGGCGCGGCTGGATGCGGTGCGCGGAACCCCCGAGGAGCGGCGGCGGTTTCTCGATCGCGGCATCGCCAGCATTCATCCGTCGTACGTCGAGCAGCTCTCGCGGTACACGCGCGTGCTGAAGCAACGGAACGCCCTTCTGGCCGAGATCGCACACCAGCGCCAGGCAGCGGCCTCGCTCGACGCCTGGGACAACGAGCTGATGGTGGCTGCGGCGGCGGTCCACCGCGCCCGGGCCGCGTATGTCGCCGACCTGGCCGCGGCCTTCAGCGAGGTCGTTCGGACGCACGGCTATCACGTGTCGAACGTCGAGCTTCGCTACAAGCCGAGCGCCACGGACGACGTGGCCCGGATCCGCCGCCACGAGCTGCGTGCGCGCATGTCGCTGGTGGGGCCGCAGCGCGACGTGCTGGAGCTCGTCGTCGATGGACGCCCGGCCTCCGAGGTCCTTTCGGGCGGGGAGCAGAAGATGACGGTCCTGTTCCTCAAATTCGCGAAACTGGAGCTTTTCCGGCGCCGCCATGACGATGCGCCGCTGTTTCTCCTCGACGACGTCGATGCCGAGCTCGACCTTGGAATCCTCCAGCAGTTGCTGTCGAATCTCCCCCTCGCCACACAGGTCTTCGCCACCTCCGCCAAGGAGGGTTTTCTGGCGGCGTTGCAGGCCGGTCCACACCGGCGCCTAACTATTGAAAACGGAAGAGTTACAGCCGCGCGCGATTTCCCCTGAAAAGGGCGGAACAACGCAATTTTTCAGCTACAATTCAGCGTTCCCTTTCGCGGTACAAAACTCGCGATTTCGGCCGCCGTGACGGCGCCCGCTTCTGTCGCGAGCACTTCGCACCAATGCGAACCCTTCCCCCACGTTAGAAAGCGATCTTGATGGCAGACGACCACACCGACGACGAGCAGCCGAAAACACCGATCCATACAGGCGACGGCGAGCCCCCGACGTACACCGCCGAGGACATCAAAGTCCTCAAGGGCCTCGACGCCGTGCGCAAACGGCCCGGCATGTACATCGGCGACACGGATGACATCACCGGCCTGCACCACATGGTCTACGAGGTGGTGGACAACGCCATCGACGAAGCGCTGGCCGGCTACGCCGACCACGTCCAGGTCACCATCCACATCGACAACTCCGTCACGGTCGAGGACAACGGCCGCGGCATCCCGGTCGACATCCACAAGGAAGAAGGCCGCTCCGCCGCCGAAGTGATCATGACCGAGCTGCACGCCGGCGGAAAGTTCGACAACAACTCGTACAAGGTCTCCGGGGGTCTGCACGGCGTCGGCGTTTCCGTCGTCAACTTTCTCTCCGAGTGGCTGGAGCTGGAGATCCACCGCGACGGCGACGTGTGGCGCCAGCGCTACGAGCGCGGCCTCCCGGTCGTGGCCATCGAGAAGGGCGAGAAGACCGCGCGCCGCGGCACCCGCGTCACGTTCAAGGCCGACAGCGAGATCTTCTCGGTCACCGAGATGAATTTCGAGACGCTCTCGCAGCGTCTCCGCGAGCTGTCGTTCCTCAACTCCGGCATCCAGATCGACATCAAGGACGAGCGCAGCGACAAGCACCACGAGTTCCGCTACGAAGGCGGGATCGTCTCGTTCGTGCGCGACCTGAACAAGAACAAAACGCCGCTCCACGAGAACCCGATCTTCATCCGCGACGAGAAAGACGGCGAGCAGGTCGAGATCGCGCTGCAGTGGAACGACGGCTACTCGGACAACATCTACACGTTCACGAACACGATCAAGAACACCGACGGCGGCACGCACCTGGTCGGCTTCAAGGGCGCCCTCACGCGCACGGTCAACAAGTACGTCGTCGAGACCGGCGTGCTGGAAAAGCTGAAGCTCTCGCTGGAAGGCGATGACATCCGCGAAGGCCTGACCGCCATCATCTCGATCAAGATCCGTGACCCGAAGTTCTCCTCGCAGACCAAGGACAAGCTGGTCTCCTCGCACGTGAAGACGTGGGTCGAGCAGGTCGTCAACGAGCGCCTGGCCGAATATTTCGAAGAGAACCCGCGCGAGACCAAGCGCATCACCGAAAAAATCATCGACGCCGCGCGTGGCCGCGAAGCGGCGCGCAAGGCGCGCGATCTGACGCGCCGCAAGGGCGCGCTCGACTCGGCGTCGCTCCCCGGCAAGCTGGCCGACTGCTCGGAGCGCGATCCGCGCTTCTGCGAGATCTACTTCGTCGAGGGTGACTCGGCCGGCGGCTCCGCCAAGCAGGGACGCGACCGCCGCTTCCAGGCCATCCTTCCGCTCAAGGGCAAGATCCTCAACGTCGAAAAAGCGCGGCTCGACAAGATGCTGTCTTCCGAGGAGATCCGCGTGATGATCACGGCCCTCGGCACGGGGATCGGCGCGGACGACTTTTCGATCGCCAAGCTCCGCTACCACCGCATCATCATCATGACGGACGCAGACGTCGACGGCTCGCACATCCGCACGCTGATCCTGACGTTCTTCTACCGCCACATGAAGGAAGTGATCGAGCGCGGGCATCTCTACATCGCCCAGCCGCCTCTGTTCAAGATCACGCAGAACAAGAAAGACACGTACCTCAAGGACGAGAGCGAAAAATCGCGCTTCCTCATGAGCCGGATCGCCGAGGCCGTCGAAGTCACGCCCGAAGGCGGCATCGGCATCCGCGGCGAAGCGCTCATCAACATGCTCCAGCGCATGGAGGAGTTCCGCAACCACGCGCTGAAAGTCGCCGTACGCGGCATCCCGCGCGCGGCTCTCGAGGTCCTCGTGCGCGAGCACTTCCTCGACCGCACGGCGCTGCAGGATGAAATGCGTGTGGCGCAGCTCGCCGCGGCGCTCACCGAAGACGGCTTCCTGGATGTGCGGGTCGTACGCGACGAGATCACCGAAACGCCCACCGTCCAGTTCCGCGCCGGCAACAACGGCAGCGGCAAGACGTTCGTCATCAATCCCGAGCTCCTCGGGCAGTACGAATTCCGGCAGGTCGTGAAAGCGTTCGAGCAGCTCTCCGCCTTCGGCCTGCCGCCTTACACGGTCAAACAGGGCGACGAGACGACCGGCTACACCACCATCGACGAGCTGCTCGAGCAGATCTACAAGCTGGCCGAGAAGGGACTGACGATCCAGCGCTACAAGGGCCTGGGCGAGATGAACCCGGAACAGCTCTGGGATACGACCATGAACCCCGAAACACGCCGCCTCCTGCAGGTGAAGATCGAAGACGCCGTCGGCGCCGACGAGATCTTCACCATCCTCATGGGAGACCAGGTCGAGCCGCGCCGCGTGTTCATCCAGGACAACGCATTGGAAGTGAAGAATCTGGACATCTGAGATGAGAGGGCAGAAGGCAGAGGGCAGAGGGCAGAAGACAAAGCCCGGGTCTTCTGCCCTCCGCGCTCTGCCCTCTGCCCTCTGAAACTATGGCTGATACTCCTGAATATCCGAACCTGAACGAGCAGCGGATCCCCGTCAACATCGAAGACGAGATGCGCAAGTCGTATCTCGACTACGCGATGTCCGTCATCATCGGGCGCGCGCTGCCGGACGTGCGCGACGGCCTCAAGCCGGTGCATCGCCGCATCCTCTACGGCATGTACGAGCAGGGGAACACGGCCGGCAAGGCGTACAAGAAGAGCGCCCGCATCGTCGGCGACGTGATGGGTAAGTTCCATCCGCACGGCGACTCGGCCATCTACGACGCGGTCGTGCGCATGGCCCAGGACTTTTCGATGCGTTACCGGCTCGTCGATGGGCAGGGCAACTTCGGCTCCATCGACGGCGACAACCCCGCGGCCATGCGGTACACCGAGGTCCGTCTCACGCGGCTCGCCGAAGAGCTGATGCGCGACGACATCGACAAGGAAACGATCGACTGGGTCCCGAACTACGACGGATCGCTCTCCGAACCGTCGGTGCTGCCCGCGAAGTATCCGAACCTCCTCGTGAACGGCTCCTCCGGCATCGCCGTGGGCATGGCCACGAACATCCCGCCGCACAACCTGGGCGAAGTGATCGACGCCTGCCTCATGGTCATCGAGAACCCGGCCGCGACGTGGCAGGAGCTGATGACCGTGCTCCCCGGCCCCGATTTCCCGACCGCCGGCTTCATTCACGGCATCGAGGGCATCCGCGAGGCCTACTCGACCGGCCGCGGCATCATCCAGGTGCGCGCGCGCGCCAACATCGAGACGCAGAAGAAGAGCGAGAAGCAGCAGATCGTCGTGACGGAAGTGCCGTACATGACGAACAAGGCGCGCCTCCTGGAGAAGATCCGCGACCTCGTGCTGGAGAAGCGCATCGAAGGCATTTCCGATCTGCGCGACGAGTCCGACCGCGACGGCATCCGCATCGTCATCGAGCTCAAACGCGACGCTCTGGCGGAGATCATCCTCAACCATCTGTACCGCAACACGCAGATGCAGACCACGTTCGGCATCATCTTCCTGGCCATCGTCAACAACCGGCCGGAGATCATGCCGCTGCCGACGATCCTGCGGCACTTCGTCGAGCACCGCAAAGAGATCGTCGTGCGCCGTACGCGCTTCGACCTGCGCAAAGCGGAAGAGCGCGCCCATGTGTTGGAAGGTCTCGTCCGCGCGCTGGACGTGCTCGACGAGCTGATCACGCTCATCCGCGCCAGCCGCACCGGCCAGGAAGCGAAGGAAGGGATGATCGCGCGCTGGCAGTTCAGCGACATCCAGGCGCAGGCCATCCTGGACATGCGCCTGCAGCGCCTCACGGGCCTGGAGCGCGAGAAGCTCATCCAGGAGTACCAGGAAATCCTGGCCACGATCGCGCGGCTCAAGGAGATCCTGGCCTCCGAGCACCTCGTGCTGGAGATCATCGCCGCGGAGCTGCGCAGCATCAAGGAAGCGTACGGCGACAAGCGCCGCACCGAGATCATCCCCGACACCAGCGAGATCTCGATCGAAGACCTGGTGGCCGACGAGGACATGGTCATCACCGTCTCCCGCGGCGGCTACATCAAGCGCTCTCCGCTGTCGATGTATCGCTCGCAGCGCCGCGGCGGCAAGGGCCGCATCGGGATGCAGACGAAGGAAGAAGACATCGTCGAGCATCTCTTCGTGGCCTCGACGCACGCCTACGTGCTCGTCTTCACCGACCGCGGCCGCATGTACTGGCTGAAGGTGCACCAGATCCCGGAAGTGGCCTCGAATGCGCGCGGCAAGGCGATCGTGAACCTGCTGCCGCTCGAGCAGAACGAAAGCGTCCGGGCTCTCCTGACGACGCGCGACTTCAGCGAAGGCAAGTACGTGGTCATGGCCACGCGCGGCGGCAAGATCAAGAAGACCGAGCTGGCCGCGTTCTCCAACGTGCGCGCCGCCGGCATCATCGCCATCGACATCCTCGAAGGCGACGATCTCTACGCCGTGCGTCTCAGCAACGGCAGCAACGAGATCTTCGTCGGCACCCAGCGCGGCATGGCCATCCGCTTCCACGAGTCCGATGTCCGGCCTATGGGACGCGGCGCCGCCGGTGTGAAGGCGATCTCGCTCAAGCCGGAAGACACCGTCATCGAGATGGACGTCCTGCCGGAGACGCCGGAAGGCCGCGCGCGCGCCGAGAAAAAAGCGCAGATGGCCGAAGAGATCGAGAGCGACGTCGACAGCATCGAAGTGCTGGAGCTCGTCGAAGCCGCCGAAACGGGCGATGCGGTCGAAGACGACGGCGCGGAAGCGGAGTCGGACGAAACCGCATCCGTCGCCGACAACGATCCGTACGGCCAGATTCTGACCGTGACCGAGAAGGGCTTCGGCAAGCGCACGCCGATCCGCTCGTACCGCCTGACCTCGCGCGGCGCGCAGGGCGTGTCGAACATCCGCCTCACGGACAAGAACGGCAAGGTCGCGGGCGCCGCGCACGTCTACGCCGGAGATCAGCTCCTGCTCATCACCGAGCAGGGCATGATGATCCGCGTGGCCTGCGACCAAATCCGCTCGATGGGCCGCAACACCCAGGGCGTGCGCGTGATCAACATCGACGAAGGCGACACGGTCGTCGCGGCAGTCAAAGTCGTCGATCGGGAAGACGACAAGGAACCGTTGGAGACGAGCGAAACGGACGAGGAGATGGACGCTGGTGAAAGCAGCGGTGAAAGTATCGATGAAAGCGGCGGCGAAGAAGGAACCGACGAAGAACCGGTCCACTAAAACGGCTGCCGCCGCACCGCAGGCCGTAGAATCAGTGGCAATGGTCCGTCCCTCCCGGGAACGATTGAGCCACCTTGCCCGCGAGCTCGTGGACGCGCTGGCGCGCTCGCGCGCCGTGCTGCTCCTCAAAGACCGCGAAGTCATCCGCCAGGCCGTGGCCCAGGCCCTCGCCGAAGAGCTGCGCCGCGAGGAAGACTGTCAGGAAAACGCCCGGCGCCGCATCTCCGCCATGCGCGGCGCGCCGAAGCCGAAGACCCGCGAGTGGGAAGAGCTCTTCCGCGTCCTCATGGAGGAAGAGTACCTGCGCGAGGGATTGGATTCCTAGGCAACAGGCGGCTTCGAAGCAGCCCGGCCGCTGACCAGACGGCTCACTGCCGCGACGAGCTCCTGCAACGCCCAACCGAACGTGACGGCCAGCAGGATGGCCGCGATGGGATACACGAGCCTCCACTCCTTCCAGCGGAACTCGAGAACGGCGAAGGAGAAGAAGTCGAAGCCGATCAACAAAAGGCCCAGCGCGACCGGAATCGCGGACCGCAGGCTCCAGCCGTACCGAAGGCCGTGCCAGATAGCGATCAGGACTCCCAATGTCATCCACAAGACGGTTCGATAGCGGGACAGCACGAGCTTTTCCAGCACGCCAAAGAAACGGAGACCGGGCATCCAGATGAGTGTCCGGTTGGCTTTGTAGGGAAGTGGCGACGATGGCTCGGAGACCAGGCGCGCCCAATTTCCCCCGGCAGGAACGAGACGCTCGGTCACGCCCCCGATATTCGAGGGAGAGGGGAATGTCGGTTCCGTGGTGGGGTACTTCATCGCTCGAACCGAGTCCCGCCAGACACTCCCGATGTACTTCGCCGGCGCGTGAAGAATGCTTTCGCGAAAGACGCGGACACCGAGACGGTCACTCTCCCTCAAGCCGACGTAATAGGAAATGGTGATCGACGACACGCCGAGAATGAACGACTCCGGTAAGCGATGGCGGCGCAGAGTGTCATCGAGGACACGCTCATCGGCGTCCAGAAGATGCGCGACCTTCGCTCTCATGGGCTTCCGAACGGCGGGCGGCACGCTGTCGAGGTTCATGAAAAGACCGACGCTGGCCTGGTCATAAGCGGGCGGCAGAACGGAGCTCAGCGCCAGCCAGCGTTTCGTGTCGATCCCCTCCGGATACGGCAGCGTTCCGTAGACGCTGGACAACTTCGTGAGGAGGACCCAGGACCGGTCGCACGTCAGTGCGAACGTGCCGGTAGCGGGCTTGTGAATGAAGAGGACAAAGGCGGCGTAGTTGGCGAAGCCGAACAGCGCGGCGGTCAGGAGCATGGTTGCGCGCCGGCGCCAGGGCATCGTCTCGAACAGAAAGAAAACCACGAGGCCGGGCAGGAAGACGATGCTGTTGAATTTCGTGAGCACGCACCAGGTGAACGCACCGAACGCCGCGGCATAGAGCACCGTTTTCCGGATGCGCGTGGGCGGTGTGGTGAACGCCAGAACGGCCAGGCAGAACGCCAGCACCAACAGGTCCGCCTGCAGCCATTCCGGGAAGACCGATGAATTGACCCCCATGGCGCGTGCGCTCGTCCCGGCGATCAGAACGCCGAGGAATGCCGTCAGCCGGTTGTAGACACGAGCCAATACGATGAGCAGGAACGCCAGACAGACGATCTCGAAGGCGTGCTGTCCAAACTGCAGCAGTTCGTGAAAGCCGTCAGGGTTCGTCCTGGCCGCGTTGTACAGCGCGTCGACGCGAAGCGGCAGGCTCGCCAGGACCATGTAGCCGGGAGCAAAGAGCAGATTCGACGTGCGGTTCATGAGCACCCAGTCGTATCCCACGGCATCCCCGCCCATGGAATTGAGGGGATACGTGTACACGAACAGCATCTGCACGACCAAAACGATGACCAGCGCGAGCCAGGCCCAACCCGGGCGGTTGGCCGGCGGCGTCGCGGTCCGGGAACCGTCGACGTGGGTGGCCGCGCCGGGTCTGACGTAGTCGCCGCGCGAGAGGAGCCGCTCCAGAAACACGTAGAGAACGATGAACAGGTAACGACTGCCCATCTCCTGGATGCGGAGCTTCGAAACACCGTGGACCCGGCCGTACCAATGGATCGGTACGACGGTGTAGCTGAAGCCGCGAACGATTGCCTTGAGGGGAAGCTCGACCGTCAGATTGAAGTGATGCGACAAGAGGGGCCGAATGCCGTCGATGACGTTGCGGCGATAACACTTGAAGGCGTTGGTGATGTCGTTGTACTTCAGCCCGAACAGGAGGCGGATCAACGAATTGGCGAGGCGGTTGAGCAGCAGTTTGTGTTTCGGATAGTTGATCACCTTGCTCCCGGCGGTGAAGCGCGATCCGAAGACACACTCGTGTCCCTCGAGGAGCTTGCGGTAATACCGGACCACGTCCCGCGGATCGTCCGATCCGTCCGCCATCACCAGGCAGAAGGCGTCGCCCGCGAATGCATCGAGCCCTGTATGCACGGCCTGACCGAATCCGTTCGACCGTTCGTTGCTGACCCAGCGGACGAATGGGTATTGTTCCGACAAGCGCTGCAGCACTTCCTTCGTACCGTCCGTGCTGTGGTCGTCCACGACGAGGATCTCGTACGGAATGTCCTCGGCATCCAGCGCTCCGGTGAGGGCGTGGATCGTGCCGGAAATGCTGTCCTCTTCATTGTGAGCGGGGATGACGACGGAGAGATGGAGCTCGTTCATGACTGTGTGGGCCGCGCGGCGACGAAGGATTGAGCACCCAGAATCCGCCAGAGCAGCGGTATGGCCAAATAGATACGAAGAAGCAGCAGCGACTTCGGCAGAGCGCTCTTCGTCGTAAACGGAAGGAAGCGCGGGATCACGGTCACCGCAGAGAATCCGCTCATCTCCAGGGCCTCGACGAGGCTGCGGTCATCGAGAGGCGTGATGTGATCGAAGAACATCCAGTAGTCACGGTAGCAGTAACGGATGTTCGGCTGCAGAATCAGCAACCGTCCATTGGGTGTGAGAACACGCTTAATCTCGCGGAGCGTAGCCAGAATGTCGGGCCGGGAGAGGTGCTCGAAGAAGTTGCTGGCGAAGGCAACGTCGGCGGTGCCGTCGGAGATCGCGGAAAGATCGGTGGAAGCCGTGGTCACGACCTCCACTCCCGGGGCCGCGTAATGCCTGGTATCCGTACTGAGGTCGACCGCAATCCGGCGCGCGGCGTTGATGTGGTTGATGAACTCACAGTGGCCGGCGCCCACTTCGACGACGGTGGCACGAGGATCGACGTGCTTCTGAAAAAAGGAGCGGCACAGGATGCGCCACATGGCGTTGCGGAACGCCGCCTCACCGGTAAACCGGCGTTCATAGAGCCCAGGCAGGTCGACAGGCGCAGACATGGTCATTGGGCCGCGGGCGGAGTCTCATCGAGCCAGCGCTCCACGTTCCTCGCATAGATATCGCCGAGGAGCTGCCGCAGATCGTATTGTTGCACCCACTGAGGATAGTGGCTGCTGAATCTGCGCGTGTCGCTAACGTACCAGATGTGATCGCCGATCCGGTTCGCTTCCGAATAGGTCCAGGCGAGCTGCTTCCCGGCCAGCTCCTCACAGAGGCTGATCGCTTCGAGCATCGAGCAGTGACTGAAGCGTCCGCCGCCGATGTTGTAGACCTCACCGCTGCGGGGAGCTTTGTAGAACTCGTAGAACGCCGAAACGAGATCCGTGCTGTGGATGTTGTCGCGGACCTGCTTGCCGCCGTATCCGAAAACTGTATAGGGCTGCCCGGTAACGGCGCATTTCATGAGATAGGAAAGAAACCCGTGCAATGCCGTTCCGGAATGGTTCGGTCCGGTCAGGCATCCGCCGCGAAAACAGGCCGTGTTCAATCCGAAGTAGCGCCCATACTCCTGCACTGCCAGGTCCGCGGCCGCCTTCGACACGCCGAACAGCGAGTGTGTCGAGGCATCGATGCTCATGCTCTCATCGATCCCGGCATGAAACGGATGGTCTGCGCTGACTTCCCAGCGCGTTTCCAGCTCCTGGAGGGGAAGACGATTGGGAGTATCGCCGTAAACCTTGTTGGTGGAGACGAAAATGAAGACCGCGTTCGGGCAGTGACGCCGCGTCAGCTCCAGGAGATTGAGCGTGCCGGTGGCGTTGATGCTGAAATCGGTATGAGGATCGCGCGCCGCCCAGTCGTGAGACGGCTGTGCGGCGGTATGCACCACCAGCGCCGTCGCTGTTCCATGGCGCCGGAAAACCTCCTCCATCCGGTCCATGTCGCGGATGTCCGCATCGACGTGCGCATATCGCGATCCATGACGGTTTTCGAGCCTGTCGCGGTTCCAGCGCGTCGAGGCCTCATCGCCGAAGAACAGGCGGCGCATGTCGTTGTCGATTCCCACGACGTCGAAGCCAAGACCGCAGAAAAAAGACACGGTCTCCGATCCAACCAGACCGGCCGCGCCTGTGACGATGGCCACGGTCATGAGGAGCGCTCAATTCGTCCAGAGATGCTGGACGAGAGATCGATGATCACAAACCCATTTGTCGATGGCTGCAAGGGTCTTCTCGACCGATGTGCTCGGATGCCAGCCGAGGGCCGAACGGACTCGCGAATTGTCAGTAACGTACAAGCGCACATCGCCCGGGCGGTTTTCGGGAGAGCGTCCCATGACCAGCGCATGACCGGTGATGTTCTCACACAAGCCGGTCATTTCCAGAAGCGAGGCCGAAGCATCGGGACCCCCTCCGACATTGAATGTCGAACCGGAAATCTCATGCAGACGAGCGACCTGGAGGTCCAGTAATTCGCAGAGATCGTCAATGAACAGAGCGTCGCGCACCTGCTTCCCCTCACCGCCCCAGCCGATGTAGGCGAGCGGCCGGTTGAAGCGGTGAGCGGCAACCCAGAGGGCGACCACGCCCTGGTCCACCTTCCCCATCTGCCAGGGGCCGGCGATGACACCGCACCGATTGATGACCATCGGCAAGCCATACATATCCGCGTACTCGTGGAGGAGGAGCTCCGAAGCCAGTTTCGTCGCTCCATACAGGGACCGCGCGCCCTCCAGCGAAAAGGCCTCGGATACACCCTCGCCACTCACGCCCGCCATCTCCTGGGACGCGGCGATCTCGAACCGCGTCGCCGTTTCCGTCACGGCGACCTGGTTGAGCCGGGCGATCGGATAGACGCGGCTGGTCGACAAAAACAAGATGGCCGAGCCACAGCGCCGTGCCAGTTCCAGGCAGTTGCCAGTGCCCGTCAGATTGGTCCTGACGACGTACTCGGCGCCGGACCCGTAACCGGCCAGAACGGATGGCTCGGCCGAACAATCGACAATCAGATCGGGCTGTCGTTCATCGAGGCGGAGGTCTTCGGGATTTCGGATATCGGCATGGACGAAGTCGATCCCGTGCTCGCGCAGTCTCGGGAGGTTCAGCTCCGAGCCCCTGCGTTTCAGATTGTCGACCGCCGTGATGCTCAGTCCTTCATGGTTTCGCGCCAGCCAGATCGCGTAGCTCGACCCGACAAAACCAGCCCCGCCGGTGATGAGAACGCGTCTGTAGTGCATTGCCACAGATCATACAAGCGGGGAGACCGGCCCGCCGTGTGGGCTAGCCGGCTGCGCCGGACGACGGATTCTCAGGCTCGGGCTCGCGCATCCCGTCCAGCGTCACGTCCTCGTCCGCGATCAGCTGCCGCAGGCGCTGGGCCTTCGTCCGCTCGAAGATGCCGCCGGTGTGTCCGGCCGGGATCCAGCTGTTGCCCGCGCACTTCGGGCAGCGCCCCCGAAAGGCGATGTTCTTCCCGCAGTCCGGACAGATGATCACCAGCGAGTGAGAGAGCTCGAATTTCTGCTCCCCCTCGGCATCCAGACTGTTGAGGAAAGCCGCCAGGTTTGTAAACGTCTCGTCGAGGGGCATCACCACTCCGAACCCGGCTCTAGTGCACGGCACATGCCGGGGGAGACGAGTCGGCGGTCGGCAGTCGGCGGTCGGCAGTAGAAGAGACACGTCACATTTGTCGTGGGTGGGGGGCTCTACTGCCGACCGCCGACCGCCGACTCCGCCTACTCAAATGCGCATCACATCGAACTGCTCGTGATGCAGCGACTCATCCGGCTTGAACACGAGATGGATGCCGAGGGTCCGTTCGACCTCTTCGAAAATCGGATCGCCTGTGTGCATCGTGCCGTAGACGATGGGGTTGACGCGCACGATGACGTCCTGGCCTTCGTGGAAGTCGCGGAGCTTCATCAGCTCGCGCCAGACCTCCAGCGCGATGGTCGTGTTCGACTTGATCCGTCCGCTGCCGCCGCAGTAGGGGCAGGCCTGCGTGAGCGAGCGCTCCAGGCTCTGGCGTACGCGCTTGCGCGTCATCTCGATGAGGCCGAACTCGGAGATCTGCAGGATCTTTGTCTTCGAGCGGTCCTTGCGGATCTCGTTCTCCAGCGTCTCGAACAGCCGCTGCCGGTTGCCCGGCTCTTCCATGTCGATGAAGTCGAGGACGATGATCCCACCAAGGTCGCGGAGTCGGATCTGCCGCACGATCTCTTTGGCGGCCTCGAGGTTGGTGCGGAACACCGTCTCCTCGAGATTCTTTTTCCCGACGTATTTGCCCGTGTTCACGTCGATGGCCACGAGGGCCTCGGTCTGATTGATGACGATGTATCCGCCCGACTTGAGCCAGACCTTCGACTTGAGCGCCTTGGCGATCTCCGGCTCGATGCCGAACTCATCGAAGATCGGCTCGTCGCGGCGGTAGAGGCGCACGCGCGAGACGAGCTGCGGCTGGATCTGGTCGAGGAACTCCACGATGCGCTGGTATTGATCGACCGAGTCGACCCACACGCTCTTGAACTCCGGCGAGAGCACATCGCGGATCGTGCGCAGCACGAGATCGAGATCGTGATGGATCGCATTCGGCGCCGACGATTTCTCCGCCTTTCGCTTGATCTGCCCCCAGAGGTCGGTCAGGTAGCGGAGATCGGCGAGAAACTCCTCCTCGGCGCGCCCTTCGCCGGCGGTCCGGACGATGAAGCCGCCGTGGTTCTGCGGGCGGAGGCGCTCCAGCATTTCCTTGAGGCGGGTACGCTCTTCCTCATCTTCAATGCGCCGCGAGACGCCGACGTGGTTGACCGTGGGCATATAGACGAGGAAACGGCCGGGCAGGGTGATGTGGCTGGTGATGCGCGCGCCTTTGCCGGCGATGGTGTCCTTCGACACCTGCACGACGATCTCCTGTCCTTCGCGCAGCAGATCGGAGATCGAGGCCTCGGGGCGGTGTTGCTGCGCGACGTCCTCAAGGTGCAGCTCGTCGGGCGACTCGCTCTCGTACTCCTCGAGGTCCTCGATGACGTCCGAGACGTAGAGGAAGGCATCGCGCTCCAGGCCGAGGTCGACGAACGCCGACTGCATGCCGGGCAAAACCTTCGTCACCCGGCCCTTGTAGATGTTGCCGACGATCGTGCGATGACGCGTCCGCTCCACCCACAGCTCGACGACCTGCCCCTCATCCAGAACTGCGATCCGCGACTCGTGCCGGGTCGCATTGATCACGATCTCCCGCGACATGCGGCGCGATTGTAGACTGCGGAGGCGTGGCCACGACGATCTACTTCTCCGGCGCGATTTCCGGCGGCCGCGCTGACCTGCCACTCTACCAGCGGATCGTCGAAACGCTCGAGGCGGAAGGCCACCGCGTCCTGGCCGGCGCCGTTGCGGCCGAGCACGTCGGCGCCGGCGGCGAGAGCGCCGGATGCGAGACCTTGCACCCGCCCGACATCTGCGCCCGCGACCTCGGCTGGCTCGACCAGGCCGATCTCGTCGTCGCCGAAGTCTCCGTCCCCTCCCTCGGCGTCGGCTACGAGATCGCCTACGCCACCCGCGTCCGCCGCATCCCCGTCATCGCCCTCTACCGCCGCGCCTGGACCCAGCGCTGCAGCGCCATGATCTCCGGCGACCCCGGCGTCCAGCTCCTCGAATACGAACACGCGGCGGCCATGCTCCCCGAGCTCCTGGAATCCATCCGCCGCCTCCGGCGTTACCCCGACCGCTTCCCTTGACGGGGGTGGATGGCGGTGCTATTTTCCGCCGCCTTCGAAGTGATGTTCCGACATAGCTCAGTTGGTAGAGCAGCGGACTGTTAATCCGCGGGTCGTAGGTTCGAGTCCTACTGTCGGAGCCAATTTCCTTCCTGGCCGCTCTCCACTATCCTTAGCGGGCCATGACCACTCCCCAGGTACCTTTCGCGCTGCACCAGTACTCGTATGAGGAGTATCTGACGTACGAGCGTGCGAGCGAGTTGAAGCACGAATACATCGGCGGGGAGATCGTGGCAATGGCTGGTGGATCGCGTAGGCACAGCGCCCTTGCGGCTAATGTCACGATCGCTCTCGGGGCAACTCGTCCTTCCGGATGCATCGTCTTCCAATCAGATCTGCGAATCCGCATTCTGGCGTCCGGCGTGGCAACCTATCCGGACGTGTCGATGGTCTGTGGGCCGACTGAGGTCGATCCCGCGGATCCCAGCGGCGAAACCATCACCAATCCCACGCTGGTGGTCGAGGTCCTATCCGCTTCGACCGAGCAGATCGATCGCGGCTTCAAATGGCAGCAGTACCAACGCATTCCGTCGCTTCAGGAGTACGTTCTCGTCAGCCAGGCGTCGCCGCGCGTCGAGATCTATCGCCGGCTGGCCGTGGATCGGTGGGAGTACGTCGACGTGAAGGAAGGTACGGTGCAACTCTCCTCGGGCGCGACGTTGGATCTGGCGATGCTCTACGCCGATCTTCCCGTCTGATCCATCCCTACTTTTATTTCGTGTACAGCAAGTCGAGCAGTTTCTTCTCGACGGCGCGGAACTCGTCCGACGATTTCAGGCTCATGTCGCGTTCGGCGAAGAGGGGGACGTCGATGCGGTGGAGGATGCGGGTGGGACGCGGTGCCAGGACGTAGATCGTGTCGGCCAGGTAGACGGCTTCGGAGACGTCGTGGGTGACGAAGAGGATGGTGTTGTCTTCGGTGCGTGAGACGTCGAGGAGGAGGCTTTGCATCCCCCAGCGCGTCTGGGGGTCGAGGGCGCCGAAGGGTTCGTCCATGAGGACGAGGCGAGGCTGGTTGATGAGGGTTCGGGCGATGGCGACGCGCTGTTTCATGCCGCCGGAGAGCTCTTTCGGGTAGCTGTCGGTAAAGTCGGTGAGGCCGACAGCGTCGAGGTAGCGCTGCGATTCCTTTTTCCGTTCCGCGGCTTTCACGCCTCGGAGACGGAGGCCGTATTCGACGTTGTCGCGGACGGTCATCCAGGCGAAGGAGGTGTAGGTCTGGAAGACCATGCCGCGGTCGCGTCCGACGTCGAGGACCGGTTCGCCGTCGACGAAGATCTCGCCGCGGGTGGGAGTGAGCAGGCCTGCCACCGCTTTGAGGATGGTCGACTTTCCGCAGCCCGAGGGGCCGAGGAAGACGATGATCTCGCCGCAGCCCGGTTTGTCGAGGAGGTCGAGCGTCACTTCGCGCACGGCCTCGGTCTGTCGGCCGGCGCGGTCGACGTAGGTTACGCCGACGTCCGAGAGGCGCAACTTGGGCGTTTGATCCGTGGCCAGGACGGGCTTGTAGGTTCCGCGCTGTTCCTTTTTGCCGAGGTCGACGGCGAGCGTGCCGGGCTCTCCGTCCTGCGGCTTGAGCGGCGGAGGGTTGCTCAAAGTTGCGCCTCACGCCAGCGGAAGAGCACCTTGGAGATGGTGCGGATGATCTGATCGGTGATGAGGCCGATCCCGCCGATGACGAGCAGGCCGGCGAACGACCACGAGGCTTTCTGATGTGTGCGCGCCAATTCGACCATGTACCCGAGCCCATGCTCCGGGTTCACGGCCTCGGCGAGGATGACGTAGGTCCACGAGATGGCGTTCATGACGCGGAACGAGTCGAAGATCTCCGGCAGCGCGGCGGGAACGAGGACGGTGCGGATGACCTGGGCCTTGGACGCGCCGAGCGTGAGCGCGGTCTGCACGAGCTCTTCCGGCACGGTGCGAATGGCGCTGACCACGACCGGCAGCAGATAGACGAACACGCCGAGGAAGAGGAAGGCGATCTTTTCCTTCTCGTAGATGCCGAACCAGAGAATCAGAAGCGGGATGAACGCGGAGATGGGCATGTAGCGCAACGGCGCCACGATCGATTCGAAGAGGTGATGGATGGGCGTGAACGCGCCCATGAGGATGCCGAGTGGCAACGCCAGCGCCGAAGCCAGGAGGAAGGCCAGGCCGATGCGGCGCGTGGAGGTCACGATGGCCGTGCCCAGATCGTATTGCAGGAAGAGTTGCAACGTGCCGCGGACCACTTCGCTCGGCGAAGGGAGGAAGTCGCTCGGCGCGAGGTTGCCGTAGCTGATCAGACACCACGCGCCGAGGACCAGGATCGGCATCACGAACGCGAGCGCCAGCGCCGTGCCTCGCGGCACGGGCTGACGAATCGCCCAGATCGATTGCTTGCGTTCCGCCACTATTCCGTCGTCAGGATGACTTTGATCTCGGTGCGGCGGTTGAGCTGGCGGCCGGCTTCGGTCTGGTTGCTGGCCACCGGATTCGCCGCGCCGCGGCCGATGGTCTGGAAGCGGTTGGCGTCGATGTTCGGGAAGTTCTGCACGACGTAGTTCTTGACCGCCAGCGCGCGCCGTTCGGAGAGCGACATGTTCGCCGTCGCCGAGCCCGTTGCGTCCGTGTTGCCTTCCACGCGCAGGTAGGTGTTGCCGAACGACGTCATGGTGTCGCCGAGCGAATCGAGCACGAAGTAGGAGCCGGGCATGATCTCGTCCGATCCCGGGGTGAAGTGGATCTGGATCTGCTTGTTGATGATGGCGCGATCCTTCGTGGACGGTGCCTTGGCCGCGACGCTCGGCTCCTCGACTTTCTGTCCCGGGTAGTCGGCCGCGAGCGCGGCGATGAAGCGCGTGTCGGCCCAATCCTTGGCGTCGACGGGCCGTGTGACGAGACCCTTCTTGCGCCAGATGACGAACGCGGTGTCGAAGAGCGTGGCGTAGTGACCCTTCCCGCCGGCGAGTCCGTAGAACTGCGCGTTGTCGGCGTAGGGGGTCAGCTTCAGACCGGAGAGCATGCCCGAGACCGTGTCGGTGTCGAGCTTGAGAGCGTTGCCGACGACGCTGTAGGCGCTGGCGGGATCGCTCTTGATCTGATCGATCCCTTCGAACCATCCGTGCACGAAGTCGCGCACGCTCTGGGGGGCCTTGTCGATGATGTCCTGCCGCGCGCAGAGCGTGTCGGCGATGATGTTCGTGGCCGCGGTCGTGGAGACGAGGATGTGCGCTTCATCGCCGCGCGCCTCGACGGCGCCGGAGAGATCGGGCTCCCACGTCACGGCGGCATCGACCTGGCGGGCCTTGAACATGGCCGCGGCGGCCGGCGCGTCCTGCGTGAAGATGATGCTCTTCTCGACGGCGGTGCGGTCCTGCGGCGTAAGGCCGCTCTGCGCCAGGAGGTAGAGAAGGAGGAAGTGGGACGGCGTGAACTGCGTGCAGGCGATCTTGCGGCCCTTGAGGTCTTCGATCGACTTGATCGATGAGAGCGAAACGATGCCGTCGCCGCCGCGCGACCAGTCCTGCATGATGATCGACTTGGCGCGCTGGTTGTTCTCGACGAGCACGGAAGCCTCACGCGCCCAGTTGTCGACGGTGTTCCACATGATGTCGACGTCGCCTTTGCGGAACGCGGCCAGCTTGGCCGCCGGGTCTTCGATCAGCACGAACTTCACGTCCAGACCGTACTTTTTGCTGTAGCCGGAGTTGGCGTTGACGTCGAGTCCGTTGTTGAAAACGATTCCGGGGGCGTGACCAGCCCAGGTGTTGATGGCCACGACGAGCTGTCGGTCGAGCTTTCCGCCGGCAAGCGTGACCGGGGTGACGCCCTCGGAGCCAGCGTCGCGGCCCGGATCGGCGGGAGCGTTCTTCAGATTGTCGAAATCGGAGGACGAGACCTCGGCCGCGGCCGTCGGGGCCGCCTTGTCCTGCCCGGTCGCCCACTTACGCAACTGGTCGCCTTTGTAGTGCCAGGCGACGTAGCCGAGAACACCGAGGATCACGACGGTGAAGAAAAGCTTTGCAAACGGGGTGAGCTTCATTCCTTCGGACTCCATGCACAAACCTCCCGAGCGCGGCCAATGATACGCGCAGCGCCCTCGACGCGGCCGGCTAGTCCGGCGGTGTCGAGCGCATAACAAATTTATACTGATCTGGATCGTGGGAGTTTCGAAACTGCCAAAACCGCCCGTAGTCACCGCCGAGAAGCTCCGCGCGCGACCGCCGCTGCTGAAGTTCGCGTTTGCGAATCCTTATAACCTCTCGTTGCTCACGGGTGCTTTGGCCGCATCCGCGCTGACCCTCAATCCGCTCATCGCCGTGGCGGCCCTCGGCGCGGAGGCGCTCTGGCTGATGCACGCCCCTGACTCCAGCACGATGAAACGGCTCGTGTGGGACAAGAAACTCGACCGGATGGTTGCCGAGCTCGAAGAGCGCGAGCTCGATGCAAAGCTGGCCACGCTCGACCCGCGCGAGCAAGCGCGCGTGCGGGACCTCTTCACCGAGGAAAAGAAGATCAACCAGCTCGCGGCGCAGAATCCGTCGTTTTCGGGCGATCTGATGCGCGACGAGCTGGTGAAGAGCTCCGCCCTGGTCGGTGCGTTCGTGGAGATGGCCCTGACCTGCTCGCGCTACGAGCGCTATCTCGCCTCGGTCGACCGCCAGGCGCTCGATCACGACCGGTCGATGCTGGAGAACCGGATCCGGTCGGCGAAACCGGACGCACCGGCGACCGAAATCGCCAAGAAGAACCTGGAGATCATCCAAAAGCGAAAAGAGAAGATCACCGAGATCGAAGAGTACATCACCGTCGCCCGCGGACAACTGGAGCTGATCGAGAACACGTTCCATCTGATCGCCGATCAGATCGTGACGATGCAGTCGCCGCGGGAGATGTCGGGGCAGTTGGATCAGTTGCTCTCGGGCGTCGAGGCCGTGCGGTCGGCGGCGATCGATACCGACGCATTGCTGGCGTAAGGCCAGTGATACCCTTTTCGGCCAACGGTTCCCATGGCCATCGCTCCTTTTCCGACGACGCGCCGCAGCGTCGTGCTTGCGCTGGCGAGCGCCGATGAAGCGGAGCGCACGCGTGCGTTCGACACGCTCGTGGCCTGTTACTGGAAGCCGCTCTATAAGTTCGCGCGCGTGGCGTGGCGGCGGTCGCGCGAGGACGCGGAAGACCTGACACAGAGCTTTTTCGTGCAGGCATTCGAGAAGGAGTCGCTGGCGGCGTATGACGTTGCCAAGGCCAGCTTTCGAACGTTCCTGCGGCTGCTGTTCGAGCGTCACGTGAACAACGAGTGGAAGACCGGCCAGCGCATCAAGCGCGGAGGCGGCGAGGTTCATCTCGATTTCGCGTCGGCGGAGGTCGAGGTGGCCGGTGAGCTGCCGGCCTCGATGACTCCGGAGGAGTACTTCCAGCGCGAGTGGGTGCGCAGCGTCTTCGCGGTGGCGGTGGACCGTCTGCGTGAACGTTGCGAGAGCGAAGGGAAGCAGGTCCATTTCGCGATCTTCGAGGCGTACGATCTCGAGGACGACCGCGGCGTTTCCTATCGCGAGCTGGCCACGCGCTTCGACATCCCCGAAACGCAGGTGACGAACTACCTGGCAGCGATGCGCCGCCGCTTTCGCGAGGTCGTGCTGGAGGCGCTCCGCGAGGTTACGGCCACGGATCAGGAGTTTCGCGCGGAGGCGCGAGCTCTCTTGGGAACGTCGCGATGAGGTTTCTCTCCGACGATGCGGTGGCGCATTTGCGGGAGATCACGGAGATCCCGGATCTCAGCGCAACGCGCTATGAGCTGGTGCGCGAGCTGGGACGCGGAGGCATGGGCATCGTCTACGAGGTGCGCGACCGCGAGCTGGAGCGCACGGTGGCCATGAAGGTGGTGGAGACGGAGTGGAGCGATCACCGAGGAGCAGAAGAGGCCCGCATCATCGCCGCGCTCGAACATCCGGGAATCGTGCCGGTTCACGACTCGGGGACGCTGCCGGATGGCCGTCTGTACTACACGATGAAGCTGGTGCGCGGCGCCCGCCTGGATGGGTGGACGCAGCAGGATCACGGGATCACGGAGCGGCTTCGCCTCTTCGCGCGGATCTGCGAGCCGGTGGCGTTCGCACACGCGAACGGCGTCGTGCATCGCGACCTCAAGCCGGAAAACGTGATGGTCGGTGAGTTCGGCGCGGTGCTGGTGATGGACTGGGGGATCGTCGGAGTCGGTACGCCGGGCTACATGGCGCCGGAACAGGCGCGCGGCGAGAGTGCCAGCGCTCGCTCGGACGTCTATGCGTTGGGCGCGGTGCTCGCGTTTCTGATTCGTGGCGGTGCGATCCCGCGTCCGCTCGCGGCAATCATTGGGCGCGCCATGGCCGGCGATCCGGCGGCCCGTTATGCGGACGCGCAGGCGCTCGCCGACGATGTGTTGCGCTATCTCGACCAGGAACCGGTGACCGCGTACCGCGAAAGCGTGGTGGAGCGCGCCGGGCGCTGGGTCACGCGCCATCGCGCTCTGCTCACGCTCATGGCCGCGTACATCGTCATGCGCGTGATCGTCTTTTTCTGGATGCGTCTTTAAAGGAAATCAGCGGAACGGTGAATCCGTCAGTGGAGGATCGGAACATGAACAAGATTCTGGTAGGACTGATCGTGGGAGCGGTGCTCGGCTTGATCGATGGCGCCACCGCGTGGTTCACCCCCGAAGTGAGGGATCAGATGCTCGGCATCATCATCGGCTCGACCGGCAAGGGCATTGTCGCCGGCATCGCGGCAGGCTGGTACGCGCGCCGTGTGCAATCGGTGCCGAAGGGAATCATCTTCGGGTTCGTCGTCGGACTGTTGCTCGCGTTTGCGGTCGCGGCGATGCCGGATCCGTCGGGTAATCATTACTGGTGGCAGATCATGGTCCCCGGCAGCATCCTCGGCGGCGTGATCGGCTGGGCCACGCAGCGCTATGGACGGCCGGGTTCCGCGCGCGGCTCCGTGGCCACGGCAAGCTAATCAGTAGGCAGATCGCAGTAGGCAGTAGGCAGGAGTAAGCCGCTGCCTACTGCTCACTGCGAACTGCCTACTCGCCTCACGCGATCCACACCGTCTTGATGTTCACGAACTCGCGGATGCCGTAGATGCCGAGCTCGCGGCCGAAGCCGGAATGCTTGACGCCGCCGAACGGCAGGCGCGGGTCGGACGCGACCATAGCGTTGACGAAGACCTGGCCGGACTCGATTCCGGCGGTGAAGCGCTCCGTCTCGCCGGCGTCGCGCGTCCAGACGCTGGCGCCGAGGCCGAACGGTGTGGCGTTCGCGAGACGGATCGCTTCATCGACGTCCTTGACGCGGAAGAGTGACGCCACGGGACCGAAGGTCTCCTCGGCGTAAACGGGCGCGGATTCGGGGATGTCGGCCAGCACAGTCGGGGCGTAGAAGTTGCCTCGCCCGCCGAAACGATGGTCGAGCCGCTTACCGCCGGTGAGCAGCTTCGCGCCCGCGGCGATGCTGGCGGTCACCTGCTTCTCGATGTCGTCGACGATCTGCGGCGTGGCCAGCGGTCCGACGTCCGTCGACTGGTCCAACGGATCGCCGACGGTGAGCGCCTCCATGGCCGCGACAAAGCCGGCCTGGAACGCGTCCGCGATCTGTTCATGCACGATGAAACGCTTCGCGGCGATGCAGGACTGGCCGTTGTTGATGACGCGTGCCTTCACAGCGGTCTGGATCGCTAATGCCAGATCGGCGGAAGGCATGACGATGAACGGATCGCTGCCGCCAAGCTCCAGCACGCTCTTCTTGATGCGCTTGGCCGCGTTCGAGGCCACGCTCGCTCCGGCCGGCTCGCTGCCGGTGAGCGTGGCCGCCTTCACGCGCTCATCCTCGAGCAAGGCAGCGACCTGCTCGGCGCTGATGAGGAGGGTCTGGAACTCACCGCGATCGAAGCCGCCCTCGCGGAAAATGTCTTCGATCGCCAACGCCGACTGCGGGACATTCGATGCGTGCTTGAGCAGTCCGACATTGCCGGCCATCAGCGCGGGGGCGGCGAAACGGAACACCTGCCAGAACGGGAAGTTCCACGGCATGACCGCCAACACCGCTCCGAGGGGATCGAAGCGGACGTAACTTTCACGCGCGTCGGTCGGGATGTGCTCAGGTGCGAGATAACGCTCGGCATGCTCCGCGTAGTGGCGGCAGACAGTCGCGCATTTCCGTACCTCGGCCACCGCGGCCGCGATCGGCTTGCCCATTTCCAGAGTGATCATTCGCCCGAGGGCGTCGGCGCGGGATTCGAGGATTCCGGCGGCGCGCAGCATGCGGTCCGCACGCTCGGCAAACGTTCGGGCGCGGTTGATCGCAAACGCATCGACAGCGCGCTGCAGCTTCAATTCGATGTCGGCGCTGCCGAGCTGTTCGAACGTGGCAATGGTCTCACCAGTGGCGGGATTCACGGAGGCGATGGGCATGCCGAAATGATATTCTGGAGCCCGTCCAACAGGTCATTCGTCCAGTTTGCCGTTCAATCTCAACTTCATTGTGAAGGGGAACACCATGAGCGTTCGCAGAACTCTCCTGCTCGTTGTCTGCTTGCTGATGCCGATCGCGATGTTCGGGCAGAGCAGCACCGGATCCGTCTCCGGAAACGTCACCGACGATTCCGCGTCGGCGCTTCCGGGCGTCACCATCACCGCCGAAAATGCCGCCACCGGCGCGACGCGCAGCGCGGTGACGAACTCGACCGGCTACTACCAGGTCGGCCTGCTCCCGCCCGGCCGCTACACGGTGACCGCCGTGCTGGACGGCTTCCAGTCCCTCCGCCGCGACGTCACGGTCAACATCAGCAGCGACGTCACGCTCAACCTGACCCTTCGCGTCGGTGTCGCCGAGACGGTCACCGTGACCGCGTCGGCGCCGCTCATCGAGACGGAGCGCACGCAGGTGAGCTCGGTCGTGAATGAAACAGCGATCGAGAACCTGCCGGTCAACGGGCGCAACTTCATCGACTTCGTCCTCACGACGCCCGGCGTCGTGAAAGATGTCCGCCTCGGCGACATCAGCTTCGGCGGCCAGCGCGGCACGCTGAATTCGCTGGTCATCGACGGCGCGAACAACGACAACACGTTCTTCGGTCAGGCCCTCGGGCGCACCGGCTCCGGCCGCGCGCCGTATCAGTTCTCGCAGGACGCGGTGCAGGAGTTCCAGGTCAACACGAACGCCTACTCGGCGGAGTTCGGCCGCGCCGGCGGCGCGGTCATCAACGTCGTGACGAAGTCGGGCGGCAATGACCTGACCGGGTCGCTCTTCTACTTCCTGCGCGACAAGGACTACAACGCCAACGACTACATCAACGTCATCAACAACCGCGCGAAGAGCCCGTACCACTTCGACCAGTACGGCGCCGCCGCGGGCGGACCGATCGTGCGTGACCGGCACTTCTTCTTCGTCAACTACGACGCGCAGCGCAACTCGATCCCGAACCTCGTGGTGCTCGGACGCCCGGCCGCGGGCTATCCGACTGACGCGGCGACGGCTTCCGGCCTGGCGAAACTGAACGCGCTGGCCGAGTCGTACTCCCGCAATCAGGACCAGGACGTCTACCTGGTCAAGACGGATCACGAGATCGGCTCCGCCAGCCACCTCACGTTCCGCTACAACCGGCAGAAGTTCGTCGGAAAGAACTTCGAGAGCGGCGGCATCACCAGCGCGCTCGAGCACACCGGCGACTCGAACGTTTCCACCGACACGTACTCGGTGTCGTTCGCATCCACGATCTCGAACGCGTTCCTCAACGAGGCGCGGTTCCAGTACGCGAAGGACCAGGAGCCCGGCCTCGCCAACAGCTCTTCGCCCGAGGCGATCGTCCGTCAGGGCGGCGTGACCGTTCTGACGATCGGCCGCAACTTCTTCAGCCCGCGCGAGACGACGATCAAGCGCATGCAGGTGGCCGATACGTTGACGTATCTCATGGGCGCCCACACGCTGAAGGGCGGATTCGACTACAGCCAGGACGACATCCTCAACTTCTTCCCCGGGAACTTCTCCGGCTCCTACACCTTCAACAGCCTGGCCGACTTCGACGCCGGCAAGCCGACGCAGCTGGTGCAGGCCTTCGCGGGACCCGGAACGACCGGCCCGACGACGCATCCCGACATCTCCGAGACGGCGTTCTTCATCCAGGACGAGTGGCGCGTGCGCCCGTCGCTCACGCTCAACGCCGGACTGCGCTACGACCTGCAGAGCATCGAGCAGCCTTCGGTGAAGAACCCCGACGCACAACTGCTCGCCCGCGGCATCGACACGAGCGTGATCCCCGAGGACACCGACAACTTCGCCCCGCGCGTCGGCTTCGCATGGACCCCCGGCACCGACGGCCGCACGATCGTGCGCGGCGGATACGGCATCTTCTACGGCCGCACTCCGGCGATCATGATCGGCACGGCGCACTCGAACAACGGCATCAACGTGCAGACCATCACGTTCACCGGCGCCAGCCTCCCGGTGTACCCGAACATCTACGCGTCCCTTCCCACCGGCGCTTCGATCCCGAAGCCGACGATCTTCGCCTTCGATCCGGGCTACGAGAACCCGCAGGTTCATCAGGCCAGTTTCGGCATCGAGCGCGGCCTCACCACGGACATCAGCGTCGGACTGACCTATCAGCACGTGCAGGGCAACGACCTGCAGCGCTCGATTGACTCCAACGTCGGTCCGTCGACGACGGTGACGACGCCGATCAGCACCGGCGGATCCGCGACGTACAAGCGCTACACCGACCGGCCGCTGGCGAACTTTGCGCGCGTGATCCTCTTCCAGAGCAGCGCCGATTCGCGCTACAACGGCTGGACGGTCGACGTGAACAAGCGCTTCTCGCACAACTGGCAGGCGCGCCTGGCCTACACGTACTCGAAAGTCGAAGACAACAAGCCGGACGCCACGGCCGTCGTGCCGGGCGGCTCCGATGACGCCAAGTACATCCAGGACCCGCTGGACATCGAGGGTGACTGGGCGCCCGGCGACAACGACGTCCGTCATCGCGTGGTCCTGAGCGGCGTGTGGGACCTGGATGCGTACACGCAGAGTTACAGCGGCTGGCAGAAGTGGCTCCTTGGCGGCTGGTCCCTGAGCGGCATCGCCGCGTACCAGACCGGTCAGCCCTACAGCCCCGTCGTCCTCTCGGATCTCAACAACGACGGCAACGCCCGCAACGACCGCGCCCCCGGCTTCGCCCGCAACTCCTTCCGCCTGCCGAGCACGTTCTCCGTCGACCCGCGCATCGCCAAGACCCTGCCCCTCCCCGGCGCCGTCCGCGTCCAGCTCATCGCCGAAGCCTTCAACGTCTTCGACAGCAGCAACGTCAACAGCGAGCGCAACACCTTCTACGCCCTCACCGGCGGACAGCTCGTCCCGCAGACGAACCCTGCGACGGGATTCGGATCGGCCGCGGTGTCGGTTGGGCCGCGGATCGTGCAATTGGCGGCGCGGGTGACGTTCTAAGCGACGTTCTAACGGGAGCTTTGATGGCCGGACGGGTTTGCGCTCGTCCGGCCATTTGCTTCACAGCAGCAGCACGGCCTTGCGAAGATTTGTTAGCCGCCGTAGGCGGCAAGAGATCAATAGCACCCGGCTTCAAGCCGGGTGACCGAGGCGTGCCATGAATCGAGCCTGCGCAGCGGGCGACAGATTCATGTTCTTGATCTTCTACCGCCCGCTACACGGGCTGGATTTCTCGGTCGCGTTGATTTCACCCGGCTTGAAGCCGGGTGCTATTGGCTACCGGCGCCTACGGCGCCTTGGGTGTAGCTAGCTCCTACAGAACGTAACGCGAGAGGTCCTCATCCTTAATAATCCCCTCCAACACACGCTGAACATAAGCCGCGTCGATGGTCACTTCCTGGCCGTTCATGTCGGTGGCTTCGAAGGAGAGGTCGTCGAGGAGGCGCTCGAGGATGGTGTGCAGCCGGCGGGCGCCGATGTTTTCGGTCTTGTCGTTGACGACGGCGGCGTAGCGGGCGATCTCGCGGACGGCGTCGTCGTTGAAGGTGAGGGTGACGCCTTCGGTGCCGAGGAGGGCGACGTATTGGGTCGTCAGCGCGTTCTTGGGCTCGCGGAGGATTCTCTCGAAATCGTTTTCGGTGAGCGATTCCAGCTCGACGCGGATGGGGAAGCGGCCCTGCAGTTCGGGGATGAGGTCGGACGGCTTCGACACGTGAAAGGCGCCGGCGGCGATGAAGAGGATGTGGTCGGTCTTCACCATGCCGTACTTCGTGTTGACGGTCGTCCCTTCGACGATGGGCAGGAGGTCGCGCTGCACGCCTTCGCGCGAGATGTCGGGGCCGTGCGCGGCGTTCTGGCGGCCGGCGATCTTGTCGATCTCGTCGAGGAAGACCATGCCGCTCTGCTCCACGCGGTCGATTGCTTCGCGGGCGACGTTTTGCTGGTCGACGAGCTTCTCCGCTTCCTCCTGGATAAGGATCTCGCGGGCGTCGCCGACGCGCATCTTCTTTTTCTTGGACCGGCCGCCGAAGATGCCCGGCATCATGTCCTTCATGTTGACGCCCATCTCTTCGACGCCCTGCGGCGTGAAGATCTCCAGGGAGGGAAACCCCTGCTCCTTCACGTCGAGCTCGATCTCGCGTTCGTCGAGCTTTCCCTCGTCGAGCCAGCGGCCGAGCTTCTCCCGCGTTTCGGCCGAAGAGTCCTCAGCCTCCGGCGCGGCGACGAAGGCGGGGCGTGCGCGCGGAGGGCGCGAATCGGGAAGGAGAATATCCAGCACGCGCTCGCGGGCATTGCGCTCGGCGGCTTCACGCACCAGCCGGTTCTTCTCGTCTTTGACCAGCTTCACGCCGATCTCGGTCAGATCGCGAATCATCGATTCGACGTCGCGGCCGACGTAGCCGACCTCGGTGAATTTCGAGGCCTCGATTTTCATGAACGGCGAGCGGGTGAGACGCGCCAGGCGCCGCGCGATCTCCGTCTTTCCAACGCCCGTCGGCCCGATCATGATGATGTTCTTCGGGGCGATCTCGTCGCGCATCTCGGGCGGGAGCTGCTGCCGCCGCCAGCGATTGCGCAGGGCGATGGCCACGGCGCGCTTGGCGGCGTGTTGCCCGACGATGTACTTGTCGAGCTCGCGCACGATTTCCTTCGGGGTGAGTCGTTCGGCGTTGAGAACGCTGTCGTCGCTGGAGCCGGGAAGTTGGATGACCATGGTTAGAGCGTCTCGACCGTGATGTTGTCGTTCGTGTAGATGCAGATCTCGGAGGCGATGCGCAGCGATTCTTCGGCGATCTGCGCGGCGGTGAGGTCCGTGTGCTTGACCAGTGCGCGTGCGGCCGCCAGCGCGAACGCGCCGCCGGAACCGATGGCCAGGATGCCGTCGTCGGGCTGAATGAGATCGCCGGTGCCGGAGATCAGATAGGCGCGCTCGTTGTTGGTGACGATGAGCATGGCCTGCAGCTGGCGCAGGTACTTGTCCATGCGCCAGTCCTTGGCCAGCTCCACGACAGACCGTTCCATGTTGCCGCGATACTCCTCGAGCTTGGCCTCGAACCGGGAGAAGAGCGCGAAGGCGTCGGCCGCCGAGCCGGCGAATCCGGCCAGGATCTTGTCGTGGTAGAGGCGGCGGACCTTTGCCGCGCCATGCTTCATGACCGTGTTGCCCACCGTCACCTGCCCGTCGCCCGCCAGTGCCACCTGACCATCGCGCCGGACGCAGATGACGGTCGTTGCCCGAATGACCGTATCTTCCATCACGCCGCGGATCGTATCAAAGCGCAGGAAAGTCGGCCGGAACCGGCGCGACGAGCTCGCCACCAAAGTAGGCGTGCTCCAGCTTCCAGGCGTGCAGGAGCATGCGCGGCGCCGGCATGGACGAACCGTAGCGGCGGTCGCCGACGACCGGGCGCTCGATGAACTTGAGATGAATGCGGATCTGGTGTGTGCGTCCGGTCAGAATCCGCGCCTCGACCAGCGTGGAGCCGTTCAACTGCCGCAGAGGCCTGATGACCGTATGAGCGTCCTTGCCGCCGATCGGTGACTCGATCGTCATCTCGTGATCGATCGTCCCTTCGGCGACGGCGAGATACGTCTTGGCGATCTCGCGCGAGGCAAACAACGCCGACAGCTCCGCCGCGGCGGCACGGGTCCGGGCGAACACGACCACGCCGGTCGTCTGGGTGTCGATGCGATGCACGAGGTAGATCTCGCGATAGCGGATGCGCAGCCATTCCTCGAGGGAGCGCGTGACGCGGTCGCGGGTCGGCTGCGCCGGCATCCCGGCCGGTTTGTCGACGGCCACCCAGTCCCGCGTCTCCCGGATGATGGTCAGCTCCGGCAGCTCCTCGGCGATCGTGATGCGGTCCCGCTCGCTCACCTCGCGCGACGCCACGGCCACCGGCCGGTCATTGACGAGCACCCGCTTCTGCGCGATCAACTCCCGCGCCTTGCGCCGCGAGATCTCAGGATGCCGTGCAGCAATGGCTTGATCGAGACGCATCGGTGCCTATTGTTAACCCTTTTCGGCGCTCCCTCGTAGATGTTTGCTGGAGGACTCATGCGACAGGCAACGATGCTCACGATGGCGCTCTTGTTCGCCTTGCCCGCGTCCGGAAGCCCGGACCGCGGAAAGATCGTGCAGTTCTCGATGGGGGGCGATATCCGGCTCGACAGTGCGCCGGACGGTGCCAGCGTGCGGACCATGGGCGGCGACATCGTCATCAGGCGCGCGGGCGGGCGGGTGCTGGCGAAGACCATGGGAGGCGACATCGAGATCCGCCAGGCCGATGGCTCACTGGAAGCAGGAACGATGGGCGGCAGCGTCGACGTCGAAGTCATCGGCTCCGCGACCGGACGCGAGATCCGGATCGGCACGATGGGCGGAAACATCGAGGTGACCTTCCCGAGCGACTTCCAGGGAGAGTTCGACGTCAAAGTGGAACGAGACCCGGACGACGAGCCGGTGCGCATCGACAGCGATTTCCCACTCCAGTTGCGCGAATCGACCACGCGCCACTTCTTTCAGAAGCGAACGGTCATCTCGGGTGCCGGCCGAAGCGGCGCCGGGGGAAATCGCGTCCGCATCACCGCCCTCGGCGGGAACGTTGTTCTGCGGAAGCGCTGACAAAACGAAAAAGGGCACAGCGAATCCGCTGTGCCCTTTTGGGAATCTCGTGTGACGACCTACTTCCGGACCATGCGCTCCGGCTTGGCCGGTGTGGCCGGCTCGCCGCCTTCGATGACGGTCAGCTCGGGGCCGCCGATGCCGAGGATGCGGCGGACTTTGACTTCGATCTCGGAGGAAAGATCCGGGTTCTCTTTGATGAACAGCTTGGCGTTCTCGCGTCCCTGGCCGAGGCGGACGTCGCCGTAGGAGAACCAGGAGCCGGACTTTTCGATGATCTTATTCTCGATGCCGATGTCGAGAAGCTCGCCGGTCTTGGAGATGCCTTCGCCATAGCCGACGTCGAACTCCGCCTGCCGGAACGGTGCGGCCACCTTGTTCTTGACGACCTTCACCTTGACGCGCGAGCCGACCACTTCCTCCCCTTCCTTGATCTGGTTCGTGCGGCGGATGTCCAGGCGCACGGAGGAGTAGAACTTGAGGGCCCGGCCGCCGGTGGTGGTCTCCGGATTGCCGAACATGACACCAATTTTTTCACGGATCTGGTTGATGAAAATCATGCACGTTTTCGACTTGGCAAGGATGGCTGTTAATTTGCGCATCGCTTGTGACATCAATCGTGCCTGTAAACCTACATGAGAATCACCCATCTCTCCTTCGAGCTCCGCCCGCGGTACGAGCGCGGCCACGGAGTCGATGACGATCAGGTCGATGGCGCCGGAGCGCACGAGCACCTCGGCGATCTCGAGGGCCTGTTCTCCTGAATCCGGCTGGGAGACGAGGAGGTTGTCGATATCGACGCCCAGCCTCTTCGCGTATTCGGCATCGAGCGCATGTTCGGCGTCGATGAATGCCGCCAGTCCTCCGGCCTTCTGGGCCTCGGCGATCACGTGGAGGGAGAGCGTGGTTTTACCGGATGATTCCGGTCCGAAGATCTCGATGATGCGTCCGCGGGGGACCCCGCCGACCCCCAGGGCCGCGTCGACGCCGATCGAGCCGGTGGAGATCGCGCTGATGGGCACGAACTCCTTCGCCCCGAGGCGCATGATCGAGCCTTTGCCGAATTGGCGCTCAATCTGCGAGAGTGCCGTTTCGGCTGCTTTTAGTTTGTCATTGGAAATGGCCATCAGTCTGCTCCTTCATCTGTTTTTCCCGGGATGGCGCCGAGGAAAGGCGCGGGAAAGGGTGGGTGCGACGGATCATAGGTGTGGTGAGGCGAGTGTACGACGCAGCTATGGGGCGCGCAAGAAACTGCGCAAAAAGCGCCTGTTTGGCGCGTTTGTTCTACAACATGGAGATTCCAATGAAGCTTTCCATCATTGCGACGATGTTGTTGGTGGTGTCTTGTGCCGCTTCGCAGACCAGGCCGGTCGAGCCGTGGAGCGTCGCGGTGACCTCGAGCGGCGGCCTGGCCGGGCGCGGCACGGGATCGTTTGCCATCGATTCCGATGGCAAGGTCTCGGTGACCACGATGATGGGGAAGAGCTGCACGTTCCAGGCGACGGAAGAAGAGAGGCGCCGCTTCGCGGAGTTGCTGGCCAACGCCCGGCCTGACAAATGGGCGCCGTCGTACCTTCCGAAGGATCCCTGCTGCGACCGATTCGAGTATGAGCTGACGCTCGACGAAGGCGGGGTGAAGCACACAGTGAAGTGGATGGACGATTCCCCGCCGATGCCAAAGGACCTTGCAGCGTTGACGAGCGCCGTGATGGGAGAGCCGCCGAGCCTGCGCGTGACCTACGGCGCAAAGTGCCAAATAGAACAGTAGAGCGGTGTTGGCGATCGGCAGGAGCTGAAGCGCCGACGGACGCCTGGCCGGTTCCTTTCTACTGCCGACCGCCGACCGCCGACCGCCGACTGGCACAGCGATGGCGGTGGGAGGGAAGTCCGTCTACAATGGCGCCTCTCTCAGAAACCGACCGGTCGGTCATCGTTGATAGGAGGCTCCTCTTGCGCGTCCGTTCTCTCGTTGCCGCTTTCCTCTTCCTCGTCACGGCTGCCGCTCACGCGCAGCTCGAGTCCGATCCGGCCTATGGTCTCAGCACCGACTTTCGTAACTGGCTGAGCGCGAACGGGTACAACTCCTATTCGTTCACCCGGACCGACGTGCCGGGAGGCAGTTACGGCGGTCGGGTGACGCCTGGCCAGGCCGTCGTGAATGATCCGGTGATCTTCATCCACGGCAATTCGGACTCGGCGCTCGGTACCGGCAGCGCGGCGGCGACGGGCTGGCGCGCGAGCATCGAGTACTTCAAGGCCCAGGGCTATACCTCGGCCGAGCTGTACGCGACGACGTGGGGACCGGCGAACGCTGCCTTCGCATCGCAGCAGTACCACTCGAAGGATCACCTCACCCGCGTGCGTGCCTTCATCCAGGCGGTGAAGGCGTACACCGGTGCGGCCAAAGTCGACGTCGTCACGCACTCGATGGGCGTGACGCTCGCGCGCAAGGCGATCAAAGGCGGCGCGGCCTCGGATTCACTGGCCGGCGGCAGCTACAACCTCGGATCCGCGCTGACGTCGTCCGTCGATACGTTCGTCGGCATCGCCGGAGCGAACCGTGGTCTCACGATCTGCTACCTGAGCGGCCCTACGACGCCGACATGCGGCTCGACCAACGGCTTCTATCCCGGATATCTCGTCGGAAGTTTCGGGCCGTACGGAGTTTCGTCGTTCCTCGTCGACCTTGTGTCTTCGAGCCACTACGAGGCTTCGAACGTCTACACGATCTGGTCGAGCGCCGACGAAGTCATCGGCTACGGCACGATCGTCTACGGCTCCTCGACATGCCGCATCCCGGCACAGAACGGCGAGAAGACGTTCAGCGGATATCCGTACGGGCACATAGGCTCGAAGGACCAGACGGCGTACTACCAATGGCGGATGGTGAAGTTCCACGCCACCAATTAGCGATTGCGCGCTGATTCTTGCCCGATCGGTGTTGATTCTTGCGCGCTCGTGCTGGAGGCAGCTTCCTGGAGCTGGCCGCAGCACGATCGAGCTGGCCGGAGCACGATCGGCGGTAAATCCTGCTCCGTCGCACCAACCGGCAGCAGCGCGGAGGTAACGTTTACAGCAAGAATGCTGGAGCCAGCGTCGTTCGACCAAAACCTAGCTCCGGCCGAGCAAAAATCAGCACGAAGCTACGGACAGCACGGCGAGGCTACGGACAGCACGGCGAGGCTACGGACAGCACGGCGAGGCTGCGGACAGCACGGCGAGGCTACGAGCAGCACGGGCCGGCCAACGCCAGCCTGGCCGCGCTGAAGTTACTCTCCAGCTCTTGATCCCAGCTCGCCCGAGCAAGGACTTGCTCGAACGAACCAAAGGAGTGCGCGCCCGCCGCGCAGCTACAATCCTCCGATGCTCGACCGACGCGAGTTCCTGAAGGCGGCCGGCCTCGTCGCGCTCGCGCCCGCGGCGTGCGTGACGAGCACCAAAACCGACGGCGCGTGGGTGAACGATATTCACTCGCAGCTCAACCGCACCTGGGTCTCGGCGGTGCGGAAGCCGATGTCGATCGATGAGCTGCGTGCGGCGATCCAGGGGAAGGGGGCGGTTTGCATCGCGGGCGGCCGGCACGCCATGGGCGGCCAGCAGTTCGCATCGAACGCGACGCTGCTGGACATGAACGGGATGACGCGCGTCCTTGGCCTCGACCGCGAACGCGGGATCGTCGACGTCGAGGCCGGGATCCAATGGTCGGCGCTCGTCGCTGCATTGAAAGACTCGCCGTGGGCCATCCGTCAGAAGCAGACGGGAGCGGACCGTCTATCGATGGGCGGAGCGCTCGCGGCGAACGTCCATGGGCGCGGACTGACCATGAGACCGTTCATCGGCGACGTGGAGTCGTTCACGCTGGTCGATGCGGGCGGACAGCTTGTGGAGTGCAGCCGCACGAAGAACAGCGAGCTCTTTTCGCTCGTCATCGGCGGCTACGGGATCTTTGGCGTCGTGGCCTCCGTGCGGCTCCGGCTTTCGCCGCGCCGCAAGGTGCAGCGCATCGTGGAAGAGCAGGACATCGAGAGCGTCATGCGCGCGTTCGACGCGCGGATCGCGGACGGCTTTCTCTATGGCGACTTCCAGTTCTCGATCGATTCCGCGTCCGAGGGATTCCTGCGCAAGGGAGTCTTCTCCTGCTACAAGCCGGTCAGCGACGACACGCCGATGCCGGCTGCACAGGCGGAGCTGAAGCCGGAAGACTGGATGAAGCTTCTGTACCTCGCGCATGCCGACAAGGACCAAGTCTATCGTGCGTATGTCGGCTACTACCTGACGACCTCGGGGCAGGTGTACTGGTCCGACGAGCATCAGCTGAGCTTCTATCCGGACAACTACCATCAGACGCTCGATCCGATGCTGAAGATGCCGCCGGGCACCGAGATGATCACCGAGCTGTATGTGCCGCGGACGAAACTCGCCGACTTCATGCTGGCCGCGCGCGAGGAGCTGCGCCGCCGCAAGGAGAACGTCATCTACGGCACAGTGCGTCTCATCGAGCGTGATGACGAGAGCTACCTGGCCTGGGCGAAGCAGCCATATGCATGCGTGATCTTCAATCTGCACGTCGAGCATTCGGACGCCGGACAGGCGTCGTCCAACATCGGACAGGCGCGCGCCGCCGACTCGTTCCGCGCGCTGATCGATCTGGCGGCCGCGCGCGACGGCAGCTACTACCTCACCTATCACCGCTGGGCGCGGCGTGATCAGGTGGAGCGCTGCTATCCGCGATTCGCCTCGTTCCTGGCCGAGAAGAAGCGTTTTGATCCTCGGCGGCGTTTCCAGAGCGACTGGTATCGGCACTACGACGCGATATTCGCATCATGACCATCCATGAGCCGATGACGCTCGCCACCGACTACCTGCTGACGATTGCAGCGGCTGTCTTCGCGAGTCGTCTCTGGCGAACGAACCGGCAATGGGCGCTGGCGTTCCTCTTCACCGCGACGGGATCGTTCTTCGGAGGCACCTATCACGGCTTCGGGCCGGTCGTGGGGGTGCTGACCGCCACCGTGCTCTGGAAGCTCACCGTCTTTTCGATCGGCCTGGCGAGTTTCTTCCTCGTCCTCGGGAGCAGCCGCTCTCTCCTGCTCCTCGCACTGGTGAAGCTCATCGTTTACATGAGCTGGATGACCGTGCATTCGGAGTTCGTGTGGGTGGTCATCGACTACGGCATCGCGCTCTTGATCGTAGGCGTCTTGCAATTCGTGAGACGCGGGCCAAGTACGCCCTGGGTGATCGGGAGCATCGCGGTCTCGGTGCTCGGTGCATTCGTGCAGATGTCACGGCTCACGCTGCACGAGCACTTCAACCACAACGATCTGTACCACCTGATTCAGCTCGTGGCGTTGTGGCTGCTGTATCGAGGTGGGAAGCTCACGAATCCGTCGACAGCGCCACCGATGACCCCACCCAGGTGAATTGCTTGTTGAAGTCGACGCCGAGCATCTTGCCGCGCGACAGGCGGACGAGGTTCTGCGCCAGGATCGGCTTGGGCTCGTCATCCGGGCGAAGGAACATCAGCCGGATCTCCATCTTCACGCCGCCGCCGTCCACGGCCTGGAGGGCCGGTTCGTATTCGATTTTTTCCTGCAGGCACCAGGCGTGGCGGTCGCCGGCCGGGATGGCGTCGATGTCTGCCCGTGTCGGCTCGATGTTGACGCCGCCGCCGGCGAAGGAAAAGAGAGGCTTGAGCACGTAGCCCGACAGATCATCCGGGATGCGCTCGAGATCGGAGACGAACGTGGCCCGCGGCACCGAGGGGTGACGCAGGAAGGGCAGTGAATACTTCGACCAGACCCAGTACCAGTTCGGATGCGGAGCCCATTCGACGTCGAGCTCCTGGCGATAGTCGAACGGGAGCTGCGTGCCTTTCTGGATCAGCTCATCGAACACGACCCGGTTGTAGATGCGTCGCACGGGTGTGCCGTCGGCGCGGAAGAGCTGCCGGCCGCGGCGTACGAGCGTCACCGGATCGACGGGATCGACGCCGAAGAGCAGTTTCGTCGCCACGAAATCCGGCCACGTCTTCTGACGCGGCGGGTCGAGGTCCATGAGAATCACTTCCGCCGGATCGTGCACGCCGACGATGGTGCGCCGGGCGAGGTCGAGGAAGGCCTCCCGATCGTAGCCGGAGTACCAGCACGACCAGGCCACATCGAGGCCATCCATCTCCGCGAGCGTCTCTTTCCAGACGTCGCGCTGGATCACTTGAAGAGAGGTGAGCGACGGAAAGCCCTGGAGCTCGATCAGCTTCGGCACGAGCGTCCCGTTCTCGCGCACGACCGCGAAATCGACCTGGGCCAGGTTCGGGAGCGCGTCCATTCCGGGAGTGTTCCAGCGCTCCGGGATGGCCGCCTTCATGCGCTCGATGAGCGCCGGATCCGAGAGCTGCTCGACGATGGCACGTGCGCTGTCCGTGGCCTTCTGCTTGAAGTCATCCGGCAGAAAGAGCGGCGTCTCCGCGAGGCGGAACTCGAACGTGCTGTCCAGCCGGTGCGAAAGCTCGCGCACGTAGCGTTCGTAAACAGCGGGCGTGAACTGCGAGTTGAAGAGCTGGCGGAAGCGCGGTTCCATGTCTCTTCACTCAAGAAACTACTTCTTCTTCAGCTCCGTCAACACCAGCTTGGCCACGGCCTTCAAAGTATCAAAGACGCCGGTGCCGTTCATGGCCACGGCCTCGAACGTCGGCTCGCCTTTGAAGTTGAGCTGGCGGTACATCTCGTCGGCCGGGAGGGCCGTGGGCAGGTCGCGCTTGTTGAACTGGAGCACGTAGGGCACCGATTTCAGGTCGTAGCCCTGCTCTTTGAGGTTCTTGTCGAGGTTGGCCATCGACTCGATGTTGGCTTCCATGCGCGCGTCCTGGGAGTCGGCTACGAAGACCACGCCGTCGACGCCCTTGAGGATCAGCTTGCGCGAGGCGTCATAGAAGACCTGGCCGGGCACGGTGTAGAGGTGGAAGCGGGTCTTGAAGCCGCGCACGGTGCCGAGGTCGAGCGGCAGAAAGTCGAAGAACAGCGTGCGGTCCGTCTCCGTGGCCAGCGAGATCAGCTTGCCCTTGGCCTGAGGATTGGTCTTGTCGTAGATCCACTGCAGGTTGGTGGTCTTGCCGCACAGTCCCGGACCGTAGTAGACGATCTTGCAGTTGATCTCACGCGCCGCGTAATTAATGAACGTCATGAGGCTTATTCGCTGAACAGGCTGTCGATGTCTTCGTCCGTGATCTCAGCGAACGGCGAGTCGAAGCGGTGGGCCATGGAGCCGCGCTCGGCCTCCGATTTCCGGAGAAGGACTTCGAACGTCCGCTCGAGCTCCTGCGACGCTTTCTTGACGCGCAGGCGAACCAGGCCGAGCGATGACTTTTCGTCGAAGATGACTACCAGGATCACCCGCTGCGCCACCAGAGAGATGTGGATATTGTCCTTCTCCCCCTCGTGGAAGAGGATGGAGAACTCCTTCTCGCCGATGAGCTTGGCGAGACCGTCGGTGGCGGCCACGTTGCCCGCGGTCAGCGACGCCAGAGACGTGGCGTCAACGCCCCGCATGTCGCCCTGAACGGCGATCTGCTGGCCGTTCTTGTCGACCAGAAAGACGATCTTCGAGTTGGAATCGACCTGCAGACGCTGGAGGATCTCCTTGATCTGCAGGTACTCCTCCTCGTACATCACGAGATCAGGAGCGGCCATGTTTCTCCGTGTTTCTACCCCGCGGACGGGACGCAAATGTATAGCACAGGCTGAGTTGGGCGCCTAGAGAATCGAGCCGTGGGAGCTGTTGAGCTGTTGAGCAATTGAGCTGTTGAGGGGACGCCGAGGCTCATAGGCTCAAAGGCTCATAGGCTCAAAGCGGGATCGAAGGCGGCCTCTGAGCCTTTGCGCCTCTGAGCCTTGGTACTCCGCAACAGCTCAATAGCTCAACAGCTCCACAGCTTCGTCTAGATCTCCCGCCGCCCCTCCAGCGCCTTCGACATCGTGACCTGGTCGGCGTATTCGAGATCGCCGCCGACCGGCAGTCCGAAAGCCAGGCGGGTCGTACGGACGCCGAGCGGGCGAAGCTGCTGGGCGATGTAGAGAGCGGTGGCTTCACCCTCCACGTTCGGGTTCGTGGCGATGATGATCTCGCGGATGCCGCTGCCTTTGACGCGCTTCACCAGGCCGGCGACGTCGATGTCCTGCGGTCTGATGCCTTTGAGCGGCGAGAGGGCGCCCAGGAGCACGTGATAGACACCCTTGAAGTCGCGGGTCTGCTCGATCGTCTGGATGTTGAACGCTTCCTCGACGACGCAGAGGACGGCCGGATCGCGGCGCGCGTCGGTGCAGATCGCGCACGGCTCCACGTCCGTCATGTTGTTGCACACCGAGCAGCGGAAGATCTTCGTTTTCACATCGATGATCGCCGCCGCCAGCGCTTCCGCTTCCGTGGCCGGCCGTTTGAGGATGTGGTACGCCAGCCGTTGCGCCGACTTGCCGCCGACGCCGGGGAGCTTGGTCAGCTCGTTGATGAGGTGAGCGAGAGGGGGGGCGGTCATGGTTTAGAGGACAGAGCGCAGAGCGCAGAAGAAATCGCGGCGGGGGTTTCACTTCTGCCCTCTGCCCTCTGCGCTCTGCCCTCTGATTTCAGAACCCTGGGATCTTCATGCCGCCGGTCATGGCGCCCATCGAGGACTGCATCTCGTCATCGACCTTGCGCGCGGCTTCGTTGACGGCGGCCTTGACGAGATCCTGCAGCATCTCCACGTCGTCGGGGTCGACGACCTGCTTGTCGATGGTGATCGAGAGCAGTTCCTTGTTGCCTGACATGGTGGCCTTGACCATTCCGCCGCCGGCGGAGCCTTCGACGTTGATCGAGGCCATCTGGCGCTGCATCTGATCCTGCATCTGCTGCGCTTGCTTCATCAGTTGTTTGATGTTCATCGCTTCTCCTTCACGAGCTCGCCGCCGAGGTGCTTGCGGAATGCGCTGATCACGGGATCGTCGCGCAACGGCGCGGGCTTGTCGTCACTGCGCCGGCCGTTCGCGTCGGCCGCCGCCACTTTGGTTTCCACGATCATCTTCTCGCCCAGCAACTCCGATGCGATCTGGGCGATGGCGTCTTTGGCGTCGCTGACGCTGTCGGCGTGAAAGGCGTCGTCGAAGGTGAAGGTGATCCGGTTTCCCTCGCGCTCCATGCGCGCGCCTTCGAGATAGCCGCCGATGAGCGGACGCTTCTGTTTGATGCGGGTCACGAGATCGCCGGAGGAGGAGACGCTGGGTGTTGCCGGCGCCGGCGCCGGCTGTTGACGGGTGGAGGCCGGTTTGTTCTCTGCCGGGCGGGCTTTCACGGGGGGGCGTTCAACGGGCCGTTCAACACCCGGAGATCCGCCGGCCAGGACCGACTCGACGCTCTTCAGGCGCGGGAACGTGGCCGCCTTGAGGAGGGCAATCTCGACGGCCAGACGCTGGTGCTCGGCCTTGTTGACCGTCTCGTCGTCGCGCAGAAGGAGGTTGGCGATGCGGAGCAGATCGTTGTACGAGAACTCCTCCGCCACGGTGCGGATCGTGGTCAGGTCCTCGGGTGAAGCGCCGAGCAGCGCTTCATTCGCGCCGCCGGACATCAGCAGGAGGTTCCGGACGAAGTTCAAGAGATCGCGGTAGAGCATCTTGAAATCGCGTCCGCTGTCGGCCGCTTCCTGCAGAGCCTCGAGAATGGCGCCGTGATCGCCCGAACCGATCAGCGACACAAGGCGGGCGAAGAAATTCGTCTCGGAAAGGCCGAGGATCGTGGCCACATCGGCCACGCTGATGGAGCGCCCGGAGAAGGCGATGATCTGATCGAGAAGAGACAGCGAATCGCGGACGCTGCCCTCCCCGCGGCGGGCCACGATCTCCAGCGCCGCGCGCTCGGCCTTGATCTCCTCCGCCTTGCAGATCTTCTCCAGCTGGGTGATGAGGTCTTCGAGCGTGATCTTGCGCAGGATGAACTTCTGCACGCGCGAGAGGATCGTGGCCGGGACCTTGTGCATCTCGGTCGTGGCGAACATGAAGATCACATGCGGCGGCGGCTCCTCGATCAGCTTGAGGAGCGCGTTCCACGAGGCGGTGGAGAGCATGTGGGCCTCGTCGATGATGAAGATGCGGTAGCGGTCGCGGGCGGGTTGGAACTGCGAGACGTCGCGGAGCTCGCGGACGTTGTCGACGCCCGTGTAGGTCGCGGCATCGATCTCGCGCACGTCCATGTCGATGCCCTCGGTGATCTCGCGGCACATCGTGCAGCTGTTGTCCGGCTCACTGGTGGGACCCTTGATGCAGTTGAGGGCCTTGGCCAGGATGCGCGCGGTGGTGGTCTTGCCGATCCCCCGCACGCCGGAGAAGAGGTAGGCGTGATGGATGCGATGGTCCTCGATCGCGTTGTGCAGCGTGCGGACCGCGGTCTCCTGACCGATCACATCCTCGAAGGTCTGAGGACGGTATTTGCGCGCGAGAGCCTGATAGGACATGCGGCGTGAGTGTATATCGATGAGAAAGCAGAAAGGCCCGCCCGGAAGAGCCCAGGCCGTACTGTGTCACGCAGGGAAAGCACCTTATCGCTGCTTCCTTCCGGACCTGACGAGGTTCGGTGCGCCTGCTGCACAGGACCCGGGCTCATCCCAGCGGGCCGTTCCATAGTTTCCGGCCGGGCCGGTTGGCGGAGAGAGTGGGATTCGAACCCACGGTACGGGTTAACGTACACACGCTTTCCAAGCGTGCGCCTTAAGCCACTCGGCCATCTCTCCGGCTTTGCCGATTTGAGAATTGGGAATCGAGAGTCACGATCGATTGGCGGAGAGGGGGGGATTCGAACCCCCGATACCCGTGAAGGTATAACGGTTTTCGAGACCGCCGCGTTCAACCACTCTGCCACCTCTCCGTTCGATCGCGCTGGCGCAGCTTGCGGAAGAAATCCTGAAGCAATTCCCGGGAGGGCTCTTCCATGAATCCGCCTTCCACTTCGAGGCGGTGGTTGAGCCGCGGGTCCTGCACCAGGTTGCCGAGAGACCCGCAGAAGCCTGCCTTGGGGTCGCGGGCGCCGAACACGAGACGCTCGACGCGTGCGTTCACCAGCGCTCCGGCGCACATCGCGCACGGCTCGAGGGTGACGACCATCGTCGTCCCTTCCAGTCGCCAGTCGCCGATGGTGCGGGCCGCCTCCGCGATCGCGTAGATCTCGGCGTGGCCCAGCGGATCGCCCGACTCGCGGGCGTTGCGCCCGCGGCCGATGATCCGCCCTTCCCGATCGACGACGACGGCCCCTACCGGAATCTCTCCGTGAGCGGCCGCCTCCAGGGCAAGCGCCAGGGCTTCAGCCATCGCTTCCGACTGTTGCTGCGCTTGAATCATCTGTCAAAGATACGACGGCGGACGTAAGTCCGCCGTTTGAAAGATCTCGAAATTGGTGCACCCAAGAGGACTCGAACCTCTAACCTTCTGATCCGTAGTCAGATGCTCTATCCAATTGAGCTATGGGTGCGAGCACGGGATCTGAACCACCCCTCCGGGCTGTTCATTCCGAACGGGCGCGCATTCTACTCAGAGGAAAGGGTGGCTGACAACCCGGCTCGGGAGCGAGTCGGCCGATCGCCCACTTCCATATCCATTGCCTTTTCCACCCCACACTCCTAGACTATTGCTCCCTGAGCTCCAGCAAGCTTTCACGGCCTCTACGGTTGGCTAACTGCCTGCCCACCCTTCCCCAGCCAACCGTGGAGGCGTGATTTTCTTCCATGAAGAAAGAAGACGTCTACGCGCGCATGATGCACACGCCGGACGATCCTGAGCGTGCCGGGCTGCGCGCCGCGCTCCGCGAAACATGGAAACAGCTGCTCCCGCTGCATCGGGCGCTCATCGACTCGGCGCGCGATGAATACACGGCCACGGTCGGCCCGCTCACCGGCCCGGGCCAGCTGCTGCAGCTCCTCCAGGAAGATCCGTTCTTCACCTGGCTGAAACCGCTCACCTCGCTCATCGTCGACATCGACTCCATGTCGCGCACCGACTTCGAGCGGGCCGACGTCGACGGCATCGTCACGCGGATCGAGCATCTCTTCGGAACGACCGCCGATCCCGGTTTCACGGCCCGCTACGTTCCCGTCCTGCAGCGCGACGTCGACGTCGCCATCGCGCATGCCGCCATCCGGCAGATCGCCGGAAGGCTTCAGAAGTAATGCAATAACTCGGGGAAGCCGTCTCTCGTACCTTTAGATGCAGTAAAGTACGAGTTACCCCAGTTATGGAATTCTTTGCGTTTGACGACGAGTACGTACGGCGTCTGCGGGACGGCGACCGCGCAACGGTGGAGCACTATTACGAATATTTCGGTTTCTTTCTGACGCAGAAATTGCGCGGACGCGTACCGTTCGACGACATCCAGGATGTCATCGGCGACGTCCACTATCGCGTCTGGAAGTATCTCCACAGCGGCAAGGAGATCCGTGAGTCCGGAAGGTTCGGGGCGTTCGTGTTCGGCATCTGCGACAACATCGTGCACGAGCGCAGGCGTGACCATCCGACCGAGGAGCTCGTCGATGTCTACCCGGATGCCGGCAAAGCCCCGCTGGACGAAGCCATCACCGCCGAAGAGAAGAAACAGATCCACGACGTGATCGCTTCGCTCGAGCCGGCAGACGCCAGGCTCGTGCGGGAAGTCGTTCTCGAAGAGAGAGATAAAGACGAGATCTGCAAAGACCTCGGTGTCACCCGGAACTATCTGCGCGTGCTCATCCACCGGGCCATCAACAAGTTCCGCGAGGCGTACCAAAAGAAAAAAGACGACTCGTGAAACGAAATCGCCGGCCGCGTCACTATCCGTCCGAGAACAGCAATGAATCATTCCGAAGCAATCGAATCCGCCGCCGCCGCCGCGTACACCCTGGGGGAGCTATCCGGAGCTGAACGCGACGCGTTCGAGCTGCACTTCATCGACTGCCCCATCTGTGCGGAAGAAGTCTGGGCAGGAAACCGGATGTTCGCCGCCGGCCGGGAGGCCGTCAAAAGCGCCAAACGAAAAGTGATCCCATTTCCCGTGAGGTGGTTCCCGGCCAGAGCCGTTGCGGCGGTGTTCGCCGCGGTGATCGGAATCCAGAGTTTCCTCCTCTGGCGCCCGCAGCCGATGGTGCAGGCCATCACCATGGGTCCGACCCTCGCCGGGACGATGCGCGCAGGCGAAGAGATCGAAAAAGTTCATTTCGAAGGCGATCTGCCGACCAGCGTTGGGCTCGGCGGCATATCGCCCGACCTTCCCTATCCGAATTACCGCATCGAAGTACGCGACTCCTCGGAAAAGGTCCTGAAGGTCGTCCATGCCACGTCAAAAGAAGTGCATAACGAACAAGGCTTTTCACTCCTGCTCGGACCGTTGCCGGCGGGCAGATATGCAGTGGTGGTCGAAGGTGTCCGAGAGGACGGCAACCGCCTGCCGGTCATCACATCTCGTTTCGTAGTCGAGTAGACATCCCAACAGGAGGTTTTTCCAACAGAGCACCGCGCCCCGAGAGAGCGCGCCCGAGGAGGGGACCATGGGGTTTTCATTCAATGCAAATACGCTCGCCATCGGCGGGCAAATCGATGAACGCGGCAACAAGAAACTGTTGCCGAGCGAGGGTTCGGTCACGCTGCCTCAGGAAGGCGGTTTCGGCGAATCCAGCATCTACAACTACAGCAAAGAGGGAGTTTCGTTCCTCCGCGCCGAGAGCCGCGTCTACGGCAGCAACTTCAAGAACAAAGTGTTCAAGACGTTTGCGAACGTGACGGTGTACGGCCTCGATCTGGACGGCCGGGTTCAGGCCGACATTCTCAGCGCCAGCATCACCTCGATCAACGAACGGGTGAACGGATGCAGCGGCGAATCGCGAATCTCGTTTGACGCGAACATCGTCGGCCTGGTCATCGACGGCCGTCCGTACAACGTCGAACTGGACACCAAGCCTTATCAGGACCACGGAACCTTCTCCGAATTTACCGAGGCGTTCGGCAGAATGACGGAGCCCGAGGTGGAGGCAAAGGCCAAAGCCTTTAACTGGTCCATCGACGAGATCCGGACCGACGGCCGCTTTCACGTTCCGCAGCGCTGCCAGAATGCGATCCGCGCCTCGATCGTCAACAAGATTGCGCCGGCAATCGCCAGCGACATGCCGGATCTCAGGCAGCAGGGCTTCACCATCGAGGTGCCGAATTTCGGCCTGCTCCATCTCGGAGAAGTCATGCTGACGGTCGGGAAGCGAGGCATCAATCTGCTCCGCGTCGAGCTCGGAAGAACGCTCGAAGATCTTTCGCCTGCGGTCGAGGAGGTCGCCACGGAGGTGGTCAGCGAGGAGCCGCGCCCTGTGGCATTGGCTCTGGCCGGGACCTCTGAGGCGTTCAGTACCTCCCTCAGCGGGGGCTACACTCTGGCGCATGTCACGGGCAACGGAACGGATTTCGGCCCTCCGCCGTGAGAAACGTTGGGTGCCGCTGCTGTTTCTGCTGCTGCTCGGCGGAACGGCGGCGGCACCAACTCCCGAGTCGGTGTATCGCCAGGCGATGGCGTTGGCGCTCAAGGGCGACACCAGAGCGGTTCTGAACATCACCCTTGGCGCGCTCAAGCAGTTCGGCGACAGCGACGATCCCTGGGTCTGGCGGCTCCGCTGCATGCGCAGCAGGGCCCTCGTCAATGACGGAAAAGCCGGGGACGCTCTGGCTCTTCTGGAGCGGCCATTCCCTCCAACGCTGCGCAAGACCGACATCGACGTATTGCGTCTCGAGTCTCACGCCTGGGCCGTAACCTCAAAAGATCCGAAGCTCGCCGAGTCCCTGGCCGCGCAGGGGTACGCGCTCGCGAAAGAAAAGCATCCGGACAAAGTCGCGGCGCTCCTCGTGATCCGCATGATCGCCGATCCCAAGAGCTCGGTGAAGTGGGGAACGGAAGCGATGCGTTTCCTGCGCAAGTACCCGGACCGGCTCACGGAGCTGCGTGTTCGCGGTCAGACCGGCGTAGCGTTGGCCCGCGCCGGCCGCTTCGACGAGGCGATCGAGCTCTGGGAGCCGGCACTGGCACAGGCCCGCCAACTCGGCAACGAGGCATTCCTGGAAAAGCTCGAAGGAAATCTCGGCTGGGCGTACAGCGAGCTCGGCGACTTTGAAGCGGCCGGGGAGCTCATCGAGCGCGCGCGGGCCACGGCGATCCGGATCGGACAACAGATCGACAACGTTCCCTGGACCTATCAGCTCGGAGACATTCGTCTGCAGGCAGGCGATCTCGCGGGCGCGGAGAATTTCTACCGCGCCGCCGTCGAGCTTGCCCGGAAGCTGAAGCACCCACAATTGACCGATGCTCTTGCGTCACTGGCTTCGTATGAGCTGCGAGTCGGTCGTCTCTCCGAGGCGCGCGGCCATGCCGGCGACGCACTGGCGGAAGCAAGAAACGTCGGCCAAGAGCTGCAGGCACGGCTGATCTCCGCCCGAATCGCCATCGCAGGAAACAGACTCGAGGAAGGCGAGAGTCTGCTGAAAGAGGTGCTGGCCCGCTCGAAATCAAAGTCGGACACCTCGGAAGCCCACGTGTATCTCGCACAGCTCTACACGAAGGCCGAAGATTTCGAAGCCGCCGATGAACAATTTGAGCTATCCATCGGCGATGCGCAAAAGGCCAGGGCAGACATCAGGCAATACGAGCTCCGCTTCTCATTCTTCAACGCCGTCGAGGAGCTTTACGACGGTTATGTCGATTTCCTCATGGCCCGAGGCCGTACCGGCGAGGCGCTGAAGATCGCGGAGTCGAGCCGTGCGCAAACACTCGAAGAATCGCTGAATGATCTCGAAGAGGTGCGCGACGTGCGTGACATCGCACGAAAATCAGGTGCCACGATCCTCTGCTATTGGCTGGGGAACAGCCGCTCGTATCTCTGGATCATCACAGCGCAGAAGATCACACCGGTCACGCTGCCGCCGAAGCGAACGATCGAAACGGAGGTCGATGCCTATCGGAAAGATCTCCTCGGGCAGCGCGGCACGCTGGCCGGCAGCGGAACACGCGGCAAGTCGCTGTGGCGCATGCTCGTAGAACCGGCTTCGCGCTCGATCCCGCCGGGCTCGCGCGTCATCATCGTTCCGCACGGACGTCTCAATGCCTTCAACATGGAGACGCTCGTCGTGCCGGCGCCGAAGCAGCATTACTGGATCGACGACGCCATCGTCACGACGGCAAGCTCCCTGGCACTGCTGGTGCGGAAAGAGTCGAAAACCAGTACATCGCAGCGCATCCTGCTCGTCGGGGATGCACCACCGCCCAACAAGGATTTTGCGCCGCTGCAGCACGCGCGCGCGGAGCTCAATCAAGTGGCGCAGCACTTCAGCGGCCGGTACGTGATGCTCTCCGGCGCGAAGGCGACACCGGCGGCGTATCGCTCTGCGTCACCGGAGAACTTCGCGTTTCTTCATTTCGTTGCTCATGGAGTGGCGGCACGATTGAAACCGCTCGACTCGGCGGTCGTGCTGGCAAGCGACGGCGAGTCGTTCAAACTCTACGCGCGTGATATCGCCACGCAGCCACTCACCGCGAAGCTCGTCACCATCTCCAGTTGTCATGGCGCCGGTACGCGCACCTATGCAGGCGAAGGGCTGATCGGACTGGGTTGGGCGTTTCTTCATGCCGGAGCCGATAACGTCGTGGCAGCGCTGTGGGAAGTGAATGACCGCGCCACGCCCGGCCTCATGGGCGACTTTTACGCGAGTCTCGCAAAAGGCGCCGATGCACCCACCGCATTGCGGAATGCGAAGCTCGCCTTGAAAGCAAAGGGCGGCACGTATGCGACCCCGCTGTACTGGGCGCCGTTCCTCCTCTACGGAAGCTCGTGAGTTGTGCCGAAAAGGCTGGTGTCCCCGGCTGGGCTCGAACCAGCGACCCACAGCTTAGAAGGCTGTTGCTCTGTCCAGCTGAGCTACGGGGACAAGGGCGGTTGGATGATTTGTTGGTCGGGGCGAGAGGATTCGAACCTCCGACCCCCTGCTCCCAAAGCAGGTGCGCTACCAGGCTGCGCCACACCCCGACACGTCGATTATATTGCGGCAGCCGGTTCCCAACAGGCCACTGCTGTGGGCCATTCCGAGCTACTCGCCCTGGAGCGGCGGGAACCTTCCGCGAAAGACGAAGTCGCGGCCGGCGCTGGCGGTCTGGTGACATTCGGCGCAGGAAACCGCGGACTCGGCCGGCTGGAGGAGCGTCCCGTCCGAACGATAGCTGGCGAACTCCCATTCGCCCGAGCGGTGTTCTCCGTACGCTGCGCCGTACCCTTCCTCGCGGCGCATGACGTCGATGCGGACGATGTCGCCTTTGCGCCAGAGTCCATCGGCATCGACGAGGAGCGCTCCGTTCCCGTCCTTGAGCGGCTGCGCCCATTCCATGACGATCATCGAGCCGTACGGATAGGGAAGATCGGCGGTGTCCTTGATGGAAGCGGCCTTTTCGTTCGCGTAGATCGTCCCGAGGAGCGTCTTGCCGGTCTTGTTGGCGACGCGGATCGAGTGAAACGTCGTCGGATAGCCGGCCGGAAAACCAACGCGGTCCTGCGCCGGATCGCCGGCCACGGAGGTCATCGCGGCGAACAGAAGCCCGGCGACGGTCAATGGCACTCTCATGAGTGCCTGTTTTACCGCACTGAGGCCCTCATGGGAGTGACACTTCTGAGTAGATTTTGCGCGCCCTGGAAACGGAGCGACGGCTCACCGCTCGTCGCTCCGGGAGAGCGCTACATCGCCTTGGCGCTGGGCTGGTTGCCGTAGGAGCGCGGTGGAAGCGCGGCCATCCACTTGCTGGCGTCGGCCTTGTCGAGGAGGAACTCGAATGCGGCGCCGTGGGAGCGAAGGCGCATGACCTTGCAATTGTGGACGTCGCGTCCCGTGGCCAGGTCGTCCGAGTATTCGATCTCGTCCAGCCGGCTCAGCTCGAACGAGGCCTCCATGTCCGGACTCTCGTAGTAGAGCGTGTCCGCGGTGAGGGACAGCGCGACGGGGATCTGGTCGCGTCCCTCGACATAGTCCGCACGGGTCACGAGCGTCGACGAGGCCCGGCGTTTGTCCATGAGCGCACCGAGGTGGTCCTTGGTTCGCAGCTTCATGAAGATCACGACCAGTGCGATGAGTACGGCCAATCCAACGAGAGTCATGGTGACAGGCATGTCCAACCTCCTCTTCGTGGTTTCTTTTTTCGGTCGGTGAAAATGTAAGCCTTTTTCTCGAAAAGGACCAGCGGATTCAGGTGTTGAAAGGCATCGCTCTCCGCCGCAGATAGAATGAGACAGGGAAATGCACACGGGAAGACGCAAGACGCGGCACGAGCACTCGTCAGGTGGCGCCGTGATCGCCATGCGCGACGGTTTGCCCCACGTCGCTCTCATCGCCACCCGCAGCAGAACGCGCTGGGGCTTGCCCAAAGGCGCGGTCAGCGAGGGTGAAACGTCGCAGGCGGCGGCCTTGCGGGAAGTGCGCGAGGAAACGGGGATCGAGGCACGCATCGTCCGGCCGCTGCCGACGATCGAGTACACCTTTCGCGCCGGCGACACGCTGATCTTCAAGCGCGTCGACTTCTACCTCATGGAGTACGTCGCCGGAGAGCTCGAGCCGCAGCTCAGCGAGGTGGACGACGTCGAGTGGGTCGAGCTGACGGCTGCGCTGCGGCGCGCGAGCTTCGACTCCGAGCGGAAGCTGCTCGAGGACGTGCTGCAGGAGCTTTCGCCGCGGCCGGTTTCTTCTTAGCCGGGGTCTTCCTGGCTGCTGCGGGCTTCTTCGCCGCCAATCGACTGGCCAGCGTCGGGACCTTCCTCGAGGCGGACTTGCGGTTGCTCTCCCAGATGTTGTCGCCGCTCACCTCCTCCACCAGCTGGTTCGAGACGACCGACCGCGGCGCCACTTCGGTGATGTCGATCTCCTCGTTCGCGTACGGATCGCGGTGCTTGAGGAGAAGCCATTCGTTGCCTTTCGAGCCGGCTTTGCCGTGGATCTTCACCAGCGCCCACTCGCCGAACATCTTCTTGCCCTGCAGCCGGAAGGTGAGCTTTCCGGACTTCAGCGCTTTCACCGGATCGGGGCCCGGCTCGATGAACTCCCACGTTCCCTGGTCCCAGATGATCACGTTGCCTGCGCCGTAGTTGCCCGCGGGGATGACGCCCTCGAAGGCGGCGTAGTCGTACGGATGGTCCTCGGTCATCATGGCCAGGCGCTTGACGGACGGGTCGTACGACGGCCCTTTGGGCACGGCCCACGACTTGAGCACGCCCTCCATCTCCAGGCGGAAGTCGTAGTGAAGGTGGGAGGCCTGGTGCTTCTGGATGACGAAGATCGATCCGGCGGCGAGCTTTTTCGACCGGCCCGAGGGCTCGGGCGTGTCGCCAAAGTCGCGCATTCCGCGGTATTTCTTCAGAAGGTCGGGCATGGCTGGCCTGTCTCCTGCCGCTGCGTCTCGCAAAGATGAAACCATGATCAGGGTCGCTAGTCAGCCTGTTTGCAAGAACTTAGAAGAGCCGGGGCTCTGATTTTGCATAGGGGCACTCGACTCGGTATGTCTCCAAACATCAGGCGCATGATCTGGGGAGCCTTCATCGGCGTGGCCGTGCTCACGGCCGCGAGCGTGGCTCTGACGATTACCGTGCTGCAGAAGGAGCAACAGAACGAGCTCCTGATCGTGCGATCGCGTCCGCTGTTCGACGCCGTCCGCAAGATGGACGAGTCCCTGTTGATGATGGTCTCCTCGTCGCGCGGTTACCTGATGACCAGAGAAGGTTCGTTCTTGCAGCAGTATGACGATGCCCTGCGCACCTTTGAAACCAAGGAGGACGTGGCCGGTCAGCAGGTCCGCACCCAGCGCGATCAACGGACCCTCGACAACCTCTCCGCTCATTACAAGGAGCTGAGGGTCCTCACCGACGAACAGATCCGTCTCGTAAAAGAGGGCAAAAAAGACGAAGCAGAAGATTTGATGCTGGTCACCGCGCGCATGCGCGCCGCCGCTCCGGACTACGAGGATCTGTTCACCGAGCAGCTCCGCGCGGACCAGGCCACGAGGTTCGAACAGATCAGGTCCCTCCGCCAATGGGTGATGATGGCCATGGTCGTCCTCGGCCTGGCCCTCATCGTGGCGGCCGCGCTGGTGGCGACGCGCATCGAGGCCCAGCTTCTCAAGTCGCTCAACCGGCAGGTCCGCCGCACCGAAGCCATGATCGCCGGCATGTCCGACGGCGTATTGCTCGTGGACGGGGAAGGGCGAACGGTCTTCATCAACCCCGCCGGCCAGCGCCTGCTCGGGACGTCGGAGGTCGCCGTGCCGATCACCAGGCAGGCCGAAGCCTATCGCCTCCGCGACGAGCACGGACGCAGGCTCGACCCGCAGGGGCTGCCGGCGGCCCAGGCGTTGTCCACCGGACGCGCCGTTCATGATGTGACGATCCTCATCACACGCGACGAGACCGTGGCCGTCTCCATGAGCGCCACGCCGCTGCACGAAGACGGGCAGACGTCCGGCGTGGTGGTGACGTTCCGCGACATCACCGAGCGCCGCGCGCTCGAAGAGCAGATGCAGGTCCAGGCCGAGCGGGCACAGATCCTCGCCGACGCCGGCGCATTCTTCGCCAGCAACATCGATCCTGCGTGGGTCACGCAGGCCATCGTGGAGCGCGTCGCCGAGGTGCTCGGCGACTGGTCGGCGGTCATCGTCCGCAGCGGTGACAGAGATCTTTCCGTGGCCTCGCTCTATCACCGCGACATGGCCTCGCTCGGACTGGCGTGGTCCTACATCTATCGCCAGCCGCTGATCGTCGGCGAAGGCATCATCGGACAGGTGGTCTCGACCGGTTACCCGTCGCTCACCACGAACGTCCGCACCATCGCTGATGCGGCCAATCCCGGCACCTACCACCCGTCGCCGGTGAAACTGGCTTCCCTGCTCATCCTGCCGCTGCGCACGCGGCGTGAGGTGATCGGCGCGTTGATCATCGCCGCCAACGATCCCGACCGCGCCATGACGGACGAGAAGCTGCCCCTCGCGGAGCTGCTGACCGAGCGAGCCTCGCTGGCCATCGAGAACGCCCGGCTCTACACCGAACAGGTCGAGGCCAGGCACAAGCTGGAAGACCTCTCCCGCCTCAAGGACGAGTTCCTCTCCATCGCCTCGCACGAGCTGCGCACGCCGGTCACGTCGATCAAGGGCTACACGCAGCTCGCCAAGACGCTGATCAAGGAAGGCGACCTCGATACCTCCGAGGAGTATCTCGACATCGCCCTCGACCAGATCGACCGGATGTCGCGCCTCATCCTGGAGCTGCTGGATGTGTCGCGCATCGAGACCGGCCGTCTCGAGATCCGCCGCGAGCCGATCCCCTGGGCCCAGTTCGTCCGCGACGTCGTGCATCGTCATCACACGGCTGTCAGCGACCGCCGTTTTCATCTCAGCATTCCGGACGATTACAAGTTCGTGAGCGGCGACCGCGACCGGCTCGAGCAGGTGCTCGGCAATCTGCTGGAGAACGCCGTGAAGTACTCGCCGGAAGGCAGCGACGTCACCGTGACCGTGGACGACAAGGGCGACGCCCTCCTGACGGCCGTCTGCGACCGCGGCATCGGCATTCCCGCCGACGAGCTGGCGCAGGTGTTCGAGCGGTTCCATCGCGGACGGCACGTCTCGTCCACGAACTACGGCGGCCTCGGCCTCGGGCTCTACATCACCAAACAGATCATCGAGCGTCATGGCGGCACGATCTGGGTCGAGAGCAAGGAAGGCCACGGCACCACGTTCTTCTTCTCGCTGCCGGCAAGCGAAGAGCCGGCGGCGGACCTGCCGCAGGCGATGGGGCAGACCTAAAGCGCTACAGTCATCCCGATGCGGATCGTCCTCGTTCTCTCCTTGCTCGCCACGGCCCTTCCGCTCTCCGCGGAGATGCGTCTCGAGCTCGTGCGCCACTCGCTGACTGGAGCGCATTGCCGGTACCGCGAGTATGTCGATGGGATTCCGAGCGATGCCTATGAAGTGCGCCCGTGCGGAACGTCCGCGCTCGGCATCGCGTCCGAGGCCCAGGGGCTACGGCCTGACACACCGTTGCGCATCATCGATGGGCGCGTGGCGCGGCGCGAGATCGTCGAGGAGCGTCCGCTGGAGCGGTTTGCGTACGACTACGACGTCGCCACCGGGGCTCTCATTCGCACCGTGCCGCTCTTTTTCAGGGCAAAGCCGGCGCGCGTGTTCGATCCGAATCCGGTGGCCGCCATCAACGACCACACGCTGCAGGACGGCAACGACTCCGCGGCCGCCGTTCCGGAGCGTGCGTATCGCGACGTGGAGTTGCAGGACGTCGCGGACAGCGGACCGCTGGCAGGACCGCATGTGAAGCTCGTCGACCGGCAGGCGCCGAACGTCGCCCCGCCTGACGCGGCCTTGCCGCTGTTCTTCGATCGCGCCGCCGGCGGCTTCGAGGATGTCAACGTCTACTTCCACATCGATCGCACGCAGCGTCATCTGCAGTCCCTCGGCTACACAGGTGCGCGCGGCGTGGTGCCCTATGCGATCGAGGCCGACGCGCATTCGGCGAGCGGTCTGGACAACTCGTTTTTTCTCCCGTCCGCCACGCGGCTCGCGGAAGGGACGCTGCACTTCGGCGAAGGGGGAACGGACGACGCCGAGGATGCCGACCTGATCGTGCACGAATACGGGCATGCCATCCAGGAGTGGATCGCGCCGGGCACGTTCGGCGGATCGTTCACCAGCGAGTCGCGCGCGTTGAGCGAGGGATTCGGTGATTACTGGGCGTACTCCGCGCATTCCGAGCAGCGGCTGGCCAGCGGCCGCGATCCCTTCTGCCTGGCCGACTGGGATGCGCGTTGCGGCGGAGACGACGCCTCGCAACAGTGCGCCTATCCGGCCGGCGCCGACTGTCTGCGCCGCGTCGACGGCACGCGCACGATGGCGGACTTCGAACGGGCCGGCAGCGCCGGTGTCGAGCACCGCAACGGCTCGATCTGGTCCTCGGCGTTGCGCGAGATCCATCAACAGCTCGGCCGCACCGTCGCCGACACGATCGTCATCGAGTCGCTGTTCGGCGTGCCGCCCAATCCGACGTTCGCGGTGATGGCGCGCCGGATGATCGAAGCGGACCGGCTTCTCTTCAATGGCACGCACGGGCACGCGATCTGCGCGGCCATGCTCGCCCGCGGCATCGTCACCGGTTGCGACGAGACGCATCCGCGCGGCCAGCTGACCTTGTTCCAGAGCATCGAGCACGGGCTGGCCATTCCGGACAACAACAGCACCGGCATCACCTCCTCGCTGACGATCGACGACGCGCGTGCCATCGAGCGCATCTTCGTCCGCGTCGACATCGAGCACCCGTTGCGCGGCGATCTGCGCATCGAGCTCGTCTCACCCGACGGTACGACGGTCGTGCTGCAGCAGGTCTCGGGCGATCGCGGGTCGGGCATTCACACGACCTACGGTCTCCCCGCCGCGCCGGTCGAGCCGCTGGCCGTGCTGCACGGGCGGAGCGCGGCGGGTGTGTGGAAGCTCATCGTGCGCGACCAGCGTGCGCGCGACTCCGGTACGTTGCTGTCGTGGGGCCTGGTGCTGCAGTTCGAGGGCGATGTTCCGGTCGAGACGCGGCCAACGAGCGAAGTCTCGCAGATGATCCCGGTGGTGGCGCACGTCCTCGGGGTCGGCGCGACGCGGTTCGTCTCTGATCTGCGCATCACGGGCCGTGAACCCGATCCGCAGACGGTGACGCTGATCTTCACCCGCAGCGGCGAGGATGGACGCACCAGCTTCTCCACGTTCCGCGTGCGGCTGGCGCCGGGACAGACGCTGGCGTTCGACGATGTCGTCGGCAGCGTGTTTCACACCGCCGGCAGCGGCTCCCTGGAGATCCTTGGCGGCGTCGTGGCGATGAGCCGGACGTACGCGGACACCGCGGAGGGTACCCTCGGGCAGCAGGTGCCGCCCGTGGCCGACACGACCGCGCTCGGATTGGCCTCGCTCGGGTTGGCGCCGCTGCCGGAGGAGCGCACGCGTTACAACTTCGGCGTGACCGAGACCGGCGGCGCCGCGGGGGTGGTGATGGTTGGCTCGCGGCGGATCGAGTTGCAGCCGTTCAGCCACATGCAATTTGCCGGCGACAGCAGCTACACGCCGGTGAGCGTGATCAGCGGCCAGGCACGCGTGGCCGCCTATGTCTCCCAGGTCAACGAGATCGGCGATCCGATGTTCATCCCGGCCCAGCAGCTACCGAACGATCTGGCCCTGCGCGTCGCACCTGCCATCAGCGTGGACCGCTGGCGGACGGACGTCTGGTTCAGCAGCATCGAGGCCGTGCGGGTGGATCTCGACGCGCTATGGGTCAAGCTGCACGTGAGGTTCGGAGCTCTCGGCGTGGGAATCGCCGCGTTCCAGCTGGCCGGCTCGCGGATCCACAGCAGCAGCGGGACGGATCAGTTCGTGCCGTTCGCTGCATCCTCTGCCGTGAACGAACAACAACTCGTCTTCATCGAGACCGTACCGCCGTACCGCACGAATATCGGCATTTTCGTCGACTACACCCCGAAATTGACCGCGGAGGTCATCGTCTATGACGCCGCGGGCCATGAAGTGCAGCGCGGGATCCTGAGCACGACCGACGGCATCGCGCAAATGCCGGTCGTGCCGGGGATCGCCGGAGGCCGCGCGGTGGTGCGGTTTCTCGATGCCCCCAACCAGAAGCCGGGGCACGCCTACGCCTCGCTGATCGACGACCGTACCGGCGACGCCACCTACATAACAGGGCAGTAAAGGAGGGATCGTGTATCCTTCGCCCGCAATGTCCGACGAATCGCCACGGCAGGCGCTGCCTGAGGCGCAGTCGCTGGCGCAGCTCCCGCTCAAGATCCTCGAAGAAGTGATCCGGCAACTGCGCAGCACGCGCAACGACATCATTCGCTTCGGCGTCTGGAACATCCGTAACCTGACAGACGACGAATTCAACAAGACCGACGACCGCAAGCTCTTTGGTTACTTCCGGCAGGATCTGCTGGAGACGCGCTTCCTCTCCAAGGGCCGCCGCATCGACCTCGTGCAGTTATGGCGCTGGTTCGACGACCAGATGAGCGGCGTGGAGCCGTTGCTGGTCGACAAGCGGGAGGTCTTTCTCAACATCCAGGACAAGGACCTCGACAAGGTGCGCAAGCGCATCGAAGAGATCCAGTCCTTCCTCCCCGCCCTGCGCAGCGACGACCTCGACGGCTTCCGGCGCGTGAAGTACAAGCTCCGCCGCACCGTCATGCGCCTGACCTACGACCTCCACCACGTCTTCAAGCGCCTCGAAAAGCATCGCAAGAACATCTTCATGACCAGCGGCGCCCCCCACCCCGAGCGCGAGCGACTCCCCCTCGAAGCCGTGGTCGAGATCCCCGAGCCGCCGATGGTCGAGGATCACGAAGAAGTAGACGCCTGACGGCTGTGGAGCTGTACAGCTGTACTGCTGTACAGCTCGTCCCTAAATCTCCTCCGTCGCCGTCTGCCCTTCCTGCACGACGATCCTCTTCGAATCAACCACCACCTCGTTCTCCAGCAGCTGCATCGTGTAGGTGCCGGCGGCCACGTTGGAGAAGGTCGTGGTGTTGGGGCTGGGGAGCAGCTCGCGGGATGCCACGACGTTGCTGAAGCGCCAGTAGGGGATGCCGTTGGCGTCGATGAGGCGGATGCGGACGGGGCCGCTGTGCTTGGAGCGCACCTGCAGTGTGCCGCCGGGGGAGAGGGCCACGGTCTGCGTGGAAGGCGACGGAAACGACACGTTCCGCGGCGCGTAGCCGCTGGCCGAGACGATGGCCGTGTAGGTGCCGGGCGAGAGTGAAAGTTTGAGGCTGCCCGTGTCGTCGCCGCCCCCGAACATCATCATGCGGGTCTCATCCACGACACGCCCCTGCATGTCGTAGACGGAGGCGCGGGCTGAGATCGGCCGGTTGTCGCGCGCATCGACGATGTTGAGCGTCACGCCGCTGTTGCGGGCCAGGAGCAGCTCGAGATCCTGGGGCGCGGACTCGCCGACGTAGAGCTCCTTCACGTCGTTGCCGTAACCCTCCCGGGTCGCCGTCACGGTGTAGCTTCCGGGCGGCACCGCGTCGAGGATGAACGCGCCCATGGCGTCGCTCAGGCCTCCGCGCGTCATGCGCGGCCCTTCGCCCGGCGAGTTGTTGCGGAGCTGCACGCTGACGTTGGCCAGCGGCTCGTTCGTGCCGGCGTCGAGCACGCGGCCGCGCAGCGCGCTGGTCTTGTAGTCGATGTCATAGGTCGCCGAGCCATGGACCTGATACGTCGCCGAGTAGGGACTCATCCGCTGCTGGTCGTTCACCATGACGTTGTACTCGCCCTCGTCCAGGCCGCGGGCCGAGTAGTGGCCGTCGTTGTCGGTCGCCGCGCTGGCGCTGGCGCGTGAGGAGTTTCCGCGCGGGAAGAAGTTCACGTTCGCGCTGGACAGCGGCACGCCGTTGCGCGTGACCCGGCCGCTGATGACGACGTCGTCGCGGAACGGGATATCGACCTGCTGCGAGCCTCCCGCCGCCAGCTCCACCGTCTGTGTAGCCGCTCGGCGCGAGGAGCCCACCATGCCAAAACCCGACGATGCCTGAACGCGAACCGTGCCCGCCGAGACACCTTCGATGCGGTAGTTGCCGCTGCTGTCGACCGTCCCTTCCTTGAACATCATCTCGTTGGTCGCGGACACCTGCGCCTGCCCCAGTTCCTGCGCCGTCAAGCCGGTGATCCGGCCGTAGATCGTGCCGCCGGTCTTGAGCACGATGCGCACCGGTGCACCCGTGGAGACATCGACGTCGTCGATCGTTCCCTCGGCGAATCCGTTCTTGCTGGCCGAGAAGCGGTAGCGGCCGGGTGTGACCGAATCGAATTCGAAGGCGCCGTTCGCATCGGTGCGCGCCGATTCCGAACCGACGCTGGAGTACGCCTCCACCTGCGCATCGCTCACCGGCGCTCCCGCCTCGGTGACGACGGTCCCGGTCACGCGGCCTCCGGACGCCAGCTGCACGTCGAGGCGGGTCTCCCGTCCCTTCAGCGTCACCGACTTCCGCACGCTGGAGTATTTCTGATGCATGAAGTTGAGCGACTCTTCCCCCGCTTCCAGGCCTTCGATCGAATACTCGCCGTTGGCGTCGGTCGTGGCGCTGCGCTCCATGCCGCTCGTGGCGAAGCCGCCGGTCGGGGAGGGAAGTACGCGCACCTGCACATCGCTGAGGGCCGATCCGCTCGGCCCCGTCACGCGCCCCACCAGTTTCACGCCCGTGTCGAGCTGCAGCTCCACACCGGTGAGCTCCTTGTCGTCCTCGACGGTGACGTTCAGGCGCGCGCTGGCGTAACCGGGCGCCGAGGCCGTGAGCACGGTCGCACCCGCGGGGACCGAGTCAAGCGTGAACGAACCGTCGTCCGAGGTGAAGCTGCGCAGCTGCGGAGGTCCCATCATGACCATTCCGCCGCCGCTGCGCGAGGTCGTGAGGCCGGCCTGGAACGTCGTGATCGGCTTGCCCGATCCCTTCTCCACGACGCGGCCGGTGATGCGGCCGCCCGCCTTCAGATCGATGACCACGTCCCGCGCCGGAGCGGTGACGTTCCGCGTCTCCTGGACGAAGTCGTCTTCCTTGCGGGCCATGATGCGGACGCTTCCCGGCGCCAGGCCGCTCAGCGTGAACGAGCCATCCGGTCCCGTGGTGGTGTTGGAGCCTCCGCCCTGCACCATGGCGATGATCATCACGTTCTCCAGCCCCACTCCGCTGCGCGTGACGCGGCCGGAGATGTCGGCGGCCGGCTCCAGCGTGGCCTCGATCGCCGGCGAGGAGGTGACGGTGACGCTCTGTCCGCGCACCGTTTTCGGCGCCAGTCCTTCGCGGCGGAAGTTGAAGTCGTACGTCCCTTCCTTGACGCGTATCGTGAAGGTGCCGTCCGATGCGGTGCGCACCGCGTCGTCGTCCCCCAACAGCCCGCCGATGATCATGCGCGTCATCCCGCGCGGTCCGCCCTCGGATTCGGAGGCGGTGACGGACACTCCGGAGAGCGGCTCGCCCTGCGGGTCGATGGCGCGGCCGCTGACGGCGATCCCGCTGGGGATCGTCAGCACCAGACCGCTCTTGCGCTCGCCGGCGGTGAGTTGCAGCGACTCGCTCTTCGCGGACGGCAAGCCGCGTTTCGTGGCCCGCACCCACAACGCCTCGTCGGGCTCGATGCGCATGCTGAATCGTCCGTCCGGGCCGCTGACGACCGAGTCGGTGCTGCGCATCGACATCATCCGGCGCGGGATCCCCATCCCCGAGGCCTGGGCATCCTCGGTATCGAGCACCGCCACGACCACGGGCCGCTTCGACTCGTCGACGACCACCCCGCTCACGCGGGCCATCGGCGTCAAAGCCACGTCTTTCGACGTCTGCTGCCCTGCCACGGCGCTGGCATCGGCGGGCGTGGCCGTGTAACCGGGATGGCTGGGCGTCACCATGTACGTCCCCGCGGGCACCGCCAGCGAATACGCACCCTTGGCGTCCGTCTGCACGCTGACACCGGCATCCATGCCGGGGCCGAAACGGCGCGGCCCGACGCGAACGATGGCTCCGGCCACGGGAACGCGCGTCCTGGCGTCGGTGATGCGGCCGGAGATCGTGGCCGCCTTTGCGATCTTGATCGGGGCCGCGGCGTCTTTCGAATTCGTGCGCTGGCCGAGGAGCGAGTCCTTGCGCGCGGTGATCGTCTTCCACTTCGGGTTCAGGTGCGCGATCGTGAACGTGCCGTCGTCGCCGGTGGTGGCCAGCGGCCAGCCGTCGACCAGGATGGTGGCCTTTGCCACCGGCGTGTCCTGATCGCCGGAGACGACGCGTCCCTGGAAGGCGCTTCCGGCCACGAGCGTGCGCTGCAGCACGCCGGCGTTCACGCCGGTCATGGGCATGAACGTTTCGTCACTGAGGGCGTAATCGGGATGCAGGACGGCGATGGTGCGGCTGCGCTTCGGATCGGGGGCCTCGTAGCTGCCCTTCTCGTCCGTCTTCGTCAGGTACTCGTACCCGTTGTAAGAGAGGATGACGTTCGCCGCGGCCACCGGCTTGCCGCCCGCCTTGACGCTGCCTTTGCGCATCTCCGACTTCTGCAGGGCAATGGCGCCGACTTCCTCGTCGCGCTCGATGAGCCGCTGTTGCGGCTCATAGCCGCGCGCGTAGATCAGCAGATAGACCACTGGATCCTTCGGCGATTCGAGCGAGAACGTACCCTTCGAATCGGATTGCATCGAGGAGATCGGCACCGCCTCCGGCGACGCCGAGAGCAGGCGTGCTCGCGCCGCCTCGGTCGCCTCGTACGCGCGAACCGACACGCGCGCTCCGGACAACGGCTGGCCGTCGGTGGTCATGACCACGCCGGTGATGGCTGCGAACGAAGGAAAGGCGGCAAGACAGAGGGCGAGGAATCCCCAAAGATGGCGTTGCATGGTGCCTAGTATGACGCGCGAAATCGTCCGTTGTTCCGCTCTGTTGGGCGTGGCATGCGCAAGCACCGGAGACCCGTCCGCGGCGAAGTTCTGAAGTCGCGGCTGGATGCGCTCGTGGAGACGTTCGACGTCACCACCATCGCCCCCGACCCGCTGCAGCTCGTGCTGCGCTACAGCGACCCGCTCGATCAGGAAGTGGCCGGTCTCATCGCCGCCGCCTTCGCCTATGGCCGCGCCGACATCATCGTGGCCAACATCGGCGCCATGCTCGCGAAGATGAGGCCGTCGCCGTACCGGTATCTGCTGACGTTCGACAAAGCCGAGGCCGCGCGCCGCTTCGCCGGCTTCGTCCATCGCTTTCACAAGACCCCCGATCTCGTGACATTTCTCGGACGTCTGGCCCAGATCATCGAAACGCACGGCTCGCTCGGCGCACTATTCGAGCAGTGCTACGACGCTACCGACACGGACATCGGTCCATCGCTCGCCCGATTCGTGGAAACGATCCGCGGCGGAACCGCCATGCGAGCCGCTTCGCTGCGCTACCTGCTCACCTCTCCCAACGACGGCTCCGCGTGCAAGCGGATGAATCTTTTCCTGCGCTGGATGGTGCGCCGCACCTCGCCGGACCTCGGTCTCTGGACGTTCGTCGATCCCGCCAAACTGGTGATGCCGGTCGATACGCACATCCACCGCATCGCCACGTTCCTGGGGCTCAACGACCGCAAGTCCGCCGACTGGAAAGCGGCGCGCGCGCTCACCGATCGCCTGGCCGGATTCGATCGCACCGACCCCGTCCGCTACGACTTCGCGCTCTGCCGCCTCGGGATTCTCGACCTCTGCAGCCGCAAGCGCCGCCGCGAGAACTGCGACGTCTGCATGCTGAGAGAAGTCTGCCGGTTCCCCGTAACCGCTTAGACACTCCAAAAAAACCGGGCTCCAAATCCAAGGGGTTGGACTCCAGGAGGTTGGATTCGGGAATCCGGACGCTGATTCAACGTGTCGAATCAACGATTTACCGCGCATTTTCGCGCGGCACCGGCATTGAATCTTGGTAAGCGCTACTTTACTAATCTCACGATGCGTAAGTCGGTCCTGGTAAACGCGCTGCTGGCTGTCCTGACTCTCGGGATCGTCCTGGGTGCGTTCGTTTCATTCCAGCGCAAACGCTCCTCGTTCGAGCGGATCGACTTCACCTTTCAGCGCGACAACGGACCCATCGTCGTCAAGACGGTCGACCCGGACAGCAACGCCGCCAGCGCCGGTCTCCGGCCGGGCGACGAGATCCTGGTCATCGGTGGAACGACGACCACGGAAGTCGCCGGCGTCCAGAAAACACTGCGCCGCATCGGCCACGTCGTGCCGATGGTCATCCACCGCAACGGCCAGCTCCTGACGGTTCAGTACAAGCCGCCGGAGCTGAAGGTCGACATCGCGTATCTCATCCTCAGCTTCATCGGCTTTCTGTATCTGGCCATCGGACTCTTCACGCTCTTCCGAGGGGAGACGCAGGAGAGCCGCCTCTTCTACTTCGTCACCTTGCTGTCGTTCGTCGTCTACGTCTACACGAGAGCCGGCGATGTGGATTGGAGCTACAAAGTCCTGCAGATGACGGAGGAGCTGGCCCTCATCTTCCTGCCGCCGCTGACGCTGCACTTCTTCCTGCGCTTCCCGCGTCCGATCATCAGCGACCGCAGATGGATCGCGCTGATGTACGCGCCGCCGCTCGTGCTGACGCTGTGGAACATCGATCTGCTGGTCTTCAGCAACGCCGTGCCGGTTGCGGCCACGCTTCGCTCGCTGGAGCTGGCCGGCAAGTGGGCGCTGCTCGACTTCGCGATCTACTTCACGCTCGCCGTGGTCGCTCTTGCGCTCACGTACGGCCGGTCCGCTCCCGCCGGCAAGAAGCAGATCAAGTGGATCTACCTGGGCGTGGCCCTCGGCTTCCTGCCATTCCTCGGCATCTACATCATCCCGTACCTCGTCCGAGGCTCGGTGACGCCGATCTACACCACGCTCTCGATTCTGCCGCTGGCCTTCATCCCCCTGGCGTTCGCGGTCTCGATCCTCAAGTACAAGCTGTGGGACGTCGAGGTCGTGATCAAAGAGGTGCTGGCGTACTCGGTGACGTTCGCCTTCGGCATGATCGCCTTCTCCACCGTGAACCTCGTGCTCTCGCGCGTGATCGAAGAGCGCTCGGCCATGGAGCGGAACTTCCTCGCCTTCAGCTCCGGGCTCCTCATCGCCGGCGTGCTGATCCCGGTGAAGGGAAAGATCGAAGCGGTCATCGAGATGATCCTCTACCGCGAGAGCTACCGCCATCGCCGCACGATGACGGACTTCGCCCAGGAGCTGGCCAGCTTCCACGACGTCGAAGAATTGATCGCAATGGTGCGCGAGCGCATGCGCGCCACGCTGCACATCGAGCGGATGAACCTCTACATCCGCGAAGCCACGTCGCTGCTGATCTACGACCCCGAGGCCGGCGTGCCGAGCCGTGTCTCCGCCGAAGAGCTGGGACCGATTCCTCTGGAAGGGCCGGTCGTGCTCTCCGCGCCGCGCCTGCCCGATGGGAGCGATGTGCCGTGGCGCCTCCTCTCCGCCGGCTATCGCTATGTCTTCCCCCTGCGCAACCGGGGCGAGCTGCAGGGGCTGCTCCTCCTCGGCACGCGCCGCGGCGAGGAACCGCTCTCGCGCGATGACCTGCACCTCATCGGTACGCTGACTGCGCCGGTGGCGCTGGCCATGGAGAACTCGCGGCTGTACGGCAAGCTCCGCCGCCAGCTCGACGAGATCCGCGCGCTCAAGGAGTACAACGAGAACATCATCGAGTCGTCGCTCTCGGCCATCGCCGTGGTCTCGCAGGACGGCACCGTGCTCACGGCCAACCAGGCCTTCTGGGAGCTGGTCGGCTCCGATCACTCCGGCGAGACCATCGACTCGCTGTTCCCGCCGTACGCCGAGCTGCACCAGACCGAGGGACTGACCCACTCGACGCACTTCACGAACAGACACGGCGTGGAGAAGGAAGTGACCGTCACCTCCAGCCCTCTCACCGCCACGGAAGGCGACGACGACGGCGCGCGCGTGCTCGTCATCGGCGACATCACCGACCGCGTGCGACTCGAGCGCGAGCTGCAGGACAAGGAACGCCTGGCGTCGCTCGGCCTCCTGGCCGCCGGTGTGGCCCACGAGGTCAACACGCCGCTCACCGGCATCTCCTCGTACGCGCAATTACTGCTCGCCGACACGAACGAAAACGACCCGAAGTACCGGCTGCTGAAGAAGATGGAGCAGCAGACCTTCCGCGCTTCGAGCCTCGTCAACAACCTGCTCGACCTCATCGCCGACCGGCCGCGCACCCGCGAGCTCGTCAACGTCGAGGACCTGATCACGGCCACCGTGGCGCTGCACGAGGACCTCATGAAACCGAAGCGCATCACCGTCCATCTGCAGATGGTGCTGCGTCACGCCCAGACGGGCCTCCGTCACAGCGACGCTCCGCCGGTGCGCGTGCGCGGCAACTTCGCCGATCTGCAGCAGGTCTTGACCAACGTCCTGCTCAACGCCCGCGATGCCGTCGCCGAAGGCGGCAACATCTGGATCTCGGTCGCCGAAGAGAGCGAGCGCGTGGTCATCCGGGTGCGGGACGACGGCAAAGGCATCCCGGCCGAGATCGTCGGCAGGATCTTCGATCCGCTCGTCACGACCAAGCGCGGCCAGGGCGGAACGGGCCTCGGGCTGGCCATCAGTCGTAGACTGATCCACGCATGCGACGGCGATATCACCGTTTCCTCCGTCCCAGGCAGCGGAGCCGAGTTTTCGATTGTGTTGCTCAAGGCTGAGAAGACAGTAGGCAGTATGCAGTGACTTAAATGAGAGTCCTCATCGTCGACGACGAAGAAGTTCTTCGAGACGTGCTCGAGGTCGTGCTGCGGCGCGAAGGCTTCGACGTCGTCTCCGCCGCCAGCGGCGAAGAAGCGCTGAACATGCTCGACGGCGAGGAAGTCGACCTGGTCATCCTCGACGTCATGCTGCCCGGCATCAGCGGCATCGACACGCTGCGGTCCATGCGCATCTCCAATCCGCATCTGCCGGTCATCGTCATCACGGCCTCCTCGTCCATCGACGGGGCCATCGACGCCATGAAGCACGGCGCCTTTCACTACATCCCCAAGCCGTTCAAGAACGACGAAGTCGTGCTGACGGTGAACAAGGCGCTGGAGCAGCGCCGGCTCTCGCGCGAGAACGAGCGCCTCAAGAGCGAGCTCTCCGACAAGTTCTCCTACGCCAACATCATCGGCAAGAGCGAGATCATGCGGAAGGTCTTCGACCTCATCAAGCAGGCCGCACCGTCGCGCTCCAACATCCTCATCCAGGGCGAGTCCGGCACCGGCAAGGAGCTGGTGGCCAAGGCCATCCATCACGCCAGCCCGCGCGCTCGCGACGCCTTCGTCACCGTCAACTCCGGATCGCTGCCGCCGGAGCTCCTCGAGTCCTCGCTCTTCGGTCACATGAAGGGCGCCTTCACCGGCGCCATCGCCACCAAGCGCGGTCTTTTCGAAGTGGCCGACGGCGGCTCGATCTTCCTCGACGAGATCGGCAACATCAATCTCGAGACTCAGGCCAAGCTGCTGCGCGTGATCCAGGAAAAGGAGTTCATGCGCCTCGGCTCGGTGGAGACGATCCGCGTCGACGCACGCATCATCGCCGCCACCAACGCCGACCTGCATCGCCTCATGGCGGACCTCAAGTTCCGCGAGGACCTCTACTACCGCCTCAACGTCATCACCATCCAGCTTCCGCCGCTGCGCCGCAAGCGCGAAGACATCCCCCTCCTCGTGCAGCACTTCCTGCAGAAGTACTCCGAGGAGAACAAGCGCAAGGTGCGGGAAGTCACACCGGACGCCATGCGCATCCTCATGGATCACGCCTGGCCCGGGAACGTCCGCGAGCTCGAGAACACCATCGAGCGCGCCGTGGTCCTCTGCAACGGCGACCGCGTTACCCCCGAGCTGCTGCCCGACTATCTCCGTTACCCGGCCCGCACCGACCAGCCCACGATGATCGTCCCGCAGGACGGCATCTCGCTCAAAGACTCCGTCTCCAACTACGAGCGCGCCATGATCCTGCAGTCGCTGGAGCTCGCCAACGGAGTGCAGAAGCGCGCTGCCGAGCTCCTCCAGCTCAAGCCCTCCACCCTCAACGAGATGATGAAGCGCCTCGGCATCCACACCAAGTCGAACGCCGTCGTCGAGGACGAGGTGGGCGTCAGCGACTAACGAATACAATGCCGCGCGATGAATCGACGCGCTGTTGCCCTTCTCGCGCTCCTCGCGCTGTTCTCGCTCGCCGCAACCGCACAACAACCTGTCCCGACCCCTGAGGAGTTTCTCGGGTATGGCATGGGCGAGCGGTTCACGCCGCATCACCGCATCCTCGATTACTTCCGCGAGCTGGGACGTAAATCGAGTCTGGTGACGGTGCGCACCATCGGCGAGACGTACGAGCACCGGCCGCTGGTGCTGGCCACGATCACCTCCGCCAAGAATCAGGCCGCGCTGGACACCATCCGCCGCAACGCGGCCACGCTCGCCCGCGGGGAGGGCGACGTCGATGCCATCGTGCGCGACATGCCGGTCATCGTCTGGCTGGCGTTCGGTGTTCACGGCAACGAGTCCTCATCCGCCGAGGCGGCCATGTTCGTGGCCTCCACGCTGCTGCGCGATCCGGAAGCGGCGCGGCTGCTCGACGACGTGGTGGTCGTCATCGATCCGCTCGAGAACCCCGATGGACGCGAGCGTTACGTGACCTGGTTCCAGCGCACCACCGGCGTCAAGCCGAACCCGAATCCGGAAGGGTTCGAGCACATCGAGCCGTGGCCGGGCGGCCGCTACAACCACTACCTCATCGACATGAACCGCGACTGGACCTGGCTGTCGCAGAAGGAGACGCAGGCCCGCGTGGCCGCCTACGGCGAGTGGAACCCGCAGGTCTTCGTCGACTTCCACGAGATGTCGGCCAACTCCAGCTACTTCTTCCCGCCGGACGCCAAGCCGATCAACGCCAACCTGCCGAAAGACGTCGAGCATTGGCTGGACGTGTTCGGCCGCGCCAACGCCGCCGAGTTCTCCCGGCGCGGCTGGGCCTTCTTCGTCGGCGAGACGTTCGATCTCTTCTATCCCGGCTACGGCGACTCCTGGCCTGCGCTGCACGGCGCGGTGGGCATGACCTACGAGATGGCCGGCGGCGGACGCGGGGGATCGGCCATCAAGCGCGAGGACGGGACCATCCTCCGTCTCTCTGACCGCGCCCAGCGCCACTACACCACCGGCATGGCCACCGTGCGCACGGCCGCGCAGAACCGCGAGGCGCTGCTGCGCTACACCCACCAGGCCGCGCGAGCGCAGATCGACGCCGGGAAGAACACGTTCCTCCTCGCACCGGGCTCGCCGAACTTCCAAACGCTCATCACGCTGCTGCAGAAACAGGGCGTCCGCGTCGACATGCTGTCCGCGCCGGCCACGGTTCGCGCCACGCGCATCGATCGCGACGTCACGGAGTCGCGCCCCTTCCCGGCCGGCACGGCCGTGATCTCCACGCGCCAGGCGGTGGGTGGACTCGCCAACACGCTGCTGGAGAAGGCGCCCGCGTTCAGCAAAGGCTTCATCGAAGCGCAGCGCGCCCGGGCCGAAGCCGATGAGCCGGACGAGTTCTACGACCTCACCACCTGGTCGCTGCCGCTGGCCATGAACGTCGAAGGCTGGGTGACCACGGCAGCGGTTCCCGGCACGGCGCCGTTTCGCAGCGACGATGCCCCTCCCGCGTTCCGTGCGGCTGCGTATGGGTACCTCGTCGGCGGCCTGGAGCCGAATCTCTACCGCTTCGCCGGGCGTCTGCTCGAGCAAAGCGTCCGCTTCAGCGTCATGGAGAGCGACGTCGTCGCCGGCGACCGCACGTACGTGCGCGGCACGCTCGTGATCCTCAAAGGCAACAACGACAAAAACCTCGATGCGTCGCTGGAGACGCTCGTGCGCGAGACGCCCGTGACGGTCGTGCCGCTGGAATCGGGCTGGATGGGTGGGACCGCGTTCGGCTCCGAGAAGATCCGGTTCGTGAAGGATCCGAAGATCGGCCTCGTCGGCGGCGCCGGCAGCGACGCCACCTCCTTCGGCATGCTGTGGCACACCCTCGACGTCGACACGCCCATCCCGCACACCACGCTCTCCGTCGAATCGATCCGCAATCTCGACCTCAGCAACTACAAAGTGCTCGTCTTCCCCGACGGCTCCTACACCGACCGCCTCGGCAAGCGCGCCATCGACAAGATCAAGTCGTGGGTCAACGACGGCGGGACGATCGTGGCCATCAAAGGCGCAAACGCCTTCCTGCGCGAGAAAGACGTCGAGATCTCCAAGCTCAAGCCGTGGGAGCCGAAGAAGAAATCCGACGACAAGGATGCCGAGAAAACCGAAGCCGACGAGCGCTACAACGACTTCCGCATCCCCGGCTCCGCCTTCCGCACCACCATGAACGACCGCTCCTTCCTCACCTTCGGCCTTCCCCGCGCCCCGGCCGTGCTCATCGAAGGCAGCGGCGCCTTCCTCCCGCTCCCGCACAAAGTCGACAACATCGTCACCATCGACGCCAAAGAGCCCCTCATCTCCGGAGTGGCCTGGCAGGAAAGCCTCGACCGCGTCAAAGGCTCCGTCTACGTCGCCGACGAAAAATACGGCCGCGGCCAGGTGATTACCTTTGCCGACGACCCGCACTTTCGGCTTTTCTGGAGGGGGACGCTGCCGATGTTTTTGAATGCTGTTTTATATGGGCCGAGCTTTTAATCCTGAGCAGGGTGGTAGGGCGGGTGTGGCGAAGGATCAATGGAGCAGCCTACGCTGCATGTGTTTCCCCGTCAGGATAACGAGGAGAGAAGCCAAGCCCCATACGCCTCCGACATCCCGTCAATCGAAAGAACGACAAACTCCGGCACATCATACGGATGCACCCGCAACAGCTCCTCGCGCAGCGCATCAACGCGCAAATCAGAGGTTTTGATCAGAAGCAGCAGCTCCCCTTCCTCAGCCACGCGCCCTTCCCACCGATACACCGAGTGAACGCGCTCCACGATGTTCACGCACGCCGCCAGTCGCGCCTCGACGAGCGTGTGCGCGAGAGCGCGCGCATCAAAGTCCGCACCGACGGTGGTGAGGACGAGGAGCGGCTTCATTTCTCGCGAGCTGTGTCGCGGATGCTGGCCGTGACGAACGTGGCCGCCTCGCGCGCCGCCTTTTTGGCCACGCTGCGGTGCTGGGCCCGTTCGATGAACGGCAGCGCCAGGGACGCGTAGATCGAGCCGCCGCCGATCCCCACGTACGTCGGCAGAATCGCCGTGGAGCGCTTCGACAGATCGCTCGTGGCGATCAGCTCCATCGTCGCGCCGTCGTACAGGCGCAGCTCCCCGGCAATGCTGGACACGACCACGCCCAGCGACACATCCGCATGCCGGCCCACCACGTCTACGCCGCCATAGTCGGCGCTCTGCGCCGGCCCGGCGTTGAGCTCGACGATGTAATCGGCGATGGGAACGGCTTCCCGGTCCAGGAGCTCCTCGTACGTCAGTCCCACGTCGAAGACGTCGAAACCGCGTTGGCGCAGCTCCCTCAGCAGCGAACGCTCCACCGCCGACCCGCCGTCGCTGGCGCCGCGCAGGATCCCGATCCGGTCCCCGTTCTTCGTCGAATCGAACGCAAAGGCGGTCGTCGCCGCAAGCATTACGCAGAGGGCCAGGCCGTAGACAGGAGCGGGGCGTTTCATGCGGAAAGTTTACGTCCAAATCCCGAAAACGCGCTGTCACGGTCCTTCGTCTATCCTTCACTCCGTGCTGAAGCGCGTCGTGTGGATCTTCCTCATCGCCCTCGTGGCCTGGCTGGCCTGGGAGCTCCTCACCTTTCCCGACGTGTCCGCGCTGGCCAAAGAGCGGCCCAGGACGACCGCCTTCATGGAGCAGCGCAAGGAGAAGCTGCGCGCGGAGGGAAAGAGCGACGCGCTGGAATGGCGCTGGGTGCCGTACGGCAGCATCGCCCCCACGCTGCGCCGCGCGGTGCTGGTCGCCGAGGACAACTCGTTCTACGAGCACGAAGGCGTCGACGTCGAGGGGATGAAAGACGCCTTCGACCGCAACTGGAAAAAGAAAAAGATCGCCAGCGGCGGCTCCACCATCACGCAGCAATTGGCCAAGAATCTCTACCTCTCCCCCTCGCGCAACCCCGTGCGCAAGATCCGCGAGTACTTCATCGCCCGCTCGCTCGAAAAACACCTCACCAAGAAACGCATCCTGGAGATCTATCTCAACGTCGTGGAGATGGGAGAGCGCGTCTACGGCGCCGAGGCCGCCGCGCGCCACTACTTCGGCAAGTCCGCGTCGGCGCTGTCCCAGCGCGAAGCCGCCCTCCTGGCCGGCTGCCTGCCCAACCCCCGCGTCATGAACCCCGGCAATCCCAACAAACGCCTCCGCGCCCGCCAGCGCATGATCGTCTCCCGCATGAAACGCTGGGGCTACCTCCTGGAGCGCGAGGTGCTGACCGAAAAGAAGCCCGAGCCGCAGACCAGCACCGCCGCCTCCACCGCCACCGCCGGAACCGCCGCCGTCACCGACACCGACCTGCCGCCGCCCGAAACCGAGACCGCCCCCGAGACCGAGACCACCGCGACGGAGACTGGCGGAGAAACCTCGCCCGAGGAAACGCCTCCCACGGAAACCTTGCCGCCTTCGACGACGAATACGTGATCAGCAGGTAGTGAAAGGCTCAAAGGGGCAGAGGCTCACAGGCTCAGAGCCGCAAGACACGAGAGACGCGTTACTCTGAGCCTATGCGCCTCTGAGCCTATGCGCCTCTGAGCCTATGCGCCTCTGAGCCTATGCGCCTCTGAGCCTATGCGCCTCTGAGCCTGTGCGCCTTACTGCCGACCGCCGACCGCCGACTCTTCGAAAGGGAACCTATGGAACCACACATCAAAGTCCTCTCCGTCCTCTTCATCATCCTCGGGATCCTGGGCATCGTCGTCGCGGTGGCGTTCCTGCTTCTCGGCGCGGGGACGGCGGCCACGATTCTGGCGCAGGACGACAGTCCGGAAGCGCGCATCGGTGCGGCGTGGGCGGGCGGTTGCATCACGGTCGTGGCCGGGCTCCTCGGCATCCTGGCCATTCCCAGCATCATCGCCGGTTGGGGGCTGTCGCAGCGCAAGTCGTGGGCGCGCATTCTCACCATCATCCTGGCGGTTCTCAGCCTGCCGCAGATTCCCGTGGGCACGGCCATCGGCATTTATGCCCTGGTGATCCTGCTCAACGAGGAGTCGAAAAGGATCCTCGGTGTCTGAAAAGGCAATCTTTTCAATAACTTGATTCAGGTGGTCCGCGTTTTGCCCTTGCGCTGCCCGTGGTGAACAAACAGCGACGGAACGTGAAGAGGCAGTGGCGGGGCGACTTCCGGGTCATCTGCGACTGTCAGCGTCATTCGAAAAACCGTTCGCTGTGGCGTCGCGGATTTCGCCTGGCCACCCGCTTCGCGGCCGTGCTGGTGAGCGTCCCCCTGGCCTTCGCCGCCTTCGACATCAACTCGGCCATGAACCTCAACGTCGTCGGGTTGGGCCATAACGAGCTGCGCGCGGCGCAGATCGCGCGCTCCAACGCCGCCGGCGGTGCGCTTCCGATGTTCACCACGCGCGCGGTCCGCGATCAGTTCCTGAAGCCCGAAACCGCACGCCGCTCGCTCACCATCGACATGTTCAAGGAAGCCTACTTCCGCGACCACGTCCCGTACGGCGCGATCATCTTCCGCGAAGCGCGCCGCTACGACCTGCCGCCCGAGCTCGTGGCGGCCATGGTGCACACCGAGTCCGACTTCCGCACCACGCTCGTCTCGCACAAAAGCGCGCAGGGACTGATGCAGATCGTCCCCGACACGGCCCGCACCCTGGGCATGCTCGATCCCTTCGATCCCGAACAGAACATCGCCGCCGGAACCAAGTACTTCCGCTACCTGCTCGACCGCTTCGACAACGAGACCATGGCCCTGGCCGCGTACAACGCCGGCGAAGGAAACGTAAGGCGCTTCGGCGGAGTCCCCCCCTTCCAGGAAACCCGCGAATACATCGTCAAAGTCAACCGCCGCACCGACCGTTACCGCCAGCGCGTCCACAACATGTATCTGGCCAGCGTCCGCGTCCAGTCCGACGACGTGCAGTAATATTTGTGGATGCAGTCCAATGGCGAAGAGCGGCGCGAGTTTCAGCGCCTGCGTCTGGAAGCCCCTGTCCCCGGAACCTTTGGCCCCGATGCGGTCACGATCGTCGAAGTGGGCGTCCTCGGCGCGCGCGTGCAGCACACGGCCCCGCTCACCATTCCGCGCGGCGAGCTTCGGTTTTCATCCGAAGGCAGCGACATCGTCATGCGCGCCGAGGTCGTGCGCACGCTCGACGCCAAACAAACGCGGTACACCGACGCCGCGTTCGTGTCGGGCCTGCGCTTTGTGGCCGCCGTCGGAGAATCCGGCGATCACCTGCGGGCCATGCTCAGCCGGCTCGTCGTGCCCGCCATCGAGAACCGCCACGATTCGTCCGGCACGCGCCTGCGCATCCGCAAAGTCGACGGCGACAAGACCGTGCGCGGCATCGATGCGCAGTTCCTGGCCTTCCGTTTCGAGGGCGGAACGTGGACCAAGCGGCACGTCTTTCTCCCCGAGCAGCCTCCTTCCGGCTTCACCGTGGCCCGAGGAGAAGACGCGGAAGAGATGCAGCGGCTTTGCATCGTCTACGAAGCCTCGGATGAGGAAGGCCGCCGCCTGATCCGCCTCTTCGCGGAGCTCAGCGTCAGCGACGCGCTGCAGATCCCGCCGCGGACGTGACCGGTTCCCGGTCGTCCTGCCATTCGCGGTCGATCGGCAGCGTGAAGTAGAACTGCGTTCCCTCTCCCTGCCCGCTCTCCGCCCAGATCCTGCCGCCGTGCGCCTCCACGATGCCCTTGGCGATCGGCAGCCCCAGGCCGGCGCCGAGGCGCTCGGTACGCTTGGCCTGCCAGTACGGGCTGAAGATGTCGGAGAGGTGTTCGCTGGGGATGCCCGGGCCGGTGTCGGCGATGCGGCAGCGCACCATGCCGTCATGCCGGTTGGCGCTGACCGTGATGCGGCCGCCCGGCGGCGTGAATTTGAGCGAGTTGCCGATGAGATTCGACAGCACCTGCATCACGCGATGGTGGTCCGCGTAGACGGGCGGGAGGTCGTCTTCGACCTCATATTCGAGCGTCACCTGCGCCACGCCCGCCTGGGCGCGGAAAAGATCGTCCGCTTCGCGCATCAGCTCCGCGACGGGCACGCTGGACGGCTCGATCGGCAGACGCTTGCCGCCTTCGAGGCGCGTGACGTCGAGCAGATCGGCGATCAGCCGGTTCATCCGCTTCGCGGACGCTTCGATGGTCTCCAGCTGCTCGCGGTCTTCGTCGGCCATGGTCGGCGACATCTGCAGCATCGACGAGCCGAGGATGACCGCGCTCAGCGGATTGCGCAGATCGTGCGACACGATGGCCAGCACTTCCTCGCGCGCGCGCACGGCCTGCTGCGACTCCTGATAGAGACGGGCGTTGTCGACCGACAGCGAAGCGCGCCGCGCCAGCTCGCCGAACAGCGACACATCCGCGGCCGTGAAGGCATTGTTCACCGCGGAGATGGCCGCAGCAACGCCGATGGTCTGACCGCGGCTCACGAGCGGAAGGAAAACCAGCTTGCGGCCGGCGCCGTCGGCCTGTCCGGTGATGTAAGAATAGAGCGCCGAGGACGAGCCGACGAGCGCGGGCTCGCCCGTTTGCATGATGCGCACGAGCGCCTCCGGCACATCGGGCAACACTTTTCCGACGTCCGCGGAGAACGTGGCCTCGTCCTCGGGGTTGCGATGCTTCACCTCCGCGCGCCGCAATACGCCGTCTTCCTCGGCCATGTCCACCACGCACATCTCGGCCAGGTTCGGGACGATGAGACGCGCCAGCGTGGCGATGGTCTGCTCGTAATCGAGCGACGTGGCCAGCTCCTGTCCTGCCGCAGCCAGAAAGGCCGTGCGGCGCTCCTCGCGCTCGGCCGACTCTCTGGCGCGTTGCGCTTCGTTCGTCTCGCGCTCCGCCACCAGCCGCCGGTGCATGGCCTCGCGTGCCAGGAGGCGCATCTGCCGCCCCAGCCCCGCCACCATCAGCGCCGAGGTGAGGGCCAGGAGCGTCAGCATCAGCGTCAACCACTTGTTGACCTGCTGCGTGCTCTCGATTTCCTGCAGGCCCGCCTCGATGGCGTCCTGAAGCCGGATCTCCAGATCTGACGCCGCCAGGAGCGATTGCTCGTAGGAGGGATGATTGTCGAACATCCGCGCCAGGAACACCTCGGCGGGAAGTTGCCGGGATACGAACTCGCCGCGGTCCACGCCGCTGTGCCACCGGCTCGTTTGAAAGAAGAGCTTCGAGAGGTCCTGAACGATGCTGGGATCGAGCAGCGGCAGCATCTTCTCCAGCTTGTGGCGGTTCGCCTCCTGCCGTGCCACGCGATGGAGATACGCATTCCGGTACTGCAGCTGGCCGGTGACCTGGTAGGCGATGATGTTGTCGACTTCGCTGGAGAGGTCGGTCTGGATGGCGTTGGCCGCCTGGCGGGCAGGCTCGGCGATCCCTTCGATCCTCCGGCGCTGCTTCGACATCTTGCTGGAGACGACCAGCGGAAGGATCGAGAGCGAGAGCAGGGACACGATGATGAAGACGACCGGAACGATCGTCGTCCACGTGCTCTCCGGCCCGACGCGCCAGATACTGCGCCGTTCGATGGGTGCCGATGGTTGCAACACCAGTTCCTCGAGCCTACTCTCCCGGGCCTCCGGGCAAAAGCCAGCAAAGGGCTTGCCCTCACCCGATTCCTAGATCCCGGTTCCTATATATTTCAGCCCATGCTGCGCGACGACCGGCGCGAGTTCCAGCGCCTCAAACTCTCCAAGCCCATCCTGGCCACGATGGGGACGTCCAACGCCCTCATCCTCGACATCGGCATCGCCGGAGCATTCCTGGAGCACTTCGGAACCGCCGAGGCCGGCGAACATTTCCCCCTCACCTTCCGCTGGCAGGGCCAGGACGTCACTTTTCCCTGCGAAGTCGTCCGCTCCACCATCGTGCGCCTGCCCGCCGGCGACGGAAAGAGCGTGGCCTCGCACACCGGCGTCCGCTTCCTGGAAGGAGGCGGCGAAGGCCGGGCCCGCCTGCAGGATCTCATCACCACGTTCGTCAGTAACATCCTTGTGGCGCAGAAAGCGAACGCGGCCGGCGACAACCCCGAGTCGGCCGGCGCTTCGGCCGGCGCCACGGTCCTGGCCCGCCTCGGCGAAGCGCGTCGCATGCGATCCCGCGGCTTCATCAGTTACCACTTCGACGGCCGGACCTGGCTGCGCGTTCCGGGCAACACCCCCGTGCAGCCCCCGGACGGCTTCACCGTCGGCGACTTCGAGGATCCCGACGAGGTCGAGAAGCTCTGCCAATCCTACGAACAGGCCAATGAAGAAGGGCGCAACCTCATCCGCCTCGTGGCGGAGCTGAGCGTCCTTCCGGACCGGTAGGACTCCCCCGCTAAGCCATGGACCCCCAGTCCCAACGCGCCCTCATCGTCGTCCTCGTCGTCGGCAGCCTCATCGTGGCAATCGGCACCCTCACCCTCTTCGTCATCTTCCGCACCTACGGCGAAAAGAAAGCGGGAGGCACCTCCCACAACACCCTCATCGCCGTCCTCATCGCCTTCATCTTCCTCTGCTGCCTGGGCTTGTTCGCGCTCTCGTACTCAGGGCAGTGACGCGAGCGAGGCTCGGCGCCGTCGTGCACGGGCGTTTCCATGTCGTGCACAGGCTCCTGGACGTAATTCGCGGAAACTTCGACGATGTGCACACGGTCAGGGACGTTGTGCACAACGTCCGGGTGTCTGTGATCAACGTGCGGGTGTCTGAAATCAACGTCCGGATGTCTGAAATCAACGTCCGGATGTCTAAAATCAACGTGCGGGGTGTCTGAAATCAACGTCCGGGTGTCTAAAATCAACGTCGGTGGTGTCTGTGATCAACGTCCGGACGCCTGTGATCAACGTCGCGGTGTCTGTGATTAACGTCCAGGGTGTCTGTGAACAACGTCCGGATGTCTGTGCACAACGTCCGCGAGCCTGTGCACCACGTGCGTGAGCCCGCAACCCAAGCCGCCGTAGGCGGCGGTAGCCAATAGCACCCGGCTTCCAGCCGGGTGAACGGCGATGCGTTCCAAATCGAGCCCGCGTTAGCGGGCGACAGAACGCGTCAATCGCCCTTGAAACCCGTCTCCCCGAGCTCCCGCAGAAGCGCCTCCGTATGCTCCCCCAGCCGCGGCGGCGCATCCCCCAACGGCAACCGCTCGCCATCGAACCGCACCGGATGCCGCACGGTCTCGTACGTTCCCGCCTCCGGATGCTCCATCGTCCCGACGAGCGGCCGCGCCGCCTCACTTCGCAGCGCCTCCAGCACCCCCTGCACGAGCGACGCGGGAATCCCCGCCGCCCGGCAACGCGCCACCCACGATTCGGCCGACTCCGTCCGAAAAATCGCCTCCAGCAACGCCACCAGCGCCTCGCGATTCGCCACCCGCGCCCCGTTGCTCACGAATCGCGCATCGGTGGCCAGCTCCGGACGCCCGATCACCTGCTCGCACAGAAAACGGAAGTGCCGGTCCGTCCCCCCGCCGATCGCGAACGCGCGATCCGCCGCATGGAACACCTGATACGGCACGATCGACGGATGCGCATTGCCGTAGCGGCGCGCCTCCCGCCCCGTCGCCAGCGCCCCCTGAGCCACGTTCACCAGCGACGCCAGCGCCGCGCCGAACAGCGACACCTCCAACCGCGCGCCGCGGCCCGTCCGCTCCCGCGCCACCAGAGCCGCGCAGATCGCGCCGTGCGCGTAGTGCCCGGTCAGCACATCCGCCAGCGCCACCCCCACCTTCATCGGCTCGCCGTCCGGCTGGCCCGTGATCGACATCAGCCCCGACCCCGCCTGCGCCAGGAGGTCATACCCCGGCGTATTCGCCTCCGCCGTGTCGCCGTCGAACCCGCCAATCGAGCAATGGATCACCCGCTCCGGCATCGCCGTCAAACCCAGCGCCTCCCGCTGCGCCGGCAGAAAATTGTCGATCACCACATCCGCGCGATCCATGAGAGCCCGCGCCGCGCGCCGCCCATCCTCCGACCGAAGATCCAGCGCCAGCGACTCCTTCCCCCGGTTCACCGACAGAAAGTACGTGCTCACATCGCCAAGGAACGGTGGCCCCCACCGCCGCGTCTCGTCCCCATGAGCCGGCTCCTCCACCTTGATGACGCGCGCCCCCTCGTCGGCCAGCAGCTGCGTACAAAGCGGCCCCGCCAGCACGCGGGAAAAGTCCGCCACCAGGATCCCGGAGAGAGGAAGAGCACCGTCCTTCTGCCCTCTGCCCTCTGCGCTCTGCCCTCTGAGAGTCACAGGTACGTCGACTTCAGCGCCTCGAGCTCGGCCAGCGTCTTGCGGAGGACATTGATCACCTTGTGCACCTCGACCCCGTACGTCCGCAGCTCCGCGTCGCAGTCCGTCATCGAGTAGACCGCCTCATCGCGCTCCAGCCGGTCCCGCTCGAACCGGAGCCGCTCGGCCAGCTCATCGATCTCCGTGACGATGATGAAATGGAGATCCTTCTCGCCGAGGTAACGCTTGCACTGCGGGCAGTGGATCGAATGCTCGGACGCATCCTCCACCAGCTCGAAAACGAACTGGCGCTTGCACTGCGGGCACTCGAAGACCTCGGGCAGCATGTCGATCCCAACCCGATGATTGTGCCACGCCCCGCAAGCCCCCGGCGTCCTGAATACGACTGGAATGAGGATCTTGACCGTCGCGTTAGGCGCCGTGTAGCATCCAAAGCCCTGCCGATCCTGGGAGATCGTTCAATGGTAGGACAAGCGGCTCTGAACCGCTCAATCGGGGTTCGACTCCCTGTCTCCCAGCCACCGTTTTAAGCCCTGAAGAATCTTAAAGTTACAACGAGGAGAGAGGCAGGGAGTCGAACTGCACGCGATTTCACTTTGCGCTTCGAGGGCTGCGACAGGCGCGAGACTGAAAAAGCTTTCCGCATGCGTCCAGCTCGACGCAGCCGCAACGGAGTCCTAGCCCAGGGGGCACTTTCCTCCAGTCTTCGAGCGCGTCCGCGCCCCCACTATCACGGTGAGATTCCGTCGTGTGCTTTCGACGTTACGCCTCAAAGCTTGGGCTCGTCAGATGGCGCAACGAGTGGAGGTTGTGGGAGTCGCCCAATCAGCGCAACATCACAGCCGGTGCGTTCCTCGAAAGGCTCGCTCTAGCACTGGGCACTGACCGCACCGAACTAGCCCTATCCTGCGCTCGCAAGCGACACGATCGGCCTTACCATAGGCCGTGAGCATGAGACATCTACTGCGGACGCTACTCACACTCGTCGTAGCGCTGCTGTGTCTCGCCTGCACCTCGACGCAGCACCAAGTGACTGTCAGGCAAGAGCTCGAATATCGGTATGAGCGTCCCGACGCATCGACGGGCGGCGACCAAATTCTCGTTATTGCGAGCTTCTCCGGCGGTGGCACGCGCGCGGCTGCTCTGGCGTATGGCGTCTTGCAGGAATTAGAACAGGCGAAATTCACGCGGGATGGCGAGCAGCGAACGCTCCTCACGGAGCTCGACGTTATCTCCTCCGTCTCAGGCGGCAGCTTTCCCGCCGCGTACCTCGCGCTTCACGGCAAGGAGAAACTCCTTGTTGATTTTAAGCGTGACTTTCTCCACTGGAACCTGCAGCGGCGTCTCATCCCGTCACTGCTCTCGCCACGAGTCTGGGTGTCGCCTCGCTACAGCAGGATCGACTACGCCGCAGACCTCTACGATCAGCGGCTCTTCCGGCGCAAGACCTTCGGCGACCTGCGGCCCCGCCCCTTCCTCATGATCAATGCGACGGATATGGCGAGCGGCGACCAGTTTTCCTTCACCGATGAGCAGTTCGACGCACTCGGTCGACGCCTCGCTTCGCAGTCGCTTGCGCGCGCGGTTGCTGCCTCGTCGGCATTTCCCGTGCTTCTGGCGCCGATTCTTGAGGAGAACAAATCAAAGTCCAACCCTGTCCCATTGCGAAAGGAAATCCTGGAATCAATAGATGCGTGTGAGAAGGCTCCCGAGCCAATGGCTGCGATGTACGCGGATCACTGCGCTTACTCGCGCTCATTGAAAGGGTACGCGGGTCGAGGGCCGTACCTCCACCTTCTCGATGGTGGCGTCGCTGACAATCTCGGCGTTCGACCAATTATTCGTTCGCTGCAGCGCCACGACAGCGACTTCAGCCTGCCGCAGATCCTGGCACGCACGTCAGCAGGGCCTGGTGGAGGTCACGCGAAAGGAGCGGTCGTCCTACTTATTGTCAACGCTCGCACGGAAGCCAGGACCTCGTTGACGACCGCCCTGCAACGCCGCCTTGGTGGAGAGTCCTCAGTGTCGCCACAGGCACACCCATGACAAGCTACAGCGCGGAGTCAGTGCGGCATCTGCTCAATAGCGTGGGCATCACGAAAGCCGAGGGCCAAGTTGGAGTGTGTGCGGACCGCCTCGATGCAGGCACGAACAACTATTGGATTGTCGACCACGCGACCATTGCTGCACAAAGGGCGGACCACGAACGTGTCGACCAGGCAGGGCGTGAACTCCCGAATCAGGCGCGCGAGCAGGACCACTGCAACTTTCCACTTTACGTTATCGATGTCAGCTTTGAAGCGCTACCCCCGGGGAATCAGCGCGAACATCTCCTCAACCTCCCAACAACATTTCGGCTCCCCGATAAGGACGTGACCCTGATCATCGAGAAAGCCGGTGAAATTCTTAGAACGAACTCGGCCTACGAAAAGCTAATGTTTCAGCTTCACCAGCAGCAGTAGCTGAACCAAGATGTCACGCTGATTGTGATCATGCCAGATCAAAATAGGTCTTAGCAGGTCTGCCTGGACGAGCCAAGAGTTCTGACCTGGCGGCGCCGTTCTGCCGCTCTGTAAACGTCTTCAACTGTCGTCAGCGTCTATTCGTGATCGAGAAGCGGGTGGACAGAGGATGGTGGATGGCGAGCACGGCGGGTCGATACTCCGCCAGTACTCCCAGCCAGGCCGCCTTAAGCCACATGTCTGCAGCTACTTAGCAACGTAGCCAGATAGGCAAACGAACTCGCATCGCGGCCTGTTCGACGACGCGGTCGCAAGGAACCGTGCGATGTGAGCCGAGCTGCGTGAAGGGCTATGGTCGACGATGAAAGACGCCGTGGTAGCGCCGGAAACGTGTGCTCGGTGGCCGGAGAGTTCCCTGCTCACCAAGAAGATCTCCAAGTTGAAAGCCACAATCAGATGTCCAACGGTTTGCCGCCTAGCGAAAAGCTGAACTTCATCTCGAACGGCCAGCCATTTACCAACGCTTCGGTGCGTATCGGGTTGTCGAGCAGTGTCTGCTTGAGAAGGTGCACCACGCCCGCCTTAATGTGTTCCGACTGCTGGAGGTGGGGGGGCGGAATGTAGTTCACCTGCAGTTGCAGGATCGGCTTGACTGGGTCCGATGTCACTTCGAAGCCGCTCAACTCCGCTCGCGCTGGCCAGTCGGAGTCGAGGAGCGTCTCGTCGGCACGCTCGCGATCCCATGTTTGCAGTTGATCGCAGAAAAGGAGGAGAGCGGCGATTGGATCCGTGGCCCAGTCGATGGAGATCGACTCCGACGCCTTTGGCAGCAGGTTGTGCAGGGCGATGGCGCGTGCGGCCTCGCGGAGGATGGCCGGCGAGACCTTCTTCGCGAGAACGCTCTTGAGGTGCATGGCTGACGCGACACCGTGATCGGGTGCGCCACCATCAACGCTCTTGCGAAACTGCTCGGTCAGTTTGCTCGCTAGCGCACCATCGATGGCGAGATCGCTGAAGAATTTCGAGATTGCTAATTTCTTCTTCGGCACAACGTTCCAGTGCGGCTCTTCCACTTCGTCGAATTTGCCAAGCAACTCGTTCATCACGCCCGCGACTTTCACGCCCTTCTCCACGCAGTAGCCGACGTCGTGAAACAGCGCGGTATAGAACCAAATGTCACTGAGCAGGTCGACCGCGCTCGCATCGGGGTTGGCGACGTCCTGCATGTCCTTGCGCCTATGAACGAGGCCGCGCCACGCCGCTTCAAATGCGGGGCGGAGTGCGGAGTCGTGCAACACGCGGTATCCCAACCAGAACACATTCACGACATGTCGCGCGTGCCCCCGGATTCGTCTCGACGCAGCGCGGCTTAGCATCTCCCACTTCTGCATGATCTGCCACAGATCCTTGCATTCCGCACCCGTACCGAGCTTCGTCGCAATCTGTTGAATCGGTATGGCAACGCGGGTGATCTGATCCTCTTCCGTAAAGCCGGCGTCATAGAGCGCAGCCATGCTCCTCACATACTCGTGCCATCGAGCGCCTGTTTGCATTTCGCGAATCAAGCGCTGGAGCAAGGCGTCCGGACGGACGCGGGTGAGGGTATTGGCGAGAGTTTTCAGCCGCCAGACGACGAACTCCGGTGTCGCCGTATATTTGTCCCAGATGTCGAACAAGTGACTCTTTCGATCGAGACAGGCCTTAAGTGCCGCCTCGCCGTATCCGGTGTACGCAATTATCGGCAATGGACGATTCGGTCGGTGCTCCTGTTTCGACTGCTGCGCCGACCAGTCTTCCACGATTTGAATGACGGTATCGAGGCGATCAATGTTTGGGTCTCGATTGGAGGTACTGTTCGGTCGCGGAAAGTAGACATCCGAGATGACGACGTCCGTAGCCGCGCTCAGCGCGTTCTTGAGCTCTTCCGGTGCGCGGAGACGGATGATATTGAGCTCGATTGCCGCCTGATCGGTGCCATCAGGGGCTTGTCTCGCTATGTCGATGTCCTCCCAGTCCCGCTCCTCGTCCTCGAGATACAAAACGTTAAGCCTCATTCACCCTCCTGATGAAGCCAGCGGGAACGACGAGATCGAGCGCGGCGCGGTATCCAACGGCCCATTCGCTTTCCGTCGGTTCTCGCCAATCATTCAGTAGCTCGATGCCGAACTTCCGCAGAAGGCTCTGCTCAGTCGAGGCATTGCGGCCGTGGCCGGCCACTTCTCGCGTTCGCTCCGCGTCGTGGTAGTTGGTAAGGACCGTGAACTTGAGTCGGTCGGAGCCAACTGGCATGCGCTCTCTCGAGACGCGGATGGCACTAAGATGCGCGCCTGCGCTCACCTTGGCCGGGTCGATCGACCAGTTCGTAAGCGCGACGAGAAACCGCTGAATGTGAGTCAGCACGCGCCAGTTCCGCACCTCGTCGTCGGGTTCGTAAACGAACTCCAGCTTCTCCTTCGGCAGGTCGGCGGCATGTTCCTCGAGCGGTTGACGCAGTCGCTCGACGTTCTGATGGAAAAGTTCCACGAACCCCTCACAGAAAGGTCCCTCGATCCGAATGTCCCGACTCAGCCAACGGAGGCGATCACGACCGCCGTGTTTCAGAAAATCGTCCTGACTGTTTGACAGGAGCGGTAGCACTGCATCAATCCGCTCGCGCAGACGCGCATAGCCGATCGACTCGAGATCGGCATACAGGGCGAGATCCGCCAGCGCCGCCGAAAACAGCGTGAGACTTCCGTGCAGTAGCCGATCGTCCGCAGGAGTGGCGTGGCTCTTCATCTTCTTGTCGATCAGCTTCGGGAGCAGTTCGTGATTCCCGGTAGGCGCGTACTTCGCGTCACGGCCACGAAAGAGCGACTCGGCGACGATCAAGAGCGCCCACGCTGGATCGGCATACGTGCTTGGGCGACTGAGACTGCGGTAGAGGTTTCGGGCGAAGCTGTGTCCCTGCCGATCGAGGACCGCTGCAGTATTGTCGAGATACTTCAGCAGCGTTTCCCCGTCCGACGTGACCTGCGCCGTCAGCTTGTCCGCTGGCAAAGCGAGAAAGAAACTGCCCAGCGCGATGAGTAATCGCTCGATCGCTGCAAATCGCGTCGCGTGTGCGTCGCCGCGGAGTGCGGGCAGCTCGCGCTCCAGTAACACCAGACGGTCGACCGCCTGCCGCACCAATTGGTCGACAATATCATCCTCCGCGATCGTCGCCAGAGCGTGAAAGATGCGCGGCACTAGGTCCGTGTCACTTTCCACCTCCTGTCGCGCCGCATTGAGGAAGAAGCGTCGCGCCGTATTGGCCGAGACACGGGGCCATTTTCGCATACACCACTCCATGACCGCCCAACGGTACTTCGCATACTCTCCACTATTGACGCCATCGGGTTCCGGCCAGGCGTCCACAAGCGACGCCAGAAGCGTCCGCGGCGGATAGGACATGTACATCAGCTCATTGAAGCGTCGGACAGCCGAGGCGGCGGTCATTGCGGTGAGGCGTTTCGTAAGGTTGGGACGCACCGCCAGCAAATCGATCGGTTTTCGAAGTCGCGCCGGAGCCTCCTCCTGATGAATGGGAGAGTCGAGCGAAACCGCGCGGAGGTCTTGCTCACGGCGGTGCGCCCACGTCGTCACGACGTCAACACCCGGATAATGTTGCGCTACGCGGGCCAGTTGTGAGGCCTGCGCCTGCGCGACGCATTGTGGACAGTCATCACTGCTGAAGTACGGGATTCCCACGATGCGAACGTACTCCTCGAAAACGAACGGTACGGGTGGCGTTCCGACGGAATTGAGGTGATGCCAGTGCTTATCCTGCGCATGCCCCATCTGGTTGAGGATTGCGAAATACCGGATCCACTGAATCGGTGACGGCGGCTTTCGGTAGGGGCGCTTCGCCTGCTTGTAAGCACGCTGCAGCGATCGCTCGACATTGTCGTGAAGCGTGGCCAGGATTGTTTCGGCGGTTCGCGCAGTGGCCATGGCGTCGTCAAGAATGAGGATTCGCATGCGATCGGCCTCCGGGTCCTCGACGACGCGTGCGGCAGCCATATCCAGTTGGCGCTTGAAGTCGAGCGGAACCCGATAGGTCGATCTCTCGCCCAGGAGGAGTGTTGCGTCGAGCATCCAGTACGGCTGCCGGCGACCGCGCTGCGCCAACGCGTTCTGAACCTGCGGCCAGAGATAGTGAATATGACTGTGGAGCGGCATCAGAATTGCCGTCACGTCGCCGGGCAGCAAACGTCCACGCCCCGTTTCCCAATCGCCAGCTCTCGCCGCCTTTCCTTGACAGACATCGGCAAGCCATGTAGCGATCTGGTTCCCGACAGGACCGTCGAATAACGCTCGTACATCGAGCGCAACGGGATAGTGTCGCCGTCCATAGACGAAGTGCCCGACCTCGAACACGTGCTGGTTGGGCTGGTCATCGAATGCCTGTGCGCGCTCGTACCGTTTTGCGTCTTCTTTGTCTGGTGAGCCCTCCGACCATTGCCGCAAAGCGTTGTAAGGGAATGGCCGAAGCGTGCGTGGCTCCACCCAATGCGCTCCCGGCTCCTCCTCCTCGGTGCCGCTAGCATTAACGCGCGCCGGCCGCCTGAGTCGAACGAGGGCGTGACTGTAAGGAAGTCCTCGATCGTCCACTGTGCGCATCTCCCATTCGTCGGGCGGTATCGCAGTCGCTTCAGTGCAGTTCTTGTCGAATCGAATCAGGCCCACAATAGCGACTGTCTCGATGTTCTGCGCTGCGAGGCGGCGCACGACCTCCTCCGTTCGATGAAACGTGTCGAGGATGTCCTGCACCACGACGGCCTTGCCGCCCCGGACGAATCGTGGCAGCTCGCGGTGGGGTTCGAGCATGAAGTGCACGCCGAGGTCGGAGATGACTGGCTTAGGCGCGGCCGGCCACCAACGGTGCATCGCCGTAGAGAGGAGCATTGCGGGAGAGGTGATCGATGCTAGAAGCTTCACCTCCGATCGGTCGATGCCCCGATTCGCAAGGTGACGAAGTAACCTGCCGACCAGACGCTGGGCAATCTCGTCCGCCACTCGTTCGCGCGACAGGATTCGCGAGCTCTCCAGGAATTCTTCCAACCATTCTTCGTCTTCCCACGGCAGATTGAAGATCGGTCGCTCTTTATCGTTTTGGTCGTCGCTGCGCCGCCACGCATGGGCATCGCTTGCTACCCGCTCGAAATGGCGCGTAATGGCGCGCGAACGCTGAGCCTCGATTCGCGGCGGATCCCAAACACACGACCAGGTCTGGTTCTCGCTCAGCTCGAACAGCCGACTGACTGGATTGAGGACGAGTCGCACGAGAGCGACAGTGACGTCAGGCCCGGCGAGTTCGGCGACATAATGGAGCGCGAGGCTGTCCTCGACAAGCTGTAACAGAGTACTGGCAAGCTGTCGATTTCGAACGCCCAGAATTGCGCGCCGACCTTCGGTGTCAATAGCGAGCAAAGTGGAATGGACGGCCGTGTACGTCTCTAGGAAACGTTCTTCGCTGATCTCGTCGAAGACGCCACTTTCTTTCAGCCGCTGCTTCCGGTCTGATGGAAGAGCAAGAGCGGTCGGTGCGGCCGTTGACTGAAGCTCCACAATTTCCTGCAGAAGCCGAGGATCGATCTGTAAAAGAAGCACGGCCCGAGTCTGAAGAACGTTTTCGATGCAGAAGAGGAGCGTTTCGAATTGGCCAGCCGTCCAATAGATGTCCGTGAAATCGATAATGAGCGCGTCATTGTGTGGAAGGGCCAGCAGCTCGGCTCCGAGCGACTCGCATTCAAACCAGAAACGCGCCTGTTCATCGATCCCCACGGCACCGTCGTGGCTGAACAAGCCGAACCGCTCGGCGAGAGGTAGGAAGTGGCCGATCGGGTCTCGGCTCGTAACGGTGTAACTCGCCGGCAGCGCTGCCATGGGTCCGAACTTCTGAGTCGTGGCGCGCTCTCTTGGCTGGAGAGGAAGAACGATCTGAATTTGTGAGCCGGGAATCGGAAAATCGAGGTCGCGTTTCCAACTCGGCTCGTATCCGTGACCGGACGCCATACGATCGGGTGCGTCGAGCGTGCAGTCATACCCGATTTCACAACCCGCCGATCGGAGCGTGACGAACCCACCGTACTTGGCGGCGAGGTGGAGAATGCGGCCCAAGGCATGGCGCTCTGTGGCCCATCCCTGCCGCTGCGTCTTCGAAGTTCCTAGTTCGTCGAAGGCGAAAGCAAGTAATTCGGATGTCGTCGGCCGCGGACGGCCTGTGCGGGCCTCGAACGATTGCGACAGCGTGTCGCCGAACCCGCGACCGGCGTCGGCGACGCAAAGCTCGAGAAACCCCTCCTTCATCCGCGAGGTCGCGTCGACGATGCGGCGCTCAAACGAATCACTCACCCACGACTTCGTTCGATCATTCGCGACTGGGAACACAACGCGTGCCGCCAGAAAGCCCGCAACCTTTGCATGCTCCCAGACGTTTACCGCAAGCTCGTGACAGAACACGCGCCAGAGCTCGTCCGAAAGAAATAATGGCGACTCAGCGAATCGCTCGCGCATTCGGTCTCGCCACTTGCCGATCTGCGCGTCCTGAAGGAACTGTTTGCAGTCGTCTTTGGAGGCGATGCGTGATAAGCCGTGCAGGATGTTCTTGTCCGTTACACCGCCGTAGTGAAACTTTGCGTCCTCGCCAACGAACGGGTAAATCACGGACGCAGTACGCCAAGGGGTATTCATGACTTCGCGCGTGCCAAGTGAACTGAGGAACGAATAGATTTCCTCGACCACGCGATCGTCGGGCTCTGACGCCTGGACTGCATCACCACCATTCCTCCACGCGTTGATCGACACCTCGCATTCGTCGGCTCTGGCGAGATAGCTCTCCAGAATCGCGGCGAAGCTTGTCCAGTCGAAGAGCGTCACGAAATCGACGTTGCTGAGGTCCAGAGTCACAAACCGGTCAGGCGGGCGAGCGACGAGCTGTTTCGCCATGCTGGCAAGCCAGCGCACGCCACCGATTCGGCGCTTCGAACGCCAGCTCGGAACGTCAGGCGTACCTCGAATGACCTCCATCTGTCTTCTTGCAACCCCCGAGTAGGAGTGACGGTCGAGGTCGAGTCCCTACCCGCCGGGCGAGAGCTGACGGCTAGGAGAGATAGCCAGACGAAGAACGCCAGCCCGTAGAGCGTGATCTGTTCCCCACACCGTGAGACCGAAGTTAGATGCTCGTTCAGCACTCCCAGTCACTGGCAATGCGCCGGTGCGTAGGTTGGCCCGCCTCCTTCAGGCTTTTTCGTTTCAGGACCATTCATCACGAGAGCGCCGAAGTTCGAGCTTTCCCAAGAGTACTCCCAGCCAAGAAATTTCGAGTTCGACGAGAGGGTCACAGGGACTCGAACTCCTCGGCGCCGTTGGATGACCCGGACGTGCGGACATCCTGTCAGCCCCGCCGCGCTGCCTCGATGGTGGCGATGTCGATGTTTTTCATCGGCATCATCGCTTCGAAGGCACGCCTTGCCTCATCGCCACCAGCCGCCATCGCGTCGGTTAGCACGCGCGGGGTGATCTGCCAGGAGAGGCCCCAGCGGTCCTCGCACCAACCACATTGGCTCTCCTTCCCCCCATTGTTGACGATCGCGTTCCAATAACGGTCCGTCTCTTCCTGATCGTCCGTCGCGATCTGGAACGAAAAGGCCTCGCTGTGCTTGAACTCCGGACCGCCGTTGAGACCGAGATCTCATCACACTCACGTTCTCATCCGGCATCGCCACGTCGCTTCGGGTGTATGCCAGTTTTTGGACAGCGGACGGCTGATGGCGATCACAGCGGTTCGATACTCTGCCAGTGCTCCCAGCCACTGCCTGAGCCCGCTTTCGTCTGCGATAATCGCGCGATCCCATTGACATCGGTCGCTATCGGAAGCCGTCTTGGGCCTACGAGGTCGTCTCGCGCATCGGCGCCGGCGGCGCAGGCCGACTCGCCGACGGGGAAGTATCTGCGGAAGGTTTTGCACAACCGCGGCGCGCTCGTCCTTGACTAAAACGGATCGATCCGCCACGGACCGCGGAGGTACATCCTGAGCTCGTCCGGGCTCGGCTGCTCGTGCGTGCGATAGATCGAAAATCCGTCGCCGCTCACGGCCACGCTTTCGTTGATGTACTGCTCGACCAGCTCGCCGTAGAGCCTGCCCTTCATGTACCAGTTCCAGTCGCAGTGCTCGCGCAGGTCGCTGACGTACGAGCCCCAGGTGCAAGAGTGGGGCTCGAGATCGCTGAGCGCCTCCGAGCCGAATGACGGCTCGCCGTCGGGGCAGCGCTTGCCCTCGCGGTAGTAGAAGAGGATGTCCAGTCCGAGCGTCCCGACGACGATGTCTTCGTCGAAGAGCTCCTCGTGCCACGCCTGCGCCGTCTTGATCCGGCGCGGGTGATGGAGCGCGCAGACGAAGTTGTCGTCGACGCGGATCTTGAACGCACCCTCGCGCATCACTTCCTGGCGATAGACGCGGGGCAGCGTCCGGCCGAGGCGCTCCTCGGCGGCGGCAACGTCCGCGTCGCTGACCGGGTCGAGGACGATCTCCAGTCCGGGCGCCTCGCCGAAGACCGCACGGCACGCTTCGACCAGACCCTCCGCCTGCTGGAAGCGCGGCCAGAGATGATCGTGCGCGGCCACGAGGCCGCTGCCGGTGATCGGCATCTGCCGGCCGTCGCGCATCGCCGCCACGCCGCGCAGCTCGTAGCGATGAAAGCCCGGACCGAGCTCGATCGGGAGCTTCGCCGCCTTCGGCCGCTTGCGATCGACGGATGCGGAGCCGCAAGGCACGCCGTCGATCAGGATCTCGAGCGTCTCCGACTCCTCGTCCCTGGCCAGCCCGTTCTCGATGAAAAGCACGGAGCGAATTATGAGGCGGATGGCGGCAGAATTCCGCGGATGAACATCGTCTGCGTTTCCCAACCTCACCCGCTCGATCTCCTCCCAGCCAGCCGCGACGCGCCGCGGCGTTTGTTGGCCTAGCCTCCTTGGAGGCTTTTTCATTTCAGGGCGAGTGTCGCAAGACGCAGCGGGAGGTGCCGCAATGCGGTCGGCCCGCCTCCAAACGGGCAAAGCCCGCTCGCCGTGTTTCGTTTCGCCGCTCCCACCGTGTCTAATCCATGAACCTGGGGACCGCATGATGCTCGATGAGCAGCAGATTCAAGCTCGCATGCCGTTGGCTGCTGATGCTCAGTCAGACAGATGTCGAGTGGAAGAAGCTGGTTGCCATCTTCAGGGGCGCAGGAATGAACCCGCTGTCTGAGAGGAGAACGTATTTCTGCTGCGATCTCATCACGCCGCATTCGCGAGCGCCGAAGTTCTGACTTCGTCCAGTACTCCCAGCCACCGGCGCCGGCGGCATGGGCGAGGTGAGACATTTTTGGGATGGCCGTGGAAACGCGTCTCGTCTCGTCGGACTAAGCATGGCGAAAGGAGATCGTCATGGCTTCAAACACACAATTCGCCAATAGTTGGAACATCGGTTGGACCAATAGCAGCGGGAACCTCCGCAGCGGTCCGATGAGCATTTCATTGGATCCCGACGGGGTGCATTTCGAGGGAACGATCAGCCTGCCGGGGGCCGATCAGTCCACCTATGGGACGTGCGCGGTCGTCAACGACGACAACGGAAATCCGGCCGGGGTCGTTTACAGCGGCAACTGGCAATCGATCGACGGGAGTGACAGCGGAACGTTCGACCTGCTGATCTCCAATCTCTCGCCGGGTGCCTTCGCGGGCTACTATCTGAACGCAGGAAGTGCCACCGCCTATCCGTGGGTCGGAACCCTGCAGGGTTCTCCGCCGCCGCCCGCCAGGTAAGGACTACACCTTCCGCCCGCCCTCTTCGTTGAGGGCGGGCGGCGCAGGAAATGAACCGGCCAGCCGGCGTTGGTGGTCCCGGCAAGAATCTTCGTCTGCCATAATCGCTGCATTCCATGACATCGATCGCGGCCGGTAGTCGTCTTGGCCCATACGAAGTCGTTTCGCGTCTGGGTGCGGGCGGCATGGGCGAAGTATTTCGTGCGCGCGACACGCGCCTCGATCGAACCGTCGCGATCAAGGTTCTCCCGGAGGAGTTCGCGAGCAACGCACAGCTGAAGATCCGCTTCGAGCGCGAGGCGAAAGCGATCTCGCAGATCAGCCATCCACACATTTGCGCGCTGCATGATGTCGGCAACGCAGACGGGGTCGAGTACCTCGTCCTGGAGTTCCTGGAGGGCGAAACGCTCGCAGATCGGATCGCACGCGGGCCGTTATCGATCGCGGACGTACTTCGCTTCGGCAGCCAGATCGCGTCGGCGCTGGCGTGCGCGCATCGCGCGGGGATCGTGCATCGCGATCTGAAGCCGGGCAACGTGATGATCACGAAGTCGGGCGCGAAGCTGCTCGACTTCGGACTGGCGCGCAGCTCACCGGCGATCGCGCCGTCGACGCCGACGGACGCGACGCAGCACAAGCCTCTCACTCGCGAAGGAACGATCCTCGGCACGTTCCAATACATGTCCCCCGAACAACTCGCGGCCGAAGACGTCGACGCGCGCACGGACATCTTCGCCCTCGGCGCGGTACTGTACGAGATGCTCACCGGCGTGCACGCGTTCGAAGGGAAGTCGCGGACGAGCATCATCGCCGCGGTGCTGGCCGGACCGCCGCGGCCCGCGTCGAGCCTGCGCCCGCTGACGCCTCCCGCACTCGAGCATGTCATCGCCAGATGTCTGGCCCGCGAGAGGGACGAGCGGTGGGAAAGCGCCGCCGACGTCGCCTCGCAACTCGAATGGATCTCCGGCGCTCCGTCCAGCGGGAGCACCGCCGTGGCAGTGAAAAAGAAGCCCGCGATGTTCGCCATGCTCGCAATCGCGGCGATCGTGACCGGCGCGGCGATCATCAGCGGCATCTATGTCATGCGCCGCCTGCGGCTCGCCGAACAACCGGTGCAATCGGAACTGCTGACAGACGAGCCGCTGACGCCGTCGCTCTTCGGCGCGGTCGCGCTTTCACCGGACGGGAATCAGCTGCTCATGTTGGTCGGCCCGCCCGGCAAGCCCTCGATCGCGCTTCGCAACCTCGGGAGCGGCGAGACGAAGAAGCTGGCCGGGACCGACGGAGCGAACTTCCCCTTCTGGTCGCCCGACTCACAACACATCGCTTTCTTTGCAGGCGGAAAACTGAAGACGATCGGCGCGGGCGGCGGAACGGTTCAGAACCTTTGCGATGCGAAGCAGGGACGCGGAGGTTCGTGGGGGCGCGACGGTGTCGTCGTATTTGCCCCCGATCTCCGCTCGGCCATTCACAAGGTCAGTGAAAACGGCGGCTCCCCTGTTCCGGTAACGCATCCCGCAGCGGGTGAAAGTCACCGTCAGCCGGTCTTTCTGCCGGATGGAAAGCGATTCCTGTTCGCATCGCGCGCAAAGAACGGGGACAGCCTCTACGCGGGGTCGGTCGACGGCAAGCTGCAACAGCGCGTCATCGACAACGGATCGAATTCCGTGTTCGCGCGCGGCCGGTTGTTCTTCGTCCGCGACGGCAATCTCGTTTCGCAGCCGTTCGATCCGGCGAAACTGGCATTGAGCGGCACGGTCACTCCGGTGGCGGATCACGTCGAGTACTTCAAGGTGCGCTCGATCGGGAACTTCTCCGTCACTGAGACGAAGCTGGTTTACGTCAGCGAAGCGTCGGGACGAAGCGAGATCGTCGTCCACGACCGCGGCGGCCGCGAGATTCCGGCGAGCGCTGCCGCCTACCACATCCTCGACATCTCGCCGGACGACCGCACGCTCGCGGTTGCGGTCAACGAGGACTTCGAACAGGGCGACGTGTGGCTCGTCCAGCTCGCGGGAGGGACGAAGTCGCGACTCACGTTCCTGGACGCCGGAGCGCTCAGCGGCGCGTTCTCACCCGACGGCACCCGCTTCGCGATGTCGGCCGGCTTTTTTGGCCAGGACATCGCAGTCGACATTCGTTCCCTCGTCAGCAACGACGTGCAGAGGATCTTCAAGACGCGCGGCGCCTGCGTCGTAGCCGGCTGGTCGCACGACGGCCGGTATCTGGTCATCGATACACAGGGCTCGAAGACCGGCTTCGACGTGCAGAAGCTCGACATCGCTACGAAGACGGCCACACCGATCGTGCAGAGTCCTGCCGACGAGGTTTTCCCGGCGTTGTCGCCGGACGGGAAGTGGCTCGCGTACGTGTCGCTGGAGTCGGGTGCCCCCGAGGTGTATTTGACGGCGTTTCCATCCGGAGAGGGGAAGTGGCAGGCCACGCAGGATGGCGGCAATGTGCCGCGCTGGTCGCGGGATGGCAAACAACTGTTCTTCGTAAAGGACGATCGCCTCATGGCCGCCGGGTTTCAGGACGGCGCCGTGCCGCGGTTCGGTTCGGCCGCGGCGCTTCCGATCCACATCGTTTCCGACCGGATCTTCATCAACTCGTATTCGCCCTACGCCGTCACCGCAGACGGCCGTTTCATCAGCACGCAGCCGGCCGACAACACGCAGCCGACCATTCACCTGGTCACGAACTGGGCCGAGGTCGCCGGTCGCTAGCGCCTTTCAGCCATCAGAGGCACGTAAACGCCGCGAGACATTCTCGTGACGATCCGTGAGCGCCATCCAACGCAAAGCTTGTGGTGTGACATCCTCGTCCTGTGTATCAACAGCAGCCCGGAGGAGTGAGAAATGAAGATCAGCCGCCGGTCTTTTCTCAAGACTGCCGCAGCAATCGGTGCGTCGCTCGCATGGGTCGGACCGGCCCGCGGCTCTCGTGTCCACTGGCGTGAAAGGCGTGATCTCTATCCGCAAGGAGTGGCCTCGGGCGATCCCGACCCGCACAGCGTGCTTCTTTGGACGAGGCGTCCGTTCACCGACGGCACACGCCATCTCCTGACCGTCGAGGTCGCGGACGATGAGGCCTTCCGCCGGGTCATTGCGCACGCGCAGACACCGATCTCGAGCGCCTCGGACTGGACCGCGCGCGTTCTGATTGGCGGACTGAAGCCGGCGCGCACTTACTGGTACCGCTTCACCGATGCCGACGGAAATGGCAGCCGGGCCGGCCGCACGATCACGGCGCCATTGCCGAGCGATCCCCGCACGGTGAACTTCGCATTCGTGAGCTGTCAGGATATCAACGAGGGCAAGCTCAACGCCTATCGCCGGATGATTTACGAGGATGAACGCGCTCCGGCCGCCGAACAGCTCGATTTCGTTCTCCACCTCGGTGATTTCATCTACGAGGTGGTCCAGTATCCCGACGAGGTGAAGACACGCTACGACCGCACGATCTATGAGGTAGCGCGCATCCCGGACGGCCACAAGGTCGGCAACTTCCACATCCCGCTGACCCTCGATGGCTACCGGGCCGTCTACAAAGGCTATCTCGCCGATCCCGACCTTCAGGACGCACGCGCGCGCTGGCCGTTCGTCTGTATTTGGGACAACCACGAATTCTCGTGGCAGGGTTGGCAGAGCATCGTCAAGGCCGGGGCATTCGAGCGGCCCGGCCAGAGCATCAAGGTCGCGGCGAATCAGGCCTGGTTTGAATACATCCCCGCACGAGTCACCCGGGGGAACCGGTTGCTGGAACGCTTCGATCCACCCGCTGTCAAAGACGAGGCCATCAAAGAGTTCGACAGCAATGGGCTGGGGGTGGAACCGAACAACCTGACCGCGATCAATAGCCTCAGGGCCTACCGGGCGCTGCGTTACGGCCGGCACCTCGACCTGATCATCACCGATCAGCACAGCTATCGCAGCGCGACTCCCTTCAGCGATCCGTCTCTCGGAGAGCTCGGCGGCAACGAGTTCATCGCAATGTTTCCTGAGTCTGAGATGCAGGCCCTGGACGGCGGGCGCGCCTTCAACGGCGGGAATCCTCCTCCGGAAATCCGCTTCAACGATGCGCATGTTCCCAACCCGCAACGGAGCGCGCCGCCGCAAACGCTTCTCGGGGCGGAGCAGAAGGCGTGGTTCAAGGACAAGCTCAAGATCTCGACGGCGACGTGGAAAATCTGGGGGAACTCGCTGCCCACGCTCGATCTGCGCGCCGACCCGCAGAACCTGCCCGCTGGTCTCACCAAGGAGTCCTGGCCCAAGGACGCTTTCGCATCCATGGGCGGGGGGGACTACAGCACCGCCTGGGTCGAGCGCGCTGAGATCTACCAACTCGTGCGCGACGCGAAGATCACGGGTTTCGCCATCGTCTCGGGTGACCGCCACAGCTTCTGGGCCGGATATGCGTCAGCGGAGCTTCCGCCCGGCAAGTTCGAGCCGGTAGGCCTGAGCTTCGTCGGCGCGTCGCTCGTCAGTCCCGGCGCCATGGAGGCCTATGAGAACTCCAAATTTCTCAAAGACGCTCCGCTGCGGCCGCTGTTTCTCGCGGACAGAGAGGCCGGGGCAAAGCCCGACTGGACCTTCAACATGCTGCTGAGGCACGGCGTCCGTTCCTGCCTCGAATATGCAAAGAGCTTCGACCTGAAGCGCGCCCGTTCGCTGTCCAACCCGGATCTCGCTCCACACCTCGAGTTCGTCGATATGGGAGGACACGGTTATGCGAAGGTCCGATTGTCGGCCCAGGAGATGCGCACCGAGTTTGTCTGCATCCCGCGCCCCATTACCCGTAGCGAAAGGCCGGACGGCGGGCCAATCCGTTATCGGGTGTCACACACGGCTACCCTGTGGAAGAAGGGAGAGCGCCCGCAGTTGAAGACATCGGTTCTCGAAGGCGACGCTGGACTGTCGATTTGAGAGGACTCGCCCAGACAGCTCTTCAGGCCGCTTGGGATGGTTGGCGTCCAAATGCATTGACGCATCGCTGAACGGGTGCAATCATTGACTGCATTGAGGGCAGTGATGGCAAGTCTGACAATCCGCCAGCTCGACGAAAAAACCAAGGCGCGACTCCGTATTCGTGCCGCCCGTCATCGTTGTTCGATGGAGGAAGAGGCCAGACGAATCCTGCGCGCCGAACTTACCCGAGAAGAGGGCGGCTCCGCTTCAGAGCTGCTTCGGTCGGTTCAGCGGCGATTTGAAGGTCTCGACATCACCGAGCTACAGATTCCCGCGCGTGAGCCGATGCGCAAGCCACCCAAGCCCGCTCGATGATCATTCTCGATACCAACGTCATCTCCGAGCTCATGAAGCCGGAACCTCACCGGGGCGTGGTGAAGTGGGTCGACGGTTTGTCGGCCGCACGACTTTTCACGACCAGCATTACCAAAGCGGAGATTCTTCACGGGATTTTCCTGTTGCCTCCTGGCCGTCGGCGTCAGGCTTTCGAACGCGCTGCCGAAGGGTTATTCGAAGAGGACTTTTCCGGCCGGGTGCTCCCTTTCGATGCTGACGCATCACTTCCCTATGCAACGATCGCGGCAAGACGCCGCGCTGCAGGTCGCCCGATCTCTCACTTCGATGCGCAGATTGCGGCGATCACGGCGGCGAACATGGCCGTCCTGGCTACCCGCAATGTTGCTGATTTCGAGGACTGCGGAATCGATTTGGCCGATCCATGGAAGTCGTGAACTGATAGTCACTTCACTGGCGCGGTGGTCTTCACCACGGGCGCCGCACTGATGAACGGACGGATGCCGAGCGCTTCATCGACCTCGGACGGATTGATCGCGCAGCCTTGTGTAATCACCAAGACCGGCTTCCGGATGTCTGCGATGCTGGTGGTCGGGTCTCCGTCGAAAAGGACGAGATCCGCGAGCTTGCCCGGGCTCACGCTGCCGCGATCCGTTGCGCGCGCAACCTTTGCGGCATCGCGTGTGGCGATTTGAAGCGTTCGCGCCGGTGTCATTCCGGCTGCTACGTAAAGCTCCAGCTCACTCTGCAAGGTGAATCCGGGGATGGCGTCCGTTCCCGCGATGATCGGGACTCCTGCGCGATGCAGACGTCCGACGAACTCGACCATCTTCGCGTACGACGCCTCGTAGCGCTTCGCCGTCGCGTCGTCGGGAATCTTCATGCCTCCGGAGCGGAACCCTCGCTGCACGTCCGGCGGCATGTGATCCATGATCGCGGCATACGGAGCGGGCACGTCGCCGTCGCGCTGCTTGAGGAAGTCGAATGTGGCGAGCGTGGGGTCGCAGACGACCTGCTTTTTGGCCAGAAGGGCGATGAAGTCCTGGACCGGCTTGGAATCGAAGTCGAGCGACGCGGTTTTCTCGGCCGGCAGGTAGAAGCGTTCGAGCGTACGCGTGTCGGTTTCCGGGGTGACGAAGAAATTCAACATCAGCTGATTGACGTGCTGGATCTCGTCGAATCCTGCATAAACGGCGTCCTGAGCCCGCATGAAGACGGGAATGTGCCCGCTGACCCGCAAGCCCTTGCTGTGCGCATACGCGACGGTCTCGCGCACGATGTCCTTCGGGAATGAGTTGTAGATCTTGATCTGCGGGTAAGCGTGTGCGGCGTACCAGTCCACCGCCTTTCTTGCGCCGTCGAGATCCTTGATGACGAAACCACCGCGAGCCGCGTTCTTGCTCTCGCCTTCGATGAAACCGGCAGGCACGATCTGCGGCCCGAGAAGCTCACCCGCCGCGGTCTGGTCGATGATGTGCTGCACGGTGGTGTTGTCGTTTCCCATGTCACGCGTGGTGGTCACGCCGGCGGCGAGATTGAGTCCGCCCTGCCAGTAGCTGATGTGGCCGTGCATGTCGAAGAGTCCGGGCAGGAGCACACGGCCGCCGCCGTCGATCTCGTTGTCAGCGGCGGCGGTCGACGTTCCGGCCGGAATGACCGACGTGACGCGTCCGCGAAGGGCGAAGACGTCGGATGGCGCGCCCAGCGTCGCCGTCTCGCTGTCGAACACGCGAACGTTACGGATGGCCGTGAGTCCGGGCAGCGGGTGCCGGAGTCTCGCCGCCATATCCTTCAGCAGCCTGGCTTCAGCGGCCTGCTGGCGCGCTTCCAGTCCCTCGAGCTCCGAGTCCCATCCTTCTTCGATCGCGCCGAGGAAGCCGGGAACGATGAAAGCGAAGAGGCGCGGCTTCGCGTCCGTGGTCGCCCAGAGGAAGGTCGGAGTGAGCCCCTGTCCTGTCTGGGCGATGAGCTGCACGTTCTGCGAAACGTCGCCACGCTTCACGACCGCGCTTTCGATCCTCTGTTGCGTGAGCGTGCCGCCGGGCAGAAGGGCGAGTTTTCCGTCGGGCCGCGACGCGACGGCTGCAATGGAGAGTGAGGCTGGCTCGAATGTCCCGTTGAGCGGAACATACATCGCCGGTCCGCTGACGGCCTTGGTCCCTTTTTCCGACGTCGAGTGCCATTCGGCGTTGTCGCCTTTTCGCGAAAAATGCTCATCGACGACGGAACCGAACGTGGTCGTCCCCTTCGCCTGGTATTCACTGAGCGTTCCGTCGGCCGCGACGCGGAACTGCTCGTCGATCTCCGGCCCGCGGCCGTTGTCCTTGAAGATGTAGTGGACCTTGACCAGTCCGTCGTCGGAGCGCGTGACGATCTGTTCCCCCGCTTTCGTCCCATCCGAGACGTAGATGGTCATGCGGGTGACCGATGCGGCTTGGACGCTGAATGCCAGGAGGACGGAGGCGGATACGTTCGCGATGCCGCGGCGAAGAGTCATGGATCGCTCCTTATCGAGATCGAGTTCGAATTCGAGCCAGTCTACCCGGAGGCATACGCGCCAGGGAGGTCGGTCGCAGAACGTTTCCACGTACGTAATCAACGCGACGCTGGCGCGCACGCACTAACTTCACCGCTCGTGCTCCGTACTGTCATGACATGAGCGCGCCGGTTCTTCACTTCGCTCGCAACTGTTTTCCGGCCTCGATTCTCCGCACGCGAGCGGTCGCCGATTTCATCGTCACCGAGACTCGATACGAGTCGTTTGCGTCACTTCCTCGCCACGCGCATGAATACGCCTGCGTCGTGTTCGTGTTGAGCGGGAGCTTTCAGGAACGCTTCGACGCGCACGAGCGCACGGGCGAACCGGGAATGGTCATCGTCCGTCCGGCAGGGGAGCCCCACGCCGATCGTTATCTGCGTGCGGGCGGCCGTTGCCTGAACATCGAGCTGTCGCCCCGGTGGGTGGCGGAGGCCCGCAAAGAGTTGCCGGTTCTCGATCGCTCCACGGCCTTTCGCAGCAACTTGGTCGCGTTCTTCGGGCGCCGGTTGCAGGAGGAGCTCGCTCATCCCGACGATGTGTCGTCGCTGGCCATCGAGTCGCTGACGATGTCGATGCTGGTCGAATCCGCGCGGGCGGAACGGCGAACCACAGAAGCGCGGTCTGCGGCCAGGGGACCGTCGTGGCTGCAGCGCGTGAAAGAAAGGATTCAGGACGATCTTTCCGCGCGCGTGACGCTCGAGGACCTGGCCTCTGAGGCCGGCGTCCATCCCGTTCATCTGGCCACGACATTTCGAAGGTTCCACGGAATCACGGTGGCCTCGTACCTGCGGCAGCTACGTGTCGAGTACGCGTGCCGCGAGCTGATCGGATCCGACGCGCCGATTGCCGACATCGCCCTGGCCGCCGGTTTTGCGGATCAAAGCCACTTCGGCCGCGTCCTCAAGCGCGCTTCGGGGATGACTCCCGCGGAGTATCGGGCCGCTGTTCACTAGTGCCGCTTCAAGAGGGATCGGCTAACTTCGTTTTTCACGAGAGCACGACCGGGCTTACCACAGAGACACAGCGCGGCAGAACCGCAACCAAGTCGCGTAGGTTGGTCATGTGTGGATCACCGCCACGCGGCTTTTTCACCACAGAGACACAGAGACGCAGAGGGGGACGGAGAAGGCCAAATCAAAAATCAAAAGGATTGCCTTTCTCCGTCCCCCTCTGCGTCTCTGTGTCTCTGTGGTAAGCCCTGGTGCGAACGTACCTATTCACGGACACGAGCAATCCACGTCGACACTCACCCCGCGCAAGAAGAGACGCCGCTGTCCACTAAATGCGTTCCACATCCTTAAAAACGTTCTATCGCCACGAACGGCAGACAAGTAGCTTCCAGGCATGATTCGTCTGCTGAGCCGCCTTCTCCTCGTCACTGTCGCATGGTCGATCTTCTCCTCGGCGTTGAAGGGTGCCGATCGGCCGGCGGGGGTGATGCAGCAACCGGCCGTCAGCCGCACGCACATCGCGTTCGTCTACGACGGACAAGTCTGGGTCGTGCCGCGCGGAGGAAAGACGGCGCGAGCGGTGACGAGCTCGAAGGGGCGGAAGTTCGATCCGCGCTTCAGTCCGGACGGCAAGCGCCTGGCGTTCGCGAGCGGTGAGTACTCGAACGCACTGAACCTCTACATCGTGCCGGTCAGCGGCGGGACGATGTCACGCGTCACCTGGCTTCCGTCTCACCAGATCCTCTGCCAATGGACCAGCGACGACCGGCTGCTCTTCTATACGAACTCCCAGTCGTTCGTGAATTGGGAGATGGAGCTCTTCACCGTGTCGCCGCGCGGCGAGCTTCCCTCACGCCTTCCCATCGCCTATGGAGCCGACGGGGCGCTCGACGAGACGGGAGAGTGGCTCGCGTACACGCCGCAGTATCCGAGCAGTCTGATCCATCAATGGAAGCGCTATCGCGGCGGTGCCGCGCCCGATGTTCGACTCCTCAATCTCCGGACGCGCCAGTCCCTGAAGGTCAGCGACTGGCAAGGCTCCGACCTCCAGCCGATGTGGCACGGGCGAACGCTGTACTACGTCTCCGATGAAGGGGCCGAAAACCGACGGAACGTGTGGGCCTACGACACGAGGACCAGGACGCGGCGGCAGATCACGCACTTCCGCGACTTCGATGTCCGAAACGCGTCCATCGGCGGCGGCGCGATCGTCTTTCAGCAGGGTGCGGACCTGCGGCTGCTCGATCTGTCGAACGAAACGTCCACCGTCCTCCGGATCGACATCCCTCCCGCGCTGCGCCCGCCGGCGCAACGAGTGGTCGATGCAGCGCAATTCATCACCGCACGTCAGCTCTCGCCCGACGGCCGCGAACTCTTGCTCGAAGCGCGCGGCGATCTCTGGATCGGGTCCCGCAATCTGACTTCGACCAGCGGCGCGTTCGAGCGCGAATCCTCCCGCAGTCCCGACGGCAAGTGGATCGCCTATTCGTCGGATCGCACCGGCGAGAATGAGATCTATGTGCGATCCATCAGCGGCACGGATGAGCCCCGGCAATTGACGCGGTTCGGCAGCGGCTATCGCTTCCGGCCGGTCTGGTCTCCGGACTCGCGAAAACTCGCGTTCGCCGACCAGACCAGCTCGATCCATGTGGTCGATGTCGAGCGGGCGTCCGTGGAGAGAGTCGGCGCCGACCCGTTCAACGAGCAGCCCGAGCTGGCGTGGTTCGCCGACTCCGCTGCCCTCGCCTACACGCGCACCGAAGAGAACTACGTGTCCACGATCTGGCGCTACGACCTGGCCACGAAACAGAGACAACGGCTGACCGCGAGCGCCTTTCACTCCGCCACGCCCGCATTCGATCGCGCGGGCCGGTACCTGTTCTTCATCAGCTACCGAAACTTCGCCACACCGGTCTACGACTGGACGACGGGTCAGGCCGTCCATCGCGCCACGAGCGTATTGATGGCCGTACCTCTTAGCACGCTAGGAGGCACGTTCGACGCGGACGCGGTGGAGCGCAACGCCGTGCGCCTCAGCACCGCCACAGGCGCGATCGCGGGACTGTCGGCCACCAGCGACGGCGACGTGATCTTCGGCTTCACCTCGACATCGGGCGAGACCTCCGTGCGGCGGTACGACGTGGACGAAAAGAAGGAGACGGTCATCGACGCAGCGACGAACGATTTCGAAGTGGCCGCGGACGGCCGGCACATCCTTCTCGTTCGCAACGGCAGGTACTTCGTGCGCGACCTCGCTGCCGCCGAGGCGCCCGAGTCGGAGATCACCCTGCCTGAAATGAAGGTCACGATCGATCTTCGCGCGGAGTGGCGGGAGATCTATGCCGACGCCTGGCGCATCGTGCGCGACTACTTCTACGCACCGAAGGTCCAGGGAGCGTTCGACTGGGATGAAGTCGGTCGCCGGTACGCACCGCTCGTGGAACGCGTCGATACCCGGCACGATCTGAATTGGGTGCTTGCGCAAATGTTGGGTGAGGTGGGCGTCGGTCACGCGTACATGGGCGCGCCGGGCGACGTCGGTCCCAGCCAGCCCTCCCACAGCATCGGCATGCTGGGTGCCGATTTCGCCCTCGAGAACGGCGCCTACCGCATCACCCGCATCCACGAAGGCGCGCCGTGGGCCGATGGCGTTCGCTCACCGCTGCGCGGCGTTTCCGCGGGAGAGCTCCTCTTCGCCGTCAACGGCGTCCCCTTGGACACGGCGAAGGATCCACGGCTGGCATTCGACGGCCTGGCCGGGAAAAGCGTCACGGTTCGCGTGGGCTCCAGCCTGGCGAATGCTCGCGACGTAGAGGTCACACCCGTCGCCGGCGAAACGGAGCTCCGCGCGGCGGCGTGGGTGGAGCGCAATCGCGCCTGGGTCGATCAGGCCAGCGGCGGCCGCATCGGATACCTCCGCGTGTCCGACTTCGGCATGACCGGCTTCAACTCCTTCATGGCCCAGCTTGGAGGGCAACTGACCAAAGCCGCCTTGATCATCGATCCGCGCTGGAGTCCCGGCGGCTGGACCGGCGGACTGCTCGCGGAAACACTGAGCCGTCCCGAGCTCAACTTCCTGACGTACCGCTACGCGGCGACGACGTGGCCGGCCATTCGCCTCGGCGTGCATCACGGGCCGAAGGCGCTGCTGGTCAATCACCTGACCGTTTCCGCGGGCGAGAACTTCGCGTACTACTTCCGCAAGCTGAAGCTCGGGCCGCTCGTCGGGTCGCGCACCTGGGGTGGCCTGACAGGAATCAACCCCGTTCCCTCGCTGATCGACGGCGGGTCTCTGAACGTTCCGGCCGCGCCATTCTCCGATCGGGGCCAGTGGATCATCGAAGGCCACGGAATCGAGCCCGACGTCGTGGTCGAAGACGATCCGGGATCGCGTACGGAGATGGGGATCGACCCTCAGCTTCAAGCCGCCGTGCGAGAAATGATGAAATCCATCGGGGCGGCCGCCGGACAATGACCGCCATGTCCCGGCCGGCGAGACGACGGGTTGGAGAAAACGAGGCTATGGGCGCGTCGCCCAGCGGGCCCTGATCTGCTCGAGCCGCCCGTTCGCGGTGATGATCCTGATTCCCTCGTTGTACTGCCGCAGCGCGGGCAGTCCGTCGGGATGGGCGATGCTCACGGCGAAATATCCCTCCTCGCTGCTGGCGCTGGTGAACGCGATGCGTACAAGGTTCTCCACATCCGCATCTTTCGCCCAGTGACCGACGCCGGTCAGGGGATTGGACATCACCATCACCGCGTCGATCCGGCCGAGCGCCAATTTCTGCAGATTGGCCTGCTCGGAGATGTTCTCCTCGAACACCATGCCGCGTGCCTTCGCCTCCATCACCGTCTTCGGATACTCATAGCCTCGGATCGTGCCGACGACGACCCCCTTGCCCAGATCCGCTTCGCTCCTGGTAACCAATGGCCGGGCCCGATTTTCATAGTAGACCGGCGTAACTTTGATCAGCGGCGTGTCGGCGAACTCGATCCGCCCCGCGAACGACGGATCCCACGACATGCTCACGCACGCCGCGGCCTCTCCGCGCAGCACCTTGTGTTTGCAGCGGATGTAGGGGACGACTTTGAATTTGATCCGCACGCCGACAGCCTCGAACGCCGCGCGCACGACGTCGTTCGCGTAACCGGTGCCGTCGGGCCGTGAGAAAGGGTCGGCCGCGTTTTCGACGTAGATCTCGAGCATCCGGCCCACGGCGCGGGCTGCGGGCGTCACGCAGAGAAGCTGCGCGATCACCAGCATTCCGAGCAACTGTCGGCTTCTCATCGGATGCCTTGATTGGTTACGGTTGCTGAGAGTGTAAATGAAATCCATCGGGGGCGACCGCCGGAAGTCCGGAAGTGACAGTCGGGCAGCGATGACCTACAGTGCCCCGGCATGCACCGTATTTGGTTGCTCCTCCTTCTCGCGTCCACCGCGAACGCCGGCATCGTTCTCGATCAGCAGCAGCCGCTCATCGAGCCCGCGCACGTCACACGGGCCATCGGGGGACCGTCGGAGCAGCAGCTGGCCCAGACCGTCACGGCCGGCATCAGCGGGCGGCTGGTGGAGGTGCATGTGCCGGTCGCGTGCGGTAGCGGCGAAGTCATTCTGGAGATTTCAGGCCTGAGCGCCAGCGGAGCGCCGGGCGTACCGACTTTCGCGCGCGAGCTCAGGCCGGCCGGTGAGTTTGCGCCGGTGACCGATCCGCCGGTGTTTCATCGGTTCGTGCTCGATCCGGCGCCGCGATTCGATGCGGGGGATCGCTTCACGATCTTGCTGCGCGACAACACGGGCGCGTGCGAGATGTGGCTCAGCCCAACCGGCGACGCCTATCCGCGCGGCGACGGCTGGTTCATCAACAACGATCCGCCGACGACGGACTGGACGCGGAACGCCGATACGCCGGAACCGTTCCAGGACTTTCCGTTCCAGACCTTCGTCGATGACACGCCGGCGCCTGTCCATCACCCGTCGCCGTCATGCATCGTCACCGGCTTCGGAACCGGCTTTGTCCCGGGCGGTCTGCCGGTCTGCCGCTGCCTGCAGGATCAGGGGCTGCGCGAGCTCCGTTGCGCGCTCTTTCATCCCGACTTCTTCCTCTTCCGGCGCACGCCGTGGCCGCTGAAGCCGGAGGAGAAGTACAACGTGAAGTGGACGCTGGTCCCGCTCGGCCAGCTCAAGGGCGTGCTCGAGGTGAGTGAAGGGCTCGGATTCAAAGGCCCGCTGACCTTCTTCGTCGATCAGCTGCCGCCCGGCCAGAGCGTGACGCTCGAGTATCCGGCCCAGGCCGGGAAGGCGGGCCAGTCCAAGGTTGAGAGTACGATCGTCTTCACGAAGGCGGGACAGCAGCCGGAGACAGGCAAGATCCGGACAGTGCTCGAAGTGACGCCGAAGCCGTAAGCTTCGCAGCGACGTCAGCTGCCGCCGGGCCGCGGATGCTGCTCGAAGAAGCGCCACATTTCCGCCGTGGCGTCGAAGTCTTTGATCGTCTTTCCGGCGAACCATTCCGGCAAGTCCACGCCGCCCGGCCAGGTGTGGCCGCCGTCGCGTAGCGTGTAGAGCGCGACGGTCGCGTCGTTCGCGCACGGTCTGTACTGGCGGAGGGTTACGCCGTCGCGGATCTCGGTGTCCTGCGCATTGGGCGCGCACCGATTCCTGCGCGCCCAATCGGCGCCAAACTTGAGAAACGGCGCGAACTCCGGCGCGATCCAGGAGGAGCCGCCGTGATACGGCGCCATGGGGTCGCGGAGGCCATGAATGCCGATCATCGGTACTGGCTGCGCCGACTTGCACGACGTGGACGGCAAGAGCAGGGCCGCTCCCACCATTCCGATGGCGGCGAAACGGTCGGGCATCCTGCATGAGAGGACAAAGCTCATCCCGCCTCCGTTGGAGAGGCCGTTGGCGTAGATGCGCTTCGGGTCGATGTTGTATTCACCGCGCAACTTGTCGATGAGATCGGCGATGTAGCGCGGGTCACGTTCCCCGGTCATGTTCCAGACGCGCGGCCCGGGCGTGTCCCGGCCAGCGGGGTAGACGACGAGAAAGCCTTCGCGATCCGCGAGCTCGTTCCAGCGCGAGAGATCGCGCTGCTGCGCCGGCCATCCACCCGCGCCGTGCAGGCTGAGGACGAGTGCCGCCGGTTTGGTGCGGTCGAGGCTGCGCGGAACGTGGAGGAGATATTCGCGCCGCTCACCGGACGAGACAATCGCACCGTTGTTGCGATTCTTCGCGTGGAACGACACCGCCTCGGTGATGGCCAGTACCGCCGGAAGCGTCAGGATCACGAGAGCGGTTTTCATCGATGTCGATTCCCCGCCACGGCCAGCGGCGCCGCAGCCAGCCGCACGAATGGAACGACGAGCATCGCCACGAGCAGCAGGAAGTAACGGCGGAAGAGGATCTCCGGCAGGATGAAGGCCAGGACGCCATACAGGGCAAGGACGCAGGCATCCCACGCGATCGCTCCGAATAGGAGCTGCTTTCGCGTGAACAAGCCGCGCTCGGCGCCGCGCTGCATCACCCGCATCGCCAGCACGAGCTTGAGTGCGACCAGCGCCGCCATGAGCCACGGGATCGAGCTCAACGCCACGGCGGTCCGGTAGCGGCTATCGAGAATCCAGCCGAGGGCCAGAAAGCCGAGTGTGACCAGCACGAGAGTCGCGAACACGATCCCCTTCACGGCCCAGTCGCGGCCACTCATGGCGATGTAGAGGCCCTGCACGAGCTGCTTCCAGGTCGAGCCGGCGAGGCCGGCGAGAATGAGAAGCCCGAGGATGATCGCGCGCGGCCGGCCCAACGCATCGTCTACGTTGCGAGCGATGGTGAGGATCGGCTCCGCCGCATCCGAGGCCAGGAGCGCGACCGGAACGGCGACGGCGACAATCATCCACGCCGCCAGTGTGCTGAGCAGCGCCGCCTGCCATTTCGCAACCACGAGAGCCCGGTCTTCGACCGGACGCGTGGCGATGAATGGCGTGATTCCGTAGGACTCGGACGCGTTCGCGCTCGATTTGGCGACGGTCGCTGCGACGAAGATGGCCAGGAATGCCGGGAGCAGGAGCGACGCCACGACGACCTCGACGACGATGACCGGCGTCTCGTGGAACAAGAAGAGAAGCGCGAGCCCGGCCGGCAGCACGATCGCCACGAGGAGCGGCAGCGAGCGGCCATACTGGCGCCACTCGAACCAGAGTTGCGCGCGAGCCGCCGACCGGAAATCGCGGCGCGCCGCGGAACGAGTGAACGCGGGTGCGAACTGTTCCGCCACGCCCCAATCGGGCACGTCGCCTCGTCGCGCGCGGCGGACCGCCGCCGACGCCATGACGTATGCGAGTGGCACGAGCGGCGCGAGCAGGAGGAGCATCGTGCTCTCCCTGGCCTTGTTCTCGAGCGCGGTGAAAACCACGATGTCGATCGACACGAGCAAGCCGACCGAGATCACGATGCGCATTCCGCGAAGCGGGTAGGGCATCCAGGTCAGCGCCTGCGTCCAGGCCAGCAGGGATGCCGCGAACAACGCAGGCCAGTACTTGGGCACATCGACACCCGTCGGAAAGAGGCCCACGGTCCTCATCGCGAACCACAGCAGCGAGATCGACACACAGCCGTACAGCATCGGCCATCCCGCCAGCGCCGCCGTGGAGACGGGAAGCGTCAGCATGCGCGGCGGGTATATCGACTCGCGCGCGGCGAGATCGCCGGAGAGGCCGTACGTGAACACCGCCAGCAGATACAGGAAGGTTGCGGCGAGCGGCACGGGCACGAGCAGAGCGAACGTCGCGTCACTCATTTCGAGATCCGCCTGGTTTGTGAGGAAAACGTTCGTGAGGAAAACGACCTTGATGCAGCCGAGCGTGAGGATCGTCGCGAGCATGCCGAAGAGACCCCAGCGGTGACGCTGCCGAAGCTCCCACGCAATCGCGGCTGCCGGAGTACGCATTGGCTATACGCTGCCGATGCGCTCGACGAAGATCTCGTCGAGCGAAGCTCCGCCGTGCGCGTCCTTGACCTCTTTCAGCGGTGCGCTCACTGCAATCCTCCCCTGCCGGATCATCGTCACGTGATCGGCAACCTGCTCGACCTCCTCCAGGAGATGCGAGGAGAACAGCACCGTGCGTCCTTCGTCGGCGATGGTGCGGAGGACGGCGCCGAGGATGTCGCGGCGGACGATCGGGTCGAGGCCGGAGGATGGCTCGTCGAGCACCAGGAGCTCCGGCCGGTATGCCAGTGCGACGACGAGGCCGGCGCGCGCTTTCTGTCCTTTCGAAAGCGTTTTGACCTTCGCCGCAGGGTCGAGCGCGAACATCGTGCGCAACTCGCCGGCGTAGGCGTCGTCCCAGCCGGGATAAAAAGCGCGCGAGTAACGCATCAACTCGTCGACGCGCATCCAGCCGGGAAGATCGTTTTCCTCCGACAGATAGCCGATGCGCGAGAGCACGCCCACGGGATCGGCGACCGGATCACGGCCGAACACCCGCACGCTCCCCTCCTGGGCCCGCAACAGCCCAAGAATGTGACGAATCAACGTCGTCTTGCCGGCGCCGTTCGCGCCGACGAGGCCGTACACACCGCCGCGCGGGATCTCCAGGGTGACGGAGGACAGCACCGCGCGCGCACCGAAACGGCGCGTCAAATCCGAAACCGCGATCACTGGTTCATCGGCGGCCATTGGATTGTGGAGTGACGCAATGGTACAGCGTCAGGCCTGTGCCGCCGGTGAGTTGCACGGCGACCAAAGTCACTGCGCGAGTGCTTCCGCGACCTCTTCCGCCACGACGACCTGATTTCTTCCTCCACGCTTCGCGCGATACAGCGCCGCATCCGCTTGCTTGAGGAGCAGCGCGGGCGTGTCGGTGACGGTGGGAATGCCGGACCAGACTCCGATGCTGATGGTCAGCGCCGACCGGTGGCTGTCGTGGGCGATGAGCGTTTGTTCGATCTCGCGGCGAAACGATTCCAGCCGCTCGATCATGTCCGCGGCCGTGCCCCCCGCACCGATCACGATCAGCTCTTCGCCGCCGTAGCGGAATGTCGTGTCCGTGTCGCGGCCGAACGACTTCTGCAGCATGGCCGCGACGTGGCGCAGGCAGGCGTCGCCGAACGGGTGGCCGAACGTGTCGTTGACGTCCTTGAACCGGTCGAGATCGATGAGAGCCAGAGACATCGTGAGTCCGTTGCCGGAGCACGCGTTCCGCGTCGATGCGATCACTTCGTCGAAGTACATCCGGTTATACAAACCGGTCAGCGCATCGCGGCGGCCGATCTCGGCGAGCCGCTCGTTGACCGCTCGCAACTCCGCGTTCAGCCGGCGCAACTTCGTGGCCCAGAACAGAGTCACGATGCCGACCAGGACAAACACTCCGACGATCTGCCACAACCGCCGGTAATCGAAGCCCTGCTCGAAGCGGACGGCAATCCAGCGGTTGGTGATCTCCTGGCGTTCCCGCGGATCGATCGAATCGACGAGCTTCTGAAATACGTCGCGCAAGATCGGCTCGTCGTTGCGCGTAGCCACACTCATCAGGTTGTCGTGGCCGATCCGGCCGGCGATCTTGACGTCGTAGATCTTGTTCTGCTGCAACACCCAGCCGATGCTCATCATGTTGCCGATGAAGCCGTACAGCTCACCGTTCTGGACCTTGCTCAAACCCTCTTCGTAGCTGTCCACCTCGATCACGTGGATGCCGGGATGTTGCAGACGCAGCAACTCGATCCCAGCGAAGCCGCGCATGTGTCCCAGGCGCTTCCCCGCCACCTGCTCCAGATCCGCGACAAACGGAGCGTTGGACGAGGTGGCGATCACGCCCGGAATCACGAGGTAGGGCGTCGTGAAAGCGAGGAACGAGCGCCGTGAAGGTGAATCCATGAGCAGAGAGAAGATGTCGCACTGCCGCCGCTGTCCGAGGGCGTACGACTCGTCCCACGTCCTGGACGGGACCAGCTCGATGTTCAATCCGCCTCTTCGTGCCATGACCCGGATGAAATCCGCGGCCATCCCCACGTGCCGGCCATTGCGATCGATCCCCTCGATGGGCATCCAGTCGGGCGCCACGCACATGCGGATCGGCCCGCGGCTGCGGAGGTAGGCGAGCTCGCGGTCCGACCACCGCACCGCCGCACGCGCCGGATCGACGGCGGTCGCCGGTCCCGTCTGCGGCTGCGCCGGGACGCTCCACGAGAGCGCCAACGACATGCCCGCGATCAGCGCGGCAGATCGCAGAGGGTTCTGCATCGCCGGCGATGGTACCGCGCGAAGCCAACTTTCAAAGCAGATGTGCTAGAACGCGCCAGACGGGGATCACCATGTGCAAGACCATCAAGCAGCGCGTGAAGTTCAAGGCCGATCCGGCCACCGTCTACGATCTGCTGGCCGACGCGCGGAAGCACACCGCGTTCACCGGCAGGCCGGCGAGCATCAGCACGAAGATCGGCGGGCCGTTCTCCCTCGGGGAGAGCGATGTGACCGGGATCAACGTCGACCTCGTCCCCGGACGACGCATCGTTCAGGCGTGGCGCCACCGCCGGTTCCCCGAGGGCATTTACTCGATGGCCGCGGTCACGCTGACGCCGACGCCTGACGGCGGGACGGAGCTCGTGCTGGTGCATCGCGGCGTTCCGAAGGACCTGATCCCCGAGACCGAACAGGCCTGGCGCGATCAGTACTGGTCCAGGATCAAGGCCTACCTCGACCGCCGGGCCTGATAGCGAACGTTCACGGCTTCCCGCCCCGCCGCGCTGCCTCGATGGTGGCGATGTCGATCTTCTGCATCGGCATCATCGCTTCGAAGGCACGCTTTGCCTCATCGCCACCGGCCGCGAGCGCGTCGGAGAGCACGCGCGGGGTGATCTGCCAGGAGAGGCCCCAGCGGTCCTTGCACCAACCGCATTGGCTTTCCTGCCCACCGTTGTTGACGATCGCGTTCCAGTAACGGTCCGTCTCTTCCTGATCGTCCGTGGCGATCTGGAACGAAAAGGCCTCGCTGTGCTTGAACTCCGGTCCGCCGTTGAGGCCGAGACACGGAATGCCCACAACGGTGAAATCCACGGTCAGGACATCGCCCTTCTTGCCGCCCGGGTAGTCGGCGGGCGCCTCGTGAACAGCGGTCACCTTGCTATCCGGAAAGGTGGCGGCGTAGAAGCGCGCCGCGTCGGCCGCGTCCTTGTTGAACCAGAGACAAATCGTGTTCTTTGGCTTCATTCTCATACTCCCTTGTGCTCGATCTCGGCGAGCGCCGCAGTCTCGGCATCGCCACGTCGCTTCGGGTGTATGCAAGTTTTGGACAGCGGAGAGCCCTCTGCGCCTTGCCCCCGAGTCTCCAACGTCTTTCCGCGGCGCACGTCTGAAGCTGCAGAACGATTGGAGACCGTGTGGCTCGCCTGATCCATCTTCTTGTCGCGCTCCTTCTCGTCGCGTCCGCAGAGGCCGCCTTGCGAGGCAAGGCGGATCCGGTCATTCGCCGATTGATGAGTGAAGGCGACGTGCCCGGGCTTTCGATCGTCGTCATCCGCCGCGAAACGATCGTGTCGGAGAAGGCGTACGGCTTCGCGAACGCCGAGACACGAGCGCCGCTCACCGGACAGGCCATCTTCGAATCGGCCTCCCTCGGAAAACCGGTCTTCGCGTATGCCGTCCTGCGGCTCGTCGACGCAGGCGTGCTTTCGCTCGACGTACCGCTGCAGCAGTACCTGGCCGAGCCGGTGGCCGACGAGCGGATGAAACAGATCACCGCTCGGATGGTGCTCGCGCACACCACCGGCTTTCAGAACGAGGTGATGCCGGGACAGACGCTGACTGTGCATTTCACTCCCGGCTCGCGCTTCAGCTACTCCGGGGCAGGCTATCTTTACCTCGAACACGTCATCGAAAAGCTCACCGGGAAAGAGTTGCCCGTGCTGATGCAGGAGCTCGTCTTCACGCCCCTCGGGATGCGCGACTCCGGCTATGTCTGGATTCCGGAATTCGAAACGCGCAAGGTGTTCGGGCACCGCGCCAGCGGAAGGGTGGCGGAGCGACGCAGGCCGGCAGTGGCCACGGTGGCCACGCTGCACACCACGCCCGCCGATTTTGCGCGCTTTGTGATCGCCACGATGAAGGGCTCCGGCCTGAAGCCGGCGACGGCGCAGGCCATGCTCGCCTCGCAAAGCGCCGTCGATGAGAGTTGCTACAACTGCCTGAAGCCGGGTAGCGGAAAGATCTCCACGGCACTGTCATGGGGCCTCGGCTGGGGCATCCAGCGGACACCACGGCGCACGTCATTCTGGCACTGGGGTGAGAACAACGGCGAGTTTCAGAACTTCGCCATCGGGGACCGGAACGGGGATGGCGTGGTCATTTTCACGAACAGCGGCAACGGTTTCTCGATTATGCCCGAGGTCATCTCCGCCGTTCTCGGCGGTGCGCATCCAGCATTCGCATGGATGGGCTATGAACGCTTCGACTCGCCGTCTAAGACCGTGTTCCGTGACCTCCGGGTCCGCGGAGCGGAAGCCGCGCTCCTGGCGCCTCCGGCCGGCCAGCTGACGGAAGCGCAGATCAACCGCCTCGGCTACATGTTGCTCGACATCGGACGTGTGGGAGACGCCGTCCGTGTTTTCGAGCGCAACGCGCAGCGTTTCCCTCGATCCGGCAACGTCTACGACAGCCTCGGCGAGGCATACGCAGCGGCCGGCGAGCGCGAGAAGGCGATCACCGCATATGAGCGCGCTCTCACGCTCGATCCGGCGAACACGAATGCCGTAGCGATGCTGCAGAAGCTGCGGGAATGATGCATCGACCAGCCGATTTCAGATGGAATCGTTACCCGGACGTCACTCCGTCAGGCAGACTCCGGTCTACACTCCCGCTCATGCGTGGCAAGTTCGTTGTTGTCCTTCTTCTCCTGCTCTCCGTGCCGGCGCTCGGCGAGGTGCGGCCGACAGCCGAGGAGCTGATCGCGCTTCGCACGGCCTCGGCGCCGCAAGTCTCGCCGGATGGGAAGATGATCGCGTGGGTGCTCAACACGCGGACTCTCGATCGATCGGCAAAGCCAGCGGATGACGATCACTCCGGAGGATGGAAGACGGAGCGGCAGGTGTACGTCGCGCCGGCCGCCGGCGGAGCTCCGCGGCAGCTGACGTACGCGAAAGACACTCCCAGCGCCGTGCAGTGGTCGCCGGACAGCAACTCGATCGCATTCCTGCGCAACCGTAAGATCCATGTTCTTCCGCTGCAAGGCGGGGAGTCTCGCGCCATCGAGACCGGTGGGTTGGAACCGCAGCTCTTCGCGTTCTCCCCGGACGGCAAGTCGATCGCGTTCACTGCGGCGGCGGCACTGACCGCGGAGGAGAAGAGCGCCAAGTGGCGCAGTGGCGGAGCGAACGTGTTCGAAGGGGAATGGCGCAACGCGGCTCTGTACATCGTCGACACGGGCGGCGGCGAGCCGCGGCGCGTCACGGATGGGAAGGAGCACATCAACGCATTCGAGTGGTCGCCCGACGGGACGCGGTTCGCGCTGCTGGCCGCCCAATCCGCGGATCCTTACTTCGCCTTCGCGTTGAGAGCTCCGAGGGTCATCGCGACCAGCGACGGCAGCCTGGTGCGCCAGCTCGAGCCGGAGCCGGTACGGGTGGGCACGATCCACTGGTCGCCGGACGGCAAACGCGTGGCGTGGGAAGCAGGCGAAGATACGCTCAGTCTCCAGAACGTCCTCGCCGTCTACGATCTCGAGAGCGGCCGGAGATCGAACGCCGCCGCGAAACTCGATCCGACGCTGGCGGGCTTTGTCTGGTCGGCGGACTCGCGCTCGCTCGTCGTTCACGTCAACGAGAAAACCGCGAGCCGTTTCTATCGCCTTGCCGCGGACGGCTCGAGCGCGACGCCGCTTCCGTTCGAGGGGGCCATCGTCCGCTCAGGGCTGGCGGCCGATCGCGCACAGCAGACCGTGGCATTTCTCTCCGCCACGCCGAAGAACCCGGGCAGGGTCACGACCCTCGACCTGACCACCGGTGCGACGAACGTGGTCGCGGACCTCAATCCCGCTGTGGCGTCATGGACGATCGGAAACCAGGAGATCGTCCGTTGGAAATCGCCCGAGGGAGCGGAGCTGGAGGGCATTTTGACGGTCACACCGGACGCCAAGCCGGGCGCTCCGCCGCCGCTCCTGGTCATGCCGCACGGCGGCCCCGACGCGGTGACGAGCAACGACTTCAGTTCCATCGTGGCTTACTTCGCCACGAACGGGTTCTCCGTCTTTCGCCCGAATTACCGCGGCGGCTTCGGTTACGGTCATGCGCTCTATGCCGCCAACCGCAATCGCCTCGGCGAGATCGAGTTCATGGACATCGAGAGCGGCGTCGACGCATTGATCCGCGCCGGCAAGGCCGATCCGAAACGCCTCGTGTACGGCAGCTGGTCCTGGGGCGGATACCTCACCACCTGGACGATCGGCCACACCAACCGATATCGCGCCGCGGTGGTCGGCGCCGGCATCACCGACGTCGTCCTGCAATATGCGACGTCGGACATCAATCACGGTGCAGCCGGAGAGTGGGAGTACCGCGGGAATCCGTGGCTGCAACCCGAAAATTACGCGCGCGCCAATCCGCTCCAGTCGCTGGCAAAGATCCGCACGCCCACCCTCATCATCCACGGCGAGAACGACGAGCGCGTTCCGCTGCCCAACGCCATCCTGCTCTACCGCGCGCTCAAAGACATCGGTACCCCGGTGAGGTTCGTCACCTATCCTGACGAGCCGCACGGCTTCCAGAATCCCGCGCACATCGCCCACATGTGGGGCGAATGGCTGGCGTGGTATCGGGCTGAGCTCAGCCGCTGACGGCATCACCGTTCACTCCGGCCGCCGGCTGACCCGACTGACGCATCCGGATCAACGCACCGTGCAGTGATCTCACGAACAAGGTAATCGGAGTCGGTCACAGGTAACAGCCGGAACGCGGTCGCGTCCTCGGGGTTGTAGCGGTAGGTTGCACCCATGTACACCCTCTCGTACGAGCCGACATCGTTGGCCACCCAATCACCGGCATTGCCGACCGTGTCGAAGAGGCCGAAGGGACTGACCTGGGTTCGGTATGCGTCGACCGGCACGAGCGCCGGGGATGGACGACCTTTCTCGGGCAGTCCGGGGACATTCGCGCGGTTCGCGTCGAATCGGTTACCCCAGGGATAAACGCGTCCGTCCACACCGCGCACGGCAAGCTCCCACTCCAGCGCCGTGGGTAGTCGCATGCCCCGACTCCGGCAATACACGTCCGCTTCGTGGCGGGTCATGAGTGCCGGACAAGCGGCACACGGCAAGGTGACCAGACCCGCCACGAGGTCGCCTGGTGCTGATGGGTGGGGCAAGGTCGCTCCGGCGACAACACCGAAGATTGCTCCCAGATCCGCGTTGAGAGAGCGAAGCTGGCCAAGACCGGTCTGGTCCACGGCCGCGCTTTGTTGACGCGCGGTCAAGATGAAGGAATTGTCTACGCTGAGCAGCCCGCTTTGCACCAGCCGCTCAGCGACGGGAGCGTACTCCGCGACGGTGGGAGGCCGGATGTCGATCCAGAACGGCGTTGTGTTCTTTCGCGCCTCGTTCTCGCGACCATGGAACCACTGCGCGGCAGGAACGTAGGCCATCCCCGGATGAGCCACGATTTTCTCGGCGGGTGGGAGCTGGAATCGCAACCGCTTGCCGCCGGGATCCCACCCGGGTGTCAGCGTCAGGTGCAGCGAGAATGCGCGCTCGGAGCCGTCTCGATACGCAGCGTGAACGCGCAGGATGACATCGGATGCCGGCACCTGTACTCGAAACGTGTGGGACCCGACTGCGCGGTCCAGGAAGACGCGCTGCCTGTTTTTCTCCGGCGTCTCCTCGGTTCCGACGACACGGACCGTCCCGGCGATCTTCGAGAGACTGGAGAGGTCCACGTCAACGAGGGCATGGGTCCGATAGAAGTTGCCGAGCGCGATGACCGCGAGGGCGACAAGAGCCGCGGTACAGAGCTCGGCCGCAAGAAGGAGCCGGCGCAGGCGGCGTCGCCGCTCCTCGCGGCGCCAGAGGTCGTCGAACTGAACGCCGAGGAGCCCCGCCATCAGCCGGATCACGCCCTTGCCGGGCCCATCGTGACCGCCGTCGCGAACCGGCCGGATGTCGGCCGCGAACGGTGCTTCAGTGCGTCCATCCGGAGTTGTCTTGAGCAGTGGATGAGGAAAGCACACCGGCGGGACTCCAGCGCCGATGACAGCGTGGATTCGCCCGTCGGGACGTCTGGCCCGGAACATCTCGATTTCGCGCGGGACCCAGGACTCCGGCGCGGCGGCGTTCGGCGTGCACAGGACGATCAACTGCTCGGACAGGGACAACTCGTGGGCAATGACCGTCTCGATGTCTTCCGCTGATCGAGATTCATCCCGATCGCGAAAGATGCGCCCGAGGCGTTTCGGAACGATACCGTGCTCGCCTACCGTGCCTGCCAGCGAACGCGGCACCACGTACTCCTCTAGAGCTTTATGAAGCCACGCCGCTTGGCGGGAGTCCGCATTCCGATAGCTCAGGAATGCTTTGTATTTGAACTGCGTCCTGACTGGGTTCTCCGCCATTGACGTGAATCGTAGCCTGCCGTTCCGGCGACGATCCAAGGAGAGTGACGATTCCTTCGGATCTCAGATCCAGAAAGAACCGACGACCTCACGAGCTCCTGCTCGTCGCGGAGTCTCGCCTGGGCCGGCGGACGGTCCTCACCTTGCCGCTTCTGCCTCCTCCGCAGAAGAACTGATCGCCGCCGTCCGACTCGAGCCCCGACACGCCTACTCCCGGCGGCATGTCGAGCCTCTCCAGGACCTCTCCCGTTCCTGGATCGACTCGCCTCAGATCGCTCTCGTCGCCTTCCCAGGTGCCGTGCCAGAGCTCTCCGTCGACCCAGGTGACGCCGGTGACGAAACGGCTGGACTCGATGGTGCGCAGGATCGCCCCTGTCTGGGGGTCGACTTGATGGATCTTCCGGTCTCGATACTGCCCCACCCAGAGCGTCCCTTCGGCCCACGTGAGCCCCGAGTCTCCGCCGCCGCCGGGCGCCGGGATCGTGGCGAGCACGCGACCACTCTTCGGGTCGATCTTCTGGATGCGATCCTCAGCGAGCTGAAAGAAGTGCTGGCCGTCGAAGGCCGTTCCCGCATGCGCGGCGACGTCGATCGAGCGCAGGGTCTCCCCGCTGGCAGGATCGATGGCGCTCAACTTGTCTCCGGCAGCAAACCAGATTTGCTGACCGTCATAGGTGACTCCATGGACGTGGTCGGCGCCTGGGTAGGGGCCGTACTCGCGGACGATTTCGGCTGCGGATCGATTCATGCGCCGATCCTAGTCGCTCGGGAGTGGAGCGGGGAGTAACAAGGTCGTCGTGAATCCCAGCACGGGCGGCGTCATCCAGCGGCGGGCGCGCCCGCGGCCGACCGGCTGCACCTTGCCTGCCGCAGCAAGCGAGTCGAGTGCCCTCTGCACGGTGCGCTGGCTCGTTCCCAGGGCGAGCGCGAGGGCCGAGGTTGGCCACGACTCGCCATCGGCCAGGAAGGCCAGCACCGCCCCATGCTCGTCTTCGACAGGCCGAGCCAGCACCACGACCTCCCGTGCCTCGCGCGGCCTCAGCGCAAATCCTTGTTTCGTCGCGGACACATCGGCCAGCTTCCGAAGCATCGCGCGCAGCCGCCCAGCTTCGACGCGCAACCGGGCGCGGTGCGATTCATCGGCGTGCTTTGCACCGAAGGCGCGCGCCACGAGCGTGTCCCGCGACACATCTCCCGGCCACGCTTCGCCCAGCGTACGGGCGAGTGCGAACAACACCGGACGCGTGGCGAGCGAGACCACCATGCCGGCGTGCCGGACGACATGACGGCACGCGTCGACGACGAACGCGTTCGACGCCAGCAACGCCTCGACCTCGTCGAGCACGAGGAGTCGTTCCTCGCCATTGGTAATCAGCCGTGCCGCGGGCGTGCTCAGAACGAGGACTGCGCGTTCGACCTCCGCCGTCAGAGCGGGGATTTGTGCCTGGTGCGCGGCGCTCCCGGCCCGAGCGAGCGCATTGCGCGCATCGTTCGTCCGGAGGCGCCGCATCGCGATTCCCGCGACTGCCAGCTCGTGGGCGGTTCTCGACGCGGGAGGGAAAGGCGTGGGGTCGAGCTCGGCGAGGGCACGCTCGGCCTCGTCGAGGCGTCCGATCAGGAGGAGGCGCCGGACCTCGAGATGGCGTGCGTGGGCGGCATTGGCCAGGTCGCCATGTGCCTCGAGCGTCGCTCGCGCCGCGTCGAGCATCTTCTCGGGCCAGCCGAGGTCGCGCGAGACCAGCGCGATCTCGGCCTCGGCGACGACGCACCGCGCGCGGGCTACGGCCTCCTTCGGTCCGAAGGCGCGGGCAGCACGCCGCAGGAGGTCTTTCGCTCGAACGAGATCGCCGAGTTGCGCCATGGCGATGCCTCGAAGCGCGAGCGCAGGCGCGTCGTCGCGCAGGGCGACCCGCTTCAACGCGCCGAGGGGATCACCGGCAGCGAGTGCACGGGCCGCCGCGGTGATCAGCGAGTCCATCGGAATCCCGCCACATTTGTCACTCCCATCGTTCGATGTCCCGGCCTCAATCTACCGCACGTCGCAACCGGGAACGGTAGTGACGAAGGGAGATGAACATGACGAAACACAAGACCGGGACACGTGAAGAATGGCTGGCATCGCGGCTGGAGCTGCTGCAGGCCGAAAAGGAGCTCACGCGGCGTAGCGACGAGCTGGCGCGGCGGCGCCAGGAACTGCCGTGGGTGCAGGTCATTAAGGAATACCGATTCGAGACCGATGAAGGGAGTGCTTCGCTGGCGGACCTCTTCCGCGGGCGCTCACAGCTCCTCGTCTACCACTTCATGTTTGGGCCCGACTACAAGGCGGGATGTCCGTCCTGCTCATCGATCGCGGATGGCTTCAACGGCAGCGTCGTTCACCTGGAGAACCACGACGTCGCGTTTTCCGCGGTGTCGCGGGCGCCGCTGGCGAAGCTGCAGGCGTACAAGCAGCGGATGGGATGGACGTTCCCCTGGGCGTCCTCGTTCGGCGGCGAATTCAACTTCGACTTCAACGTCTCCCTCACCGCCGAGCAACAGCAGGAGGGGACCGTCGACTACAACTACCGGCGCGAGGCGGCGTGGACGCTCAGCGGGATCGCCGACTCATTGACCAAAGGCGGCGAGGGGCCGGTTGCCGGGCTGGCTGCCACCACCGGAACCGACGTGGCCACCTACACGCGCGAGAGGCCTGGGATGAGCGCGTTCGTGCTCGAAGACGGCGTCGTCTATCACAGCTATTCCACCTATTCGCGCGGAGTGGACGGTCTCTGGGGCATGTACCAGTGGCTCGACCGCGCGCCGAAGGGCCGCAACGAAACAGGGCCGTGGTTCCGCCGCCACGACGAGTACGACAACGCCGAGTCGCATTGCTGCGCGTCGGCCTGATCGCGAGCAACGGAGAGGACACGACGCATGGTTTCCGAGCGAGCATCCCAGCAGGCGTTCTTCAGCATCTCAGTGCTGCTGTTTGCTGCCAGCACCGCGGTGACGATCGCCTGGTGCGCGTCCATGGCGGCCATGGGCGGGATGCCGATGCCCGGCGGCTGGACGATGTCGATGGCGTGGATGCGGATGCCCGGCCAGACGTGGCCGGGCGCCGCGATGTCGTTCCTCGGCATGTGGGTCGTCATGATGACGGCGATGATGCTGCCGTCCCTCGTTCCCATGCTGTGCCGCTACCGCCAGGCGGTCGGCCGTGCAGGCGAGGAGCGTCTCGGCCGGCTGACCACGTTGGTGGGGACGGCGTACTTCTTCGTGTGGACCGCATTCGGAATGACCGTCTTTCCGCTGGGTGTCGCGCTGGCGACGGTCGGGATGCAGCGGCCGGCGCTGGCGCGCGCCGTTCCGATGGCGGCCGCTTTGGTCGTCCTCATCGCCGGCGCACTCCAGTTCACCGCCTGGAAAGCACGTCACCTCGTCTGCTGCCGGGAGTCCCCGGGCCGCGGCCGTACCTTGCCGGCGGACGCCGGCACCGCCTGGCGCCACGGCCTGCGCATTGGCCTCCACTGCAGCTACAGCTCCGCCGGCCTGACGGCGATCCTCCTCATCCTCGGCGTCATGGACCTGCGCGTGATGGCTGTGGTGACGGTGGCCATCACCGCAGAGCGTCTCGGACCGGGCGGCGAGCGCATCGCGCGAGCGATCGGTGCGGTCGTCGTTGGGACAGGGTTGTTTCTGATCGCGCGGGCAGTTGGGCTCGGATGACGCAACGGCGATCGTAATCATGGATAAGATGTTGGCGGCAGCCCGGCCGCTGCCATTTCCGGCATGAAGCCTTTTGAAACGGGACTCTACGGCAGTGTGCCGTACGTGCGTACGGGGACCCGCCAGCCGCCGATCGTGGTGCTCAGCGGCGGAAATGCGTTCATGCGCCGGTTCAACGAACAGACGGCAGCACGCGACGCGCGCCGAATCGCGAAGTTGTTCCCTCCGGATTCGGGTCTCTGCATTCTCTATTACGACCTGTCCTGCTCGGACGTGGAGGCGGTGGTCACGCAGCTCGGAGCGATCATCCGAACGCAGTTCGGAAGCGCGAAAGTGGCAGGAATCTCGTTTGGCGGTCTGCTGGCTTTGCGACTTGCAGCGGAGGGTTCGGATGTCGTTCGCGAATTGATTCTGATCGCCAGCGCACACCGATTCTCGCCGGAAGGGCGCGAGCGCATTGAACGCCAGATCGCCGACGTCTCCCGCGGTGACTTCGCGTCGATGGCCCGGCCGTTCCCATCGTTGTTCCGCCGGTGGTGGCTGACGCTCATCGCACGGCTGGCGCTCTGGGCGCGCCGGCGCACGCTCCACGAAAGGATGAATGACTCCGCGGCGATTACCGGCATGCTCGAAGCGGCGCTGCGAGCGAGTGGGATCGATGCCGGCACGCTCCGCCGTATCTGCTGCCCAACTCTGATCATCGGTGGCACGCGCGATCAGTTTTTCGACCGCGGCGCGCTCAAGGAGACGGCCGCGGCAATTGCGTCAGCGGAGCTCGTACTCGTCGACAGCGAGACGCACATGCTTCCAATCGAGCGGCCCCATGTCGTCGCGCAGGCGATTGCGTCGTTCCTGTCTGACGTGCGGCCTTGACGCCGCGAGCACCGTCGTTCACCATGCCACATCCCCGCAAGTGCAGACGAGGCGACCACCACTATGAAAACTCTTCGCCTCGTCCTTCTCGTCGTCGCATTCGGCCTGGCATTGAACCTGGCCTTCGACCTGTCGGCGGCCACGATCACCGTCGACGGCACCGGCGACACGATCGTCGTCGATGGCGCATGCACCTTGCGGGAGGCAGTCACGGCCGCCAATACCGGCGCTGCGTCGGGAGATTGTCCGGCCGGCACGGTGGGCCTCGATCAGATCCACTTCGCGATCGGGGGCGGCGGCGCGCAGTCCATCATCCTCCTCGATCCGCTGCCGGACGTCGTCGATCCCGTCACGATCGACGGAACGACACAGCCCGGCTATGCGGGGATACCGCTGATTACGGTCTTTCGGTCCTTCTCCTTCCTCTTCAGTACGTCGCCGATGTTCGCCGTGCCGATGGCCGGCGGAGGCAGCACGTTTCGCGGACTGATCGTCAGGGGCTCGTCCACCGGTGCGGCGAACCTCGAGTTGCGGTCGAGCGGCAATGTGGTCGCCGGCAACTACTTCGGCACCGACGGAACGATCTCGGAGGTCATGAGCGGCAGCGTCAACGTGTTCGTCATCGCTGCCGTGGGAGCTCCCGCATCGAATAACGTGATCGGCGGTGCGGCTGCGGCTGACCGCAACGTGTTCGGTGGAACCTTCGGAGCAGGTGTCGCGATCAACGCGGCGAGCGGAGCCATCGCCGACGCAAACTCGATTCTCGGCAACTACTTCGGTTGGAATGCCGCGAAGACGGCGCAGCTCGGCGGGCTCCTCGACGCCATCTCGGTCGGAGGCGCAACGAACACGATCGTGAGCGGAAACGCGATCGCCGGATGTCCCGGGATCGCGCTCTCGATCGGACTTTCTTCAGGGACGGTCGTGCAATCCAACGAGATCAGCGGCAATCACCTCGGCATCACGATTTCGGGCGACAACACGATCGTCGGCGCCGCGACGAGCGGCGGGCCGGGCGGAAACGTCATCGTGGGAAACGGAAATCCGAATCCCCAGACGGCCGGAGTGCTCATCTTCAGCGGAACGGGAAACCGGGTCTCCGGAAACTCGATGTCCGCCAACGGTTCACCGCCGCCGGGCATCGGCATCGATCTCTTCCCATACGGCGACACGCCGAATGATGCCTGCGATCCCGATGCAGGACCGAATCTGCTGCAGAACAAACCGGTACTGACCAGCGCCATTGCCGTTGCCGGGGATGGGACCGTCATCGTGGACGGGTCCCTGAACAGTACGGCGTCCTCGTCCTACACGATCGAGCTTTACGCGAACCCGCCTGGATCAGGCGATCAAGGTCACCAGTACATCGGCTCGGCCGCCGTGATGACGGACGCGGGGTGCAACGCCACGTTCACGTCCACGATCGCGTTCGTCCCTCCCGCCGATGACTGGACGATCACGGCCACGGCCATCGACGGAGCGAACAACACCTCGGAGATGTCGGCCCCGACAGCCATCGTGGCGCTGGACGCGCCGGCCGTCAGCAAGCAGTTCAACCCGGCCACGGTTCCGGCCGGGAGCGCGACGCAGCTGACGATCACGCTGACGAACCCGAATGCATTCGCCATCAGCGGTGTGGCGTTCACCGACAACTACCCAGCCGGTCTCGCGAACGCACCCGTCCCGAATGTGACGAACAGCTGCGGAGGAACGGTCACCGCGCCCGCCGGCGGATCGACGTTGACGCTCTCCGGCGGATCGATTCCGGCAAACGGAAGCTGCACCGTGTCGGTGTCGGTCGTCTCCGGCAGCGAAGGATCCTCGGTCAACACGTTGCCTGCCGGTTCGGTCACGAGCGCCAATGCGCCACCCTCCGCAGCTGCGGCCAGTACCACGCTGACGGTATCCGCAGCAGCCCCGGCGATGGCTGATGTCCCGATGTCTCCCGCGGCGCTGATGCTGCTGGCGATCGCGCTCTCGATGATCGGCGCGATCCTGTTGCGGCAAATCAGCAGCGGGGGTTGAGCGCGAGCTCGCGCAGCCGCTTCTCGAGAAAACGCCGCTCCGGCTCCTGTTGCGCGAGGGACAGTGCCCGTTCGTACGAGGCCCGTGCCTCGGCCGTCTGTCCGAGGCGGCGATGGAGCTCGGCTCGGGCGGAGTGGGCGAAGTGATAACCGGCGAGCTGGCCGTCCGCGAGGATGGCGTCGATCCGCCGCAGCCCCGCTTCCGCGCCGTCGCGCATGGCCACGGCCACGGCGCGGTTGAGCTCGACCACGGGCGACGGATCGATGCGTGCCAGCGCCGCGTACAGCGCGGCGATCTGCGGCCAGTCGGTGTCCGCGGCGGTCTTCGCTTCCGCGTGCACGGCGGCGATCGCGCCCTGCAGTGTGTAGCGGCCGAAGCGCCGCGAGGACAGGGCGCGCTCGACGAGGGCCGTGCCCTCCCGGATCTGCTCCCCGTTCCAGAGCGTCCGGTCCTGCTCGTCGAGAAGCACGAGATCGCCCGACGGGGACACGCGCGCGGCGCGACGCGACTCCTGCAGCAACATCATCCCGAGGAGGCCGGCCACCTCCGGCTCCGGCAGAAGATCGTGGAGCAGATGCCCTACACGGATCGCCTCCGCGGAGAGATCGGGTCGCAGAAGGACATCGCCCGACGATGCGGAGTAGCCTTCGCTGAAGAGGAGATAGACGACGTGCAGAACGGCATCGAGCCGCTCCGGCAGCTCCTCCTCCGGCGGTACCTGATACGGAATGCGCTCCGCGCGGATCTTCGCTTTTGCGCGAACGATGCGTTGGGCGAGCGTGGGGGCCGTCGTCAGAAATGCGCTGGCGATGGCCTCGGTGGTGAGGCCGCAGACCTCGCGCAGCGTGAGCGCCAGGCGCCCTTCCACCGGCAGCGCCGGATGACAGCAGGTGAAGATGAGCCGCAGACGATCGTCCTCGAGCGCCTCCGGATGCTCCGGCTCGTTGGCGTGGAGTTGCGCTGCTTCCCGCTGAGTGTCGTCAAGGAGGGCCGTCTCGGCCGTGCCCAGCCTGGCGCGGCGCCGAAGAGCATCGATGGCTTTGAATCGTCCCGCGGAGATCAGCCAGGCGCGCGGGCTGGCCGGAACGCCTTCCCGCGGCCAAGCCGCGAGGGCCGCTGAAAACGCCTCGTGCATGGCGTCTTCGGCCAGATCGAAGTCGCCCAGCAGACGGATGAGCGTGGCCAGAATCCGCCCGCGCTCCTCGTGATAGATGACGTCGAGCTGTTCGCGGATCGCATCCATCGCGCGGGGATGGTAGAGCAAAATATTTTTGAGAGGGCTGTCGAAATCGGGGGCATCCGAGCGACCAGAGGGCAAAGGAGACGTTAGCGATGAAATACATCTGCCTGGGATACATCGATCTGAAGGAGTTCGAGGCGCTGCCGGAGAGCGAGCGGGAGGCAGCGGTGGATGACTGCCTGGCCTACGACGACGTTCTGCGGGAGAACGGCCATTTCGCCGGCGGCGAGGGACTGCAGCCGCCCGGCGGCGCAGTGACGCTGCGCTGGAAGAACGGGAAGGCCACCGTCACCGACGGCCCCTACGCCGAGACGAAGGAACAGCTCGGCGGCATTCTCATCCTCGAAGCGCGCGACCTCAATCACGCCATCGACCTCATGTCGAAGCATCCCGGCGTGAAGATGGGCCCGTTCGAGATCCGCCCGGCGGCCGACATGTCAGAAATGATCGCCGTCAGCGAACAGCGGCGAGGAAAGAGGGCGGGCTAGGTCCGGCGGTTCAGGCGCGGATTTTCGTGAGGGTCGTGAACCAAGCAGATCAGGTCGTTGACGCGCTTAGAGGTGTCGCAGGCGTTCGAGAAACTCGCGATCCGCTGCATCGTGGGGACGCACCGTCTGCTTGGTTCTGATCAATGTCTCGAGGCTCGCGATCGGGATCTCCACGCCGTCCAGCTCGAGGATCTCGGAATCCCGGTCAGCCTCCTTCCAGGTAACACCGCACGCGGCGGTCATGAGGTCGACCACTACCTCGTCCGCAACGCGAATGACGTCGTAGCGTTCGACCTCATCTGCCTTCACCTCGCGAGCAGCGTTGTCGGGAAGAATGGCCAGTGCTCGCTTGATCCGCTCGATATTGTCAGGAGTAGAGTCGACCAGAAGATCGATATCCTTCGTTGGACGCTCCAGACCTCGCGCGATCACGGCGAAGCCACCGATCAGAACGTACCGAGCACCTTCGCCGTTCAGCGCTGCACAGATCTTGACGAGATCTTCCGGCCTTGGCTGGCGTGAGTACTCGCGATCTTCTCCAGCATCCACTCGTGTGCCTCCTCGAATGTCTCGAACCGGTGGACTCCGCGAGGCACGAGAGCGCGGCTTCCTCGGATACGTTCGGCCGTTTCCGTGAGCTGTCGAACTGCCTCCCAAACGTCGGGCGATAGCACCTGACGATGCCCGACGACCTTCATCCGCAGTGCGCTCCGCATGCTGCGATCATGCCGCAGCAAGACGAGCGTCGCAAGTCGGGGGCTAACGAAAGGAACGTTAAGGTGGGTACCGTCTGTAGGTTTCAGGCCCGGATTTCGCGGGGGCCGTGCGTACATGGCTCCCGTGAACCGCGACGACCCAGAACGCCGGCGACTGCTCGGTCTGTTGCGCCGGCATGGCTGGAACGCGACGTCGTTTCAGGCGATCGAGCCGGAGTTTTGTTACTGGTTCGATCCGGAAGGCGCGTGCTGCGCACGCGCCGCTCCTGACGCGCTGTACACTCGCTTCCATTCTCGCGGACATGCGCGGTCGTTTCGTGCGAGAACTGGAGTGTGGAAGATCGCTACCGCCCGGAGTGTCGATGTCCGCTGGCTCGCGGTCCTGTTGGGAGTGGCCCTGACCGCTTTTGCGGTCCGGCTGACGTACATCACCGCGCAGGTTTCCCAAGAAGGTCCTGATTCGGTCCAGTACAGAGCTCTTGCGCAGAACCTTCGGGCGCATCACGCGTTCAGTCTGGATTTGGGCCCACCTTTCGGTCCGACGATTCGCCGCGCGCCGCTCTATCCGCTGTTCCTGGCTCTGGTGGCCGGATCGGGAGACGGAATCTCGGGAGAGCGAGCTCGCGTCTGGCAAGCCGTTCTCGACTCCCTCGTGGCCGCCATGATCTGTCTGATCCTCTACGGGCTGGTCCGAATGCGGTGGGCCGTCGCGGCCGGGATGGTCTACGCGCTTCATCCTGCCGCGATGCTGTACGCGAGCTCGATTCTCTCCGAGAGTCTTTTCACCTTCCTGGCAACACTGGCCGTGACGGTTCTGCTGTTCGGCATTCGCCGGGACGGACTGGCCTGGATCTTCGCGGCAGGCCTGCTGATGGGGCTGGCCGCGCTGGCTCGGCCGGTGGCGGCGCCGTTCTTCCTGATCGTGGCCGCCGCGATCTGGTGGTCGCGCATGAGCATCCGCAGGCCGGTGGCCATGGCAGTCGTGTTTTCCGCGGCGACGCTCGCGGTCTTGACTCCATGGATCGTTCGGTCGAGCGCGGCGGCTGGCCGGTTCGTCCTCGTCAGCGCCACCGGTCCGGTGAACTTCGCACTCGCCACCGCACCCGCGCCATGGAACCTCAATGATCAGTCTTCGATCTGGCAGACCGAGCACTATTGGCGGGAGAACCCATGCGGTCGCGCGCTGAGGGACGCACGCACGCCGCCGGAATCGGCTCGCGCGGACCAGACCTGTCTACAGGTGGCATTACAGGACCTGCGAAAGAATCCTCGGTACTACATCCGGAATCGAATCAGCCAGCTCGTTCACTTACCTCTCACGAGCTTCGATGTCGCCACGGGCAACTCCTCTTCCTTTCACACCGCTCTGCAACAGCGGGCCTGGGCGGTTCTGGGGATGAAGCTCGGATTGTTCACGGTCTTCTCGCTCGTCCCGCTCCTGGCCGGGATGGTTGGCCTCTTCGTCGGAAAAAGATCCATGGAGAAGACCTTGTGCGGCGCGCTGTGGGTGTTCACGATCCTGATTCACCTGCCGGGCTATGTGGAGTACCGCTATTTCTTCCCCGCCGTGCCGATGCTTCTGATTACGGGCGCTTTCGCGTTTGATTGGTTGGAACGAACGTTCACACCCGAACCCAATCCATGAACCAGTTGTCGTCCCACGTCTTTCCGCCGTCTCGCGAGACGCCCTGACGCCACCGGCAGGAGGTTTTGGTGATGCGATCCCAGACGCCGCGCACCGTGATCGGTTGGCCGTTGTCTACGAAAAACATGGCCTGTGCCACGGTTTACGCATTTTGAGATCCTTTCGCTCACACCCACCCACCCGCCCTGCGCTCAGGATGACGGGGGAGTGGACACGTAGAGGGTTCTTTTTCAAGGCATTTGACGACTAGGGACGACCCGCTGACACCGTTGTCTCGAGCCACTCGATGGCGCGGGCGGTGTCGGGTTCGGTGGCGCTGGTCATCAGTTTCTCGTCCTGCAGGGTGGCGCAATTCCGGATCGCTCGTGCTTCGGCGGCGGAGAACTTTCCGTCCACCGCTTCGGTGCGGGCGAAACAGCCGTTGGTGCGCAGGAAGATCTCGATCGCGACGCGCGCGAGTTTGCCGCGGGCGTCTTTGTCGTCGCGGGCGATGTCGCTCAGGACCGCGTCGGACACGCGGATGTTTTTCGGTGGATGGGCTCCGAGAGCGGTGCCGATGCGCCGGATGCGTGCCGGGGTGAGCTCGGCTTGGAACACGGGGGCGGGACTCCGATCGGCTTCGTTGGTCGTGGTGGTGATCGGCGCGGCGGGAGCGTTCGGTTGCGGAACGGTGGCCTTCCGGATGAGGTGCACGTTGTAGGCGATCCAGGCGAGCAGGCCGAGGACGGCGATGTGGAACAGCGCTTTCCAGACGGCGCCGGTGAACGAGGCAGCCTCGTTCCAGATCGGCCGCCATGACGCGCTGCTCTTTGGTTTCCCTCGTGTTGGGGATGCGGTGGCCATGTCGTTCACCTCCACTGACCGTGTCTCGCGTTCGTCATCCGTGGGCCGGCGCCGCTTCGGCCGCGGCGCAGGAGATTCGACGGGCTTCGGCTGGTCGCGTCGGGCCCGGAGCTCGTTGGCCATCCGCCATCCGGCCACCACGTCCGTCGCAGCGGTATCGACGATCGTTTCGATCTCGCGCGGGACCGCGGCGTCCGCGCGCGGCGGCAGTTGATCGGACAGGATGTATTGATAGCCGGGGCCGTTGAACCGGTTCGGCTGGAGTTGCGCCGCCGCCGGATCGACCGGCCCGAGGATATAGAGCCAGGGAAGGAGATCGAGCGTCGCCGCGGTGAGCTCGACTTCGATGGGGTGGCGGTGGGGAGGCGGCATGGCGTGCGCGCGTGCGAGCTCCGCTTTCAACAAGTCGCGGAACGCGCTCTGGTGCAGGCGCTTGGTCTGCACTTCGTCGAGGAGCTCGGGCCACCGGTTGCGGCTGAGGAGCCGTGCGGAGTCCTCATTGGCCCGGCCGACCCAATCGGAGACCTGCTCCGGATCGGACAACGCAGACCAGAAGAGCGGAAGCGCGACGGCAGGCAGGGTCCGGTGGGACCACATCCCCCACAGTTTCCATCCTCCGAAACGTTTCGCCGCGGCACTGACCACCCATCCGAGGGACCCGACGGTGCGGCCCCCGCTGTCGGTGAAATGAAGGAGGAACGGCCCGCCCGTTCCGTTCGGCAACCGTGAGAGCGCGGAGCCCAGCGGCTCGAAGTAGTCGAGATACTCACGCAGGTTCATCACCTGTCCGGCGTTCTCGACGTACTCGCCGTGAAGCTCGCCAAAAGGCAGCCTGGCGTCGTCGCTCGGGTCGCTCTCAGCCATGGCGCCTCAGGATTTCGAGCAGCAGGAGATCTCCCCAGACCGGCAGCCCGTTGTCTGCATCGTCCAGGCCGTCACGCGGCTGCCCATCGTCGGAACTGTCGTGCAGAAACTCGAGGCCGCACGGCAGCACCGGAAACCGTAATTCCGTTCCGGGCATCATCGACTCGCGGATCATCGGAGCGAAGTCTCCGCGGCCCGCGCCGTCCCACGCGGCGAACAACGCTGCCGCCAGACGCATGCACTGCTTCACGAGGATGGAGCCGAGACCGTCCATGAACGTGTAGTAGAACTCGGCGTTGCCGATGTGGAAGCGCGCGGGAAGAGTGTTGTACGCGACCATGATCCGGTACAGGAGCCAGGTGAGACTCTCCAGCACTTCGAGGTCTCCTGTCCAGCTTTGCTTCTTCTGCACGAGGCGCTCGAGCTCCGACACGGCGTCGACGAACTTGCTGTCGAATACCTCTTCCGTCCCGCCGGTCACGCGGCGGGCGAGGGCGAGAGCGGCGTCGCTGTTTTGCAGAAATTGGAGCAGACCCTGCTCGTCCCGGAGTTGCGCGTGATCGAGGTGCGTCCAGATCACGCCCTGCCACGTGCGGCGCGATCCCGGCTCGTTGGTGAGGTGCGCGGTGAGCTGGCCGATGTTCTGGCGGGATCGCGACGGGTCGAACGGCACGACGAACATCACGAAGAGCTCCGCGAAGTCCATGGAGCGGAGGTTCTTGAGGATGTCCAGGACGCGCATGTACTTGTCGGGCGTCGTGGACCGCTGATGGAACACTTCTCCCTTGATGTCGATCCCGGCGATGTCGATGGACAGGCGCTGGAACCGCAGTTTCATGCCGTGCAGGAGGATGGGTACGGCGGTGCGCGGATCCGGGTTGGCGATCGTGTAGGGCTCGATGTAGTAGTACGGATCGCGGCTGATCAGACTGGTGGGCTCGGCGATGAGATGTTTCTTTTGTGCGGGATTGAAGAGGCACTTGAGCCAGGTCGTCTTTCCCGCCTGCGGCATGCCGGTGGTGATGAGCAGCACGCGCGACTTCGGATCGCCGAGGAACTGCGGCGGAACGAGAGAAGCGCAGCGATCGCAACGGACGTGCGGCGACCGCGCATCCGCCAGATCGAACGACGGCTGATCCCACTCGAGCCGCGGCTCGGAAAACGCCACGCCGGCGTTCTCGGGCAGGCCGCGAAAGCGCTTCCACTGCGGCTGTCCTTCGAGCTGCCGGTACCAGGTATCCGCGCGGGCGAGGGGAACATGGTGGAAGGAGGTTCCGCCGCAAACGGGGCACCGTGCGCCTTTGCTCACGCCGCCTTCTGACTTCTTTCCGAAGAGACCGGCCATCTACCGTCCCGCTCCTTCTGTTTCGAGCAGCCGCACCAGCTCCGATTCGTACCGTTCGACGAACCGGCCGGCCTGCGCCGTCGCAAAGCCGGGCGACGATCGCTCGGCGACGAACGACAGCGTAATCGCATTTCGCACCTTCCCGTTGGCGTCGCGCGCGACGATGACCATGAGAATGCGCGACGTGGGACGGTTCGGATCGATCGTCACGAGCGTTCCGGTCTTGGCGTACACGTCGTAACGCCGCTCGAGCGGCGCTACGCGGTCACGGATCGCCAGCGCGGTTCCGTCCTGGGTCACGCGCCGCAGGCCGTTCTCCAGCTTAGCGGCAGCGGCGACCGCCTTCTCATTGAACGCGGCGGTGCGGGACGATAGTGCTACGGCGGCATCGCGTCGCGCGACGATGTGGCCGACGATCGGCCGGCGCATCGCCCATGAAGAGAATGCCGCAGCCGCGGCGATGTTCGACCAGCGGCTCGACGCGCCGCCGAGAAGGACGGCGATGAATTCGCGCGTATCGTTGATGCTGGCGAGGCGCAGGTCGACCGCCTCGGGGCTGACCGCGGCCATCGGCTCGAGGCCTTCGCTGGTGCGGAGGTTGTCGCGCTCGTCGCCCGACCAGAACGAAAGGAGATGGCGGCGCGTGTCGCCTTCGGGAGACCGGGCGCCGGTGGCAGCGCCGAAGAGGTCGCGCATCAGCACGGCCATCGGCTGCTGGTGGAGGTTGGCGAGGTGATTGGCCCGGTCGCGCGTATGCTCTGTCGAATCCGCCAGTGCGGGATAGCGGTTCCACGCTGTTCGTGCGCCGGTGAGCGACTCACGGCCACCGCGCGCGAGCCCCTTGCCGTCGTTGGGGATTCCATTCGCGCCTTCCCGGGCCAGACCGAGAAACCCGAGGCGCGTGTGATAGCGATTGTCGGACGCGGCGAGGTACGTGCTGAAGTCGACCCATCGCGCCAGCGGCGATACCTGCCAGCCTTTGGTTCCGATCTGCACGCCGAACATCTCACGCTCGTAGCATTTGCCGTTCGTGATGCGGTCGCAGTCGCCGTTACGGACGAGGAGCATCCGGTCGAGGTTCGGGTGCACCGTCAGCGCCGCGGTAGCCCAGAACGGCTTCGCCGCCGAGCCCATCTCGAGGGCGGTGAAGTTGTGGTCGGCGGCGTGGCGTGACGCGAGAGTGCGAGACGCCGACGTGCCGAGCCACGACAGCGGCGGCTCCAACTCGCGCCAGGTCTGCTTGCCGTCGCTCACGGCACGCGACCTCCAGCGATCGCCCGACGCGGCGCGAGGCCACGCGCCCATCGACAACGTTTCCCCGGTCGTGGCGCGCATGATCGTGAACGCCACGCGCGGCGGCACGGCCGCGGCAGCGCGCTCGGCGAGCAGATGGCCGAAGAGCTCGCGTCCCGCGGTTTCGGCGGCGGCTTGCGTGACGTCCTGCAACTCGGCGTCGATGGTGAGCTGCGCGGCACGGCCCCGCCGCGACGCGTCCACGCGAAACAGCGCTTCGCCGGCATCCTGCAGCCATCCCAGGCCCAGCCGGCGCGCCTCGGTGCTCGGCCCGTAAACCCACCGCCCCATGACCCAGGCCCTGCCGAGCACCTGTACCGGCCCGCTGCGGCCGCGGATGGCGATCGGCTGAAGCTCCTCTTCGCTCAGATCCTCCGAGAACGAGTGCACGACGTTGAAGTCGGGGTTTCCGCGGACCGCATACGAGAGCTCGGGCTCTCCTTCGCTGTCGCTTTCGCTCCTCTCGATCGTGAACACGCTCGGCCGCGTCCGTTGCTCGTCCTCGGTCTGGTGTTGCCACAGCTCGTACATGCGCGTGTAGTAGTCGTTCGGCGTGATCGCTCCCGCGAAGAACGCGGGCGGCAACGATCGGCGGCCGCCGTCCATGCGCAGCTCCTGCGGCATGGCGTTGAAGCGCAGGACTTCCGCTTCCAGCAAGGTCGCGCCGGTGGGACGGTCGGTGAGCGTGCCGTCTTCGCTGCGGAAGAGGATCCGCTTCGTGTCGGGGTCGAAGCGCAGCCTCGCGGCGTCGTACAGCTCATCGACGCGCTTGAGCAGTCTCGACCAAGTGAGAACGTCGTACTCCGGCGAGCGCACGGCGCGCACGGATCCTCGGAGAACAAGGACGGCGACGAGCAATGCCGGCAGCAAGGCGAGCGTGGCGTACTCGCGCGTACGGAGCGTCATGGCCAGCGGGATCGCACATGCGAACGCCAGCCAGGCGAAGTCTTTCGACAGCAACGCGATGACGAGACCGGTGGCGATGATGACGGCCGCCGTGGCCCGTTTCCACCGGCGGCGTCCTGTGTAGCCGAACGCCGGATCGAAGACGTTGCGCCGGGTGACCGCGGTCTCCGGAAGCGAGTCCGACGAATCCGCCTGGAGGCGCGAGGACCAGAGCAAGGCCTGGCACATGAGGCCGAGGAGCAGCCCCCAGCGCACGATGTCCGAGTTCGACGACGTCGCCAGCAGCGGCAGGTTCCGTCCGGAGAACCAGAGCTGGGCCACGTTCATCGCCGCGTGCGCGGCCGCCTCGCCGAGCAGCGCGGCGGCGATGGCGAGCGCCAGCACGTCGCCGATCCGCAGGCTGGTCCGCCGCATCAGGAGCAGGACCGCCGGCGCGGCGAAGATCGCCAGCAGCAACAGTCCGCCGATGATGCCGTGCTCTCCGACGACGAAGAAGCTGTAGACGCTGTCGTACTGAATCGTGTCCTGGCGGATGAACGATTGCGACGCGGGAGCGTGGTTGAAGCCGAGACCGAGCCAGCCTCCCTTCCGCACCAGCGCCATGTGTTCCCATTCATGGACCAGCGCGTTGCGGACGTTGGCGGCGGTGACCGCACGGGCATCCCCGACCGACGGCGCCTCCAGATCGAGCAGCCACTCCTGCGCCGAGGAACCGTGCTTCATCACTTCGACCCGGCTCAGGATGTGTTCCGTCATCCCCGGCGCCACTGCATACGTGCCGAGAAGCGCCCAGTACGCAAGGGCCACGGCGGTCACGACCACCACCAGCAGCGTTGCCGCCATGCGGACAGCGGATGTGAGCAGGAGCAGGAGCGCCAGCGGGAGCCAGAACGCCAGGAACGGGTAGATCGCTCCGAAGTCTCCGAGCACGGCGAACATGACCGCCACGGGTGCAAAGACGAGGAGAGCGACCACGGCGATGGTGTCGGGCAACGGCGGCTCCGTGACGACCGGCGCATCCGCGTCGAGGACCCGCAACGCATCCTCCGTCCCGGCCAGAGGCCGCGCCAACAGGAGGAGCGTGGGCAGGCCGAGGATCCAGAAGGGCGCGACGATCTGGCGCATGTACTCCGGCGCGAATCGCGACAGGACGAGGATCCCGGCCGAGCCGATGAGCCAGACGGTGAACGGCCGCTTCAGCGTGGAGGACCGCAGCGCGGTCCAGACGTGCAGCACGGGCTGAACGATGAAACGGCGCAGGGCACCCGGTGCGGGTGACTCGGAGAGGCTGGCGTCGCCGAGCGCACGCCAGAACGCCCGGCCCAGATCGAACGTGGCGCGATAGGGAACCTGCCACAGCAGTGCGGCCTGACGAAAGGAGGTGGCGCTGACGATGGCGATGGCGGCGATTCCGTAGATCACGAGCAGCACGGGATCGAAGAGTGAGGCGGTGAACCGCTCCGCACCGTTGGGCAGGATCCGCCGTGGCATGACGATGAGCTCGAGCGCGGTCATGCCGGCGAACATCGCGGCGACGAGCACCGTCGCGTTCCTGTTGCGCGCGTCCTGCGGAACGCCGGGACGGTGGTGCAGCCACAGGCGTACCGCGAGCGTGATCAGACCCGGGACGATCACCAGCGCGGCGAGCGAACCGGCCAGCCCTTTGACCGTGACCTCGTCGACCGCGGCCGGAGCCACGAGATAACGGACGGCCAGCAGCACGCGGAACAGCAGGAGCGACCACACCGCCACGAGGACGCCGCTGATGCACCACAGATCGCGCAACCGGAGCCGCTGGCCGCTCCCGAACGCCATCGAGGTGACGAACAGCGCCAGCGCGCCCCACGCACAGACGAGCGCGAGAAAGAGGGCGCGCGGAGTGGGAAGGTCGCGCACCATCGTCACCGTCAGCACGACTCCCCGCGAAGCGGCGCTTCGGATCACCACCGGGACGCGGACGCTGGAGAGCGAACGGTTCGGCTGGAGTGCCGCCGCCAGGGCACCGCCGCCGCGAAGCCATTGCGGAGCATTCGACGGAGGCGGCGGCAGCAGATCGCTTCCGTCGCGGAATCGGGGCGAGCCTGCGGACGAGATCTGCAGGGCCTCTTCGTGGCGGAAGTCGGGTGCGCCATATCCCAGCGGCAGCAGGAACGTGTTCGCGCCGACGGCCGCCTCCCTGGCGAAGGAAAGCGTGCTGTTGTTCCCGTCGAACGGAGGGAGGGAGGTGGTGCGCGTCCATGGCGGCTCGAACGTCAACCGCGTGGCGCCGTTGTTCTCCGCTACGCGCACGCCCAGCCTGCGGCGCGGCCACAGAATCTCGATCGTGGACGAAGGCGCGATGTGCGCCTCGCGCCACGGCTCGCCGTCCGTGACCAGGTGCAGCTCTCCGGGAGCGGGCCTCAGCACGCGGATCGATCCGGCCCATTGCTCGAGCGCGTGGATGTTCGCCAGATCGATCTTGCCCTCGCGCCGCAGGTCGTTGAGGCGGGGAATCAGCAGCGAGTCGAGGACGCGCAACCTCGTGGCGTGTTTCGGCGGCGGATCGATGACGACCAGCGGCTCGGCCACCGGCGTGCGGGCGATCATCAGTTTCGGGCGGCGCAGCAGGCCTCTCCGCTTCAGCTCGACCGAGAATTTCCCGATCTGCTTCGCCCCTCCTCCGAGGGTCACGACATCGCCGTTGGCGTACGCGCCGTCGACGCGGATGAGCGCCGTTCCCCCGCGAGTGCGCAGACGGAAGCCGTCAACATCGCCGGACGCCGGCTCGACGCGAACCTCCGGCCAGAAGTTGCCGTTCGGCCAGCCGAGGATCGCCGAGTGTTCGACGCCGCCGACGGCCACGGCGCCCGTGGACCGGTCCGCGGACTCAACGGCCGTCCAGGCCACCTGCGTCGAGCGTGGCCACTCGGCAAGCGACGCCAGCGGCGCGATGACGATCGGGATGGCGATGAGCGTCACCAGCAGCGCGGTGATGTACGGCGGGATGTGACGACCGTGGCGCAGGGTCGGAAGGATTTCTTCTTTGTGCCGGAACTCGAGCGCCCACGCCAGCAGCAGACAGCCGAGTACGGCAAACGCCAGCAGCGGTAGGGTCATCGCCTAACATCGTACGTAGAACGCGGCAAAACGTTGACGTCGACATCGCAGTAGCGGCCAAACGGCGCAGGTGAGGGTAGGATTTGCGGATGGACAGCAGCATCGGCCGGCCCGCGCGCGACGAAACGATGGAGTACTACCATCCCTACATCGATCTGGTCCCGGACGGCGGCATTCGCGAGATCCTCGACCGTCAAAGCCAGGAGACGCTGTCGTTCCTGGAGTCCATTCCTGAGGCGCGGGCCGCGCATCGCTACGCACCGGACAAGTGGAGCGTGGCCGAGGTCCTCGGGCACATCAACGATTGCGAGCGGCTGTACATGATGCGGGTATTCTGGTTTGCGCGGGCGATGGACTCCCCGCTCCCGAGCTTCCACTCGGACAGGGCCGTGACGACCGCGAAATCGGCGAACCGCCCGTTGAGCACACACGTCGCCGAGTTCGCCGCGGTCCGCGCATCGACGGTTGCGTTCTTCCGCTATCTCTCGCCGGATGCGTGGCTGCTGCGCGGCATCGCCAGCGACTACCCGTTCAGCGTGCGCGCGCTGGCGTACATCGCCGCCGGCCACGTCATTCATCACACGCAGATCCTGAAAGAACGATATTTGTGATGCGCGTCCTCGTCGCCGTCTGCGCGATGATCACGTCACTTTTCGTCGTCACCGGACCGTGGACATTGGGCACGGTGAGCGTGAGGCATCTCGAGCACGTTCTGCCCGTGTGGCTCGTGCTGCTGGTGCATCCACGGTTCCGGGCGCTCCTGCGCGGTGAAGTCCGTTTCAGCCGCAAGACGCTCATCCTCGCTTTCGTCATCGTGTTCGCGTTTCTTCTGCGCGTGACGGTCTCGAAGTGGCAGGCGCTGGAGGTGAATGCGTGGGACTTTTCGTTCGCCTCGGATCGGCCGATCGAAAGAACCGTGCATGGCCAGTTCCTCTGGTCGGAAGACCTGGGAAAGCCGATGCTGAAGGTGCATTGCAACTGGCTGCTGCTCGCCTTCGTGCCGTTGTACGCGCTTCTCCCGTCGCCCTGGTGGCTTCTCCTCGCCCAGGCTGGAGCGATCGCCGCGGGGGTGGCGGCGCTGTTCCATTTCACGCGGGCGGCGTTCGATGACGACATCCTGGCGGCCTGCGTGGCATTGGCGTTTCTGCTCAATCGCTACACCGCCCGGGCCACGCAGTTCATCTTCATCATCGACGTCTTCTACCCGGTCGCGCTTCTGCTGCTCTTCCATGCGTTTCTCCAGAAAAAGAAGCTTCTCTTTCTATTCGCGCTGCTCCTGACGGTCTCGATCAAAGAGGACGCCATCGTTCCGCTGACGGGCTTCGCGCTCGTGGCGGCCATCGGATACCGGCGCTGGCGATGGGCCGCGGCGGCGATGGCGGCCGCGGTACCGGTGTTCCTCGTCGACTACTTCGTCGTGCTGAGCGGGACTCCCTGGTACGGAAGCTATTGGGCCAGCTACGGTGCTACGCCGCTCTCCGCCCTGCTGGGCATCGTCGCGTCGCCGTGGAAGGTGTTGCAGCGCGTGTTCGAAGGATCGATCGACATCTTCCTGTCGCTGGCGCTCGTGCCGATCGCGGGTTGGTCGTGGATTCTGGCGGCGCTGCCGGCGCTGGTGCTCTACGGAGCCTCCGACGCCAGACAGCTGCACTATTTCGTGCTCCACTATTCGATGCCGCTGCTGCCAGGACTCTTCGCAGCCATTCCGTTCGGCGCGCATCGAATCGCACGCGGCAACGGGAATCGCCGCCGGATCATCGGCATCGTCGTGCTCATCACTTCCGCCCTGATCGGGTCGACGTACGAGCTCGATGAACCGAAAGCGGAGCAAAAGTTCATCCAGCCGCTCGTGGCGGAAAGCGCATCGCGAGCTCTCTACGTGCAGGGCGCACTACTGCCGCATGCCGGGTACGCGGACAACGTCCGCGCCTTGCACCACAAGATCCGGCCGCCTGCGAACAGCGCGTATCTCCTGTGCGAGACATGCGATCCGTATCCGTTCACGCAGGAGGAACATCGCGCGCGGATCGACGCGCTGCGAAGCAGCGGGCGCTATCAGGAGATCCGCAGAGGATCGCTCTTGCTCTTCCGGTGAGCTACGACGTCGCGCGAGCATTCCCGCGCGGCCTGACCGTGCCGGGACGGCGATGCGGGCAGCGGTCCAACCGCAGCTCCGCTCCGGCCTCCACCCACACCCAGCCGGTAGCGCTGCATTTGTCGCAGGTCCACTGCCGGCGCTGAAACACGCGCGGCGCCGGCGCCGACTCGAAGTGACCCTCGGCTTGCGTCATTCTTCCGGCACCTTCGTGCCGCGGAACCTCCGTCGTCTCGGCGGCCCCTTCCCCGTTCGGGCAATCGGGCCAGGGGCAAGGCAAGTCCCGATGCTCGTGACGGTGCTGCTCGCAGGTCTTCATGCGGCGCTCATGATACGTGGAGCGGCGGTCGTTGACGTCGTGTGTTTGGCTATCATCGCTATGTCAAAAGGGAGCCTTGATGAAACCCAAGTCAGCACGCGTAAAAAATCGTACAGCTCGCCTGCCGAAAGAGCTCCGCTCCAATCTCGAACCTGCGCCGAATTGGCCTGATGGTTACGTCAATTCTTTCGTTGGGGTGCCAGATGACTTCAGCCGGGCACCCCAGGATGCAATCGAGAAGCGAGAAAGCCTTCGTTGAACGCTCACGCAGCGAGCTTGATTGAACAAGGGCTCACACCGCCATATCGACCTCCGGTGTTTCCGCTACGAGCCGCTCACGCAAACCTGCCGCGAGCGCCATACGCGATCTCCAGATCGCTGCCACCGCCAGCGTGACGAGGATCGCGCCGATGAGCCACACGATGCTCGCGGAGACCATAAGGACGCTCACGGCCTGTTCCCGATCGGTAGGCAGCATTTCCTGGCCGAAGTATCCGTGGCGTTCTCCCTCGGGGATCTCGAACCTGGCGGGCAGTCCCTGGTAGTTGAGCTCTTGCTTCGAGGACGCGTCGCCGCGCCCGACCTCCAGTGCCTTCTGCTGCCGTGAAGCTTCGTCGAAGTACTCCTTGGCCTCGCCGGTGACCGGCAGCGGTTCCGCGACGCTGGCCAGTCCTCCGCTGCCGGTGGTCGTGAAATCCTCCAGTCTCCTTCTCGTCTGGAGCGAGAAGGCGAACATGAGAATCGCCACCGCGACGACCGCCGTGGCAGTCAGGCCCTTGAAGAACGTCCATTTCTCTTTTCGGAACTGCGGGATGAGCCAGGCGATCGTCAGGAGGGCGTCGGCGAAGACGACCACGATGGCGAAGGTGTCGAAGGCCGCAGCGGCAGCGGCGCAGGCGAGCGCGATTGCCAGCCGCTGCTTCATGGGGATTCTCAGCCAGGACAGCAGGCGCTCGGTCCAGAGCAGCAGGCCGAGAAAGACGAGCATCATCGTGCTCGACGGCAGCCAGAACTTCGTCCGCGTGGAGAACGATTGCATGATCGGATACCACTGCCGCGGATAGTTGATCGTCACGAACAGCGACGTGGCAGGAACGGCAAGCTGCGGGATCACCAGCCGGCCGAAGCCGAAGCCGGCCAGGTGACGGACGCTCTGGCGATGCTGGACGAGGATGGTCTGTTTGCCCGCGGAGAGAGGCACCGTGAGCTTTCCGTCGGTGTCCTTGGTCATCATGATCGGCTCGTTCTCGATGCTCACGTACGTCGGCTCGGGGCGGAGCGGCAGCGTCACGTCGGAGGCTCCCTGGTTGTCGATGGCCACGGCGCTTTCGCCGAGGACGGCACCTTCCGCCGGGATGAAGAACGTGTGCCGCGCGCCGGAGACGGCGTAGCTGACGGTGTGCAGCGCCTCGAGCCTTGATTTGGTCCAGCGCACGGTCTCGCCCCGGGCCAGCAGGAACGCCTGCGGGCCGCGGAACTGCGTCGGCGCGCCGGTCTCCGCCGCGCTCACCCGCTTCACCGCGCCGGCGATCTTGGGACGAATGACCGGGTGATTCTCGATGGCCAGATATTGCAGGCTGGCCTCGACCGGGGGAGTGAACGAATCGCCGGGGAGCTGGCCCTTGAGGACCAGGGTCGTGTCTCCCGGCTGCAGGTCGAAGCGGTACGCGCCGTCGACGACTTCGTAGGGCGCTACGGCGTCGACCTGCTGCAGATGTTCGCCAGAACGGAACCGCACCTCGAGGGTGTGGCGGTGGCGATTGGGGTTGTGGACGTCGATGGCATAGCGGAAGCGGCTCTCGTCCGGCAGGAGCGTGATCAGATAGTGGCCGGTGGCGGTGGGAGCGACGGTCTCGCCCGAGCCGCCGCTCTGCCGCACGAGCGAGTAGCGCGAGGTTCCGTCCTCCGCCCTCGAGGCGGCCACCAGCTCTCCGTCGCCCACGCTCGACTCCAGGGCCAGAACGTCGCGCGTGGCAGCGAGCTCGAGACGATCGCTTCCCGAGGCCGCGATGCGGCAGGTGGTGGTGAAGGAATCGGCGAGAGGCGTAAGCCGGAACGAATCATCGCCGCGGGTAATGACCGCCTGCCCGCTGCAACCCCAGACGCTGATGCCTCCGGCGGCGCTCAATACCGAGGTGGTCACACGGCGTCCGACGCTCCGGCCGAGGAACGTCACGGTGAGGTTGCGATCGCGAAAGGTTCCGGCCAGCCGTGCGCTGTCGACGACGGTGAAGCTCTCCGGATCCGGTGCCCGCAGGCGCTCATACTCCGGGAGCGCGAGAATCACCTGCGACGTGGCCTCGGGCTTCTTGGTCTCGTCCTGAGCGACGACGAGCGGCGTAACGAACGAGATGAGCAGGACCGCTGCGATTCGGAGTCTCATTACTACCTCCTTGGAATTGGACTCGGGAAGAGTGCGGGAAGAAACAATTATCATGTGCCGGATGCGCTGGTCATTGGTCCTCGCGCCGTTTCTCGCGCTGAGTCTCCTCGCGGACGAGGCTACGCCGTCGTCGGTCGCCGGTCTGGTGCAGCAATCGGACGAGAGTGCCCTGGTGGCGCCCCTGACCGCTGCTCTGCGATCGCCGGCGCCGCTCGTGCGCGCCACGGCCGCACGGGTGATTGCGGTCCGCGGGGTTTCGCAGTTGCTGCCACTGGTGCGGGAAGCGCTGGCCGCGGAGACTGACGCGACCGTGGCGCGGGAAGAGCTTCGCGCGTTGACCCTACTGGGCGGCGAGGACGATCTCGCCTTCGCGGTCAAGACCTCAGCTCAGTGGCCGCAAGGGATGGACAACGCGCTGGCGATCGCCGGCGCAAGGCGCGGTGGGGTGCCCGCCATCGACACCTATGCCGCCTTCCTCCGAAAGACGCGGATGAGCAACCATGCCGAGTTCTTTCGCGTGGCGCTGTGGGGACACATCGAGACTCTGGCGCTTGCAGGGTCGCGAATCCTGGGCGCCGTCGATGAGCCGGGATGGCGCGGGCTGCTGGCGGCGCTGGCCGACTCGCAACTGGCCATGAACGCGGGAGTGATGGCCTCATCGCTCGGCTCGCCGTCGGAGGACATCCGGTCCGCGTCGGTGTGGTTCCTCATCCGCGGCTACGCTAGCGAGCCTTCGCTGATGGGAGCGGTGGTCAAGGACGCGCTGGCCCAGCCGCGGGAAGAGCTTTCCTCGAATCGCGAAGACTTCGGCCGGGAGCTGCTGCGGCGGATGTCCGGAGGCGAGAAGAAGGATGACTCCCGCTGGTTGCGATTTCTGGAGAGCACTGAGGCCGACAACCTGGTCGAGGGAGAAGTGGTGCTGCAGTATCTGACCGACGACGAGTATGGCATCCGCTACAACCGGTGCGAGGTGCAGTCGAAGGTGTGCGAGATCCCGAAGAAGCGCCGCAGTCACTTCACGATTCCTTCGCAGGCGGTGGCGCCTCCGGCCTTCAACCTCCCCGAACTCTTGCCTGCCGGATTGGCGGATGCGGTGATGAGCGGAGCGAAATGCCGCGACACATGGCTCGGTGTGGCCGAGGCGTCCGTCGATCAGGCTGGACGGGTCAAGACGCTCGACCTCGGGCCGGTCAACACGAGCTCCGCCTGTAAGCGTGCGCTCGACACGGTGCTGCGCCTTTCCATGGCCAAGAACACGTCGCCGCGCAGCGGATTCACCGGACCGGTTCTCCTGGCGGGCTCCTCGCGGACCGGCCTGTGTCTCGACGAAGGCGCGCCGGATGCGACGGAAGGGTCAATCTATCGCGTGGGCGGTGCGGTGCAGGCGCCGCAGGTGACGCGGCGGGTGGAGCCGAACTTCCCCGCCAGCGCGCGTCAAAGCATGGGAGCCGGGCGCAACGTCCTGGTCATCGTGGAGAGCGTGATCTCGACGAGCGGCTGTGTTCGCAATCTGCGCATCCTCGCGCAGTCGCCGTATCCGGAGATCAACGGCGCGGCCGTCATGGCGCTCTCGCAGTGGAAGTTCCGCCCCGGCTATCTCGACGGAAAGCCGGTCGACGTCATCTTCAACCTGACGATCAATTTCACGTTGAAGTGACCACTCCCTCTGCCGGAATCAATCATCCGCTCATCTGTCCCCGGTGCCGGGGACCGCTCGAATTCCAGAGCGATCGGTGGCGATGCTCCAATGGCCATGAATGGCCGGTGGAGAATGGGATTGCCGATTTTGCCGAGGGGCGGTACTACGACAGCTTCGAAGACAGTACGGACCTTCGCGCCGGACATGCCGAAGGATTGGAGCTGGAGATCGAGGGCACCCGCCGCCGCGTGCTCGACTATTACGCGCCGATGATTCCTATGGGCGCTGAGCGGCCGACGCGCGTTCTCGATTGTGGCTGCGGGAATGGCGTTTCCGTCGATCTCTTGTGCGATGCCGGCATGGAGGCCTGGGGCAACGATCTGTCCGCGCTGCGGAAATGGCAGTGGCGCGAACGGAAGCGGAGAGACCGGTTGGTCGTGGCCAGCGCGATGACGTTGCCGTTTTCCGACGGCTATTTCGATGTGATCATCAGCTCCGGCGTCATCGAGCATCTGGGCGTGGAGGAGACCGCCAGCCCTCGCTACACGGTGCGTCCCCTCCCGGACCGCGAGGCCGTGCGCGATGCGTTCTTCCGGGAGCTCTCCCGCGTTCTCGCTCCCGGAGGACGGCTGTTCATCGATTGCCCGAACCGGCTCTTCCCGATCGACTTCTGGCACGCCGATGCGCCCGGCCGTCCGCGCTTCCACTCACCGGGCGAGCCGTTCCTGCCGTCGTTCGGCGAGATCGAGGCGCATGCGGCTCCCGCTTTTCCGGGCGCGCGGATCGAAGCGCTCAGTCCCTACCGGCGACTGCAGTTTCATCAGTCGTCGCGGCACTGGTGGGGCCGCCTGTTCGCGCGGCCGGCCGATCTCTTCCTGAAGCTGATGGGCCATCACCGCTTCCGCTTTCTGGCGTCGGGATGGCTCAATCCATTCCTGGTCGTTCGGATCACGAAGGCGTCCTGAAATGAAAAGGCCGCCTGCGGCAAACAGGCGGCCTCGAAAATCGAAGAACTACTTACGCGCGGGTGATGCGGCGAACGGTAGCCTGCACATCGTCGACCTTCTCCTCGACCTTTTCGAGGAGGTTCTCGGTGACGTTGGCGATCTTCTTCTGCATCTTCTTGCCGGTCAGCGGAGCATAGAGCAGGGCCAGGACGGCTCCGGCGATTGCGCCGATGCCAAAGCCGATTGCCACCTTGCCGAACGGGAACTTCTGTTTACGAGTGAACATTGAAAACTCCTTTCGCGTGTATGAGACTCGCCGAATACCGGAAGGTTTCGCGTAACGTTCCGGCCGTTCATCTTCGGCGCATGAATGGATATACCGCAGAACGCGGATAGCGCCAAGCAGGGTCGGCTAGTGCACAGAGCGTGCACAGAGCCTTACCCCCGCAGCGACGCCGTGGCCACGCCCGAACCGACCGCGTTCCGGAACTCATCCGCGGGCAATGGCGGACTGAAGAAGAATCCCTGCATGTGGTTGCAGCCCTGTTCGCGCAGGATGGCCAGCTGCTCTTCGTTCTCTACGCCCTCGGCGATGACGGTGAGGCCGAAACTGTGCGCGAGCGCGATGACGGCGTTGGCGATGGCGCGGTCGCCGCTGTCGAAGGCCAGGTCGCGAACGAACGACTGATCGAGCTTGATGATGTCGATGGGGAAGCGCTTCAGGTAATTGAGCGATGAATAGCCGATGCCGAAGTCGTCGATGGCTACGGAGACGCCGAGGCGCTTGAGCGCCTCCAACGTGCGGATCGTGTTCTCCGGGTTCTTCATGGCGCTGCCCTCGGTGATCTCGAGATCGAGCAGCCGCGGATCGAGCCCCGTCTCTTCGAGCACCTTGTTGATGTCCTCGGCGAGATTGGCCTGCTGGAACTGGCGCGCGGAGAGATTCACGGAAATGCTGAGAGGAGCTCCCGTCGCGCTCCGCCACTGCTTCGCTTCCGAGCACGCCGTGCGCAGCACCCACTCGCCGATGGGGATGATCAAGCCGGTGATCTCGGCGAGCTCGATGAACTCGGATGGCAACAGCAGTCCACGCTCGGGATGGTTCCAGCGCAGCAGCGCTTCCGCTCCGAAGATCGTGCCGGACTGCAAGTCGACGAGCGGTTGATAGAGCAGGAGCAGCTCGTTCTGCCGGACGGCCTTGCGCAGCATCGTCTCCATGGCCAGCCGCTCCGCGGCCGTGGCATTCATCGACGGCGCGTACATCTGATAGTCGTCGCGCCCATGATCCTTGGCGCGGTACATGGCCGCGTCGGCGTTCATCACCAGCGACTCCGCGTCTTCGCCGTCCTGCGGGTAGAGGCTGATGCCGATGCTGGCGGTGACGCAGAGCTCGCGATCGCCGAGGTGGATCGGCTCGCGAACGTGATCGAGGACCTTGGCGGCGATTCTGGCGGCGTCTTCGGCACGCTCGAGCACCGGCACCAGGATCGTGAACTCATCGCCGCCGAACCGGGCCACGCTGTCGGCCTCGCGGACATGCATCTTGATGCGCCTGGCCACCTCGCGCAGCACGGAGTCGCCGACGGAATGTCCGAGGGAATCGTTGATGCCTTTGAAACGATCGATGTCCAGGAAGAACACGGCCGGAGAGGCCATCTCGCGCCGCGCCTGCGCCAGGGTGAGGATCAGCCGGTCCATGAAGAGCGAGCGGTTGGGCAGGCCGGTCAGCGTGTCGTGATAGGCGAGATGCTCGACTTCCTCGGCTGCACGGACCGCGGCGGCATGCTCTTCCTTGATCTCGTGCGTGCGCTCATCGACGAGGCGGACCAACTCATCCTGTCGGGATCGCAGTTGCCGCACGCGCAGCATCGAGATGAGCACCACCAGCCCCAGCGCGCCGAGCACCATGAGGGCCATGAACCACCACGTTTGATAGAAGTGGGGACGAAGGCGGAACGACAGCGGCGCGCTGCGGTTCCAGACGCCGTCGTTGTTGCAGGCCATCACCGAAAACGTGTACGTCCCCGGCGGGATGCTCGTGTAGAAAGCGACGCGTCTCGAGCCGGCCTCCACCCAATCGGCGTCGAAGCCTTCGAGCTTGTACTTGAACTTCGCTTTTTCCGGCGCCACGTACGTCAGCGCTGCGTATTGAAATTCGAACTTCCGGCTCTGTGCCGGCAACGTGAGCTCCGAGGCCTGCAGCACGACCGGCTTCTCATCGATCAGCAGCGACTCGATGACCACGGGCGGCGAGCGCCGGTTCGTGTGCGTCTGGCGCGGATCGACGATGGCCGCGCCTTTGATCGTGGCGAACCAGAGACGCCCGTCGCGTGTCTTCCATCCGGCGGGTTGAAATCCTCCATTGCACTCGCTGCTGCGCATGCCGTCGGACTTGCCGAACGAGATCGACGTGAGCGATTGCACCTTGCCGTCGGCGAAGTCGTGCAGTTCCTTCTTCGACACCCGGAAGATCCCGTTCGCGGAGCTCATCCAGAGAAAGCCGCTGTCGTCTTCCAGGACCTGGTAGATGGAGGGATTGAACAAGCCGTCCGCAACGCGATACGCGGACAACTTGCCGTTCTGGAGGCGCGTCAGCCCGCCGGCCGTACCGATCCAGAGAACGTCGTCGGCATCCGCGTAGATCGTGTAGACCATCGCATGCGCGAGACCGTCGGGCACCGAAAGGGTGGTCAGCCGGCCGTCTTTCCAGCGCGAGAGCCCGTCGTTCGTCCCGATCCACAACGCTCCCGAGCGGTCGGCCTGGAGAGCGATGACTTTGTCGTGCGCCAGCCCATCCCGTGTCGTGAAGTTCCGGAACGCGCCATTCTCGAATCGCGAGAGCCCGCCGTTCGTCCCGATCCAGATCGTGCCGGACGGATCGCGATAGACGCACCGGACCTGATCACTGGCCAGGCCGTTCTCCTTCGTGTAGCTCGTGAAGACGCCATTCCGGAGATGGCTCACACCGCCGCCATACGTGCCGATCCACATCGACCCGTCTGCATCCTCGGCGGCCGCCCAGGCGCGGTCATGGATGAGACCGTTCGCGGCATTGAACGTGGCCACTTCCCGCCCGGTCAGGCGATTGATCCCGCCGCCGTACGTGCCGATCCACATGGCGCCGTTCCGGTCCTCCAGAATGGCGCGCGTCACGTCCTCCGACAGGCCATCGTCGGCAGAGAACATCTCGATGACGCGATCCTTGAGACGGACCAGACCTCCGGCATACGTTCCGATCCAGAGATTGCGCTCCGCGTCCTCGTAGACGGTACGGACCATGTCGTCCGGGAGGCCGTTCTTCGTCGTCAGCGACTCGAATTTTCCATTGCGCCAGAGCGCCAGACCGCGGCGCGTGCCGATCCAGAGGTGCCCGCTCTTGTCGACATAGAGACAGTCGACGATGTCGTGCGGCAAGCCTTCCTTGATACCGAATGCCGTGAACTGGCCGTCGCGCAGACGATTCAGCCCGCCGCGCGTGCCGACCCAGAGATTGCCTTCATTGTCACGGGCGATCGACCACACCTTGTCATTGGAGAGCCCGTTCTCCATTCCATAGTGCGTGAGAGCGCCGGCTTTCCAATGGTAAAGACCGCCGCCATACGTCCCGATCCACAGCGTGCCGTCGAGATCCTCGAACAGTGAAACGACTTCGTCGCTGGCCAGGCCGTTCTTGCTTGAAAGGACCGTAGTGAATTTGCCGTCATGAAAGCGGCTCAACCCACCGTTCGTGCCGATGAAGAGATCGCCATTACGGGAGAGATGCAGCGCACGGATGGTGTCGTTCGGCAATCCGTCCGCCATTGAATAACGGCGGAAGGTATCGCCCGACTGACGAACGAGTCCGCCGCCGTAGGTGGCAATCCAGGCGTCGCCTTTCCGGTCTTCGAGCAGCGCCTGGATGTGATTGTTTTGAAATGCCGGCGTGTTCGTGCGATCGAACACGGTGAAGCGCACACCGTCGAATCGGGCCAGGCCTTCCTGCGTTCCCAGCCAGAGATAACCGTCCCGCGTCTGCAGGATGGCCAGCACCGAGTTCTGTGGCAGACCGGTCTCGTTCTGCCACACGTCGATCATGTGCCGATCGATCGGCTTTGTCGCATCGAGTCCGAAGGTTGCGGCGGCAACAGAGAACAGGATTGCGGCCAGCGCGCCTACGCGCCAGAGGTGTCCCGAATTGGACCGCACTGCGTCATTCTAGACCGCATCCCGTTCGCGAACGTAATACGTACTGCCGGTGTTCTAGGACCATGGCAAACGACAAAGCCCTTCGCGACCATCTGCTCAAGTACATCGACTGGGACAACGCCCACCTCAAATTCGACGACGCCGTCAAAGACTTCCCGCCCGCTCTTCGCGGCCAACGCCCGCCGGGCAGCCCCCACTCCGCCTGGGAGCTCCTCGAACACCTCCGGATCGCCCAGTGGGACATCGTCGAATTCACGCGCGACCCCAACCACGTTTCGCCGAAGTTCCCCGACGGCTACTGGCCCGCCAGTGAAGCGCCACCCACCGACACGGCCTGGGACGAGAGTGTCGCCGCCTATCGCAAAGACCTCAGCGTGCTCGCCGAGCTCACCGCCGGCGAATCCGTCGACCTCTTCGCCCGCATCCCCCACGGCGACGGCCAGACGGTCCTGCGCCAGATCCTACTCACCGCCGATCACAACGCCTATCACCTCGGGCAGTTGGTGCTGGTGAAAAGGATTCTGGGAGGGTAAGGGAGCGCTGGAGCAGGCTCTCGGATAGACTTTGAACCGACATGCCGCTGCCAGTCTCGCTCGATCTCGTGGCCCAGGAGCTCGACTCGCTCATGGACGAGATGAGCGCGTTTGTGAATCGAAAGAACGGCGAGATTGTGACCGTTTCGGATGAGGAGCTCGGACTCGTCGAAGAGGAGGAGACCGACGAGGCAGAGCTGGCTGGCGTTTGTTCACCAATTCTTACCGAGCCGAGCCTTGATCGCGCGATCACTCCTCTCTAGCCTCGCACTTCCGAACCCCGCTCCGTTCCTTCAGTTTCTCGAACAACGCCGTGCCGAATGCCAGCTGCTGCTGAGCAGGTCCGGCGTCGACGCGGATCTGGCCGCGAGTGTTGCCACGGTCTGATGGCCCTCCCGGGCTATGCTTGCGGCCATGACCCGCTTTCTTGCGGTCGCTGCCGGCGGTGCCCTCGGGTCGATGGCCCGTTACGCGATCGGTTTGATGGTCGCCGGAGTGTGGAAGCGAGAGTTTCCGCTGGCGACGTTTCTGATCAATGTTTCCGGCTCATTCGTGCTCGGGTTCTTCGTGGCCTGGGGTGCGGAGCGCGCCGCCATCGATCCTTTGTGGCGGCTGCTGGTGACCACCGGCTTCCTGGGCGCGTACACGACGTTTTCGACGTTCGAGCTGGAGACCCATGTCCTCACGGATGCCGGCGCGATCGGGCTGGCGCTGCTGAATGTGGTCGGATCGGTCGTGGCCGGATTCGTCGCCATCCACCTCGGGATCGCGCTGGCGCGCCGCTGAAACGATGGAAAACCCGGTGAATATTGACGCTCCTCATGCCGTTCACTACACTCGCTGTCCCTTCGGCCTGGGCTGATGAGGCGACGTAGCCAAGTGGTAAGGCAGAGGTCTGCAAAACCTTCATCCGCCGGTTCGATTCCGGCCGTCGCCTCCAACATCCCCCTCCCTCCTCTTTTCGCGTTCGGGCAGACCGTGGAATCGCACGGCTGGTATCGCTTGGCGCCGTTCCGGTGGTCGGCCGAGGAAGGTGTGCTGCGCCGGAAGGAGGCGCTTCCGGAGGGAGTGGTCGAGCTGGCGATCGAAGTCCGCCGCGGCAAGCTCGTGGTCTCGGGTGCGACGCCGAGCGAGGAACTGACGCGCAGGATGACGCGCATGCTGCAGCTCGACGTCGACACGTCCGAGTTCGCGGCGCTGGCGCGCGAGTCCGAAAGGCACGCCTGGGTGGCCGAGGCCGGATTCGGCCGGCTGCTGTGCGGCACGACCATCTGGGAAGACGCCGTGAAGATCATCGCCACGACGAACACGATGTGGTCGCAGACCGTACGCATGGCGGAGTTGCTCGTGGCCAAGTGCGGCCGTGACGGCGCGTTTCCCACGCCGCGCGAGGTCGTCCGTTTCTCCGAGGAGGAGCTGCAGCGCGACTGCCGCCTCGGCTATCGCGCCAAGTCGATCCACGCGCTGGCGTCGCGGCTCGTTTCGGGCGAGCTCGATCTCGAAGCGCTCGGCGACCGGACTCAGCCGACGGCGACACTTTTCCGGAACTACCAGACGCTTCCCGGCATCGGGCCGTATGGCGCGGCGCACCTGTTGGCAATGGACGGGCGCCATGACTTCATCGCCGTCGATTCGGAGTTCCGCCGCTTCGTGCGCGAGACCTATCACCGCGGCCGCCGCGTCAGCGATGCGGCGATGCTGCGGCGCTACAACAAGTGGGGACGCTGGAAGTACCTGGCGTACTGGTCGGAGCTGTGGAGCGAGGCGGGAGTGGAGTTCGTGGCGAAAGAGCCGGTGCCCGCGCCGGCCAAGTAGTGTACGCCGTTCGTCCGCAATTCGGAATATTGACCACAGGGCCTCCCGTTTGGATAATTCACCCAGCGCACGAAACGGTAAGCTGCTGATTTTCAATAGTTTACGTGCTTGTAACGGAGGGTCATGTGGACGATAAGATCAAGCAGCTTCTGCAGGACCTCGGCACGGCCATCAACGAGTCGATCTCCGGCTCCGACGATGTGAACCAGCACATCCAGCGAATCCGCGACGAAGGCTACGACCTCTACGTCGTGCTCGACGCCACCATCGGCCTCAATAAGCAGGAGCCCGAGACAGGCGAAGAGCTCGTTCCCCTTCCCACCAAGAGCTCCAAGGAAGTGCAGTTCCGCATCAACGTGAACGATCTGTCGATGCTGCGTTCCCTCGGCATCGATCCGACGCGAAAAGTGAAATCCACGCGGCGCGTCGAGCCGCTGGCCCTGCCGGCTGCGACGAACGAAGGCTCGGACGGCAGCCAGTAACACCACCCCGTGACCGATCTCGTCAACCTCTACGATCTTGGGCCCGCGCAACTGGAGCGGACGCTCGCCGCGGTCGTGTCTCCGCCGTTCCGCGCCCGGCAGGTGGTGGAGTGGCTCCATCGCGGCGTCGATTCGTTCGACGTCATGACCAATCTGCCGAAAGACGTGCGCACGACGCTCGCCGAACATTTCACGGTGGCCCAACCGGAGGTGCTGACGCGCACCGAACCGGCGTCGGACGGCAGCGTGAAGTATCTCTTCCGCCTCGCCGACGGCAATCGCATCGAGTCGGTGTTCATGCCGATCGGCGATCGCACCAGCATCTGCCTCTCCTCCCAGGCAGGCTGCGCGGTCGGTTGCACGTTCTGCGTGACCGGCTTCTTCGGTGCCGGCCGCAACCTCACGCCGTCCGAGATGCTCGGCCAGTTCTTCACCATCCAGCGCGAGCAGCAGATCCCGATGGAGCAGATGAACGTCGTGTTCATGGGCATGGGCGAGCCGCTGCTGAACTTCGAGCACTTGGTCACGACGCTCGAGGCGCTGTACACCAACATCGCGCCGCGCCGCGTCACCGTGTCGACGTCGGGGATTCTTCCCGGCATCGAAGAGCTGGCCAGGCTCGATCGCCGGCCGAACCTGGCCATCTCCGTCAACGCGCCGGATCGCAAACGGCGTGAAGAGATCATGCCCATCACGTCCAAGTACCCGCTGGAGCGGCTGATGGCGGCGTTGCGCCGCTTCCCGTTGGAGCGAGGACGCGACATCACGATCGAGTACGTCCTGCTCGCGGGCTACAACGACTCCACGCAGGACGCGGTGGCGCTGGCCAAACTGATCCGCGGCCTGCACGCCAAGGTGAATGCCATCCCGTTCAACGAGGACGCGAATCTGCCGGCGTGGATGAAGCGTCCGTCGGATCGGGAGATCGACCGCTTCGTCGACACGCTCGTCCGCAACGGCGTGCGCGTCACGGTGCGGCGCTCCAAGGGCCGCGACATCGCTGCGGCGTGCGGGCAGCTGCGCGGCAAGGAAGTGGCGAAGAGCCGGGCCACGCGCCTCGCCGCTGCTACGTCCGAACGCCTTCCGCGTACAGCATCGGAATCCGCATCCGAAGCGGACTGGCGGCGTTGAGCTTTGTCTCGATCACGCGCCAGACGCCGGCGTCCTCGGTGACCGTGCGCCAGCCTTCCAGGAAGAATCCGACCAGCGGATGACGAAGCATGGCCGTGCCGTCCGCAAAGGACAGGAAGAACGCGTCGTCCACCATCTGCGTGATGCGAAAGCCGGCGTCGAGGAGTAGCTGCTCGATCGTGTCGCGTGTTCCGCGATGTGCTTCCTGGGCGTCGAGGGCGGGAACGAGATTGGCCCGCCCCAGCTCGCGCAGCGTTTCGCGAAAGATGTCGTAGAACACGGCCATGTGACCGGTGAGGTTGGTGGTCAGCGCGATGCGGGCGCCGGGACGCGCGACCCGATGACACTCGCGCATCGCCGCCGGCGGATCGGCGAAGTTGTTGATGCCGAGGTTCGAGGTGATGAGGTCGAAGCTGGCGTCGGGAAACGGCATGGCCGCGGCGTCGCCTTCCTGCAGCGCGATGTTCGTAAGACCGTACACCGCCAGTTTTCGCCGCGCCCGCACCAACGCCTCGGGCCAGACGTCGATGCCGGTGAAGTGCGAGGAAGGGCCGTGCGCATGGGCCAGCTCGAACAACGGAAACCCGGTGCCGCAGGCGACGTCGAGCCCGACGATGCTGGGCCGTAGCTCCAGACGGTCGAACAACAGCACGCCGAAGCGCGAGCTCCAGAACGACAGCTCGTCGTAGGCGTCTTCAGCGTACCTGGGATTGGAGGCGATGCTCATGTCGGCGCGGAGACTCAGCCCAACGGGTAGACCTGCCGCACGGTGTGAACCGCACCCTTCGGACTCAACTGGCTCGAGAACAACGTCACGGAATCGACGGTGAAAGGCGCGGATTCGTAGTCGCGCAGTGTTTTCGTGAAGAGCTCGATCGACGCCGGCGGCCAGGGGTCGCGGATGCGCATCAGGGTGAGATGCGCCTTGAACTCTCCTCCGTCCAGCGTCACGCCGTGTTGAGAGACCACTTCACGCACCGTGTTCGCCAGGGCCATGAAATTCTCTTCGGGCTGCAGTCCCACCCAGCCGACGCGCGCGTGGCGTCCATTGGGAAAGAAGCCGCAACCGCGCATGCGTGCTTCGAACGCCGGAATGGCTTTGAGGGCGGTCATCAACGCCGGAGTCACGGCATCGACGTTCGCCTCCGGCTGCTCTCCCAGAAAGGCCAGCGTCACATGCTGCGCTTCCTCGCGAACCCACGATGCGGCGGGCAGTCTTGGTTTGAGCTTCACCGCCCGATCGTTGAGATCGCGTAGAACCACTGCCGGAAAATTTGTGGCGATGAACAGGCGCATTAGGGACGGGAGGCGCGCATTGTACAGCTACTCCTGCTTGCGATCCGCCTGTCCTGCCAGGAACTCCGGGGTGAAGATCTCCGCGATTTTCTCCTCGGGGAGCAGATTCTTTTCGCGCAGCAGGTCGGGGATGCGTTTTCCTGTGCGGGCCGACTCTTTGGCGATCTCCGCCGCCGCCGCGTAGCCGATGATCGGATTGAGCGCCGTGGCCAGCGAGGGCGAGCTGACGTAATACGCTTCGCTCCGCTCCCGGTTCGCCGTAATGCCGCGAATACAACGGTCTGTGAAGACCGGCAGGAAGTTCTTGAGGATCTCCATCGAGAAGGTGATCTCGAACGCCATCAGCGGCATCATCACGTTCAGCTCGAGCTGCCCGGCCTGCGACGCGTACGCGATGGCCGTGTCGGCGCCGATGATGTGAAACAGCACCTGGTTCATGCATTCGATGAGCGAGGGGTTGACCTTGCCGGGCATGATCGAGGATCCCGGCTGCACCGCCGGCAGGTTGATCTCGGCCAGACCGGTCAGTGGCCCCGAGGCCAGGAGGCGGAGATCGTTGGCGACGCGTGTGAGCTCGAGAGCAAGGTTGCGCAGCGCCGCCGACACGGCCACGACCGGCAACTGCGACTGCATCGGCTCACGCAGATCCTCGGCCGCTCGGAATTGCAAACCGGTTGATTCGTTGAGATGGCGAATGACCGCGTGACGGTAGCCACGCGGCGTGTTGATCCCGGTGCCTGTGGCCGTACCCCCGATGCCGAGGTCGAACAATTCCGTTGAAGCATCGAACAGTAGCCGGTTCGCGCGGCGCATTGCAGCCGCATAGGCTTTGAATTCCTGGCCAAGAGTGACCGGAACCGCATCGGCGAGATGCGTGCGGCCGGACTTGATGACGTCCGAGAACTCGGCGCCCTTTTCATCGAGAGCGCTTACTAAGTGCTGCAGGCGCGGAATCAGAACGCCCAGCAGCATCAGTGTGGCGATGCGAATCGCGGTGGGAAACACGTCGTTCGTCGATTGCGACATGTTGACGTGATCGTTCGGGTGCACCGGCTTGTACTCGCCGGGCTTGCCGCCGAGGGAAAGGTTCGCCAGATTGGCGATGACCTCGTTGCAGTTCATGTTGAACGACGTGCCGGCGCCGGCCTGGAACACGTCGACCACGAAGTGCGGCCGGAAGCGCTCGAATTCGCTGAGGATTCGGTCGCACGCCGCGACGATGGCACTGGCCGTCGTCTCATCCATCGCCCCGAGCTCACGGTTGGCCAGCGCCGCGGCGCGTTTCAGCAGGATGAAGGCGCGGATGAACGAAGGATGTTCGCGCAGTCCACTGATCGGATAGTTCTCGACCGCGCGCTGCGTCTGCGCGCCATACAGCGCGTCCTCGGGAACGCGGACCTCGCCGAGCGTATCTTTTTCGATTCGCATGGTGATCAGTAGGCCGTTCGCAGTAGGCAGTAAGCAGGAGCAAATCTCCCGCCCACGAGCATTGGGGGCTTCTTCCCCTGCCTACTGCCTACTGCAACCTGCCTACTGTTTCTTCACGCCTTCAGCGCGGCTAATCTTTCTCTCGACTCTTCCAGAACCTGCTTGTGGAGCGACTGGCCGTGAGCGTCCATGGTCACGATGGCCATGAAGTCTTCCACCCAGAGGTGCCAGATCGCCTCGGGGGAGCCGAGATCCATCCAATCGACGCCGTCGACGCGCTTCACCGAGGCGGCGCACACCTGCGCGGCGCCACCGATGGCGTGCAGATAAACCGCGCCGTACTCCTTGCACGCGGCCAGCGTCTTCTCGCCCATCCCGCCTTTGCCGATCACGGCGCGGATGCGGTAATCGCGGATGACCTCGTGCTGGTACGGCTCCTCCCGCGACGAAGTCGTCGGTCCGGCGGCCTTGCACACCCACTGATCGCCCTCTTTCACCATCACCGGACCGCAGTGATAGATGATCTGCCCTTCCAGATCGACCGGCGGTTTCACACCCTCATGGATGCGATGGTGAACCGCGTCGCGGCCGGTATAGAGACGTCCCGTGATGGCGACCGTGTCACCGACATGGAGCGAGCGGATGGTTGCTTCGTCGATGGGAGTAGTGAGTTTGACCAGCGCCATCAGTACAGCCACTCCGTGACGTTCCCGCCGAGGTCGAGATTCGCGCCGCGGCGGCGGAAGGCCCAGCACATGTAGGCGATGGAGACGAAGAACGAGGCCGGCAGGCGATTGAGCTTGCCGATCTTGCAGGCCAGGAGAGTGGTCTTGCCGCCGAAGCCCATCGGGCCGATGCCGGATTGATTGGCCTTCTCCACGATGCGCGCTTCGAGCGCGGCGAGCTCGGGATCGGGATTGGGATCGTCCATCGTGCGCAGGAGCTGTTCCTTGGCGTGACCGTAGCCGGTGCCGCGGTCGCCGCCGATGCAAACGCCGAGGATGCCGGGACCGCAGCCCTGGCCCTGTGCCTGCACGATACAGTCGAGGATGGCGTTCTCCACGCCGCGCAGGTCGCGTCCGCCGAGGTCCGGGTGCGGGAGCGAATACTGCGCGTTCATGTTCTCGCAGCCGCCGCCCTTGAGCATCAGTTTCACTTCGACGTACGGCTCGCGCCACTGATGAAAGTGAAAGACGGGGGAACCGGGCCCGGTGTTGTCGCCGGTGTTCTTGCCGGTCACGCTGTCGACGCTGTTCTGCCGCAGGTAGCCTTTCTTGGTGGCCGCCCGCACCGCCTCGGTGGCTGTCTCCTCGAGCATCAGCTGGTCATAGCTGACCGGCGTGTGGACGTAGAAGAGGATCGTGCCGGTGTCCTGACACAGCGGCAGCGAGCTGTCGCGCGCCAGGACGATGTTGCAGCCGATGACGTCGAGCGCCACGTCCGCGTTCGAGCCCTTCTCTTCCTGGGTGCGCGCGCCCGTGACGGCGTTCACCACGTCGTCCGGCAGTTGCGTCGAAGTGCGGCGGATGAGCTCGAGAATGCTCTCGAAGAGCGCGGACTGCGTCTCGGCGTTCTCTTCAAAGGAATGCAGCGGTTGTGCGGTCATGAAGGTTCTCCAGGACGGACGGCGAGTCTATCCGCTGGCGGGAACGCGCGGCAAGGGAAGGGGATTTCGTACGGAGTGCTCAGTCCGAAGTAGGAAGCTCCTCGTCCGCCACTTTCGCGTCCTTGCCGTCGACCGCCGTCTTTTCGGGTTCTTTCCCGGTCACAGTCACCACGATTCTTATGATCTCGTGATCGCGAACGCCATCGAGCGGTTCGTCAAGCCAGAGCATGTTGTGCGTCGCGTCGTACCTTGCTGAAACAACCTTCCCCACGATGCCTCCACGATACCTCGGCCCACCTTCACCGGCTCCCTTTATGCACGCGGAAATGCCGGTGAATGCCAGTTGGTTAATATGTGAGTCCAAGAGACTCAATGCGAGGTAAACAGTGAATTTCAATAAGCTTACAGTCAAGGCTCAGGAGGCAATCGCCGAGGCGCAGAATCTCGCGAGGGGCGCGGGGAACCCGGAGCTGTCTCCCGAACACGTCCTTCTCGCGCTCCTGCGGCAGGAAGGTGGCATCGTCGCCCCGATCCTGAACAAGCTTGGCGTCAACCCAGGCGTCGTAGAGGCGGAGGTCGCCGCGGAGGTCGCGAAGTTCTCGAAGGTGGGCGGTGCTTCCGCGGAGCCGGGAGTCTCGAGCTCGCTGCGGAAGATCTTCGACGCTGCGTTCAAGTCTGCCGAACAGTTCGGCGATGAGTACGTTTCCACCGAGCATCTGCTCCTGGCCATCGCCGATGCGAAGGGCACGACCGCATCGACCGTCCTGCGCCGTCATGGCGTCGTTCCGGACGCGGTGCTCAAGGCGTTGCAGTCGGTGCGTGGTACGCAGCGCGTGACCGATCAGAATCCCGAGGACAAGTATCAGGCGCTCGAAAAGTACGGCCGCGATCTCACGGCGCTGGCGCGGCGCGGCAAGCTCGATCCGGTCATCGGCCGCGATGAGGAGATCCGCCGCGTGATCCAGGTGCTGTCGCGGCGGACGAAGAACAATCCGGTGCTGATCGGTGAGCCGGGTGTCGGCAAGACGGCCATCGTGGAGGGTCTGGCGCGCCGCATCATGGAAGGCGACGTCCCCGAGGGGCTGAAGAACAAGCGCGTGATCTCACTCGACCTCGGCGCGATGATCGCCGGCGCGAAGTATCGCGGCGAGTTCGAGGACCGCCTCAAGGCCGTCATCAAGGAAGTCGAGGAGAGCGAAGGCGAAGTCATCCTCTTCATCGACGAGCTGCACACGCTCGTCGGCGCCGGCGCCTCGGAAGGGGCGATGGATGCGTCGAATCTGCTCAAGCCGGCGCTCGCCCGCGGTGAGTTGCGCGCCGTCGGCGCAACGACGCTTTCCGAGTATCAGAAGCACATCGAGAAGGATGCCGCGCTGGAGCGCCGCTTCCAGCCGGTATTCGTCGGCGAGCCGACGGTGGAAGACACGATCGCCATTCTGCGCGGGCTCAAGGAGCGCTACGAAGTCCATCACAAGGTGACCATCCGCGACTCCGCGATCGTGGCGGCGGCCACGCTGTCGAATCGTTACATCACCGATCGCTTTTTGCCGGACAAGGCCATCGACCTCATCGACGAGTCGGCGGCGCGGCTGCGCGTGGAGCTGACCTCGATGCCGCAGGAGATCGACGAGCTCACGCGCCGTCTGACGCAGTTGCAGATCGAAGAGCAGGCCTTGCAGAAGGAAAAGGACTCCGCCGCGAAGACACGCCTCGATGCAGTACGTCAGGACATCTCGGAGCTGCAGGAGAAGATCTCGGGCCTCAAAGCACAGTGGGAGAGTGAGAAGCAGGTCATCAATCAGATCAACGATCTGAAGATCAAGCTCGATGAAGTGCGCGAGGAAGCGAACCGTTTCGAGCGCGAAGGAGAGCTCAACCGCGTGGCCGAGCTACGCTACGGACAGATCCCGCAGATCCAGCGCGAGGTCGATGCGCTCACCGCGAAGCTCGCCGAGATGCAGAAGAACGGGGCTCTCTTGCGCGAAGAAGTCACGGAAGAGGACATCGCCGAGATCGTCTCGCGGTGGACCGGCATTCCGGTCACGAAGATGCTCGAGTCGGAAGTGCAGAAGCTCGTGCACATGGAGGAGAACCTCCGCCGGCGCGTGGTCGGCCAGGAAGAAGCGGTGCGCGCGGTCTCCAACGCGGTGCGCCGCTCGCGCGCCGGTCTCAAGGATCCGAACCGTCCCGTCGGCTCGTTCATCTTCATGGGCCCGACCGGCGTCGGCAAGACGGAGCTGGCGCGGGCCCTCGCTGAGTATCTGTTCGACGACGAGCACGCCATGATCCGCATCGATATGTCGGAATACATGGAGCGTCACGCGGTGGCCCGTCTCATCGGCGCGCCCCCGGGCTATGTCGGCTATGAAGAAGGCGGCCAGCTCACCGAGGCCATCCGGCGGCGGCCGTATGCCGTGATTCTGTTCGACGAGATCGAAAAGGCGCACGTGGAAGTGTTCAACGTGTTCCTGCAGATCCTCGACGACGGGCGACTGACGGACTCCAAGGGACGCGTCGTCGACTTCAAGAACACGGTGATCATCATGACCTCGAACGTCGGCTCGCAGTACATCCACGAAGCCTCCCGGGGAACCCTGTCGGACGAGGACATGCGCCGCGCCGTCGACCAGGAACTGCAGCAGAAGTTCCGTCCCGAGTTCCTCAACCGCATCGACGACGTCATCGTCTTCCACTCGCTCGATCTGAAACAGATCAAGCAGATCATCGAGATCCAGCTCAAGACGCTGGAGAAAATCATCCAGGACCGCGGCCTGGCACTGGACATCACGGACTCCGCGAAGGACTACCTGGCCCAGGAAGGCTATGACCCCGCGTTCGGCGCCCGCCCGCTCAAGCGCGCGCTGCAGCGGGAGATCATCGATCCGCTGGCCATCGGTCTGCTGGAGGGAAGGTTCAAGTCGGGGGATACGGTCTTCGTGAAGTTGACAGACGAGGGCGAGCTGGAGTTGTCACTGGAGCCGGAAGCGGCGAGCGTGAACTAGCCGGCACGGCCGGCAGCGCTTGTTGCCCAAGGCTCCCTCAGGATTGTCGCCTGAACGACGTTCGATCGCGCCTGCATCACTCCACGTGGCATAGCCGGATCGACTTTCCGACGCGGCGGCAATTCTTGCGGTCGATCCAGCGCCAGCCGCCGGCCGGAAGCATCCACCGATACATGTGATCGCTGACGGCGACCCAGCCATGCGTCGGCGTGTGAGCGTCGACGTAGGTATGCGGCGGAAAGGCGAGGCGGTCGAGGTCCGCCGGACCGAAAAGCGCCACGCCTAGCTGCTCGATCTTGAGACGCCGCACTTCCCCGCGGAGACGCAGGATGTCCTGTCCCCAATCGAGATTGCTGTCGATCAGATAGCGTGATGGATCGGGAAGTGCGAGCTCGTTGAAGTAGGCCAGGTAGTCTGGGTGTGCGACGAACGAGGCCGCGCAGTGCCAGGACAGGAGCACGACTGCCGCGCCGCGCACGAGCCTGTGTCGATTGCGGATCAGGGCCATCACCACGACGGCGGCCGCGAGCGAGAGTGGAACGTAGACCGGAAGGATGTAGCGGATGCCGATGTCGACGTGCGTCGTCATGGACAATCCGAGGATCGCGCCGGCGGCGGCCATCGCTTCGACGAATGCCCGGTTGCGAAACGAAGCGAAGAAACCGATGGCCAGCAGAAGCAACACCGCCAGTGTCGTCTTCAGCGCGAGCGCGAGCGGGAAATACCACCACCAGCCTTCGTTGCTCCACTCGTTCATGGCGTAGCCGGGGAAGCCGACCCGGTTCACTTCGATCATCTCAGCCACACCGCGCACGAGTGCCGGTGCGGGGACCGGGGTGTCGGGATCGAGCGCTGCCAGCAGCCGGCCGGCGAACGTGTTGGGGAACGCGCGGTGCACTGCCGTCAATGTCGCAGCCGATGCAGTACTGAAACCGTAGCCAGCCCACACCACGATTGCCGCGATGGGCAGTACGAGGAGGACGGTGACGATGCTGCGCCAACGGGCGCGCGTTTCGGGATCGCGCACCAGACGGACGACATAGATCGCTGCGCAGGCGACCGGGACGTAGGCGATGCAGAGTAGCTTGCAACTGATAGCGAATCCCCACGCCGCACCGAGAGCCGCGGCGCGTGCAGTGTTTTGGCGCTCGAGCCAGCGCGAGAACGCCAGAAGCGCCACGGCCATCCCCGCCGTGCCGGCGGCATCGAGCGTGGCCAGTCCGGAGTGCCCGAGCACTGCCGGCTGCGTCGTGAAGATCAGCAGCGCCACGAGCGCAGTCGTCTCATCGAGCTCGCGCCGTGCCCACATCCAGGTCGCCAGCGCGCCGATGAGGAAAAACACCAGCGTCCCTACGCGAGCGAGAACGAGCATCCTGCTGTAGTCGCCCAGCGCATGAAACTTGGCCATGACTTCCGCCATCGCATCGCCGTTGCCGTCGTACCGCGCACCGGCGAGCCACGGCGGGATGGCGATGAGGATTCGCGGCAGCGGCGGATTCTGAAACTGGAGCGCGTAGCGATGCTGCGTCAGGATCTGCAGCCCGGCCGATAAATGCATCGGCTCATCGGCAGTCTCCGAGAACGTGGTGTATATCGTGGCGACCCGGATCGTGCCGAGTGCCAGAAGAAGAATCACCGCCACGCGCCGCATGAACGATGAAACGGAACGCGATCAAGGAGCGTTGGGCGGCGACGGCAACCTCTACGGTTTACCAGTAGCCGTTTTCCGGAGAGAACATCACCTCGTACACCTTGCGCGCCCAACTGCGCTTGCCGAACTCCACGCGCCCTTCCTGCTGCAGCCATTCGCGGATCGGGAGCGTGAAGCCGGTCTTGCGGCGCGCGCGCACGCTTGCGGGCAGTGGTGGCCGCGGCGCGTTGGCCAGGATCTGCTTGCCGCGGTCTTTGCGGGTCACGAGCACCGGTGCCACTTTGCGCAGGAGGTGTGCGTCGACGAGCGGAACGCGGACCTCCAGTGAATGGGCCATGCTGGCCCAGTCCATGTCGCGCAGCAGTTGATTGCGCAGATAGAGCGACGACTCGAGCGCGGCCACCCGCGCGTACGGCGTGCCGGGATCGGGCGTGAGCGCGCGCTCCAGGATTGCGAGTAGGTCCAGCCGCTCGATTCCCGCGCGCGCGATGTCCGTTCCCAGGACGTCGGGAAGCTCGGACATGAGAAAGCGTCCGCGCTTGACCAGATACGCGCCGGCATATGACGAGCCGTGGCGCAGGATCTCGCCCATCTTCGGGCTGATGTGCCGGCTGCGCCTGGCCAGCGCGTTGTTGAGTCGATAGACGCCCTCGCCGAGGCCGGGGATGCGCGAGAGCACGGACGTCACCGGCATCCAGCGAGGGATGTCCCGGAACGACGTGTACCCGCCGAACAGCTCGTCGCCTCCGGTGCCGGAGAGTGCCACCTTCAGCCCCATCTCCGCCGCGGCCTTGCTGATGAAGTAGCTGTTGAGACCATCGACCGTGGGCTGGTCCATAGCCGCGAAGATCCTCGGCAGCTCGTTGCGAAAGTCCACCAGCGCCAGATCGCGGATCGTGTGGCGTACACCGTACTCGCGGGCCACGAGGGCGGCCAACGGCGCTTCATCGTTGTCGCGCCCGCGGTACTCCTCGAAGCGCAGCGTCATGGTCTGCAGATCGGTGGCGCCCGATTCGCGGGCCAGCGCCACCACAGCCGTCGAATCGATGCCGGCGGAGAGGAACGCGCCCACCGGCACATCCGCCACCATGTGATAGCGCACCGACTCCAGGACGGCGTCGTGCACGAGGGCCTGCCGCTCTTCCTCGCTGACAGGTCGCGCGCTTTCCACGGCATCGCGCAGCGTGGCCGCGATCGAGAAGTACTGTTTGGGCTCGCGGACGCCATGCGCATCGACGTAGCAGAACGAGCCGGCGGGAAGCGCGCGAATGGCACGATACATCGTGAACGGCTCCGGCACGGTGCCGCGCAGAAAGAACCCGGCTGCCGCGGCGGGGTCGAATTGCCGGTCGACCCGGCCGCCGCCGATGAGCGCCTTGACCTGCGAGGCCACGCGGAGCGTGCCGCCGTCATCCGCGTAGTACAGAGGCTTGATCCCATACGGATCGCGCGCCAGGAACATCCGCTGTTTCGCGCCGTCCCACAGGACGATGGCGAACATGCCGCGCAGCTCCGTCAACATCGCCTCGCCCATCTCGTCGTAGAGCTGCAGCAGTACCTCGGTATCCGAGTGCGAGGTGAACGTGCGGCCCTTCGCCTCCAGGCGGGCCCGGAGCTCCTGATAGTTGTAGATCTCGCCGTTGAAGACGATGACGCGCTGGCCGCGCCGCATCGGCTGGGCGCCGCCGGCGGAGAGGTCGATGATGGCCAGCCTGCGATGCCCGAGCCCCACTCGCCGGTCGTCCGAGAGCCAGACGTCCGCCGCATCCGGCCCCCGCGATCTCATGCACTCGCGCGAGCGCAACAGCTCATCGTGGTCAACGGGTGGTGCCGCCGCCGAATACGAAAAAATCCCGTTGATCCCGCACATCGCGGACGGGAGTCTATCAACGCGTTACGGGACTCAGGCCTGGATCGGTCCTCGGCCGTTCGCCCGCATGCGATCCAAGAGGGTCACGCCGGCCAGCCACAGCGCGCAGAAGGCCACCATGCCGAACATGATCCAGAGGCTGTAGCGCCCGTCCGCGGAGTACGGCTCGGTGGCCAGGTGGATGGCTTCGCTGTTTGGAAGCAGCTCCGCCTCGGAGAACTCATGCACCGCGTAGAAGAGGATCTGAATCGTGAAGAGCAGCAGGAACAGTCCGGTGACCTGGAAGAAGCGCTTGACGTTGACGCGATGTCCGTAATGCGCCCAGCCCCAGGACATCGCGGCAGCGAGAGCGATCCCCAGCGCGCAACCGAGCCAGAAGTTGCCTTGCCGCACCTGGATCAGGAGCAGCGCGGTCTCCATGCCTTCGCGCGTGATCATCAGAAGCGTCAGGATGAATATCCCGACCCAGGCCCATCCTGTCGACGCGTTCGAGGCGCGCGCTTCGATCTTCGCTTCCATCTCCCGCTTCATCGCCGGCGCCACGCGCCAGATGTGAATGACGAAGCTGGCCACGAGCACCGCGGCCACGAGGGCGACGATGCCTTCCCACAACGGCTGGTTGGTCACGCTCCGCAGCCAGAAGCCGAGCGCCACGCTGGCCACGACGGCCCCACCGATGCCCCACCACACCGCGGGACGCAGCCAGTCCCGGCCGGTCTTCTTCAGGTAGGCGAAGATGATGGCCACGGTGAGAAAGGACTCGAATCCTTCGCGAAAGACGATGATCAGTGCCTGGAGCATTCGTTATTTCCTGAGCCGGGTCGCGTGAATCATCCTGACGCGATCCGGCGAATCGGGAGTCTGTCCCTTGCGCCTGCAGGCATCGCAGACGCCGAGGATCTGAAGGTTGTGGAACGTGGGGGTGAACTTCTTTCTCTCGCAGATGTCCCGCTGCCGCTGCTCGAGCACTTCGTCGTGGAACTCGATGACGCTGCCGCAGACGGTGCAGATGAGGTGATCGTGGTGCGAGTCCCCGGTGACCCGCTCGTAGTGATAGTGATCCTCGCCGAGATGAACGCGCCGGACCATGCCGGACTTCACCAGGAGCTCGAGCGTGCGGTACACCGTGGCCCGGGAGATCTTGACGCCCTTCTCTTTCATCTTGAAGAGCAGCTCGTCGGCCTCGAAGTGGTAATGGATCGAGAAGATCTCGCGCAAGAGGGCGGTGCGCTCAGACGTGAGCTTCTGTCCCTGCTGCTGCAGGAAGTCCTGGAAGCGGCTGATCTCGCGTTCGACGTGGGGCATGGGTGTGGATCGTTCTGAGACTGAGTCTCAGTTGCGAGACCAGCGTAGTGGTCTCGACGGGGAGTGTCAAGCGCGCCTACAGGTGGGTGCGCGCTGCTTCGATGGCCTGCCGGATTCTGGGTTGCCGGGGATCGATGCTCAGGGAGCGGTTCCAGAAGTCGAGCGCGCGGGCGTACTCGTTCTTCTTGGCGTGGTAGGTGCCGATGTTGTTGAGCACGAGCGTGGACGAAGGCTGCAGGCTCAGCGCGCGCTCCATCTCGGCGATGCCTTCCGTGTAGCGTTCCGCCTGGGCCAGCGCCGACCCGAGGTTGGCGGCGATGAGGTAGGACTGCGGAAAGATCTGCTTCCCCTTGTACAGGAGCGCGATGGCTCGCGAGGTCATGTTGCGCGAGCGATAGAGCGCCGCGAAGTCGATGAATTTCTGTTCCGCATGCGGCAGTCCGCGCGCCACGGCCATGAGGAACACGTCGTCGGCCGCGGTGTACTGCTGCCGCTCGAACAGCGTCAGGGCCATGTTCGCGTACGGCGACGGATTGGAGGGATTGCGGTCGATGGCTGCCTGAAACGCCTCGGTGGCCTCCCGCAGCTTCTTTTCCTTCTGCATCTGCACGCCGAGGTTGTTGTAATACGCGTATGCACCCCACTGCGCGGGAGGAAGGGGCGTGCTGGCCACCTGCGGCTGATTCTCATTCAACACCGGCTGCATGCGGGACGGATCGACCAGATGGCCGATGGCCTGCAGTTTCTGCGCGTACTGCTGCGCATCGACCACGCTCCCGCCAGCCGGAGGATGCAGCGAAAAGAACTCGTCGTAGCTGACGACGCGCACGGTCGTGACGGGGGTGATGTCGCGAAAGACCCAGGCCGCATGCTGCCCGGGCATCTCCGTCGACTGCGGAAGCCCCAGGACGGCCAGCACCGTCGGCACGATGTCGTAGAGCGAGATCGAATGGCTGCCGCGCGAGGCCGCGACATGGTTGCCGTACGCGATGAACACACCCGGATTGCGATGATCGGATAACGCCGCGCGGCCGACCGGCTGCTGGTACGGCCGGTTTTTTCCCCAGCGGAAGCCGTGCGCCGAAACGATGATGACGGTGGTGTCATCGCTGAGGACCTTCATCCACTCGCCGATGAGACGGTCCACCTCCGAGTAGTAGTTCGCCACGGCCGGCCAGTACTTGCGATAGCTGGTCTGGCTGATTCCTTCGCGGTACGGCGGGTGATACGGCGCGAAGAGATGGTTCACCGCATCCGTCCCCTCGTAGTTCACCATCAGCAGCAACGGATCCTGCTGCTGATAGAGACTGACGGCGACGCGGTGATCGGTCCAGGTCTTGGCCAGCACGTCGCGGAAGACATTGATCGGGTCCATCTGCCCGCCGCCGTTCACGGCATCCGTGAATTCGGCGTCGGTGATGTTGAGGAAGCGCCGCACCTGAGGCGCCTGGATCGTTTGCGACGGGACTTCGAGCTGGGCCACCCGCTGCGCGAGCTGCGACGGATAGACGGCCCCTCGCTGCAGCGTGACCGGCGTGTCGAACGTGGTGGCGCTGTCGGGCTTGGCCGGCCAATCGGTCCACCAGTTCACCGTGACCGCTTGCCGTCCGAACGCCTCGGCAATGTCCCAGAGGGCCGGCGTGCGCCGCGTCGTCGAGTCGACGGGCCGCTTGGACGGGCGGTCGACGAAATCGATGACGCCATGGCGGTCCGGCGGCAAGCCGGTGGCGACACTCGTCCAGACGAGCGGCGAGACCGTCGGCTGAATCGTCTGCAGCGAGGCGGTGGTGCCGCCGAGCGCGAGAGCGCGGAGATTGGGGATGCGCCCGTCGGCGGAAAGCTCGGAGATGAGCTCCCAGTCGGCGCCGTCGATGGCGAAGATGGCCACGCGTCCGGCCACGCCGCGCGCTTCGCGACGGAGCTCCTGACGCTTATAGGCCAGTAGCGCCCGGCGGTCGGGCTCGATGCGCGCGATCTCGAACGCCGTCACGTGCAGACCGCTGCGCGCCAGATGCCGGGCCACGATCTGGCGAAGATCGTTGCGCCGCGCGGAGAACTGCGATGTCGGCGAGAGCAGCTCTTCGATGGCCACCTGCTGGGTCACGGCCGACACGGCCTCGGCGACGCGCGCACGGATCCACGCGCTCCAGCCCTCGCTCACCAGTCGCCGGGCGTCCGGAATGCGCTGTCCCGGAATGCTGAAGCGGAGCCGGTAGCTGATCGTGACCGGCACGCGCTCCTTCGAGAGGATGCGCACGAACCCATCGCGCTGCGCCGACCCCTGCCGCTTCTCGAAACTGAGGCGATAGAACTGATGCGGCGGCAGATACGTGATGCGGTTCTGTACCAGACGCACCTTGCCGCTGTTCTTGTCGACGCCGAAGATCAGTTGCCGCGACGACGGCAGAAAGAGGCTGACCAGCAGATAGAGGACCGCCGCCATCCCGGCCAGGATCGCGACAGTACGGACAAACTTCGAGCGGAGCACGGGCGCGGGTTATGAAAGAAGGCTGCCAATCAGAGAGAGCTATTGGGCTGTTGGGCTATTGAGCTGGTGTGGGGCCCCTCAATCGCTCAACAGCTCAACGGCTCAAAAGCTCACTTCTTCCTCTTCACCAGCTGCTTCACCTCATCGCTCCCGATGGGGCTTTGCGCGGAGATGATCACGGCGGCGGTGCCGTCGCGGAAGGGGGGGATGGTGCAGCGGATGATGGTGGTGCCGTCTGCGGCGGTTTTGCCCCGGAAGATCACGCGCGGCGGCTCGATGGTGGAGATCACTTTCACCTCGATGGCGGCCGCGGGGATGGGTGCCTGGGAGAGGCTTTTCCGGGCGGCGACGCGCATCTCGATCGCCGAGCCGGCGAAGAAGTCGATCTGGTTGAGCAGCGCCAGCTCGAGGTGCTCGCTCTCGGCCTCGGAGGCGAGGTAGTCGATGATCACCTGGTCGAGCGTCTTTTCCTCGCTGACGGTGACCGGGGAAACGCCCTCGTCGAACACCACGCCGGACGACTGCGCCGCCAGCGTCGGAAGGGCGCGCTCCTGCCCCGACCTCGTCACATCCGCCGGCTGATCGAAGCGCCCGCGCTTGATGGCGGCGATCATGGTGCGGTGCTGCTGCTCCATCAGGCCGCCGATCCACTTGTCGTCGACGCCGGTCTTCAGTTGCTCCGCGTACGAGGTTTTCTTCGACGCCAGGATCTCGCCGCCGACGTAGACGAGGGTCTCGATGTACGGATTGCCGACACCTTTGTCCTCGGTCTGGACGTGGTAGACCTTCTCGTTGTGCTTGATGTCTGTGTTGAAGCCGGTGATCACGTGAAGCCTTGAATGTTATCAGACGACCTCGATGAGAGGACTTGGACCCGCGCGCGCAGATCGTCGCCGATGGTCTTCCTGGCCTGACGCTCCCAGTCGTACAGCACCGTCACGACTCGTCCCGAGGCCGCCACTTCACCATCGGCCTTGCGGATCTCGCACAGAAATTCGAGCGAGCTCGTACCCATCGAGCCGATGCGCGTCCAGATCTCGATCGGCTCCATGGCCAGCTGCTTTTTGAAGTCGCACTCCGCCCGGGCCACGATGAAGCCGATATCGCGGGCGCCGCCCCACTCCGTCAGCTCGAACCACAGCTGCGTGCGGCCCCACTCGAAGTAGGTGAAGAAGACGGCGTTGTTGACGTGACCGTAGGCGTCCACGTCCGAGAACATCACGTGATACGGAACGACGAACCAGCCGTCGCGCCACGTTCCCCGAAAACGATCGAGCGCGGTCATTGGATGCTCATTGGGATGCTCATTGAACGGGCGTGCTCGTGGCAAACGGCATCTGACCCTTGGTCGAGGCCTGCAGGTAACGGCCGGGCAGCGGATGATCGAGGTACGGGGCGATGATCGACGCGGCCTGCACGAGGCGCTTGAGATCGACACCGGTCTCGATGCCCATGCGATCCAGCATGTAGACCAGGTCTTCCGTGGCCATGTTGCCCGAGGCACCGGGGGCGTAGGGACATCCGCCGAGACCGCCCGCCGAAGCGTCGAACGTGGCGATGCTCATCTCCAGCGCCGCCAGCGTGTTCGCCAGCGCGGTGCCGCGCGTGTCGTGGAAGTGCATGGCCAGCTTCGAGGCCGGAATGACCTGGAGCAGCATGCCGATCACGCCTTGCACCTGCATCGGCGTGCCGACCCCGATCGTGTCTCCGACGGACACCTCGTAGCACCCGAGGTCGAGGAGGCGGGCCGAAACCTCGAGGACCTTTTCCGGCGGGACCTCGCCTTCGTACGGACATCCGAAGGCGGTGGAGATGTAGCCGCGGACCTTCATCCCCTCGGCCCGTGCCCGCGCGGCCACAGGCGCGTAGTTGTCGATCGACTCCTCGATCGACATGTTGATGTTGCGCTTGTTGAACGTCTCCGAGGCGGCCGTGAAGATCGAGACCGACTTCACGCCGGCGTCGATGGCGCGCTCCAGTCCGCGCATGTTCGGCACGAGCACCGGATATTCGACCCCCGGGTCTTTGGGGATCTCCGCGTACACCGCGGCGGTGTCGGCCATCTGCGGCACCCACTTCGGCGAGACGAACGCGCCCGCCTCGATCACGCGCAGCCCGGCATCGCTGAGCGCGGTGATGTAGGCGACCTTGGCCGCGGTGGGGATGGTCACCTTCTCGTTCTGCAGGCCGTCGCGCGGACCGACCTCGACGATGGTTACGGTGTCGACGGGGATCTTCATGGCTCTTTCAACGCGACGAGCTCGACGCCCGATTGCACCAACTCGCCTTCGCGGCAATTCACGGCGGCGATCTCACCGTCGCGCGGGGCGACGATCTGGTGCTCCATCTTCATGGCTTCGAGGATCAGCAGCGGGGCTCCCTTCGCCACAACGTCGCCCGGACGCACCAGTATTTTCAACACCAGCCCGGGCATCGGCGCACTCATCGAGGCGTCGCGATGGCGGGCCTTGGCGCGGACGCCCTTTTCGGCCACGTCCGCGAAGTAGATCTCGCCGTCGAATGAGAAGCTGACCGTCGATCCCTGCACGGCGTAGGGCACGACGTGCAGGTGCCCGTTTACACGGAGGTCCATCTCATCTGCACGTACGGCCACGATCTCGATCCCGTGCTCGCGCGGATCGACTTCGGTCTGCTGGCCGCCGATGGTGACGATCTTCATTTCGAGTAACGCGACCCCGGAGCGTCGAGCGGGAAGCCGCCCGCGCACAGCGGACACGCGCTTTCTTCGTAGGTGGCGAAGTCGAGCGCCAGAAGCGCCTCGTACGGGTCAGGAGCAAAGGGATTGGGCTTGCCGCTGCGATTCAGGATCGACGCGAAGCCTGCCACCTGGCCGCCGTGCTGCGCAATCACCTCGGCCGTCTCACGCGTCGATTTGCCGGTGGTGACGACGTCTTCGACGATGAGCACTCGCTCGCTCTCGTGCAAACGGAACCCGCGCCGCAGCGTCATCTGCCCCTCCTTGCGTTCCGTGAACACGAACGGCAATCCCAGCGCCTCGGCCACGGTGTAGCCGATGATCACTCCGCCGAGCGCCGGCGCCACGATCCGCTGGGCGCCGAGGCTGCGGATGCGGTCGCCCAGCGCCTCGCCGATCGCCTTCGCATTGCGCGGATCTTCGAGCAGCAACGCGCATTGCACGTAATTCGCGCTGTGCAGCCCCGACGAAAGCCGGAAATGGCCGGTGAGCAGAGCGCCGGTCTGCTCCAGGAGGGCGCGAACATCGAGTGGCATGGCCGGCGAGTTATATAACATGCAGTCAGAAGAGGTGACGCATGGGTGCATTGGCGGACAAAGTACGGGCGGACATGACGGCGGCGATGAAGGCGCAGGAGAAGGAGCGCCTCTCCACGCTGCGCATGCTGCAGTCCTCTCTGAAGAACGAACAGATCAACGTCGGGCATGAGCTGTCCGACGAGGAAGCGATGACGGTCATCCGCAAGGCGATGAAGCAGCGCGAGGACTCGATCGAGCAGTACACCAACGCCGGCCGCACCGAGCTGGCCGGGAAAGAGCGCTCCGAGATGGAGCTGCTCAAGACGTACCTCCCGCCCGAGCTCACGGAGGCGGAAGTCGAGTCCGGCGTGCGCGAGATCATCGCCTCCACCGGCGCGCAGTCGAAAAAGGACTTCGGCAAGGTGATGAAAGAAGCCACTGCCCGCTTCAAGGGGCGCGTGGACGGGAAGAAGATTCAGGAGATCGTGCAGCGGTTGCTACCTTAGGGGGTCTTAGGAGTCAGGTCTTAGGTCTTAGGGCCGCAAACCTGCCACGTACTCCTAAGACCTAAGACCTAATACCCAAGAGCTAACCCAACCAATGAACCGCTACGCCCGCCAGATCACCCTCCCCGAAATCGGCGAAGCCGGTCAGGAGAAGTTGCGCTGTGCCTCGGTATTGATCGTCGGCGCGGGAGGGTTGGGAAGTCCGGCGGCGCTGTATCTCGCCGCGGCGGGAGTGGGCACACTCGGCCTGGTCGATTTCGATCGCGTCGATGCCACGAACCTGCACCGGCAGATCCTTTACGGCACGTCGGACGTCGGACGCCCGAAGCTGGAAGCGGCAAAAGAGCGGCTCGAGGATCTCAATCCTGACGTGCGCGTCATCAACCACCCCGCGCGCCTGACCTCGGAGAACGCGCTCGAGATTCTCGGCGGATACGACCTCGTCATCGACGGCACCGACAACTTCGCCACGCGTTATCTCGTCAACGACGCCTGCGTGCTGCTCGGCAAACCGAACGTCTATGGCTCCGTGTTTCGTTTCGACGGGCAGGTTTCCGTCTTCGCCACCAAGGACGGTCCGTGCTATCGCTGCCTCTATCCGGAGCCGCCGCCGCCGGGTCTCGTCCCTTCGTGCGCCGAAGGCGGAGTCCTCGGCATCCTTCCCGGTGTGATCGGATCGCTGCAGGCCACCGAGGCCATCAAGCTGATCACGGGAGTGGGTGAGACCCTGGCCGGCCGTCTGCTACTCTTCGACGCACTGCGCACCACCTTCCGCGTGATGCAGGTGCGCAAGCGCTGCCACGAGCACGCCAGGATCACGCGACTGATCGACTACGAGGAGCTCTGCAATCCCGTGCAATCCACCGACATCACCCCGGCCGAACTGGCCGCCCGACTCTCCGCGAACACCGACGTGGTCCTCATCGACGTCCGCGAGCCCTACGAATGGAACGCCGGCCACATCGACAACGCCACCCACATCCCCCTCGCCCAGGTCCCGCAACGCCTCGCCGAGATCCCCAAAGACCGCGAAGTCGTCATGATCTGCCGCTCCGGCGCCCGCAGCGCCCACGCCCAGCAACACCTCATCGGCCAGCACGGCTACACGCGCGTAAAAAACCTCGTGGGAGGCATGCAACGCTGGGCGAGAGAAGTGGACCCGAAGATCACGGTGGTGTAGGGGTCGGCCGGTCAGCGCCCGGACGCGCCGCGACGAACGGCGCGATTCATTGCCGCTAACGACACTGTAGGACCGCGCCGCTTCAGCATGCCTTTGAGCATGCGAATATCCACCGTCGCAGTCGTGACGACGACGTCACCTCTGTCTGAAATCTGAAAATCGAGGTCGTCTCCAGGCCCGACGCCAAGATGCTCGCGAATCTCCTTCGGAACGGTGATCCGGCCGTCGGCGCTGATCTTGGCTGTCGGCATGTCTGTCCGAAGTAGTCGCCTTCGTGCGATATTCCGCACAAACGCAAATGCTCCGAAGGGGCAATTTAGAGGGTAGCCGGTGGCAAGCGAGGTACGAGCGCAGCCACCGGTTTCACGGGTGTTTGAACAACCCGCCCCGGGAGGGGCGGTAGAGATCCGCGCCGGCGGTCTGCTGCCCCTGCCGAGTCAGGGAAGTGACAACGTCGATGTATCCGGTGGCTGCACCGCCTCGCGGCTTGCCACTGGCTACCCTCTTGCTGCCCCTCCGGGGCAACAGCGGCCTACTTTTGCGTGTGCGCAACTTGCGGCTGCGCGACGCTCTGGCGTCCGAACATGACCACGATCGACTTGCCGCTCGAGGGTCCGAGGGTGGAGCCTTCGATGATGGCGATGCCGCAGTCTTCGTAATCGGCGGAGAGGATGTTGGCGCGGTGGCCGCTCGATTCCATCCAGGACTGGACGAGCAGGCGCGCGGTCTCGAATCCGGCGGCGAGGTTTTCGCCGGCGGCGCGGTAGCGGTAGGCGCGACGGTCGAGCCATCGGAACGGTGATTCGCCGCGAGGCGACACGTGGCTCCAGAACGACTCTTCCTCCATCTGGTGCATGCGGTCGGCGGCGGCGAGATCGAGCCGCTCGTCGCTGTGCAGCGGAGCGAGACCTTCGCTGGCGCGATAGTCGTTCATCAGGCGCAGGACGTTCACGGCGGTGATCTCGTTGGAAGGCTCGACGGCCGACGCGGCAATGGCGAAGAGCATCACGAGCGCGATCGGAACGAGGCGTTTCATGAGACTACCGGGCTCCGTCGGGACGTACGCGGAGGAAGAACGTGCACGCCTTGCCGGTCTTGGATTCGACCCACAGCGATCCCGAGTGCGCCACGGCAAACTCGCGGCACTTGAACAGGCCGCGGCCGGTGCGTTCCGGCGACGTCGGGCTCCAGACGAACGAGGGCTCGAAGATGGCCTGGCGGATGGCCTCGGGCACGATCGGACCGCTGTCCATCACGAAGAACAGCAGCAACGGCTTGCCCTTGTGCTCCATCCAGCGGACGCCGATGACGACCTGGCCGCTGGCGGGCACGTAGTGCAGCGCGTTTTCCATCAGGATGGCCAGCGATTCGGCGAGCTGATCGTGATCCGAGAAACGCTCGTCGAGCTCCTGCACATCGACGTCGAGCCGGATTGCCTTGAGATCGGCGTAGGCGCGGAAGCGCTCGGCCACGCGCCGCACGACGTCCGACACGGTCGGTACCGGACGCGCGACATACGACGGCTCCTCGACCTCGGGAGCCAGCTCCAGCGACGACAGCACCTGGTCGATGCCGGCGGCGGAGTCGGCCAGGAAATGATCGTTGCGCGTCTCGGCCGCGGAACGAAGCGACTCGCGCAGCGCACGCAGCGGTCCGAAGACGCATTCGCGGACGTACGTGACGAACGAGACATGGGCCTCGTTCATCGGATCGGACTGCCGGAAAACGAGCACCGCGCCGCTGGCTCCGCCCGACATCGGCACGAGCGTGTAGATGAAGTTGCGGCCGCCGAGGCGCACCCCGGCCGAGTTGGGCAACGTCAGGTCGCCGATACGGATACCGGCCTTGGCCTCGATGGCAGCGACCGTCGACAGCTCCGAGGTCGGAGCGTCGAGGAGCTTCTTGGCCTCGTCGGAAACGAACTTCACGCTCCGGTCGGGACCGACGATCACGGCCGGGACACCCGAGGCCACGAGCATGTTCACCACGCTGGTGATCGCGGGAGAGGCGGACTCGACCGGGAACGGGAGGATGTGAGCCTTGGGGAACGGATCGACTTCCACCTGCGGCGCGGTTGCGACGCTGCTGTGCCGGCCCGAGTCGGACGCGCGCGGTGATGCCGCGGGCGGCGGTGTTGCCGGGAGCGGGGGCGCGGGTGGGGCAGCAATCGGTTGCGCGGCCTGGGGCGCCGGAATCTCGGGAGCGGATGCGGGAGGTTGCGACTTTTTGCGCGGCTTGTCGCACTTCTCACAGAGGATGCCCTCCGTGACTTCGCGACCGCACATGAAGCATTTCCGAGCCATTTTCGCGGATCCGTTGAGACGTCTGTGGACCGAGGATCTTACGCCAACTGAGATAGAGTCTGCCCGAATTTGACGATACAGGAGCGCAACTGAATGAAAAACATCGTCGTAATCGGCGGCGGCACGATGGGCAACGGGATCGCCCATACCGCCGCGGCCAGCGGTTTCGACGTCTCACTCGTCGATGTGACGGAGTCCATCCTCGAGCGGGCCATCTCCACGATTACAGCGAACCTGCAGCGCGGCGTGGACAAGGGAAAGATGACCGCGGAAGAGCGCGACGCCATCGTCGGGCGCATCCGGCCGGTGACCGACATGCAGCAGATCGCCGATGCCGACATCGTCATCGAAGCGATCATCGAGAGCCTGGACGCGAAGATGCAGCTGTTCTCGAAGCTCGATCAGATCACCCGTCCCGAGTGCATCCTGGCCTCGAACACCTCCTCGATCTCCATCACCAAGATCGCCGCGGCCACGAAGCGGCCCGAGAAGGTCATCGGCATGCATTTCATGAATCCGGTGCCGGTGATGACGCTCGTCGAAGTGATCCGCGGCATCGCCACGTCCGACGAGACCTGGCAGCAGGTCGAGGATCTGTCGCGGCGCATGGGCAAGACGCCCATCGAGGTGAACGACTATCCCGGCTTCATCTCCAACCGCGTGCTGATGCCGATGATCAACGAGGCCATCTTCACGCTTTATGAAGGCGTGGCCACGCGCGAGTCGATCGACGGCGTCATGAAGCTGGGTATGAATCACCCGATGGGTCCGCTCACATTGGCCGATTTCATCGGACTGGACGTCTGCCTTGCCATCCTGCGCGTGCTGGAGCAGGGCTTCGGCGATCCGAAGTACCGGCCCTGCCCGCTGCTCGTGAAGATGGTCGATGCCGGATGGCTCGGCCGCAAGAGCGGCAGAGGGTTTTACGACTATCGAAAGTGACGTTCATCACTCGGGATGACACTTCCGGCCAACGCTGTTCTAATCCGCACCCAAATCATGCTCTGTCAGACCTGCAGCGCGTATAACGACGATGAGCGGGAGTTCTGTTTTCGCTGCCAGAACAAGCTGCTCGTACTCTCCGGCGTCACATCATTCGAAGAAGAGGACCTCGAAGACTACGAGGAAGAGGAAGATCTCTCTCTCGACGAGCATCTGCTCGAGCGGGTCTCGGCGATCGAAGAGATCGTCAAGCGCTCCGCGGAGACGATCCGTTCGCTCGTGGACGCCGTGCAGAAGCACGAGCGGGCCATCTTCATCAATCAAACAGGACTGCTCTCCGTCAAGGAGGTCCTGGAGAAGAAGAACCTCCTCACCTCCGACGAGGTCGTCGAGCTGTGGGAATCGAAGATGGGCGAGCAGATGCTCGCGCTCGAAAAGAAGCAGCGCTTCGTGGAGCGGAAGGACCGCATGGTGTCGCTGTTCCGTGGCGACAAGCGCGAACGGTTCCTCCTGCTCGTCGCCGATGCCGAGGCAGCGTTCGACGGGTTCGATCCCGAGCGCGGCGTGAAGCACCTCGAAGAAGCGTTCCGGCTCGATCGCGACAACTACGAGCTCTCGTTTTTTCTCGGCGAGATGTTCTTCAACGACGGCAATCTCGATCGCGCCAAGTCGTATCTCGAGCGCACCATCGAAGTGCAGCCCGATCATTTCGACGCCGCCGTGTTTTACGGGGTGCTGCTGCACGAACGGCAGGACATCAAAGGCGCGGAGCGCTGGCTGCGCCGCGCCATCCAGATCTCGCAGGAGTCGTTTCTCCCCTACTTCAGCCTCGGCGCGATCTACGCGCGCAAGGGCAAGCTGCTGCGTGCGCAGAAGTTCCTGGAGAAAGCGATCCAGCTCGAAGCCATCCCGCAGGCCTACTTCCTGCTCGGCACGATCTTCTACGAGAAGGGACAGCTCGAGCGCGCCATCCGCTCGTTCCAGGCCGCGCTGAAGCTCGATCCCGACTACGAAGAGGCCATCTACCACCTCGGGCTCTGCTATCTCGACCGCAACTGGAACCGCAAGGCCATCGACTGCTTCCAGGAGGCGCTGGAGCTCAATCCGAACAAGATGGAGTACCAGCAGGCGGTCAAGATCTACGAAGGCATCTCCGGCCACGTCCCGGTGGAAGGCGCGGCCGCGCAGGTCGTCACGCAGGCGGACTCGCTGGCCAGCGAAGGCAAATACGCCGAAGCGCTCGATCACTACCGGCGCGCCGCGCAGGGAGAGCCGGATAACGTCAACATCCTCCTGCCGTATGCGTTGCTCTGCTCGCACCTCGACATGAACGGCGAGGCCATCGCCGTGGCCCGGCGCGTCCTGAAACACCATCCCGCGGAAGTCGTCGCCGCCGCGGCGTACACGACGCTCGTCGAAGCGCTGCGCGCCGAGGGAAACTTCAAGGAAGCCAACGGTGCGTTGGAAGAGATGTTGCGCGACTACACCTCGAACTACGCGAAATCGATCGCCTACTTCGAGAAGGCCTACACGCTCGCCGACATGGAAGAAAATCTCGACGAAGCGCTGGAGAGCGCGCAGCTTGCGCTCAAGTACTCCCCGAAAGAGCTCAAGCAGTTCCCGCTCGCCGCGCTCGGCTGGGTCTACTTCAAACGCCGCGAGTTCAAGAGCGCGGTCGATTTCCTGACGAAATCCGCCGACCTCGGACCGACCGCCACGAACCTCATGCACCTCGGCATGGCCCTGCTCGAGAACGGCGAGAAAGACCGCGCCCGCGCCGTCTTCCGCCGCGCCAAGGGCTTCAAGATCAAGGGTGCCGGCCTCGAGGAAAAGATCCTGGAGCAGGTGCGCACCGCGACCAAGCTCATCGACCGGCTGCACGCACGGCGGCGCAAAGTGGCTAAGGGGTAGCGCGCGTTACTGCCCGGTCTGCCGCTTGCGCTCGTGCTGTTCGGCACGCTCGATCTGTTCCCGCCCGATACCCGCCTCCCGCGCCTGCTCGCGGATCGGCGGTGACTGCACGGCTGGGTCTTCTCCTGGCTCGGGTTGCGCGGGACGGTTACGGTTATCGACGATTTTCGTCTTGGACATCGTTTCGCTCCACCGCGGATGGCTGCGACGGTGATGCCAAAATCGTCTAAACCCGCGTCAGCTTCGCGTACTTGGCCACGAACTTCTTCGAGCCGACGTGGTCGAAGTAGACCGTCAGCTTCGCGTCGGGACCGCTGCCTTCCATCGTCAGGATGGTGCCGACGCCGAACTGTTCGTGCCGGACCTTCTGTCCGCGTTTCAACTCTCCGGCAGCGCTCTGCTGTTGCTGCCGCGCGGCCTGGATCGCGTTCGGGTCGAATTGCACGGGCGCGTTCTGGAAGAACGAGAGCACGCCGTTGGCGTTGTCCTGTTTCGGGGCCGGTCTCGAGGGCGGGCTCGCGACCGCGGGCGCGCGGCGGGGGGGCTCGGGCCGGTTGTACCTGGACGACCCGCTGTTGTACCCGCTGTTGTATCCGCCGCCGTTGTATCCGCCACCCTGGCGGCCGAGCGGCTTCTCACGCCAGTGCGGCTCCTGCGACGACGCGTAACGCGCCGAGCTCCCCAGGCGCAGACGTTCGATTGCGTCCGCCGGGATTTCTGTGAGGAAGGGTGACGGGCTCTGCTCCCGAAAGCGGCCGTGGATGCGGCGCTCGTACGCGTGCGTGCAGAAGAGCATCTCCCGCGCGCGGGTCATGCCGACGTAACAGAGGCGCCTTTCCTCCTCGAGATCGTCGTTATCCTCCTGCGAGTTGGAGTGCGGCAGGATCCCTTCCTCCATCCCGACCAGGAAGACCACTTTGTACTCGAGCCCTTTTGCCGAATGCAGCGTCATCAGCGTGACGCCCTTGCCGGTCTCGGCGCGGTCGATATCGGACATCAGCGTCAGCGAGTCGAGATAGTCCGCCAGCTGGGCCTGGGGGTTCTCCTCCATGTACTCGCGGGCGGAGTTGAGCAACTCCTCGAGGTTCTCCATGCGCGACTCGTCCTGCAGATCGCGCGACTCCTGCAGCATCCGGCGGTATCCCGTGCGGACCAGGACGTACTCGACCAGGTCGGGGATCGGATTGGAGGCGGCGCGTTGGAGGTCGTGCACGATCTCGCGGAACTCGCGCACGGCTTTGGCGGCGCGATTCGGGAGAAACGCCAGGTCGCCTTCGATGATCGTCCAGAGCGAGACTTCCTGGGCCAGGGCCTGCTCGGAGAGCGTGGCCACGGTGGTGTCGCCGATGCCGCGCGTGGGGACGTTGATCACCCGCTCGATGGCCGGCGTGTCGTGCGGACGGATGGCCAGCCGCAGGAACGAAAGGATGTCCTTGATCTCGGCGCGCTCGTAGAACTTCACGCCGCCGACGACGACGTACGGAACATTGGCCCGCAGCAGTTCTTCTTCAAAGGGCCGCGACTGCGCGTTCGTCCGGAACAGCACGGCGAAGTCGGTGAGCTTGTACTTCGAGCGCAGAGAGGAGATCTTCTCCAGGACGAACTGCGCTTCCTCGCGGTCGTTGCTGGTGGTGACGAGGCGCACCGGATCGCCCTTGCCGCCGCTGGTGAAGAGCGTCTTGCCCTTGCGGGCGATGTTGTTCGAGACCACGCCCGTCGCCGCGTCCAGGATGTTGCCGGTGGACCGGTAGTTCTGTTCGAGCTTGATGATCCGCGCACCCGGAAAATCGCGCTCGAAGTTGAGGATGTTGTTGATGTCGGCGCCGCGGAAGCGATAGATCGACTGATCCTCGTCACCGACGGCCATGATGTTTCCCTGCTTCCCGGCCAGGAGCTTCACCAGCACGTATTGCGCGCGGTTCGTGTCCTGATACTCGTCGATCAGGAGGTGCTGAAACCGCTCGTGCAGCTCGTTGCGCACGTCCTCGTGCTGTTCGAGCAGGTGCACGTACTGGCCGATCAGATCGTCGAAGTCCATGGCGTCGAACTCGCGCAGACGCTTCTGGTACAAGCGGTAGATCTCGGACACCCGCGCGCCGAAGAAGTCGTGGTTCGTTTTTTCGTACTCGACCGGTCCGATCAGCTCGTTCTTGGCGTGGGAGATACGCGTCAGGACGGACCGCGGAGGGAAGGCTTCGTCGTTGACGTTGAGCTCGCGCATGCAGCGCCGGATCAGCGTCATCTGGTCCGAGGTGTCGTAGATGGCGAACGACTTCGTGAAGCCGAGGCGGTCGGCGTAGCGCCGCAGAATGCGCAAGGACGTCGAGTGGAAGGTGCCGATCCAGGGACGATAGCCGCCGGTTGGGGGCACGAGCTGGTCGACGCGGTGGAGCATTTCCGAGGCGGCCTTGTTGGTGAACGTCACGGCCAGGATGTTGGCCGGCCGAACGTTCATCTCGCCCATGAGATAGGCGATGCGGTAGGTGATGACGCGTGTCTTTCCGGAGCCGGCGCCGGCCAGAACGAGCAGAGGTCCCGTGCCGTGTGTCACCGCCTCGCGTTGTTGGGGATTGAGTCCTGAAAGGTCGAGCATTGTTGGCGGGGCGATAGTAGCAGTTGGTGGTTTGGCGCCGATCGGCGTTGCTTTCGCGAAAGGGGGAACGCGCGCGTGCCGCGCAGTGTTCTCCGATTTCAGTTAGACTTCCGCCGCTTTCTCGTCAATCCCTTCGGAGGCATCATGTTCGGAACGTTCGGCCCAATGGAGCTCGTGCTCATTCTTCTGATCGTCGTCGTAATTTTCGGCGCGAGCAGGCTGCCTCAGCTCGGTAAGGGCCTCGGCGAAGGTATCTCGAATTTCCGCGACGGTCTCGCCAAGGGCAAGGAAGACAAGTCGCTCCCCAAGTCATCGGACGACCGCCAGTCCTGATCGATTGTCTTTGAAATGGCTGATCACGGGCGCCGGCGGAATGGTCGGCCGCGACCTCCGCGACGCGCTCACCGCACGCGATGAGGATTTCGTCGCACTCATCCGCGGCGATCTCGACGTCACCGACTCCGGCCGGGTGAACGCGTTCGTCGAAGAGCACGCGCCCGCGATCATCGTCAACTGCGCCGCCTACACCAAGGTCGACCAGGCCGAGGCCGAGGAGAGCGTGGCCAACGCCATCAACGGCTCGGCGGTCGAGTTGCTGGCGGCGGCGGCGAACGCGGCCGGCGCATTGCTCGTGCACCTCTCCAGCGATTTCGTGTTCGACGGAACGAGCCGCGTTCCTTACGACGTGACGGACGCGACGGGACCGCTTTCGGCATACGGCCGTTCGAAGCTCCTTGGGGAGTTCGGCGCCGCACACGCGGAGAAGCATCTGATCGTGCGGACGTCGTGGCTGTTCGGCGTGCACGGTCCGAACTTCGTCGAAGCGATCCGCAACCAGATCCGCAGGGGGACGAACCCGTTGCGCGTCGTGGCCGACCAGCGTGGCCGCCCCACCTACACGCCGCATCTGGCGGATGCAATCATCCGGCTGGCGCGGCTGGCCCATGAATCGCCCGTGGCCCGCGGCATCGTGCACTACGCCGACGCCGCTGAGTGCTCGTGGTTCGACTTCGCCAGCGCGATTGCAGAGGAAAGCGGATCGGACGTAGTCGTTCAGCCGGTCACGACCGCCGAGTTCCCACGGCCTGCGAAGCGGCCGGCCTACTCGGTACTTTCGACCGAGCGCTATGAGCGGCTGACCGGCGTCGCTCCTGAATCGTGGCGTGATGGATTGCGTGAATATTTAACGATCAAGAATTAACCGTGTTCTTTACAAGGACGGCATTCATCAAATATTCGATGTTGCCTTCGGCGCCCTTGATGGGGCTTTCGATCACGCCCTTTACCTCGAAGCCGAGCTCGCGCGCACACGTCGCGACGCCGTCGATGGCCGCCTGCCGCTTGGCGTCATCGCGCACAATGCCGCCTTTCCCCACCTCGTGCTTCCCGACTTCGAACTGCGGCTTGATCAGCGCCACGAGCTCGCCGCGCAGGAATCCGGCCACGGCCGGCAGGATCAGCTTCAGCGAGATGAACGACACGTCGATGGAGACGAAGTCGATCGCCTCGTCGAAGTTCTCCGGCTGCAGATAGCGGGCGTTCACCTTCTCACGGTTCACTACGCGGGGATCGTTGCGCAGTGAGACGTCGAGCTGGCCGTAGCCGACGTCGACGGCGTAGACCTTCGCCGCGCCGTGCTTCAGCATCACGTCCGTGAAGCCGCCCGTCGACGCGCCAATGTCGGCGCAGACTTTCCCTTCCAGCTCGATTACGAACTGCTCTACGGCATGCGCGAGCTTCATCCCGCCGCGGCCGACCCACGGATGCTCGAGCTCCGCAACGCGGACTTCGTCATCGGCCGCGACGTTCGCTCCGGCTTTGTCGACGAAGTGGCCGTTCACCAGAACGCGCCGGGCCATGATCAGCGACTGCGCCTTGGAGCGCGTGTCGACGAGGCCACGCTCGACCAACGCGACGTCGAGGCGCTGCTTTTTCATGGCGCGTCGGAGACGACGGTGAAGCCTTCCTGGCGGAAGTGGTGGTCGTTGGTGAGGACGTGGGTGATGCCGCGGTCTTTCATCACGACCATCGACATGCAATCCGATAGCGAATACGCCTTATCCGATCTGTCCGAATAGAGGTCCAGTGCACGACGAAACAGCATCCGGTCCGGTGTGACCACATCCAAGTGATCCAATGCCTCTCGCGCCGCCTTAGCGGCTACGGTACGTGCCGCTTCTCCCTGCGCCGAGAAGAACGCGAGCATCTCTGCAAGCACGTTCTCATGCGTCACCAGCCGATAAGCGCCATAGCGCATTCGAATGCGGATAGCCCGGCCGTGATGGTTGTCGAAACGGTCATTTAGCGCCACGAAATACCAGGTGTCGGCAAAAATCTCCGTCGGCATTACTTGGCGGTGACGCGTCGCGGAACGCCGTACACAACTTCGTCGATGTGATCAGAGTCGACGCCGTTCTCATGCATACGGCGCAGGTCATCGTCCGGGATCTGGTGCCCGAGCTCGACGATCCGATCCGTGAGCTCACCGAGCGTCAGAAGAGTTTTTTCGCCAACGAACTCCCGCACCCTCCTGGCGATCCCTTCCGCATGCAGATCGTGTTGCGCGCGCAGCACGTCCTGCGCTCCGTGGTGCACGTACTCGTCGGGGATGCCGATGCGGTGGAAGCGGATGTCGCGGAGCTCGAGCTGCTGGCAGCGCTCCATGATGGCCGCGCCGAAGCCGCCGGCTAGCGATCCTTCTTCGACAGTAATCACGTTCGAATAAGGCTGGCAGTATTTTTGGATCAATTCATCATCCAAAGGCTTGATGAAACGACCATTGATTACTGCAACGTTAATGTTCTCTTTGGCGAGGATCTCGGCTGCTTCCATCGAGGGCCACACTTCGCTGCCGATGGCGAAGATCGTGGCGTGCTCGCCTTCCCGGAGCACTTCGCCCTTGCCGACCGGCAGGGACTTCAGCTCCGCGTCGAGCTCCACCCCCACGCCGCTTCCGCGCGGGTAGCGCAGCGAGGTCGGATGGCCGGTCTCGAGCGCGGTCTTGACCATGTGCCGCAGCTCGTTCTCGTCCTTCGGCGCCATGCAGACCATGTTCGGGAAGATCCGCAGATAGGCCATGTCGTAGATGCCGTGGTGCGTCGGGCCGTCCGCGCCGGCGATGCCACCGCGGTCGAGCGCGAACACGACCGGCAAATCCATGATGGCCACGTCGTGGAAGACCTGGTCGAACGCCCGCTGCAGGAACGTCGAGTAGATGGCCACCACCGGCTTCATCCCCTGCGTGGCCATGCCGCCGCTGAACGTCACGGCGTGCTCTTCGGCGATCCCCACGTCGAACATGCGGTCCGGGAAGGTCTTGCCGAACTTGTCGAGCCCCGTTCCCTCCGGCATGGCCGCCGTGACGGCGATGATCTTCGGGTCCGCCTTGGCCAGCATCATGAGTGCGTCGGCGAACGCGGCCGTGTACGTCACCGGCGGGGCCGGCTTGTTCGATTTCGGCACCTCGCCGGTCAGGACGTCGAACGGGTTCACGCCGTGCGACCAGATCGGTTTGTTCTCGGCCGGCTTGTAGCCTTTGCCCTTCTTGGTGATGACGTGGATGATGAGCGGACCGTCGTAGTCGCGGTGCTCCTCGAACAGGTCCAGCAGCAGCTCGAGGTTGTGTCCGTCGTACGGGCCGAGGTACTTGAAGCCGAGCTCCTCGAAGAGCATCCCCGGCACGATCATGTTCTTGAGCACCTGCTCCATGTCGTGCGCCAGGCCGTGGAGCTTCCCGCCGATCAGCGGGATGCGGTCCATGACGCCCTTGGCCAGGTCTTTGGCCTGGTGGTAGCGCTGGCCCTTGATGATCTGGTTGAGATAGCCCGACATGGCGCCGACGTTCGTCGAGATCGACATGTCGTTGTCGTTCAGCACGATCAGCAGCTTGCGCTTGAGGTGGCCGGCCTGATTGAGGCCTTCCAGCGCCAGCCCGCCCGACAGCGCGCCGTCGCCGATGATGGCCACGACGCGGTAGTCCTCCTTGCGGAAGTCGCGCGCCACGGCGATGCCGAGCGCGGCCGAGATCGAGGTCGAGGCGTGACCGGCATTGAAGACGTCGTACTCCGACTCCTCGCGCTTGCAGAAGCCGGAGATGCCGTCGTGCTGGCGGATCGTATGGAACTTCTCGCGCCGGCCGGTAATCAGCTTGTGCGGATAGCTCTGGTGACCGGTATCGAAGACGATCTGGTCGCGCGGCGTGTCGTAGATGTAGTGCAGCGCGAGCGTGAGCTCCACGATGCCGAGGTTGCCGCCGAAATGGCCGCCGATGCGGGACACCACATCGACGATCTGGTCGCGGATCTCCTGCGCCACCTGGGGAAGCTGTTTGCGATCGAGCTTCCGGAGGTCGCGGGGCGTTGCGATCGAATCGAGTAGTCTAGGCATCGTCATCCAGTCTGGGCGCCTCAGTGCCTCGCGGCACTAATGTCGGCGCTCGCAAATGAAACCAGCAAGGGGCGCCAGGTAATTCACGGGGCCGGCGATCATATCAGCGTTCTCCAGGGCCTCCGTCAGCAGGCGGCCCACCTCGGCCCTTGCACTCCCGGCGCCCAGGAGGGCCGGCCAGGTCAGCTTTCCCTGCTCCACGTCCTTGCCGGCTGTCTTCCCGAGCGTGGCCGACGACTCCTCGATGTCGAGCAGGTCGTCGACGATCTGGAAGGCCAGGCCGAGCGCGTCCGCGTACCGGCGCAGCGCGGCCAACTGCTCCTCGGAGGCACCACCGAGGAGCCCGCCGAGAACGACCGACGCCGTGAAAAGCTTCCCGGTCTTGTTCCGGTGGATGAACTCCAGCTCCCGCAGCAGCGCTTCGCGGTCGGTGCTCGCTTCCTGCGAGCGCTCGGCGACGATGTCGGCCACCTGGCCGCCGATCATGCCGGTCGAGTCGACAGCCGTGGCCACTTCGGCGATGGCGCGCAGCTGGCGCGCCGGCTCCAGCCCGGCGATCGGTCTGGCCAGCCAGGCAAACGCCTCGGTCAGAAGCGCGTCCCCGGTCAGAACCCCCATGGCCTCGCCGTACACCACGTGTGTCGTCTTGCGGCCGCGGCGGAGATCGTCATTGTCGAGCGGCGGCAGGTCGTCGTGGACGAGCGAGTAGGTGTGGATCAGCTCGATGGCGCAGAGGTGGGCGAGCAGCGGCTCGACCTTCGCGCCAGCCGCTTCCGCGGCGGCGATGGCCATGATCGGGCGGATGCGCTTCCCCCCGCCCAGCACCGCGTAGCGCATCGCTTCGTGAATCGTGGGAGGGAGGGTTGCGGCGGGCGGAAGGTTTGCGTCGAGCGTGGCGTCGACGAGCGCGCGCTTCTCGCGCAGGTACTCCTCGAGCGTCACTCTACGAGTTCCTCGTGAATCTCATCGTCCTCGAACGGCTCCGTCACCGGCTGCCCCTTCGCGTCGGCGAGGATCAACTCGATCTTCTTCTCCACCTCTTCGAGCCGCTGGTGGCAGAAGCGGGAGAGCCGGATCCCTTCCTCGAACAACTGCAGAGACTCGTCGAGCGGCATCTCCTCACCCTCGAGACGCTGCACGATCTTCTCGAGATTCTGGAAGGCCTTCTCGAATTCGTTGGGCCGGCGGGCTGCCATATCGGGCGCGTTATAACACCACGCGCATCGCCTGCGGCTACTTCTCCTGAATCTCCGGCCAAAGGCTTTCCACGCCGAGCGTGTGGCGGTCGACGGTCGCTTCGAGCCGTCCGCGCTTGAGCTGGACCTCGATCTGCTCGCCGACCTTCACCTGGCTGGAGTCCTGGATCGGTTTGCGGCCGCGGCGGGTGCGGGAGAAGGCGATGGCGTAGCCGCGGGAGAGGACCGACAGCGGAGAAACCGCTTGCAAGGTGGCCATGGTGGCGCGGAGCCGTTGGCGCTCGCGCTCCACACGGGCGGGATAGAGCGCCAGCGGTTCCGTGGCGGCGTTGAGGCGGCGGCGGAGCGTCTTGGCGCGCGCGTCCAGGAGGCGGAAGAGCATCAGCCGTCGCCGCTCCAGGCGCTCGCGAGTGAGGGCCACGCGGCGGACGACGATGCCGAGGCGATCGGAGGAGGCCAGATGCCGGAGCTCGTGGCGATAGTTGCGGACGCGGCTTTCCACGACATTGCGCACGCGCCGCACCATCGTGTCGACCTGCATGCAGATCTCGCTCTTGGCCCGAATGACGATCTCCGCCGCGGCGGAAGGCGTCGGTGCGCGAAGATCGGCCACGAAGTCGCAGATCGTGAAGTCGGTCTCGTGTCCGACGCCGGAAATCGTCGGGATCTCGCAGGCGGCCACGGCGCGGGCGACGACTTCCTCGTTGAACGCCCAGAGATCCTCGAGCGAGCCTCCGCCGCGGCAGATCAGCACGACGTCGTGCAGCTTCCACTTCGCGAGATTGCGCAAGGCGGTGGCGATCTCGCGTCCGGCCGTCGGTCCCTGCACGCGCACCGGATAGATCTGCAGCGACAATCCCTCGAAGCGGCGACCCAGCACGTGCAGGATGTCCCGGATCGCGGCGCCGGTGGGGCTGGTCACCACCGCGATTCGTTGCGGGAGAATCGGCAGCGGTTTCTTGCGCGCCGGATCGAACAGCCCCTCCTCGGCGAGCTGCTTCTTCAGTTGTTCGAATGCCAGCTGCAGTGCGCCGATCCCTGCCGGCTCCGCCGCGACGGCGTTGAGCTGAAACTCTCCCTTCTGCTCGTAAATCGTCAGCCGGCCGCGCACGATCAGCTGCAACCCGTTCTCGATGCGGAAGCGGAGGAACCGCGCGTTCGTGGCAAAGAGCACGACCTTGATCTGAGCGCGCGCGTCCTTGAGCGTGAAGTAGAGATGGCCCGCCGCGGAGCGGACGAAGTTCGTCACCTCCCCCTCCACGGCGATGTCGTTGAAGCGATAGAGCTGGAGATTGACGTCGCGGAGCAGGTCCGAGACCGAGTACGTGCGCGGGGCGGCCACGTCGTCATCATAAGGTCCGCCGAGCTCGCTGTACTTCGTAATAACTAGGCATCCGTCTTGCCCTTTCGTCTGCCTGAAGCCACTGGGGGTGGCCTCAGACCCAAGGAAACGAAGCGATCTACAGGAGCTCAGGATCATGATCAGAAAACTGATGCACAACACCGCCGTCGCGGCGGGTTTCGCGGCCCTCCTTCTCACCGGCGCGTGCGCGTCGCACAATGCCGTGGCCACCGAACCGACCGATGAAGTCGTGCAAGTCACCCAGACCACCGTCACCACACCCGAAATGGCCACGGTCGACGCCGACGGCAACGTCATTACGGAACCGGGCACCGTCTCCGAGAGCACCGTCACCGTGACGAATAGGCCGCTGGTCGAGCCCGGCACCACGCCGGACACCACCGCGCTCACCACGACGACCACCACCACCACGCAGACGACCACGGTCGCGGCACCCATGCCCGCGCCGATGACCTCATCGTCGAACCTCGACACCCAGACGACGACCACCACGGACGACACCACGGCGACCACCGAGACCGAAACCCGCACCCGCCTGCGCAAGGACTGACCCGGCGGATCATGCAGACAAAGAAGGCGCGGGCAACCGCGCCTTCGCGGCATTTGAGGTAAGTCGAGTGATTACTTGAGTTAGCTCATGAACGCGCAAATACGCGGACGTTGATCACAGACACCCCGGACGTTGATCACAGACACGCGGACGTTGATTTCAGACACCACGTACGTTGATTTCAGGCACGCGGACGTTGATTTCAGGCACGCGGACGTTGATTTCAGACACCCCCGACGTTGATCACAGGCATCCGGACGTTGATCACAGACACGCGGACGTTGATCACAGGCTCCCGGAGTCTGTGAACAACGTCACCTGACCCTGATCACAACGTCCACTCGTCTGTGAATGACGTCGCTGAGTCCATGCACGTCGCCCAGGCAGCCGTGCACGACGGCGGCGAGTCTATGCGCGGGTCACTCTGACGCGGAAGCATCAGTAAAGTACCTGTTCACGCGTGCGTGAGCTTCGACCACGACAGGAGCGTCTTCACTAGCCGGGCGCGCGGGCCTGAAAACGGCGCTCCGCCGGCACTTCGTCGTCCTCGTTCTCGGTCAGGGGACCCTCGGCACGGCCTTCGATGAACTGGCGGACGATGGGGTTGCTCGATTGCTGAAACTCCCCCGGAGTGCCTTGCTCGATGATGTGGCCCTTGTAGAGCATGGCCACCCGGTCGGCGATCTTGAAGGCCACCTTCATGTCGTGCGTGATCGTCACGGTGGTGGTGCCGAGCTTCACATCCATCTCTTCGATGAGGTCGGCGATGACGTCGCTGATGACCGGGTCGAGGCCCGTGGTCGGCTCGTCGAACAGGAGGATCTCCGGTTTCAGCGAGATCGCCCGGGCAAAGCCGACGCGGCGCCTCATCCCGCCGGACAGCTCCGAGGGCCGCTTCTTCTCCACGCCGTGCAAGTGGACGTCGTCGAGACACTCTTCCACGCGGTCCCGGATTTCTCCCTCGGTCATCTTCGTGTGCCGCCGCAAGGGAAAGGCGATGTTCTCGAACACCGACATCGAGTCGAAGAGCGCCCCTTCCTGAAACGACATCCCGAAGCGGCGCCGGAACTGATTCAGCTCGACGTCCTTCATCACCGTGATGTCGTGGCCGTCGATGAGCACCTGGCCGCGGTCCGGCCGCAGCAGACCGATGATGTGTTTGAGCGTCACGCTCTTTCCGGTGCCCGAGCCGCCGACGATCACCAGCGACTCGCCCTGCTCCACGCTGACCGTCAGGTCGCGCAGCACCTGACGCCCGCCGAAGGATTTGTCGATATTGCGTAGCTCGATGATGGCCATCAGAAGAGGATCTTCGTCAGGAAAAAGTCGGCCAGAAGGATGATCAGCGACGCCGACACCACGGCGTACGTCGTGGCCCGGCCGACGCCTTCCGCGCCGCCCGTCGTGTAGTAACCGCGCACGCAGCCGGTCAGCGTGAGGATGAGACCGAAGACCGCGGCCTTGATCAGACCGCTCCAGACGTCGCTGAGCTGGAGGAACTGGAACGTGTTCTGTTTGTACACCACGGGGTTCGTCTTCAGCAGTTTCACGGCCACGAGATAGCCGCCGTAGATGCCGAGCGCGTCGCCCAGGATCACCAGGAACGGCAGCATGATGATGCCGGCGATCACGCGCGGCACGAACAGATACTGAATCGGCTCCGTAGCCAGCGCCTTGAGCGCGTCGAGCTGCTCGGTGACGCGCATCGTTCCGATCTCCGCCGCCATCGACGAGCCCACGCGGCCCGCGACCATCAGGCCGCAGAGCACCGGCGAGAGCTCGCGCAGCATGGCCAGCGAGACCACGCTGGCCACGAACTGCTCCGCGTGCACGCGCTGAAAACCGCTAAACGTCTGCAGCCCCAGCACCATCCCGGTGAACATCGTGGTCAGAAACACGACCGGGATCGAGTCCACGCCCACGCGCACCATCTGCCGGAACCATTCGCTGAAGTCGAACGGCCGCCGGAACGTCCAGGCGAACGTCCGCCACAGCGCGTCGAACCAGAGTCCCGTCTGTTCGAAGAGCCGGATGAACGTGCGGCCGATGCGGTCGAAGATGGTGATCATTTGCGCCAGCGTGAGCTTATCGCAAGAGCCGGGACGGATTGACGCCGGAACCCCCTCAGGTGGATCATTCCAGGCGGTCCCAACCACCGAGCCCGAAAATGACGTCGCAGTACAAGAGGCGCGCCCGCCGATGCGCGGAACAGACCGGTATGCACCTCGGTTACGGCCCAACGCCCATGCGCCCAAACGTCCTCTTCCTGGTTCTTCTGTCCGTCGTGTGCTCACCGGGCGTCTCTGCCTCGATCAAGGTGCTCGACAACAACCTTCCGGCCATCCACGGGTGCGCGCAGACATCGCTGCAGGTCAACGAACGCGCGGGTGGGGTGACCTTCGAGCTCACCCGAAGCCAGAACACCACGGGCACGACAACTGGCTACGTCAGGGTCGATGGCTACGGGAAACTCGACGATTATTGGGCACGCACCGCCACGTTTGCGCCGGGTGAAACGACGCGCCTGGTCGAATACAAGTGGCAGGATGACTCCGTCTACAACCGTACCCAGCGAGCGCGGTTCTATTGCGGCGGACAGGGACCGGGAGTCTCCGAATTACGGACCGAAGGCACGATCGTTCTGACCGATGACGAGCCCTATCCGACCGTGGTTGCACCGTCGTCGATCCAGATTACGGAAACGGATACGCCTCAGCAGATTTCGATCCCGTTCTCCTTCGTTCCACCGTTCGAGGACGGGCCATGGGTGCACATCGTTCTGGACCACATCACGACCGACGACCGGGACGTGAAGGTCCTGACGACCTATCCCTACCATTCGATCGAGCTCGAGATCGCCGGTGACAATCAGCCGGAATCCGATGAGAGTGTCTCCGTGCGCCTGGTCGGTGAAGTGCAGAAGGGGATCACTCTCACCATCCGCGACGACGACCGCCCTCCCTTCCCCTACACGTTCGATCGGGACAGTTATGAGTTCGACGAAGGCGGCGGCGGCTCGGTCCTGGTTCAACGGACCGGGAGTCTCTCCTCGCCTGTTGAGCTCCTCCTCAGGATCCGTCCGACCATCCCAGGGGCTACGATCGAAGAAATCCCGGTCGTCCTCGAACAAGGAGCATCGTCGAAGGAAGTGCTGCTCGCGCTCGATGATGCCTACTTCACCGGCCTCCGTTACTCCATCCTGGAACTGGAGCTGGACGGCTTCGTGGGCGCGACTGCGAGCTTCACGGTGCAGGACGACGACGCGATGCCGTCGCTGTCGGTCGGTGATGGGAGCGTGCGCGAAGGAAATCTCGATCAGCAACCGCGTCTCGCGGTCCCGGTCACGCTCACGTCCCCCCTCGGTGCTCCATTACAGCTGACTCTTGTTCCCTCGCACGTCAGCACCGATGCCGCCGATTTCGCCGCGGTTCCGGAAACCGTCATGATTTTTCCCGGCGAGCTCACGGGCACCGCGGTATTCGAGGTCAACGGCGATATCGCGCACGAGCCCGACGAGACGTTCAGCGTCACCGTCACGGCGTGCTGCGACGGCCTGGCGACCGTGACTCGATCCACCGGCACGGCCACGATCGTGAATGACGACAGCGCGCCGACGGAATCGATCTATCGCCTGGCCCTCGACGCGACGACGTTCAACGAGCATGAGGGGTGGCTTTTGGTTCCGGTCCGTCGCTTCGGGCGCCTCACTGGAACGTCGCATGCGATCCTGAAGCTGACGGCGGACGACGACGTGCGGGTTTTTGCGCCGCGCACGGTCTCATTCGCGCCGAACGAAACCGAGAACGAAGCCCGCTTCTACATCAATGATTTCTGGTATTCGGGCAACACGATCGTCAAGGTGGAGCTCTTTGACGGCGACCGGCTCCTCGAAACCAGATCCGTGTCGATTGTCGAAAATGAGAGTCCGCCGAGGACGTGGATCGCCGGCGGTACGGCGCGCGAAGGCACGAACGCTGTGCCCTTTACTGTGCATGTCAGCCCTCCGTCCGGAAAGCCGTTGGTCCTCCATCTCCGGGCCCGGTCCGGGACGGCCGCGTATGGTGACGATTTCCCGCCCTTCGACAAAATGGTGGAGGTCCCTCCCGGCACGGGCGACTACGAAGTGGCTGTCCCCGTTCGCGACGATCTCCTCACCGAGGTCACGGAGAGCTTCTCTGTCGATATCCTCACCGCCGATGGAGCCGAGATCTGGAAGCCTCACGCCCCTGGTTCGATCGAAGACGATGACACCGCATACGTCGTGAGTGAACCGAACGTGGTGCGCGGTACGCTTACCACGATCACCGTGCATCTTGCGAGACCTGCCCCGGCAAAGGACACCGTCCTGTTCCTGGCCGAACCGAGGTTCCTCGAGGGACCGCTGACGGTCCCGGTTCCAGCGGGGGCGAACAGCGTCTCCTTTCAGGTGCTGGCAAAAACCAGTGGGGACATTTCGTTCGCGGTCGAAGGTCCGGCCTACCTGCAGTCGGTGCGCATGGTCGCGAAGATGAACATCTTCGACGAGCAAACGGTGACGTTGGATCCGGCGGCGCTGGAGCTCGCTCCAGGAGCGTCCGCACGCGTCGTGATCACCACTGGATCAGGCCAGTCGTTCACGATGAAATCGGGGGACTGGACGATTGCGGCGACCCAAACAGCGCAGCCGGTAGACGGGACGCCGTCGTTTCTCGTCCACGCCCTTGCCCCCGGCCAAACCGAGATTGTCGTGAAGCTTCCTGCTTCCGTGGGTGGCGCGATGGCGCGGCTGCCGGTCGTCGTGAAGGAGCTTCCGGTCCCGGTGACTCGCAGACGGGCCGCCGGTCATTGATGGGTGTCTAGTCGCGATAGACCCGCGGCACCCGTTTCCCGATTCCGCAAAACACCTCATAGGAGATCGTGTCGAGCTTCGCCGCGATCTCTTCGGCCGGGATCTCGTCGTTTCCCTGCCGTCCGAGGAGCACGACTTCATCTCCGACGGCGGCGTCGTCGATGTCCGTGACGTCGATTGTGACGAGATCCATCGAAACGCGGCCGGCCACCGGGGCGCGTTTTCCGCGGACCAGCACCTCGCCCCAGTTCGACAGTCCGCGGCGGTAGCCGTCGGCGTAGCCCACCGGCAGCGTGGCGATGCGCGAGGGGCGCGTCGTGTGGAACGTGGTGCCGTAGCCGATGGCGTGGCCGGGCGGCAGCTCTTTCAGGCGGGCGATGGCCGTGCGCCAGCGCAGAACCGGCTCGAGGCGTGGCGAGTGGACGTCGAGCGGTTCTGCTCCATAAAGCGCGATTCCGACGCGCGCGTAGTCGCCCGGCACGATGCCGCGAATGGTGGCCGCGCTGTTGGCGACGTGATGCGTGGGTGCCGAAAGCCCGGCTTCGCGGAGCGTCTCCACGAGCATGTCGAAGCGGGCGATCTGGTCGCTCGTGAACGCATCGCCCGGATTGCCGGCGTTCGCCAGATGCGTATAGAGCGCCTCGACGCGCAGGCGCGGTGCGGCGCGGATGAGCTCCATCGCACGCGGCAGCTCGCTCTCCACCACACCCATGCGGCCCATGCCGGAGTCGAGCTTGAGATGAATGGCCACGTCGGTGTCCCGGGCCACGGCCGCCACGATCTCCAGCTCTTCCGGGCCGGGAACGCCGAGGGTCACGTCGTGCTCGAGCGCGAGGCGCACCTGGCTCTCGCTCAGCGGGCCGAGGACGAGGATCGGCAGGGCGATGCCGGCGCGCCGGAGCTCCAGCGCTTCCTCCAACAGGGCCACGCCGATCATGGCCACTTGTTCCGGCTTGCATCGGCGCGCCAGCTCGACGGCGCCGTGGCCGTAGCCATCCGCCTTCAGCATGGCGATGAGCTTCGTGCCGGCAGGAAGACGCGAGGCGATCGCTGCGACGTTGCGGTCGAACGCGCGAAGGTCGATCTCCGCCCAGGTCGGGCGGGTCTCGGAAAAATCAGGCGGAGAAGACATTCAGGTTCTGGCCGTTCATCGGCCGGGAACGGTCTGATGCAAGAAAGAGGATCGTTTCGGCGACCTCTTCCGCGGTCATGCTGGCCGGCGCGCCGCCGCTGACCGCCGCCCACATCGGCGTGTCGACCGAGCCCGGACTCACGGCGTTGACGCGCACGCCGCGCGCCTTCACCTCCACCGCCAGCGCCTCGGTCAGCGAGATCACCGCCCCCTTGCTCGCGCAGTAGGAGACGAAACCGGGGAACTTCTCGGTCCCCGGGACGCCGGAGATCGACGAGATGTTGACGATGGCGCCCGCGCCGCGCTCCAGCATGGCCGGCAGCGCGCGGCGGCAGGCCAGATAGATCCCGTGCACGTTGACGTCGAACGTTCTGCGCCATTGCTCGATCGTCGTCTCGACCATCGGCCGCGGCTCGATCATGCCGGCGGCGTTGATCAGGATCTCGCACGGGCCGAAGCGCGACTCGGTCTCCGTGAAGAGCCGCTCGATCGCCTCCGGATCGGCTACGTTACCCATGACAGAGCCTGCCGAGCGCGCAAACGTCACCACGCGCGCGCCGCGTTCTTCGAGCAATTCCGCGGTCCTTTTGCCGATACCCGACGAGGCCCCGGTGACGATCGCCACTTTTCCGTCGAATTCACTCATAATCCGCCGCAGGCTACCCCACAACTTTGACAACGAGGAGATTTGTATGCCTCAGAACGTAAACGACATCATGCAACTGGTCCTGCGCTGGGCGCACGTGGTCGCCGGCATCATCTGGATCGGCCATCTCTACTTCTTCAACTGGGTCAACGGTCACGTCATGAAGGTGCTCGACGGCCCGACGAAGAAGCTCGTCGTCCCCGAGCTCATGCCGCGCGCGTTGTTCTGGTTCCGCTGGGGTGCTCTCTGGACCTGGGTCACCGGCATCCTCCTCGGCGGTCTGGTGTACTACCACTCCAAAATCGTCTTCGAAGACCCGACCGATCCCGCCAACAATCCCTGGCTCTGGCTGGCCATCGTCCTGGTCATCCTGGTGGCCGGCTTCCTCATCTACAACGCGGTCATGAAGTCGGTGAAGAACATCCTCGTGGCCAACACGATCGTCCTCCTGCTCTTCGCCGGCGTCTACCTCTTCCTCGAGTACGTCGGCAAGTTCGGCGGGCGCTCGCTCTACATCCACGCCGGACTGATCTTCGGCACCATCATGGCGCTCAATGTCTGGATGGTCATCTGGCCGTACCAGAAGAAGATCATCACCGCCACGAAGGAAGGCACCGCGCCCGACGCCGCGCTCGTGGCCCAGGCCGGCCTGCGCTCGCGTCACAACACCTTCATGTCCGTGCCGCTCGTCTTCACGATGATCAGCAACCACTACCCGACGATGTACGGCAACACCTACCGCGACCTCTGCCTGCTCGGCGTGATCGTCATCGGCTTCGCCGTCGTTCGCGCTCTGTACGGAAAATCGGCAAAAGTCGCCGGATTCTGATTTCGCTTGAAGCTTTTTCAGATCGACGCGTTCACCTCAGAGGCATTCCGCGGCAATCCCGCCGCGGTCTGCCTCCTCGATCGCGAGCGCGATGCCTCGTGGATGCAGGACGTGGCCGCGGAGATGAACCTCTCCGAGACCGCGTTCCTGCTCGCGCTCGATGACGGCTATTCGCTGCGCTGGTTCACGCCCGCGGTCGAAGTGGCGCTCTGCGGCCACGCCACGCTGGCCAGCGCACATGCGTTGTGGGAAGAGCACGGTCTGGCCAGCGCGCGGTTCCACACGAAAAGCGGCCTCCTCACGGCTGAGCGCAACGGCGATCTCATCGAGCTCGATTTTCCCGCCACGCGCGAAGAGCGCGCCGATGCGCCCGAAGGCCTGCTCGAATCGCTCGGCATCGACGCTCCGTTGTACGTCGGGAAAAACAAGTTCGACTATCTCGTCGAGGTTGCGTCCGAAGACATCGTGCGCAAGCTCGATCCCGATCACGCGCAACTGCGCCGGATCCCGGTGCGCGGCGTCATCGTCACCAGCCGCGCCACGATGGAGGGAGCCGACTTCGTTTCCCGCTTCTTCGCGCCCGGCTCCGGCGTCGACGAGGATCCGGTGACCGGTTCCGCACACTGCTGCCTCACGCCCTACTGGTCCGCGAAACTCGGCAAGGAAGCGATGACCGCCTATCAAGCCTCCCAGCGCGGCGGCTTCGTCTATGTGCAACTGGCCGGCGACCGCGTCAAACTGCGCGGCCACGCCGTGACCGTGCTCCGCGGCGAGCTTCTTTAGCTCTGCGTTACAGTGCGCTCATGAATATCCGGGAGATGCTCGAGCGGATCGAGCACGACACGCTCGTCCCGCAGGCGGCGAAAAGCTCGGAAACGCGCGGTCGCGATCGGGCGGAGCCGGAAGACGACATCCGGCCCTCCTATCAGCGCGACCGCGACCGCATCATCCACTGCAAAGCGTTCCGGCGTCTCAAGCACAAGACGCAGGTGTTCCTGGCGCCGGAAGGGGACCATTACCGCACGCGGTTGACGCACGTGCTGGAGGTGACCCAGATCGCGCGCACGATCGCCAAATCGCTGCGCCTCAACGAAGTGCTCACCGAGGCCATGGGACTGGGGCACGACCTCGGGCATTCGGCATTCGGGCACGCCGGCGAGGCGGCGCTCAACAAGCTCGTGAAAGGCGGCTTCGATCACTACCGCCAGTCCGTGCGCGTCGTGGAGAAACTGGAAGATCTCAATCTGACGGTGGAAGTGCGCGACGGTATCCTCAAGCACTCCAAGGGCGAGAAAGGCGAGCTGCTCCGTAAGCGCGCCAAGGCCCGGGCGCTCACGCTGGAAGGCGACATCGTCCGTATCTCCGACATCATCGCCTACGTGAATCACGACATCGACGACGGGATCCGCGCCGGCATCATCCGCGAAGACGACATTCCGAAGGACATCCGCAAGACCCTCGGCGCCAAGGGCAGTGACCGTATCGACCGTATGGTGCGCGACGTCATCCAGGCCACGCTGGCCACGGATTACGAAGCGATCGCCATGACGGCGGAAGTCGAGCAGTCTCTGGAAGCGCTCCGCAAATACATGTTCGAGAACATGTATCTCATCCCGGCGGTGCGCGGCGAATTCGAAAAGGCGCAGAAGATTCTTACGGCCTTATTCGAATATGTCATGGCCCATCCGGAGCAATTCCTGGACATGAAATCCGAGGAGCCGGTGGAGCGGCTGGCCATCGACTTCATTGCCGGCATGACCGACCGTTATGCGCTCAATCTGTTCGCGCAGTTGTTCCTGCCGCGGCCCTGGATTGGCTGAGTGCGACTGGTTGAGTGCGGTTGCCTGATTACGTTTTGCGTGATTAACGCTTTTTCGTTTTCTTCGGAGCCACGTTCAGCAGATCGCGCAGATCCTTGCCGGCTTTGAAGCGCACGTTCCTGGAGGCTGGGATATGGATCGGTTCCTTCGTGCGCGGATTGCGGCCTTCCCGCGCCTTGCGCTGCGTGACATGAAAACTGCCCAGTCCGGGGACGGCGCAGCGCTCGCCGTTCTGACACGCGTCGGCGATATACGCAACGAAAGCGTCGAACGCGGCAGAAGCCTCTTTCTTGGAGATTCCCGCCTGCTCGGCAATCGAATTGATGACGTCGGCCTTACCCGCCATTGACCGTCCTCCAAACCATTTGTACGGATTGCTGCACAATCTAGGGACACACAGCAGCGATGTCAATGACGGCTATGTCAATGAAAGAGCAAATGCCGTGAATCCATCCGCGCCTGACTCCGGCGTCAAACGAAGCACACCGTCCTCGACCCACTTTCGCGCGCCAATGGGAACGAACGGCGTGATGTCGATGCGGTCGTACCCTTCGACGATCTCGTCGTTTTCTTCCGGCTCGAGGGAGCAGGTGGAGTAGACGACGACCTTCGCGGCCAGGGCGATCGCATTACGGAGCAGTTTTTTCTGCAATGCCGCGAATTGTGCGAGATCGCTCTCGCGCAGACGCCACTTCAGCTCCGGACTCTTGCGGATCGTGCCTGTGGCGCTGCACGGAGCGTCGAGGAGGACGACGTCCAGTCCACGCAGGAACGGCGGCTTCGTGCCGTCCCCGACGACCAGAGGCACGTTGCGGTCCTTCAGCGGCAGGAGGCGCGTGAGCGAGACGTCATTGGCAATGACGCGTGCGCCGCGATGGGCCATATAGATCGCCTTGCCGCCCGGCGCCGCGGCCAGGTCCAGCACGTTGTTCCCCGCCGCCTGCGCAATCGCCGCCACGACCGCGCTTCCCTCATCCATCGGGTAGAAATCGCGGCGATCGAGGTCCGCGCTCGAGCCGTGCAGTTTGAACACATCGGGAACGAGCTCCGACCGAACCGACTCCGGCGGCTCCTCTCCCCGCAACGACAACACGTCCGGATAGGACAGCTCCTGATTGGCCGCGGCGATCCGCGCCGCGCGCTCGGCTCCGTACATCCGCGTCCACCGCTCGATCAGCCAGGGTGGATGCGCCGTCCGCGTGGCTAGATCGGGTGGCTCCGGCGGCTTCACGCGCGTCGTGCTGCGGAGGATGGCATTCACGAATCCCCGCGCGCGCTTCGGCGTGAGACTGACCGTCTCGTCCACGGCCGCATACGGCGCCACGTCCATGTAGAGCAGTTGGTACAAACCGAGGCGGAGCACCTCCACCACGGACGCATCGAGCTGGTTGATCGAGCGCTTCGCCAGTACCCCGATGAAGAAGTCGAGCCGCGAGCGCCACCGCAACACGCCCAGCACCAGCGTGCGCACGAACCCCGACTCGCCGATCAGCAGCAGTGACGCGTAAAGGTTCTCGCGCTCGATGCGTTGCAGGAGGTGAAGCGCGCGCTCGCGTTCTGAAGGGGAGTCCATCACGGCAGACGCGCCCCCACCCGCCACCCCAGTCCGCGCGCGATCGCGCCGGCCGCGGTGCGCGGCTTGCCCGGGCGCTGCATCCCGATGACGCGAATGGCACCGTCGCGCGCGGCGATGACGACGTCGTCCTCGATCGACAGGATCGTGCGCGGTTCGCCGCCGGTGCCGGCCACGCGGATGTCCGTGAGCTTGATCGTCTCGCCGCCGCTCTGCATGAAGATGCCGGGCCAGGGGTCGAAGGCGCGGAAGCGGTCGTAGATCGCCTTCGCGCTCTCCTCGAAGCGCACCTCGCCCTCGGATTTGTCGATCTTCGGCGCCAGCGTGGCGTGCTCGTGGTCCTGCGGCGTCTCCACGGCCGTCCCGCGCTCGATGTCGCGCAGCACGGTCAGCAACGCCTCGGCGCCAAGCGCCGAAAGCCGCGCGGCCAGCGCGGGCGTGTGTTCGTCGGGGTTGATGGCCGTGGTCTCGACGGCCAGCATTGGTCCGTGATCGAGCAGCTCGTCCACGCGCATGATCGTGACGCCGGTGACGTCGTCGCCGGCCTCGATCGAACGCTGGATCGGCGCCGCGCCGCGCCATCGCGGCAGCACCGACGCGTGCACGTTCAGGAAGCCGTGCTTCGGGATCTCCAGCAGCGCCGCCGGAAGGATTTTCCCGTAGGCGATGACCACACCGATATCGGGCCGGGTCTGCGCCAGCTCCGCCAGCACCTCGTCATTGCGGACCCGCGCCGGCTGCAGGACCGGCAGCCCGAGCTCCCGCGCACGCACCGCCACTGCCGGCGCATGCATCTTCATGCCGCGCCCGGCAGGTTTATCGGGCTGCGCCACCACCAGCACCACCTCATGCTCTCGCGCCAGCGCCTCGAGTGTGGGAACGGCGAACTCGGGAGTACCCATGAAGAGGATGCGCATTGGAGGCGCATTCTAGTCGGCGGTCGGCAGTCGGCGGTCGGCCGTAGAAAAGGCGCGCTCCCAAGGTGTTGGTGCTTCTACCACTGCCGACCGCCGACTGCCGACCGCCGACTCCACCCGAGGGCCGCTACAATCAACCTCCGCATGATCAAAAAGACCACCCTCCTGCTCATCGTTTCCTTCGCGGCGCTGCCTCTCTTCGCACAGGTCAGCGACGGCGACCGCCACTACGCCGCGCGTGGCACCGGCGCGCAGGGTGCGCGGGCGACGGCGGGTGAGATCGATGCGGCCATCGCCGCCTACCAGCGTGCCATTGCTCAGAACGCGAACGATGTCGAGGCGCACGCCAGGCTGCTGCGCGCGTATCGCTTCAAGGGTGCGTACGTCGCCGCGAACAACGACGAGAAGAAGAAGGTCTACGCCATCGCCAAGACCGCCGGCGACACGGCCCTCGGCGTGGTCGGACGGCTCGTCGCCGCGCGCGGCGTGAAGCCGGACGCGCCCGAGAAGAACATCGCCCCCGTGGTCCGCGCCATTCCCCACGCGGCCGAGGTCTATCTGTGGGACGCCATCAACTGGGGCGAGTGGGCGCTGGCGTACGGCAAGATGGCCGCGGCGCGGCAGGGCGCGGCGGACCGCATCCGGCGCGAAGCCACGATCGCCAACCTCGTCGATCCAGCCCTCGAAGGCGGCGCGCCCTCGCGCGTGCTGGGGCGGCTGCACGACCAGACACCGCACATCCCCTTCATCACCGGCTGGGCCTCGTCCAAGGAAGCGGTGACGTTCCTCGAGCAGTCGCTGAAATTCGACCCGACGAACAAGATCACGCTGGTGTTCCTGGCCGAGGCCATCGAGTCGAACGACTCCAAGACCAAGCCACGCGCCATCCAGCTGTTGCGGACCGCCGTCAGTGCTCCCATTCATCCCGAGTACGCCGTCGAGGACGCCGCGGCGATCGACGATGCGCGCGCGGTTCTCAAGAAGTGGGGCGTGTAACCGCGACGATCACGTCGCCGAGAAACGCCGTCTCCACCGCATCGAACACCAGGCCCGAGCCGCGCTCCCCGACCAACGCCAACGGCACTTGCCGCAGCGTTGCGAACTCATCGGAGCGTTGCTTCCACGCCGCTTCCTTGGCGCACCAGAAGTGCAGGATGCGATGCGGGAGCGAGCAGCGGAGCAGCTGTTCCGTTTCGTCGTCTGCGAGGAACAGGTGCGCGGCGCGCTCGTCGAGCTCTCGAAGGACCTGCACGTCAATCCCGATCGGCGCGCGCGCAATCGCCGCTCCCGCGTAGGGGGCGGAGTGCGAGAGCGAGACGCGCCAATCGCTGCGCGTGCTGTCGATGAGGAGATGCGGCCGCTCGATCGCGACCGAGCGCGGATCGCCGGTCAGGCCGAGCTGCATCGCCAGCTGTTTGGCCACGATCCGGCTGAGAAGCCACTCCTCGCGGCGGCTGGCGAGCTTGAAGGCATTCGCAGTGGCCAGCTCGCTCTCCGTCAAGGGCGGGATGACGGCGTCCTCGCGGTCGGCCCGCATCACCAGCACGCGATCGCCCCACGGCGTGTCGATCGTCTTCATTGCTGCTGCGCCGGAATGGCGGCGATGAACTCGGAGTCGCCGCCGTACTCGACGACCGTGGCGAAGGCCACGCCGGTGCCGGCGATGACCGTGACGCGCACCGTCATCGTTTCATCGAGCTTCATGCCCAGCTCGTTCTCGATGTCGTTGACCAGCCAGACCTGGTCCTCGGGGACGCCCGACTCGACGCTGCCGCCGACGGTCGTGCCGCTGCGCGTGCGCGCCGAGACGCGGAACGTCGCCGGGATCGTGCCCAGGTTCACCACGCCGACATTCACGCGCCGCGGCAGCCCCTTCGCCGGAGGGATGCCGATGATGGCCAGCTCGGCGTGCTCGGTCGAGGCGGTGGCGGCATCGCGGCGCGACAGCGGCTGCTCCACCGACGCGCTGGCCTGATGGGCCACGTCGGAAGTCTTGACCACGGCCACGGGCGCGCGGCCTTCGCGATGCTCGACCCACAGCGTGCCCAGGCTGTTGTCGTTCTGGAAGAGTGTGCGCACGACGTTTTCCCAGCGCAGCGTCTGCCGTGGCGCCAGCGTCAGCCGCCGGTCGGTGCCGCGCTCGCCGGTCACGTAACGCAGCGTGAGGCGCAACGGCTCGCGAGACGGGTTGTGCATCGTCAGGTCGGACTGCCAGAACGCGCCGTTGACGCCCGGCACGCTTCCCACCGCGGGGAAGACCATCCTCTCCAGGCGGCTGTTCACCAGCTCCTGCTTGTCCGGCAACCGAATGAGCGCCAGATAGTCGGACAGTTTCCGCGACCTGGCGTCGGGACGCCGCGTCCAGAGCTCCACGCCGCGCACCGAACGGAAGAAACGGTACGTGTCGTCGAGATACGCGGACACCGCCTGTGCGCGCAGATCGTTCGTCACGCCGTCGAATTGGTCGAAGAGCTCGGGCGACCGGCGGATGACCACTTTCGGACGGGCCTTCTCGAGCGCGCAGATCGTCTCCGCCTGGAAAACGCGCGGCGAGAGGATCGGGACCTGGTAGAAGCGCGTCGGATTGGGCCGGTCGGCGAAGAAGTAGAACGCGGGCTGGTTGGAAAAGTCGAAGATCGGCTCGCCGCGGCGCGTCAGAGCGCGAATGCCGGACGACACGTCGTCGATGCGCCAGCGCACCTCCTCGGCCTGCGGCTCGCGGTCGACGCGCAGCACGCGGCCGGAGTAGCGGATGAACTCGTGCAGCCGGCCGTTGACGAGATCGGGGATCCAGAAGAGCACCGCGATCACCGGCACCGCGGCCACCGCCAGCGCGGCCACGAAGGCGCGCGTTCCCTCCCCGCCGCCGCGCCACAGCTCGCGCAGCATGCGCACAGCCGCCACTCCCAGCAGGACGAGCAACGGACCGATGAGGAAGGCGGAGAAGTACTGGTGCTGGAACGAGGCTCGCCCGAACGCCGTGCGTTGGGCCACGATGGCAAAGACCGTCAGGACGATCAGGGCGAAGTCGAGCGAGTCCGTGCGGCGGCGCAGCCAACGGGCGATCGAATAGATCGCGGCCATGACGATCGTCAGCGGGCTGAGGACCAGATGGAACTTCTCCCACACCACGAAGTCGGCCAGGGTGTGGATGTTCAGATCGCGCCGGAAGGTCGAGACCAGATCGGGGAACGGCAGCGACCACACCGCGTCGATGATGTTCGGAATGACGGAAAACGATGTGACGAAAAAGGCGTCGAACGCGCCGTGCATCGACAGGTAGACCACGAACGGCGCCGCCCCGAGTGCCGTCCCCAGGCCAAAAAACGCGGCCGCCCGCGCCGGCGGAAGGCCGTCCCACGGCACGCGCCGGGACGCGATCCAGAGCAGGAGCGACGCGGCCAGTGCCCCGGCGATCGTGTAGAGGGCGATCTCGTAGCTGAAGAAAAGCGCGATCCCGGCGAAGATGCCGCTGAGCACGGCTGCGGTGCGATTACGCGCGCGTAGCGCATGCCAGAACAGCGCGACGGCGGCCACCTGGAAGAGCGTGCGGTTGTTCTCCGCCGTCGTCCATGAGCCCATGGCCACGCACAAGAGAGCCAGCGGGATGGAGCGGAAGACGGCGATGCCGAGAAACCAGATGGCCACGCCGAGGAACGAGCCGAGGATGACCGAGCGCATCACGGCCACGTCGAGCGAGCGGCCGAAGAGCTCCATCAGCCAGGCATCGAGGAGGCCGTCCTCGAGCATCCCGTGCAAGGCGAAGACATCGCGGAACGGCACCTTCCCGCGCAGGTAATCCGAAGCGGGGCCGATCGATTCGCCGCGATGAAACAGATCGATCCACTGCGAGAGCTGCGCGGTGGACGCGTAGCTGAAGAGATAGATGAGAGCCGGAAAGATCAGGTACGTGGCCAGCTTCCACGCCGCGCCCGGCGACATCGGCCGTCGCAGGCGCAACGCCACGAGAGCGATGAGCAGCAGCGCCACGACGTTGATGAGGCGCGGATGTGGCAGCGGCACCCAGATGGCCGGCAGGAACGGCAGCACCACCAGCGGCAACGCGGCCACGGTAATGCGCCGGAAGATCTCTTCCGCCGAGGCGCCGAACTGCAGCTCGCAGGTCCGGGCGATGAGGATCGCCGCGGTCCAGAAGATCGCCAGGAACAAGGCCACGAACACGACTTCGAGAAACAGCGTAGGAATGTGGGCGATGCGCCGGCCGGTGGCCAGATAGCGGTAGAACAGCCACGACAGCGCCTCGCAGAACAAGAGCGCGTGGTACGGGCCGAGCTCGGGGCGGAACAGCTCCCGGATCCAGCGGCGGCTGCGCACGAACGCGAGCACGCGCGGGCCGGTCAGCGAGAACGCCACCGGCAGCAGCAGGATCCAGCCGACCTTGCCGGTAGTCAGATAAAACAGCGGCGACAGCAGATAGGGAACGGTGAAGAGCACACGCTCGCCCATCGTGTGCAGCCGCCGCGCGGCACGCCCGAGGACATGCCGCAACCAGACCGTCACCGGCGGAACCAGCAGAAAGAACAGCGCCGCGCCGAGGTAATCGCGCAGCTTCGAATAACGCTCGATCGTGACCGCCCCGACAGCCACGGGCGCCGTCGGCGGCAGCGCGTTGAAGAGCAGCGTGATGGAGAGAAAAACGCCGGTGGCGAGACAGAACGCCGCGATCCAGACGAGCGCTCCAGTGATGCGGTCGTACAGGCTGTTTTCTGCTTCGCTCACGCGCGGGCGAGTGTAGCAGCCGTCTCCAGGAGGCCGCGGACCGCGGGATCGTCCGGCGCGTTCGCCAGCAACCAGTCGAACGCGTCCGACCCGCGCGCACGGAACCGCTCCCGCAACGACAGGAACGCCCTCTCCTCGAACAGATTCGCGCGATGCGGCTGCTGCGACAGCAACGCCAGCCGCAACAGCCGCAGATGGTGATGGTGGAGCGGTACTCCTCCACTGCCGACCGCCGACTGCCGACCGCCGACTCGTCTCGGGCCGCCGACTCTCCCCAGCGGATCACCTTCCACATCCTCCGCCCCTTCCCCCAGCCGCGGCAACGGCCGGCTGGCCCGCTTCACCCGCGAGCCCTTCTTCCGCGCGGCCATGAGCACGAAATCGCACGGGATGCGCCCGCTGTCGACGAGCATCGCCTCGATCGTGCAGAGCATCTCCAGCAGCGACCGCTCACGCGGATCGTCGAAACGGAAGTTCTCCACGATGTCGTACAGCAGATGCTGCAGGATCGTGCCGCCGATGTTCTTCCGCTCCCGGACGTCGAAGGACCTCTCCGTGAACGTGATCAGTTCCTCCGACCGCACCGCCTCGGTAGGATCGTTGGCGATCATCTCCTCGGCCGTCGGCCGTGTGCGCTCTTCAAAGGGCCGCCGCAACTCCACCGGCAACGCCTGCAGCAGCGCGTTGATCATCGACAGCACGTCGTCGCCGTACTGAAACCGGTTCGGCCCCACATACTCGCTGACCACCAGCGTCGCCTCCGGCCGCATGCACCGCTCGATCTGCGTATACGCATGCTCCAGATGCTCGACGTGATGCAACACCGAATGCGCCACCACCACGTCGTAGGCATTCGGCTCCAGCTCATCGCGATTCAGATCGACGACGCCATACTCGATCTTGTCGATGCCCCGCCCCGCCTCCCGCGCCCGAGCCACCGCATGCTCCGCGAAATCGACCGCATCGATCCGCGCCACGAACGGCCATCCCGCCACCGCCCGCTCCAGCCACCCCTCCCCACACCCCAGCACCAGCACGCGCAGCTGATCCCCCACGAACCACCGATGCGCCCAGGAGGAAAGCCAGTCCCGCGCCGGATCCCCGGTGGCGCGCTCGTTCAGATGCATCAGGACCGCCGTATTCGCCATCCAGTTCGCATGGGAGAGGCGTTCCGCGTAGGCAGCGTCGTTCCAGACGGTCACTGCTCACCAATGTACACATTCCGCGTGGCGCAACGTAGCCCTCTCCGCGCGGCGTGCTTTTGGAGTGCGGCGGCGCCGCCGCTTTGGGTAGCGTGCCACGGAGCCGTACCTGCCACGCTACCCAAAGCGGTGGCAAGCCACACGCACGCCAAAGCGCTGCGGCGCGGAGAGGGACGGAAACGATAGGCAGCTGCCAGAAATGCTGTGCGAGGAGAGAGCGAAGCCTACTGAAAGCGCGGCAAGTGCAGGACGCATCGCTGCAGATGCCAGCGAAATCGCAGCCAGTGTCAGTGGCATCACGGTAAGTGCCGGTGAAATCGCGGCATACACTCGTGAAATCGCGGCCAACGCATGGGTGCATCGCGCCAAATACTGAGCGCATCGCGGCAAATGCTAACCGACGCTCTGCAGCGGAAGGCCGAAGGCGTGCAGCGGACGAGGCGATCGCAGCAAACGTACAGCGCGTCCGTCCATTTGTACGGGTTGCCCTCTCCGTTGCAAAGCTCTACTCAGCACTTGCAGAGGTACACCGTCCATTTGCACAAATTGACTGCGCATTTGCACAGGTTGATCGTGCGCTTGCCGCGATGATCCAGGCATTTGCCGTGGTTGTCTGTACATTTGCACATGTGAACCGGGCATCTGCCGCGTTCGTTCGTGCGTTTGCAAAGAGCAACCGTGCATCGCCTGCGTTGCTCCGTCCCCTTGCATAGCTTCTCGCTCGCGATAGGCTGGAAGGAACTCACACTTCGGGTGGGGCAGGAGCAATTCTGTCGACCGAGATTCTTGTCTTACGACGCCGCAATCCGTGCATCGCTACCATGCGCGAAACGGTGTTCGCGACGGTGTTACTTGACCCCAAAGAACGTTTCCGTGATGGACCATGTTTCCAACTGCATTACACGTGAGCTCCCAGTGTGGCGTCGGGCCGACCACGACTCTCCGCATCCTCAGGCGGTCTCGGCCATCTGTGGGCAGTTGAAACGTGACATACGGGATCAGTGTGGATAATCCCTCACGATACCGAATTTGCGACGAGTCTCCGCGTCGCACGGCGACAAGTCGCCACTCCTGTTCTTCAGCGAATGAAGGATCCTTGTAGGATGCGGCAGCTCTAGCAAAGTGGGTTGCGAAATCGTCCACGATGCTTGACCGCTCGCCATCTGTCGTCGCTGAGGCGTAACGAGCTCGCCAAAGCGCCGCTATTTGCTTCATCTCGCGATTCTGCCGCCGTACGTTGTACGTGCACCGCATGAGCTCGAAGCCTTGCCGAAGTGCTGCGGCCTGGAGGTCGGCCTTTTCGAACCCGAGACTGACACCGCGATTCGGCGGGCAGTATGACCTCCATTGACTAAGCAGGTCGCCAGATTCTGAAAACGACACTACGAAAACAGTAAGTTTCGGTGACTCGAGAGCCGACCATTCAACGGCCTCAAGGAACGACTGGGAAAGGCGATCTTTCTCTGCGAACGCGCCCAACAGCCGTCTGATGAGCTTGATGCCGTGACGGAACTCACTTCCATCATTGAGATAGTAGATATTCGTAGCCCAGATTTCACGAGAGCGGACTACCTTCTCTGCAGTTCCAATGGCAGTGTAATGATATAGAAATGACTCATCGTCTAGTTTTTTAGACATAGCGCCAACCTCCTCCTATTGAGGAGTGTTCTTGCAGGTCACATCCCTACCCACCGACAAACTGCTCGGTCTGACAGAGAGGAGAGGTCTACAACATCTCGATGCCGGGGACGATCTCGAACGGGACGCCGGCGGCGGCCAGTTCTTCCGCTTCTTCGCGGCCGAAGACGAACGGGTCGCCGCCCTTCAAGCGCACGACGCGCTTGCCGTTTTTCGCTTCGTCGATGAGCAGCTGGTTGATCAACTCTTGCGGTAGCGCATGCGCTGCGGCGCGCTTGCCGACGTACACGACGCGCGCGCTTTTCGGGATCATGGCGGCGATGTCGCTCGACACGAGTGCGTCGAGAGCGACGAGATCGGCGCCGGCGATCAGTTCCGCGGCACGTAGCGTGAGCAGACGCGCGTCGCCGGGTCCGGCGCCGACGAGATAGACCTTTCTGGTCACAGCAGGAAACGTCCGCGCGCCCTGTTCTTCAGGGCCCGGTCCTGCAGCAGGGCCAGAAGGCTGAACGCCAGCCCAATCAGCAAGCCTGCCACGCCGACGGTCGAGAACAGCAGGTGGGCGGTAAAGACGTTGGAGCGGAGGCCGGGATCGAGAACCTTGAATCGCTCTCCCACGACCGCGGAGACGGTGAGGAGCAGCAGCACGAGCGGGTAGACGAAGAACACGGCCGCATAGACGCGGTAGCGGATCCACAACGCCAGCTCGACGCCGAACACGACCCAGGCCACGAAGTTGAGCGTTTCCGGCAGGTTGGTGATGGGAGGGTGGCCGGTGGCGGCGCAGATGGTGCCGATCCAGACGGTGTGCGCCACGAAGCCGGCGATCATCAGGACGAGACCCGCGTGCTGCAGGCGCTTCTCGCGCGCGAACAGCGTCACCAGCGCGGCCCAGGGTGCCGAGGTTGTAGCAGTCCAGCGCGAGATAAAGGGTATCGGCGAGAGTGAGATTCATCGGACGCTCAGGACGGCGTGAGCTTCTTGCAGAACACGACCTTGTCGTCTTCGATTCTGTAGAAATCCTTGATGCGGGAGATCTCGTGATAGCCGGCGCGCTGGTAGAAACGGATCGTCGGCGCATAGCTTCGTTTCGACGATGTTTCGATGAGCAGCATCCGTCCCGACTGGCGCCGCACTTCATTCTCCACGAACCGCAGCAGGAGCTGCCCGAACCCCTGTCCCTGGTGCTTGGGATCGACGGCGATCCAGTACAGATCGAACACTCCCTCGGTGAGCGGCGTCGGTGCGAAACAGACGTACCCCTGAATGACGCGATTCGGACCGCTCTCCGGTTCCTCCAGCACGTGCACCGAATACTCGCGCCGCTCCGGATGATCGACGGCGAGGTCGACGAGCTCCATGGCCCAGCCGACCTCCTGCCGTGTGAAGCGAGTCGTGGCGATGAGGATCTCGCGGATGCGCTCGCGATCATGCGGCGCGGCAGGACGGATGTTCATCGCGGGGAGATGATAGAGGCTCAGAGGCTCACAGGTTCAGGGGCTCAGAGAGATTCTGCGGTGCTCCTTTGAGCCTATGAGCCTATGAGCCTTTGAGCCTCGATCTCACGCAGTCCGCGCGATCGTGCCCCGCTGCCGGTACGGCTCGAACAGATGCAGCGCGTCTTTCGGGATCCACGCGCTGACGATCACGCCTTCGTCGTTGTTGCGCATGTCGTGGACTTCGGCGAGCTCGTGGAGCTTGGCCACCAGGCGTGATTCGGCGTGGGGGATCTCGAGCTGCAGGAGCTCGCCGCCGGCGCGCTCGCGGTCGCGGATGAGGTCGATGAGGCGGTCGATGTTCTCGCCGGTCAGGGCGGAGACGACGACGGAGTTGCGGCGGCGGACGTCGAAGTGCTCCTCGACGCGGTCCGATTTGTTGTAGACATCGATGACGTTGGCCAGATCGACGCCGAGCTCGGTGAGGACCTGCTCTCCGACTTCGCGCTGTTCCCCGTGCTGCGGGTGGCTGGCGTCGATGACGTGCAGGACGAGATCGGCCGACACGGCTTCTTCCATCGTGGAACGGAACGAGGCCACGAGGTGATGGGGGAGCTTGCGGATGAAGCCGACCGTGTCGATGACCACCGTCTCGCGCGGCATCTCGGCGGCGATTTTCTGCGACTTGGAATCGAGCGTGGCGAAGAGCTGGTCCACGGCCACGGCGTCGCCGCGCGTGAGGCGGTTGAACATCGTCGACTTGCCGGCGTTCGTGTAGCCGACGAGTGCGACGGTGAACGCAGCGCCGCGCGACTTGCGCTGCGTGTCGCGGTGCTTCTCGATCTTCTGCAGGTCTTCCTTGAGCCGGGCGATGCGCGTGCGGACGATGCGGCGGTCGAGCTCGAGCTGCGTCTCACCGACGCCGCGCCGGGCACCGCCGCCGGAGCCGCCCGTGCCGCTGCTGCCTCCCTGGCGCTCGAGGTGCGACCAGGCGCGCTTGAGGCGCGGAAGCATGTACTCCATCTGCGCCAGCTCCACCTGCGTGCGCGCCTCGCGCGTGCGGGCGCGGCGGTCGAAGATGTCGAGGATGAGGCCGCTGCGGTCGATGACCCGGATCTGCGGGCCCATCAGCTTCTCCAGGTTGCGCACCTGGGCCGGCGTGAGGTCGTCGTCGAAGATGACGAGCTGGGCGTTGTGCTCGATAGCCAGCTGATGGATCTCTTCCGCTTTCCCTTTGCCGACGTACATGGCCGCATCGGGCGCGTTGCGCTTGCTGAGCAGCGTCGAGACCACGCTGGCCCCAGCGCTCTCGATCAGTTTCACCAGCTCTTCGAGGTGCTCCTCGGCGGTGGTCTTCGTGACTTCAGGAAGGATCAGCCCTACGGCGATGACGTTTTCCATGCGACGGTATGGCAACAACTATACAGGCAGGCACGTTCCACGCGGATTGAGGAAGGGATTGAGGAGACGATTGAGGAACAAGGGGGTCTCGTACGACTCATAGTGCAGTGAGGCAACGGAGCGAGCGGTCCCTCGAGGAGTGGTACGGGCTGTTGTCCAGGCGACTGAGCTCTCATGCCGAGAAAAAGTACGGCGTTCCGTGGGACGAGGCCGAGGCACTCGTGCACGATGTCTTCATGAGCTGCCTCCTGGTACGGAAAGGCACCGACATCCGGCACCCGGAGGCGTGGTTTTATGCCGCCATCCGAAACGCGTGCGTCGACTATTGGCGGAGAGAGGGGCGCATGGTCAACGAAGAACCGCCAGAGCGCGCGTCGGAGCCACCCGACTACATCGCGCGCATCGCTGCACACGAGATCCTGGCCGCCTTGACGCAACCCGAGCAATTGGTTCTCTGGCTCCAGAAGGGCGAGGGCTACCGCGTTCGGGAGATCGCGGGGCGCATTCGCCGCTCCGTGAGCCATACGGAGAAACTGCTGCGCCGGGCCCGGCTGCACGCAGCGGAGGCCGCCGGTGTCGCTGATGACGACGATGCCACTCATCGCTGCCCCATCGGGAGACGTGTGCGTGGAGTAGACACCTATCCGGTCATGTGCCGCGAGCGTCGTATGATTCGCCCCCATGTACGTCCTCTACGAGGTGCTCCTCTACCTCGTACTCCTCCTGGCCCTGCCGTACTTTCTGTTCACCGGTGTGCTGCGCGGAAAGTACCTGGCCAACTTTCCGGCGCGCCTCGGCTTTTACAAATCGCGGCGGGATGTGCATGACCTCTGGGTTCACGCGGTGTCGGTGGGCGAGGCGCTGGCGGCGCAGCCGGTCGTGACGGAGATCCTGGAGCAGCGGCCCGGGACCTCGATCGTGTTCACCACCACCACGCTCACCGGCCAGGCGCAGGCGCGGCGGCTCTATCCCGACGCCACGGTGACGTATTTTCCGTTCGACTTCGCGTTCTCCGTGCGGCGCTTTCTCGATCATCACCGGCCGCGCGTGTTCGCCACGCTGGAGACCGAGATCTGGCCGAATGTGACGCGGATCGCGCGCCAGCGGGGGCTCCGGCTCATCCTGGCCAACGGCCGCATCTCCGACCGTTCGCTGCCGCGGTATCGCGCCTTCCGGGCGGTGGTGGGCAGCGTCCTGCGCAAGTACGACCGCATCCTGGCGCGCGAGGAGACGGATCGCGAACGTTTCGTGGCCATCGGCGCGCCCACGGAGATCGTCGAGATCAGCGGGAACGTGAAGTTCGACTACGAGCCGGACGAATCGCCGCTGGAGATCGGGCCGGTACTGGAGACGCTGTTTGCCGGACGGCAGGTGGTCGTGCTGGGCTCGACGATGGAAGGGGAAGACGAGGCGTTGCTGCCCGAGGTCGAGCGCCTGCTCGCCGAGCACCATGCCTTCGTCGTCATCGCGCCGCGCAAGCCGGAGCGATTCGAGCTCGTGGCCGGCCTCCTGGCCACCTCCGCGTTGCGATTCGTCCGCCGCAGCGACCTCGATCCCGCGCATCCGCCGAAACCGGCCCAGGCCGACGTGCTGCTGCTGGACACCTTGGGCGAGCTGGCGCGCATCTACCGCTACGCCACGGTGGCCTTTGTGGGCGGAACGCTCATGCCGACGGGCGGCCACAATCCCATCGAGCCGGCGGCGGCGGGAGTGCCGGTCTGCTTCGGTCCGTCGATGTCGAACTTCCGCGAGATCGCGCAGGTTTTTCTGCGCAATGAGGCCGCGGCGGAGGTCCGGGACGCCGCCGAAGTCATCGACTTCGCCGGATCGATGCTGGACAACACGAACATGCGCAACCAGTGGGGCGAACGGGCGCGCAGTACCGTACTGCAGAACCGCGGCGCGTCGGAGCGCACGGCGCGGCGGATCGTCGAGTTGCTGGCGTGAGCGTTCTGCGGAAGCCTCTGGAGCTCCTGCTGCAGCCTCTCTACAAGGGCGCCAGCCGCGCGCGCCGCGGTCTCTATCGCGCCGGCATCCTGAAGGCGAAGCGGCTGCACCGGCCGGTCATCTCGATCGGGAATCTGGCTGCCGGCGGCACGGGGAAGACGCCGGCCGTCATCGCCGTTTGCCGGTTCCTGATGAACCGCGGACTGCGCGTGGCGGTGCTGACGCGCGGTTACGGACGCGCCGATGCATCGTACACAGGAATCGTTGCTTCTAACGATGCCGATAAATATGGCGACGAGCCGGTGCTAATAAAGAATGCGACGAATGCGGATGTATTCGTTGGCTCGAAACGATATGAAAATGCTAAACAATATGATGGCGATGTATTCGTGCTGGACGACGGCTTCCAGCACCTGCAGCTCCATCGCGATTTCGACCTCGTGGTCGACGCGCCGGCGCGGTTCTACCGCGAAGGGCGCTCCGCGCTGCGCGATGCGGATGCGGTCGTCCCCCGCCGCCTGCGCCTGGACATCCCCGGCCGGCTGAGAGGGAAGCCGCTCTTCGCGTTCGCAGGCCTGGCGGACAACGAGCAGTTCTTCGCCTCGCTGCGCGATGCCGGGCTCGACCTGGCCGGAACGAGAGGTTTTCGGGACCATCACCGGTACACTCGCGCGGACGTAGAGAGGATGCGGCGGGACGCGAACGGGGCCACGCTCGTCACAACGGAGAAGGATGCGGTCAAGATCAACGATGAAGACATCGTCGCCATCGGTGCGGAGTTCGTGATGCCGGACGATGTCCTGGAGAAGCTCGGTCAGGTCGCGCAGGCGCAGGCCGCGCCACCCGCTGCCCGCCGCCGCAGGAAGCGGCGCAAAGGTCCGCTCCTGGAGAAGGTCGAGTACTACGCCTATCGCGGGGTGGCACGAACGGCCTCCCGGATGAGCGAGGAGAGCCTGTACCGCTGGGGTACGCGCCTCGGCGCGCTGGGCTCGAAGGTCCTGCGCGGACGTGATCGTCTGGCCATGCGCAACCTCCGCGCGACGTTTCCCGAGCGCGACACCGCCTCGCTGCGCCGAACGCTCGACGAGTGCTGGCGCCATTTCGGCCGCGAGGCGCTGCTCTATCTCCATCTGAAGGATCGGTCGCTCGAGGAGCTGGCGGAACGCTGCCGGTTCGTCAACGTTCACCTCATCGAGGAGGGCATCGCCCGCGGCAAAGGGACGATTCTCATCAGCGCTCACTGGGGCGGCTGGGAGGTCGCCGGCCTGGCCCTGATGTCCCACGTCCGGAACGTCCGTACCGTGGCCAGGCCGCTCGACAACGAGCTGCTCGAGCGCGACCTGCAGAAGCTGCGCGCGCGCACCGGCGCCGAGGTCGTCGACCGGAGGCGTGCGGCCCGCGCGCTGATGCGCGGGCTCTCGGAGAACGCCGTGCTGCTCCTCCTCGGCGATCAGGCCGTGCTGCCCAGCGAAGGCATCCTGGTGCCGTTTCTCGGCCGTCCTGCCTGGACCACTCCTGCACCGGCGAAGATGGCCATCCGGGCCGATTCCACGATTGTGTTCGGATTTTGCATTCCCGACGGACTCAGGCATCGCGTCGAGTTCGTGGAGTCGATTCGGGCCGGCCAGTTTGCAGAGGACGAGAACGGCGTGGAGATGCTCACCCGGCACATGAATGACGTGATCTCGCGTCGGATAGCCGACCGTCCCGAGCTCTGGCTCTGGATGCACGACCGCTGGAAAGGGACGGAAGGCCAACGCAATGGTGTGTGAAACCGTAGTCATCGGCCTCAATTGGGTTGGGGACAATGTCCTGGCCCTGCCCACGTACAAGGCGCTCCAGCATCGCTTTCGCGGTGAAGGCGGCATCGCCGTCGCCGCTCCGGCGAACGTGGCCACGCTGCTCGAGACCACCGGCGTGTTCAAGCAGGTCGTGGCCTGGAACCGCGGAACGCGGCAGCGCGTCGCGGCCTTGCGCGCGGGCGGGTTCCGCCGCGCGGTCATCCTCCCGAACTCCTTCCGCGCGGCGGCGGTGTCGTTCGCGGCGGGCATCGAGGAGCGCTGGGGCTACCCGACCGACTGGCGCGGGTTCCTGCTCACGCACCCGGTGGCCAAGCCGGAAGGGCGCGGCCATCAGCTCGACGACTACACGGCCCTCCTGGCCGCGCTCGGCGCCACGCGCGCCGATGACGACATTCCCAGCATCAAGCTCCCGCCGTCGGTCCACGACCGCGGCCGGCGCCGCCTGCTCAGTATCGGGCTGCATCTCGACCGTCCTGTCATCGGGATTCATCCGGGCGGTCTGTACGGCCGCGCCAAGCACTGGGGCGACGCGGCCTACGTCGATGTGATCAAGCGCCTGCGCACGGACGGATTCGATATCGTGCTGCTGACCAGCCCGCGCGAGCGGGAGCAGGCCGAGCGCATCGCCACGACGTGCAACGGAGTACCGATGGTCGGCCACGACGGCGACGTGCTGGAGCTGGCAGCCACGATCTCCCAGTGCGCCGCCGTGATCACGAATGACAGCGGGCCGCTACACGTGGCCACCGCTCTGGCCGTACCTTCCGTGTCGATCTTCGGCCCGACCGATCCCGAGCGCACGGTGATCCCCGGCGCCACGCGCGTCATTCGCCGCACGTTGGCCTGCCAGCCGTGCTACCAGCGCGAATGCCCCCTGGGACATCACCGCTGCATGGCCGAGGTATCGGTCGACGAGGTCTTCAACGCCGCGGTGGGGATGTTCGAAGCCATCGAGCGGCCGGCCGCGGAGATCTCGGAACCGGTCGTTGCTCTCATAACCGAGCGCCTATAATCGAGCTCGATGGCGCGTGCTGCCGCGAACGAGGAAAAGCTCTACAAGATCGGCGAAGTCTGCAAAGTCGCCGACCTGCAGCCGTACGTTCTGCGCTACTGGGAGACCGAGTTCCCCCAGCTCTCCCCCAACAAAAGCGGCGGCGGCCAGCGCCTCTACACGAAGCGCGAGCTCGACATCATCCTGCGCATCAAAGAGCTCCTCTACAAAGAAGGCTTCACCATCGCCGGCGCGAAGAAGAAGCTGGAGACGGATCTGAGCGAGCCGGCCACGCTGCCTGACGCGGACGTACCGGCACCGCGGGTTTCGCAGGATGGATTGGCGCAGGTGAAACGCGAGCTTCGCGATTTGCTCGACCTGTTGAAGTAGCCGGTCACTTCGCGAATAACGCCACGATCCGCTCCAGTCCTTCACGATCGTCCTCGTCGAAGGCGTCGAGCTGATCGGAGTCGACGTCGAGCACGCCGATGAGCGTGCGCTTGCGGTCGAACACCGGGACGACGATCTCGGACTTCGAGTTGGGATCGCAGGCGATGTGGCCGGGGAACTGCTGGACGTCCGGCACGAGGATCGTTTCGCGCCGTTCCGCGGCCACGCCGCAGACTCCGCGGCCGAATTCGATCTGCAGGCAGCCGACGGTGCCGATGTACGGTCCCACGGCCAGGCGATCTCCGCAGACGCGATAGAAGCCGGTCCAGAAGTAGTGGGGGAAGCGGTGGGAGAGGATGGAGTTGATCGTCGCCATCAGGGCGATGTCGTCGAGGGTCTCCCCGCCTTCATCGCTCCAGATGGCAACGATCGCTTCGTAGCATTCGGTATATGCGTCGCGTTTGGTCGTCAACGTTTCGGTCGATCCGTCCGCACCGGCACCGGCACCGGACGCCGCGACCGCGCGATGGCGGCCAGCAGGAGTGTTCCGGTAACGGCAACGAGAATCTCAATCATAGTTTGTTCCTCACCAGGGACAGACTGCATCGCAGGTGCCACCGGGCTAACCGATCCGCTGACCGCGGCTAACCGCCGCTGGCGGCCGCCCACCGGTACACCTGGTCATAGGCCTGCGCGGAGCGGTCCCAGGAGAAGTCGCAGGCCATTCCGTGGCCTTGCAGAGAGCTCCACGCGGATGGGTCCTTGTAGTTCAGCATGGCGATCCAGGTGGCCAGGTAGAGCTCGACCGGGTTTGCCGAGTAGAAGCCGAAGCCGTTCGCCGACTGGCCGTTGGTGCCATCGAAAGGGATCACGGTGTCCGCTAAACCGCCCGTCATGCGAACGACCGGGACCGTGCCGTAGCGCAGCGCGTACATCTGGTTGAGGCCGCATGGCTCGTAGATCGACGGCACGAGCAGGATGTCCGCTCCGCCGTAGATCCGGTGCGCGAGCGCGTTGTCGAATCCGATTCCCACCCGGCAGCTCTGCGGATTCTGATCGGCGACGCGCCTCAAGCCGTCCTCCATCGCCGTCTCGCCGCTGCCGAGGATGACCGCCTGCGCTCCGGCCGCCAGGAGGCGGTCGAGAATCGGGATCAGCAACTGAAATCCCTTCTGGTCGACGAGACGCGACACGGCACCGATCACCGGCTTCCCCGGCGAGTATGCGAGATCGGCCTCTTCCAGCAGCGCGCGCTTGTTTTTCTCTTTCTCGGCGATCGAATGGATGTCGTAGTTCGCCGTCAGCAGCGGATCCGTGGCGGGATTCCACTCCTCGGCGTCGATGCCGTTCAGGATGCCGTGGAACTTGAGCGACACGGCGCGCAGCACGCCGTCCAGCCCGGCCCCATGCTCCGGTGTCCGGACTTCCTTTGCATAGGTCGGGGAGACGGTGGTCACCTGATCGGCGAACAGGATGCCGCCCTTCATCGGGTTGAACGTACCGAAGTGCTCGAGCGCGTCCGGCGCCCAGTAGCGGCTGTGCAGGCCGGTGAGCGCAAACGCATTGGGCCAGGCCGCACCCTGGTAGTTGAGGTTATGGATCGTGTAGACGGAACGCGTGCGCGCGAAGTGATGCTCGCCGCGCAATCCCGAGTGCAGGTAGACCGGCAGCAACGCCGTGTGCCAGTCGTGGCAGTGCAGGATGTCCGGCGCGAGGTCGAGCAGCTCGCAGCCGCGGATCACCGCGCGGCAGAAGAAGATGTAGCGCAGCAGGAAGTCGTCGGTCCCGTCGATGCTCTCGTAGATCTGGTCGCGCTCGAAGAAGTAGTCGTTGGCCACGAGGATCAGCGGGATGTCGGTGCCCGGCAGCGTGGCCCGCAGAAAGGTTGCTTCTGCCGACCAGCCGTCCCAGGAAACGGTGACCGTCGGCATGATCTGGTGCACCGTGGCCCCGTTCTTCTCGAACCAGTGGCGGGCCTGCCGGTAGAACGGCATGAACACGGCGACGTCGTGTCCGAGCTTGGCCAGCGCTTTCGGCAGCGAGCCGCACACATCGCCCAGACCTCCGGTCTTGGCGATCGGCGAAACTTCAGCGGAGGCAAAGACGATGCGCATCGCCGTCAGGATATGAGCATCGACGCATACCCCACAACATGGGAGTAGTCGCCGTTCACGTCTCCCGACGTGGCGTGCCGGATCAACGCAGCCTCGGAGGCCCCGAGCACGTTGGCCGCGACGAGCATGGCCGTGGCCGGAATGAAGCCGCACATCGAAACGTCGAATTCGTCCACGACGCGCCACAGCTCGCGTGGATCGCGTTTCGCTACTTCGTCGATGGCCAGTTGGTCTTTGCGCAGCGTGGTGACCTGATCCTCGTAGTGATTGAGGTCCGAGCTGGCGATGATTCCGATCGGCTCCCGCTCGTCTTTCAACACCGCGGCAACCGCGCGTCCGACCTCCTCCGCGTAGTCATACCGGTGCGCGCCGAGACAGATCGGCACGAATGTGAAATCGTCGAGCAGGTGCTGCAGGAAGGGCAGCTGGACTTCCAGCGAGTGTTCCCTGGCATGAGCCCGCGCATCCTCGGCGAGGAGGGGCGTTTGGGCCATCAGCGCATCCGCCAGTGCGGTGTCGATGCGGGCATCTCCGAACGGAGTCCGCCACGCACCCTGGCGATTGATGGCCGCGAAATGTCCGGCGCCCGTGTGATTCGGACAGAGGATCACGAACCGCCTCGGCAGCTCCGCCAGTGCGTAGAACGCCGCCGCCACGGAACCGCTGTACATGAGTCCTGCGTGAGGCACGACCGCGCCGATGAACCGCTGCTTCCGGGCTTGAGGCGGATTCGCTTTGAAACAGGCCTCCACCTGCGCACGCAGCCGTTCCGGAGTCCCTTCGTAAAACGAGCCGGCGACGGCGGGCGGGCGGAGTGGCATATGCAAATCGTACTCTCCAGCCGCCCCGCTCAGGATTTAAGAAGCCGACGCCGGCGCCAAACAAAGAACCCAATCAACCCCACCACCGTCGCCAGCGAGATGTTTCTGCCGCGGGTGAAGGATTCGGGCTGGAAGACGACGCGGACCTCGTGCTTGCCTTTCGGAACGTAGACGCCGAGGAACGCGTGGTTGGCGAAATGCGTCTGCACGCGCTTGCCGTCGACGTAGGCGCGCCAGCCTTTCCAGGCACTTTCGGAGAGCACGACCCAGCCGTCCTCGAGCATCGTGGCCTGGATGTCCCACTGGCGGCCGTGGCGGCGGGTGACCAGGGTGCCGCGGCCGTTGCTGATGTCGTGCGGCGGCAGCTCCGGCGCGAGGATCCAGGCCTGGTCGGAGAAGTCGGTCGCTTTCGACATTCCGAAGATCACGTGATCCTGGTGCCGTTCGTAGCGGATGCGGCGGGGGAGGAAGGCGCGCGGCAGCACGCGCGTGTTCTCGAGGAGCCGCGCGTTGCGGTCTTCCATCACGAGCTTCCACTGCTCGTCGGGCTGCTCGGCGGGCAGCGCGATCATGTACTTCTGGTTGAGCAGTGAGAGCATCGGCTTGCTCTTGTCAGGCAACCCGTTGAACGAGGCCACGTTGTGGACGCACCACAGCCCGTACGTCTGCGCCAGCCGCAGGAACGTCATGGCCTCGTAGCCGCGCACGTCTTCGAGACCATAGAGCGCGGCGGCGTCCGGAAGAAACATGAAATGCATGGCCCCCATGCGGAACGGCTCGCCCTTGTCGTTCTGCATGTGCGTGAGGATCGGCGTGGGCGGATAGAACATCCGCTGCGGCAGGGTCGGATAGATCTGCCCGTCCTCGAGCGTGCGCTGGAACAACACCAGCCCGAGAAGGAGCGGAAGCGCGATCCGCGCCGGCGTGCGCAACGCCAGCATCAACGCCGCCATCGCCAGCGGCAACAGCGCCGCCACGGTGAGGACCGTGATGAGGCCCGGCTTCACACCCAGCGCGATGCGGCTCTCGAACACGCTCGCGCTGAGCCAGGCGATGGCGATGGCCACGAGGGCGACGATCGCGGCGGCGGCGAACACTGCAGAGGGCGGAGGGCAGAGGGCAGAGGGCAGAGACAACTGCGACGGCGCCTCTTCCTCTGCGCTCTGCCCTCTGCGCTCTGCCCTCTGATCCGGCCACGCATCCGCCGCGATGGCCGCCAGCATCGCCAGCGCGAACGCGGCGGCGAGCGCGAGACGCTCGTTGATGGTGATGTCGAAGAGGGGGACGCGGTGCAGCCAGTCCGCCAGCGGCCAGGCATTGAGGCCGATCCAGACGCAGATGACGGCCATGCCGAAGAAGAACCACGTCTCGCGGCGGCGCGGGGCCAGCACCAGGGCGGTCAGCGCCAGCGCCACGACGATCGCGCCGGTACGGATGTTCGTCGAGTCCCAGTCGGGGGTGTAGTTGTCGTGCTCCGGCTGTCCGCCGTACCAGGCCAGCGTGGAGACGCCGGCGCGCCGGAGCACTTCCTTCGGTCCGAACGGCAGCGGCTGCTTCTTGTAGAACTCGTGGCGGACGTAGTACTCCATCGTCTGCGGTGCCGCTTCGAGGAAGGGCAATAGGGCAATGGCGGTGAGCAGCAGCGCCAGCACGCCGCAAAGCGCGGCCAGCGCGATCGGCTTGAATCGGCGCGTGGTGAAGACCTCGAAAGCGCCGTACGCGACGCCGACGGTCACTACGTGCAGCGACGATTCCGGATGGCCGACCACGAGCACCATCACGAACGCGCTCGTGAGCACGACGGCGGCGCGCATGGACGTCTCGCGGACCACGAACCGCACGCCGGTCAGCAGCAGCGGCAGGAACGCCCAGGTCCGGCCCAGCGGCCAGCCGACGAAGAAGGCCATCATGCCGCTGAACATGTACGCGGCGGCGCCGATGAGCGAGGCGGTCTCGCCCAGTCCGAGCGCGCGTGCGAATGCGAACAGGAACAGGCCGGCCAGGAAGAAGGTCATGCTCGCGCCGAACGTGATGGCCTGCGGCTGCGGCAGGACGAGGGCGACCAGTTGCAGCGGATCGTACGGCGCCGACTGCATGTTCGCGGCGAGCACCGTGCCGCACAGCATGTAGGGGTTCCACATCGGCCATTCGCCGCGCCCCAGCGACGCGCGGACGGCGCCCTGCCACGGGATCAGCTGCATGTAGAGGTCGGAGATCGTGCCGTTGTGGATCCTGGCCTGTCCGGTGGGGCGTTTCCCGACGCCGTTTTCGTGCGCGTAGTCGAGGAGCGGCTCCGACATGTACGGCAGATCGATCGGGCCGTAGACCCGGCCGGTGAGCAGGGCCCGGCCGGTGAAGCAGAACGGGAGGAGGACCAGCACGATCGCCGCGGCCGTGCGGACCGGCTGGACAAAGCGATGCCACAACGCGATCAGCCCGATCGCGACGGGGAGATAGAGGAAGATGGCCGGCATGCGCGCGCGATCCTATAGAAGAACGCGGCGGCAATCACGGCCAGCGTGGCCAGCGAGATGTTTCGTCCGCGCGTGAACGACTCCGGCAGGTAGTCGAGCGTGACGCGATGGTTGCCCCTCGGAATGAAGATGCCGAGGAACGCGTGATTGGCGAAACGCGTCTCCACGCGCCGGCCGTCGATGTAGGCGCGCCAGCCTTTCCAGGCGGTGGCAGAGACCAAGATCCAGCCGTCGCCCTCCATCGAGGCATCGAGCTCATACGCCAGACCGCCGCGGCGCAGAGAGACCCGTCCTCCGGCGTTTGCGATCTCGTGCGGCGCGAATTCCGGCGCCTCGATCCAGGCCAGCTGCGAGAAGTCGGTGGCGTCGTGCATGGCCGCGAGCACCGCCGTCCCTTCGCGCTCGTAGCGAATGCGCGCCGGCACGAACGCGCGCGGCAAGTCGTGCGTGTTTTCGTAGAGACGCGTTCCGCGATCCTCCTGCAGCACGCGCCAGCCTGCCGGCGGATCGCCGCTGCCGAGGGCGTAGCGGACGTTGAGGAACGAAAGGAACGGCCGCGACAGGTCGTCGACGCGGTTGAAGAACGCGCGTTGGTATACCGACCAAAGCGGATAGGTCTCGTAGAGCCGGCGGTTCGTCATGGCCTGATACCCGCGGACGTCCTCGAGCCCGTACATCGTTGGATTGTTGCCGGTGAAGTGGAAGCCGGCCGCGGTCATGCGGGCGTCGCGTGGGATCGCCGCGATGAGCGGCACGCGCGGGAAGAACGCATCCCGCGGCAGTGCCGGATAGAAAGATCCGTCTTCCTGGACGCGCTGCAGCAGGACGATCGCCAGAATGGCCATGGCCATCCACTCCCGCTTCGCGAATGCGTTGACCGCGAACGCCGCCAGGATGGCCATCGCGAACGAGGCCGCGAACGCGAGCCGCTCATTGATCGCGATGTCGAACAGCGGCAGCGCGTGGAGCGAGTGCGCAACCGGCCCGGTGCCGAAGGTGGCGCCGAGACAGACCACCGCCAGAGCCGCGAAGAACCACTTGGAGGAGTCGGCAGTCGGCGGTCGGCGGTCGGCAGTAGAAAAACCCGTCGCCTCGTTCTTCTGCCGACTGCCGACTGCCGACCGCCGACTGACTGCCAAGCCGATTACTGCCAGCGCCAGCACGACCGGCCCGACGCGCGCGGTGAGCGGCTCCATGCCGCGGAAGCCGGGAACGAACGTGCGCTTGATCCGGTCGAGGCGCACGTCGGGTTTGGTGATGAGGTCGTAACTCGTCGTCGCGTAGAGGTCGCGGCGGATGTAGTTCTCCAGCGTCTGCGGAACCGCTTCGAAGAACGGCAACAGGTAGACGGCAGTCAGCAGCAACGCCACGACCCCGGCGCCGATTGCCAGAAAGAGCGGCCGGGCCTTGCGCACGCGGGACCACTCGAAAAAGCCGTATAACGCGCCGGCGCTGACGATGTGCAGCACGGACTCCGGATGTCCGGACACGATCACGAGCACGAACGCCAGCGTCAGCAGCCCGGCCTTCTCCTCGTGTACAACGCGGCGCGCGGCGAAGAACACCAGTGGGAGGTAGGCCCAGGCGCGGCCGAGCGGCCATCCGGCGAAGAAGGCCATCATCCCGCAGAACATGAAACCGGCGGCGGCGGTGAAGGCGGCGATGTCGCTCACCCCCAGCGCACGCGCGAACGCCCAGGTGAAGAAGCCGGCCAGGAAGAACGTCAACGCCACACTGAACGTGAATGCATCGACGAGAGGGATCAGCATCCCGATCCATTGAAAGGGGTCGTACACCGCCGGTTGCGCGGCCGCGGCCAGAATGTCCCCGCCGAGGATGAACGGATTCCAGAGCGGCCACTGGCCGTGGCTCAGCGAATAACGCACGGCCCGCTGCCACGGCACGATCTGGCAGTGCAGATCGGAGAGCCCGAGCTCGTGCGGAGTCTCCACGCCGTAATCGCGCGCATACGCGTGCAGCGGCTCCGCCATGAACGACAGATCGGCCGGCACCAGGGTCCGTCCGGTCAGCAGCGCACGTCCGGTGAACAACAGTGGCAACACCACCAGCACGATCGCCGTGGCCAGCGAAACGCGCTGAACGAACCGATCCCACAGCAGCACGATCGCGATCGAAGTGGCGAGGTAGAGGACGAGAGCCACGCGTGTTGGTAATAGCACACGTCCGCTCCGCGCGGCGCGGAGTCGTAAACTACGTCCCATGCAATTCGATCGGCGCGCGTTCCTTCGTCTGGCGGCGGTGGCTCCGTTTGCGGCCTCGGTGTTCGCCGAGGAGGCGCATCTGCTGCAGATGAACGGCTATCCGCTCAACATGGAGACGCCGCTGGAGTTGCTGACCGACTACCTCACCTCGAATGAGCTCTTCTTCGTGCGCAGCCACTGGATCCCGCGCATGCCGGATGCGAGGGCCTACCGGCTGGTGGTCGACGGGGATGTGCGCACGCCGTTGCGCCTGACGATGGCGGAGCTGAGGAAGATGCCGCGGGCGGAGGCGACATGCGTGCTGCAGTGCGCCGGTAATGGCCGTGCGCTGCACACGCCGACGGTGCCCGGGGTGCAGTGGAGCTACGGCGCGGTTGGCAACGCGCGGTGGGGCGGCGTTCGTCTGCGCGACGTGCTGGTGCGTGCCGGTGTGCGCCGTCCACATGCCAAGCATCTGCACCTCTTCGGCAGCGACGATCCGCCGGGCAAAGTCCCACCGTTCCATCGCAGCATCGAGCTCGACAAGGCCATGGACGACTGCATCCTCGCGTACGAGATGAACGGCCAGCCGCTGCCGCCGCAACACGGCGCGCCGCTGCGCCTGGTCGTCCCCGGATGGGCCGGCGATCACTGGATGAAGTGGCTGGTGCGCCTCACGGCGTCGCCCGTGCCGCAGACCGGGTTCTACATGGACACCGGCTATCGATGGCCGATCCACCCCGGCGCTCCCGGCGTCATGTTCAAACCCGAGGAGATGCGGCCGCTCGCGGAGATCGCCGTGAAGTCGAACATCACCACCGCTCCGAAACAAATGCGCGTGAGCGAGACCGCGGAGATCCGCGGCTTCGCATTCTCCGGCGCGGCCGACATCGCCAAAGTCGAGGTCAGCGACGACGGCATGAAGACGTCACACACCGCGACACTCGACGCCCGTCACGCGCCGCACGCCTGGCGTCTCTGGTCCTATCGCTGGAAGCCAACGCGCGCGGGACACCAGCAGCTGACCGTACGCGCCACCGACAGCCGCGGCGTCACGCAACCGGCCGTAGCCGTCTGGAACCAGAGCGGCTATCTCTACAATGCGTGGCATTCCGCGGATGTGGAGGTGAAGCCGTGAAGATCCTGCTGGCCCTCGTCCTCGCCGCGGCGCTGCCGGTGCCAGGCACGAAACTGAAAGAGCTCCCTCCCGGCAAGGCCAAGGCCGACGTCGAAGCCGCCTGCTACGCCTGCCACGCCGCCGACCTCCTCGTGCAGCAGCGCCTTACGCAGAAGCAATGGACGGCCACGGTCGAGAAGATGATGCGCTGGGGCGCCGTCGTGCCCGCGGAGAAGAAGACTCCGATCGTTGACTACCTGGCGAAGAGCTTTGGAGCGGGGAACAAGTTCGTGCCGACGAAAGTGGCCCCTCAATAGCTCCATAGCTCAACGGCTCAACAGCTACATGGCGTAGAACGGGAACACCTCCACGCTCGCCGGAGTTAGATTGGGTCCGTCCTATGGATTCCATCGTCATTCGCGGTGCACGCGAGCACAACCTCAAAAACATCGACGTCGTCGTTCCCCGCAACAAGTTCGTGGTCATCACCGGCGTGTCCGGGTCGGGCAAGTCGTCGCTGGCCTTCGACACCATCTTCGCCGAGGGGCAGCGGCGGTATGTCGAGTCCCTCTCGGCGTACGCCCGGCAGTTTCTCGAACAGATGGAGAAGCCGGACGTCGATTCGATCGAAGGCCTCTCGCCCGCGATCTCCATCGAACAGCGGACCACTTCGCGCAACCCGCGCTCCACGGTCGGGACCGTCACCGAGATCTACGACTACCTCCGTCTGCTCTACGCCTCGATCGGCGTGCCGCATTGCACGCAGTGCGGGCAGGAGATCCGTCCGCAGACGATCCAGCAGATGGTCGACCGCCTGCTGATGAATCCGGCCGGGACGAAGTTCACGATTCTCGCCCCCTACATCCGCGGCAAGAAGGGCGAATACAGAAAACAAATGCTGCAGATGGTGAAGGAGGGCTTCACCCACGCCATCGTCGACGGTGAGGAAGTCGAGCTCGCCAACCCGCCCAACCTCGACAAGCAGAAGAAGCACTCCATCGACATCCGCATCGACCGTATGGTCGTCAAGGAGGGCATCGCCCAGCGGCTGGCCGATTCGCTCGAGACCGCCACGCGCGTGACCAAGGGGCTGGTCAAGATCCTCTACCAGAGCGACAAGCGCGAAGAGCTGATGTCGCAGAGCTACGCCTGTCCCGACTGCGGTATCTCCATCGGCGAGATCACGCCGCGCCTCTTCTCCTTCAACTCCCCGTACGGTGCATGCTCGCGCTGCTCCGGCCTGGGCATGCTGCTGGAGATCGACGAGCGGAAGATCGTGCCGAACCCGGAGCTGTCCGTCGCCGACGGCGCCATTGCGCTCTGGAAGGAAGGCGCCGACAACTGGCGCCTGCGCCAGATCGACACAGTGGCCAGGCACTACAAGTTCAAGGTGTCGACGCCGTGGGAGAAGCTCCCGGAGAAGGCGCGCAACTGCATCCTCTACGGCTCCGAGGACAAGATCCGCTTCGAGTTCCAGGGCGGCGACAGCGCGTACTCCTACAACGGGACCTACGAGGGCATCGTCCCGATGCTCCAGCGCCGCTACAAGGAGTCGGACTCCGACGACGTGCGCGAGGAGATCGAGCGTTTCATGACGCCGACGAAGTGCCCGCAGTGCGACGGCCGCCGTCTGAAGCCGGAGTCGCTCAGCGTCACCGTCGCCAACCGGCCCATCGACAAAATCGTGGCGCTGCAGCTGCGCGACGCCGCGGAGTTTTTCCGCGATGTGGAGCTCACCGCGCGAGAAGAAGCGATCGCCGGCAAGATCCTGAAGGAAGTGCGCGATCGCCTCGGGTTCCTGAACACCGTGGGCGTCGGCTATCTCACGCTGGACCGCAACGCCGCGTCGCTCTCCGGCGGCGAAGGGCAGCGCATCCGCCTGGCCACGCAGATCGGCTCGAAGCTGATGGGCGTGCTCTACGTGCTCGACGAGCCTTCGATCGGACTGCACCAGCGCGACAACCGGAAGCTCATCGAGTCGCTCATCGAGCTGCGCGACCTCGGCAACACAGTCATCGTCGTCGAGCACGACGAGGAGACGATCGAGACCGCCGACCACATCATCGACCTCGGCCCGCGCGCCGGCGTGCATGGCGGGAACATCGTCGCCGAGGGGACGCTCGAACAGATCAAGACCTTCCCCAGCTCGCTCACCGCGAAATACCTCCGCGGCGAAGCGCGCATCGAAGTCCCGGACGTGCGGCGGCCCATCGCCAAGCTCGGCCTCGACAACAAGCTCGTCATCCGCGGCGCCCGGCAGAACAACCTCAAGAACCTCGACGTCGAGATCCCGCTGGGTGTGTTCATCGCCGTGACCGGCGTGAGCGGCTCGGGCAAGTCGACGCTCGTCAACGACATCCTCTACAAGGCGCTGTCGCGGCACTTCTACGACGCGGCCGATACACCGGGCGAGCACGATCGCATCGACGGGCTGGAGCTGATCGACAAAGTCATCGACATCGACCAGTCGCCGATCGGACGGACGCCGCGCTCCAACCCCGCCACCTACACGCAGCTCTTTGGCGAGATCCGTGGGTTGATGGCTCAGACGCCGGAAGCGCGCATGCGTGGCTACGGGCCGGGGCGCTTCTCGTTCAACGTGAAGGGTGGACGCTGCGAGGCGTGCAAGGGCGACGGGCAGATCAAGATCGAGATGCACTTCATGCCCGACATCTACGTGAAGTGCGATGTCTGCGGCGGCAAGCGCTACAACCGCGAGACGCTCGAGGTGAAGTACAAGGGCTACTCGATCGCCGAGTTGCTCGACATGACCGTCGAGCAGTCGCTGGACGTCTTCCGCAACATCCCGCGTATCTTCAACATCCTGCATACGCTCGACGAGGTCGGCCTCGGCTACATCACGCTGGGCCAGTCCTCGACGACGCTGTCGGGCGGCGAAGCGCAGCGCGTGAAGCTGGCCAAAGAGCTGGCCAAACGCGCCACCGGCAAAACGCTCTACATTCTCGACGAGCCCACCACCGGCCTCCATTTCGACGACGTCTCCAAGCTCCTGCACCTCATGCACGGCCTCGTCGACCGCGGCAACACCGTGGTCGTGATCGAGCACAACCTCGACGTTATCAAGACCGCCGACCACGTCCTCGACCTCGGTCCCGAAGGCGGCGACGGCGGCGGCTTCGTGATCGCCATGGGAACCCCGGAGCAGGTGGCCAAAGCGAAGAACAGCCCGACCGGGTATTACCTCGCCAAGGCCTTGCGCCCGCGGGCGACGAGTGCACCGGTGCCGCAGGGCGCGCGACTGGCGCGACGGCGGTAACTTCGTTTGGGAAGAATGTTCCTTTGGCCCTCGGTTTCACGCCGCGGTGTCCACGAGGCTCTTCCTTCTTTCCCCCGCCCGTCTCGACGGCCTGCGGGCGAAGCAGCTCATTTCCGTGCGCGCGAAGTTCGCGGCGGCGCTGCAGTACCGCACGGAAGCGGGCGTGGAAGTCGCGGACGCATTCGCGTTCATGAGCGCGCTCTACTTTCGCGGCAAGATCGCCTATGCGCGGCGGTTCGCGGTGCCGTCGCCGCTCATCGGCGGAAACGGGATCTTCGTGATTACGTCGGGTTATGGACTGGTTCCGCCCGACTGGCGCATCACCGAGGAACGGATGAAGCGGATGCGCCGGATCGACATCGATGCCGACACCCGCACCTATACGAAGCCGCTGCGTGAGCATGCGCAACTGATTGCCCGCGCGCTCGATCAGCAGGGCGACGACGGCGCGGAGGTGGTGTTGCTCGGCAGTGTGGCCACGGGCAAATACGTCGACGTGCTCCTGCCGATTCTGGGCAACCGGTTGCGCTTTCCTTCCGCGTTCGCAGGCCTGGGCGACATGGCCCGCGGCGGTCTGATGCTCCGCGCCGCCCGCAGCGGTAGCGAGCTGGAGTACGTTACGCTCGACGCCAACCGCAAACGATTACCGGGTGCGAGCGGGAAGATGCCGGCGCTCTGATGTGATCTCACGCTAAGCTGCCCCTTGATGCCCGCGAAGCGCGTCGTCATCCCGACCGACACGAACGAGATCCGGCTGAAGTTCGGCACCCAGGAAGTGCGCCTCACGAACCTGCGCAAGTTGTTCTGGAAGAACCTGGGCATCACGAAGCGCGATCTGCTGCAGTACTACGCCGACGTCTCCCCGTGGCTGCTGCCGCACCTCCACGACCGGGCCATGGTGATGAAGCGCTATCCGAACGGCGCGGAGGGCGAGTTCTTCTACATGAAGCGCGCACCGGAGCCGCGGCCCGATTGGATCGAGATCTGTACGATCGATCACGGCAGCGCGGGCATCATCGATTTCCCGATGGTGCAGGATCTGCCGGCGTTGCTCTGGCTGATCAACCTCGGGTGCATCGACCTCAATCAGTGGTACGCGCAATGCGACGATATCGACCGTCCCGACGTGCTCCATTTCGACCTCGATCCGGGCCCGGGGGCGACGTTCGACCGCGTCCGGGAGGTGGCCTTGCGCGTCCGCGACATCCTCGGCGCGCTGCGGATTCCCACCTTTCCGAAGACCACCGGCTCGAAGGGGATTCACGTCTACATCCCGATCGTGCGCGGGCCGGTGCAGAAGAAGGTCTGGACGTTCGCCAAGGCCATCGCCCTGGAACTGGAGGCTCGCCATCCGAACATCCTCACCGCCGAGTACCGCAAGGCCAAACGCCCCCACGGACGCGTGCTGGTCGACTACAACCAGAACGCCTGGGGGCGCACGCTGGCGTCGATCTACTCCGTCCGCCCCACTCCGTTTGCCGGGGTTTCGATGCCGGTGACCTGGGATGAAGTCGAGGACGGCATCAAGATCGACGACTTCCGCATCGACAACGCGGCGGCCCGCCTGAAGAAGGCCGGTGATCTCTGGAAGCCGCTGCTGGCGAAAACGAAACGGTTCAATCTCGCGAAGGTGCTCGAAGCCGCGAAACAAGGATGACGTCGCGCGCGTTGGATTCGGCGTGACGAAACGTCTCCTCCTCATTCTGCTGTTTGCCACGGTCGCCAACGCCCAGACGGTGCGCATCACCGACAAGCCAACGGGGCTCACCTCGGGCACGCTCTACGTTCCGGTCGTGGCCACGGAGCCGGTCACGCGGCTGGCGCTTTTCATCAACGGCGTGCAGCACAGCGCCGTGACCGGGCGGTCGATGACGTCGCAGGTGAATGTCGGCCTGTACATCCGCCGGTTGCGCATGCGCGCCGTGGGCTATGACGCCGAGGGGAAGATCGTCGGCGAGGACGAGATGGTGGTCAACGACCCGCGGCCGCCGTTCCGCGTGCGTTTGCAGGGACCATCCGTATGGCCGGAGAGCGGGGACGTCGAGCTGCACGCGAATGTGCTGAGGCCCGCTGAGGTCCTCATCGGAGGCGTCGACTTTTACGTCGGCGAGGAGAAGGTCGCCACGGACGACGCACCGCCGTACAACGCGATCGTCGATACGGCGAAGTTTCCCGGAGCCGTCTATGCGCGAGTCGTGGCGCGCGCAAATGAACAGGAAGCGAATGACGTCCTCTTCTTCGGCGATCGCGCCCACGCGTCGACGGACGTCACGGTGCAGCAGATTCCGGTCTCGGTCGCCGGCGGCAAGACGCCGCTGCGCGCGGACGCGATCACGCTCGTGGACAACGGCGCGCCGCGAACGATCGAAGGTCTGGTGCCGGCGAACGATCAACCGCTGCACGTGATCCTGCTCATCGACTATTCGGAGAGCATGCTCGAGGAGCTGCCGGTCGTGAAGACGGCGGCCCGGCAATTCGCGCGTGCGCTGCTCCGGCCGCAGGACCGGCTGGCCGTGGTCGGCTTCAATCAGAGCACGTTCTGGCTGACCGGCTACACCAACGACTGGAACAGCGTGGCCCAGGCGGTGGACCGCGTGAAACCGATCGGCGAGACGCATCTCTACGACAGCGTCATCGAAATGCTGTACGAGCTGCAGAAGACCCCCGGCCGCCACGCCCTGGTCGTGCTCACCGACGGCGTCGATCAGGGCAGCCGTTTCAAACTCGATCACCTCGTGCACTACGCGCGGTATGCGGGCGTTCCGATCTACCCGGTCGTGAAGAACAAGTCGCTCTCGCGCTGGATGAAGCTGGGGGTCGGACGCCTGCAGGCACGCCGGCTGGCGCACATCGCCGAAGACACCGGCGCGACGTACTTCATCATCCAGAGCGAGCGCGAGCTGGGCGGCATCTACGCGCGCATCGCTCAGGAGCTGCGTCAGCAGTACCAGCTGGTCTTCCACTCCGAGTCCGAAGTCGCCGACCAGTGGCGGTCGCTAAAGGTGGTCTCGAACGCGGGGCACACGCTGCGCGCACCGCGCGGGTACTTTCCCTAGACGGCAGAGCGCAGAGGGCAGAGGGCAGAAGGCCACCGTCCACCACGTCGTTGTTTTCCTCCTGCGCTCTGCGCCCTGCCCTCTGCGCTCTAAGCGGCACGCTCCGTGAACTTGTGGCTGCTCTGTGGATCGCGGATCGCCGTTGTTTCCGGAGCAGCCGAACCGGCATCGCATTCATCGCGGGCTGATCACCGAGCGTCAGGAACACATCTTCACCTGGATCGCGGTCGTGGTGGTGCTGCTGTACGCGACCGGATGGATCGGTGCGCTGGCGGAGCTGCGCAGGCGTTCGGCGGAGCCGTCGTTCGGTCCCCCGACGGCTTCCGTTCCGGCACCAGCACCGGCGCCAGTGTCCCTCGGCGACAGCATCACCGGGCAGCTCTTCGGCCCGGAGGCGCCCTCGACGCCGTTTCTGACGGAGGCCATGCTCGGCTTTCTCAACCCGCTGCGCGGCGAAAGCGGAGAGGTGCGCTACGTGCCGACGCTGCCGGGCGAACCGGTCGTGGAGGACGTCCCGGGCGGTGCGCAGGCGGTCATCGAGGGCACGCCGAGCCCGGACTTCAGCGCTCCGGAGAAGAGCGGGATCTACAAATTCGCCGTCGAGTTGAACCGGGCCACCAAGCCGATCAAGGACGTGAGCATCGTGACGCTGGTGCCGAGCTCGCAAAAAAGAGCCGGCCGGATCGGAAGCTATCAGCTCGGGAGCTGGCCCTTCGAGTCGGGCGGCAAACCGGCGTCGAAGCGTTACGCACCGCCCGAGGGCTTCATCGAAGTGACGCCGGAGAACCAGGACTTCTATGTCTCCGAGCACTTCCAGCTGCGCAACTTTCTGACCAAAGACCAGCGCAACGTCTGGCCGAAATACCTGCTGCTCGATCCGCAACTGATCGACAAACTGGAGCTGACCATCCAGGAGCTGGAGCGGCAGGGTGTACGCGTGACCGGCGTCCACGTCATGAGCGGCTTTCGGACGCCGCGTTACAACCACAGCGGAGGCAACACGGCCGGCCGCGCCAACCTCAGCCGTCACATGTACGGCGACGCCTCCGACGTCTACGTCGACAACAACCGCGACGGGCAGCCGGACGACATCACGGGCGACGGCCGGGTGACGGTGCGCGACGCCGAGCGGTTTGCGCAAGCTGCTGAGACCGTTGAACGAAGGCATCCGGCGCTCGTCGGAGGGATTGGCGTCTATACCGCGTGTTGCGGGCATGGACCTTTCACACACATCGACGTGCGCGGCTATCGCGCGCGCTGGAGAGGAACCGGGAATGGCTAGTTTCAATTCGAGTGGCGTCCCTGAAGGAGGTACCGTGGTTACAGAGTTTCAATGCCCCGAGTGTCATAGCCGTCGTACGGACGCGTCCGTCGTCTGTCCGACGTGCGGCGCGCCGCCGATCCGCGAAGGAGACAAACGAGCGCTGGATGAGGAAGTGCGTTCGCAGGATCTCGAGCCGTACGTCACGCTGCTCTACATCGCACGGCTGTTCAAGGTGCTGGCCGTGCTGATGGTGGTGCTGCTCATCGGTGAGCTGGTGGCCGGCTTCATGGCGGAAGGGACGTCGTCGTTGCCCGAGTTGATCGGAGAGATCACGCGCATGATCGTGCTGGCAGGCCTGATGTGGGGCGGCGGCGACATCACGCTGCTGCTGATCGACGCCGGTCATGATCTGCGCGTGGCGCGGATTCTCCTCGGCCGCATCAATCACGAGATGCATCGCGCGAACAGCGAGAAGAGCGGCAAGGTGGCGGCAGCGTCGTCGGAACGGCGGGCGGACCCGATGCGCGTGTGAGCATGGAGGGCGGTGGCTGCGGCCACCGCCCTCCAGGATTCACCGCGGCTACTACTGCTTCATCAGCGTCTCTTTGCGCAACTGCATCTGCTCGCCGAGGGCGCGGAGCGTCTCCTTGTCGAGGATCTTCTTCGCGGCCGGGAACATCTCTTTCTCTTCCTCGTCCGCGTGATGCTCGACGAGCTCCTTGAGCACCTTGGCCTTCGCCTTCAGCTCTTCCGGGCTCGATCCGTCGTTCATTTCCGGCAGGACGAGGTCGACGACGTGATGTTCCTCGAGCGCTTCGAAGTACATCTTCTTGTCGTCCTTCTTCTTCGCCGCATCGCGGAACGCGGGATAGAAGATCTCTTCCTCGATCTGCGTGTGCACCTTCAGCTCGCGGTCGATCTGCCCGCGCAGTTTCTCGCGGCGCGCACCGGTGGCATTCTCGAACTGGCCGAGCAGCCCCCGTACTTTCTCGTGATCCGCCTTCAGTAACTTGATCGCGTCCGGAGACGCGGTCGCTTTTTTCGCAGCCATGAAAAATCCTCCGCAACGCGGAAGATCACGACGCGTGCCTAAATAATCAGTCGGCGGTCGGCCCTAGTTTGCGACGATGGCCCGGTTCATGGCGTCGCGCAGCTCATGGAACGCGTTTTCCGGCGGGATGCCGAGCTCGCGGCAGCTGGCGGCGCGTTTGAGGATGGTCTCGGCGGCTTTCTCGTCGAAGACGCGCGTGTCGACAGAGCGATTGTTGAGCTCACAGAATGCGATGAGCGAGGCCAGAGCGACGCGGCGGTTGCCTCCGCGGAACGGTTTGGATTGCAGGAGCGCGAACACGAGCGCGGCCACCTTGTCCGGGAAGGCGGGATAGGCCTCGCGGCCGAGGGTCGTCACCTGGGGACGCTGAACGGCGCTGACGAGCCCGAACTGGGAATCGATCACGCCCGGGTGGGCCTGGTTGCCGCCGAACTCGGAGCTGACCGCTTTGTGCAGGTCGACCACATCCTGCACGGTCAGGTAACGCACGCCTCCGTCAATCGGTGAGCTTGCGGAGGGCGTTGGGATACTTTTTGAGGGCTTGGCGGAAGGCGGCGCTGATGGCGGGGTTGGAGAAGCTGCCGCCCGCGGTGTCGGCTGGGGCGGGGCTGCCTTTGGTTTTGGGCTCGGTGCGGCTGGCGGAGTCTTTCGCGGGGCTGCTGCCTTTTTTGGCGGTGGCTGCTTTTTCGGCGCCGGCTTTGACGCCTTCACCGGCTTTGCCGCTTTGGCTGGCTTTGCCGCTTTGGCTGGTTTTGCCGCTTTGGACGGCTTTGCCGCCTTGGCCGGCGGTTTTGCTTTTGCCGTTTTCGCCGCCTTGGGAGCCGGCTTTTTTGACTGAGGCTTTGTTGCTTTTGGCTGCTTTGGCTTTTGCTTTGTCGCCATGCGTCATTTCAGTCCTCAGGGCAGCGATTGTAACCTCCGTTAAGTCACTGAGTCAATGGGGGTTACGGTAAATCACCCATTTGACTCATTGTTTACGGAAATGATCGCTTGCCGCTAAGGTACTGAAAGGAAAGCACGTTAGCGGATCGCAAACGTGCACTGAATGTTGTGCATCACGCGCCTTCCGCCTCCAGCTCGACATCGCCGGCTGAGGCTGCTGCTGTGCTGTCCTCGAACATCGGCTTGGCGTCGATGGCCAGGAAGTCCTTCGCCTTCCCGGTCTGGGTGAACCCGCCCGCGTCCGCGGTCAGGTAGCCCTTCCCGACGAGCGCCGCCGCCGGCTGCTCCCCGCCGCCGGCCGGGTGCTTGATGGCCTTGATCTGCTCCGGCGTCATGGTTTCGAGGTTGAGCCGCCGAAACTCCTGCAGGACGCGGATCTCCTGAGTGGTGAGGTCGTTTGGGAGAATGATCATGGGGACGGATTGTAGCCGTACAGCTGTATAGCTTCACAGCTTTACGGCTGCGCAGGCTGGCACTTCCCGCACCAATACGTCCCCCTCGCGTCCTTCCCCTGCTTCGCGTATTGGATCCGTGTGCCGCAGCGGCGGCAGGGTTTGCCGCCGCGGCTGTAGACGTATTGCTGCTGGCTGGGATCGAGGCTGAAGGTGGTGACGCGGCCGGAGGAGCGCTTGGTCACGTTGACGATCATCAGTTTGCGTGCGGTCTGAAGGATGCGCAGGAGCGATTCGTCGTCGAGGTCGCGCACGTGCCGGAAGGGATGGATGCGCGCGACGAACAGCACTTCGTTCTTGTACTCGTTGCCGATTCCGGCCACGACGCGCTGGTTCAGCAGGACGTCGGCGATCTCTTCGTCGGGGCGCTCACGGATCCGGCGCAGGGCCTCGTCGAAGTCGAACTCGTCCGCGAGCAAGTCGGGGCCGATGTGCAGGAGGTCGTCCTGGCGCGCCAGCGAGGCCGAGTCGTGAAACTCCGCCACGGGTACGTTGAACGCCACCGCCAGCCACGCCTCTGTTTCGATGACGATCCGCATGTCGCTGTGGCGCATGCGCCAGCGCTCGCCCGGCTTGTAGATGTGCCACGAGCCGTTCATCCGCATGTGCGTGCGCAGGTGGAGGTCGCCCGAGAAGTGGATGATGAGGTGTTTCCCCTCGGATACGACGCCCTCGATCGTTCGTCCCGCGACCGGCGTTTCGCGATCGATGCGTGCGAGTTGCGCGTAGACGGTCTCGAACCGCGTCACCACTCGTCCCGCCAGCGCCGCGTGCAAGGTCCGGGCGGCGCGGTAGATGGTGTCACCCTCGGGCATGCGCCTGCCGGAGCTGGTAGCCCAGACCCGTCGTTCCGAATCCCTGCTCGGCGAGGAACGGCGCGAGCGGCGAGCGCGACGCCGGCTCGTCGTTGATCTCGGCGATCAAGAGCGCGCGGCGGGTGCCGTCGTGGACGAGCGACGCCAGCTGTCGCGCCACTTCCCGCGCCACGGACGAGCGCACCGGCTCGTCGTCCGGGAGAAAGAGCAGCAATTGCTTCTCGCCGCGCGAGACGTAACAGGCCATCAGGCCGTTGACGAGGATCACGTGCGCGCCGACGCTGCGCGACATCGTGAACGGCGACTCCGGCCATTTCACGATCGCACCGTAGGGGTTGGCCGGGTCCGTGGCGGCCAGCATCACCGTCTCCGGTCTCTCCGGCTCGTCGCGTAACGAGCGGAGGAGGTCGATGGCGCCGGGACCGGCGAACTGCGTCGCGCCGAGGCCGGCCACGAAGTAGCCGCGGCGGATCCGTCCTGCATCCTCCATGGCCCGCAACACCGGATAGACGGCGGAGAACCCACCGAAGATGTTCTCGAGCGCAGGAGCCTCGCGCGTGACCACGCCGTAGCGCGCCAGCAGCTGCTGCGCAAGCGCATTCGCGCGCAGCGTGTCGTTCGCGGTCGCGGACGGGACGAGCGACCACCGTCCCTGCGTCGACGGCGGTGCGATCCGTCGCGAGCGAAACCGTCCGCCCGGCACGACGCGCGTCTGCCCCTTTCCTTTCGACGGACGCGAGAACGCGCGCAGCGCGTGGAACGTGTCATTCGTGACCACACCCTTCCAGACCAGATCCCAGAGCGCGTCGATGATCTCGGCGGGGAAGCCGCCGACAACGGCCTGAATCTGATGAAAGAACGATGCGCCGGTTTTCTGGAGGTAATTGACGATGCTGCTCTCCTCCGGCGGCGTGGCCACATGCAGCAACGGCAGGTTGTCCGTGAGATAGATCGCGATGCGCCCGTCGCGCTCGCCCAGCGGCTCGACGCCGACCCAGACGATCTCGCCGGCGGCGCTGAGCGTGTCGAGATCGGACGGTTTGTAGTCGGCGATGCGCGAGGCGAGAATCTCGCTCTCGAAGATCGACGCGGCCATGGGGAAGCCTTGCAGCGACTCGACCACTTCCAGCAAGCCGTCGAGACCGCGGCGCTTGCGGGTGATGCCCTGCCAGCTGGTGAAGAGGCGCGCCAGGATCGGCTGATCGACCGGCTCGGCTTCCTTGCGCAGTTTGGCCAGCGAGCGCTGCCGCACGATGCGCAGCACGTCGTTTTCGCACCACTCGCGTTGCGTGCCGGTCGGGCGGAACTCCCCTTCGATGAGGCGGCCGCGCTCGACGTATCGCTCCAGGGCGTGGTGAATCACGGCGATGCCGAGGCCGTAGCGATGGGCGACGTCGCCGGGAGTGAACGGACCGTGGGTACGGGCGTAGCGGAGCACGAGATCGCCCACGGGGTCCGCAACCGGCTGCAGGTAACGGTCGGCCACGCCCTGGGGGATGGGTGTGCCGAGCGCATCGCGATAGCGCGAGGCGTCTTCGATGGCGATGTAGCGTTTCTCGCGTGCGATCGAGACCTCGAGGATGCGCCGCTGTTTGCGCAACTCGCCCACCGCCTCGCCCGCGTCGATGAGCGAGCGCGCTTCGAGCTCCTCCTGGGAGAGATCGCCGAGCCGCAGCAGGAGATCGTGAATGGCGTCGATGCTCTTGGCCTTGTGACGCTCGTCGAGGTGCTGCAGCTCGAGCTCGGTCTGCTCGAGCGCCTCGGGATCGAGCAGTTCGCGGAGCTCGGGCTCGCCGAGGAGCTCGCGGAGCTGCGACTGATCGATAGCCAGCGCCTGGGCGCGGCGTTCGGCGAGCGGCGCGTCGCCGTCGTATAGAAAGTTCGCCACGTAGCGGAACAGCACGGACGCGGCAAACGGCGACGGCTTGCTCGTGTCGGCCGTGTGCACGCGGATCGTCCGCTTGCGGATGCGACGGGCGATCTCGACGAAGGCGGGGACGTCGAACACATCGCGCAGCGTTTCGCGATAGGCCTCCAGGATGATCGGGAACGACCCGTAGCGCGACGCCACCTGCAGCAGGTCGTAGGCGCGCTTGCGCTGCTGCCACAGAGGCATGCGTCCCTGGATACGCGTACGCGGCAGGAGCAGCGCGCGCGCGGCTGCTTCGCGGAACTTCGCCGCGAACATCGAGCTGGCGCCGAGCTGCCGCAGCAGAAGCTGCTCGATCTCGTCCGGCTCGGGGATGATCAGCTCCGTCGAGGGCGGGTTGTCGGTCTCCGGGAAGCGGATGATGAAGCCGTCGTCGCTCCACATCGTCTCCACTTCGATGGCCAGCTGCTGGCGCACCTTGGCCGCCACGACCATGGCCCACGGCGCGTGAATCCGCCCGCCGAACGGGGAGAGCACGCAGACCCGCCAGTCGCCCAACTCGTCCATCACCCGCTCGATGACGATGGTCTGATCGTCCGGCACCGCGCCGGTCGCCTCCTGCTGGTCGGCCAGGTACTGCAGGAAGTTCCCGGCCGCCATGACGTCGAGATCGTGCTTCGTGGTGAGACGCTCGATGGCGTCGCTCCTGTTCGACGCGCGGATCTCACGCACGAGCTTTCCGATCGCTTCGCCGAACGGGACCGTACGCTCCGCCGCGTCCGCCTTCCAGAACGGCATCTTCCCCGGCTGTCCCGGCGCCGGCGTGACGATGACCTTGTCGTGCGTGATCTCTTCGATGCGCCACGTCGACGCGCCGAGGATGAACGTCTCGCCGACGGCGGCCTCGAAAACCATCTCCTCATCGAGCTCGCCGACGCGTGCCGATTGGTTCTTCTCCGTGCCGGCCAGGAACACCCCGTACAGACCGCGGTCGGGGATCGTTCCGCCGCTGGTGATGGCGATGCGCTTCGCGCCCTGCCGCGCCGTGATCGTATTTGCTACGCGGTCCCACGTCAGGCGCGGCCGCAGCTCGGCGAACTCGTCGGACGGATAGAGTCCGGAGAGCATGTCCAGCACGCCGTCGAACGCCGTACGGGAAAGCTCCGCGAACGGCGCCGCCGTGCGGATCGTGGCGAACAGCTCGTCGGCGTTCCATGTATCGACGGCCACCATGGCCACGATCTGCTGCGACAGCACATCGAGCGGATTGCGCGGATAGCGCGTCGGCTCGATGGCCCCCTCGTGCATGGCCGCCGTTACCGCGGCGCAGGCGATCAGATCGCCGCGGAACTTCGGCACGATGATGCCGCTGGAGGCCGCCCCGACCTGATGACTGGCCCGTCCAATGCGCTGCATGCCGGAGGCGATCGACGGCGGCGCCTCGATCTGGATGACGAGATCGATGGCGCCCATGTCGATGCCCAGCTCCAGCGACGACGTGGCCACGAGCGCGGGCAGGCGCCCCGATTTCAGCGCGTCCTCGATCTCCACGCGTTGCGCGCGCGCGATCGAACCGTGATGCGCAGAGACCAGCGTCTCGCCGGCCAGCTCGTTCAGTGCGGCGGCCAGACGCTCCGCGAGCCGGCGCGAGTTCACGAAAATGAGCGTCGAGGTATGCGATTGAACCAGCTCCAGAAGCCGCGGATGGATGGCCGGCCAGATCGACGGTGAGCGCGGTCCCAGCGACGCGGGCCCGCTCTGGATCTCCACGGTCTCCGCGGCGCGGGCCATGTCTTCGACCGGAACCTCGACGCGCAAGGTGAGCTGCTTCTTCTCGCCGGTGTCGACGATGGTGACGGGACGAAATGCGACTTTGCGGTGATCGCCAAACTCATCATGAATCTGCGGGCCCGCGCCCTGTTCCCCTGCGAGCTGCGAGCTGCGAGCTGCGAGCTTGTTCTCCGCCCCTCCCAGAAAATGCGCAACCTCCTCCAGCGGCCGTTGAGTCGCGGAAAGGCCGATGCGCTGTGGCGGCTTGTTGCAGCGCACGGCCAGGCGTTCGAGCGACAAAGCCATGTGCGCGCCGCGCTTGTTCGGTACGAGCGCGTGGATCTCGTCGATGATCACCGTCTCGACGCCCTGCAGCATCTCGCGCGCGTTCGACGTCATCAGCAGATAGAGCGACTCCGGCGTGGTGATGAGGATGTCCGCCGGATCGCGCCCGAACTTGGCGCGCTCCGACTGCGGTGTGTCGCCGGTGCGGATGGCGATCTCGGGAATCGTGAGCTCGTCGCCGCGCGCGCGGGCCACGTTGGCAATCCCCGCCAGCGGCGCGCGCAGATTGCGCTCCACGTCGACGGCCAGGGCCTTGAGGGGCGAGAGGTAAAGCACGCGGCAGCGCTGCTCCTTCGGCGGGCGCGGGCGGAACATCAGGCCGTTGAGCGCCCAGAGGAAGGCCGTCAGCGTTTTTCCACTGCCTGTAGGAGCGAAAATCAGCGTCCAGTCGCCATTGGCGATGGCCGGCCACCCTTGTTGCTGGGCCTTCGTCGGCGCCTCGAATGAGGCCGTAAACCACTCGCGCACGGAGGGATGAAAGAGATCGAGTGCGCCGTGAGCTTTCGGCATGCGTGTCATAGTGAGCGCCGTCACGCTGCTGGACAACGTGTGGTGTGACTGCAAGAATAGTAGCCAGTCCCCTCAAGCTAAGGTGGAAGTGCAGTGAAGGATGGGAGATGCGGCTGAAGGTGCTCGGCGCCTATGGGGCGTCTGATGCGGAACATAACCTGACGGGATACCTGATCGACGACTGGCTCGCCGTCGACGCCGGGACGCTCACTTCCAAGCTGTCGTTTGCCCAGCAGGCTCGGATCCAGGCCGTCTTCATCACCCACCCCCACGCCGATCACATCCGCGACCTCCCGCACCTCATCCACAATCGGTTCGCGCAGTCGACCGGGCCGCTGACTATTTTTGCCTCGCGCGAAGTGATGGACCTTCTTTCGCGCGACGTTTTCAACGGCTGCGTCTGGCCCGATTTCTCCGAGATCATCGCCCCCGCCACCGGCAAACCGGCCGTGCAGTATCGCGCTCTCGCGCACGGCAAGCGCACGGTGTTCAATGACGTGGCCCTGACCGCCGTCCCGGTCGATCATCAGATCCCCGCGGCCGGAGTCCTCGTGGAGATCAACGGCCAGTCGATCGTCTTCACCGGCGACACCGGACCCACGCAGGAGATCTGGAAGCGCACCAACAAGCTGCAGAACGTCGTGGCCGTCGTCACCGAAGCGTCGTTCCCCAACGACCAGCAGCAGCTGGCCGACGAGACCGCCCACCTCACCCCGCACACGTTCGGCGAAGAGCTCAAGAAAATCACCGCCGACGCCCCGGTCTACGCAAGCCACCGCAAGATCCCGTTCGAGCGCGACATCGAATCGCAGATCCGGAATCTGCGGGACCGTCGGGCGCGGGTGCTGCTCGAGAAGAATTACACGCTGTAGTTTCACCCCCGAACTCTGAGCGCAGCGAAGAGTCAACGGAGCAGCAGCGACGCGTGTGCCGCGAAGCCACGGCTGCACGAGCGATCACCTGTGGCACACTTCGCGCGGCTGCTCCATTGATCCTTCGTCGCTTCGCTCCTCAGGATTCGTACAGACATGCGCCCGCCCGTCACCGCAATCATTCACACGCTCAACGAGATCGAGCACATCGAGGAGTGCATCCGTTCAGCGGAGTGGGCCGATGAGGTGTATCTCGTCGATTCGTTTTCCACCGACGGCACGGTCGAGCGCGTGCGCGAGAAGTTTCCCCGGGTCCGCATCGAGCAACGCGAGTACCTCGGCGCGGCCTCGCAGAAGAACTACGCCATCGACCGCGCGGCGCACGACTGGATCTTCGTCATCGACGCCGACGAGCGCGTGACGCCGGAGCTGCGCGACGAGATCCTGCGCACGCTCGGAGGGCCGCTCGATCACTGGGCCTACTCCGTCGGCCGCCGCAACTTCATGCTCGGCAAGGAAGTGAAGTACAGCGGCCTGCAGCGCGACCGTGTCACGCGGCTCTTCCATCGCGGCCACGCGCGCTATCCGAACAAGCGCGTTCACGCCGACCTGCTCGTCGACGGCCCCACGTTCGACCTGCGGCAGAAGATGCTGCACTTCTACATCCGCACGTTCGATCACATGATCGCCAAGATGACCCGCTACGCGAACTGGGGCGCCGCGCAGATGTACATCGACGGCAAGAGCACCGGCCTGTGGGGCATTTTCAGCCACTCCTTCGGCAAGTTCCTCCGCGACTACGTCTTCAACCTCGGCTTCCTGGACGGCACGCGCGGGATCATCTCCGTTGGCATGCACGTCTATTACACGTTCTGGAAGTACGCCAAGCTCTGGGAGCTCCGCCAGCTGCAGCGCCTCGGCAAGCCGGTTCCCCTTCCTTCGCTCGATGAGGAAGAAGGCCGGTGGGAGCTGCCGTGGAAGGTTGGAGCGCAGAGCGCAGAGGGCAGAGGGCAGAAGTAGAGCGCCGGCTATTCCGGCTCGACGATCACCCGCAACCCGTCGACCTCGCGCACGCGGACGCGTGATCCTTCCGGGATGGTGTTCTTCGCCATCGCGTTCCAGAGCTCGCCGTGGACGAAGACCTTGCCGCTGGCATCGACTACGGTGCGCGCCACGCCGATCTCTCCGATCATGGCGTGCGTTCCGGTAACGACCGGATTCTTGTGTGCGCGCAGGACCAGGGACATCAGGAACACGGCGATGAGGCCGAGGGGCAGGCTGACAACGAGGGCGGTGAGTAGGTGCACGCGCATCTCCGGAATCGGACCGTCGACGAGCAGCAGCCCGCCGAAGATCAGGCAAAGCACGCCGCCGGTGCCGAGGACGCCGTAGGAAACGAACTTCGCCTCCAGCGCGAACAGGACGAAGGCCACGAGGATCAACGCGAAGGCGGCATAACGCGTCGGAAGTAGGTTCAGGGCGAACACGGCCAGCACGATGGCGATGAGACCGACGACGCCGGGTAGGATCGCGCCGGGATGGTTGAACTCCGCGTACAGCGCCAGCATGCCCAGCGACATCAGGATGAAGGCGATGTTCGGATCCATGATCCACGACAAGAGGCGCTGCTTGAGCGACATCTCGTAGCGCACGACCGGCTTGCCGGCCACGCGCAGCACGCTCTTCGAGCCGTTGAAGCGCTTGACCGTTTTCCCGTCCGCCCAGCGCAGCAGCGACGGCACGTCGGGAGCGACGACCTCGATGAGCTTCGTCGCCAGCGCCTCATCCTCGGTGAACGACTTGGCCTCGCGCACGCCGCTCTCCGCGGCGGCGACGTTGCGTCCGCGCCGCTGGGCGATGCTGCGGATGAACGCCGCCGAATCGTTCTGCATCTTCATCTTCATCACGTCATCGAGCTTCTCGCCGAGGATCACCGGATGCGCCGCGCCCGTGTTCGTTCCGGGTGCCATCGCCGCCACGTCCGCCGCCTGCAGGATGAAGAACCCCGCCGAAGCCGCCCGCGAGCCGCTCGGCCCGACCCACACAATCACCGGGACCGGAGACTTGATGATCTTCTCCACGATCCCGCGCATCGACGTCTCCAGCCCGCCGGGCGTGCGCAGCTCGATCACCACCGCGTCCGCCTTCGTCCGGGCCGCCTCATCGAGCGCACGCCCGACGAACTCGTCGGAGATGGGATGGATCAGATCGTCGACAACCACGCGCAGGACGGCGGCGTGAAGGGAAGGCGAAACGAGAAGAAGGAGCAGTGCCAGCAGGCGTTTCATGGTCAACCTCGGCGACTATTGTCGCTCGGTTCACTCCAAACTACTGCGGCAGGTATTCCGGTTGCGGCTCGTAGTTGAAGAACTTGGTGATGTCGTTGCGGAAGACGAGCTTGAAGTCGCCGATGGGGCCGTTGCGCTGCTTGGCGATGATGATCTCGGCGATGCCCTTCTCTTCCGTCTCCTTGTTGTACACCTCGTCGCGGTAGATGAAGGCTACGAGATCGGCGTCCTGCTCGATGGAGCCTGACTCACGAAGGTCGGAGAGCTGCGGCCGGTGGTCGCCGGTACGCTGTTCGGAGCGGCGGGAGAGCTGCGAGAGCGAGAGCAGCGGCACGTGCAACTCCTTGGCGATGGCCTTAAGGCTGCGCGAGATCTGCGAGACCTCCTGCTGGCGCGACTCGATCTTGCCTTTGATGGCCATGAGCTGGAGGTAGTCGACCATCACCAGATCGAGCCCGGCCTCCATCTTCAGACGCCGCGCCTTGGCGCGCATCTCCAGAGGGTCCATGCCCGGCGTGTCGTCGATGAAGATCTTTCCCTTCGCCAGCCTTGCCGACGCTTCGGCGAGCTCGCGCCAGTTGCGCTCGGAAAGCATGCCGGAGCGGATCAGGTGGTTCGACACGCCCGACTCCGAAGAGAGGATGCGCAGGCCGATCTGCTCCTTCGACATCTCCAGCGAGAACACGCCGACCGAATAGAGCCGCTCGCCGGCGCGCGGCTGCCCGTCCTTGCCCGGCAGCGCGATGGTCTCGGCGATATTCATCATTAAGGACGTCTTTCCCATTGAGGGCCTTGCGGCCAGGATGATGAGATCTCCAGGTTGAAAGCCCGAGGTCATCTCGTTGAAGCGGTCGTAGCCGGTGGGGAGTCCGGTGACGAGCCGGCCCGCGTTCGAGTGAATCTGCTCGATGGCGGTCATGTTCGCGCGGGTGATCCGCTCGAGCGAGACGAAGCCTTTGTCGGTCGATCCTTCGGCGATCTCGTAGAGCGACTTTTCGGCGATGTTGAGGACGTCGCCGGGCTCGCTCGGAGCGTCGAAGGCGGCGCGCATGACGCTGTTGCCCATGACGATGAGGCGGCGCAGCATCGACTTCTCTTTGACGATCTGGGCGTAGCGCTCGACGTTGGCCACGTCGGGCACGACGTCCATGAGCGATGTCACATAGGCCACGCCGCCGATCTGCTCGAGCTGGGCGTACTTGGCCAGCTCTTCCTTCAGCGTGAGCGGCTCGATGTCCTGGCTGCGCTCGGCCATGCGGCGCATGGTGGCGAAGATGGTGCGGTGGGCGTCGCGGAAGAAGTCTTCCGTGTCGATCGTGCCGATGACGCGGTAGAAGGCGTGGTTGTTGATCAGGATGGCGCCGAGCACGGCGCGCTCGGCATCGGGACTCTGCGGCATCTGCCGGTCGAGTGAAACTCCACCATCGATTTGTGCGACGCTCATCGGACGAAAGACGGGAGTCTAAGATGGCGTTGGCGTGGAGATCTTTCCGTCCGCAGACCTTCCACAGCGCCTCCGAACAGCCGCTCCACATATCGTGGACGCAATCCACGTTTTCCACAATTGCGGAAAACGAAAACTCACACTTGACAGGTCAAAACGGAGAGAGCGCATCCTTCCTGTCTACGATTCGTAGATAGGAATGGCGCTTCCCTGCCATCCTGTTCGTCACCCTGCACTGATCTCACCGGAGGATTCTTCCATGAAACGTTGCCTCATCAGTCTTGCCCTGGCCGTCGTTTGCCCCGCTTCTCTTTCCGCACAGCAAGCCGCGCCCGCGGCGGCGCCTGCTGCGCCTGCCACGAAGGTGGTGGCCACGGTGAATGGGCAATCGATCTCGGCGGCGGAGCTCGACCGGGTCTGGAACCGGATGGGGGCGAAGTTGCGCGCGCAGTACGAGAAGGGTGGCAACGGCAAGATGCGCTTCCTCGAGAACTATGTCGGCAAGCGGCTCCTGCTGCAGCTGGCGGCGCAGTCGGATTTCGAGAAGTCGCCGGCGGTGCAGGCCGAGCTCGAGGCTGCCAAGGAAGCGGCCTTGTTCGATCTGTACGTGCGCGATGTGGTGGCCACGCAAGTCGTGCCCGAAGCCGCGGTACGCAAGTACTACGACGACCATCCGGCGGAGTTCGTCGCTCCGGAACAGGCCCGGTTGCGTGTGATCTTCATCGGAACCGACAAGCACACGGTCGAAGAGGCCCGCGCGTTGATCGGCGATGTGATGAAGGACCTCTACGGCGTCAAGGTCAGGTCCGGCAATGATCCGAAGGCGATCAGTCAGGCCTTCGCGGCCGCGGCGAGCAAGTTCTCTGAGCATCCATCGGCTGCCGAGGGTGGCGACCTGGGATGGGTGGCCCGCGACTCCCTCGATCCGAAGATCGCCAATGCCGTGGTCAGCATGAACCTCAATACGGTCAGCGGCATCCTGGAGACGGACGCGGGGATGCAGCTGCTGCTGATCGAGGAGCGCCGGCCCGCGACGAAGGAGCCCTTCGAGTCCGTGCGCGCGTCCATCCGCGAATACCTGTTCGGCGCGAACGTGCAGAAGGTCATGGAGGCGGTCAACCGCACCACGAACGAGCTGCGCGCCTCGAGCAAGGTCACACTGTACCCGGAGAACGTGAAGTAGGGCGCACGGCGGTGCGCCCCGACGATCAACTACGGCTCAACATCCAGGATCGGGTCGTTGTCGACGCCGTTTGCACTGATGGTGTACTTGTACTGCTTGATCGTGCCGAACGCGCCACTCTTTGCGGAATACTGTCCGCCACTCTCTGAGTAACTCACGTCCGTGTAGCCGTCGACGGTAATCCGAAAGTCGAAGTCGGCAGCCCAGCGAACCTTCTGGTTGTCCTTCTTGACCTTCACCGGATCCTGATCGGGGACAGGAAGCCCGTCCTTCATGGTGATGCGCACAACTTTCTCTGATTCAACGCTTGACATGGCTGAAGCTCCTCTCGAATTCATCGGCACGCCACCTCGCGTGACGAAGGCTTATTTGCTTTGGTTGTTGGACCGGAAATCGCTGATTACTGCCTGTAGCGTACCGCTTTTTCTCAGGTTGGCAAACTCGGGATCATGCTCCGCGTCGGCTGGGTTGAAGCCGAGGCGCAACGACTGGGCAAGGCGCGTCGCGGCCTCCTCTTCGGCTCCACTCAGGTTCGCCACAAGCGCGGCTTCATAGGCGAGAGTGGGATCCTTGGGTTCGAGCTCGAGAGCGCGAAGGATCGAAGCCCGCGCCTGCCGTTCCCGGCCGAGTTTTGCCAAAGCTCCGCCTTTGACGGCGTGAGCCACCGCCTCAGAGGCGTTGACTCGGATTGCCTCATCGCAAAACTCGATCGCTTTCTCGAAAGCGGCGTCGGCTTTTCCCTTCCCCCCATTCACCCAGCGGTAGGCATCTCCCAGGTTCCGCCAGTACACGTAGTAACGGGGACGCAATTCGATCGCCTTCTCGAAAGCAGCGGCGGCCTCTTCGTAACGAGCCGCGTAATAGAGCGCGGTTCCCAGGTTGGAATAAGCCTGACCGGAAGGTTGCCGTGCAATCGATTCAGAGAACGTTCGAATCGCATCGTCATACCGGCCGAGGCGTTGATACATGGCACCGAGGTTGGAATACCCGCGTTGATTGTCGGGAACGAGTTGCACAACCTTCTGAAACTGGGGGATCGCATCGTCATATCGCGCCTGCGTGTAATAAAACACGCCGAGCTTGTTATAGCCGCCCCAGTAACCCGGCTGCAGCGCAATCGCTCGCTTGTACTCCGCTTCAGCCTTCGTCGTGTCGCCGGATGCTTTGTACGTCTCGGCCAGGCCAAGAACTGCGTCCGCGTTATTGGGTTGCTGTGAAAGCACAAGCAGGTACGCGGCGATCGCTTCCGGATAACGGCCGGTTCGGCGCCGCAGCTCCCCGAGGGTCACGTTGACATCGATGCTCTGAGCATCCGCTTCCAGTGCCCGTTCAGCAGCGCGACTGGCCGCTGCTGCCAACTGCGGTTGCCTCGTGATCTGGAACTTCCCGAGGTACGCCCTGGCCAGGGCGGCCTGCACGCTGGGCGAGGTGCCCAGCTCTTCGAGAATCTCGATGGCGCTGTCGAGGGACTCTTCCTTGTCGTAGCGGCGCAGGTGTCCGAGGGCTTCGAGGTAACGGCGCTGCGAGACGGCCGGGTCGAGGGCGATGCGGATGGCGCTCTCGCCGAGATCGAGATTGCGGGCCACGCTGTCAGCCACGTCGTCCTGCACGCCGAAGAGATTGGTGACGCTGCCTTCCACGAGATCGCGCCATTCGCGCTTGGTCTCGGGATCGATGACCGTGTACGTGACGCGGATGCGTTCCCCGTCGCGCATCATCGAGCCGGTGAGGACGAGGTTCGCGCCGAGATCGCGAGCGGTCTTACTCGCGTCATCCGTCTCCGGCTCGGAAGCCAGGGGACGCATCACCTGGACCGCTGGATAGTGCGCTAGGCGCGCCGTGAGCGTCTCTGCGAATCCGTCGACCACGAGCTGTCCCGTGGCGTCGCCGGTGAGGTCCTTGAACCGCATCACCGCCAGGTACTTTTTCGCCGCCGGCACCTGCGCGGTGACTGCCGGTGTCTCGGCTCCCGGAGTCTTGTTGCGCGAGATGAGAACCGCGACCGTGACCACGGCCGCGATGAGCACCGCGGCGATCACGGCCATCACCGACTTCGGCGGTACCGGCATCGGCTGCGACTTGTGGAAGCCGCTCTCCTCCGCTACGACGCGGTCGCGCAGCAATCGGATCTCGCGCGCCAGGTCGCGCGTCGAGGTGTAGCGGTCATCCGCCGACTTGGCCAGCAGCCGGCGGATCATGTCGGAGAGCTGGATGGGCGCCCGCGCCGTGGCCCGGGTGACCGGCTGCGGGTCGTGATGAAGGATCGCCGAAAGCGTGTCGATGGCGGTTTCGCCTTCGAAGGCCGCATCTCCGGTGACGAGCTCGTAGAGGATGGCGCCGAACGCAAACTGGTCCGAACGGAAGTCGAGCCGCCGTCCCGTGGCCTGCTCCGGCGACATGTAGCCCACCGTGCCGAGGATCGTTCCCGGATTCGTTCCTGGCATCTCCAGTTGCAGCGTGTTCTCGCTGTCCTCGGAGGTCGGCGCCACGATCTTCGCCAGGCCGAAATCGAGGATCTTCACGAACCCGTCGCGCGTCAGCATGATGTTCTCGGGCTTGAGATCGCGATGGACGATGCCGCGCTCGTGCGCCGCCGCCAGGCCGTCGGCGATCTGGGCGCCGATATCGAGAACTTTGCTCACCGGCAGCGGCCCGCCGTTGATGAGCGTGCGCAGGTCCTGCCCCTCGATGTACTCCATGACGATGAACGGAGTGCCTTCGGTGGCGCCGACCTCGTGGATCGTGACGATGTTGGGGTGGTTGAGGGCCGAAGCGGAGCGCGCCTCCTGCGTGAACCGCGTCAGCGTGTCCCGCTCGCCCGACATGCGCACGGGCAGGAGCTTGATGGCCACTTTCCGTCCCAGCTTGGGGTCGCGTGCGACGTACACCTCACCCATGCCGCCGGAGCCGATGGGACCGAGGACTACGTAGTGGCCGAGGGACTCGGGAAGCGTCATTGATCAGTGACCGGGGCTGGCGCCGAATTCTAATGGCGACGGCAGGAGAGCGCACGGATTTCTGGAGACGTATAATTCGCGCGTTCCCCGGGTCTCCCTTCATGCGCAGATTGGCGCGCGTGGCCGCGACGGTCGCCTTGCTGTGTTGCGGAGCGGACGCGCTTCCGGGGGGCGAAGCCTACGTCGCGCTGGTGCCGTGGCGGGTGCTCGAGCCGGAGACGAAAGTCGACGCCCCGCTGGCCCTTTTCTGGATCCCTGCCTCGGTCGAGCAGCTGCGCCATTCCGAGCTGCTGACCTCCGACGACCTGACGCTCTTCTCGTCGCAATGCGTGGCCATGCGCGTCGTGCGCCTGAACGACGAAGCGCGCCTGGCCAGCCTCGCCGGCGATGTGCAGTTACCGGTGGCCGTGCTGGTCGACCGCAACGGCCACATCATCGGGCGCACGGAGAGCGAGAACGGCGCCCTCTCCGTCACCGAGGTCGAAGCCCTCGTGCGCACCGAGCTCGATCGCCGGGCAGCGGAAACCGAATCGACGCTCGACCGCGCCCGCGAACGCGCCGAAGCCCACGACGTCGAAGCCGCGGCCACGCTCTACCGGGCCGTGTGGGAGGAGCGCTGCCTCTGCCCGCGCCAGGGACGGGAGGCGAAGAAGGCGCTGCGGAAGCTGGGGAAACGGTAGGCTCAGAGGCTCCTGAAAACCGCAGTTGAAAAAGAAGCACCGTTCGTAACTCTCATCGCTACGATGGTTTTGACGAAACAAAAGAGCGAAAGAGAGGGACGAAACGGTGCAAGTGAACAGTATCAGAGGGGG